>Ga0315336_1000038_pt1 | contig 785995 bp, 682 predicted proteins | sample ASW5metaG_FD_204512 | JGI IMG/M metagenome (GOLD analysis project Ga0315336, IMG submission 204512) | Ammonia-oxidizing marine archaeal communities from Monterey Bay, California, United States - ASW #5 | ecosystem: Environmental > Aquatic > Marine > Intertidal zone | place: USA: California...
GCCCGCACCCCGCATCTTTCGTACCGAGGCGCTGGTGCGCGCCTTGGGATCTGCGATTCCCCTCGGGGCATTCGCCGTCGGTTCGGGTAACGGTCCGAACTGCTCCTCGTACCGCTCGACCGCGGTCGCGAGGGCGCGACTCATCGCCTTCGCATGAGCCGGGCTGGTGACGAGAGCGGCTACCAGGTGTGCGGTGTCCCCCTGCGCCGCCAGCTGGCCGAACGAGAGAAAGAACTCGTTCGTCTGGGAGCCGACCTTCAGGAAATTCACATAGGCTGCGGGCGGGGTGACCGATTTGGTTTCGTCCATCGCTTGTTCCTCCGGTTCCGGCGGTCTCGCCGCCTAGGTCTTCGACTGCGGAAGCTCGTTCCACTGCGTCACACGGTTTCGCCCGGCCTCCTTCGACGCGTAGAGCGCCTGGTCGGCCTGGTCGATCATTCCGGCCGCGTCGGCGGCTCTGTCGCCGATCGTGGAGAGGCCGAAGCTCACGGTGATCGGAACCCGCGCAAAGCCGGGGCTCTGCACCTTCTTGCGTAGGCGCTCTCCCACCTCGGCTGCCGCTCCGGCCGCGGTGCCGGGGAGCGCCACGCAGAATTCCTCGCCTCCATAGCGACAGACGAAGTCGGCCGAGCTCACCTCGGTGGACAGTGCGTCCGCGAGTCGACGAATGACTTCGTCGCCGGCCGCGTGACCGTGGGTGTCGTTCACGCTCTTGAAGTGATCGATGTCCAACATCAGGCAGCTCAGCTCCTTGTGCTCGCGCCGCGAGTCCTCGAAGAGCCCCTCGAGCAGCTCCATGAATGACCGGCGGTTCGCGACACCCGTCAGCGGATCGCGGCGCGCGAGCTGCTCGAGCTCCTCGTTCTGGAGCCGGATCTCTTCCTGCGACTTCTCGAGCTCGGCTACGGCGCTCTCGAGGGCCTGGGTCTTCCGGCTGAGCTCGGTCACGTCATCGAATGTGGCGATCGCTCCCTTCGGTCGACCCCACCCGTCCAGAACGGGAGATGCGTTGACCATGAAGACCCGGGGTCCGGCGTCGGTCTCGAGACGAAGGGCGGTTCCCGTGCAGGTGCGGCCCTCGCTCAACGTCTCGCTCCAGGGGGCGCTCGTCGGAGTCCCTGTGGGCCCCCGCCATTCGAGGTCCGAGGCCCGCAGGCCCAGCAGGGATTCGGGCAGCCGACTCAGTCGCTCGGCGAATGCTGCGTTGGCGAGGACGATGCGCTCTTCGGGATCGAGCAACAGCACTCCTTCCGTCATCACGTCGAGAGCGGCCTGGACACGGGTAGGGATCACCGCGGACGGGTCGAGGTGACGGAGGCTCCGGCGCAGATAGAACCCGTAGGTGAGAAACCCCAGCACCGACGTGGCAGCGAGCAGAGGTACGACGGGGCGCGACCAAAGGGCCTCTGCTGCACCCAAGTTCGGGGCGGTGAAGCGCAGCTCGAGCTCGGCCCATGGCTTCCCGTCCTTGAGGAGCGGGACGCGCACGTGGGTCGGGCTGGAGCCGCTCTGCTTGTCGGGCCTCCAGAGTCGGCGATGCTCGCCGGCCCCCAGGAGCAAGCGCCCAGCGGCACTGCGGAGACCGGCCGACACAAGCTCCGGATTTCGTTCGACGCTGATCTGCAGGCTCCGCCGAAGCGGCCCCAGCTCCCGGCTCGATGCCGCGGCCGAGCCCTCGGCCGCGAGCGTCTCACTGAACGCCAGACGGGACTCGAGGGACACGGCCTGGTGACCCGGCAGGAACCCGACGAAGTCGAGGCCCAGCAGAATCGTCCCCGTGAGTGCGACGAGCCCGAGGCTCAGTCGAGCTACGGGAGTGACCGAGCTCACGGCGCCCCCGTGTCCTCGTTCCCAAGGAAGTTGATCTCGCAGTGCAGCCCACCCGGGATCGCGTGATCCGGATTGGGCAGGCGGAGCCGGACACCGAAGGTCCCGCTCGCCGCGTCGATGACCGGATCCACGACGGTCACTTCGGCCAGGTGCACGTCGTGCTCGCGGTGTTCGAGCATCAACGTCGCACGTGCTCCCGGTCGAATCGAGCCGTAGAGCGCGGCGGGGAGGATGACCTCGACACGCAGCGGGTCGAGCTGGGCGATCCGCAGAATCGGCTCCTCGTCCACGCGCTCGCCGGGTGCCATCATTCGTGCGACGACCGCGCCCGAGATCGGGCTGCGGATGCTGCGCCTGTCGAGAACGGCCTTCGCGTGTTCGAGCTCGAGCGACGCCAGTTGGAGGTTCTCCTTGGCGAGGAGGAGCTGCTCCTCTTTGACCTTGGCTTCCGTCTCGAATTCCTCGCGAAAGTCGAGCGAGACCACGTCCCGCTCGTGGAGCTCCTGGGCGCGCTTTCGCTTACTGTTCCCGAAGGCGAGATCGGCTTCTCGCGTCCGCAGCTCCCCCTTCATGCTCGCGCGCTTCGCGGCAACCACGACACTCGCGCGTTCGACTTCCCGGTCGAGCCGCACGAGCTCCTGCCCCAACTCGATTGTGTCGGCCCGCTCGACGAGGATCTCGTCGATCACCGCCCGGACCGGGCTGCCGATCTCGACGACCTCCCAGGGCTCGATCAGGCAGTCGAGGGGCGCAGCGCCCAGTGCGGAGTCACCCGATGCGTCGTCGTCTGGATCGAGGCCGGGTCGATCGGAGGAATTCTCGCCCTCGCGAGGGCTGAGCCCGATGGCGTCTCCGAGCGAGCTGCGATCTCCCGCCCATGCGGTCGGAGTCTCTACATCGAACGACGCAAGGATGCCGGAGCCGCGAAATGCCGTCGCGCGCTCTTCTCGAACGTGCAGGCGATCGGGCAGCAGGAGCGCGAGCAGGCCGATCAGCGACCCACCGACGGCGAGGATTCGAAGGAAGTTTTTGGGGTTCAGCTTCATGAACTCACTCAAGGGAGCCCGAGAACGCCAGCAGCTCCTGCAGGGCGTCCTCCAGCTCCATCACCGCGCGACGCGCGCGGAGGCTTGCCAGCTCTTCGGCACGTTGGGCGAAGCGTGTGATCGTTTTTCCGATCGATCCGGGCAGGCACCCGCCGGGCTGCGCGAACTGGGCCGCCCACCTAACCAAACCCTCCGGGATGCGATGCGAGACCGTCCGGTCCTCCAACGAGAGGATCGTCTCGAAGCTGCCGGGCTCGCCCTGACGGGCACTTCGACCCGCTAGCTGCCGATCGATGCGCCGCGAATCCGACCGCTCGGTCGCGATCACGTGGAGTCCGCCGAGCTCGGCGACTCCCGCCTCGAGCTCGATATCGGTTCCGCGGCCCGCCATGTTCGTGGCCACCGTGATGGCTCCGCGTCTCCCGGCACGAGCGACGATCGCGGCCTCCTCGGCGTCCTGGCGGGCGTTGAGTACCCGGTGGGGGAGGGCCTGTGCCCGCATCCGGTCGCTCAACTCCTCCGATTCTGCGAGCGAGCCGGTCCCGACGAGTACTGGTCGCTGCTCGCGGTGCAGCTCGGTCACCGCCTCCACCACCGCCCGCCACTTGTCCTCGGCGCGGGCGAAGACCCGTGTGTCCAGCACTCGACGTTGGAGCGGTTTTCGGCTGGGGACGCTCCTGGTGGCGAGGCCGTAGACGGCGCGCAGCTCGCGTCCGACCTCGCGAGCGGTTCCGGTCATTCCGGACAGGCGGTGATAGCGGCGAAAGAACCGCTGGTAACTCATGCGGGCCAGCGTCGTGCGGACCGGCGTCAGGGGACAGCCTTCCTTCAGCTCGATGAGCTGATGCAGGCCGCCTTCCCACGACCGTCCCTCCATGACTCGGCCCGTGCCGGAATCGATGATCTCGACCGCCTCGTTTCGGACGAGGTAGTCCCGATCGCGCGCGTAGAGGTGAAGGGCGCTGAGCGCGCGGAGCAGCCACTCCTCCTGCTGCCGTTCTCCATTGAATACGCCGCCGCCATCGCACCGGGTGCGACCCTCCGCCGTCAGCTCCACGCGGCGCGTGTCGGCATGGACCTCGAAGTCGCGCGACTCCTCGAGCGCACGCGCCAGCTCGAGCGCTGCATGGAGCATGTCCTCGGGCAGGCCGGCCCCGTGAGCGGCACCGGAGAGGATCAACGGAGTGCGCGCCTCGTCGATCAGCAAGCTGTCGGCCTCGTCCAGGATGCCGAAGCACAGGCCTCGCAGCAGTAGCTGTGTGCGTCCGACGCCGTGTTCTCGGAGCTGCGCCACGCGCATCGATAGCGGCCCTTCACGTCCGTGGCGGAGCAGGCGATCTCGCAGGTAGTCGAAAGCGACCTGCTGGCCGGTTACGTACGTGACGTCCGCTGCATATGCGGCGCGTCGCTGGGCGGGGTCGGTGTCCTCCGCCTGGATCACGCCCACCGTAAGGCCGAGCGCTTCGTAGACGGGGCCCATCGCCTCGGCGTCGCGCTTGACGAGGTAGTCGTTCGCCGAGAGGACGTGAACAGGAATTCCGGCGAGTGCAGCTGCGCACGCAGGCAGCGTCGCGGTGAGCGTCTTGCCTTCTCCGGTCGCCATCTCCGCGATGCGGCCGTGGATCATCACGAAGCCGCCCAGGAGCTGGACATCGTAGTGCGGCGTTCCGAGTGTGCGGCCAGCCACTTCCCGAGTCAGGGCGAAGCTCCGCTCTACAGACTCGGCGCGCAGGCCTGTCCGCAACAGCTCTTGGCGGAGTTCCTCGGTGTACTCGGCCAGCTCGGCATCGGAAGCCCGCCCGAGGGCGTCCCCCGCTGCGCCAACTCTCTCGAGGAAGCGACGTTGACTCCTCGGGCGAGGGCCGAAGCTCCAGCCGGGAGCGAGTCCCCGTGCCAGGCGATCGAGCGTGTGCGCGCGCTGCCTGCCTCGTTCCGGGTAGGGACCTGCAAGGATGCCCGGGCGGCACAGGACCGCCTCAGACACCGAGTCGTCTCATCAGGAGCCTGCGCACCCCGCGCTCCAGCCGCCAGACCAGCGGCTCCGCCGGGTGCTGGAACCGGATGTAGGCACGGCCTCCGATCTCCCGGGCACCCGCGGCCTCCGGCAGCACGACATCGAGCTCGAATACGGGATCGAGAGCCAACCGCCCCTGTTCATCGTCGGGGTCGACCGGCAGGAGGCCTCCCCCCGCGGTTCCGAGGGCGGCGTGCGGCAGGCGACGGCCGGCACCCGGCACCTCGCGCTGGATGCGTGCCGGCCACACCGTTTCGAGCTCTCGCGCCAGGCGTACGTCGACGCTGTGGGTTGCAGTGCGTACCAGCGCAACGTCCGCCTGGGGCATGACGACACGGATCGTGCGAATCGGCGGCCTCACCACGTACCCGAGCAGGTCGCCCTGCTTCACGAAGCGTCCCAAGAGTCTCTGGCCGTCCGGAACGACGAACTCTCCCTCGGCCGGGCTGCGCACCACGCCCTCGGCCGCCCTCTGCCGGGCCAGAGCGACGCTCGCATCGACGGTGGCGAGCTCGTCTTCGGTCATCTGCGCGCGTACCCGGCTGCTGCCCAGCTCCGCATAGCGTCGCGCCTTCAGCTCCCTTTGACGCGCCTCGAGCACCTGGATCTCCGTTCGCAGCGCCCGGTCCTGCATGCGAACGAGCGGAGCTCCCGACTCGACCGTCGTACCGGGGGATGCGAGGAGTTCTCGAACGAAACCGTCCGCGCCGGCACGAACCTCGGTGTTCGGCGGTGGCCAGACGACGCCCTCGGCGGTGGTCATGAGGGGCAACGGGAGAACCACCACCACCAGGCCGAGCACCGCGATGAACGCCGCGAGGATTCCGATGGTTCGGGCACGGTGTTCACCGAACCGTGGGCTCGTGAGCAACAACGCCGCTTGTCGAATCACGGGAACGACGACCTGGCCGACGACACAGAGGAGCGCCAGCAGGATACCGACGACGAAGAAGCGACTCGCTACGAAGAGCGCGATGGTGAAGACCAGGACGAAGCGGTAGACGAACGCAGCGATGCCGTAGGCGACGAGCCACGGGCGTTCGCTCGGGTCCTGCACCGGATAGCGCACGCGCTCCATGCCGAGCCCGTAGTGCAGGGCGAGATACCCGAGATACTGTTGGGCGCGAGGCCCCAGGTTCGGCACTTCGAGTGCGTCGCAGAGGACGTAGTAGCCGTCGAACTTGAGCAGCGGGTTGCCGTTGAACAGCAGGGTCGACACGCCCGAAATCCAGAGCGTGTTGTACGCGATGGTGCGCACGAGGCTCGGCTCGGTAGCCACCCAGACGAACAGGGCAAGCGCCGCAATGAAGAGCTCCACTGCGATGCCCGCACCTGCCACCGCCATGCGGCGGGTCTTCTCCGGGAACGCGGCGGAAGCCGATGCATCGACGTACGGCACCGGCACGAACACGAGGAACATCACGCCCATCTCGTGGACCTCGCCGCCCCACACCTTGGTCGCGAAGCCGTGCCCCAGCTCGTGAAGTCCCTTCACCAGCGGGTAGAGAAGCGAGACGATCAGCAGGTTGCGTGGGTCCAGCAGCTCGTGGCTCGCACCCCGAGCGAGCTCCGTGGCGTGGGAGACCGCGATCGCAGCGGCGGCCAGGACCGCCAACAGCCAGACGCTGAAACCGGTCCGGGTGAAGAAGGGTCGGGCCCACTCCACCCAGCGCTCGAGAAAGACATCCGGGTCGAGCAGCGGTATGCGCAGCGAGAGTGGATGGAGGATTCGCTGCCACCATTCGGCGCGTTCGTTTCGCTGGAAGCGGAGCAACATCTCGGCCGTATCCGCGGTCGCATCCGTGTTCAGCGCGTGCGCTGAATGCAGCAAGCCGAGGAGCCGGATGGTCTCGTCCTGGGTGGGGGTCGCATCTCCCAGCTGTTCGTTCGCGAGGTCCCAGACTTCCTGGGTCGTGCGTTCCCCGTTCATCAGCCCGGCCACCCGGTAGGCCTCCGGGGCGATTCGATGACACCGTCCCGTGTTGGGATCCTGGACCACGTACCAGAGCTGGCCTCGATAGAGGTGGCGGTGGAACTCCACGTTTCCGCGGAGGCCGAGCTTGAGTCCGGCGACCCGGTACCACAGCGAGCTGTGCTGGGGATCGGTCACGCCCGCATCCTACGGCCACCACGACCAGGCCCACATTCGGACCCAGTCGAGCATGCGATGAGTCCAGATCCACAGGACGCGCCGGCGTTCCACGTCGATCTTCGCGATGCCCACCATCCCGGGACGCAGGGTGTCGACGGGCTCGTCGAGGCGTGCTTCGACGCGGTAGTGGTTGCGGCCATCCTGCGCGGTCGCCACCGGCGTGACGCGATCCACGCTGAGCGGAACCGTGCGGTCCGGCAAGGCGGACAGCGTGAGTGAGCCCGCCTGCCCCGCAGTCACGTCTGCGATGTCGCGCTCGTCGACCTCCAGGATGATCCGGTAGGCACCCGCCCGAGCCACCTCGAAGAGGACATCTCCCTTCTTCACAGGCGCGCCCAGGGATTGGCTCAGATCGCCGCGGATCACGATGCCATCGAACGGCGCCGGCAGGGCCGTCCGCGTCAGGTCCTCCTCGAGGAGCTGGAGCTGAGCCTCGGCCTGGGCGATCTGCGCACCGAAGATGCTGCTCTGGGCGCGATCGTGGTCGGCGAGCGCCTGGCGGTGCTCCCTCCGGAGCTGATCGCGCCGCCCGCGCCACTTGTGCAGTTCCAGGCGAACGTCCCGATCGTCGATGCGTGCCAGGACCTGGCCTTCCTTCACGGTGTCCCCGGCCCTCACCGCGGCCGCCGCGACGAAGCCGTCCACGCCGGCCACGACGGCGCGCTGGACCTCGCCTTCCAGGGTGGCGTCGCAGGTCACCCGATAGGTGCCGGGCGCGATCGCGAGCAGGAGCAGGATGGGCCCGAAAACAGCAGCCGCGAGCTTGAGGCGAATCTGGTCCGGGCCAAAGCGCCGCTGCCACGCTTCGCTGAAGAGCTGTCTCGCTCGCGGGATGGGGCCGGCTTCGGCGTCGCGGCGTTGCTGGAGTAGAGATCCGGCGAGAGCAGCAACGGCCTCGCACAGCTCGACCTCGGCGGGAGTGAAAGGGTGCTCGCTGGTACGCTCGAAGCTGAACGCGCCGACGATTTCGGCCTCGGTGCCGAACGGGGCGGAGCAGACGGCTCCACTGCCGCGCGCCGCTCCCAGGCGCTCGTGGGCCCGAATGATGCGTGCGGGTCCCGCTGGCGGCGCTGGCACGACCACGGTGGCGTCCTGGTCCGAGGCTTCGTCCATGGCGCGAGCGATGTCCCGCTGCGGGCCCGATCGCCCAGAGGCTCGCACAGTGTCGGAAATGGCCAGCACCCGGCTTCGCCCCGCCTCTCGAAAGCCCACGCTCACGCGCTCGCACTCCAGGTGGCCCGCCAGCAAGGTGACGAGCGCCAGCGCGGCGCCTCGCGCACTCGGCTGCTCGAGCCCGATCGCAAAGAGGTCCACCAGCAGGGCGTCAGCGGAGCGAGGCCTCGAGGCTTCGAGTAGCGGCGCGAGCCAGCGGGTCGCAACGCGGAGGGCATTCACGACCGCGGCTGCGTCGTCCTCCTTGCGGTCCTCGAGCTCGATGGCGGCGGCGCCACACAGAACGCCGGCGTCCGTGAGCGGTACCGCGACCCGGAGGTGCCCTCCGCGCGAGGCCGACGGCGGTCGCTCCTCGATGAGGACGCTGCGCTGGACGAGGGCGGCACGTGCGGCGTTCCGCAGTGCATCCGATGTTGCGGTTCCGGCCGGCCAGGTCGCCTCGGTCTCCGGATCGGCGGCGTCGCCCGCAAGCAGGAGCACCGCGCGTCGCGCGTCAGGTAACGTCTCGCATACTCTGCTGAGCCAGCAGACGTCGTTCGATCCCATGCGCAGCTTGCCTTCCCCGCCACTTCGCCGTGCCGGCTGGTTGAGCAGGGGCCTCTACGAGCCGCCAGGCTCACCCTCCGGCCAGGATGGACTTCGTCTCGCCGTGGCGGCTGCTTGAGCGGGGGCCTCTCCGAGCGGCCAGGCTCAGCCTCCGGCCAGGATGGTCCGATAGAGGTCCGACGATGTGGACTCTCGGAGGAAAGGTCGGAGCGGCAGCGCTGCTCCTCGTCGTGTTGGCCGTCGCGGCCCTCGGCGCGTATCTGGTCCACGACCGCTCGGTCGACGAGCGGCGTGCCCTCGTCCGCAACGCGCAGGAGACGGTGGAGTTGGTGGCTGGAACCGCCGGCACCGCGATCCGCGCGGAAGATCCCGCTCGACTGCGAGAGATCGTCGCGAGTCTGAGCGCTCTACCCGATTTCCCATACGCCCGGATCCTGTCGAGCGAGGGCGAGATCCTCGCATCTGCCCGGCGAGTAAACGAACGCCCCGAGATCCCACTCCTGGCTCCAGATGATCTGCTCGCCGTGAAGGGGGGTGGCGGGACGCGCCTGCAGCTCGCGGATGGAGCCGGCCGGTACCCGCACCTGGTCATTCCGTTGGATGCCACCCAGGTTCTTCGACATGGGGAGGTGACGGGGATCGAAGCGGGCACCAGCCTTCCGCGCATCCTGGGCGTGCTCCAGCTCGGACTCGACCCTCGTCGAGTACGCGCACGGGTCCGAAACGACGCGATTCTTGCGCTGGGCCTTGGGGCAGCCGCTCTCGTAGTCACGGCAGTTCTCGGGTCGTTCTTGTTCGGTCGCCTGCTGCGCCCGGTGAGAGAGCTCGCGTTGATCAGTCGCGACATCGCCGGGGGAGACTTCGATAGGCCGGTCGATGTGAAGGGCTCCGACGAAGCCGGGCAGCTGGGGCGAGCACTCTCCTTCATGCTGGGCCGGATGCGGGAGTACCGGACCCAGGTTCAGGACTATCAACGCACTCTCGAGTCTCAAGTGCGGGAGCGAACGCTCGAGCTGGAGAACAGGACCGAAGAGGCGGTCGAACTCGCACGGCGCGCCGAGGACGCAAGTCGAGCCAAGTCGCAGTTCCTTGCGAACATGAGCCACGAGATTCGCACTCCGATGAATGGCGTCCTGGGAATGACGGAGCTGTTGCTGGACACCAAGATGACCTCCCAGCAGCGGCGCTTCACCGAGACCGTGCAGCGTTCGGGCCGAGTCCTGCTCGGGCTCATCAACGACATCCTCGACTTCTCCCGCGCCGAGGCCGGTAAGCTCGCGCTCGAACCGGTTCCCTGTGGCCTGCGCGAAGAGATCGAGGAAGTCTCGGCAATGCTTGCGGGACAGGCGCAGAGCAAGGGAGTCGAGCTCGCGGTCTTCCTGGATGACGATGTGCCGGATGACGTTCGCCTCGACGCGGCCCGGGTGCGGCAAGTGCTGGTCAATCTGGTGGGCAACGCGATCAAGTTCACCGAGAAGGGCGAGGTGGTCATCCGGGTGGCTCGCGCGACCTCTCTACCGGACGGAGAGGCAGAGTTCGACGAGAATGCGACCTCGCTCGAGTTCTCCGTCACCGATACGGGTGTCGGGGTCCCAGAGGAAGCCAAGGACAAAATATTCGAGGCGTTCACGCAGGCGGATGGATCCCTGGCGCGCCGCTTCGGCGGGACGGGTCTGGGCCTCGCCATCTCGAGCCAGCTCGTTGATCTCCTGGGTGGGCAGATGGGATTCGAAAGCGACGAGCGTGTCGGCTCGCGATTCTGGTTCCGCCTCCCCGTCGAGGTGTTGCCCGAGGGAACGGTCCGACCTGCCTCCAGCGGAACTACGCTCGCTGGCTATCGCGTGGTCGTCGTCGATGACAACGCCACCAATCGGCAGATCCTGCTACACCAGCTCGCTTCGTGGGGGGCGGACGTCGAGGCCGCGGAGGACGGGCCGTCCGGCCTCGCCGTGATGCAGCGCGCGGCAGCGGCCGGTCAGACCTTCGACCTGGGCATCCTCGACATGATGATGCCCGGCATGACGGGCATCGAGCTGGCACGGGCGATACGCGCCGACGTCCAGATCGCGGGTATCGAGCTTGTGCTGTTGACCTCGGTGGGATCGGCTCTTTCAGCCGGCGACGAGCGGTCCGTCGGCATGGCAACCCGACTCACCAAGCCGACGCGAAAGGCCGAACTCCGGCGGGTGGTGGAGGAGATCCTCTGCGGGACCACGGCGCTGGAGCCCCAGGTGACCCCGGAGGCGGAGCACCTCCCAGGACCGCCGGTCCGGGTGCTTCTCGCGGAGGACAACGCGGTGAACCAGGAAGTCGCGGTCGCCATGCTGAGTGCGCTTGGATACGAGGTCGACGCGGTCCCGAACGGACGCGAGGCGCTCATCAGGCTCGAAGCGGATGATTACGACATTGTGTTCATGGACTGTCAGATGCCCGTGATGGACGGCTTCGCGGCCACCGCCGCAATCCGCGAGCGCGATGCCGGACTCGAGGGCCCCGACGCACCGTACCTGCCGGTAGTCGCGGTGACGGCTCACGCGATGCCAAAGGACCGCCAGGACTGCTTCGAGGCTGGGATGGATGACTACTTGAGCAAGCCCTTCACGAAAGAACAGCTGCGCCAACTCGTGGAGCGCTGGGTGCGGAAGCGGCGCGAGCTGGACCCGTCCGCTGACGATCCAGACCCTGAACGGGCCGCCACCGATCCCGAGTACCAGACTCTCGATCCCGAGTACCAGACCTTCGACCCGCAGGTTCTTCGCGATCTCGACGGGCCGCAGGGTCCGGGCAGCGGTGGCCTGGGGCCCCGGGTCGCCCGAACGTTTCTGCTCTCGGCAGCGGGTCTCTGTGCGAAGCTGCGGGACGCTGCGAGCTCCGAGGAGCTGACGGATCTCGCCCAGGCCGCCCATCCGCTGAAATCGAGCGCGGCGCAGGTCGGCGCGATGCGTCTGTCGGCTCTCGCCAAGGAGCTCGAAGCGGCTGCTCGCGCGAGCCATCTCGAGGAAGCGCAGGGTCTCGTCGAGCAGGTCCTGGGAGAATACGAGTCGGTGCAGGAAGCCCTCGCCGCTGCCGAGTTGGGAGCTACAGATGTCTGATCCGGTGCTGAACGGACGAGTGCTGGTCGTCGACGACGATCCCGTAGTGCGAGCGGTGGCTGTGGGCGCGCTGGAGCCCCTCGGTCTTCGCATCGAGGAACTGGGGGATGCAGAGTCGGCGCTCGAGGCGTTCGACCGCGAGCCCGCCAACCTCGTGCTCCTCGATGTCGAGATGCCGGGCATGAATGGTTTCGAAGCCTGTGAGGAGCTCAGGCGGCGGGCGGGGGCTACGAGCGTCGCAATCCTGATCGCGACGGGCCACACCGACCCGGACACGATCGAACGCGCATTCCAGGTAGGCGCGAGCGATTTCGTCAAGAAACCGCTCGACTGGCAGCTCTTGCAGCATCGGGTGCGCTTCCTGATGCAGGCCCACGAGGCTTTCAGCGAGTTGGAGGCGACGCTGTCCGACCTGCGAGCGAGCCGGGCGTCCCTGACGAACGCGCAGCGGCAGGCTCAGATCGGCAGCTGGGAATGGCACGTCGAGGAGCAACAACTGCTCTGTTCGGAGGAACTCTCCCGGCTGACGGGCCTGCGGCCCGACCTGTCGCTCGCAGACCTGCTCGAAGCTGTTCATCCGGAAGATCGGCCTGCGCTGAACAAGGCGCTCCAGTCGGCCGTGCAGGAGGCCCTCCCATGGAACGTCGACCACCGCATGACGACGCCGGAGGGTGAGGAACGCTTCGTCCATCACCGGGGCCAGGCGGTGCTCGGGTCCGCCGGCCACACGGAGAGACTGAGCGGGACGATCCAGGATGTCACCGATCGGCGTCGTGCGGAGCAGCAGATTCAGTACATGGCCCATTACGACCGGCTCACTGGGCTCCCGAATCGCCTGCTCCTGACGGAACACATCGAGAGGCTGATCCACTCCGCCGGTCCGAAGCCGCCCTCGATCGGGCTCCTGCTGCTGGACCTCGACCGCTTTGCGCGCGTGAACGAGACCCTTGGACAGGACGTCGGCGATGATCTCCTTTGTGCCGTCGCCGATCGACTCCAAAACTGCATCCGCGCCAGCGACTGGCTCGTTCGTGTCGAGCCCGACGCCGACCTGTCGCTGAGCCGCCTCGGAGGTGACGAATTCACGGTTCTCCTGCGCGCCCTTCGCGACCCGGGGGATGCCCGGGTCGTGGCCCAGCGTCTGATCGAGGCGCTGCGTGAGCCATTCCAGGTACAGGGCCACGACCTCGTCATGAGTGCGAGCATCGGCATCGCGTTGTTCAGCCGTGATGGCGAAGACGCGGAAGCGCTACTTCGCAGTGCCGGTTCAGCGCTGCAGCACGCCAAGCGGGACGGACGCGACACCTTCCACTTCTTCGACGCCTCGATGAGCGAGCGCGCCGTTCGCAGCATGGCCCTGGAGGCGAGCCTGCGCTCCGCGCTCGAGCGCGAGGACGAGTTCCAGCTGGTCTACCAGCCGATGATGGACGCCGAGACGAGAGAGATCTGCGCCGTCGAGGTACTGAGCCGGTGGGAATCCCCGGAGCACGGGACCGTTTCCCCGCTCGAGTTCATCGCCGTCGCGGAGGAAACCGGACTGATCTACGACCTCGGCGAGAAGGTCCTTCGCGCTGCTTGTCGCCAGGTTCGAGCCTGGGACGACGCCGGTCTGCCGCCCGTGAGGATCTCGGTGAACGTCTCGAGCCGTCAGCTAGAACGCCCCGACCTGGTCGACACCGTCCGAGCCGCCCTGGAGTTCGCCGAGCTCCCGGCGCAGCGACTCGAGCTCGAGATCACGGAGACGGCGCTGTTCAGCGAAGGCACCGTCGTCAACGACACCCTGGACGAGCTCCACCAGCTTGGTGTCGGAATCGCCCTCGACGATTTCGGCACCGGCTATTCGTCGCTCAGTCATCTGATTCGCTTTCCGATCGACTGTGTCAAGATCGACCGGGCCTTCGTCAGCGGCATCGCGGATCCTCGGAACACTCTCGCCATCGCCGCGAGCGTCATCGCGATGGCGCACCGCCTCGGCATGACTGTCATCGCCGAGGGCATCGAAGCCGAGGAAGAAGCATCCCTGCTCCGAGACGAAGCCTGCGACCTGCTGCAGGGCTATTGGCTCTGCCGCCCGGTCCCAGCCGACGAGCTTGCTCGCGTACTCTCCGAGCAGAACGGCTGAGGCGCGGCGTACGCCCGAAGGAGCAGGCCGTGCGCCGCTGGCGAACGGTGGAGGGACAAGCCTCGCAGCTGCCTTCCAAGCAGCGTGTCGGGGGGTTCGAGTCCTCCCCGGGGCGCCAGTCCTTGCGGGATTCGGGGATCGGCGCAGCAGCATCACTTGCGCGCCTCCTTGCAGGTGTCTGGGTCGCAAACACACTGTCGCTGGAATAGTGTTCGAAGCGCAGCCGGCCGAGGGACGGGCCGACTGGAGGCCCTAGATGACCGCGCCGACAGAGCTATCGGATCGATCACTCGGGTGGCTCCGATATCTGCACCGCAAGGCGCACACCCCGGACGACTGGAGCCGCGAGGGCCGACCCCATCCGCATTGGGACGACCGCTCAGATCCGCCCATGGCCTCCTGGCCGAGGTTCGATCTCACGGACTCCAGCTACGCGATGGGGCTCATGGCGCAAACGACGCCCGCCTGGCGCGAGCCCTACGTCGCCGTGCTCGACCAGCTGATCGAGCGTCACACGGGGTGGTGGTCGGCGAACGACTGGCTCACCCAATTCGGTGAGGATCCCGACCGCGCGAACTACCCGGACGTTTATCGGTTCCTGATTCCCGCCGATCTCTGGGGGAAGTACGACGCGCCGGGATGGACGGCCAACGGTGTCGAGCCGTGGGGGATCCAGATGGACCCTGTCGCCGCCGATGGGATGCTCTTCTACAAGGGCTTCTTCCTCGTGCTGCTGGGGCTTCGATCCATGGTCGCAACGGACGACCGGTGGAACGAGCCGTTCGACATGATCCGCGACGGCGAGCACACATTCCGTTGGTCGCACTCCTCGATTGCGGCGCACCTCTCGAACCAGTGGAAGGCTCGGCCACAGGGTTGTCATTGCGAGAACACGAAGGTGTGGCCCTTGTGACTGAGCGGGGCGGGCCTCGGTCTGAGGCTCCACGACAACCGGCACGGTACGGACCATCACGCCGCCGCCTTCGGCCCCTGGTGGTCCCATGCGCGGCAGGCCTATCTCGGGCTCGATCAGGACGCCGTGCCGGGCATCGTCACCGCCTACTACGACCCGCTTCTCGACGTTCACCACCGGCTCCCTGTCTCCTTCGCGATGACCTACTGCTTCTACCTGGCGCCCCAGGTTCCGGACGAGGCGCGACGCCTGTTCGACGCCGCCGCCGCGGATGCCGGCATCTCGACGAAGGGAGTCGAGAATCTCTCCGGACACCGCATCAACGCGATGGCGTGGTTCCTGGCGCGCGAGTGGGGGCTGGCCGACCTCGAGGCCACCCTGCGGTCCGCGCTCGAAGCGAGCTACGAACCGACGTGGGATCGCACGCACGGAGAGTTCACCTGGGGGCTGGGCCTCGCAGAGAAAGACCCTCGCGGCCAGTACAACGGGTTTCTTGCGGCGGCCGAAGCTGCGAGCGAAGGCGCCTGGGCGCGACTGTCCGCAGCGCCGCTCCCGGCGCAACCCGGTCTCGTCGAAGGCGTAGACTTCCCTTCGGTTGCGCTCGCCGAAGCCCGCTGGGACGCGGGCAAGCTGCGCCTTCGGCTTCAGCCGCAGAACGAAGAGGCGGCCGGGAGGCCGACGCGTTTTCGGGTGACCGGACTCGCGGACCCGAACCGTTGGCGCGTCGAGGGTGACGCACGGCTGAGCTCGCTGGAGGGCGACCTCGTCGTCGAGACGAGCATTCTCGATCATTGCTTGACCTTGATCCCGGCTGAGAGGGCAGCCGGTGAGTGACGCATCGTTCGCAGACCTGGCCGCGCGTCTGCGCCGGGCGCTGCGCCCCGTCGCTGCTCCGGTAGCCATTCGCTTCCTTGCACGCGGAGAGGAGTGCCCCGTGGACGACGTCGCGGGTGAGTTCGCCGCTCCGAACGAAGCTGGCCGTACGGGGCGCGCGCCGGCTGGCTGCGTGTTCTGGATTCGCGGTGCGGACGCGGCATTTGCGACCACTGCCCGCGATCACGCCAACTGCAGCGTGGGCAGCCTTACCCACGGGTTCCTGTCTCTCGAGGAAGCGGCTCAGCGGGACGACGTAGCGGCGGTACTCGAAGCGGGGTGGGTGGACGAGGCGGCGCTGGGCTCGCTGCCGCACGTCGAGGGGGATGTCGATCGCGTGATCTACGCGCCTCTCGAGACCGTCTCCGTCGCACCGGACGTCGTGCTCATGCGGATCTACGGCCAGGGATTGATGACCCTCCGCGGCGCACTCCCCGATCTCGCGATCGAAGGGAAACCGCAGTGCCACATCATCGCGCTGGCAAAGAAGGGTCGCGCTGCTGCGAGCGTGGGCTGCGCACTGAGCCGTGTTCGCACCGGCATGAAGCCTGAGGAGATGACGGTGGCGCTACCGGGTGCGAGGCTCGCGGAGATCGTCAGCGCGATCGAGGACACAGCCGCCCTCGACGGCGCCATGGCAAGCTACGCCGCCAAGGATTCCAAGCGCTTCGTTGCGTCCAGGTTCGAGGCCCGCACGGATGAGACGAAATGACGCCCACTTCTGAGCGCACCGCTATGCGACACCCTCGCCGGTCGTCATCACGACACGTCGGCCACCCGAACGTTTTGCCCCGATAGGCCACTACGAGGGCGAAGTTCGGCGGCTGCGGAGGGCGCCGGAGACCTAGTGTCCCGAGATCCCCCCCCCCGGATAAGCCAATCGCGCGGCGCGATCGGACTCTCTTCGTCGCGCTCAGCCTCGACGCGCCGCATCGTGCGGGCGGCGGCGGGCACCCGCGAGCATCACCGCGGTCCCGACCATCAGCAGCAGCGGTGCGGCGGGCTCCGGGACGAACGTGCAGCTCACTTCGCAGCCGTCGCCGGCGACCGTGTTGCCGTCGTCGCACTCCTCGCCGAGCTCCCCCTGCACGACGCCGTCGCCGCACCCCGCCACGTAGGCCATCGCAAGGGGCTCGTCGAGCCCCTCCGCGAACCCGGGGGTCGCGAAGCCGTAGTCGGCTCCGTCCGAGATCTCCCAGACGCGGTCCAGGTTGGGCGAGGAGTCGAAGAGGCCGAGGCCGGGCACGGCCAACAGGAACCCCGACGTGAAGACCGTGGCGAAGTCAGGCAGCGTCGCCATGTCGCCCCCGGCCGTCACGTCGACCACACGGCCCTCGACCAGTGAGACGAGCAGCGCTCCCTCCCACTCGGCGATGCCGCGCACGAAGCCAACGCCGGTGACAAAGGGAGCGACGAGGCTGGCATCGCCCCCAGCCGTCAGGTCGCGCACCGTGCTGGTGGCGCCGTCGGAGCTCGAGACCCAGAGGGTGCCGCTCGAGTCGCGCACCAGCCGCACCGACTGTTCGGCGCCGAGCCCCGAGATGAACGGGGCGACACCGGTGAAGTCTCCGCCCGCCGTGATGTCGGTGATCTCCCCGCCGGTGACCTCGTGCACCAGAATCTGCTGGTCGTTGCACGAGAGAAGGTCCGGGCGCCCGAGGCCTGTCGCGAATGCCGGTGCCCCGGTGAAATCGCCGCCCTCGGTGACGATCGTGACCTCGGTGCTGTTGAACTCGGACACGTAGATGTCGCCGCCGGGGCCCCTGCAGATGCCGATTGGGTCGGTCAGTCCGGTCGCGAATGGAGGAGCGCCGGAGAAGTCGCCCCCGCCTCGGATGTTCACGACGCGGTCGCTAGAGCCAAGCTCGATCACCAGCAGGTCGCCGGGCACCACTTCTGCTGCGGCGGGAGCCGCGAGGATTCCCGACACGATGAGGATGAAGACTCGCGAGAAGGCAGATCCCCGCATGCCACGATGATACTCCGTGGGGGCGCAGTTACACTCCCAGAGAATCGTTCGCTCCGAGACACCGCGCGCGGGTTGCGACCTGCTCCCTATCTAGCCTCGCGGGGGATGAGCTGGGTCCAGAACCATGCGAAGCCCGGGCTCCCGGACGGCATCTTGAGAGACCAGCTCAGGGAGTCCCACCGAATGGTGTCTCTTGGGCTGACGAAGAAGCTTCAGCGCGAACTCGGCCTGAACCAGGAGTGACGCCAGAAGCCGCGTCGACGCCAGGAATTTGGGTGCTCTCTACACCTCGCCGGCCGCCGCCAGCTCTTCGGATGCATGATGCGCGACCGATGCCAGCAGCGTGACATCCGTCGGTGTATACACATCTCCCGACCGCTTCGGCCCGAGGCACAGGAAGGAGGCCAGCGCGCCATGCGGCCTCACCGGAGCCAGTAGCGAGGCATCCAGCCCGCCAAGCGCCTCGCGCACCCCTTTCGAGATCGTCGCGTCTCGCTGAGTTCTGCCCCGTGTGTCCAGGCGGATCGGACCCAAGCGCTTGTCGAGCACATGGGCGATGACCCGGCAGCCAGCCTCGGGGAGCGGATGCGCGGGAGCGTCGCCCGCGACGAACGCCGGGTGAAAGGTCTCTTCCTGTCGCTCGTAGACGACGCAGAACGTTGGCTCGAACGCGGCGTCGAGGCGTTCGCCGACGAAGTGCAGCAACGCATCGGTGCCGCCCGCCGCCGCGGCCGGGAGTTCTTCGAGCAGGTGCTCGATCTCCTCGGTCTGGGTTTTGCCCTTCGTGAAGAACACACGATCGACGTAGGGCCGCCAAGCGCGCTGGATCGGAAACGCGAAGCCCGCAACCAGGCCGACGAACACATTCTGAGTGGAGGATCGGTCGAAGCCCAGCGACTCGCCGAGCAGGCCGGCAATGGGCTCGATCAACACCTCACCGACGACCGCCGCCAGGATCAGTACGCCCGTATAGGAGGCGGTCCCGCTGATCATGCGATCGATGTCGAACAAGTTGAAACGCGCGATCGCGATCAGGATCGCAATCGGCGAGAACACGACGAAGCACATGGCCAGGGCGTGGAGGGTTCGCAACCCGTCGAAGTCTTGGGCTCGAGGCACCAGGATTCCCATGAACGCGAGGGGCAGAATCCCCAGATAGAGACCGAGCAGGACGGACTTGAGCTGCCGCCGTCCCACCGCGTCAGAGTTCTTGTAGTTCACGCTCAGCACCATGAGGGCAAACAAGACGAGCCCGGCGTCGACGGCGAAAAAAGAGGTCGTCAACGAACTCAACGGGAGCGGGCCCCCGGTGTAGTGGGTGATGCGCGGAATCGACCAGAGCAGCCCGGCACCCACGGGCCAGCCCCAATGGAAGCGGTGGACCGGATCCAGATCGGGCGGAAATCGCGACATCCACATACCGATGGAGCTGATGCCGATCACACCCCCCACATTGAACAGGAGGACACCCGGGTAGAAGAACGCGGGCCAGACGAGCGGCAGAAGCGACTCGAAGATGACCAGATTCATGAACGCGACGTACATCAAGCGGGTGTGGCTCGAGCCGGGCGATCGCAGCAGCGCGATCAATCCCGCGATCGTGAAGCCGAGCAGCGCCGGAATCCGGGCCCAGGGCACCGTCATTGCGACGATCGGCACCGAGACCGTTTCAGCGACCCCGCCTCGCTCGATCTCCATCAGGGTCACGTCATCGAGTGCGTGTGCGTAGGTGAGCCGCGACACCTCCAGCGGGCCCGCGCCATGAGTATCGATCCCGTCGACGCTGAGGATCCGATCGCCGATCTGCAGCTCGCCGGTATTCTCGAATTCGGCCAGGAATCCTTCGACGCGCGGCGCATCGGCCGGTCCCGAAGCGGGAGAGACGTAGAAGGCATGGAACACGAGCGCGTCGGTCGCGGCCGCGTACGAATGCAGTCCGAGGCACACGAGGGCGAGCGGGCCTAGCGTCGCGAGCAAGATCCAGTCGAGCCAGTGGAACTGCCGGCGATCAGCACTGCCCAACCCTGCTTCAGTCGACTGCGCGGCGGCCATGTCTCCCCGGACCGTCGATGAACGGCGGCGACAGGACTGGCCCCTCGGGTCGGGCCCTCGGGCCGGGCTCGGCGTCGCCGAGAGGGCCCCTCAGCCGCGGAGCGTACTACAGGCCTCGTTCCATGCGGGTCGGAGCGAAGACCGAGCCGTTCGAGTCTGGGGGGTTCGAGCCGTCGTGTACCTGCACACCCGAGGAGGGCGCGCGCACGCTGCTCGACACCACGATCGATCCGCGCGCGCTCGACTGGCTCTCGGTGATCGCCGAGCCCTGATCGCCGCGCCCTCATCGGCGAGCCGCCTGGGCACGAGTGCGGAGGGCAGGTCGCGCCGCCTCCGGTCCAGTGCGTTCTCGAGCATCCGTGGCATCATCCGATGATGACACTGCTGAAACTCGCCCCCGCCTTGTTGCTCGCGTTCGTCTTTTCGGTGGGTTGCGCCAGCTACGACCGGCGAGCGGGAGTCGAGAACTTCTGGCGCGAGACGTCGCTTGTCGAGATCCAGGACGGCGCCACGACCCGAGCACAGATTCTCGAACTGCTAGGCCCGCCCTCTCAGCTGATCGCCCTCGGTGACCGCGTCGTGTTCTACTACCTCCGCGAGCGCACTCGAGGTCGGATCGGGGTCTTCGTGCTCTACAACATGCAAACCGAGAACATCAGCTACGACCGGGCGATCTTCTTCTTCGACGAGGAGGGCGTTCTCGTGGAGCACTCCTTCAGCCGCGAAGAGATCCCCCTTGGCTGAGGCCGTCCGGCCAGGCGGGCTTGCTGCCGTCGCGCTCGCGCTCGTCCTTGTGGCCTGCGGCTGCGCCAATCTTCGCTTCACGCGCGGGCCCTTCCTGGAACTCGACGCGTCGGCCCTCCCACCCGGCGAAACCCGTCTCCACGACGTGCTCGCCGAGCTCGGGCCCCCCGACAGCCTGAGCCGGATCGGCACGGGCTTTGCGTTCCTGTATGAGCGCTTCGACGCGCGGGAGCGGCAGCTCGGCCTGTCGGTGCCTTGGGTGGAGGGGCTCAAGCTGGTGCTGGGCCGGGGGACGCTGAGGCGTCAGGCGCTGCTTCTCGAGTTCGACGCAGACGGCACACTCCTGACGCGTCGGCTCGACGATCGCTCCGACCGGATCGGCAGCGGCGTCGCCCTCCAGTTCGTGGTGGTCGTCGCTCCGCTCGTGGACGTCTCCGCTTTCACGGACCGGGCGCCCCAGCACCGCTGGGGGGCCGGCCTGCTCCATCCACTCCCTCAGGGCCTCAATCGGGAACAGGACCCGGACACCGGCGACGGGAGCCTCGAGCAGCTCGCCACCCCGAGGAAGGCGGGCCAGCGGACGCTCGAAGCCCGGAAGCCGGAGGCACCTCTCTAGCAGGGTCGTCCAGCCGACTCGCGGCGCGGACCCACCCGCCTCAGCGAGGCGTCAACGGGTTGCAGCTTTGGATCGTCACCTTGCCTTGGAGCAGGTTGCCCTTCGAGTACTCGCTGAAGTGGCAGGTGTTCGTGGCGGGGTCGTAGTTCTCGACCCAGAGGTTGTCGTCCTTCCACGTCGCCGCGAGGTGGCGTTGGCCCTCGGGCACCTTGATCGTCATGACCCCTCCCCAGTTCTTCACGAAGACCTGTTGGAAGTGGAAGAAGTAGGCGCCCCAGCCCGCGACGAGCAAAATCGCTGCAATGGCGAGTGCCGACTTCCAGGCTTCCAGCTTGAAGCCGATGACGCCGAGCACGAGTGCGATCAGGAGACCGAGTGTCAGCCAGTAGGCGTAGGTGACCATGGCGGGGACTGTACCGCGTGGAACGCGCTCGAGGTCAACTCGTTCCAGGTCCCGCAGCTTTTTCGCCGGCGCCGGCAGTGCGTCCAGGGACTACTCGAGTCCGGCCTCGCGCAGAGCTGCATTTCGGCGCGCGTCGATTGCTGGACGCGAGACGCCGAAGTAATTCTGCACGAGCTCGAGGGACAGGTCCGGAGCTGCGCGTCATCGGTGTAGAGGGCGGCGACGCCTGCGCTGTCACTTCGGCCGAAAGCGGCTTCAAATACCTTGTTGGCGGCTTCGATGTCAAAGCGAACGTCGTCTGCGGCGAATGTCGGCGCTGCCGCCAGTAGCGCGATCGCGGCGAATCCGGTCGCCAGCCGCCGTCGGTTCTCTCGGTACCTCATTGCGTCACTCCAATTTTCTTTCGAGGGAACCTACATGGCCTGCCCTCGCCTGTGCGACATCCGGCCTCGCCGCTTCCTACCCCGGGCCGTTTGCGCTGCGCAGGCGCCATTCGGCCGCCAGTTCGGAAACGCCTTCAGGGAGGTCGAGGATCTGGTCCCAATCGGGTTGGCAACCGAGGCTCTTCGCGGCGTTCCGCCGGGTGCTCGAGACGGCCTCCTCCAGGCTCTTGCTCGCGGGGTCGGCGAGTTTCAGATCGTGGACCAGGAAGTCGCGGAAGCGTGTCGGGATCTCGTGGAAGTCCGGCACGGCGCTCGCGGCCTCACGCCAATGGTGGGCGATGGCCGCCATGTCCACGTCGCCGTCCTCGTGAATGATCTGGTTCAGGATCGCGAGCCCGCGCGCGCTGACGCCGACGCGGCCGAAGAGATCGTGCATCGCGTCGCGCGGGCAGTCGAAATCAGTTCCCACGCAGAGCTCGATGAAACGCTGCACCCGGTCGGGCGTCAGGCCGTCGGGTAGGAGGAGTCGGCCGTCGTCGTCGATGCTCACGCCCTGCGCGACGAACGTGCCCATTACTTTGCTGATCAGCCGGTTGAGGAGTTTCATCTTCGGGTGCGCCCTCAGAGGTAGGGGCGAGCGAAGCTAGCCCAGTCGGATCGGGCTTCGCGCCGTCTTGCGGTCGCCCTCCCAGCGCCCGGGGTGCGCTCGCTCACATCGCCACGTTGCCGGCTGGCCGATGCTGATCCGATACGCGGGGCGTTTTCGGGAGGTCTCAGCGAGCGCCATGATGCCGAGTCGAGCCTGTCCCACGCGCCTGGAATGCACCGTTCTCGCGGCGGTCGTCGCCGCGATGACTGCCTTCCTCTCGTTCGGCCTGAGCAGCGCGGCCGATGCCGAGAACCTGCTCAACCGCGACAGCGCGATCGGCATGAATCTCGAGAAAAACCAGTACCGGAAGCCTCGTGTCGCTTTCGCCAACGCGATGAAGAGCGGGCGCCCTTGGCGTGAGACCCCAGGCGGTGCGACCTGCGGTGGCAGCAGCGCCAACTACTCCGGCGCGAGCGACACGAACGGGTACCCGACGGAGTTCGGAGCCCGGGAGTGCGTCTTCACGCAGCTCTTTCAGGGGAGCTACAGCGAAGGGGCGTGGCCGATCGGAGAGTGGGTCCTGCGCTGGGACGGCGATGCCACCTTCGATGTCGGCGCGAGCGCCTCGAACTTCACCCCGACCTCGGCGGGACGCGCGACTTTCGACGTCTCGGCGGGTACGGGCGGAATCCGCCTGGGGATCGAGAGCATTCCGAGCTCCGTATCCAACATGCGCCTTTACCCACCGGGCGGCGTGTGTCACGACGGCGCCGCGCCCATCCCCTTCAAGTTCTGTTCGACTCCTCGCTGCGCAGGGGGTGCTTGCAACGACGCGCATGGCTGCGACGGGGCGGAGACTTGTATCGATCTGGAAACCGCGGGCGAAGCGGGCGACGTCACGTTTCATCCGCTCTGGCTGAGCCACCTTCGTCAGTACCGAACGCTCCGGTTCATGAACTGGCTCCATACGAATCACTCTCGCGTCGAAGACTTCTCTGAGTGGCTTCCCGAGAGCCACTACACCTGGAGCTACGAGCACGACCCCCTGGGTGCGGTTCCTCTCTCGGTCGTCGCACGGCTTTGCAACGAGCTGAATGCCGCCTGTTATGTCAACGTCCCGAGCCTGGCGACCGACGCGCACATGACGGAGTTCGCGGAGTTCTTCCGGGACCGCGTGAACGATAATCTGCCGGTCTACATGGAGTACTCGAACGAAGTCTGGAATCCGGGTTTCGAACAGCACGACTTCGCCTCGCAACAGGCCTATGAGCTGTGGCAATCCGATCCAGCGGCCTTCGACGCTTCGGACTGCGAGGACGTCGAACCGAACTCCCCTTCCGAGTTCGATTGTGCCAACCATTGGCACGGCAAGCGCACGTATGAGATGTGTGCCCTGGCCCAGGCCGCCTTTGACGCGACCGGCGAGGGAGATCGACTTTTCTGCGTCTCCGGCCGCCGCATTTCGCAGAGTGGAAGCGAGCTGAGCACGAACCTCGATTGCACCCGCTGGACGGCTGCCCCGAATGGAGATTGTTACACCGGTTCCGACATCGACATTCTTGCGGTGAACGTCTACTTCGGAAGAGGCTCCCAGGACTGCGGTTCGACCGAGCAAGCAGCCTGCGACGCCGCCATGAGCAACCTCGCCCTGAAGGTGTGCGATGGCCCAGGCTGTCCCGTCACCGAACTCACTCAAGCCCTGGACGCCCGAGGGCTCTCGTGGCCGATCATGATCTATGAGGGCGGCAGTCATCTCGATGATCAGAGTTCGCCCGCTTGTACCGCTCTCACGATCGACGCCGACAGCTGCCTCATCGACGTCTACGAAGCCGCTCTCGACCAATGGAGAGATCTGGACCTCTTGGACGGGTACGAGCTGAACGAGTACATCTTCTTCGACCATTCCGGTCGCCAAGCGCTGAACGCGCCCGGGAATCTCTTCGGGCATCGGGGCTCCAACGAGGGAAGCTGGCCCAAAGAAACCGCGTTGCTCGATTGGGACGACACCGCAGGCAACGAGTGCTGGTGGGCCGATTGTGAACTCGAGGGCGCTGCGGCGGGATGTTCCGATGGCATCGACAACGATGGGGACGGGACGGTCGATGGCGCCGATCCGGGTTGCGACTCCGCCGCCGATTCGTCCGAGCGGTCGTCCGCTCTGCCATGCGACAACGGAGTCGACGACGACGGGGACGGCCGAACGGACTTCGATCCGGTGACGTTTGCGGATCCTCTCTTCGCAGCGGGAAGCGGCGACCCGGGCTGTTTCAGCCCGTCCTGGAGGCTCGAAGATCCGCAGTGCCAGAACGGCAACGACGATGACAGCACGTTCGGCACGGACTTCGACGCGGGAGTGTCGATTCTTGGACCGGGTAACGGGGACCCCAGCGGCGCAGATCCTCAGTGTGTGGGAAAGGCATGGTCCAACAGAGAGGCGCCCAAGGGTTGTGGCCTCGGATTCGAGCTCGCTCCTCTGATCGGGCTTTTCTACCTCCTGACCCCACGCCGGCGTCGTCTCGATTCCGTGTGTGGATCTCGCTAGAGGCCGAACACCCGCTTCGCGTTTCCGGCGAGGAACGCGGCGGCTGTCTCGTCGCTGAACCCAAGTTCCTGCAGGCCGGCAAGAGCTTTGGCTGGCGTGATCATCGGGAAGTTCGTTCCGAAGAGCACCTTGTGCGAGCCGTTTCGCTTGATGAAGTCCACGAGCTGAGTCGGATAGCGGCGTGCGGTGTACGCGGAAGTGTCGATGTAGAAATTCTCGTGCTTGGTGGCGACGGCGATCGCTTCGTCGGTCCAGGGGTACCCGATGTGGCCGCCCACCACGACGAGCTCCGGGAAGTCCAGACAGACCTGGTCGAGGTAGATCGGTCGGCCGACCTCGGAGGGCATGAGTGGGCCGGTGTGCCCAATCTGCGTGCAGAAAGGGACGCCAAGCTCGCAGCATGCGGCGAAGATCGGGTAGAAGCGCCGGTCCGTCGGCGGCACTTCCCAGAGCCAGGGGAGGACTCGGATCGCCTTGAAGCCAAGCTCCGTGATGCACCGCCGCACTTCGCAGATGGCGGGCATCGGCTTCGAGATGTCGACGCTGCCGACTCCGAACAGTCTGTCGGGTGCCTGTGCGGTGAACGAGACCACCTCATCGTTCGAGATCATGATGTTTCGGGGCGCGTACCAAGCACTGATGAGAGATTGGGAGACGCTTCCTGCGTCCATCGCATCAAGGGTCGCCGAGACCGGGATCTCGGCGACCCCCTCTGTCTCGTCGCGCTTCGTCCAGCGCCGGAGCGAGTCGAAAACAGGGTCGGTGATGTGTCGGCGGGTCGGGTGTTGCGCCCATGCGTCTACGATTTCCATCCCAGCTTGGCCTCCAATGTGGCATCGCGACCGTGTACGAGAGCCGATCGAGATTCTACAGACCTGAGGCTCGAGCCAGCGGCTGTGGGGGGCGAAGTCCGGGGCACGAGGCGCGGCTCGCGCTCAGGAGTGACCGCTCCGGTGGGTCTGTGGACTGTCCTCAATCGGCGCCACCGGGTGGACGATGCGCACCGGCACGCCGTTGGGAGGGCTCAGCGACCCTTCTGCGGCCACGATTGCGGGCGCGGTACCGGCAAGAGTGACCTTCAACACGCTGAATCGATGCCATTTCATGCACGGTGCATGGGTTTGAACCCAGGCCGTTTCTTGTGATCGTCTCTGACGGGGGGCCTTTCAATGCGTTCTCGAATCTTGATCTGGTGCGCGGCGGGATTCTCGTTGGCGCTGTGGATCGCATCGGCCGGCCCTTCTCATGCCGGGATCGGCATCTGTGGCAATGGGCTGGTCGAGGCGGGCGAAGCCTGCGATGACGGCAATACCGTGCCGGGAGATGGCTGCGAAAACGATTGCACCGAGACTCCGGCCCTCTGCGGTGATGGTCTGGTGCACTCGACCGAAGAGTGCGACGACGGCAACACTCTCGCGGCGGATGGTTGTGAGATCGACTGCACCGAGACTCCGGCCCTCTGCGGCGATGGTCTGGTGCACTCGACCGAAGAGTGCGATGACGGGAACACCCTCGGAGCCGATGGCTGCGAAAACGATTGCACCGAGACTCCGGGAGTCTGTGGCGATGGCCTCGTGCAGTCGACCGAAGAGTGCGACGACGGCAACACGCTCGCGCTCGATGGCTGTGAGGTCGATTGCACCGAGACTCCGGCCCTCTGCGGCGATGGCTTGGTGCACTCGACCGAAGAGTGCGACGACGGGAACACCCTCGGAGCCGATGGCTGCGAGAGCGATTGCACCGAGACGCCTCAGGTCTGCGGGGACGGCCTCGTGCACTCGACCGAGGAGTGCGACGACGGCAACACGGTAGACGGCGATGGCTGTTCGAGCGCGTGTCTGCTCCCGATCTGCGGGGACGGTATCCGCGACCCCAGCGAGGGCTGCGACGACGGCAACCTGGTCGATGCCGACGGCTGTAGCTCGGCCTGTGTCCCCGAAGTGTGTGGCGACCTGCTCTTGGAGAAGAACGGTGTCCCACCCGACGAGGAATGTGATGACGGCAACTTCATCGAGGGGGACGGCTGCACCAGCGCGTGCACCTGCGAGGGTTGCGGTGACGGCATTGAGGTCTTTCAGTGCGGAGAGCAGTGCGACGACGGCAACCTCGTGAACGGAGATGGCTGCGACTCGAACTGTCAGGAAGAGCCGATCTGCGGCGATGACCTGATCGAGGGGGCCGAAGAGTGCGACGACGGAAACGCCATCGATGGAGACGGATGTAGTGCGCAGTGCCTCGACGAGTCGGGCGATCCGTATGCGCCACTCAAGGCGGATGCGGCCTGCGTCAGCGCCGTCAACAAGTCGTGGGCGGGCGTCATCAAGGCGTCGAACAAGGCCAGCGCGAAGTGCGTCAAGGACATCTCCCGAGGCAAGGTTACGGTGTCATTCAACAACTGTGCGGGCAACACGGAGCTCGACAAGGCATTCGGAAAGACCGAGAAGAGTGACCAGAGCAAGTGCGTGGGTAGGGTCGACGATTCGATGTTCGGCTACACCGGTGCCAGTGAAGTTGTGAACGCAGCCGGTCAGGCCGGTGCATTCATGGCGAACGTCGACCTTCTCGGGCGCCCCGGCTTCGTGGTGTCCAAGGAAGACAAGGTCGAAGCGAAGTGCCAGCAAGAAGTGCAGAAGGGGCTCATCAAGTACCTGGATGGGCTCGCCGCGGATGCCAACAAGGCGAAGAAGACCTGTCTGAAGGGCCAGAAAGTGCCGCAGTGCCAGACGCGCGACGATCTTGCCGGTGCGATGACGGTAGACGGGCCGAGATCCGCCAAGGCGCTCGCCAGCTGGAATAGCAAGGTGGCCAAGAAGTGCTCGGACGTCTCGAGAATCGGCGGAGACTTCCGAGGTGTTTGCTACCGCGCGAGTAGTTTTGCAGAGCTCGTGACCTGTTCAGCTCAGCGTGCCAAGTGCAATTTTTGCAATGCGCTCAACGGAGCCGACAACCTGGCGATCGATTGCATCGAGTATTCCGGCGATCCGGGTGCCTGCGAGCCGTTGCAAGACCCGATCTGCGGGGATGGTGTCCAGTTCATCACCGAGCAATGTGACGACGGAAACACCATTTCAGGTGACGGCTGCGAGGCCGACTGTCGGATTACACTGGCTGTCTGCGGGGACGGGGAGATTGGCGACGACGAGGAGTGCGACGACGGGAACACCCTCGATGGAGACGGGTGCCAGGCTGACTGTACGGAGACGCCGGCTGTCTGCGGGGACGGCCTCGTTCACCCTTCGGAGGAGTGCGACGACGGCAACACGGTCGGGGCCGATGGATGTGAAAGCGACTGCACCGAGACGCCGGCTGTCTGCGGTGATGGGCTCGTGCACTCGAGCGAGGAGTGCGACGACGGCAATACTCTCGACAGCGATGGCTGCGAGAGCACCTGCACGGAGACGCCGGCCGTCTGCGGCGACAGCCTCGTTCACTCCTCGGAGGAGTGCGACGACGGCAACACGGTCGGGGCCGATGGATGTGAAAGCGACTGCACCGAGACGCCGGCCGTCTGCGGCGATGGGCTCGTGCACTCGAGCGAGGAGTGCGACGATGGCAACACCGTCGAGGGCGACGGCTGCACACAGTGCGTGCTCGATCAGATATGCGGTGACGGAGTGATCGTGGGATCGGAAGAGTGCGACGACGGCAATACCGTCGGCGGCGACGGCTGCGACTTCATCTGCCAGTTGGAGTAGGCACTTTCTGGCGGAGGGCCGGAAGCGTGGAGTTTTCGATCGCTTGGTTGTGAAGGGCTGGTTCAGCTGTTCCTCGGGAAGGTAGAACCCCTTCTGGGCGAAGTTTCCGTATCCTGTGATCGGGGAAGTCGAGAGGATGGGCCTCGGTGCCACTGGAGGATGACCGAAATGGATCATGCAGCGCGCGAGAAGCCCATCGAGAAGCGCACTCCCTGGCGGGCGGGGATCCTGCTGGCGGGATGGCTGGCGGCTCTGGCGTTGCCTCTGGTGGCTCATGCCCAGGTGGTCCTCACGGGCTGCGAGGGAGTCGATTTCGGCGCGGGCTGCAGCGTCGCCGAACTCGTGGCCGGCGGCTCGATTCAGATCGACAACAGCCTGTTCGACGGCTGGAGCTACTCCGAGAACGGGATCCCGGCCAGTGGGATCAGCGCAACGCCGCTGGGCGAGGGGACGTCGGATCCGGGTCCGGGCATCCGGCTCAGCGCGCCCGGCGTGGGAGCGGACGCTTCGGTCGATTTCGAGCTCAACTACGACGCCTCGACCGTCGACTCGTCGAGGACCCTCGAGGGCTACACGTTCGGCATCGATCTCGGCCAGATCACGGGGGCTGCCGGCGCGTTCGCAGCCACAGAGGTGGTCGACAACGACATCGGAAGGGAGATCGCGTGCGGCGGGTTCGGTGGAGCGGTGTTCTGTGAAGAACCGGTGGTCGATCAGACCGTCCCGACGAAGAGCGACAGCTTCACCGACGAAGACACCGGGGACGACGTGTTCTCGAAGGACTTCAACGTCAACACGAACATGATGGCGTTCACGGGAGCGGGCGAATCTCTCGAGTTCATCGTGCTCGAGCAGAGCTTCCTGGTCGGAGTGCCCGAGCCCGAGCCCTCGTTGCTTCTCGCAACGGGAGCCCTGGTGCTATTCGGAGCTCGCTGTTTTCGTGCGGAGAGGGCCTGAGCGCCCAGACGGCGAACGTCCCTAGCGGGGCGTCGGGCGAAGCGATAGCCAGCGCGGGACCCGCGCGCAGTAGTTGTCGTAGTCGCTCCCGAAACGCTTTCGCAGGCCGGGTTCCTCCGAGACGACGATGACCAGCTCAGTCGCGGTGATCGCCAGGGCGGTGAGCAGGAGCAGGGCCGCATGTCCTTCCCAAAAATAGATCCCCAGCCAGACGACGACGTTGGCTACGTAGATCGGGTTGCGGGAGTAACGGTAGAGCCCTCGGATCACGAGCCTGTCCGGTGGAGCCACGGGCACAGGTGTACCCCGCCCGACGAACGCGAAGAGACCGGTGCAGTGCAGGATCACGCCCCCGCCGGCGACGACCAGCAGAGCCCCGAGGGCTCGGGTGGGGGCCGACTGCCAGACCGGCCAGCTGAGCTCGGCGTTCCACTCGATGAAGAGGGACGGTAGAAAGAGAAAGAGCAGCCAGTAGAAGGTCGCGAACCAGATGGACAGGATGGCCCGGCGCAGCATCCGAGGAAGGCCAGGGAGTGACATCGGTTCCCCTTTCATGCGCGCATGAACAGGCTAGCCAATCCCATCCCCAGGATTCGACCACCACGCGCTTCACGCAGCCGTCGAGTGAGCCGTTTCCTTGCCTCGCTGGAGACGAATCGCGGTCGCGATACGCTCTAGGGTTGGCGACGAAGGGAGAGCGCGTGGCTTCGCGCACCGAAAATCTCTGGATTCGACTCATCGACAGGTTCGTACCGGAGGCCCTTCGCGGTGCCGAGCCGGACCGTTTGAGTCAGGCGCGGATCGTTGCGATTGCATGCGTCGTCAGTTGCTTCATTCACGCCGCCACCTGCGTCGCGATCCTGATTCAAGGGCTGCCTGTCGTCGCTGTGGGGAACTTCGCCGCAGCACTCGTTTCCGGTCTGCTCGCGTGGATGTTTTCGTCGGGGGTTTTCGATCCACCTGGTGGGGAACGGATTAGTCGCCCTTTCGAAGTACCCCGGCGTGATCTCTCTGACGTTGGGAATCTCTGCGGTGATCTTTCTTTCGGAGTGGGTCAAGCGACAGGCTCTCGAAGACTGCTCGATGCGACGATGCCCGAACTCGATGGCGAGTCGGTTCTCAAGGAACTCTCGAGGCTGCGACCCGAACTGCCGGTCATCCTCTCGACGGGGGACGCTCAGGGCTTTGCCGGTGTCGATCCCGAGACGCCGGGAACGTACTGGTTGCCGAAGCCCTACCGGGCCGATGCGCTCCAGAAGGTCGCCGCCCTGGCGATCTCTCGCGGGCGGGTCGACTTGGAATGATCCCAAGGGCGGGCCCAGCGCAGCAGTTGAGGAAAGCTCGGGAGTGCCATGGGTTCCCCTCTCGCGAGCGCATCGGCGCGCTAGGGGACCCTCCGGGATCGCGACGTCGACGGAATGGGTCGATTTCGCGTCGCGAAGCCCCCAGGCGTCCTCAGGAACGCGAGTCTCATTCTGACCGGAGACGGTGCAGAAACAGAAGCATACGAGCGGAGTTGCGCAAACGCTGCGCATGCCCCCAATGGAATTTGGGGTAACCCAGACCCGATTGAGGGTGACACACTACGGGTTCCCGACTATATCGAGCGGGGTCCGGAGGTTATGTTGGCAATGCTCAGGCTCCGTCAGGCATGTGTGCTCGGGTTCGTCTCGCTCGTGTTTTTGGGTGGCCCCGAGCCTGCCGAGGCGCTGGCGTCCTACGCCGAGAGCGCCGTGGATGTGGCGGGGTCCACCGGAGCCGCGGCTGTCGCGCTCGGGGTTCCGGACTATGCCTTCACGAATGACGTCGGCCTCGGGTTCGGCGGCACCAGCGCCGACGTCTTCGAGGTCGGAGAGTCCGTCGTGTTGGGCTTCCCGGCGCCCTTGCGCGATGTCGCCGGCCAGCATGACCTGATCCTCTCGGCCTATGTCGGCGGCTTGGGCGAGATCGACAATGCCACCGTCCAGGTGGAGGTCAGTAGCGACGGCACCGTCTTCGAGTTGGCCGGCGTCTTCGATACAGAAGAGGCACGTGATCGCCCCCAGGACCGGCAGGAGAACGATTTCGACGGCGTGAAGCACTTCTTCGTCGACTTCGCGGGTGCGGACGACGTGACCCATGTCCGGCTGACCAACCTCGCCGGAACCAGCGAGGGCCTGCGCCTCGACGCAGTCGAAGGGCTTCATCCGTTCGTCGACAGCACTCACGCGTTCGAGATTCGCTTCGAGCGCTATCGGCCCGATTTCAACCAGCGCTTTCGGGTGCACATCAAGAACATCGCCGATGGCGGCGGGGTGCCGATACGCGAGTTCCGCATCGACCGGCCCACGTCGTTCCCTTCGACCCTCGAAGACACCGACGACAGCCTGCTCGGTCTGGACGGTGAGTTCGTCTGCGTCGAGAACTGCATTCCGGACAACGGGCCGCTGATCGACTACACGCGGATGGTCTGGTCCGCAGATGGTGTCAACGAGGCGCCGGCGGGCGTCGGGCTCGAACCCGGCAGGGAGGCGGTGAACGCCCGGGACCGGAACTTCGACATCGACACACAGGGGACGACCTACCTGTCGGGCTTCAGCTTCACCGTGATCTGGGCCGACGGCGTGAGCCACGTGTTCGACTACGACGCGGACGTGCTGATCGAGGAGGGCAACCTCTACCAGAAGTACCTCTACTTCACTGGGGCACCGGCCGAGAGCGGGCCGCGACCTACGGACTACTACGAGTTTCTGGGACGCTCAGTGGTGACTTTCTCCGACCCGGCGTCGGTTGGAGACGGGCACGAGCCCGGCGTCGGTGGCCGCCTCGAGCCGACCAGCCAGAACTTCGTCGAGGACGGTATGCACGTCGAGGCGTTCTGGGTCCCCAATGACCAGTCGAGTTTCGTGTCGGGTCACTTCCACGAGCTGTCCGACGGCTTCGAGACCTCTCACGGCTTCGAGTCGAGCCCCGGCCTCGGCCCCGACCGACAGGGCATCTACATCGAGCGGGTCGACGGCGGCACCTTCGACTTCGAGAGCCTCGACTACCAGGTCGCCGGGACGCTGACCTCGGCGACGATCCTGGTCAGTACCTCCTACGACCCTGCGCTGCCGATCGGCGGACAGTTCACCGAGTACGCCGTCAGCCTCGCTCCCGGCTTCGAGACACTCGATCTCCAGGGCTTCGAGGGTGTGAGCCAAGTGTTCGTGCTGCCGGAGCTCAGCGAAGACTCGGCCGAGCAAGTTCGTTGGGACGAGTTCGTCTTGCGGACGGACGACCCCGTGACGATTTCGCCGAGCGCCGACGCGGGTGCCGACATTGAACTGACGGACGACGATGACGACGGACTGGAAGTCGCCGGCCTCGACGGCGCCGCCTCCTCCGACCCTGATGGAATGATCGTCAGCTGGGTTTGGCGCGAGGGCGGGACGCTTCTCGGGACCGGGATGTTGCTCGACCAGGGTTTCTCGGTGGGCCGCCACGATGTGGAGCTCGAGGTCACCGACGACGACGGAAACCGCTCCGTCGATGTTCTCAGCGTCCAGATCAATCCTCCCGGTGGGCTGCCGTTCGCCGATGCCGGCCCGAGTGTGGTCGTGCTGGGCGCGGGGGGCGGAAGTGCTCTGGTCACGCTCGATGGATCGGGTTCGTTCGACTCTGACGGGTTCATCGTGAGCTGGGATTGGAGCGAAGGCGGCGTGCCGCTCGGGAGTGGCGAGACGCTGGGCGTAGCGCTCACCGTTGGCGTTCATGTGATCGACCTCGCGGTGCAGGACGATGGGGGCAACCTCGCGTTCGACGCAGTGACCGTGACGGTGAACCCGCTCGGGGGCGTTCCGCCGAGCGCGGATGCCGGCCCTGACGTAGCGGTCACTGACCTCGACACCGATGGGTCGGAGAGCGTTCTACTCGATGGTTCGGGCTCGTCGGATAGCGACGGGTTCATCGTCGACTGGAGCTGGAGCGAGGCTGGCGTGCCGCTTGGGAGCGGTGAGACGTTCGCGGTGATGTTCCCGGTCGGTGTGCACTCCGTGGACCTGGTGGTGCAAGACGATCAAGGGAACGTCGACGTCGACACCATCGTGATCACGGTCGAGTCCGGCATCGTGATACAACCTGCCGGCTACGTGGCCCACGAGACGTCCGGGAACGGGAGCAACGGGACCGTCCATGACCTCGGCGTCTCGACGTTGCCGATTCTTGCGGGCGATCTCCTGCTGGCTCACGTCTGCTCGGACGGCGGTGGCGGGGCCGCGATCGCGTGTCCCGCCGGATGGACCCAGCTCGAGCACTCCTCTCACCCGAGCGGCCGCGTGCTCGGCGCGCTCTGCTACAAGCAAGCCGACTTCGGCGATGAAGGGGCGACGAGCTATCAGGTCATGACCACCGCCCCGCAGCAGACCATGAGTGCGGTGATTCTGATCGAGCACCAGGATCCGGTCACGCCGATCGACCTTTCCGCAGTCATGCGGACCGAGACCGACACGAGTCCGCTTTCGCCCGCGTTCCAATCATCCCCGCTGCCTAGCAGTCGGGTGCTCCGCTTCTTCTGCGCCGATGGTGGCCGTGTGACCGCGGGTGTCGGATTCCCGACCGGAATGGCGCAGGATCTCTTCGTCGAGGAGTCCGGCGATGGAGGCTCGGGGCCGGTCTCGGGCGGCGCGGCGGTCGACGGCGTGGGCGTCGTCGGCGGAGCCGAGTGGACGAACGCACTCTCGTCGAGCGAGGAGAGCGTCAACTTCAGCGTGGCGCTCGCGGGTCGGGTCAGCCAACTCTCGGCGGACGCGGGTTCCGACGCGACGCTGATCGATGGCGACGAAGACGGCACTGAGAGCGTGCTCCTCGACGGCTCGGGCTCGAGCGATTTCGGGGGCAGTATCGTTCGTTGGAGCTGGAGTGAGGCGGGGACACCGCTCGGCGACGGGGAGACCCTCGCGGTCGTCTTCGCTCTCGGGACTCACGACGTCGACCTTGAGGTGGAAGACGACGACGGCAATCTCGCGTCCGACAGCGTTCTCATCACAGTGAACGCCGGAGGGCTCGTCCCGCCGGGAGCCGACGCCGGCACCGACGTGGAACTCATCGACGTCGACGACGACGGGTCCGAAGCCGTCACCCTCGATGGCTCGGGCTCCGCCGATTCGGACGGGTTCATCGTGAGCTGGGAGTGGAGCGAGGCGGGAGTCCCGCTGGGATCGGGCGAGACGCTGGCGGCGAGCTTCGCCGTTGGCGTGCACACCGTAGACCTGCTCGTCACTGACGACGACGGCAATACGGCGAGCGACTCGGTGGGGGTCACGGTGCTGGCGGGCGGACTCCCGCCGGTGGCCGATGCGGGTGCAGACGTCACCGTGAGCGACGCGAACGAGGACGGTTCCGAGACGGTCTTGCTGAACGGGTCGAGTTCGTTCGATGCCGACGGAGCAGTCGTATCCTGGGCGTGGAGTGTGGCCGGGGTCCCGGTCGCGACCGGTCCGCTCCCCTCGATCGTCCTGGCCGTCGGCACCCACGACGTCGACCTGCTGGTCACGGACGACGACGGCCTGACGGGGTCGGACGCGGTGCGTGTGGTCGTGAACCCTGGAGGCGACGTGGTTCCTCCCTCGTACATCGCCCATCAGACCTCTGAGGAGGTTTCGAACACCACGACGCACACACTCGCGGTAGACACCCTGCCGATCCAGGCAGGTGACCTGCTCATTGCCCACCTGTGCGTGGACGGTGGCGGGGGTACCACCGTTTCCTGTCCGGTGGGCTGGGCCGAAGTCGAGAACGCGGCTCATCAGGCAGGCGCCGTGCTAGGTGCGGTGTGCCAGCGACAGGCAGACGCGAGCGATGAGTCTCTCCTCAGTGTCGAGTTCACCTCCAGCGTGGGCCAGCACTCCCAGAGCGGCGTGATCCTTCTGTCGGGCCAGGACGCGGTCGCTCCGATCGAAGCGTCCGCGCAGCGCGTGGCCGGCGCCGACCCGAGCCCGGACTCACCGGCCTTCGCGGCGGCTCCGGCCCCCTCGAGCATGGTGTTGCGGTTCATGTGTGCGAACGCCGGCCAGGTCACAGAGGGCGTCGGCTTCCCGAGCGGGATGAACGACGAGCTGTGGTTGCTGCAGTCTGCCGCGGGATTCTCCGGCCCTGTGGCGGGTGGGGCGGCCATCGATGCGAACGGGGCGGGTGGGAGCGTCGAGTGGACGGACGCCCTCGCGAGCTCTCAGCAGGCCGTCGGCTTCAGCGTCGCGATCGCGGGCGGAGCGGGTGTCCCGATAGCCGATGCGGGGCTGGACGTCGCTGTGGTCGACGACGACGAGTCCGGGTCAGAGGACATCCTCCTCGACGGCTCCGGCTCCTTCGATCCGAACGGAAGCATCGTGGCGTGGAGCTGGACCGCAGGCCGCCTGCCGCTCGGCGTCGGCGAAACCCTGCTGGCGAGCTTCGGTGTGGGAATTCACGCGGTCGAGCTCGAGGTCGAGGATGACGAGGGCAACCTCGCGACCAACGGAGTGACGGTCACGATTCTGGCCGGGGGAACCGTGCCCCCGTTGGCGGACGCGGGCGTGGACGTCGCGATCGCGGACATCGACGACGACGGCTTCGAGACGGTCGTCCTCGACGGCTCGGGCTCCAGCGACCTGGACGGCTTCGTCGTCCAATGGGATTGGAGCGAGGGGGGTAGCCCCCTTGGCAGTGCGGAGCTGCTGCCGGTCTCCTTCGCGGTGGGAAGCCATCTGGTCGATCTGCTCGTCACGGACGACGACGGCAACACCGACTCTCACAGCATCGTGGTCGATGTGCTGGCCGGAGGAGGCCCCCAATATCAGGCCCACGAAACCTCGGAAGAGACGTCGAACGTGACGACGCACACCCTGGGTGTTGCGAGTCTTCCGATCCAGTCGGGCGACCTGCTGATCGCGCACGTCTGCGTAGATGGCGGTGGCGGCACGACGATCTCGTGTCCGCCAGGATGGGCTGAGGTCGAGAATCGCGCACACCAGAGCGGCGGCGTCGCCGGGGCACTCTGCTCGCGTGTGGCCGACGTCTCGGACGAATCCCAGACGAGCTACGCGTTCGCAAGTTCTGTTGGACAGCAATCGCAGAGCGGCGTGATCCTGCTCAGCGGCCAGGATGCGATCGCCCCGATCGAGGCTTCGGTGAGTCGGACAGAGAACGACACGAGTCCGTCGTCCCCGGACTTCCCGGTTGCGCCGGCGTCGAACAGCCTCGTGCTGCGCTTCACCTGTGCCAACACCGGTCAGGTCACCGAAGGTTCGGGCTTCCCTGCCGGAATGTCCCTCGATCTCTGGCTCCTCGAGAGCGCCGATGGCGGCTCGGGCCCGGTGTCGGGGGGAGCGGCAGTCGAAGGGCTTGGCACCGGAGGCGAGTCGGAGTGGACCGGCATGCTGGCGACGGGCCAGCAGAGCGTAAACTTCTCGCTCTCGGTGCGTGCCTCGCCCTGATGCCCTCGCCGGGGAGGCGATGCTGCCCGGTGCCGAGCGCCGGCGTGGACCCTACAGCCCCATTCGGAACCAGTCAGCCTACTCGCGCTTCCGGCCAGAGGCGCAAGAAGTTCTCGCTGTAGAACTGGGTCTTGACGAGTTCGCTCTCCGCTTCGAGTGACTTGTCGAACTTTGCGATCGGATTGCGGCCGCCCTCGACGTGCGGGTAGTCGCTCGAGAACAGGTAGAGCTGTTCGTTCGACTGAGACACCAGACTCGCGACGTCCTCGTAGGGGTAGGGCGTGAAGCCCATCTGCTCGGTGAGCTGTTGCGAAGGCGGTCGGGAGAAACGAACGGACTCGTCGACGCGACTGTAGATTCGGGTGAGCGCATCGAGGCGCTTGAGCATCTCCGGTACCCAGGCCGCCCCCAGCTCGACCGCGGCTCCGCGGAGCTTCGGGTGACGCTCGAAGACGCCGTCGAGCAACATCATGCTGACGAACGTTTCGGGCGCCTGGTGCAGCACGGCGGCGTCCTTGGTGCGCACGTTCTCGCCACCGCCCATCCAGTCTTTGACAGGCGCACGGCCCGTCTGGCTCCACGCCTTCAGCGATTGGAGCGGCGAGCCGCCGACGTGCAGCACGAACGGCGCACCCGATTCAGCGAGGCGATCCCAGAAGCCCTCGAGGTCCACGTGACCCGGGGAGCGCTCGAGCGGCGCGCGATGCGGCACCCAGATGGCCTGCATGCCCGCTTCGAGAGCAAACTCGAGTTCCTGCATCGCGCATTCAGGGTCGTCGAGAGGAACGACGCCGACCCCCATCAGCCGGGCGTCATCCGAACAGAAGTCGGCCATATGCCGATTGTGCGCCCGGACTGCGCCGTAGCGAAGCTCGCTGGAAGTCTTGGAGCTGGGATGGAAGGGCAGGGCCACGCTGTGTGTCGAGAACACGAGCTGCTTCTTGAAGCCGAGCATGTCCAGAGCGGTGGTGCGATCGCCGGAGTCGAACGCCCCGAGCGCCTGAATCTCTTTCGAGCTTTCGATGAGCTTGTCGCCGAGCGCGATCTGCTCGCGGACGTGGGCTTCGCTGTGCTTCCCGCCCTGCGCCATGATCACCGCGACCTCCTCGTCGGTCACGAGTGAGGCGCTGTAACTGACTTCGGGGATCTCATTGCGGAGCTTCGGGTCTGCATACGCCTTCAAGAAGTTTGGCAGCTCCATGATGTGGCTGTCGGCGTCGTAGTACGGTCGGTGGTCGGGTGCGTAGGTCACGGGGTGCCTCCTCCAGGGCAGGGCATGCTCTCTCACGGTACCACTGAGGTCCTGAAGAACCTGTATTGTCGGAACGTTCGAAATGTTCTAAACGTACAGGATAAGAACTGCGCCCCAAGAGGTTCCCATGGAGCCGGCCTTTCTCGTGTTTCTGTCCTTTCTCCCCTTCAGCGGCACCCACATCGGGCTGGGTCTGGAGCCTGTTCGCGGGCGCCTGGTCGAGCGATTCGGCGAGCGCGGCTTCGTGAACGTGTTCTCGGTGGTCGCGACGCTGACCTTCGCGGTTTGGGTAGCCACGACCGCGGCGGTCCGGAGCCAGGGTCTCCCCGGGCTCGGGCTGACCCATCATCCGGGCTTTCGGATCGGGGCGATCTTCCTGATCGGGCTCGGTTTCGTTCTCGGAGCCGGGAGCCTTGCATCCTATGCGCGCTCCCCGATGGCGCTGTTCTCGAACGTCGTCCGAGAGCCTCGCGGTGTCGAACGGGTTTCGCGCCACGCCTTCTTCGCCGGCGTGGCGTTGTTCGCGGTGGGCCACGTCCTGCTGGCACCGACGCTCGCAGCCGCCACGTTCTTTGCCGCCCTCACGCTACACGCGACTCTTGGAGCCTGGGCGCAGGATCGCAAGCTGCTCGCGCGACTGGGCGCGCCCTATCGTGGGTACGTCGAGCAGACCTCCGCGGTCCCGTTCGCCGCTGTGGCGCTCGGGCGGCAGCCCTTCGCCGCGCGCGAGCAGCCGTGGGTCGCCTACTCGATCGGGCTTCTGTTGGCGCTGCTCTTGCGTGAGGCGCACGCACACCTTTTCGACTACTACGGCGCGTGGATCATCGGCTCGGTCGTCGTCGGCGGAGCGGTGGCGACCTGGTCTGCGGAGCGCGCTCAGCGCCGAGAACGGAGTCTTCGACATGCATGATGCAGTAGCCAGCTTCGTCGACGGGATGGGAGCGGCCGCCGCGACATCCGGTGTCCTCTCCCAACAGCAGGGGCGGATCTTCGCGCTGTTGTATCTCCACGATGGGCCGCTCTCGCTCGATGAGTTGGCCGCGGAGCTCGAGCAGAGCAAGAGCAACGTCTCCATCAACCTGCGCACGCTGGTCGAATGGCATCTGGTGAAGCGCAATCCGGTGCCCGGGTCGCGGAAGGACCACTACGTGGCCGCGACCGACTTCTTCCGGGCATTCCAGGAGATCTTCGAGCGACGCTTTCGCTGGACGGTTCGGCAGGTTCTCGTTGTCGTGTCCGAGACCGAAAACGCGCTGCGTGCGGAGGCGAGTCGTGGGGCCGAGGCGAGCTTCGTTCGAGAGCGGCTGGGCGCGCTCGGCAAGTTCTTCGGCCTGATCGATGCCGGCATCGGCGCCTTCGTGCGGGGAGAGGCGTTCCCGGCACAAAAGCTCGCGGCTGTGATCCCCTTGGTTGGCCGAAGAAAGCAGCGGAAGAGTTGACGCTCATCGCGAGGGAGAGATCTCCGGCAGGTACGCGTCGAATGTCTCGAGATAGATGTCCCAGACGGTCATGAACAGAGCGGCGACGAGCGGGCCGACGACGATGCCGACGGCCCCGAACAGCATCAGGCCACCGAGCGTCGAGAGCAGGATCAGGAGGTCCGGCATCTGGGTGTCGCGGCCGACCAGGGTCGGTCGCAGCACGTTGTCGGCGGTACCCACGACCGCACCGCACCAGACCGCGAGGCCGATCCCCGCGCCCACCTGCCCGGTCATCAGGAGATAGATCACCGCCGGTATCCAGATGACCGCGGTTCCGAGGCCCGGGATGATCGAGAGGACCGCCATCACCACACCCCAGAACGCTGCTCCCTCGATCCCCGCGATGGCGAAGGCCAGGCCGGCGAGGCCGCCCTGAACGATTCCGATCACCAGCGTGCCTTTCACGGTGGCGCGCGAGACCGACAAGAACTGCGCGACCATCCGTTCTTCGTGCTCGGGTGCCAGGGGCATCACACGGAGCAGCCTGTTGAGCAGCGGTCGGCCGTCGCGCAAAAAGAAGAACGTCGCATAGAGCGTGACGAACGAGAGAAAGAAGAACTTCACGGTTCCGCGCGTAGCGTGTGCGAGGGCTCCGACCAGAAAGCCGCCGATGCTCCCGGCCAACTCGCCCGCCTTCTCGATGATCCTCGGTTCGTAGGGCTGGAGAATCTCTGGAAGCATGAGTGCGGGGCTGGCGGCGTTGGGATCGGCCCGGAGCGCCAACTGCTCCGCCACCCAGGGTTGAGCCGTCTCGCTGATTTCGAGTGCCTGTCCGGTGACCAGGATGGCCAGCAGCAGCATGGGTACGAAGAGAAAGAACGTCAGGCCGAGCACGGTGAGAGCGGCGGCGGCAGTGGGACGCGGGCCGATCGCCTTCAGTGAGCCGCGGTAGATCGGTCGGCAGAGCCCGGTGAGGACCACGGCAACCAGCAGCGACATCAGGAATCCCTGAATCGTCAGCAGGAAGACCGCGGTGACGGCCAGCGCGAGAAGCAGGACGAAAGCCGAACGAAAGCGCAATGCGGGATCGGACGTGGGCATCGGGTACCTCCTGGGAGTGGGTCCCACACAGTACCGCCGGTCGTCGATTCTCTTCGGGGTCGCTGCGGATCCGCCGCTCGAGCCGGCTACTCTGAGCGTCCCATGCTCGTCGAATTCGTTTCGATCGCCGTCGGCACCTTCATCGGGCTGTTGCCCATCGCCAACCCGTTCAGCACCGCGGTGGTGTTCCTGGCGCTGACGGGTCGCTACAGCGAGTTCGAGAGGCGGGAGACGGCGCGCCAAGCGAGCTTCTACATGGCGTGCGTGCTGTGGGTCTTTCTGATCGCCGGCGTGCTGATCATGAATTTTTTCGGGATCTCGCTCCCCGCCGTTCGGATCGCGGGCGGCCTGATCGTGGCGGGAATCGGGTTCGGCATGCTCGGCGGAGGCCCGGGCGAAGCGTCCCTCGAGTCCGACGGACCGGGCTCCGGCATCGCGTTCACGCCTTTGGCAATGCCGATGATGAGCGGCCCCGGTTCGATCGCGGTCACGATCGGCATGGCGGCGGGGTCGGAGGGCGTCCTGAATCAGTTGGCCATTGCCGTCGGGATCGGCGCGGTGGCGCTGATCTCCTGGCTGGTGTTGCGCGAGGCCCACCGGGTGGTGGGGTTTCTGGGTTCGGTCGGAATGGAGGCCCTCACCCGAATCATGGGATTCCTGCTGGTCTGCGTCGGCGCTCAGTTCATCGTCGTGGCGACTACCGAGATTCTGTCGAGCGAGGAGTTCATGCGTCCGATCCTCGAGACAATCGACCGGGTGAGCGGCTGACGGCCGCGACTCCAGGCGGCGGCCTACGACGTCGCGATCCCCGACCAGTCGTGCGGGTCGCGCTCGCCGCGTGCGGGCTCGACTTCGACCGGAATCCCAGTGAGGTGCGCCATGCCCGAAATCGGGTCGGCGGCGCTCGGGCCGTCTGCCGCGAGCAGGTTGACGTTCACGCCGGCCGTGCGGCTCGCGTTGCTGAGTCCGCGCGCATGCTGATGGCCCCAGCCGTGCGGGAGCGCAACGGTCCCAGGCATGAGATCGGGGAGGAGTCGCACCGGCAATCGCACGACCCCGGTCTTCGAGCGCACGTCGGCGAGGTCGCCACTCTCGAGTCCGAGGCGCATGCCATCTTCAGGATGGAGATAAAGATGGTTCGTCTCGCCGTCTCGCGCGAAGGCCGCCGCGTTATGGGTCCACGAGTTGTGTGTCTTCACCTGGCGGCGCGTGATCAGCCGTAGCTCGCCGGCCCGCGACCGCTCGGCTTCGTACGCGCCCTCCAACTGCTGGGCCTGAGTGACTAGCGGCGCGGGCGCGAGGTTCACCTTGCCGTCGTCGGTCAGCACTCGCGCACCGAGGAAATCGCCGCCGGTGGCTTCGGGTCGCGGTCGGCCGTGGGGCTCTCCGAGAAGTCGACGGAAGCTCCCGTTGCGGGTGAGCCGGAGCAGCAGCGAAAGCAGCAGCTCCTGCGGAACTTCGCGTACGCCGAACGCGCGCTTCCGGCCGAACGCGCGCTGCAATCCGCGCATCAACCGCTGGATGATGCCCGACCCGAATAGCGACACACCCGACGCACGCGCCAGCTCGAGGTAGATCGTCGCTTCGTCGAGTGCCTCGCCGGTCGGCTCGGTGACTGCCTCGGTAGCTTGCAGATACGGGCGGGTTTGGAGGCCTAGCATCAACGGAAAGACGAAGGGGAGGTCGGGTCGCTCGAATGGGCTCGTGGCCGGCAGGACGTAGTGCGCGAGCGAGGCCGTCTCGTTCAGAAAGATGTCCGTGACGACCAGTAGGTCGAGTTCGGAAAGCGCCTCTCGCAGTCGTCCGCCGCCGGCCATCGTCAACAATGGATTTCCGCCCGTGACGAACAGACCCCGAAGGCGCTCCGGGCCCTCTTCGCGGATCTCGTCCGCGAGGATCGCGCCGGGGAACACGTCGTTCACCGCCGGAAAGTCGCCGACACGGGAGCGATGGCCCTTGGTCAGATTGTTCTTCGCCAGCCGCGGAAAGTCGAGGATGCCCTTGCCGACGAGCAAGCCGCCTCGGCGATCGAGATTTCCGGAGACCGCGTTGATCACTTCCTGGATCCAGAACGCGAGGGTCCCGTGCGCGCCCATGTTGACGCCCGTCGAGCAGTAGAGCGCGGCGCCGTCGGCCTCGCGATATGCCGCGACCAGCTCGCGGAGCTGTTGGGCGGGCACTCGCGTGACGACCTCGGCACGCTCCGGGGTCCAGGGTGCCGCGAGTTCGGCGACCGCGTCGAAACCCGCCATGTGCTGTTCGACACGGTCGTGATCGACACCACCGGTCTCGATCAGCTCGCGCAGGAACGCGAGGTAGAAGAACACGTCCGTGTTCGGTCGAATGAAGACGTGTTCGCCGGCGGTGCGGGCGGTCTCGGTGCGGCGCGGGTCGACGACGAACACGCGTCCGCCGCGCGCTTCGATGGCGCGGAGGTGAGCCGCAGGATTCGGGACCTGCAGGAAACTCCACTTCGAGACGACGGGGTTCGCGCCGACGATGATCAGGCACTGCGTCCGCTCGATGTCCGGATACGTGAGCGTGAACGGGAACCCATAGAGGTGGGTCGAAACGGCGAACTTGTTGGCGCAGTCCTGTGTGGAGGAACCGAAGAAGTTTCGGGTTCCGATTCCGTCCATGAAGCCCTTGGCGAATACGGGGTGCAGAACTCCGAAGCCCGCCGCGGTTCCGACGTACATCCCAAGAGAGTGCGGCGAGACGCCGCGCAACTCACGGACCTTGGCGCCGATCTCGTCGAGCGCTTGGCGCCACGAGATCTCGTGGAACTCGTCGCCGACGCGCTTGAGCGGGTTCTGGAGTCGATCGGGAGAGTCGTAGAGGGCCATCTGCTTGAGGCCCTTCACGCACGCGAAGCCCTCGCTCGCAAAATGCGCCCGGTCGGGTCGGATCTCGGTGATGCGACCGCCCTCGCGGGAGACCTCGAGTCCGCAAAGGGACTCGCAGATGCGGCAGAAGCTGTGGACGGTTTCGCTCATGGTGTGCTCTCAGTGTAGGCGAGGACGGGCTGTGTGTGGTGCGTGCGCCGCCGCGCGGGGAGCCTGTCGTGGGCCACGGTGCGGTTCGCGTCATACGCGGTGAGTAAACCAAAGGTTATGGGAGCGAGAACAACAATCGATTGGCCTGATGAGTGTCGTGGCGCGACAATGCCAGCTTCCACTTTCCGGAGAGGCGGCTCCCCGGCGATCGAGAGGGGCACTCATGAGCAACGACCAACGCAATGGAATGCTGAGTTTCGGCAGCGGCAGAGCGGTCTTCGGCCTCTGCGGACTTCTACTCGGTCTCTCTCTCGTGGGGCCCGCGGCGAGCGCGACGCCGTTCGAAGAAATGCGGGCCCAGGATATCGAAGGCAAGTCGGCGCTCATGAAAGCGCATCGGAAGTTGCTGGAGGCGCGGTACGACCTCTCGGGCGACACCGACGGAGCGGCGAAAATGTCGGGCGGCAAGCCCGTTCCGGTCGGGCCCACCGCGCGGCTCGAGAAGGGAACTACCTTCGAAGCGCTGGGGGGCATGACCCCCGAGGAGATTCGAGAGGCCGATTCCTTTCCGTACCCGCCCCTGCCCCACGTGAGTCCGATGGGTGGCGGTCTCGTGGTTCCGCCCGTCCAGCTCGAAGACCACCCAGAACTCGTTCGTTTCGACATGGATTTCGACCTTCCGGACGCGTATCTGCCCGAGTTTCCTGCGCCGCTCTATCTCGTCTCACGACCCGATCTGGGGGACGTCTCCGGCGGCGAAGAGATCACCATCCACAACTACTACGAGAAGTTGGACGGCATCCTGACTCCGTTCCAGCTCGAGGGCATGCGTCTCCTCGTCACGCCGGTGGCCCAGCAGCAGTTCAACGTGACCGACGATCGAAAAGCCGATGTGGCGCAGGACGTGGTCTCTTGCTTCAGCTGCCACGTGAACGGGCACACTACGGGTGTCTTTCATCTCAATCCCGACAACCGCCCGCAGGAGACGCGCTTCCGCATCGACACCGTGAGTCTCCGCGGGGTCAACATTCAGCACTTCTTCGGATCGAAGCGATCGCTGAGAACTCTCGAAGACTTCAGCGAGGTCGAGGCCAAGACCGCCTATTTCGACGGAGACCCCGTCATCGCGCTCAAGAAAGGTGCGCGTCGGTTCACGCGTGAGGAGGTCGCCGCGATGGCGGCGATGCAGAACATGATTGCGTTTCCACCGGCGCCGAAGCTCAACGTGCTCGGCCGTCTCGACCCGGCGAAGGCGACGAAATCAGAACTCCGCGGCGAGGTGGTCTTCGAGAAGTCATGTGTGTCCTGCCACGCACCCCCGTACTACACGGACAACACGGCTCATGACCTGCAGGTCGAGCGCTTCTATCCAGGTCGGGCAGAGGGGTTGATCAAGACCTTCCCGCTGAGAGGGATCAAGGATTCGCCGCCCTATCTGCACGATGGGCGTCTTCTGACCCTCGAAGACACCGTGGAGTTCTTCAACCTCGTCCTGAGCCTTCGTCTCGAGCCGGGAGAGAAGGACGACCTCGTGGCGTTCTTGCGGGTCCTGTAGAGCCCCCTTCCTAGCGCCGGGGCTTGGGTCTCTCGGGGGGCAGGAAGAGCCGGGCGAGTTCGTCGAACTCTTCCTCGCGAGGCGAGGTCGTTCTCCACGCAAAACCGATTGTGCGCGCGGGAACCGGCTTGCCGAACGGAACCAGGCGGAGATCGGCGTCGAGCGTGGCCCTGCGCCGCGCGGCCATAGCAGGCAACAGGGTGACGCCGGCCCCACCCGCGACCATGGAAATGAGCGTGGCAAGACTGCTCGCGCGGAAATCACCCAGCTCCGACGCGCCTGCTCGGCTGCAGATCGCAAGCGCCTGACTTCGAAGGCAATGCCCGTCTTCGAGGAGCAGGATCTCCTCGCCTGCGAGGTCCGACTCGCGTACGCGCTTTCGCTCGGCGAGGCGATGGCCCGGGGGGACTGCGAGCAGGAAATCGTCGCCGAAGAGCGGGCGCGTTTGCAGATCGCCGAGAGGGGCTTCGAGCGCGAGAAGCAGGAGGTCGAGTTCTCCCCGGTCGAGGGCGTCCACCAGTTCGGCGGTTTCCGCTTCGTGGAACTCGAGCTGCAGCGCCGGGTACGCGCGTCGCACCGGCGGAAGTACGTCCGGCAGCAGGTAGGGCGCAACCGTGGGGATGACTCCGAGACGCAGCTCGCCCGAGAGGGTCTCGCTCGAACTCCGCGCTGACTCCTTGAGCTCTTCTACCGCAGTCAGGACCGCGCGAGCTCGGCGAATGATCTCTCGGCCGCGCGGCGTCAGGAGGATCGGCTTGCGCCCCCGTTCGAAGATGCGGAGATCGAGCGTCTCCTCGAGTTGTCGCACCTGGGCGCTGAGCCCGGGCTGGGACACGTGGCAGGAATCGGCGGCGGCCTGGAACGTCCCCTGATCGTCGACGGCAGTAATGTATTCGAGCTGGCGAATCGTAGGCATAATCAGAGGTTAGAGTTCGACAAGATAATTTCAATTGGTGCTATGTTTGATCGTCGCCGATCTTTCGTTCTTCACAGTGGAACGAAGGAAAAGCCGATGACCGCATTGCTCTGCTCCAGGGACGACAGGCCCCGTCGGATCCTCGCGGGCGAAGCCGATGACGGGCTGAACGCCGCCCGAGGTATCGCTCTCTGCATCGCTCTCGGCGCGTGCTGCTGGGCGGCGATCCTCTTCCTGCTTCGCGCGCTGCTCTGAAGGACGGCTCCTCGCTCGGATGCCCGTCACAGTCTGCTGTCTAGATGCCCGAGCCGCGCCACTCTTCTGGGGAGGGAAGGGCATCGAGGTCCCCCGCGAGCTGGTCGCTGAGGCCTCCGCAGGCGATTGCGAACAGCCGCATGACCGTCGGATCCTCGATGCGGTAGAAGCCGCGGTTGCCCTCGGCGCGGCGCACCACGATGCCCTCCCGCCGGAGTACCGCCAGGTGCCGGGACACCGTGGGCTGCTCGAGCTCGAGCTCTTCGACCAGATCTCCGACCGAGCACTCGCCCCGCATGAGCTGATTGAGGATGCGAAGGCGGGCCGGGTCGGAGAGCACCCGGAACCGGGTGGCGACGAGCTGAACGGCGTCATCCGAGAGCATCGGCGGGCGGGAGCGGCGGCGGGCCATGCGGGCATCCTATTGACGGATGTCGAATATCGCAATATTCATATATGTGAATATGATTTTTCGGCAACTGTTCGATCCAGAAACGTCCACGTACTCCTACCTCCTTGCGGATGCCGCCTCGCGCGAGGCCGTCTTGATCGACAGCGTGTCCGAGCAGTTGGATCGCGATGTCACGCTGATTCGCGAACTCGGCTTGTCTCTGAAGTTCGCCGCGGAGACGCATGTCCATGCGGACCACGTGACGGCTTCGGGGCGCCTGCGGGAAGCGCTCGGCGCCCGTGTCGCCGTCGGCGCGGCCGCAGGAGTCACGAATGGCGACATTGCGCTGGCGCACGGGGACTGTCTCGCGATCGGGGCACTTCGGCTCGAAGCGCGCAGCACGCCCGGCCACACCGCCGGGTGCACCACGTACGTATGTCACTCCACGGGCATCGCGTTCACGGGCGATGCGCTGCTCGTGCGCGGGTGCGGACGGACGGACTTTCAGGAAGGGAGCCCCCAGGCTCTCTATCGCTCCGTTCAGGAGCAGATCTTCTCGCTCCCGGGCGAGACGCTGCTCTATCCCGGTCACGACTATCGCGGCCGCACGGTCACGACCGTCGCTGAGGAGCGAGAGTTCAGCCCGCGCCTGAGAGATGGCACGAGCGAAGCGGCGTTCGCCGAGATCATGAACGGACTCGATCTCGCCTACCCGAGCCGGATCGATGTGGCAGTGCCGGCGAACCTACGGAGTGGGCTGGCGGGACCCGCCGCTCCGTCCGGAGGCGACGCGCCGCCGGTCGCCAGGGTGATGGAGCAGCTTGGCCGCCAGGATGCCGACTCCGTGTTTCTTGGGATGGGGATCTAGGCTCACCGATGGTCAGCCATTCTCCGGCCAAGAGGGTCAACCCCTACGAGAATCCGGAGCTCTGGCGCTGGGCGGGCGGCATGGAGGGGGTTCCCGACTGGGTCGATCCGGGGGAGACCGTCGAGGAGCGGGAGCGCCGCTTTGGCTGGCAGGACCGTGGCCACGAACGGTTTGCGCTCCTCGGGGCCTTGCTGCCGGGGCTGACCGTGGCATTCGGGTTGGCATGGATCGGCCGCTACACATCCGAGGGCGTCGGGAGCAGCCTGCTCGGACTGGAGAAGAGCCCGATCAGTCCGATCCTCATCGCGATTCTCTTCGGCCTGCTGATCCGGAACACGATTGGTCTGCCCTCGGTGTACGAGGCGGGCCTACGTTTCGGGTTGCAGCGGCTGCTGCGGATCGGGGTCGCGTTGCTCGGTATCCGGCTCTCGCTCGGGACGGTCGGCGTGATCGGCCTCGCCGTCTTGCCCGTCGTGATCGCCTGCATCGCGACGGCGTTGCTGCTGGTGGCCGGCATCACCCGCGCGCTGGGACTGCCCCGCCGGCTCGGAACGCTGATCGCAGTCGGCACCTCCATCTGCGGCAACACCGCGATCGTGGCGACCGCGCCTGTGATCGGCGCGAACGAAGACGAGACGAGTTATGCGGTCGGCACGATCACGGTCTTCGGACTGCTGGCGCTCGTGACGTATCCGTTCCTGTCCCACGTACTGTTCGGCGGCGACCCCGTCTTGGCCGGCACCTTTCTTGGCACCGCGATCCACGACACGGCGCAGGTGGCCGGTGCCGGTCTGCTCTATGCAGAGCAGTACGGGGCGCCCGCTGCGCTCGATACCGCGACCGTCACGAAGCTCGTTCGCAATCTGTTCATGATCGTGGTCATTCCGGGGATGGCGTACTTTCATCACGCCGACGGGGCAGGGGGGAAGAGCCCCGGGCTGCGGGCCTTGATCCCGATGTTCGTGCTCGGCTTCGTTGGGATGGCACTGCTGCGGACGGTCGGCGATCTCGGTGGGGCGCCGTTTGGTGGACTCGTCTCCGTCGAGATGTGGCACGCCTCAATCGACCGAATCTCGGCGCTCTCGGCCTGGTGCCTCACCATCGCGATGGCGGCCGTCGGCCTCGGGACCAACCTCAAGCGCCTGCGGAGCCTCGGTCTGCGGCCGTTGGCAGTCGGCCTGGTGGCTGCTTTGAGCGTCGGCGCCGTCAGTGCATTGCTCGTCCGCTTCGTGGTGCCGTTCATGCACCGCCTCATCTCGTAGGCGCCCGTTCTGGTATCCTTCGACTCACTATGAACAACGAGCAGATCATTCGGGAGTTCATCGAGGCCTGGTCGAGGCTCGACCCGGCGGAACTCGCGAGCTACTTCGCGGAAGACGGCGTCTACCACAACATCCCGACCGGGCCGGTCGCCGGGCGAGAGAACGTCCAGAACATGATCGCAGGGTTCATTGCTGCGTGGACGGAGACGGAGTGGGAGATTCTCCAGCTCGTCTCGTCGGGTGACGTCGTGATGGCAGAGCGTGTCGATCACACGAAAGCTGGAGACAAGGTCGTCGATCTCCCCTGTACCGGGGTGTTCGAGCTGGAGAACGGCAAGATCCGGGTCTGGCGCGACTACTTCGACCTCGCGACGTACGTGAAGGGGATGAGCTGAGCGCCGTGAGTCGCTCGCGGTTCGGATCGTTCTGATGGCGCGGGTTCTGGTGCCACTGCCGGACCGGGACTTCGACATCACCGAGGTGGCGGTCCCCTGGCGAACACTTACCGATGCCGGCCATCACGTAGTGTTCGCCACCGAGGAGGCGGGGACCTTGCCGGCTGGAGATCCGCGCTTGCTCACCGGCGTGATCTTCGGGCAGTTGGGAGCGAGTCCCGAGCCGAAGCGGTTCTATCAGGAGATGACCGCGGCCCCCGAGTTTCGCAGCCCGATCGCATGGCAATCCATCGAGCCGTCTGCCTTCGACGCGCTGCTCCTTCCGGGAGGCCATGCGCCCGGGATGCGTCAGTACCTCGGCTCGTCCCTCCTGCAGGACCAGGTGGCCGCGTTCTGGGGCCTCCGGCGACCGGTGGGCGCCATCTGTCACGGGGTCCTGGTCCTGGCGCGGTCACAGATCGACGGACGTTCGGTCCTCCACGACCGGGAGACGACGTGCCTGCCGAAGTATCTCGAGCGGCTCGCCTACTACGCGACGGCCTGGAAGCTCGGGAAGTACTACCGGACCTACGACGCGTACGTCGAAGACGAGGTTCGAGTCGCGCTCGCGCAGCCAGCGCGCCAGTTTCGACGCGGTCCTCTCAGCTGGGGAGCCCGGGACACTCAAGGGGATCCGTCCCCGTCCTTCCTGGTCGAAGACCAGAACTACCTCAGCGCGCGGTGGCCTGGAGACGCCTACGCCTTTTCGCGCCGCTTCCTCGAGAAGCTCGAGGGCGCCTGACCTTCGTGCCGGCTCGTGGATCGCCGGGTCAGCGGCTCGTAAGGCGCCCGTAGACCGAGCTGAGTGCTTCGGGCAGTGCATCCGGGTGGGCCAGGACGTGCCACGCCCCGGGACCGAACATCGGCGGGAGTGCGTCTCGAGCGATCGCGTCTACGGCCAGTGCATGCGTATGGATCTCACGTCGCTCGGCCTCCCGCAGCGCTTGGCGAACGTCGGCGATGCCGTAGCGACCCTCGTAGCGGTCGTAGTCGGTGGGCTTGCCGTCGCTCACGAGCAGGAGAAGGCGCCGCTCGGCGGGTTCCCGGGCCAGGCAATCGGTTGCATAGCGCAGGGCTGGACCGATACGCGTGTAGCCGGTGGGTTCGAGCGTACCGAGGCGCGCGCGCGCCCCGGGCCAGGGCTCGTTCCAGTCTTTCAGGTGAAAGACATGGCAGCGATTGCGAGTCTGGGAAGCGAAAGCCAGGACCTGGATTCGGTCGCCGAGTTCATGTGCCACCTCTCCCAGGAGCAGCACCGCTTCCCGGGAAACGTCGAGCACGCGGCGGCCCTCGTACCACGAATCGGTCGAGAGCGAGACGTCGAGCAGCACCGTCGTCGCGAAGTCGCGCCGCCGCCGCCGCGGCTTCAGGTAGAGACGTGAGTCGTCCCCGTGGCCGGCGCGAACGGCGGCCAGCTGATCGACGAGCGCCTCGATATCGACATCGTCCCCGTCGGGCTGCCGATTCGCCGGATGGAGGCCGGCACGGTAGCGTTCGAGGCGACGGAGCAGCTCTCGGTGCAAACGCCGGTGGCGTCCGAGGGCTTCCCGTGCCCAGGTCGCGCCCTCGGGCCCCGGTATGGGCTCGCGCACCGGGTAGACCGTGCACCACCCGCGCCGATAGCGTGCGCGGCGTCCATCCCACTCGTCGTAGGGGATGCCTCGCGGGGAGGAGTCTTGGCCCGCTGCGTCCGGGACGTCGAGATCGAGAGCAAGATCGAGGCGCAATGCGGCGCGCGTCGGAGTGTCGTCCCGTACGAGTGCGCCTAGATCGACTTCCTCGAGGGCATCGAGGTGCTCCTCGAGCGTGTCGCTCCCGTCAGCATCGCGTCCGCCGCCGCGATACTCGTCGAGCGTCTCCGTCTTCTCGAAGGTGTGTATCAGAACCGCGTCTTCTTGTTCCTGGCGGTCGATCTCGACGCGGCGCAGGTCTTCCATGGCCGGCGCGGGGAGTTCGGTCGTGACTTCGGGCGCCACCGCGTCCGGTGCAGCGTGGGTGTCTCCGGTGGCGGCGTCGAGATCGGGAATCCACTCACCGAAGACCATTACTCCCGGGCTCACATGCCCTCGCCGGGGTCGGCCCTTGCGCAGCGCGTGGACCTGCGCCGGATCCTCCCAAGGTCTCTCGCCGGCGAGCGCGGCCTGGCGCGCTTCCTCGAGAACGCGGGCGCGCCCGCGAAGCGAGGCCGGGTCGGGTCGCATCGCCAGCTCCAGCACGCGTGCCGACTGCCACGCAGACGCGAAGCCGGGAAGGTCTTCTTCGAGCTCCGCCACAGCCCGCGTGGCGATTTCGAGGGAGGCGAGTTCGAAGGCCCCGGGCTGTGGTTCGGGAGCTCGTTCACGAGACAGCCGGCGGGCCGTGGCAGAGATCGCTGTGCGCACACGATAGAGCGCACGATTGCCCGCCGGATCTGGCGCCAACGCGAGCACCGGCGGAAGCAAGAGGTCGGCCCCGCGGACGCCTCCTGCCTCGCGCCCGGCGAGCACCCGGACGGGCTCGGCGGCAATGATGCGCGCCAGAGTCGTCAGCGGCACGAGATGATCTGCGAGAAATACGGCGCTGGGGTCGCTCGGATCGCGAGCCGGGGCGAGGCGGCGGCCGATGGAGAGCAGGCCCCGAAAGACACCTTCCTCCCAGTCGAGGTCCACTACGGGAGCTCCACTAGAAAGCGAGCGCGACCAGATCGCGCAGGCCTTCGGCCACCTCCACGTCGTCGGTGAGCGCTTCGACGATGCCCGCGTTGCACGCCGCGCGCGGCGCGACTCCCGCGCGGATCAGCCGCGCCGCGCTCACCAACAATCGCGTCGACGGAGGCTCCGCCAGCCCGAGGGGCTCGAGCTCACGAAGCTTGGCGCCGAGCGCGACCAACCGCTTTGCGGTCGGCGCGTCGATGCCGGTCTCCCCTTCGACGATCTCGCGCTCGACTGCGGGCTCCGGAGGGCCGAGCGCCATCGCGATGAAGCGTTGTCGAGTGGAGGGCTTTAGCTCCTTGAGGCCGCGCTGATAGCCGGGGTTGAAGCTCACGACGAGCAAGAACCCCGGCACCGCGGGCACGACTTCATCGTGTCGCTCGACGTAGAGCGTGCGCCGATGGTCGGTCAAGGGGTGGATCACGACCACCACGTCGCTGCGGGCCTCGGCGAACTCGTCCAGATAGAGGATCGCTCCCTCGCGGACCGCCCGAGTGACCGGGCCGTCCTGCCAGACCGTTTCGCCGCCCTGAACCAACCAGCGCCCCGTCAGGTCGACCGCGCTGGTCTCGTCGTGGCACGCGACGGTCACGAGCGGACGCCCGAGGCGCGCCGCCATGTGCTCGACCAGGCGGGACTTGCCGCAACCGGTCGGGCCCTTGAGGAGAACGGGCAGTCCCTCCTCGGCGGCCTTCTCGAACAGTGCGCACTCGTCGCCGACCGGGCGGTAGTACGGGGGTGCTTGCTCCAGCGATTGAACTTTTTCCGCCATCAGGGTCCCGTGACCGCCTCGTCACTCGGCAACCCGTACTGCACGAAGTTCCAGATGAACATCAGAATGCCCAGCGTCAGCAGGCAGGCCGCGAGTACGACACCGCCGAAGTGCACACTGACCGCGTCCTGTACGACGAGGAAGTCCATGCCGATGCGACGCTCCATATAGACTTGGCCGATGCCTGCCACGGCGAACGCCCCGGTCATGCCCAGCATGCCGACGTTGCTGATCCAGAATGCCCACTCGGGAATCCAGCCGCCGTAGAGCTTGCGTCCGGTCATCTGCGGCATGGCGTAGGAGATCATCGCGAGCACCAACATTGCGTAGGCGCCCCAGAAGGCCATGTGACCGTGCATCGCGGTGATGATCGTGCCGTGCGTCCAGAGGTTCACCTGCGGGAGCGTGTGCGCGAAGCCCAGGAAGCCCGCACCGACGAACGACATCACGCCGCAGCCCACCGTCCAGAACAGCGCGATACGATTCGGGTGGTTCATCCCGCCGCGTCTCGCCATGGTCACCGCGTAGAGGGCCATCCCCAGGAATGCCAGAGGCTCGAGGGCCGAGAAGATTCCGCCGATCCAGAGCCAATATTCGGGGGTGCCGATGTAGTAGTAGTGGTGGCCTGTTCCAAGGATTCCGGAGAGGAACGTGAACCCCACGATCACGTAGAGCCACTTCTCGATGACCTCGCGGTCGACGCCGGTGAGCTCGATCAACAGGAAGGCGAGAATGCCACCCATGATCAGCTCCCAGACGCCCTCCACCCAGAGGTGCACGACCCACCAGCGGAAGTACGAGTCGATCACCTGGCTGTCGAAGGTGATCATGCCGGGCAGGTAGAGGAGGGCCGCGGCAACCAGGCCGAGCAGCAGCACCATGCCAGTGGTGGTGAAGCGCTTGCCGTTCCACGCGGTCATGCCCACGTTGAAGACGAAGAGCAGCACGTCGACGACCACCAGATAGTCGAGCGGACGCGGAATCTCCAGGAACTTCCGCCCTTCCCACCAGCCGACGTGGAAACCTGCGATCGCGATGACACCGACGATCACGAGCGCCGCCCATTGCACGATCGCGAGCTTTTCGCTCCAGATTTCACGATCCGCCTCGGCGGGGATGATGTAGTAGGCCGCTCCCATGAAGCCGGAGAGCAGCCAGACGACCAGAAGGTTCAGGTGGCTCGCGCGGGCGGCATGGAACGGGATCCACTCGTGCAAGACGTCGTACCCCATATGGGCGAACCCCATGATGAAGCCAAAGACGATCTGCAGGCTGAAGAGCAGCAGGGAGGTTGCGAAGAAGAGGTAGGCCACACGCTGCGACTTGAACTTCATGATGTTCTCCTCTCCGCTACCGGAGGCTCACGAGCCACGTGACGAGCTCGTTGCGGGTGGAATCGGGGAGGGCCAGATTGGGCATGGCGGTTCCCGGTTTCACGGCCTGGGGGTCGGCGAGCCAGCGATCGAGCTCGGCCCGGGTCATCCGCAGGCCCACCCCGTCGAGCACAGGCCCGACGGTGCCGCCGGTGCCCGCCACCGAATGGCACGCGATGCAGACTGTGCCGAAGTAGTCCGGGGTCGGGCCAGCGGTAGTGGCGACTGCGGGCATGCTGGCCGGTCGCAGGTCGGGCTCCGGCGGGAACCCGTTCGTGTCGATCCCGCCGATCCACTCGAGGAATGCGATCACGTCGGTGATCTGCTCTTCGGTGAAGTCGTACTGCTGCATCTTTCGCTGCCCCGGGAACATCGCTTCGGGGTCGCGCAGGAAGATCCGGATCCATTCTTTGCCGCGCCGTTCCACGACCTGCGTGAGCTCCGGTGCGTAGTAGGCGCCCTCGCCGAGGATCGTGTGGCAACCCATGCAGTTGCTCGTGTCCCACAGGTGCTTGCCACGAATGGCCGAGTCGGTGAGCGCCGCGGAGTTCTGGCGCATCGGGATCTCTCGCATCGTGTCGACGGTCAGGAAGAGAAAGATCGCGAAGAAGAAGATCGTTCCTCCGACGAAGAACCAGCGTGCCTGCGACTTCGAGAGCATGAGCCCCCCTCTTGATCGCCGTCGGAGGACGGCGAGATGGGCGGGAGCAGTGCAAGACCGGGACCGCCCCGAGACGAGATTCCCCGCTTCGGGCAGGATGCGACGCCCCATGGTGCCTCAATTGCGAGAAGTGCTGGGTCGTTCTGACTCAGCGCGAGGGCGGCGGGGAACGGCACCCGTAGTCGGAAGCGTCTGGCGGGCTAGCTGGCGACCGCCCGAACGAAGCGCCAGTGGTGTGTGAAATGGATTTCGTTGTCCGCCGCGGAGAGTCCGATGCCGGCGTCGATTCCGGCGAGAACGAGCGCGTGCATCACTTCGCGCAGCGGCTCGACCGAACGGGCTTCGGAGACGACCGCCGCCCATTCGGTGAACGTCTTGCGGTTCTCCCACGGTTCGACAGCTTCGATCCGAAAGCCGGCGTCCTGGATGGCCGTCGTCAGTTCGACTTCCGCGAGGAGCCGAACGTGCGATGGGTCGCGTAACTTCTCGATCGCGTTGTGCAGTCTGGCGGCCGGCACGTCTGGCGACGCGATGATGTCGCCGACGACCAGTGCGCCCCCCGGAACGAGGACGCGCCGGATCTCGGAGAGCGCGGCGGCCGGATCCTCGAAGTGGTGGATCGACAGCCGCGTGACCGCGCCGCCGAACGAAGCAGACTCGAATGGGAGGCTTTCGGCATTCCCGGAACGAAATTCGACGTTGGCGAGTGTCGCCGCTTCGCAGCGGCGGCGGGCGGCCGCGAGCATCTCGTCCGTCAGGTCGAACGCGACGACGTTCGGACCCGCGCTGGCGACGGCAGCCGTGACGATTCCGGGACCGCACGCGACGTCGAGCACGCGTTTCGGGGGCGGGGCCCCGAGCAATCGGACGAACGGCGCGACGGCTTCGTCGGCATTGAAGCTCCGCCCCTTCGTCATCGGGCCGGCCTGGAGGGCGAACTCCCGCTTGGTGAGATCCGTCGCGGTCATCTGGGCGGCGTCGGTGGGGGTCGGCTCTGCCAGGCGCGGATCATCGCGAGCGAATCTTCGGGGTGCTGCTCGAAGCGAGGTCCGGGAGCGAACGCCACCCACGGACGGGCGCTCCGTGTCCACATGTTTCCGTAGGGCTCGAGGCCTGCGGTGTCCTCCAGACTGCCCGCGTTTACCCCGACGATCTGGGGGATCTGGACGTTTCCGCCCCACAAGCTCGTCAGACACTCGGCGCATCCGGTCATCACGATGCGCCGCCCTTCGGGTCCGTGGAGCGTTTGTTCTCGTAGAGGCCCTTCGGCCGAGTCGATCGCCTCTGCGCGAACCTGCATGGTTTGGCCGAACGCGGAGCCCGACTCGGCCTGGCACTGGGTGCAGTGGCAGAGGTAGAACGAGATCGGCTCCTCGCGCAGGACGAAGCCCGCCCGGCCACAGCGGCAGCGCGCGGAGACGTGAATCTGCTTCATGGCTTCTCCTCCCTCGTCGTCGTGTGCCTTGGCCCCAAGCTTCCCCTATCTCTATTTTGACCGCGAATCTCGATTGCGACCCTTGAATTTCGATCGCAACCTGTAAATCAGGGAGGTCCGGAGCCGCTGTGAACCAGGCGATGTGGCGCACGTGTGGGGCGGCCTTCGGGCTCGCCGGGTTCGTTTTCTTCGGCGCGTGCCCCGTCCTCGCGCAGGGAGATCCTTCGGCCCCAGAGCCGCCCGGGATCGAGGCTCCGACCTTCGTGCCCGTCCCGCAGGTCGCGGCTCGCTCCGAGGAGCTCCGGACATCGCTCCGGCAGATGACCGAGGCGTTGACGAAAGGGCCGAAGGTGGCGCGGATCGAGGCGCGACTCCCCGAGGCCCAGACGACGCTCGCGGCAGAGGCGGGTGAGACGGCCGCGCTCCTCGCGGGTTCTCCGACCCTGGACCAGCTTTCGGTGCGCGAACGAGCCTGGAGCAATCGGCAGAGTGAACTCTCGACCTGGCGCGAGACTCTCGCCGAGCGGGCGTCCGGGATCGAGGCAGAGCTCGGTTCGTTCCGGATCCAGAGCGACTTGTGGGAAGAGACGCTCGTGCAGTCGAAGGCTTCCCAGGCTCCGCCCGACGTCATCTCGACGATCCGGGCGAACCTCGACGCGATTGCGAGCACCAAAGAACTCGTCACCCGGTTCCGGAGTGATCTCCTCACTCTTCTCAACAGTGTCGCGCAGGAAGAGCTGCGCGCCTCGGAGTCGAAGAGTGCGTTGGTCTCGGCACAAGCGGCCGCGCGAGCCCGGATCCTCGAGCCCGACGGGGAACCTCTTTGGATCACACTCGCGGACGAGGATGTCGGTACCGCGACGCTCGAGCGTGTCCGAGAGGGGCTGGCCGCCGAGAGCGCCGAAGCGGCCACGCTCAGCCTCAGCGAGCGAAAGAGCCTGGTGCCGCTCGGACTCGGCTTCGCGCTCACGCTGTCCGCCGCGCTGTTCGTGCGGGCACGACTTCGGCGCAGGAAGCCCGACGGGCTCCTCGCAGGCTCGGCGATGGTGTTCGAGCGGCCCTACTCGATCGCGGCCATCTGCTCCTTCCTGGTCGGAGCCGTGGCGTTCCCATTTGCGCCCGCTCTCGTCGTGGAACTCGCCGGGGTTCTGTTGGTTCTGCCGGTGCTCCGTGTGCTGGAGTCACTCGTCCACGCGGCGTTCAGGCCCATTCTCTACATCATCGCGGCGTTCTATCTGACCGACCGGCTCCGCGACTTCGTCGACGGTGCGGTCGTCGTCGAGCGGTGCATCTTTCTCGTTCAGGCCATTGCGGGGGCGGCGATCACGCTGTGGCTGCTGAGGCCGAGTCGTCTGGGGAAGTTCCCGAGTGACGGCGAGAGGCCACCCGCCAGTGTGCCCGTCGTCTTGCGCGTGTCCGCGATGCTCCTCGTGGGTTCCGCGCTCGCCAATGTGGTCGGCTACATCACGCTCTCGCGGGTGCTCGGAGAAGGCGTCCTTCGGACGGCCTATCTGACGGTGCTCTTCTACGCCGCCTTCCGGATCGGGCTCACGGTGCTGGTGGTGATGTGCTCGAGCGCACGCGGGCGGAGTTCGAGACTCGTCGAGAGCCGTCTGCCGGTGGTGATTCGAGGCGCGCGGTGGCTTCTCGCGGCGAGTCTGGGCCTCCTCTGGTTCGGCAGTGTGTTGCAGGCGTTCGGGGTTCGCGAGCGTCTGGTGGGCACCGTGAAGGCGGTTCTGGGTGCCCAGCTGGCGCTTGGCTCGATTGCGATCTCGCTGGGAGACGTGCTCGCGTTCGGGGTCGCGATCGCGCTTGCGATCGTGGTGTCGCGCTCGATCCGGGTGGTGCTCGACGAAGAGGTGTTGCCCCGGCTCTCTCTCGACCGCGGGGTCGCGAACGCGATCTCGACGACCGGCTACTACATCGTTCTGTTGGTTGGGTTCTTCTTCGCGGCCGGCGCAGCCGGGGTCGACTTCTCACGATTCGCACTGCTCGCAGGGGCGTTCGGCGTGGGCATCGGCTTCGGGCTTCAGAACGTGGTCAACAATTTCGTGTCAGGCCTCATCCTGCTGTTCGAGCGCCCCATCCAGGTGGGCGACACCATCGAACTCGGTGGATTGCTCGGAGACGTCAAGCAGATCGGGATCCGCGCCAGCACCGTTCGGACCGTGCAGGGAGCCGAAGTGATCGTGCCGAACGGCAACTTGATCTCTTCGGAGGTCATCAATTGGACGCTCTCCGATCATCACCGCAGAGTCGATATCCCTGTTGGGGTCGCCTACGGAAACCGCCCGAAGGACGTGATCGAGATCCTCGAGAGGGTGGTCGAGGATCCCCGGATCCTCTCGCGGCCTCCGGCGATCGTACTCTTCCGGGGCTTCGGCGACAGCTCGCTCGACTTCGAGGTGCGCTTCTGGGCGCGGGACTACGCGACGTACATCAAACTGTCGAGCGACATCGCATGCGAGATCTACGATGCACTCGCCGCGGCGAAGATCGAGATCCCGTTTCCGCAGCGCGACTTGCACGTGCGGAGCATCGACCCGTCGGCCGCCGTGCGGCTCCGGGGCGAGCCAGGCTCCGAAGCGCCCTGACCCGATTCAGGCGAACGCGGCCTTGCCGTCCATTGCCGTGTCGCCGCGGGCCCAGCTGATCTCGGCGCGGCTGCCAGACTCTGTGAGAGCGAGCACCGTCCAGAGTTGCGGGTGATCGTGCACGCGGATTCCGCGCAGCGTGAGCAGCAGATCGCCGGGTTGCACTCCCGCGGTCTCCGCGACGCCCCCGGCCTGGACCGAGGTGATTTCGACGCCGATCGGGGTCTGGCGGGTTCCCGCGCCGAACGGCAGTCCCCAGTTCGTTCCGGGAACCGTCAGCCGACGTTCGAGGTAGAGCCGCAGGTCGGTCACGATTTGCTGGCCATGCGCAACGACGATGTCTCTTCCGACGATGTCGAGGAACGCGCCGAACCCAGACTGGATGACGGTGATCCGGGTACCGGACTCCGCCTGCTCGAGCCGCACGGCGATCTCGGTCCCTTCACAGGGAGCATGGTCCTTCCGCACGCGCAGCAGGCGGCCAGGTTCGACCTCGAGAGGCGTGCAGCGCGCCCCGGCGACACCGAGCGGCACGAGGGACGGGAACCCCGCGAGCACGTAGTGGACCTCGCCCGGCTCTTCGCCCTCGACGGTTCGCTCGGTCAACGCCTCCCACACGGCGTCCGGTGTCAGTTCCACGACGAACGTGGCTTCGAAATCGTCTTGCATCACTCGTCCTCCAGCTGGGGATACGCGGCGAGGGCGACCCGATAGGGTTCGCCTTTCGCGCTGCCGTGTTTCGCGAGCAGCGCTTCGAGCGTGCGGACGTAGTCCGCCAGGAATGCGGCGCGGGCGGCGGCGTCCGGGAACCGGACCTCGGCCTCGACGGTGGCGCTCGGGATCTGTTCGCCGCTACGCGCCGCCCGGTCGATGAGCCCGCCGGAATCCTGCTGCAGCCGCTCGCCGAGATCCGCGAGCTGGGCCAGCGACACCTGGTCGCGCAGGACCGCCGCAAGGCGCTCCGGGTCGGAAGAGAAGCGGGACGAGACGACGAAGCGCCGGGCGGTCGCTTCGTACAGCTGCTCGACGAAGTTGCCTTTGCGTCGATCGCCGGCGCGCCGCACGAGCCCGATTCGTTCGAGCTCCTTGAGGTGGTAGCTGACGAACTGTCGCGAGCGGCCGAGCCCGCGCGCGAGGCCGGCGGCCGTCCCCGGCGTGCGGAGCCCCTCGAGGAGCTTCGAGCGGACCGGGTGGGCCAGCGCGCGGATCTGCTGCGAATCGTTCAGGAGCTCGACGGGCGCTTGCATCGAGATCGAGACTAGGAGGATAAACCTTCCTAGTCAACAAAATTTTCCTATGCGACTAAACTCAGCTTCGCGGGCGCCTTCGCCCCGCACCGGCGAGCCCAGCGAGGCCCAGTCCGAACAGCAGCGCGGTGCCCGGCTCTGGGGTGAAGGTCGCGCTGTAGACCGAGTCGAAGCCGGTATCGACGACACCCATGTTGAAGAGATTGCCGCCCACATTGTCCACGTCGGCATCGAGTCGGATGAGGGCCGCGTTGCCGGACGCGTTATCGAACGAGATCTCGGCGATCAGCAGATGGGTCGGGTCCACCTGGATCGAGTCGAAGCTCCAGGTGAGAAAATTCCCTGCAGTTCCAGAGCCTTGCACGTCAATCGCATTGGTCGAGGAGCCGAGTCCAGAGCTCATGGCGGAGACCCGCGATCTGGTCAACGAACTCGCGTGTTCCGAGCGCTGTCTTTCTCAAGCCATCGTCAATCCGGTTGCACAGTCGGTGTTGCCCGCGAGCCCGCAGCTCGAGCTCGATCAGCTCGAGTACCAGGTGAACGAACTCGGGGCGAAGGCTCTCAAGACGTACACCTACAACGGGAATTGGCGGCTCGACGACGAAGCGGTCGCGTATCCGATGCTCGGGGAAGCGCAGCGGCTGAAGCTCAAGCTGGTCAACACCCACAAGGGCCTGCCAGCGATCTTCTCTCCTGGCAGCGAGGAGGCGGTGCGCACGCTCGACTATCCCAAGGTGCTGGCTGATTTTCCGAAGCTCCGGTTCTGTGCGTACCACTCCGGCTACTTCCAGGCCGGGCAACACCCCGAAGGCAAGGACGGGATCTCCGAGTTCATCGAGATGGCCGAAGCTCTGCCGAGGAAGCATCGCAAGCGGCTCTACGCGGAGATGGGCAGCACGTTCGCGACGACGCTGCTCGGCCCCGACATGGAAGTCGCGCACTACGTCGGACAGCTGCTCAAGACGCTCGGTTCGAAGAACATCCTCTGGGGCACGGATTCGATCTGGTGGGGGTCGCCGCAGTTCGCGATCGACGCCTTCAAGAATCTGCAGATTCCCGAGTCGCTTCAAGAGCAGTTCGGCTACCCGGCGCTCACGACACGCGACAAGAAGCGGATTTTCGGGAAGAACGCGGCGAAGCTCTACAAGATCAAGAAGCGCAAGAAGCGCTGCACGATCCCTGAAGACACTTTCGCCGAGGCCCAGCGCGTCCAAGGAGGCGCGCGCGAGGGGCGCAGCCTCCAGGTCTATGGCGCGCGAACCCGGCGGGAGTTCCTCGAGATGTTCGGCTGGGGCTACGGCTGAGCAGCGGCACCGTGCGGCATCCCGCGGTGGGCTGAGGCAGAATGCCAGGCCGCATCCCGGAGGAGCGCACGCTGATGGACCGAGACACCGCGCTGGCCGAACTCACGGCGCCCGGCGCCCCGTACGAACTCGAGAAGGTCGAACTCTACGGGCGGAAGTGCCGGGCGTTTCGTCACGCGCCGGCGACCCTTCGCGACCTCTACGACCAGGCGCGCAGCGAGTTGCCCTTCATCGTCTACGAGGACGAGGTGCGCACGTTCGACGAGGCGTGGCGGGAGGCCGGCCGGATCGCCGCGCTGCTCGTCGGTCGGTACGGCGTCGAGCCGGGCGATCGGGTGGCGATCTCGATGCGCAACTACCCGGAGTGGATCACGTCGTTCATGGCCGTCACCAGTCTCGGCGGCGTCGCGGTGGCGATGAATGCACTTTGGCAGCCGGACGAGTTGGCCTACGGATTGCGCGACAGCGGGGCGAAGGTGTTCTTTGCCGATGCGGAGCGTCTCGAGCGCTTCGCGCCGAAGGCCGCGGAGTTTCCAGCCCTCAGCGTCATTGCGGTTCGCGCCGGAGAGTCGCCCGCCGGCGCCTGTTCGCTGGACGTGGCTCTCGCGGAACTCGGCAACGCCGAGATGCCTGCGGCAGCGGCCGGTCCGAACGACGACGCCATCATGCTCTACACGTCGGGTTCGACCGGACACCCGAAGGGCGCGGTCTCGTGCCACCGAAACGTGATCAGTGCGCTGCTTTCGTGGGAGCTCGACGGGCACGCGGCAGCGCGGATGCAAGGTCGCGAGATCCGGCCGCCGAAGCGTCAACACGCGACGTTGCTCGCGGTGCCGCTCTTTCACGCCACCGGATCGCACGCGGTGTACCTGGCCTCCTATCGAGCCCAACGCCGGATCGTCTGCATGTACAAATGGGACGTCGCGCATGCGGCGGACTTGATCGAGCGCGAACAGATCTCGACCGTGGTCGCGCCGGCGGCCATGACGGGAGACCTGGTGGCGTTCGCCGACCGCGAGAAGCGCGATCTTTCGTCGCTTGCGATGGTGGGCGGCGGTGGCGCGCCGCGCGCGCCCGCCCAGGTGCGCAACATCGACCGCGCGTTCAAGCGCGCGGCGCCGAATACCGGCTGGGGCATGACCGAGACGAACGCGATCGGCACGGGGATCGCCGGACAGGACTACCTCGACCATCCGGAGAGCTCGGGGCGCCGCTCGGCGGTGCTCGATCTTCGCATCGTGGATGAGGCCGGGAACGAACTTGCAGCCGGGGAGCGAGGCGAACTCCAGGTGCGCGGCACTTCCGTGATTCGCGGCTACTGGAATCGGCCCGATGCGAACGCCGAAACGTTCGTCGACGGGTGGCTCCGCACGGGCGACGTCGCATATCTCGACGACGACGGCTTTCTCTACATCGTCGACCGCATCAAGGATCTCGTGATTCGCGGCGGCGAGAACATTGGCTGCGGGTCGGTCGAGGCGGCGCTACTCGAGCATCCGGCGGTGGCCGAGGCGAGCGTCTACGGCGTCCCCGACGAGCGGCTCGGCGAGGAAGTGGGTGCGACGGTCCACGGACTGGAGGCCGTCGATGAGGCTGCGTTGCGCGCGTTCCTGAAGCCGCGGCTCGCGGCTTTCGAGATCCCCCGGTACATCCGGGTTTCCGCGGCGCCGCTGCCGCGCACCGCGTCGGGCAAGATCCTCAAGCGGCAGCTCCGCGAAGAGGCGGCCCGAGCGCTCGGACTCGGCTGAGCCCGGGTCTGAGAAAGGCGATATCGTGAGGGCTTCGCCCCGAAGGAGAGAGTAGTGCCCGGTCTCGAGACGACGGAAGAAATGTTCGACCTGCGGATGTCGAAGGGGGCTCGCCCTCTGTACGTGAAGGTGAAGGCTTTCATCCGCGAAGAAGTCGACCCGGTGACGAAGGAGTTCTTCCAGCTCGGGGAAGGTCGTGCCGACCCCTGGTCGTGGGCCCCCGGGCAGTTGGAGCTGCTCGACAGCGTCAAGGCGAAGGCCAAGGCGAACGACCTCTGGAATTTTTTCCTGCCGGACGCCGAGACAGGCCAAGGGCTCAATAATCTCGACTACGCCTACATCGCTGCCGAGCTGGGCAAGAACCCGATCGCCTCCGAATGCCTCAACTGCTCGGCGCCCGATACGGGCAACATGGAGGTGCTCGAGCGCGTCGGTACGCCCGAGCAGAAGGAGCAGTGGCTGAAGCCGCTTCTCAACGGCGAGATCCGATCCGCCTACGCGATGACCGAGCCCGACATCGCTTCGTCGGACGCCAAGAACATCTCGTGCCAGGCGCGACTGGTCGGCGACGAGTGGGTGATCAGCGGCGAGAAGTATTACATCTCCGGCGCCGGCGATCCCCGTTGCAAGATCATGATCGTCATGGTGCAGACCGATCCCGACGCAGCGCCGCACCTGCGGCAGTCACAGATCCTCGTCCCGACCGACGCCCCCGGATTCGAGATCCTCGGGCCGATGCACGTTTTCGGGAAGGACGATGCGCCGCACGGACACATGCACATCCGCTTCGACGACTGCCGCGTGCCGAGGGAGAACATCCTGCTAGGCGAAGGTCGCGGCTTCGAGATTTCGCAGGTGCGCCTCGGCCCGGGCCGGATCCATCACTGCATGCGCTCGATCGGTGCGGCCGAGCGTGCCCTCGAAATGATGGCGAAGCGCGGGCTCTCCCGGTCCGCGTTCGGCAAGCCGCTGGCGAACCTCGGCAAGAACACCGAAGTGATCGCCAAGGCCCGCATCGAGATCGAGGCGATGCGGATGATGGTGCTGAAGGCCGCGAAGGCGATGGACGTGCTCGGCAACCGCGAAGCGCGAGTCTGGGTGAGCGCGGTGAAGGCCATGGTGCCGATTCGGGTTTGCGAGATCATCGACGAAGCGATCCAGATGCACGGGGCAACGGGTGTTTCGCAATGGACGCCGTTGGCCAACATGTACGCGAGCCAGCGGACGCTGCGCCTGGCGGATGGCCCGGACGAAGTGCACTGGTTCGTCGTCGGTCGGGCAGAACTCTCGCGCTGGGTCGAAGACGGCGCGAGCGAGTACAACCCGAAAGAGGACTACCTCGAGAACGTCGAAGCGGGGAAGGCCTTCACCGGTCCCTGAATCGGGCGACAGAGGCGGCTAGACGACACCCCGGGGCGGGTGCTGCGTCTGGATGATGATTGGGAGTGCGGTCTCCAGGTCGGCCAGGCTCGCCCGCGCAAACGGCATGCTGTTCACCGATGAGCCGTAGAGCGTGCCGTCGGGTCGGACGAGGAAGAGAGCCGGTTCGAAGAAGCGCTCGGGATCCTGCGGGAGCACCGCGGACGACACGAAGAGGCCCCACGCTCGGGCGGTCTCCTCGTCTAGCCCGTAGCCGATTCGCAGCTGGCCGATCTTCCACTCGTCGCGCGTGCGGTCGGCTTCGGCTTCGGCGTCCGCGCTGATCGCGATCGCCGTGACCCCCATTTTCGAGAACGAGTCGATTCTCGACTGCAGGTCGCTCAGAATCTCCCGGCAGATCGGGCAGTGGAGCCCACGGTAGAAGACGACGAGCGTGAAGTGCTCAGGCTTCTCATCGGAGAGCTCGAAAGAGCCGCCCGCCGCGAGCGGAACGGCGAGCTTCGGGACGGGTCGACCGGGAACGAGCATGGGAACTCCAGGGAGCGCGAGGTCTCTCGAGTGTTGCAACCCTGGAGCCGCGCGCCAAAGGCCGGCCTCTGGCGTTCTGCCTAGGCGTTCCCGTCGATTTCGGAAAGAAGCTTCTGCAGGTTGGCGATGGCGCCGGGCATGCTCTGTCCGAACCGGGCGACCATTGCCTGGCCTTTCGGGTCGAGGGTCGCGGGTCGGACACGACTGAAGACGTCGAGTCGTGCCCCCGCGAGCCACTCCGTGAGCTCCGCGTCCTGCGCCCAACGCGCCGCGTTCAGGTTGTTCGCAAGCGTGGTTCGCAAGAAGTCGAGATCGGTGTTCGGGTGGGGCACGGCCGTACAGAGCTGGTTCTTCTCCGCTTCGTCGGTGTACTGGGCTTCGACGTGGGCGGTGAACGCAGCGCTGAAGACCTGTTGGCAAGTGCGCACGGCCTGGAGGGTGAGCTGGTCGCCGCTGAAAACTGGGACCACCGGGCGGTGGGCCAGGCCGTCTGCCGAACAGTCGACGTGCAACCGCTGGAGATCCGTCGGAACCGTTCCCTTCTCGAGCACGATCTCGTCCGGAGAGATTCGAACCACTCGGCCCAGCCGTACGACGTTCTCGATCCGGCGCAGCTGTTCGAGTTCGGCACGGGTGACCGTTGCGCAGCGATACATGCTGGGCCACACCGAGTCGTCGAGGCGGAGCAGCTGACCGCATGCGTTCACCCCTTCGAAGAGCTCGCGGATCGTCTTTGCCCCGGCGATGACTTCGGTCTGGCGTGCGATCCCACCGATCAGCTTGTCGAAGAACTCCGGCCCGGGCTGGATGGTCTCCCGGTCGAGCAGCCACGAGTCGCGCGGCATGATCCAGGTGATCGCGCTCGGATCGACCTCGTTCGCGAGCAACCAGAGACACGCGTCCATGCCGGTCTTGCCGGCGCCGACGACGACGTAGCCCGAAGGCGGTTGCTCGACGCGCGGCAGATCGTTGAGCGGAACACACTGCACGCCGTCCGCGACTTCGTATTGGGGCCCCTGGACGGACGGCACCGTGACGTTCATGTACGTCGCGTCCACGGTCTTGCGGGCTCTCGCCACGAACTCCCGGCCGGAGGTCCGGGACACGAAGCGGCCCTCGCCCTGGTACTCGCACATCGGGAAGTAGCGAACGCGGCCCGACGGCAAGAACTGCTGGTGCATCACCTGGTCGAAGTACGCACACACCTCGGCGCCGGTGGCCAACTCGTAGAGGCCGGCGTTCCAGCCGGTCTGGTCCTTCTGCTCCGTGCCGAGCGCCTTGGAGTTGACGCCGTAGAAGGAAGAAGGCTGGTGCAGTCGAACGAACGGATACGAATCGTTCCAGTGGCCACCCGGGCGATGGTGGCGGTCGACGAGAAGGAAGGTGGCGTCGGTCTCCGCGAGGAGTACATCGGTGAACGCCATCCCCATCGCGCCGCTGCCGACGATGAGATAGTCCGCTTCGATCGGCTCGGTCACTGCGTAGCCTCCTTGTCGCCCGGGACCCGCTCGGCCCCGCCGATGATTCGATCGATCAGCCAACGTACGCTCTCGGTGACTCGCTGTCTTGCGGCGGCATCGTCTTGTCGGTGGGCGACGAGAATGGCGGCCTCGCTGATCGCGCCGAGGAGAACGTGGGACAGCTCCTCGACGGGGTGCGGATCGAGCGTGCCCTCCTCGACGCCCCGCGCAAGAAGCGCGCGGACGAGTCCGAGCCCGTAGCGGGCGTCGATCTCCCGCCAAGCCTCCCAGCCGATCACCGCGGGGGCGTCGATGAGCAGGATCTGGCGCACCTCGGGATCGTTCGCGGCCTCGAGGAACGCTTCGCTCCCGCGGCGCAGCATGAGCGCGGTGTCGGTCATGCCGGCCAACAGCCCCGCAATCCGGCCGGCGAGATCCCGTTCCACCTCTTCCACGACGGCGCGGAACAGATCGCGCTTGTCTTCGAACTGGTGGTAGAGCGCGCCGCGGCTGACTCCCGCCAGGGCGACGAGCTCTTCGGCCGGAGTCCCGGCGAAGCCCTTCTCCGCGAAGAGTGTCCGGCCGGCCGCAATCAGGGCTTGTCGGGTGCGGGTGGAGCGGGCCGCCTGGCCGGGCTTGACGGGCATCGATTGGAAAGTAACATACATACAGACTGTATGTTATTGAATTTCGAATGATCCCCGTACGTTGGAGGTTTCCATGTCCCAATCCGCAGAACTCGGCACGCTCCGCGAGATCGAGCTCCCGCAAGGCGTCGTGCGCTATCGCGAGCGAGGCCAGGGGCCGCCGATCGTCTTTGTGCACGGGCTTCTCGTCCACGGCGATCTGTGGCGAAAGGTCGTGCCCGAACTCGCAGACCGGTTTCGGTGCATCACCCCGGACCTCCCGCTCGGCGCTCATGAGCTGGCAATGCAGCCGGACGCAGACCTGACGATTCCGGGGATCGCTCAACTGATCGCCGACTTCATTGTCGGGCTCGATCTGGACGAGCCGGCCCTTGTCGCGAACGACACCGGCGGTGCGATCACGCAGCTCGTAATGACGCAGCATCCCGAACGCATTGGGCGAGTCGTGCTGACATCGTGCGACGCGTTCGAGAATTTTCTGCCTTTGATGTTCCGGCCGCTCCAGATTCTGGCGCACACCCCGTGGCTGCTCACCGCCGTGCTCCAGGCGTTCCGATCCCGCGCCGTTCGTCAGCTCCCGCTCGGGTTTGGTTGGCTCTCGAAGCGGGGCATCGAGCCGGAGATCGAGGCCGGCTACGTGCGATCCGCACTGTCCGATGCCGCGATTCGCAGGGACTGCTTCAAGGTGCTCCGCGACATCTCACCGAAGCACACGATGGAGGCCGCGGACAAGCTCCCCGCCTTCGATCACCCGGTGTTGGTCGCCTGGTCGAGCGAGGATCGATTCTTCCCCCCCGCCCATGGCCGCCGCCTAGCCGACCTGATGCCGCAGGCTCGCTTCGAGGAGATCGCCGACAGCTACACGTTCTCGGCCGAAGACAATCCGAAAGCGCTCGCGGGTTCGATCGCGGCGTTCCTCTGACGGGAGGCGACGCTACTCCTCGAGGGACACGCGAGCCTCGCCGGTGCGGATCGTCAGGAAATCCATGCCGTCAGCACCGCAGGTGAAGCCGTACCGTGTCCCCGAGTAGATCACGATGCAGTCTCCGGGGCGGAGGCTTGCGAAATCGTCGTCGAACTCGCACCCGCCCGAGAGGACGACGATGAGCTCGTCGTGGTCGTGGTGATGCGGAGGCACCCGGAAGTCGGCCGCCATGAGCGATCGATTCATGAAGAACCCACCCTCGCCCCGCACGACCCGCTTGCGGCGTGCGCCGCGCGGTCCGCGCGCCTTTTCCACCAGTTCTTTCGGAGGGCGCTTGTCCGGATCGAGAGAAGAGAGGGGATCGTCCCAGTCGAGCTCTTCCCAGCGGAAAACGGCCGGAGCTGCGGGCCCCGTCATCGACTCTGCGCGGCCAACGCCGCCTCCGCTTCGTGTGCGAGCCGGGCCACTTCTTCGAGTGCAGCATCGATTGTGCGGTTGTCGAGTTCTGGTACGAGAGCACCGCCGCCCGAATACTCGAGCATCGGTGCCAGCCGCTCACGAAGCTGGTGGAGGGCCCATGGGAGCATGTCCCCAAGGGCCACCCGGTCGAAGTCGACGATGGTCTGTCGCTCGCCCGAGGGTTCGATGTAGTGGTAGTGCGGACCGGCGCGGAAGCAATCGAAGCGGAGATACTCGTGGCCATCGCGGACGGCCAGCACGTGGATGGAGACGCCATTGTCCTCGACGGTCTCCGTTTTGAGATTCGCCTGGATCTCTTCCATCGCCTTGCCCTCGTAGTTTGCAGCCAGCCCCGCATCATCGAGCAGACGCCATTCGACCCCGATCCGCAGGGTGCCCGCTTCGACGTAGGTCGTGTGTTCCGGATCCGGCGGGATCGGAGGGATGGTGTAAACGGTGCCGGGCATGAGGATCTCCTGCTCGCGAAGGGGCTTCAATGATTCGCGGACTTCAATGTCTTGAAGATGCGGCGGGCCGTGCCCTCGAGAAGTTCTGCCCGCGTGTCCGAATCGAGATCGAGATCTGCGAGTCGGCCCAGCGCCTGCCGATGGCCGACGACGGGGAAGCTCGTTCCGAAGAGTGTCTTGCCTCTTCCCGGCCCGGTCAGGAACTGGACAAGTTCGGCGGACCAATGATGCGGCGGGTAGGCGGCCGTGCCGAGGTGCACGTTGGGATGCTTCTGGGCCATCGCGATCGCTTCGTCCGTCCAGGGCCAACCGGTGTGCGACAACACGAAGGAGGTGTCCCCGAAGTAGAGCGCGGGCCGATCGATGCCGATGGGCCGTCCACACTCGCTCGGCATTCGTCCACCGGACGCGCCGGCTTGCACGACCACCGGCAACGAGCGGTCGGCGGCCAGAGAATAGAACGGGTAGAGGTCGCGGTGGTCGAAAGCGCGGTCGAAGCTGTGTGTGTGGAGGTGGAGGCCGACGTACGGTCCCCGTTCGAGCGTGCGGGCTGCGTCTCGCACTCCGGCGAGCCCGCGGCTCGGGTCGAAGCTGACGAGCCCGGCGAAGCGCCCCGGGTGGGCCGCCGCATACTTCTCGAGCTCGGCCGGGTGGGTGGCGTAGCGTTCGTAGGCGAGCGCGTCCGCGGCTTCGGGCACTTCTGCACAGGGGAGGATGAGGGTGTCGATGGACAATGCGTCCATGCGCGAGACCATGATCTCCGCGGCGGCGAAGCTGTCGTCCTCGTCCGTTCGCACCTTGAGCGGGATGCCCTGCGCGGCGATCGCGTGTTGCCAAAGAGCGCGACGGTCTTCGCTGAACGCGTTGCACCAGTAGTCGACCACACCCATGACTAGCCCGTCCTTTCGTCTCGGAAGCGCTTGGGCTTCGGGGAGGTGTGAATTTCGGTCCAGTCGTCGAGTGTGCCGGGCGCCGCAACTTCCGCTCGGATCTTCACGCCCAGTCGCTCCTTCAGCCGCGCCTCCGCGGCACGCGCCAGCGTCTCGAACTCGCCCGGCTCCACCCGGCTCGTCAGATGGGCGATCATTTCGTCCCGCGTTCCTTCCCGGATCGCGCGAACGAAATAGTCGTGCTCGAGCCGCGGGTCGTCGAGGGCAATCTCGCCGATCGCTTCGGGCCAGACGTTGACGCCTCGCAACTTCACCATGTTGTCGGCACGCCCGGCAAACGGGCCCATCCGTCGCAGCCAGCTTCCGCACGCACACTGCTCGCGCGGGTAGAGGAAGGACAGATCCTGGATGTTGTACCGGAACTGCGGGCTGCCCGTCTTGTAGGTTTCGGTGATGCAGACGCAGCCCTGCTCTCCGTCGGGCAGCGGTTCGCCAGTCTCGGGGTCGACGATCTCGACGACGAACGCGTCCTCGAAAATATGGAGACCCTGCCGTGCCGGGCACTCGACGGAGACCCACTGCACCTCGTGGAAGCCGTACGACTGGTAGTTCGGGAGTCCGAATGCGTTTTCGAGAACGGCGCGATCGCCGATGTTGGGAAGTGCGCGGAGGTTGAAGTCCTTTTTCGGGTCGAGGCCCATCTCGCGTGCGACTTCGGCCAGATGCAGGAGATAGTCGCCGGTCGTGAGGATGGCGGTTGCCTGGTACTGATGGGCGAGCTCGACCTGACGGCGGCTACTCGTGACCGTGCCGGTGCCGGTGGTCAGAACGACGCAGTTCAGCCACTTGTGGAGTGCTTCGTCGAACGCGAACGCCCCGTTGTGGGTCGAATAGGCCCAAGCATTGACCACGACATCGCCGGGTCGGACCCCCTGCAGGTAGAGCGCTCGCGCCATCAGGATGGCTCCGGCTTCGCGGTCCCACTGGGTGTAGAGCGTCGGGCGCGGAGCGCCGGTCGTCGCTCCGGACATGAAGATGCGCAGGGGTTCATTGAGCGCGCGGTCGAGCGCCGCACCTTGGTAGTCGCCGAGCGGGGGCGATTGCTCGACGCTCTCCCGGAGGTCATCGACTTTGTAGGCGGGAGCCCGCGAGAGATCCTCGAGGGTGCGGAGCTGATCGGGATGGAATCCTGCGGCTTTCCAGCGTCGCCGGAAGAACGGGACTTCGTAGGCCCGTCGAGCGCGATCCCGCAGCGCGACGAGCTGGCGCTTCGCGATCGCGTTGGGGTCGAGCTTCCAGTCGCCGTCGAAATACTCCGGCGGCGGCTGATGCTGCTGCATCAGCGTGTCGTAATCGACGGCCTGGAACGGACGGCGCAGGGGACGGGATGCCGTCATCGCTAGCCGGTGGCCTCGAGGAACTCGGTCGGCATGTGGGTGTCCGGGAAGCGATAGAAGTCGAGCGCATTGTCCCAGAGGATCTTGCGTTTGTTCTCGTCCGAGAGCTTCTTCTGATCGAGGAACGTCTGGACAGCCCTCGGGTACTTGGAGTCCGGGTGCGGGTAGTCCGTCTCGAACAGAATCCTCGAGTCGCCCATTTCATCGATCACGTGGTAGACGAGCTGCTCGTCGCATTCCGTCGTGATCCAGCAGTTGCGTTCGAAGTACTCCTGCGGCGACTTCGTGCACTCGGGGGTCTCGAGCCAACCGGCGAGCTCGACATGCTCTTCGATTCGATGGAGCCACGAAGGGAGCCAGGCCGAACCCGCCTCCATGTAGGCCACCCGGAGTCGCGGAAAACGCTCGTAGACGCCGTTCACGATCATCGAGAGCATCGCCATCTGCGCCTCCATCGGGTGCACGCAGCTGTGCCACTCGACGAAGCTCGAGAACCGGTCGTTCCCGGCGGAGGGACCCACGAGTCCCATGAACTCGTGCGTGGCGAACGGCACGTCCAGGTCCTGCAGGATCTCCCACAGCGGATCGAAATAGCGGTCGCCGAGCGTTCGTTGGTTGAACGGATTCGGGCGCGCCCAGAAGCAGCGTGTCCCCAGATGCTCGTAGGCGTATCGCACTTCTTCGACCGCCCGAGTGATGTCATTCAGCGGAACCGGGCCGGCGGACAGCACGCGGCCGGCGGACGTCTCTCGCATCTCTTCTGCCCAGCGGTTGTAGCCGCGCGCCATGCCGGCCTGAAGATCGGGATCGATCCCCTCGACCCACATGTCGTAGCCCGGGCCGTAGAGGACCATGAGGTCGGCGCCCTCGATGCGCATGCTCTCGGCGACGCTCGCGCCGTCGAAGCCCTTGTGGACGACCTCGCCGTACTTGGCCGCCATGGCTTCGGTCGTCCAGCGGACGGCCTCTTGTTGGTTGCCGTAAAGGGTCTTGTGGCTCTGCGTGTAGCGACCGTCGACCGTGGCAGGTCGAAAGCGGTCCATCCCCTCGAAGGGTTGTCGCCACGAGACCCGATCCTGATAGCGTTTCTCGAGGAAGCGCTCCCAGAGGTTCTTGGGCTCCACCACGTGGGCGTCCGCATCGAAGACCTTGAAGCCGTTGCGCATGGATTCTCCTGCTGCCCTGTCGCCCTGTGGCGTGTGGGCGCTTCTAGTTGCGGGTGTCCTCGATCCAGTCCGGCAGTTCGATCGGGGGATTGGGGAGGCGCTTCGCGTTCTTCTCGGCGAGCAGCGCATCGAAACCCTCCGTGTCGGCAGGCCACGACCGCGGGTCGCCCATCATCACCTCGAAGAGGGTCACGCCTTCGGGCCCTGCTACGAACGGGCCGAATGCCGCACCGTGCTCGAGTGTGATGTGCATGCCCTGGGTGCAGCGCACGTCTCCGCACGCCATCTCGCCTTCCATGACGAAGACGACGTGATCGCTGTTGTGGCCATGCTTGTGGATCATCATGCCCGGGTCCCACTTCGCGTAGAGCGAGAGGAAGCCGGGTGTGAAATCGAGCCACTTTTCGCGTACGACCGCGCGGCGCCCGTCGATCTCGAGCGCGCGGACTTCTTGCCACTTTTCTTCGTTCTCGTGTCGGAATCGGACTTCAGCCATGATCGTCTCCTTCTCAGCGCGGTCGATCGCCGTCGAGGGTGACCCGGTGCATCACTCGTCGCGTGTCGTAGTCGGGCACCGCGTAGTGCTGCACGGCTCGGTTGTCCCAGAACGCGATCGAGTGGGTGTCCCAGCGAAACCGACATTGAAACGCCGGGTCGCGCACGTGATCGAGCAGGAACGGCAGCAGCGCCGCATTCTCACGCTCGGAGAGCCCCGCGATGTGAGTCGTCGAGTTTCCGTTCACGAACAGGGCTTTGTGACCCGTGACCGGATGAGTCCGGGCCACCGGATGCGTGACCGGAGGCCACTTCGCCTGCAGGTCCGAAAGATTCGCGTCGCTGTGGCCGGCCGCGATCGCCTTGCGCAGGGGCTTGGTGATGTCGTGAACGGCTTCCAGTTCGTCGATCAGTGTGCGAATCGGTGTCGACAATGCGTCGTACGCGGCGTGCATGTTGGCGAAACAGGTGTCGCCTCCGACGTCCGGCAGCTGGACCGCCTTCAGGATCGAGCCCATTGGGGGCTCGGGCATGAACGTGTTGTCACTGTGCCAGTTGTCGGCTCCCTCACCGCGCGGCGAGACCTGGTCGAGCACGATCATTTCCGGGTTGTCGCCGTACTTGGGCGCGAAGGCCGGAACCTGGATCGGCCCCATCTGCCGAGCGAAGGAGAGATGCTGTTCCGGCGTGATGTCCTGGCCGCGAAAGAAGAGCACGCCGAATTCGACCAGCGCAGATTCGAGCGCTGATTTCTGCGCATCGGTCAGCGGCTGGGCGAGATCGAGGCCGTCGACCTCCGCGCCGACGACTGCCGTGACGGCGCGGATCTCGAGGCTCACTTCGGCACCTCGATTCCGAACAAAGCCGCCGCGTTGTCGGCGAATAGCCCGGGGAGCATGGATCCGTCGAGGTCTCGTCGTTCCGCGAGGAGTCTCACGGAGTCGGGGAACGCGCAGTCCCAGTGGCAGTAGTCCGACGAGTAACAGACAACGCCCGGGCCGAAGCGCTCCTGTATGTACGGGAGCATCTGCTCCTCCGGCTCGGTCGTGAGGAAGCAACGATCCGCGAAGTAGCTCGACGGAGCCCGGTCGATCGCCGGTGCCTGGTCGGGCATCTGCTCCCAGTGTTCGTCGAGTCGCTCGAGCCAGAACGGCAGCCAACCGACACCCGCCTCCATGAACCCGACGCGCAACCGAGGGAATCGGGCCAGGATGCCGCCGACGGTGAAGTTATAGACGGCTTGCATGGCGCCCAGAGGGTGGGTCAGTGCGTGCATGCCGAGACGAGTCGAGAACCGCTCGATACCGAACGGAACCTGCCCGGGCGCTTGCCCGCCGCCGTGTGTGCAGACGGCGACGCCGAGGCGTTCGGCGGTCGCCCAGACGACATCGAACGCCGGGTCGTCGAGGTTGCGCTCGCGGATGTGCGTCGCGGTCACCATCCCGACGAACTGGTGCTGCGTGACGCACCGTTCGAGTTCTGCCGCCGCCCGCGCAGGATCGATCATCGGCAGCTTCGCGACCGCCCGGAGTCGATCCGGGGCGTGGGCGACGTACTCGGCGCGGGCGTCGTTGAGGGTCTGGCACAGGGCGGCTGCGAAGTCGGGGTCACCCATCGCCCATTCCTCGCCCGAGCCCGGCGGGAAGAGCACGGCGACATCGATTCCCTCTTCGTCCATGTCGACGAGGCGCGCGGCCGGATCGACCATCCCGGGCCGCACTTCTCTGTCGAACTCCAGCTCGTCGTCTTCCGCGCTCAGGCTCGCCGCGTCGGTGCGCTGGCCGCCGCCGGGAAGCCCCGCGTACTTCTCGCGCATGGCCGCCACGTAGTCCCGCATCTGTGGCAGGAACCGCGCCGGGATGCGGCGCCGCCAGCCGCGCGGCTCGCCGCCGTGTCCGTCGGCGTCGATCACCGGGTGTCCGAAGCGGCCCATGCTAGGCGGATGCTCCCGGGAACGGACGGAGCACCTGTCCGGGCAGCGCCCCGGTGAGCTTTCCCTCGAACACGATCGGCTCACCGCCGACGATCGTGGCCACGAATCCGCGCGGCCTGGCGCTGAATCGCACTTCGCCGCCGGGCAGGTCTGCGACCCGGCGCTTGGTGCCCGGTCCGATGGTGGTGGGGTCGAAGATCATCAGATCGGCGGCGAAGCCGGGAGCAAGCAAGCCGCGATCGGTGAAGCCCGCCATCGCCGCAGGAACCTGTGTCAGCTGGCGGATCCCCTCCTCGAGGGTCCATTCCTGTTCGTCGAGACACCAGTGGCGCAGGAAGTAGCTGGACCAGTCGCTGCCGTCGTCCCGGTCGAGATGCGCGCCTCCGTCCGAGATTCCCATCAGCATCGACGGGTGCTTCATGCTCTCGCGCACCGCGTTCGCCCATGCCGGAGTCCGATTCTCCCAGCGGAACTTCATTTGCAGATCCTCGGCGAGTGCGAGGTCGAGCATCGCGTCCGCGGGCGCGACTCCGCGCTCGGCCGCGATCTCCGCGATCGTGCGGCGCAGCAGCGGCTCGTGATTTGGGTCGGTCACCTCGTCCACGAAGGTCACGTCCCAGTGCGGCGGCGGGAGCGTCGACCCGGCGTCCGCGTCACGGTTCGGATTCTCGACCGCGTGTCGCATCCGAGCGCGGTGGGCGGGGTCGCGCAGTCTCGCCAGCTTCTCGTCCCGCGAGAGCGTCATGAACTCGGCCCACGGGAAAACCCCTGCGTAGAGCGGACAGCCCTCGTCGAGATCGATGGGTCGATCAAACGGATGAGTGCGGAGGATCGAGAACACCGCAGCGCCTTGTTCCGCTGCGCCGTCGAGGAACGCCTTGGCTCGGTCCCAGCCGGCGGTGGGCGCGTCGACTTTGTCGCGCCCGCCCACGCCCTGGATGACGATCGGAACCCGGCTTCGCTGACCGAGTTCGACGAGGAGCGCCTCATCGGCCTCGTTGAGGCCCCCGATCACACTCTCCGGCAGGTACGCGATGCTGCCGGCTCCCGCCTTGCCCGCCTCTTCGACCAATGCGACCAGTTCGGTCTTTGCCGCGAATCGGCTCGCGATCGGTCGATCGTCTCCGTCCACCTGGGTAGGTACGTCGGACGAGGAGAAGCCCGCGGCGCCGGCGGAGATCGCCTCTCGCACGAGGCGCTTCATCTCTTCGACTTCGCGTTCGTCGGCCTCGCGCTCGGACCCCTCTGCGCCCATCACGTAGCGCCGCAGAGTGGAGTGGCCGATGTAGCAGGCGAGGTTGACGCCCAGCTTGCCGCGCCGGGCCTCGAGGTACTCGGGGAAGCTCTCGAAGTCCCAGACCACCCCGTCGAGAGCGGCCGGGGCCATCCCCTCGACCTTGGCGAACATCGCCTTCAGGTAGTCGCGGCCCTCCGGGCGAACCGGAGCGATCGAAAAGCCGCAATTGCCCGCGAGTGTCGTCGTCACTCCGTGGTAGCAGGAGGACGTCGCGTACGGGTCGAACGTGAGCTGCGGGTCGTAGTGCGTATGAACATCGAGGATGCCTGGAGCGACGATGCAGCCCCCGGCATCGATCACTCGGGCATCCTCGGTGCGAGATTCGACGTGGCCCACGGCCACGATTCGCTCGCCTCGAATCGCCACATCCGCCCGGCGCCGGGAGAGGCCGGTGCCGTCGACCACGGTTCCGCCGCGGATCACGCAGTCGTAGCTCACGGCGACTCCTCGGCAGGAGTGAGATACGTCTCGAAACGTTCCAGCAGGGGCCGCAGCGCGTCGTCGAGGCCGCGTTTGCCACGCGCGCCGAGGTCGGCAAGCAGGTCGTTGCTGGCAGACAGGAATGCGTTGAAGACGTCCTCCTGAAGCTGGAGACCGCTGCGGGTCAGCTTGACGCGCGAGCCCCGTCCGTCCGCCGGGTCCGGAGCGCGCCGGACGAGCCCCCGCTCCTCCAAGCGCTTGAGCATCTTGGTCATCCCGCCGGACGACCGCTGCAGCTGGCTATAGAGCAGGCTTGGAGAGAGCTGGTACGGCTCGCCGGCCCGCCGCAGCATCGCGAGCACGCTGTAGTCGGAGGCGGTGAGCTCGAAGGGTTCGAGCACCTCTCGCTGGAAGCTCTCGATCAGGATCGCCAGCCGCGCGACGCGTACGAGCGGGGGGAGGGCGGTGGTGTCGAGATCCGGGTACTCGCGCTGCCACACCAGGGAGATCTGATCGATCCAGTCCAAGGAGGCCAGCCTACGCGGAGATATGTCTTTCGCGCAAGCTAAATGTTACAAACTTGCGACGAAGAGCGCCTCGGGCTGTCAGGACCCGTGAGCGAGCTTCTTGAACTCGGATGCGATGAGCTCGGAAGTGGCCGATTGATGCCCCGCGCGCCACTCTCGCCACGGAAAGATGCTCTCCCAGCGATGCAGCTTCTCGAAAGAGAGCGATGCGCTGACCAGCTCCTCGACGTCACCCGCTTCCGCATACACGTGGTTGAAGCGGGGAAACGCGGGGCCCGCGATGGTGCTGTGCCCGAGGAAGTCGCCGGTGCGCCCCTCGTCCACCCGCTCGGCGCCATAGCTCCCCGACGAGTCGGGCCCGCCGACGTGGTTGGCACTTGCGACATAGCAGAGGTTTTCCTGGGCGCGCGTGGTCGTCGTGTGGACCATGTAGTCGCGCTTGCCCGGCCCGGCGAAGGTTGCGCAGCAGTTGAGGATCACGCGCGCGCCCTTGAGCGCGAGCAAGCGGGTCAGCTCTGGATTGAACCAGAAGTCGTAACAGATGATCACGCCTACGGGTCCGAACCGTGTCTCGAACACGGGGAGCGAGTCTCCTGGACGGAACGTGACGCCTTCCGAGACCCAAGGGAGCGAGCCGAGATGGAGCTTTCGATACGTGCCCTGGATGCCCTCGGGGCCGACGAAGGCCGCCGCGTTGTAGAGCACTTCCGGATCTGACGTGTCCCGTTCGGCGAGCCCGAACGCGACGTACACGCCGAGCTCTCGCGCCAGCTCGGCGATTCGCTCGGTCGACGGGCCGGGCACGGTTTCGGCCAGGTCGTGGTGGTAATCGCAGTGCGCCGCACCGCCAGCGCAGACTTCGCAGCCTCCGCAGCCGATCAGGGCCTCTTCAGGAAACGCGATGATGTCGACACCCTGAGCCGCCGCCTCTCGGATGTTGGCCTCGATCTTCGCGAGGTTCGTCGCCTTGTCGCCGGGGGCGGCCGTAAAGTTCGCGGCCGCGAGGGTGACGACCTTCTCGTATGAGGCGTAGCGTTCGGGGATCATCTCGGTCCTCCGCGCCGATCCTACCATCCCGCCTCGGTGGAGCGGCCGGCGGCCGCGAAAGGGTAGAGTCGGGGATGCCCTTCGCCCAGATTCGCGATTTGCGGATGTACTACGAGCGTGCCGGTACTGGGCGGCCGCTCCTCTTCCTCAACGGCAGCGGCGGAGATCTGCGCGTTCGTCCCGGGCCGTTTCAGGGGCCGCTCGGCAGGGAGTTCGACCTGCTGGCGCACGACCAGCGCGGGCTGGGTCAGACGGAGGTTCCGGTACCGCCCTATTCGATGGCGGAGTACGCGGAGGATTCCGCGGCGCTGCTCGATCACGTGGGCTGGGAGCGGTGCCGCGTCATCGGTGTCTCGTTCGGCGGAATGGTCGCCCAGGAGCTGGCGGTGACGTACCCGGAGCGGGTCGAACGCCTGGTGCTCTGCTGCACGTCCTCCGGAGGCCACGGCGAACCGTCGTACCCGCTGCACGAACTCGAGGGTCTGCCCGAGGATGAGAAGCTCGTCCAGTCGCTCGAACTGGCCGACCGACGGATGAATGGCGCCTGGCGCGAGGAAAATCCGGACGCGTTCGCGGGCGTGCGAAAGCTGATGCAGACGCGCGGCGCCGTGGGGGTTGGGGAGGAGGGCCGGGAGACGGGTGCGCGGGCTCAACTCGAAGCCCGTCGTCACCACGATGTGTACGAGCGCCTCGCGGCCGCCGGCATGCCCGCGCTCGTCTGCGCGGGGCGCCATGACGGCATCGCTCCGGTCGCCAATTCGGAGGCGATCGTGAGTCGACTCCCTGACGCCACCCTCGAAGTGTTCGACGGCGGCCATCTCTTCCTGGTGCAGGACCGGCGCGCGCACGAGCGGATCGTCGAGTTTTTGTCGCAGGCCTGACCCGTCTCGCGGTCGGAGGTATTCCATGAAAACTCTACGCATCCTCGGATGGGTCGTCCTCGGGCTCGCGCTGTTGGCTGGCCTGGCCTGGCTGTTCCGCAGCGACCCGATCGGGCCGATCTCGGGGCGGGCCCTCCGCGGGGCCGAGGCCGCCTATCCGAGTGACTGGGCTTTCAGCGACGAGTACACGACGATCGCTCTCGAGAGCCGGCCAGACGATCCGCACTCCGTCACGACGATCTGCTTCGTCCATGACGGCGCCCTGTACGTCCCGGCCGAGGGCGGGTCCACGAAGCGCTGGACGGGCTACGTCGTCGCGGACCCACGCGTCCGCCTGAAGATCGGCGACGGGGTCTATCCGGCTCGCGCAGTTCGTGTGGAGGGGGTCGAACCGGAGACCTTTCTGGGGTCGGCTGGAAAGAAGTACCCCCAGGTGGCGGAGGCCGACGGCGAGCTTCCGGAAGACATCTGGCTCTTCCGCATCGAGCCTCGCGCGGAGGCGACCGGTCCGTCCGTTTCTGATTGACGCTAGGTCGCATCCCTGATAGGCGAGAGGGAGGTCGAGCGGTTTCACCGCTCGTGCCCGGGGGGGTGACCATGCGAACTGAACTCGCATTGGCGATCTGTTTCTTCGTGTTCCTGGCGACGCCCGTGGTGGCCCTGGATGTCGGGGTCGACGCCGACCAGGACGACGTCCACGACGACGTGGAGTTCTACCTCGGCTCGGACACGGGCGACCCGAACAGTACGCCCGAGCATCCGCTCGTCGGGCAGACCTGCCTGGACGGCCTCGACAACGACGCCGACGGGACGATCGATCTCGATGATCCGGGCTGCGCTCCGATCCCGCCGCCGTTCGACGCCACATTCCCGCCGGCTGGGCTCGACATGTTCGAGTCCACGATGAGTCTGTTCGCCTACGATTTCGACATCGGCGGTGGCCAGATCTGCCAGATCGATCTCCAGGCCGAAGGGCCGACCGTCATCGACCGCCAGGATCCGATCGACATCGGCGGCGGCCAGATGCAGATTCCGGTCGAGCTGGTCGCCATGCAGCTCACCGGCACCGCGGACGTGCTCGGCGGGACCAATTGCCCCATTCCGCCCGGCGGCACGACCCAGCTGACGATCTACCACGGCGGACCCTCGCAGGGAGCGGTGACGGAGCAGACCGTCGACCCGGACACCGACTTCCCTGCCGACAGCTTCTTCGACATCTCGTTCATCGTCGAAATTCCCGGCCTCGCGCCTCTTCCCGGTGGGCCTCCGGGGGGTCCGCCTGGAAATACGCTTCGGGTGAGCAACGTGATCAACACGCTCCCGCCCTATCACGGCGGCATGAACCCGAACTGCTACGAGGTGCAGGGACTCGAGCACGAACATTGCCCGAAGGCGCCGCCGAATCACTTCCTCTGTTACAAGGGCAAGTTCGACCCGAAGTTCGTGAAGCGGGATGTGCTGCTGCAGGATCAGTTCGATGCGATCGACGTGCAACACTCCGTCAAGAAGCCGGTCTGGCACTGCAATCCGGCTTCGAAGAACGCCGAGCCGCTCTATGAAGAGACGGGCCATCTCAAGTGCTACAAGATGAAGCCCCAGAAGCAGAAGCAGATCGTCACGGTGCGCAACCAGTTCGGTCTGAGCACCGTAGAGACGAAGAAGTCGCAGATGCTCTGTCTTCCGACGGAGAAGGACTCCGGCGGTGCTCCCGAGACGCTCGACAACTTCCAGTGCTACAACGCGAAGTTCTCGCCGAAGTTCGCCAAGCGCGACGTCACGATGCTGGACCAGTGGCAGACGGTCGCCGGGCAGGTCAAGAAGCCCCAGTTCCTGTGCAATCCGGTCAGTCTCAATGGCGGCGGGATCGGGAATCCGCTCCGCCACCTCACTTGTTACAGCTTCAAGGCTCCGAAGTTCCAACAGAGTGCCACCCTCTCCAACGAGTTCGGAGACGAGACGGTGCTCGCGAAGAAGCCCGTCGCGGTCTGTGTGCCGTCCTCGAAGACGTTCGACTCCGACGAGCCGATGCTCGAGTTCGGAGTGCAGCACGGGATGGGCATGTCGGACTTCTGCTTCGCGGTCACGAAGGGAGAGCCGGGCGCGATCGGGTTGGTCAGTCTGACCGGCGAGGGATTCTTCGAGCAGCAGGAAGTCCAGCTCAACGGGAGTGGTGAGTTCCGCGGGATGTTCACCATCTTCCAGTTCGGTCCGTACTCGCTGTCCCTCCAACTGGGGGGTGTGTCGCCCGTGGCGCTCGACCTTCCGGCGACCGTCGACGACAACGAGATCACCTGCCCGTGATCGCGACCGGACCGCCGTTCTGGAGGCGCTGAGCCCCCGGCCCGGCAACTCGTAAGGGTAGGAGTACCTGCGTGAGAAGTTCGAGCTAGCGCTGTTCCCCTCGGGGGGCAGGCGCTGCTCTGGCTCCGCGGAGGGAGGGAATCCTGCCCGGGCGCATCGAGCGAGACTCCGGACGAGCGCTCCCGGCGGCACCGCAAGTCGATGCGACGACGGTGCTCGAGCTGGCTCGCACCGGTACGGCCGCAGCCGTGGAACAGCTCCGGGGCTACTCGCCGCGCGAGCTCGCGGGGGCAGTGCAGGCGCTCGCTCCCGCCCAGCGCCTCGAGTTCTTCGAGAACGCCGAGCGCGTGGACGAGATCGTCCCGCTGCTGCCCGAGGCCGAGTTCGCGAGCACCGTGCGCGGCGCCGGGATCGAAGACGCCGGGTGGCTGGTCGAGTTCGCTTCGCCCGAACAGCGGGTGGCGGCGGTCGACCTCGACTGCTGGAAGGATTCCCGGTTCTCCGCGAGCCGGCTCTTCGAGTGGCTCGATGCGTTGATCGAAGCGGGCCACGAGTCGCTCTCGGCTTCGTTCGACGAGCTGGATCCCGAGCTTTGGGTCCTCGCGATGAAGGAACTCGGAAACTTCTCGGTGCTCGGGCTTGGGGACGTTCCGGATGGTCAGGGCTCGTCTCTGGACGGCGTGGTGTTCTACGACGCCCACACAGCAGAAGGAGAAGACCGGATCACCGAGATCCTGACCGCGGCGCTCCATCATGCGCCCGCCCAGTATTGGCGGCTCGTCTACGGCGCGATCGCGGAGAGCCGGGTGGAGTCCGAGCAGTTCGCGGCGCGGTGGCATCAGAACCGTCTCGGCGACCTCGGTTTTCCGGAGCGCGAGCATGCGATGCGGGCGTACAAACCCCTGGCAGTCGATCCTCGCCCGGTGGTCGATCTCGGGCCGGCGCCTGGCGCCATGGTGCGTCGACCGGAGGGACACCTCCCGGTGCAGTTGCGCGGCACGCTCTTGGGCCGCGCGTTGCTCGAGCTGGCTCCCGCGGATGGGGACCGGGTCCTGGCGGACATTCTCACGGTGGCCAACACGATCGCGGTCGCCGATCGACTGCCGCTCGCCGATACCGCGACGATCCCGAGGTCGTTCGAGAAGGCCGTGCGAGGAATCGAGCGAGGGCTCGAGGAGCTCGTCCGTGTGCGGGGTCAGTCGCCCGGGGCCGTCCTCGCGTCCGTGGCGGCCCTCGACCTTTTCCGCACCGGCGTCTCGCTCGATCCGGAGCTGCGCCCGGTCGGTACCGTCGAGGAAGTGGCGGCGGCCGAGCAGGGCGACGATTGGAACGTGGAAACCGAGGTCATCGCCGATGAGGACCGGACGGTGACAGCAGACGGGCGGCTTTCCAGAAGCTGATCGTCAGACGATCGGGTGCTCTTCGCCGATCCAGAGCGGTGAGCGCTCGAGATCGATGAAGTTCTTCTCGTCCGCGAGCAGGTCGCGCCCCGCCGCCATGCCGGCTTCGGTGCCGAACGCCGCTTCGAGCGCAGCGCGGCTCTCGAACCAGAGCTCCGCGACCCCGTCGAAGCCCTCGGGCCCGCCGCGAGTCGCCTGGAGCATCGCGTTCAACTCGTCGTGCTGCGTGTGGACCTGGACGTAGCGCGTGGCTCCGATCGCCTCCGCGCGCGCCCGCACCAGCGGTGCGTGTGTTTCGAGCCAGTACTTCTGGAATTCCTCACGAGAAAGATCGGCGCGGCGCCGGAGGCAGAAAACCAGTTTGATCATCGCGCGATGTCCCCTCTAGGGCTGCAGGGCGGCCGCACGTGCCTCAGCCTTTTCCCACATCCGGATGTAGCCCTCGGCGGACTTGAACAGCGGTTCGAGCTCCCGATCCGTGACTCCGTCCCGACGCACGTCCTCGATCAACTCCGGGAGGAGACCGATGTGTGCCATTCCCTCGGTGTTGAAGTCGACTGGCCGATTGCCGAGCTGCGGTTCCACGAACTTGACGTCCCCGGCGAAGGAGCGGAAAGGGTAGGTGATGGGGTCTGCCTGCGGTTCGTGGCAGACGCTCTGGTCTCCGAAACGAGGCCCCGGCCCTCCCGCGAACCCGTTGAGGTCGAGGCCGAATCCCTCGGCTGGGAATCCGCCCCGCTCTTCGATGAGGGCGATTCGCTGCTGGAATCCGTCGTCCATCGTGGCGGTTTCGTTGGGCGAACGGCAGCGCCCGAATCCCGTAGTCGACACCCCACCGAGCTCGTAGAGCTGTCCGAAGTTGTTGCGGCCGTGCGTGCCCGCGGCCGGGTAGTCGTTCTCGGCAAGCAGTTCGTACGCGCGCCGGTAGGATCGTCGGGGCAGGTGATCGACTTCGAGGATCATCCCCCGCTGCATTATCTGGTGGATGAGAAACTCGCCGAGCTCGGTGAGCCCTGCCGCCTGGCAGACTTCTTCAGTCCCGGCCGGCTCGAGCAAGGTCGAGAGGAATGGAGAGAGAGTTCCGAGGGGGTCGTCAGCGAATCCACTGAAGTCGTTGGGAGGCGGAGCGAAGTAGTCCGCGCGCGGCATGTCGAGTCCAGGAAACGCCGCCGGCCCGCTGTCGAATCCGCCGGGAACTCCCAGATCACAGTCAGCAGTGAAGTTCGAGAAATGCCCCGTCTGAATGAAGTTCCCTAGCTCGATGATCTGCTTCTGCCCGTCACCCGCGGAGAATGCGTTGTCGTATTTGTGAACAGGAAAAAGCGCGCGCACACCTAGCGCATGATATTCGTCGAGCTTGTCGATTACGGTCTGCTCAGTGCACGCCGGGTAGGCCTCCGACGGCACGAGAAAGCAATCGAACAGATTTGACGTCTCGATGCCGAGAACCACGGCAAGCTTGCCGTCTGAGATCACTTCTCGTGCTTCCGCAGGCGACGCTACGATTCGGAACCAGCCTTGTCCCGGCCCGCCCTCCTGCGCGTCGACATACGCTTCCATCTCCCGGGTCTCGCTCAGGATGCGATCGACAGCGACCATGTCGTTGCAGGAGTACCGAACCGGCTGGGTCCCGGGTCCGGCGATGAGGTCGCAGATGATCTGGTTGCTCGTGGCGTGCTGAATGACCAACCGCAGGCCCCCGAGATACGCACGCTGGAGCCAGCGGTAGTACTGGGTCTGGTGAGTCGAGCTGGAGTGAGTGCTCGGCCAATCAGGGAAATCCGGCCATCCCGCGGTGTCATGGTTGGGCTCGGGGGTCTCGCCGGTGGAGATGGCGAAGAGCAAAATTCCGGGGTCGGCATCCTGGTTGTCGAAACCGAAACCGAACAGGTCCTTTCGCCCCTCTTCGCCATGGAAGAGGCTGCAGTCCGAGAGAGCATGCTCGACTCCGAGCGGGTGGAACGGCGCCCCGTGAAACAGCCCGCCGCCCCCAAACCCGAGGTTCGACAGCAGGTGGGAGTGAGTGTCCACGAAACCGAAGAGAGAGCCGTCCTTGAACTTCGTGCGCCGGACCCGCCCTTTGGCATCCAGACTTGCCTCCGGGAACGATCGGCAACCCTTGCGTCGAAAGAGTCGCACCTCGGAGGCCGCGTCGGCGTTGTCGACGAGGCCCCGGGACGTCAGATACTGCCCGGACTTGAGCTGGCGCAACTTGAACCGCTTGCGACTCTTGCCGATGGCCTCGAATGCCCATTCAGCCTCCGATTCGAACGCGTCGTCCACCTCGAGAATCTTCGAGCTCAGTTCGGACCGGCGGAGGAGAGTTCCGTCTTCGGCAACGAGGTAGGCGCCCTCTTCGTCGAAGAGCAGGTACGTCCCGAGCCCGGAAGGGCGCAACAGGAATCGGGTCCCGCGCCGGGGTTTCTTTTCCCCGAAGTCGTACGCTGCACCGGATCCGGAGATCGTGACGGAGAGACGTCGAGGCGCGCCAGGATCAGCGACGCCGAGTGCGTAGCATCGATTCCCGACGCGATAGATCGGGTCGGGCGCCGAACCTCCCCGGGGCAATGAGCTTCCCGCGGAAGGAATGGAGACGGCGAGACTGATGAATGTGATCAGGGCCGGGAGTTTCTGCATGAGCGTCGATGCCTCGAGCCGCTAATTTCGCTTCCACAGCTTGTACAGCAGCCTTTGCTAGAGATGGGATTCGAGGGCCGCCCCCACGTAAGTGGGGTCCGAGCGTCTCTGGTAGTTCTCGGACTGGTCCATCCAAAGGACGCGTCCATCGGCGCCGACGAGCAGAGTGGTCGGCACCGGCAATGCCTTGGCTCCGCCCGGGAGGCCCGAGTGGAATCCGTGGTTCCGCAGACCGAACCGGTCGGTCACTGTGAGTTCGCGATCGGAAAGAAACGTCCCCGCGAGTCCGTGCTTCTTGCGACCGGCGCGGATGGCCTCGGGGGTGTCGGTGCAGATCGCTACGATCCGAACGCCGCGGGCGTCCAACTCCGGTCTTAGTTCTTCCCATCGCCGCAACTCGGCGACACAGTAGGGTCACCAGTGGCCGCGAAAGAACTTCACCAGTGTCGGGTTGCCGGCCAGGCTCGCCGACTCGAAGATCGCGTCGTTCTCGTCCGGTGCGCTGAACTCCGGAATGGAGGCGCCGACTGAGATCACGTTGGGCGCGGCTTCCTGGCGGCTGATGGTGATCGTGAACAGGAAAAACGCGGTGCCAAGAATGGCGATGCCCGCCGGGATGCCGCCAGGCCACCCCGCGCCGCTTGCGAGAGCGGCGATGCCGAGTCCGCCGCCGAGGAGCCACACGGCCAGGTAACCCCGGCGATCTCTCGGGATTCGGACCTGATACATCGCGCGAAACCACGCGACGCCAGTTCCCACGACGAGGACCGCCGCGACGCTGCCAAGGGCGACCGCGTTCATTTCTTCCCCAGGTGCGCCCACGCTGCGGGCAGGGAGACGTCGCGATTCGGTTCCCGCGGAGGCATGGCGATCTTACCCGGCGGCTTCCACTCCATCGCGCGCATGGTCTGCCCGATGTGCGTCATGTTCAGCATGTCGTGGCTGTAGCAGAACAGCCCATCGCCGGCGTAGTAGAGGATCGAGAGTCCGGGCACGAGCCACGGGGTCCCGTCTTCCTTGTGGCCAAGGATCTGATCCCACTGACTCACGAGCCGGTGCCCGTCCGCCATCGTCCAGTTCTCGGGTGTGGACCAGCCGTGGCCCGTCAGCCCGGTCATCGACGTCTCGAAGAACTGGCGGATTCCCTCGCGTCCTTCGACGCGCCCCCACGCCGGATCGATGTAGGCGGCGTCTTCGGTGAAGAAGTCCGCGAGTGCCGGCCAGTGCTGCTTCCCGACGTCGATCTCGTCGCGGAGCGCGACGAAGCGGTCGTACGTGGCGAGGGCTTCCTTCTCAATGGCTCCCTGCACTCCGGCTCCTTTCCGTGGGTTCGTGACCGGGCCCAGGATAGGTCATGGGAATCGGGTCGATTGGAAAATTGGCAGATCAGGTGCCAATATTGGGCCTTCGCACTTCGACGCCCCCCGGAGATCCCATGAAAATCGCCCAGATGCCCGAACCCCAGCAGATCCAGGAGCTGATGCAGGGACCCGCCGACACCCCCGTCGTGATGGTCAACCTACTCTCGTTCAAGGCTGAGGCCGACGGCGGCAACGAAGGGATGACCGGGGCCGCGTCCTACATGCTCTACGGCGGGAAGATGCGTGAGTTCGTCGAGTCGAAGGGCGGCCGCTTCCTCTGGACGGGCCGCGTGGATTCGATGGTGATCGGAGAGAGCGACGCCGAGTTTCAGGTGGTCGCGCTCGTGGAATACCCGAGCCGAAAAGCCTTCCTCGAGATCGCGTCGAGCCCGCACGTGGCCGAGATCGGTGAGGACCGCAAGAAAGGCCTCGCCGGCCAGTGGCTGATCGCGACGACCGAGCTTTCGAGCCCAGGAGACATTGGATGACCATCCAGAGCCCTGACATGGAAGCGCAGACAGCTCCGTCGTTCGACGCGGACGCGCTCCGAGAGAAATACCGCGAAGAGCGCGACAAGCGGATTCGCGACGAGGGCAACGAGCAATACGTCGAAGTGAGCGGTGACTTCGCCGAGTTCGTCGAGGACCCGTACGTGGAACCGGGCTTCACCCGGGAGCCGCTCCACGACGAGGTGGAGGTGCTCGTGATCGGAGGCGGTTTCGGCGGCTTGCTCGCCGGCGCGCGGCTTCGCGACGCGGGGATAGACGACATCCGCCTGATCGAGAAGGGCGGCGACTTCGGTGGCACCTGGTACTGGAATCGCTACCCGGGCGCCCAGTGCGACATCGAGGCGTACATCTACCTCCCGCTCCTCGAGGAGCTCGGGTATGTCCCGAAAGAGAAGTACAGTCATGCGCCCGAGATCCTGGCGCACAGCCAGGCGATCGGAAGGAAGTACGACCTCTACCGCAACGCGTGCTTTCAGACCGAAGTCACCGACATGAGCTGGGACGCGGACGAGGCGCGCTGGATCGTCTCGACGAACCGCGGCGACCGCATGAAGGCGCGCTTCGTGTGCATGTCGAACGGGCCGCTCAATCGGCCGAAGCTGCCGGGCATTTCCGGTCTCGGCGACTTCGAGGGCCACGCCTTTCACACGAGTCGCTGGGACTACGCCTATACGGGCGGAGACACGCACGGCAACCTGACGGGTCTGCGCGGCAAGCGTGTCGGGATCATCGGAACCGGCGCGACGGCAGTGCAGTGTGTTCCGCATCTCGGGGAGACGGCGGAGCACCTCTACGTCTTCCAGCGCACTCCGTCTTCCGTCGACGTCCGCGGCAACAAGCCGACCGACGACGAGTGGGCCAAGGGGCTCGAGACGGGTTGGCACAAGCACCGCATGGAGAACTTCAACACGCTCGTCTCCGGCGGCTTTCAGGACGAGGACCTCGTCAACGACGGCTGGACTGACATCATCCGCAAACTGCTGGTGATGGTCCGCACCGAAGAAGGTGCCGATCTGTCGCCTGCGGGTCTCTCGAAGACGATGGAGATGGCCGACTTCCAGAAGATGGAGCAGATCCGCTCGCGAGTAGACGAGATCGTCGAGGACGAAGCGACCGCGGAGGCGCTCAAACCCTACTACCGCCAGTTCTGCAAGCGGCCGTGCTTCCATGACGACTACCTTCCGACGTTCAATCGGCCGAACGTTTCGTTGGTCGACACGCACGGGAAGGGCGTCGATCGTGTCACCGCCAAGGGAGTCGTCGTCGGGGGCGTCGAGTACGAGCTCGACTGTCTGATCTTCGCGACTGGCTTCGAGGTCGGTACCGGCTACGTGCGGCGCTCCGGCTACGAGCTGCACGGCCGGGATGGCGTTGCGCTCAGCGAGAAGTGGGACTCCGGGGTCCGCACCCTCCACGGGATGCACAGTCGCGGCTTTCCGAACTGTTTCATCATGGGCAACCAACAGACGGGCTTCACCGCGAACTACCCCCATATGCTCGACGAGCAGAGCCACCATCTCACGTACATCATTCAGCAGTTGCGCGAGCGGAACGCGCGTACGGTGGAGGTCTCGGAGGCGGGCGAGGAAGAGTGGGTGCAGACGATCATCCAGCTCGCACGTCTGGGCGCGGATTTCTTCGAGAGTTGTACGCCCGGCTACTACAACAACGAAGGCAAGCCGGGAGAACGGAGCGGCCAGGACGGCTTCTACGGCGGTGGCTCGCCGGCGTTCTTCAAGATCCTCGGAGATTGGCGTGCGAGCGGCGACCTGAAGGGTCTCGAGATCAAGTGAGGGCCGCGCGAGCTACTGCGCCCAGCCACCGCTGAACGGGATCGCCTGCCCGACGAAGAAGTCGCTCTCGTCCGACGCGAGAAACAGTGCGAAGAGCGCGTCTTCGCGCGCGGTCGCGAGGCGCCCGGCCGGCACCTGCTGCTCGAGCAGGCTCTGGAATGCTGGACTGGCCGCGAGCGCGGGCGGAAAGTACTCCGGGTTCTCGACCCAGTTTTGCGCGATCAGGTTGATCTGGACGTTGTGCGGCGCGACCTCGGTACCGGTCGTGCGGACGTAGCCGACCTGCGCGGCCCTGGCCGCGCTGTACGCGGACACGCCGGCGAACGCCTTCACGCCGGTGGCGCTGCCGTACACGACGATCTTTCCGGCGCGGCGCTCGATCATGCCGGGAAGAGCGGCGCGACACAGTCGGTGCAGCGGATGAACCATCTTGTCGAACATCGTGTGCCAGAGCTCGTCGTCGATGTCGGGGGCGAGGACTCCGACGTTTGCGGGCGCGGCCAGGTTGGCGACGAGCACGTCGAGGGTGCCCGCTTCGGCCACGAGCTCCGCGGCGCGCTCCGGGTCGCGCAGATCCGAGGTGTCCGCGATCACTTCGGCGCCATGCTCCCGGAAGAGTTCGAGGGTGGCCGGCCCCATGTAGTCGTCCGCCTGAGTGACGAGCACTCGCTTCCCCTGCAATCGCTTCTCTGACATTTCGCGGTGTCCTCCGGAGGGGAAGATAGGGTCGAACGGAGCCGGCGTGCGCCGGGATCTATTGGCACCTATAGTGCCAAAATGCGATCGACAGGCACCGTGTGGAGGCAGTCATGAGCAAGGGCGCGAAGTGGGCGATCGGGATCGTGGGGGCGCTGGCGATCCTGGCCGGGCTGGCCTGGGCGAACCGGACCGAGTTGATGCTCTCGGCGATCGAGATCGTGATGGACCGCCGGTTCGACGTCGGGCCCCACGAGGAGATCGCCTGGGCATCGGGTGCCGATCCGGCAGGGCGTTCGCCCGGGGAGCGTCCGCCCAACGTGGTCTTGATCCTCGCCGATGATCTGGGCTGGAACGACCTGACGTTCAACGGCGGCGGTGTCGCGGGCGGAACGGTCCCGACGCCGCACATCGATTCGATCGCTGCGGAGGGCGTGTCCTTCAGCCGGGGCTATGCGGGGAACGGAACCTGCGCGCCTTCACGCGCGGCGATCATGTCCGGTCGCTACGGGACCCGCTTCGGCTTCGAGTACACGCCGACGCCGCCCGGGATGGGCACGATCGTCAGCTCGATCTCGAGAGGCCAGCCGCGCCTCCGCCGCCCGATCGCCGGGGACGGCGGGGCGGCAGTCTCGTACGAGGACATGGGGATGCCCGCTTCCGAAATTTCTCTCGCCGAACTCCTCGCGACCCGCGACTACCACAACGTGCACATCGGCAAGTGGCATCTCGGGCGGTCGGACGGGATGGCGCCGGAAGATCAGGGCTTCGACGAGAGCCTCCTCATGGCGAGTGGGCTCTACCTGCCCGAGGACGATCCGAATGTCGTCAATGCGAAGCAAGAGTTCGATCCGATCGATCAGTTCCTGTGGCGCGCTCTCAGGTTCGCAGCGTCCTTCAATGGGGGCGATGCGTTCGAGCCCGGCGGGTATCTGACCGACTACTACACCGAACAAGCAGTTCGTGTGATCGAGGCGAACAAGGACCGCCCGTTCTTTCTCTATCTCGCGCATTGGGCGCCTCACACACCGTTGCAGGCGACCCGAGAGGACTACGAAGCGCTCTCGCACATCGAACTTCACCGCGAGCGCGTCTACGCGGCGATGATCCGGGCGCTCGACCGCGGAGTGGGGCAGGTGCTCGACGCACTCCGCGAGAACGGACTCGAGGAAAAGACGCTGGTGATCTTTACCTCGGACAACGGTGGCGCCGGGTACATCGGCCTGCCGGACGTCAACAAGCCCTACCGAGGGTGGAAGATCACGATGTTCGAGGGCGGGATCCATGTGCCGTACTTCATGAAGTGGCCGGCGCGGCTCGAGGCCGGTACGAAGGTCGACGACCCGGTGCACCACTTCGACATCTTTGCGACCTCCGCGGCCGCCGCCGGCGCGCCGCTTCCTGCAGATCGCGCGATGGATGGCGTCGACCTCGTCTCTTTCGCGCGAGGAGAGGCGCCGGGCATTCCTCACGACCAGCTGTTCTGGAGCAGCGGCGCGTCGAAGAGTGCGCTCGTCGAGGGTTGGAAGCTCAACGTGAGCGATCCGCCGGGGCGCGCGTGGCTGTTCGATACCCGCGCGGATCCGACCGAGCAGAACGACCTGTCACAGTCCAACCCGGAGAAGCTCGCCGAGATGGAGGCGGCGCTCGCTGCGCACGTCGCGGCGCAACAGGTTTCTGCGTGGCCGAGTCAGGGCGCGTTTTCGATCAACATCGACAAGGATCTGTCGCGGCCCGACGCCGAAGACGACGAGTACATCTACTGGTCGAACTGACGTCTGCTCGCCCGCGAGCGGTCCCGTCTCAGGCGAGTTCGAGGGTGTACAGCACGCGGGCAGGGCTGGTGCGTTTCGAAGTCACCCGTACCGGACCCGGGTAGAGCAGGCCCCCGAGCAAGCGCACGAAGCCGCCCGTGAACTCGCACACGTCCATGCTCCAGCTTTCGATCCCTGCGGTTTCCAGCACGAATCCCGACTCGGAGATCTCGAGATAGTTCCACTCGACGTCGGGCATCGCGACCTGCCCGAACGTCAGCACCAGTCTCGACGCCAGCCCGAAGCCTTGTTCCTCGACCGCCACCTTGAACTGGTGGTGCAGGCCCATGTCGGCGACGCTCCTTGCGCAACGTTCCCCGAGGTCGGCGATTCCCATCGGGCCGATCACCGCTCGGGCCTGTCGGAGCCATTCTTGGGCCAATGGGAGGTCGTACCAGGCCGCCGGATCAACCTTCTCGGTCATCACATCCGGCAGATCGTCGTCCGCGAGGCGAATCGTGCCGTCGGCCTTCATCCCCACGAGCTGCTGCTGCATCGCCTCCAACACGACGCCCTTGACGCGCTGAGTAGAGGATCCGGAGCTCATTCCCGTATTCTCGGAGCCCCCGCGGCGGGGCTTGAGCAGGGGCCCGGTGAAGCGTCTCTGGGGCTGCGTGGTAGCGTTCTGCACGGCGTTCAGTGCCACAGGGAGTCGCCAGATGCCCATCAAGAACATCTTCGAGAGTCTGCAAGCGGCCAAGAAGGGGATCGAGAATCTCAGCGTCGCGGAGCTGAAGAAAGAGCAGGAGAGCCACGCCGACCTCCTGGTCCTCGACATTCGCGAGATCCAGGAGTGGGTGGATCTCGGGACGATTCCCGGCGCGAAACACGCGCCGCGCGGCATGCTCGAGTTCTGGGCCGACCCGAGTAGCCCCTACGCGCGCGATTGGTTCCGGGAAGATCGCCGCACAGTGCTCTTCTGCGCCGGGGGAGGTCGGTCGGTGCTCGGGGTGCTCGCGCTGCGGGACATGGGCTTCACGAATGTGGCCCATCTCGAGGCGGGGTTCGGGGGTTGGCAGAAGGCGGGGGAGCCCGTCGAGGACACCGGTGCGACGACCCGCTGGGTGAGGCGCCCGAAGCCAGGTTCCTGATCTCGGCGCTCCGTGCGGCGTGGTACGGTTCCGCGCGGATCTGCGCCTGAGGAGTGCCCGTGACCGACTACGCCTACGACCCCGAACTTGCGGGAGTCGTCCCGATGCTACCCGTCGAGAGCGATTGGTCCGACGTGCCCGCTGCACGGCGGGCGATGGAAGAGATGGTCGCGAATCTCCCGGTCCAGCGCGGAGCCGCTGACGACAGCGTGGTGTTCGAAGATCGGATCATTCAGGGTCCGCAGGGCGCGCCCGAGCTCACGGTTCGTGTTTACACACCCAAGGGAGGTGGGGGCCCGAGGCCCGGCGTTCTCTACATCCACGGCGGCGGGTTCTGCTTCGGTTCGATCGAGTTCGAGCATCGAGGCGCGCTCACGACCGCCCATGGCGCCGATGCGGTGGTCGTCTCGGTCGAGTACCGGCTCGCACCGGAGCATCCGTTCCCGGCGGGCATCGAGGATTGCTATGCGGCGCTGGTCTGGCTCGCTTCCGAGGCGAGCTCGCTCGGCATCGACCCCGGCCGGCTCGCGGTGCTGGGCCAGAGCGCAGGGGGTGGGCTGGCTGCGGGCGTGGCGCTGATGGCGCGTGACCGCGGAGGGCCGAAGCTCCGGTTTCAGGTGCTCGGTATCCCCGAGCTCGACCACCGGCTCGAGAGCCCTTCGATGCGCCGCTTCGTGGACACGCCGCTCTGGAATCGGCCGAACGCGATCCAGAGTTGGCGCTGCTATCTCGGGGAGGAGCCGGCAGAAGTCTCCCCGTACGCGTCACCGTCGATCGCGAAAGATCTCGCGAATTTGCCGCCCGCCTATATTTCGACGATGGAGTTCGATCCGCTCCGAGACGAGGGCATTCAATACGCACTGCGCCTGCTGGAAGCGGGTGTGGCGGTGGAGCTGCACCAATATCCGGGCACGTTCCACGGCTCGGCGCTCGTCGTCGACGCTGCGGTTTCGAAGCGGGCTGCGGCCGAAATGATGTCGGCGCTCGTGATGGGGCTCGGCCGATGAGTGACGCCCGTCGCCGCGCCCTCCCGGTGCCCACCCCGGAGACGGAGCACTTCTGGCAGGGGACGGCCGCCGGAGAGTTGCGCCTCCAACGCTGCGGCGCCTGCGAGCAGGTCTACTTCCCGCCGCGTCCGTTCTGCCCGGCGTGCGCATCGCGGGACGTCGAGGTCTTCAGGGCTTCTGGCCGCGCGACGCTCTACAGCTACGTGATCAACCATCGGCCCGGCCCGGGGTTCGATGCACCGCACTCGATCGCCGTGGTGCAGCTGGAGGAGGGGCCGCGGATGATGACCAACGTCGTCGGTTGCCCGCAGACTCCCGAGGCGCTCGAGCTGGACATGCCACTCGAAGTCACCTTCGAGAAGATGAGCGACGAGATCGCGTTGCCGCTGTTTCAGCCGGGGGCGTCCCGATGAAGCCGAACACCGTCGCGATCGTCGGCGCCGCCGAGACGACGGACCTCGGCAAGGTCCCGGGGCTCTCTCAGCTCCAGCTGCACGCGGATGCCGCGCTCAACACGATGGCGGACGCCGGGCTCGGGCCCGCCGACATCGACGGCGTGGCCACGGCGGGCGAGTCGCCGGTCGGTGTCGCGCACTACCTCGGGATCACTCCGCGCTGGGTCGATGGGACGGGGGTCGGCGGCTGTTCTTTCATGCTCCACGTGCGGCACGCCGCGGCCGCGATCCACGCGGGTCATTGCACGACCGTGTTGATCACCCACGGAGAGAGTGGCAGGTCACAGGTCGGACGCGCGGGGTACCGGAGCGCACCGTCGAGTCTCGGCGGCCAGTTCGAAGCCCCCTACGGGCCTGTCGGGCCGCCGACTCTCTTCACCCTCCCGGTCCTGCGGTACATGAAGGATTGGGGTCTCACTCATGAGCAGCTCGCGACGGTGGCCGTAGTCCAACGCGAGTGGGCTGCCCGCAATCCGCGGGCTTCGTACCGCGAGCCGATCACCGTCGACGACGTGCTCTCGTCCCGGATGATCGCCTACCCGTTCCGAAAGCTGCAGTGCTGCCTCGTGACCGACGGGGGCGGGGCGCTGATCCTGACGTCGGCCGAACGTGCGCGCGACTTCCCGCAGCCCGTCGTCACGATCGTCGGAACTGGAGAGAGCTCCGAGACGCCGATGGTCAGTCAGATGGAAGACTTCACGACCTCCAGAGCGTTTCGGGTCGCCGGGTCGCAGGCGTTCGCCGAGGCGGGGATTACGCATTCCGACGTCGATCACTTGATGATCTACGACGCGTTCGCGCACCTGCCGATCTACGGCCTCGAAGATCTCGGTTTCGTCGGCCGCGGCGAGGCCGGTGCGTTCATCGAGGAACGCCATACCGCTCCGGGTGGCTCGTTGCCGCTCAACACCAATGGCGGTGGGCTCAGCTACATGCACTCCGGTATGTATGGGATGTACGCGCTGCAGGAGAGTGTGCGCCAGCTGCGCGGGACGGCTCCGGCGCAGGTGGAAGGGGCTCAGGTTTCCATCGCGCACGGGGTGGGCGGCATGTTCGCAGCGTCGGGCACCGTCGTGCTGACCAATCAAGCTTGATCCGAAGGAGGATCCTCATGATCGTTCGCTTCGCGCTCGCACTCTTCGTCGTCTCGGCGATTTCGCTTCCGGCGTTCGCTCAGTCTCAGCCTAACGTGCTGGTGATCTGGGGCGACGACATCGGTATCACCAATCTCTCGGCCTACAGCCGCGGGATCATGGGCTACCAGACGCCGAACATTGATCGCATCGCCAAGGAGGGGATGCTCTTCACGGACTACTACGGCGACCAGAGCTGCACGGCGGGCCGATCATCGTTCATCACCGGACAGAGCCCGTTTCGGACGGGCCTGACAAAGGTCGGTGTCCCCGGTTCCGAGTTGGGCTTGCAGGCGAAGGATCCGACCATCGCGGAGCTGTTGAAGCCGCGTGGCTATGCCACGGGCCAGTTCGGCAAGAACCATCTGGGCGACAAGGACGAGTTTCTGCCGACCAACCACGGCTTCGACGAGTTCCAGGGCAACCTCTACCACCTGAACGCCGAAGAAGAGCCCGAAAACGAGGACTACCCCCAGACACCCGGTTTTCGGGAGCAGCTCGGCCCGCGCGGTGTCATCCACTCGAGTGCCGACGGCAAGATCGAGGACACCGGTCCGCTCACGCGCAAGCGTATGGAGACGGTGGACCAGGAGTTCCTCGACGGGGCCGTCGACTTCATCGGGCGCTCCCACGCGGCCGGCAAGCCGTTCTTCGTGTGGTTCAACTCCACGCGGATGCACTTTCGAACGCACATCCCCGAGAACATCCGCGGCACCTCCGGGCAGGATTTCTACGCAGATGCCATGGTCGACCACGACCGGCAGGTCGGCGTGCTGCTCGACCAGCTCGACGAGCTGGGAATCACCGACAACACGCTCGTCTTCTACTCAACCGACAACGGGCCGCACTACAACACCTGGCCGGACGCCGCGAACACGCCGTTCCGCGGCGAGAAGAACACCAACTGGGAGGGCGGCTACCGCGTGCCCGGGTTGGTGCGTTGGCCCGGCAAGGTCGAAGCCGGGTCGATTTCGAACGAGATCATGTCCCATCTCGACTGGGCCCCGACGATCCTGGCGGCGGCCGGTGTGCCGGACATCAAGAAGCAGCTGCGAGCCGGGGCTCAGGTCGGCGGGAAATCGTTCAAGACGCATCTCGACGGGTACGACTTCCTGCCGTATCTGACGGGTGCTGCCGAGAAGGGCCCGCGTCGCGAGTTTCTCTACTTCAACGACGACGGTCTATTGGTCGGCGCTCGCATCGGAGACTGGAAGACGGTCTTCGCCGAGCAACGGAGCCACCGCTTCGATGTGTGGCGTGAGCCGTTCATCTTCTTGCGAATACCGAAGCTCTTTCATCTCCGGCGCGACCCGTTCGAGCGCGCTGACACTGAGTCGAACATGTACAACGAGTGGTGGGTCGATCGGGTCCCGCGGCTCTTCGAAGCCCAGGCGGCAGTCGCTGCGTTCCTCGGCTCGCTGCGCGAGTTCCCGCCGAGTCAACGGCCGGCTACGTTCACCATCGATCAGGTTTTCGACAACGTGATGCAGCAGCTGGACCGGGGGGCCAATGGGGGCTCGTGAAGAGGTGCTCCGCCTGCGTGAGCAGGTGAGCCAGTCGATCATCGGTCAGGCCGACATGGTGGATTCGCTCCTGCTCGGCCTCCTCGCAGACGGCAACCTTCTCGTCGAGGGTTTGCCCGGCCTCGCCAAGACCCGTGCGGTCAAGGCCCTCGCGCGGAATCTCGAGGCGGATCTCTCGCGTATCCAATTCACACCCGACCTGCTGCCGGCCGACGTCACCGGCACGGACATCTACTACTCGACCGATCAGGGCGGAGAGTTCCGCTATCAGCAGGGGCCGATCTTCAGCAACATCGTGCTGGCGGACGAGGTGAATCGTGCGCCCGCAAAGGTCCAGTCGGCATTGCTCGAGGCCATGGAGGAGCGGCAGGTCACCGTCGGCGGAACGACCCATCCGTTGCCGCCTCTCTTCATGGTGATGGCGACCCAGAATCCGATCGAGCAGGAGGGGACCTATCCGCTGCCCGAGGCGCAGATGGACCGCTTCATGATGCACGTGATGGTCGACTACCCCGACGAGGCCTCTGAGGCCAAGGTGATCGAGCTCGTGCGGAACGAGAAGAAACAGGGCGCGACGTCCGAGCCGCCGCCGCCCGTTGCGCAAAGCGTCGTATTCGAGGCGCGCGGCGAGATCGATCGCATCGAGATCGCGGACCCGATCGTGCAGTACATCGTCGATCTGGTCTTCGCGACCCGCTACCCGGAGCGGTACGACGAAGAGCTCGCGAGCTGGATCGCGCTCGGCGCGAGCCCGCGTGCAGGGATCCACCTCGACCGCTGCGCCCGTGCCCACGCATGGCTCGAGGATCGGGCGTACACGACCCCCGAAGATGTGCGCGCCGTGGTCCACCCGATCCTGCGCCACCGGTTGGCCCTCTCGTACGAAGCGAGTGCCGAGTCCGTGACGGCCAATCAGGTGATCGACGGAATCCTCGAACGAGTGGCCGTGCCCTGACATGGGGGACGGGGCTCATGTCTCGATCTCCGAGCTCGTGGGGCTGCGCCACGAAAGCCGGGGTTTCAGCTTCTTACCCCGGCAGCCACTTCGGAGCCTGCTCGCCGGCGCGCACGCGTCGCGGCTTCGCGGCCGGGGTCTCGATTTCGATGAGTTGCGCGCCTATCACCCCGGCGACGACATTCGCGACATCGATTGGAAGGTGACCGCGCGGATGCGCGAGCCGTACTCCCGGGTCTACACCGAGGAGCGCGACCGCGCGACGCTCTTGCTCGTCGATCAGCGTGTGAACATGTTCTTCGGCAGCCGGCTCCAAATGAAGTCGGTGGCGGCGGCTCATGCGGCGGCGCTCTGTGTGTGGCGGGTGCTGGCGCAGGGGGATCGCCCGGGTGCGATCGTCTTCGACGATCGCGATCAGATCGAGATTCGGCCCCGGCGCAGTCTGGAACGCGCGATGGCGATCCTGGAGGCCACGAGTCGCAAGAATCAGGCGCTGCGAGCCGAAGGGGGCGAGCGCTCGGTGCCCGGGCAGATCAATCAGGTCTTGCGGAGGGCCGCGCGCCTGGCGACACGCGACCATCTCGTCGTGCTCATCAGCGATCTCGATGGTGCGGATGACGAAACCACGGATCTGTTGCGTCGAATCGGTCGACACAACGACGTCCTGGTCGCGCTGGTGTACGACCCGCTCGAAGAGCAGCTCCCCGATGCGTCTCGACTCGTCGTCTCCGACGGCGAACTCCAGCTGGAATTCGATTCGAGTGACGGCGAGCTGCGCGCCGCGTTCGAGCGGGTCTTTCAGGAGCGGCTCGACACCGGAAGGCTCGAGCTGAACAAGCGAAACATTCCCATGCTTCCCATCAGCACCGCGGAACCCGTGGCCGGGCAAGTGCGCGCGCTGCTCGCTCCGGGTCGCCGGTAGGTGGAAACCGAGCGCTTTGGCAGCGACCGGATGTGGGGGCTGAAGGAGCTTCCGCTCCCCGAGTCGATCTCCTGGTTTCCGGCGACGCCCGGCTGGCTCGTGATCGCTGCGCTGGCTCTCGCGGCCGCGTTCTGGGTGGGGTGGCGCCTGCGAAGATCCTGGCTGCGAGCCGCCTATCGGCGGGAGGCGCTGGAGCGGCTGGAAGCGATCGAGCGGGGTGCGCTCGCGATCGACGAGTTGCCGGGCATTCTTCGCAAGGCGGCACTCGAGGCATTCGCCCGCGAGGAGGTGGCGGCGTTGCGCGGTCCCGAGTGGGTCGCGTGGCTGAACGCCCATGGCGGCGGCTTCGAGTCGGAGGCCAGCGAATGGCTCGATCTCCTCCCGTACGAATCGACCGCCGCGAGCCGAATCGATCCGGCCATGACCGAGCGGCTGCTTTCCGCTGGGCGCAGCTTTGTGAAGGGTCACCGTGCTGTCGTTTGAGCTGCCGTGGGCGTTCGCGTTGCTGGGCCTGCCCTTTCTGGTGGCCTGGCTCGCGCCCGAATATCGAGACGAGAGCGAGGCAGTCCGCGCGCCGTTCTTTCAGCGTCTCGTCGAGTTGACCGGCACGCTCCCGCGAGAAGGCGCTGTCGTCGTTCGCAAGCAGGGCTGGCAGAAGATCTATCACGTCGTCGCCTGGGGCCTCGTCGTGCTCGCACTCGCGAAGCCGGTGTGGGTTGGCGAGCCGATCGTGCGGGACACGCCCGCGCGCGACCTGATGCTGATCGTCGACCTTTCCGGTTCGATGGAAGAGCGCGACTTCGTCGCTGCCGGCGGGGAGTCGATCACGCGGCTCGACGCCGTCAAGGCGGTGGTCGGGGATTTCATCGCGCGGCGAGAGAACGATCGACTCGGGTTGGCCGTCTTTGGGACCGCGGCGTTCCTGCAGGCGCCGTTCACCGAGGATCGCGAGGTCGTCGAATCGCTCCTCGCGGAACTGCGGCCGCGGATGGCGGGGCCGCAGACGATGATCGGTGACGGGATCGGCCTGGCGGTCCGACTCTTCGAGGCGAGCGAGAAGCAGAACAAGGTCGTGATCCTGCTGACCGACGGGAACGACACCGGCAGCAAGATGCCCGTCCGGCGTGCCGCGGAGATCGCTGCCGAGGAAGGCATCACGATCCACACGATCGCGATGGGCGATCCGACGACGGTGGGCGAGCAAGCGCTCGACACCGACACGCTCGAGATGATTTCCAACTCGACGGGCGGCAGCTTCTTCCTCGCGCTGGATCGCACGGAGCTCGACTCGATCTACACGGAGCTCGACCGGCTCGAGCCCGAGCGGGTGGACACGCTCAGCTATCGGCCCACGCGCCCTCTCTACTGGTTGCCACTCGCAGTCCAGCTGGTCCTCGCGGTACTGCTCTTCAATGTGATGCTCCGCTGGACCGGCGTCTGGGGTGCCCGCGGTGCCTGACACCGACTTCCACTTTCTGCGGCCGTGGGCGCTGCTCTTTCTGCCCTACGCGGTCTGGCTCTATCGGAGACTGCGCCGCGCGTACAGCGCCGCGCTGCAGTGGCAGGGTGCGATCGAGCCCGCACTGCTCGAGCATCTGACGGTCGCCGGACGGGCCCGGCGCCGGCTGCGGCCCTATCACTGGATGACCGCGCTGCTCGTGCTGGCCGCGTTGGCTGTGGCGGGCCCGACCTGGGAACGCGAGGTCACGCCGTTCACCCAGGATCGCGCGCCCCTGGTCATCGCGATCGAGCTGACGCCGAGCATGCTCGGTGTCGACCAGCAGCCGACACGGCTCGACCGGGCGCGCCACAAGGCGCACGATTTGCTCGCCCGTCGGAAGGGCGCCCGAACCGCCGTGCTCGGATACGCGGGCAGCGCTCATGTGTTGCTCCCATTCACCGACGACACGGATCTGCTCGATGTCTATCTCGACGCGCTCGAGCCGGAGCTCATGCCGTCGCAGGGCGACGCGCCGGAGCTCGCGCTCGCCGCAGCGGAACGCCTGCTCGCCGGTGAAGAAGTGGCCGGCACGGTGTTGTTCCTGACGGATGGCGTCGATCGTACGCACGCAGGCGCGTTCGAGGAGTTCGTCTCGAGAACGGGGGACCAGGTGCTGTTCCTGGCCTTCGGAACTGAGGGCGGGGGCCCCGTGGCGCCGCCGGTCGATCGAGGCGGGCTGGATGCGGTGGCGTCCGCCGCCGGGGGGAGCGTGGTGACCGCAACACTCGGCGAAAAGGATGTCGTCGCGTTGGGGAGACGGGTCCACACGCATCTCGTGAACGCGATCGAAGCAGACGACGCGCTCTCGTGGGAAGATCGCGGCTATCCGCTCGTCTGGGCCGTCGCGGGATGCATGCTGCTCTGGTTTCGCCGCGGCTGGACCGTGCAGTGGAAGGCATGATGCGTCCGGCGCGCTCGTTCGTCCTTGCGTGGGCGCTCGCTCTCGCGGGGACCGGCTGTACGCCGGAACAGGTTCCCGATCGGGTCCTCGGTTGGTTTCTCTCGGCCGATCAACAGGGGCGACTCTGGTTCGAGCGCGGCGATCCGGGCCGCGCGGCCCGCTGCTTCGAGGATCCCCTCTGGAAGGGCCTCGCGTTCGAGGCGGCCGAGGAGTGGGACTCGTCGGCTGCCGTGTTCGCGACGGTACCGACGCGGCGTGGACGCTTCGAGTACGCCAATGCGCTCGCCCGTCTGGAGCGTCTGCCCGAGGCGGTGTCCGCGTACGATGTGTCGCTCGAAGACGACCCCGAGTTCGCGGAGGCGGCGTTCAATCGCGATTGGGTCGCCGGTTTGCTCGCGCTCGACGAGAAGGAATACGAGGACGCAGGGGGCACGGGAGGCAAGCTCGAAGCGGATCGGATCGTCTTCGACGAACGCGGCGCGAAAGGGAAGGGAGAGATGACCCAGGAGGAAGCGCGTGCCCACGGTCTCAGTGACACCCAGCTTCGCGAGATGTGGATGCGACGAGTAGAGACGACACCGGGTGACTTTCTGAGGCTCAAGTTCGCGTACCAGCTCGAGCCGGTGGACGGGCCATGAGAAGTTGGATTCTCGCGGTCTGGTTCGTGCTCGCAGCGACGGCGTCGGGCGCGCTGACCCCCGAGGAGATCGTCGGAGACGGACATGTCCGGCTCCGGGTTTCGACCGAGCCCGCGCGCGAAGTCGTGCTCGGCCAGCAAACGAGGATCTTCGTCGAGATCCTGACCGACACCTGGTTCACGAAGGCGCCGCTCTATCCCGAGCTCTCTCTCCCCGGGGCCGTGGCGCTGATGCCCGAACAGTTGGGAACGAACTTCTCGGAGCGCATCGAAGGCACGACCTTCGCCGCGCAAAGGCGTTCGTACGTGGTCTATCCGCAGCGCGCGGGGACGCTCGAGATCCCGCCGATTCCGATTCGACTCGGCGTTGCGGTCGACGCCAAGCCGTCAAGACTGTTTACGCTCACCACGCCGCCGCTCAAGCTTCAGGTCGTCCTCCCCCGCGAAGCCGAGGCGGCGGGGCTCTTCGTGACGACTCCTGAACTCACGGTGGACGAGAGTTGGGATCGTTCCCTCGACGACCTGCGCGTCGGCGATGCGCTCAAGCGGACTCTCCGGGTCGAGGCCGACGATGCGCTGGCGATGCTGCTCCCGGCTGTCGAGTTCGAAGCGCCGCCGGGAGTTGCGCTGTATCGAGACCAGCCCCGCACGAACGACCGAGTGAACCGGGGCCAGTACCAGGGGGAGCGCGTCGACGCCGTGACGTACGTGCTCCAACGATCGGGGGAGTTCCAGCTTCCGGAGCTGCAGATCCACTGGTGGAACACCGGAGCGGGACGCCTGGAGACTGTGACCCTCGAGGCGCGGACGCTCACGGTGGCCGCTTCGGATCTCGCCGAGGCGGAGATCGTGGCCCGAACCTCCGATGGGCAGAAGTGGCGCGCGCTCGTCGCGAAGGCGGTCTCGTGGCTTCGCGACCACGTCGCGGTGGTGTCGGGGGCGGTGGCTCTCGGGTGGCTCGCCTTCGTCGGTCTGCGGCGGCGCGGGCCCGGCTGGGTTGCCGCCATTCGGCGTGGGCAGCGTGCGCGGAGCGAGTCGGAGTCGGCCTACTTCCAGGCGCTGTCGCGTGACGTCGGGCGGGGCGACGAGGCGGCCATCGTGCAGCGCTACTGGCAGTGGCGGGAGCGTCTCCAGGATGAATGCCCCGCACTCGACACGTCGCGGTTCCAGGCGGTGGCGGATTCGTGTGGATTCCGTGAGGTCTGGAGTCGCTTCGAGCAGGCCCGCTATGCGCCCGCCCGGGCGGACTCGCAGGGCCCCGATTCCGCAGCGCTGTCCAGCGCGCTGAGCGCGCTTCGGAAGGCGTTGCGGGCGCCTGCGGGCAGCTCGACCGGAGCCGACCGATCCCTCAATCCGCGCGGGTTGCCGCGGTTCTAGTCGGAAGCGAGCGCGGCAAGCAGCGGGGTCGGTGAGGCTTTGCCACTCTCGTGATCATGTTCGAGCGTGCACCGCGGGAGCCGGAGTGGGTGTCGTGGCTGTGGGTCGCGCTCTGGTCGGGCTTCATCTTCGTGTTGGTCCCGCTGGCTCGAGCGCTGGAGGCGATCGTGGAGGGGACACTCGGCCGTGACGCATTCCTCTACGGGGTCTTCGCTGCGCTCGCACTCGCAGTAGGGCTGGCGGTGCGCCAGCTCTGGCGTGCGGGGGGAGTGCCCGCCCGGCAGGGGCTGGCCCTCTCGGTCGTGGGGATGTTCTATGCGGCGTACATCTGGCAGCTGCGAAACAGCCCCGTCGAGGCGCTGCACTTCGTCGAGTACGGCGTGCTTGGCATCCTTGCGTTTCGGGCACTGAGCCAGCGGATTCCCGACCCGAGCGTCTACATCGGAGCCGCCCTCGTCGGCGGGGGCGTCGGGATTCTCGACGAGGCGGTGCAGTGGGCCACGCCGCAGCGGGTTTGGGATCTCCGCGACATGGGATTCAATTTGATCGGCGCGGGAGCGATCCAGGTCGGCATCGCGGTGGGGATCCAGCCTGCGTACATCTCGCGGCGCCTCAGCGCCCGCGGCTTGCGGCGGATCTGCGGGATCGCGGCGGTCTGCGTCCTCCTTCTGACGCTCAGCCTGCTCAACACCCCTCGGCGGATCGCGGCGTACGCGCAGGCGGTGCCAGGGCTGTCGTTCCTGGCAGACCGTCCGGACGTGATGATCGAGTACGGCCATCGCTACGACGATCCCGAGGCCGGCGTCTTCCGCTCGCGCTACTCATCCGCCGACCTGGCGCGTCTGGATCTGGAACGCGGGAACGACGCCGGGCGCACGCTCGCGAGGTTCCCGGGAGATGCGGCGGCGTTCCTCGCCGAATACACGACGATTCGGGATCCATTCTTGCACGAAGTGCGCGTCCATCTCTTCCGACGGGACCGCTATCTCGAGAGTGCGGAGTCGCGGAGGGAGGGCAGCGGAAAGTGGCGCTCCACGAGGAAGGTCGCTGCGCGAGAGAATCTGATTCTAGAGCGGTACTTTCCGGTGACGCTGCGAAACTCCGGGGCGACACTCGGAGAAGCGGAACGGCAGAGACTCGCGGAGGACGCGCAACTGGGCACGCCCTACGAGAGCCGCGTCAGTGAAGGTCTGGTCACCCGATTCAGAGAGGTGCACGTGATCGTCGGGGCTGCGTCATCGGTGTTGCTGCTGTGGCTCGCAGCAAGGCATGGCGGGCGCCGGCTCACCGCGAGGAGTGGCTCGTGAGGGAACCCGTGCGCGCGTTCACCGCCAGTCTTGCGCTCCTTCTCGTCGGCTGTGCGTCCAGCGAGCCCTCCCTCCGGTTGGTGTTCTATTCGGACGTGCATGCGCGAACGGAGTGGGAGACTCCCCTCGCGCTCGAGCGCGTGCGCGATGCGATCAACGCGGAGCAGCCGGATCTGGTCATCGCGACGGGCGATCTGATCACCGACGGTTTCCAGGCCGCGTCTCCGGCCGAAGTGTCGGCTCGTTGGGACGAATACCTCGAGCTGCACCACGGCATCGAGGCGGAGGTCCACGCCGCGATCGGCAACCACGACCTGGTCGCCGCCAACCCGGAAGACGGTTCTCCTCCGGCGGCCGATCCCCGTGCGGTCGCCCGCGAGCGTCTCGGGCTCGAACGCACCTACTACACGTTCGAGCAGTCGGGCTATCGGTTCTTCCTGCTCGACTCCACCGAAGTCACCGGCGGCGAGCTGCAGTACCGCGGGTTCATCGGAGCGGAGCAGTTCGCGTGGCTCGAAGCCGAGCTCGCATCGGTCGCGAGAGAAACGCCGATCATCGTGGCGTTGCACATTCCGCTGCTCACGAGCTTCTACTCGGCGACCGAGGGCGGCACGTTCGCCGCGCCCCCGAATCGAGTGCTGGTCAACAATCGCGAGGTGTTGGCCCTGTTCGAGGAGCACAATCTGCTGCTCGTGCTCCAGGGCCACCTGCATGCGAAAGAGCTGATTCGCTGGCGCGACACGACGTTCATCACCGGCGGCGCGGTCTGCGGGAAGTGGTGGCGCGGTGCGTGGTTCGGAACCGAACCGGGCTACAACGTGGTGACGCTCGAGGGGAATCGCGTAGAGTGGGACTACGTCGAGTACGGCTGGACCCCGCGTCGGCCTCGCGGCGAGTGAACCGGGGGCGAGCCCCGCGCAAATAGAGGAACTGAGATGGCTTTGACTCAAGAGCGGCTCGAGGAGTTTCGGGAGCAGGGCTTCCTCAATCTGGGGCCCGTGTTCGATGCGGAGGAACTCGAGCGCATCGCGAAAGAGTACGACCGGCTCGTCACGCCCGAGGCGCAGACGCTCGGCAACGAAGAGGACGGAGTCTTTCCGTATCGGGCGATGCTCAACTTCCGCAGCCCCGAGCTCGCCGCGTTCGTCCTGCACCCGGCGCTTCTCGACGTGGCGGTCCAGGTGCTCGGCGAGGACGTGCGCTTCTACTGGGATCAAGGCATCAACAAGCCGCCGGGTGCGGGAAGCCCGATCGATTGGCATCAGGACAACGGCTACGCAAACGGCCGGACGCCCGAGTATCTGACCACGTGGCTCGCGCTCGACGACTCCGATCGCGAGAACGGCGGGCTCGAGGCGATCCCGGGCTCCCACCGCGCCGGCCTCCTGCCGCACGAGTGGCAAGGCGTGCACGCCGTCATCGAGGCGCAGCCCGAGTGGGAGGCGAAGGCCCAGCCGCTCGACGCGCGCGCGGGTGACCTGCTGATCTTCTCGTCCTACCTCGTGCATCGAACGCTCGGAAACCACACACCCGACCGGAATCGACGCTCGTGGGTCGTGCAGTACTGCCGCGGCGATCACCGCAACGACACCACCGGCGAGGTCTACGACAACCGCGCGTGGGCGGTCCGCGGCGGCCGCTACATGACCGAGCTGCAGTCCGAGCGCCGCTTCGTGATGGGCCGCGACGGCTAGCACCGTGGCCCGCAGCTGAGCGCCAGGTTCGACGCTATTCCTCGTCAGGCATCTGCACGACAGCCTGAATGGCCGTCTCGTCCCCGACCACGCAGCTGCGATGCCCTCTTCCCGTCGTGTCTTCAACTAGTATCGCGTCGCCCGGTCCGAAGCGTCGAATGGTGCCATCGGCGACCTCTATATCTGTTTGGCCCGCAAGATAGAAGAAGACTTGTCGTTTCGGTGTTGGATGCCAATCGCCTTTCCAACCGGGAGGCAGCACGAAAAACGCCCATTGGTTGGCAGAGGTGAAGGCTGACAGTTGGACTGGAGGGGCCGGAGGGGCAAAATCCACCTCTTTTAATTCCAGCTTCAGATCTTCGAAACGGGTGCCTCCATCGGAATCCGTGTAGATGCGGACGTACTGCATACCACCCTTCTCGGGTCGTGGGCTGGGCTTACCTGTAAGGCAAGCGACGCCACTGGCCTCATCTCGTGCGTGGTCGGCTTTCCCAGATTCGGCGGCATGCGCCGAACGGCTCAGCAACAACACGTCAATCGTCAGGACGTACGCTGCCACTGCGAGCCCGCCTGCAAGAACCAGTGCAAGACCTGCGCTCGGTCTTTGATGAATCATCAGCACAAACCCTCCCGATGCCAATCGGTTGAACTCACCAACAAGAGTGAAGACTCAGCTGCCGGCTTGCCGGAACATCCCGCAGCGGCAGCGCTATCCTTGCCCAAGGCTACACGACCCAACCGCGGCTCGCTGTAGCCGGTCGGCGCGGCTGGCAGGGAAGTTCGCCGTGCTGCCCAATAACAAAGTAGATGGAATCTTAGAGGCGACCGAATGTCGCCTCTATGCAGGCAAAGCGTGCGGGAGAAAACCGCTGGGCGCAAGAAGTGGCCTTGTTCCGGGGGAGTGCGGAAGCGGGGTGTGGAGTCTGTGATGTAACGCAGGGCCGTGGGGAGAGGGATCTGGGGCTGGAGAGCGGCGGGCCAACTCTGTGATGCAGCGCAGACAAAGGTGTGAAAGGGTGTTCATCGTGCGCGTCCGGTCTTGGGTGAAGCCTAGAGCGCGGAGCGCACGCGTCGCGCGAGGCCGAGTACGAGCGCGCCGAGGGTCAGGAGCACCGGGGCGCCCGGCTCGGGCACGTCGACCAGTCCGGAGCCGAAGTAGGTGCTGCGAACAGTCCTTCGCCGACCCCGAACGTCACGCCATACACTTCGCTCGGATCCGGCGGCCCCCGAAAGCTGGTGTCGTCGTACAGCGTGGTGTAGGAAATGCCGAACTGGGTACGCGTGCCGCTCTCATCTTGCTGGAGACTCGTGAGGACCCAGGAATCGACGGGTGTGCCGAGCTCGATCGTCATGTTCAGCAATTCGCTCAGCGCGTTCGCGGTGACGAGGATGAGCGGGGCGTCGTTCGAGATGACGATCCTCATGACGTGGACGGGCGCGGCGGGGCTGTGCGCGAGGTCGGCCGTGCCGAACGAGAGATCCGCGGTGCCGTTCGGGAACGTGTAGATCGCGACGGACTCGTCCGGCCGGACCTCGCACTCGGCGCTCGGGCACGCGTCGTCGTAGTCGAAGCTGCCAGACACAGGGGTCCCGAGTGGAAAGCCCGTAAACAGGCTCGGCGGGTTGTCGACGATGACGAGGGCCAGCTCGCTGCTCCACGACTCGGTCACCGGGGCCGCCGCAGCGGGCGCGGAGAGCAAGGCCACGAACAAAACCACTAGAATCGACATGCATCCCCCCTCGAGAGTCGGAGTGAACGCTCTACGACTGCCGCCTAACCGACCTGTTCGCTGGAATCGGACGTTCTTCAGTTGCCTTTCGCATCACAGGAGCAAGGCTCGCTCCGGGCGTATTCGATCAACTCGATCTCGCCCGGCCGCCAAGTCTGGTCGAACCAGGGTTCGAGAGGGCCGTACAGCCTGAAGATCGTGTTCCACCCTTTGCCAGGGATCGTCTGGACCCAGTTGCTCTCTTTGCCTTCCGGAGCCACGGGAGCAAAGTAGACGTCGTATGAGCCGTCTTCATTCTGGGCGACACTCGTATCGTTGCTCCCAATCGCCGGAAACTGAGTGTCGGTCTGTAGCATCGAGCGTGTCTGGTTGTCATAGAGTGTGAACGACCAGAAGTCCTTTGCCGGAACATCCTTGGGCACATTCACCTTGTAGGTCTTCGAGCCGTCGAGCGGGTTGCCGTTCGAGTCGAGATAGGTGAAGGCGTACTGGGAGCCCTTACCAATCTTCTTGACGGCCATCGCAGGCGTGATTCCGGTCGCATAGAAGTGGAAAGCGGCGCGAATGTCCTGCATCGAGGCACCATCGATCTCCCAGGTGTAGGCCCTGCCCGGGAAGGCGGTCAGCCAATTGCTCTCGCCGGGGTACCAGTAGAACCTCTCGTCCCGTGGTTTCGAGATGACCGTCTTGACCGTGACCGAGCCTGCGCTTGCGGCAGCCTTCAGGATCGTCCGCATCCGCTCGTCCGGTTCGAACGGCTTCCCCTTCACGATCCCGATCGCTGCGAGGTGCCCCAGGAGTTCGGGATTCTCACCCATCAGCGGTTCGGCTTGAACCACATTGTTGATCTCGTCGTAGATGTTCACGTCCATGCGGTGGATGGTGTTCATGAACCGGCCAGAGGCATTGACGAACTTCATCTTCGGCGGGCTGTTCTTCTGCGAGAGCGGATAGATGCGGAACTTCTCCTTGGTGTGATTCACCGCATCTGCTGTGGAGCCGTCCTTCTGGTAGCCGCGCCAGATCACCCAGTTGCCGTGCGTGTTCGTGCGCGCGACGTGATATCCCTCGGGAACGTCGCCTTCATAGCCCGGGGGCAACACCAGGAACTTCCCGCCCTTCCCTTGGTCGGGTCCGAGGTTTCCGAAGTCGGTCACGTATCGGAACCAGTGATCGTTGATGAAACCGAGCACATTGGGCGGCGTTTCGATGACCATCGGCTCATCGCCCATTTCCATCCACGAGAACATGTAGACGCTCGTGGTGTTGGCGGTCAGGAAGAGTGCCTTGGAATCCATCAGCCCTTCAAAGAGAACCGCTGTGCTGTTGGCCGGACCGAACTCGAGGATGCCCTTACGAATGCCATCCATCGAAGCGATCTTCGTGCCGTCCAGGAAGGCCTGATACGCATGCGTGAAGTCGAGCAGGTTGTAGACCTTCTGCGCCGACTCGGTATCGGGCACGCCGTCGAAGAAGTTCAGTTCACCGACACGGGTCTGAATGTTGTCCGGCGTTATGAGGCCGTCCGGAATCTCGGTCGTCATCTTCATCGTCGGGATTTCTTGCGCGGAAGCCAGTCCAGCCGACATCAGAACAGCGAAAGCCACTAGCCAGTGGGTGGGACCAGGAATCATCGTGGGCTCCTCATTTTGCGGGTTCACACCCGTGGATTGACGATCGACGGTCGCCCGTTGAGTTTTCGACGGGTGGAAGCAGCGCCGCAGAGTCTTGCATGGCTCCGGTTGGGCGTCATCTGAAACCGCTCGTCAGAGGGCTGTCTGGCGCTCGAGCGTCCAAGCGCCGGTCTGGCCACGGCTAGACGATCGGCGACCCGCTGCCGAGTCGATGAGCGGTGAAGCGACGATCGCGACTGCGAAGGAAGCGAAGCACCGCAGGGAGGATCAGGAAACGGCGATTTCGGCATCGCACAATTTCCAGTTCGCAGATAGCGCCGAGCTTCGGGCAGGGGAACTCTCGAACCTCACGCTTCCTCCAGGCGGCCGTGCCCGACGGGAGGCTACTCGGTCTTCGGCGCCTGGATGACCGCGCGGCAATCCTCGGAGAGATCCGCATGGTGCTTGCGCAAGCACGGGACCTTGTCGAAGTCGGGCTCGCCGGCGCAGTACTTCTCGAGGTCGCTCGGGCACGCCCCCTCGACCCTGGCGAGACGCATGTTGAAGCGGGCGTCGCGTTCTTCGAGCTCCTGGAGGCAGTCGGGGCCGAGTTCCGAAGACTTGGCGCGCAAACACTTCGGCACTTCGCCGCGCTGACCCTTCACGTCCGCGCAGAGCCGATCGACATCTTCGCGGCAGACGCCGTTGGCGAGACCCGCCGCGCCCTGCGCAAAGCTGGCTACGGGAATCATTGAGGTGAGCGCGAGCATGGCGCCCAGGAAGAAGGCTGCCCGGAAAACGAGACTCATCGAAGAACCCTCCTTGAAGTGGCAGCACGATGACGCTTCCCCGCGCGTCGCGCCAGAGATTTACTCCCCGGGGGTGACGCTTGGTGAAGGATCTTCAGTGGGGAGCCCGGGCGGAGCGCCGATTCCCCGTAGATTTCGCACCTCGGGCACGAAAAGGACCAGTGCGGTCGGGACGATCACCATCAGTGTGGCCGCCTGAAGCGTCACCGGGGCCCCGACGGACGCCACGAGCGGGCCGGCCAGCGCCTCGCCAATTGGCGCCAGGGCCATCGAGCCGACGACGTCGTAAGCGCTCACGCGGGAGATCGCTTCCGGCGCGACATGGGTGTGAATCGCCGTGTTCCAGAAGACGCCGAACAGCTCGATGCCGGTCCCGGCCAGGAAGCCGCCAAAGGCGACCCACAGCACGGGTGCGGGGCCGACCAGGAGGTAGGGGAGGAGCGCCAGCAGAAAACAGCAGACCACCCCGACGAGCATCGGCCGCTGCAGCTGCAGTCGCATCGCGAGCAAGCCGCCGAACAGGAGACCGGCACCGAAGCCTGCCGCGACGAACCCCCAGCTCGCGGGACCGCCCATCGATCGGTCGGCGACGATGGGTCCGATCACCGCGTACGTGGCCTGGAAACCCATCACGAGAATCGAGAACTGAGCGACGATCGCCCAGAGCCAGCGGTGAGACGTGAACTCTCGCCAGCCGGCGCGGATGCCCTGAAGGAGTGATTCGGACGATTCATGGGTCTGCGCACGGGGCCGCAGCGTGAAGATCAACGCGCCGCTCACCGCGAACGTGAGCGCATCGAAGCCGATTGCCCAGGCCGCGCCGATCGTCGCGGCGAGAATGCCGCCCACAGCGGCGCCGAACCCCATCGCGGTGCTGTTGGCCATCGAGAGCAGTGCGTTGGCCGCCTGGAGGTCGTGCCGCTCCACGACGAGTGGCACCAGCCCGACACTCGCGGGCCAATGGAGCGCGAACGCGGTGCCCATCACGGCTGCGAGCCCCATCAGCGCAGGCACCGTTGCGGAGCCGGTGAAAAGCAGCACCGCCATCGCCGCCTGCGACGTGGCGGCGAGCACGTCGGCCCAGACCATCATGCGCTGGCGCGAGCCCCGGTCGGCGAGCGCGCCCCCGAAGAGTTGGAAGAGCAGCTGCGCGGTCGTGGCCGATGCGATGACGTAGCCGACCGGGCCGGGGTTCTCCGATCCGACGAGCTCGAGCACCGCGAACGGAAGCGCGACGAATACCATCGAAGAGCCGAACGCCGAGACGAGGCGCGCGAAGAAGAGACGCGCGAAGTCGCGCTCGCGCAGCAGCGAGAGACCTTTGCGCCAGCTGTGAGCGTCGTTGCTCACGACCAGCCTTCGGATCCGTCGGTCACGACGTCTGTTCAGTGGGATTCCGGCCGGACCGGGAATCTCTCGAAGTAGAAGTCGAAGCGTTCGCGGAGGGCGGCGGGATCGAGGCCGAAGTCGCCCCGCAGGTCGTATACGAGGCGCCCCTCTTTCCCGCGCGGATGTGCGTCCAGGTAGGCCTGCAGCTGTGCCCGCGCGCGGTCCGTCATCGGAAGGCCGGCCAGGCCGTAGATGCGCTCGACCATGCCGAGATCGTCAGCCATGAACTCGTGAAACAAGACGTCGAGGCTGCGATCGGCGGGCAGAGTGTCTCGGTCGCGCACGCAGCGTCGCAGCAAGGTCTCGATGCGGTCGCACCAGTAGTCGGCGATTCGCTCGGGGCGCACTTCTTTGCAGCGGATCCGGCTGCCGTAGGCGTCCATCGTGATCGTCGAGGCGATCACCGAAACGGGATCGCGAGCCGTGACGGCGAAGGTCGCGTCCGGGAAAGTTTCGCGCAGCGGGACGAGCTGCTCGAGATGTTGCGGAGACTTCAGTACCCAGCGCTCCCTCGGGCGGTGCCACTGGAGCACCTTCAGCACCTTCTTCATGTACGCGTAGGTCGAGGTCTGGTCGTGCTCGAGGTAGTGGTCGCGCAGACGCGGAACGTGCGCGATCCACTCGAGCACGTAGGAGCCGAAGTCGAGCGCCTGGAGCTCGATCTCCTCGTGCACGTGGTCTGGCGACATCGGGTGCATCGCGCGCAGCAGGGGGAGCAACGAATCCTGAGCTTCCCACCCCTTGCGGCAGCGGACGTAACGCGGGTCGAGCCCGTCTGGGCCCGGCCCCTCCCCGCGAATCGGCACCGGCTCCCGGCTCTCCCAGTAGGGCATCGAGCGGAGCCGCCGATCGGCCGAGATCAAGTTGACGAGATGGGTCGTGCCGGAGCGGGGCAGCCCCACGACGATGATCGGCTCGCAGATCTCTAGGTCGAGGATTTCCGGATTCCGGCGGATGACGTCTTCGACACGCAGGCGGGCGACCAGGTAGCGGACGATGTCGCGCCAGGCCCCGAAGCGGCCGATCGAGGAGGCGTTTTCGTCCTCGCGCAGGGCTTCGAGCCAGACTGCGAGTCGCCCGCGGAACGCGTCGTCCCCGAACTCGGTGAGCCCTGTCTGCCGGACCGCCTCTTCGAGCACGGCGGCTTCCTCGAAGCGCACCTCGATCGACTTTGTGCCCGCGAGCGCGGCCTTCTGGAGGTCGGACAGCACGGGGGCGGTGAGGTCGGCGATGCGGATTTCGTCGGGCACGGTGGCTGTCGAGGATACCCCGGATCTGGTATCCAGGAGGTCGTGAGAACGCTCATCGACGACTACCGGAGCTTCCCGGGCGATCACTGCGGGAGCGTTGCGATGCGCGGCCTGCTCCACCACTACTGCGATCTCGAGTTGCCCGAAGGGGCTGTCTTCGGTCTCGGGTCCGGGCTCGATTGCGGGTACTTGGAGCGCCCCGACGGGGATCCCCCGGTGCTCGTGTTCGGGCGCACGGGCACGATGGAGGTCGACGCCGCCGCGGCGCTGCAGGTCGACTATCGCGAGCAGGCCGAGCCGGACGATGCCGAAGCGTGGCGGGTCGTCCGCGAGGAGGCGCGCGCCGGTCGGCCCACGATGCTCTCGGGCGACATCTTCTATCTCGACTATCGCGAGTTCAAGGTCCACTTTCCGTCCCACCGCTTCGTACTGCTGGGCTTCGACGACGACGCGGAGAACGTCTTCATCGCGGACCGGATTCGCGAAGAGGCCGAGGTGTGTTCCTACAGTGCGCTGGCGAGCAGTCGCAATCCGCCAGTGGGCATCTCGACCCAGAATCTCTGGGGTCGCTTCCACGGAACCGAGGTGGGGCGCAGTCTTCCGGACGCCACACGCATTGCGATTGCGCGGTGCGCGGAACGAATGCTCGCGCCGGGCGGCGGGATCGACACGATCCGCCGCGTCGCGGACGATCTGCCCGGCTGGCCCGAGCGGGGCGAGCCCACGTGGATCGCCAGCTTCAACGCGCGCTGCATCGAGAAGTTCGGGAACGGCGGCGGCAACTTCCGCCGGCTCTACGCGAGCTTCCTCGGCTGGGCGCGCCAGCTGGATCCTGCGCTCGTGCCCGAGTCGGCCGAGGCGCTCGCGGTGCGCGCGGCCGACGGCTGGACGGCCATGTCCGGGGCGTTGGCCAAGGTCTCGGAAGAGGGCGCGCCTCCGGACGGTTGGACTGAGGCCGCGGAGCACGCGGTGCGGGTGGCCGACATCGAGCAGGAGTTGTTCGAGCGCTTGGCGGATCGCGCCGCCTAGGCCTACGGACTGCCGGCCCGCAGGAAGCGCCCGGGCGCGACGCCCGAAACGAGTTCTCCGTCGCGGACCACCACTTCTCCGTTCACGAGCACGAATCGAATCCCCGCGGAAGGTCGGAACGGATCCTGATACGTCGCGTGGTCGATCACGGTGGCGGGGTCGAAAACGGTGATGTCCGCGTCGGCGCCCACTTGGAGTCGCCCTTTCCGGCGGAACCCGGGAGCGATTCCCTCGAGACGCAGCGCGGGCAGCAGGGTCATCTTGGCGAGTGCGGTCCGAAGGTCGAGGAGTGCTTCGTCGCGCACGTAGCGCCCTAGAACCTTGGCGAACGCGCCCACGTGGGGCGCCGACTTGATGTCCTCGCTGACGATCGGAAGCGTGTCGCTCACGACGATCACGCCTGGTTCCACGAGCGCGCGGCGGGTCCACTCCTCCCGAACGTAGTGGTGGATCACCTGACCCTCGGGATACTTCTCGCGGTACTCCTCCCACATCTCCTGGTCGAACCGCTCGCCGGTGGCGGACCACTCGACGTCCTCGTAGGTGATGTCGAAGATCTTCTGCCAGTCGCGGCCGAAGACCGCGGATGAGATCAGAGCCGAGCCCGCGTTGTACGGCAGCAGCTCCGTGGTGACATCGAGGCCGTCCTCGCGAGCCTTGCGGATCTCCGCGAGAAAGTGGTCGACGTTTCCCATCGCATTGTGCTGGATGTGGCAGACGTGGAGCGAGGCCCCCGTCGTCTTGGTCAGTGCGAGAGCCTCCTCCAGGCCGGACGGATCCCCGTTCACCCCGCGCCGCAGGTGGATGAAGATCGGGACTCTTCGCTGCCCCGCGACCTCGAACACCATGCGGAGCTCGTCGGAATCGACTCCCTCGCTGAAATAGTCGAGCGGGAGACCGATCCCGAGGCCGCGCTCGTCGAGCCCTGCCTCGAGCAGCTCACGCATCTGCGATCGTTGTTTCGGAGACGCTCGTTTCGCGAACGCATCGTCGACGGCACCGAAGAGGGATCGGAACGCGGTCGTGAAACCGCGGAATCCCATCAACTCGACGGGGTCCGTGACGAGATGCGGTCGGCGGACGCCCAGCATCACCTGAACCCGGATCGACCCGTAGCCGACGGAAGCACCGAAGTTCTGCAGGGGATGCTCGCGGACCTGGCGGCCGTAGGCCTCGACCGGGTACGCGCCGGCTTCGAGCTCGAGCTGTGTCGTGACGCCATCGCGCACCTGCAGGCTCTGGCCCAGCGGCGTCGGCGTGTGACTGTGGAGGTCGATGAAGCCCGGCGCGACGACGAGACCTGTGACGTCGAGCTCCGAGCGGCCGGGCAGCGGCTCTGTGGTGAGCGCTGCAATCTCGCCGCCGCGAATGCCGACGTTCAAGAGCGCGTCGGTCGCGGTCTCCGGATCGAGCACGCGGCCTCCGCGGAGGACCACGTCGTAGTCGTCTGCCGTGGCGGGTAGGGCCACCAGCGACGCGAGGATCAGCCCCGCCGCGAGCCACCCGAGTGCGCATCTTTCGAGGTCTCTCATCGTGAGGGTGGCCATCGCGTCTCCCGGCGAGCTCGTGGCTCCACCCTACAACGCCAGCTCACCCGATGTCTCCCCGGGAAGGTTTCGTCTCAGCACGCGGAAGGCTGCGCCCGTGCACGAGCACGAAGAGCACCGGAAGGACCACCAGCGTCACGAGAGTCGCGGTGACCACCCCGCCGACCATCGGCGCGGCGATGCGGCGCATCGTCTCGGAGCCGGTGCCCGCGCCCCACATGATCGGGAGCAGGCCGAGCACGTCCGAGGCGACGGTCATCAGGAGCGGCCGCGCTCGGGACGTCGCGCCTTCGAGGGTCGCACTCCACAGGTCCTCGAGGGTCCGGAGCGCACCGGCCTCTGCAGCCCGCTCGCGCGCCTGGTTCAGGAACAGCAGCATGATGACGCCGGTCTCGGCGGTCAGACCCGCCAGCGCGAGGAACCCGGCGCCGACCGCGACGCTGAAGTCATAGTCGAGCGCCCAGACGAGCACGAGCCCGCCGACGAGCGCGAACGGCAAGGAGCCCATGACGAGGAACGCATCCGCCAGCCTGCGGAAGTTCAGGTACAGCAGCAGGAAGATCGCTGCGAGCGTCACCGGGAAGATGAGCGCGAGTCGCTGCTGCGCGCGTTCGAGGTACTCGTACTGGCCGCTCCACTGCAGCGAATAGCCCGGCGGCAAACTTACTTTCTCTTGCAGAACGGTCCGCGCGTTCCGGACGTAGGTACCGATGTCGATGCCCTCGAGATCGATGTAGACCCACGCGTTGGGCCTGCCGTTTTCGGTCTTGATCGAGGGCGGGCCCTTCTGGAACCGCAGTCGCGCGAGCTGCTCGAGGGGAACCTGCGCGCCGCCCGGCGTCGGTACGAGCACGCGGCGCAGAGAGCTGATGTCGTCGCGGAGCTCTCGGCTGTAGCGAAGGTTGATCGGGTAGCGCTCGAGGCCTTCGACCGCCTCGCTGATGTTGCGGCCGCCGATGGCCGTCTGGATGACGTCCTGCACGTCGCCGACGGTGAGTCCGTACCTGGCGATCCGGGCTCGGTCGATGTCGAAGTCGAGGTAGTTTCCGCCGACCACGCGCTCGGCATACACTGAGAGCGTGCCCTCGACACCACGGAGAGCGGCCTCGATCCGCTCCCCAATGTCCCCGAGCACGGCGAGATCGGGGCCCGAAATCTTGATGCCGACGGGTGTCTTGATGCCCGTCGCGAGCATGTCGAGACGCGTCTTGATCGGCATCGTCCAGGCGTTGGTGAGACCCGGGAAGCGGATCTTGGCGTCGAGCTCCTGGACGAGCTTCTCCGGCGTCATACCGGGTCGCCACTCGCTGCGGGGTTTGAGCGTGATGGTCGTCTCGATCATCGAGAGCGGTGCCGGGTCGGTGGCGGTCTCGGCTCTTCCGATCTTGCCGAACACACGCTCCACCTCGGGCACCGAGGCGATGATCCGGTCGGTCTGCTGAAGAATCTCCCGGGCCTTGGTGATCGAGAGCCCGGGGAGCGTGGTCGGCATATAGAGCAGGTCGCCCTCGTGCAGCGGCGGCATGAACTCCGAGCCGATGCGCTGCAGCGGATAGACGCTCGCGAGGAACAGCAGGAGCGCGGTACCGAGCACGAAGAACCGGTTCCGCAACGCTGCCGCGAGAACCGGCCGGTAGGTGCGGAGAACCGCGCGATTGAGCGGGTTGCGCGCCTCCGGCAGGATCCGTCCGCGCACCAGCCAGATCATCAGTGCGGGAACGACCGTGATCGACAGCAGCGCCGCGCCCGCCATCGCATAGGTCTTCGTGAACGCGAGGGGCTTGAAGAGCCTGCCTTCCTGAGCTTCCAGCGCGAAGAGCGGTAGGAACGACACCGTGACGATCAGCAGCGAGAAGAAGACGGAAGGCCCGACCTCGACCGCGGCGTCGATCAGGATCTCGCGCCTCGGCTTCTCTCCGCGGTCGCGCTCGAGGTGCTTGTGAGCGTTCTCCACCATCACGATGCCGGCATCGATCATGGTGCCGATCGCGATCGCGATGCCGCCGAGTGACATGATGTTCGCGTTGATGCCCTGGTGGTACATCACGATGAACGACGCGAGGATGCCGAGCGGCAGCAGCAGGATCGCGACGAGCGCGCTCCGCAGGTGCGCGAGGAACATGAAGCAGACTGCGGCCACGATGAGCGCCTGCAGGAGGAGCTTTTCGCGCAGGTTCTCGATCGCGCGCTCGATCAGCGGAGCCCTGTCGTAGACGGGCACGATCTCGACGCCGGCGGGAAGGCTCGCTTCGAGCTCGGCGAGCTTCGCCTTCACGAGGCGGATCGTCTCGAGCGCGTTCTCCCCGAAGCGCATGACGACGATGCCCGCCGCAGCTTCGCCCTCGCCGTCGAGATCGGTGAGGCCGCGCCGCAGCTCGGGCCCGAGCGAGACCGTCGCGACGTTGCTCAGCAGGATCGGAGTGCCGGACTCGCTCGCGCCGATCGCGACCTGCTCGAGATCGCTCGTGGAGCTCACGTAGCCCCGGCCGCGGACCATGAACTCGGTCTCGGCCTGCTCGACGAGCCCGCCTCCGACGTCGTCGTTGCTCCGCACGATCGCGTCGCGGACGCTCGCGAGGCTGATTCCGTACGCGGCGAGCTGGTTCGGATCGACCTCGACCTGGTACTGACGAACGTGGCCGCCGACGCTCGCCACTTCGGCGACGCCCGGAACCGTCTGCAGCTCGTAGCGGAGGTGCCAGTCCTGGAGCGAGCGAAGCGCCGCGAGGTCGTGCTGGCCGGTGCGGTCCACGAGTGCGTACTCGTAGATCCAGCCGACGCCCGTCGCGTCCGGCCCGAGTGTGGGCACGACGCCGGGAGGCAGGCGCCCGGAGACGAAGTTCAGCGATTCGAGAACCCGGCTCCTCGCCCAGTACAGGTCGGTCCCATCCTCGAACAGCACGTACACGAACGAGAAGCCGAAGAACGAGTAGCCGCGCACCACGTTCGCATGGGGGACGCCGAGCATGGCGGTCGAGAGCGGGTAGGTGACCTGGTCTTCGACGACCTGCGGTGCCTGACCCGGGTACTCGGTGAAGACGATCACCTGGACGTCGGAGAGATCGGGGATCGCGTCGAGCGGGATGTGCGCGATCGCATAGCTCCCCCACGCGACGAGGCCCGCGACCGCGAGCGCGACCAGGACCGGGTTCCGTGCGGATCCTTCGACGATGCGGCGAAGCACGCCCGTCTACTCCCGGTCCATCGGCAGTGTCGTCTCCGGGGCCAGGAGCTTCTGAATGGCTTCCTGGAGATTGCTCTCGCTGTCGATCAGGAACTGGCTCGAGACCACGACGTGCATGCCCTCGGTGAGACCCGACCGGACCTCGCGCCAGCCGTCTCCGCTGTCGAGCCCGAGCTCGATCTCCCTGGGTTCGAAGCGGCCGTTCCCGAGCGCGATGATCGCGATCGTTCGCGTTCCCGAGTGGATCACCGCATCGGCCGGGATCGCGATCACTCCGATGCGCGGAGTGCCGGAGAGGATCGCGTTTCCGAACATCTCGGGCTTGAGGCGGCCCTCGGAGTTGTCGAGCTCGAGCCGCACCTCTGCGGTGCGCGTCTTCGGATCGAGGAACGGCGCGATGTACGTCAGCTCTCCGCTCATCGCCCCGCCCGGCAGGTAGCTGATCTCGATGCTGGCCGTTTGGCCGAGCGCGAGCCAGGGCAGCTCGTACTCGTAGACGTCCGCGAGGACCCAGACGGTGGAGAGGTCGGCGATGGTGTAGAGGTTGGAGTTCGGCTGCACCTCCATTCCGGAACGCACCCCGAGCTGTGTGACGACCCCGGAGGCGGGCGCCCGCAGGGTCACCGTGCGCCGGACGGTTCCGGTGCGGAGCAGCTCCTCGATGTCCCGCTCGGCGACGTCCCAGAGAGCCAGGCGCCGCTTGCCGGCCTCCAGCAGCGACTCGCCGCCGGCGCGGACGTCGTCGAAGGGACTTCCCCGGGTCGACTCGCGATAGCGCGCGGCGAGCAGCAGCTCTTCCTGCGTCGCGACGAGCTCGGGCGAGTAGATCTCGAGCAGGGGCTGGCCGCGCTTCACCTCCTGGCCGACGAAGTCGACGAAGAGCGTCTCGACCCAGCCCTGGACCTTCGTGTGGACATGGGTGACGCGGCGCTCGTCGTACGCGACCCGGCCGACCGCGCGGACGGAACGAGCGAGATCGCGTCGCTCGACCGGCTTCGTGCGGACACCGATGTTCTGCATCGTCGCGGAGTCGATGACGACCGTCCCTGCCGGAGCCTCCCCCGCCGGGCTCGGACACGCGGGGACGAGATCCATGCCCATCGGCGACTTCCCCGGTGCGGCGCGGACGTAGGTGGGGTCCATCGGCGCCTTCCAATGGAGCGGCGCCTGCCCGCCCGGACACGAGCCGGCTGCGGAGGGCGCGGTTTCGCTGCCGCCGGTGGGACGGTTCGGGAAGACTCCGCGGATCCACCACCCCGCGCCCAGCGCGAGCAGCACGACGAAGACACGGGCGAGAGTCTGGCGACGCTTCATCGAAGCTTCTCCCCAGCCGCGACTTCGAGCGAGGCGAATGCACGTCGTTTGTCCGCCCGGGCGCGGACGAGGCGCAGCTCCGCGTCGAGGAGTCTCACCTGACTGTCGAGGAGTCCAAGGAACTCGAGCCGGCCGACCTCGTAGCCCGAGCGACTCGACGCGAGCGATTGCACGGCCTGGGGTACGAGTCCGGTCTCGAGCAGGGCTTCTTCTGCGGAAGCGCGGACGAGCTCCGCGTGGGCGCTGCGCGTCAGCTGGACGAGCTCCGCGCGCGCTTCGCGCAGATCGACGCGGGCGATGCGGAGCAGCGCGCGCTGCTCCGCGACACGGGCTCGCCACTTCGAGCGGTGGATCGGCAGGCGAATCGTGACGCCGGCCGACAGGAAGTCGTCGCCGTGGACCGGATCCCCGGTGACGTTCCTCCGCGCGCGGTAGCCGATGCCGAGGTCGATGTCCGGGAGCCCCTCGAACTTGGCTGCCCGCACGCGCGCTTCCGCGGCCTCGACCGCCTTCCGGGCCGCTGCGAGTCTTGCGCTGCGCTGGTCGAGTGCGCCCAGGAGCGGGCCCAGTGCGGGCTCGCCGGCGCCGAGACGCAGGTCCGTCGTGCGCGGGAGCTCCGTCTCCGCGGGTAGATCGAGGAGCTGAACCAACCGGGCTTCGGCGCGCTCGATCGCCTCGGTGCGGCGCAGCTCTTCCTGGAGGAGGGCGGTGAGCTCGACTTGGGCGCGCAGCACGTCCTGCTGGAGTCCGCTGCCCACCCGATAGCGCGACTCGGCGGTCGCAGCGAGCTGCCGGAGCAGCTCGGTGTTGCGGCGCGTGATGTCGAGCGCCTGCTGCGAGAAACCGAGCTCGGACCAGGCCACTTCGACGGCGCCGTCGGTCAGCAGCTCCCGGTCGGTGATCTGCAGCGCGGCCGATTCGGCGGTGCGCTCGGCGGCGCGCTGGCGACTCGAGAGCAGCCCCGGAAACGGCACCTTCTGCCGGAGGCCGAACTGGTGACCCGAGAGCGGCGTGGAGTCGAAATCGAAGTCGCCGATCGGGATGTTGCTGGCTTCGTAGGCGAGGCGCGGGTCTTCCAGTGCGCCCGCCGGGATGATGCGATGTTCCGCCGCCGCAGATCGGGCGGCCACGCGCTCGAGCGCGGGGTTCGCGGCACGCGCCCGCTCGAGGCACCAGTCGAGCGTGAGCGTCGCCGGGATCTCGGGCGGAGTGTCGGTCGGCAGTGCGCCGCCCGGACTCGCCGCGAGCAAGAGAAGGAGAAATCCAATCGTCGTCTTCGTCATCACCACACCTGTCACTCGTCGGCGTCGAGCCCGACTCGTGGGCTCCACGCCAGCGCACGGGCAGCGGTCTGCCCGGGGGCACGCGATCAAGCGTGCGCCGTGGTCCATCGCCGTCCCGCCATTCGTGGCGGGGCGAAGAACGCTTGAGCGATCAGAGGAGGAGTGTGGACTTCAGCAGCAGCAGGTCGCGGGGTGGCAGGCGCTGCGGCTTCTTCCAGACGCGTGCGTGCGAGCGCTGCGGATGCAGCGCGTAGGCCGGAGGCGCCACGGGAACCGAGATCGCGAGCGGGGCGGCGGTCGCGGCGCGGGCCTCGCTCTTCGTGACGATCACCCGCAGGCCGTCGCAGTCGCAGCCGGATTCGCGCTCGGCGGGGGAGGTCGGCGCGCTCCCGTGGCACGGCGCGCTCTCCTCGGCGGGCGCGGCACTCGCGGCCACGGTTGCGCTTGCGCCGCACGCGAATGCACAGAGCGGCGCTCCCAGCCCGAAGAGGGCCGCGAACGTCGCGACGAGCAGTGCGCGGAGGTGGTGGGTTCGCATGGACTACCGATCTCTCATCGACCTGCCGCCGGGATCGACTTGATACCCTATAGGGGTATCTCGGAGCGTACCGCCCCCGGGTGCGCCGTCGCAACCGCGACCGGCTCGACCTCCACCGGGACGCCGTTGAAGAGGGCGTTGCCGACGACGGGCTCGAGCACCGCGTCGTCGACGAGGTCGTTGCACGAGACACCCGGGTGGGCCTCTGCGAGCTTCATGCGCAGCCCGTCCCCGCGGTGGCCCCAGCCGTGCGGGAGGCTCACGACCCCCGGTCGCAGGTCCGCCGACAACTCGAGCGGCGCCTCCACCGCGCCGACCCGGCTGCGGATCCGCACCGGGCCGGGTGCGCTGAGCCCGAGCCGCGCGGCGTCGTCCGGGTGCATCTGGAGCGTGCAGCGTTCGCGCCCCTTCGTGCCGACGCGCGTGTTGTGCAGCCAGGAGTTGTTCGTGCGCACGTCGCGGCGCCCGATCAGCGAGAGGGCTCCCGGTTCGGGTCGCGCCTGTGGCTCGCGCGCGAGCCGCTCGAGTTCGTCGAGCATCTCCCGCGGTGCGAGATCGATCGAACCCTCGCCGAGTAGTTCGGCGAGACGCGGCTGCAGCGGGCCCAGGTCGATGCCCGAGGGCTTCGCTTCGAGATCCGCGACCCGCAATCCCTGGCGCCACGGCCGGAAGCCGTCGCCGTGTGGGCCCATCCGGAGCATCCAGTCGAGCACGGTGCGGGTGCTCGGCCGCGGCACGCGGCGCGCGGCGTTCCACGCGGCCTTCCGCCACCCCGATGCCTTGGCGGCACCGATGCGGAGCGTCAGCTCGTTGAGGATCTCCCAGTCACTCTTCTGGTCGGGCGCCGGTTCGATCGTCGCGGGCGAGTAGCGGGCCGTGTTGTGGACCGCGAACCCGTGAAACAGCACCTCGTAGTTGTCGTGTTCGAGCGACCACGAGCCCGGGAGGATCACGTCCGCGTGGCGCGTGGTCTCGTTCACGTAGAAGTCGACCGCGGCGTAGAACTCGAGGCCGGCGAGCGCGGCGTCGAGTGCGCGACCGTTCGGTGCCGACAGGACGGGGTTGCCAGCGATGCTGAGGAGCCCGCGCACCTGTCCGGGTCCGGGCGTCGTGATCTCCTCGGCGAGACAGGGCGTCGGCGCTTCGCCGTTGAAGCACGGTGCGCCGCGGACGCGAGTCTGCCACTCGGCCATCGTGCCCGGAGAGCCGCGCCGCGCCGCGAGGTCGGCGAGATCGGCGGCCGGCGCCGGGAACATCGCGCCGCCCGGGCGGTCGAGGTTGCCGGTCACGAGGTTCAGCACGTCGATCAGCCAGCTCGCGAGCGTGCCGTACGGGTTCTGGCACGTGCCGACGCGCCCGTAGCAGACGGCCGAGGGTGCGGCGGCGAACTCGCGCGCCAGCCGGCGCAAGTCATCGGCCGGGATCCCGAGCGACGCGGAGGTCGTTTCGGGCGCGAACGATGCGAGCGCGCTGCGCAGTGTCTCGAGCCCCCGGGTGCGGAGGGCGCCGCTGGAGTCGGCCAGCACTTCGTGCACGAGCGTCGCGAGCAGCCGCGCGTCGTCGCCCGGCCGGATCGCGATGTGTTCGTCGGCGAGGCGCGCGGTCTCGCTGCGGCGCGGGTCGACGACGACGAGCTTGCCGCCGCGGGCGTGCAGAGCGTCGATGCGCTTCTTGAAGCCCGGCGCCGTCATCAGGCTGCCGCCGGAGACCACCGGGTTGGCGCCGAGCATCAGCAGGTATTGCGTGCGGTCGACGTCCGGGATCGGGATGTGGAGGAAGTTTCCGAACAGCAGCAGTGACGACGCGTGCTTCGGGTTCTGGTCGAGCGAGCTCGCGCTGTACTTGTTGCGCGTCGAGAGGACGCGGCCGAGCGGCGCGAGCGCGAGGATGATGCCGAGGCTGTGCGCGCCGGGGTTGCCGAGGTACGTGGCGAGCGCGTCGTCGCCGCCCGTTCGCTGGATCGCGGCGAGTCGCTCCGCCGTCTCGCCGAGCGCCTCGTCCCAGCCGATCTCTTCGAAGTCGCGCCCCCGCCGCCGCAGCGGCCGGCGCAGGCGGTCGGGATCTTCCTGGATCTCGCGGAGCGCGATCGCCTTCGGACACAGCGCCCCGCGCGAGATCGGATCGCCGGGGTCGGCCTCGATCCTGCCGATCGTCCGGCCGTCGACGTGGATCCGCAGCCCGCACATCGCCTCGCAGAGGTTGCACGTCTTGTAAGCGATGCGGCTGGCCACGGCGTGAGCGTAGCGCCGACGCGACAGGCTCAGCCCCCCCGCAATGTCGCGCGGCGCAAAGGGCTCAGCCTCTGACGTTCTCCACGGCGGCCGCGCACACGTCGAGGCCTCGTTGTGGAAGCGTGTCTCGCAAGAGGCGGCGGATGGGCACGGTGAGGGGGCTCACGCCCATCTTCACGATAGTGGAGGCGATGTCTCTCGGTCGCACGCCCAGGCCGAAGTCTCGAAAGGTCCCGTTCACCCGCACCGGGGTGCTGGCGCTGAACATCCTCGCGTGCTTGGAGACGGGCACGATCACGCCGTGCACGGTCTCCTCTTCGAAGTCCACCTCGAGGTTGCCGCCCACGCGCATCGTGGACGTGTCGATCACGAACACCTCGTCCGCCATGTGGCCGTTCTCGACACGCAGGCGAGCCCCGGCGCAGTTGACCTCCGAAGGGTCTCCGAAGCTCGGCAGCAGGGCGAGGAGCAGATTCGCGGCCCACAGGTCGAACACCTCGGCCTCGAGGTTCTCAGGAAAGACCGCGAAGGCGACGTGGCCATTGGCGTGGGCCAGGATCGCCTCGGGCGTGGGTGCGCGGCTCTCGAGGCTCACGTCGAGGGAGAGGCGACCCGACGCGGTGTTGGTCGGGTCGACGCGCCGTGCCAGCACGCCATAGTCGAAGTCGCGCATCTGGATTTCGAGCTGGGTCTGGATGCTGTCGGCGTCGGGAACGACCTCGGCGCTCACGTCGAGAGAGCCCCCGGGCAAGTCGAGATGCAGCGGGGCGAAGACGACGCGACCCTCTTTCAGGTGGGCCTCGAGGCGACCGGCGCCCAGGCGGTCGGCGCCCGAGCGCACGTCGGCCACATCCATGGAGAGGAGCGCGTCGAATCGAGCGAGGGAGTCCGGGCTGAGCAGGGCCTGGTGCGCCTCCACGTCGCCGGGCCCTTCCGGCTCCTTCTCGGGCCGCTCCGCCTCGGTCGCGGGCCCCTCCGCGGGCCGCTTGCCGCTCTCTTCGCGCTCTGCGAAGGCGGACCAGTCGCCCGTGTCGAAGTCGTCGAGCTGGATGCCCGGGCTCTCCAGCGCGAGCTCGAGGCGCGGCCGTTCGGCCCGCCGGTCGAGCGAGAAGCGCCCGCGGAGCTCGCTCCCCCCCAGCCGAACGTCTGCCGAAGGGACATGCAGCACGCCGGGCTCGAGCTCCAGCCGGCCCTCGACGGCGTAGGGGCCCAGCGGCGGGAGCGACATCGAGAGGAGCCGGTTGAGCTGGTCCAGCCGGTCGCCCTCGATGCGGAGGCCGAGGTCGGCGGCCAGAAGCCCGCTCGAGAGCGCAATGCCAACGTTCGCCTGCGCGTCGAGGTCGGGGAGGAAGTGGCCCTCGAGGGCCAGCCGGGTGCCCGCCAGCTCGAATGCGATCTCTGCGGCCCAGGGCTCCTCGCGGGTTCCCCCGGCGTTCAGCGGGTGCGTGCGGAGCTGCAGGGTGTACGGCTCCATCCGGACGCTGCCGCGAGCGTCGACCGCGACCGGATCCCCGGGTGCGCCGGATCCCTCGAGTGACTCCACTTCGAGGTGCTGCGGCTCGTGGCCGGGGAGCTTCAACGTCAGTTGCAGACGCGCTAGCGAGAGCGCGTCGAACCCGACCAGCGTGAAGCGCGGCCCGGATTCGTCTTCGGCCTGCGCGCCCGCGTCGGCCGCTTCCGTGCGGGGCTGCGGACGATCGACGCGCCAGTTGGCGTTCCCCGCGCCGCGGTCCTCGAGGACGAGGGCGGCGTCCTCCGCGACCAGCTCCAGCACGCGGAGCTTCCGCCGCAAAAGGTAGGGGAGCCCGAGCCGGAGCTGCGCGCGTCCCAGGGTGAGGAGGTCGCCTTCCCAACCGGGTGGGTTCGCGACGCGCACGCGGTCGATGTACAGCGCGGGCTGCACGCCCACCTCGAGGGTCAGCGGACCCTCCAGCGAGACCGGGCGCCCCAGGGCCGCGGACGCCGCCTGCTCGAGCTGAGGTCGAAGGTCGTCGAGGGGTACCGGGACCCCGACCACCGCCGCCGTCGCCAACAGCAGCAGCGCCGCCAGCAGCAGGAGCGCCCCGAACGTGAGGAGCCTCCTCCAGATCGGTCTCTTCGGCACTCGACTCCCGTCCCGAGGATGACGGATTCCGCCCTACCATCCCCCCAGCCGCGTTCCGAAGTGGGGTCCGCACGCTGCCTGTACCGTACCGGATGGGGGTCCAACGCACGGCCGCACATCGCGGCCGTGCGTTGGAGGGTTCGAGCCGACTTCTCGGCTAGATGGCTTCCCCACCGCAGATGAAGAGCGCCGCGCCCACGCACTCTTCTGAATTGAAATCATCGACCGCGAGGCAGAGGCCCAGGAATTCCTCGCAGTGCTCCGCCAGATCGGCATCGAGCTCACACAGCTCGCGCGAGCACACGTTGCTCTCGTCCACGTCTTCGGGCGGGCCCCCTTCGCAGATCAGCAACGCCCCTCCGACACATTCTTCCTCACCGAGTTCCTCAGCGAGGCAACCGGCCAGGAACACACTGCACTGCCCTGAAAGCTCCTCGTCAGCGGCACAGAGCTCCCTTTCGCAGAGCTCCGGGTCCGGGTCCGGATCCGGGTCCACTTCTCCGCAGGACCCATTCTCCTTGCCGTCGTCGAAGTCGTCGCAGTCGATCGTCAGGTCGTCCATCCCGTTGAACGCCAGGCACCAGGAGCAGCGCGACGCGTCGACGATGCAGCTGGCCACGGCGCCGCCGCCGGCAGGCGGCTTGCAGTCGCCCGGCTTGGAGTTGCGCTTGGAGTCGCCCGGCTTGCAGTCGTCCGGCTTGGAGTCGCCGCCGCTGTTGCGCGCCGTGGGCTTCAGAATCGAGCAGCCCGGCACCACATCGCCCAGATCGGCCTTATTGCACTTGCCGATCGTCCTCCCGAGGGCATGCTCCGCACCCGAGCGCAGCTTGCCGCCCTCGTCGATGCCCGCGACGATTTCCCTCTGGAGTTCCAAGGCCGAGTCCGCGCCCTTCGCGAGACTCGCGCGCTTCGAGCGGTTGCCCACCCGATAGAGCATGTCGAGCCCGCGCGCCGTGGTCTTGGCCACGTGCACCTGGCAGACGTTCTCGTCCTCCGTCAGCAGACCGTTCGCGAACAGCCCCTCAAAGAGGAGGCCGGTGGCGCCGACCGCCGACTCGTTCACCTGCTCCGCACCCGTGAAGGCGAAGTCGGGCAGGTTCTTCGGGTCGCACTTCTTCTTCTCGGTGCGCTCCGTGCGGGCGAGGGCCTTGGCGAGGTTCGCCTCGGCCTTGTCGCAGGACGAGGCGTCGCTCTCGCACTTGATCAACGCTTTGCTCGTCGCCTTGGAAACGGCCTCGCCGGCCTTGTTCATGTGATTGATGCAGGACTGCTGCTCCAGGTCCTGCTCGCCTTCTCCGATATCTCCTGCCGCTCCCACTTCGATCAGGAGCGTGACAGCCGCCAAAATCGCGACAGCCGTCGCGATCCCTGATTTCACGATTTCTCGAGTTCCCATTCTGGTTGATCCTCCGCCCTGGTTCAATGTCTCATCCCCCACTGCTAGGTAGGAGTCTAAAGCAATTCCGATGCCACGGGGCGACGAAATCCGTAGATCACCGACGGAGAACGGCTCTTCGGCGTTGGCCAGAAATGGCAATGCGACATTCCGCCACCCGGGGTCCAACAGCGTGTAACGCGTTGCCTCGCGCTGGGAAGTTCTCGGTGCTCTAGACTCCTCACGCTGTGAACACTGGTGGGACTGGGGTCGATTCAGCGCCCCCGCAGAGAGGAGTCGTAGTGCGCGGACGTAGGAGCTTCATCTCGTTTCTGTTTCTGCTGGCCGCGGCCGGCTGTGCCGGACTCCCGGGCTCGCAGCCAGAGGAGTCGGCGCCCACGCACGTAGACCTGCTGATCGGCCACAACCTGCTGCAGGACACTCTGTCCGGCGAGGGGGGCCTCGGCATGCTGCGCGTGCTCAAGAAGCTCACGCTCAGCCACGTGGGCAAGGACGTCCAGAACATGATGAATGCGCTGGGCGAGGCCTCGCGCAACCGAAGCAAGGAACTCGAGAAGCTGCGCAAGCTCGAGCCGGACGTCTCGAGCAAGCCGCCGCCCAGCCCGATCGGAGACGCCATCCAGACCGCCGCCACCGAGGCCGGCAAGCACGACATGCTGCACCCGGACGGCACCTTCAGCGTCCGCTTCCTGTTCCTCCAGGCGCAGGCCACGCGGATGGTCGCCGTGATGGCCACGGAGACCGCGAAGATCGAGCCCAACGCGGACCGACGGAAGTGGTTGGTCGCGGTTGCAAAGGAGTACGAGGGCTACCACGACGATGTGGTCACCGTCGTGGAGAAGCACTCCCGTTTCGGTGGAGACGAGCGCTAGCCGACCCGGAGCGCGGACTTCCTCACGCGTCTCGAGCCCGCCCGGTTCGAGAAACCGGTGCCGCTCACGGATGCGGCCGCCGGGAACTAGCAGCGACCTCTCGGCTACTCGGGCGTGGCCACCTCGGGATGCCTCGCCCCGAACGCGCGGGCCCACGGATTCGCACTGACGCCGTGGGCCACGATGCTCAGCAGCACGGTGAAGGCGACGACCGCGGAGAGAGTGTCCGCGTGCGGCACCCGGGCGTCGACGACGATCACGGCGAACACGATGCTCGCGAGTCCGCGCGGCCCGAACCAGCCGATGAAGAGCTTCTCCTCGGTGCCGGCCCGAAGACCCTGGAGACAGAGGAAGACCGGCAGCATGCGAATGACCGTCAGGCTCAGGATGGCGTAGAGCACGATCGGGACGCTGACCTTGCCGAGGTTCGGGCCGACCACCACCGCTCCGAAGGTCACCCAGGTCAGCAGGGAGAGCGTGCTCCCTGTGCCCTCGGCCGCCAGGACCAGCTCTTCGCGATACTCCCCCGTGCGTGCACCGAAGAGCAGGCCGCCCACGAAGCAGGCGATGAAGCCACTCCCGCCCAGGAGTTGGGCGACGGTGAAGCACGTGAGCGCCAGCGCGACCACCGGGATCTGGATCCACGTCTCGCTGATCCAGCCCCGCGCCTTGCAGAGGCGCAGCAGCGCGACCGCCGCCGCGGTCAGGACGAGCCCGGTTCCGGCGCCGATGCCGATCTCGCTCGCGACCAGCCGGAGGGCGAGCCCCCAGCCCGCGTCGCCTTCCCCCTCGCCTCCCGCTCCGGCCAGCGCCAGGAACAAAAAGAGGATGGGGACACAGATGCCGTCGTTGAGACCGCTCTCGACGTTGAGGCCCTGACGGACCGGGCTCGGGACGGCCTCGTTCGAGACCACCGCCTGGCCGAGCGCCGCGTCCGTCGGCGCCAGCATGGTGGCGAGGAGGGCCACCTCGAAGACCGAGAGATGATCGAAGAGCGCGAGCCCGGCGACGTAGCCCAGCCCGATCGTCAGCGGGAGACCCACGAGAAGAAGCCGAACGGGGAGCTGCGCGTAGCGGCGGAGCACGGCGAAGTCCGAGCCGGAGGCGTCCGTGAACAGGACGAGCGCCAGCGTCAGCTCGGCCAAGGTGCGGAGTTCCTCGCCGGCGACCTCGATGTCGAGGAGCCCCAGCCCCGCCGGTCCCACCACGAGGCCAAAGAGCAGGAAGAGGATGGGACCGCTGACCCGGGTGCGCTCGATCCCTCCCGCGAGGGAGCTGTACAGCAGCGCGAAGGCCGCCAGTAGCGCGAGCACCTCGTACATTGCCTAGCGTGTTACACGAGTTCCCGGTGCCGTGCCAAGCTCATTCTTCGAGGCGCGGAGCGCGACGGGGCCGGAAGAGGGAGGATCGCCCATGGCGAGGCAGCTGCTGATCGGATCGGCTCTGGTGATCGCGACGGTTTTCGTCCATGCCCTGGCGACCTCGTTGCTCCTGCCCACCCTTCGCCGCTTGCAGCCAGGCAGCTGGAAACCTCGAGGCAGGCTCACAGAGATGAACATCGTCGCCATCCTCGTCCTGCTGCTCTTCCTGACCGCAGTGGTCGAGGTCGCACTCTGGGCGGTGGTCTACGTGCAGGTGGGCGCCCTCGTCGGGTTCGAGGAGGCGCTCTACTTCTCCATGGTCACGTTCACGACGCTCGGCTATGGCGAGATTGTGCTGATGGAGCGCTGGCGACTGCTCGCGTCCTTCGAGGCAGCGACCGGGATCATCATGTTCGGCTGGACGACCGCCATCATTCTCGCGGCGATCCAGCGCATCGTTCGTGGGCAGGACGCGTCCGAGTCCTAGCCGTGTGCCTCGGCTTCCCGCCAATTCGCCAGCCACGTCTCGAGTTCGAGCTGCCGCGCCACGGTGCGGCTTCGGGTCTCCGGGAGAGCCACTGCCATCGCTTCGCTTGCGGTGCGCAGCCCCGATTCGGCGAGCGGCCCTCCACGCAGCGCTTCGGCTGCGCTCCGGAAGCGGGTCTGGAGGGCCTCCTCGAACTCGCGCGGCAGGCCGCGCTCGCCGAGCACGGCGTCGAAGAGACTCCCGATCCGCGCCATCAGATCGGCCCGGCGCGAGGCATCGAGCCCGCGCTCGGCCGGCTCGGCCTGGGCCTGCGCGTGGAGGGTGCCGAGTCGCGCCGCCTGCTGCGCGTAGCGCGCAACGCTCCCGCCGATCAGGCGGCGCCGGGCATCAGGATCGGTCTCCCGGGTCAGCCCTGCCACGACGCGGCTGCAGAGGTCGAGCTGTCCTGCCGCGCTCTGCCGGAACAGAGTCGCCGCAGTGGCCGGCCATAGGAGCCGGGTCGCCGCCCAGCTGATGCCGAGGGCGAGCGCCATGTAGGTCGCGGTGCTGTAGGGGCCGTAGACGTCGGTCGGCGCCGAGCCCCCCCCGAACACCGGGAGGAGGGCCAGCATCGTCCCCACAGAGCGCGGCGTCTCGAAGGCCGGATTCACCGTAGAGGCCCACGCCAGAACGCTCGCGATCAGCACCGGCGCCAATAGCGCCAGCGGCAGCTCGCCGACATGAGTGTGGAAGAAGACGATGGCGAGGTCGGCGAGGAGCCAGCCCAGCAGCACGGTGGCGCTGACCAGGAGAGCCGTCTTCATCACGCCGCCTCGCGTGGGCACGCTCGCGATCATAAAAGAGATGGGGACCACCATGGAGTTCATGGGCCAGCCGAGGCTGAGCACGCTCAGCAGCGTCGCAGAGGTCGCGATCCCCGCACGGAGCGCGATGTGCTGCCGGAAGGGGTCGAGCGAGAGGCGGCCCGGGTGGGCACGCTCGGGCCGGCGTGCGGACGGGGTCGCGCTGCCCGAAGCCGAGCCGCTCACCAGTCGCGTGAGGACCTCCTCCAGCGTCTTCACCAGCGCGACGAGGTCGCCCAGCGGGCGGTTCTCTGCGTCGGCCCCGGCCTCCCGCAGCGCCGCGTCGATCTCTCCGCCCATCGCCTCGGGGTTCTGGTTCGATGCCAGCGCGGAGGAGGCTCCCTCGAGCGCCGCCGCGACGGCCTCGAGCCCGCGAGCCGGCGCCGCGGGGCGGGACGCGAGCAGCTCGCGGGAGCGCGCCGCCACCGCCTCGAGGATCAAGGCTGCGTGCTCGAGGTTCTCTGCGTCGTGCGGAGAAACGCCGATCTCGCTACGCGCCGGTCCGAGCAGTGCGAGCTGGCCCGCGAGAGGGCTCGGGCTCGGGGCGCCCTCGGCCGCTTCGCCGGGGGTCGAGGCGTGGGCCCGCAGCTCCGCGGCGAGCTGACGGGCGCGTCCGGCCAGCCCGAGCCGGAGCTTGCGCTCGGCGCGGGCGGGCCAGAGCAGGCTGTCGGTCAGGAACACGATGAGCACGCCGATCCCCACCATCGTGGCGCGCTGGAATGCCACCGTCTCGACGTCGCCACCTCCGGTCATGGCGTCGGCGAGGATGATCGCCGTGGTGAAGGCGAAGACGAACCAGGCGTACTGATACCGGGGACCCGAGAAGCCATAGGCGCCGACGACCTGAACCGCGAAGAAGCTGAGCAACAGCAGTGGAGGCGACTGGGAGAACCAACCGAACAGCAGGATCGAGACAAGCGCCGCGACTCCGGTGCCCGCTGCGCGCAGAACGCCCTTGAAGAACGCCCCACCGCTGACGGGCTGTGCCAGCATCAGGACCGTGATCAGGATCCACGAGGAGTGGTTGGTGACCATCCCCGGCAGCTGACCGATCCAGATCGCCGCCGCGGTCGCGGTCGCGAACCGGATCGTGAACGCCGCGCCCGGCGACGCCTCGCCGAGGCCCGCTATGCGGCGCACCAGTGGCAGGGGACGGACCGCCGCCATGTCTCAGTCGTCTTCCCCGTCTGAAAGTGCGTCGATGCGGACCGAAGCGCGCATGCCCTTGCGAAGCGGGTGCTCGGGGTCCACGTCCGGCAGGGTGATCCGCACCGGGAAGCGCTGCGCCATGCGTACCCAGTCCACGGTCGGGCTGACCGAGGGCACCCCCGATGCGCCGAGCGCGCCCTCCCCTCCCTGCTGCTCCACGCCCCAGCCCACGCCCTGCACGAGCCCCTCGAAGCGCACACCCGGGTAGGCCGGGAGGTAGACCCGCGCGCGCTGGCCCGGCCGGATCCGCTCGAGCTGGGTCTCCTTGAAGTAGGCCTCGACCCGCCAGCTGTCGGTGTTGACCAGGGAGAGCATCGGGCTGCCCGTGCTGGCGTAGCTGCCCAGGCTCAGGGTCAGCGCCGTGACCAGGCCGTTCACGGGCGACTCGACGCGCGTCCACTCGAGGTCGAGCTCGGACTGCTCCAGGTCGGCGAGGGCGGCGCGCACCTCCGGGCTGACGCGATCGGCCGTGCCGAGCTCGTGCTGCGCCTGGGCGACGCGCGCCTGCGCATCGTCCACCTGCGAGCGCGCCTTCGCGAGACCGGCGTCAGCCTTGTCTTTGTCCTGATAGGGGATGGCGCCGACCTCGACCAGCGGCTGCACCCGGGCGTACTGCGCCCGCGCGAGGCGCAGCTGCGCCTTGGCTTCTGCGAGCTGGGCCTCCGCGCTCGTCACCGCGTCGCCCAGCGCGCTCACGTCCTGGCCCGCCTCGTCCGCATTCGCGCGGGCCTTGTCCACGGCCGCCTGGTACGGCCGGGGGTCGACCTCGAAGAGCAGCTCGCCGCCGCGCACCGCCTGGTTGTCGACGACGGGCAGGTTCACGATCGGCCCGGAGACACGGGCGACGATGCCCACGACGTCCGCCTCGATGTAGGCGTCGTCCGTCGAGGGATGGCGCTCCTCCCGGCGCAGGAGCAGGCCGGCGAGGACGAGGGCCACTCCGATCGAAATGGCCACGATGCTGATCTGGACGCGTCGGGACACCGGGCCCTCCTAGAATCGGCTGAAGAAGATCCACCAGACACAGAGCGCCGTCGCCAGGGTGAGGCTGACGAAGAAGACGCCCGATTCGCCCAGACTCCGGGCGGCACGCCGTCGACCGAGCCACCAGACGGAGACGTAGGCGAGGACGACGCCGGCCACGGCGGAGACCAGCCAGCCGGGGAAGTAGACGCCGCCGACCTCTACGATCGGAGAGCAGGCGAGACACCCAGGGAGCGCGACTGCGCCGGCGAGCCACGTCGGCCGCCGCTCAGGCATCGTCCCCGCCCTCCGCGTCGGGTTCCGACCCGCAGGACGGTCCGTCGTCGTACTCGTCGAAGCTGCGCTTTCCTTCCGGAAAGAAAAGCACGGGATCGACACGCAGGCGGCTCGACCCGTCGGGAACGACCGCGAACACGCCGCCGGTCACGAGGTCCGTGAACCCGGCGCAAACGAGCCCCAGCCCTTCGACCCCGGCGACCAGCAGCGAGACCGGGGCCAGCGCGATTCCCGCGACACCGCCGCGAGGGCTCCCGGCGAGCGCGCGCACCGGCAGGATCAAGCCGTTGGCCAGCCCGACCGGCCCGCGCGCCAGCTCCGACGGCGTCCAGACCCTGACGCAGCGCCCCTCGGCGTCCCGCTCCCAGCGCGGCTCTGCCGCGGCGGCCGCCGCGACCAGCCACACCACGGGCAGGATCGCCAGCACGCCTCCGGCGAATCGAGACCTCACGGCTGCCCCAGCGAGCGCTCGAGCCCTTGAAGCAGAGCTTCGACGTCCGAGGGCTCTTCGAGGAACGGGAAGAACGCGATCTGCGTCTCCGCATCGATCAGGCTCTCGAGGAAGTCGTAGAGCGCGTTCAGGGAGGTGACCTGCGCCGAGAGGGACTGGTTCTGGGCGTCGAGGAGGTCGAGATAGTCGGCCACGCCTAACACGTAGGCTTCGTTCACGAGGTCGTAGTTCTTCGTCGCTGCCGCCTCCTGCTCTCGCGCGTGCCCGAGGCCGCGGTAGGCGCCGCTGGCCTGGGCGAAGGCCGTCCGGATGCCCTGCTCCAGCGACTCGGCCTGTGCGCGCCGCTCGAGGCGCAGGCTCCCGCGGGCCTCCCTGGCCTGGCGGAGCGCGGCGGGCTTCGCGCCGCCCTGGAAGATCGGGAACACCAGCTGCACGCCCACCCCCCATTCTGTCTCCCTGAAGTCGCTGCCCGAACCTCCGTCGTCGACCAGGTGGTCGGCGCCCGCGAGCAGACTCAGCGACGGGATCCAGAACGCGCGCTCCTTCGCGGTCACGATGCGTTCCTGCGCGGCGATCGCCGCATCGAGCGCGCGGAGTGTCGGGGAGCGCCCGAGGCCCACCCGCGCCAGGTAGTCGCGCAGCTTCTCGTCTGCACCGGGGGCTTCGAGAGCCTGGGCGATCACACTCCGCGCATACACGAAGCCCTGGGCGTCGGCGCTGGAGCGGACCGGCTCCACGCCCTCTTCGGGCGCGCGGCTGCGCACGCGGTTGAGCTCGAACCGGCTCGACAGAACGGCGGTCAGCGCCTGTTCCACATCGATGTCGTTGTGGGCCAGCTGGGACTGCCACCGGAGCAGCTCCCGCTCGCTCGAGTAGCCGGTGGCGACCCGTACGCGCGTGGTCTCGAGGTTCTTGCGGGTCACCTCCCGGTTCTCCTGCTGGATGGTGAGCTGCGCCTGCGAGCGCTCGAGCTCGAAGAAGGAGACGGCTGTCTCCTGCACGATGCTGAGCCGGAAGGACTCGAACTGCTGACGCTGCTGGTCGAAGGTGTGCTGCTGCGCCTGGAACTGGGCCCAGTGGTCCTCGTCGTAGAGCACCTGGCTCAGCTGCGCCTGGAGCGTCGCGGACTCCTCGCTGACGTTGCCGCGATTGCTGTCCGAACGCTCGGAGTCGATGGCCTGGGCCACGCCGCCGACGGTGACCTGGGGCAGCAGCGGGGAGCGCGCCAGCCCGACCGACTCGCGGTCGGCGGCCAAGGCCCGCCGCTGCGACGCGAGCGGGACGCTGGAGTCGAGCGCCTGCTGCACCGCTTCGGAAAGGCTCAGCGAGGGCTCCGCGCCTGCCGCGGGCGCAGCGGCGATGAACGCGGCCCACAGAACGGCGCGAACAGTGTTCGGTGTCAGACGCAGCATCATTCGAGCGGGGCGGTTGGGCCACCTTGCTCCGAGGGCCCGGCGGACAGGTACTCCTCGCGGTAGATGTCCACGAAGGCCAGCAGCATGGCCACGACCACGGGCGCCACGAAGACCCCCAGGAACCCGTACACCTGGAGCCCGCCGAAGAGAGCGAAGAGCAGCAAGAAGGTCGGCATCTGGACCTTCTTGCCGATCAAGAGCGGCCGGATGAAGTTGTCCACCGAGCCGACGGCAATGCCGCCCCAGAGCATCAGCAGGCAGCGCCAGCATGTAGACGTCGAGCATCGCCCAGGAGACGAGCCCCTCCTGGAAGCGCAGCGCTCCGGAGACGCCCGGGGGCACGCGGCCGAGGGAGAGGGGGAGCAGCACGTACAGCAGACCGAGGATCCGCAGGGCCGGCGCCAGGATCGTGGTGAACAGGATCAGCGCCGCGAGGGGCCCCTGGCCCGCGAACCAGAGCGAGACCACACCGGTCACGATCTGGTTCTCCTGGACCTGCCCTTCGAGAGAGAGCCGCAGGAACGGGAATACATTGGCCATGAGCAGCAGGAGCAGCGCCGTCAGTGCCAGGGCGAGCGTCCCATCGATCGGGTTGCGAGACGCCTTCGCCAGCACGCCCCGACAGCGGCTGCAGTAGGCCTTCTCGCCCGGCCGGAGCTCCGGAAGGCTGTGCTGCAGGTCGCAGAACTCGCAGGCGATCACAGGGAACTCGCTACTCACCCCGATGTTGTCGTCGCCCGTTGCATGGCTCGAGGGCCAGCCGGAACCTGGCCGCCGGGGTGGACGCCCATCGCCGCCTGTGACTATGCTAGCAGGTTCAATGGAGCCGATTCCGCTCATAAACCTGGAGCACGTCGCCCGGATCTCGGGCCTGCTCGAGGAGGCGGGCGTTCGTCCGCAGCACTACATGGAGCGAGCCGGCCTCTCGCCGGATCTCCGCGAGCATCCCGTCGGGTTCGCACCGGGACACAATGTCTGGAACCTCGTCGACCTCGCGGAGCGGGGGGAGGGTCTCGGAGACTGGTGGCTCGACATCGCACGGACGGCCGACTGGCACCGCGCGGGCTGGGTCCGCCCGATGACACGAGCGGCCACGTTGGGCGAAGCCCTCCGCATCATGTGCGCCAGCTACGTGCGCCAGATCCCGATGAACCAGCTCGGGATCTCGTTCGAGGGGCCCACTGCCTGGTTCTGGCGGCGCCGCATCGCCGACGTGCGCGACTGGAAGGGTGGCGACCCGGCCGAGCAGTACACGCTCTCCTTCATGCTGGAGGCGATCCGCGCCGGTGCGGGTGCTGCCTGGCTGCCGGAGCGCCTCAAGGTCGAGTCCGCACGGTCCGGCTGGATTGCCACGACCGACCGGTTCCACGGCGTACAGGTCGAACATGATCAGCCCCTGCTCGCCGTGGCGATTCCGCTTCCGCTGCTCGCGCTTCCCGTCTCGATTTCGGTTCACGAGCCCGCCGCCGACGCGGGCCCGGTGCCGGCGGCGGACTTCCACGGAAGCTTGCGCCAGATCCTCGAAGCGTTACCGAGCGATCTCCCGCCGTGCGAGGAGCGCGCGGCCGGCCAACTGGAGATGAGCACCCGCACCCTGCGCCGCCGGCTCAGGGAGGAAGGCACGACCTTCCGCGAGATCACGCGCGAGATCCTCTTCGCGAACGCGCGCGCGCGGCTGGCGGAGCGAGGCCTGACGATCCGGGAGATCGCCGAAGCGCTGGGCTATGCCGATGCGGCACACTTCACCCGGTTCTTCCGGCGCCGGGCGGGCGTCCCGCCGTCCGTCTACCGCGAGCACCTCGCGGACGCCCCGGCTCGAGCCAGCGCAGACTGAACGCGGAGGCCTGGTCGTCGCCGGGATCGACGGCGGTGGAGTTCACTGCGCGGATCTCTTGCGCGCTCAGAAGACGAACTGGAGTCGCCCGCTGAGCATCAGCGTGTCGTCGATCCCGGGCCGGACCGACGGAAGGTACTGGGCGACGGCAGAGAGCCGTACCGCCGGTGTGATGAAGAAGTTGTAGAAGGCTTCCATCCCCGCGTAGTCATCCTCATAGCCAGAATCTTCATTGAGTCGGGACGACGCAAGATCGTTGTAGAACCCACCGAGGCCGAACAGATCATTGGGCCGGCCGGGAATGATGCCACGACCGCCCACTCCGAAGGCGACACTCGTCTGCCAAGGATTCGTGTCCGGGTCTGCGAAGCTGAGACTGGCGAAGATCCCCCATCCCTCCAGATCCGGTTGCCCGTCGAGCAGGTCGAGCGGCCCTTCTCGAGTCTCCTCGACGAAGAGGTACTGCCAGAACGAACCACTCACTTGCCAGGAGTTGGACTTCTTCGATCCACGCAAGCCGATCGCGCCATCGCCCAGCCCGATGGTGGTGCTGCCGAGATCCGTGAAGTCCTTGTCGAAGAAATAGAAGAACGATCCGTTCACGCCGCCGGGAAGGTCGCCGAGCACGTACTGATAGCTCACCGTATTCAGAGACACGCCGCCCTTGTCATCCAGATCTTCGAAGCAGTCGCTGTGCGTGCAGTCGGTGCCGCTGATCACCAGGCTCGTGATCGTCAGGTTCTCGTTCGGCAGGACGACGACGCCACCGCCGATCGTGCTGGCCGGGACGAAGAGCGCGGGGGTCGAGAAGTTCAGGTTCCAGCTCGCAAACTGCGTGCGCCCGCGTCCTCCCGCGAACTCGCTCGGGGTGCCCTCGCCATAGAGGTCCAGCTTTCCCAGGGTCACCCCGAAGTGTTCGGAGAACATCTGGGTGTAGGACAGCTGCGTCAGGGCGATGTCATACCCATCATCGGGGGCGGAGTAGTTGGTGGGGGAGAGAGCAGCGCTGTTGCTCGGTGTCACGTCCCCCGTGTTCACGTTGCCGCTGCTGCCGAACCGGGACTCCGCACGGACCTGAATCAGTGCCCCCGGAATGAGACCCGATCGCATCAGGTCCCATTTCAGATTGTAGGTGACGTTGCCGCCGGGCTCGCTGTCCTTGCTCGCACCACCCGACACCACGCGATCGATCCAGCTCACCGAGTCGATCTCGAACTGGACGCCCAGCTCGGCCAGCTTCGTTCGGTAGCCCAACCAGTCGCCCGAGAGGTGGCTGCGGCTCCAGAAGTCGCCCCCGTAGTCCGGAATCGGGAGGATCCCCGCCGAGGTAGCAGGCTTCGGTTCCCCGGTCTCTGGCTCGATTGCGGCTCCTCGCTCCGCGGAAAGCGCCAGGCACGCAAACGAGAGCCCGAACGCGAGAGCCGCATGCATCAGGGCCCCGCGGATCTTCTTCGAGGCGGCAACCGGGAAGCGCACGCTCGGGTCTCCTGGCAGGTCAACGAACCGACACCGGGAACGATGATTCAGAAGGTCGTCCGGAGCCGCAAGCTGAACGCGGAGGCCTGGTTGTTGTCGGGATCGAGGGCCAGCCGGAACATGGAGTGGTACGTGAGGGTCAGATCCACCAATGGAAATATCGGGAAGCGGTAGAAGATCTCGAGACTGTATTCGCTCCGAGTCCCCGGCAAGCCCGGGTCCACGTAGTTGAGGCCGATCCCGATCACGTCGTTCTTGATGTGACCGATGAAGCTCGGGTCGTAGTAGAGGAAGAGCACGTTGGCCTGGTGCTTGTACAACGCCGAGTCGTTGTAGCTCCTCCCGTACTTCACGATGCCGATCGCCCGGCCGTCGGCGGTCAGCTCCTGCTCGAGCTTGAGGAAGAACCCCCAGCCGCTCGGACCCAGGTTCCCGTTGGACGAAAGCCCGTCCCGGGTGCCGTCGGTGTGCCAGACCGTCAGCTTCGACCAGCCGGCCTTTTCGGTCCTGGGAAATATCTGCGCGGCGAACTCCACCGCCGTGAAGAGGTCGCCTTCGCTGATGTCGCCCCAGTCGTACCGGTCGCCATTTGCGTCGGAGACGAGGCCCATCACACGGACGCGATCGTGGAGGTACCAGACCGCTACCGCACCCAGCCCCGAATCCGGCAGCGCATCGGCGAAGCTCCCCACGCCCGCGGTGGACGTGAACGTGAGGGGGGCGGCTATGTGGGCCGAGGTGGACAGAATCGCGTCGGGCGTGATCTTGCCGATCCGATAGACCCAGCCCGCTTCCTTGCTGCCCTGTTGCCAGTAGAGGTTCCGCAGCGGGAGGAACGTGGGCGTGTACGCGGCGAAGGTGTTGCCGGGCCTGCTCAGGCTCCCGAGCGCCTCCGTGCCGAGATCTTCGGGGCCCGTCGTGCCCCAGTCCCAACGGCCCTGCACACCGAACGAGAGCTGCCCCTGGGTCGGCTTCCCCCGGTGGAAGAGCTCCCAGGTGCCCGTGAAGTCCACGGTGCTGGCCGTACCCCAGGTGTCGGTACCCGGGAGCGACTCGTTGACCACCTGGAACAGCTGGTTGAACCCGAACCCGAGTTCCAGACCGGTCGCGTCGTACAGCGACTTCTTCCACCGACCGGTGAACTCGTGAACGCCGTGCAGCGGAGACCGCGAGAACAGCGCGTCCTTCTGCTCTCGCCGCTCCCGGATCGCCGGCAGCAGGTTCTCGGGGTCCAGGGGATCGGCGCTCAGCGAGCCACCCGTCGGGATGTGAGGCCCGGAAGGCTCCGGATCCGGGGCGCTGGCCTCCGTCGCCTCAGTTGCCTCCGCCGCCTCCGACGGAGGCGACGCCTCGGCCCCAGCCGAGAGAGACGCGAAGGTCGCCACGATGGCCAGCGCGAGCGCAGCTGCGAAGGACCTGCTCATGATGTTCGCCCCGCAGGCTGGCTGTGCCCCGGCCGCCTACATGCCGGAGTTGTTGAAGCCCCCGGTGACCGGGTAGAAGTTGCCCGTCGTGTACATGTTGTGGCCGTCGAGCAGGGCCATGGCGAAGTGCGCGGCCTCGCGCGTCTCGCCCAGACGCCCGGTCGGAATCTCCTCCAGGAGAGCCGCCATGATCTTCGGGTCCTTGTCGGCGCCCAGCGTGTGCTTGAAGCCCGGATAGTTCATGAAGTTCGTCCCGACGACGTTGACCGTGACGTTCTTCTCGGCGACCGTCAACGCGGCGCAGCGGCACATCATGTTGGCAGCCGCTCGCATGACGCTGTACGACACGAGGCCCGGGTGGGGCTTCTCGCCCGTCGCGCTGGTCTGCACGACGACCTGGCCTCCGCCACCCTCGACGAGCGGGGGGAGCACCGCCTGCAGCCCGTAGAGGACGGCCATGACGTTCTGGTTGTAGGACAGCTGCATGTTCTCGGGCGTCTCCTCGAGGATGTTCTTCCCGCCGTGCCAGGCGGTCCGGATGAACACCGAGTCGTAGCCACCGAACTCCGCCATCGCGGCGTCGACCACCTTCTGGAGCACGCCGGGCCGGCCCTCGTCGTTCGGGGCTTCCTGCTCGATCCCGGGGACGACAACGACCTTGTGGGCGCCGAGGTCCTTGAGCTCCTTCTCGAGGCCCTTCTTGACGTCGGCGATGACGAGGCCGTAGCCGCGCTTCGCGAACTCCTGGGCGACGTAGGGACCCATGTTCAGCTGTGTGTCCGTGACGATCGCGACGCGCTTGCCCGAAGGCGAGTTGGTCCTCAGCTTGTCCGCGTCCGGCGGCTTCGGCTGTGCCATTGCAGGCGCCGAGGCGGCAGCGACTGCCGCGGCCCCCGCCGCTCCCGCCAGCATGAAGCTTCGGCGATCCATGCCCTTCAGATCATCGTCGTGCGTGTCGGAACCCATCTCTATGTCTCCCATTAGTTTCTTCAGAAGGATTTCGCTCGACCTGGCTTCAGGGCCGCGTCGCTGCGAAAGGAATGTCGAGGTACTCGATCGCCGCGGCGCCGGTGACGATGGGCCGGCCGACCTTGTTGATCAGCTCCCTGGCCCTTTCCATCTGCTCCACGTTGCTCGGGCCCTTGCCCCAGTCCTCGAGCCCGACGCGGAAGCTGCCGCCCCGCTCGAGGGCCATTTGGGCGAGTGGCGTCGACATGATGTCGTTGGCAATCAGACCCACGGACCATTTCAGGTCGAGCCCCTCGATCATGTGCAGATAGAGCTGCAGCGCCTCGGGGATCGGCGGCGCCATGCCGGCGAAACCGTAGTCGGCGAAATAGATGTTGAGTTTCGAGCCGCGCGGCAGGGTACCTGCCCTGGCCATGGCGACCACGTTCTTCATCCAGCCCGGCTCGAACACCGAGATCGACGCCCCGCAGCCGAGTTCGTTGCAGGTGTCGATGTTCATCTTGTTGTCGCCTGGCCAGAAGCCGTACCACCAGAAGCCCTTCTCGGGGATCATGCCGTTCTCGTCGTAGACCGCGAGGGGGACGACCCCGGTGTCGAGCAGGATCATGTTGGCAAGGCCCGCCTCCGCCAGTGGGCGTTGGTGCCCGCTCTGGATCTCCGGCGGCCAGACGGTGCGGTTCTTGCTGTAGACCGCCGCGTCGAAGTTCGCCGTCGGGTAGATGATCCCATGGGGATGCTTCTTGCGGACCGGCGTGAAGGCGTCGGCGTAGGCCTGGGCGGCCGCAGCCACGTCCGCGTTCGGCTTGTTGGAATGGGCGTGGACGATCGTCGCGCCCGCATCCAGGCACTTGATCGTTTCTGCCGCAATTTCGGCCGCCGTCTCCGGTGCGGCCGGGTTGACCTTCTTCGTGGTCGAGCCGTTGATTGCGACCTCGAGGATCACCGGCGTGTCTTCCTTCTTGAAGGAGAAGTTGCTGCTCAGTCCGGACGCTGCCGGCCCGGCGATCACTCGGCTCGCCGCAACGGTGGCGCCGGCACCGGCCACTGCTCCCAGGAACTCTCTTCTCTTCATAGGTCTTGTGTCCTCATCCAGGTGACAGCCACCTGTCGATTAGATCTCAGGTTTCGACGAAACGAAATCCAAAGCCCGCTCTAGCCGACCTCGACCGTGCCGTCCTCATGGATGGCGATCGGATCTCCCGTCTTCACGGTCTCGAGGAACTCGTCCCCGAGCAGGTCGATCGTGATGACGCGCCGTTCGTTCCAGACGTCATCCATCAACAGTCCGGCATACGAGACGGAGTCGATGTGCTGCGAGAACAACATTGCCTTCGGTCCCAGACCCAGACTCCCCACGCCCATCAACGAGGCACCGCCCAGAGAGGAACCTACAGTTGAGGTGGTGCAGATGATCGCGCCACCCAGCTCCTTCTTGTAGAAATCCTTGTTGTTTGGATCGGTACAGGGAGCAGTTTCCGAATTGCCTCCGAACAGGTTCTCGAGGTAGGAGCCGGTCGTGTTGAACGGCTGCTTCGATGCGAGCGCCTTGCCCTCGAGGTTGCCGGCGAGCAGCGGGCGTCCTTTGAACGATTTAGTGGCCATGAGATTCTCCAGATTTCCTGTTTAGCTGGATCTCGCGAAGCCCTCTGTCAGAAAAGACGGAGGGACCAGCGCATCCTATGCGTTTCTCGGAATCTTACCCGTCAAGATGACCTCGAGGATGGCGTCGTCCTCGAGGTAGCGCACTGCGGGAAAGTAGTTCCGCGTCTTGGGCGAATTCGTGACGCCGTAGATCCGATCCGAGAAACCCTTCATGCCCGCGTAACTCACCGTGCACATGTTCGTGAACCGCATGTTGGCCTCCGTCATCTTCCCGGCCAGGACCGGTTCGTCCTTGACGAGGTGGTCACGCACCACGTTCGAGCAGAACAGCTTGGTCGGGATGGCGGCCGTCGGCATGCCTTTCTTCTCGATGGCCTCCGTCACCTTCTTTCCCCAGTAGACGATTTCCTCGTAGGTGTTGTGCGGACAGCCAATCAAAGCGACCGTCGGGTCTTTGGGACGCCCTTCCCATTCGACCGGGAACTTGGCGAGGACCCGCGCCTGCTCGGCATCGTCGTAGACGTAGGTCTCGTAACCGTCCTTCAGCAGCTTGCGCCCCTTCTCCTTGGCGTCGGGGGTGAGGTTCTCCACGTGGTAGAGGCCCACGGCGCCGCTGGCTGCGGTGGCACTGCCCATCTTCTTCAGCAGGTGCATGTTCTCGTTGGAGACTTCGGTCCCGAGGTATTGGTCCATGCCGGCGATGAAGGGGACGCCGTCGATCACCTTGAGGCCGATGGCCGTGCCGAGCACGCCCAGATCCGGCTCTTTCGAGGTCTTCACGTCCACGAGCCAATTGGCCATGCGGCCTTCGTCCGTCATGAGCCCGAACAGCGGCGCCTTGCCGAGAAGCCCGCAGAGCAGCTCCATGCCGCCGGCGTTGCGGTTGGTCCGGAGTCCGAGTGCTGAGTTGCCGTAGTTGATCGCGGAAGACTCCGCCCAGGCCACGTAGGTCCCCGGCGGCGGCGCATTGCCAACCTCGGGTACGTAACAGGCGCAGCTGCGGTAGTTCAGGTCCGGCGCGCCGAGCTGGGCATGAACCCAATCGAGGTCCCGCTGAAACTTGTAACCCTCGTAGATCAACTGCATGTCCGTCTCGTTGTTGTTGACGTTGTAAATGTCGTAGCAACGCGGATTGACGGTGTAGGGTGCGTAGGTCTTCAACCCGGCATCGGCGCATTCCTGAAACAGATCGATCATCGGCTTCATGTAGTCCGTCCCGGTATACAGGGAGCAGTGTGGCGCGCCGCCGAGATCGACCAGTTTCGGGGCTCCGAAGGCATTGCCAAAGCCGACGACGATCTTCATGACCTTGGCCAGCTCCGGCCCCTTCTTGCCATCCATGATGGCCTGCTCGTCCTTCGTGAGCGGCATCTGGTAGGGCGCCTTCGGATCAGCCTGCTGAGACTTGCTGCTGGTGTGCTTGAATCCGTGCTGGGTGTTCCCGTCTGCGCCCGCGACCGAGCCGTCGGAGTGCTGGAGGCTGCCCGCGTAGTCGGGGACCTTGCCCTTCTTGTCGCTCTTGGATGCGGCCGCCCTCGCGGCGGGCTTCCCGAAGGCGACCTTCGCGTACAGGCTCTGGAGCGCCGCGGGAGCGAGCGCACCAAGCGGCATCATCTTGACGAAGGTTCTGCGCTTCATTGAATCTCCCTTGCGGTAGACGTCGAATTGACCCTAGGCCCCGCGTGCCGAGGCTGAACGTAGTTCCGGTGCATCACAGCGTCGAGGGCTACCCGGTGACATTTCGGTGAATCGCGCTTGCCATTTTCGGCCACGCGACTCCCGGCACGCGCGTCACTGGATTCCGCAGGTCGCCTTGATCTGTGCGATGCGCTTGTCGATCGCCTCGTTGTACTCGCCGAGTGCCACCTTCACCTTCGTGCCCTCGGTCCCGGTCAGCACCCTTCTCGTGATGCAGCAGGCGCAAATCGCCCTGGGCCGTGGAGCAATCGACCGCCGCCGGGCCAACGTCGCAGAGCGGGCGCTCGAGGGCGCGACGGCGATCTATCCGGCTGGAATCGTGGTCGGGGACTCGTGCCCCGAAGATCTCTCACTACTTCCCCCTACCTATAAGCCTGGCGCGCTCCGGTGCGCTCGAGCCCCGCAGCCACCCGGCCGCAGGCTAGAATCGACGACGGGTGCGCCCTGAATGCCGCGCGCCGGGCCCGGCGTCGTTATAATCGCGCGCCATGCAGCTCGTGGCCGTGGCGCGCCTCGCCACCCTGCTCGCCTTCCTGGCCTGGATTCCCGCGCCCACGCCGGGGGTGGCCGCCCCCGAAGTGGGAACCGAGGCGGGCGCCGCCCCGGAGCCCGAGGCGATCCCGTTCGAGGAAATCGCGGATCGGGCCGAGGAAGTGCGCAGCGAGCTGGCGCGGCTCCGTCCCAAGGAGGCCTCGCGCGAGCAGCTCGAGCGTATCGCCGCGGAAATCGAGGCCACCCTCCCCGAGATCGAGTCGCGACTCGCCCGGACCGACGAGGCGCTCGCCGGGGAGCCGAACGCCCGCACGCTGACGTCGCTGGACGCGCAGGTCCGCGACGCGCTGAAGAGCGTGCTCGCGTGGGAACAGCAGCTCGACGACGTGGTCGAGGAGCGGCGCGAGGCGCTCGACCAGATCGACGCGATGGCCACCGCGTGGGAGCGCACCGCGGAAATCGCCAAGGGCTGGGGCGTCTCGACGACCACGTCGCAGCGAATCCGGGGCACGCGCCGCGAGATCTCCGACGCGCGGGCGGAGCTGCTGGCGCGCGGGCGCGAGTACGTGACTCTGCGCGACCGGTTGGTCGATCCGGGAAGCGCGCTCCGTGACCGCCTCGCACAGCTCGAGGCCGCCGGTGCGAGTCGGATCCAGGGCCTCCTCGAGGTCGACCGCCCGCCTCTCTGGAGCTCCGAGCTGCGCGACTCCCTCCGGACGGAGTGGCAGGAGCGCGGACACGTCCTCGAGGAGCTGCAGCAAGCGGCGAACTGGGTGCGCGAGAACGCTCGCATGCTCTCGATCCATCTCGGCCTCTTCATTGCCCTCGGAGCGGGCCTGCTCGCGCTCCGCTCGCGGGCCCGGGAGTGGGCCGAGGACGACTACGACCTGGCCGAGGCCCGGGAGGTGTTCGAGCGGCCGTGGGCCATGGCCCTGATCATCTCTGTCGTCGCGACCACCGATCTCTACGAGTTGGCACCGCGCGCGGTCGCCGTGATCGCCAGCCCGGCGATCGCGCTCGCCGCGGTCACCATCGGACGGCGGTTCCTGGTGCCGAGCATGGCGCCGCTCTTCTGGGGCCTGATGGCGATCTTCGTCGTCGACCAATGCGGCGACCTCCTCAGCACGGCCGCGGCCCTCGACCGCGTTGCGGCCTTCTTCCAGATCACCGCCGCGCTCTTGCTGCTCCTCTGGCTCCAGCGCCCGCAGCACCTGACGTCCATCCCGCTCGAGCTGCGGCGATCCTCCTTCATGCAGCTTCTCGGCGCAGCGATGCGGGTGGGGTCCGCGCTGCTCGCGGTGGCGCTCTTCGCGGACCTGTTCGGCTGGGGCAACCTGTCGAACCTGCTCGGACACGGCGTGCTGCGCGCCGCCTACCTGGGCGTCTTCGTCTTCGTCTCGCTCAAGGTCTTCCAGAGCCTGATGGACTTCGCGCTCGTGGTCCGGCCGCTCCGTCTCGTGCGCGGCATCACGCGCCACCGAAACGTCGTCCGGCGCCGGCTCAAGAGCCTGCTCTACCTGGTCGCCCTGGGCACCTGGGTCTCACTGACCCTCTCGGAGCTGGGGTTGTGGGGGTCCGCGCGAACCGGCGTCGTGGACCTGCTCGAGGCACAACTCACCATCGGCGCCCTCTCGATCTCGGCGGGCAACGTGCTCGCGTTCATCCTCACGGTCTGGCTCTCCTTCCTGATCTCGCGGCTGGTGGACTTCGTGCTCCGGGAGGACGTGTTCACGCGCGTCGAGACCGGGCGCGGCGTGCCCTACGCCGTCTCGGGGCTCGCGCGCTACGGGCTGATCTTCGCCGGATTCCTAGTCGCTCTGGCGGCGGCGGGCGTCGAGCTCGGGAGCCTCACCGTGATTGCGGGCGGGCTCGGCGTGGGCGTGGGCTTCGGGCTCCAGAACGTGGTCAACAATTTCGTGTCGGGCCTGATCCTGCTCTTCGAGCGCCCGATCCAGGTGGGCGACACCATCCAGCTGCCGGAGGTCTGGGGCGAGATGAAGCGCATCGGGATCCGTTCCAGCGTGGTGCGGACCTTCGACGGCGCCGAGGTCATCTTGCCGAACGGGATGCTCGTCTCGGAGAAGGTCACGAACTGGACCCTCTCGGACAATCGTCGCCGCGTCGAGGTGGACATCGGCGTCGCCTACGGGACTCCGGCGCCGCGCGTGATCGAGCTCCTCCTCGAGGTCGCGCGAACCCACCACCAGGTGCTTCCCACCCCCGAGCCGCAGGCGCTCTTTCTCGAGTTCGGAGACAGCGCCCTGCTCTTCAGACTCCGGTTGTGGATCGGGAAGTTCGACGACGGCTATCCGGTCCGGAGCGACCTCGCCGTGGCCATCCAGACAGCGCTCGAGGAAGCGGGGATCAAGGTCCCCTTCCCCCAGCGCGACCTGCACCTCGTGAGCGTCAGTGCCGGCGTGGGGTCCGACCCGTCTGAAGGGCGTTGACGAGGTGCTGCCTTCCGGGGTGGCTTGTTAGTCGGAGCCGAGTCGGAGCGTCGTGGGATCGGCGTTACGCCGTGACCGACAACGCAAAGGCGCACAGGAAGCCCAGCGCGGCGATCAGCCCCGAATAGTCGTGCGTTCCCTCGAACGCCTCCGGGATCATCGTGTCCATGAGCATGGCGAGGATCGCGCCGGCAGCCAGCGCGGTCGTCGTGGCCTGCGTCTCGGCGGACACGCCCTCGAAGACCGTGAATCCTGCCACCGCCGCCAGCCCCGACAGCAGCGCGATGAAGGTCCAGAGTCCGAAGACGAACACGGGCGTCCGCCCGGCCTTCTTCATGCCCGCCGAGCTGGAGAGGCCTTCCGGGATGTTCGACACGAAGATGGCCGCGACCGTCGCCACGCTGACCGCGCCACCCGTGAGCATGCCCAGGCCGATGGCCATCGACTCCGGGATCCCGTCGAGGAGGGCGCCGAGCGCGATGCCCGCGCCACTTCCGCCCGACTCGTCCTCCGAGGGCTGCTGGCCACCCGAACGCTTGCGATGCTTGGCCCCAAATCGGGCCAGGAGCAGGTTCGCCGCGGTGTAGATCACGGCTCCCGCGGCGAAGCCGAGCGCGGTGGCGCCTGCGCCACCTTGCTTGAACGCCTCGAGGACGAGCTCGAAGCTGAGCGCCGAGATGAGGACCCCGGCCCCGAAGGCCATCACAGCGGCAACGAGTCTCGGCGGAAGCTTTACCGCGTACCCGATGGCCGCACCGAGGACGAGCGCCCCGCCCGACAGGAGACCCCACAGACCCGCTTGCATCCAGAGCGCCATGAGCCCCTCCTCGAGTTCCGGCGCAGACTGTACCCGGCGCGTCGCGCGGCGCCTCGAGACCCTTCGCGGCTCATCGACGCCGAACGCGGCTTCGACGGTCGAGGGGCTTGCCATTTCTGGCCACGGAGTGAGTCCGATGGGTGCGAGTCTCCCCGGGTTTCCCGCGCGGGAGGCCCAGCTGCCTGTGGCCAGAATGGCAAGCCGCCAGCGCGGCTAGCCGGGGCAATACGGCACGGACCGAGGTCCTAGGCCCCAGTTGGAGCGTGCCATTCGCTCTCTCGTCCGCTGTGCCGGAACTAGCACAGTGGACTCGCCGGAACTCGTGCCGATGGCATGCGATGAGTTCCGCCGAAACGTGCGGACGATCGGCGATTTTCCTAGAAGTCGGCTTGGTTATTGCTAGAACTTCAGGTGAAATCGCGAAGGAGGTGAACATGACGATCGGACGAATCGTGGCGCGGACTCTCGGTCTGCTTGGAATGAGTCTCTTGCTGGCGGCCGGAAGCGCGCAGGCGCAGACGGTGCTCCGCGACGGCGACAACGCGATCGGCATCGACGACCTCGAGATCCTCGGGTCCGTCTACAACGTCACGTTCGTCTTCGACACGCTGGATTCCGTCTACGGTCCCCCTCCCGGCGTCTTCCGCTTCGACCGGAATCGCGACGCCAAGGATGCGACCGACGCCATCAACGCAGCGCTCAACGGCGAGGGGGGCATCCTCTCGGTGGGCCCGAACGAGGCTCCGATCTACGGGATCGGCTTCGCCCACTTCCCCTACGAGGACCTGGACGTCCTCATCACGCGCGACGCCCTCTTCGAGGAGGGCGCATGGATCCTGAGAGACGAGCCCGGGAGCCGCGGGTGGGAAATGACGACCACCCTGGCCCAGTTCGAGCTGGCGAGCACCGGGCCCACGACGACGGTCGCGGCTACGACCACGACCTCGACTGGGACGACGACCACCGGCGCGGGCACGACCACGACCTCGGCCGGGACGACGACCACCGGCGCGGGCACGACCACGACCTCGGCCGGGACGACGACCACCGGCGCGGGCACGACCACGACGTCTGCGGGCACCACCACGACCACGGGCGCGACCACGACGACGATCGTGCAGGTGGCCCTCTGCTCCGAGGCGCCGATCAAGGGCTGCTTCGCGGCCACCAAGGGCTCGCTCAAGGTCAAGGAGAAGAAGGTCGGCAAGGAGTCGTTCAAGGCGCAGCTGCAGAAGTTCGACGGTGCCACCACCCAGGCCGAGTTCGGCAACCCGCTCGCCGACGGCGGCACCGCCTACGAGATCTGCATCTGGACTCCGGACGGCTTCGTCGAGCGGCTGCTCGTGGACCAGGCCGGTCAGACCTGCGGCAAGAAGTCGAAGGAGTGCTGGAAGGACAAGAAGGGCAAGGGCTGGGACTACAAGGACGACCTGGCTGCCTCCGACGGCGTGAAGAAGATCAAGCTCCAGTCGGGCGACGCCGGCAAGGGCAAGGTCCAGGCCGACGCCGCCAACAACGAGAAGAAGGGCCAGACCGCCCTGCCGACCGGGATCGCGGCGGACCTCCAGGGAGCCACGATCGCGCTCGTGCAGGTCACGACCACCGACGCGGCGTGCTACCAGGCACTGCTCAGCGACGTGAAGAAGAACGACGGGGTGCAGTTCGAGGCCAAGGTGGCCAAGGACAGCGGCGATGGTGGCGGGTCCGGCCCCCTCTGCGGGCGGGAGCTGTGTGCCGAGGACGAGGCTCTCTCCCAGCAGTGCGAGGACTTCGTCCAGGCCTGTCTCACCTTCGAGGCGGTGAACGAGGACGAGTGCGCCGGCGGGGGAATCCTCATCTGCGAAGGCGGCCCGCCGGACGGCACGGACCCGGGCAACGTGTGCTCGATGAACCTGTGTGCGGCCAACGCGGGTCTGGCGCAGGAATGCCAGGACTTCCTGGACACCTGCCTCCTTGCCGGGGAGCCCGAAGAAGATTGCGTGGGAGCCGCGCTCTTCATCTGCTTGGCCGAGGAGACGCTCTAGGCCTTCGGCTCGAAGCCTCCAGCGCGCGGTCCCCACGACCGGGGCCGCGCGCTGGCTACCCTCCTTTCGGATCCGTGCGATCGCGCTCGAGGACGCGGGACCAGCGTCCCCCTCCCCCAGCGCGACCTGCACCTGGTCAGCGTCAGCGCGAGCGCAGCGCCCGGCCAGGAGCCCACGGGAACCGCTCGGCGATCCGCGAGCGCGGCGCGGCGCCTGAAATGGCAAGCCCGACACGCCAAGGTGGCCAAGGACGACGGCGATGGTGGCGGGTCCGGCCCCCTCTGCGGGCGGGAGCTGGCACGGGCTCCGACAACGAGGGCGCTATATCTGCGAGTCGATCGGGAGGATCGAGATCAGCCCGGCCTCGAAGCGCCGGGTCCAGGAGGTCCGCGGTGGCTTCCGGTGATGCAGTACCTCGCCTTTCTGAGGCTCGAGCCACGTGGGCTCGCCGGACTCGTCGAGCACGACCTCCCAGCTGTTCTCGGGGCGTGTGTCGCGCTCGATGGTGTCTGCGATCTGGCCGGCCAGCTCCGGGCTGTGGACGATGAGCGCGATCTCGCTGTTGAGCTCGGCCGAGCGCGGGTCGAGGTTGTAGCTGCCGACGTACACCGCCTGCCGATCGCGGACGATCGATTTGGCGTGCAGTCCGAGCACCGCGTCGGGCTCGCGGTCCGGCGGCGAGTAGCGCGGAGCGATGGCCGCGTCGGGTCTCAGCTCGAAGATGCGCGCTCCACCGGCGAGCAGCTCCGACCGCTGGTCGGCGTAGACCGCCTGAGCCGGCACCATGTCGGTGGACGCCAGCGAGTTCGTCACGATACGAACCTCGACGCCGGCGCGGGTGGCCTCGCCGAGCGCTTCGAGGGTCGGCTCCCGCCACGCCAGGTAGGGCGTCTCGAGCAGCAGCTCCTGCCGGGCCTCGGCCATGAAGCTGAGGAGCACATCGCGCACCCGGGTGAAGCCGCTCGCGTCCGGGCCTTCCGGGGGCGCTTCCGGCCGATCCCAATGCACCTCGGACCGCGCCCAGACGAGCTCGGCCAGGGACGTCTCGAGCACCTCCTCCAGATCCGCTGCGGAGGAGCGGATCGGATACGCGAGATCGTCTGCCGCGACCGAGGAGCGGACGGAGGACAGGACCCGGTCGACGTCCTTCGGCTTCGGCCGAGCCGGGGTGAGCGCCTCGAACGGGATCGCCCAGCTGCCGTTCCAGTACTCGTCGAAGCTCGCACCGAGCTCCGCGACGACCGGCCCCGCCGCGAGCACGTCGCGGTCGCGCAGGTTGAACTCCCGGTGGAGCCCGAAGTACTCGTCCGCGACGTTCCTGCCGCCGACGACGCCGAAGCTGCCATCGACGAGGAACTGCTTGTTGTGCATCCGGTGGTTGAGGCGGCGGAAGCGCACGGCCAACCCGAGCCCTCGCGTCAGGGCCGTGCGCCGCGCCACCACCGGGTTGAACACCCGGATCTCCAGGTTCGGATGGCGATCGAACGCCGCGAGGCGGGCATCGCGGCCGCCCAGGTAGAAGTCGTCCACCAGGATCCGGACGCGCACCCCGCGATCCGCGGCGGCCACGAGCGCCCCGGCGAGGAGCGTGCCCGCCGCGTCGTCCTGCCAGATGAAGTACTGCGCGTCGATGCTGCGCTCGGCGAGAGCCGCGAGCGTGACTCTCGCCTGCATGTCCGCCTGCGGTGCGTCGAGCAGGCGAAACCCCGACAGCCCCGGGTGCTCCGAGGCGACGGGGGCGAGCCGCTTGCCGAGAGAGGTCGAACCCGGATCGGAGAACGCGACCGACCCGGGTCGCTGCTCGAACTCCGGGGCCGTGGCGCAGCCGGCCAGCAACGCGAGGAGCACCGAGAAAAGTCGCGTCGAGTTCCGCATCTGGGTTTGCCCCCTCGTTCGTCCGGGGTGTCCTATTCCTCTTCTCGCGTCCGGTCCCCGGCGGCTTCCAGCATGCCCTGGGTGGCGTCGTCCTGGGCGGCCGCCACTAGATCTTCCGGTCCAGCTTCTCGCCCTTCTTCCCGTTCTTCTTCTCGCGCTTTGCGTCGCCCTTCGCGTCCTTCTTCTCGCGCTTCGCGTCGCCCTTCGCGTCCTTCTTCTTGCGCTGGATGTCCTCCTTGGCGTCCTTCAGTTGGTTGGCCCAGGCGCTCTGGGGGGCGACGCCCACCGATGCGAACACGGCGACGACTATCAGGGTCAGGATCCATCTCATCGTGATTCCTCCTCGGGTCGGGGAACCGGGCGGCCCATCCGCTCGCTTCTCCGCACGGCAATCCTCGAAATGGGCAATGATCGACCACTACGCAAGCCGTGTGCCAGGAGCGTGCCCGACGCGGGTGGCCGACGGGAGCGGTTTCCGCGGTTGGCCGAAAATGGCAAGACGCGGGGGATCATCGCGAAGCAGTGGGTCGGTAGCGCTCGCCCCGCCGGAAGCCCTTCCCCCACCTCCGTGTGGCCAAAAATGGCAAGCCGCCTGCGCGGCTAGCCGGGGCAATGCGCGATGGGTCGGGGCGCTTGGCCGCACTCGAAGCATGCCAGTCGCTCTCTCGTCAGCCGTGCCGGAACTAGCGCCCTGGACTCGCCGGCACTCGTGCCGATGGAATGCGATGAGTTCCGCCGAAACGTGCGGACGATCGGCGATTTTCCTAGAAGTCGGCTTGGTTCTTGCTAGAACTTCACGTGAAATCGCGAAGGAGGCGAACATGACGATCGGACGAATCGTGGCGCGAACCCTGGGTTCTCTCGCAGTGACCCTGCTCCTGGCAGGCGGTGCCGCACAAGCAGTGGAAGTGATCCGCGACGGGACCAACGCCCTCGGGATCGTGGACTTGAACGTGAATGGCACGAGCTACAACGTCACCTTCGTGTTGGAGAGTGCAGCAGAACTCCACGGTTCTTACCCCGGGGTCTTCCGCTTCGACACGAAGGTGGAGGCCGGCGATGCGGTTTTCGCCGTGAACGTAGTGCTCAACGAGGAGAACATTACTGAGGTGGGCCCGGTAGGGTCCGGATCCCCGCTCTTCAAGCTGGCCTTCGACGCCGGTGCGCCCATCCTCGATGTGGAGTTGGCTTACGTCAGGCTCGCCGCTACCGAAGGCGGCGCCGACTGGCTCCTGCAAGAGGACACGAACTTCCAGGTCTGGCCCGACCCGACCTTTTACGCGGAGTTCGAGGTGGCGGGCGGCGTGACCACGACCACGGTCGCCGTGACGACCACGACGTCCTCGGGCACGACGACCACGGGTTCCGGCACGACGACCACGGGTTCCGGCACCACCACGACCTCGTCCGGGACAACCACGACGACGGACTCGACGACGACCACGGTCGTCCAGGCGGCGGTCTGTTCGGACGCGCCCCTCACGGGCTGCGTCGTGGCGGAGAAGTCCTCCCTCAAGGTCAAGGAGAAGAAGGTCGGCAAGGAGTCGATCAAGGCCCAGCTGCAGAAGCTCCTGGCGGGGACCACCCAGGCCGACTTCGGCAACCCGCTCATGGCAGGCGGAACCGCCTACGAGGTCTGCATCTGGGACCAGGAGGGCTTCGTCGACAGTCTCCTCGTGGACCAGGCCGGCCAGACCTGCGGCAAGAAGTCGAAGGAGTGCTGGAAGGACAAGAAGGGCAAGGGCTGGGACTACAAGGACGACCTGGCTGCCTCCGACGGCGTGAAGAAGATCAAGCTCCAGTCGGGTACCGCCGGCAAGGGTAAGATCCAGGCCGACGGCGCCAACAACGAGAAGAAGGGCCAGACGGCGCTGCCCACGGGTGTCGCCGCGAAGCTGCAGGGGGCCACGGCGGCCCTGGTGCAGGTCGCCACCAGCGACGCGGGATGCTTCTCGGCGGTCGTGAACGACGTCAAGAAGAACGACGGGGTGCAGTTCGACGCCAAGGGCAAGGTCGACGCGCCGGACGAGCCGCCGCCCGAGGAGCCCGACTCGCTCTGCAACGAGGACCTCTGCGCCGAGAACGAGGCCCTGTCCGAGCAGTGCGAGACGTTCGTGCAGGCCTGTCTCGCCTTCGAGGCGGTGAACGAGGACGAGTGCGCCGGCGGGGGAATCCTCATCTGCGAAGGCGGCCCGCCGGACGGCACGGACCCGGGCAACGTGTGCTCGATGAACCTGTGTGCGGCCAACGCGGGTCTGGCGCAGGAATGCCAGGACTTCCTGGACACCTGCCTCCTTGCCGGGGAGCCCGAAGAAGATTGCGTGGGAGCCGCGCTCTTCATCTGCCTGGCCGAGGAGAGCTTCTAGGTCTCGGCCCGAACCTGCCAGGGCGCGGCCCCATGACCGGGGCCGCGCCCCGAATAGCCACTCCGTGACTCGAAGGTGTGGCGGTTTGCCTGCGTGACCGTGGGTAGGGATCGAGTGTTCGCGCCACGCTAGGCACGCTTCTCGCACTGTGGAGGTACCACCGGGGTTTCCGGGCAATCGGCTTGGTTCCTGCTAGAAATCAGGGTGGAATCACGAAGGAGAACAAGATGACGATCGGACGCATCGTGCCGCGGACGCTGGGTTCGCTCGCAGTGACCCTGCTCCTGGCAGGCGGTGCCGCACAGGCGCAGACAGTCGATCGCGACGGGACCAACGCCCTCGGGATCTTCGACTTGAACGTGAACGGCACCGTCTACGACGTCACCTTCGAATTGATCGACGCACAGACCATCCACGGTTCCCCGCCCGGGGTCTTCCGCTTCGACACGAAGGATGAGGCCGGGGATGCGGTCGCCGCCGTGAATACGGTGCTCCGCGACGAGGCAATCACCGGGGTGACCTCGGAAGGATCCGCGCTCTACAAGCTGGCCTTCGACTACGGGGAGCCCCTGAGCGCTCCCACGGCCTACGTCAGGCTGGCCATCACCGAAGGGGCGGGGTCCGACTGGATCCAGCAGGAGGACACGAACTTCCAGCTCTGGACCGACGAAACGGTCTTCGCGCTGTTCGAGTTGCCGGGCGGCGCGACCACGACCACAGTCGCCGTCACGACGACGACCTCGTCCGGGACGACGACGACCTCGTCCGGGACGACGACGACCTCGTCCGGGACGACGACGACCTCGTCCGGGACGACGACGACCTCATCCGGGACCACCACGACGTCGGCCGGCACGACGACGACGACGGGCGCGACGACGACCACGATCGTCCAGGCGGCAGTCTGTTCGGACGCGCCCCTGACGGGCTGCGTCGTGTCGGAGAAGTCCTCCCTCAAGGTCAAGGAGAAGAAGGTCGGCAAGGAGTCGATCAAGGTTCAGCTGCAGAAGCTCACGGAGGTGACCAGCCAGGCCGACCACGGCAGCCCGCTCATGGCAGGCGGAACCGTGTACGAGATCTGCATCTGGGACCAGGAGGGCTTCGTCGACAGTCTCCTCGTGGACCAGGCCGGCGAGACCTGCGGCAAGAAGTCGAAGCCGTGCTGGAAGGACAAGAAGGGCAAGGGCTGGGACTACAAGGACGATCTCACGGCCGCGGACGGCGTGAAGAAGGTCAAGCTCCAGTCGGGTGCCGAAGGGAAGGGCAAGATCCAGCTCGACGGCGCCAACAACGAGAAGAAGGGCCAGACGGCGCTGCCCACGGGCCTCGCCGCGAGGCTGCAGGGGGCGACGGCGGCCCTGGTGCAGGTCGCCACCAGCGACGCCGGGTGCTTCACGGCGGTCGTGAACGACGTCAAGAAGAACGACGGCGTGCAGTTCGAAGCCAAGGGGAAGATCGAAGGCGACCTCCCCGACGAGCCGGGCGCCCTGTGCAACGAGAACCTCTGCGCCGCGGACGAGGCCCTCTCCCAGAAGTGTGAGGACGCCGTCCAGGCCTGCCTCACCTACGAGGAGGTGAACGAGGAGGAGTGTGCGGGTGTGGCCATCCTCGTCTGCGAAGGCGGCCCGCCGCCCGAGACGGACCCGGGGAACGTCTGCGATCAGCAGCTGTGCGCGGGCAGCGCCGAGCTGGCGGACCAGTGCCAGATGTTCCTGGACACGTGCCTCGCGAACAACCCCGTGGAAAACGAGGACGAATGCGTCGGAGGGGCGCTCTTTATCTGTCGGGCCGAGGGCCTCTAGGTCGAAGCACCCAGCGCGCGGCCCTCGACGTAGGGTCGCGCGCTGAGCCACTTTCCCTTCACGATGCGGGTAGACGCACAGAGCTGCCGGCGGGCCGCAGGAATCCTGCTCGTCTGCGCCGGGTTGTGGCTTCCGGGCCCGGGGGCCCAGGCCGGCTTCATCGCCATGGACACGCAGGCCGAGGTCGAGGTTCGAGACGGGCAGATCGTCCTCCGGGTCACCACCACGAACCGCGGCGACGAGGCCGCCTTCCAGGTGACGCTCGAGGCGCTGCATCCCGAGAGCCCGAAGTCGAGCGAGACTTTCGAGAGGCTCGAGGTGGGAGAGAGCGCGGAGCACACGTTCGAGTGGGAGGCCGCCGGAGCCGCCCATCGCCGGCGCGTGATCCCCATCCTCACCCACTACGCCGATGCCAACTACTACCCGCTCAGTGCCTTGTGGCAGGCCGTCGTCACCTTCGGCGAGCCTCCCGTGACGACGCTCTCGGCCCGGATCGACCCCGTCGCAGTCGACCCGAAAGGGGTGCTCCGGGTGCGTCTGCGCAGCCTCGACGACGCTTCTCACCGCGTTGGGCTCCGCGTGGTCACGCCGGCCGAGCTCGGCGCCCGGCCGAGCACGGCCGAAGTGGATGTGCCCGCGAGCGACGAGGTGCCGATCGAGTTCGAACTCGAGAACTTCGCGGGTCTTCCCGGCAGCACCTATGGCGTCACGGTGATCCTGCGCGAGGAGCGCCCGGGCGGCATCGTCGAGAGCATGGTCCCGACCCACGTGAAGCTGGAGGAGCCGGCCCCCCCTCCGCGCGCGCGCGGGTGGATCGTCGCCGCGGTCGCCGCGGCCGCGCTGGTGCTCGCAGGCTGGCAGCTCGGCGCCTTCCGCCGACTGCGCCGAGGCTGAGGGCGGGATCCGGCGCACGATGGCAACCCCGCGCACCCGGGACACCTTTCCGAAGCTCCTCGCGGGGCTGATGCTGCTGTTCGCCGTCGGCTTCGTCGCGGACATCCTGTCCCGGTCGATGGGCGCCGGCGCGCTCTTCGGGGGCGACGACACGGTCCACATGGCCTACAGCCTGGCCGTCGAGCACCTGGTCGAGACGCAGGGCTGGCCGTTCGGCTGGGTCTACCAGTACGGCCTCGGGGCCCCGGGCTTCATCTTCCGCCCGCCGGGGTTCCATCTGACGGTCGAGGCACTGCACCTGCTGACCCTCCGGGCGTTCCCGCTGATGGAGGTGCACAAGCTCGCGTATCTCCTCTCGCTCGCGCTGTACCCCGTCGGAATCTTCTACCTCTTGCGCAGCTTCCGCTTCTCGCATCTGACCTGCGGCATCGGCGCACTGCTGGCGATCGCCCCGATCAGCGCGTGGGGTCACACGATCGACGCCTACTACCAGATGGGGCTCGCCAAGCAGGCGTTCGCCTGCCTGCTGGTGCCGTTCGCGCTCGGCAAGCTCCATGGCATCGCGGCCCGCCGCGAGCGCATCCTGCCCGGGGCGCTGATTTTCGGCGCGATGTTCATCAACCATCCGTACATGGCGTGGGGCACGTGCCTGTTCGGCGGCCTCTACTTCCTGGTCGAACTCTCCTCCTCCCTCGACTTGCGCCGGGAGTTCCTGAAGGGAACCCGCTTCGCAGGGATGGTCGTCGGCGGCATGCTGCTGCTCTCCTTCTGGCTGTTTCCGTTCTACTCCGCCTCGGAGATCCAGCGCACGACCCCCTACAGCGCGGGGATCCGCCACGGCTTCACCGTGCTGGTGGACACCGCCACCTCCACCGCCGACCACTACCTGGCGGGCAGCCTGCTCGACGCGGCGGCGACCGGCGACCAGGTCTTCGGGCGCGGCCTGACGACGCACTGGACGTGGAAGAACCAGCCGGGAACCGACCGCTGGCCCGTCCTGAGCTGGGGAAGTCTGCTGGGCGCGGTGGTCCTGCTGGTGCGCTTCCGCTCGCGTCGGAACGCCTTCTTCCTCGCGGCCTGGCTGGCCAGTCTCGTGCTCTTCCTCGGGCCCGACGACGTGCCATGGCTGCAGTGGATCCCGTTCCAGGAGCAGGTCCAGTACGTGCACCTGGTGCCCTTCCTCGAACTCTTTGCGACTGCGCTGGCGGCGATTGGGATCGCCGGCGTGGCGCAGGGGATTTCGAGCCTCGTGGTTTCGCGCCTCCCCGAGACTGCGGTCGACGCGCGCGGCCTCGTGCTCTGCGGGATCACGCTCGTGGTCGCCGTTCCGCTCGTCGCCAACGTCTACGTCGAGCGTTCGGAGCAGGCGGCCCGGAAGGCCCGCACCCGGAACTTCGAGATCGATCGCGAGGGGCAGACGGCGTGGAGCCTGCGAGTGCCGACCAATCGCCAGCTGAAGGAGGCGACGGACTGGCTGGCCGAGAACCTCGCTCCGTTCCAGCGCTTCTACGGCTCGCCCACGAGCAGCCAGGCCGGCACCGAGATCTTCCACTTCACGCTGGCGCCCGCGTACATCGGGCGACCCAACCTGATCTCCCCGCTCTTCGGTGGATTCTTCGGCGGCGTCAACAACCTCGCCGCCGGTCACCTCCGCGCGAAACTGTGGAAGAGCCGGGTGCTGACCGACCTCTTCCAGGTCGACGCCGTGATCACCACGAAGGCGAACGAGCCGAACTACCCGCTCCCCGAGGAGCTCTACCGCCCCGCTGTCGAGAACGCCCGCTGGCTGGTCTACCAGCGCCGGGAGTCACCGCTCCCCTTCCACTTCACCGATGCCCGCCCGCTCCTCGTCGTCGGGGATGCGGGACACTGGCGCGACGCCAACAAGGTGTGGGCGGACTCGGTCGAAGCGCTCCCCGACCTGCGCGGCGTCACGTTCCTCGTCTGGGAGAGGGAGCCCCGGCGGGGCCGCGACGACGCGCTGCCCCTCGACACCTTCGCCGGCGTCTACCTCGCCGATCCCGAGGTGGACCCCGCGTCCTTCTTCCGGCACGGCGAACTCGCCTCCTTCGTGCAGGGCGGGGGCTCGCTCCACTGCCGCGTACCACTCGTCGCCAGCGACCTCGAATGCCCGCCGGCGAAGGCGGCGAAGCCCCCCCTCCGCGCGCCCGCGCCGGACGAAGCGGGGAGCTGGACGCTGCGCTCGGTCACCCAGGAGGAACGCGTCCACCGCACCGACGTGTCGGTCGAGCGCCCGGGCTTCCTGTTCTTCAAGACGGCCTTCTATCGGGGCTGGTCGGTCACGGTCGACGGGGAGCCGCGCGGCAACCTCTCGGTGAGCCCGGGCTTCAACGGCGTCTACCTGCTGGCCGGGGAGCACACCGTCGAGTTCCGCTATGGCGGTGCGAACTACTCCCGGCTCGGCAACTGGGTGTCTGCGTCGACGCTCGTGTTGCTCGTCGCGTTCCGCCTGCGCCCGCGGCGCCGGCGAAGTGCACCCGATGCGCCGCTGGAGGACGATCGGGGGTCTCGGTGGGTTCTCCTGCCGGCCGTCGCACTCGCGCTCCTGGCGGCGACTCCGTGGGTGCAGCAGGCCGTGCTGAAGGAGCCCGTCCCCCAGTTCCCGCTGGCCTGGTCCGAGATCGAGGCTTTCGTGATCCGCGCGCGCTGGAGCCCGATCGCCGGCGAGGACGTCACGTGCGACGTGCAGGTCGCCGAGGCCGGGGCGGGGTTCGACGACCCCATGTTCGAGCAGCAGGGGATCGCGGAGACGAACTCCGGCCGCATCCGGGTCGAGCCGGGCCGCTACCGTTGGCGCGTGCGCTGCAGCTCGGACGGTCGGACCCACGGGTGGAGCGCGTCCACCCCGTTCAGGATCCTGTAGCGAAAGAAGCCATGGGCCCGGGATCGCCTGTGGCGCGTCGCTCACCGCGAAGGTGAGTACCAGATGGGGGAGGTGTAGGCGCGCTCCTGAGTCGTCATCGGCACTTCGTTACCCATGGTGACACCAAAGCGTTTGGCGTCATAAGCTGTCCAGCGTGGCGTGGGAATCTCCAGCACGCGCACATAGTAGAAGGCCTGATCGGCACTGCTGAAGTCCGGATCCTGCCAGACGGTCGTCAGCTGTGCGTCACCAATCGTGTTGGTCCAGGTCGCGTCCGGTACGTCCACAGTATTGCCCACAGGCGGCAATTTCCCCTTGCGGTTCGGCTTGCGCGTTTCGGTGTCTGACCAGGCGATGTCATGCACTTTCTCGTGCAAGTTGCCGTTGCGGTCGCGCCAACCTTTTACCATCTGCACCCGGTCCAGATTCCCTCCCATCGGGTCTCTCAAAGCGGTGACGATAAAGCTGGGGCTCTTGCCCGGTTCGGCAGGGCGCAAGTCGCCTCCCATGGGAACGCCTTTGGCATAGCCCAGGTCGACGTAATCCGACCTCTTGTCATCACCGGCCTTGAACTCCCAGCCACCGAATACCCGTACGGTCATACGAGGGCCTGTGGTGGCGTAGGTCTCTCTGCGCTGCATCGCGTCCCATAGCGCGGTGCGGGTATTTTCAGTGGCCCAGATGCCGGTATAACCGGATGCCACTTCCTGCCAACCCTCGATTGCGCCGATGGGCGATTTCCTGAAGGGGGTTTTCCAACGATCGGCACTGGGCTCGGAACCCGTGTGTTTGCCCATGAAGGCATTCTCTTCCATCGCTGACAACGACGTGTGCGAATCGCCAGCGCCGGTCAAGCCAAACTGGAATGGATTGACTCCGAATTTCTCCTGGTAGTTCAAACCAAGCTTCAAGGCTGAGCGAGCATACTCGTTGTCCAGCATCTCGTTGGTTTTCGCGAAGCTGGAATCGAGATTGCCGAGATCCCAGGTTTCATAGTCTGCAAATTCATCGTCGGGCGACAAGAACGGATGGGCTTCTCCATCCCCTTTGATCTGGGTTGCTTCATAGATCGGTTCCCAGCGCTTGCGCGCAGTCACATAGGCTCTATCGAGCGGCTTCCTGTCAGACAGGGTGACTTCGGCAAACATTTCACCATTGCTGAGATTGCCGTTGTGCGGACTAGCCAGCACCCGGCCACCGGTCTTTGCCTCATAGGCCTCCAGAACTTTCCATAGATCTTCGGGGTCCGCGCTGTCCGTCATGGTGAACGGTATGGTCTGCTTGGTCTTGTCGGCGCCGTCTCGAAAGATGACCACCCGATGCAAGTTGTTGCCTTTGACGAAACTCGTCCATTCGTAGGCAATGAAAGCGGTGAACTCGCCTGGGTCGTTGTACTCCTCTGCCGCCGCGATCACGTCCTCCCAGACAGGACCCAGCATTTCCGGAGAATTGACCTCGTACGGAAATTTTCCCTGACCAAACATCTTGATCATGTCGTCAGCTGCTTTTCGCTGGCCCTCATTGCCTCCCTTGGTGGACTCCTCGAACCAACGCCTCCCCTCTGGCTGTTCCATGATGTAGGGATCTTGGGCCAGGAGCCGCGGAAAGAAGCCGTAACCATCGGAATGGTCGGCTATCACCACCCAGTCCAGCGGGCGGCTCAATCTGGCCTGGAGTCCCGAGGACGAAGTGACCTCTGCACCGCGGGCAAAACGATAGGCCGGCTCCAGTCCCAGCTTGTTACCCCAGGCACCGGCGTCCATGGATAGTGAGGTATGCAAGTGCGGATCGCCGAAATAGACCTGAACGGGATGTTCGACAGGGGGAGCATAGTATTCATCGGCGGCGTGCACGGATGAAACCAGGAAGACACTTGCCATGGACAGTAGTGCTGTCTTCACCGCCGGAAGAAACGTCACAAAGAATCGTCGCATTCTGTCTACCCTCTGGTTGTTCGGGGGCCACCCCGGCAAGTCCGCTGAGCGAAACGTGGATCATGCTCCAGTTGCGCGGCTTGGCCTATCTGCCCTGCGAGTCGGGGAAGTTCTCGAACAGCTCCTCGATGCTCTCGTTGACGATTTCGTACCTGTCGGAGTCGGCTTTTTCCTCCGGCGGGAGGTAGTCGCGGCCCACGCCCTGCCACAGCAGCTCGCCGGTGCTTCCGTCCCGAAACTCCAGCTGGAGAGCGCCCTCGTCGAACTGCACGACGGGGCCCGACACAGTTTGGTGGTATTCCTCGTCCTCGGACGGGTGCGCATGGACCACGAAGTCTGACGGGCCTTCGGTCTTCTCGTATCCCCTGGCAGCCAGCTGCGCATCCACCAGCTCTGCGGTGTAGTCGGCCAGGCCCGGCGTCGCAAACTTCTCCCGGGTGCCGGCCGCCCAGCTGTAGGTCTGGAGGCTGGAGACGTCCCTGGTCTCGTGGAAGACGGAGCGAGTCTCGACCCCGAGGCACCCCACCCACAGGCTGACCGCCATGAGTCCGACGAAGCCGAGCGGATGACTCTCGTGCCACATGGTCCGTTTCATTTCTTGGAGTTCCCTGGGAAGTCAGCGGTGCTAGTCTGGGTAATCAGTCGAACGTAGCGGGCACTTCCCATAAAGGAAAAGCACAGTGAACGTAGAAGACATCGCGGGTGGCAAGTATATCTTGTGGGGCGCCAGTTGGTCTCTCTATACGGCCAAGGTGCGCCCCTATCTGATCAAGAAAGGCATCGCGTATGTGGAGTTGAACCCTTCTCATCCGCACTACAACGAAAAGATCTTGCCCCACGTGGGTCACTTCACGGTTCCCGTTCTGGAGACGCCAGATGGGGAAATCATCGCAGATTCATCCGAGATCATGGAATTCCTGGAGCCCCGTTTTCCTGATTTGCCGATGTTGCCCGAAGACAAGGTTCTTTCTGCGCTGGCACAGCTGATCCACAGTTATGGATCGGAAGGTCTGACCAAGCCAGCCATGTACCTTCGTTGGAATACGACCCTCGAGAACCGGTTGTTTGCCCGCAACGAGTTTCTCCGCACGGTCGCGACGCCTGAGGAAGCCGATGCCTTTGCCGTGGCCATGCGCGGGTTCTTGCCGATTCTGGGCGTAGGTCTGGATCATGGCGTCGATGTGGCCATCGAGGCGTCTACAGATCGACTCTACGACACGTTGAACGCTCATTTCCTGGAGTATCCATACCTGCTGGGCGGTGTGCCGTCGTACGCCGACTACGGGATGATGGGGGCTCTCTACGCCCATCATGGCAGGGACGTAGCTTCCAACAACGCGATGAAGGTCCGTGCGCCAGCGTTGTATCGCTGGATCGAAACCATGTCGCGAGCGCCTGTCGTGGACCAGGAAGTCTGGCATGTGCCGCAGAACTTCTTCTCTGTCGACGAGCTGCCGGATACCTTGATCGCCTTGTTGAAATTGATCGCCGAAGATTACGTTCCGGAAATCAGGGCGACGATGGACCTCTATTTCGATTGGCTGGATGCAGATGCGCGGAACGCTGGAGCGATCGTCGATGTAGAAGGGCTGAAGAGGAACCATCAAGTCCTGGGCGAGATCGAACATGTCCAGGGCGGCGTCCCCATCAAGCGCATCGCGCTCCTGGACAGCGTGAGCCATCATCTGCGTTTCCAGGCATTGACGGATCAGATGAGCAGCTCGGAGAAGGCACAGCTGGATGGGATCCTGAAAGATGTTGGCGCGCAAGGTTTCGCAGACATTCACCTGAAACGAGACATGAAGAGGCATGATCATGCCTACGTGCTCGTCTAGGCACCTCGCGGCGCGCACGGAGCTCGCCTCGCTCGAGATCGCTCCACTCGGGCCACGCTGTCTAGAGGTGTCCTCGGTGACGTCGACAAGTGACCGAGGCCGACGGCGGGTTCGACGGTCCACCCCGTTCAGGATCCTGTAGCTTGTGCAGTCCAATGACGGACATCCAACTCGAGGACGAAGCGGTTCCGCTGGATCGCGAGACGCTGACCATCTCGGTCGTGGTCCCCGCCCACGACGAGGAGCCGAACGTCCGGCCGACCGTCGAGGCGATGGCGAGCATGTTCGAGGCCTCGGGCCTCGCGGGCGAGGTGGTGCTCGTCGACGACGGCTCGCTCGACGGAACCCTCGCCGAGGCACGCAGCCTCGAGGCCGAGTTTCCGTTCCTGCGCGTTCTCACCCAGCAGCCCCGCCGCGGTCTGTCGCGGGCGCTGGAGACCGGTTTCGCTGCTGCGACCGGGGACATCATCGTCTTCTACCCCGCCGACCTCCAGTTCTCTGCCGATGACATCCCGCGCATGGTGGACGAGCTGCTCGAGGGATATGACATCGTCACGGGCTGGAAGCAGGGCAAGTACGAGAAGCGCTTCGTCTCGGGGATCTACAATCAGCTTTCGCGCTGGCTGTTCGATATCAAGGTCCACGACCTGAACTCCGTCAAAGCCTTCCGCCGCGAGCTGCTCGACATCTTCGAGTTCCGGAGCGACTTCCACCGCTACCTCGTCGTGATGGCGGTGCGGGAGGGCTACCGGGCCGGCGAGGTAAAGGTCCAGCTCTCGCCGCGCCGCGAGGGCAAGAGCAAGTTCTCGGGAGGCTGGCGGCTGATCGTCGGGCTGCTCGACTTCGTCGCGGTCTGGTTCCAGTACCAGTTCGCGAGTCGCCCGCTGTTGCTGTTCGGCACCGCCGGAATCGCTTCCCTGGCGAGCGGCTTCGCCGTCGGGCTCTGGGCTCTGTACCTGCGGTTCGTGCTCTCCGAAGGATTCCGCCCTCTGCTCACGTTGACGGCGCTGCTGATCATTCTCGGCGTACTGCTATTCGGGCTCGGCTTCCTCGGGGAATCGATTCAGGCGCTGAGTCGAAGACTGGATCGCGTGGAGCGCGACGGCAGCCCACCGCGCCGAGACTGAGCCTCCTTGAGCAAGCGCTCGCTTGTCCTCAAGGCCGTCGGCCTGGCGCTCTTCGTCGGGCTCTTCCTCTGGGCGTCGCCGGCCGAAATCCTGCGCGGACTGCGCAGCGCCGATTTGGGAGCGCTCGCTCTGGCCGGCGCCTGCGCGTTGGCCGGTGTCGTCGTGAAGAACGTGCGCTGGCGGTACATCCTCGCCCTCACCGGGGGAACCGTTCGCTGGCGCGACCTCGTGCCGCTCGCATTCATCTCCGCATTCTTCGGCAACGTCACGCCGGGGAGATTCGGCGACCTCTGGAAGATTACGTTCGCTCACTCCACCGCGTACTCCCGCTCTCAGTTCCTGATCTCCTTCCTCTACGACCGCATCCTCGATGGATGCACGATGGCCCTCCTGGCGCTGATCGGAGTGTTCACCGTTGGGAGCTTCGGCGGCGCCTCCTTCGCCGGGCTGCTCGCCCTGGTGGTGGTCGTCGGCATCGCCGGGGTCGTCTTCCGCGCCCCGATCACGCGGAGTGTGGAGCGGATGATCGGGCGTTACGACGTCTCGATGGAGGACGTGGGACGGTCAGCCCGCTCCCTGCCGCTCACCGGAGCCGCCATCCTGCTGGCCCATCTCGTGTTCGTCAGCCTCTTCTTCGCGACCTACCACTTCCTGTTCGAAGCGGTGGGAATGGACGTGCCGCCCCAAGCGCTGATCCTCGCGGGCTCGGTCGCGGCGATGGCGGCGGTCCTGCCGATCACCGTGTCGGGGCTCGGGACACGGGAGGCGGTCCTGCTCTATCTGCTCGAGCCCTTCTACAGCTCCCCCAGCCAGGTGATCCTGGCGGGCCTGCTGTGGGTCTTCGTATTGACCTACTTCCTGTCGGGGATCGTCGCGCTGCCGCTCTGGCTGCTGGGCCTCCCCCGCAAGCCCGAGGCCCCGGACCCCGAGCTCCCGAGCGGCGCCTAGCCGCCCCGGAGCTATCTCTACAGGGTGTTCTTGTAGACCTGGCCATCCTTGATGATCACGCGCAGGTTCTCGAGCTCGCCGACGACCTTGACGTCCTCCAACGGATTGCCGTCGACCAGCAGCAGATCAGCGAGCGCACCTTCTTTCACGACGCCCAGCTCACCCGGATAGGGGTCCCGAATGCCGCTGAGCTTCAGCAGCTCGCCCCCGGTGCCGGTCGCCATGATCAAGATCTCACCGGGGCTGTGCCATTCGCTCAGCCTGTCCAGCCACTTGATCTCGTTCTCGATATTCACCGGGTCATTGAAGATGTCGGTGCCATAGGTGACCTTCAGCTTCGGGAACTGCTTGATGGCCTTGTAGACGAACTCCGTACCCTTGCAGACGACGGCGAGCTTGGCGTTCGAGACGTCGTTCAACTGCGGCTCATTGCATACCGTGAACGGCTGCGTGCTGAGCCAGATGCCCTCGTCCTCCATGCGCTTCAGTGTTTTCTCATCGAGAAGCTGGCCGTGTTCGATCACCTTGACGCCTGCGTCGATCGCCCGGTTGGCGCCGCGCGGCGTGTACACATGAACGGCCACGTAGGTCCCGTAATCTGCGGCGGCATCCACGGCTGCCTTGATCTCGTCGAATGAGAACTGTGTGGATTCGATCGGGTCTATCTGAGAGGCGTACCCACCCCCGGCCATCAGCTTGATCTGCGTCGCGCCGTGCCGAAGGTTCTCGCGGACCGCCGCGAGCATCAGCGGGATGCCGTCGACAATGCGGGTGTGTCCCTTTCTCTCCATGGAGAACTGCTGCCCCTCGAACCGTACGTGCCTCTCGGCCTGACTGCGGAAATCCCCATGACCGCTGGTTTGTGAGACCATTGCACCGGAGGGGTAAATTCGTGGACCGGGCACGATGCCTTCATCGATGGCACGCTTGAGCCCGAAGACCGGGCCGCCCATGTCGCGCACCGACGTCACGCCACGCGCCAGCATGTCCCTCACCACCGCGGTGGCGACAACTTGCTCGTAGCCGGCCTGAGAATTCTGGAGGTCGGCCATCGGGGTCGCCGCCCAGGTCAGGTGCGCGTGAGACTCGATCAGGCCCGGCATGAGGACGCGGCCGGCACCGTCGACAACCTCGACGTTCGCGTCCGCCGAGCGTGCCGCGGTCGCTGAGATCTGCTCGATCTTGTTCCCGAGGATCCAGACGTCCGTCGCAGCCGACAGTTTCGCCACCTTCCCGTCGAAGATCCGAACGTTCTTGATGAGGATCTGGCCTGTCTCCTGATTTTCCGCGCTCGCGGGGGCAGTCTGAAGCGCGGGGAGCCACGACAGGCAGGCAGCCACGAGCGCCGGGACCCACCGAGAATGCGTCCTCTCGTTCATCACGAATCCTCCTTCATCACAATCGCAACGATCGCCGACGGTTGTTGGGGTTCGCCCTTCGCGACCCCTCCGGCACGAAGTCGTGGTACAAGCTCCAAGCCCCACGGATTGCAGGCCCGCCGAAAAGAACAGGGAACGCCTGTCTGGACGAGCGACCCGTGAGCCCGCAAGCCCGAGCGGCGCCTAGCGGCCCGGGAGCCGGGAGCCGGGAGCCGAAGGCCGAATTCTGGTGAGTGCTCAGTTCTGAGGGGTACGCCTGCTCGTCGCACGGGGCGAAGCAAGTCCTGTCCTGGCCCTCTCGGGCATCCCTCACGGGCAGACGCCGAGCGTATCTCCGTGGCGCTGGTGCGCGGAGACGGCGCTGGCTTTCACGCGGAGCTTCCGGCCCTTGTGACAGATCTTGACCTTTCCCCGCTTGGGCTTTGATTTCGGCGCACCAATCGCGTGCGATACGGCGACCACCATGATTTGGCTCAGGTCTACCTCAGGGGTGGTCAGCGGTGCCGACAGCGCGAAGTTGAATTCGCCTGGACCTGATCCCAAGTCAGTCTCACGCCATTTCCCCAGGACGTCTACATCATCGGGCAACGAACCTTCGTCGACCGCCTTCTCAACGCTGCCTTCCGCTGCCACGATGTTTGCCACGTCTTCCAGGCGGGAATCCCCCAATACTGCCAACACTGCGAGTTCCAAGAAACCGTTCTCGCTGTAGTGCCCGTCCCCCGAGATATCAACAGCAGCGTCCCCGAGGTTTCCGCTTGTCAGGGTCAGTCCAGACTGGCCCGCGACACCAGGAACCGGGTCGATTGGCGTTACAAAAGGGTACTCCGGGCCAGCGAGACCAAACGCGGTGGGGAAATTGCTGGTGACTGCATCGGCATCGATGGAAATGTCGAACTGGCCCCTTACAAGAGCGCTGGCGCTAACCTCCAATCCGCCGTCCCGCAAAGTGACCTCAGCCGATTTCGGGGCATGCCCAAAAAGACTTTCATCCGAGTCAGTCTGCAGTCCGGCCAGGAGGCCGGGGGTATCCACGAAAAGCAGGCCCGCTGCCTGGGCTTTTCCGAGACCGAGAGCAGATACCCCGATCGCTCCAGCGTTCGCGGCATCGACGGCGACGAGACTCAACACTGACGCAACGAGACTGATGCATAGACAACTCTTCATGATGATCTCCCAGCTGCAATGATTGCAATGACTTGCCGCCCAACGTGTCATCTGGCACCCGAGCGGCGATTGCGGCGGGCGCTGCGTCGCCCGCGATCCAACAGGATACCTTGAGCACCGTCGCAAGGGCAAACGAAGGGCTTGCCATTTCCGGCCAGGGGAGGCGGTCGGAGGTGATGGCGGGCGTGCCCACACACACAGTGGCCGGATCCGAATCGAACCCGGCTGCGCGGGGATCGAGGTCGCCGCGCAGCATCAGCGCGACGTTGGATGCGATCTCTGGCGCGCCTCGCGATCCCGCTGGTCGCGCTGCCACTCGGCGCCGCGCAGGCCAGGTCCGACGTCCAGCAGCCTGACGTCGAGAACGAGGAGGCGAGGCGGTCGCACTCGTTGTCCGACGCGCTCCTGGACTGGGTCGTTGAGGAGGAGCGCGAGGTATCGACAGTCGGCTTCGACTGGGAACGGGGCCTGCGCCTGGGCACGGCGGATGGGAGCCGCAGCCTCCACGTGGGCGCGAGGTTGCTCCTGGACGGGGGCCTGCTCCACTACGGGCACGACCTGGCGGACCGGGTCGAGACGGGATGGGACGACGAGGCGGACGTGCGCCAGGCGCGGATCTTCGTGCGCGGCTCCCTCCTGTGAAGTTCAGCTGGCCTGACGCGGCTCGTCCGCGTTCCAGGGCGAGATAGCCACGACCTGGGAGGCCGGTGTTCGTGTGCCGCTCATCGTCCGGTGGCCAGGCGTCGTCCAGCCCGACCCGGTGATCAATGACATCATGGCTCACGATGACTGGCTGTGGCGCCCTTCAGTAGTTTTTCAGGGCGCTCTCGTCGAAGCTGGACGGCCTGAGCTTCTCGACGAGTCCGGGATGGAAGTCGGCCTTCTTCACACGGTCCGGTGCGGGCGTGTACCAGATCGGCGAGGTCCAGGCGCGCTCCTGCAGCGACGCCGGAACGTCCGGGTGAGGCGGCAGGCCGAGCTTGACCGCGTCGTAGGTGCTCCAACGCGGCGTCGGGATCTCGATCACGCGGGCGTAGTACACCGCATGCTGCGACGGGTCGAAGTTCGGGTCGGTCCAGACCGCGGCCAGTTCATTGTCGCCGATCGAGTTCTTGTAGGTCGCCGTGGTCACGTCGACGGTATTGCCTACGGGCGGCAGATTGCCGTCTTCGTCCATCTTCCGGTTGTCCGCCCAGGCAACGTCGTAGACCTCCTGCCGGCCGTTGCCCGTCTGGTCATACCAGCCCTTGATGATCTGGATTCGATCGAGATTGCCGCTTTCCGGATCCTTGAGCGCCCACACGGCGAAAACCGGCGCCTTGGCCTTCTTGGGCATCTTCGGCAGGTCGCCGCCCATGGGCACACCGCCGTCGTAGGCCTTCTTCACGAACTTGCGGTCCTTGACGAGGTCTTTGTCATAGCTCCAGCCACCGAAAAAGCGCACCCGGATGAACGTGCCAGACGTGCCGTAGGTTTCCTTGCGAGCGATTCCGTCGAAGATCTCTTCTCGCTTGTTCTCCGGCGCCCATACTGCCGTGGTGCCCCCCGTACCGAAATGGACCGGGGCTTCGCCCGTCGGCGTCATCTTCGTGGTGAGGCGGAGCTCGGGTGTGCTGTCGGGCTCGCCGTGTACGCCGAAATAGTTGAATTCCTCGTTCGGCGGTGCCGCGTCATGACCGTCCGATCCCGCGACGATTCCGTACTTGAACGGATTCACACCGAGCATCTCCTGAAAGCCCACGCCGTCTGTCAGCGCGTTGCGAACGAAACTCCGGTCGAGCGCGCCGACCAGGCCGTTCATTCCGACACGTGAGCCGAGACGATGCCTGAAGGTCTGCTCGAAACCCGCGAACTCGTCGTTCGGAGCGAGCGCGGGGTTCGTCTCCGATGCGCCCTTGGTTTGGATGATCTCGACAGCGGGAGAGTTGCGAGCACTGCGCGCCGCCCAGGTCGCGTCGATGGGTTCGCCCTTCGACGTATGCACCGCGAACATGGCGCCGCTCGAGACGTTCGAGTTGTGCGGGATGGAGAGATTCTCGTGTCCCTTGCTGCGCTGATGCTCCTGGTAGCTCCACAGGTCTTCGCGGTGCTCCGAGTCCATCGACGAGAAGATGCGCTCAGGCCCCACGTCATCGCGGAAGAACACGTTGTGATGCAGGTTCATGTAGCTCGGCTGTGACGTCCATTCGAACGCGATCAGGGTGGTGAACTTGCCCGGCTCGTAAGCCTCGTTGGCTGCATCGACCTGCCGCTGCCAGGCCGGCCGCATGATCTTGGGGTCCATCATGTAGTCGATGGGCTCGTTGCGGGCGACGGAGTCGAACAGCTCCTGGAACGCCTCCATGCCTTTGCCGGCGGCGTGCAACTTGCCGATCGGGGTGTCGGACATCGGGTTGTCCTTTTCCAGCAGCATCGACATCACGCCGAGATACACGGCATGGTCGGTGACGGCACCCCAGTCGTAGGGGGTCCTCATCTGGATGGTTTCACCCGTCACGTCCAGCTTGATGGGCTCGCCTTTCATGTACTTGTAGGCTTCGGTCGCCGTCGACAGGGTGCCAAAAGCAAAGGCGTCCGCCGAAGCTGCGGTGTGCAAATGCTGTTCGCCGAAGTAGACGTTCTTCAGCGGGTTCGGCTCGTCGGAGCTGCTGCCCGGCTCGCCCGACGAGTCTCCGGCGAATGCGGCGCCCGCAAGGAGCGCAGACGAAAGCAGAAGCAGTGAGAGCATCGACGTGTCGGATTTCATGCCTTGGGTCCTCTCGATGTTCGTCCGCGTGATTGGCAAACCGGACTCTTGTGCAGATCTTCTACTTCTTAGCCGTCTTCAGCGCTTCTGGCGTGTACCAGATCGGTGATGAGTATGCGCGCTCCTGGATCGTTGCCGGCACTGCCGTAGGCAACGGCAAATCATTGCGTGCGGAATCATAGGTCGACCAGCGAGGCGTCGGAATCTCGAGCACACGCGCGTAGTAGACGGCCTTGATGTTCGGATCGAAGTCGGGATCCGTCCATACGGTGCTCAAGACGTTGTCCCCGATGCTGTTCTTGTAGGTTGCAGTCTTGACGTCGACGGTGTTGCCCACAGAGGGGAGCTTCCCAGACTCGTCAATCTCGCGGCCGTCGGACCACACCACGTCGTAGACCTTCTCTTCAGGCCAGCCGCTATTTGGATTGGACCAGCCCTTGACGATCTGAATGCGATCGAGATTTCCGCTGTCCGGGTCCTTCATGGCCCAGACAGCAAAGGTCGGCGCCTTGCCGGCTTTCTTCGGGAGATCCTGCCCCATCGGCACGCCGGCCTTGTAGGCCTTCTCTACGAACTCCTTGTCCTGCACCAGGTTCTTCTTGAACTTCCAACCGCCGAAGAAGCGTAGACGGATCAGGGTACCGGTCGTGCCGTAGGTCTCTTTGCTGTTCAACGCGCCAAAGATGCCCTCTCGCGTATTTTCCGTCGCCCAGACAGCGGTCGTGCCGGCGCTGGAAACGATGTAGCCGGCTTCACCGGAAGCGTTTCTACCCGGGCTGAGTCGTTTTTCAGGTGTGTCGTCCATCCCGCCGTGGGCTCCCTTCCAGTCCCACTCTTCATTGCCCTGGTAACCGGAGTGAACGTCTGCACCCGCCACGACACCCATTTTGTAGGGGTTCGAGCCGAGTTCGGTTTCGAGCTTCATCCCCATGATCAGGCCCTGGCGATAGAATCCGTTGGTCACCTGGCTGGGGTGGTCGAGGCTGATCAAGTTGTTGAAGGGCTCGAAGCTGGCAAACTCGTCGTTAGGTGAAAGCAGGGGATGAGTTTCCGAGTTGCCCTTGGTCTGATGCATTTCGAACACCGGCTCGAGGGCCGCCTGACGCTTCGCGTAGCGTTCATCAATGGGAGTGCCATCCATCTGGGTCGGCGCAAACATCAAGCCGTTGGACACATTTCCGTTATGAGGGATGGCCAGTACGTCGATGCCCTGGGCGCGCTGAATTTCGAGATAGGTCCAGAGATCCCTGACCTCATCGGATTGAAAGGATGAAAACGGCAACGCCGGCGGCGTGTCTTTGAAAAAGACGTTGCGATGCATGTTCTGACCCTGTGGAATCGCGGTCCATTCGTAGGCATAGAGTGTCGTAAACTTGCCGGGGGCATTGTATTTGTCCGCGACTTCGATGAAATCCTGCCAGTTGCTCTTTAGAAGCCCAGGATCAACAAAGGCCTCTACCGGATCGTTGGCTGCAATCGTGGCGATGATCTCGACCGCCGCCTCTTGGACCACCTTGGGGTCAGTGGATGCCATGCGCTTCGCCAGGGGATGCTTCGAAAGCTCGCTTTTCGGGTCGGCCATGTTCTTGAACACGCCGTAGTACTCTGAATGATCTGTAATCGCGACGAAGTCATAGGGCGTCTTGCGTTGCATCTTTTCGCCAGTCGTAGACAGCTTGCTCGGCTTGCCCATGGCGAACTCGTATGCCTCGGCCCAGGTCCCCCGGACACCCACCGTGTATGCGTCGAATGAGTTCTGTGTGTGCAGGTGCTGCTCGCCGAAGTAGACGTTCTTCAGCGGGTTCGGCTCGTCGGAGCTGCGGCCCGGCTCGCCCAGAGAAACAGCTCCAGCCGGGGAGGCCGCGACGAAGGCGAGGGCGCTCAGGAAGCTGCAGATTGCGAGCTTTGCCGCGACCGCGCGAGAGCTTAGAGGCTCGGACATGTTGTCTCCTTGCTTGAACTCATCGGGCTGACTCATGGTGCATCACGCCCGCCGCAAAGAACAGGGAAGGCCTGTCTGGAGGAGCGACCCGTGAGCGCACACACGAATGGATCGCGTCGACTTCGCGCCCACGGAATGCTGATGGCGATCGTCTCTTTCGGTCTGCTGCCGTCGCTGTCGTGGGCCGAGCCATCCATCCCCGACGATCGCGTCTTGCGGGTCCGGGACGGGAGCTCGGCGAGGCAGTACGCACTAGGAGATCTCGTTGCCGCCATCGGGCTCACGGAGCTCGAGGTGGCGAAGGATCCGCACTTCGGGGATCGCGTGTTCGCCGGCTTCGAGCTGGGAGCCCTGCTGGAGCACGTCGGCCTGGGCGACGCGCCCGAGCTGCTCCTGGTGTGTCAGGACGGCTACAGCATTCCGTTCGAGGCCTCGATGCTCTCGCAGTCTGCGCTGCAGGCTCTCCTGGCCGTTCGCGACACGGCGCTGCCCGTCGGCGGTGAGGCCCACTGGGCGGAGTTCCGGCACGGCAGCGAACTCATCGACTTCGATCCGTTCTACCTGGTCTGGGCCAGCAGCGACGCGAGCATCGACCTCGGCACCGAGGTGGTGCCCTGGCCCTTCCAGCTCACCGAGATCCGTCGCTTCGATCGGGCCCGCTACTTCGCCCCGGCCCGGCCGACGACGAGCGCGGGCGAGGACGTCCGCGCCGGTTTCGCCACCTACACGGCCCACTGCGGCAAGTGCCATCGTATGCGCGGCGTCGGCGGAGAGCTAGGCCCGGCGCTGGATCGCCAGGGGAGCCTCGCTTCGGTCTTCACCACGGCGCAGCTGCGCGACTACGTTCGTCACGACGGCACCCGCTATCCGCAGTCCAAGATGCCGCAGTTCTCGAACCTGCTGAGTCCCGCCGAGATCGACCAGGTGGTTGCCTACCTGCAGGCGATGCAACCCGGGCGATGACATCCCGGGGCAAGAAGCGAGCCCGGGGTGGGACCTGTCGGTCCCACCCCGGATACCGTCCCTACTAGTCGCTGAAGCAGAGAAGATGATATTGGTAATAGCACAACTTCACTCTTGAATTGGTCCACTCTCCGTTGTTCTTGTTGGAGTTTCCGGTGCTTCCGCAGACGTTTATGTCGTCACCCGAACACTCGCCGTTGACGGCATCTGTATTCGTCCAATCCTCGCAGTTCGAGTTGACCGTCGCTGCGGTGCCATCCGGGAGCGTCCCGGTCCAGTACAAACCATCTACATTATTGCCGTACTGGTTGAGAAAGATCGGGCTTGCCAGTAGTGCGTCGGTCAGGTCGGCCATGTCGTTGGCGATGAGGGCCCCGGACACATTCCGGTACTCCCCGTCCGCGACGCGGTTCTTCGCATTCATGGTGCTGTCCGAAAGCCAGGCCGTCCAGGTGCCGGGAAGGTTTGCCTCCGCCGCCTCGGACTGGCAGGCCGCATCACGGCCGGCGAGGCCGGCCGGAATGCCGCCCGAGTACGTCCCGTTCGTGATGAAGACCGTAACCAGGCCGTCGCTGCCGGGCGGGGGAGCCGGGGGCTCGTTGGCGATCACGCTGTTCAGGAAGTGCATGATCCCGTTGGTGGCGAAGCGGTCGCGCACCGAGAACTCGCTCTCGTAGTTGACCTTCACATCACCCTTGCCGACCGAGATCGGGAACTCGGGTCCATTGTCTACGGTGATCGCACCGGCCTCCAACAGTTCTTCCACCGTTCGAGGTTCCGGGCCCGTCGCCACGTGGTTCAGCAGCACGTCACACAGATCCCCCTCCGTCCGCTCGAGCCCCATGAGGATGAGCGGAAGGAGGTCCTTGATCTCGTCGGCGCTCAGGCCGTCGAACTCGCCGGGCTTGCGACGGAGGAACATCTCGAAGGCACCGTTGACCGGTACGAGCAGGGTGACGCGGGCCGTCACGTCGGCCAGCACATCCTGGATTCCCAGGCACGCTGTCGTGTCCGTCCCCCTTGGCGACCGCGAGGCTGGCACCCCACCACCGGACTCTTCGACGAGCGCGAGCGCCGCGAGCAGGGCCTGGGCACCGTCGATCTGGTTGAGGAGATTGAGAACCGTGTCTTCGCAGGCGCCGAGAAGAGCCCCTTTGCGCAGGTATCTGTCCACCTTGCTCTCGCGAACGAGCCTGGTCTGCTCGGCAGGTGTTCCTGGATGAGCGCAGACGGCGACGCGCGACGTGTTCCGCCTGTTGCCGTCATCGTCCTTGTCGTTTGCGACGGCTGCCCCACCCGAGAGGGCGAGCAACACGGAGCCTATCGTCAGAATCCCGAGCAGTTTCCGTACGAGCTTCTCAGCTGTCATTTTCCTACCTCTCAACAGCGGCCAAGGTTGCTTGGATCACTGTGCTTTGAAAAAAGCCTACACCCCATGGGTCCAATTCGACACACAAATCGAGCCCTGGCCGGAAATGGCAACGCCCTCGGGATGACTTCCGGAACACTGGGCTCCGAGCGGGCCCCCCGGACCCCGAGCTGATTCGTGGGCTCGAAGCCTTGCTAGTCGGCGGGGAGGCGGAAGCCGAGCTCGCAGCCGCACGCGCCGCTCTCGGGCAGGCGCTCGCCGCACGGGCAGACCCAGCCGATCTGCACCGCCGGCACGCCGGCCACCAGCGCGTGGGCCGGCACGTCACGCGTCACGACGGCGCCGGCGCCGACGAAGGCGGCACGGCCGATGCGGTTGCCGCAGACGATGGTGGCGTTGGCGCCAATCGAGGCCCCGGCCTCGACGACCGTCGGCCGGTACTCGTCCTTGCGCGGAAACGCGGCGCGCGGGTTGTGGACGTTCGTGAAGACGGCGCTGGGGCCCACGAACACGTCGTCTTCGAGCACCACGTCGTCGTAGAGGGAGACGTTGTTCTGCACCTTGACGTTCGCGCCGACCGTCACCCGCGAGGCGACGTAGCAGTTCTGGCCCAAGGAGCAGCCGGGGCCGATGCGCGCGCCGGGCATCACGTGGCAGAAGTGCCAGATCCGGGTGCCGTCGCCGATCTCGGCGCCCTCGTCGATGACTGCAGTGGGATGGGCGACGTAGCCTTCGGACATGGGCGACTAGGAGCGCCCCGGGGCGCGCGTGCCCGACTCCTCGGCCGCGCCGTCGGAGTCCAGGCGCACCCGGGTGCCCCCTTCGGACATGGACCGCTCCGCAGCTTCGAGTACCCGCACCACGCGAATGCCCTCGGCGACGTCGGTGCGCGGAGTCTTGTGCTCGCGCACGCAGTCGATGAAGTGCGCCGCCTCCTGTGCCAGGGGCTCGGCGTTGGGGATCGCAGGGATCCGGATGTCCCCGTCGCGGATGGAGAGGAACTCCGCGAAGGTGCCGTACTCCCCCTGCCGATCGATCCCCTTGTCGTAGACCTTGATCTTCTCGGTCGGATGCACGTCGTCGAACGTGACCATGCGCCGTGAGCCGACCACCGTGATCGTGCGCTCCTTGTGTGGGTCGAGCCAGCTCAGCTGGATGTTTGCGATCCGTCCACCCGGGAAGCGCAGCGTGACGAAGACGACGTCGGCGACGCCGGGCTGGACCCAGCTCTCGCCGATCGCGACCACGTCGATTGGATCCGCTCCGACGAGCTGGAGGATGATCGAGAGGTCGTGCGGACCGAACGACCAGAGCGCATTTTCCACGCGACGAATCTGGCCCAGGTTTACGCGACGGCAGTAGATATACCGAAGGTCGCCTAGCTCCCCCTGGCGAAGCGCCGCGTCGAGCCACTCGACGGCGGGGTGGTAGCGGAGCAGGTGTCCGACCTGGAGGATGCGGCGCTCGCGCTCTACCGCCTTTTGCACCTGGAGCGCAGACTCCACGTCGAGGGCCAGAGGCTTCTCCACGAAGACGTCTTTGCCGGCTTCCACCGCCTCGATGGCGAGCGCCGCGTGGGTGGCAGCGGGGGTGGCCAGGACCACGGCATCGATGTCGGGGCGCTGAAACAGCTCGCCCGCGCTCTCCAGAACGTCGGCTTCGGGGTAGCTGCTTGCCATCCGTGCTCGGATCTCGGGCGAGCCGTCGGCGATCGCTACGAGCTGTGAGCCGGCCGCCGCCGCGAACGTCCGCACCAGGTTCTTGCCCCAGTAGCCGGCCCCGGCGACGCCGACTCGCACCAGGCTCATCAGGCCGGGTCCTGCTCGTAGAACGCCGCGATGGTCTCTACCACACGTTGCGTTGCGCCCTCGGGCAGCTCCGGGTGCACGGGGATGGCCAGAACCTCGCGCCCCGCGAGCGCGGAGACGGGCGTCTCTTCGGCGCTGCCCCCGAAGCACGCCTGCGCCTGGAGAGGCGTCGGGTAGTAGATCTCCGAGGCCACGCGGTGATCGGCGAGCCACGCCTTCAGTGCGTCTCGCTTCCGTGCACGGATCACATACTGCGCGAAGACGTGGCGCTCGCCGGGAGAGACCTGGGGGAGGTGCACGTTGTCGAGCAACGCCGGATGAGGCGCCGCCTGCTTTGCGTAGCGGCTCGCGTTGGCGATGCGCGCCTGGAGCCAGCCCTCGAGCAGCGGGAGCTTGACCCGCAGGAGCGCCGCCTGGAGCGCGTCGATGCGGAAGTTCCCGCCGATGCTCGCGTGCTCGTTCTTGCCCACGGCACCGTGGACGCGCGCCTGTCGCAGGGGGCCGACGAGATCGTCGCGCTGCGTGACGACCGCGCCCGCGTCCCCGGCTGCTCCCAGGACTTTGGCCGGGAAGAAGCTGATGCAGGCCACGTCACCCCAGCTCCCGATCCCGCGGCCGTCTCGCATGGCCCCCTGGGCCTGGGCTGCGTCCTCGATCAGAGCGACCCCGCGCTCGCGCAGGATGGGCGCGACCTCCTCCAGGGCGGCCACGCGTCCGAAGAGGTGCACCGCGATCACCGCCTTCGTGCGCGGCGTGAGCGCGTCGAGAATGCGCTCGGGATCGACGTTGAAGCTGTCCGGCTCGACGTCGACGAAGACCGGCGTCGCACCCACGCGCGGGATCACCATGCCGGTCGCGATGAAGGAGAACGCAGGGCAGATCACTTCGTCGCCCGGCCCGACGCCCATGGCCATCAACGCGGCGAGGAGCGCGTCGGTGCCCGAAGAGACGGCCACTGCGTGAGGGACGGCCAGCGACGCGGCCAGCTCCTCCTCGAAGGCCGAGACCTCGGGGCCCAGGATGTACCCGCCGCTCCGCAGCACGCGTTCCACCGCCTCGAGCGCGAGGTCTGCGTGGCCGCTGAACTGTGCGGCCAGATCGGCCATCCCGATGGGCTTTGCGGCGGTGGTCGGCACGGCCCTGCTTCTCCCCATTTGCGGGCGCGAGACTAGCAATTCGGACCCGTTCTGCTGTGGGCGACCCAGTGGGCCTCGCCTACAGCAGAACGGCGGGATCGCCCTCGAGGATCACACCGGGCTTCTCGACCGAGCAGTAGATGCCGATGTTGCCGCCGTTCTCCTTCACGAGTGTCCGCATGATGCCCGGGTCTTTCGGGAGGTCGCCGAAGCCGTGGGTGGTCATCACGCAGCGCGGGCATTCCATCGCGACCTGGAAGATCGCCTCGCCGACCTGGAGCCGGCGACCGACCCACGCGTTCTCCGGGAATCCCTCGGAGACCGCGCTGTCGAGCAGCAGGTTCGGACGGAAGCGGCGCGGGTCGAAGCGAGAGTCGGGCTTCGCCGCCGTCAGGCTGTCGAGCGAAGTCTTCGTCAGCAGGAACAGCGGATAGCAGTCGAAGTAGGTGCCCGGAATCGTCGCCGACAGGAGCGACTCCTTCGGAAAACTGGCGAGGTCTGGGAGCGGCTCGTCCGGGAGACGCCCGAAGATCGCGCGCAGTTCTTCGAGCAGGTCGTCGTGGTCTCCTGCGCCGCGCTTGTAGTGTTCGACGTTGTCTGCGGGGAGCCGGGGCCAGAGCGTGAGCTCGCGCCCCGTCAGTTCGGAGAGCTTCGCTGCGGCTTCGGGTGCGCTGATCGCGAGGCGGGTGCCGTCCGGGAGTTCGATCTGCGGAACGGGCACGGCGCCACTCTCGGGCACGGGTTCGTCGAACCGCGCGGAGCAGCCGAGAAACGCGGGAACCTTGCGGGCGCCTTCGATTCCACCGCGCCCTTCGTCGCGCGCGGCCCAGCTGCGGTCGCCGCGGACGCCGTCTTCGCCGATCATGACCGCGTCGAGCCGCTCCCCCGCCATGCTCTTGACCGGGTAGCGATGAATTTCAGCGATCGTGGCGACCTGCATGCTCTCTCCGAGAACGTGGACGGGCGGGGTCAGGGGACGGTGATGACGCGGATCGAACTGGTGCTGCCGGCTTCCCGCGAGATGCCAGCGGTGACGACGACGAGGTCGCCGCTTTCGAGGATCCGCCGATCGCACGCCCACGTCAGGACGTGGTCGAGCTTCGCCTCGTCGTCTGCGGCGTCTTCGTCGACGGTCGCCGTGACCCCCCAGTTGAGCGAGAGGCGGCGCGCGACGTCGCGAGACCGGGTCACCGCGAGGATCGGGCAGCGAGGCCGATATTTGGAGATCTGGCGCGACGTGAACCCACTCTCGGTCAGCGTGACGATCGCGCGCGCGACGAGGTGGTTCGCCATCGCATTCGCCGCCTGGCTGACCGCCTCGACGACCGCGGCCGTCGGGTGTGGCTGCGTCTGCTGGAGATAGCCGTACTCCCGTAGTGCCGTTTCCGAACCGAGCGCGAACTCCGACATCGTGCGCACCGCTTCGACCGGGTACTGGCCGCGCGCCGTCTCCCCAGAGAGCATCACCGCCGAGCTGCCGTCGAGGATCGCGTTGGCCACGTCCGAAGCCTCGGCCCGCGTCGGCTGCGGCTCGCGCTCCATCGAGTCGAGCATCTGGGTCGCGGTGATCGTCGGCTTTCCGCTGCCGACCGTCGTGCGGATGATGCGCTTCTGCGCGACCGGTACGGCGGCGGCGCCGATCTCCACGCCGAGATCGCCGCGCGCGACCATCGTGCCGTCGGCCGCCGCGACGATCGCGTCCAGGTTCTCGAGACCTTCGCGGTTCTCGATCTTCGCGATGATGCGAATGTGTCCCGCGCCGAGCCCCTCGAGGAAGCCGCGGATCGCCTCCACATCGTCGGCGCGTTGCATGAACGAGGCCGCGATGTAGTCGATGCCGTGCTCGGCGGCGAAGCGCAGGTCGGCCTGGTTCGCCTCGTTCAGACCGTCGAGCAGTAGCGCCTTGTCGGGGACGTTGACGCCTTTGTGGTTCGAGAGCGGGCCGCCGCGGACGACGCGACACTCGAGCGCGCCTTCGGTGAGGCTCTCGACGACGAGTTCGATGTGGCCGTCGTCGATCAGCACGGTATGCCCGGGTTCGAGTTCCTGCACCAGGCTCGGGTAGGAGAGCGAGACGCCCGTGGCGTCTCCCAGTGCGTCGTCGGCGAAAAGCCGGAAAGGCGCGCCGTTCTCGAGCACGACCTCTTCGAGCAGCGAGCCGGTACGAACCTCGGCGCCCTTGGTGTCGAGCATCGTGCCGACGAACGTCGAGGCCGCGTCGGCAGCCGCCCGAACGCGCTCGAGCCGCGCCGCATGCCGCTCGTGATCCTCGTGAGAAAAGTTCAGGCGCGCGACGTTCATGCCCGCCTCGATCATCTTCGTGAGCGTCTCGACGTCGTCGCAGGCAGGGCCGACGGTGGCCACGATCTTGGTCTTGCGCAGCGTGCGCCGCTTCGACATGACGGTTCCTCAGAGGGGGCGGCCCGAGAGTAGCCCGGATCGAAGCCGGTCGACTTGGCCCGGGCGCACGATATCCTGCTCCCGACCCCTGCCGGAGTACCCCATGTCCAGTGCCGAGCCGCGTTCCAACGATTTCGACGCCATCGTCGTCGGGGCGGGCTTCGCCGGGCTCTACATGCTGCACCGGCTGCGGGGGCTCGGCCTGAGGGTACGCGTCTTCGAAGCCGGCGACGGCGTGGGCGGCACCTGGTACTGGAATCGCTATCCCGGCGCGCGCTGCGACGTCGACAGCATGGAGTACTCCTATCAGTTCTCGGAGGAGCTTCAGCAGGAGTGGGAGTGGAGCGAACGCTACTCGCCGCAGCCCGAGATCCTTCAGTACCTGAACCACGTGGCCGATCGTTTCGATCTCCGCCCGGACATCGTGTTCGAAACGCGGGTCACCGCGGCCGCGTTCGACGAAACCGCCGATCGCTGGGTGATCGAGACCGACGCCGGGGATCTCTGCTCGGCCCGCTTCTATGTGATGGCGACAGGTTGCTTGTCGTCGACGAACAAGCCGCAATTCGAGGGCTTGGAAGACTTCGCGGGCGAGACCTACCACACCGGGGAATGGCCCCACGAGGGCGTCGACTTCACCGGAACACGTGTGGGCGTGATCGGGACGGGCTCGTCGGGCATCCAGTCGATCCCGGTGATCGCAGCGGAGGCGGAACACGTCTACGTCTTCCAGCGCACGCCGAACTACTCGATTCCCGCGCGCAACGGGCCGATCGACCCCGAGTACGTGACGGAGATCAAGGCCACGTATCCGGAGTTCCGCGCCGAGAACGCGCAGTTCGGCTTCGGGCTCCGAACGGATTCACGAGATGTTTCCGCGCTGGAAGTCACGCCGGAGGAACGCGAGCGTCATTTCGAGGAGCGTTGGGAGCACGGCGGCTTGCCGTTCCTGAGCGCCTTCAACGACATCAGCATGAACGAAGAGGCGAATGACTACGCCAAGGAGTTCCTGCACCGCAAGATCGCCGAGCTCGTCGACGACCCGAAGATCGCGAAGCTCCTCTCCCCCGACACGACGGTCGGCTGCAAGCGGCTGTGCGTCGACAGTGACTACTTCAAGACCTTCAATCGAGACAACGTGACGCTTGTGGACGTGCGCAGTGCTCCGATCGAGTGCATCACTCAGGCGGGGCTCCGCACTTCGGGCGCGGAGTACACGTTCGACCGGCTGGTGCTGGCGACCGGCTTCGATGCGATGACCGGTTCTTTGCTGAAGGTCGACATCCGCGGCGTCGGGGGGCAGGCGCTGCGCGAGAAGTGGGCGGAGGGCCCGCGTACCTTCCTGGGCCTCGGAACGGCCGGCTTTCCGAACCTCTTCACGATCACCGGGCCCGGCAGCCCGTCGGTGCTCTCGAACATGGTGCCGTCGATCGAGCAGCATGTGAACTGGATCGCCGACTGCATCGAGTATCTCGGCGCGCAGGGTCTGCACCGGATCGAGGCAGAGCCCGACGCCGAGGATGCGTGGGTCGCCCATGTGAACGAGGTCGCCGAGCAGACGCTCTACACCACGTGCAACTCGTGGTACCTGGGCGCGAATGTGCCCGGCAAGCCGCGCGTGTTCATGCCCTACCTCGGGTTTCCGCCCTACGTCGAGAAGTGCAACGAGGTGGCGGCGAAGGGCTACGAAGGTTTCGCGCTCTCGTAGCGCAGAAGGAGAACTCCATGGTGGACGCAGCGAAGATTCGTGCGGTGTATGACCGCTACCCGGGCCTCATGACGAAGGGTGACGTCGACGCGATCGTCGCGCTCTACGCGGACGATGCGACGATCGAGGACCCGATCGGCTCCGAGATCCGCAGCGGTCGCGCGGCGATCCGCGAGTTCTACGAAGCGTCCGCCGGAACCGTGACCATCCGCCTGACCGGCCCGGTGCGCGTTGCGGGATGCGAGGCGGCGACGCCGATGGTCGTGCTGATGGGTCCGGAGGGCCAGCAGCAGGCGCTCGAGGTCATCAGCGTGATGAAATTCAACGACGCTGGCCTGATCCAGTCGATGCGCGCATTCTGGAGCTTCGACGCCATTCGCCCCGCGACCGCGGCCGATCTCGGCTAGCGCTCGCCCCGCGGCAGCTCCGGCAGTCCCGGTTCCACCGGAACCCCGGTCGCATTCGCGACCATCGACAGCATCGTGTAGTTCCCGACGACGAACGGGATCTCGACGAGCTGGGCGTGGTCGAACTCGGCGCGGAGTGCGTCCCAGGTCGAGTCGTGGAGCTGCTGGTCGCGGTGCAGTTCGTCCGCGGCCGAGAGAAGGAGTCGGTCCCGTTCGGACCAGCTGACGTGTTCGGGTTCCTGGGCGATGCGCAGGATCTGCTCGTCCGACAGGCCTTCTGCGCGCGCGTAGAGGACGTGGTGTCCCCATTCGAACGGGGAGCGGCAGTTCCAAGACGCGCGCAACGCGAGAATTTCGGACTCCCGCCGGGGGAGCGAGCCGCGCAACGCGAGCGTGGCGGTGAACCCGAGGAAGGGCTTCAGCAGGTGAGGGTGGTGCGCGATCGTGCGAAGGATGTTCAGCGAAGCGTCGCCGAGGATCTCGCGAACGTCGTCGCTCCATTCATCCGGTTCCTGGGGATCGAGGCGCTTCGACATGGCGTGCCAGTGTACTCTCGCGGGTGAAGGAGAACCTCATTGAGTGAGATGCCCGAGATCCGCAGCGCGACCCTGGACGAGGTGGACGAAACCGTCGCCTGTATCGTGGCCGCTTTCATCACGGATCCAGTCGCACGATTCGCCTGGACCTCGCCCCATGAGCATCTGGCGGGAATGAATCGCGTGACTCGCGCGTTCGGGGGCGGGAGCTTCGCGGCGGGGACCGCTTTCATCGACTCGACTTTCTCTGCGGCGGCGCTCTGGATGCCACCGGGCGTCCACCCCGACGGCGAAGAGAACGAGCGGGTGTTCCGGGAGACCGCACGGCCGGCGCACCTCGACGACCTGCTGCAGACGTTCGAGGAAATGGATGGGTGGCATCCCCAAGAGCCCCATTGGTACCTGCCACTCGTTGGGGTCGATCCGCACGCCCAGGGCCGTGGCCTCGGCGGCGCCCTGATGCGGCACGCGCTGGCGCAATCGGACGCCGCCGGCCTGCCGGCCTACCTGGAATCGTCCAATCCGAGGAACATCTCGCTCTACCGGCGCCATGGATTCGAGGCGCTCGGCGAGATCCAGGTCGGCGCCGGCCCCCTGGTCACCCCGATGCTCCGCTCCCCGCGGGGCCCAGTTTAGAAACAGGGACGGTCTTTAGAAATTTAGAAATTGCGTCTCCGCCGAAATCGGCCCTCCACCGGAGGCCCCAAACGCGTCCGTGTGCAATTCTCACCGCCTGCGGGACGCGGGAAATGAGCTCCGAGCGTGCTGGCGGGTCACCGTCGTGGTCCTCGGGGCTACTCACTCAGCGTCCGACTCGGTTCCCTCCTCGGGGGGGCGACCGGAGTCCGAGGCCGCGCAGTGAAAGCCGTTCAATCGAAGGGAACCCCCACACCATGTCCAGCGATGCGCCCACCGGAAACAAGAAGCTTCTCGCCTGGGTAGAAGAGATCGCAGCCCTCACCGAGCCCGCGTCCATCGAGTGGTGCGACGGCTCGCAGGCTGAGTACGACCGAATGTTCGAGCTGATGCTGGCGAGCGGCACCGCCGAACGGCTCGCGGCGGACAAGCGCCCGGGTTCGTATCTCGTGCTGTCCGATCCTGCGGACGTGGCGCGCGTCGAAGACCGCACCTTCATCTGCTCCGAGAAAGAAGAGGACGCCGGTCCGACCAACAACTGGTGCGAGCCGGAAGAGATGCGCGGCAAGCTCCGCGGCCTCTTCGCCGGATCGATGAAGGGTCGCACCCTGTACGTGATCCCCTTCAGCATGGGGCCGCTCGGTTCGCACATCGCGCACATCGGCGTGCAGATCTCCGACTCGCCGTACGTCGTCGCGAACATGCGCATCATGACTCGCATGGGTAGCGGCGCGCTCGAGGTGCTCGGCGACGACGGAGCCTTCGTCCCGTGCCTCCACTCGGTGGGCTACCCGCTCGCCGACGGCAAGGCGGACATCCCGTGGCCGTGCGACGGCGAGAACAAGTACATCGTGCACTTCCCGGAGAGCCGCGAAATCTGGAGCTATGGCTCTGGCTATGGAGGCAACGCTCTCCTCGGCAAGAAGTGCTTCGCGCTCCGCATCGCCTCGACGATGGCGCGCGACGAAGGTTGGCTCGCGGAGCACATGCTCATCCTCAAGCTCACTTCACCGGCGAGCGAGGTTCGCTACGTGGCGGCGGCGTTCCCGAGCGCCTGTGGCAAGACGAACCTCGCGATGCTCGAGCCGACGATCCCCGGCTGGAGGGTCGAGACGATCGGCGACGACATCGCGTGGATGAAGTACGGCGACGACGGCCAGCTCTACGCAATCAACCCGGAGCACGGGTTCTTCGGCGTCGCGCCGGGCACCAGCATGAAGTCCAACCCGAACGCGATGCGGGGTCTCACCGAGAACTGCATCTTCACCAACGTTGGCAAGACCGACGACGGGGACATCTGGTGGGAGCAGATCGGCGACGAGAAGCCGGCCCATCTCATCGACTGGCGCGGGAACGACTGGACGCCCGAGAGCGAGACACCGGCGGCCCACCCGAATGCGCGCTTCACGGCTCCGGCCGCTCAGTGCCCGGTGATCGCCTCCGAGTGGGAAGACCCGAAGGGTGTGCCGATCAGCGCAATCCTGTTCGGCGGACGCCGGGCGACCGTCGTGCCGCTGGTGCACGAGGCGCGCGACTGGCAGCACGGCACGTTCCTCGGTTCGATCATCTCGAGCGAGAAGACGGCTGCGGCCGCCGGCAAGGTCGGCGAACTGCGCCGCGATCCGATGGCCATGCTCCCGTTCTGCGGATACAACATGGCCGACTACTGGGCTCACTGGCTGAAGATGGGCGAGCGGGCCGGCGCACAGCTGCCGGCGGTCTACTACGTCAACTGGTTCCGGAAGAACGCCAGCGGCGACTTCCTCTGGCCCGGGTTCGGTGACAACGGTCGCGTGCTCAAGTGGGTGTTCGAGCGTTCGACGGGCAAGGCCAAGGGCCAGGAAACGGCCATCGGTGTCGTGCCGACCGCGAAGGACCTCGACCTCTCCGGCCTCGCGCTCACCGACGAGGATGTCGATGAACTGCTCGCGGTCGATGCCGAGGGTTGGCTCGCCGAGATCCCGCTGATCCGCGAGTACTACGCCCAGTTCGGCGCGAAGCTCCCGGCAGAGTTCACCGCCCAGCTCGACCAGCTCGAGGCCCGACTCAAGTCCTAGTTCAGAAACAGGGCCGGTCTCTCTTCCAAACACCTTGCGCGAGTCGGTGTACCCTCGGACGGGGGAAGGAGTCTGCAATGAGCATCCAAGATCGATACCAGGCGTACGCGGCGGCGTTCGAAGTGAGTTACGAGGACGACGACTGGTCGCGGATCGCTGAGTTCTTCACCGAGGACGCGGTGTACGAGGGCGACCCCGACGCGATCGGGCGCGACGCAGTCCTCGCGAAGCTGAAGGGTGGGGTCGACGCGTTCGATCGCCGCATGGACAGCCGCACGCCCGATTTCGAGACGCCGACGGTGGATGGCGACACGCTCGAGATGAAGTGGCGGGTCACCTACACGAAGGCCGCCGCGCCCGATCTCGTCATTTCGGGGACCGAAGTCGCGATCTTCGAAGGAGACCGCATCGCCCGCCTCCGCGACGTTTTCGACCCGGAGGCCCAGAAGGGTATGGGCGAATGGATGGCCGCCCACGGCGCCAAACTTTAGAAACGGGGACGGTCTTTAGAAGTTTGGAAATTCGCGCGAATTTCTAAACTTCTAAAGACCGTCCCCGGATTTTAGTTCTGTGACGACATCGGCCCAGGCGTGCGGGTCGGGGCAGCGGTTGTGGGTGAGCGTCACACCATCGGCGATCCCGGCGAGACGCGCGCGGAGCTTCCCGGCGATCTCGTTTCGCGGGCCGACCACTGCGATCGTCTCGAGGATCTCGTCGTCGATCAACGGCGTCATGTCGTCCCAGCGGCCTTCTTTCGAGAGCCGGTTGAGATCGCGGTGCAGGTCGTCCCAGCCGTGGCATGCGAGTGTCGGAAGATAGGCCGGCGTCGAGCCGTAGAACGCGAGATGCTTGCGGGCGGCGAGCCTCGATTGTTCGAACGCCGCTTCGTTGTCCGCGGTGACGACCATCGTCGCGCACAGCACTTCGAGATCCGCTCGCACCCGGCCACTCTTCGCGAGCCCCTTCTCGAGCGCCGGGAGCGTCTGCTCGAGCAGCGATTTCCGGGTTGTGAACGGATGTGCGAAGAAGCCGTCGGCCGTCTCGCCGGCGACGGCCGTCATGAGCGGTCCGAAGCCGGCGGTGAAGATCGGCGGGGGGCCGAATGGGTTCGGGCCGGGATCGAATGCCGGAATCATCAGCGTGTGTCGGTAGAACTCGCCGCGGAAGTCGAGCGCGGCCTTCCCCTCCCAGCAATCGAAGATGGCCTTGATCGCGAGCACGATCTCGCGCATCCGCGCGGCCGGCTTCGACCAGGGCATGCTGAAGCGTTTCTCGATGTGCGGCCGGACCTGGGAGCCCAGGCCCAGCACGAAGCGACCGCCGCTGATCGTCTGCAGGGCGTGCGCCAGATTCGCGAGGTTCATCGGGTTGCGGGCGAACGCGATCGCGATGGCCGTGCCGAGCCGCAGTCGGGAAGTGTGCTCCGCGGCGAGGGCCAGCGGCAGGAACGGATCGAGCTTGGCCTCGAAGCTGAAAGCGCCGTCGTAGCCGATCTCTTCGAGCCGGGAGAAGGACGTCCGCGCATCCCGCGGGTCTTCCATGGGTGCGATGGTGTAGACCTTCATCCCCATTCTGATACCACAGGGTGCGCACATCCTGCGGACCTGAGGAGATAGAGCATGCCCGAGCTGCCGGGACCCGATTCGAAGCACCCCGCCCGCCGGGCGGCCTGGGTGTCGATAGATGCCGTGGCGCGGGGCGACAAGCAGGCCTGGCTCGACAACTTTGCGGACGACGCGAGCGTCGAGGACCCGGTCGGCAAGTCGATGATCGACCCGACCGGAGAGGGACACCGCGGCAAGGCGGCGATCGAGGCGTTCTGGGACCAGAACATCGCGAACGCACGGCCGATGTTCTCGCTGCAGAGTTCGATCTGCGCGGGCAACGAGTGCGCAAACGTGGGGACGCTGATGATCCAGTTTCCGAACGGGCTGGTGACCAAGCTCTACGGTGTGTTCGTCTACAAGGTGGACGAGGCCGGGAAGGTCCTGTCTCTGCGCACGTACTGGGAGACCGATCAGATGGAGGTGCACCCGCCGTTCGAGGAGAGAGGCGTCTGAGCGACGGGGCGGGCGCAAGAATCCGGTCGTCGACAGACGTGGCCGGATGGGATCGGGAGACCGACGTCGTCGTCGTGGGCTTCGGTGCGGCAGGGGCCTGCGCGGCGCTCGGGGCACGCGAAAGGGGAGCCGAGGTGCTGCTGCTCGAGCGCGCGAGCGGAGGCGGTGGCACGTCGGCCAACTCGACCGGCGAGATTTACTTCGGCGGCGGCACACCGATCCAACAGGCCTGCGGCTTCGAAGACAGTGCCGAAGAGATGTACCGCTATTTGATGGCCTCGTGCGGGCCCGACCCTGACGAGGCCAAGATCCGGCTCTACTCCGATTCGAGTGTCGAGCACTTCCGCTGGATCGCGAGCCAGGGAGTTCCATACAAGCAGAGCTTCTACGGGGACGGGTCATACGTGTTCACCGACGACTGCCTCGCGTGGTCCGGCAGCGAGCTGAACACGCGCTATGCCGCGGTCGCGCGCCCGGCCCCGCGCGGCCACACCGCGCAGCGCGAGGGCATCGTGGCGGGCGGGGAGCTCATGCGGGCGCTGTGCGAGGCGACGCTGAAGGCCGGTGCGAAGCTGGTGCCCGACTGTCGCGTGCTGTCGCTCGTGCGAGACGACGCCGAGGCGGGCCGGATCGTCGGTGTCGTCGCGCGCGTCGACGGGCGCGAGCAGCGGATTCGCGCGCGACGCGGCGTGGTCCTGTGTGCGGGCGGGTTCATCCAGAACGAGAAAATGTTGCAGGAGCATGCGCCGTGGCTGCTGCGCTGCAAACTGCGGCTCGGGGTAGACGGGGACGACGGGCTCGGGATCCGGCTCGGGGTCGCTGCGGGCGGCGAAGCGATCCGGATGGACACCGCGTGCATCGTGCTTCCGTTCACCGTGCCGAAGCAGCACGTGAAGGGGATCCTCGTGAACGCCTCGGGCGAGCGCTTCATCCACGAGGACGCTTACCAGACCGACGTGGGCGAGCGGGCGCTCCGTGAGCACGACGGCCAGGTCTATCTGATCCTCGACGAGGAGATCTACGCGCGGCCGTTTCCGCCCGCAGAGATCGCCGCGGTGGCGGAGACGATCGAGGAGCTCGAGTCCGAACTCGGTCTGCCCGAGGGTCGTCTCCAGCGGACGGTCGCCGAGTACAACGAGTCTGCGGCACGCGGCGAGGATCCGCGCTTTCAGAAGACCGCTGAGTACTTGAGGCCGCTCGATCGGGCGCCGTTCGCCGCGCTCGACTACCGCGTAGAGAGCGCGATGTGGAGCGTCTTCACGATGGGCGGCCTGCGCACCGGCCTCGACGGTGAGGTGCTGGCGCCGGGCGGGTCGCCGGTGCCCGACCTCTACGCCGCCGGTCGCACGACTTCCGGCATCGCAGCGCAGGGCTACTCGAGCGGGCTCTCCCTGGCAGACGCGACGTTCTTCGGCCGCCGCGCGGGGCGGGCTGCGGCGGTCTCGCGATTAGCGTGAAATCAACGGCGAGAGGTCGCGCGCCTCGGCCTCGCGCGTCTGTCCCCCATTCGCCATGAACGCCTCCATTCGGCGCCTCGCTTCGGGGTTCGTGAGGCACTGATCGAACTGGTTTGATTCCGCCGCGAGGCCGGCCTCCCAGCCCGGCTCGCCCGCGATCAGGGCCGCCTTGGTGCGTGCGATCGCGTCGGCCGGGAACGCTGCGATGCGTGTGGCCAGACGCCGAACGAACGGGCGGAGTTCGTCGGCGGGAAGCGCTCGGTTGACCCAGCCGTAGCGCTCGGCGAGGTCGGCCGGGAAGTCTTCGCATCCGAGGACGATCTCGAGAGCTCGGGCGCGTCCACAGAGGCGCGGTAGTCGCTGGGTGCCGCTGCCGCCGGGGAGAATGCCGAGCGCGACCTCGGGCTGCGACAGCACCGCCTTCCCGAGCGCCGCGAAACGCATGTCGAGGGAGAGCGCGAACTCGCTGCCGCCGCCGCGGCAGTAGCCCTCGATCGCGCCGATCGTCGCCTTCGGCATGGTCCGGAAACGTTCGACCATCGCGTGGAACGGGTTCGGTGCCGCCCTGGGCGGCGCTCCGGGTTCGGGCACGGGGAGCTGGAGGATCAGCTCGACGTCGGCATGGGCGATGAAGAAGTCGGGGTCGTCGCTCTGAACGATGACCACTCGCACGTCGTCGTCGGCCTCGACCTCCTGCCCGGCGCGGCCCATCTCCTGCATCAGAGCCACGTCGAACAGGTTGATCGGCGGGTGGGCGATCGTGATCGTGGCGATTCCGTCGCTCTTCTCGATCCGCAGACACTGGTATTCGGCCATGGGGTCCTCCGCGAAGGAAGGTACCATCGCTCGCCCGGAAGACTGGAGGAGGACGGAAGATGAAGAAGTTCGAGGGGAAGCTGGCCGTGGTGACCGGAGGCGGCACCGGTATGGGGCGCGAACTGTGCCGACAACTCGCCGCCGAGGGATGCCATGTGGCGATGTGCGACGTCTCTGAAGAAGAGATGGCTCGCACGAAGGGGATGTGCGAGGCCGAGTCGCCCGCGGGCACCCGGATCACGACGTGCCTCGCGGACGTCTCCGACGAAGCCCAGATCATGGCCTTCCAGGCGGCCGTCGCGACCGAGCACGAGACCGATCACATCCACTTGCTCTTCAACAACGCGGGGATCGCCGGCGCCGGCAGCTTCCTCGAGGACGACCGCCAGGAGTGGGAGAAGACGTTCGAAGTATGCTGGGGCGGGGTCTACTACGGCTGTCGTGCCTTCGCGCCGATGCTCGTCGCCGCTCCGGAAGGGCATCTCGTCAATACGAGCAGCGTCAACGGCTTCTGGGCATCGATCGGCCCGCAGTCCGCGCACACTTCCTACAGCGCGGCGAAGTTCGCGGTGAAGGGGTTCACCGAGGCGCTGCTCAACGACTTCAAGCTGAACGCGCCACACGTAAAAGTCTCACTGGTGATGCCCGGCCACATCGGCACGTCGATCGTCATCAACTCGGGCAAGTACTTCGGGCACGACCCGAAGGAGATGCCCGAAGAAGAAGTAGAAGAAGCGCGCGATCGGCTGCTCCGCCTCGGCTTCGAGGTCGCCGGCGCCACGACCGACCAGATCCGGCAGGCGCTCACCATGGCCGGCGAGCAGTTCCGCGACGCGGCCCCGATGACGGCGGCTGATGCGGCAAAGGTGATCCTCGACGGAGTGCGCGAGGAGCGCTGGCGCATTCTCATCGGCGACGACGCCAACGTGCTCGACCGGCTCGTTCGCGAAGACCCGGAGAACGCCTATACCGAGGAGTTCATGGAGAAGCTCCGCGGACAGACCGACTGGCAGATCGGCAGCTAGGCGACACCGTGACGATCCGGGATCTGGGCTCGACTGGCGCTCGGCTCGTGCTCGTCGCCCCGAGCGCGGTTGGGAGCGAGCGATGAATTGGGACGCGATCGGAGCCATCGCCGAGATGGTCGGTGCGCTCGGAGTGATTGCCTCACTCGGTTATCTGGCCGTACAGATCCGGCAGAGCACCGCACAATCCAGAACGAACACGACCGCGATCGAAGGCAGCGCGTTTCAGCAGGCACTGGATCATCACAACGGCTTCAACTTGAAGCTCATCGAAGATCCGGAATTGTTGAAGACGCTCCTGACACAGGATCTGGAGTCGGTGGATCCGCTCGAGAAGCAGCGCTTCATGATCCTAATCTCGTCGATCATCCGATCGCACTTCAACGCGTGGAGTCTCTACGACAAGGGACTCATCTCGCAGGCGCAGTTGAGCGTCTTGCAGTCGGGGATCCGTCGAATGTTGGGAGGCCCGTTCGGAGCGGAGACGTGGCGGCTGCGTCGCTCGGAGTACCCGCCCGACTTTGCCGAGACCGTGGATGGGCTGCTGAAGCGCTGATCAGCGAGTCGCGAGGCCGGCTAGCAGCGTGTCGGCGACCGTGTCGGCGGTCGCTTTGGGCGACGTTGCGAGCGACGGGGCGACGGCGGGCCTGGCGAACTCGCGGCCGAGGCCGCCGAGCACATGGGCGAAGGCGGCGGTGTCCACGCGGCGGATCTGATTCTCGCTGACGGCGCGGTCGAGCAGGCTGCGCGTCACGGCCATGACGTACTTCTCGTGGGCATCGAGGAGGCGCGGCGCTCCCGTGACGTTGGCGAACTCCTCGGTGAATGCGACCGCCGTCGGCTGGACGGCTTCGCTCACCGCCCTCAGATAGGCGCGCAGTGCGTCGAGAGGGGAGTGGCTCGCGTTGACCGCTTCGATGGCCGTGCGACCGATCCGGTGCAGCCTCCGGTCGACGACCATCAGCACCAGTTCGTCGCGGCTCGGCGCGATGCCGTAGAGCGTGCGCAGGGAGCAGTTCACCCGCGCGGCGATCTCCGCCATCGTCAGCGCGGAGAGTGCCTCGGCGACGACGAGTCCCTCGAGTGCATCGATCACCTCGCGTTGCCGCTCCGTGAGCCCGCGCTCGGCGTCGGGGGTCAGCAAGCGCTTCGGAGCCCGCACGCCGGGAAAGCGGCGAGGGCGCGGTGCCGACTCCGCTGCGCTCAAGAGAGCAGCGCTTCCGGCAAGTCGACGACGCGCGCTCGCAGCCACTCGCCGAGGCTCTTGGCCTGGCCATCCTGGCGCGTCGACGCCGCGACGCCCTCCTCGAGCAGGCCGTGCACGAGGAAGTTGATCGAGCGGATTGCCGGCAGCGGATGGCGGTCGACCTCGAGCCCCTCGACCTCCGGGAGCAGTTCGCGGAGCTTCTCGGTGGTGAGGAATGCGTCGAGCCAAGCCCAGGCCTCGTCGCTGCGCGCGAAGATGCCGAGGTTTGCGTTGCCTCCCTTGTCCCCCGAACGCGCGCCGAAGACTCTTCCGAGCGGTGCACGGGTCGTCGGTCCAGCGGGCACGGCCGCGGTCGGGGCGGGGGCCGCCGTGACCGTTACCGCGGCCGCCGGAATCACCGAGGAGACTTCGCGCGTCTCGCCGCCGCGGACCACGGCTTCCTGGGTCACGAGTTCGGCGGGAATGCAAGCCGGCTCGTAGACTCCGAACGGCCGTCCGCCTCCCGGGCTGCCGCCCACGCTATAGAAGCCGGGGATCGTCGAGAGAGCGAGTTCGATCATCGCGTTCGAGACGGCGCGGCCGACCTTCTTCTCGTCCGGGTCCTTCAGGCTGATCTTCCAGAAACCCGTCGCCTCCTCGTTCGACGCGGGGTCCTCCTTGTCGGTACGGACGAGGCGCGTCGTCACCTGTGCGAAGTCGTCACGTCCGTACGGGCACGCGTTCCAGAACGCGGCTTCGACTAGCTTCGCTTTCGCTTCGACGTCGATCCCGGTGAGGCAGACGTTCAGGTCCTGGCGGAAGCCCCCGCTCCGATTGAGGCAGACCTTGAGTGTCGACGGCGGCGGCTCGCCCTGGATGCCGTGCATCCGAACTCGATCCTTCGCCACCTGTTCGAGCTGGATCGTGTCGAAGCGCGTGGTCACGTCCGGGCCGAAGTACTCGGGCCCGCCGATTTCGTAGAGCAGCTGCGACGTGACCGTGCCTACGGAGACCTCGCCGCCGGTACCGTCGTGCTTTCCGATCACAGTCGAACCGTCTGCGGCAATCTCGGCCCACGGAAATCCGGTGCGTTCGAGGCCCGGGACCTCCGTGAAGAAGGAGTAGTTGCCGCCCGTGGCCTGCGTGCCGCACTCGATGACGTGGCCGGCGACGACGCCCCCCGCGAGCGCATCGAAGTCGGTCCGGGACCAGCCGTGGTGCCAAGCTGCGGGCCCGCAGACGATCGCGGCGTCGGTGGTCCGCCCGGTGACGACGATGTCGGCGCCGCGTTCGAGCGCGTCGACGATGCCCCAGACGCCGAGGTACGCGTTGGCTGTCAGGAACGCGGCCTCCTTGATCGGCTCCCCGCTCTCGAAGTGGCGAAGCTGGTCTCCGGCGAGGAGTTCTTCCATGCGGGGCATCAGGTCGTCCCCGCGGACGAAGGCGATCGTGGGGTTCAGGCCGAGCTTGTCGGCGACCTCGGCGACGGCGTCCGCGCAGCCCTCGGGGTCGAGCCCGCCGGCGTTCGCGACGACTTTGATGCCCTTGTCGAGGCAAGTACCCATCACCTGTTCCATCTGCGTGACGAACGTGCGCGCGTAGCCGCCGTTGGGCCGCTTCATGCGTGTGCGCGCGAGGATGAGCATCGTCAGCTCGGCGAGCCAATCGCCGGTCAGGACGTCGATCGGTCCCCCGTCGACCATTTCACGCGCCGCGGAGACACGGTCCCCGAAGAACCCCGAGCAGTTCGCGATCCGGATCGGGTCGGCCATGTCAGTCTCCCTCGCCAGCGGATTCCGCCGGCTCCACGACGAGCAGCAGCGTGCCGCCCTCGATTTGATCACCTAGCGACACCCGTACCTCGGTAACGACCCCGTCCTCGGGGGCGCGCATCGGGTGCTCCATCTTCATCGCCTCGAGGACGACGAGCGTGTCGCCCGCGGTCACCGTATCACCCACTGCCACCCGGAGGTCGATCACCTTGCCCGGCATTCGCGCGACGAATCCGCCGGCTGCGTCTTCGCTGCCGGGGATCTCGAACCGGGGAAGGATCTCGAGCGTGACGTCCCCGCGCGGCCCGTGCACGATCAGGGCTTCGCCGTGGCGGGTGACGTCGGCCCAGCTCCGCCGTCCGTCGATCTCCACGTCGATGCCGGCCTCGCTCCACTCATGGATCCGGGCGTGCTGGCCGTCGCCGAATCGGAAGCGGCCGTCGCGGAGGGAGCGATACGGGATCGGGATCTCGCCGCCGCCGCCGGCGCGAAAAACGATGCTCTGATCCGGGAGGCGGGCGTTCCGCCAACCACTCGGTACCTCGGAGAGCGTGGTCGCGTTTGCCCGGTTCTCGCCCTGGATCCACAGTGCGGCGACCCGGGCGAGCCGTTCGAGTTCTTCGCCGCTGAGTTCGAGTGAGCGAGCCGGGCCGATACGATCGATGAAGTCGGTGGTCGTGTCGCCGGCCAGGAACTCAGGGGTCCGAAGTGTGGCGACCAGAAAGTCGCGGTTCGTCGTGACACCGCCGAGGTGGCAGCGCTCGAGGGCCAACGCGAGCCGGCCAGCGGCCTCGGCGCGGGTCGGTGCATGCGCGATCACCTTGGCGAGCATCGGGTCGAATTGAGTGCCGACGACCGAGCCTGAAACGACGCCGGAATCCCACCGGACGCGCGGCGATACGGCGGGTTCGAACGCGACGAGCGTGCCGGTCTCGGGCAGGAACTCGTTGGCCGGGTCTTCCGCGTAGAGCCGCGCTTCGACAGCCGCCCCGGTGAACGTGACGTCGGACTGTTCGTAGCCGAGCGGCTCGCCGCGCGCGATGCGGAGCTGTTCGCGGACGAGGTCGATGCCGGTCACGCATTCCGTGACCGGGTGCTCCACTTGGAGCCGGGTGTTCACCTCGAGAAAGAAGAACTCGCCCGTCTCGTCGTCGAGCAGGAACTCGACGGTCCCAGCCGATTGGTAGCCGAGTGCGCGCGCCAGAGAGAGCGCGGCGTCTCCCATCTTCTTGCGAAGGGCGTCGTCGATTCGGGGCGAAGGGGACTCTTCGAGAATCTTCTGGTGGCGCCGCTGGATCGAGCACTCTCGTTCGCCGAGGTGCACGACGTTTCCATGCGCGTCGCCAAGGATCTGGATCTCGATGTGTCGGGCTCGCGAAACGTACCGCTCGAGGAATACGCGGTCGTCGCCGAATCCGCTCTTCGCCTCGCGCCGCGCGGCGGCGACGGCTTCTTCGAAATGGTCGGCCGACTCCACGACCCGCATACCCTTCCCGCCGCCGCCTGCGGCGGCCTTCACGAGCAGCGGGAAGCCGACCGCGTCGGCCGCAGCAGCGTCGTTCGAGCCGGGCAGCGTCGGCACGCCAGCTTTCTCGGCGAGTGCCTTTGCGGCGATCTTGTCGCCCATCTGTTCGATGGCTTTGGGGGCGGGCCCGACCCAGGCGAGCCCGGCCGCGGTGACGTCGGCGGCGAAACCCGCGTTCTCCGAGAGGAACCCGTAGCCGGGATGGATCGCGTCGGCGCCCGTAGCACTCGCCGCCTCGAGAACCGCCTTCCCGTCGAGGTACGACTCGGGCAGCCGCACCGACTCGTCGGCGTCGGCGACGAACGGGGCATCGGCGTCGGCGTCCACGTAGACGGCCACGGTCCGGATGCCCATATCGTGGGCGCTGCGGATCACGCGGCGGGCGATTTCGCCGCGGTTGGCGACGAGGAGAGTAGACACGCTCACAGTCGGAATACCCCGTAGCCGTCAGTGCCTTCGACGGCGCGATTGCGCACGACCGAGAGACAGATGCCGAGCACCGTCCTCGTGTCGCGCGGGTCGATGATGCCGTCGTCGCTGATGGCGCCGCTGGCTGCGAGAGCGAGGGATCCCTTCTCCTGGATCTCTTCGACCAACGCGACGATGCGCGCGTCTTCTTCCTCGTCGAACGGTTCGCCCTTGCGTGCGGCGCTGCCGCGCCGGACGATCGACATGACACCGGCGATCTGCTTGGGCCCCATGACGGCTATCTTCGCGGTCGGCCAGAGGAACGTGAACCGGTTGTTGAACGCGCGACCCGACATCGCGTAGGTGCCGGCTCCGTAGGACGCGCCGATGATCACGGTCAGGTGGGGCACCGTCGAGTTGGTGACGGCGTTGATCATCTGCGAGCCCTTCTTGATGATCCCCGCCTGCTCGACGGCCTTGCCGACGACGAAGCCCGTCAGGTTCTGCAAGAAGAGGAGCGGGACGTCGATCTGATTGCAGAGCTGGATGAAGTGAGCGGCTTTCTCGGCGGCCTCGGGATTGAGCACGCCGTTGTTGCCGAGAATCCCGATCGGATAGCCCTGGAGGCTTGCCCAGCCACACACGAGAGTCGGCCCGTAGCGCGGCTTGAACTCCTCGAAGCGCGAGCCGTCGACGACGCGCGCGATCACGTCGCGCACGTCGACGGGCCGGCGCAGGTCCGGGTCCATGATGCCGAGGAGATCCTCGGGGTCGTGCACCGGGGCGTCGGGTCGCAACGTGGGCGCGGGCCCGGCCTTCTTCCAATTGAGGTGGGAAACGACCTCCCGGCAGAGCCGAAGTGCATCCCGCTCGTCTTCGGCGAGGTACTCCCCGAGGCCTGAGATCTCCGCATGCATCTTGGCGCCACCGAGCGTTTCGTCGTCGGACTCCTCGCCGGTCGCCATCTTCACGAGGGGCGGGCCGGCCAGGAAGATCTTCGATTGCTCTTTGATGACGATGTTGTAGTCCGACATGCCCGGCTGATAGGCGCCGCCCGCAGTCGACGACCCGAAGACCACGCACACGGTCGGAATCTCGAGCTTCGAGAGCTCCGTCATCTCGTAGAAGAAGCGCCCCGATTCGGCGAAGTGGTCCACTCGTGCCGATGCGGCGCTGCTCCCGGAACCGCTGTCGCGGTCCGTGTTGACTCGAAGGTCGGCGCCTGAAGACTCGACGAAGCTGACGTAGGGGATGCGGTTGTCTCGGGCGATCTCGAGCGCGCGCATCCACTTCTTGCTGACGTACGGAGTGAGGGCGCCGCCGAGCACCGTCGGGTCGTTCGCGAAGATCACGCACTCGACGCCGGCGATGACGCCGATGCCCATGACACAGCCGCCGCCGATCGTGTAGCTCGATCCGAAAGCGGCGAGTGGCGAGAGTTCTAGGAACGGGCTGTCCGGGTCGAGCGCGAGCGCGACACGCTCGCGAACGGGCAGCTTGCCGCGCTTGGTGAGGCGCGCGTGATGCGCGGGCCCACCGCCGGCCTCGGCCTCGTCGAGAAGCAGGTCGATCTCCGCCAGCTTCTCGAGCATCGCAGTCTGGTTTTGTTCGAACTCGGGAGTTCGAGAGTCGAGGGCCGACCGGACCGGGGGTGCGAGGAGGGGCTGCATGGATCTCCTTGGATCTTTTGCGAGGTCGATTTGCAGCCAAGTAGCATATGGGGTAATTCTTCGCAATTCAAATTACCGACCGTTGGAGCACCCCCATGAGATCGAAGCTCGCGGAGGAGATGGGTCTCGAGTTCCCCGTCTTCGCGTTCACCCACTGCCGCGACGTGGCGGCAGCTGTCTCCAAGGCTGGCGGGCTCGGGGTCCTCGGCGTGGCGGGCCACTCGAACCGGAACCTGAAGATGGAGCTCGAGTGGATCGAGAACGAGGTCGACGGGAAGCCGTTCGGCGTTGATCTCCTCCTGCCGGCGAAGTTCGCGGGGAGTGATCGCGGGGGCTTCGATGAGAAGCAGCTCGACGAGCGGATCCCGGCGGAGCACCGGAAGTTTCTCGACGACCTGCTCGAGCAGCACGGCGTGCCGCCGCTCCCGGCCGATGTGAAGCTCGGCCGCGAGTTCAGCGTCGGCTTCGAGCAGCAGCGCGAGGTCATCGAACTTGCGTTCGAGCACCCGATCGCGCTGATTGCGAGCGCGCTCGGGCCGCCGCCGGAGTGGATGATCGAACAGGGCCGGGCGCGTGGTGTGAAGGTCGCGGCGCTGGCCGGCACGGTCGAGCACGCGCGCCGGCACGCCGAGGCCGGTGTCGATCTCGTCGTGGCGCAGGGCTACGAGGCCGGCGGACACACGGGCCAGGTCTCGACGATGGTGTTGGTTCCCGAAGTGGTGGATGCCGTCGATCCCATTCCGGTGCTCGCCGCGGGCGGGATCGGGAACGGCCGGCAGCTGACGGCGGCGCTCGCTCTTGGGGCACAGGGTGTCTGGACGGGCTCTGTCTGGCTGACGACCGAGGAAGCGGAGACGCATCCGGTCGTGAAGGAAAAGTTTCTCAAGGCGTCTTCGAGCGACACGATTCGCAGCCGTTCGTTGACCGGGAAGCCGGCGCGGCAGCTGCGGAGCGCCTGGACCGATGCGTGGGAAGATCCGAGCAATCCCGATCCGCTCCCGATGCCGCTCCAGCCGCGCCTCGTGCGCGAGGCGCAGGCGCGGATCCAACGAGCGGCGCACAAGAGTGCTGGGGCGGAACAGCTCGCGAACTACTTCGTCGGACAGATCGTCGGGTCGTTGAATCACACGAAGTCGGTGCGGACCGTGATGGAAGAGTTTGCGCAGGAGTACGCGGACACGATGGAACGTCTGGACGATTGGGCGGAGGGCTCCTGAGCGTGGATCCCGTAAAGGTCGAAGTCTCTGGCGGCGTGATGACCGCGACGCTGGTCGATGTGGAGAATCGTAACGCCCTCGGCGGGGCGCTCGTGCAGGGCCTGCGCGACGCCCTTGCGTCGGCCAACGCGTCGGACGAGGTTCGCGCACTCGTCGTGACGAACGAGGGTTCGACGTTCTGCGCCGGAGCGAACCTGAAGGAGCGCTCGGGCGCAAAGCCGTCGAAGACCACCGGAATGGGCGGATTCGAAGAGCTGCTCGAAGAGCTGCAGCAATCCCCGACCCCGGTGATCGGTCGAATCGCCGGGCACGTGGTCGGCGGCGGAAACGGGCTCGCGGCCGCGCTCGACATCTCGATCGCCGCCGAGGATGTGAAGTTCGGGTTCACGGAGGTCCGCCTCGGCGTCGCTCCGGCGATCATCTCGGTCGTCTGCCTGCCGAAGATGCGCCCCGGCGAGGCGATGGAAGCCTTCCTCCGCGGCCATCGGTTTCCCGCGTCACGGGCCGCCGAACTCGGGCTGATCAACCGCGCGGTTCCCGCCGAGCAGCTCGACACCGCCGTGGAAGAGGTGCTCGCCGATCTCCGGAAGGGCGGCCCCAATGCGCTCGGCTTCGCGAAGCGGCTCGTGCGGGAGGTACCGTTGATGGCCCAGAAAGACGCGTTCGCCTGGACGTCGCAGCTGTCGGGCGAGCTGTTCCGTAGCGAGGAAGCCGCCGAGGGGATGACGGCCTTCCTTCAGAAGCGAAAGCCGAGCTGGGTGAGCACAGGAGAGGACGAGAAGTGAGCGCAGCCCCCGACGTCTACGGCACACCCGAACACCAGCTCTTCCGTGAGACCGTGCGCAAGTTCGTCGAAGACGAGCTGCGTCCGCGCGCGCGCGAGTTCGATGCGGCGGGTCGCCTCGACAAGTCGCTCTACAAGACGATGGGCGATCTCGGCATGCTCGGACTCCGGTACGACCCGGAGTATGGCGGTGCAGGCCTCGATTGGTCGTTCTCGGCGGTGCTCTTCGAGGAGCTCGGGCGCGCGGACAACGCGGGCGTCACGATGGGGATCAGTGTCCAGACCGACATGGCGACACCGTCGCTCGCAGAGTTTGGTTCCGACGAGCTGAAGCGCCGCTACCTGGCGCCCGCGATTGCCGGGGAGATGGTTGCGGCGATCGCGGTGACCGAGCCCGATGCCGGCTCGGATGTCGCCGGGATCAAGACGCGCGCGGTGCGCGACGGCGACGAGTGGGTGATCAACGGCTCGAAGATCTACATTACCAACGCGGCCACCGCAGATTGGCTCTGTCTGTTGGCGGTGACCGACCCGGACGCCGGCTACGGTGGCTACTCCCAGATTGTCGTACCGACCGATCTGCCCGGCTATCGGTACGACCTCCTCGACAAGATCGGCAATCTCGGCTCCGACACGGGTCAGCTGTTCTTCGAGGACGTGCGCGTGCCCGTGGCGAACACGATCGGCGAGATCGGTCGCGGCTTTCAGCAGCAGATGATGCAGTTCCAGGACGAGCGACTCGTGGCATGTGTGAGCACGATCGCGGGTTCGGCAGATCTCTGGGAAGAGACGCGCCGTTGGTGCGAGGAGAGGGAGCTGTTCGGTAAGCCGCTCGCGAAAATGCAGAACACGCAGTTCAAGATGGTCGAACTCTGGACGCAGATCACGGCCGCCCGCGAGCTCGTGCGCGCATGCGTGCAGCAGCGCGTCTCCGGTGCCGACGCGACCCAGCTCATCACCATGGCCAAGCTGTTCTGCGGTCGCGTCTCGCGTCAGGTGGCCGACGAGTGCATCCAGCTGCACGGCGGCTACGGCTACATGCGCGAGAGCAGCGCTGGGCGCGCGTTCGTCGACACCCGGCTCATCAGCATCGGCGGCGGCTCGGACGAAACCATGATGCACTACATGGCCAAGCAGCTCGGCTTCTAGGAGGGTGACCCAACACTGCCGTGGAAAGGCCCGGGAGCCGAGGCGCGCCGCTGGCAAGGCGCTCGATTGAGCCCTAGCGGGCTAGGGCGAGTGAGAGCAACGCAGCCAGCGGTGATGCATCGGTTTCCGGCCGACACGATAGTGTTGGGTCACCCTCCTAGCTCCCTTCACGAATCAGGACTTCGGAGAATCCATGGATCTCAGTTTCGGCCCCGAGTACGAATCGTTCCGTCAGGATGTTCGCGACTTCCTCGAAAAGAACCGCGACAAGGCGCCGAAGGGCGCGCTGGGTGTGGCTTCGGGCCGAGCCGGCTCGGCGCTGGTCGAGTGGCAGAACCTGCTGATCGAGCACGGCTACGCGGCGCGCACGATCCCGAAGGAGTACGGCGGCTACGGGGCCGAGCCCGATATCCTGAAGAAAGTGATTATCGACGAGGAGTTCAACAAGGCGCGCGTCTCGCGAGGTGTCGGCGGGCAGGGTCCGGAGATGCTGGTGCCGACCCTCCTCGAGCACGGCACCGAGGAGCAGAAGCAGGCCTGGATCGGGCCCACGCTGCGCGGCGAAGTGGTCTGGTGCCAGGGCTACTCGGAGCCGGGATCGGGCAGCGATCTCGCGAGCGTGCAGACAAAGGCCGTCGAGGACGGCAGCGACTTCCTCATCACCGGCCAGAAGATCTGGACGACGACGGCGCATCTGTCGGACATGATGTTCGGAATCATCCGGACCGAGCCCGATGCCGGGAAGCATGCCGGGCTCAGCTACATGCTGATCTCGATGGATACGCCCGGTATCGATGTCCGGCCGCTGAACACGATGACTGGGGATGCGGAGTTCAACGAAGTCTTTTTCGATGACGCGCGTGTGCCCCAGTCGAACGTGATTGGGAGCCGCGGCGAGGGCTGGAAGATCGCCAACACGACTCTCCTTCACGAACGAAACATGTTGGCGTCGAGTGCCGTCCTCGACGGCTCGGTCCGCAGTCTCGTGCGCCGGATGGAAGAAGAGACGGCGGACGGTGTGCGCGCGATCGATTCGCCGGTGCTGCGGGATCGCTTGCTTCGGCTGCAGGGGCAGGTCGAGGCGATGAAGTACCACTCGATGCGAATGCTCACAGCACGCATCAAAGGCGAGCACCCCGGTGTCGCCGCGCTGGTCACCAAACTCGCCGGCTGCGAGGTGAGTCATCAACTCAACGGTCTCGGGATCGATGCGATGGGAGAGCTGGGCACCCTCTATGAGGGGTCTCCCCGCGAACGAGAGGGGGGTCGCTGGCAGACCCAGTACATGTTCACGCTCGGACTCATCATCGGCGGCGGCACGGCGCAGATCCAGAAGAACATCATCAGCGAACGGGGCCTCGGCATGCCGCGCGAGCCCAAGCCGGCAAAGGCGTAGACCGATGGATTTCGCACTTTCCGACGAACAGCAGCTTCTCGCCGATACCGTCCGGCGCTACCTCGACGAAGAGTCCCCGATCGCCCGCGTGCGCGAGATCGTCGCCAAGGAGCCGGGCGCCGACGGGGGCACCTGGAAGGCGCTCAGCGAACTCGGGCTCGCTGGGCTGCTCGTGCCCGAGGAACACGGCGGGAGCGGGCTCTCCCTGCTCGATGCAGCGGTCGCCGCGGAAGCGTTGGCCTGGGGCGTGTCCCCGGGGCCATTCCTCGGCAGTGCGATCCTCGCGCCGATCGCGATCCGGGAGGCGGGCTCCGCCGAGCAGCAGGCACGCTGGCTTCCGCGGCTCGCGACGGGCGACTGCCGAATCGGTGTGGCGGCGACCGAGTTGATGGCCGTGCGTGACGGCGCGGGCGTCGAAGAGCGAGACGGGCGGCTGCACGGGACGGCCCTGATGGTCATCGACGGTCCCGGGGCGGACGCCTATCTCGTCCCGCTCGGGAAGGACGGTTCGCGCCTCGCACTCGTAGACGGCGGGGCGGCGAACCTCTCGGGCCGCGGTCTGACGACGATCGACCGCACGCGCGGGTTCGCCGAGGTCGAGTTCAGCGGCACGGAAGTCGCCGACTGGCTCGGCGACGAGACGACGGCCCGAGCGGCGACAAGGCGAATGCTCGACGCCGGCCGCGTGATCCTTGCAGCCGACATCCTCGGTGCGAGCAGCCGCGCGCTCGACCTGGCCGTCGCGTACGCGATGGAACGCAAGCAGTTCGATCGAGTCATCGCCTCCTTTCAGGCGGTGAAGCACATGTGTGCGGAGATGGCGGCCGAGCTCGAGCCCGCGCGGTCGCTGGTCTGGTACGCGGCCCACGCGTTCGATGAGGTGCCGGAAGAGGCCACGCTGATGGCGTGTCATGCGAAGGCGCATCTCGCCGAAGTCGGGCCGTTCATCGTGAGGACGGCCACCGAGGTGCACGGCGGGATCGGATTCACCGACGAGCAGAATCTTCACTACTGGTTCAAGCGGGTCGGTGTCGATCGACAGCTGCTCGGGTCGCCGGAGGCCGTGCGCGAGGAAGCGGCGCGCATTCAAGGTTGGGTGAGCTGATGCTCGAGGTCGCAGCCGATCTGCAGGCGGAAGCCGACGAACTTCATGGATTTCTCCGCGAGCTGTCCGACGACGAGTGGGCGCAGGCCACGCCGTTCATGGGCTGGACGACGTGGGACGTCGTCGCGCATCTCCATTTCTTCGATCAGGTGTCGGTGCTCGCGCTGAGCGACGCGGACGCGTTCGCAGCGCGCCGGAAGGCGCTGATCGAGGCGATGGGGGAGGGCAAGACCAATCAGCAGATCGCGCGAGCGGAGTACGGCGCTCTCGGAAACCGCGAGTTGCTCGACGCCTGGCTGCCCACGTGCCACGAGATGGCAGAGCAGCTCGGCCGATCCGATCCGAAGCGTCGGCTGCCGTGGTTCGGGCCCGACATGGGCGTGCAGATGTTCACGACCGCTCGGTTGATGGAGACGTGGGCGCACGGTCAGGACGTCTACGATGTGAGAAAGACATCACGCGAGGCCACCGACCGCATCAAGCACATCGCGGTGCTCGGCGTGAAGACTTTCGGATGGACGTTCGTGAATCGAGGCCTCGACGTGCCCGGGCCGCCGCCGTATGTGCGGCTGACGGCCCCTTCCGGTGCGATCTGGGAGTGGAACGAGCCCGGCGAAGCGGAGAAGGTGGAGGGCGACGCGCTCGAGTTCTGCCGGGTCGTCACGCAGGGTCGCAATGTGCAGGACACCGGGCTGAGCGTGACCGGAGATGTCGCGAATCGCTGGATGGCGATCGCACAGTGTTTCGCCGGAGGGGCGGCAGATCCGCCGAAGCCGGGTGAGCGCAGTTGGGATTGAGACTCATACGAGGAGAGCGACAGAAATGAAGATCGATGCTGGGCTGATGGGAGCACTGACGGATGTGCCCCAGGCGATTCGCGAGTTCGAGGCGCAGGGGTTCGACGGGGTCGTGACCGCCGAGATGAGTGGCGATCCGTTCCTGCCGCTGATCCTCGCCGCGGAGCACAGTGAGCGAATCGAGTTGATGACGTCGATTGCGGTGGCCTTCGCTCGCAATCCGATGGTGCTCGCGAACATCGGAAACGATCTCCAGTCCTATTCGAACGGACGGTTCATCCTCGGACTCGGTTCTCAAATCAAGCCGCACATTACGAAGCGTTTCAGCATGCCGTGGTCGCGGCCCGCCGCGCGAATGCGGGAGATGATCCTCGCGATGCGCGCGATCTGGGATTGCTGGTACCAGGGCAAGCGTCTCGACTTTCGCGGTGAGTTCTACACGCACACGTTGATGACGCCGATGTTCACGCCGACGAACAACCCGCACGGCGCCCCGCGCGTCGTGCTCGCGGCGGTCGGCCCGAAGATGACAGAGGTCGCCGGGGAGGTGGCCGACGGGATGCTCGTGCACGCGTTCACCACGCCCCGGTATCTGGCGGAGGTGACGATGCCGGCGCTCGAAAGCGGGCTCGAGAAGGGCGGGCGAAGCCGCGAGGATTTCGAGCTCTGCTACCCGGCGTTCATCGTCACCGGGAAAGACGAGAAGGAGTGGGAGGCGATGCGAACCGGCGTGAGCCGCCAGGTCGCATTCTACGGCTCCACGCCTGCCTATCGCGGTGTGCTCGAACTCCACGGTTGGGGCGAGCTCCAGACTGAACTCAACGCGCTCTCGAAGCAGGGCGAGTGGGAGGCGATGGGCGAGCGCATCACAGACGAGATGCTCGAAGAGTTCGCGGTGGTCGCGGAGCCCGCGAAGGTCGCGACGCGGCTCGGCGAGCGCTTCGGCGGCAAGATCGACCGTATCCTCTGCACCTTCCCGTTTGCCGCCGAGGGAGAGCGAGAGTCGTATCTCGAAGAACTGCGGGGCGCCTGAGCCATGGCGTGGTTCCTGCTAGTCGCCGCGGCGGGGGCGCTGGCCTGGTGGACCTGGGAGCGCCGGCAACGCAGGACGTACCCGGTCCCCCCTGGCCTCCAGACGGACATCTCACTTCCGTACGAGCAGGAGTTCGAGCTCTATCACAACGCGCTCTCTCTCTGCTCGATGAAGACGCGCGTTTGTCTCGCCGAACTCGGGGTGGCGTACCGGAGCCACCCGATCGATCTCGTAGAGACCGGTTCCTACGAGACCCTCAGCCGGCACTTCTTGAAGGTGAATCCCGGGGGCACCGTGCCGGTGCTCGTGCACGAGGGCCATCCGGTCTATGAATCGCACGAGCAGATCCGCTATGCGGCCGCGCACGCGCCGGCGGGTGCGCCATCGCTCGTGCCGGACGACCCTGCGCTGCGCTCCGAGATGGAAGGCTGGATCGATCGCAGCTCGCTCACCAAAGATCCGCTCGCGGAGGGCCATCTCTCTGCCGGAAACGCGGTGCCGGGGCTCACGCTGCCGCTGTTCGCCGCGATGATCGACCGCATCGGCTACTCGAAGATTCTCGTGGGTCTGCTCTTCCATTTCGACCGTAAGCGGCCGTTGATGTTCTTGCTGTTCAAGTTCCGGGGTCTCGCCAAGCTGCCGGGGATGACCCCGTTCGTGAAGATGATCGCGCGCAGCCGTCGCCAGATGGGAGAGCACCTCGACGCACTCGAGGCACAGCTCGAGAAGAGCGGGGGGCCGTGGATCCTCGGAGAGCAGTACACCCTCGCGGATGTCGGATGGCTGGTTGTTGTGCATCGGCTCGTACAGGCCGACTCGCTTCACGTCTTTCTCGGCGAGGGCAAGCGCCCCGCGTGCACGGCCTGGTGGGGCCGCGTGGTCGCACGACCGGGCTATCGGGAAGCGATCCTCGAACATTCCCATCCGACCGTCGCGTACGGGGCCGAGCGGCTGCAGAAATCAAAGGCAGTCGACCCGTCGCTGCGAGTCGCGCTCGAAGGAAGCTGAGAGGCGCGAGGCCAATGCCCCGCGCCTCCGGGGATCACTGGACGCGTTCGACGGTCACCTTGGCGACCGGGTTGCGCCAGTCGTAGGTCGCCGGACCGAGCGTGCCCTCACCGAGGTCGTGGAAGCCGTTCCCGATGTAGACGTAGCCCTCGCCGGGAGCCTCGCTGAATCCCTCGCCCCCGCACACCGGGCCCGGGATGTTCGCGCAGTCCTGATCGTTGATCTCGGTGCCTGCGTCGTATGCGGGCACCATGGCGGTCGCCGCACCGCGGCGCGGGAGCGGCAGGGAGTCGAGCGCAACGAAGTTGTCGTTGGTGGGGATCAGCATCGCTGCGAAGCTGAGCACCGAGGCGCGCCGCGTCGCTTCGACACGTACCGTCACGCTCTTGCCCGGGTCCAGCAAGCCTGCGCTGCCCTGAACGTCGCCGACGGCCTTTCCGAGCCCGGCGAGAACGCCGGCGAGCGGCTCGGTGTTGCCGTCCTCGGCGAGGATCTCGAGCTCCGCGCTGGCGGGCTCGCCGGCTACGAAGAGAGAGACCTCCGGTGCGTGGGTGGTCACGAGGAACGGGGTGAAGCTCTGTGCGCGGGTCACGTTCGTGATGGTCACGTCGAAGAGCTTCGCGCTCTGGGCCAGCGCCGGGTGCGCGAGGGCCGTGAGGCCGACAATGAGCATGAGAGTTCGGAACAGGTGCATTCGGGGTCCTCCAGACGGACCCTGAAACGGGTCCGGTTGGTGGGGCATACGCAGCAGGTCCGCATTCGGTCGCAGCCGATCTCGAAAGTCGTCGAGTTTCTCGCGGGACAGGTCGTCGATCGAGCGCCTCGAACCGCCCGGAGGGGGCTCGAGGCGGTATAGTCCCCGCTTCCGTTCATTGGGGAGAGCCGACAGATGTACGAAGAGCTGCGCACCGTCTGGAAGGAGCTGACCGGTCCCGGAGCGCCTTTCGAGGTGATCGAGACCGAGGTCCGCGGAATCTCGCTCAAGAGCTACAAGAACGCGCCGCACTCCCTCCGGGACGTCTGGCTCGGCTCCGCCCAGCACGGCGAACTCGACTACCTCGTCTACGAAGACGAACGCTGGACCTACCTCGACGCCCACCGGGAGGTCGCCTCTGTGGCGAACTGGTTGGCCGCGCAAGGGGTGCAGCCCGGCGACCGGGTCGCCATCGCGATGCGCAACTACCCGGAGTGGATGCTGGCCTACTGGGCGGCCGTCTCCATGGGCGCGACCGCCGTCGGGATGAACGCGTGGTGGACGGGGGCGGAGATGCTGTACGGCGTCCAGGATGCGACCCCGAAGGTGCTCATCTGTGATCGCGAGCGCCTCGAACGGTTCTTGCCGCATCAGGCCGACGCGCCGCCCACCATCCTGGTCGGCGTCCGAGCCGACAGCGTGCTCCCGGACGGGGCCGTGCCTTGGAGTGAGTTGCGCGCCGCGGGCGGGGAACTGCCCGACGTCGAGATCGATCCCGATTCCGACGCGTCGGTCTTCTATACGTCCGGAACCACGGGCAAGCCGAAGGGCGCGCAGCTGACGCACCGGGGCTGCACGAACAATCTCTTCAGTCTGGTCTTCTGGAACATGGCGCAGGGGGCCGCGACCGCGCGAGCGGGCCGGAGCCGCGGCAGCTCGGACGGCCCGGCAGCTCAGCTCTCGTCGCTCGTGACGACGCCGCTGTTCCACGTGACGGCCAACAACTGTATCGCGCACTCCGCGACCCTCGCCGGCGGCAAGCTCGTGCACATGTACAAGTGGGACGCGGGCGAGGCGCTGCGACTGATCGAGCGCGAAAAGATCAGCAATTTGAGCGGGGTGCCGGTGATGTCCCGCGAGTTGCTGGCACATCCCGACTTCGAGAAGACCGACACCTCGACTCTCAAGTCGCTCGGCGGTGGGGGTGCTCCGCTGCAGCCGGATCTGGTCGCGAAGATCGAGAACTCTGCAGCGAACGTGAGGCCGGGCACCGGATACGGGATGACCGAGACCTGCGGGATCATCACCGCGAACGGCGCCGACTTCTTCGTCGACAAGCCCGAGAGCGCGGGGCCGGCGATGCCCGTGTTCGAGACCAAGACGATCGACGCCGATGGCAACGACCAGCCGCCCGGGACGGTCGGAGAGCTCTGCGTGCGCGGCTCCCAGGTGATTCGCGGCTATCTGAACCGGGAAGAGGAGACTGCCGAGTCGATCCAGGGCGGCTGGCTTCGCACTGGAGACGTGGCTCGCATTGACGAAGACGGCTTCATCTTCATCGTCGATCGCGCGAAGGACATGCTGCTGCGAGGCGGGGAGAACGTCTACTGCGCCGAAGTCGAGAACGCGATCTTCGAGCACGCAGACGTGGCCGAGTGCGCGGTCTTCGGAGTCCCGGACGATCGCCTCGGAGAGGAAGTCGGAGCCGCGGTCGTGCTTCGCAAGGATGCGACGGCCACCGGGGACGACCTGCGTGCCCACTGCACCGAGCGGATCGCCAAGTACAAGATCCCCCGCTACGTCTGGCTGCTCACGGAGCCGCTTCCGCGAAACGCGAGCGGAAAATTCCTGAAGCGGCAGCTGCGGGACGACCTCGATACGACCGAAGCGGTCTGACGCGACCGGCTGCTACCAGCGGGCTCGAAGCGCCGCCGGTCCACGCAAGAGGATGCCGCACGGGGCATCGGCGCCCGGCTGCGAGAGTTCGAGGGTCGGGAGGCGTTCGCAGAGCGTCCGAAGGCCGACGCGCAGGTTCTGCTGGGCCAAATGCATTCCGGGGCAAGTTCGGAGCCCGGGGCCGAACGTGAGGAGACCGGCCGGCTTCCGGTCGATGTCGAACCGGTCGGGATCCGGAAAGGCTTCGGGGTCGCGGTGCGCCGCGTGGATTCCGAAGAGCACGGAGCTGTTCGCCGGAATCGGAACGCCCGCGCACTCGATGTCACGATCCGGGCGGGCGAAGCGTGGCTGGGCGGCGACCGGAGGATTCCAGCGCAGCAATTCCTGCACGGCGTCTTCGCACCGATCGGGATCCCGTGTGACGGTCTCCCAGGCCTCGCGGTGCGTGAGGAGCGCGTGCAAGCCATTGCCGAGCGCGTCCGAGGTCGTCGTGGCGCCCGCGGTGAAGACCAGGCGGATGTGCGCCAGGATCGACTCTTCCCGGATGGGCTCCCCACCGACCTCCTGGTGAACCCAGTCGCTGATCGCGTCGTCTCGAGGCTCGCGTCGGCGGTCGTGGAGCACCGGGAGCACGTATTCGGTGAGCGCCAAGTCCGCGCGTCGACTCTTCTCGGCGTCGCGCCCACCGAACATCAGATCCATCGACCAATCGTAGAAGTCCGCCTCGCGGTCCCGGGGAAGCCCGAGCTGTCGGCAGATGACCGCGAACGCAAACCGGTGGGTATAGGTCGGTACGAGGTCGGCTTCCCTCGCGTCTGCGATCTCATCGATCAGGTCGTGGGCGATCGCGTCGAGCTCGCCGTCGCCGAGTGCTTCGACGGCACGGCGGCGAAAGCGCGCCATCATCGGAGGACGCCAGACTCCATGGGACGCCTCTTCCATCGACATGAAGGTCTCGCCGATGTACGGCTGCGAGATGATCTGGTACGCGTGCGCGGGTGGAAAACGCTCGCCGTCCCGAAACGCGGCGCTGAGCGCCTCGTAGCCGACGATGTAGTAGATGGGCAGCGCGCCGCCCAGTGCGCGGGCCTCCACGACGGGGCCCTGGCTCCGCAGACCTTGGAGTGCCTCGGAGAACGCAGCGCCGGGTAGCGTGTCGAAGTACCAATCGATCGGATCGGTCAAACGGGAGTCTCTCGCTCCACACGGACCGCGCAGAACTTGAACTCCGGGATCTTGCCGTCGGGATCGAGTTCGTCGAGCGTCAGCAGGTTGGCCGAAGCCTCGCGGAAGTGGAACGGCATGAAGATGGCGCCGCGAATCTCCCGATCCGTCAGCCGGACCTTGCAGGTGACGCGCCCCCGCCGGCTCTCGATGTGTGCCGTGTCCCCGTCGGAGATGCCGAGCTCGGCAGCATCTTCGGGATGCAAGTAGACGCACGCTTCCGGTTCGATCGCATCGAGTGCACGGGTGCGTCGGGTCATCGAGCCGGTGTGCCAGTGTTCGAGGAGCCGGCCGGTGTTGAGGATCAGCGGGTAAGCCTCGTCGGGCAGTTCGCGTGCTGCAGTCCACTCGGCCGGGACGAACCGGGCGCGGCCGGTCGCGGTCGGGAACCCCTCTGAGAAGAGCACGGTCGGGCCCTCTTCGTGTTCCGGGTCGGGGTTGGGCCAGAGCTTCCCGGTCGGCCCGAGGTTCTCGTAGTCGAAGGTGCGGTAGGAATCGGTAAGGGCGGCGAACTCGTCGAAGATCTCGGCCGGCGACGCGTAGGAGGAAGGCACGCCCATCCGGGTGGAGACGTCGCAGAGGATTTCCCAGTCGAGGCGGGCGTCGCCTGGCGTTTCGAGCACGGGACGGCCGATCTGTACGCGCCGATCGGTATTGGTGTAGGTGCCCAGCTTTTCGAGGTACGAACTCGCCGGGAGAATGACATCCGCGAACTCGGCAGTCTCCGTCAGGAAGATGTCCTGCACCGCGAGGAAGTCGAGGTTCGTGAGCGCGCGGCGGACCTTGTTCGCGTTCGGATCCGAGAGGAACGGGTTCTCGCCCATGATGTACATCCCGCGAACCGTCCCGGCGAGCGCAGCGCGCGCAATCTCGACGACCGTCAGCCCGGGCTCCGGGTCGAGCGCGCAGCCCCACGCGCGCTCGAACTTCTCACGAACCGCGGGGTCGGCCACCGACTGGTAGTCGGGATAGACCATCGGAATCAGCCCGGAGTCGCTCGCTCCCTGGACGTTGTTCTGTCCGCGGAGCGGATGCAGGCCGGCGCCGGGCTTGCCGACGTTCCCGGTGAGCAGCGCGAGCGCGATCAGGCAGCGCGCGTTGTTCGTGCCGTAGACGTGCTGGGAGATCCCCATTCCCCAATAGATCACAGATGCCGGGGAGCCCGCGAATACACGCGCGACTTCGCGAATCGTCTCGGCCGGCACGCCGCAGATCTGGGCCCCGCGTTCCGGATCGTACCGGGCGATATGCTCGCGCAGCTCCTCGTAGCCCTCGGTGTGCTGCGAGATGTAGGCTTCGTCGGTGAGCCCTTCGTCGATGACGACATGCATCATCGCGTTGTAGAACGCGACGTCCGTGCCGGGCTTGATCCGACAGAACCAGTCGGCCTGGCTCGCCATTTCGGAACGGCGGGGATCGACCACGATGAGCTTGGTTCCCGCCTTGCGCGCCTGCTTGAAGAACGTGGCGGCGACCGGGTGGTTCGACGTGGTGTTCGAGCCGGCGATGAGCGCCGTGCCGGCGTTCGCGATGTCGCGGTACGTCGTGGTGACGGCGCCGCTCCCGATCCCCTCGAGGAGCGCGGCGACGCTGGAGGCATGGCAGAGCCGGGTGCAGTGATCGACGTTGTTGCTGCCGAACGCCGTGCGGACCAGCTTCTGGAACAGATAGGCCTCTTCGTTCGAGCACTTTGCGCTCCCGAAACCGGCGAGCGAGCGAGGCCCGCTCTCGCGCTTGATGTCGCCGAGGCGCTTTGCGACGAGGTCGAGCGCCTCGTCCCATGTCGCTTCTCGAAACGCCGGCAAGACCTCCTCGTACGGGACGATGCCCCCCGGCTTCCGGCGTCCGTCGTGTTCGCCGCGCACGTCTTTCGAAAGAGCGCCCTTCGGATACGCGTCGTCGCGGCGAATCAGCGGCCGGGTCAGCCGCTGGGGGTGTTTGGCGTAGTCCCAGCCGTAGCGTCCCTTGACGCACAGGCGTTCCTCGCTCGCCGGGCTCTCGCGCCCCTCCGCGAAGACGATGCGGTTCGCGTCGCGATCGACGTGGTAGGTGAGGGCGCAACCGACGCCACAGTACGGGCAGACGGAGTCGACGGCCGTCAGTTCGGCGCGCGGGCGGAGCGGCACGTCGACGGCTTTGTCGACCAGTGCGCCGGTCGGGCACACGGCCGCGCACTCTCCGCAGGAGACGCACGTGCTTTCTCCCATCGGATTCCCGAGGTCGAATGCGATGCCGGCTCCGTAGCCTTTTCCGGTCCGGCCGATGACCTCGTTCCCTTGCAAGTCGTCACACGCCCGGATGCAGCGGTCACACAAGATGCACGCCTGATGGTCGATCGAAATGACGTGCGAGCTGGAGTCGGCGCGTGCAGCCCGGTCGGGGGGGCCGGGAAGTGAGCTGCCGTCGACGTCGTAGCGCTCTGCCAGGCCTCTGAGCACATTGTCGCCGAGGGCTTCGCGAGCGTCGTGCTCCGGAGCGGGCTGGTCCGCCATCAGAAGCTCCGTCAGCACGCGCCGATGCCCATCGATCTCCGGGCTCTGGGTCTGGACGACCATGCCGGGTTCGCACGTTCGGACGCATGCCGCCGTCAGCACGCGTTCGCCGACGTCGACCACGCACATCCGGCAGACTCCGACCGGATCGAGGCGGGAGTCGTGGCAGAGCACCGGCACGTCGATGCCCGCGCTGCGCGCCGCGTCGAAGATCGTCGTCCCGGAGGCGACCTCGATCTCCTCGCCGTCGAGCGTGAGCCGCACGCGAGCCTCAGGCATCACTTCCTCGGCGTAGTCCTTGGCGACGAGACTCAGGCATCGAGCAGCAGGTCCTTCATCGCAGCCGGGGGCAGGAAGCCTTCGCGCGACCAGCCGCGCGCCTCATTGTAGCTGTGCACCATCTCCTTCAGTCGACTGTGCGTGAGCCGCGCGCCGGCGACCGGGCCGTCCGGGAGCGGCTCCTCGAGGAAGCGGTCGGGCAGCGTGTCGTCACTCGGCTTCCAGCCCTCGCGGATGTTGAAGGCCTTGCGTGCCGCGACGACGCGGCGCGCGCTGGCGGCGATCTCGTCGGTGCCGAAATCGAGGCCCGTGACCGCGCGCAGCAGCTCTGCAGCTTCGGTCTCCAGCTCGTCGATCGCGCCGCGGAGAAACTTGCAGAGAATGAGAGAATCGAGCAATGCAGCGCGGTTCTCAGGGCCCACCGCGAGTCGAGCTGCGCGCGCATCCCCATACAGGCGGTCGACCCGATCCGAGAAGTCGAGTTCGTAGGCGCCGCTCCGGTTGTGATCGGCCCCCCGTGTCCCCACCGCCAGCCCGAGAGCGAGCGTTTGAAGCGCGCGCGGTTCGTATCCCGGGAGTTCGAGGCCTTTCACCTGGGCGGCGAAACCGAGAGAACCGCCCCCGATCCGCTCTGCCGCGCGGCGAGAACCTTCGGCGAGCGGGTCTCCCAATCCCTTCCTATGCGCAATTTCGGGGAGGAGCGTCAGCAGGTCGTCGCCGGCTCCGAACCGGGGAGCGCCTTCGAGCAGGCCACGCTCGCCGCACTCCATGGCGAAGGCGATGGTGCCGCCGGCAGAAATGGTGTCGAGTCCGAGCTCGTCGCACACCCGCGCCGCGGAGAGCACGATCTCCGGGTCTTCGATTCCGCAGAGCGGACCGAGCGCGAACAGGCTTTCGTACTCGACGCGTTGACCGTCCGGCCCGTAGCGGTGCTCGCAGCCGATGGTGCAGCTCGCACACGATGCGCGCTCGTGCTGGCCGTCGGCGCCCAGACGCTCGGGCGTCAAGGAGTCGACCGAAGCCCCCGCCTTGCCGCTGAAGTTGCGATGGGGGAGGGCACCGACCCTCTCGAACGCGGCGACGTTGGCCGCGGTACCCAGCTCGCGATATTTGGCGGTCGCCTTTCCGAGAGAGCGGCGCGCAAGATCGCGCCCGAGTCGCCGGACCTCGGCGGGATCGGCGAGCGTCGTGCGCCGAGAACCGCCGACGACGAGGGCCTTGAGCCGCTTGGCACCCATGACAGCGCCGAGTCCCCCGCGCCCGGCATGCCGGCCGTCGTGGCTCAGCGTCGCGAAGCGGACCCGATTCTCCCCCGCCACTCCGATCGCGGCGACGGCTCCTTCGTCTCGGAGCGCCTCCTCGGTCTCCGCAGCGCTGCGCCCCCAGAGCGCCGTCGGACGCAGCGTCTCGCCGACGAGGACAGACGGCTCCGAGCAGCGGCCGACGAGTACGATCGCATCGACGCCGCTCCGCTTGCCGGCGATTGCGAACTGTGAACTGGCGAGGGCATCACTCACGAAACCCGTGAGCGGGCTCTTGGCGACGACGGCGAACTTGGCGGAAGTCGTGAGAGGCGTGCCGACGAGTGGCGAGAAGCTGAAGATCAGCGGTGCGGCGGGTTCGAACGGCTCGACTCCGACCGGCGCCTCGCGATGCAAGAGCCACGTTCCGAGCCCTACGCCTCCGAGATAGGCCCGCAAGACCCGAGTGGGGATCGGGATTCGCTGGGCTCGGCCCGAAGTGAGATCGAAGCGCAGGTAGGCGCCGTGAAACCCGTGCACGGTTCAGCCGCCCGCGGCGGCGTCGAGTACGACGACCGCCTCCCCGGGCCCGATGGGAACATCGAGATCGCGCACGAAGTCTCGCCCGCCGAGCGAGACCAGAAATGGCGCGGCCAGTCGGCCGTCCTCGACGAGCCCAGCGCTGGCGGGGGCGTGACCGAGCACGTCTCGCAACGAACCCACCGGCACTTCGATGGCCGCGCGCCCGATGAGCTTCCGCGCCTGCCCGATGAACTCAACCGTGGCGGAGGCTGCGCCGTCCTCATAGACGGCGGCAAGGTACTCACTGGGGGTGTTGAACCCGTCGAGCGAACGTTCGTCCGGGAGGCGGTCGATCGGCAGCGGCCGGTAGTCGAGAGCCTCGAGCAGATCGAGAGGGCGCCGCTTCCCGGCTTCGAGCAGACTGCGGGCCTGCGCGGCGCCCCGCTCGCTCGGGTACGCGGCGGCCAGGGTCTGCACGTGGCCCTCGGCGACCGGGGCAGCTGCGATGCCGGGCGCCAGAACGGCGGTGACGAACTCGGGGGTCAAGAACGGCGCGTCCGTACTCGTGACGAAGGAGAGCCCTTGTCGGGCGCCCGCGAGGCCGACGGCGAGTCCCGCGAGCGGCCCGTGGCCGGGAAGCTCGTCGCGCACGATCCGCGCAGGGAGCGGCGGGAGGTCGAGGCTCTCGGACGTGACGACCACGATGTCGTCGGTCACCTGCCCGAGCACACCGACGACGTGGGCGACCATCGGGTGGCCGCGCCAGGGCAGCCACGCTTTCGGGCGACCCATTCGGGAAGACAGGCCTCCGCAGAGGATGACCGCCGAGACGTCAGCCACCGCGTTCGTCCTTGGGGAACCGATCGACGATGGAGAGGAGCGGAGCGAGCGCGACTTGTCCGAGACCGCAGATGCTGGTGCGAGCGAGGGTGGCGTGCAGTTCCCTCAGCTGATCGAGAACCTGCACGGTCGGCCTCGCGCCCGCCGCCTCGATCAGTCGTACGGCCTTCTCGGTGCCGACGCGGCACGGAACACACTTGCCGCAGGATTCGTTGCGGAAGAAGCGAGCGACGTCCACGCCGATCTCGAGGAGGTCGCGTCCCGCCGCGACGAAGAGCACGGCTCCGGAGCCGAGCATCGAGCCCGCTTCGGCGACCGCCTCGAAATCGACCAGTACCTCGAGGGCTTCGGGTCCGAGGAAGTGGCTCGAGGCCCCGCCCGGTGCCAGCGCCGCGAGAGCGCGGCCGTCGGCCATGCCGCCGCAGGCCTCGAGCACCTCGCCGAGAGTGGTTCCGAACGGCACGAGGACCACGCCCGGCGTCGCGACGTCGCCGCAGACGGCCAGGAACTTGTGCCCCGCGCGCTCCCGCCGTCCGAGGCCCTTCCACCAGTCGGCCCCGCGTGCGGTGATCGCTGCGGCATGGGCGAATGTCTCTACATTGTTGACGAGCGTGGGTTGCCCATGGAGACCGACGCGGCCGGGTAGCGGGGGCTTGTTGCGAGGTTCCCCCCGGCGATCTTCGAGGCACTCGAGCAGCGCCGTCTCTTCGCCGAGGATGTAGCCGCCCGGAGAAACGAACACTTCGATCTCGAAGCCGTGCGCGCTTCCGAAGATCGACTCGCCGAGCGCGCCCCGCTCGCGGGCGCGGGCGAGTTCGGCCTCGAGACGCACTCGCTCCGCCGCGTACTCGTGACGGATGAACACGATGCCGCTCTCCGCACCCGTGCAGAGTCCGGCCAGCACCATCCCCTCGATCACCAGATGGGGCAGATCGTGGAGGATCTCGCGGTCCTTGAACGTGCCGGGTTCGCTTTCGTCGGCATTGCAGATCACGTACTTCGGCAGGGCGGGTTCGTTCGCGACGAAGCGCCACTTGCGCGCGGTCGGAAAGCCGGCTCCGCCCATGCCGCGCAGTTCGGCGGCCTCGATCGTGTCGATGAGGGCGCTGGCGTCGAGGTCGGCGACCGCGGCGCGCAGGGCGCCGTAGCGGGCGTCGGGCTCGTAGGGGTCCGCGTCCCAGCGTCTCACCGCCCGGCGTTGGAGCGACGGGTCGGTGAGGGCCTCGGTGAGGTCGGCCGGGTCGGCGAGCGCAACGACGCGCGCGCCCACGCAGCCCGCCGGCGCGCGGTCGCAGCGCCCGAGGCACGAGACTTCGCGAATCTCGACGTCCCCCAGCTCCGAGTGGTCCACCCACTGCGCGGCGGCCTCGGGCGTGCTGGCCATCCGGCAGGCCACGTCTCGGCACACTTCGAGCGTGCGCGCGGGCGGTGGCTCCCGACGAAAGTGCGTGTAGAAGGTCGAGAGGCTCTCGAGCCGGTGCAGCGGTACGCCCAGGCGCTCGGCGAGCTCGCGCAGCGAGGCGTCTGGGAGCCAGCCGTGCTGCTCCTGGAGTCGGGTCAGCTCGCGAGTGATGGAACCCAAGGACGAGAGAAACCTCGCCCCAAAGGTATCACCTCGAGCGGCGAACGCGCCGTGCGGCGGCCAGAGTCAATCCGCCGACGAGGAGGAGCGCCCCTGCTGCCGGTTCCGGTACCGCGAAATCGGCGCTGCCGATCGCTCCGGTCGAGAAAGTCAGCTGGCCGACTTCGAAGGGCCCGATCGGCATCACGAACGAGACGGTCTCGTCGACGAGCGCCGGGGGATCTCCGCTGGCCGTGCTCACGGTGAGGATGTCCTCGAAGACGGGGTTCACGAGCGTGTCGACGAACACGTTGGCCTCCCCGAGTGCGCTTTGGCTCGCGGGAGCCTGGGCGCTGACGGACGCGGACAAGGAGTACGAGACATCGAACGAAACCGTGACGGGGATGATGGAACTATTGATCAAAGTCAGCCCGATGATCGGCTCCGCAAGAGAGTCAGCGCTCGAGCTGGGGGGACCGTCCACGAATCCGCCCACACTCGCGGTCGCCACCAGACTGTCCCCGACGCCGACATCGAACGGATCGAGCGCGTTGAGCACCGCGTTCGCTTCGGCGAGGGCATCGTGGTTGCCGACGCCGTCGGTGCTCACGTCCTTGATGATGTTGAACTCGGGGTCGAGGAAGAGAGGGTCGATCGTGATCACGAAGTCGGTGGTCGAAGAGACGTCCGTGATGGTCAGCGTCGCCGTGCCGACGGTGAGGTAGTCGGCGATCGGTGCCGCGGCCGCCGGCGAGGAGCCGGCGACGACCGCGAGGAGGGTGAATAGAACCGAGGGGAACCGCATGGGATCGATCGAATATACCTCCCGGTGGGGTTCCGGCACGGCGCCCCCCAGGCCCGGTGCGAGGGGCGATCGCCCGGCCATCCCCAGGTGTGCGAGTATCGCTTGATCGAGATGGCCGGGAACGGCGGCGGGAGAAGCGCGATGGATGGCCGAAGCGCGCGCAGGCTGCGTGTAGATTGCACACGAGACGAGCGCGCCTTTCCCGTTCGGGAGGCTGGGTGATCGACGAGCACCCGTTGCTCTCACTGCAGGCGGTCGATTCGGCGGCGGACGGCCTCACGGCGAACCGGGCGGGGCTTCCGCAGCGTGCCGCGCTCGAGGCGTGTGCCGCCGAACGCCAGAAGATCGAGGCCGACATTGCCGCCGTCGAGGCGAGCGAGGTTGAACTCCGAGCGACCGAACGCGGGCTGGCGCGCGAAGTCGCGGAGTCGGTGCGCGAGGGCCGCGAAGCCGAAGACAAGCTCTACTCGGGGAAGGTGCAGGGCGTCGCGGAACTCGAGGGCCTGCAGACGCAGCTCGATTCGTTTCGAGCGAAGCAGGCCGAACTCGAAGAACGGCAGTTGGGGCTCATGGAAACCCGAGAAGAGCTCGAGCAGGGGCTCGCGGGCGGGACCGAGAGCCTTGCTGCGTGTGACGCGAAGCGCGAGGAACTACTCGCCGCCCTCGCCGAGGGAGAATCGACGATCGACGCGCAGCTCGTCGCCGTCGCCGCAGAGCGCGACGAAGCGATCGCGCGCGTCCCTCCCGCATCGCTTCAGAACTACGACCGGCTCCGGAAGTCGGCCCGGCTCGGCGGCGTCGTGACCGCTCAGGTGAAGGGCAACGCATGCGGGCGCTGCCGCATTCCTGTGCCGGTCATGCGGCTGACGCGCGTTCGCGAGGACGCCGTCGGCGACGTCGTTCGCTGCGAAAACTGCAACCGAATCCTCGTGCCCTGAGGGCAGGCGACAGCCCGTTCTGGGTTTGGGCGTCAGCCACCGGCGACGGCGGGGAAGCAGTCGATCTCCTGCCCGGCCTCGAGGGGGGTCGCGAGCCCGGCCGGCAGGAAGCGGGCAGCACGCCCGCCCACGAAGAGATTGGCGCGCTTCGAGAAACCGCCATCGGCACCGACCAGGTGTTCGCGCAGTTCGGGCCAGCGCGTGAGGATCTCGTCGAGCAGGTCGCCGAGCGTGGCCTCGTCCGGGACCGGCAGGTCGGCGAACTTCCCGCCGACGATCGGCCGAAACGTCGCGTAGAAGCGGACGCGGACGGGGCTCACACGACGCCGAGGTCGCGCAGCTTCCGGTCGGGGACCACGCCCTCGTCCCAGCCGCGCGCGCTGTAGTACTCGGCGAGCATCTGCGGGAGTTCCGACACGTGCCCCTTCGAACCCGCCTCGGTCGAGGGCTCTTCGAGGTAGCGGGCAGGGAGGGTGTCGGACCCGGCGCCGAACCCGGCGAGATTGTTGTAACGCCGCTCGAGGTTGTAGATGCGCTCGCCGGCGGTCATCACGTCTTCGGGGCTGAACGGTTTGCCGAGCGCGATCGCGTACTGATCGGCGTAGTGCGTCGCATCCTCTGCGAACGCGCTGAACTTGCAGAGGTCGAGGCTGTCCGAGAACGCGTGGAGATCCTGGAAGACCTTCACCAGCTCGCCCTTGCCGCGCCATTCCAGGGGGTCGAGCGGCTCGGCGTCGCCGGGAGCGACGCCGAGCTCGGCTGCCGCGACGTACGCGCGCAGGTGGCACGCGCCCCGGTTGCTGGTGGCGTAGCCGAGGCCCATGCCCTTGAGCCCGCGCGGATCGTAGGCCGGCACGGCCTGGCCTTTGCACGCCATCGCGATTTCCGGATGACCGAGACGGGTCGCCGCGAGAGTGGTGCCTTCGGCAAGGAGGTCACCCTCGCCCTCGCGCAACCCGATGGCATCGGTCAAGCGCACCATCTCAGCGGTGTCGCCCCACGCGAGGCCGCCGCCCTCCGGCGCGAAGCCCCGCTCCGTGGCTTCCATGTACATGGACAAGACGTTGCCGAGCTCGATCGGATCCATGCCGTGGTCGTTGCATTGGTCGATCATTTTGGCGATCGCGGCGACATCGGCGTTGTCGCAGTTGGAGCCGAGGGACCACGCGGGTTCGTACTCGACGCTCTCCATGCGGAGACCCTTCCATGGCCCCTCCGTGATCTCCACTTCCTTCTTGCACGCAACCGGACAGGCGTGGCACGTCGGGTCGCCCGTGAGGATCGTCTCCTTGACGTGCTCCCCGCTGATCAGCTCGGCGCCGTCTCCGAACGACGTGGTCTGGCTGTTGCGGGTGCCGAGGGCGCCGATCCGGTTCGTCACGTTCATCAGCACGTTGGTGCCGTAGACCGACAGGCCGCCCTTGCGCGGGCTGGTGATGTTGACCTCGTCGCGGATCACGTCCAGCGCGTCGCGTCGGACCTCCTTCCAGCGATCGGGATCGTCTACCTGGCTCTTGGTGAGCTTGGCCCGGATGACGATGGCTTTCAGGTTCTTGGCTCCGCCGACCGCGCCCGTGCCGCCGCGGCCGAACGCGCGGTCGTCGTCGTTGACCCACGCGGCGAAGCGGTTCATCCGCTCGCCGGCCGGCCCGATCGCGTTGACCGCGAGATTCTTGGCGCCGTAGCGCTCCTGGAAGAAGGCGACCGTCTCGTGGACGCCCTTGCCCCAGATTTCCGAGGCGTCGCGCAGCTCGATCGTGCCGTCCTCGACGAACGCGTACACCGGGTTCTCGGCGCGTCCCTCGAACACGAGTCCGTCAAAGCCCGCCCAGCGCACGCGCGCTCCGGTCCAGCCCCCCTGGTGACTGTCGGTGACAGTGCCCGTCAGCGGGGACTTCGTCACGCAAGCCCAGCGACCACTCATGCTCGCTTCGGATCCCGTCAGCGGGCCGTTCATGAAGTAGAGCTGATTCTCGGGCCCGAGCGGGTCGACTTCGGGCCCCGCCTCGAGGGCGTATCGAACTCCGAGGCCACGGGCGCCGATGTAGCTCCGGACCCATTCCTCGGGCGCCGGGCGCACCTCGAAAGTGCCTGCCGCGAGGTCGATGTGGGCGATCTTCTGGCCGAACGTGTCGAGACGCATGGAATCTCCTCGGGATGGAGCCCGAGGATACCGCGGCGAGCGGCGATCGGTGGGCTACCAGGAGACTCCGGGCTCGCGCGTCGGGTAGCGGTACAGACCGGTGCGGACCGGGATTCCCAGCGACTCCCCGACCGCTCGAATGGTCTCTGGGGCGAAGCTGTAGGAGAGGATGCGGGCCACGTGTCCGTCTTCTTCCTCGAATCGAGTGACGCCCTCGAGCGCCTCCTCCCCGTTCCGGGTCCGGTGGACGAGCATGATGCGCTCCCCGTCCACTTCCGCGACCTCCGCGCGCTGCGCTTCGTACTGGAAGACGGCCGGCCAGTCGGGATGGCCCCGAAGTGAACGCACGAGCCAGCTCTTCTCACCGATGAGAGACTCCTCCCCGTACTGCTGGCCGACCCCGACGTTCGAGATGGTGGCGTTCGCGAGGACGAGCTCGACGAGCCCCGCCTGGTCCTGCGCGTTGTAGAGCGCGACGAACCGGTCGAGCAGCTCGGGTGTCGGCTGCGCTCGCCGGACCGTGTGGCTCTCTTCTGTTTCCCGCAATCGCTCACGGCCCCGGTGGAGCGCGGACTTCACGGCGCCGACGGTTGTCTCGAGTACCACAGCGGTGTCCTCCAGGCTGAGATCGAAGAGATCCTTCAGGATCACCGCGGCTTGCTCGCGAGGCGCGAGTCGTTCCAGCAGCCTCCGACCGGCGTCGCGCGCGATTCCGGGTTCGGGGGCCGGAGACGAGGTTTCGAGTTCTCCGGCCGCGAGTGCGGTCGACTCCGTCTCCCGCTTGCGGAGCGTGTCGATCCAGGCGTGCGTCGCGATCCGCAGCAGGTAGGCGCGGGCACTCTTGATCGGGTCATGGTGGGTCGAGAGGTGGTGGAACCCGCGCAACAGGGTTTCCTGGGCGAGGTCTTCGGCGTCCCAGAGGTTGTGCGTGAGCTTGCGGCAATAGCCGTGGAGCAGCGTCCGGAACGGGGTCACGCGGTCGAGGTAGCGATGCCACGCAGCTCGCTGCTCGTCCCGCATCTCGCTCGTCAGTTCGAAGTCGTCCATCCGGTCCTCCGTCGTTCTGCCCTTCAAGACGGGTGGCCGCCTCGAAAGGATACGCGGAGCCCCGGCTGTCCGGCTCGGCTTCGCCCTAGTTGCCGAAGTCCCAGCCGGACCCGTCGCGGTACTGCTTCAGAATGTTCTTGGCGATCAGGATCTTGTGGACTTCGTCGGGTCCGTCGGCGAGGCGCAGGGTACGCGCGCCCTGGTACATGCCGGCTAGCGGCAGATCTCCGGAGACCCCCGCGGCGCCCCAGACCTGGATCGCGCGGTCGACGACCCGATGATACGCCTCGGGCACGTAGATCTTGAGGGCGGAGATGTCCGTGCGCGCGTCGAGCCCATTCTCCATGCGCTCGGCGGTGTGGATCGTCATGAGCCGTGCCGTCTGGATGTCGATGTACGAATCGGCCACGAACCCCTGCATGAACTGCTTCTCGGCGAGGAGCCCGCCGTGCACCTGACGCGAGTTGAGCCGCTCGATCATCAGGTCGAACGCGCGCCACATCTGACCGACCGAGTTCATGCAATGATAGACGCGGCCGGCGCCGAGGCGGTCCTGGGCGGCGGCATGGCCGGAGCCCGTTCGCCCGAGTTGGTTCTCGGCCGGGACGCGCACGTTGTCATAGATCACTTCGACGTGGTCGCTGCTGTGTCCCCAGACTTCGATGCCGCGCACGATGTTCACGCCGGGGACGTCGGTCGGAACGATGATCTGGGTCATCTTGCCGTTGGTCTCGGCGGGGCCGTCCGGATCGTCCGTTCGGCACATGACGATGAGGAAGTCCGCCGCGAGGCCGTTCGACGTGAACCACTTGTGCCCGTTGATGACCCAGTCGTCGCCGTCGCGTCGCGCGGTCGTCTTGATCGAGCGCGGGTCTGAGCCGGCGTTGTCGGGCTCGGTCATCGAGAAGCCGGACTGCATCTTCCCCTCGGTGAGAGGGACGAGCCACTTCTTCTTCTGCTCCTCGGAACCGTACTTGACGAGAATCTTCTGGTTGCCGGAGTTGGGCGCCACGACGCCGAAGAGCGAAGCCGCACCGATCGCATAGGAGAGGACCTCGTTCATGTAGGCATGTTCGAGGAAGCCGAGATCGCATCCGCCGTACTCCTCGGGCAGATGAGGGGCCCAAAGTCCGGCCTGCTTCACCTTGTCCTGGACTTCGGTCCGGAGCGTCCGGGAGTGCGCGCGCTCTTCGTCGCTCGCGCCGCTTCGCCGTCCGCGCCAGAGCTTGTTCTCGTTCGGCAGGATTTCCTTGTTGACGATCTCCGCTGTGAGCGAGCGGATCTGGTTCACGCGATCCGACAGGGTGGGGATCGGCTGGACGTTCATGGCCATGGTGGGGCTCCTTGTTTCGTGACCTCTCATTGTCGCGCAAGCCGGCTATCTTCGCCGGGAACAGGAGGATTCGATGGCCAAGCGCGTCGACTGGTACTACCACCGCAAGGGCTGAACGTCCTGCACGCGAGCGTCCAAGTTCCTGGACGCCAACGGAATCGAAGCGAAAGAACTCGTGCCCGCGTCCCGCAAGCTGGGGCGCAGCGATGCCGCCGCTCTCGCAAAAGGGGCGAGCAAGGTCGTCGTCGCGAAGGGGAAGAAGGTCGACACCTTCTCGCCCGGAGGAAAGGCTCCGAAGGATTGCGTCGACGCAATGCTCGGGCCCACCGGAAACCTGCGGGCGCCGACGCTGCGTTCCGGGAAGACCGTGGTCGTCGGGTTCAACGACGAACTCTTCGGAGACTTGTTCGGCTAGCCGCGGCCGAATTTAGAAACGGGGACGGTCTTTAGAAATTTAGAAATTCGAATTTCTAAATTTCTAAAGACCGTCCCCGTTTCTAAACTAGCCGATGGGGAGTTCGTGGGGTTGGCCGAGGAGCGCGCCGCCGGCCGACTCCAGCCACTGGCCTGAGACCATGATGTGCTGAGGCACGACGCGGACGTTTCGCAGGCAGCGCTCGAGGGGGTGCGACTCGAAGTTCGCGGCAGAGCCTGCCGCGACATGTACGCCCGCGACCGCGCGCACTGCGGCCGCAGCTGCATTCGAGCACGCGAGGTGAACCACAGCCCGTTGCTCGGTCGTGATCTCCGCACCGCGTTCGACCGCGTCCCACAGCTCTTCGACCGCCTCGAAGACCCAGGCTCTGGCGGAGCGCAGGGCGATCTCGGCCTCCGCCATGGCCACCTGCGCTGCCGGCTTGTCACAGAGCGGCTTCGAGGAACCTCGCCGCTTGGTCTCGGCGGCGAAGGACGCAAAGTGATCGAGGGCTGCTCGAGCGATCCCCGTCGAGACGCCCACCTTGTTGTACGCGAGCCGGCAGAGCGGTGGCATGCGATAGAGAGTGCCGCGCTCGCGAGCGGGTGTACTCATCGCGGCGGTGATGCGCTCGTCAGGCACGAAGATGTCGCGAATGGCGACATCGTGGCTCCCCGATCCGCGCATGCCCGAGACGTGCCAGGTGTCGAGAATCTCGATCTCGGACGCCGGGACGAGCGCCTCGCGCATCTGGAGGCCGCCGCCCGGACCCGGCGCGGGCGCGTCGCCGTCGTAGAGGACGCACTGGCCCCAGAAGTAGTGGGCGTTGTGACACCCGCTCGCGAACGGCCACTGTCCCGTCACGCGGTAGCCACCGTCACAAGGGGTGGCACGCCCCAGCGGGTTGAGAGCGCCCGCGACGATCAGCCGCGGATCCGCGAACAGTTCGTGGGCTGTTTCGAGCGGCAACGTGGCGCCGAGGAACCCGAGGTTCTCGACGCCAATCATCAGATTCCAGCCGGTGGCTCCGTCGGCTTCGGCCACCGCTTCGATGGTCTCGATCTGCGTCCGCGGCGTACACTCTTCGCCGCCGACGGAGGCTGGCGCGGCGATCCGGTAGAGCCCGGCCTCGGCGAGAGCGATCGCGACTGGCTCCGAGAGGCGGCGTTCGCGTTCGGCCTCGTCCGCCCCGTCTCGCACGAGCGTGGCGAGCGCCCGCGCTCTTTCGGGAGGCGATGCAGTCCACGGGCGTCCCGTCGGCGTCATCGCGCGCGCGAACTCAACGCGAAGAACCACGTGTCTTCGCTCGGGGGCGTCGCGCCGTACTTGTTCTCGCCGACGGCTCCGAGCGCGGTGATCGCCGCCTCGTCCTCCGTCCGATCGAGCTGGACCGCGTAACGTCGACCCTCGTGGCGGAGGATCGCTCGGCCATCCTTGACCGCGCGTTCGTGCCACGACTTGCCCGGTGGGAACCCGAGGCTGCACGGGATGTAGGCCACTCCGTCGCGCACGAGGATCCAGGTGGTGCGAGCCGTCGTGTCGCCCTGGAGTTGCAGTTCGAGAGTCTCGACGTCGGTTGCGAACGTCCAGTCGACGATCGGTGCGTCGACCCATTCGCCCGATCGGAAGGCCCCGCCCGGGAAGACCGCGAGCGGGCCGTCCGAAAAGCGTGCGATGATCGCCATCCCGGTTCCGAAGACCGCGAGGACGGCGACCCCCAGGGCGAGAATGCGCAGGATTCGCATGAGGCTCCTTACGGGCGGTGGCCATCCACCGGGTTGAGGACAGCGTGCCTCGGGTCTACGCTCCCGTCCATGGCTGGCTGAACGGCGCCCGAACCTTCCGCGCCCCGAACCCTTCTTCTTCTTCGGAAAGGATCCAGCCATGTCCAGAAGTCTTCCTCTTTCGGGTCGAGTCGCTCTCGTGACAGGCGTTTCCCGCCGTGCCGGGATCGGGTTTTCCCTCGTCCAGCGCTTGCTCGCCGATGGCGCCCGCGTCTTCGCGACTGGCTGGGAACCGCATGACGACGAGATGCCGTGGGGCCGCGACCCCGCTGGGCGAGAGAGTGCCCTGCGCGAGTTCGGCGCCTCGCCGGACGCGTTCGAATACGCGCACGCGGACATGGAGCTGCCGGAGACGCCGGCGGCGCTGATCGATCAGACCATGGCGCGTTTCGGAGCCGTCGACATCGTGGTCGCGAACCACGCGCGCAGCTCCCATGAGGGGCTCGCCGACGTGACGGCCGCAGAACTCGATCGCTGTTGGGCGGTCAACGCGCGCGCTTCGGTGATGCTCGCCCAGGCGCTCGGAGCCAGACGCCCGGCGGGTCCCGGCGGCCGGTTGATCCTGTTCACGAGCGGTCAGCACATTGGCCCGATGGCCAACGAGATCGCCTACGCGGTCTCGAAGGGCGCGATCCACCAGATGACGGCGTCGCTCGGCGACGCGCTGATCGACCAGGGCATCACGGTGAATTGCATCAACCCGGGGCCGGTCGATACGGGCTATGCGACCGGGCGCGCTCACGCGACGATCGCCGCGATGTTTCCCGCAGGGCGCTGGGGTCGACCCGACGACGTCGCCCGGCTCGTCGCGTGGCTCGTCGGCGACGAGGCGGCTTGGATCACCGGGCAGGTCCACTCGATGGAGGGCGGCTTCCGTCGCTGGGCGCGCGTGGATCTCGACCGGGAGCCGTTCGCGGAGAAGGAGTCGAAGTGACCTATCGGGTGATTCAGTGGGCAACCGGCGGCGTGGGTCGCGCGGCGATCGAGGCGATCGTCTCGCATCCTGAGCTCGAGTTGGTCGGTGTCTGGGTGCACAGCGACGAGAAGGCCGGCCGCGACGTGGGCGAGCTCTGCGGACTCCCGGCGCTCGGCGTTGCTGCGACGAACGATGCGGATGCGTTGGTGGCGCTCGAAGCCGACTGTGTGCTCTATTCGCCCATCATCGGCGAGCGAGCCATCGTGCTCCGCTTGCTCGAGTCGAGCAAGAACGTGGTGACTCCGCTGAACTGGTTCTACCCGGGAAAGCGTGATGTCGCGGCCCTCGAAGCCGCGTGCCAGAGAGGCGGTGTCTCGCTCCACGGAACGGGCATCCACCCCGGCGGAATCACGGAGCGCTTTCCGCTGATGGTCTCAGCCCTGTCTCGAGCCGTCACACACGTCCGGGCCGAAGAGTTCTCCGACATCCGCACGTATGGAGCGCCGACGGTCGTCGGCGATGTGATGCTGTTCGGCAAGACCCCCGAGGAGGCGTCAAAGAGTCCGATGCTGCACATGCTCGGTGCCGGCTTCATGCAGTCGATCGACATGGTGGCCGACGAGCTCGGTTTCGATCTCGATGGCGAGAAGAGCACGACGCACGAAATGTCGGTGGCCACGCGGCCGATCGATTCTCCGATCGGGCCGATTCAGCCCGGCCGTGTGGCGGCTCAGCGCTTCACCTGGGAAGGAACCGTGCGGGGCGAGCCGGTGATCACGGTTCGCACCAACTGGTTCATGGGGGAGGAGCATCTCGAGCCTGCGTGGACGTTCGGCCCCGAAGGCGAGCGCTTCGAGGTGGAGGTGACAGGCGACCCGTCGTCTCACGTGACGTTTCACGGCTGGCATCCGGAGTCGATCGCCGCCGGGCTCGAGCGCAATCCAGGAATCGTCGCGACGGCGACCCATTGTGTGAGCGCGGTGCCGTACGTGTGCGCTGCGCCGCCGGGGATCCGCACCTATCTCGACCTGCCGCTCGTCGCCGGGAGAGCGGCCCCGGAGCTGGCGCGGCGCGACTGACTCTCGACGCGGCAGCCTCAGGTCGTCGTCCTAGAGCGAAGTTCCGCGGCCCTCGAGGTCGTCGACGCGGGCGCGCAGCAGCGTCAACTCCTGCGCGAGTGTCTTGATCCGCAGGCTCGCCTGCGAGAGTCGGACCGCGTCGTTGAGGCAGATCAGGACGATGACGCCCGCCGCTTGCGCTTCCGAGAACGAAGACGCGGAGGTTGCATCAAGCCCCGAAGAGGGTCCGCAAGTGGTCGTTGAGCATGCGGCCCTTCGGATCGAGGCTCGCGCGGACTTCCGCGAACTCCCGCCACCGCGGATACAACGTCGCGAGTCGTTCGGCAGTCAGCGTGTGAACCTTGCCCCAATGGGGCCGACCCTCGTACTTCCAGAAGATCGGCTCGATCTCGCGGAAATACGGGCGATGGTCCTCGTCTGCGAACTGGTGGATCGAAATCGTGCAGCCGGCACGCTCGTAGAACATGCTGAGCCAGACGTCGTCGGCCGCGACGTAGCGGTACTCGATCGGAAACACGACCGGGATGTTCCGCTCGCGGATCGTCGTCAGGATCTCCCGCAGGCACGCCGGCCCGGCGTCTGCGGGGATCGTGTATTCCATCTCTCGGAATCGGACGAGGCGCGGGTGCGTCAACACGCGGTAGGACTGTCCGGGCCTCGAACTCACCTGATCGGATCCGATGGTGCGGGCGGCGAAATCGTAGAGCGGGTCGCCGAGCCACGGGATGCGACCGAGCCAGCGATAGACGTCGCGGAGCAGCTCCACGGCGTTGGGGTCGTCTTCCGGGGGGACGGGCATGCCCTCGCCCCCTTCGTCGGTGGTCACGGTGAGGGCCGCGCCGGTGTGCGGGAACGCGTGGAACTCGAAGTGGCGGTGGCGATCGCGGCGCACCTCGACCTCCGCGAGAACCTCCTCGAGGGGCTCGAAGCGGTTGATCTCGAGCAAGTGGAACGGCTTCTGGCACTCGAGTCTCGCTCGGGTCGTGACGCCGAGCGCACCGACCGAGCAACGCGCCGCCTGGAACAACTCGGGGTGGCGGGTAGCGTCGCATTCGAGGAGCTCGCCGCCGGGTGTCGCCAGCGTGAGACCGCGAACCTTGGCGGAGAGCGACCCGAAGCGCGGTCCGGTGCCGTGTGTCGAGGTGGCCAACGCGCCGCCCAGCGTCTGATAGTCGATGTCGGGCAGGTTCTCGAGCGCGAGTCCTTCGGCTTGCAGTGCCGGTCCGAGCGCGGAGAGACGGGTCCCGCCCCAGACTTCGGCCTCACCGGCGTCGGGATCGGCTGCGCGGACTCCGTTTCCGAGCAGATCGGCTGCGACCAGCGTGCCGTCGGTCGGTACGAGCGGGCTGAAGGAGTGGCCGGCGCCCACGGGTCGTACGGTTCCGGAGGCCCCGCGGAGGACCGACACGAGTTCGTCCTCGGACTCGGGTGCGAGTCGTGCACTTGGCCGACAGCCGTGGTTTCGGGCCCAGTTCCACCACGGAATTTCCTGCCCCGTCTCGAAGAGAGGACCTTCCTCCGGCGGCCCTGTGCTCACCGGACGACACCCCGACAAGAGCCCGGAACCGACCGCGAGGGCCGTGGCCTGGAACAGTTCGCGGCGCGAGAGTGCGTCCGTCATCGGGCCTCGATGCCGGCGAGGTACGCGATGAGCAGCTCGAGGTCTTCTAGCGTGCAATAGCTGCACGAGCCAAGGGGAGGCATCCCGCCCACGCCGTTGACGGTCGACTCGACGAGCGCCGCAAGGCCGCGCTCGCGGCGCGGCGCCCAGGCAGTCTCGTCACCCGTGAGGGGCACCCCGATTCCGGGACGGTTGTGGCAGGTCGCGCAGATCTGCTGGTGGATCCGGGCCTGGCGCGGCGGGAGCCCCGGAGCCGCGACGGCTGTGCTCGCGCCGGCGAGGCATACGATGACGAGAAGGGCCGCGCGGGTCGTCACCCGGGCAATATAGGCACCCCCCGGCTATCTGCGCCCGTCGAACGGCAGCACTTTCGGGCGGGTCACGAACCCCTTTCTTCTTTCCCGTGCAGACAGCCCTTGCAGATACAGGTCGGTGAGGTGGCCCGGTCCGTGAGTTCGCGAGGGAACTTCCGTGTGACGCACCAGCATTCCGCCGGCCGCCCCTGCGCGGGCAGGGCGAGCGCGCATTCGTTCGGACCGCCGCAGAGCGGGCACCGAGCCGCGTTGGGAGGCGCTTCGCTCACACCGAGGGGAGTGCCAGCAGGCTCGGCAGCGCCGCGATCACGTCGTCGAGAGAGGTCGCGTCGTCCGAAACGCCGAACACATACCGGTCCGGCCGGATCACCGCCGCTTCGTGGTTCTCGAAGAGCGCGTCGAAGTCGCCCTCCTCGAGCTCGAGGCCTTCGAGCGAAACGACGCTCGCCTCGAGACGTGCGAGGATCTCGCGGCTGTGGTCTGAGATCTGCAACGCTGCGGAGTCGCGGCCGATCACCGAGAAGCCGGGTCCGAGCAGCGAATCGAGTCGTGTCGACGAGCCATCGGCGGTGCGTACCGTGGGTTGGCGAAACAGCTGCCCGGTAATCTCCCCGTCGCGAATCTGGTCCGCGAAGAGGACACCGCCGCGCAGCGGCGGAATCGTTCGTCCCTGGCCGTAGCCCGAACTCTGGCCTCCGGGCGGAGCCGGCGAAGCCTCTCCGGCCTCGGTCGCGGCGAGGTGTTCCATCAGGCGTCCGATCGCGACGGCCCAATCGACGAGGTCGCGCGCGTGGGGGTCACGCTCGGTCGCGTACGTGTCGAGGAGTTCCGCCTTGGCTTCTCCTTGGACCACGAGCGGGAGCTTCCAAGAGAGGTTGATGGCGTCGCGGAAGCCCGCATTCATGCCCTGACCGAGGAACGGCGGCGTCTGATGCGCCGCGTCCCCGGCCAGGAAGATGCGGCCCTCACCCCAGCGGTCGGCTGTCGCGGCGTGGAACTGATACACGGCGGCACGGCGCAAGGTGTATTGGTCGCGCGGCAGCCAGGCGTCGAGGAGTGCCATCACGCGCTCGGGCTGCTCCATCTCCTCGGCGGTCTCGCCCGGAAGCAGGCGGAACTCCCAGCGTCGATACGGATCCTTCGTGCAGACGTAGGTGGCGAGCCGGGCCGGGTCGCAGACCTGCATGGTGACGGTGGTCAGCTCCGCTTGGGGCTTCAACTCGATGTCGACGACGAGCCAATCCTGGTCGTATCCGAGGCTGTGCCACGCGATTCCGAGACTCTGGCGGACGAAACTGGCCGCACCGTCGCTGCCAATCGCGTACGCTGCGCGTATCTCGTGTTCGGCTCCCGTCTCTCGCTCGGTGGCTCGGATCCGAACCTCCGAAGCGTCCTGTTCGAGCGCGGTCACTTGATGTCCGAGGCGGACGTCGATCCCCGGGCTCCGTGCGGCGAGCTTCCGCAGGAGCGCCTCGAGCTCCGGTTGGTCGAAGAACGAGACGTCCTTCCAGCCGTTGAGCCCGACCGGCTTCTGCTCCATGCCGAAGAGCACGTTGCGCTTGGAGTCGGTGAACGCGATCGAATCCGGCACTCGGCACGGCTGCAGGATGGCGGCGACTTCGTCGCCGAGTCCGATCCGCTGGAACGCGCGGACGACCTCGCCGTCGATCCCGACGGCCCTCGGGAGCTCGAGGACCCGGGTGCTCCGCTCGAGCACCACGACCTTCAGCCCCGCGTGCGCCAGGAAGATCGCCGCACCGGCTCCGACGGGGCCGTAGCCGATGATGGCAACGTCGTAGGATTCCTGTTCAGCCATCGGTTCAGCCGATCTGGACCGTGTCGGCGGGCTCGTCGATCACTCCGTTCTCGATCTCGCCGATCCCATCGATTGCGACCTTCACCACGTCTCCCGCGACCAGCAGGCTGGGGGGCTTCATCGCGATGCCGACGCCGCCCGGGGTGCCCATGGGAATCACGTCGCCCGGCTCGAGCGTGAACGCCGTCGAGAGGTGCTCGACCAGGGTGAAGCAGTCGAAGATGAGATTCTTGGTGTTCGACGACTGCCGCAGCTCGCCGTTGACCCACGTCTTGAGGTCGAGCGTGTGCGGGTCACCGACCTCGTCGGCGGTGACGATCCACGGCCCCATCGGGCAGTGGGTGTCCCACGACTTGCCCATCGTGAAGGTCGGCACGCGGAGCTGCCAGTCACGCACCGAGACGTCGTTGACGACCGTGTACCCGGCGATCACCTCGGTCGCCCGATCGCGCGGGACGTGCCGACAGCGCTTGCCGATCACCACACCGAGTTCGCCCTCGTAGTCGAGGACGTGCGACGCGCGGGGGAGATGGAACGGCGCGTAGGGCGGGTGCGCAGACGTCGACTGCTTGTTGAAGATCATCGGGAACTTCGGGGTCTCGAGCCCCGCCTCGGCGACGTGATCGCCGTAGTTGAGGCCGACCGCGAGGATCTTCGGCGGACGCAGGACCGGCGATTCGAGTGTGACGTCGGTGAGCGCGAGGCGGTTTCCGCTCGCGGCGAGCGCGCTTCGGGCGCCCTCGAGGGCGGGGTCGCCGGCCTCCAGGAACGCCACCATCTCGGTGGGGAGCGTGGGAGCCGCAGCGCTCAGATCGATGATCTGGTCGCCGTCGACGACGCCGATGCGGGTCGTGCCGGAGTGGGTAAACGTGGCGAGCTTCATGACTTGGTCTTCCTCTTGGGGGGGCCGACGAAGAGAGCGATGAGCGCGTCGGCGTGGGTTTCGATGATCTCGGTCTCGGTTGCGCGACGGCCGCTCAACCGGTGGAACTCGGCGGACTGGTGGAACAACTGAGTCGCTGCACCCACGAAGATGTAGAAAGCGTGCAGCGGATCGAGGTCGCTCGGGAAGCGACTCGCGGAGCCGGCACCCTCGATGAGCCCTTCCATCGCGGCGAACATCGGCTTGACGTAGCGATCGACGATCCAGCGCATGCGCGGACCTTCTCGCTTGCCCTCGTCGCTCATCAGCTGGGTGAATGCGGGGCGCCTCCCGGAGAAGCGCACGATGCCCCGAATCGCCTGCTCGAGGCGCTCGCGCGGAGGCGGCGGATCGTCCCCGAGCACGTCGCCGAGCTCCGCGGCCATGTCCGCGAACGCTCGGTCGACCGCCTCGCGCCAGAGCTTTTCCTTCGTCCCGAAGTAGTATGGAATGAGGCCCTGGTTGACGCCTGCGCGGCCGGCGATGGCCCGGGTCGAGGCGCCGTCGAACCCGAGTTCGGCGAAGGCCTCGAGCGCGGCGTCCAGCATGCGCTCTCGAGTCGACGCGTCTCGGGCCGGGGTCTTGCGTGCCGGGGCGGAAGTCATGGCCCTATTATGCGATCGAATAAGTCGATCCGCAACCCCCCTGGGTCCCTAAGTTCGCTGGCACGGGCGCTTCGGGCCTGCTGTGCTGCCGGAGGAGGTGAAAGCCATGGAGATCGGGGTCTGCGTCGCGTCCCACGTGGGCGACATCAGGTACGTCGTCCGCGCCGAGGAGCTGGGGTACGCGAGCGCCTGGCTGGCGGACAGCCAGATGCTCTGGTCCGACTGCTACGCGGCGCTCGCACTGGCGGCGGATCGAACCTCCCGCATCCGGATCGGTACCGGCGTGGCGGTCACCGGCACGCGTCCCGCGCCGGTCACGGCCGCCTCGATCGCGACGATTCACGCGCTTGCCCCGGGCCGGACGTTCCTCGGTGTGGGGGCGGGGAACACCGCGCTGCGCGTGATGGGCCGGAAGCCGCAGCGCATTGCCGAGTACGACCGCTACCTGGAGACGCTCCGGCCGCTGCTGCGTGGCGAAGAAGCCGAGTGCGATGGCGTGCCGATTCGTCACATCATGCCGGACCGCGGCTTCGCGCTCTTCGATCCGGAGATTCCGCTCCACGTCTCGGGCTTTGGTCCACGCTCGCTCGGGTTGGCCGGCAAGCATGGCGATGGTGCGGTGATGCCGTTCCCTCCGGCGCCCTCGGTGGTGGCGGCGTTCCGGGGTGCGATCGAGGCGGGTGCGGCGGACGCGGGGCGTCGCCTCGACGAGTCGTTTCGGACCACGGCGCTCACGACGATTACTGTGCTCGATCCCGGCGAGGCGACGGACTCCCCCCGTGCTCGCGCGGAGTGCGGGCCCTTCGCGATGGCGACCCTGCACTACTCGTACGACCAGTGGAGACAGTTCGGCAAGGAGCCGCCCTCGTTCGCCGCGTCCGTCTGGGACGAGTACACGGCGCTGCTCGCAACGGTTCCAGAGGAAAAGCTCCACCAACGCATCCACTCTGGTCACAACTGCTGGGTCATTCCGGAAGAAGAGCGCTTCGTCACCCGCGAGCTCATCGAGACGAGCTGCCTGGTGGGGACCGCCGACGTCATCGCCGAGCGGCTGCACGGTCTCGCGGACGCCGGCCTCGATGAGGTGATCGTGCTGCCCGCCTGGGAGCCGCGCTACGAGGTGCTCGAGCGGGTGGCGCGCGACGTCATGCCCGCGCTGGACTGAGTCGGGTCGGAGTCGCTCAGCGCCCGGGTGCGAGAGGCGGGGTCGAGGCCTTCGGCGGCTCGGGCTTCCGGATGAAGATCGGCAGGCGGAGGCGCGGGAACCGAATCGTACGCAGATCCCCAGCGATCGTGTACAGCGCCGGCACGAGAATGAGTGTGACCGCGGTCGAAAGCGCGAGGCCCCAGCCGAGGGCGAGGGACATCGGCGCGACGACCGCGTCTTCGCCGCCGATCCCGTAGGCCATCGGGAGCACGCCTCCGAGGGTCGTGAGTGTCGTGACGACGATCGGGCGCAGCCGGCTCACCACGGCATCGAGGAGTGCTTCTCGGCGGGCGTCGAGGTCGAACTCGGCGACGCTACGCACCGCGCGGTGTGCGGCGTCGATCATCACGATCGAGCCGTTGACGACGACGCCGGCGAGACCGATGGCCCCCATCATCGCGAACATCGAGAGCGGCATGCCGTGAAGGAAGAACGCGAGGATCACGCCGGCGATCGCGAACGGCACCACCGCGACGACGAACGCGGCTTCGAGGAACGAATTGAGCATCAGAGCGATGACGACCGTGATCCCGCCCAGCGCGAGGAGCCCGGCGAGACCGAGATCGCCCGTTGTCTTGCGGGTTTCCTCGGCTTCGCCGCCGAGCGTCAGCTCGACGCCACCGATGTCGGCGAAACGGGGAAAGAGCTCGGCCTCGATGCGCTCCGCCATGCTCAACGCGGTGTGAGGCGAGTCGAGCGTGAAGGCGGCGGTCACGGTCGACGTGCGGCGCCCGTCGCGGTGGAAGATGCGTGTGACGGCCGGAACTTCGATGGGCGTCACGACGTCGCGAAGCTGTACCAGGTCGCCCCGGGTGCTTCGCACCGGAATCTCGAGCAGCGCTTCGAGGTTCTGTCTCGCGGCGGGTTCGAGCATCACCCGGAACCCGGTCGTGTTCTCGAGATCGCGATGTTCGGAAGCCTTCGCGCCGCGGAACGCCACCTGCAGTGTGTGGGCGACCGCCTCCGGATCGAGGCCGCGGAGAGCCACGCGGTCGTAGTCGAGCGCCAGCTCGACCTGCGGGGTGCCGGGCCGTTCGTCGATCTCGACGGCGGTGACTCCGCCGACGCTGTGCAGCCACGCAGCGACCTCGAGTGCGGTGCCGCGCCGCTCCTCGTGCTCGTTGCCCCCTACGTGGATGGTGACCGGCTTGCCGAGCGGAGGGCCGAGGTATTCGGCCTCGAGGAGGATGCGGGTGTCCGGCGGGCTGACGAGCTGTCCGTCGAGAATCTCGATCCACTCCGCCGCGGTGTGGTTTCGTCCGGTCGGGCGCAGCTGTGCGGTCACCACGGCCTCGTGCGGCGCAGAGCCCTGTTTGCGGTCGAAGGCCTGCGGGTCCTGGTGGCCGATGCGCGCGGTCTGAGCGAGAAGGTCGTCGCCCATCCACTGCGGGAGCTGGCGTTCGATCGCCGCGACGACCGCTTCGGTGCGCTCGATCGGAGAGCCGGCCGGCAGGGTGACCTTCACGAACACCGATTGGGCGTCATCCTGCGGGAACAGCACGACGGGCATGCGGGGAGCGACGACCGCGAAGATGGCGAACAGCGCCGCGAAGAAGCCGGCCGCGACCCAGCCTCGATGGGCCAGCGTTCGCTGGAGCAGTGACCGATACGCACGCTCCCACCGAACCAGAAAGGCGCGCTTGGGGGCATCGCCGCGTCCCCCGCTCATCGATAGGTGGGCCGGCAAGATGGCGAAAGATTCGAAGACCGAGACGGCGAGCGCGACGACGACGACCGCGGGCATCGCGAAGATCATGTGGCCGCTCATCCCGCCGAGGGCCCAGAGTGGGATGAACGCGAGCATGGTCGTGATTGCGGACGCGAGGACAGGGCGAGCCATCTCGGCGCCCCCTCGTATCGCCGCCTCGCGGTGATCCTCTCCGTGCTGCCGCCGCGCGACGATCCGCTCCGAGACGACGATCGCGTCGTCCACGATCATGCCGAGCACCACGACGAGCCCGGTGAGTGTGATGATGTTGAGAGGCATCCCGAGCAGCGGGAAGAGGGCGAGCGTGCCGAGGAAGACGACGGGGATTCCCGTGAGGGTCCAGAACGCGGCCATCGGCGTGAGGAACACGAAGAGCACTACGGCGACCAGTAGCCCGCCCACGAGACCGTTGTTGAGCATCAGCCGCAACCGGTTTCGTGTCATGAACGACTCGTCGCGAACGAGACTGGCGCGCACGCCGCGGGGCAACGGTGTGACGGCGACTTCGGCACGGACCGCATCGACCGTGTCGATGATGTCCGCGTCCTCCTGCTTGTTGATCACGAGCGAGATGCCGGGCTCGCCGTCGGTGTGCGCGATCAGTCCGTTGTCTTCACGCGCGAGCTCGACCCGGGCGACGTCTCGGACGCGGACCGCGCCGCCTTGGGCATCGAACCGGACGACGGTGTCGGCCACGTCGCGCGGACGTCGGTACCGACTCCAGAGCACGATCTGGCGGCGCTCGTCGGCGCTTTCGAGGAGGCCGCCGGTTGCGGACACGTTGCGCCGTTCCACGGCTCGAGCGACGTCGACCAGCGTGACGGCGTTTTCGCGGGCACGAACCGGGTCGACGTAGACGCGGACCTCGGGGTCGTCGAACCCGACGACGGCGACCTTGGAAACCTGGTCGAGGCCGCGCAGCCGCGGTTCGAGCACGCGGCTGGCGCGCGCCACCGCTTCGCTCGGTCCCGCCAGCGCGACCTGCACCACCGGGAAGAGTTTGTTGTTCAGCTGGCGGACGGTCGGATCGTCTTCCAGCTCCGGAGGGAACCCCGAGACGCTCTCGACCAGGACTCGCATTTCGCGGGCCGCCTCTCGGATGCGTTCCGGGCTGAAGTCGTCGTATAGCTCGACCTGGGTGAACGATCGGGAGTCAGAGATGACGGTGTGCGAAGTTCGGACGCCGTCGAGTTGATCCACCGCCTCCTGGATCGGGATCGTGACCTTGGTTTCGACGTCGCGGGCGACGGCGCCCGGCAGGATGCCCGTCACGAACAGCGTGGGGATCGTGATGTTCGGAAAGGTCTCTCGCGGGAGCCTCGAAGCCTGAACGACCCCGAGGATGACGATCCCGAACACGAGCACATGCACCAACAGGTGGCGCTCGACGAAGAAGCGAATCAGTCGTTCCACGCCGCCCGCTCGCCAGTTTCGCCGTCGACCGTGACACGTGCGCCGTCGGCCAGCGCGAACTGGCCGTCGATGACGACCCACTCTTGTTCGGCGACGCCGCCGAGCAGCTCGACCCGCGTCTCACCCTGGCGGCCGACCCGCACTGGTCGGATCGCGGCGGTCCGGTCGTCGCCCTGGGTCTCGACGACGAACACCGCGAGCTCCCCGCCGCGCCGCACCAATGCAGCGCGGGGTGCATGGAGGACGCTCTCTCCAGGATCTGCTGCGAACTCGACCCGTGCGACCATGCCTCCGCGGAGCTGGCCCGAAGGATCGTCGAGCCAGAGTTCGACCGGATACGTACCGGTGGTCGGATCCGCGATGCGGCCGACGCTGTGGACCTCGGCGTCGCTCCGCAGCCCGCCCAGCGCGGCGAGCGAGATCGAGGCCCGGGTTCCCGCCTCGAGTTGTGCGGCGTCCGCTGCCGTCACTCCCGCCCGCACTCGGACGCGCGAGAAATCGGCGACCGTCGCAACGACGGCACCGGCCGCGAGGAAGTCTCCGACGTGGGCCCCGACCGATTCGAGCGTGCCGTCGAACGGGGCGCGGATCACCGCGTTCGCATGCGATTCTTCGGCCCTGGCGAGTGCGGCTGCCGCGAGCGCCCGCGCGCTTCTCGCGCGATCGACGCCGAAGCGCAGCGAGTCGAGGCGGCCTGCGGACAGCGCGTCGCGCTTGAAGAGCTCGTCTCCGCGGCTGCGTTCGCGCAGGGCTTCGGCGAGGTCGACTTCGCGCGTGGCGTGGGTGGCGCGCGCTTCTTCGAGTGCCGCGGCGAGCTGGGTCGACTCCAGCGTGAGGAGCGCGTCTCCCTCGCTGACCACCGCGCCGGATTCGGCGTGTCGGCGGATCACGCGGCCGGAGACTTCGGCAGCGACATGAGCGGTGCGGAATGGAGACAAGACGCCCGAGACTTCCGAGGCGCGTCCGAGAGGCCCGCGCTCGACCGAGGCGATCCGCACTCGCAGGGCGGCGCGCACGTCGGCCGGAAGCGCCTCCGCGGCGTCGCTCTCCACCGCAGAGATTCGCTGGCCGCAGCCCGCCGCAAGCGTCAGCGAGACGAACAGCAGCAGCCACCGCACGGCGTGCGGAACTCGAACTTCCCCGATTCTCTCCATGGTGCCGGGTCCCCTCCGCAGGCCTCTTCGACCGGTCGGTCGGGGGGCTGGAGCGGCAAGGCCGGCGGTTAGCGTGGCAGGGCGGGCGGAGCGGGCAGGGTGGGCGGAATGGGGGTGACACGGAGGCTGACCCAATAGCCGGGATGGTCGGAGAGGCGCGTGCTCCCGGCGGCGCCGAGAGTGGCATGCAGCCACTCGACCGGGGAGGGCGCCCGCGAGAGGAAGAACTCCGGGCGTGCGCCGGGCGTCTCGCCCACGAGTTCGACGGTATCGAGGACTTCGATCTGCCAGCGCTCGTCTCGCACGGCGAACACGTGATCGATGTCGGAGTCGAGGTTCATGGTGCGGAACAGGTCGGCCTCGCGCATCGCGCGCTCGTAGTCGGGCGCGCCGGGGCGGGTGTTGAGGTCGCCCACGACGAGGGCCGGTCCGGCGTGCTGCCGGGCGTCCTGCACGAAGCTGGCGAGCTCGCCCATCTGGCCGAACCGAAAGGTCTCGTTCTCCGGGTTGCCGCGGCCGGCCTGCGCGTGCGTGTCGAAGAAGTCGACGAGGGCGCCGCCGGGGAGCCGCACCCGCGCGAGGCCGACGCCCTTGCCCGCCCACCAGTCGCCCTCCCAGATGCGGTACCACGGCCCGCCGCTGCGGTAGCGGTGGAATCGCGCCTCTTCGATCGGGTGCGCGCTGAGGATCCACAGTCCGTTGCCGACTGTGGCGCCCGGAAACCGGACTTCGTGACGCAGCCGAGACCCCTCGAGTTCTCGCCAGAGGAGCGCGCGGTCCTCCTCGATGAACGCCTCCTGCAGTCCGACGAGATCGGGGTCGAGCGCACGCAGCCGCGCCGCGATCGCCCGCATGCGTTCCGGTCGGTTCCCGGTGAACAGATACGCGTCGGCGATGTTCCAGGTCACCACCCGCAGCGTCACGGGCTCTGTGACCTCCGGAGGTCGCTCAGTCGAGGTGGAAAGAGGCGGGCCCTCGGACCGCATGATTGGGGAGGCGACCCGGCTGTTGGAAAGGCCGGCCACGCCGACCGCAATCCCGACGGCCAGGATCACGAAAACAGCGAGATGGCGGACCCGTCGCACTGAGTGGGGATAGCAGGTCGGTCTATTATTGTCAGACCAGTTGACAATCATACCGTCTCTTCGTAAGTTTCCGGGATGCTCGAAACCGTCCAGCGCCAGTCCGTGTCCGACGCCGTCTTTCGCCAACTTCGCGACCAGATCGTCAGCGGGGCGATGGAGGCGGGCGCCGCGCTCCCGGCCGAGCGCGCCCTCTGCGAAGTGCTCGGCGTCAACCGTGGAGCCGTTCGGGAGGCCCTCCGGCGACTCGAGCAGGCCCGGCTGGTCTCGGTACGCCACGGGGGAACGTCGCTCGTGCTCGATTTCCGACAGGCGGCCGGGCTCGATCTGCTCGCCGATCTCGTGCTGCGGCCGACCGGGGACCTCGATGTCCCGGTGATCCGCAGCATCATCGAGATGCGCTCGGCGATCGGGCCCGACGCCGCGAGGCTTGCGGCCACGCGCGGGGGGGAACCCACTGCGGCGCGCCTCGATGCGGTGGTGTCGGAGATGGCGGCGGCGGGCAGTGACCTCGCCACTCTGCAGTCGCTCTCGCTGGATTTCTGGTCGAGCGTGATCGACGGCTGCGACAACCTCGCCTACCGGCTCGCGTACAACACTCTGCAGCGCGTCTACGAACGGGCCAGCGAGCTCGTGCGTCCGCTGCTCGCCGAGGAATTGACTGCGCTCGCCGACTACCGCGCGCTGGCCGCCGCAGTGCGGAGCGGGGAGGGCGCGAGCGCAGAACAGATCGCGCGTCGCCTGGTGGGCCGCGGCGAGGAAGCGATTCGCGGCGCACTCGAGCAGCTGGCTGGGCGCAGCGGGGTCGGCTCGTGAGCGCGGCGACGGTCGATCCGAAGACCGATCCCCGCACTCTGCCGGATGCGGCGCGCTTCTTCTTCCGACACGGCAGTCCCCGCGTGCTGGGGACGGCGTTCGTCCTCACCCTCGGCGCGAGAGCGTGGGCCGGCCCGGTTTCGTGGGTGGATGGCGCGATTGCGCTGGCGATCGTGCTCTGGTGGCCCCTCAACGAGTGGCTGATCCACGTGTTCATCCTGCACGCCCGGCCGCGCCGCGTGTTCGGGCTCACGATCGATTCCGCCGTGCCGCGGAGTCATCGGATCCACCACCGCGATCCGAGGAACCTCGAGATCCTGTTCATCCCGTTCCACTCGTTCCTGTACACGCTTCCGCTGCTGTTCGGCGCGGCGTGGCTCCTGACGCCGACGCCCGCACTCGCGCTCACCGGTGCGGCCGTCTACCTCGCTTTCGGACTGCACTACGAGTGGGTGCACTTCCTCACCCACACGCGCTACCGGGCGCGCAGCGAGTTCTACCAGCGGCTCTTCCGGAATCATCGGCTGCACCACTACAAGAACGAGCACTACTGGTACGGCGTCAGCCTGCTCGGCGCCGACCGTCCGCTCGGGACCGATCCCGACTCCGCCGAAGTGCCCACCTCGGACACGGCCCGCGCACTGCCCGACTCGCCGTTGCCAGTCGGGCCGCTGCCTATCGGGTCTCTGTCAGTCGGGTAGCCGCCAGCCGGGCCGGTGGGGCCTTAGGCGGCCTTTCCTGCCGATGCGCTGTGGTAGCCTCCGCCGCGTGTGGGTCGCCCTGTTGCTGCTGCTTGCCGCCTCTCCGTCGACCGCTGGGATCCTGCGCGTGCCCGCGGAGTTCGCGACGATCCAGGCCGCGGTCGACGCGAGCGCCCCGGGCGACGTGATCCAGCTGAAGCCCGGTCGCTACTCGGAGTCGGTGCGGATCGAGGGCCGCGAGCGGCTGACCGTGCGCGGGGGTCGGGGCGTCGAGATCGAGCCGCCCGAAGACATCGCGTTCAAGGTCGTCGACTCAAGTCGCGTCGCGCTCGAGCGTTTGACAATCTTCGGGTCCCTGGGCATCGAAGCCGTCGGAATCGTGGGCTCGCGCAACGTCATCGTGCGCCGCTGTCGGTTCGTAGGCGGGAGCGAGGGGGTGCACGTCTGGAGCGACGGTCCGGTCCGAATCGAGCGGAACGACTTCGAAGCGCAGGTGGGGAAGGCTGTCGTCTTGGACGGCGGGCGCCTCCCCCCTGCGGTGGATTCGGTGGTCTCGAAAAACCGCTTCTTCCTCACCGTCGGGGTCGGCGTGCTCGTCAAGGGTCAGTTCAATCGGATCGAGCGAAATCGATTCGAAGGCGTCGTCGAGGGCGAGGCTGTGTCCGGAGATAGTGACGCAGTCGGGAATCGCTATGTCCGCAATCGTCTGCTCCGCGCTGGCTTCTGGACCAACGGGACGGGCGAGCGCGTCGAACGAAACCGTTCGGTCGACTCGTCGTACACCGGATTCGGGGCCCTGGGTCCGGACTCCGAAGTCATTCGGAACCGCGTCCAGGGTGCCGAGGACTGTGTGGTCATCGGAGACGGCGGGCGGGCGGTCGGGAACGTCTGCAATGACACGGTGTTCGGCATCAGCGCGGGGACGGGCGGCGAGGTCGTCGGGAACCGGATCCGAAGACCCGGTAGCTACGGGGTCCGGGTCGGGCAGGACTGCGTCGTCGAGGACAACGACGTGCGCGACTCCCTCGTCGACGGCTTCTTTGTCGCGGGAGGTGGGAACGTGGTGCGCAGGAATCGCGCGCGCGGGAGCGGGCGCTTCGACCTCGTCGACGAGTCGGCCACCGACACGAACGAGTACCGGCAGAACCGCTTCCAGACGATGGAGATCGTCGAGGCTCCCTGACGGCTATCCCTGTTCCCCGCGGATCAGCGTGCCGGGAAGTGCGCCCGTGGGCTCGCCGTGCTCGAAGATCGGCACGCCGCCGACGATCGTCGCGTCGTAGCCGTGCGCTCCCTGGAAGAGCCGGCGCCCGCCCGCCGGAAGGTCGAAGATCATCTTGGGCTGAGTGACGCCGAGATGCTCGAGGTCGATGACGTTGACGTCGCCCTTCATGCCGGGGGCCAGGAGTCCGCGGTCGCGCAGGCCGTACTGCTGTGCGGTGTCGAAGGTCTGGCGGCGCACGATGTACTCGAGCGGCAGCCGCTCGCCGCGGGTCCGGTCGCGCACCCAGTGCATCAGCATGAACGTCGGCGTGCTGCCGTCGCAGATCGCACCGCAATGGGCGCCGCCATCGGCCAGACTGAGGCCCGTCTGCGGATGGAGCATCGTCTCGCGGATCGCTTCGAAGCTGCCCTGCGCGTACCCGAAGAGCGGGAAGTACAGCAGACCCTTGCCGTCCTGCTCCATCAGCGCGTCGTAGACGAGCTCGGCCGGGCTCTTGCCGGTGGCGGCCGCGACGCCGGAGATCGAGTTCTCCGGGTCCGGCTCGTAGTCGTGACCTCCGGCCATGGCGTACATCTTGTGCGTCGAGCCGACGAGGAACTGCAGGAAGACCGGCGGGATCGGCGCCTCCGCGGGGAGCCCGTCGGTGCGCAGCGCACCGCCTTCGAGGAGCCGCTGCCGCACTTCGGGCCGTCGCAGCTGGCGGATGCGCTCGTCGATCGGGAGCGCGGCGAGCTTCGCGTACTCCGGGTGGCCGATGAACGGGTGCACGCTGGTCTGCCAGCCCATGAGGACGCCCACGGGTCGCCCTGAGAATTGACCGCGCAGCTGGGTCACGCCCTCGGCGCGCGCCTCGTCGAGCAAGCGCAGGCCCTCCTTGTAGAGCTCGGGCGCCTCGTCGATCTGTTGGAGGTTGAACGTCACCGTTCGCCCGGTCTCGCGCGCGAGCTCCTTCATCCACGTCATTTCGTTCGGGACGTCCCGATGGGTGGTGCTGATCTGGAACACTCCGGTGCCGAGGTCGCCGAGCACGCGGCCGATCCCGAACAGCTCGTCACGCTCGGCGAACGTGCCGGGGATCGCCTCGCCCTCGAGCGTGCGGTGTAGCTCGGTGCGGGAGGTCGAGAAGCCGAGTGCACCAGCTTCCATGCCCTCGCGGACGATCGCGCGCATCTGTTCGATGTCGGCGGCGGTGGCCGGCTCGTTCTCGACACCGCGCGTGCCCATCACGTAGGCGCGCACGGCACAGTGAGGCACCTGGACGCCGAAGTCGATGGCGTGGGGTCGCCGTTCGAGTGCGCTCATGAACTGGGGAAACGTCTCCCACTCCCACTGGATCCCCTCGTGCATGGCCGCGCCGGGGATGTCCTCGACGGCTTCCATCAGATCGATCAGGTCGCTCCGCTGGTGCTCGTGCACGGGAGCGAAGCCGACGCCGCAGTTGCCCATGACGACGGTGGTCACGCCGTGCAGCGACGAGGGGGAGAGATACGGGTCCCAGGTGGCCTGGGCATCGTAGTGGGTGTGGATGTCGACCCAGCCGGGCGTCACGACCTTGCCTTCGGCATCGATCTCGCGCGATCCGGAGCCGACGCCGGGGCCGACCTCTCGGACGACTCCGTCGGTGATCGCGACGTCTCCGACGAACGTTGCTTGGCCGGTTCCGTCCGCGACGGTGCCGCCTCGAATGACGAGATCGTGTTGGCTCATGGAGTCTCCTGGTGCGTTCAACTGTCGATGGCGAGGAGCGCGTCGAGGGAGGTAGTCTCCACTTCGGCGATCGCGATGTCGGTTCGTTCGAGCAGGGGCGCGAGGGTTTCGAGATCGCTCCCCCAGCCAACCAAGAGGGTGGTGAGAAGCTCGCGCGAGAGGCGCTGCGGGTCGATTTCCCCGGCGGCGCTGCGCGCGAGCTTGCGCGTCTGCACCGCGCCCTGGAGCGCCGCCCAAAGAGCGAGCGCGCGTTCGGCAGCGTTCCCAGGGCGGAGAGATCCGGCGCTCGCCGCGGCCTCGAGCCGCTGGGCGAGCCCCGTGAGCAATCGCGAAGCGGCCGCATAGACGCGTTCGGCGTCCGGGTCCGGCAGCCGGTACTCGGGGTCGCCGAGGTGCATCGAGAGCAGGCCGAATTCGACCGGCGCGTCGTGTGCGAAGGCTTCGAACGCGCGCGCGGTGGCGAGGATCCCGACGAGGGCGCGACGTCCCGGGTCGAGATCGGTGCACGCGTCGAGGGCGGCGCCGGTGGTCTGTTCAGTGCGCCGCCCGAGCCACGCCAGCACGACGCGCTGCAGCTCGGCGATCAGCGCTTCCTTCGAGGCGAAGTACCGGTAGAGCGCGCCCGGTGTGTAGTCGAGCCGGTCGGCCAGCCCCTGCAGCGTCAGCGAGTCGCTTCCCTCGGCGCCGGCGAGCGCGAGTGCCTCGCGGGCAATGTGGCGCAGTCGTGTCTGGCGTTTCCGGGAGACGCGCTCGCTGTGTTCGCCGGAATCGTTGATTTCAAAACTGTGAATCACATTCACAATATGAGTTCGATTCTCAAAATTGTCAATCGACGTGTCTTTCCCTAATGAAATCGTGTATTTCGACGCGAGGAGGGTTCACATGAGCGAGTTGGAACGAGAGCAGCTGGGGCCGTTGGGGGCGTTGCTGGGCACTTGGGAAGGGGATGCGGGCAAGGACGTCGCGCCCTCGCCGGAGCTTGGCATTCTCGAGACGCCCTTCCGGGAGCGCATGACTTTTGCCGCGACGGGACTCGTCGCGAATCACTCCCAGCATCTCTACGGGCTGCGCTATGCGACCACTGCCTGGCGGCTCGGAGAGGCGGATCCTTTCCACGAAGAAGTGGGCTACTGGCTGTGGGATGGTGCGGCCGGCCAGGTGATGCGCGGTTTCCTCGTGCCGCGCGGGGTGACGATCCTCGCGGGCGGCTCGGCGGCGGCGGACGCCCGTCACTTCGACATGGCGGCCGACGTGGGCTCCGAGACGTTTGGGATCTGCTCGAACCCGTTCCTCGATCGCGAGTTCAAGACGGTGCGGTATGAGCTGTCGATCGATCTCCGGACCGACGGTGAACTGAGCTATCGCGAAGACACCCAGCTCCAGATGGCGGGCCAGAGCGAGATTTTTCACCACACGGACGAGAACACGCTGCACCGCGCCGACTGACCGGCGCGCTCTCTCGACGGCCTACAGGCTGAGCCCACACCCGCGGCACGAACGCGCGAGCGGGTTGTGCGTTGGGTAGACGCTGTGGAAGAGCCCGAGGCACCGAGGGCAGCGAACGAAGATGCACAGCAGCGTGGTGACGCAGTAGAGAGCGCACCAGCCGAGCAGAACGAGGCTCCGCCCGCTCTCGGGGCCCGGGAGCTCGCGAAACCCGAGGAATGCGAGGGGTAGGAGCAACCAGGTCGCGCCCCACGCAAAGCGTCTGCGACGAATCCGGCCGAGCGCGCGATCTCCGTGGGGCTGCACGAGGTCCGCAGTCGGATCGACGGGGCCGCGACTTGAAACCGGGCTCGGGGTGGGCTCCCCGAAGTCAGTCCGCTTCGATCTCGAACGTGACGCCGGCGTGGGTCTCGAGGCGCCGCTGCAGCGGCTCCCCGAGCGCGGCGGCCGGTGTCCAGAAGCCGCCGCCGACGGAGCTCGGGTCCTTGGCGAGGCACACCGCGCTCTCTCCGAGCATCTTGGCGGTCGAGCCATAGCCGGGGTCACGGTCGCCGGTGACGCGCGCGCGCAGGGGCTGGTTCGGCTCAGTCGGATGCTCGCCCAGGAATCGCAAGTCCCAGTAGCCAGCCTCGCGCTGGGCCGCCGAAGGGCCTTCTCCAGGGGCCGGAACCAGCCGGCCGAGGAGACTGCGGAGCGGACCGATCGCACCCGCTGCGACCATGCCGACGGTGCTCGCACTCACGCCGGCCGCCTTCAGCCAGCCCCCGGGCCCGGCGCCCGTGAGCATCGCCTCGTCGTAGCCGAAGTCCGCGCCCCAAGGGTTGCCGAGGAGCGCGTTCGTGCGGCGCACGACGCGAGTGTTGATGCCGGCCATCACGAACGGTCCGGTCCACTGCGAGAAGTCTTCGTCCCATTTCGGAGCGGTCGCGTCGGCCGTGTCCGGCCCCTGCCGCTGGCCTTCCGGGTTCAGCGCATAAGGGTCTGCGAGGAGTCGGCGGAGCGACGGATCGCGCGCACCCTCTTCGAGCATCTCGAGCATGCTGGCGGCGGTTCCGCCGCTCATGCCGCCGGAGAATCCGGCCACCCGCCCGTGCACTCGCTCGCATGCGACTCCGTGTCGCGCCTGCATCTCGCGCTGGACGAACGCGACGCCGAGGTCCGACGGGATGCTGTCGAAACCGCAGGTGTGCACGATTCGCGCGCCGGTGGCCTCGGCCTCCTTGGTGTGGGCGTCGATCATCCGCCGCATCCACTGCACTTCCCCTGTCAGGTCGCACGCGTCCGTTCCGTGCGCGACGCACGCGGCGACGAGCTTCGAGCCGTAGCGCGCGTACGGACCGACGGTCGTGCAGACGACCGCCGTGCGCTGCGCGAGCAGCGAGAGGAAGCCCTCGTCCTCTCCATCCCCGACGATGAGGGGGAGCGCGCTGCCCGCCGAGCCGAGTTCTGCGCGGATGGTTTCGAGCTTCGACTCGCTCCGCCCGCCGATCGCCCAGCGCAGCTCCTGACCGACCCCGTGTCGCTCGAGCAGATATTCGGCGACGAGGCGGCCGGTGAAGCCGGTGGCACCCCACAGGACGAGGTCGAATTCGCGTTCGGACATGGCTTCCTCCGGGGTTTCGAGTTCAGAAGTTCGCCCACTCCCGCCCGTCCGCCACCCGCGTCGGGACCGGCCGGACCCGCTACCCTGGAACCCGGCGGATCGCAGCGGAGGGAAGCCGTGAAGGTCGAGGAATGCGTGCTCTTCAGCGGCGCGGCCCAGGGGGCCGAGGCCGAGTTCGGCGCCTGTGCCGAGCGCTACGGGATCGACGAGGTCAACTACACGTTCGAGGGTCACAACGACGCTCGCCAGCGCGGCATTCGCGTGCTCACGCACGAGGAGCTCGAGCACGGCGACGTCAGCCTGCAGTACGTCAGCACCCTGATGCACCGCAGCTACCCCGACACTCCGCTGTTCAAGAAGGTCCTGCAGAGCATCTGGCACCAGGTGAACAACGGGCAGGAGATCTACGTCGTCGGCCGCATTCTCGACGACCGAACGGTCAAAGGCGGCACCGGCTGGGGTGCGGAGTTCGCGAAGCTCTGCAACAAGCCGCTCTTCGTGTTCGACCAGGACCAGGACGGCTGGTTCCGCTGGGACGGGGAATCCTGGGAAAAGGGTGCCGAGCCGGTGATCACACACCTGCACTTCACCGGCACCGGGACGCGCTTCGTCGAACAGAATGGCGCGCAGGCGATCGCCGACCTGTTCGCGCGCTCGTTCGCCTAGCGCTCCGGCGACCGCCAGCCGCGGGGGTTCTCTCGAATCTCCTCGCGCATGCTTGCGAGTCGTTCGCCGAGTCGACTCGCGTCTTCAGGGTGCTTCATGCGCAAGTCGTGCGCTTCGGCATCGGCGTCGAGACGCGTCAAGTGGGGCCGGTTGCGGCCGGGAACCCCCGTCTCGCCGAGCAGCTTGAAGCGGTCGTCGCGTACGGCGTCAGGTTCGCTGGACAGCACCGGGAAGTAGAAGAGTTCGTCGTGGGGGCTGTCCGCGCCGCCCGTCCACACGCGGTCGAGATCCCGTCCGTCGATCGTCCGGTCGGAGGGGAGGGGGATACCTGCGAGTGCGAGCAGTGTCGGAAAGACGTCGATGTTCATGCCCATCGCGTCGGTTTCACCCGGCGGGATGTGGCCAGGCCAGCGCACCACCAGTGGCACGCGCTGGCCACCCTCGTAGGTCTGGCCCTTGCGCCCCCGCAAGTCGCCCGGGCTGCCTCCGTAGTCGGGACCGTTGTCGCTGGTGATGATCACGATCGTGCGTTCGTCGAGGCCGAGCCTGGCGAGTGCGGCCAGCACGGCGCCGGTGCTGCGGTCGAGATCCTCGACCACGTCCCCGTAGACGCCGCCCTCCGACTTCCCGGCGTGATCCGGAGACGCGTAGTGGGGGACATGAGGGAAGGTGTGCGCCAGGTAGAGGAAGAATGGGCTCTCACGCTGGGCCTCGAGAAAGGAGATCGCCTCACGCGTATACAGGTCGGTCAGTCGTGATTGGTCGATCCCTCCTGGGCCGAGGGGCCGTTCCTCGTCGTGCTCGCCAAAGGTGCTCGGCGGGCGGCCGTCCTCCTCTGCGACATCGGTGCCGCGGTACAGGTGGAGCGGCACCATGTCGTTGCTCCAGTGGACGCCGACGTACGAGTCGAACCCGCGCTCCGTCGGGCGGTAGCCGGGCATCTCTCCGAGGTGCCACTTGCCGACCATCCCGGTGGCGTAGCCGGCTTCACGCAGGACCTCCGGCAAGAAGATTTCGTCCGCGGGAATTTCATTGGGCTGGCCGAGAACCCGGCGGATTCGTCCGAGGATCATCGTGTCGGGGAAGTAGACGTGGGTGTCGGTGCGCGTGCGCGGCGGGTAGCGGCCGGTGAGGAGCGCCGCGCGCGAAGGGGTGCAGACCGGAGACGCGGAGTAGAAGTGATCCATCCGCAGGCCCTCGCTCGCGGCCTGGTCGATGTGCGGCGTCGAGATCAGCGAGTTGCCCTGGAGGGAGAGGTCGCCCCAGCCGAGGTCGTCGAAGAAGATCACGACGAAGTTCGGCGCCTGATCGGGATCCGCCGCGGGGACACTCGTGAGATAGGCTTCTTTCTCAGCCAGATGGGGTGCGTCTGGTGGGGAAGGGAACGCGCTCACCCACGCCCAGCGCACCCCCAGTGCCGGTAGCCCGACTCCGAGCACGAAGAGCAACGGGAATCCGAGAGCGAGGGCCAAGAAGCGGAGGAGTCGGCGCATGCGCGACAGGGTGCGCCCCCCAGAGGCGCAGCGCTAGCGCTGAGCTTCAGCTCTCCCGACGGCGCCGGTGGGCGCCCGACAGCATCAGGACGCCCGTCGCGAGGAGTAGGACGCTAGAGGGTTCCGGCACGACCTGGTTGTCGACGATTCCGGCGGACACCGAGTTCACTGTGAAACCATCGGGCAGCGTGAAGGTCTGGTTCGGATCGAACTCGAGGGTGTTGAAGAAGTCGACATCGGCAAACGAAACCTGGCCGGTCGGTCCATTCACGAGAGCGGTTGCAATCGCGCCCAGGCGGAGGTCCACCGGGGTATTGATTGGCACGGTGAGCAGAACGCCGAAGCCGATCCCCACCTGATCGCCCGCCGAAGTATCGAGAACGCCGGTGCCAACCTCGGTGACTGTGACCATCCCGCCGGAATCGATGTGCGAGACCTGGTAGCTGCCGACGGTGACATTGTTGACCTGAATCGAGATCGAGCCTTGTGCAGAAGCGTTGAACGACGGGCTCAGATTGATGAGCCCGTCCAGGCTCAAGTTGACGAAGACATCGATCGTCTCGTTCGGCAGGACGATGATGTCGGTTCGGTCGGGCTCTACCGAGAAGATGATGTCGTCGTAGAGGACGCCGACGTTCGCCGTGAACTCGTTGACGCTGGGATAGCCATCGCTGTTGACATACGCCACGACTCCGAGTCCGCCGCCATCGGCGCGGAACTCGCCTCGCTGCGTCTGGATGTTGGCGCCGATTTCCCGGCTCCCGTTTCTGATCTCGATGATCGGCATCGGTCCAGAAACGCTGAACGGGTCTCCCAACCAGGCCCCGCTGGTGGCGGCACTGAAGGTGGTCGCATTGGAGACTGTCGCGCTGAACGAGAGCGCGGCGAGAACACAGACCGTACGGCAAACATGGGCGAACATCAGAGCTCCTTCGGGCAGCCCCTTCCCAGCTCCAGAGGTAGCCGCTCGCGAGAGCAGCCACCTTGGCGGAATCCCTCCCTTTTTCGCGAGAACGCGCATCAAAGGGCTGCGCGCGGATTCGAGAAGGGGTGAAAACCTCCATTTTTGCCCTAATCGGGCGATCTACAGTTGCGAGAACCCCTTGGGCTACCGTGGCAAGCGGCTCCCGGGATGCGATGCGCCGACTGAAGCAGAACGAAACACTCCATGGCACGCGGGACGGTCAACTGCCGGTCGACGCGGAGCTGCGGAGCACCTTCGATCTCACCGATCGCGAGGGCGCGGTCGCGGCACTGCTCGCGCGGGGATGTTCGGCGGGCGGAATCGCCGAGCGCCTCCAGGTGTCACGCTCGACCGCGGAGAAGCATCTGGCCTCCCTGCGAAGGAAGCTTCGGGTACGGACCACGACAGAGGCCGCGGCCGCGGTCGCACGCTTCTCCCTCGAGCAGGTGGCGGGGATTCGGGATTGGCCCACCCCTCCGCCCTACGAGCCCCAGCTCCAGACCCGCCCGGACGAGCGCGCGCTCGCAGAGAGGTTGGCTGCGGCGGGCCATGTGGACGCCGCGGTCTCGGCATTGCGCGATCACCTTGCAGCGGACCAGGTCGAAGCGATGTTGTTCGTCTTCTTGCCGCGCAACGTTACGAGCTTTCGTCGCGGCGCCATCGTCGAAAGCTGGGCCGCACCGCGGCGGGTAGTCGAGGCTTATGACACGTCGGGTGGCCTGCGTTCCCATCCGATCGCGCTTCGCCTCTTTGCCCAGCCGGACCAGGCGGTGTTGCTCGACCCCGCGGCTCAGGGCGAGAGCGTGCCGATCGGTCCCCCGATCCTGTGGGACGCCTGCCAAGCGGAAGGCCTCACCCTTTGCCTGGCTTTTGGGGCGCCGTTCGGCTGCGGGTTCGTGGGAACCTCGATGTTCTTCGGGGAGGCTGCGCGGGAAACGCTCGAAGGCGACCGCGCCGCCCTCGTGAACCGTCTCCGTCTGGCGCTGCTGATGGCCCAGAGCGCGATGTTCGGGCGCGGGCTGCTGGCACGGACCGCCGCTCTGACGCTTCGCGAACGGAACGCGCTCTCGCTGCTGGCCCAGGGCTTCAGCCTTGCGGGTGCTGCGGCCGAGACCGGCGGCAGCACGCGTGCGCTGTCGCAGCAGCTGAAGAGTGCGCGCGCCAAGCTCAGTGTCGCGACCAACGCCGAAGCGGTCGCGCAGGCGATGGCTCTGAACGCACTCGTGTTTCTCTGAGCGACGGCGAAACGCGAGAGCTGCGGACGGTCGCTAGCGGCCCTTGCGACAGAACGCGAGCGCTTCCGGGGTCGCGGGCTTCGGATACGCGACCTCGCCCTCGACACAAAAGGTCCCGGGAAGCTCCGCGCTGCGCTCTTCGACGAGGAGACTGCGCACGTTCGACGACCCGGTCGGCGGGGGGCCGTACACAGAGGTGGGTCGGTGCCAGAGCCGCCACGACTGTTCCTGTACCGCGTAGGCCGCGACGCGGCCGCGCTCGCGAATCGCGCGCTCGGCGGAGTGGTAGTCGCGGTAGTCGGAGTCGAGAGCAGGCCGGATACGAGCGAATCCGCGCGGGCGCACGCGGCGCCCGCCGCGACGCCAGCGACGGTCGTAGTTCGCGTTCCCCGGGCACACGTTCACGCAGCTCCGGCCCGCCGCGTAGTACTGCCAGCCGTCGCAATCGCAGGAGTCGGCGGACGCGGTCGGCGCCGGAACGACCACCGCGAATCCAACCCCGCACGCGAGGGCCGCGAGCCAGAGAAGACGGCGCATTCCCCCATCCTGCCACGTTCTGCGCATGGGTGTGGGAGTTCTGCACCGGTAGGAAATAACCTATTTAGAATCAACGAGTTGAAACGACGCACCGAGAGGCGGTCCGCATCATCGTCTGTCTTCGAAACGAGGCTCCAGTCGTAGGCTAGGTTCCGCGACGATGGGATTCCGAAGTGGGTGCGGCGTCGACGTTGCGGTGTTCAGCGTGCTCGTGCTGTGTTCGGGAGCCGGCTGCACGACGATCGAGGGGCACTTTCAACACCTCCCGTCGGCAGAAGCTCTTCAGAGCATTGAGCCCGGCGTGACGACGCGCTCGGAAGTGCTGCGTCGACTCGGCCCTCCCGAGGAGTTCCGGCGCCCAGCCGTCTTCATCGAACGCGCGCCGACGACCGCGCCGCAGCGCCGCAAGATTCTCGAGGCAGGCGATCTCTTCTCCGACGATCGGTACACGTACGCGACGGTGCGTCTGCGAGTGGATCGTGTGGGCATCATGCCGGTCGGCTTGCCGCTCATTCGCGCGGCGTGGGTCGAATCGCGGGAGAATCGCTGGGTCGTCGAGTTCGACGCGGACGACGTCGTGAAGACGGTCTCTCACGTGGAAGAGATTCAGTGACCTCCCTGTGGCTCCGCATCGCGTGTGTCTGGGCCGTCGCGTGGCTGTCCGGCTGTGTCTACGTCGCTGCGTCGGGGAGCTTCGGTCCGGAGCTCGATCCCGCCGTCGTCGCCACGCTCGTTCCGGGCGAAACGACGCTGGCCGAGGTGCTCGAGCGGCTCGGGCCGCCGCAGGAGTACGTGCGCCCCGAGGTCCTCGCCTCTCTCGGCGACGAGACGACCCGCGTCGACGGTGCGATCGCGCTGGGCAATCGCGCGCGCGACGCCTTCACCTGGCAGTACGACGATCTCACCGGATGGGGCACGTTCCTCGTGTTCTACAATCGGATCCAGATCGATGCCGAGAGCGAGCTGCTCGTCGTCTTTTTCGACGAGAACGACGTCGTGCGCGAGGTCAGCTTGCGCGAACTCGAGGAGACCCGGTGAGGTTCCAGCTGTTCCTCGCGCTGGTACTTGTCGGCGGGCTCGGAAGCGGCTGCGTTTCGCTGTCTGGCAGCTTCGGGACGCCCATCCCCGAGGAACTGCTCACCCGGATCGACCCGGGCGTGACGACACGCGACGACATCCTCGCCTGGTTCGGCCCGCCGTCCGCGTTCTACAACCCGACCTTTCTCGACGTGATCCTCGAGCAGGATGGCGCGACGGACGAGCTCGCGGGGCTGGCAGAAGAGGTCGATCTACAGCCGCCCGCTCCGGTGCTCAACGATGTCTTTTCCTACCGCTACATCGAGAACGACACGCGGGCGGTCTTCATTCCGTTCATGTTCGGGATGCTCGATGCCGCCGCCACCTACGAGACCCTGATGATCTTCTTCGACGAGGAAGGGCGGGTCGAGTACCACGCGTTCCGTCGCGACGAGGCGCGCGCACGATGAGAGGTGGGGTCTCGGTCGCGTTCGGGATCGCTGCGGTGCTTCTCGTCGGGTCGCAGCTCGGCGGCTGCAGCGAAGCGCTGGTCGCGCGCTCGAGCTATCGAAGCCACGAGGCCTTCACCGACGAGTCCCTCGCGAGCTTCGAACGCGACGGAGCAGCCGAGGTGCTCTCGAAGGGGCAGGTACTCGCGACCCTCGGGCCGCCTTCGCACACGATCGGCCAGCCCGACGGTGAGATCTTCGTCTACCGCCGGGAGGCTCTCGATCGGTGGGTGATCGAGCTCAACCCGGCGTTCGTGCCGACCGGGATCCCGACCCCGCCGATTCCGTTGTACCACGGCTCGTTCACGCGCGGGCGGGACGACACACTGATGGTGTTCTTCGATCGTGAGGGCCGCATGCGGGCGAAGAGCGTCAAGCTCTCGATCGACGCCGAAGACGAGGAGAACCGATGAGGCGGCTCGCGCTCGTGATCGTGGCGTGGCTGTGTTCCGGATGCGCACTCACGTATTTCGAGGTCGGAGTGCCGGTGCCGGACCCGGCGGGCCTCGAGATCGGGCGTACCACGGTCACCGAGGTGCTCGAGCTCTACGGGCCCCCGCGACTGATTCGTCGGCAATTCGACGGCGAGCTCTACTCCTGGCGCCGTTTGAAGGGTGCCCAGCGCTCGCTGACCCTCCTGCCTGCGTACGTGCGGGCCTTCCACTACTCGCGCGCCGAATCGCTGCGTGATGACTTGAGCCTGCTGTTCGACCGCGAGGGCGTGCTGCGGGGCATCGGGCTTCGGCTGGAGAGCGCGGACTAGCTCGAAGGGAAACTCGCCCGATTCGGAAGACGCCTGCTCGAGAGCTATCTTCCGGGCGGAGGTCCGGGTGAGTCAGGCCGTACGTCAAGACGAGATTGTGGCCCGGCGCCCGGCGTTTCCGGACTGGAGCGACCTGCCGCGCTACTGGAATCGCGGCGAGCCATTCGCGACCCACTTCATGAACGCGCTCTCGTCGGTGTTTCCGCCCGGCGAAGCGTTCTTCGTCAAGTCGGTGCTCCACTACCGCGATCAGATCGACGACCCGGAGCTCCTCGCGCGGGTCCGCGGATTCGCGGGGCAGGAAGGGCAGCACAGCCACCAGCACGACCGGCATCTCGACTTGTTGATCTCGCAGGGGTACACCGGGCTGATCCGGCGCAATCGGATCGTCGATTGGATGATGCAGTGGAGTCTCCGCCGGATGCCGAAGGCCTCGCTCGCGGGCACCGCAGCGCTCGAGCATCTGACGGCGCTACTCGCACGCCGAATGTTGAGTGAGCCGGAGCGCTGGACGCGGGAGATGGACCCGCAGATGGCTCCGCTCTGGCTCTGGCACGCGTTCGAGGAGGCGGAGCACAAGGCGGTTGCGTTCGATGTGCTCGCCCGGGTGGCGCCGGGGCGGGCGCTGCGGAACATCCAGCTCGCCCAGAACACGATCGGCCTGTTCGCCGAGATCCTCGACCGGACCGTCTACATGCTGTGGAAGGACGGTCAGCTGTTTCGGCGGAAGGTCTGGGCCGACGGGTTGCGCTTCCTCTTCGGCCGAGAGGGGTTCCTGCGGGGTCACGGCGCTGACTACTGGCCCTGGTACCGACGCGATTTTCACCCGGACGACGTCGACGACTCGGGGCTGATCGAGTCCTGCCGGCCCCAGGTCGAAGCGCAGATCGCCTGAACCGCCTCCGCTCCGTGTATCGTTCGAAGACCGAACCTACCGGAGTCCCCTTTGAACGATCTCGTCCGCTCGCTTCGTTTCCTTCTCCTGCTAGGCGTCTCTGTGGCCGCTGTCGTCGCCGTGGGCTGTGATCGGCCGGCGCCGCTCCCGGACGTGCCGCTCGGCCCGGACGCCGATGCAGATGGGCACACGGCACCGACCCGGCAGACGGCTGCGCTCAATCGTGCGGTGGCGGACGCGTTGCCACTCGACGATCCCGCCGACTTCGAGAACGCCGAGCGCGGATTGATCGCGCGGGAGCCCGACGTCGTCGTGAACGGACCGGGCGGGGCGCCGATCTGGCAGACGAGTGCCTACGCGTTCGAAGAAGCGGAGGCCCCAGCGAGCGTGAACCCGAGCCTGTGGCGGCAGGCTCAGCTCAATAATCGACACGGCCTCTACCGGGTGACCGACGGCGTCTATCAGGTGCGCGGTTACGACCTCGCGAACATGACGATCATCGAGGGCGCAACGGGCTGGATCGTCGTCGACCCGCTCACCGTCCGCGAGACGGCGGCGGCTGCGTGGGCACTCGTGGGACGCGAGCTCGGACCGCGGCCGATCTCCGCGGTGATCTTCACCCACAGTCACATCGATCACTTCGGCGGCGTGGCGGGGGTTTTGTCCGCGGAAGAGGCGAAGCAGCAGGGGGTCCGCATCATCGCGCCTGCGGGCTTCATGGAAGAGGCGACGAGCGAGAACGTGATCGCCGGGATCCCGATGGGTCGGCGCTCCGGCTTCATGTACGGCCGGCGACTCGCGCGGAGCCCGCGCGGGCACGTCGACTCGGGTCTCGGGAAATCGCCCGCCTTCGGAACCGTCGGCATTTTGTCCCCGACCGAGTGGATCGATCGCACGCCCCAGGACGTCGTGATCGATGGCGTCGACTTCCGGTTCCAGTACGCGCCCGAGTCCGAGGCTCCGGCGGAGTTGACGTTCTACCTCCCAGACCGGAAGGCGTTCTGCGGAGCGGAGGTCGTCTCGCGCACCATGCACAACCTCTACACGCTCAGAGGCGCGAAGGTGCGCGACGCGCTGAAGTGGGGCCACTACATCGACGAGGCGCTCGACCTGTTCGGGGATGCCGAGGTGATGTTTGCGAGCCACCACTGGCCGACCTGGGGGAACGCGCTGATCGTCGACTACCTCGAGAAGCAGCGCGACACCTATCGCTTCATCCACGACCAGACGCTGCGGCTGGCCAGCTCCGGCGCGACGCCCCGCGAGATCGCGGAGCAACTCGAGCTGCCGGCCTCGCTGCGGCCTGCGTTCGCGAACCGGGGCTACTACGGAACCGTGCGTCACAATGCGAAGGCGGTCTATCAGGGGTACTTCGGTTGGTACGACGGGAACCCCGCGAACCTCGACCCGCTGCCTCCCGTCGAGGAGGCGAAACGCTACGTCGAGTTCATGGGGGGCGCGTCCGAAGCGCTCCGCAAGGCGCGTGAATCGTTCGACGCCGGCGAGTATCGCTGGGCCGCCACCGTGCTCGACCACCTGGTCTTCGCGAACCCGGACTCGGGCGAGGCGCGTGCGCTGCTGGCCCGAACCTACGACCAGCTCGGCTACCGGGCCGAGTCCGGCCCTTGGCGCGACGTGTATCTGACGGGCGCGTACGAGCTGCGCCACGGCCCGCCGGAAGAGGGAGTCAGCGTCGCTGCCGCGGCCGACCTGCTGCGCCACACGCCGATGGAGCGCTTCCTCGAGGCGACGGCGACGCGACTCGACGGAAAGGCGGCCGATGGCGAGGAACTCACGATCAACATCGTGTTCACCGACATCGAGGAGTCTTACGTGCTCGAGGTCGAGAACGCGGTGTTGCATCACGCGCGGCGAGAGCCCGATCCGGATGCCCACGCGACGATTCGAGTCACCCGCAAGTTGCTGCTCGGGCTGCTGACCGGGGAGGCCGCATTGCGCGACCTCGCTCTCTCTGGCGAACTGGACATCGACGGGAGTCGCATCGACCTGCTGCGATTTTTCTCCCTGCTGTCGGCCCCCGACCCGACGTTCGCGGTGGTGACGCCTTGACTCACGGGGGTGGCACCCTGACTCACGGTGGTGACGCCCGGATCGCCAAGGGACCCACGAAGTCTTCGATCCGCTCAGTTCGTCAGGTCTGTGAGCACGACCGCGATGCGCTCGATTCCCGTGTCGATGTCCGCTTCGCTCAGCGCCGAATAGCCGAGCAGAAACCCCGCACGCGCGGGCGGGTCCCGATAGAACGGATGGGTTGGGTAGATGCCCACACCGGCGTCGGCGCAGCGGTGTCGCAGTTCCGCTTCCTTCTCGCGAGGCACGTCGTTCATCCAAAGCAGTCCGTGCAAGCCCGCGCGCGTGCCCTCGAGTTCGGCGCGATCTCCGAGGTGGCGCTCGACGGCGGCGCGTAGGGCCTCGCGGCGCGCGCCGTTTCGGACGCGCGACCGACGGACATGCCGCTCGAGATGCCCGCCCTCGATGAAGTCGGCGAGCACCCACTGCTCGAGGTGGGCGCTGCCGGTGTCGGTGAGCGCCTGGGCGACTTCACACGCGGGGATCAGCGCATCCGGGACGACCAACCAGCCGATTCGCAGCGACGGGAACAAGAGCTTTGAAGCCGTGCCGAGGTAGAGCACGCGTCCGGCGCGATCGAGGCTCTGCAAGCTCGGCACCGGGCGCCCTTCGTAGCGATACTCGCCGTCGTAGTCGTCCTCGAGGACGAAGGCGCGCTCGCGTTCTGCCCACGCGAGCAGGGCGAGGCGTCGTTCCAGCGAGAGGACGCCTCCGGTGGGAAACTGGTGCGACGGCGTCAAGCAGACGCCGCGCAGCGCCCCGTGGTCCGCCAGTTCGTTGGCGATCAGACCCTGGCCGTCGACTCCGACCGGCACACACTCCGCGCCGTGGGCCGCGAGCGCGAGAGAGAATCCGGTGTAGTGCGGTTCCTCGATCGCGACCCGGTCGCCTTCTTCGACGAGGACGCGGATCGCCAGGTCGATGCCTTGCTGCGTGCCGTGCGTGATGAGCACCTGCTCCGGCCGGCACGCGACGCCGCGCGCGCGCGCGAGGTAGCCGGCGAGTGCTCTCCGGAGTTCGGGCGCGCCGCCGGGGGTTCCATAGGCGAGTCGCTGCGCGCTCGCGCCGCGCGCGCGGCGACCGAGCAGGCGACACCAGGTCTCGAGCGGGAGGTCGCCGTAGGCCGGCTCGCCGTAGCGGAAGTCGTACGGGAGGTGTCGCCGCGGGACGTTCCAGCTGAGGCCACCGCGGGGGGAGCGCGCGAGCATCCGCTGGGCGCGCGCCGAGAGCGGCAGAGGTTCGGGCGCGTCCGCCCCGGGGCCCGGGGCACCGACCGAAGTGGGCAGCCCGTCTTCGGGGAGGACCTCGGCCACCGTCGTGCCCGAGCCGGTTTGCGCGACCACGTAGCCCTCGTCGCGCAGCTGCTCGTAGGCGTGGAGCAAGGTGTTTCGCGAGACCCCGAGTTCCCGAGCCAGGATGCGCGTGGCCGGAAGGCGAGTCGCGGGTCGCAGCACGCCATCGAGAATCGCCTGGCGCAGTCCGCGGTAGACCTGCTGATGGAGCGCACCGTTGCCGTCGAGGTCGAGCCACACCGCTGTTGTCTCCCGAGAAATGGCTCCAGTCATATTACATAAATGGATCTTGTGATGGAACCTCTCGTGAGGGAGTCTGGCCGGATGGGAATCGACACCGAGGCCTTTCTCGAGCGCTTTCGAACGTTCGGCCGTACGCCGAGCGCCGCCACCTACCTGCCGCTCTTCGAGCCTGATGCAACGCTGTGCGACTCGGGGATGGCCGAGCCGATCCGCGTGCCGGAAATCCCCGGCCACATCGAGGCGATCCTGCGCCTCGTGCCGGACTTTCAGATGGTGCCGGAGCGGTGGCGAGAATCCGCGGGCACCGTGTTCATCGAGGCGTCCAACTCAGCCACGCTCGCGGGTGAGCGGGTGCGTTGGGATTCGGTCTATTGCGTCGATCTTCGCGGCGACCGGGTCGTCCGTGGGCGGCGCTACTACGATCGCCGACCGCTCTTTGCGAGACTCGATCCGAACTTGCCCGCGCTGTCGCCCGAAGTCGTCGGGGACGGAACGCCGCACGACGTCGAGCGCGGACTCCGCGCCGCTCTCGCAGCACCGGCGCGGGAGGTCGTCAGCCGCGCGGGAGACGAGGCGCTCACGTTCGTCGAATGGCGCGCTGCGGGCACCGTCGGTGGCGAGCGCTTCGAGGTGGGAGGCGTCGACCGCACCGGTCCGGACGGCAGCCGGGCCTACTTCGATACACTCGTGCTCGCTACACGGTTGGCGGAAGAGGCTGCATGAGCGAGTTGGAGCCGGGTGCGAAGAAGTTGATCGAGGCCGGGATCGTCGGCGCTCCGTTCGGCCGTCTCATCGGCCTCGCAAGCGAGTCGGTCGAAGTCGATCACGTTCGACTGCGGCTGTCGTATCGCTCGGAAGTGACGACGCTCGGGGAAATGGTGCATGGCGGTGCGATCGCATCGCTGGTCGACGTGGCCGCGACGGCCGCGGCGTGGGCTCACCCGGACGCGAGTCTCGAAGCGCGCGGGAGCACCGTGGGTTTCTCGCTCAACTTTCTCGCGCCGGGCCTCGGCTGCGACCTCGTCGCCGATGCGCGCATTCTCCAGCGTGGCCGCTCGCTGTGCGTCTGTGAAGTCGCCGTCGAGGATCCAGATGGCAAGGCCGTAGCGAGGGCGCTCGTCACCTATCGGCTCTCGCTACCCCGGAAGGAGTGATTCGTGCCCGACATCGTCCGTCGCGCCTGCAACCTCTGTGAAGCGTGCTGTGGCCTGGAGCTTCATGTCGAGGGCAACAAGATCCTCTCGGTGCGCCCGGACGACGCGGACCCGCTGTCCGAAGGCTACGCGTGCCCCAAAGGCATCGCGATCGCCGACGTCCACCACGATCCGGATCGAGTTCGCCAGCCGATGCGGCGCACCCCGTCGGGCGACTTCGAGCCGGTCTCGTGGGAGGTGGCATTGGCCGAGGCGACGCGCGGATTGGCGGACGTGCAGCGGCGTCACGGCAAGGACGCCGTCGCGCTCTACATCGGAAATCCCGTCGTGCACGACCACGCCGCTGCGCTCGTGCGCGCCGGGCTCATGGCGGCTCTCGGCTCGCGCAACTGCTACAGCGCGGGCTCCCAGGACACGAGTCCGCGCTTCGCGGCCTCCTGGTATCTCTATGGCAGCTCGTTCGCGACGCCGATTCCAGACCTCGAGCGCACGGACTACCTGCTCTGCATCGGTGCCAATCCGGTCGTCTCCAATGGCAGCCTGCTCACCGCGCCCAACATGAGGGCACGTCTTAGGCGGCTTCGCGCGCGAGGCGGAAGGTTGGTGGTCGTCGATCCCCGCCGCAGCGAGACCGCTCGGGAGGCAGACGAGCACGTCGCGATCCTGCCCGGGGGCGACGCTGCGCTGCTACTCGGGATGGTCCGTGTGCTGCTCGACGAGGACCGCGTCGATCGGGCGGCGATCGACGCCCTGGCCAGCGGGTTCGCTGCGGTCGAGGCGCGCGTGCGGCGGCTCGACCGAGTGGCACTCGCCGCATCGTCCGGGCTTTCCTGGGAGACGATCACCCGACTTGCGCGCGAGTTCGCGTCCGCCCCGACGAGCGCGGCGTATGCGCGGATCGGTGTCTGCAACAATCGCTTCGGCACTCTCGCGAGCTGGGCGACCGACGTTTTGAACCTCGTGGCCGGGCGGCTCGGCGCGGCGGGCGGCTCCATGTTCTCGACGCCCGCGGTCGATCCCAGTCGGCTCTCCGGAATCCCCGGGTTCGATGGTCACGGTCGCTTCCATTCGCGCGTGCGAGGTCTGCCCGAGACGCTCGGGGATCTCCCCGCGGCCTGCCTCGCGGAAGAGATCGAAGCCCTGGGGAACGGCCAGGTGCGCGGGCTCCTCACCTTCGCCGGCAACCCAGTGCTTTCGGTTCCGAATGGCACGCGACTCGATGCCGCACTCGAGCAGCTCGAGTTCCAGGTGTCGGTCGACATCTATCTCAATGAGACCACGCGCCACGCGGATCTCGTCCTCCCGCCCGCCTGGGCGCTCGCCGAGGATCACTACGACCTCATCTTTGCCCCGGTCGCGGTGCGGAACTTCGCGCGGTGGTCGCCGCCGGCCGTCGAGCCCGAACCGGGGGAGCGCGCCGACTGGGAGATCCTCCTGGCGCTCGCCGAGGGGCTGGGCGGTGGCCTCACCGGAGTGCGGCCGCTCGATTGGCTCCTCAAGGGAGCCGCGAAGCTCGGTTGGCAGGCCACACCCAACCATTTGCTCGACCTGTTGCTCCGCACCGGCACCCACGGTGACGGCTTCCTGCCGCGAGCGCTGCGCTTCGGCAGGTTTCGCGAGGGGCTCTCGCTGCAGGCCCTGCGCGAGATGCCGCACGGGGCCGATCTCGGTCCGCTCGAACCCGGGGTGGCTCGCCGCGTCCTGCATCGCGACCGGCGCGTGCACGTGTCGGCCGGCCCGTTTCTGGCCGCGTTCGATCGCTGGGCCTCGCTCCCCGCGGCGGGCGCGCCAGCCGAAGGAGAGTTGCTGCTGATCGGCCGTCGCGACCTGCGCACCAACAACTCGTGGATGCACAACGTGCCCTCCCTGGTTTCGGGTCGCGAGCGCTGTGTTCTTCTCGTTCATCCAGATGACGCCGGTCGTGCGGGTGTTGCGGATGGCGAGATGGCGATCCTCGAGAGCCGGGTGCACCGGGGGCCGGTGCCCGTGCGGCTCTCCGAGGACATGCGCCCCGGTGTCGTTTCGCTGCCGCACGGCTGGGGACATGCGAGCGCGGCGCGCTACCTCCGGACCGCCGGCAGTCGTCCGGGCGTGTCCTTCAACGACTGGAGCGACGACGCCGAGACCGAGGACACCGTCGGGCAGTCGATCCTCAACGGAGTGCGCGTCACGCTCCGGAAAGCGCAAGGCGACGAGATCGGCGCGCCGGAGGCCCGGCAGGCCTCCTAGACGGCTCTGAGTCTTCGCTCGGACGGCGAGGTAGCATGGCTGCATGAGCCAGAACGCCGCCGACGTCGTCCATCGCAGCTGTAACTTGTGCGAGGCCCACTGCGGAGTCTCGGTCCACGTCGATCGGGAAACGCAGACCGTCCTCACCGTGAAGGGCGACCCCGACGACGCGCTCTCACGGGGCTACATCTGTCCGAAGGCTTACGGTCTCAAGGGCCTGCAGGAAGACCCCGATCGGCTGCGCGTTCCGCAGATTCGCGAGAACGGCTCCTTCCGCGATGCGTCGTGGGAAGAGGCGCTCGAGCTCGTCGGCCGGCGTCTCTCGGAGGTTCGGGCGGAGCACGGCGACAACGCGGTGGCCACCTATCTCGGCAACCCGAACGCACACGACTACGCCGCGTCGATCTATCTGCCCGCGTTCCAGCGCGCGCTCGGAACGCGCTGGCGATTCTCTGCGACGAGCGTCGACCAGCTGCCGAAGATGGTGAGCTCTTGTCTGATGTTCGGGGGCGCGCTGACCATCCCGGTTCCCGATCTCGACCGGACCGACTTCTTGCTCGTGCTCGGGGCGAACCCTCTGGCCTCGAACGGCAGTCTGATGACTGCGCCCGACATGCCCGGCCGCTTGCGCAAGTTGCGAGAGCGCGGCGGCACGCTGGTGGTCGTCGACCCGCGCCGCAGCGAGACCGCGGCGATCGCCGATCAGCACCTGTTCCTGCGGCCGGGGACGGACGCGTATCTGCTCTTCGCACTCGTGCACGTGCTCTTCGCGGAGGATCTCGTCCAGCCGGGTCGCCTCGCGGAGTTCACCGAGGGCATCGACGAGGTCGAAGCGCTCGCGCGAACGTTCTCTCCCGACGCCGTCGCCGGAGTGACGGGTGTTTCAGCTGATGAGATCCGGGAGCTCGCGCGGCAGCTCGCGGGAGCCGACCGGGCCGCCGTCTACGGACGCATCGGGACGTGTACGCAGGCGTTCGGCACCCTGGCAAGCTGGCTGGTGGACGTGCTGAACGTGCTGACCGGCAACCTCGACCGCGAGGGCGGCGTGCTGTTCCCGCGCCCGGCGCACGGGCCGGCTTCCGACCAGCCTCGCCGCAAGGGCCGCTTCCCGTTCGCTCGCTGGCGCAGCCACGTGCGCGAACTGCCGGAGGCGTTCGGAGAACTCCCCGTGGCGACGCTCGCCGAGGAGATCGATTCGGCGGGCGACGAGCGCGTGCGCGCGCTGGTGACCGTCTCCGGCAATCCCGTGCTCTCGACGCCCAACGGCGCCCGGCTGGAGAAGGCGCTCGACTCGCTCGAGTTCATGGTCTCCGTCGACATCTACCAGAACGAGACCACAAGTCTCGCCGACGTGATCCTGCCCACCACGCCTCCGCTCGAGCGCGAGAACTACGACATGGCGTTCCACGGCTTCTCGGTCCACAACCACGCGAAGTGGTCGCCGCCGGCCTTGCCGAAAGCCGAGGGATCGCGACACATCTGGGAAGTCCTGCTCGAGATCGCGGCGCGCGTGACCGGGACGACGCCGGAAGCGATCGACGAGCTGATCCTCGGCAGTCTGCTCGGCGCGACGGTGGGGAGCGAGAAGACCGCCTGCCCAGAGATCACCGAGGAGCAGGCGCGTGTCCGGCTCGGGAACGAGATGGGCCCCGCGCGGTTGCTCGATCTGATGCTTCGTACGGGCCCCCACGGCGATCGTTTCGACGACACGTCGGAGGGCCTCTCGCGGGCCAAGCTCGAGGCGTCCGTACACGGCGTGGATCTCGGTCCGCTCGCCGCTCGCCTTCCCACGTTGCTTGCGACCGAGAGCAGCCGGATCGAACTCGCCCCGCCTCCGATCGTCGAAGACGTCGCGCGCCTCACGGCGGAGCTCGCGGATGCGCCAGCCGATCAGCTCGTGTTGGTGGGGCGGCGTCACCTCCGCTCCAACAACTCCTGGTTCCACAATCTACCGGCTCTCGCGAAGGGCAAGGACCGGTGCACGCTCCAGGTGCACCCGGAAGATGCGCGTCGCCTCGGCCTGGCAGAAGGAGGCACAGCGAGGGTGCGTTCGAGGGTGGGTCAGGTCGAAGCTCCGGTCGAGGTCACCGACGGAGTGATGCGTGGGGTCGTCAGTCTTCCCCACGGTCACGGTCACTCGGCGGCGGGTGCCCGGCTGCGGGTCGCGGCGGAGAAGCCGGGCGTGAACTCGAATCTGCTGACGGACGAAGCTGGCCTCGATGAGCTTTCGGGCAATGCGGTGCTCAACGGGATTCCGGTCGCAGTCGAAGCGACCTAGGAGCCTGACCCAAGACTGGACGCGCCGCCCGGGAACACCAGGAACGGCCCTCCGCAGCCGACCAGGAAGCCCGTGAAGGCCAGGGTGTAGAGCATCGGAAGCTTCATCGAGTCTCCTGTGGGCACGGCAAGGGGCCGAGGCGAGGACGCGAGTCTCGGTCCTGCGCCGCATTGCAGCAAGGAGCCAAGCTCGCGCGAGTTCGAAGCCTGCCGGTGAGTTGCCGACGGCCCGCGTCACTCGACGATCCGAAAGCACGCACGGCGTCACGCCGCGGTGCGCGCGGGCACTCACTGGCACGGGATTGGCGACCGGAGCCGGAGGGTCTTGCTTGCATATCGTGCCTGCCGCCGGGCGGAGATTCACCCATCGGGTGGTCCTCGTCTCGGGATTCGCGCTCATCGGGTTGGGGGTCGGGCTGCCGTCCGCTGCCGCGCCGATTCTCTGCTCCTTCGCGGGGGTCGTCGAAGCGACGGGCGTCGCTGGCTTCGACGCGAGTGACGTTCTGCTGGCCGGGGTCGTGTCACCGGGGGACGCGATCGTGGGAGCGTTCCAGTTCGATCCGTCGGCCGCACTCGCGAGACCGGGCCCGGGCTCTGCCGGTGTTTCGGTCTACGACCTCGCGGCGCCGGCGGGCCTGGTGTGGTCCGCGGGCGGACTGGACTTCGCGAGCCACAGCCAAGACGAACCGGTTCCGATCCTCGAGGATCCTCCCCCGTCGGTCCTGAGTGCGTGGGTATTCGACGGGCCCACGTCGGACATGCTCGTGATCAACGCCGTCAGCTTCGCGGACGAGACGCTTCTCCACGGCTTGCCTGGGTTCGTCGAGATCGCGCTCTTCTTCACGGCGTCCGAGATCTCGTGGGGTGCCGAGTCGATTGCGGAAGCTCTCCGCGGACTGACGCCCTCATCGTTCACCGTGCAGGGTCTCGAGACGGCGAACGGGACGGATGTCATGTGGTCGTTCGGGGGCTCGATTCAGCCGCTGCCTGCGGTGCCCGAGCCCGCAAGCTCGGTGCTCCTTGCGGCTGGACTGGCTGCGCTCGGACTGAGGTCTCGCCGCAGTCTTTCAGGAGCTCAGACGGGTTCCGATTCGACGCCGAAGTAGTCCTGGTATCTCCGTACACGTTCGCGCTCTTCGGCCTCCACGAGCCCGGTGGCTGCGAAACGGTGCGTGTGACGCCCGTGCTCGTCCGCGGGATGGGCCTGCCAGTGGGCACGCATGCGGGCTTCGGTGGTGTCGGTCCATGCGAGACCCGCAAACGCGTATAGCCGCCGCAGGGTTTCGAACGGCTCGCGGAGGAATTCTCCGAACTGGATGTCGAGGACACGCTCGGGCGCGACGAGGCCGCTCTCGCGGGCGTCCACCGATTGATCGAACGCGGAGGCGTTCAGCGCGGACCACTCTCTGGCAATCTCGGTCGGGACGACGCGCCGACCCGCCATCGCCCGCAACGTCGTGGTGAGACTCGTGAGCGACGAGAGCACCTGAAGGGGATCTCTGTGCGTCTGCACGAGCAGAGCATCCGGGTATTCCGCCAGCAGCGCTTCGAGATGCCAGAGGTGGCACGGCGACTTCAGCACCCAACGTCCAGGGGATCGCCATTGCAGCAGTTGCAGGAAGCGCCGATGGCCGCGATACGCCTCCGAGAGATCGGCTTCGCGATGGAGCCAGTGCGCATAGCTTGGAATCCGGTAGGTCGCCGGGAGGGACATGCTCGCGAATTCGGGTCCGAGGATTCGAACGCACTCCTGGGGGAGCAGCGCGCCCATCGGGTGCATCTTCTTGAAGTCGGGGATGAGATGCTCTGCGCGCGCCAGTTGTGCGCGCGACTCCTCGACGCGTGGATCCGTGTCCCGAGACGAGAGTTCGGGAGGCGGGCAAGGGCGCTCGACCTCCCAGGTCTGCGGCACCCGATTCGCCGGGTCCTCCGCCAGGAGATCGTGCAGGATGCTCGTTCCGGTACGGCCCATGCCCATGATGACGATGGGTCGCTCGATGCGTTCGTCGCCGATCTCTGGGTGGCGCGCGTGCCAGTCGCGGATCTGGAGCCGATTTTCGAGGGATGTGACGATCTCCTGACGGGCGATGAACCGGCCGAGCGGAGTGAGGTCGGCTTCGGATTCGAGCGATTCCGAGAGGGCACTGAGGCCGTGTCGCCACACTCCGGTCCCAAAGTCTTCGAGCCCGGTGTTCGCGCGGGCGAGAGCAAGCAGGGTCTCCGGGTCGAGAGACAACTGCGGGAGTCTGCGCGCGACCGGGCGCGCGACCGCGTTCAGTGCCCGTACGGCGAACGGGAGACGGGGCGGGCTCAACATGGCGGGGAAGAGCATACCGGGTAGGGCGGGACGCGGGCCGGTGTCACCGCAGCGGACGGGCGGCCCGCCCGCACCGACTGGGGGCGCGGTACACTTTCGACGCGGCCCGGACGTCTTCGGCGCCGCGAGGAGGTTCCGATGACCGAGACTCCCCTGACTCCCCAGAATCCGCCTGAGGTGGGCCCCCGCTCGTTCGTCGATCGCTTGCTCGGTGCGCTCCAGTTGGACGCGACCGTCTTCGCGGAGGTCGAGCACGATGTCGATGCGCTTCCGCAGGCGGCGGCCGTGGTCGCGCTGGCCGCGGTGGCGTCTGGAATCGGCGGCGCTGCGTCAGGAAGCGGCGGATTGATCGCCGGGGTCGTCGTTGCGATCGCCGGCTGGTTGATTGCTGCGGGGGTCATTTGGTTGGTCGGGGTCCGCATCATGGAGCACTCGTCTGACTATCCGGAGTTGCTGCGAACGATCGGGTTCGCGTCGGCGCCGCAGATCCTGATGGTGCTCGCGATCATTCCGGTGCTCGGCTGGGCGGTCGGTGTTGTCGTGCTCTTCTGGGGCCTGGCGGCGTACGTGATCGCGGTGCGCGAAGCACTCGACGTCGACACCGGCCGCGCCGTGCTGGTCTGCATCCTTGCGTGGGGCGTGAACCTGGCGGTCGGAGTGGTGTTGTTCGGAATGTGTGCAACCGGGGCGGCGATAGGGGTCTGACGCGCCGTCGTTCGTCGGCTCTCGAGCGAGAGTCGCGCGGGCGACATCCCCAGGGGTCTCGCTAAGTTCCGTTGATGAAGTCCGCCCCGCCGGCTGACGCGGGCCGGGAGGGCAGCGCTCGCCATTCTCCCGCAGCTCCCGAGACGGCGGCGCAAGACCACGGCAATCCGACCTGGGTTCTGCTCGCCGCGCTCGCGGGCATGTTCGCGACGACGTTCCCGATCACGATTCTGACGGTGTCGCTCGGGTCGGTCGCGCGCGAGTTCGGGACGAGCGAGACCACGATCGCGTGGGTCATCTCCGCGCCGATGCTGCTGTCCGCGGTGGCTCTCCCGCTGCTCGGCAAGCTCGGCGATCTCTACGGACATCGCCGGATCTTTCTGCTCGGATTCGCCGGCGCGACGGTGACGGCGGGGCTCACGGCGCTCGCGTGGAGTCCGTTCTCGCTGATCGGGCTCCGCACGCTGGCGGCCGTGCTCGGGGGCGCCACGCAGCCCGCCTCGATGGCGATGATCTTTGCGGTGTATCCGCCCGAGCGGCGCGTGCGCGCGATGGGCTGGTGGTCGATGACCGGTGCGGCGGCGCCGGCCCTTGGCCTGCTGGCGGGTGGCCCGCTGGTCGATTACTTCGGGTGGCGAATCGTGTTCGTGCTGCAGGCGGGCCTTTCACTCGTGGCGTGGATCGTCGCGGCGTTTGTGCTCCGCGAAACTCCCCGCCAACGGGTGCGGTTCGATCTCCTGGGCGCTTTTGCGCTGGCACTGGGCGTCGGGGGCTGGATGTTTGCCCTCGGGCAGGCGCGAGATCACGAACTGACCTCTCTTCCGATTCTGCTCGCCATCGCAGTCGGGGCGGTCGGCATCCTGTTCTTCGTGGCGGTCGAGCGCAGAGTCGACTCGCCGTTGCTTCCTCTCTCGTTCTTTCGGTTGCCTGGTTTCACGGCGGCGATTCTCTCGAACACCGCCATGTCCGCTGCGTACATGGGAGCATTCGTGATCGCGCCGCTTGTGCTTCTCGAGGAGTTCGGTTTCACGATCTCGATCGCCGCGGCGATCATGCTGCTCCGGACGGCCAGTCTCACAGTGGCTTCTCCGTTCGGTGGGGGCGTCGGGTCGCGGTTCGGTGAGCGTGTCGCGGCGGTCGCCGGGAGCAGCATCATGACGGCGGGTCTCGCGCTCGTCTGTCTGGGTTCGTGGAACGTGAACCTCCCACTCTTCGGAGCCGGCCTGGTGCTTCAGGGAGTCGGCCATGGGCTGGCGTTGCCTTCCCTCACGTCGGCGATCTCGCACGTCGTGGCAGAAGCCGATCTGGGCGTGGCTGCCGCCGCGAATCGCCTGACGGGTCAGGTTGGCGCCGCTTTCGGCATCACTTTGCTCGCGATCGTCTACGGGGGCCGGAACGAGCCCGCCGCATTCGGGATGGCTTTCGCCGCGGGCGCCGTGCTGTCGGCGCTCTCGTTGGTGGCGGCCGCTGGGATGCGGCCCGGTCATCCCTCGCGCTGATCCGGAGAGCGGGAGCAGCGTCCCGCCTCAGACGTCGAGCACGGTCCGAACCCCGCGGGCGGCTCGCAGGTCGTCGAATGCTTCGTTGATTTCGGACAGAGGACGGCGCGCGGTGACGAGACTCGCCAGGTTCAGCCGACCGCGCTGCCAGAGCCCGACCAGTCGCGGAATTTCGCGGGCCGAGTGGCAGCTGCCGAGCACGCAGCCGAGGAGTCGCTTGCCGCTGACGGTGAACAGTGCGGCCGGTACGATCTCGATGTTTTCGGTCACCGGCGGTGCGCCGACGCAGACGACGGTTCCGCCGAACCGCGCGGCCTGAAAGCCCGTCGTCACGAGCGCGGCGCGGCCGGCGGTCTCGAACGCGTAGTCGATGCCGATTCCGTCGGTCGCATCGAGCACTGCCTGCACGACGTCGGTGGTCGTCGGGTCGAGGAGGTCGGTCGCGCCGAACGCCGCCGCTGCACTCCGGCGTTCGGCGACAGGATCGGACGCGAAGATCTGCGCGGCACCCGCGAGCTGAGCCCCCTGCACGACCGAGAGACCGACGCCGCCGAGGCCCAGCACCAGCACCGTGGCTCCCTCTTCGACCCGCGCTGTATTGAGGACCGCGCCGACGCCCGTCTGAACGGCGCACCCGATCACACAGGCGATCTCGAGGGGGACGTCGGCGGGCACCGCCACGGCAGCGCGTGCGTCGACGACGGTGTGCTCGGCGAACGCGGCGACGTTGAGCCCGCGGTAGATCGTCGTTCCGCCGCGGGAGAGGCCCGTCGAGCCGTCTTCGAACGCACTCGTCATGATGCCACGCGATTTGACGCAGTGGCTCGCCTCTCCGCGGATGCACCAGTAGCAGCTGCCGCAAGGCGGACACGGCGTCAGCACGACGGGGTCCCCCGGCGTCAGATGCGTGACGCCTGCGCCGATTGCCTCCACGGTGCCAGACGCTTCGTGTCCGAGAATGATCGGGAGCGGTCCCGGCACGGTTCCATCGACCACGCTCAGGTCCGAGTGGCAAACTCCACAGTGCCCGACGCGGACCCGCACCTGCCCGGGGGCAGGGTCGCGCAGTTCGATGTCGTCGTGAACGACGAGAGGGTTTCCCGGCTGATCCAGGACGGCGGCTCGCATCGAATTCTCCTCGTGGGGGGCATGATACAGTGCGGCATGGCTGAGTCTTTGGATCTCGACAGGAAAGGGGACGTCTTCGTCCTGCGGCTTTGCGCCGGAGAGAATCGGTTCACTCCTCGTTTGAACGCCGAGTTCTCGCGCGCACTCGAGGAGGTCGAGTCTGCGGACGGCCCGAAGGCGCTGGTCACGACGGGAACGGAGCGGTTCTACTCGAACGGGCTCGATCTCGATCACATGCTGGGTGCCGGTCCCGAGACCGCCGCCACCTATCTGAGTGACGTGCTGTCCCTGCTCGCGCGCGTCCTGGTGTTGCCCGCTCCGACCGTGGCCGCGGTCAATGGGCACGCTTTCGGCGCGGGCGCGCTGCTTTCGATCGCGCAGGACTTCGCCGTCATGCGATCCGATCGTGGCTGGTGGTGCATGCCCGAGATCGACATGCCGGCACCGCTGCATCCTGGGATGGTGGCGCTGCTTCAGGCTCGCCTCACCCCCGCGATCGCGCACGAGACGGTCGTCACCGGTCGGCGCTGGGATGGCGAGAGCGCGGCGCGCGCAGCGATCGCCGCGTCGGCGGTTCCGGAGCACGAAGTGCTGACGACGGCGATCGAGCTCGCGGGGACCCTGGCGTCGAAGGCGCATCCGCTGATGCGCACGTTGAAAGAAAGCCTCTATGCGCCTGTCGTGTCGGCGCTCGCGTTGCCCTTCGAGGGAAACGGCGGGGCTTTCGAGCCGGCACAATGATCCGACTCGCCATCGGCATCGCCGCGGTCGGGATCCTCGCAACCGGATGGGGCGCCGGTGCCGAGAAGCGCGCGATTCCCGACCAGACGGTGCTCGTGGCGATCGACCGGGGCTATCCGCCTCATCAGTTCGTTTCCGAGTCCGGGGATCCGGCAGGTTTTGACGTGGATCTGTTCCGCGCGGTCGCTGCCGCCGTCGGGCTCCGCTACGAGATGCGCCTCGGGGAATGGCCCGAGATCCGGAACTCGCTCGAGACCGGCTCGATCGACGTCAACCCGGGCGTCTTCTACACCGAGGCGCGAACCCAGTTCCTGAAGTTCTCGGCTCCGACGATTCACGTGCGACACACGGTGTTCGTGCGCGCGGGTTCTCCGCTTCGTGAGCCGCGGGACGTGTTGGGGCGCAGCGTCCTCATCAACCGGAACGGTCTTCACGACGACCGGATTCGAGAGCGCGATCTTCCGGTGAAGCCACTGCTCACCCGCGGTGCGCGCGAGGCGATCGAGCGCCTGGCGGCGGGAGAAGGCGACGCGGCCGTCGTGCTCGACACCCAGGGGATCTACTTCCTGCGAGATGCGGGAATCTCGAACGTCCACTCGGTGGGGAAGCCACTCGACGACGAGGCGCTGCGCTTTGCGGTTCCGTTGGGAAGTGATGACTTGCTGGCGGCATTGAACGATGGGCTCGCGCGGGTCCGGCTCGACGGGACCTACGACACGATTCACGATCGCTGGTTCGGTGTGATGAAGCCCCCCGGAGTACGTCCCGAAGCCGCGCTGCGAGGTGCCGGCATCGCCGCCGGTGTGCTCGTGGGGCTGGGTCTGTTGGCGTGGCTGTGGACCCGCACTCTGCGGCGTCGCGTGGTGCGGGCTTCGGTTCAGCTCGTCGAGAGTGATGCACGCCTGCGCGCGACGCTCACTGCGGCTCCAGGCGTCGCGTTTCTGGTGACGGAAGGCGTTGGCGACGAAGCGTCGATCGTCGAGGCCAGCGCCAGCGTGGCTCGGATGGTGGGTCTCTCACGCGACGAGCTCGTCGGGCGCGCTGTCGGAGTTCTGCGAAGCCCGGCTGACTTTCAGCGTCATGCGACTCTGGCACCCGCGCCGAGCGACGAGAGCCGGGGGCGCCAGGCCGAACTGCTGCGAAGCGGGGGCAGTGTGGTCCCGGTGTTCGTGCTCGCTACGGCGCTGCCCACCGAGCCGGAGGGCGCGGAGCAGGCGGCGCGCGTGCTCCTGGTTCTGGTCGATCTCACCGAGCGTGTTCGCGCGGAAGAGCTGCGGCGCGATCTCGAGCGGCGGCTGCGCGAGTCGGAAAAATTGGAAGCTCTCGGACGGCTTGCTGGAAGCGTTGCCCACGACTTCAACAATCTATTGATGGTCGTGCAGGCCACACTCGATTCAGTTCGCAGCGAGGGCGGGCTCGACGTGGGTGCCAAAGAGGATTGGGTCGCTCTCGACGTCGCGTGCGATACCGCGGCGCAGCTGGTGCGCCAGTTGCAGACGTTCGGTGGAAGCGCGACGGGGGCCCCGGAGACCCTGACCTGGAACGACGTGGTCCTCGACATCGAAGCGCTGCTGCGGGCCTCGCTGCCGGCGACGACGCGGCTCGACATTCGAGCGGCGTCGGGGCTCTGGAGCGTCGAACTCGATTCGGTCGAGGCTCGGCAGGTGGTGCTCAACCTGGTTCTCAACGCGCGGGATGCGATCGAAGGGGCCGGCGTGATCGAACTCGCGACTTCGAATCGGGTCCAGGGAGGAGTGCCGATGGCGGTTCTCGACGTACGGGACGACGGGCGTGGGATGAACGAGGAGACCCTCGCTCGCGGGTTCGAGCCCTTCTACACGACCCGGGGAGAAGACGGGGGAACCGGGCTGGGGCTCGCGACGGTGCATGCCGTCGTCAGTCGTACGGGCGGGAGTGTCGAGATCGACAGCGCGCCGGGGCGCGGGACGAGGATTCGTGTCGCGCTCCCGCGAGTGACCGATTCTCGTCCGCACGCTGTGGCGGCGGAGGACGTCGAGGAGCGGGGGCTGGCGGGCACGACTCCGGGCTGAGACTCGGCCGGGCGGGTTCAGGCTTCGAAGAGTCGGATCCAGGCGAGCACACTGCGCGCAGCGAAGCTCCAGAAAGTGCGCACCCACGGGCGCTCCCAGTGGCCGGATTGTGAGGCGATGGCTCGTTCGAGTGACTCGCGGCGGTAGAGGCGGCCACCGACTACGACTGCCTCGAGGGTTCTCAGCGCGGCAAGATCGTGAGAAGGGTCCTCGCGCAACACGATCAGGTCGGCCGCAGCGCCGACTCGAACCGCGCCGAGGTCGCTCCGGCCGAGTGCGCGCGCAGCGCCTCGCGTGGCGCTGGCCAGGACCTCCTCGGCAGAGAGCCCTGCGCTCTCGAGGTGCTCGAGTTCTTCGAGAAGGGAAACGCCCGGTACGACGAACGGATTCAAGGTGTCGCTGCCGGCGAGAATCGGGACCCCCGCGGCATGCAGGCGCCCGACGAGGTGGCGCATGAACGCGAGACGCTCGATCGCTTCGCTGCCACGACTCGGCGCAAGGGACGAGACGAGGGGGTTGTGGGCCGGATCCCAGATCCACTCGCGGTAGTGCGGCGGGAGAAGCTGCACGTTAGGATCGGCCGCGAGGTCGTTCGCGTCGAGAGTTCCCCAGCGGGCGATGGCTCCCATCGTGGGCAAGTGCGCGAGCTTCGCTTCGACAGAGTGGCGCACATAACGAGCGATCAGGGGTTCGGGAACCTCGTCCCATCTAGAGTCGACGAGCCCCATCAGATGTTGGATCTCGGTGTGTCGGATCTCGTGAAAGGGCACCGCATCCGGCACGTGGCCGACCACGGGGAGCCCCAGGGCGGTGGCTTCTTCTTCGGCGCCGCGAAGCGCCTCGGGCCAGAGACCGTTGTACAGCTTCACGCAGTCGAAGCCTCGATCCGCTTGCTGGGCGACCACCGCACGGGCCTCCGATTCATCGTTGACGACCACCGCGCCGCTCCAGGAGACGGGCTCGCTGTCGAGTGGGGGGCCGCAGGCAAACAAGCGCGGCCCGGCCGTTTCTCCTGTCTGAAGGCGGCGCCTGAATTCGAGGAGGTCGCCACCGATCGCACCCGTATCGCGCACGCTCGTGACCCCATGCGCCAGGAACAACAGAGCGAAGAGTTCGCGCTCGCCGACGGCGAAGGCCGGCGGATGGTGGACGTGAAGGTCGACGAGGCCGGGGAGCACGAAGCGGCCCGCGAATGGGCCTCCTGCTTCACGTCGCGATGGCTCGATCGACTGGATGCGCTCCGCTCCGCGAATGCTCTGGTGGGTTCGGGGGAGCTGGCCCGGTTCGATCACCGTCACGTCGACCAGGGAGAATCCGGGGGCTGGTGCCGGGAGTCCCTCGGGAGGGCGCAGCGTGAAGAGCAGCGCGACGATCGCGGCTGTGGTGAGGATGAGGCCAAGGGCCAGGGCTCTCATGGAGGGCGCATGGTGGCTTGTCGGTCGCCGTGCGCCAACCCCAGAGGCCTGCTAGGGCTCGAGGTGGCTTTCGAACGCAGATCCCCGCAGCGTTTCCTTGACCTCGTCGAGGTTCGCAACGAGTTCGGACAGCGAGTCGGGGTTGATCTTGCGGAGAGGCTCCGGCGCAGGAATCGAGGGAGTGACCTCCAGAAAGTCGAAGACACGCGCATACGTCGCGTCGCGCTGTGCGACGAGGTCTTCGTACACGACGGGGAGAGCGCCGAGCGTCTCTGCGAATGCGCTCCCGCGCTCGAACTCTGCCGCGATCTTCTCGAGGCGGGTGAGAAGAGTGGCCGGGTCGAGCGTCACCCGATCGGAAGGAGGCTCTTCGCCCGGCTCCAGGTGGTAGAGGCCGCGCTGTTCCGCGGCTACGCGCGAGATCATCAGCTTGAGAAGATTCCTGCGGACCAGGTGGATGCCCTTCGGATGCTCGCGAGCGATCCAGCTCGCGAGCGGAGGGGTCAGATGGTTGTACATGAGTTTGAAACCGACTGCGCTGGTGCCCGAAGGCGCGCTGTACAGCTCGGTCAGGTAACGGCGCATGGAGCGCGCCGGAGCCGCCCGGGCCTCGAGCTTCGCCCACGCACTGCGCGCAACGAATGCCGGGTAGGAGTCCTCGCGCGTCATAGTCGGGAGAAACATCTCGCCGTGGCCCTCGATCTCCGGGTGGCGATCGAGTGTGCGCCAGAAGACGGTCGAGCCCGTCCGCTGAGTCGTCCAGATCAGAAAGCGCGTCGTCACTGCGATTTGAAGCATAGGCCGAAGCCGCGTGTGCGCCGCCCGTCCGTCCGTCGGCGCGACCGGAGTCGCCTCGTTTCATCGAGGGGAGTTTTCCGGCCGGACCGCCATTGCACCTCACCGGATCGAGGATGATACTCGCGCCTGACGATCTGTCTGGAGGAACTCGGATGATGCGCGGTTTGGTCATGTGGTTTGCGGTGTCGCTGGCGGCGGCTTCCGCGCAGGCGGGCGATGTGATGGTCCACGTCGGACACAACAGTGTGGATCCCGCGGAGATCAAGATCGAGGCCGGCACGACGGTCGTCTTTCACAACATCCACGAGATGCCGGGCGGTCACACGGTTGCCGCTGACGACGGCTCTTTCGAGAGTCCGCCGCTCGCCAAGGACGAGAAGTGGAAGCACACGTTCGAGAAGCCCGGCTCCTACGGCATTCACATCAAGCAACACCCGCTCGCCAAGGGCGTCGTGATCGTCGAGTAGCTCTGAACCTTCTGCTTCGAATCGCGATCGGGCTGGCGCTTTGTACCCCGGCCCTCGCGGGAGCTCAGGTCCCCGAGAGCCTGCCGGGGGCCGAGCCGTTTCCGGCTCCGCTCCGGGCGGAGCTGACGGCCGCATTGGCAGCCAAGCCTCCGGAGTACGAGCCCCGGACGCAACATCTCACCGAGACGGGCGCGCCGCGCTACACCAACCGGCTGCTTCTGGAGGCGAGCCCCTACCTGGGGCAGCACGCGCACAATCCGGTCGATTGGCGTCCCTGGGGCCCCGAGGCTTTCGAGGCGGCTCGCCGGCTCGATCGTCCGGTGCTCGTCAGTATCGGGTACTCGACGTGTCACTGGTGCCACGTCATGGAGGAACTCTGCTTCGATGTCCCGGCGATCGCGGAGATCCTGAATCGCCACTTCATCGCCGTGAAGGTCGATCGCGAGGTCCGGCCCGACGTGGACGCGATCTACATGGCCGCGCTGCATGCGATGCGGGGGAGCGGCGGGTGGCCCCTGAACGTCTGGCTCACGCCGGAGGGCGAGCCCTTCTTCGGGGGGACCTACTTCCCGCCGGATGACACGCCTGGGCGTCCGGGCTTCGCCACGGTTCTCGAGACGATTCGAAAGCAATGGGCCGAGGAGCAAAAACAGGTCGTTGCGCGAGCGGACCAACTCACCCGAGCGGTGCGTCGCCAACTCGGTGGCAATGCGGCCACGATCAGCCGCCCGCCCGAGGTCGAGTTTTTGCGCGCCGCGATGGCCCACTACAAGCGCGCCGTCGATCGCGAATGGGGCGGCCTCGGACGGCGCACGAAGTTTCCTGCAACGCTCCCGATTCGGCTCCTGCTCCGGTACCACCGGCGCACGGGCGATGCCGACGCGCTCGCGCTCGCCCGCTTGACCCTCGACAAGATGGCCAAGGGCGGTCTTCGAGATCATCTCGGCGGGGGCTTCCATCGCTATGCGGTCGATCGTCGCTGGCAGGTCCCGCACTTCGAGAAGATGCTCTACGACAACGCACTTCTCTCGATCGCGTACCTCGAAGCGTGGCAACAGACCGGAAGTCCGGTGTACGAGAAAGTCGTGCGAGACACGCTCGGCTTCGTCGAGCGGGAGCTGACGGCGCCGCAAGGTGGTTTCTACTCCGCGCTCGACGCGGACAGCGTGAACGCTGAAGGAGAGCTAGAAGAGGGATTCTTCTACACCTGGACTCCGGCGGAGATGGCTGCGGTGCTCGGGCCGGTGACGGCGCGGCGCGTGGGTGCGTGGTTCGGCGTCACGGAGGGCGGGCAGGTAGACGGCCGGAACGTGTTCCACACGTGGGGCAAGCTGCGCGACGTGGCGCGGCGGCTCGGGCTCTCTCGCTCCGGGCTCCGCGCGGTCGTAGCGGCGGCTCGGCCCAAACTGCTGCGGGTGCGCGGGGAGCGGGCTCGCCCGCTGCGCGACGAGAAGCAGCTCGCCGGCTGGAATGGCCTCATGATTTCCGCGTTTGCGCGCGCCGGTCTCCATCTCGGCGATCCGGAATATCTTGCGGCGGCGACGCGGGCGGCCAGCTTCGTGCTCGGTGAAATGCGGCCGGAAGGTCGCCTGCGCCGCGTGCACGACGGGACGCGGGCGGCGGGCACCGCCTTTCTCGAAGATCACGCGTTTCTGATCGCCGGCCTGCTCGATCTCTTCGAAGCCACCGGGGAGACCCGCTGGCTTCGGGCAGCGATCGGGCTCCAGCGGCGACTCGACCAGTCGTACGCCGATGGGTCGGGGGGCGGCTACTTCACGACACCCGACGATCACGAGTCTCTGCTCGTGCGCGAGAAGCCCGCGCGAGATGGCGCGGTTCCGAGCGGAAATTCCGTCGCGGCATCGAATCTCCTGCGGCTCCATGAGCTGACGCTCGCTCCCGAGTACCTCGAACGCGCCGGGCTCATTTTTTCGGCGTTCCACGAGACGCTCTCGCGCCGGCCGACCGCGCTGCCCGAACTCCTGCTCGCGGTCGACTTTCAGCTCGACTCGCCGAAGTCGGTGGCGATCGTGGCGCCCGAAGGCGCGCGCGGATTGGCAGAGCTGCTGGCGCCGCTGCGAAAGGCTTTTCTGCCGAATCGTGCGCTCGCGATCGCACACGAGGGCCCGGATCTGGCGGCCCAGGCGTCGCTCGTGCCTTGGCTGCGATTCAAAGTCGCCGAGGACGGTCTCGCGACCGCATACGTCTGCGAGAATCAGGTTTGTGATTCGCCGACGAGTGATCCCGGAGTTCTCGCCAAGCAGCTGACCGAAGTGCTGCCACTCCCGGCCAGTTCGGACGCAGTAGCGGAGTAGCCGCCGCCCCTTCCCGTCGCTGGGCCCGGTGCGGGGTTCTTCAGCAATCCGCTAGGACGCGATCCGGCCGTAGGCACGGAACGATTCGAGCCGCTCGAGTGTGAGGATGCCTTGCCACTCGACGTGGGCGATTTCCCAAGCCTCTGGGTGATTGCCTTGCCAGGTCCAATTCGGGGCCCACGAGCCATCCGGCCGTTGTCGCTCCAGCGCCCAGTCGAGGTTCGTGTCGACCCACTCCGAGAGGACGCTGGCGACTCTGCAGCTCGGCGTCGGAGCAAGCTTGAGCGGATTGGCGACGTAGCCGTCCCATTGGTCGGGGTCGCGTTCGACCATGTCGAGTGCGAGGCGCGGAAGGTGCTCGGCGAGCGCGTCTTCGAGCGCGCCAGGGATGCCCTCCGTCCGCGCAAGCCGGTCGAGATAGAGCACGCTGTCGGGTCCGAGCGAGGTTTCGGGCAGCGCGTCGAGGAGTGCGGTGGTTGCGGCAGAGATCTGCTCGTCCCGACCGGCGCCGTAGTGCAGGAAGTGCGAGAGCACCTCGGCGGACGGGATCACCGCGACCGGCCACCCCCCGCCCGGAGCATGGAGGGCGGCGTTCCAGTGGGGCGCACGCGGGTGTTCGTCGACGTTCGGAGGAACGGCGCGCCACGCCGAGACGTCGGAGTCGAAGTTCTCGACGAGCCAGGCGAGAGCCCCGGCGACCAGCGGATGGTCGGCGGGTTGCCCGAGTTCGCGCAGAATCGTCAGCCCATGCGAGGTGGCGAGGCCCGAGGAGTCAGGCACGCAGAGGTCCGGTTCGAGCCCGTGCCCGAAGCCGCTGTCGGGATTCGCAAACTTCTCGAGCTCGGAGACGGCCGCTGTCGCGGGCGCACCGCCGAACGAATGTCCGAAGAGAGCGGCTTCCAGTGGCCGAGCTCGTTGGTCCAGGAATCCCGCTGCGAGCGCGTAGGCCTCGGGTGAGAGCTGCATGGTCGATCCTCCTCGGACCGAGCCTAGGTTCCCGACGTGGCCGATGATTGAAGAAATCCGACAGCTTGCGGGCGACTGCCCGAGAAACGCCGGAACTCGCGCAACAGGTGAGCCTGATCCGAATATCCCCGCTGCGCGGCGACAGTGACCTGCAGCTCGCCTCGGGCGAGATCTGCCCAGGCCGCCCGGAAGCGCGCCACGCCCGCGAAGGCCTTGGGGGAGACTCCGATGTGATGCCGGAAGACCCGCAGGAGACGCCGTTCGCTGCAGTCGAGCTGCCGCGCCAGCGCCGAGACCCGGATTCGGCCCCCGGTGGCTTCGATCGCGCGCACTCCCTCGGCTGCGAGGCAACGCCCCGCATCGGCGGGCGCGGAGTGGCGTTCGAGGAGCGCGCGTTCGAGGATTCGCTTGCGGGCGGTGAAGTCCGGCGCGCCAGCGAGATCGCGGAGGACTCGATCGGCAGCCCCGCCCCAGAGCTCGCGCAACGGAACGGAGCGGTCGGTCAGGGCGGCGGCGTCCGTGCCGAAGAGCGTTCCGATGTGGGACGCACGGATTTGCACCGCCACGTTGACGACCCGCGTGGGGCTGAGCACGGTGAGTGCTCGGGTCTTGAAGCCGTAGACCGCGACTTCGACTAGGTCGTGGGGAGCATCGATCGGCGCCGACACGAGCAGGCTCGCGAGGCCGTCCGGGACGACGCGAACGGGAGCGGGAGCCCCGTGGCCGTCGCGGGAGCCCGCGATCGCGGCCACCGGGTTCGCCAGTCGCGGGTCGGGCGGCACCGACCAGGTGGAGGTCTCGTTCACAACTCTTCGACCGTCAGCGGAAGGCCGTCGAGGGGTTTCGAGATCGGAGCCTGTTGGATCGGCATCCGATAGCCGTCCGGGACGGAGAGTCGGTAGCGGCAGAGAATCTGGTGCACGACGCACTTGACCTGCAACTCCGCGAACCGGATCCCGAGGCAGTGGTGCGGGCCCCCACCGAAGGCAATCCAAGAATGCGTGTGCCTCTCGTGCTCCGCCCGGCCTGGTGCGAAGCGCGCGGGATCCCACTCGGTCGGCGCGGTCCACCATTCTGGCATGTGGTGCGTGTGAATCGGCGCGATGACGACCATCGTCTCCTTGTCGATTTCGAATCCGCCGAACTCGAACGGTTCGGTGCAGATCCGCGGAATGACGGGAAGCGGTGGGTAGCGTCGCAGCGTCTCCTTCAGGATCCAGCCGAGCTGTTCGAGTCGGCCGAAGGTTTCGAAGTCGAGCGGCTCGCTGCCGAGGCCCAGGCACTCCTCCCGCGCCCGCTCCTGCCATTCCGGATGCCGAGCGAGTTCGTATGCGAGGGAAGTGAGAGTGCTCGTCGTCGTGTCGTGTGCCGCCATCATGAGGAAGATCATGTGATCGGTGACTTCAGTGTCGGAGAAGCGGTGGCCTTCTTCCGTCTCCGCGTGGCAGAGCCGGGTCAACATGTCCGGGCCGTCGCCTGCACGGCGTTGCGGAAGCAGGTCTCCGAAGAATCGCTGCATGAACTCGCGCGCGCGCAGGCCCCGGTTGAACTCGAGGCCGGGCAGCGGCAAGCGGACGCGCGACATGGACGCGGCGACCAGGTCCTCGAAGGCCTGGTTCATCTTCTGCGTTCCCGGGCCGAGATCTGCGCCCACGAAGATGGAAGCCGCCATGTCGAGCGTCAGCGCCTTGAACGCCGGGAACGCGAGCAGAGGTCCAGCTGCGTGCGGCCAGGCGTCGAGCCGTTCGCCAATCATCTGGCCCATCCGGTCTGCATAGCTGCGCAGTGCGGGGCGCTTGAACGCGCTGTGCATGATGCGCCGGTGGTGTTTGTGCTCGAGTCCGTCGCGCAGCAACAGGCCGCCCGGAAAGATTCGACCCATGATGAGGTCCCACGGTCGCTTCGACGAAAAAATCTGATCGCGGTCGAGTAGCACCGCCCGGTTCGCTTCGGGGCCGAAGAGGTTCACCATCTTGAAACCGCCCAGGCCCTGCGCGACGACCGGGCCGTGACGTTCGGAGAGCTGCTGAAGCGGTGTGAGCATGTCCTCTCGCCCGCCTCCCATCGAAAGCAGATTCCGGATCGAGAAGACGAGCCCCGGGTAGGGAAGGTCGCGTGAGATTCCGGGCTGGGCGGGGTTCGGGGCGGTCATTCGGCGGAGTCCCACTTTACCGGGTCGCCCGGTCGCAGGTTGCCTCCCTGGACCACGCGGCACGTCGCCCCGCCGCGCCATGCCGGTTCGAGGGCTGCACGTAGCCCCGATCGTTGTTCGTCCATGCGGGGGCACGGATCAGTTTCGCCGGTGATTTCGAGCTGCGCGGATCCGATGCAGAGACTTCGCCCCGTGGTCGCCTCGAGATCGACGTCTTCGACGAGCAGGTTCGCGCGTCGCGTCGTCCACGCGAGGTCGGTTCCGAGTTCCGCGCATGCGGCTTCCCAGGCCTCGCGCGAAAGCACCGTGACCTGGCGGTCGCCGGGACGTCCGCGGAAATCACCCGCGACGCCGGCAGCCGGGCTCACGTCTATCCCCTCGAGCTCTTCCATCGCGCTGTGGCTTTTTTCGCGCCGCGCTATACCGATCAGCTTTCCGCCCACGTGGTCTCCCTTGCGGGGCAGGGTAGGGTCGTCTCCGCGGCGTGGCGAGCTTGCGGGTGCGGTGTTTTCCGGGTTTCGGGCGGGCCGTGCGCTACCCTTCCTACGTCGAATTCACCGCTCGACCCCCTTTCGAGTGTCATGACCCCGCCCCGCGCTGTTCTCTTGTTGCTGGCTGGCTGCCTGTTCCTGCCGTTGCCGAGTCGCGCCCAAACGCAGACGACGGCTCCGCAGGGCGTTCTTTCCGCCCGGATCGTCAATGGGGTCCTGACGGAGGCGTATCCGACCGCCGGGGCGCTGGTCGGGCCGGCGGACCCGGACCGAGCCGAACTCGTCTGCTCGGGCACGATGATCGGGTGCCGCACGTTCCTGACCGCCGCTCACTGTGTGTGCGATTTCACCGGAGGCGACTGTCCGAGCGCCGAACTCGATTCCTCCGATTACCTCGTGTTCTTGCAACATGCCGGCTTCTTCCCGGTGGAGCGCGTGACGGTTCACCCGGACTATGCGTTCCCCGACTACGACCTCGCGATCCTGCGACTCGCGGAGCCGGTGACGGGAATTCGACCGACGCCGCTCCCAAACGCGACCCCCGCGAACGGTACGCGAGGCACTCTCGTCGGTTTCGGTCGCAGCGGCGGCCCGCTCGATGACTTCGCTCTAAAACGGACGACACGGATCGAGACTGCGGCGTGCGCGGTCGACCTCGCGGCTCCGCTGCAACTGTGCTGGGACTTCTCGAATCCGATCGGCGAGCCCGGCGAAGATGGCAATACCTGCAACGGAGACTCCGGAGGGCCGCTGTTCGTCGACCTCGGCCTCGGCACCGTCGTGGCCGGAGTCACCTCGGGCGGGACGACGGCCGACTGTCTGCCCCCGGACGAGAGCTGGGACACGAACGTTCATCACTTCGTGGATTACGTGCGCGCGCAAGCGGGCGCAGATCTCGATTCAGATTCGTGCGGTGCGGTCTCGCAAGTGGGAGACGCGGCGACGACCGTCGAGGGGTTCAGCGGGAATCTGGGCCTTCAGGACAAAGAGGCGGCTCACACGTTCGACGTCGCCTCTGGAACCGCAGAGCTGCGCGTCACGCTGAACGCGACGGAAGAGCCGGGGGCCGACTTCGACCTCATCGTTCGAGCCACCGGCCAGCCGGCAAGCGCCGGCTACGAGTGTGCGCGGACGGGCGGCGGCCAGTGGGCGGCTTGCCTGTTCTACGAGCCGCCCGCAGGCTCGTGGGAGCTCCTCGTGCAGCGTGTCTTGGGCCAGGGCGAGTATCAGGTGACGGCGAGTTCGTTCGCGGCAGGCGTCGAGCCCCCTGTGCCGGGGACTCCGCAGAGCCGGGCGCAGCAGCGCTGCCTGAAGGTCCAGAGCAAGCTCGGTCGGAAAGCAGCTGTCTCGGAAGTGCGCGCGGTGCGGGGCTGTCTGGAGGCGGTGGCACGCGGTCAGACCGGTGCGCTGGGGACCGGGTTGCAGGCCCGGACAGCACAGGCATGCCTCACCAACGACGTCCGCGGTCGGGTTGCGCGGGTCGCGCGAAAGGCGGCGAAGAAGGACGAGAAAGTCTGTACGGCGGAGCCGCCCGATTTCGGCTACTCGGGGGCCGATGCCGTCGTCGGCGCGCCCATCGAACAGATCGCCGCGCTCGTCGGCGAACTTTTCGGGACGCCCGTCGATGTGGCGCTCGTCTCCGAGACCGCGAATGCGGCCGGCGCCGCCTGCCAACAGGAGTTCGCACGGAGAGTGGGTGGCGTCTACGACGCGGCGAGCCTGACAGCGCTGGTGGAAGCGAAGTCGGCGCTCTCAGCGGGCGCGGGCACACCGGATGCACTCGCGTCGGCTCTCGGGAGTGCTCTCCTCGCAGACTCACGCGGCAAGCTCCGCAAGGCGCGATCGAAGTTGCGGGCTCGCCTCGGGAAGCGCTGCGGCAGCGCCGATCTCTCCGCGCTGTTCCCAGGGGTTTGCAACGCATCTTCGGACGTGGCCGCGCTGGCCGACTGCGCTGCGGAGCGGACGCTGTGCCGTCATTGTCTCGCCGAAGAGTCGGCTCGAGGAATCGACCTCGACTGCGACCAGCTCGACGATGCAATGACGAATGCCAGCTGTGACGGAGACGCGTGATGTCGCGTCTCTCAGAGGGAGCCGCCGAGCGGAGCCGCCACCAGGAACACGATCCAGTGGCCCCGGGCCGCTCCTGAAGATCGGAAGGCCGCCAGGCCCACCGCCACTCCGACCTGCGGTTCCGTCAACAGCTCGGGCGGAAAGCGGACTTCGTCGAGGCCGGAGACCTCGAGCCCGTATCCCGAGACGCCGATGCGGAGCGCCTGGTTCGAAGCGGCGAGCAGCTCATCGAGGACCTTCTGGCGGTCCTCGCCCGCCTCGACACGGCTGGCCGCCTGCATCGCGAGCGTGTCGACGCCGCGCAGTTCGCTGGGCGCGGGCAGCCCCCGAACCGCCCGTTCCGCGATCAGTTGGCCGAGGAGACCGCCCGCAGCCTGGTGAAGCGTCTCCCCGTCGAGGAGCCAATAGCTCCCGAAGACGGCACCGAGACCGCCCTCTGGGTCCGCCACGGCTCCCACCGCGATCTGGGTGGCTGCAGGGTCCAGGAGCGCGATCCGATCGGACGGATGCTGCAGCGCCGCAGAGAGGAGCCGCGAGACGTCGCGGGTCTTCGGGGTGCGAGCCGAGCAGAATGCGCCGCCCGCAACGACGCCGTCGACGTCCCAGCCGGCCACCATCCCCTGTCCGACGAGTTCGAGAACTTCGGTGGCGGGTCGTCCATCGGGTGCGGGCTGACCTTGCACCGCGGCCAGGTAGTGGGGCGCGAGGCGACTCGCGACTCTTGCCTGCGCCGGCGAGGGCTCGAGCGGTCCGAGTCCGACTCGTGCTCGCACACGGTTCAGCTCCGCAGCGATCACGTCGTCGAGGGATTCGCGCGGTCCAGGCTCGTAGGGTGAGGTGAAGAAGCGCCTTCGGAACTCGGTGGCCGGCTCACCGGGAGACCGCACGACGAGCAACGCACCGGCTTCGGTGAGCACGCGCCCCGGGCGCTTGATCATGATGGAGAGGAAGTTCCACGGATCGCTCGGATCGGCCTCACAGACGAAGTGGAACGCGGGCGGACTCGCTCCAGGATGCGGCACGCAGACTCCGGCGCCGAGCTCTCCGATGCCGACGACCGCCGAGATATGCTCGGCCGGGCCGAGAGCGTGCCCGATCACCGAGACGCGGCCGTGTCGTGGGAACGTCGCATCGAAGTGCTCGAGCCGCACTTGCTCTCTCGCCGAGGTCATCACGATGACCACCCGGCCGGCCTGGCGGGCGAATCCGATGCCGACCGCCCAAGGCCCGTTCTGCAGTTGTTTTTCGAGCAACTCGTCGAGCTGCTCGCGCCAGGCGGTGAGGATCTCTTCGTTGGCCGTGCCGGGGGGCACCTCTCCCTCGAGAAAATGGACTCGCGGGAAGGTGGTGGTCGAGAGGCAGCGCGACTGGACGAACGTCATCCAGCCGTCGTCGGGGTTGGCACGCTGCTCCAGGTGGAACCACGCCAGTTCTCGCGCGATACAGCGCTGCGACTCGGTCGGGACGACGTTGCGAGTCTGGGTCGCGACGAAATCTCGGAGCGGCTCTTCCCACGGCGCATCCAGGGAGACGGGCAGCCAATCCGGCTGCTCTGGCGGGGCTCCGTGCAGGCGCCACTGATCGACGGCGGTGACTCCGCGCGGCAGTGGCTCGGTCGGAGCCGCCAGGGAGGCGAGTTCACCGAGATCGGCCGCTTGCGGCAGCGTGGCATCGGCTGCCGGATCGGGGGCCTCCGCGGTGCCTGCACATCCGAGCATCAGACCGAGCAGCCAGAAGGGGGCGGCACCTCGCGAAACCATGGGCGGACTATAGGCGACGGTCCAGCGCTTCCGTACCATCCTCCGCGATGTCCGACCGAGTCACCGACCTCCTCCAGTTCATCGATCGTTCGCCGACACCTTTCCACGCCGTGGCCGAGTGCGTGCGGAGGTTGAGCGCCGCCGGATTCCTTCCGGTGGCCGAAGAGGAGGTGTGGACCCTCGACCCGGGTGCGCGCCGTTATGTGATCCGGAACGAGAGCTCACTGATCGCGTTCCACGTGGGCACTCGATCGCCCGCAGAGGGCGGCTTCCGCATCATCGGTGCGCACACGGACTCACCGAACCTGCGCATCAAGCCGTGCCCGGACGGGACCGCCGACGGCTATCGGCAGCTCGCGGTCGAACCGTACGGAGGGGTGCTCCTTCACACATGGCTCGATCGCGATTTGTCCCTCGCCGGGCGGGTCAGTTTCCGAAACGCGCGCGCCGACGGTGGGTCTGGCACCGTACTGGTCGACTTCGAGCGCCCGCTCCTGCGCGTGCCGAACCTGGCGATCCACCTCTACCGCGAGCTGCGCAAGGAAGGCTTGAAGCTCAACGCCCAGAAGCACATGGTCCCGGTACTGGGGCTCGAAGACGCGCCGCCTCTGAACGAGTTGCTTGCGACCGAGCTGCGCGCGCGCGGGCTGGCGGATGCCGCGCCGGAGGACGTGCTGGCCTACGACCTCATGCTGTACGACACCCAGCCGTCTTCCGTCACCGGGATCCGCGGGGAGTTCGTCAACGCTCCGCGGCTCGACAATCTGGCTTCGTGCCACGCGGCGGTCTCTGCACTCGTGGCCGCGGCGGAGACTCCCGCTGGCACCTCGTCCGTCGCGACCCAGATGGTTGCGCTCTACGACCACGAAGAAGTGGGCAGCCGGAGTGCGCAGGGGGCCGCAGGAACGTTCCTGCTCTCGACTCTCAGCCGCGCGGTGGATGCGTTCAAGGGCGGGGCCGTCCAGGGCCTCGACCGCGCGATCGCCCGGTCACTCCTGGTCTCGGCAGACATGGCCCATGCGGTTCACCCGAACTACTCCGACCGGCACGAGCCGGGTCATCGGCCGGTCCTCGGTCGCGGGCCGGTCATCAAGGTGAACACCGGCCAGTCGTACGCGAGCGACGCGGCAACCGCGGCCGATTTCGCGACGCTTTGCGATGAGGTGGGCGTCGTGCCGCAGCACTTCGTTGTACGGAGCGACATGGCTTGTGGCTCGACGATCGGTCCGATCACCGCCGCCCGCGTCGGGCTGCGGACCGTCGACGTCGGGAACCCGATGCTCTCGATGCACTCGTGTCGGGAGATGGCGGGCACTGCCGACGTGTCGCCGATGATCGATGTGCTCACCGCATTCTTCGGCCGCGATCTCCCGTGACTCGCGCGAAGCGGGGCGACTTCGGCCCCTTTGGCGCAAAGATGCGTGCGGCGGGCCTCCCTGCGGCCGCGATTCGGAGCTTTGCGGCCGATTACGAGAAGCTCGCCATCGGCTCGCTCGGAACGATCTCGGAGAGTGAGATCGAGCCGGTGGGTGCGTTGCCCCATCGCGACGAGCTGACCGATCATGAGGGAGCGGGACGCGACTTCGTTCGTCGCACCGCGGTGATCAAGCTCAACGGCGGACTCGGGACCAGCATGGGGATGCGCGCGGCGAAGTCGCTGCTGCCAGTGAAGGGAGAGTTCACTTTCCTGGACTTGATCGCGCGCCAGGTCCTCCATCTTCGCGAGGCGCACGGGGGGCCGGTTCCGCTCGTGCTGATGGACAGCTTCCGGACCCGGGACGACTCGCTCGAGCGACTCGCCGCGTACCCAGAGTTGGCGCAAGAGGGACTGTCGCTCGACTTCCTTCAGCACAAGGTGCCGCGCATTCGTGCGGACGATCTCACGCCCGTCGAGTGGCCGCCCGAACCCGACTTCGAATGGTGCCCGCCGGGCCACGGGGATCTCTATCTGGCGCTCTCGTCGTCGGGGATGCTCGCGAGTCTTCGAAAGGCGGGGTGCGATTTCGCCTTCGTCTCGAACTCAGACAATCTGGGCGCGGTCCTCGACCCCGCGCTGCTCGGCTGGATGGCCTCCGAACGAATCCCGTTCGTCATGGAGGTGTGCCGACGCACCCCGACGCACCGAAAGGGCGGTCATCTGGCTCGGTTGCAGAGTGGGGAGCTCGTGCTGCGCGAGATCGCGCAGTGTCCCGAGGGAGAAGAGGCGGCCTTTCAGGACATCGACCGGCACGTCTGGTTCAACACGAACAATCTCTGGATCGATCTGCGCGTGCTCGAGCAAGTGCTCGAAGAGCGAGAAGGAGTGCTCGGACTCCCGATGATCCGCAACGAGAAGCGAGTCGACGCGAACGATTCGGACTCGCCTCGGGTGATTCAGCTCGAGACCGCGATGGGAGCGGCCATCTCGGTGTTTCCCGGGGCTCGTGCAGTACACGTGGCGGGCCACCGTTTCGCGCCGGTGAAGTCCACGGCGGACCTGCTGACGGTCTGGTCCGACGCATACGAACTGTACGAGGACTGGCGCATCGTCCCCCGTGCCGAGACCGGGCTCCCGGTCGTCGATCTCGACCCGCGGTACTACCAGAGCGTCGATCAGCTCACCGAACGTTTTCCTGCGGGCGCGCCTTCCCTCGTCGGGTGCCGCGGGCTCCGGGTCGAGGGCGATGTCACGTTCGGACGGGATGTCACCTGTCGGGGCAACGTCGAACTGACCACGGCGCATGCGGTCCGCGTGCCCGACGGTGCGGTGCTCGAAGGCTCGATGCGGCTCGACTGACCTGCTCGCGGGCGTTCTAGTGGAGCGTGCTCTCGCGGCCGTCCAGCGTCTCGAGACGCTCGCGGATCTTTGCGGCGCTCGGATCGTCGGGGCAGACCTCGAGGAAGTGGCGCAGATCGGCGCGCGCGGCGTCCCAGCATTCGAGCGCCTCGTAGAGGAGGCCGCGGTCGCGCACCTCGCCCGGTTCGTCGGGCAGGAGTTGGATCAGCCGCTCGCAGCACTGCAACGCCGAGTCGAGCTCGCGGGCCTGCGCGTAGTGGCGCTTCAGATTCGAAACCAGCCGCACGAGGAAGTCGCGCGAACGAATCGGCTGGAGCTCGGCGCGTCGCAGCACAGCGGCCTCTCCGAGGGCTTCGCGCAGCAGCCCGCGGAGTTGGGGCTCGTCGAGCACGGTGCCGCGGAAAGCGTCGATCATCTGGTCTTCCTGGCGGCCCCGATAGCGGACCAGGAAGTGCCCGGGAAATCCGATTCCCTCGGCCGGGAGCCCGAGCCGTCCGGCGACTTCGAGGTAGACGAGCGAGAGCGAGATGGGAATCCCGACGCGGCGCTCGAGGACGTCGGGCAACAGGCTGTTTCGCGGGTCCTCGTACTGCTCCCGGTTCCCTTTGAAACCCTGTTCGTCGAACAGGAACTGGTTGAGGGCCCGAACTCGCGCTTCGTCGCTCCAGGCGCGCAGCACGGTCGGGCGGGCCAGGTCCGCGAGTGCGTCGAGCTGGGCGAGCCACGGATCCGGAGTCATGTCGGGCCGGAAGTCGGCAGCGAGCCAGAGCGCCGCGCGGGCGAGGTCGACGCGCCGGGCCGGGTTTCGAGCGAGGGTCTGGGCGAGTTCGGAGAAGGGATCCGTCGGCACGAGCCGGAGTCTAGCCCCGATTCGTCAGTCGTTTCCGGCGGACAGCGCAGAAGCTCGCCTGAGCACACGATTCGCCGCCGTGCTCGGCCGCGCCGTTCCTCACCTACGGTGAGTAGGCTCCGGGCGGCGCGGCCTGTGCGCGACGCCGCCTCGCGCACTCTGACACGTCTCCGCTCGAAAACGACTGACGAATCGGGGCTAGGAGCGAGCCGGGACGGTAGCCACGATCCTCTTGCGGTCGGAGCTTCGCGCCCGGAGGTTTCGCGCCCCGGGAGGGGCCCCACGTCTGCGAAGAGCGGTTACCCTACGGGCCATGTCGCCTTCCGACGCCCCCCTGCGCCGCGAAATTGCCGGTATCCCCGTCGCACAGCTGGCGCGCGAGTTCGGCACGCCGACTTTCGTGTACGACCTCGAACAGATCGAAGCTCAGATCCGCAGTCTTCGCGCCTTCGACGTCGTGCGGTTCGCGCAGAAGGCCAACTCGAATCTCGCTGTACTCGACTTCTGCCGGCGTGCCGGAGTGCTGGTCGACGCCGTGAGCGCGGGCGAGGTGCATCGCGCTCTGTCGGCCGGCTACTCGGCCGAGGGCGACCCCGCACCGATCGTCTACACCGCCGACATCTTCGATCGGGAGGCGTTCGAGGTCATCGCCGCGCAAAAAGTGGCCGTCAACTGCGGTTCTCCCGAAATGATCGAGCAGTACGCGGAGCTGCGCGCAGCGCATCCGGATCTTTCGAGCGAGCTGACGCTGCGGATCAATCCCGGGTTCGGCCACGGCCACAGCCAGAAGACGAACACGGGCGGCGAACATTCGAAGCACGGAATTTGGCACGAACAGCTCGGGGAGTGTGTCGGACGCGCACATGCGCGCGGACTGACGATTGCCGGAATTCACGTGCACATCGGATCAGGCGCCGACATGGAGCACCTTGCGCTCGTTTCCGAGGCGGCGACCGAGTTTGCGCGCGCGGTAGGTCCGGAGATCACCGCGGTGAGCGCCGGCGGAGGGCTGCCGGTGCAGTATCGTGGCACCGATCCCGAGATCGACGTCGCCGCCTACTATCGGATCTGGGACGCCGCGCGGAAGCAGCTCGAAGCCGACCTCGGCCACCCGATTCGGCTCGAGCTGGAGCCCGGCCGCTATCTCGTCGCGGAAGCCGGGTATCTGGTCGCCGAGGTTCGCGCCGTGAAGCGCATGGGCGAGAATCTCTTCGTTTTGTTGGATGCCGGCTTCAACAATCTGCCGCGTCCGATTCTCTACGGCGCGTACCATCCCATGTCTCTGGCGCCGTGCGACGACTCGCCGCGATCGTTGCAGGACGTCGTCGTCGGTGGGCCGCTCTGTGAATCGGGCGACATCTTCACCCAGGACGAGGGTGGGTTCGTGCGCCGCCAGGCTTTGCCGGAGGCTCGCGTGGGCGATCACGTCGTCATCGAGTGTGCGGGCGCGTACGCGTTCACGATGGGGTCGAACTACAATTCGCGCCCGTTCGCGGCCGAGGTCGTGGTTTCCGGCGGGAAGGCACAGCTCGCCCGTGAGCGTCAGAGCGTGGAAGATCTGATCCGAGGCGAGTCGATCCCGGCCTTCTGAGGTCGGGAAAGGGAGAACCTGTGGGTATCGACATGACACTGCTGCGAGACTTGTGCGGGCGGACGCTCGACGACACCGATTTGCCCGAGCTGGGTGCGCGCGAAGAGGGCAAGGTGCGCGATTCCTACGTGAAGGATGGGCGCCGCCACATCGTGGTCACCGACCGGGTCAGCGCGTTCGACGTCGTGCTCGGCACGATTCCGCTGAAAGGGCAGGTGCTGAATCAGATCGCGGCGTTCTGGTTCGATAAGACGAGTCCGCTCGCGACCAATCATCTGATCGACGTACCCGATCCGAACGTGTCCCTGGTGAAGGAATGTCAGCTCCTGCCCGTCGAGTTCGTGTTCCGTGGGTATCTGACCGGCAGCACGTCGACGTCGATCTGGGTCAACTACGACGGAGGCTCACGCGACTATTGCGGGCACCGGTTGCCTGACGGGCTGAGCAAGCATCAGGAACTTCCGGAGCCGCTCCTCACGCCGACGACCAAGGCACCGAAGGGGCAGCACGACGAGCTGACTTCCCGCGACGAGATCATCGCGCGCGGCGACCTGAGCGAGGCACTCTACGATGCGGCCGAGGCCCTCACCGCTTCGCTCTTCAAGGCAGGCCAGGAGTGGGCTGCGAGTCGAGGGCTGATCCTCGTCGACACCAAGTATGAACTTGGGCTCGACGAGAACGGGGCGCTGGTGGTGATCGACGAGATCCACACACCGGACTCCTCTCGCTACTGGTACCGGGACACGTACGAGCAGGCGATGAGCCAGGGGCGCGACCCACAAGCTCTCGACAAGGAGTACGTGCGGCGTTGGCTGGTCGACCAGGGTTGGCGCGGCGAGGGCACACCGCCCACGCTCCCCGATGAGGTGCGCTGCGAGGCGGCCCGTCGCTACATCGAAGCGTATGAACGCATCACCGGCGCCGAGTTCATCCCGGACCTGGAACCGCCGGACACGCGGATCCGCAGGAATCTCGGGATCTAGGCGGGGACTCTCCCGATGGCAGCGGCGCCGGTCGCATCCGAAGCGCCTTCCCCCGCGTACGCGCGCTACGTCCTCGGCGTTCTCTTCGTCGTCTATGTCTTCAACTTCATCGACCGGCAGATCCTCTCGATCCTGCTTCCGTCGATCAAAGAAGACCTGCAGGTTTCCGACACTGCGCTCGGCTTCCTGACGGGGTTTGCGTTCGCGGCGTTCTACACGGTCGCGGGGCTCCCGATCGCTCGAATGGCCGACACCGGTACCCGCCGGACGATCATCGCCATCGGGGTGGCGGTCTGGAGCGTGATGACCGCCGCCCAGGGCCTCTCGCGTGTCTTCTGGCAGCTCGCACTGGCGCGCATCGGCGTCGGAGTGGGTGAGGCCGCCTGCAGCCCTCCCGCACACTCGTTGCTCGCCGACTATTTTCCGCCCGAGCGGCGCGCGACAGCGCTCGCAGTCTACGCTTCCGGCATCCACTTCGGTGTCCTGTTCGGGCTTCTCGCGGGCGGCTGGATCAACGAGTTCTTCGGGTGGCGTGTGGCGTTCTTCGTAGTGGGCTTGCCCGGGGTCTTGCTGGCGGTACTGGTTCGACTCACGGTGCGTGAGCCGGACCGCGGGCAGTCGGAGCCGGGCGTTCAGGTCGCGGAGCAGCCGCCGGCCGTGAAAGACGTGTTTGCCTTTCTGTGGCAGATGTCGTCGTTTCGTCATCTCGCCCTCGGCTCCGCATTCATGGCTTTCGCCGGGTATGGCCTCTCGACATGGACCCCGACTTTTCTGGTGCGCGTACACGGGATGGGCACCGGCGAGATCGGGACGTGGTACGGCACGATCACCGGAGTCTTTGGTGCGACCGGCGCGTTCCTCGGTGGCTGGCTGACCGATCGCCTCAGCCGCAGCGATGCCCGGTGGTATCTCTGGGTGCCCGCGATCGGTGCCGTGTTCGGGATCCCGTTCGTGCTCGCGCTGCTGTTCTGGTCCGATCCGCACCAGGGGCTGCTCCTCTCCATCCCGTCGACGGTGATGGGTGCGATGTGGTTGGGCCCGGTGTTCTCGTTGACCCAGACGTTGGCGCAGGTGCGGATGCGCGCGGTGGCTTCCGCGATCCTGCTGTTCATCATCAACATCATTGGCCTCGGCCTGGGCCCGCAGGTGGTCGGCATCCTGAACGATGTGCTCCAACCCCGTTTCGGAGTCGATGCGGTGCGCTGGTCACTCGCGAGCGTCGCGGTGGTGATGAGTCTGTGGGCCGGGTTCCACTACGTGTGGGCGGCGCGTACGCTGCGCGAGGATTTGCGGGCGAAGGACGCATGAGGGCGGCCGCGGCGTTGGCGGTCGGCGTCGTGCTCACGGTTCTCGCCTATCCGCCGGCCGGCGTCTGGCCTCTCGCATTCGTGATGTTGATGCCGCTCGCGGCGCTGGCCGATCGTGCGACGCCGCACCGCGCGTTCGCGTACACGTGGCTCTACTCGGTCGTCATGGCAGCGACGATCGTGCGCTGGTTGTTGCACGCGCTCGTCGTCGAGTATCAAGCGCCCCTGGCACCGGCCGCGCTGTTCCTTGCGCTTCTTGTCGGTGCCTACGCAGTGATTCCGTCGTTCGCTGTCGCGCTCTACGCCGGAGCAGGGCGTAGGGTGAGCGCCGGGTTCGCGCCGCTGTTGTTCGGTGCGCTCTATGTCCTTGCGGAGTGGTTGCGCGCCGAACCGTTGAGTCTGCCTTGGGTGCTATCGGGGCAGGCGTTCGCCGCCGCGCCTCTGTGGATCCAGACCGCGGAATGGGGTGGCGTCTATGCGCCCGGGCTCATCGCGGCGGTCGTCGGCGGCGGTCTCGGGATTGCCCTTGCGCGGCGCGACGCGAGGGCGCTCATCGCGCCGGCGACGCTGCTCGTACTCGCGGCCGCGTTCGGGGCGCAGCGGCTCTCGGTTCCCCGCGATGACGGTCCGGCCGTGCGCGTCGGAGTCGTCCAATCTTCGGTTCCGCAAGGAGAGAAGTTCCGCGGGCAGTCGGCGACCCGGAACCTGGAGCGACACGCCCGTCTGACGCGTGAGCTGTCCTCACAGGAAAGCCTCGATCTGATCGTCTGGTCGGAGACCGCCGTCGAGGCGGATCTTGACGCGACGCCCGGATTGGCGGGAGCACTCCGAGCGATCGCGGCTGGGAGCGACGCGTTGCTGCTCACCGGCGCGCCGCGTTCGGCGGCGGGAAAGCGAACGAACGCGATCGTCAGCTTCGATGCTCGCGGCCTCCGGACGTCGTACGACAAGCAGCGCCTCGTGCCGTTCTCCGAGTCGGATCCGGAGTTTTTCGGCTTCGTGGCCCCGCTGCTCGGGCCGGTGACCGCGGGCCAGCCTTACGTACCGGGCGAGCTCTCGACGGTGTTCGATGGGCTGGCCGTACCCTTTGCAGCGCCGATCTGTTTCGAGATTACGTATCCGGGGCTCATGCGCGAGTTCCGAACGGCCGGCGCCGAATTCCTGGTCAACCTCTCGAACGACGCTTGGTTCGGTCGAACGGGCTATGCCGAGATGCATTTCGGTCACGCGGTGCTGCGAGCCGTCGAACTGCGGACCTGGGTCGTACGGGGCGCGAACACGGGGATCTCGGCAGTGATCGATCCGGCCGGCCGAGTGATCGAGCGGCTCGAGGTCTTCGAAACGGGGACACTGCAGTCGAGTGTGTTCGGAGCGGGCCCCGCGACCCTCTATGTCCGATACGGAAACGGACCGATCCTGGGGATTCTCGCTGTGCTGGTGGCGACCGGTCTGGGGCTCGCCGTAATGGCGCGCTCCGCGGGGTCTGAAGCGTGACCCCCCTCGGGCCGGTCCGGTAGGCTCCGCGCTGTGGGCGAAGCCGACGCGCGAAGCAAGCCGTTGGCCGCGCGCTCCGCGGAGGAAGCCGCCACTGCCGTGGGGGAGCTTCGAGTCGCCGACGCGGAGGCGGCGGTCCGACTGCTCGCGCGTGCGTTTCGCGACAACCCGCTCAATCGAGCGGTGATCGGTGCGGGCGCGGAGCGCCGCGAGCGGGTGAATGCCGCCGGGCTGCGCCCTCAGGTTCCCGCAATCCTCGAGTCGGGGTGGGCGCTGGGGGCTCGTTCGCCTGCAGAAGGGAGCCGGTCGCTCGCGGGGGTTTTGCTCGCGACACCGCCTGGAGGGCACGCGCTTCGCACGCCCCACTGGTCGGTTCGCCTGCGTGCGTTGGCGGGGCAAGGGTGGGGCGTCGCGCGGCGCTGGGCAGAGGTGCAGGATCAGCTCCACCCGTATCGCCCTGCGCGGCCACATGTGTACCTCGCACTTCTGGGCGTCGAGCCGGCCCAGCAGCGGGGCGGAGTGGGCGCCGCACTGATCACTGCATTTCTCTCGCAGGCCGATGCCACCGAGGAGTCGGTGTGGCTCGAGACCGACCGGCCCGAGAACGTCTCCTTCTACCAGCGAGCCGGTTTCGTCGCGGCAGGCGAGCTTCGGGTGTTCGGCGTGCCGGTCTGGTTGATGCAGCGCCGGGCGCGCGGGGGCTAGTTGCTCGGCGCCGGCGATCACCTGGCGATCGTTCTCTACGGGGCGGCCGTGCTCTGGATCGGTCTTCGTGCGGGCCGCGGTCGCGTGACTTCCGATGAGCTGCTCCTCGCCGGGCGTGATCTGCCGGCCTGGGCCGCACTCGGCTCGCTCGTCGCTACCGAGCTCTCGGCCGCGACCTTTCTCGGAGTTCCTCACGCCGCGTATCTTGGAGATTGGTCCTATCTCGAGCTCGCTTTCGGCGCACTCGTGGGCAAGGGGTTGCTCGCGGTCTTCGTGATCCCCCGCTACCACGCGCTCGGGATTGCGACGGTGTACGGCTTCGTGGAGTCGCGCTTCGGACCCCGCGCGCGACGCGCCTCCGCGCTTTGCTTCGTCGCGGGGCGGGTCGTCGCTTCGGGTGCGCGGCTCTTCATCGCCGCCCTCGCGGTCTCGGTGGTGCTCGGGGTGGAACCGTGGCTGGCCATCGTCGGGCTCGGGCTCGTCGCGGGCGTCTACACGACGATCGGCGGGCTGCGCGCGGTCGTCATGACGGATCTCCTGCAGGGTGCAGTGCTGCTGAGCGCGGCGCTCGCCGGGTTGTTCGTGCTCGGGACGCTCGTGCCCGGTGGTTGGAGCGAGATCTTCCTCTGGGCAGCCTCGGGCGAGCGCACGCGCGTGTTTCACTTCAGCCCACTCTTCGCCCTCGGGAGCGCTCAGCCGTTCGGCACCGCGTTCGTCGGAGGATGCGTGCTCACACTCGCGACCCACGCGACCGACCACGACATGGTGCAGAGGCTGCTGGCCACTCGCGATGGCCGCGCCGGGGCGCGCGCGCTGTGGGGTTCGGCGTTCGCCAATTTTCCGGTGACGCTGGTCTTCTTGATGCTCGGAACCGGGCTGGCGCGGTTCTACGCGGAGGGAAGTGCGTACGACGTCAGTGATGCCGCGCGCATCGTCCCGTTGTTCGGGTTGCACGAGTTGCCGGTCGGCTTGCGAGGGCTCTTGTTCGCCGGACTCTTTGCCGCGGCGATGTCGAGCTTCGACTCCGCGATCTGCGCGATCGCCGCGGCGTGGGTCGTCGATGTGGCGCCTGCGGCGAACTCGGGTCTGCCGCTGGCGAGCCGGGTTCGCCGGGTGTCCGCGGTGACGTGCGCCGTGCTGGTCCTCGCGGCCGGCGGAATCGGGATCTACCACGCCGCGCTCTCGGGAGAGGCCGGCTCGGGAGGACCCACTCTCGTGGATCTGGCTCTGTCGAGCATGACATTGCTCTACGGGGGGCTACTGGCGGTCTTTGGCGTGGGGATTTGCTCCCGAAGGCAGAATTCGGAGCGCGGCGATCTTGCCGCGTGCGTGGGGCTCGGGGTCGGTGCCGCGATCGGGCTGGGGCTCTTTGCACATCCTGTGCTTCTTGGGCAGGTCGTCATTTCATGGACGTGGTGGATTCCCATCAGTTCGTCGATCGCGGCGCTCACGATCCTGTCGATCCGGGGCCGCCGCGCCTGAGTGCCGCGCGTGTCCGGACCGATTGTGCCATTCTCAGGCGCGGCGATGGCCAGCGACGCCTCCGGACATCCCGCGCGGTCTCTTCGGCCCGACGACGGTCGGCTCGTGCGAGGCCGTCGGAGTCGAGCCCAGATCCGCGCAGCGGCGCAGGAGCTGTTTCGCGAGCGCGGCTTCGACAAGACGACGCTCCGGGCCATTGCCGAGCGCGCCGGAATGGGCGCCAGCTCGATCTATCGCCACATCCAAAGCAAGGAGGAGCTGCTCGTCGACGAGCTCTCCGATCTGCAGGAAGAGGCCTGGCGAAAGCTGAGATCCCAGGAAAATCGAGCGCTTACGGCACGAGATCGTGTTCGCAAATTTCTCGATACGCAGCACGTCCTGCTCTCGAAGGATCCCGATCTGACCCTCGTCGCCGTGCGCGCCACCACTCACCCCGGTGCCCGCGTGGCCCGCCAGGTACTCGTGTTGCAGGACCGAACGATCGGCCTCGTGACCGAGCTACTTCAGGCGGGGCGGCTTCGCGGGGAGCTGCGCCGTGAGGTGGATGTACTGGCGGCCGCGCGCACTGTCGTGTTCGTGACGGACGGAGCGCGGATCGCCTGGGCGAATGGCCTACTCGATGCGGAGGCGTGCCGTGCTTCGGTCGACGCGGCGGTCGAACTGCTATTCGGCGGAATCGAGGCTCCCGCGCCCGACATCGATAGCGCGCCGCCCGAATGACAACGGAGTCGCTGCCGGCGGATCCGTCTGATCTCGCCCCCCCGATCCCCGACGAATCTGCCGCAGACCCGGGCGGCGCTTCCGTCGACCGGCTGCCGCTGGCGACGATCGTGGTCTACAGCCTGCCGCCGCTCGGCCTCGGCTTCATGTTCATGCTCGTCAGTCTGCTGCTGCTCAAGTTCTCGACGGACGTGCTGTTGATCGCGCCCGCGGCCATGGGCACGATCTTCATGGTCAGCCGCTTGTGGGATGCGGTGTCCGATCCGTTGGCGGGCTACCTGAGCGACCGTACGACCTCGCGCTTCGGTCGGCGGCGCCCGTTCATGGCGATGTCGGCGATCCCGATCGGGTTGACGTTCTGGATGATGTGGTCGCCACCTGCCGGTCTGGAAGGCGGTGGACTGGTCGCCTGGATGGCCGTGGCGATCCTCGGCTTCTATTCGGCGATGACGCTGATGATCGTGCCGCACACCTCACTCGGTGCGGAGCTGACGACGAGCTACCACGATCGGACGCGGGTGTTCGGCGTGCGCCAGGTGGGTTGGAACCTCGGCACGTTCGCGACGCTGTACGCGATGTACGCGTTCACGCGAACGGAAGACCCGCGCGGGTTGGCCGAAAACCTCGCGCTAGGTGCGGCCCTCGTGACGACCGTGCTCATCGCCGTGTCGGTCTGGCGCCTGCGGGAGCGTACGGAGTTCGCGGGTCGGGGTGGAGCGAACCCCTATGCCGCGTTCGCCGACGTGCTGCGCAATCCGCACGCACGTCTCCTTCTCTTCGTGTTCTTCGTCGAGAGCATGGGGGGTGCGACCGTCGGCGTCCTGACGATCTACTTTTCCGAGTACGTTCTGATGACTCCCGACTGGACGGTTTGGTACATCGGCTCCTACTTCGCAGCGGCCACACTCTCGATCCCGTTCTGGGTGCCTCTCTCGAAGCGCGCCGGAAAGAAGCCGCTCTGGTTCGCCTCGATGATCGGCACGGCTCTCGGTTTCGGGTCGTGCTTCCTCCTCGAGGCGGGGATGACCTGGCAGTTGGTGGGGATCGCCGCAGTGCTCGGAATGGCGGGGGGCTGCGGAAACGTCGTCGGGCCGTCGATCCAGGCCGACATCATCGACTGGGACGAGCACAAGACGGGGCAGCGCAAGGAAGGCGCCTACTTCGCCGCATGGAACTTCGTGTACAAGAGCGCGACGGGCATCACGCTCGGGCTCACCGGTTTTGTATTGCAGGGAGCGGGGTTCGAGCCCAATGCGGTTCAGGGAGAGGGTGCGGTGTTCGCGATCCGCTCGCTCTATTCGCTCTTCCCGCTCGTGTGTTATGCGCTGGGCGCACTCCTCTTTCTGCGCTTCTCGTTCAACGAATCCGAGTACGCCGAAGTCCGCCGCGCAATCGACCGCCGCGCCAAGGACTGACGGTGCATCCTCCGGGCGCCGTCGCGGTGATCCGCGGGCTGTATCGGGGCTGCGTTTGGAACGCGCAGGCCGCTCGTGTCGTCGAAGACCGCGAAGACTCCACGTGGCTTGCGCTGCTGCCCGGTGCCGACTGCAGGGTTCCGGAGGCTCTCTCGAGTGGGCGACGATGGGGCGTGGATGAGCGCTGGCCGCTCGCGGAGGCTGGAGGCTGGGCGCTGGCTCCGTGGCAGTGGAAGGGGGCGCGCTCGTTGGTGCTGCTCGAACCCGAACGCCCGTACTCGATCTCGCATTTCTGGCACGCCGACACGGACGCATTCCTCGGTTGGTACGTGAACTTTCAGCTGCCGTTTCGCCGTTTCCCGGAAGGCTTCGACACACTCGATCTGGATCTCGATCTGGTCGTTGGCCCCGATCGGAAGTGGGGCTGGAAGGACGAAGCGGAGTACGACACGGGCATTGGCCAGGGCGGAATCGAAGCGAGCTGGGCAGAGGCCGTCGAGGCGGCGCGCCCCGAGGTGCTCGCTCGGGTGGCGAACGCCGACTCTCCTTTCGACGGCAGCTGGCGGGATTGGACACCGGATCCGACATGGGAGGCGCCAGCACTGCCGCCGGGTTGGGACCAGGTTTCTTGAGCCGCAGGGACGTCGAGCAGAGCCTCGTCTTCGACGAGGTCGCCGACCTCTATGACCGCGCCCGCCCGGGCTACCCACGGTCGTTCGTGGACGAAGTGTGTCGCCGCGTGGATCTGAAGCGCGGCGACCGCATTCTCGAGGTCGGTTGCGGGCCCGGCACAGCGACGCAGGGTTTCGCCGGGCGGGGGTACGCCATGCTGTGTCTCGAGCCAGGGCCGCAGTTGGCGGAGCGAGCCCGCACCCGAATGGTTCACGATCCGAATGTGACGGTAGCGACGAGTAGTTTCGAGGCTTGGCCAGCGCCGGCCGCCGCGCGCGGCAGCTTCGCGCTGGTGCTGGCGGCGCAGTCCTTTCACTGGGTCGACCCGCGGGTGGGCTTTCCGAAAGCCGCTGATCTGCTCCGTCCCCGCGGATCTCTCGCGATCATCGCGAACCTTCCGCAGCGCGGAGAGTCGGAGCTCAGCGATGCAATCGACGCGGTCTACGCGCAGTTCGTCGACGCGTTCGCCGCACACGCCCAGGCGTCGGGCCGGGCCGTGAGGGCGCGCCTCGACGAGCTCCTCGCTGCGTCCGGCCGTTTCGGGGACGTCGAGATCGTCAGCGAGATCTGGACTGCGCACTACGACACAGCGGGCTACCTCGACCTCATGCGGACGCAGTCGGACCATCGGATGCTCCCGGAGGACGTTCGCGGCGAGCTGCTGGCGCAGATCGCCGAAGCCATCGACGCCCACGGCGGGTCGATCGCCGTCGAGTACGAAGCGCGGCTGCTCCTGGCGCAAAGGCTCTAGCCGCACGGTCTGTGCGATGCCGCGGACGGCGGCGAGGCCCGCGCCCGCGGCGAACAAGGCGGTCCGCTGCGGTAGCGCTGTGATGCCGAAGTGCACCGCGGCATATGCGCTGGCCTCGAGGAGCGGAAGCATCGGGACCGTGCCGAGGCAGCAACCGGCGGCGACGCAGCCTAGTTTCGCTGTCGCCCAGCTGAGGGGCTGTGTCCGGAACGCAGCGGTCCACCACGAGAATCTCTCGCCGTGCGGGAGCGTGAGCCCTGCGAGCACGAGGCCGATCGGTACGCCGATCAGCGTCTGGCCGCGAGTTCCGTCGAGCCACAAGACCGGGTGAGCGAAGGCGGCCGGATGCAGCGCGAGCCACGCGACGTGCGCGATCCCGGCGCCTAGCCCCAGCGCGACTCCGAACCGGAGCGCGCGGGACGCCGCCGCCGTGCGCAGGAACAATGCGAGCGCGAGCCAGCCCGCCGCCGAGAGTGCAGCGAGACGCAGCGTCTCACCCACGGCTGGCTCCGCGTCGCCCGAGCGTCGTCTGGACGACGTGGAGCGCAGACCAGAACAGATAGAGCCCCGGCGAGAAGAGGACCTCTCTCGCGCGTGCGGCGAGTTCACCGGGGATCGTGAGGGCCGCGCCACAGACGAACGCCGCAATCACGTGAATGCTCGCGACGAATCCGGGCCGCCGGGGCGCGCTGACTTCCAACCACGACAACAGGTGGAAGAGGGTGATTGCCGTGAAGACGTCCGCGAAGTGGATGCCTTGCGCGCCCAGATTGGGCAAGCCGGCCGCGAAGGGGCCCAGGAGGGCCCGCTCTTCGAGCGGGAGTGCGGCTGCTGAGAAGAGGAGCACGCCCGCGGTGAGGGCGACTTCGGTGCAGAGGCGCCGCTCCGGCCCGCGCACGGGTCTGAGCCGGCAGTGTCCCCGGGTCAGCGCACACTCGTTCTCACAGATGTGCCATACCGAGACCGCGAGAACCGGCCAGAGCAGCGCGGGCCATGCCGCGAGCAAGACCGCATAGCCCTGGAACAGGAGCGGAATCGAAGCGGCGATCCCGAGCAGGCCGGCGGCACTCCCGAGGGCGCCCGGCAGGCTCGCCGCGAATGCACGGCCGCCGCCGACCAGGCCGCCCAACAAGTGGCCGTACCCGACGGTCAAGACGAGAGCGTACGAGGCGGCGGCGCGAGGTTCGGCTGACGGGAACGCGATGCGCAGGGCGGCGAGCGTCACCGCGACTCCCAGAATGACGACGCTGAGGTGGCGCGCGTTCAAGGCCGAGTCGCCCAGAGAGCGGCCGCGTTGAGCCCCGCGTGCGCGGCGGTGCAGGCCCAGACGTTGCGGGTGGCCAGGTACAGCGTGCCGAGTGCGGGACCGACGCAGACCGCGGCGAGCGAACTCCACGGGTCGAGGTGGGGGAGCGCAAAGACGACGCTCGAACCGAGGACGGCGGCGCCCGCACCCGCGTGTCGCTCGAGGGCGGGGAGGAGCCGCTCTCGGTAGAGCAGTTCCTCGAATGCGGGCCCGACGAGCACGAGCGCCGCGATCTCGAGGGCGCCGGGAGCGGCGACACTGCCGCGCGGTGCCCACCCGAGCGCCGAGCCGCAGGTGGTGACGAACTGCGCCCAGATCGGGTAGCTGCAGGCTCCGGCGAGTCCACACGCGAGAATGGAGCCCGCCGGCAGCGCCCGTCCGCGCGCCGGTCGCGTCGCGAGGAGAAGCGCCGCGGAGAGGGTGAATGCGAAGAGGGAGCCGAAGCCTGCGGCGAGGATCGACCACGTCGCCGCGACCCAGAGGCTGGCGGGGAGAAGTCCCATTGCGGAGGTCACTCCGCAAATCGCGTGCCGGGATCCAGGTGCGCCAACTCCCCGAAACGACGCTCACTCCGGTGCCGGCGTGACGGATCGGCGGTTACCCGAGTGCGGACCTCAGTTCTCGCAGCTTCTGCCACGCCCAGGTCTGAAAATCGTCTCTCGCCCAGGCGCGGTGCTCGCCCTCCCGGTAGGCCGCTGCGTTGCGCTGGTAGTTGAGCGCGTTCATTCGGTTGGCCACGGTGCTGTCTCGTTCCCGAATCATCTTGGCGGGAACGCCCGCGACGATCGAGCCCGGAGGGACGATCGTGCCTTCTCGGACCACGGCCCCCGGCGCGACGATCGAACCTCGACCGATGACGGCGCCGTCCATCACGACGGCGCCGATCCCGATCAGGCAATCGTCTTCGAGTGTCGCTCCGTGCACCGTTGCATGATGGGTGACCGAGCAGTGGTCACCGATGTGAGTCGGGTGGTCGTAGCCGACGTGGACCATCACGAAGTCCTGGAGGTTCGAGGCGCGCCCGATCGTCACTTCCTGGCACTCGCTGCGAATCACCGCGTTCGGCCACACGGAAGAGCCGGCACCGATCGATATCTTCCCAAAGAGCTGCGCGGAGGGCGCGATCCAGGCGTCCGGGTCGATCTCTTGCATCCGGGTCTCCTCGGGGCTTCGAATCACTTGACAGGGCTTCGAAGCGCTCCACAGGGCTTCGAAGCAAAGCGGATGATAGAATGCCGGGCCGTTCCTCTCCCGTATCCGGAGGCATTCATGCGCGCAGTCGTCGTCGATCGCTGGCTCGAACCGAAAGAACTCGAGGTCCAGAAGGTCCCGGACCCCCAGATCGTTCCCGGGGGTCTGAGGCTCCGCGTCGAGTCGGCCGGTTGCAATTTCTTCGACATCCTGATGGTGCAGGGAAATTATCAGCTGAAACCGCCGTTTCCGTTTACCCCGGGAGCCGAGGTGGCCGGCGTGGTCGAAGAGGTCGGTGTCGGAGTCGAGGGCTTCAAGGTCGGCGATCGCGTGCTGGCGTCTGCCGGGCTCGGGGGCTTTGCCGAGCAGGCCATCGTCGGCGCGCGCGGGGCGTATCTCATGCCGGACGGGATGAGCTTCGATGAGGGCGCGGCGCTGCCGATCGTCTACCCCACCGGCTATGCCGGTCTCGTGCATCGCGGCAAGGTTCAAGCGGGCGAGTGGCTGCTCGTGCACGCGGCGGCCGGTGGCGTCGGCATCGCGGCGGTGCAGATCGGCAAGGCGCTCGGGGCGCGGATCATCGCCACGGCGGGCAGCCCGGAGAAGCTCGAGGTCGCCGGGCGTGAGGGCGCCGAGGTGCTGATCGACTACCGCAAAGAAGACTTCGTCGAAAAGGTCAAGGAAGCGACCGACGGGAAGGGCGCCGACGTCATCTACGACTCGGTTGGCGGCGACATCTTCGATCGTTCGCTGAAGTGCATCGCCTGGGATGGCCGGCTGATCGTGATCGGGTTCGCGGGCGGCACGATTCCGTCCGTGAAAGCGAACCGGATCCTGCTGAAGAACATCGCGATCACAGGTCTCCATTGGGGCGCCTATGCGCAGCACGAGCCGGAGAGCATTCCGAAGGTGTACGACGCGCTGTTCGAGCTCTACGCAGCCGGAAAGATCAAGCCGGTGATCTGGGGGTCCTACGGCCTCGCTGACCTCCCGAAGGCACTCGAGGAGCTGGGCAGCCGTGGGACTTACGGCAAGGTGACGATCCATCCCCAAGAGGGCTGATTTAGCGGCGCCCCCGAGGGGAAATGATTGCGGCAGGCCTGGGGGGCGGGTAAGTTCCGCCGCTCTCTCCGAGGCGGTGCCATTGGGTCATCGGCTCTCGGGGCAGGAGGGGCCATGCCCAAGCTCTCCCAGAAGCTGCGCGATCAAAGACGCGCTGCGCTCATCAAGAAGCATTCCGAGAAGCGTGCCGACCTTCGGAAGATTCTGAACGACCAGGAAGCGTCGATCGACGACAAGCTGGCCGCCCAGGATGCGTTCGCGAAGTTGCCCCGCAACTCGTGCTCGACCCGTCTGACCCGCCGCTGTCGGGTGACCGGTCGCTCGAAGGCCGTCTATCGAAAGTTCGGTCTGTCGAGAATCGCATTCCGAGAAATGGCGCTACGGGGCGAGCTGCCCGGCGTTCGCAAGTCGAGCTGGTAGGGCCATCCCGTGAAAGCCGAGATTCACCCCGACTACCACGACGTGCTGTTCGTCGATTCCGCGACCGGCAAGGAGTGGGTCACCCGCTCGACGATGAAGTCCAGCGAGACCCGCGACGTCGACGGGAAAGAGCTCCCGGTCGTGAAGCTCGAAATCTCATCCGCGAGCCACCCGTTCTGGACGGGCCAGGCGCGCGAACTCGATTCCGAGGGCCGCGTCGACCGCTTCCGGAAGCGCTATGGAAACCGGGGGGGAAAGAAGTAGCCGTGCCGCGCGTTTGCCAGTTGACCGGAAAGTCGGGGAAGGCGGGCCACAACGTGGCTCACTCCAACAAGAAGACCAACCGCCGCTTCGAGCCGAACCTCCAGCAGGTCACGCTCCATAGCGACGCGCTCCGCCGGGATGTATCGCTCCGCGTCTGCACCCGCGCGCTGCGCACGGTGCAGAAGCACGGGAGTCTCGACTCCTATCTCATCAAGGCTCTCGACCAGCACCTCGGCGAGACCGGCTTGCGTCTCAAGCGCAAGGTTCGCAAGGCGATGACGGGCACCCGCAAGCCCGTCGCCGCTCCCGCGACCGAAGCCTCCTAGCCTCGGCTCGCCGCGCTGCGGCTGCCACTACGGGCCGTCGAGGCGGACGGGCCGCGCCGCGTTCCTCCGGCTCGGCGCATCCTCGCTTCTTCGTCCCGTGCACCTTGGGCGCTCGAGTGTTTGGCCGTCCCGCGCGTGAGTTTCAGCTCGCCTGGATCTTAGTCGTCACGCGGCGCGGCCCGTCCGCCTCGACTCGTGGGTGCGTGCGCGGGTGAGCCTCGGTGCTCTCTCAAAGACGGGTGAGCCAGTCCGCGAAGCCGAGGCGGTCGAGCGCGGCAACGCTGCGGCGAAGCACGGTTCTCACCGTTTCGTTTCGCTCGGTGAGCGATCCGAGCCCGATCGAGACGACCGCGACCATCAGTGTCTGGAAGGACAGTGCGCGGTACTGCTCGCGAGCGTCCGCAGCGTCGAGCCCGACGCCATGCCGACCGAGTTCGGCGATGTAGTAGGCGATCAGCTCGTCCTCGTGGTCTGCCAGCAGCTCCGGTTCGAGCGAGTTGATCAGGTGGTACTGGACGTCGCGAATGCCCTGGCACCACTGCAGGCCCTGAAAGTCGATCATCCCCATCCGCGGCCCGTCGGGCGTGGGGTACTCGAAGCAGTTGGCCAGATGGCTGTCGCCGTGGATCAGCGTGAGAGGTTCGGAATACCACGCGTCCATCAGCGCATCCCACTTCTCGATCGCAAGTCTGCAAAGGTCGACATGGCGTCGCTCGAATAGATCCGGTGCGGCCTTGTGCGCGGGAGCGATCGCCGCGGCGTTCAGGGCTCGGGTCCGCGCGCGGCCCCCGGGCGCGAGATAAGTGTGCAGCCTCGCGGGCAGCACGGCTTCGCGCCGCTCTTCGCTCCAACCCCAATATGCAGCGTGGAGCGCGGCGAACGTCTTCAGACACATTCGCGCGCGGGCTGGAGTCGTGCCGGCGGCCATGTCCCGGTTGATGAACATCCGGGAGCCGGGAAGCTCTTGCAGATTTTCGAGCAGGAGAACGAAACGCGCGCCGCGGCGAGAGGCGGCGTACACGCGGGGAACCCGGATCGGGACTTGCGCGGCGATTCGTTCGCAGAAGGCCACCTCGACTTCCCAGAAGCCGACCGCGTTCGCGAATGCGCGCGTGGCGAGCTCAGGACACGGGAGCTTCGCGTAGAGGGTCTTCGGCAGCGCCCGAGTCGAATCTTCCGCGCCTTCGAACTCGACGTCGATCAGGAAGTTGGTGCAGTTGCTGCTCTCGAACTCGACCCCGGGGAGGCGGACCGCCCGAACGGGTGGCAGCGAAGCTGCACCCCGAGGCGCGCCGCTGCGAAGCAACTCCTCGACGACCCCGGTGAGTGCCAGTTGGCGAGCCGTTCGCGGTAGCGCGCCACCCCATCCCTCCGCGAGCCTGTCGGCCGCGATCCGCCCGAGTGCAGCCAGTGTGCGGGCGCCCAGCGTCAGTGTCCCGCCGATTTCCTGACGACTCGTCATCGGATCGCGTTCACCCGCGCTGTTTCCCTTGCCTGTCGGGACGCGGGGCCCTCACTGCGGGCGATCCTTCGCCATCACGACCCCTGTACGGATCCCGACGTATGCCGCGCCGTTCTGTCCGAGCACGACGGGGGCAGTGACGCTCGATAGCGGGTCGACGAGGGTGCCGGTCCCCGGGCTGATCAAGCGGTCCCACAACTCTTTTCCCGTGCCCAGGTCGAGAGCAGTCAGATACCAACCCCCGAAGAAATCGTCCGCCTCCTGCTTCTTGAACGTATAGAAGTAGAGCAGGCCTGTAGCGGTCGAGAGGCGCGGCAGCGACTGGGAGATCAGTGTCTCGTTGTACCAGACGACGTCACAGCCGCTGCGATCTTCGCGCACGTCGATCCGCATCACGCCCGGTGAAGTCTCCAGAGCGTTGCCTTCGAAAACGTGGCCGTAGTCGTTCTGGACCACCATCGCGTCGCCGTAGACCATCAGCGAGTTCTCGGTCGCGCTCCGTCCCTCCTCGAAGAGCGGCACCTGGCAGACGATCCGATCGCCCTCGATCTGTTCGCTGCGTTGGTAGACCATGACGTGAGTGAAGGGGTGGCCGTCGTCGGCGATGGCCACCAGGTCGTCACCGATCAGCGTGGGCGATGTGCCCGAGCCGTGGGATAGCGTGCCCGGTTTCTGCACTTCGCCGTTCTCATAGTCTTCCCGCCACGCGTACTCGATCTCACCGCCTGGCCCCGCCTTGAAGTGATAGAGCGCGTCCGTGGAGACCACGTACAGGCCTGCCTCGTCTACCGCGAAGGAGTTTTGGATGACCTCGCCGTCCATCTCCATCTCGTACGTGAAGAACTCACCGGTGTCCTTGTGGCGGTAGCCGAGGAATCCGCCACTGGTCACGAACCACAGGTTGCCGTGCCAATCGGGGATCACATCGTGGATGTAAAGTCCCTTGGGCACCACACGACTGACATCGTGCGTCTCTGCGGCGTGCCACCGGAGGCCCTGTTCGCCTTCGACCACCTCGTAGATCGTGATCGTGTTGTCGTTCGGCGCCAACAGCACCCGATCGCGAGCGTCGAGGTGGAAGTAGCCGCCGCCGCTGTTGTCGTCGAACGTGGCCTTCGCGGGCAGCTCGACCATGGCGAGTGTCTCCAGAGTCTCCGGATCCAGCAGGTGCAGCTCGACCCCGTTCAGCTGAATCGAGACGGTGATCAAGCGGCCGGCGGAGTCGAAGGCGATGTTGGGCGCGACTCCGACGAGCCTGCTGAAGGCGCGATGCGCGGTCCGGGTGTCGTGACCGAGTGGCCCGGGATAGGTGTTCAGGTCCCGATTGTATGAGCCTCCGTGCATGCTGCTCCGTTCCGAGTCCGCCAACCCCGGATGGTGCGGCTGACTGACGATCGGCATGGGGCGTGCGGCCACGGCGGCGCCGATCGCGCGGGGCACGTCTTTCCACGCGCGGGAGGCCAAGAAACCGGCGGCCACCAGGACCAGAGCGACGATGGCAAGAGTGATCTTCAGGATCTTCACGGCGGTTCCTTCTTGGTACGCCTTCGATCAGGCGACGAATTCTTCGACCGTTTCGTCCGCATGTGCAAGCTCATCCGCCCGGGCCTGGCCGACGGCATCCACCCGCACCGGCACGCCGTTGACGACGGCGTTTCCGGTCAGCTCATCGATCACGGAAATGTCGGTGAGGTCGTTCATGCTGACGCCCGGCGTTGCGTTCGCGACGCGCTGCCGTGTGCCGGCACGACCATGCCCCCAGAGGTGTGGCATGCACACCACCCCCGGCATGATGCCCTCAGTGAGGGTGGCCGGAAGCTCGATGGATGAGCGACGCGACGTGACACGGACCAGGCTGTCCGCCGCGATGCCCCGCGAAGCTGCGTCGGCGGGGTGGATCATCAGCTGGCAGGGGTTCTTCCCCTTGACCAGTCGGGGGCTGTGGTGCATCCAGCCGAGGGTCCGATTCGTGAGCCGGCTGATGATCTTGAGGTCGAACTCGGATTCGCTCTGCTGCGCCTCGTCGCCGCCCTCGATGAAACGCTTTCGCAGGCGGGGGAGGTCGTCGAGCAGAACCCGAGGTGCGAGGTGGATCTTCTTGTCCGGAGTGAAGAGGCGCTCCGGAAGGCACTGTTGAAGGTTTCCGAGCCGGACGCCGTGCGGATTCTCCTCGAGCTTCTTCAAGCTCAGGGCGTCCCGCTTGAACGGGTGGAAGCCCTTGCCGTAGGGACCGAAGTGGAGGCCGAGCGCGAGGACCCGGCGCACCGTGACATGCTTGCCCAAGAAGTTTCCCACGCGGCGGTAGAGCCAGCGCGAAAGGGGGGAGCGCGCGCGCTCGACCGCTAGCCCCGTGAGCAACTCGCGGAGGATCTCGAGGTCCGTGTGGGCAGGTTCGTCCGGCGCGAACAGCGGGGGTGAATACTTCGCCCAGTTGACGGTGTCGTAGAGGTGGTAGAAGAGGTCGTAGTGTTCTTTTTCGAAGGGGCCGACCGGGGGCAGGATGATGTCTGCGAAGCGCGTGGTCTCGTTCAAGTAGGGGTCTACGGAGACCATGAACTGGAGGTGCTGCAGGGCTTCTTCGGTTCGATGGCCGTCGGCCATCGACAACACCGGGTTGCCCGCGATCGCGATCAGGCCCCGCAGCTGATCTGCGCCGGGCGTGAGGATCTCCTCGGGCAGCACCGCCATCGGCAGCTCGCCCGAGAACTCCGGCCGGCCACTGACGCGTGAGCGGTATCGATCCCAACTGCTGCTGGCCAAACTGAGAGAATCGATGGCGGTGAGGGGGAACATCATTCCTCCCTCCTCGTCCATGTTGCCGGTGATGATGTTCACTACTTGCATCAGCCACTGGCAGAGCCCACCGAACTCGACCATCGACACGCCGGTGCGGCCGTAGCAAATGGCGCTCTCCGCGCTTCCGAAGTCGACGGCGATCCGCTCGATGTCCGCGCGGGCGATGCCGGTCACTTCGGAGATGCGGTCCATGTCGAACTGCGCGGCCATGGGCTCGATCTCGTCCCAACCGTCGATGTGTTGGCCGAGGCGGCCCGGTGTCGCGAGACCTCGCGCGAACAGGGTCTGGATGACGCCGAGCAGGAAGAGCGCATCGGTGTTCGGCTGAATGAAGTGGTGCTCGTCCATGTACCGCGCAGACTCAGTACGCCGGGGATCGATCAATACCGTCCTGCCGCCGCGCGCCCGGATTGCTTCGAACTTCTTGTAGGTGTTGGCGCCGGTCGACATCATCGCGCCATTCGAGAGCTTCGGATTGGTGCCGAGCATCAGGTAGTACTGCGTCCGATTGATGTCGGGCACCGTGCCGAAGAACTGATGTCCGAGCATGTGATGCCAGACGAAGTTGTGCGGCATCTGGTCGACGGTGGAGCCGGTGTAGACGTTCTTGGAGCCGACGATCTGGCGCAACGCGGCGACGGACAGCAGGCAGCCGATGTTGTGGGCGGTGCTTCGGCCGCAATACGATCCGACTGCGTCTCGGCCGAATTCGCGCTGGATGCTGGCGAGCTGCTGCGCGGCGTACTCGAGCGCGTCCTCCCACTCCACCTCCACCCACTCGTCGTCGGGGCTCTTGGTGGAGGCGTCCTTGCGGACGCGCTTGAGCGGCTTGCGCAGGCGGTCGGGATCCGTGTGGATGTCCTGCAGGCCGGTGGCCTTGGGACAGATGTTTCCCTGGCTGAGCACGTCGTCCTTGTCGCCGCGGATGGCGAGGATCTTGCCGTGGTCGTGCTCGACTTCGATGCCACACATCGTCTCGCACAGGTGGCAGGTGCGATAGTGGAGCTGACTCATTTTCGTCCTCCGAGCATCCGGAGGATCAGCTTGTCCATCACGCGCTTCGGCACCAGGGCTGCGAGCCTCTGTTTGAGATCGTTGTTGATGCGATACATCGCCTTCTTCCTCGGGTCCGTCGCCGCGCGATAGACGACGGCCGCTACCTCGGCCGGCTCGGAGACCTTCTTGGGCATCCCGCGCACCACCATCTCTCGCAGCTTCGGGAAGTAGGGCGCGAAGCGGCTGTCTTCGAGATCGACTTCCACCTGCCGCGCGCCCTCGATCAGGTTCGTCTCGATGGCACCCGGGCGGATGATTGCGACATGTACGCCGAAGAGTTGAAGCTCCCGCCGCATCACGTCCGAGAGGCATTCGAGCGCCATCTTCGTCGACTGGTAGATCTGGAAGGGAGGACGGAACGTCGACGACTCGCTGGCGATGTTCACGATGCGTCCCTTGCTTTCGATCAGCAGGTCGAGACAGGCCTGCGAGACGATCAGCGCTCCGAAGGTGTTGACCCTGAAGGCGTCGATGGTCTGCTGGGGAGGTGCCTCGCAGACCGGGTAAAAGCGGTTCACTCCGGCGTTGTTGACGACGACATCGAGGCGGCCGCAGCGCTCCCGGATCAAGCTCGCCACCTCGGCCGCGCCATCGATGTCGCTCACGTCCTGTCTGGCAGTCAGGTAGCGCGGGGTGCCTTCCAGATCTCTCAGCAGGGTGTCGTCGTAGTCGGTCGCGACCACGAGGTAGCCTTTCGTGTGGAAGGCCTCGGCGATCGCGCGGCCGAGTCCGCGGCCGGCCCCCGTCACGAGGGCGCACGGAACGTCGGCCGACTCTGCCAGGTCGTCCTTGACCGTCATGCCGGACGACTACTTGCAGAGCCCGCCTTGGAGGATCCAAGGCTCGCAGTCGTAGATGAGTCGTCCCGCCTCGCCGTGCATCCAGTCGAGAGGGCGCAACGAGCCGGCCGGTGGCATTCCGGGCGCGGGCGCATCCTGCAGCTCGTCCAGCGGAATCGGGTAGGTGACCCAGTCTTTCGGCGCGCGCCAGCCTGGGGGTGGCATCAACTCCGCACGAACGCCCGCCACGGGGTGGAGCGTGCGCCACCGATGGATCGCGGCGGCCATCCGGACCACGACGTCGGGGTGCTCGGCCGCCAGGTTGTTGTACTCGTTCGGATCGTCGCGGATTCGGAACAAGTGGTTCGTCACGTCCGCCGAGAGGAGTCCCTGTTTCACTTCCTGGACGAGCTTCCACTCGTCGTCGAAGGCGGTCAGGTTGAACGCACCACGGATCGGGATCTCCGACGCGAAGAAGAGGAGATCATCGCGTGTGCTGGGCTTGCCCTCGGCCATCGCGGGCCACATGCTGCGGCCGTCGAGCTTCCGGGTGTTGCCAGGTTTCACGCCCGCGGCGTCGGTCAACGTGGGGAAGAGGTCCATCACCGACATGATGTCCTCGAGCTTGCCGCCCGCTGGGATCTTCCCGGGCCACCGGACCGTCGCCACGACGCGGATGCCCCCCTCGAAGGTCTCGCCCTTGCCGCCGCGCAGCGGGACGTTGTCGGCGCCTCCGGTCGCGTAAGCGGCGCCGCCGTTGTCGCTGAAGAAGAGCACGAGGGTGTCGTCGGCGATCCCCTGCTCGTCGAGAGTGGCGAGCACGCGGCCCATCGCCTGGTCCATGGCGTCCACGACGGCCGCATACATCGGGCGTGGCTCGGGCATCCGCATCAGCTTCTCGAGCAGCCGCGTCCGGTCGGTGTAGTCGCTCCGGGCGGGCTTGCGATCGTCTTCGAGGTCGGCGTACTTGGCCTTCAAGTCGTCGGGCGCGTCGAGCGGCGTGTGCGGCGCGATGAAGGGCATGTACAGGAAGAACGGTCGCTCCGGATCGCGGTCGCGGATCCAGCGTGACGCCTCGTCGGCCAACAGGAAGGTTTCGTAGCCCTGGTCGTCGATCGAGACCCCGTTTCTCTGAAAATCCTTGCCGCCCTGGTTCGAGAACGGCGGGAAGTACCCGACCTCCGTATGGAGGTGGCCATAGAAGTGCTCGAAGCCGCGCTCGTTCGGGTGGTAGGTCTGCTGCGCATGGCCCAGATGCCACTTGCCCACCATCGCGGTCTGGTAGCCCGCCGCCTGGAAGCTCTGCGGCATGAAGTGCTCGTCGGGATGCACTCCGAGGGTGTGCCACGGAAGGATGACGCCGTAGGCGACGCCGAGCCGCATGGGGTCGCGGCCGGTCATCAGCGCGGCGCGCGTCGGGGAGCAGATGGGCGTGGTGTAGAAGCGGTGGAGCTCCATGCCCTCTTTCGCGAGGCGATCGATGGACGGCGTGTCGATCGGGCCGCCACGGAAACCGACGTCCGCCCAGCCGAGGTCGTCGGCGACGAAGATCAGAACGTTGGGTCGTTTGGGGGCTGCGTCGGCGGAAGACCCAACCAGGACCGCGAGTGCGAGGAATAGCGAGGCGAGTCGTCGATCACTCATCCGAGTCCCCCAGGTTCATTCGTGGGTGTCGTTGCTGGCCAGCACCGCGGGCAGGAGCATTCTCTGCAGGACCTCGCGGAGATCCTCCTCGCGGCGCGACGGCGGGCCAGGTACCGCGAGATAGGACATCAGGATCCGGACCACCCATTCGATCAACGAGTCGAGCTGCAGGTCCGGCTGAAGGAGGCCCTCGCGACGGGCCGGCTCGAACATCGGGCGAAGAATCTCAGCCCCGATCGCGAGCATGCGGTCGGAAGTCAGCAGCATGCGGCTCGAGGCGCCGAACTCCTGGGGTGCCAGAAACTGGGAAAGGACAGGGCGCTTCGGGATTTCGCGCAGGCAAAAGAGCATTCCCTCGACGACCCATGAGCCGACATCGTCGAACTCTCGCAGGAAGAGCTTCGCATCGGCGGCGGTCCGCTCGGCATCGCGGGTCGCGAGCGCCAGCAACAATGCGTCGCGATTGCCGAATTGGCGGTAGATCGTCGCCCGGGAGAGCTGGGATGCCTGGGCCACGTCTTCGATCGTGGTCTTGGCTAGGCCGAACCGTTCGAGGCAGGACTCGGCTGCGTCGAGGGTTCGCTCCCGCCCCGAGGTCACGTCATTCGGCGGATTCTCGCTCACCCCGGGTCTCTTCTCATGATGTGAGTCATGATACAAATATTGAATCTTGTTTCAACTGGTGCTAAATCTGACCTGCACTGAGCCAGGAGGCCTGACCCATTGGCGACCCAGATCACGGAAGACTGCATCAACTGCGGGGCTTGCGAAGACGAGTGCCCGAACGGGGCGATCTCCATGGGCGCGGAGATCTTCGTCATCGAGCCTGAATTGTGCACCGAATGCGTCGGATTTTTCGACGAGCAGATGTGCGCGGCTGCGTGCCCGCCGGACGTCTGCGTCCAGGACCCGGCCCGGATCGAAACCGAGGAAGTGCTCTTCGCGCGCGCACTGAAAATCCACCCGGAGAAGGCCACCTCTCTCGCACTCGACCCTTCGACTTCGCACTTTCGTGCGAACCACGGCTAGAGCGAAAGGAACAGAACCCGATGTCGGATCACGACGTAATCATCGTAGGCGCAGGACACAATGGACTCACCGCCGCTGTCGAGCTTCAGCGGTCCGGTCTCGACGTGTTGGTTCTCGAGAAGACCAACTGGCCGGGCGGTCAGGCTGCCACCAAGGAGCTCTTCAAGGGCTACAAGCACAGCGTTGGGGCCTGGGCGCTTCTGATCTTCCGCGAAGAGATGATCAAGTACCTGGAGATCGACCAGGAGGGTTTCGAGCTGATCCGCCCGGAGAGCTCGTTCACCGTGTTCGGCGACGAGGGGGACACGCCGTTCATCGGATATACCGACCCCATCGACCTCGCGAACCATCTGGCCGAAGACCACGGCATCGACGCCCTGGACGCGTTCAACAGCCTCGGCTCCTACTTCGCGATCTTCAAGGAGATGTTCGACAAGTACGTCGACGAGGTTCCGCCGCCGCTCGAAGAGATCATCGCGTCGGCGCCCGATGAGGAGACGCGGCTCGCGCTGAGCAAGCTCTGCTACGGAAGCGCGGTCGAAGTCATGCGAAAGTTCTTCAAGGAGCCGGGCAAGCACCCGACGATCCTCGGCTCGCTTTCTGCGTCGGCGATCGACGGGACGCACATGGGACCGTTCACGAAGGGCAGCGCGCTGTCCATGTCGTTCCACTACACCGCCGGCGACACGTACGACTTCAAGATCCCGAAGGGCGGCATCGGCACCCTCTCGTCGTCGCTCCAGAAGGTCTTCGAGCGGTACGGCGGCGAGGTGCGGTTCAAGGCGCAAGTCGAGCGGTTCGTCGTCGAGGATGGCGCCGTCCAAGGGGTCCAGCTCAAGGGCGGCGAAGAACTTCGCGCGCGGGCGGTCATCTCGACGCTCGATGCCAAGAACACGTTCCTACGGCTCTGTGAGCCCGGGAGCCTGCCGAGCGAGTTCACGAACGCCGTCGAGGACATCGAGTACACCGATGGCTACGTGCAGCTCCACATGACCATCAAACGGCTCCCCACTTTTACCAAGCAGCTCGAGTTCGTGAACGGCACCGTCCAGAGCTGGCTCATCGCATACATCAAGTCGCCCGACCAGATGCATCGCGCCTGGAAGCAGTGCGAAGCGGGCGACGTTCCCGATGATCCGGCGGTCTACTGCTACTTCCCGTCCCAGCTCGATCCGAGCCTCTCCCCCGGTGACGGGACCCATACCTGCACGATGTTCTCCCACTATTTCCCGTCGGACATTCCGCCGGGCAAGCACAACGAGATGAAGAACCTCTATGTGGAGCGCATGCTGGGCCAGGTCGAAAAGGTGGTCCCCGACTTCCGCGACCTGATCATCGACCAGGTGGTTTTCACGCAGCAGTACTTCGAGAAGACGTTCGGGGCCACCGAGGGAGACTTCGCTCTGGGCCTGCTCCACCCGGGTCAGATGTTCGGCGACCGGCCGGTTCCCGGCTGGGCGAACTACGAGACGCCGCTCGAGAATCTCTTCATGGCGGGCGCTGCGTGCCATCCCGGCCCGGGGGTGACCTGCCTGCCCGGCCTGAATGGCGCCCGCGTGGTGAGGGCGAAGCTCGAAGCCGAGGCCGATGCCCCGGCTTCAGCTGTCGCTTGAGAGGTCTTCCATGAGCGAGCTCTTCTCGGGTGTGAATCCACTGGTCGTCTGCATTCCGCTCATCAGTGGATTCATCGGCTGGTTCACAAACTGGATCGCGGTCAAGGCGATGCTCTATCCGGTGGAGTTCGTGGGAGTCCCGCCGCTGCTCGGCTGGCAGGGCGTCGTGCCCAAGAACACGGAGGAGCTCTCGCGAAGCTTCAGCGAGCTCATCCACGACAAGCTCCTCGACCTCGAGAAGATCTTCGCGGACATCTCCCACGACGACAGCGAAGCGGTCAAGCGGGTCGTCGACGAGATCTCGGGGGAGATTCTTTTCGAGTTCTCGACGAATCTCGCGCCCGACAAGTGGGCGCGGGCCCGGGCGAAGCTGCGCTCCTACATCACCGATCTCATCCGCCGCAACGTGCAGAGCGTCACGGATGAAATCCTCGACCGCATGAGTCGCGAGGCGAGCGACTTCATCGACATCGACTCGATCGTCCGCGAGGCCATGGTGGAGGATCGTGCGCTCCTCGGACGAGTGATGGTGGAGATCGCGGGGCCGGAGTTCAAGTTCATCGAACGGTCGGGTCTGTGGTTCGGGGGACTCTTCGGCCTGATTCAGATGTGCGTCTGGATCGCCTATCCGGCCGGCTGGGTTCTTCCGGCAGCGGGCTTCTTCGTCGGCTACGCGACCAATTGGCTCGCGATGACGCTGATCTTTGAGCCACGCAAGCCGATCCAGATCGGACCGTTTCGCGTGCAAGGGGTGTTCATCAAGCGCCAGCTCGAGGTGGCGCGCAGCTTCGCCGACATCATCGCCGAGCGTGTGCTGAACAGTGACAACCTGATCCAGCACCTGACCGAGGGTCCTTCCCGGGAGCCGGTGATGAAGATCGTCGAGGAGCAGGTCGAGGCGAGTTGGCAGCTCTACGAGCGCGACACGGTGGTCGCGATGCTCGTCTCGAAAGAGAAGATCGCCGAGGCCAAGGCCGATCTGCTGAGCCGCGTACGGAGCGCCGACATGTCACAGAGTGGGCCTGTCCACGCCTTCGCCGACCAATCGGATCGCATCCACGCCCAGCTGGAGAAAAACCTCCTCGAACTCGACGCGGAGGAGTTCGGCGGCGTGCTGCGCCCAGTCTTTCAGAAGGACGAATGGAAGCTGGTCCTCGCGGGCGGCGTGATCGGTACGATCATCGGAACCCTGCAGGTCGTGTTCCTGTTCGGTGGCTTCTAGCGGGCTGGCCGGTAGTGGATCGGTGAGCTGTAGGCCCGTTCCTGGATCGAAGTCGGTTGACCCGTCTGCTCGGGAGCGATGCCCAGGGCGACCGCGTCCAGCGTCGAGTGGCGCGGTGTCGGAATTTCGAGCACGCGCACGTAGTAGAAGGCTGGCTGTGCTGCGTCGAATTCCGGGTCCTTCCAAACCACGTTGAGCGTCGCTGCGCCGTGCACGTTGGAGTAGGCCCCGGTCTCCGGGTCGACGGTGTCTGGCACCGCGGGCACGCTCCCGTCGTCACGGCGCCTCCGATCTCCGGACCAGGCCACATCGTAGACCCTCTCGTAAGTCTCCTGCCCGGCGATCCAGCCTTTGACCATCTGAACGCGATCCAGGTGCGCGCTCGCCGGATCCTTCGCGGCCTGGATGAAGAAGGACGGCGCTCCCTCGAGGCGAGTGAGCTCACCGCCCATGGGAACACCTGCGGCGCGAATCGCGGCGAGGTCGACCGTGTCCTCTTCGCCGGGTCCGTAGCCAGTCCCGCCATGGACCCGAAGCGCGATGCGGGGCCCGGTCGTGGCGTAGACCTCGCGGCGCTTGAAGGCCTCGAAGATCGCCTCCCTCGTATTGTCCTCGGCCCAGACTGCAGCCAGCCCGGACGCGGACATCGCCCAGCCGAACTTCTCGATGTGGTTCAGCGTCTTGGCCCGGGTTGCGGGCGTGGAGTCGGTCGGAAACTTGCCCCAGAAGTTGGGTTCTTCGGCGGTCGCCAGGCCGGTGTGTGAGTCGGTGGAGCCGATCAGGCCGAACCGGTACGGGTTGGCGCCGTGTCGTCTTTCGATGTCGAGGCCCGTACGGAGCGCGGAGCGGACGAAATCGCCGGGGCCGGGGCTGTACGAAAGCGGCTTCGGCGAGATGTAGTGGGGGTACGTCTCGAAGGCGGCGAACGCGTCCGCGGGAGAGACCGCCGGGTCGGTCTCCGAGTCTCCCTTGATCTGGGTGGCCTCGACGACTGTCTCCCACTTGGCTCGAAGGACGATCCACTCGCGGTCGATCGGCGTGTTCCGAAGACGCTTCTCCGCAGGGAACATGTACCCCCGAGAGATGTTCGAGTTGTGCGGAATCGCGACGAAGTCGGCGCCGGTCTCGGCGGACGTGATGTCGAGCCACCGCCAGAGGTCTTCGGGGTAGCTGCTAGTCGAAGAGGAGAAGGGCCGGAACCGCTGCGCCACAGTGGCGTCGCTGCTCGTGAAGATCACACGGTGAAGGTTGGCGCCGGCGGGAATGGAGCTCCACTCCCACCCGATCAGCGCGGTGAACTGCCCCGGTTCATCGTGGGCATCCGCCGCGGTGGTGGAGTCTGCCCAGGCTTCATCCACGATCTGGTCGCCGTTCGGAATGTTGATGGCGGCCGGAGTCTTGGCCGCTTCGAGCACGTCATCAGTCGCCGGGGAAGCGAACTCCAGGAGCTTCACGATGCTGTCGGGCCTGCCCGCCAGGTGCCGGAACACGCGTTCGATCCCCCAGGAGTGGAGCCACTCGACCGGACCGAGGCCGTCTCTCGGCAAGCCTTCCTCGTTCGCTCGTCTCATGGCACCGAAGCTCTCGGCATGGTCCGCGACGACCAGGAAATCGAGAGGCGTGTCGATCCGAACGCGCGTGCCCGTGGACGGATGTTCGACGGGCAGGCCCTTCGCGAAGCGATAGGCGGCATCGGGGCCCGCGGTGAAGTTCTGGTTCAGGAAGGAATCGGTCGAATAAGAAGTGTGGACATGCGTGTCGCCCCACAACAGCTGCTTCTCGGCAAGGACGGGCGCCGCGCAGAGTGCGGGGATGGCCAGCGCAAGAATGTAGTGGTGCAAGGGCAGGTCCTCACGGTTCATGGCGTTGCATTGTGCCCGGGGTGTGAGTCCCGAGCATCTCGTTCGGCCCCGGCGAGCTTAGGCCTCCAGGGTCCAAAGCCTGAAGAAGCTTTGCCCGCGTTCTAGGGCAAGGTTCGGGACCCGCTTTTCGTCACTTTCCCGCCCTCTGGTCCAGAATGGGTCAAGAACTCCCGATCGAGCCGTTCCACAATGGGGACGATTCCCTCTGCCCGCCGACGGCAATCCACCGACGGACGATGGCGAGAGAGAGAAACGGAGGACTCGAAGATGATGAAATCGACCAGCGCGAAGATGATTCGCGTAGCCAGGACCCTCGTGCTCGGAGTGGCCTGTGGGGGGCTCGTGCTGACGGGCTTCTCGCCGAGTGCAAATGCCGATCCGCCCACAGAGACCGCATTGAAGAACGCCTACAAGGACTTCAGCAATGCGTTCAAGGACCTTGAGGAACAGTTTCGTGAATCGGACACGTACGACATCGACGAGGCCCACCAGGTCGGCGCCTACGATCTGATCACCGCCTTTCTCAACAACTCGGGCCGGACCCCGCTCAGCACCAGCGGTAGCGGTCGCCGGGGCTATCCGCGCTTCGCGGGCTTCGACGATCCCGACACCCGCATCGGCGTTGACAACCCGGACACGCAGTACATGGGAACGGTCGTCGACAACAGTTCGGGCAACGAGATCTACCGCGTCTTCGGCAACCGCAGCAACTCGGTCGATTTCATCCTGACGCTGTTCGACACAGCGAGCGGGACCGGCGGCCTCGGCACGCTCGAGGACGAGGACATGGTGATCGCGCCCGACGGCTCGTACGAGGTCTTCTTTTCGAGCGCCGCCCTGCGCGACAACTCCTGGGACAACTGGGTCGAGCTTCCCTCCCTCGAAGGCATCCAGATCGCACGGCGCCAGAGCCACTGCGACTGGTCCACAGAGCGCCCCGGAGAGGTGCACATCGAACGCGTCGGAACGGCGGGTGTGCCTTCGGCGGACCCCGACGCGAACGTGCTGCTCCAGCAGTACGCGGACGCCACGCAGGTCGTCCAGACCCAGGGGCCCTTCTGGCCTGCGTTCGCAAGCTCGATCAAGGACAACATCCCGGTCAACACTGCGACTCCCTGGCGGCCGACCGGCGGCCTCGGGATTACGACCCAGCTCAGCATGCTGGCGTGGTTCGATCTCGAGGACGACGAGGCGCTGATTCTGCGTCTGCCCGATGAGGACGTGGCCGCGTACTACGGTCTCGAGATCTCCAACTTCTGGGGATCCTCTGCCGATTGGGCCAACCGCCACGCGAGCTTGTCGTGGGGGCTGAACGGAACCTGCCAGTCGGAAGAGAGCCAGCCCACTTTCCATCCCGCTCAGCAGCTCATCATCGCCAACGGCGGGCCCTTTTGCGGTCAGCAGGACGCACACTTCATCGTCATCTCGAAGCAGGATCCGGGCGTCCAGAACTGGATCGAGACCGCGGGTATGACGGAGGGTCTGATCGCAGCGCGGCTCCAGAGCGTTCCGGCGGCGGAGTTCCCGAACGTAGTCGGCCTCGGCAGCTGCTCGCTGCCGATCTCGATCACGGTTCCCACCGTGGCCGTTCAGCCCACGCTGCAGCAGCTGGGGGCGAGCTTCACGACCTTTGGCGCGACGGACCGGGCGGAACAGCTAGAGGAGCGTCAGAACTTCGCACGCGAGAAGTACATCTTCTGGTAGTAGCCACACACTGACCGGCCCACGGGCGATGGAGCTTCTCGGAGAAGAACATCGTCCGCGGGCCGGATCCGTTTCGGGGAGTTCGAGATGCCGCGATTCGACGTCAGAACCTGGATGGTTGGCCTCTTCCTGTGCGGAGCGCTCGCGCTTCCGTTCGGGGGTGTAGATGCCGCGTCTGCGGAGGGCCTCTGCGAGCCGATCGACTATCCGGAGCTCCGCTCCTGGCCCAGAAAGGCGAAGCGTCTCGGCCTCCCGGAGTTCGTGGGCACTCCCGCGACACCGAACCCGCTGCCCCCGATCTCCATCCCGCCCAATCCCTTCCTGGCCGAGCAGGGGCGCAACAGCCTGCACGGCGACAACTACAACTCGGATGTGCTGAACTACTCGGCCCCGCTCGGGGACGATCCGCTGGTCACGTCGCGTCAGCTCGGCACGATTGCAGCCACGTGTCCGACCGTCGTGTTCGATGCGCACGGAAACGTGGTGACGATCTGTATCGGGATCGCGCGGGTGCGCCTCTTCCTGATGGAGCCGGAGACGCTCGAGGTGCTCGCGGAGCAGGAACTTCCGCTCCGCGCCTGGGTCGCAGCCGGCAGGCCTCAGGACATCACGACGGACAGCTCGGGCGGTGGCTACTTCCATGTCGACTCTCTCGGGCGCGCGCTGGTCGGCGTCTCCGACCAGCACATCCAGCGGTGGGAGGCCGTCGAGGTCGCCGAAGGCTGCTGGGAATGGCAGCTCGTGGGCGACTTCGATCTGACAGCAGAGCTCGACAATCCAAACGCACCCCTGCAGGACGCGATTCCCGACTATGAGGGGCGGCTCTGGTTCACGACGCAGCCCGGGATCGTCGGGTATCTGGACGAAGCCACGAACGAGGTCGAGCTTCTCGCGCTCGGTGAGTTTCTCCAGAACGGCTTTGCGATCGACACGGATGGCGCGATCTACGCCGTCACCGTCGAGGCGCTCTATCGGCTGAGCGTCGAGGCCGATGGATCGATCGGAATCGACTGGCGCCGGACCTATCTCAACGACGGCGGGCAGGGTGGCCTGTTGTCTCAGGGCTCCGGCACCACGCCGACGCTCTTCGGGGACAACCGGGACCTCGTGGCAATCGCAGACAACTCGGCCGGGCGAATCCATCTCAACGTCTATCGACGAGAGGATGGCGAGCAGATCTGCCAGTTCCCGATGTTCGAAGAGGGTGCGAGTGCTACGGAGAACTCGGCGATCGGCTATGGCAACGACGTCGTGCTCGAGAACAACGCGGGCTACGCGGGCCCGTTCGGCAACCCGGAGCTGACCGTGGCCGGTCTCGAGCGGCTGCACGTGCGAGACGACCGCAGTGGCTGTGATCTCGTCTGGAGCACGCAGGAGTTCACCGCGCAGACGACCCCGCGGCTCTCGACCGAGACCGGGCTGATCTACACGTACTCCGTCAAGCCCGGGCCGCCGCTCTTCGGCTTCATCCCGCGCTACGGGTGGTACTTCGGGGCGCTCGATTGGGAGACCGGCGAGCGTGCGTTCGAGGTCTGGGTGGGCAACGGCGGTCAGTGGAACAACGTGCTCGACCCCGTGACCCTCGGGCCCAACGGAACCGCGTACGTGGGGACGAAGAACGGACTGATGGCGATCCGCGACGGCCGCTAGCTTGTCCTACGCAGACACTGAGCGAGGGATCGTGACGACGCCGAGCTGGTTCGACCCCCGTGCGGGAGCCCTGGGCGCACTCGTGATGGGGAGTCTGGTGGCGCTCGTCAACGCACCCCATGGCGCCGGCGCGGCGGCGACCTCGGCCGCTAAGCAGGCCGTCTACACGTTCTTCTTCGGCGGCTTCATCGTGCAGCTCTGCCACAGCTTGGCATCGCGGCCCGGGCCCCGCGCGGGCGTGCTCGCGGTGGCGATCGTCCTTCCTTCGATCATCACGGCAGTGCTCATCGTCCTGGTCCACGGCCTGCGGGGAACCCCCGAGCCGATGCTCTCCACGGCGGTCGTGTTGGCGATCGGGGCGCCGTCGTTCGTGATCCTGGCGTTGCGGAAGCGCCGGGAGCTCGAGGGCGCTGCGGGCCGCCACTGACGTCCGCTCACGCGCGCTCCTGCGGGCTGAAGGTCTGGAAGATGCCGAGCAACGCTCTCATCAATCCTGTGACAAAGGGCTTTCGCCCCTTCTTCTTCGCTTGTCCGGAGACCTCCTCCCTGGCCCGGTCTGCGAGCGCAACGAAGAGCAGCAGCGCGACGAAGCGGTCCGCCAGCGGGTCGCTGCGCTCGGGGTCCCATCCAAGCGAGCGCGAGATCCGGGTACTCAACAACCGGGTGGCCGGACGCAGGCTGCGTTCGCGCAGGCGCTCCGCCTGGATCCGCAGGTAGGCGCGGCCACTCGGAGAGTCGAGCTCAGCGGCCACCGGCTGGACCAGTACCGCCATGAGCCCGTCGAGATCGTGCATTGCGCCCGCTCGTTCCTGGTCATCGAGCAGGACGCGCCGGCGTTCATCGATGACATCCTGGTGCCTGTCCAGGATCGCACTGACTAGCTGTTCCTTGGATCCAAAGTGGTACTGCACCGCGGAGACATTGCTCTGGCCCGCCGTTCGCGCGATCTCGCGGAGGGTGACGCCGTCGATGCCCCGCTCGGCGAACAGCTCCTCCGCGCAGATAAGAATCGCCGTTCGTGTGCGTTCGCCACGCGTCGGCGCGAGCCCCGCGGTCACGAGGGATCAACTCCCAGTCGTGCGTCCGTGTCGCGCAGCCGGTACTTCAGCCAATCCACCTCGTAGCTGTTGTTGAGCCCCGCCGTGGCGGCATCGAGGAGCTGCTGAAGGGCGCGCTTTCGCAGCTCCAGTGCTGCCGCGTGATCGGCCTCTTCCGCCAACGCGACTTCGAGGAGCTGGAGAGCGTGAACGGGCTGCCCCGCGTCGAGCCGGCGCGTCGCGCTCTCGATGAGCGCATCGAGGCCGGCCAGCTCACGCAGCTCCGCGTAGACGGCGGAGGCCGGTACCGGGTAGAGCTCCACAGTGGAGTCGAAGTGGAACCAGGTGGCGTAGTACTCCCAGATGCTCTTGACCGCCCACGACACCCGGCCGTGGATCTGCGAGAGCGCGAGCTCCGGAGGAAGCTCGATCTCTTCCATCAGCTGGTGGACCGTCTTGCCCGCGTTCATTCCCGCAACGGTGGCATCGTGGACGTACTGGACGGCGTCGCGCATTCGCTCGAGATCGGCCCGGATCTTCTCCGCGCCTTCGATCGGATCGTTGTGGCTCGGGATGATCATCGCGGGCTCGAGCTCGATGATCCTCTCGAGCGAGCGCACGTACTCGATGGGCTTGCGCATTTTCTCGCCGCGCATCGTGAAGACGTTCGGAAACTGAGGGAAGAGGGGGCCGAAGAAGTCGCCGCTCAAGAGGATTTTCTGGTCCGGCAGCCACAGCACGAGGTTGTCTGCGCCCTCGGCTCCCGGGGCCCCGATGAGCTCGAACTTGACGCCGCCCAGCTCGAAGCGCTGGGGCTCGCCGTTGTCGACGAGCACCGTCGGCGTGGTGTAGGAGACGAAGCCGAACGGAGGCGGCTCCTCGGGCATGAACGGGAAGAGCGTCTGGTTCCGATGCCAGAGATAGGGTTGGAGCTCTTCCTGGTAGCGCTGCTCTTCCGGGAACTCGCGATGCGCCACGATCTCCGTCTCGTCGTCGACCCAGAAGCTCGTGCCTCCGATGTGATCCTGGTGGGAGTGGCTTAGCACGACCTTCCGGATCGCACCCGGGACGGCCTCCACGAGAAGCCTGCGCTGCTTGGCGGCCTGGAGGACGAGCCCGGTATCGAACACGACGTGGCCCTCGCTCGTGGCGACGAGCTGCACGTTTCCGACACCGCGCGCCTGGTAGACGATGTCGTGGAGCTGCCGGACCTCGACCGGGATGTTGATGAGGTCCGCGGCGCGCCCGGTCTCGCCGGCGTTGGTGACCGTGTCGATCGCGATGTTTCCCGCGGCTTCGGCCGCCCGGCGCTTGACCGCCTGCTGCGCATCGTCGCAGCCGAGGAACAGGACGAGGCTCGCGGCGAGCAGGGCGGATCGGGGGTGAATCGTCTTGGGAAGGTTCATGGGCGTTCTCCACACAGTCAGGGGCGCTGAATTCCCTTTCGAATCTCGGATACTATCGTCTGAATATTTTAAGTCAAATGACTTAAAAACGATTCAGCTCTCCAATGCCTCGGTATCTCTGGCGCCCTCCTGACCGTCGGCAGTAGGAGAGTCGGCCGACGTTCCACCCTGCGCAGCAGCTCATTTCTGCGAACGGCGGCCGGTCTTGTCGCCAACAGGCCGGCCAGAACTTCGTGCGCGAGAACTACCTCTTCTGGCGGGCGACAGGGCCGCCCTGCGAAGGACCGCCTACCGGGGCACACGCTCCAGTGTCGCGGAGCACGGGTCGAGCAGGAACTCCCCCGCCGTCGCCGCGGGGCGGATGTGACCGGTGCCCAGCCAGATGTGGAGATACTGCTCCCGCATCGGGAACTGCAGGAAGCGGACGAGAAGCTCGTCGCTCTCGATTCCCACCACGTAGACCGGGATCTTCAAGTCGCGCGTCTCTTTCGACATCCCGGTCCAGCGGAGGGTCGCAAGGGCCTGCCCTTCGACGAAGTCGGCGGACGCGAGCGATTCTTCGGCGCGTTCGCACCCGTCCTCGATGTACTTGGCGGCCGGCGCGGAACCTGACGTCCGCTTTTCCGATTGCGTGGAGGCGCAAGCGAGCCAGATCGACAGCGCTGCGGCCCCGACTCCGATGACGATCCCCGGCTTCATCGTTTTTCCTCTCCCTCGGGAGCGATTTCCTCGAGGAGGCGATCGATTGCGGCAAGCTGGGCTTCCTGCTCGCCCACCGAGTCGTTTGCCAGGAGCGCCAGCGCCGCCGCATAGACTGCCGAGAACAGCCGTCGCCGCACTTCCTTCACGTCGAGGTCCTGCCGGACCCAGCCTCGCGCCTGGAACTCCTCAATTCGCAGAAGCGGCTTCGATGCCCACTTCCGGTGGATCTCGCCCGCCGCCTCGCGCACCGCTCGCTGCTGGGGCGCGGCTACGTGTGCTCCCAGACGGACCCGCCACTCGCGTCGGCGAGTCTCATCGAGCGGGAGGACCGCCCGAAGCATCGCCTTCATCCTCTCCAGCCCATCACCGGAAGCCGCGCTTTCCTCGATTCGTTTCTCGGCAGCGCGATCGACCTCGGCGATTTCGTCGACCAGGTCGCGCTCCGAGCCGGCCGGCAAGTCCGCGACCGTGTGGTAGGGCGCGACGATCGATGGATGCGCCCTCAGGAACTCGATCAGGTCGCTTTGACTGTGCACGTCCAGCTTCCCGAAGACGCTCTTCAGGTGGTTGCGGACGGTGTTCTCGGCGAGACCGAGCTCGTGAGCGACCCCTGCGACCCGCAAGCCTGCTGCGAGGTGAGCGGCAATCTGTTTCTCGCGTTCGGAGAGATTCTCCTGCAGCATCATCTGGCCTCGAGTTCCCCCATCATCGACCGTCTTCAGTTGGATCCCGTGATGTGGTAGCGGATCGGCAGGCTCTTCAGCCCGACCACGAAGCTCGATCGGATGTGCACCGCATCGCCGGCCGGCTCAACTGCGTCGAGGCGCGGCACGAGCTCCCGCCACATCGCGTGCTGCGATTTGCGGGCGAGGTTCGCACCCAGGCAGAAGTGCTCTCCGATACCGAAGCCCAGATGCGGGTTGGGCGTGCGATCCACCCGGAAGGAAAACGGATCGTCGAAGACGTCCTCATCGCGATTTGCGGCTGCGTAGAAGAGGACGAGATTCTCCCCCTCGCGGATCTTCTGACCCCCCAGCTCCACGTCGCACGCGGCGGTCCGCTTCATGTAGTTCACCGGGGACGTCCAGCGCACGATCTCCTCGACTGCCTTCTCCACCAGCTCCGGATCGCGCTTCAGCTTCTGGAGTTCGTCCGGATGCTGAAGCAGCGCATGCATGCCTCCCGCGAGCGCATTCTTGGTGGTGTCGTGACCCGCGGTGAACGTGATCAGGTAGTAGCCGACCGTCTCCATCAGCCCCATCGGCTCGCCATCGACCGTGCCGTTCGCGAGCACCGACGCCAGGTCGTCGCGTGGGTGGGCGCGGCGATCCTCGATGACCTTCGAGAAGAGCTGGAACATCTCGAGGCCCAGCTCCATGATGACCTTTTGTGGATCCTCGCCTTCGCGTTGCAGGTCGGGGTCGTCGGCTCCGAACAGCTGATTCGTGAGGCGCAGGATGTCGGCCTCGGCCTCCTGCGGGACACCCAGGATCGTCGACAGGATGCGGAGCGGATGGGTGGCTGCCACGTCCGAGACGAAGTCGCACTCGCCGCTTCCGGTCTCGCCGGCCAACCGGTCGACGAGATTCCGGGCGCTCGTCGCGACGGCCTCGTTGACGCGGTTCACCGCGCGCGGCGTGAACCACGCGCTCGAGACCTTTCGGTAGCTCCGATGTTCGGGAGGATCCATCTCGATGATGGTGCGCATCGCGGCGATGCCTTCCCCGCTCTCTCGGACCCTCTTCTGCTCGTCGCTCAAGAGGACGATGCCGGGCCCGTTCAGGAACTTGCCGGGCTGCTTCGAGATCTCGCAGATGTCCGCGTGACGGGTGATCGCCCAGAACGGCTCGTAGCCGTCCGGCTCGCACCGATGGATTGGAGACTCGCGCCGCAGCTGCGTCCAGACGTCGTGGGGCGCCCCATGGTCCGCGTAGGAACCGGGATCGATCAGATCGAAGCCGTCGGTGAGCGTCACGAATCTCCTCCTCGGGGGCGAACGAGTTCCAGTGGGCTCTCGGGTGCCGCTTGGGGAGCGTACCCAAGAAGCCTCCTAGTACGACTTGGGTAGGTCGAGGTCCCACTCCCCGACGAAGTTCAGGATCATCTCGCGCGAGATGGGCGCCGTCTTGAGCAGGCGGGCGCCGTTGTACTGGTCGAGAAAGCCGTACTCCTCGGTGAACCCGTTCCCGCCGTGGACTTCGATGCAGACGTCCGCCGCGTGCACGGCGGAGTCTGCGTTCAGGAACTTCGACATGTTTGCGAGACTCCCGACGCGGGTGGGGTCCCACCCCTGGTCGAACGCCCAGGCGGCCTTCCACATCATCGTGCGTGCGGCCTCATGGTGGATCTTGCACTCAGCCAGAGGGTGGGCGACGCCCTGGTAGCTGCCGATCGCCGCCTTGCCGAAGACCTTTCGATCCTTGGCGTACTCCGTGGCGGCACCGATGCAGTACTCGGACATGCCCGAGCAGATCGCCGCCGCCAGGATCCGCTCCGGGTTGAGCGACGTGAACATCGCGACCGCGCCACCGTCCACGTCGCCGACCACGTGATCTTCGGGGATCTCGACGTCGTCGAAGTAGACGGCCCATTGGTTCAGCCCTTCCGAGAATCCGACCGGGACGACCTGCTTCGTGATGCCGGGCGCGTCGGTGGGCACGATGAAAATCGTCAGTCCGCGGTGGTCCCCGCGGCCCTCCTGCTTGGCCTCGTCGGCCGGCGTCGTGCGCGCGACGACGAGCATGTACTTCGAGACTTCCAGCGCCGTGATGAACATCTTGGAGCCGTTCAGCACGAATCGATCGCCCTCGCGGCGCGCGAAGCTTTTCATGCCGAACGCGTTGCTGCCGGCGTCGGCCTCGGTGATCGCGAACGCGAACATGTGGCTGCCGTCGGCGATGCCGGGCAGGTAGCGCCGCTTCAGGTCCTCGGACGCGCACTTGTGGATGCACGCGGCATCCATGCAATTGATGAGGAGCGCGTTGGGCGAGAGGCCCATCGCGGTGATCGCCTCGAAGCCGAGGGACTGCGCGAGCAGCCCCATCCCATTGCCCCCGTATTCCTCGGGAATCAGGCAACCGAGCAGGCCCACCTGTGCGAAGTCCTGCCACATCTCGTGGGGGAACTCGCAGCGCTTGGACATCTCGCGGAGTTCGGCCTTGCGGTCGAGCCAGGGGCGCATCGCATCGGATACGGACTTCTGCACGAGCAGGTGCTCTTCGGACAGGTCGAAATCGAGGGACATGTGTTCTCCTGTGGTGGATCTCAGACTTCGGGCGCAAGGATTCGAACGATGCCGTCGGCGAGTGTCTCCAGGTCACCGCTCACGTCGGCACTCACCGGGATCAGCATGGCTTCGAGGGTGAGGCCGTTGAGTGCGGTGAAGAGCAGGCGCTGGGCGCGCACGTGCTGACCGCGCGTGGCGGGGACGTCCCAGAAGAAGCCCATCCACATGCGGTCGATCGCGCCGCGGATCTGTGTCAGGTGCGGGGCCGAGACCGACTGGAATTCAGGATCCGATCGCATCTGCAGCGCGATCTCGAGTGCGGCGCGCGACTGCGGCCGCGCGTAGTGCTCCCACATCGTCTCGACCAGCCGCGCCACCCGGCGGGGGAGCTCGCTCGAGTCCACCGGGAGCCGCACCACCTCGTTGACGAGTGTGTCGAAGCCGTGTGCGACGACCGCTGCCAACACGCCCGCCTTGTCGCCGAACTGGTGCTGGATCGCGCCCACAGAGAGGCCGGCCCGGCTTGCGATCTGCGTCAAGTGGGTCCGCTGGAAGCCATCTTCCGCGATGCATTGGAAAGCAGCTTCGAGGACCCGCGCCCGCGTCTCACCACTCCGTTGGGCATGGCTGCGCACGCGGCCAGACGTACGATTTTTGCCATATGCGTGTGTGGCAGATTGGTCAGACAAGAGCAAAATCCATCATTGTTGGCCGCCAGGACACGTTGAAAACAATATGAAAATATTGTAAACATTCACTTCTGGCAACGCAACCCCAGCAGAGGGGGAGGAAAGACACCGTGACGGACCGCGTGATCCTCGAGACCTGTGACGGCGTGGTGCACGTGCGCATGAACCGGCCCGAGAAGAAGAATGCGCTCGACGGGCCGATGTTCGACGCACTGCTCTCTGCGGCGAGGCAGATCGGTGCAGACGCCTCCGTCCGAGCCGTCGTTCTCTCCGGCGCGGGTGATTCGTTCTGCTCTGGCCTCGACGTCTCGAGTCTCGGCGAGATGGCGGCCGGAACGCTCGACCCGGAGAGCGATTCGATCCAGGAAGCGACCCGCGACTTGAGTCCGGGAGGGGCGAACCGCGCGCAGCAGCTTGGGTGGCTGTGGCATGAGCTTCCGGTGCCGGTGATCGCCGCGGTCCAGGGTGCGGCGTACGGCGGCGGACTTCACATCGCACTCGGCGCCGACATCCGGTTCATCGCGCCCGATGCGCGCATCGCGTTCGTCGAGGTGACTTGGGGACTGGTGCCGGATCTGTCGGGGACGCAGGCGCTGCGCCGCCTGGTGCCGCTCGACGTGGCCAAGAAGCTCATCTTCAGCGGCGAGCCGATCGATGGGGCTCGGGCCGTAGAGCTGCACCTCGGAACTGAGCTGAGTGCCGACCCGCTTGAAGACGCGATGGCCTTGGCCACTACGATCGCCGCACGCAGCCCCGATGCAGTTCGTGCCGCCAAGAAGCTGCTCAACGCGTCCGGGCTCGTTCCGGTCGCTGAAGGCCTGGCGAACGAGTTTCAGGCGTCGGCCGCGCTCATGGGCAAGAAGAACCAGGTCGAGGCGGTCGTCGCGAAGCTGCAGAAGCGGCCCCCGCAGTTCGACGACTCCGACCCTTCGAGCGTTTAGTTGTTCAGACTCTCCGCGGTCCTGGTGGGCGCGTCCTAGTTCGAGAGCAGGCCCTGGATCCACGTCTCGAGCAGGCCGACCGTCGGGTTCGCGCGCGCGGTGAGCGGATCGAGGTGGGCGTGGCCCTCGAGGATGTGGACTTCCTGCTGAGCGGGCGGTGTGGCGATCGAGGACAGGTAGCGGTCGAAGCTCTTGGGCTCGGGGGTCAGGCCGTTCGAGCCGCCGAAACAGATCACTGGGATGTCGACGTTCGCGTTCTGGGTGACGACCAGAGGCCCCTCGTCGTTCGCGTCGACGAGGAGATGTTCCGCGACCAGTGCGCTCGAGTCATTGCCATACGAGAAGTCGAGGCTCGGTCGGGACGACGAGAAGTACCACTCGAAGCCGTTCGCCTTCCCGAACTGCGTGAGGAAGAAGTCGTCGAGTGACGAGACTTCCGCCTCGACTCCATTGAGCCGCGGAGGCTCGACGCTCGACGGCTGCGCCGGGTCGGAGGGCGGGCCGTTGTCGATGATCGCGCAGCCGCTCTCGCCGTCCGACAGGTCGAACGCACGCGGCGGGCAGGTCGGCAACGTCGGGTCGTCGAAGCTGCGCCATGTGCGCAAGCGCCCCGGTGCGTCCTGGACGATGTAGAACTCGTCGCTGAACAGCGGACCCGCTTCCTGGAGCAACATCGGGCCGTCGTCGATGAAGCCCATGGACGCTCGAAACGCGCCGATCCCCGAGAGGTCGTCGTCGAGGAACATGCCGCCGAGCGCCTGGTTCGTGGCGCTCGCCTGGAGCAAGGCCGCAATGAGACCGGCCCCGAAGGTCGGCGTGCGCTGGATCAGGGCCGGCTCGTCCGGTTGGAAGAAGCCTGCGATCGAGGCGACCTCGCCCGAGGTGCCGAGGGCCTGGAGCGGGATGCCGCTGAAGTCTTCGAGGAAGACATCGGGGCCACCCGGGGTCTCGAGGTCCAGCACCGTGGCTTCGTATTCGGCGAGCGTGGGCTTGGTTTCGGCCCCGGGCCCGACGCCGCCTCCCTCGAGCAGGATCAAGCCGTCGACCAGGGAGTGGCCGGCGACGACGACCGCCGGGTCGGGATCGAAGTCGTAGGCGACGAAGGTGCTCGACCAGCCCGTGCCCTGCGAATGCCCCCCGATCAGCACCAGTCCGTCGGGGCCCACCACCGCACGGGCGGCTTCGACCAGCAGCTTCCAATCCCGGAAGTACGTGTCGAGACCCCAGTACGCCATGAAGCGGAGGTCGTCCTGCGCCATCAGGGCTGGCGGGCGGAGTCCGTCGCCATCGTCGAGGTCGATCTGGTCGTCGAACACGCCGTTGAGGTTCAGGTCGAGGTCGCCCGGTCCGGGAAAGTCGCCCGTGGGCGTGCGATCCAGATCGGGGAAGTAGAACTGCGCGCCTTCGAAGATCGCGCACGTGTCGGCCGGCGGACTCGTCACGCAATCGGGATCCTGCGCGCCATCGAAGGCGTGAATCGCACCGAGTCGATCTTCGAGCTGGTTGGGCCGGCGGTCGACCGCCCAGACTTCGAGCGAAGCGCCGTGCGCTTGCACCAGGTCGCGCGCCAACGGGTCATAGGTCGAGCCGCCGCCGAGGAAGCCCGGAATCATCACGAGGATCACCTCGCGCGCGGTGGCGTCGTCCGTGTAGGTGCGAATGTAAGAGACGTGGTTCAGGTCCGGAGCGGGTCCGAGCAGGTCGATGATGGGCTGCGCGGTCGCAATCTCTTCGAGCGCCCCGCTCCCCGGAGTGTGGGGCTCGACGTGCCCGGGGATCTGTTCGACCTCTTGCACGATGCTCACACTGGGTGCGCCGGCCGGCAGGCAGCTGCCGTTCGCGGCCGCGTCATCGAGGGTGTCGCAGTCGAGCGGCAGATCGCTTCCGGAGGCCAGCGACCGACAGAAGCGACACCGCGCCGCTCCCGTGGCGCAGCTCCCGAGCTCGTCGGTCGTCGCCGCGTTGCAAGCGGGGAACGCCGCGGCCAGATCGACGCCGCCGCACTTCTTCTCTGCACCCGACTGAAGCTTGTCAGCGGCCTTGGTGGCCTTCGGGTCGTTTGCAGCGGCGGCGAACGCAGCGGCCAGCTCGTCCGCATTCGACGCGGTGGCGAGCGCGTTCTTCTGACTCTTCGTCGCCGCCTTGAAGAGGGTGTCGGTGAGCTTGGTCGTGCGCTTCAGGATCTCGCCCTGGCAGGCGGCGCCCGTCTTGTCGTCGCTCTTGCGGACGATCGCATCGTCGACGAAGAAGCCGAGTAGATCGCCGGCGAGCGCAGCGGTCTCGGTGGTGGCGGCCTGGTTGATCGCTTCGGCGCCGGCGAAGCCGTACGCGGGCGGCATCGCGGGGTCGCAGCTCTTGCCCGCGGCTTTGTCCGTTTTCGCCTGGGCTTTTGCGACCTTGCCCTTCGGATCCGCGCCGATGCACTGGTCAGCGGTGTCGGCTCCGAGCTTGTCCACCTTGCCGGAGGCCAGCGTCTTGATGCAGCTTCCGTTGAGCTTTCCCTGCGCCTTCGCGACGCCCGCTCCCTTGGAGTTCAGGCCGGAGATACATTTCTGCTCGTCCGATGTGAGCTGGGCCTGTGCCGGCGCGGCTCCGAAGACCAGAGCGAGAGTCGAGACGAGAAAAAGACGGTGCATCGAGTGGTTCCTCCGCGAACGCCCGCATGCTACTGGGATGGCGACCCGACTGCGAATCGAAGAGTGTTGGCGGGAATGCGGGAACGGACCGATGCTCCTCGTGTGGAGTGGCTCGATCCCGAACGAGCGATGATCGACGAGAGTGGTCGGCTCGGAGCGAACCAGGTCGCCTCCTGGCGCGAACGTGGTTTCGTGCTCGTCGACGGAGTCTGGCCGGAGGCGACGATCGTGCGAGCGCGCCGGGACGCGCTCGAACGCTTTCCGGCGCCCGGTTCACCGGAAGCGGCTGCGATCACCGATTTCGGGAGCACGGGGCGGATGGCGTTTCCGGCGGAGAGCGCAGTCGTCAACGAGATCGCGTTGCATCCGCGCCTGCTCGCGGTGATGAGCGACCTCCTGGGAGTGCCTGTGGCGGAGCTGCGACTCACACAGGCGGATCTCTGGCCGAAGTATGGGCACGAGGGGCAGACCCGGGGCGAACGCGACAACGACGACCAGCGCATCCATGTCGACTATCCGAACCACACCCTGACACATCCGCCGCGTTGGGAAGCGCCCGAGGCGGTCGAAGCGATCCTGTACCTGTCGGATGTGTCCGAGTGCGGGGGCGCGACCGCGGTGGTGCCTCGCGCAGGGACGGACGACCCGGCGTACCCGTGGCCGATCGTGCAGACTCCGGGAGTCGGCGCCCTTCCGTGGTTGAACGATCGGAGCTCGGCGGAGGCGATGTTGCGTGAGGTCGCGCCCGAAGTCGCGGCCTGGCGCCGGGAACACCTCTACGCGCGAGAGTGTCACGTTCGGTTCCGGGTAGGGACACTGCTGCTCTACCGGCATGACACCTGGCACCGCGGGACCCCGCTCGATCCGGGCACGCTCCGCCTGGCGATGAACCTCACGTTCCGGAAGGCCGCCAGCGAATGGATCAGCGTCCTCCAACCCGGCTGGGCCTGGGCGATGTACCGGCCCTCTCAGCCGATGGAGCGGCTCGTCGCCGAATCGTCGGTGGAGCAGCGGTGCGTGCTCGGCTTCCCGGCGCCGGGGCATCCCTATTGGACTGCCGAAACCGTCGCTGCAGTCGAGGCCCGCTACGGCCCGCTCGGAATGGATCTCGGCCCGTACCTGGCCGCGCTCCGCTAGGCGGCGATCAGGGAGTCGACGCGGGCTTCACGAGGGCGCGAGCTTCGCGAAGCAATTGCTCGGTAGGGAGTCGCACCTTGTAGTCGGGATCGTACGAGCGGAACCGGATCACCCGCGCGGAGTCGACGAGGAAGACTGCGGGCACCGGCAACTGGTGATGGTCGTGTCCGGAGGCCGCTTCGACGTCGATGCCGAACCCGCGCAGCCGGGTGACCTCGGCCTCGTCGAGCTGCCACGCGAGTCCGAACGCACGCGCTGCAGACTGGGAGGCGTCGGACAGGAGCGTGTATTCGATCCCGTCGCTCTCGCGCTTGGCCCGGAGCTTCTCGGGCGCATCTGCGCTCACCGCGAGGATCGTGAAGCCGAGCTTGCGAAGCTCGGGGTCGGCGTCGCGCAGCTCACCGAGCTGCGTACTGCAGTAGGGTCACCACCCGCCGCGATAGAAGACGAGAACGACGGGTTTTTCGCCGGTCAGGTTCGCGAGCGCGACGATTCGTCCCTCGAGCGTCGTCAGCTCGACATCGGGAATCGTGACGCCCACCTCGAGGGGCTTCACCTGCGCGGCGCTCGCGGCGACTCGGGAGTCGCCCGCGGCGAACACGCCGGACGGCAGCAGAGTGACCAGGCAGGCGAGGACGAGCCGGCGCACTACGCGAGGGCTCCCTTCTTCCACGGTCCCTTGATCGCGAACGTGATGCCGGGGGTCTGGGTGTTCACGAAGAGCCATTTTCCATCGGGGCTGAACACGGCACCCGCGAATTCGGAGGTGGTGTACTCGCCCTGGAAGCCGCCGTGCTCGCCGTCGAGGATCACGCGGTTCTGGCAGAAGCGGAACGGTCGGCCGTCGTGGGTGAGACCCTGCAAGAATTGGGAACCGCCGCCGTCCTCGCACAGCAGCAATCCGCCGCCGGGGCTCACGGTCACGTTGTCGGGGCCGTGCGCGACACCGTCGTGGGGCGAGTCGAACACGACTTCGAGCCGTTCGGCGGCGATGTCGTACGCGAAGACCTGGCCGCGCCCGCCAGGGCCGCCATTCGTCGAGACGAAGTAGATGACGCCGTCGCCCGTCCAGCAGCCTTCGAGGCGGTCGAAAGCTGCGCCGCCGCCGCCGAGGCCCTGTTCGAAGACCGCATTCGAGGTGAACGGGTCGGGGTCGGGGTCGGGCACGGGCACCCAGGTGACCGCGAACGAGTCCCCGGTGACGGCCTCGTCCATCGCGCGCCCCGGTTCTCCTGTGATCCCGAGCATCGAGAGTGTGCCCCCCGCCTCGAGTGCACCGGGCACGTTGGGGGTGAACCGATAGAAACCGGCGCCGCCCGCCGGCGGGGTGCCCACGAGCCTCACGTCTTCGGTCTCGTAGACGTCGCCGCGCACCGGGTCTACTGCACACGCTTCGTGGCGGAACCGTCCCATGTCGCGCAGCGGAACCGCGCTCGCCGCGCCTGTGGCCGGAACTTCGAACACGTAGCCGTGCTTCTCTACGAGGTTGCCGCCCATGTCCGCTCCGGCCGTCGTCTCCTCGCAGGTCAGCCATGACCCCCAAGGCGTCGGGCCGCCGGCGCAATTCATCAGCGTGCCGGTCACGCTCGCGTAGGACCGCGTCATCTCCTTCTTCTTCACGTCGAAGTGCAGCGTCGTCGTGCCGCCGGCGGCGCTCGGGTCGTACGTCGGTGCGCCCGGGGCGAAGACGCCGTCGGTGGTGCTCCGCTCGTGGTTCCGGACGAGAATCACTTCATTGCGATCCGTGCCGACGACCGCCATTCCGTCGTGGCGGTCGGGCGTCGGCGTCCCGTCGTCGAGGAGGTCTCCCGTCCAGCCGAAGCTCCAGCAGCGAAACCCCTTCGGCAGATAGAGAAGGACGGTGTCGGTCGATCGGTCCACGCACGGGTACAACTCGCCGTAGTCGCGGTTCTGGGACATCGCCCCGGCGCGTTCGGCGAGGGTGAGGAACGGCGCGCCCAAAGCGGCGGCGCTTGCGGCGCTGGCCGCACCACTGAGAAATCGGCGTCGGGTCCAGTCGGGCATGGGGGCAGTATGTGACTCGTACCGGATCTGGGCAAATCGCCGCTGACCGGGGCGCCGCGAAACTGGGCAGGATCGATTCGCTGGCGCTCCGGACGACTCCGCAGGTAGGATCCGCCCGTTGGAAGGATTCGACGCCGCGCTCGACGCCGCACTGCGACCGTGGGCCGACGGGCTCTCGGCGGTGGTGTTCTACTCGGTTCCGGTGGCCGGCGCGGATGTGCCGCTCGTCGTCGTCTGGTTGGTGACCGCGGCGGTCTGGTTCACGCTGTCGTTCCGGTTCGTGAATCTACGCGGCTTTCGGCACGCCCTCGATCTCGTGTTCGGCCGGGTCGGCGGGCAGCGCAGCGAGGATCCGAGCCGAAGCGAAGTCGGGGAGGTGTCCCACTTTCAGGCGCTGGCCACCGCAGTCTCGGGGACCGTCGGAATCGGAAACATCGGCGGGGTCGCGGTCGCGATCTCCCTCGGTGGGCCGGGTGCCGCGTTCTGGCTCGTCGTTGCGGGCGTGCTCGGCATGTCGACCAAGTTCGTCGAGTGCAGTCTCGGGGTCATCTACCGGAGCGAGGGCCCGGACGGGCGCGTCTCGGGCGGGCCGATGTACTACCTCGAGCGCGGACTGGCGGAGCGCGGGCTGCGGCGGCTGGGTCGCGGCCTCGGTCTCTTCTACGCCGCCGGGCTCGTCATCGGGTGCCTTGGCATCGGCAACATGTTCCAGTCGAATCAGGCGTTCGTGCAGCTCGTGGGAGTGACCGGGGGGGACTCGAGCTGGCTGGCGGACAAGGGTTGGTTGGTCGGCCTTGGGCTCGCCCTCCTCGTCGGGCTCGTGATTCTCGGGGGCATTCGCTGGATCGCGGCGGTCACGTCGAGACTCGTGCCGTTCATGGCGGTCCTGTACCTGGCCGGCACGACCGTGATGCTCTTCCTGAATCGTTCGGCCCTCGACGACGCACTGCTCTTGATGGTCCGCGAGGCGTTCACCGGCCCAGCGGCGACCGGAGGGTTCCTCGGGGCGATGATCATCGGGTTCCAGCGGGCCGTGTTCTCGAACGAGGCGGGGATTGGTTCGGCGACCATCGCCCACGCTGCGGTGAGAACCCGCGAGCCGATGACCGAGGGATTCGTGTCGCTGCTCGAGCCTTTCATCGACACAATCGTCATCTGCTTCGCAACGGCCCTCGTGATCGTGACGACCGGGATCCTGGCCCCCGGGTTTCATGAGGGTCTCGGCGGCGTCGAGATGACGTCGAAGGCGTTCGAGCGAAACGTGGCCTGGTCGCCCATCCCCTTGGCGGTTGCGGCGACACTCTTCGCGCTGTCGACGATGATCTCGTGGGCGTACTACGGCCTCAAGGGTTGGACGTACCTGTTCGGCGAGGGGGCGCGGATCGAAGCCGTGTTCAAGCTCGTCTTCTGCGTCTTCGTGGCGCTCGGCTGCACGCTCCAGCTGGACGCCGTGCTCGACTTCTCGGACGCGATGGTGTTCGTCATCTGCGTTCCGAACATCCTGGGCCTGTATCTGCTCGCACCGGTCGTCCGGCGCGAGCTCGCCGCGTACCAGGGCCGACTCCGTTAGCCCCGATCCGCCATTCGGTTCCGCAGCTCAAGGCCCGCATTGAAGTGCCTCTGTCCGCGTACTTGCCTTGAGTGCCCACAGCCAGGTCGCTCCCGTGGGGCAACCCTCGAAGGGTAAGGAAAGGGTCGATCCGAGCCCGCATCCAAGGTTGAGTGCTGGTCGTCAGCGCGGCGAGTGGCTCTCGACGCACGACGGTCCGTGGGGCTCGAGGTCGATTGTGTTCCGACGAACTCGGGCACGCCGGCACGGCTTCCGTGGGGGCTCGGTGGGAGAGGCCCATGACTTCCTGCTACGAGACTGGACTCATTCGTGGGGCTTGACAGAGTCCAAACATAGCCCTATTCTACTCTCTTATGCGTCGATCAATCCAACCCGAACTCCCGCTCCACCGCGGCACCTGGGGTGGGCGGCGTCCCGGGGCCGGCCGGAAGCCGGGACCGAACCCGGCCGTGCGGCATCGCGAGCGCGAACGGTTCGCTGGACGATTCCCGTGCCACGTGACGCTGAAGGTTCAGAAGGGCCTGCCGTCCCTCCGGACGAAGCGCGTCGTCCGGGAGATCGAGCAGGCGCTTGCCCCCGCCTGTGAGCGGGGATCGTTCCGGATCGTCCACTACTCGATCCAGAGCGACCACGGACACTTCATCGTCGAGGCGAGCGGCCGCGAGGCGCTCGGGCGCGGCATGAAGTCCCTGGCGGCCCGTTTCGCACGAGCCGTCAATCGCGCTCTCGCAAGGAGAGGCCCCGTGCTCGCCGGGCGGTATCACCTCCGTGTGCTGCGCTCCCCGCGCCAGGTACGGAACGCGCTCGCCTACGTGCTGCTCAACGCGCGCCGCCACCTCGCGAAGCGCCGCGGGCGATCGGCCGTGCGGGGCGACCCGCTCGACCCGGCGTCGTCCGCTCGGGGGTTCGATGGCTGGGCCGGCCAGCGAAGGGCCCCCGCGAGAGGAACCCCGCTCGTCGCACCACCCCGCACGTGGATGCTGCGCGTCGGCTGGCGGCGGCACGGGCCGATCTCACCGGCAGAGATACCGGGACTCGCGTGACCGGCGGCCTTCGCCGTGCGTCACGACTCCCCATTTCCAACCTCTCCCGGTTGCTCTCCGCCTGCTCGTCTCGGATGGCACGAAGCGATACGCCTCGGTGCGAGCTCTCGGCGTGTCGTCAAAAGACGAATCGGGGTTGGGACTCGGTGAGTGGCCTCGGCTAGGGCGTCTCCGCTCGATCGAAGAAGCGGCGGTCGTCGCTCTTGCGGGCGGGAGCGACGAATCGGGACTCCCAACACCGCCCGAGGTCGTTGCGGAGTTGGACGACCACACTCGGGTCTTGTGAGAGGGGAAGGCTCGGGATCTCGCGCGCCTTGGCGGTCAGCTTCGTGCGTGCCTTCGTGCCGATCTGGAGCCGATCGAATGTCCCCGGAGTCCCGTTGCCTTTGAACCGGAGTCGCTTCGAGTTCTCGGACCACTCCGGTCCGACGGGCGCCGAGGTTTCGAACGCGAGCGTCGCAGCGCTCGAGCTGTCGTCGTAGAGACACAGGTGGTAGTCGGTGCCGCCGAGGTCGCCGGGCGGGGCGGGGCCCGCCTGCTTGCCTTTGCGCCACTGCCATTGCAGTCGGTCCTTCCCCGGCTTGGATCCCCGCTTGAGCTTCAGTTTCGACTTCGCGTTCGAAGCTTCGCAGCCGGTGTCGGGCACGGCGGGGCATCCCGTCACGGTCGGCTCGGTCTGGCAGAACGCATCGCAGCCATCGCCCGGAACGGTGTTGCCGTCGTCACAGGTTTCCGGGCTCACCACGCTGCCGTTTCCGCAGACGTCCTCGAGCTGACACGCGGCGTCGCATCCGTCGCCGGAGAGCGTGTTGCCGTCGTCACAGGCTTCCGGTGCCGTGACGATCGAATCCCCGCAGAACGTTTCGGCTCCGAAGATCGTCGCGGTGACCTGATACTCCCCCGCGCCCCCGACGCTTCGCGCCAACGCGTACCACGTGCCGGCCGGCGGATCGACCGTGCGGCACACTTCGAACTGCGTCAGGGACTCCGACGTGCAATCCCGATCGGCGAGGGTCGGGATCGCGCCGAAGCGCAGCCAGAGATCGAAGTCTTCGAGCCCGTCGTTCTGACCATTGAGCGTGACGCGCAGCTCCTCGGCTCCCACGGGCACCTCGAAGCTGTGCAACAACTCGGACCCCGCGCCGGACGCTGCGAGAACGCCCTCGAACCCAAGGACCTGGACATCCGGGTCGCCGACCTGCGGGAGTGCGCCGCAGCTCGTCTGTGCGAGGTCTGCGCCTGCCACGCTGGCCACCCAGCTGGCGTAGTTGGCCACGTTCGTGTCTCCCGCGAAGTCTTCTCCGGTGCACGGGAAGAGACCGAATGAAGTCACGCCCGCGACCACGGTCTGCCCGTCCTCGAGGGTGAACATCGGGCCGCCCGAATCGCCGGGGCACGTATTGGAGTCGGTTCCGGGTGCGCCGAAAGGCGGCGTGAAGTCCCAGCAGACGAACTGGGCGTCGCTGGCGCTGGGCGCGCATGAGGTGGTCACGACTTCGCCTCGTCGCTTGATGCCGGATCCGATGTCGAGCAAGTCGTTCACGGTGCCGAACCCGACGATCGTAGCCGACGTGCTGAACGGCGGCGGCGTGGCGGCGAGCGGGCTGGGGCGGATCCCGTCGATGGGGCCCAACAGTGTGATCACCGCGATGTCGTTCGCCGCGCTCGGGAAGTCGATGAAACTCGGGTGCGGAGTGACCTGGCCGACCGAGTACACCCCCTGGTGCTGCAGGAATACTTCGTACTCACTTTCGGTCGGGTCGCACGTGTCTCCGTTCTCGTCGCACACGCAATGCGCGGCGGTCAGGAATGTGCTGCAACCGACCATCACTCCGCTGCAGTTCAGGCGCCCGTTGGTGTCCAGCAGCGCTCCTGCCGTCGGAAAATCGCTCGACGAGATGCCGTTGAAGATGCGGGGCTGGAGTTCCTGGCCGAAGGCAGGGACGCCCACCCCAAGAACGAGGAGAGCGCAGGCCGCGAGCCGGAGGGCCCAGCGTGCGAGTGCGCGGGGGAGGATCGAGAGTCGGTCGCTGAGTCTTGCCACCCGGGGAGCGTACCGGATGGCCCTCCTGTGTGGGATCCCGGTTCCGCGAGACTCAAGGAGCGGAGCGGTCCACGAAGCGTCCGTCGTCACTCTTCGAGGCCGGCGCCTCGTAGCGACCTTCCCAGCACGTGCCCAGGTCGTTCCGGATCTGGAGCCGAACCTCGCCGTCCTGGGTGACCGGCAAGTCGGGGAGCGCGATTCCCTTGCCCTTCGCCTTCAGCTTCAACTTCGATCCGGCGCGGACCTTCAGCTTCTTGAGCTGGCCCGGTCCGCCGGTGCCCTTGAATTTCAACCCTTTCGAGTTGGCCGACCACAGCGGACCGGCCGGGGCCGCCGCTTCGAGCGCGAGTGTGGGTGCACCCGCCACCTCGTCGTAGAGGCACAGCCGATAGTTCGTGCTGTCGAGCGGATCTCCGAAGTCGGTGGCGCCGAGCGGGACAGCCTTCCAGGTCCACGTCAGCTTGTTCTTCTCAGGCGTCTTGCCGCGCTTGAGGGCCAGCTTCGAGCCGTTCGCTTGCGGGGGCTCGCACGTTTCGTCCGGAAGGACGGGGCAGCCTCCGGAGGCGAGCTCGAGCTCGCAGGTCGCACCGCAGCCATCGCCACCGGCGGTGTTGCCGTCGTCGCACTGCTCGGGGCTCTCGAGCGCGCCGTCCCCGCAGGCCGCATCCGGCTGACAGGTCGCGCTGCAGCCGTCGCCGGGGATCGTGTTGCCATCGTCGCATCCCTCGGGCAGCTGGATGACACCGTCGCCGCAGATCACTCCTTCTGCCTGACAAGTCGCGTCGCAGCCGTCGCCGTCGAGTGTGTTGCCGTCGTCACACGTCTCGCTGCCCTCGATCACGCCGTCGGCGCAGACGGGTTCGAGCTGGCAGAGCGCGTCGCAACCATCGCCGGCGTTCGTGTTCGAGTCGTCGCATATCTCTCCGGCTCCCACGACGCCGTCGCCGCAAGTCGCTTCGGTGAAGACCGTGGCGGTCACCTGGTAGTCGCCCGCGCCCTGCCAGCTGCGCGCCATCGCATACCACGTGCCCGGAGCCGGGTCGGCGAAGGTGCACACTTCGAATTGGCTGGCCGCCTCTGAGGCGCAATCGCTCGAACCGACGGCCGGAGGCGAGCCCAGTCGAACGAAGAGGTCGAAGTCCGCGCTGCCGTCGTCCTGACCGTTCTGGACGACGCGGAGTTCGCTCGCGCCGGCGGGAACCGAGAAGCTGTGCACCGACTCGGCGGCGGTCGCGGCGAGAGTGCCGGAGAAGCCTTCGACCTGGACGCCCGGTTCTCCCACCTGGGGAAGGGCGCCGCAGCTCGAGTTCGCGAGGTCGGCTCCGGCGATGCCTGCGACCCAGCCCGCGTAGTGAGTGACGTTGGTGTCGCCGCTGAAGTCATCGGCGGCGCACGGACCGATCCCGAACGACGTGACGCCAGCGATCACGAGGGTGCCGCCTTCGTCGGTGAAGAGCGGGCCCCCGGAGTCGCCGGGGCAGGTGTTGGAGTCTGTGCCCGGAGGGCCCGAAGGCGTGTCGTAGTCCCAGCAGACGAGCTCCGTGTTGCTTGCGCCGGGTCCGAGCTCGAGGCGGCAGTCGGCCGTCACGATCGCCCCTTGGCGCTTCAAGCCGGAGCCGGTCTGTGGGGTGTCGCTGACCGTCCCGAAGCCGACGATCGTTCCGGCGCTTCCGAATGTGGGAGACACGCTGGCCAAGGGAGTCGGCGAGACTCCGTCGGCCGGACCGGAAAGCGTTACAACGGCGATGTCGTTCTGGAGCGTCGCAGAGATGTAGTCCGGATGCGGAGTGATCTGGCTGACCGAGAACAGGCCCTCGTGCTGCAGGAAGACCTGGTGCGACCCCTCATCGGGGTTGCACGTCGCGCCGTTCCCAACGCAGACGCAGTGGGCGGCGGTGAGAAAAGTCTGGCAACCGACGAGGGTGCCGGTGCAACCCTGAAAGCCGTTGATCAGCAGCGCCCCGGTCGAGGGGTGGCCGTGGGTCGAGACGCCGTTGGCGATGCGCGCCTGGCGCGGCGGCTCGCCGGCAGCCGCCGGCAACGTGAGGCAGAGGAGGGCGATGAGGAGGATGCGTGCGATGTAGGTCACGCCCCCCATATCGGGACAGCGTGTGGCCATCTTGATACGCAACGAGGCGGCAACTTCGTCGCGTTGCCAAGGCTGCGAGTTAGGCGCGTCTCATTTGATAGTCGCCCGCATCGTCGACGGTGGCCTCCCAGTCGGGGTAGACGACGATCGTGGTGAAGCGCTCCTCGATGATCGCGGGCCCGGCCACGGCGTGACCGGGTGCGAGGTCGGCTCCCCGATGCACGGGGGTCTGCGAAAAACCTCGGCCGAGGTTCGCCGGCCGATGGCCGCTCGCCGCGGCGACGGACCGCGGAGCGGTGCGTCCCGATTCGAGCGGGGGAGTTGGGACCGGCGCCCACGTCTGGAGGCGCACCCCGGTCAGCTCGGGCGGCTCGGTGGGCCGATCGTGTCCGTACTCCTCCCGGTGCAGCGTATGAAATCGCGACACGAGTTCGGCGCGCAGTCCGTCCGTGACGAAGTCGAGCGCAGGCTTGCCGGTGGTCTGCTGTGCCTCGACGGCCAGGGACCAGTTTTGGCCGGGATACCGAACGTTGGCCTGAAAGCGGAACCGGATCTCGGCGGGGTCCTGTCCCGCTTCTCCGAGAAACTCGAGCGCTCGTTCCGCGAGTTCGGACCAGAGCTCGCGCGCGCGGTCGACCGGAGCCTCGGCCAGCGGCGCGAGGAGCGATCGCTCCTCGTCGAGGCCGGGTCGCGCGGCCAGAGTTCCCACGGCCGAAAAGGCAGGAGAAGTGCGCGGCACCCAGACCCGCTCGATGCCGAGTTCCTCGGCCTGGACCCCCGCGAAGACCGGGCCGTTGCCACCGTAGGCCAGCATCGCGAGACCGCGCGGGTCGGTTCCCTTGTCGGCGGTCGAGCGTCGGACCGCCTGGGTCATGTTCGCGTTGACGACCCGCCAACAGTCGAATGCGGCCTCCTCGACACTGCAGTCGAGCGGGCCAGCGACGTGTTCGCGGAATGCTTCGTGGACGCCCTTGCGCGTGAGTCGAAAACGTCCCCCGGCGAACTCGGCGTCATCCGACAGGAGGCCCAACACCAGGTTCGCGTCCGTCACGGTGGGGCGCTTGCCGCCGCGGCCGTAGCAAACGGGCCCGGGGTCGGCGCCCGCGCTGGCAGGCCCGACGGCCAGTCGTCCCCCGGCGACATGACAGAGGGAACCGCCGCCGGCGCCCAGCGTTTCGACGCTCACCATCGGGAGCCCCAGGACGTATCGGTGATGCCAGTTCCAGCCCGGCTGCGCGGGCGCGGTTCCGTTTCGGACCACCGAGACGTCGTAGCTCGTGCCGCCCATGTCGACGCACAGCAAATCCGGCTCGTCTTTCGCGCGCCCGAAACGCGCACTGCCGATCACGCCCGCAGCGGGCCCCGAGGCGAGGACGCGCACCGGAGCCTCCGTCAGGTAGCGGCGGGTCATCACGCCACCACTCGACTGCATGACGAGGAGATCGCTCGCGAGGCCCGCTTCGCGGAGGCGTGCGCCAAGAAGTTCGAGGTATCCGCTGACCCGCGGTCCGATGTAGGCGTTCACCACAGTGGTCGAGGTGCGCTCGAACTCTGGCGCCTTCGGCATCACCCTGTGAGAGAGCGAGAGAGGGATCGTAGGGAGCATCTCCCGGACGAGTTCCGCAAGGCGTTCCTCGTGGACTGGATTGACGAACGAGAACAGCGTCGCGATCGCGATCGACTCGACACCCTGGGCCGCGAGGCGCGAGATGGCCCGGCGGGCAGCGTCCTCATCGAGGGGCTCGCGAATGCTCCCGTCGAACAGCACGCGTTCGGGTACACCGAGGCGGCGTCGGCGCGGGACGATCGGGGTCGGCGGTTCGAGGCGGACGTCCCAGATGTCCTCCTTGAAGCCGCGTCGCAGCTCCAGTTCGTCGCGGAAGCCGTCCGTCGTGAGGAGGCCGGTGACGGCGCCGCTCATCTCGATCAGCGTGTTGTCGCCGACCGTCGTGGCGTGTACGAGCGCGTCGAGCCTTTGCAATAGCTCGCGGACGGTCAGGCCTTCGCCCGCGGCGAGACGTTCGATCCCGTCGAGCACGGCCTGCGAGCGATCGTCGGGTGTGGAGAGAGATTTCTCCACGACGACGGCACTCGAGTCGTCCTTCTGCAGGACGAAATCGGTGAACGTGCCGCCGATGTCGATACCGAGTCGCCAGCCCATCAGTCGGATTTGCTCGCGACGCGCGCCCGCAGTTCTCGGGTCGCTTCCGAGTCGACGGCGAGATCTCCCGCCTCGGCGCTACCCGTCAGCACGACACCGTAGCGTTCGCGCGCCGCGGCGAGGCTCACGTACTCGTCGAGGACGTCCTCACAGACCGCCGCGGGGTCGCGTAGCAGCGCACTCTCGAAGCCGCCCCCTCCGCCGTACTGATACGCGGTGACCGCGCCCGCCGGGAGCGGAGCCGCAACGGCATTCTCGATCACGTACTCGTCGGATGTGCCGACGAGGAATCGGTTCGAGTAGGGGCCGGCGTCGTCTCCCCCGCAGAGGCCGCGCAGCGGGTGACGCTTCGAAACCATCCACGCCACCGCGGTGCAGGGTTCGAGGATCTGCTTCACGTTGCGAGTGCCCGGCTGGCCGCGCCAGCGGCCGGCGCCGCCGCTGTCGGCAGTCATCTCGCGGGAGAGGTTGACCACAGGGAACCGGCTCTCGGCCTCCTCGGCGGCCGCCAGGATGAGGTTGCCGAGCCCGCTGCACATGGCGCCCCAGCCGTCGATGCCGCGGGTCGCCGATGCATCGGACGCGCGCACATCGACGCCCTGGTCCATCCACATCTGTCCCGCCGCGTCTACGCCGACGACCGCGTTGGGCATGCCGAGCTTGTAGACCTGTGGCGAAGAGCGCTCGGGTAGAATCCCGGAGAGCGCGATGCAGATCGCCTCGCCGACCTCGACCGCCGGGTGGAACGCGCCGAGGGCCGCGGGTTTGCCGGACGGGGGCTGCAGGATGGAGCCCTCGGGGACGATCATCTCGACCGCGTCGAAGAGCCCCTCGTTCTTCGAGAGCGTCGGATCGACCATCGACGCGAGCTGCGCCATCGCGTAGCCGCGGGTGTTCGAGAACGTGTTCCACACGCAGACGAGCTCCGGCCGAGCGTCACTGCCGGAAAGGTCGACGGTGAGCTGGTCCTCGCGCACACGGCAACACACGTGCACGTGGACGTCTTCGTGACCCTGTGTGTCGTGGTCGATCCACACGTCGGCTTCGTAGTCGCCGTCGGGCCATTGGGAGACCTCGGCACGGAAGCGACGTTCCGTCTCGGCGATGTTCCAGTCGATCGCCGCGCGCACGGTGTCTGCGCCGTAGCGGCTGATCAGCTCGCCGATGCGAGCGACCCCGAGCTGGACGGCCGAGATCATCGCTGCGATGTCGCCCGCGAACGACGGCATGCGGTTGTTGCGCGCGAGCATTTCGAGCACGTCGTGCCGGGGCTCGCCCCGCTTGACCAGCTGGAGGTACGGAAGGATCAGACCCTCTGCCTGAAGTTCGAGCACGTCGACCGAGAAGCCACCGGGATCCTTGCCGCCGGTGTCGCCCTGGTGCGCTTGCAGCGCCTGGATCGCGACGATCTCGCCGTCGGCGTCGAACACTGGCGCATACACGTTGTAGTCGGGGAGGTGCCCGCCGCCGGCTTCTGGATCGTTGCCGACGAAGACGTCGCCCGGTCCCCAATCATCGCGCTCCTGAAACTCGAGTCCGTATCGCACCGAGAGCGGCGAGATGAACAAGAGCTGCGGTATCCCGACCGAGACTCCCGCGAGCCGGCCCTGGCCGTCGAGGACGCTGGCGTTGCGCTCGTTCGACTGGTTGATGATGGCCGAGGACGCGCAGCGCCCGAGGTGGGTGGCGACCTCGTAGCAAGTGGTCTCGAGCGCGCCGCGCAGGATCGAGCCCGTCACGGCGTCTATCGAGGTACCGCTGGCGAGCGGTGGCCGCCGTGCCACGAGCCGACGATTGAGTTCGAACGTCATTCCGCCTCCCGCCACGTTCCTGGGTTCCGGGAGAGTCTAGGATGAGACAGATTGACGTGAAGTGTCTCATTCGACATTCTTGCGGTCTGCGATGACCGCCGCCATCCCTGCCAGAAGCTCGGATCCCCGGGAGCGGACTCGCGCCCGGATCCTTGCCGGCGCCTCCGCGGCGATCGCGCGTCACGGCCTGGCCAAGCTCGACATGGCAGATGTCAGCTCGAGCGCCGGAGTCTCGCGCGGCACCCTCTATCGCTACTTCCGGGGCCGGGAGGATCTGCTGGCAGCGCTTTCGGTGCACGAGAGCCTGCGCTTCTGGGAACACTGCATCGAAGGTTTGCGCGAGGCGCCCTCCGACGAGGATCGGCTTCGTGGGCTGCTGCTTCGCGCGACCCGCCAGGTCTCCGAGCATCCCGCGTTGCAGCGCCTGCTCGAGACGGATCCCGCTCTCGTCCTCGGTGCTGTCCAGCGACAGTTCCCGACGATCCGCGAACAGCTGCGCGAAGTCTTTGCCCCTCTGCTGGGGTCGACGGCGGTCGTGACCGGTGGCGTCGTCGAGTTGGACCAGCTCGTCGACTGGCTGACCCGCCTGCTCATCACGGTCTTCTTGATTCCGGGCGAACGCACCGAGACCGAGCGAGGCCTGGAGGCGCTCTTCCGGTTGCTGACTGTCGACGAAGCCGGACTGCGCGGCTCGAGCGCACTGTGAGCCCGACCCCGCTGCCGCTCCCGGCTGTCGGCCGGATCCCGCTGCCGCTCCCGGATGGCTGGTTCCAGGTCGCGTACTCGAGCGAGCTGATCGCGGGCGGAGAGCTGGTTCGACTCGGGTACTTCGGTACGGAGCAGGTGGCTTGGCGCGGAGAGGATGGTGTCGCGCGGGTGTTCGATGCGCACTGCCCGCACCTCGGCGCGCACTTCGGCCACGGCGGCACGGTCGTCGGGAATCACCTGCGCTGTCCGTTTCATCACTGGGAGTTCGCAGGGGACGGCCGCTGCGCGAGGATTCCGTATGCCAAGAAGATTCCGCCGCTCGCGCGAGTACGGGCGTGGCCCGTCATCGAGCGAAACGGGCTCGTCATGGTGTGGTTCGACAAACAGGGCCGCGCGCCCTCCTTCGAGATTCCCGAGGTGCCCGAGTTCGGTTCTTCGGAGTGGACCGACTACTCCAGCCACGAATGGACCGTTCGCAGCTGTGCGCAGGAGCTCGCCGAGAATTCCGTCGATCCGGCGCATTTTCGCTACGTGCACCGGACGGCGGCCGTCCCGCGTGCCGAGGCCCGCGCCGACGGGCCCTGTCTCCATGTCGACATGGAGTACCCAATCGCCACGGGTGAGGGAGGTGTGGTGAATGGGGACATCGAGATCACGACCTGGGGCTTCGGTTTCGGGGTCACTCGATTTCGGGGCATCGTCGATACCACCGTCGTCGTGACCGGCACCCCGTTCGATGAGGGTCGCGTCCACAATCGGCTCAACTTCATGGTGCGCAAGCTGGAGAGCGAAGAGGCGACGGCGGGGCTCGGGCGTGCGTTCGTCTCCGAGATCACCCGGCAATTCGCGGAGGACCTCCCGATCTGGGAGAACAAGGCGCACTGGGAGCGGCCGGTGCTCTGCGACGGGGACGGCCCGATCAACGTGCTCCGACAGTGGGCGAAGCAGTGGTACTGACGTGACGAAGCCGGTTCTGCTCTCCCCGGAGTTCAACGCCGACCCGCTGCCCGGCTATCGAGAGGCGCGTCGCTGTCCGGTCGCGCACGACGCGCTGCTGGACTCGGTCTTGATCTCCCGGTACTCGGATGTGCTCGCCGCGTTGCGCGACCCCGAGACGTTCTCGTCGGAGATGTCGGCGGCGTCGATCGGCCAACAGCGGCCACTGATTCCGTTGCAGGTCGATCCCCCCCGGCAGACCCGATTTCGCCGCATCCTCGACCCGCACTTCTCGCGGCGACGAATGCAAGCGCTCGAACCCGATGTGCGCGCGCTCGTGAACGGTCTGATCGACTCGTTCGAACGCGAAGGGCGCTGTGAGTTCAACGCGGCGTTCGCGGTGCCCCTGCCGTGTACCGTGTTCCTGCAGTTGATGGGCCTTCCGCAGAGCGATCTCCCCGAACTGCTCGCCCTCAAGGACGGCATCATCCGGCCGGAGGCGGACAGTCCGGAAGAGGGGCAGGCGCTCCGGGAAGCGACCGGCACGCGCATCTACGCGTATTTCGAGCGACTCCTCGACGAACGCCGCCGGAAGCCGCGGGACGACTTGATGACCTGGTTTCTCAGTGCCGAACTCGACGGCGATCGACTCAGTCGCGAGGAGATTCTCGACATCTCGTACCTGTTCCTGCTGGCGGGACTCGACACGGTGACCGCTACGCTGGGCTGCTCGGTCGCGCATCTGTCTCGGAATCCCGGAGAACGCGCGCGTCTCGTCGCCCAGCCCGGGCTCTGGCCCGCCGCGGTCGAGGAGTTGCTGCGCCACGAGACGCCCGTGCCAGTGGTGGTCCGGGTGGTCACTCGAGATACGACGTTCGCAGGCTACGAGCTCAGTGCCGGCCAGAGCGTCTTGCTCCTACTCGGGGCCGCCGACACCGACCCTCTCGAGTTCGAGGCGGCCGACGACGTTTCGTTCGAGCGCGAGACGAATCGGCATCTCGCATTCGGCGGCGGGCCCCATCGCTGTCTGGGATCGCATCTCGCCCGCATGGAGCTGCGGGTCGCCCTCGAAGAACTCCACCGCCGCATTCCGGACTACGAGATCGCCGCCGGTGAGGAGCCTCGCTGGGGTGGTGGAATTCGCGAGGTCCAGTACCTGCCACTCGTGTTTCCGCTCGCGACGTGAGAGTTCGAGTCGACGGAGTACGCTGTGTCGGGCACGGCCGCTGCTACGAGATCGCCGAAGAAGTGTTCGGCGAGGACGAGCGCGGACATTGCGTCGTCCGGCTCACCGGCGTTCCGCCGGAGCTGCAAGCGAAAGCCCGCCAGGGCGCCGCCAACTGTCCCGAACGGGCGATCGAAGTCGACGACGAGGCTGCGAGCTAGAAGAAGACGCCCGCCCGCTCTTCCAGACCGCGCGCGATCAGTCCACGCATCGCATCCTTCACGACGCCGACACGCTCTTCCACCGCGGCGTCTTCTTCGTGCGTATCACCCTCGAACGACAGCGGTTCGCCGAAGTGTACGTGGTACTTCACCGGGAGCGCGGCGGCGGAGCCGAGCGGGCCGAACCAGGGCTGCGTGATGGTGATCGGGAATGAGGGCAGGCCCAAGCGGCGACCGAAGTCCTCGAGATTCGCGAACCCGGGTTGCTGCTCCTCGGAACCGACGATTCCGACCGGAACGATCGGGGTTCCGGTCGCGAGCGCGAGGCGCATGAAGCCGAGGCCGAAGCGCTGCAACTCGTAGCGCTTTCGAAACGGCTTGTTTGCGCCGCGGGCACCCTCCGGAAAGACCATCACGCACTCGCCGTCCTCGAGCATGGCGATGCAGTTCTCGGGTGTGCCGACCATCGTGCCGAGCCGAGCCGCCGACAGGCCGACCCAGGGCATCCGCCAGAGAAAGTACTCGCCCATGCCGCGGGCCAGCCGAGGCGGCTCGGCATCGAGCAGCATCGACATCGAGAGCATCGCGCCGTCGTACGCGAACTGTCCGGCGTGATTCGAGATCAGGAGCACCGGGCCCGGGGGCACGTTCTCGATGCCGTGGGTCTCGACGCGGAAGTAGTAGCGGTAGAGGAGGGCGGCGGGCAGCAGGAGGCGCTTCGCGGCATCCGGATGGAACCCCTGCGGGTCGTAGCCGAAGCTGTTGAGCCGCAGGGGCGCGGTCGAGAGAGCTTCTGCGAGCTCCTGTTCGAGCTCGCGCCAGGGAGGCGTGAACGCTCCGGAGATCCGGCCGACGAGGGCGCTCAGTGTGTCGAGAGGCTCGGGCATTCGGGAGAGGCTAGCTTGCCCACGGAGTTCAGCATGAGGCGGGCAAGATGACTCGAGCGACGACGACGGCAGGCGAAGTCACAGGGCGGGAAAAGAACGGGGCCCTCCTGTTCGCCGGGATCCCGTACGCGGCGCCGCCGGCCGGGACACGGCGCTTCCGGCCGCCCGAGCCGCACGAGGGCTGGCAGGGCGTTCGCGACGCGACGCGCTTCGGGCCCGCCGCGCCGCAGCTGCCGGGAGAAGGCCTGACGTCGACGCCGAACGTGCGTTGGGACGAGGACTGTCTGACCCTGAACGTCTGTACCCCGCGCCTCGACGACGAGCGCCGTCCGGTCCTCGTGTGGGTTCATGGGGGCGCGTTCCGAACCGGGCAGGGCGGGATCCCGTGGTACAGCGGTATCTCGTTCGCGCATCGGGGCGTCGTGACCGTGAGCCTCAACTATCGGCTCGGCGGGCTGGGGTTTGCGTCACTCGGCGCGCTCGGAGGCAGCGAGTTCGCCAGCTCGGGCATGAACGGAATCCTCGACCAGATCGCCGCGCTCGAGTGGGTGCGCGACAATATTGCGGCCTTTGGCGGCGATCCCGAGCAGGTCACCGTCGCCGGGGAGTCGGCGGGCGGGATGAGTGTCGGCGTGCTGCTCGGGTGTCCCGCTGCGAGCGGGCTCTTTCGGGCGGCGATCCCGCAGAGCGGCGCTGCGCACAATGTCGCGAGCGCACAACAGGGGGAAGAAGTCGCGGCGCAATGGGCCGATTTGTTGCGCGCAGACGATGTGGCGGCACTTCAGGCGCGCTCGGTCGCGGAGTTGCTCGACGCGCAGGCGCTGGTCGAGAAGCAGTCGGCGGCGCTCGGCGATCCGAATGGCGGCGGCGGGATGCCGTTCCGGCCGGTGGTCGATGGGCGGGTGTTGCCGGAGCCACCGCTCGAGGCGATTGCCGCGGGTTCGGCGGCGGGTGTCTCCGTGATGATCGGGACGAACCTCGATGAGACCACGCTGTTCGGGATGCCGGACCTCGACGAGGCCGCGCTCGAACGGCTCGTCGCGCGCCACGGCGTCGAGCCTGCGACGACGATCGAGACCTATCGCGCGAACCGCCCGAGTGCGAAACCCAGTGAACTCGCCGTAGCGGTCACGACCGACCACATGTTCCGGATTCCGGCTGTGCGCCTCGCAGAAGCCCATGCCGGGGCTGGCGGTGACGCGTGGATGTATCTCTTCAGCTGGCGCTCGCGGGCGTACGGCGGGCGCCTTGGCGCGACGCATGCGCTGGAGATCCCGTTCGCGTGGAACAACCTCGACAAGCCGGGAGTGGCGCCGCTGCTCGGCGAAGGGCCCACGCCCCAGCCGCTCGCCGACGCGATGCACGCCGCGTGGACTGCGTTCGCGCACCACGGCGATCCGAACTGCGACGCTCTGCCGAGCTGGGAGCGCTATTCGCCCAAGAACCGTGCGGTGATGGAACTCGGGGAGCGGGTCGGCTCTCTGGCCGACCCGGCTGCGGACGAGCGCGCGCTCTGGGAGAGGGTCCGCTAGTCGGCCCCCTCCCAGTCTGCGCTGCTAGAACAGGTCGAAAGCGATCCGCAGGGCGACGTACGCCGCAAAGCCGACGTCGTCGCGCTCGAGCTCACCGACCGCCCAGTCGTGCCCGTCGAGCGGCACGCGGCCGCTCGACTCACTGTCGCTGCCGATATTGATCGGCATCTGCGCGCCAATCGCGATGTGGGCTGCGCCGATGTCTCCGATCGGAGCAATCGGGAACGACAGCTCGAGCGCCGGCACGATCTGATCGATCTTCAGCGTGTCGCTGAAGCTGCGATACCCGAAGTCGCCGTACAGGTCGTACGAGGCGCTTGCGCGCTCTCGTCCGTACATCAGCATCGGATTGATCTCGACGACCGTGCGGCCGCTTCGCTCGATCGGGACCGACATGCCGAGGCCGACAGTCCAGCGATCCTTGAACTTTACGTCGATGTCCGAGAGCGCGATCGGATCGATCGTTCCGAACGACTCGTCGCTGCTGAAGCCGCGCGTGTAGCCGCCCACGAGGAACGGTCGCGCGTGGATGCTGCTGAAGCTCATCGGCGGCGCATGGATGCGCATGTCGGCGAACCACTGCCACTGGGTCACGAAGTCATCGTCGTGTTCCCAGCCGGCCGGAGTATCGACCATGACCTCGTAGTCCTGGCCTCCACCACCGATGCCACCGAGAACCGAAAAGCCCCAAGTGGGCTCCGGATCGGGCTCGATTGAAGAAGCCGGCAACGCCCAGAACAACAGGGCAGCCAGGGACAGAAGAAGAGCCTTGAGAGCGGACGACGAGCGAACCATGCGCGAGAACCTCCCTAGAAGTGGGTCAGCATAGGCACAGTCGGCAGATAGTCACGCCAAATCAAGCCCAATGGGGCAGGATTTCACACGCTTCCCACGGGATCGAATTTCAAATGTGGGGAAAAAGACTCAACTCGCGGCGTCGTGAAAATGGACCGCCAGCTCGCTTCCAATCGTGTCCTGGCGGAGTCGACCGAGGGCCTTGGCTTCGAGCTGTCGAGCGCGCTCTCGGGAAATTCCGAGTCGGGTCCCGATCTCCTGAAGGGTGTGCTCCCGGCCGCCATCGAGCCCGAATCGCCAGCGGAGGATTTGTTGCTCCCGCTGCTCGAGCAGCTCGAGCCCGCGGAGCGCCGTGTTGCGGAGCCGCAAGTGATCGAGCGACTCGATCGGCGAGCCGAGATCCGAATCCTCGAGTCGATCCCCGAGGCTTCGAGACCCCCGAGACTCGTCGTCGATTTCCGCGTCGAGGCTCAGCGGTTCCTGTGACATGGACTCCAGCGCTTCCGCTTCTGCCAGGTCGATGTCGAGCGCAGCGGCGACCTCGTCGGGGGTCGCGGCACGCTCGAGCGTCGTCGCCAGGTTGGACCTCGCCTCCTGGTACCAACGCATGCGGTCGTACTGGTGGCTCGGAATCCGAATCGTCCGCGATTGATTCTGGATCGCTCGGACCAGTGCCTGACGGATCCACCAGACCGCGTACGTCGAGAACTTGAAGCCACGACGCCAGTCGAACTTCTCGACGGCGCGAATCAGGCCGGTGTTGCCTTCCTGGATGAGATCGGGGAATGCGAGCCCGAGGTTCCGGAAGTCCTTGGATACGGCCACAACGAGCTTCAGGTTGTGCTGGGCGAAGCGGTTCTTGGCTTCAGACATCTGCTCGTGAGCCTCGGCGAGAGCGCCCATCCGAACTGCGAGGTCCGCCGCCGAGAGACCGAGTTCGGCTTCGAGCTCGCGCCGTCTGCTGCCTCGGGCGCTGCGCATCCGGGCCGCTCGCTCGACGAGCGTCTGGTGGACGCCGCGCAGCTGGACCAGCGAGATGTCGGCCGCCTCGAGCGCCCGGCTGATCGCGAGATCAGCGCGGGCGATCGCCTTTGGATCTCCGGACTCGACCGCGCGTGCGCGGCGGGCGAGCGGGCGCTTCATGCGCTCGAATGCGGCGTCGAGCTGCTCTCCCGCAGCTGCGGCTCCGGCGCCGTAGGCTTCGGAAAGACGGCCGGTGGCGCGTCCGCTCTCGCAGCGCTGCCGCCAGAGGCGGGTCAGCTGCCGAGCCGTCCACGGGATCGCGAACAGGCTGGACCGCCAGGCGTCGGTCCCGGCTTCGACCTCCCTTGCGAGCTCCAGCTGCTCTTCGCGGCTGAGCGTCGGAATGTGGGCGATCTCGGAAAAGTACGCGGCGAGCGGCTCAGCGCCGTGCTCAGATCGCACGGCGGTCCGATCACGTCGCTTCTGGACTTCCCATGTCTGTTGGCTGGCTTGGGCCATCCTGGTCTGGACTCCTCCGGGCTGAACGATGTTCGTGGAACAACTCGAGTCCATTGGATGCCCGTCGGAGCGATTCGGTTCGGTGGAGCCCATCGGCGACCCCGGGGGGATGTTCCGGTCGGATCCCGCAGACATTTCTGCCCGAAGCGGCAGGTCGCGCGTAGGATCCGGATATGGCTGCCCAGCCGCTTCGTGAGCCGGGCGCGACGCTGCGGCGCCCGCGCACGGCCCTGGTGCTCTCGGGAGGGGGCGCGCGGGGCGCGTACGAGGTGGGAGCGCTCGCGGCCCTGTTCGAAGACATCCTCCCAGAGCTCCCTCCCGACTTCGAGTTCGACGTGATGAGCGGGACCAGCGTCGGGGCGATTCATGCCGCCTACGCGGCGGCGAGCGCCGACCTGCCGCCGGCGGAACGGGCGCGCCGTCTCGTCGAAACCTGGAGCGAGATGCGGGTGCGCGACGTCCTTCGGCTCTCGGTCGGCGACCTGTTCGCGATTCCGCTGCGCGCGTTGGGTCTCTCTCGCTTGCGTCGCCGCTTCAAGACCGGAACGCAGCGCCCGGGCGAGGCCGATGTGGTGGGAGGGCTCATCGACCTGTCACCGCTCGAGCAGCTGGTGGCCGAACGAATTCCATGGATGCACCTGCGCGGGAATCTGAAGCGCGGCCGACCCGGTGCGCTGTGTGTTTCTTGCACGGAGGTCCGGACGGGGAAGGTCACGGTGTTCATGGACGGTGTGCTCGCAGATCCGGCTCCGTGGCAGTTCGACCCGAACGCCCAGGCGATTCACGGGCGCGTGACCCCCGAGCATGTGAGAGCCTCGGCGGCGATTCCCTTTCTGTTCCCCGCCGTGCGCATCCTCGATCGCTACTACGTCGACGGTGGGTTGCGGATGAACACGCCCTTGTCGCCCGCGTTGCGACTCGAATCGGACCGTGTTCTCGTGATTGCGCTCAAGCATGCACCACGCTCGAGCGCGGGCTTGCCGGCGTACCCGGAGGACGTGATCACCCAGCCCGCTTTTCTGCTCGGCAAGGTGCTCAACGCGCTGATGCTCGACCAGCTCGAGTACGAGCTGCGCGGAGTCGAACTCGTCAATTCGTGGATCGAGCGCGGCAGCGGAGTCTATGGCGAGGACTTCCTGCCGCAGATCAACGAGGCTGTACGCGAGAAGCGCGGAGTCGACTATCGCAAGGTCTCGGTGACCGCGATCCGGCCGCACGAGGACATCGGCGCGCTTGCGGCGGCCTGCTACGACCGTTCGGGCCGCGCAGAGCTGGGAGTGCTGCCGGCCTTGCTGACGCGAGCTGCGCTGCGGGGCGTTCCGGAAGGGGAGGCCGACTTGCTCTCGTATCTCTACTTCGATCGCTGCTTCACGCGGGAACTCATCGCCCTCGGTCGCGAGGACACTCGGCGTCACCGCGACGAGATCCTCGAACTGCTCGCGTAGGCGGCTAGCAGGGCGTGTCGCCCTCGACGGTGATGCGGTGCAACACCCGGGTAGCGTCGTCGTGGTCGTGGATCGCGTAGTGCATCACCGAGCGATTGTCCCAGAAGACGAGGTCACCCCGGCGCCAGGCGTGCCGACACGTGACGTCGGGGGCCGTTGCCTGCTGCAGCAGGTAGCGGAGGAGGGGCGCGCTCTCTGCCGGGGTCATGTCTTCGAATGCGACGGTGAATCCGCGGTTCACGTAGAGGGCTTTGCGGCCCGTCTCCGGATGCGTGCGCACGACGGGATGAGACTGCCCTTGCTGCTGCCACTGCTCGCCTTCGCCCGCGATCGCCCCGAGTAGTTTGCCCGAATGGATCGCGCGCAATCCTTCGAGCATCTTCTGCAGCCCTGGGGAAAATCGAGCGAACACTTTGTGCTGGTTCGCGAAGAGCGTGTCCCCACCCGCGCTCGGAACCTCGAGTGCGTAGAGCATGCTGCCGAGCGGGGGCTTGGCGTCGAAGGTGACGTCCGAATGCCAGACCTCGGTGAGTGTGCGCTTCTTGCCGCGGTTCTGGATGTGGATGATCGGCGGATAGCCGTCGAGGTGCGGGAAGATCGGATGGATCAGCAATGGTCCCCAGCGCTCGGCGAAATCGACCTGCTGGCCAGGGGTCAGCTTCTGGTCGCGAAAGACGAGTACGTGGTGTTCGAGGAACGCGGCGTGAAGCTCGGCGAATCGTGAATCGCTGAGCTCGGTGACGTCGACGCCGCGAACTTCCGCACCGAGGGATCCAGAAAGGGGAACGCATTCGAGGGCCATGGCTTGAGTCTAGGACGATCCGGGCGCGACGTGTTCGAGAAGCAGCCGGCCGAACCAGGCGCGAAATCGCTGCGCGTGTTCTGGGTCGCTCGCACCGAGGCCGCGATCCAGCTGACTCCCGGCGGCGCCTTCCCCCAGCATCGCGGCGGCGGCAAGCCGGACGATGAACTCGGAGTCCTCCCGCGCCGGCTCCGGGTTGCCCTGTTCACGCGCGGCCTCGCCCCGCCGCGCGTGGATCGCGTCGGCAAGCGTACGCAAAGTATCCGTCCTCGTTCCGCCGAGCGTCGGGTCCACGCCCTCCGGCCCTTCGCCCGAGAGCGCGAGCCAGGCGAGCAGGCGGCCCTGTCCGGTATCGGTCAGCGCCTCGAAGACCCGCTCGACGATCCCGACGACGGTGTTCTCGGTGGCGGGCTCCGCCAGCGCTTCGAGCAGCTCGGCCTCGAGCCGCTCGGTCGCGCGGCGGGCAAGCGCACCGACGAGCCCCGCCCGGCTCTCGAAATGATGCAGGATCGCTGGATGGGAGACGCCGACGTCCCGCGCGATCTCCTGGAGTCGAAGGCCTTCAGGTCCGCCCTCGGCCAGCCGCTTTTCAGCAGCGTCGAGAATCAGGCGGCGGGCTTCCTCGGCGGTCCGGCGGACTCTCGTTGACACGCTCATTAACTTACATTATTGTCAGTAGTGCTTCCAGCGCCCACGACTCCAGCGCCCAGGAGCCTTTCCATGGCCGATCGCATTCGCCCCTCGGATCGCATTCGCCCCTCGGATCGCATTCGCCCTCTCGCCGCACTCCGCGGCATCCGGGGCCTGATCCAGGATCCCGACGACACCAAGCTCGTCTTCGACATCATCAGTGCTCTCTCCGGAAAATCCGGCAAACGACTCTTCGCGCGCTTCGAGAGCACCGAGACCGGCGCCCGGCTCCTCGCCGACCGTCCTGAGTTGCTCGCCCGCCTCTCCGATCGCGAGTCGCTGCTGGAGCTACCGGTCGGCACGCTCGGCCGTACCTACGCCGAGTTCATGGGCCGCGAACAGATTTCGGCCGAGGGTCTGGTCGGCGCGAGCGAGGAGGGCGGCACGGGCCAAGATCCCGACCTCTCGCCCGAGCGGCAGTGGTTTGGGATGCGACTGCGAGACATGCACGATCTCTGGCACGTCGTGAGCGGCTACAACCGCGACCTCGTCGGCGAGGCGTCTCTGCTGGCGTTCACCTATGCGCAGACGCGCAATCGAGGGATCGGCCTCATCGTCGCCGCCGCGTGGTGGCGCGCCGGCCAGGACCACCCCGAAGTCCGGCCGATCATCCGCGAGGGCTACCGGCGCGGAAAGCGTGCGGAATGGCTCCCCGGCCAAGACTGGGAAGCGCTGCTCGAACAGCCTCTCGAAACGGTACGCAGCCGGCTCGGTCTCGGGACGCCGCCTTCCTACGTCGAGATGCGTTCCGACGGCGCGCCCGTTCTCAGCGCTTCCTAGCGACGAGGCCCGTCAGTTCCCGTCCCGCGCGGCGCTCGGGGCTCCGGGTTTCGAGATCACCTGGGTCACGGGTCCACCTCGGTGGGCGCGCGGGATCGATTGCGGAGTTCGACTTCGAAGCGGGAGCCGCCGCCTTCCCGCGAGAAGGCACGCAGGTCGCCGTGGTGGTGGCGGGCGATCTGGCGCGCGAGGGCCAGGCCGAGTCCCGCGCCGCCGGGAGCCGCTCCGGTGCCGCGGCGGAACGGTTCGAAGATCGTCTCGAGTTCTGAATCGGGGATGCCCGGACCGCGATCGTCCACGCGGACGCGCGCCCCATCGTCGCTGGGAGTGACCTCGATCGAGACCGGCCCCGGCGCGTGTCGCTCGGCATTCTGCAGCAGGTTTCGCAGCAGATGCCGCAGGCTTGCCCGGTCGCCCTGGATCGTGGTCGGCTGGCCGCCCACTTCGGCGTCGGTTGCGGCCGCTTCTTCGGCCGCGAGCGCGAGGAGGTCGACCGCATCCGAGCGATCCGCGGCTCCCGCGAGTTCGAGCCGGCTCGCGAGCAGGAGCTCCTCGACGCTGCGGTCGAGCCGGTCGACGTCGCGTTCGAGTTGGTCGCGCAGCTCGGGCGTAGCCTCCGCGCCGATCAGTTCCGTCGCGACCCGGAGTCGCGCCAGCGGAGAGCGCAACTCATGAGAAGCTCCCGCGAGGAGTGTTCGCTGCGACTCGACGAGCGCTTCGACCTGCTCCGCCGTCCGATTGAAGCTGCGCGCGAGTCGCGCGACCTCGTCGCGACCCTCGACCGGCGCGCGCGACGAGAGCTGGCCCGCACCGAGCGCCACGACCCGTTCGTCGAGGCGTTCGAGCCGCCGCGTGATGCTGCGGGCGAGCGGATAGGCGCCGAGCCCGATCGCCGCGAGCAGCGCGGCCACCGGTCCGAGCCAGGCGAAGCCGTGCGGTCGATGTCGCTCCATGCGGAGGACGAGCCAGCGGCCGTCCGGCAGCCTCGAGGCCCCGGCGGAGCGGCGCCCCGCGCGCACCCAGTGGCTCTCGCCGCGCTCGACTTCCGGCGCGGGGACGAACCCGCCCGCGCCCGCGAGCTCCGCGCCGTCCGCCGAGAACAACCCGGCGCTGACTCCCATCTTGGCCGAGAGCTCTTCCATCCGTTGACGGACGAGCTCGGGCGGGGCGCCGTCGGCCGGGAGCGTGGCGCCTGCGAGGGCCGCGGCTCCTTGTAGAAAATCGAGTCCGCGGTGGCGGCCGTCGGTCACCCAGATCAACACGCCGCTCAACACGAAGAACAACAGCAGCACGCCGACGAAGGCCGCGTAGATTTTCTGGGAGAGACGAGTCACGGGTTTGGCTGGCTCGCGAACACGTAGCCGATGCCGCGTACCGTCAGCAGTCGACGCGGCTTGCGGGCATCGTCCTCGATCGCGGCGCGGATGCGGGACACGTGTACGTCGATGCTGCGGTCGAACGCTTCGTACGCGTGGCCGCGCAGCGCGTTCATGATCGCGTCTCGGGTCATCACCCGGCCCGCATTCTCCGCGAGGACCACGAGCAAGTCGAACTGCATGCTCGTCAGCGAGCGCTCTTCCCCGCCGACTCGCACCGCGCGCGCGCCGATGTCGATCTCGATGTGGCCCTGCCGGATCACCGGGCCCGCGCCGGGCCCCACGGCGTGCCTGCCGCGGCGCAGAATCGCGCGCAGCCGGGCGAGGAGCTCCCGCGGGTTGAACGGTTTGGGCAGGTAGTCGTCGGCCCCGAGTTCGAGACCGACGATGCGGTCGGTCTCGTCGCCGCGTGCGGTGAGCATGAGGATCGGTAGATCGGATTCCGCACGGATCGTCCGGCAGAGTTCGAGGCCGTCGCCGTCGGGAAGCATTACGTCGAGCAGCAGGCCGTCGAACGCCTCGGTCCGGAGCGCCGCGAGTCCCGCGGCCGCAGTGGGTTGCGCTGCGAACGTGAAACCCGCGCGCTCCAGGTACGTGCCGAGCATGACGGTGAGCTCCCGGTCGTCGTCGATCATCAGAATGCGCTCAGCCACGCCTCAGCTTACCGCGGCACCGTCTCTCAGTGGCGCCAACCGCGGCGGCGATGCTGCGCATGTTCCTCGATGAGGGAACGGCGCTGCTCGGGCGTCAGGATGGCGGCGGCATCGGCGATGGCGGTCACCAGACGTACGGACGCGCCGTCTGCGAGCTCGATGCCTTCGGCCCGAAGCTGCTCGAGCGCGTCCCGATCCACCTCGTCGGCGCTGATCGCCGCGACCAGGGCTTCGCGCTGCGCCTCATGCTCGTCGCGGAGGCCGTGCAGGTCCGCGGTGGCGGCTTCTGCGATCGCCACGATCTGGTCCACCTGTTCGTCGGTGGCGTCGACCTCCCCGAGTGCCCATTCGATGCCGAAGCGCAGATGCTTGGGTCCGTGATGGCCTCCGCCGCCGTGGTCCCCGTGGCCGAAGCCGCGCGAATGGCCGAACCAGCCACTCGCGCGGACCGCGGGGTTCGCGAACAACGCCGAGGCCCCGCCTGCGAGCGCGAGCGTGATGACCGCGGCACTGATCCAGATCTTTCTCGACATTTCTTCTCCTCCAGGCGCAGAGGAGAGGCTACGAGCTCGGTATTTCCCGTGGATGGCCGCTTTGTAAAGTTGTGTAACGAGCCTTCATCGCCCCAGAATCCGGCTCAGGGGCCGGGGCATGCGACGCCGGACGCCGCATCGCAATCGAGGTCGAGCTGGTCTGCGGCCTCGAATGCGAGGCACACGCGGCAGCGCGCGCGCGCCGAAGTGCAGTTGGCGAGAGCGCTGGCCGAGGTGGCGTCGCAGACCCCCGGGAAGATGGCCGACAGATCCCCAGCGGGACAGCGGCCGTTGATCTTTCCGACAGCCTTCGCTGCGGTTCTCGCGACCTTCGGGTCGCCGAACGTCGCGCCGAGAACCGCGGCGAGTTCGGCGGGCGACGCGACCTGCGGGATCGACTTGCCTCGAAGCGCACCCTTCTTGGCCTTGTTGAGCGCCTTCGCCAGCGCGTCCTCGATCCGCCCCAGGTTCTTCGTGACTTCGGCCTGACACCGCGCGAGGTCAGCCTCCGCTTTCAGCGCCGGATTCGGCGGATTGCCGAGGACGTCTCCCAATGCCGCGATGGCTTGCTGGTCCGCGGCGTCGTTGGCGGCGCTCGCGCCGCCGAGCCCGATTGCGAAGTCGACGTTGGCACATTTCTTCTGCTCGCCGCGGGTCGTCTTCGACTTCGCTTTCGCGACCTGGGGATCGTCGCCGAACGCACAGGCGGGGAAGTCAGCCTCCCTGCCCTTGGCGAAGTTCTTCAGACACTTGAACGCCACCTTGTTGCGGGCCTTGAGAACTCCCGCGAAGCGCTTGTTGAGCTCGTTGACGCACGCTTGTTGGCCCTTGGTCGGTACTTCGGTGAACACGAACAGGCAGACGCTCGAGCAGCCGTCGCCGTCGACGGTGTTCCCGTCGTCACACGTCTCGTTGCCTTCGAGGATCCCATTTCCGCACGTGGCCTCGAACTGGCAGGCGTCGTCGCAGCCGTCGCCGTCGACGGTGTTCCCGTCGTCACACGTCTCGTTGCCTTCGAGGATCCCATTTCCGCACGTGGCCTCGAACTGGCAGGTGTCGTCGCAGCCGTCGCCGGCCACGGTGTTTCCGTCGTCGCACTCCTCCGCTCCCTCGGGGACGCCGTCTCCACATTCACTGATGAGACAGGGCGAAGAGGCGCCGACGTCGTCGGACATGCCGTCGTTGCTCGTCGGGGTCGCGGGGTCGCCGCAGGCGAAGTCCGTTTCGTTGTCGCCGGTGTCGGAGATCCGCTGGAGGCTGTGGCCGTCCGGGCTGCCGAAGGCTTGGGCGCCGCTGCCCAACGCGGTCTGTCCGCCGTAGTCTCCGTAGGCGATGCAATCGACGTATTGGTCCGGGTCAGAGTGGGACCAGCTCCCCGGGTCCGGTGGCACGCTGCCGGGCGCGCCCCAGCACACCATGCCGCTCTCGGTGGGCAGGCCGGCCGGAAAGACGAAATCCGGGTCCAGACCGGTGACGGCGGCAAACTCGGCCGTCGCCATCAGCCAGGACACACCGGCCCCGGCGTTCGAAAGGTTGGACGGCACGACCAGGATGTCCCCGAGGTAGTTGCCGTCCGCGGCGAACGCGCCCAGCACCGAGTCCGTCGTGATCGTCTGACCGGCGGCGGCCATCTCGATCTCGACGAACTGCACCGATGCATCGCCGTTGAGGCTCGTCATCACTTCGGAGATGTGGGCGACGTGGAACGCGCCCCGAGCCGGAAGCGCCGCGGCGAATATCAGGCCGGGGAGTGCGACAGCCGCGAAAACACGCATGAGAACCTCCATTCTTCGGACGAAGATACGTCAGTTCGGTTGCGCTCGGAGGCCGAAACTTCGCCTCGATCCATCCGGCGTGGCTACAGCGTGCGCGGCTCGATGAGCAGAATGGCCTCGGCACCGCTCTTGATCGCTTGCTGGATCCGCTTGGTCGCGGGGTCCTCTTTCTGTTTGGCGATCTTCGAGATTGCGGAACGGATTTTCTTCTCGGCTTGCTGGAGTCGCTTGGCCGCCTTGCGCGTGTCCTTGGTCTCGGCGAGCAGCTGGAGCTGGGCGGCGGCGTCCGTGAGCGACAGGAGTGCGGCGTCGAGGGTGGCCTGTGCCGCCGCGAACTCGATCTCGGCCCCGTCGAGATCGAGACAGGCTTCGTACGAGAGCAGAAGCATCGCTTCCACGTGCTGCGTGAATAGCTCGGCATCGCTGGGCACACCGGGCGCCGTGCCCGATCTGACGACCCGAAGGTCGTCGAAGCCGATGCGACCTTTCTTCAGCAGAGCCGTCACTGAGATCCCGGCGAGCAGCGCTTCGGTCTGCACGAACGGCTGGCTCGCGATGTCGATCCAATCGTCGGCACCGCGCTCGCGCGACCGGAAGAACAGATTCTCGGTGTCTGCGTCGATCTGCAGCTCGACTTCGAAGACGGCGAAGTGCTCCTCGACGAGCCCTGCATCGACGCTCGAGCGCGTCTGCGTGAGCCCCTGCAGAAAATCCGCGCAGACGAACTCGAGCGGTTGTCCGAGATCACCGACACGTTCGATCTCGAGGCAGGCCGTCGATCCGAGCGTCGCTTCCCGTCTATCGAGGTCGAAGATGCCGACCGTGAGCTCGAGAGTGAATGGGGCCCACAACTCGATCGGTGCGAGCGCGAGCGCGAACGGGTCACCGTTCGGGTCTTTCGACTTTCCGACGGCTTCGACGAAGCGATCCCGCGGCGAGTTCTTGTCGAGTGGATTGGTCGGAAGGTGGGACAGCCGAAGCTTCGTCTTGTTCGAGTCGATGAGCGCGCAGCCGGAAAGGCCCCAGGCCAGTACGGTCAGCCACACGAGCGCGAGCGGGCTTCGTCTCATCGCGCGGAGGGTAGCGATGGACGTTCCATGGGCGAGCCGCCCGGAGCGTAGACGTACACCTCCGTTTCGGGGTGGAATGCGGCCCAGGCAAACCAGAAGCCCTCGATCACCTCGACCCCAGCGGGGGCGTCCACGTCGAAGGTGGCCGTCACGGCGTCCCAGCGAACCCGGACCGGTCCGCCACCGAAGTGGCCGAGCGCCGTCCCGCCCGAGCGTTCGAGCTCTGCGGCGGGATAAACGCGCGACGCGCCCCCCGGAACTCTTAGCCCGACGACCGGCATCTTGGGCGAGTAGCGGGGGTCGAGCGGCGCGGGGAAGATCAAGCGATCCGAAGTCGCGTAGTCCGCGTAGGGAGGATTCGCGTAGTCGCGCGCGTGCCCAGTCCTCGAAGAGAGCACGGTCGTTTGCGGGTGACGCTCCCGCCAGCGTCCCCAGCTCTCGATGCGAGATCGCACGAGGGTGAGGCGCTCGCCGAGCAGCGGCCCGGTGACGGCCGCCGCCTCGACTTGTGACCAGAGACTCTCGGTGGCTCGGTCGAACATCAGCAGGTCGCTCTGATACAGGAGACCGCTCACTCCGAACCGTCGGACTGCGCCGTCGATCGTGCGCTCGAAGACCATCCCGGTGCCACACAACGGGCAGTACGAGACGAGCAGGGGGAGGTCGCCGAGGGTGTCGTTCACGAGCTCGTGCCAGACGAGGACGCCCAGGGGGTACGCCCTCGCTTGCCCACTGCGAACAACTCCGATCACGCGCTCGGCGTCGGTCCACGGCGCGTCGCGAGCGGCGACCACACGCGGGTCGTCGAGTGCGGGGATCCCGTTTCGCGGGGGGCCGCCGCGCAAAATTTTCGCGACCGGAATCGACGCGGGTTCGAGGACGAACCCGTTGGCGGTGCGCTGGGACGAGGCCGGGCCGGCGAGCGCCAGGCTTCCGGCGACCAGACTCGCCGCCGTCAGATGGAGAAGACCGCGAACCACGAGTGCACGCATGTGGCTGCCTACGTCCGGGCCGTTTCGCCGGTTACGAGACCTCGTCGGCCAAAGCTCGGTATCGATCGAGCAGCGGGAGCACCGACTCGCGGTCTGCCGGCGGCAGCGCAAAGACGATTCGGTCGGCCCCCGCGTCTCGGTAGCTGGCGGCGGTCTCGGACTTGGGCCCGACGCCGAAGATCGTGACTTCGAGACTCGCCGGATCGCGTCCGGCGTCCGCCGCCAGTTTCCGGAACTCGGGGAGCTTCGCGGCCAGGTCACCGAAGCCGTGGATGGGAGACCAGCCGTCGCCCCAGGCGATCGCCCGTCGCGCCGCGTGCGGCCACCCGCCGCCGACGTGGATCGGTGGGTGGGGCTTCTGCACCGGCTTCGGCCAGGTCATGACCGGATCGAAGTCGACGAGGTCGCCGTGGTACTCCGCTTTGCTCTCGGTCCACACCGCCTTCATGGCCTCCACGCGCTCGCGGAGCAAGCGGACGCGCCGTCGCGGGTCGGTCCCATGGTTCTCCATCTCCTCTTCGTTCCAGCCGGCACCGACCCCGAAGAGGAATCGGCCCCCGGACAGGAGGTCGAGGGTCGCGACACTCTTGGCGGTGTGGAGCGGGTCGCGCTGGACGACGAGGCAAACGCCCGTCGCCAGCTTGATGTGTTCCGTCGCGGCCGCGGCGCTCGTGAGAGCGATGAAGGGCTCGAGCACGTCGTAGTACATCTTCGGGAGGTCGCCGCCGCCCGGGAACGGTGTCTTTCGCGACGCCGGGATGTGCGAATGCTCAGGGAACCACAGGGACTCGAAACCGCGGGCCTCCGCCTCTCGCCCGAGCTCGGCCGGCGAAATCGAAGCGTCGGTGGGGAAGATCGTCAGGCCGTAGTGCACGCGTTTTTCCTCGGAAGACGGGGCGAGTCAGTATAGGTATCCTCGCGCTCCTGGAGGTTGCGATGTCACTCTTCGGAAAGAAGCCCGAGATTCCCGCGCCCGGACATGCGCTCCCGGGTAGAGAGACGCGAATGCCCGTGGCGGCTGCTCACTTCGTGAACGGTGCCCCGCTCGAAGAACCTTTTCCGCCGGGCTGCGAGGTCGCCGACTTCGGTCTCGGCTGCTTCTGGGGTGCTGAGCGTTGCTTCTGGGAGCGCTCGGGCGTAGTCTCGACGGCCGTCGGCTACCAGGGCGGCCAGACGCTCAATCCTTCGTACGAAGAGGTTTGCAGCGGCGGGACGGGCCACACCGAGGTCGTGCGCGTCGTGTTCGATCCGACGAAGGTGAGCTACCCGGAGCTGCTCGCGCTCTTCTGGGAGAGTCACAACCCGTCCCAGGGTATGCGGCAAGGGAACGATGTCGGGACCCAGTACCGTTCCGCGATCTACACCCACAGCGCCGAGCAGCGCCGTGCGGCCGACGCGTCGAAAGAGGCCTACGGCAAAGTCGTCGCCGAAGCAGGGGGGGCCGAGATCACCACGGAGATCGCCGAATCGCCTCCGTTCTACTACGCCGAGGACTACCACCAGCAGTACCTCGCGAAGAACCCCAACGGATACTGCGGGCTCGGCGGAACGGGCGTCCCGTATCCCCGCGTCGCGAACGAGGAGTAGAGCGAACATGGAACGGTTGCTGAGGGAAGGGGCCTTCGAAGGCGAGACGCACATCGTGACCGGGGCCGGGCAGGGGATCGGCAATCGAGTCGCCGCGAACCTCGCCGCGCACGGTGCGTGCGTCGTACTCGTGGACCTGGACGAGGGTAAGCTGAAGGAAGTGCAGGCGGAGTTCACGGGGAACGTTCCGGTGGCCCCGATCGTTGCCGCAGCCAACGTGGCCTCGGAGGACGATGTGAAGCGCGCCGTCGGTGCTGCGCTCGAGGCGACCGGCTGCGTCAACGGCCTGGTGAACGTTGCGGGGATCACGCGGGACGCGCGGATCACCAAGAAGTCGCTCGAAGATTTTCAGGCCGTGCTCTCGGTGCACGTACACGGAACGTTCCTGTTCACCCGCGAAGTCGCGGTGCAGCATTGGCACCCGCTCTTCAAGGAGAACGAGAATCAGCCGCTCCGCGACGGCGTGAACCGTTTCATCACCAATTTTTCGAGCGTGAGCGCGCGCAACGGCAACATCGGCCAGATCGACTACACCGCCGCCAAGGGTGCGATCGAGGCGATGACCAGGACGACGGCGCGTGAGTTCTCGAGCTACGGCGCGCGCATCAATGCGGTGGCGCCCGGGCCGGTGAACACCCCGATGCTCGCGGCCGTGGGCGAGGGCGGCATCCGGGCCATGGGCGCCGCCACGCTCGTTGGCAAGATCGCCGAGCCCGAGGATCTCGCGGCCACGGTCTGCGCGATCGCGGATCCGAAGCTGTTCGGATACACGACGGGTCAGGTATTCGCGGCGAACGGCGGGATGCGGCTCGACTGAGGCGCGGCTCGGAGTTACTCCGGTGCGATGGCGGTGAGGCGGTCGGTCGCCTCGACGTAGCCCTCCACGAGGTCGTAGATCACTTCCCGGCACGACTTGATCTCGTTCATCTGGCCGACCACCTGACCGACCGGATTGAAAGCGACGTCCTGGGCCTTGCCCTTGTCCGCGTAGCGGCTCGTTCGGGCGATGGCCTCCATCGTGACCATGCCCTGGAGCGGCATGCCGAGCGGGTCGGGCGTGTCCTCGCGTTCCCAGGCGTCGGTCCACTCGCTGCGGAGCATGCGGCAGGGCTTCCCGGTCCACGCACGCGATCGCACCGTGTCCTGGCTGGTCGCGTTCAGCAGCGAGTCCATCTGGGCCGACGGGGTCTCGGCCTCTTCGACCGTCAGCCAGAGCGAGCCGGTCCAGGCACCCTGAGCGCCCAGCGCGAGGGCTGCTGCGACTTGCCGGCCCGTCCCGATCCCGCCGGCGGCGAGCACCGGAGTCGGCGCGACCGCTTCGATCACCTGGGGCCAGAGCACGAGACTGCCGATGTCGCCGGTGTGTCCGCCGCCTTCACCGCCCTGGGCAATGATGATGTCGACGCCCGCTTCCTTGTGCTTCAGCGCCTGGTGGATCTTGCCGCAGAGCGCGGCGACGAGGCGACCGGACGCGTGGATCTGCTGGATCACGTCCTCCGGAGGCGTGCCGAGCGCGTTCGCGACGAGCTTCACTTTTTCGTGCCGCAAAATGACATCGATCTGGGGCTGCGCGGTCGCCGCCGTCCAACCGATCAGCTCGCGGCGCTCCTCTTCGGGCGGCAGCTCGGGCACGCCGTGCTCGTTCAGGAGCTTCTGCACGAACTCGCGGTGCTGGCCGGGGATCATGTCGCGAAGCTGCTGCTCGAGCTTCTGCGGATCGATCTCCTCCATGCCTTCGTACTTTCCGGGGATCACGATGTCGACGGCGTAGGGCTTGTCGCCGACGTGCTCGTCGATCCACTTGAGCTCGATCTCGAGCTGCTCCGGGCTGAACCCGACGGCGCCGAGCACGCCGAGGCCGCCGGCTTGAGAGACCGCGGCGACCACGTCGCGGCAGTGGGTGAACGCAAAAATCGGGAACTCGATTCCGAGTTGTTCACAGAGTTCGGTACGCATCAGTCTCCTCCGGGGTCCGGGTTTTCGTAGAGCCGCGCCATCTGGTCACCCATGACCTGAAGGAGCTGCTCGAGGGGAAGCTTCGCGAGCGCTTCGGCCACCTTCTGGTTGGCCTCGCCGCAAATGTGTCGGGGAACGCGGCCGAGAGCATCGAGGCCCTCCGCGGCGATCTGTTCGGCGGGCATCAGCGCGACGCGGTCTTCACGCGGGTGGCTGCTGCGCATGCCGGGAGTGTCGGTGCTGCCGGGGAGGACTGCGACGACGTCGACGCCGCCGGGCTTCAGCTCGTACCAGAGCGCCTCGGCGAGAGCGAGGTCGTACGCCTTGGTCGCCGAATAGCTCGCCACGCCGCCCGTGCCCTGGAGCCCCGCCATCGACGAGAGCAGGATCAATCCTCCGCGGCCGCGCGCGAGCATCGCCGGGCTGAGCGCATGACAGAGCGAGAGTGCCCCGCCGCAGTTCACCGCGAGCCGAGCGCGGTGCGCATCGAGGGATTCGGAAAGGAAGGGACCGACTCCCCCGATCGCCGCGTTGGCGATGCCGAGTCCGATCTCGTGCTGTTCGGCGAGTTCGCGGAAGCGATCGCCGGCGGCGCGTTCGCCGACGTCGAGCACCACGGCGTGGGCTTCGACTCCATGCGTGCGCGCGAGCTCGGCGGCGACACCCGGAAGCAGGTCGTCTCGAACATCGACCAACACGAGGTCGAGCCCGCGCGTGGCGAGCGCACGGGCAAACTCCAGCCCGATTCCCTGGGCGCTGCCGGAGACGAGGGCGACGGGGCCGTAGCGAGTGCGAAAGGTGTCCATCGGCGATTGGGCACGGTAGCCCGTCACGGGGGTCGCGTCGGCCCGGTTTGGGAAACGACACATTTCGTCACTGACTGCCGCACCTCGTCACTCGAGAGGGGCGACGCGGCCGCTGGAAATTTCCCCCGTGCGGCGGGAAACCCAGGCCAGGTCTGGGCTTGTGGCCCGGGCTGCGGGTGACTTGTGCCGAGAGCGCCGCTGGGCACGGGAGTTGCTCTGGAAAGCTCTCGATGCAGTTTCACCACCGCTGGCTGTCCGCTTGTGCGCTTGCGTGGGCCCTTGGGTTCGCGGCGTCGGCACAGGCCGTTCCGATCGCGACCTGGGACATCGCCAATGCCACCGGGCAGTCGGCCGCTGTCGGTTTCACCGAAACGGGTGTTTCCGCCGTCGACCTCGTCAGCGTGGGTGTGACGCTCTGGCCAAATACGAACCAGGATGGTTTCGTCGTCGCGTCTGACTGGGCGCCCGGGGCTGTCGCCGATCCCTCACGGTACTTCGAGTGGAGCTTCACGATCGATGCGAGCACGGAGATCGATCTGAACTCGATTGACCTGGCGCTGTTCCGTGGCCTCCAGGGTCCGAATCACGGGGCGGAGCTCTGGGATCTCCACGCAAGCCTCGACGGGTTCTCTGGCTCCGACATCGCCCTTGCGACTCTGAGTATCGCCGCGTCGGCCGGGGACGAGCAGACGCTGTTCAACGTCGATCTGTCCACTCTCGGAACGCTGATGAACGCCACCCTCACATTCCGGCTGTACGGCTACGACTACACGAGCAACAACGACTACTCCGGTCTCGGCAACGACAGTGGCTGGCAGATCGGTGGCACGGGTGCCGACGTGGTGATCGACGGGATCCTGGTGCCCGAGCCGGGTGTCGCGCTGCTGGTCGGCCTCGGGTTGCTGCTGCTCGGCAGTTTTGCGCGCCCCGCGCGCGTCGCTCAGTCGAGTGCGAAGCGCTCCAGGTAGCCCGCCAGTCGCTCTCGCACTGCTTCCGGCGTGAGGCCGTACTCTTCGAGCGTGTAGCTGTGTTTCCCGTGGCGGTTCTGCGGATTCCGCTCGACGTGGTCGCGCAGCGCAGCTTCCGACTCCGGCGGTAGCTCCAGATCGAGCACGTCGTAGATGTGGCGGGCGGTCTTCAGCGGGTCGGCAAGGAACTCGCGGTAATCGACGTCGACGAAGCGTGATTCGTCTGCGCCGTCGCGTGCGGCGAGCGCGTGTTCGACTTTGACGGCGAGGTAGTCGAGCACGGCGGGGCCGAGCTCCTTCGGGTCGAACGATTCTCGGATGTTCATCATCATCGCCATCATCGAACTGTACGACGCGAGCAGCGGGACCGGATCGCGATGCGTCCAGACGATGCCGACGTCGGGGAACATCTCGGGCAGGATGTCGAGCGCCCAGAGGTGCGCGGGTGACTTGAGGAGCCACCGCTCGCCGGGGCGCTGCCACTGGAGCATCCGCAGCAGGTCGGCGTAGTAGGCGTACGCCGGCCTCAGATCCTGCTGTCGGAACCAGCTGGCGTAAGGCTCCATCAAGGGCTCGATGCCGAGCTGAACGTCGCAGAACGTGTGCGCCTGCAGCATCACGCACTCTTCGGGCATGTCCGCCGTGACGTAGTGGATCTTGTCGAAGTCGGGGTTCCGCTTGCGGTCGCGCTCGTTCATCGCGCGGACGGCGGCGAGACGTGGGTCGGTCTGGCCGGGCTCGAGGTCTTCGAGCGGATCCGGGAAGAGGCCCTCCCAAAGCAGCAGAGGGCGGTGGCGGGGATCTTCGGCGAGCAGATTGAAGAGCGCCGACGTGCCGCTGCGCGGGAGGCCGGTGACATAGAGCGGGCGCCGGATCTCGATCTCGCGAATCTCGGGATGTCGCGCGAACGTGGCTTCGATCTTGAGCCGGGTGGTCAGCAGCATCATCAACCGGCGCTGGGTGCGCTTGCGGCCCCCCTCCGACAGGTTCGCGGTCGTCTCGTAGGTCTCGAGCAGGACGCGGAGCCCCTCCCGAAACGAGTCGTCGCCGAAGTCCGAGAGGCCGGTGGCCTCGCGCGCAGCGGCGAGAAGGGAGCTTTCGGACAGGTCGTGGGGGTCGAGGGCCATCAGGCGATCGAGGGTAGCTGGCGACCGCGGGGGCGGCGCCCCCGTCCCGCTACGCTGAGGGCGTGGCGATCGAACGGATCGAGATCTCGCACCACCAGCTTCCGCTCGACCCGCCGTTTCCGGCGGCGTGGGACCCCCAGCCGCGGCGCCTGTTTCCGGCCACGCTGGTTCGTGTTCACGACTCCAGCGGCGTCGTGGGCACCGGATCCGGCGACGCGATGTACGGGTTCGACGACTATGTCGGCCTCTTCGTCGGTGAGGATCCGTGCGATCTCGAGCGGCACCGTGCGGTGATCGAAAACGTGAGCTTTCACGCGGGGCGTTGCTGGCCGCTCGACGTGGCGCTCCATGACCTCGCCGGACGGATCCGCGGCGAGTCGGTGTCCCGGATGCTCGGAGGGCGAGGGACTCGGGTCCGCGCCTACGCGTCGAGCGGAATGCTGCGCTCGGCGGACGCGACGGTCACCCGCGCGAAGCAGCTGCGGGATCGGGGCTTCGCGGCGCTCAAGCTGCGGTTCGGGCGGGCCCGTCTCGAGGACGACTTCGCGGTACTCGCGGCGGTGCGCAGCGCGGTCGGTTCTGCGCTGGAGCTGATGGTCGACTGCAACCAGGGCTGGCGCATGCCGTGGGATACGAGTGCACCTTGGGAGTACGCAAAGGCGCGCGAGGTGGCGGAGGAGCTGAGACTCCATGACGTCTACTGGATGGAGGAGCCGCTGCATCGAGGCGACTACGTCGGGATGGCGCGTCTGCGCTCGGACGGCATCGTTCGGATCGCCGGCGCCGAACTGACCCGGGAACGCTACGAACTCGACACGCTGCTCGAACGCGAGTGTCTCGACGTATATCAGCCCGACGCGGTCTGCACCGTCGGGCTCCGAGGGCTGGCGGAGTTTGTGTCTCGCGTCGAAGCCCACGGATGTGTCTTCACGCCGCACACGTGGGGCAACGGTCTCGGTCTGCTCGCGAACCTGCACCTCACCGTCGGCGCCGCCGCCGCGCCGTTTCTCGAATACCCACTCGACGAACCGGAGTGGACGACCGCACGACGGGACTTCCTGCTCAAGGATCCGATCGGCGTCGATGACGGTGGCTGGCTCGAGGTCTCGTCGGCGCCCGGCCTCGAGCTGGAACTGGACGAAGGGTTGCTCGCCGAGACGCGCAGCGCCCGTCAGACCTACGCCTGAACGATCGCGCGGCGCACTATTCGGGCGTGTACCAGACCGGAGAGCTCCACGCGCGCTCCTGGATCGTCCGCGGCCAGGCCTCTTCGCAGCAGGCCTCGTATCCGCTTCGTACCGTGCCGGGCTCTGCGCAATCCACGCCGGCGGCATTGCAAGCGTGCGCGTGCCAGCGGCACGTCGGCTGCTCGACGACGCGCGTGTAGTAGAGCGCCGGTGAGGCGGGGTCGAAGTCCGGGTCTTGCCACACGGTGCAGAGGTGGTCGGCACCGCCCTCGGGTGCGGCACAAGCCGCGTCGTCGTAGCGGCTCACGGGGGCTGCTCCCGCGACATCGAAGATCGCCTCGCGTGGCTCGCCCGCCTCGGTCCAGGCTTTCACGATCTGGATTTGCGCGAGCGGAACCCCGGGCGCATCGTGCGTTCCCGCATCCCGCTGCGCCCAGACCGCGACTCGCGGTGTCGCGCCGCTCGGCGGCGCGCTCAGCTCACCTCCCATCGGCACGCCGCGCGCGTAGCCGGTCGCGACGAACTCTTCGCTGTCGCACAACGCCTCTGGCAGGTCCCAACCCGTGAACGTGCGCAAGAGAATGCGCGGCCCGCTCGTGCCGTAGGTCTCGCGTCGCTCCAGAGCCGAGAACAACGATTCGCGCGTGTTCTCCTCCGCCCACACGACGGCGAGTCCGCCCGGGTTGTACTCGATCACTTCGAGCAGGCTGTCGGGAATTTCATTGCCGATCGGGATCCCGGCGCCGCCGTGTCCGGGAAAGTCTGCGTCTTCGGCGATCAGGCCGGGCGTGCCGAGATGGGTGTCGGTGCTGCCGATCACGCCGAACTCGAACGGGTTGGCGCCGATCCGCTCCTGCTCGGCCAGGCCCGCCGCGAGGGCATGCCGCACGTAGTTGAGCGGCGAAGGGGTCTCCTGGCCGACTGGCAAGAAGCGGCCCATGAAGCGGTCGTACGGCAGCTCTTCGAACCCGCACAGTTCGTCGGCCGGCGCCGAGGTGCGGCTGCACTCGGACGCGCCCTTGTGCTGCATGATCTCGACGAGCGGCTCGCGCTCGGCTCGGCGTGCCGCTTCCGCAGCGGTGAGCGGCTCCCCGGAAGACGACTCGAGTGCGAACATCAGCCCGCCGCTCAAGTTGGAGTTGTGGGGGATCACGATCGCGTCGCAGCCTGTTTCGGGAGTGCAATCACGGTCGAGCGCATCCCACAGCGCTTCCGGCGAGGGGTAGGCGAGAGAGTTGGGCGGGTCTTCGGGAACCCGTGCGCTGCTGAAGATCACGTTCCGGTGCAGGTTCTCGGTTTGGCTGCCGACCTGCGTCCACTCGACGGCGACGAACGTCGAAAACGTGCAGGCCGCCGTGCGGTCGTATGCAGCTTCGGCCGCTTGTTGGATCTCGGCCCAGGGTCCGCGCGCCGCCGCCAGGCATCCCGCACCGTCCTCGCCGCAGAACGCGAAGCGCGGAAGGCCGCGGCCGTTCATCAGGAAGAAGGCGAGCCGCGGCCAGCCTCGGTAGACGCGGCAGGCGAAAGAGTCGTAGCCCGCGAGCCCGGGTGTGTTGCAGATTGCCGTCTCGCCGAGCAGTTCGGCGTGGTCGGTGACGGCGGCAAAGTCGAGCGGCCGAGAGAGCCGCGCCTGTCGCAGCGGGGCGCCCTCTGCGGTGAACGGATGCAGGCCGAGCGCCTCACCCCGTGCGAAACGATACGCCTCGTCCGGGGTCGTGCGTGTGCCCTGCGTGCTGGCATCGAGCGAGAACTTGGTGTGCACGTGCAGATCGCCGAAGAACGGCCGCCGCTCCGAATCGCGGTGGTCGCACGGAGGGTGCGCTTCAGCGGATGCCCTGGCGGCCCACGCCAGCAGAAGTACCGCCGTGAAGAAGACTCGCGTCATTCGAACAGGCCGAGCAGACTCGACTGAGGCCGAGTGCTGGAGAGTGGCGTTCGGTAGACGTCTTGCAGAGAGAAGCCGATGAGCCCCACGACGATTGCGCCGACCGCGAGTGCGCGAATCGCGGGCTTCGCACGGCTCAGTATCCGGGCGGTCAGTGCGGCCACGCCCCACAGCAATCCGGCTCCGACGACCACCTGGACGGCGGCGAGGAGCGCGAACAGGCCTTGGAAGCCCCCGACGCCCTCGGTCGCCACGACTCCCCAGACCAGCAGGCTCAAGAAGAGGCCCCGCGCGAGCGGCGCGATCTCCAACCCTCCGAGATAGAACGGAATCGGGGCGGTGAAGATCAGCGCCAGCCAGAGCAACCGGCGCTCCCCGCGCGGAGTGAGCGACACCCGAGTATCGTAGCGGCATCAAATTTCAGACGCGCCCGAGGAGCCCCATTTGATTCGACTGCACACCGCGACCACCCCCAATGGCCGAAAAATCTCCGTCGCCCTCGAAGAGCTGGAGCTCCCGTACGAGGTCGTTCCCATCTCATTGGCGGACGAAGAACAAAAAAAGCCAGGCTTTCTGGCCTTGAACCCGAACCACAAGATCCCGGTGCTCGAAGACGACGGGCAGGTGATCTGGGAGTCCGGGGCCATCCTGCTCCACCTTGGCGAGAAGCACGATCCCGAGGGCCGCATCTTGCCGAAGGATCCGAAGAAGCGGATGGAGGCGATCCAGTACGCGTTCTTCCAGAGTGGCGGCATCGGCCCGAACCTCGGGCGACTCGGCGCCGCGCTTCGCAAGGAGGGCGAGAAGAACCAGGAGATGATCGACATCTTCACCGGCGAGGCGACGCGACTGTTCGGCGTCCTCGGCCGCATCCTCGACGACGGCCGACCGTATCTCGCCGGCGACTATTCGATCGGCGACATCATGCACTATCCGTGGCTGTCGATTCCGCTGCAGCTCGGCTTCCCTTCGCTCGTGGCCGAGAAAAAGGTCGTCGAGTGGATCGAGCGGATCGGGGCGCGCCCGGCCGTCGCCAAGGGAATGGTCGTACCCGAGTAGGGGCGGACCGGAGCCCCGGATTCGGGGCTCCCACTCGCGCCGGGAAACCCGTGGCGTCAGGATCCTGCGCGGGCTCCCGGCGGGTCGACCCAGATCGGCGACGACCACGCGCGCGGCTCGTGCTCGCCGAGGCAGTCGTCCGCCGGGTCGGGCCCGCAGAGATCGACTCCCTGGCACTCGGCGCCCTGGCAGCGGACGCCATCCGCGTTGATCGCGGGCGCCGGTGCTTCGTGTGCTCGCGCATAGTAGACCGCTCCGCGCGCGGAGGACGCAAACTCCGGATCCCCGAACGTCACGGCGCAGCCGGACGGCCCGGGCTCGCACGGGAAGCTCTTCCACGGATCTTCGATCAGCTCGCCCAGCGGCTCGTCCGGAGTCTGCTGCGGCCGGACGCGCACGATGTCGATACGGGTGATCGGTCGTCGCTCGTCCGAAGGATGGAAGCACTCGCCCTTGCAGAGGGCTTCGAGCCGATCGGGGCCGAGCGCAGACTCGGCGTAGTCCGGGCAGCCGGGGAGCTGCTCGCGAGAGCCGACCGCCCGTACCTGAAAGATGGGATCGTCGGTCATCGTGACTTCGGATCCCATCGGGGCCACCGCGCCGAGTGAGCCGGGCGGGTTCAGCAGGTCGAACCACAGCAGGATCCGCGGACCGCTCGTTCCGTAAACCTCGCGGCGATCGAGGGCTCCCCAGATCGCGTCGCGGTCGCGTCCTTCGGCGTGCACGGCGATCAGCCCGCCGGTCATGAAGAACGAGGTCTGGCGTTCGAGCTCCGACCCGCCGAAGCCGGTCGGGGGATTCGCCGGATCGATCGGGCTGGATTCCGCGATCGGCTCCTGAGCCGGCGGGGAGACGAACGATGCGAGCGGGCTGTCGATCTGGAGCGGGCGTCCGGACTCTGTGTTGCCGAGGCGGTTCTTCTCCTTGAACCCCGTGCCGGGTCTTGCGAAGTGGTTGTCGCTCGAAGACATGAGCGCCATCCGGAAGTGTCGGGGTTCGGCAGCGTCGAAGTTTCCGATCGCCAGGATGTATTGAGCGGAGCCCCCCGGACGATGGTTGAACGACGCCTGCGCGCAGTCGCGGCACTGTCCGGCGTCGAGCCACTCCGCCGCACTGACTCCCGGGACGGTCAGGTGGGCGAGCTGGCCCGCTTCGGCCGCATCTGTGCGCGCTTCGGCTGCACGCGACTCGCACGCATCGTCAGAGTCGCCGGCCTCGAGGCAGCGCGCCCGGATGATCTCGCCCGCGCGCCAGCAGGTCGGCAGATAGTTCGCTCGCGGCTCGGGACAGCGAGCGCTGCCGTCGGCGGCAATCTCGACCCCGCGGAAATCGCGGTATTCCTCCGAGTTGCCGTGACCGGAGTAGATTTCGACCATCGTCTGACGGTCGGCGTCGTGCATGTCCCCGACCAGCTGCTTGTCCCACTCGGAGCCCGGCGGCGTATAGAAGCCCCAGGTCGTGCCGTGCGGGATCACGATCGACTCGTGGCCGCCCTCGTCGAGCTTGCGAAACAGATCGGCGGGCGTGTCGGCGAACTCCTGGCAGTCGGTCGGGAGTTCGGTCGTCGGGACGTCGTCGGGGCAGCGCTCGAGGTCGACGCGTTCGGAGACGTAGCGTGCAAGATCGTGAAGGCGGTCGTCTCCCGCGATCAGACTCGCGGCGCCGAGCGCGAAGGGCCGGTCGGCGGCCCGAAAGATCGAGGCGACGCGGCCCCCCGCTGCGATCGGTCGCGGGGGCACGTTTCCTGCGTCGGTGTGCCGGAGGACGACGTTCTTGTGGCCATAGTGATTCGACGGCTCGGTGCCGACCTGCGTCCACTCCCAGCCGAGGAACGCGACCGAGTCGGGCGTCGCGGAGTCGCCCGCGAGCGCGTTGCACTGCCGGATCGAGTCGACCGTCTCCTGCCAGTGCTGCGGGCTGATCCCCTCCGCGTGGTCGTTGATGCTCCAGAAGTCGAGCGCCGAGCAGAACCGTGCGAAATCGCATGCGTCGGCGGGCGGGTGCGCGCCTTCCCCGACGGCGGCGGGCAGGCTGAGCATGAATGCATCCGGCGAGAACGTCGTGTGCACATGGAAGTCGCCGAACAACACCTGCTTGGGTCGCGGGACGCCGATGGTCTCGGCGGCCTCGCGGACGGCCGACACCTCGCGCGCGACGCCGGCCGGCGGACGGACGGAGGCTGTGGTCTCGCCGGGCCCCTCGTGGCTGCCGAGCCCGCCCCTACCGGCGTAGTAGACGAACGACGCGAGGGCCAGGATGGCCACGACGAGCGCGATCGCGATCTTCTTCAGCATGCTGCTCTATTCTCCCTGCCAGGTGTAGGCGCGCCCGTCGAGCCAGGCGCGCATCGCGCCCGCGGCATCTTTGGAGCGCATGGTTCGGTCGAAGCATTCCTGCTCGATGCCGAGTCCGGCTTCGAGTGTCTTCTCTGCGCCGCGTCGGATCGCCTCTTTGGCGGCGGCGAGCGCGAGCGGTGCGCGCCCCGCGAGATCTGCGGCGAACGCGGCAACGTCTCCGGGGAAGGTGGCTTCCGGATAGACCCGGTGGAGCAACCCGAGTTCGAGCGCCTCGCCCGGCGTGAGCACCTGCGCGTGGAGGATCAGGTCGAGGGCGCGCGCGGTCCCGAGCAGGCGTGCGAAGCGCTGGGTGCCGCCGGCGCCCGGGATGATGCCGACGCTCGTCTCGGGAAGCCCGTAGTGGTAGGGCCCGTCGGCCATCAGCCGGAAGTCGCACGCGAGCGAGAGCTCGCAGCCCCCTCCCGCTGCGTTCCCGTTGAGGGCCGCGACCGTCACAGCCGCCAGGGCTTCGAGCCGTAGGCAGAGCGTGTGGAGCGGGTGGAGCCGCGCCGTCGGTTTCGGCGCCGAGTTCGGCATTCCGGTCTGCTGTTCTGCGGACGCCGCGAGCTCGCCCACCTCGTAGTGGGCGACGAACACCCCGTCACAGCCCCCCGTGAGCACGAGGACGCGGATGTCGCGGTCACCCTCGAGTTCGTCGAGCGCGGCGTGCAGCTGCTGCACGCCGGCCGCGGTGAGCGTGTGCCGAGGCGGATTCGAGAGTGTGAGCGTGGCGATGCCGTCTTGACGTTCGAGGCGGACGAGGGGCTCGGCCATGGCAGCGGTCCTCCGGGGGGCGCCATTGTACACTGGTGCTCCGATGACTGACCCCACCTCCTACGAATTCATCCTCGTCGACACTCCGCGTGAGTCCGTTCGCCGAATCACCCTCAACCGGCCCGAGAAGCGCAACGCGCTGCACAACAAGCTTCGCGCGGAGCTGTTCGATGCGTTGGAGGCCGCGGATCGAGATCCCGAGGTTCACGTGACGATCCTTCGGGGCGCCGGGAAGTGCTTCTCGGCCGGGTACGACCTCGCCGCCAACAACGCGAAGGACCAGCCGTACCACACGTCCCCAGGTGACGGGAACTGGCCCCGCCACGTGGTCGAGGGCTGGTTCCGGATCTGGGATCTCTCGAAGCCGGTCATCGCTCAGGTGCACGGATATTGCCTCGCCGGAGGCAGCGAACTCGCCACCGCGTGCGACCTCGTCTACGTCGGAGAGAGTGCGCAGATCGGCTACCCGCCCGTGCGATTGATGAGCCCGCCCGACATGCAGTTCCACCCGTGGCTTGCGGGCATGCGGAATGCGATGGAGTTGATGCTGACCGGCGATGCGGTGAGCGGAGAAGAGGCCGTGCGGATGGGTCTCGCGAATCGCTGCTTCCCGGACGAGACCCTCGAGGACGAGGTGCTGGCGTTCGCGGAGCGCATCGCGAAGATCCCGCCCGATTTGCAGCAGCTGAACAAGCGATCCGTCCACCGCGCGATGGAGATCATGGGCATGCGCGCAGCAATGCGCGCCGGCACGGAGATCCAGGCACTCGGCTTCCACACCGCCTCGACGCGCGCCTATTTCAAGGAGTTGTCGAAGGGCGTGACGCAGGCGCTCGACAAGCGCGACGAGAAGTTCGGCGACTATCGGACGACGAAGAAAGAGTCGTAGTCGGTATCCGGGTGACTGCGAGGCCCGTGCCGCAACATTGCGTTCAGCGTCGATCTCGGGCTGCGGCGTTTCGCTCGGGAGCATCCACGGCTACCGGCCCCCTGTGAGGCGTCCCACGTCGATGTAGCGCCGCACCTTGCCCCTGCTGCTCAGCGGGGTGCCGTGGCTGTCCCAGAACTCGATCCGATTGCCGGTCCCTGTCTGGACGTTGACGATCGTGTCGCTGATGACCTTGAGGTCTCGTGGTGAAGGCACCTCCTCCCAGCCTGCATACCAGTCGTTTCCCTCGTCGTCGGCAATGTTCTCTTCGCTCCAGCGGTGGTTGTGCCAAATCGCTTTCCACAGTTCCCCTTTTCGATCGTAGGCGAACGAGTAGAGCGGCGTCATCGACTGCTTGTCGAAATAGATGTCCTTGTGGTCGTACGGGTGGTCGGCACTCGTCGGGATGAAACGGATCTTGAACGCGTGCCGCAGCTCCCACCGATCATCCGCATAGGAAAGTCCGTACGGCCCGAAGTTGTGATCGTTGGAGTATGGGTAGGCGCCCACCTTGCTGTTTACCGGCGCGATGATGTCCATCTCCCCGAGGCACTCCCAGTCGTACTGCGGAACGATGCCCGAGAAACTGCGCAGGTCGTCGAACGTGAAGTCAGTTCCCGAGACCGCATCAGTTCGCTGCGCCGAGGAGAAGCGCCGAACTCGGCGGAGGGTCGGCACGTAGACCCACGTGTCATCGTTTCGACTGTTGGCCAGCTGGTTTTCCGACTCCTTGTAGCGGTAGGTCAGCACGAGGATTCCGCGTGCATCGAAGGGGGCGGCCACCTCGATTCCGAACGCGTTCTTTCGCGTCTCGCGCCGAAACACATCGCCGTGGGTCTTGGAGAGGTAGCTGGGCTCTACCCGACGAGAGAGATTGATCGTCTTCGCCGTACCCCTGAAATACAAGGGGAGTTCCTCGCCACGATCCCAGTACGAGTAGTAGTACCGGGAGTTGAGTCCGTCGCCCTCCCACTGCTGGTCGAAGTTCCACGCAAGCTTCGCTCCGGCTTGCGGGTCCCCGTGACAGTCGATCGTGTCGACAGGGAAGGGCTGCCCGGCGCTGTGGTTCTCGAGCGAATTGTCCGGGCCGATTCTCGCCTGACCCTTGAACCGCTCGGTCGCCGCTACGTATTGCGGCGCTGCAGAGTAGTCGCGATGGAACGGCCCGATTTCGAGCTGCATGCCCTCATAGAAGAAGAAGTCGCGGTTCGCCCAGAACTCGGCGGGCAGAAACGGCTTCAGCGAGTCGATCTGATCGATCGTGACCACGTCGCCTTCCTTGAACGTGGGCTCGGTGGGCCCGCCGTCTTGCTGGGCGAGAGTGATCGTGGACAACAGCGCCACACCGACGACGACGAGCGCGGTGAGAAGGAAATTCATGGCGATTCTCCTGGAAGAAGCGTTCGCGTCGTGGCTTGTGTGAACCTCGAGACGAATCGACAGCGTCTTCCATCGAGACGCCGGTGGACGTCGCGCAATTTCAGATCCGCGTGTACTTTCTCGCGCGTCCGGGAGCGGGGAACTCGATGTCCAAAGAGAATGGACCTTGGTGGGAGAGCGCGGTCGTCTATCAGATCTATCCACGTTCGTTCGCGGATACGAGCGGGTCCGGCGTCGGGGATCTGCGCGGCGTCATTGGGCGGATGGAGCATCTGGCGTGGCTCGGGATCGACGCGATCTGGCTATCGCCGTTCTACCGCTCCCCGATGCACGACCACGGCTACGACATCTCGGACTACTGCGACGTCGACCCGAGCTTCGGGACTCTCGCGGACTTCGATGCGCTCGTGGCGAGTGCCCACGACCACGGGATCCGCGTGATCCTCGACTGGGTCGCGGCGCACACCTCGACCGATCACGCGTGGTTTCAGGAGGCGCGTCGCTCGAGAGAGGATGCGAAGCGCGACTGGTACGTCTGGCGCGATCCGGTCCCGGGTCCGGACGGGACCCCGCAGCCCCCGAACAACTGGGTGTCGGACCTGACCGACGGCGGGCCGGCCTGGACCTTCGACGAGACGACGGGCCAGTCCTACCTGCACAGCTTCCTGCCCGAGCAGGCTGACCTCAACTGGGAGAACCCCGAGGTCGCGGAGGCGATGCACGACGTGCTGCGTTTCTGGTTGAACCGGGGGGTGGATGGGTTTCGGTCGGATGTGATCAACAACATCGCGAAGGATCCCGAACTGGCGGACGTCGCCCCGGCCTCGGCCAAGCTTCCGCACGTGTTGCTGAACGATGTCCCCGAGGTGCACCCGCTGTTGCGCGGCATCCGGAATGTGCTCGACGCGGCTCCGCCGATTCCACTGGCGAACCGCCCCGACGATCGCGGCGGACGGATGATGGTCGGCGAGGTCATGCTGCTTTCGACCGAGCAGGTGAGCCGCTACTTCGGGAACGACGACGAGCTGCATCTGAGTTTCAACTTCGCGCCGCTCTTCGCACCGTGGACTGCGGACGTCTGGCGCAGCTGCATCGAGAAGACCGAGTCGCTGCTCGCGCCGATCGACGCGTGGCCGACGTGGGTGCTCTCCAATCATGACGGCCCGCGGCATCGCACGCGGAATTGGAAAGGGGACGGACCCGCCTCCGAGGCGCGCGCGCGTGCTGCCGCCGTCATGCTGCTCACGCTCCGTGGCACGCCGTTCCTGTACATGGGGGAGGAACTCGGGCTCGAAGACGCGGTGGTTCCGCCCGAGCAACAGGTCGACCCGGGCGGGTATCGGGACGGCTGTCGCGCGCCGTTGCCGTGGGACGGCAACGCGGGGCACGGCTGGGCCGGCGCCGAACCGTGGCTGCTGTTTCCGCCCGACGCCGACACCCGCAATGCGGAGTCTCTGCGCGCGGATCCGGGCTCGATCCTTCATCTCTATCGGCGCCTGCTCGAACTCAGACGCGAGACGCCGGCGCTTCAGCGGGGCGAGCTGGCCCTCCTGGAAGCTCCGGAAGGAGTGCTCGCGTATCGGCGGTCGCTTGGAGACGACTCGCGGGTGGTGCTCGTCAACTTCACGAGCGATCCGATTTCGATCTCAGCGACCGGTGAATTGGGCGGTGTCGTCAGGAATCTTCAAGTCGAACTCACGAGCGATTCCGACGATTCTTCGACGCACTCGAAACGGTTGCTTCGCGCCGATCAGGCGGTGATCCTGCGGTAGCCCCGTTGGGGTCAGTCCGCCGCGCGAGGCGTCACGCGCGCGCGGCCCCAGACGGTGCCCCACAGGAGCCGTCCGGCCTCGTCGATCTGGATGGCCGCGTAGGCGCTGTTGTAGAGCTGGTCGCCGACGACGAGGTGGTACGCGGAGTCACCGCTGTTCCAGTCGAGGGCCTCGACCGTCCAGGATCCGTCTCGTACACCGACGCTGAAGACGAGGTTCGAGTCGAGGCTGAGGATCGGCACGGCGTTCGGCGAGCTCACCTCTCGATTCACCCATGCGACCTCGAGAGTGCGCGTGCCGGGCTGCCACGCGAACTTCTGGACGCCGAAGGGTTGGTACTCGGGAAGGTGGCCAAGGAACCCGGAGATCGGCACGACGAAACGCCCGGCACCCCAGGGCAGGTTGCGCGGTTCGTTGTTCACCGTGAGCGCGCCGTAGCCGCCGACGACCACCGACTGTTCGGTTTGGCTGGCGACGACGTCGTCCCGCCCCATCGTGACGGGCTCGAACCCTGCGACCCGGACCGACGAAGCGCCCGGCGGCGCCTCCCAGCCCTTCGGAATTTCGTCCCGCCAAAAGAGCGTGAGATTCATGACGGTGTCGCCGTCGGTGATGACGACGAAACGATCTTCGCCACCGAATCCCATCAAGCTCGGAGTGGAGCCGCTGCCGCCTCCGCCCGAATTTCGGACCGGGGTCGTCCACGCCCCTGCGGTCTCTTCTTGCGACAGCTGCGTGCCCGTCCAGATCACTTTGTGCATGTGGTCGCGGGAGACGACGTAGATACCGCCGTCCGCGTCGACGGCGATGCCGTTTCGGATCCAACCCTGGCCGGTGTCTTCGGCCCCGGTGGCTTCCTCGGCGAACTGGAGTCGAGTGACTTCTTGCGAAGCGAAGTCGCGCGTGAGGGAGAGCAAGTACCCGTCCTCCGTGGCGACGACGATCCGACCATCGAAGGTCATGTTCATTCCGACGGAGACTCCCGTGACCTCGGGCGGCCACGCGAATCGGCGACGAACCTCGATCGGAGAATCGGGGTTCCCGGGTTCGGAGTCGCCGTAGACGGTGATCTCGCGCTTGCCGCAGACGTAGTATTCGCCGTCTCGGTCGACGAGAGTGTAGATGCCAGAGATGTCGGAGTACGTGGAACGCGCGTGCCGGAGCGTTTGGAAGATCCCCCAGTATCCCGGTCCGAGCCCGTTGAAACGCTCGACGTAGGCGGCGGAGGCGTCACGGCCGAACGGTTCGCGCCCGGGCAGCGGGTACGTCGCGAGGACCTCGAAGCGGTCGTGATCGACCTTGGCCACGCGATCCACTCCATTGCTCCAGAGCACGCGACGTCCGCCCTCGTACGGGGGAGAAATATGCGCGCCGAGGTGGAACGGACCGAGATGCGTGTAGTCGATCTCGCTCGGATCGAGGGTGCGCGCCGTGTCCCGCAGCACCGGCACCGGCTGCGACGTCTGCTGCGCCGAGCTGGCGTGGCCGATCGGGTAGCTCGACTCCGCGAGGAACGGGTTGCGAGGAGGCGCCTCGGCCGCGCCGGCCGACGTCGCGATCGTCCAGGAAAGGAGCAGGATCCAGCGCAAGACCGCTTCGGGGTTCACCGTCTTCCTCCGTGCCGTCAGGGACCCCACTCTGCACTTGATCGCCGCGTACTGCAACGCGGCTTGCGCTAGGCGAGCAGGTCTTGGCCGAAGCAGATCACGTAGCCGTTGAGGTCTTCGAGTTCGAATTCGCGGCAGTCGTGGGGTTGGTCGGAGGGTTCACAGAGCAGCTTCGCTCCGCTCGCTCGAAACTCTGTGTAGAGGGCGTCGATGTCGCGCACGTAGACGTATGCGTCGAGGCTGTGCGCGACGCGACTCCGGTTCGCGCCCGCCGGGGCCGCATCGTCCCGTGCCGGCTGTCGCAGCATGATCTGGATGCCGTCCCGTTTCACCATGACGAACGCCGGGGGGTCGCCCCAGAACTGATCGAAGCCGAAGCCCAGGACGTCGCGGTAGTACTCGGCCGTCGCGTGGACGTCTCCGACGAGGAAGTAGGGGTTGATCGCGACGAGCTGGGGGGTGGGGTCGGACGGCGCCATCGGAGTCTCCTGTCTCGGTGCATGGAGGAATGATCCCTGGAGGATCATTGCTATTTTGATACTCTAGGGATCAATCGAATGCAAGAAGAAACCGCGGATCGGATCACCGGGACCCAGCTACGGGCGGCACGGGCGCTCCTGGGCTGGAGCCAGCAGGAGCTGGCCGATCGCGCGGAGACTTCGGTCCCGACGGTCAAGCGCGCGGAGGCCCAGGGCAACGACCCGGGCGGCAGCGCTCGAACGAACGCGAAGCTGAGAGCCGCTGTGGAGGCCGGCGGGGTCGTCTTCATCGGCAGCGATGCGGACGGAGGCCGCGGCGTGAGACTCGGCGTCCGCGACCGCACGCGACGGTCCGCGCGCCGGAAGCGGTGACGATCCTTCAGTGCCGGGGGAGGTGGTCGCCCAGAAAGCGGACCAGGTTCTCGCCCATCACCGAGCGGATCTCGGCCTCCGTCATGCCCTGCGTGCGCATTTCGTGCGTGAGTGCAGCGAGCTCCGACGTGTCGAACGCGACCGTCGTGCCACCGTCGTAGTCCGAACCGAGGGCCACGTGGTCGACGCCGAGCAACTCGATCGCGTGGCGGAGGCTGCGGACGACGCCGGCCGGCTCGATCTCGCAGACGGCACCGTCCCAATAGCCGATCCCGATGAGCCCGCCGGCGCTCGCGATCGCACGCATCCGTGCGTCGTCGATGTTGCGCGCGGTCGGGCACGCCGAGTGGATGCCGGTATGGGACACCACGATCGGTCGGCTCGTGGTCGCCAGAACGTCGTCGACGACGGCGGGCGAGGAATGGGCGACGTCGATCACGATCTCGAGTGCGTCGAGGTGCCGGATCACCTGTTTCCCGAAGTCAGTGAGTCCCGCGCCGCTCTCACCGTGCAGAGAGCCGCCCAGCGCATTGTCGAAGAAGTGCTGCAGGCCCATCATCCGGTAGCCCTCCGCGAAGAGCCGATCGACGTTCGCGAGCTCGCCTTCGAGGGGATGGAGCCCCTCGGTGGCGAGCAGCCCGCCGACGAGCGACGCGCCGCTTGCCCGCTGCGCGAGCAGCGCCTCCAAGTCACTCGACGACCGCAGGATCCTCAGTTCGTCAGGGGCGGCCGCCTCGAACTGCTGGAGCCGCTGCGCCTGGTAGACCGCCCGTTCGAACAGGCTCGTCCAGGTGCGGAAAGGCCAGCGCTGCACCACGGCGAGGAGGGTGACGAGGTCGCTCGCCTGGCTCGAGTTGGAGTCGTAGTTCTGGCCGAGCGGCGCCTTCGTGACGGCCGGAAAGACCTGCACCGCGACGTTCCCCTCGCGCAGTCGCGGCAGGTCGACGTGGCCGCGGTTCCCGCGTACGCGCAGGCTCCGGTGCCAGAGCAGCGTGTCGCTGTGCAGATCGCCAACGACCAACGAGGCGTGCAGCGCCGCCGATTCTTCCGAAACCGGCCAGGGCTCGTGCGGCACGGTGCCCTGCGCCTGGGGCTCGACGAATTCGGGAAGCAGATAGAGGCCGACTGCGATGAGCGCGGCGACGAGAAGGAGGGTCGTGCGAATCCTCAATGGGACTCCAACGGCAATTCGCCTTGTGCGCTTCGCTCGTCGACCGCGAGGTCGAGAGCGCACAGGGTGTCGATCCACTCGCGCGGGAGATCGTGGTGCCTCGCGCCGCGCAGCAGCAGACCCAGGTAGCGGCGCGACGGCTTCCGGCCGGAGACGCCGTGCGAGGACTGGTACGTGAACGCGTCGATTGCGCGGCCGTCCGGCGCCGTGACCTGCACCGTGCGGCGCAGGTAGTAGCCGCGGGGGACGCCTTCGGTCTTGTCGAGATGGGATCCTTGGGACGCCGGGATCGCCCAGGCGACTCCGTGCACCAGGCCGCCCGGGGCCTCGTGCAGGTTGGCGACGCCGCGTTCCCCGGGGCCGACAGGCAGGTCGAAGGCCAGGTCGAACCCGTCGAGCCACGCCGGAACGGCTTCGAGCGGCCGCATCCCGCGCCGTCCGACGAAGGTGTCCCGGTCGAGGTTCGAGCCGTACGCGAAGTACCAAAGCGGCTCGGTCATCTCGCGAACCGCCTCACGCGTTCAGCGCGACGACCGCACTCCCCGGCGTCGTGTTCTTGCCCTCGGCGTTCTTCGTCCACAGCTCGACCTCGACGAGCTTCTGGCCGTCCTCTTCCCACTTGCGCTTGACGGCGCCGCCGCAGGCGAGCTCGTTGTTCGGCATGTCCATGCCGCGGTACTGGCACGAGAGCTTGACGATGCGGCCGCTGTGCCCGAGCCAGTTCGACACGACCTCGCCGAGCGAGGCGTACTTGAAGCGTCCGTGCACGATGATCGAGCCGATCTGCTTCGACTGCGGGAATGCGTAGTCGTGGTGGAGCGGATTGAAATCGCCGGATCCCGCTGCGTACTTGACCAGCTGGGTCACGCCCGGTGCCTTGCGGAGTTCGGGCAGTGCCTGGCCTTCTTTCACGTCGTCGTAGGTGAGTCCCATTTCCATGGCTCCTAGTAGAAGATGGCCTGGCCGCGCTGGATCGCGACGACCTCGCCGTGCTGGTTCGTGTAGGTCGTTTCGTTCGTGGTGAGGAGCATCTTGCCGAGGCTCTTGCTCTCCTTCACGTCGAGATCCGCCAGCTTGGAAACGACGGTGAGCGTGTCGCCGGCGCAGACCTGTCCGCGGTACTCGGTCTCGGTGCCCCCGTCGAGTAGCCCCTTCAAGCCGTGGTTGAGACCGCGGCCGCCGAGTGGCCCGCTGAACGTGTCGCTGCTCTTGCCCGGAATGAACACCGGGGTTCCCATGTAGGTCGGCGGTGCCGGCAAGTTCGGATAGCCCGCCGCTTTCGCCGCTTCGACATCGAAGTAGACCGGGTCCGTGTAGCCGACGCCCCGCGCAAACGCGCGCACGCTGGTGGTCGTCACCTCGTGCGTCCAAGGCGCGCCAGGCGTGCCCACATGCGAGCGCATCTCGTCCGTCAGTTCGAATTCTTCGGCCATCGCATTCACCTCCAACTAGGGACCGCGATCATAGCGGCGTCCCGCCGCCGGCGGCGCTAGCCGCCGCCCACGCCCACAGAGCACTCCCGGCGTCTCCTAGCCGCCGCTCCCTCCCGGACAAGGAGGGCCGACCGGGGGTGTCTGCAGCGAAACTCAGCGCAGCGCGCCCGTCCGGCCGCGAACGAGCCACCAAGCCCGTGCGCGCGAGCCATTTCGCGGAAGACACCCCCGGCCGGTCTTCCGCTGTTCGCAGAGAGACCCGCGGAGGCTAGGAGCGCTGCTCCCACCCTTCGCTGAAGAACCAATCGAGCGCATCCGGCTGAAAGTCCCCCGAAGGCCAGTGACGCCCGCCCTGGTCGGTCCGGAACTCGACGCGGTAGCCGAGCTTCTCGAGGTTCTCGCGCATCGGCACGGCCACGTGCTCGAACGGGAACAGTTCGTCGTGGGTGCCGTACTCGAGGAGTAGCTCGGGCTTCAGCTCGTCGGCGGAGATCTGGCCGGTATCGAGCGCGAGGAAACCTGCGGCCCACGCCATCACCGCGCGGAACACATGCGGGTTCGAGAGCCCGACCGAGAGCGCGTAGCTCGCGCCGTCCGAATAGCCGACCAGCGCCTGCCGCTCGCGATCGATCGGGTAGCGCCGGTAGATCAAGTCGTACGCGAATGTCAGGAAGTCGAGATCCGGGCGGTCGTCGCACGCGATCAAGTCCCAGGTGGGATGAACGGAACGCGGGATCAGGAACAGCGCGTCGTGTTTCTCCGGTGCATCCCGGCACGCCTTGACGAGCATCTCGTCTTGGCGCCCGGCGCCGTGCAGCACCGTCACCAGCGGATACTGCCGCGCTGGATCGATCTCCTCGGGCGTGAGCAAGACCGCGCGCGACTCGCCGGACTCGATCGTCACCCAGCCGGTGGGACTATCTTCGTCGCGCAGCTCGGGCGCCTTGTGCACCAGGTCGAGGCGGAGACTATCCACCCTCGCAGTGTAGGAGGCCGGGCGGGCGGGGTCAGGCCGGGCGCCGCTGCGTCAGCCCCAAGCCGTTCTCTCGCATCGTCAGCCGGATCTCGTCCTCGTCGTAGCCCTTGAGGTCGTAGATGTAGTCGGTCGGCTCGGCCAGGCCCTCGGCGTGTGGATAGTCTGAGCCGAACAGGATCTGGCTCGCGCCGAGATGGTCTCGCAAGCCTTCGAGGTCGTCCTCGTAGTACGGCGAGACCCACACGTGGCTGCGCAGCTGTTCGACCGGGTCGGAGGCGAACGCGGTCGACATCTGGCCGTAGGCCTTCTTCAGCGACGAGATCAACGGCGTGACCCAGCTGCTGCCCGTCTCGATCGTTGCGATGCGCGTGTTCGGGTGGCGCTCGAGCACGCCGTGGCAGATGAGTGCGGCCAGGGTGTCGCGGATCGGGCTCGCGGAGAGGCAGTGGCGCAGCGTGTCGAACTCGAACGCCTTGAACTCCTCGGTTGTGCCCCAGTCTGCCGAGTAGCGCAGATAGCCGGCGTCGCCCGCGTGGTAGGAAACGGTGATGCCCGCTTCCGCGGCCAGGCCCCAGAAAGCGTCGAAGCGCTTGTCCCCCGGCGAACAGCTGCCGTCCTTGTGGGAGATCGGGCCGGGTCGCATGACGATCACGCGGGCGTCGTGTTCGAGGGCGTGCTCGAGTTCGGCGACGGCCCAGTCTTCGTCGACGAGGGTGATGTACGGCGCTGCGAAGATGCGGTTTTGGTAAGCGAAGCCCCAGTCTTCGTGCATCCAGCGGTTGAATGCGGTGAAGGCGGCGAGCAGGGCGGGCACGTCGTTTCGCAGAGACTCTTCCATTCCGACTCCGAGCGTCGGCAAGAAGAACGCGCCCTCGATCCCCTGGGTATCCATCAGGGCGAGGCGCGCGTCGCGGTTGCGGTACGCGGGGTTGATCGGATCGAGTTCGCCGAACAGCGTGCGGACGTCCTTCTGCTCGGGGTTTTTGCCGCGAAAGAACTCGTCGAGAATGCCGGGCTTGGCGACCGGGTCGAATGTCGGGTTCGGGATGAACCGGTTGACCTTGCCGCCGACGAGCAGCCGCTGGCGGCCGTCGATCGTCGCCCACTGCATGCAGCGCTTCTTCATCCGCGGGTCGATGTGGCGGATGAACGCGTCCTCGGCTTCGTAGTAGTGCTGGTCCGCGTCGAAGGCCTGGAACGGAAGCTGAGCCATGGGGATCTCCTGGGATGGGGCGACCGCCATAATATGAACCAAATCGATACAATATTCAATGAATATTCGTGCTATAATGTTCATATTGATGCAAGCCCCCGATGTGACAACGAAACCGGGTCGGAACCGACGCCACGCCGAGAGCGAACGACGCCGCCAGCGGATCCTCGAGGCCGCCCGTCAGGGGTTCGGCCAGCTCGGCTTCGCCAAGGCCACCGTCGACTCGATCGCCTCCGAGGCGGGGGTTTCGAACGGGCTCCTCTACCAGTTCTTTCGCAACAAGGAGCACCTCTTCGAGGTGGTGATCGGCGAGCTGCTGCGCGACTGGGCGCGGGCCATCTCGCTGCGGGACCAGCCCGAGCCGGCGACTGCGGGCGAGGCGCTGGAGGCGACGTTCCGCGCGTCGGTCGAGTTCGCGCGCGCGAACCCGTTGCTGCCGAAGTTGCTCAGCGAGGACGCGCAGCTGCAGCTCGAGCGCTTTCGGCTGGTCGGCAAGGACCGCGTCGAGCCGCACCGGCAGTGGGTCGCGGGAATTCTCGAACGCGGCATCGAGCGCGGCGAGTTCCGCGCCGACCTCGACGTCCCTGCGATGGCCGACGTCATCTGCCAGCTGCAGTCGGACTACGCGAACCGCGCGTACCGGCGCGACCCGCTGCACCCTGCGACGCCGGACGTCATCGACGCGGCGATCCGATTGATCGCGGCGGGCCTGCGGCCTTAGCAGGTTGCTGAAGAACCCTGGACCGAGCCAGGCGCTCGGATTCGGGCCGAGCTCAAGGCGGGAAAGCAAAGCTGTAGTTCCGCTACAGCGAGCTTTCGCAACGCAGAGATCGGTTCGAAGACGAGTGTCGGGCGACGGGAGGGGTTTTTCAGCACCCTGCTAGCCGCCTGCTAGCCGCCTGCTAGCCGCCTGCTAGTCGATCGGCCCGCCGCGCCGATCCGCGGCGCGTCCCGCGGACGCGAGCTGCGCCAGGTCGCGGCCGGTGAGCGGATCGTTGCCGCTCAGGATCAACTCGAGATGGTCCATGCGGTCGAAACCCCAGAGCAGCTCGCCGCAAGCGTCAACGGTGGGGATCCCGAACACGCCGCGCGCAATCGCCGCGTCGGTGGCGGTCCGCAGCGCGGCCTTGGGGGCGTCGCCGTGTGCGCGTTCGAGGAGCGCGTTCCCGTCGAGGCCGGCCCCGTCGAGGGCCGCGCCGAGGGCGCCCGGGTCGCCCAGATCGCCGCCCTGGCCCCAGCCGTGCCGAAAGAGCGTCTCGACGACGCGAGCCTGGTCGTCCGCGGCGACTTCGGCCAGCGACAGCCGCAGTGCCGTCAGCGGCACGAACGGATGGAAGCGCGGTGCGCGGAACGGGAGGCCTTCGAGTGCGGCCCAGCGGGCGGCATCGCGGAACGTGTAGAGCGCTTTCGCGGGGATCTCGGCGGGCCCGAGCTGGCCCCAGTGATTCAGCAGCCCGGCGAACAGCACGGGGTGGTAGACGACTTCCGCACCGTGCCGTGCGCACAGGCCGGGCAATCGCTCGGCTGCGAAGTAGGCGTACGGGGAGAGGTAGTCGAAGTAGAAGTCGACGCGTTCCGGTGCACTCACGTGGCGCCTCCAAGGATGCGGCCGAGCGCGACCGATCCGAGGTTGCCGCCCGAGAGCACGAGCACGACGCGCTTTCCGGCGAGGCGCTCGCGGAGGCTGAGCGCAGCCGCCAGCGCCGCGGCACCCGCGTGCTCGACCAGCGTGCGCGCGTGATCGATCAGCAGACGAATCGAGTCTTCGAGTTCCGCATCCGAGACGAGCACGAAATCGTCGAGCCCGCGTTCGGGGTCGCTCAGCATCCGCTGCGCGTGCTCGTGAGGCACCCGGGTCGCGAGTCCTTCCGCGACGGTCTCCATCGGCGCGGTCACCGGATGTCCTGCGGCCCACGTGCGCTGCTGGGTGGGCGCTGCGGCGGACTGGACCCCGATCACCTCGAGCGCCGGGTTCAGATGCTTGCCGACGAGACAGCAACCACACGCGCCGCTGCCGGCCCCCACCGGAACGAGCAGCACCTCGGCTTCCGGCAGGCGCTCGACGATCTCGAGGGCGTAGGTCGCGACCCCGGCGATCAGCTCGGTGTCCGCGGGGCCGACGAAGCGCGCGGCTTTCTCCGCGGCCCGCTCGCCGATCCACTCGCGGGCCTCGTCGTAGTCGCGGCCGTGCAGGATCACTTCGGCCCCGAGGGCGCGGGTCCCGGCCACCTTCACCGGATTCGCGCCTTCTGGCATCGCGACGGTGACCGCGGTGCCGGTCGCGCGGCCGGCCCATGCGATCGACTGGGCGTGGTTTCCGGTCGATGCGGTGTAGAGCCCCGCGCGCCGCTCCGTCTCGCCGAGGTTCGTGGCCAGGTGGATCCCGCCGCGCACCTTGAACGATCCGGTCGGCAGATGGTTCTCGTGCTTCGTCCAGACTTCGGCGCCCAGCAGGTCCGAGAGCGTCGGTTGATGGAGGAGGGGCGTCGGGTCCAGATGCGGCTCGATCGAGCGCCGCGCCTCGAGGACGTCGCGGAAGGTCGGGGCCACTGTGCTCATGGCGGGAGGATACGGCCCCGGGGCGCGGAGCGTTATCCTCGCAGCGATGATGGCGTTCAAGCATCTCGCGCACCGATTGCGCTCGAGTGCGCTCGGACGGAGCGTGGAACCGTGGCTCTATCGCGGAGATGCGGTCGAGTGCCCGTGCTGCGGGGCCACGTTTCGTCGTTTCGCGCCCTATGGCGTGATCCCCCGACGGCCGCACGCCCGCTGTCCGGGCTGCGGCGCGATGGAGCGCCATCGGCACCTGTGGTTGTTCCTGCGCGAGCGGACCGACCTGTTCACGAGTCCGCTCCGAGTGCTTCACTTCGCCCCGGAGGCCGTCTTTCGCGCGCAGCTCGAAGCGTTGTCGAACGTCTCCTACGTCACGGCCGATCTCGCCTTCGGTCGCGCATCGGTCCGTGCGGACATCACGAAGATCCCATTCGCGGACGCGAGCTTCGATGCGATCCTCTGCAATCACGTGCTCGAGCACGTGCCCGACGACAAGGGCGCGATGGGGGAGCTGCTGCGCGTCCTGCACCCGGGAGGCTGGGCGGTGCTGCAGGTTCCTCAGCGCTCCCGGATGCCCGAGACGCGGGAAGATCCGTTGGTCACCGATCCGCGCGAACGCGAGCGCCTATTCGGTCAGCGGGACCATCTCCGTCAGTACGGGGCTGACTACGCGGAGCGGCTTTCCGCCGCAGGGTTCGACGTGCACGCGGAGCGTTTCGGAGAGGGTCTGCCCGTCGAGCGCCGCGAGCGCCACGGGTTGAAAGGGGAGATCATCCACCTGTGCCGGAAACCCACATGATCAGTGGGGCGCTGCGCTGCACGCTCCTCTGTGGCTCACTCGCGCTTGCGATCGCAGGCTGTCGGATCACCCCTGAACGGATTCAGGTGATCGAAACCGAGAACGAACTCCTCCGTGAGGAGATCTCCCTTCTCAAGGAGAAGTGCGACCAATCGCGCGAACTCGACCTGCGGCTGGACGAGAGGGAGAAGCGTTAGCGCTACTCCCTCGGTGCGTGACGCCGCCGCCGGAACGCCGCGCCGGCCAGCACTCCGGACCCGGTCGCGAGGAGCAGAGGGACGGCCGGCTCGGGGACGCCGAGGTCGTACGAGACCGTCGCGAACGCATAGCTGGGAGTGGCCAGACTCGAGGTGACCCGGGCGGGGGTCACGAGCTGGAGTGACTGCGGGGTCGCGAAGCCCATTGCCGAGAACGTCCGCGTGCCGGTCTCGTTCAGGTTGGGGATCATGACCGTCGCGGTGCCGGAGGTCCATGGGCCGTACTCTGCCCGCAGCGTCACGGCTCCAGAACTCGCGGTCCAGGTGACCGTGCCGCCGACGCCGAGGCCGGCGGTGACGGCCCCACTCGGTGTCATGCGCGAGAACGGGACTGCGAGTAGCAGGCTTCCTCCGAAACCGGTGATGCGAGCCTGGCCCGCGACGGGCATCGTGCCCCGAAGAGGACTCCCGGTTCCGAGCGGTGCTCCGGTGAACAGGCCGGGCCCGTTCGCGACCGTCACGAAGTAGCGGCTCGCCGGCGGCGCATCGGGAACGAAGGTCACCATTCCCGCGAACGTCCCGCCGGAGACCGAGAGTCCGCCTCCGGAGAGCGATCCGGAGATCGTCCCGCTCGGCCCGCTCTCGAACACGGCGGTATCGCCGCCGCCGGTGATGAACGTCAGCTCGCCCACGGCGGGCATCGGCCCGGCGGCGGCCGGACCCGATGCGATGCACGCGAGCAGGGCGACGACGTGGAGTCTCACGGCCTAACCCTACACCGGCCCGGATCAAAGTGGGTCGATGATCTCCGCGGTGCCACTCAATGCGGTGTCGAAGAAGTGGAGCATCTGATCGACGACCTCGTCGGCGCTCTGGGCGCAGAAGTGCCCCTCTTGTTCGTTCGTGTCGATGCAGCTCTGGGTCTGGGCCGGGTCGTACTGGAAGTGTCCCGAGGTCACGCCCGCGGCGATGTTCCCGGAGAGGGGAGCGTCCACCTCGGTCAGAACCGGGGACGGACCGGGTGCCGGCCGCACGGTCGGGATGCCGAGCTCGACAGCGGCGGCGCGTGTCGCGGTGTTCGGAACCAGCGAATCGCCGATTCCCTCGATCCACAGAAGGCTCGGCGGCGTGGTGTCGAGTTGGCCGGGCACCACCAGCGGGTCAAGGTAGAGGCGGCGCGCGAGCAGCATCGTGTCGTCGCGGTCCTGTGCGTTCTGGACGAGCGCGAGGCCCGGGATCACATCGCGGGGCCTCGAGCCCGGCAGCGCGAACAGGATCCCGTCGAGCAGACCCATGTAGTCGAGCTGATGAAGGTTCGGGTGGTAGAGCCGCCCACTGCCGACGTGCGAAACGGCCGCGGTCACCTCCGGCGCGAACGGCAGGAACCCGAGGGAGTGGTGGGCGCCGAAGCTGATCCCGCGGAAGAGGATTCGGGTGGGATCGATCTCGGGGAAGTTCCCGGCGATGCCCATGCCCTCGATTGCACGGAGGAGCATGAACATGTCCGAGTGCGTCTGCACTTCGAGCAACGGCAGGGCCTTCACGAACGCGAGGCGCGCGATGATCGCGGCGGTCTGCGCGGACGTATCCTGCCCGAACTCGCGGTTGCTCAGGTCCTGGATGCCGATCATCGCGTAGCCGGCATCGATCAGCGCCGAGTTGCTCCCGCCGGTGATCTCTTCAGGCGAGCCGGGAGACCCATGTTGGTAGATCACGATAGGCATTGGAGTCGGGGCATTGGTCGGGATCCGGAAGACGAAGGGCACATCCTCCGTGGTCAGGGAAAGCGGGTCGCCGGTGATCGCGTCGCGGGTGACTTCCGTGAGCGAAACGTCGAGGAAGATCGGCACCTGAAGAGTGCCTCGGAGAGTCATCTCGTCTGCGCCGACTTGGGTGTCGTCGACCGAGAGCGTCGGGGACGACGATGCGAGTGCGGCCGCTTTGAGCGAAATCCAGTCGGTCGGGTCAAAGAACTCCGTGCGGATCGAGATCGACAGTGCGAGCGCGACCCCCGCGCGCGCGACGGGCTGCGCGGGCTCCACTTCGAGGAAGTCGAGGAACGAACCGACCGCATTCCGAGCGCGCTCGATATCGGTCGTCGGGGCGAAGGCGCCCACCGCGACTTGGTCGAAGAAGGCCGAGGGCGCGAATGCCCCGGTTCCGAGGGTCGCGGCGGCGTCGCGCGTGACGACCAGCCCATACCGCCCGCCCGCGCGGAAGTTGAGCGCCGGGAACAGGATCAGCTGGTGGTCGATCGTGCCCCCGTCCGCTGCGTCGCTGCGGACGATGCCGGTGAACGGAATCCGTGCGCCGAACGTCGGGCTGACAGGGTCGATGTCGAAGAGCCGAATGGCCGCGTCGGCCTCGAGCGAAGCGGCTTCGTCGAGCGGAATCGTGTTGGGGTCGAGGGCCTCTGAGAAGCCCAGGACGATCGGCTGCAATGGGCTCCAGCCGTCGCGCTGCGCGAGGGTCACCGCGATGCCGTCGGCGACGAGACCGAGCGTTTCTTCGAACTGCGGCGGGGCGAGCTCGATCCGCTTGCCCGATGCGGTCGTTGCGTCGTCCACCAGCAGGTAGTCGTCGGGAACCGCACCGAGCTCGGTCTCGTCGGTCGGGTCGTAGTGGACGAACGGGCCGGTGGCTCCGGTGGTGAACGAGAGGGAGCCGTTGGTGCCCGGGAGTGCGAGGGAGCAATCGGTGTCTGTGGGCAGCGCCGCGTCCGGGATCACGTAGATGACCGTCTCGGCACTCGCGTCGACGCGCGTGGCTGGGCTCGCGCCACCGCACGTGAGAATCATCTCGGCGAGGCTCTCCGCGGGGAGTGCCATGTCGAACTCGATGGCGACCCAGTTCGCTGGCCGGACGCCCATTGCACCTTCGACGGGAGAAGTCGCGGTGACCACCGGCTCGACGGGCGGGAGCGTGTCGCCGGGGCAGCTTCCGTTCATCAGGGCGTCGTCGAATTCTTCACACGCCAGATCGAGCGCGCCGAAGTCTGCGAGCGCGTCACAGAATCGACAGCGCGCGGCGCCTTCGAGACAAGTGGCCAGATCCGCGGCGGACGCGGCCGCCGCGCAAGTACCGGGGAACACCACGGCGGGGTCGGCCGCGCCACACTTCTTCGCGGCATTCGAAGCCAGCTTGGACGCCGCGCGCGCGATCTTGCCCTTCGTGTCTGCTGCGACGGCACCAAGGAGGGCGCTCGAGAGTTCCTCGGCGGACTGCGGGGTGGCGCCGTTCTTGCCGCGCAAGAGATCCTTCTGCGCCTTCGTTGCGGCACCGAACAGCGCGCTGCTCAACTTGTCGACGCCCTTGGCCACTGCCGCCTGGCAAGCGGCGTCCGGCTTGGACGCGGATTTCACGACGGCGGCGAGCCCGAGATCGGGCCCGAAGACGTCACTCGTGAGCCCCGTCCGTTCGGCGACGGCCGCGTCCCCGACGGTGGTGGAATCGGCGTACCCGAACGGAGGGGGCGGCGCCGTGCAGCGCTTCGTCTCACCGGCCGCGAGCTTGGCGCGTGCCTTGGCGACCTTGCCCTTCGTGTCGCCGGTGACGCACGCCTGGGCATTCGGCTCTTTGCCCTTGGCCGCGTCCTTCAAGCACTTGAGCTCTTCCTTGCCCTGGGCCTTCACGACGGCCGTGCCGCCCTTGTTCAGCTCCTCGGCGCAGCGCTGCTGGTCCTTGGTGAATGGCTGCGCCCCGCCGCTCGCGCCGCAGTAGAGCAGGAAGAGGGCGGCGATCCCGGCGATCCTGGCGAAGCTTCTCATCGGGTACCGCTGCATGGAGATCTCAGGCGCTCGCCTTCGGGTTCTTCTTCTCCGTTGCGTTTCCGGCCGCGACGTCCGCCAGATGCTTCTGCAGTTCCTGGTTGATCGCGTTGCCGACTGCACCCATGAACTGCGGGCGGTTCGACGCGGACCAGTTCATGCTCTCTTCGCGAGGCGTGTTGAGCCCCTGGAAGCACGGCATCACGTTTTGCGCGAACAGCTCGTAGCTCGCCTTCTTGCGCGACCATTCGGCCCAGTTGTGGTCCATGAAGAGGAACGCGCCGTAGCCGCCCGACTGTTCCTCGAGCCGCTCGAGCTGGGCGATCGCGTCTTCGGGGCTGCCGATCACCGCGAGGCCCGAGTTCACCAGTGCTTCGATCGCACTCTCGAAGCTTCCGCCCGGTGCGAGCGGCAGCGCCGCGACCTCCTGGAAGTAGTAGAGCCACTTCTCGAGGCCGAAGCGCACGTCTTCGATCGCTTGTTCCTTCGTCTCGGCGATGTGCATCGGGCCGACGAGGCGCCACTGGGAGCGTTGCACCTCGCGGTCGAACTCCTGGGCACGGTTCGTGCAAATCTCCCAGTTCATCGCGAGCGCATTGAAGCCGCCGGTCGAAGTGGCTCCGATCGAGAGCAGGCCGATGCCGTGCTTGCCCGCGGCACGCGCGCCGGCGGGTGAGACCTGCGATGCGACGCAGATCTCGACGTGGGGCAGTGTGTAGGGCGGCAGCTGCAGGCGCGCCTCGCGCAGCTCGAACCAATCGGTCTTGGCGGTCACCGTCTCACCGCGCAAGAGCGGCACGAGTACCTCGATCGCCTCGTCCATCATGTCGCGCTGCTTCAGCGGGTCGATCCCCATCATGAAAGCGTCGGACGGAAGCGCGCCCGGGCCGACGCCGAACATCACGCGGCCGCGCGTCATGTAGTCGAGTTGGTTGATGCGGTCGGCCAGCATCAGGGGATGGTGGTAGGGCAGGGAAGAGACGCCCGTCCCGAGCTTGATGTGCTTCGTCCGCTCGGCGGCGGCGGCGATGAAGACCTCCGGAGACGCGATGATCTCGTAGCCGGCGGAATGGTGTTCGCCGATCCAGGCCTCGTCGTAGCCGAGTTCGTCCATGAACGAGATCAGCTCGAGATCGCGTTGGAGGGCGAGGGCAGGGTTGGTGTCGACGGGGTGGAACGGCGCAATGAAGGCGCCAAAGCGTGTGCGGGAATCAGGCATGGACAAACCCTAGCCGGCTCGTTTATATTCAACCTGATGGTTGAACAATCTGTAGGGCTCGACGGGACGTTCGCGGCATTGGCGGACCCGACCCGGCGCGAGATTCTCGCGCGATTGCGACGCGGCTCCGCCAACGTCGGAGAGCTGGCCGAGCCGTTCGACATGAGCCTGGCCGCGGTGTCCAAGCACCTCGGCGTGCTCGAGCGTGCCGGGTTGATCCACCGCGAAACCCATGGGCGTGAGCGGCTCTGCCATCTGCGGGCGCGCCCGCTCCGCGCGGCGACCGCGTGGACCGAGGCCTACCGCAGCTTCTGGGACGAGCGGCTCGCCGCGCTCGATTCGCATCTTCGGAAACGGCGCGCGAGGAAGCAGAAATGATCCCCACGAGCGAGATTCGATTGGAGCACGTCTTCGACGCGGCGCCCGAGGAGGTTTTCGAGGCCTGGGGCGACGCCGAGAGCCTGGGGACGTGGATGTGTCCTGGCGCCGAAATGAAGAGCGCGACCGTCGAGGTCGATTTTCGTGTCGGTGGACGGTTTCGCATCGTCATGCACGATCCGGAGCGCGACTACGCCCAGCACGGCGAGTACCTCGAGATCGACGCGCCCAAGCGGATTGTCTTCACCTGGGTTTCCGAGTGGATCCCGACCGGCGAGGCCGCGACGCGCGTGAGCGTGACGCTCGAACCCGAGCTCGGCGGCAAGACCCGGTTGGTGCTCGTGCACGATGGACTGCCCGAAGGCGATGCCTACGTCGGACATCCCGACGGCTGGAACACAATTCTCACGAAGCTGGGCGGGGCCCTGGCTCCGCGGAAGGAGACCCAATGACGACTGGCCAACTCGCAGCCGAGAGTCCGGAGTACCGCAAGGTTCGCGACCAGCTTCTCGAAGCCGAGATCGCACTTCGCGATCAGCGAGAACGAGTCGCCGATCTGCGTCGCAAGCTCCCCGCCGACACGGTCAGTGAGGACTACGTGTTCTCGGAGGGCCCGCAGGATCTCGCTGCGGGCGATGCACCGATCTCGGAAGTCAGGCTCTCGGAGCTGGTCGACTCGGATCACCCGTTGCTGTTGGTGCACTTCATGTTCGGCGGGACGCAGGAGAATCCGTGCCCGATGTGTTCGATGTGGGCCGACGGATACGACGGTGTGGTCCGCCACCTCGAGACGCGCGCGAACTTTGCGGTCGTGGTCGCCGGAGATCTCGGCGTGTTCCGCGAATGGGCTCGCGCCCGAGGCTGGAGGAACCTGCGAATCCTGTCCAGCGAGGGGACTTCCTTCAAGCGCGACCTCGGGACGGAGACGGAATCGGGCCAGCCGATTCCCGCGGTGAGCGTCTTTACCCGCGGAAGCGACGGAACGCCGCAACACTTCTACACCGGGAGTGCGTTCATGGCGCCCGGCCAGTTCCGCGGCATGGACCTGCTGAGTCCCGTCTGGAACTTCTTCGATCTGCTTCCCGAGGGCCGCGGCGACTTCATGCCGTCGAACGGCTGACCCCGCGCCGTTCAGGCGCGGCCCCAGGCGAGGGGTTCAGGCAAGCCGGGCGCTTGCGCCCGCCTCGACGACCGCGGCGATGTCGTCCGCCAGGTGCGCTGCCTCATCGGGCGCGAGGGTTGCGGTCGTGATGCGCACGCCGGGCCCAGATTGCAGGCGGAAGCGTTCACCTGCCGCGACTGCCCAGCCGCGAGACTGCAGCCCTTGGATGACCGCGGCCTCCTCGGCGACCGGAATCCAGACGTTCATCCCCGACTGTCCCGATGCGGCGATTCCGCGCTCGGCGAGCGCGTCGACGAGAGCGCAGCGGCGCGCCGTGTACGTCTTCTCGGCCCGGGCGAGCTGCTGAGTCGTCTTGCGATCCGACCACAGGTCGACGACGAGTTCCTGGAGCACGTGGCTCACCCAGCGGAGGCCGAGCAGCTGCCGACCTTCGACGCGAGCAACGGTCTGGGGATCTCCCGCGAGGATCGCCGTGCGGAGATCCGGCCCGAGTGCTTTCGAGACGGAGCGGACCACCGCGTAGTGTTCGGTGTCCCGGGTGACGAGCGTTTGCGCGGGCGCCCCGGCCACCTCCCCCGCGTGATCGTCCTCGATGAGGAGGCAGTCCGCGTGGGGTTTCAGCACGCGCCGGATCGCGCGCACCCGGGCGGGCGTGAGCGCCGCACCGGTCGGGTTCTGGGCGCGCGGAGTCACGATGAGTGCGACCGCTCCTTGTTCGAGCGCCGCCTCGACGGCACCCGGCACGGGACCCTCGTCGTCCACCGCCATCGGAACGAGCGTCAATCCGAGCGCGCGTACGAGATGGAGGACGCCGCCGAAGCCTGGGTCCTCGACTGCGACGCGGTCCCCCGGGCGGAGCTGTGCCTGCAGGACCCGTTCAATCCCATCGAGTGCGCCGCTGACGATCGAAAGAGCCTCGGTGAGAATACCGTCGCTGCGCAGCCGGGCTTCTGCGAGCTCGAGCAGGCGCTCCGAGTGGGTGGCATCTCCGTAGAGCGGAGGAGCGGTGTCGCGCTCGGCGAGTCGGACGAGCGCGGGCGCGAGCCGCGGGAGCAGCTCGGGGTCCGGGTTCCCTGCGGCGAGGTCGCGGATCGCGTCGGAAAGGGGTGCGGGCGCCGAGATGGGCATGGGCGGAGCGAACGAGACCCGGGTTCCGCGGCGCCCGTCGGCGACGACGACGCCCCGGTGGGCGAGTGTGCGGTACGCGGCGGCGACCGTCGTCGGGCTGACGTTCAGGTGCTCGGCCAGCCCGCGAACCGTCGGAAGTTTCGCCGCGAGTTGCAGCGCCCCGACCCGGATCGCCTCTTCGAGGCCTTCGGAGATTTCGCCGGCGGTGCGCCCGCGGAGGTACTTTTGTACCTTCGGATCCATCATTCTGTAGTGGTACAAAAGTGGAGCGAGATTCGCCATGGGCCTCACGACCGGGATCCTGCTGTTCGACGATGTAGAGGAGCTCGACTTCGTCGGGCCGTGGGAGGTGCTCACCTCGGCCAAGATGTTCGAGCCGGATGACCGGGTCGTCACGATCGCTCAGGCGGGGGAAATCCGGTGCGCGAAGGGGCTGCGTGTCCTCGCCGATCACGATCTCGAGGGAGCCCCCGCGCTCGACGTGATCCTCGTGCCGGGAGGCCAGGGCACGCGCCGCGAGGTCGACAATCCGGTGCTCATCGATTGGTTGCGCAAGGTCGGCCCGGGCTGTCGCTGGGTCACGAGCGTCTGCACCGGTGCGCTCCTCCTGCACGAGGCAGGGTTCGCACGCGGCAAGCGCGTCACGACCCACTGGGGCTTCGTCGAGGCGCTACGGGAGCGCGGCGACGTGACGGTCCAGGGCGACGTGCGCTTCGTGCGCGACGGCAACCTCGTCACCGCAGCCGGCGTCTCCGCCGGAATCGATATGGCACTTTGGCTGGTGGGTCAGCTCCACTCGCCCGATCTCGCGCGCAAAGTGCAGCGCTACATCCAGTACGAGCCCGCGCCGCCGTACACGGCGGACGTCTGACGGGTCGTCGACGGCAGTGCTGAGGTAGGCTCCGGGCCCCACAAGGAGTTCCGATGTCCCCTGCCATGCCCGCTGTCGCTCTCGCCGCCGTTCCCGGTCGCCGCCGCAAGACCCTCGATCTGGCCCTCGAGGTCGAGCGACGTGGCTTCGCCGGAATCTACTGCGCGAGCTTCGGCGATGGGGTGGGGTTGTGCGAGGCGCTCGCGCTGACGACCGAGCGGATCCCGTTCGGGACCGCGATCGCGAACATGTACACGCGGCATCCGAGTGACTACGCCCTCACCGTGTCGACGATCCACGAGCTGTCCGGCGGGCGGTTCCATTTCGGCGTGGGCGTTTCGCACGCGCCGATGAACCAGCGGCTCGGTCTTCAGACCGGCAAGCCGCTCGCCGATGCGCGCGCTTTCGTCGAAGCGGTGCGCGGCACACCCCGGGCCGGCGAACTTCCGCCGATCGTGCTCGCCGGTCTGCGCAAGAAGATGGTCGCGCTGGCCGGGGAAATTTCGGAGGGTGTCGTCTTTGCGAACGTCGCCCGTTCGCATCTCGCCGAGTCTCTGACGGCGCTGCCGGCCGACAAGGCCAACGATCCGTCGTTCTTCATCGGCAACATGCTGCCCATCTGCATCTCGGACGACCGCGCTGCGGCCGCTGCGGTCAACACCAAGACGCTCACCGGGTACCTGATGCTTCCCAACTACCGGAACTACTGGAAGGAAGCGGGCTACGTCGAGGAGATGGCAGCGATCGAGAAGGCGCTCGATGCGGGTGAGCGCACACGGATCCCCGAACTGGTTTCCGAGCGCTGGCTCGCGGACTGCACGCTCTACGGAACGGCGAGCGAGGTGCGCGAAGGCCTCGAAGCGTGGGCCGACGAAGGGCTGCGCACGCCGATCGTGGTGCCTTCCTCCGCAACCGGTGGGCAGTTTCAAGCGTTCGAGGAGCTGTTCGCTCTGTTTTCGTAGCGTCCCTCGGAGGGACCCGGGCGGAGCGGGGGCGGGTCCCGTTCTCGCGCCTTGCGTGTCTGACGGCCCCATCGGTGGGCGACCTCAAGACCTGGGACACCGCGCAGGGGCGCTTTCGACGAGCCGACGGGTGGCGCTTCCGAACGATTCGCCATTGTTCAATGGCGCGCGTCGCAGGGTTGTCGGCGCTGCGCTGCGGGACCCGCCCCCGCTCCGCTCGATCATGGTTCGATACTGCGAAAGGCGGAGTGGGATCTCTCGCAACGCCGGCGGTCGAAGCGAAGCGCCGGCCCCGCGACCGCCGTGCTTTGGGAAACATAGGTTCAGTGGAGTGCGTCGCAGGGGCGTCCGCGCCGCTCTCGGGAACTCGCTTCGCCCAAGAGCCTCCGAACCGTGAAAAGGCCGGGGTGGGGGCTCTCGCAGCGCAGCGCCGGCGGCCGAAGCGAAGAGTGGGCGTCGCGACAGCCGCGCTTTCGGAAGCACCCAACGACGGCCCGAAGGACCGCGCCCCTTCGCGGTGCCCCAAGCCACCCGGTCAGCCCCCGCAGCGATCCAAGAACCCGAGAGGCGCGAGAACGAGAGCCCCCACTCCGGCCCCTGCCGCGCAGCAAAAGGGCCGGCGTGGGCTCAGCGCGAGATCTCGTACTCCGAGGCGACGAACTTGCGCGCGCGGAACGCGTATTCGGCGGCCGGTCCCGGGTACAGCGCGTGGTTCGAACCGTCGGCGTTCAGGTACCAGCTGTTGCAGCCCGACTGCCACGACATGTGTTTCATGCGACCTTGGATTCCTACGTTGTACTCGTCCTGCACGTCCTGGCGCACGTCCGCCCACTTCCAGCCACCGTCCTTCATCTCGCGGATCGCCTGGACCGCGTAGTGGATCTGCGCCTCCGTGAAGACGAGCACCGACGTGTGGCCCGGGCCGGTGTTCGGCCCCATCATGATGAACCAGTTCGGGAAGCCGGAGACCGTCATCCCTTTGTACGCGACGGCCCCCTCCTGCCAGGCCTCGTCGAGGCACCGTCCGCCGCGGCCGAAGATCGGGAACGGCGCGGTCGCGAGCCCGAGCGAGAAACCGGTCGCCAGCACGAGCGCATCGAGTTCGTGGAACGTGCCGTCTCGCGTTTCGATCCCGTCTCGCCGCACCTCCTCGATGGGATCCGTCGCGAGTTCCACGTTTTCGCGCATGAACGCAGCCCAATAGTCGCTGGAAATGAGCATGCGCTTGCAGCCGAACTGGAAATCCGGGCGCAGTTGCTCGCGCAGTGCCGGGTCCGGCACCTGCGCTTTGAGATGTGCCAGTGAGCCGCGCTCGCCGATGGAGGAGAGCCGCTTCGAGTCGAGGTAGACGACGGGGCCGAAGAGTTCGCTCGCCCAGTATTTGAGAGCGCGGCTCGCTTTGAGCAACCACGGGAATCTCGCGTAGCGTTCCTTCGCCGCCTCCGAGTACTGCTTGTCCGGCTTCGGCACGACCCATGCGGGCGTGCGCTGAAAAACCGTGAGCTTCGCGACCTCGGGTGCGATCGAAGGAACGACCTGTACGGCGCTCGCCCCGGTCCCGATCACGCCGACCTTGCATCCGGTGAGGTCGAAGTCGTGGTTCCAGCGGGCCGTGTGGAAGATCTCGCCGGTGAAGCTCTGCAGGCCCTTGATGTCGGGCAGTGCAGGATCGACCAAGCCACCCACGCCCGAGAGTACGACGCGTGCTTCGAAAACCTCGTCCCGATCGGTCGTGAGCGCCCACGTTCCCGCAGTCTCGTCGAATCGTGCCTCGACGATCTCCGTGTCGAAACGGAGGTGATCGCGCAGCCCCCATTTTTCGACGAGGTCGAGCAGGTACCCCTGAATTTCGTCCGATCTCGAGAACGCTCGGCTCCAGTCGGACTTCGGTTCGAAGGACAGCGAGTACACGTGAGAAGGCACGTCGCAGGCAGCGCCCGGATACGTGTTGTCGCGCCACGTCCCGCCGACTTCGCTCGCCCGCTCGAACATCGTGAACGATTCGATGCCCGCCTTCTTCAACTGAATCGCGGCCCCGATTCCGGCGAAGCCGGCACCGAGAATCGCGATCGGAAAGTCGTTCGTCTGGGCCGAGGTCATGGACGTCTCCTGGGCGGTGCGTGCCTTCAGGATAGGGGCTTGCCTGCGCGCCGGCCGCCAAGGTGAAGGAGTGCGGGGAGCACCAACAGGACCGAGGCGAGCGCCGTGAGGATGGCGATCCCCGCCAGCAGCCCGAAGCTCGCGACGCTGCGCCAGGGCGAAAGCCCGAGCGCGAGGAAACCGACCGAGAGCGCGACGGACGTCGTCACCAGCGCGCGGCCAGTGTGGCGGACGGCCCCATCGACCGCGTCGGCTCGGGCCGCGCCGTCGGCGCGCAGGAATCGGTAGCGGGTGAGCAGATGGATCGAGTCGTCGACCGCGATGCCGAGCACCACGGCGGCGACCATGGCGCTCCCGACGTCGAGCGGGACGTCGAGCCATCCCATCGCACCGAGCGTCCACCAGACTGGGAGCGCGGTCGGCACGAGCGCTACGAGGGCCCAACCCACCGAGCGCAGGAACAGCGCGACGAGCAGCGCGACGACTACGCCGGCGGCGGCGAAGCTGCGCAGCTGGGTCGTGCTGATCGCATCGACCATTTCGTGCACCAGCGCGATGGGCCCGGTGATCTCGAACTGCCAGCCGGGTGGGAGTTCGCGCTCGAGGATCGCAGAGACCTCTCGGAGGATCGTCTGCAAGCGTTCTTGGGGCGGTTTGTCGGACTGCAGCGAAATCCGTGCGTGGCGCTGACCTGCGTCCAGCCAGCGGCCCGTCGGGTTGGCGGGATCGCGCGCGAGAAGTTCGAGCAGTACCTCGTTCGCACGTTGTGTCTTGCCCGGCACTTCGCGCGCCGGATCGTCTCCGGCAAAGAGTCGATGGACCCAGGCCAACAGGTCGACCGGCGAGCGCGCGCGTCCGACTTCGGGGAACGCGTTTTCGAGCTCGCGACTCGCTCGGCCGAGGGCTTCGAGTGCGGCGGGGTCGGCCGCAGAGACACCGTCTGGAAGCGTCACGTCGATCTCGAGCGTGTCCGGACCGCGCAGGTTCGCGCCGACGAAGTGGACCCACTGGACGACGCGGCTTTGCTCTCCGTAGAGGTCTTCGAACGCGGCGTCGACCCGCAAGCGCGCGATGCCGCCGCCCGCGAGTGCCGCGAGTACGGCAGCGCAGGCGAGCAGCGTCCCACCGTGCGTCGCGGTCAGGCGACTCACCCCTGCGAGGCGCCGTTCCGACGTCTGGACCGCGCGGGTCGCCGGCGCGCTCGGGGCCGGCAGCCGAACGAGGAGGATGGGCAGCAGCGTGAAGCACAGAAGCAGCGCCGCGCCGACCCCGCCGGCGGCGACGAGGCCGAAGCGCGCGAAACTCTCGAGGTCGCTCGACGCGAACGACAAGAAGCCGCCCGCCGTGGTGAGTGTGGTGACGAGGCAAGGCCTTCCGACTTCGCCTGCGGCGCGCAGCAGGGCGCGCGTGCGCTCGGCGCGGGAGGCGCCCGAGAGGTCCCCCGCGGCGCTCCAGCGCGTGAGCAGGTGGATGCCGTCACACACGCCGATGACCAGCACGAGCGGTGCCAGCGTCTGGGTGAGCGTGTTGCGCCCCCAGCCGAGCCAGCCTTGCAGCCCATGCGCCCACACGACGGCGATGCCGACCGTCGCGAGCAGCGCCAATGCGGCCGGCACTGTGCGAAGGAGGGCGACGAGCAGGACGGCCACGAGCGCGACCATCAACGGAATCATCTGCGCGGTCGCGCGCTCGAGTTCGCCCCCAGCGACGACGAACTCCACCGGTCCACCCACCGCGCGGAACCGCCAACCCTCGCTTTCGTGCGGCGCGAGCGCGGCTTCGATCGCGCTCCATACGCGCGTGGCGGTCTCGCCATCCGAGTCATCGAGCTCGATGACGATCGCCCCGACCCGGCCATCCGGAGATACGAGCTCGCCGCGCCACAGCGGATCGAGTCGAGCGCGTTCGGCGAGGTGCGCGCGGTCCGGGGCGAGCGCGCCGTCCTCGAAAAAGTGTCGGGGCCGCGGCGGGAGCGGCGGACGCGCGGGGAGCAGGAGGGTGCTGCTCGCCGGGCTTTCGACCGCGCGGACCCCGGGAGCGGTTCGCAGCTTCGCGGCGACGTCGCGCGCCATCTCGAGTGCGGCCGGCGAGAACACGTCCTCGCAGGGAGCGGTCTCGTCTTCGCAGCTCCACGCGAGGGTGACTGGCAGCCCGCCCCCAAAGCGGCCCAGGAATGCGTCGAACCCGGCGACCGCGGGATGACCCTCGCCGAGAAAGGCCCGGTAGCCGACTTCGGTCTCGAGCCGCGGGAGACCCGCCGCGAAGAAGACCGTCGCGAGCGCGATGGCGGCGAGCGCCGCCGCCGGTCGCTCGAGCGCGAGTCGTGTGAGGGTCGCCATGGTTTCAGAGAATCCGGGGTGGGCCCGAGGCTCTGAGCAGGACCCGCTGGGTCGCGCATGGCACCGGCCCCGGAATTCGAGGTATTCACTACCGCACGATGCCCTCCGCTGCGAAATCCGCTCCCGCCCGCCTCCGAGAACTGATCGAACGTCCCGGGTTGCGCGTCATGCCCTGCTGCTACGACGCGTTGTCGGCTCGTGCGATCGAGCGCGCGGGATTCGAACTCACCTTCATGAGTGGTTTCGCGGTTTCCGCGGCGCGCCTTGGGGTCCCCGACACGGGTCTGATCTCCTACGGAGAGATGGTCAGCCAGGGCCGCGATCTGTGTGCGGCCGTCACGCTTCCGGTCATCGGAGATGGGGACACCGGATACGGGAACCCGGCCAACGTGAGGCGTACCGCCGAGGGCTATGCGGCTGCGGGCTTCGCGTGCGTGATGATCGAGGACCAGCTCGCGCCGAAACGGTGCGGTCATACGCGGGGCAAGGAGGTCGTCGGGCGAGACGAAGCCGTCGCGCGCATCCGCGCGGCCGTCGACGCGAGAGAGGAGGGGGCGGACATCCTCGTGATGGCGCGAACCGATGCCCGCGCGACGGACGGTCTCGACGAGGCGATCTGGCGGGGCCAGGCCTTTGCCGACCTCGGCGCGGACCTCGTGTTCGTCGAGGCGCCGCAGACCGAGGCCGAGATGGAGCGGGCGTGCCGAGAAGTGCCCGCGCCGTTGATGGCGAACCTGGTAGAGGACGGGGACACCCCCTGGCTCTCTCACGAGCGGCTCGAACAGCTCGGGTTCAAGATCGCGGCGTATCCGCTGACCCTGCTCTCGGCTTCCGTCGCCGCGATGGAAGCCGCACTCGAATCGCTGCGGGGAGGTGAGTCTGCAGAACGTCGGCTCAGCTTCGAAGCGCTTCGAGAGCGTGTGGGATTTCCCGAGTACGAGGAGCTGCTCGCGCGCTATCGGGAGAGCTGAAGCCTGACATCCTGTGCGCGATCCATACATCGCGCGTACAGAGACACGTGGGCGGCTCGACTCCTGAATCGACCCTAAATCTCTGAAATCACAGAGGAAATCTAAGAAGTCGACCGTCTGGCACGCGCGTTGCGATGTCTCCGGGGCAAGGAGAACTTCCATGTCTCTCGCGTTCGATGCCCGCTTCGTTTCTCGCTTCTCTCGTCTGCCGGACCAGCTGTCCGGGCTCCGGCTCGCGCTGGTTCCAGTGCTTCTCGGACTCGCCTGGCTCGGCGCGCACAGCGTGTTCGTCGCGGTCCTGGCGGTCGCACTGGCGACGGACTTGCTCGACGGCTTTCTCGCCCGCCAGCTCGGGGTCTGCACGGAAGCGGGCGCCCAGCTCGACAGCCGCGCGGACCTCGCGACCTGGCTCGCCATTCCGCTCTGCGCTTGGTGGCTCCGGCCGGAGCTGGTCGCCGCGGAGGCGCTGTGGATCGGTGCCGGGCTCGTTTCGGCACTCGGGACGACCGCTTACGGCCTGATCCGGTTTCGTCGCCTGACCAGCTATCACACGTGGGGCGCGAAGGCCTCGGCCGTCGCGCTCGGCGCGGCGTTGTTTCCGTTCCTCGGGTGGGGGGCGGTTCTGCCGCTGCACCTCGCGATCGGCCTGCTCGTCGCGAGCCAGCTGGAGGAGGCGGCGATCACCAGGACACTCTCCGAATGGGAGAGTGACGTGCCCAGCTTCTGGCACGCGAGGAAGTCGGGAGAAGCCCCGGAAGCCCCCGCGACCGCGCGCAATATCCTTCGTCGCGGCGGCGGCGACCCGCTATAGAATCGTGGACGGCCCGCGCCGGGCCTTAGGAGCAAGACCTCATGCGCGCCCGGACTCTCGTCGCTTCGACCGCAGTGGCCCTGATCCTCTCCGCCGCTCTGGCTGCCTGGGCCGCCCAAACGGAATCAGGGGCCGTCTTCAGGCTTCCTGCCCCCGGGTTGCCGTGGAGTGCCCTCTACGTGATCGGTTTCAATGGCGCGGAAGGAACCGTCGTGGTCGACGACGGAACGATGGGCACCGAGCAGGCCGTGGCGCTCGGGGGGCTGGCCGGCGACGACGGGATGCTCACCGTGACCGGGACGGGATCGCGGATCGACATCAACGGCGATCCGGTCAATCGTTCTCCGAACCTGAGCTGTGCAAACGAGGGAACGTGCCTGCTCGAGGTGCTCGCCGGTGGCGCGATCTCGATCAACGGCGCCGGGAGCCAGGCTAGCGATGCGCCCTCGTCGGGAATGCAGGTCGGCTTCGAAGCGGGTTCGCTCGGCACCGCACGCGTGAGCGGGCCGGGCTCGTTCCTCGGCATCGAGAACGGAGCCGGAGCTCTCTCTGGGATCGTCGTCGGCTTCCAGGGCGATGGGCTGCTCACGGTCGAGGACGGCGGGTCGGTGGTCGTCGATACCGGAACCGGCCTCGGGGGTGGACTCATCTGCGGAGGCGCCGAGGACGACGGCGACACCGCCGGCGTGGGAGTCTTCACGGTGACGGGCCCGGGCTCCGAGTTCGAGATGCTCGGCACGAACACGAGCTTCGTGATCGGCACGACCTCCACGGGGACCTTCGAGGTACTCGACGGTGCAGTCGCGACGGGCCAGGTGGCGTTCGTCGGGCTCCAGGGCAGCGGCGACGGGACGGTGCGGGTCGGAAGTGGAGGAACGCTCCAAGTCCACGGTGAGAATCCGGAGAACATACTCGGCGCGCAGCTGCTGATCGGGATGGGCGGCACGGGGAACCTCGAGGTGCTCGACGCGACGCTCGACATCGACGATCTCGGGTCGCCGCGCGAGCCCGGTCTCGCGATTGGAGGCGCCGGCGGCGGGCCGTTCACCGGCGGAGTCGGAACCGCTCGGGTGAGCGGTGCGGCGGCCGCGGTGACCATCGCCGGAACCGGCGGCTTTCTCTCCGTCGGCTCCGACGGCGACGGCACGCTGCTCGTCGAAGACGGCGCGACGGTGACGGTCGAGAACCCCGACGACGCTTCGGGCACTTCGGTCGGGTTCTTTCCCGGAGGCTCGGGCCGCGTCGATATTTCGGGAGAGGGATCGCAGATCGACGGGGGCGTCGGCGCCAGCTTCGGCGTCGATCCACTTCTGGCGGACACCGGCTCTGCAGACGTGCGCGTGCGCGATGGCGGCACCTTCCTCGTCGGCGCGGGCTCGATCGCGATGGGGAGCAACGCGGTCGTCGGCGGGGACGGCGGGGTTGCGGCCGGGGGCGGCCTGGTCAATCTCCGTGGCCGCGTCGAAGCGGGCGATCCGATCGGCGTCTTCGACGTCGTCGGTACCTATCAGCAGGTCGAGGCCAGTGCCGTCGCCCATTTCTCGTGGGCCGATTCGGGCAACTCCCACTTCCACGCCACCGACGCGATCGATCTGCAAGCCGGGACGATCGCGGTCGATCTGTTCGGCGGCTTCCTGCCGTCGGCCGGGGACGAGTTCCCTGCGATGGGAAGCAACACGAGCCTGGCTCTCGATCCCTCGGTCGGACTCGTCGTTCGGGGGGCGGCTGCAGGCTTCGATGCGGAGTTGACTACGAACGGGACCCAGCTGTTCTTCCGGGCACTGACGGACGCGCAGGGTCTCGGCGGCTGTCAGGGTGGCCAGTTGAAGGCGCTCGGGACACTCTGCAAGCAGGTGTTCTCGTGCGAGTCGAAGCGGGCCAAGAAGCCTTCGAAAGATCTGGACGGGTCCCGTCGCACCGAGTGCCTCGCCAAAGGCGACACCAAGTTCGCGAGCTCGTGGGACAAGAACTTCCAGAAGGCCGCGAAGAAGGGCGACGTGTGCGGCATCGCGGACACGGTCGCCGCCGCGGACGTGGCGGCGGCGCTCATCGGGGCTCCCGCGGCGGAGATCACTGCCGGAATTCTCACCGACTGGGACGAAGCGGCCGAGAACAAGGACGACGACAAGTTGCGCTCGAGCCTCCTCAAGGAGACCGGCGCGCTCTGCTCGAAGCTCCTGACGACCGATGGGAAGCAGATGCAGAAGCGGAACGACGCCAAGCGCGATTCCGCACGGCAGAAGGCCATGGACAAGTTCGTCGGCAAGGCGGACAAGGCGATCTCGAAGGCGGGCGCGAAGGGCGTGACCTACACCGGTCCTCCTGCGATCGACCTCGCCGCCGAGACCACGGCCGCCGTCGCGGAGGCGACCACCGCGACGTTCATCGGAATCGACTGATCGTCGTCAGCGGCGGCGGGCGCGCATCGGAAGGGCGAGCAGTACTCCGGCGACGAAGCCGCCGACGTGTGCCCAGAACGCGACTCCCCCGCCTTCGCCGCCCCCGCCGAACATCGGCAAGCCGCCCAGCACCTGGATCAGCAGCCAGTACCCGAGCATGAAGACGGCGGGGACCTGGAACACGCGAAAGAAGAACCCGAAGAAGAGCACCGTGTCGATCGGGACCCTCGGAAACAGCAGGGCGTAGGCACCCATCACACCGCCGATCGCGCCGGATGCGCCGACCATCGGAACGGCGCTCTCCGGATTGGCGAGCACCTGCGCTCCGGCCGCGGCGGCGCCGCTCACCAGATAGAACAGGACGAAGCGGACCGGGCCGAGCGCGTCCTCGATGTTGTCGCCGAACACCCACAAGAACCACATGTTCCCGAGGATGTGGAACCAGCCGCCATGCATGAACATCGACGTCACGACGGTGTGCCAGGCGGCTTCGTCTCCGATGACGCAGGAAAGTCCCGGGCCGAGAGGGACCTGCGTGCCCTCCGCGACGAGCCCGAGCAGCTCGCCCGGGATGAGGCCGAGGGAGCAGATCGACTCCGCGAGCCCTTCCGCGTTCCCGAGTTCTTGCACGAAGATCCACGCGGCCACGTTCGAGACGATCAGCGCGATCGTCACGTAGGGGGTGTGTCGGGTCGGGTTGCGATCGCGGAGCGGGAACACGAAGCGACGAGGGTAACGCTATGCTCGCAGGGTGGCGTCCAGCACGGCTCCCTCGGTCACCGAACTCGGCCTCCACGCCGCCGGCGACTTCGCGCGTCTGGCGTTTCGCCGACTGACGCGCGGGCCTGGCCGCGCCGGTTGGTCCTGGAAGGTCGAGATCGCGCGCACGCTGATGTACGAGTCGTTGATGCGCTCGAAAGAGCGCGGGATCCCGTGGCTCCGAGCGGCTCAAGAGGGGTTGCCGGTCCGCTCCGAGTTCCTGGCCGAGGTGGATTTCACGGAGGTCGATGCGGGGGGTGTGGCGGCCTCCTGGTGCGTGCCGCGTGCGAGTCGTCCGGAGCGCACGGTCGTTTACTGTCACGGCGGTGGATACGTGGTGGGATCCGTCGCGGGCTATCACGCGAGTCTCGCGCGGCTCGCCGTCGGGGCAAACGCGCGTGTGCTCGCCGTCGACTACCGGCTTGCTCCCGAACATCCTTTCCCGGCTGCCCAGGACGATTGCCTGACAGCGGTCCGTTTCGCGCTCGCCGACGGTGCTGTGCCCGAGCGACTCGCACTTGCCGGAGACTCCGCGGGCGGCGCTCTGGCGTTGGCGACGCTCTGCTCGCTGCGTGACGCCGGCTTGCCGACGCCCGCGGCTGGCGTGCTGATCTCGCCGTGGGTCGACCCCTTCGCGTCCGGCGGCAGCATCGAGTCCAACGCGCCTTACGACGTGCTGGACCGCGAGCTGGCGGTGACGTGGGCCACGGCCGCGGCGTCTGTCGAAGACCGCGAGGATCCGCGCTTTGCGTTGCTCGGGGCTGAGTTGCGCGGACTCCCGCCGCTGCTGATCCAGGTGGCGAACGCCGAGATCCTGCTCGATCAGGGGCTCGATCTCGCACGCCGCGCCCGGGCCGCGGACGTCGACGTCGAGCTCGAGGAGTGGGACGACATGTTTCACGTCTTCCAGATCGTCGCCGACCTGCTCGACGAAGGCGCTGGCGCGTGGGACGCGATCTCCCGGTTCCTGCGAACCCGGATGCCTGCCGGCGACTGAAATCGCTGGTCGGCGCGCTCGCCGGCGCTAGCCTCCGTGCGATTTCACGATCCGAGGGAGGATTCTCATGTCGATCGCGCGCCTCGTGGCGGTACTCGCAACACTCATGGTTTTGGCGACGGCTGCGTCCGCGCAGGACAAGCCGAACATCCTCATCATTTGGGGCGACGACATCGGCCAGTCGAACATCAGTGCCTACACCCGCGGCGTGATGGGCTACGAGACGCCCAACATCGACCGCATCGCGAAAGAAGGCGTGATCTTCACCGACTACTACGGCGAGCAGAGCTGCACCGCCGGTCGATCTTCGTTCATCACCGGCCAGAGCGTGTTCCGCACGGGCCTCAGCAAAGTCGGCCTGCCGGGAGCGAAGGAAGGTCTTTCCGCAAAGGATCCGACGATCGCCGAGATGCTCAAGCCTCACGGTTACGCGACCGGGCAGTTCGGCAAGAACCACCTCGGCGACCGCGACGAGCATCTTCCGACGAACCACGGCTTCGACGAGTTCTACGGCAACCTTTACCACCTGAACGCCGAAGAAGAGCCGGAGAACGAGGACTACCCGCAGAACGCCGAGTTCCGCGAAAAATTCGGCCCGCGTGGCGTGATCAAGTCTTCCGCCGACGGCAAGATCGAAGACACCGGTCCGCTCACGAAGAAGCGCATGGAGACGGTCGACGACGAGACGGTCGACCTCGCGATCGATTTCATGGGCCGCGCCAATGCCGCCGGCAAGCCGTTCTTCGTCTGGTGGAACGGCACCCGGATGCACTTCCGTACCCACGTGAAAGCGGAGCTGCGCGGGATCTCCGGCCAGGACGAATACTCGGACGGCATGGTCGAGCACGACATGCACGTCGGGAAGCTCCTCGACAAGGTCGACGAACTCGGAATTGGCGACAACACGCTCGTGTTCTACTCCACGGACAACGGCCCCCACTACAACACTTGGCCCGATGCGGCCGCGACGCCGTTCCGCGGCGAGAAGAACTCGAACTGGGAAGGCGGCTGGCGCGTTCCCGCGTTGGTGCGTTGGCCCGGCAAGATCGAGCCCGGCTCGGTCTCGAACGAGATCATGCACCACATGGACTGGCTCCCGACCCTCACCGCGGTCGCCGGAGAGACGGACACGAAAGAGAAGCTCTTGGCGGGTCACCGCGGCTTCAAGGTCCATCTCGATGGCTACAACCAGCTGCCATACCTGACGGGGGAGGCAGAGGAAGGGCCGCGCAAGGAGATCTTCTACTTCTCGGACGACGGCGACCTGACGGCGGTGCGCTACGCGGACTGGAAGCTCGTCTTCATGGAGCAGAAGGCGGTCGGCACGCTCAGAGTGTGGATGGAGCCGTTCGTTCCGCTGCGCGTGCCGCTGATCTTCAACCTTCGGCGCGATCCGTATGAGCGCGCGTCGATCACCTCGAATACCTACTACGACTGGATGCTCGATCGCGCATACCTGCTGGTGCCCGCCCAGACGTACGTCGGCCAGTTCCTCGAGACCTTCAAGAAGTATCCGCCGCGCCAGAAGGCGGCCAGCTTCAGCCTCGAAAAGGCGATGGAGAAGCTCGTAGAGCCGGCTACGCACTAGGCGTTCCTATGGCTGGATTTCTCGCGCTTCCGTCCCAGTCGGCTTCGGTCCCGTGGCCGACTGGGCGGTGGCCGGAGGCTGAACCGGGACCGGACGTCGATCGCGAGCGGCTGAGTCGTGCGTTCGCGGCCGTGCTCCGGGAACCGGCACCAGACGCGACGGGCGACACCCACGCGCTGCTCGTCGTGCATCGCGGCACGATCGTCGCGGAGGGCTACGACGCCGAGAACCACGCCGAGTCGACGCTCGTCTCGTGGTCGATGGCCAAGAGCATCACGCATGCATGGGTCGGTCTGCTCCTGCGGGACGGCAAGCTCGACGTGTCTGCACCGGCTCCGGTTCCGGAATGGCAAGGTGCGGGGGATCCGCGCGGCGCGGTCACCCTGGAGCAACTGCTCCGGATGGTCGACGGACTCGACTTTCTCGAGGACTACGTCGAGGGCGACACGTCGAACGTGATCGACATGCTGTTCGGTGGCGGCAAGGAAGACGTCGCGGCGTACGCCGCAAGCCAGCCGCTCGCACACCTGCCCGGGAGTTTCTGGAGCTACTCGAGCGGCACCGCGAACATCGTCGCCCGTATCGCGGGCTCGGCCGTGGGGGGAGGAGAGCACGGAGCTCTCGGGTACCTGCAGCGCGAGTTGTTCGATCGGTTGGGGATGACCTCGGCCAAGCCTCGCTTCGACCCTGCCGGAACGTTCATCGGGTCGTCGTTCGTGTTCGCGACCGCGCGCGACTTCGCGCGGTTCGGCCTCCTGTATCTCCGCGACGGAATCTGGGAAGGGGAGCGCGTCCTGCCCGCCGGCTGGGTCGACCACGCGCGCACTCCGACCCCCGCCTCGAAGGGCGAGTACGGCGCGCACTGGTGGCTCGCGCTCGATGGCTCGGGCCGCTTCTGCGCGAACGGCTACCGCGGCCAATACATCCTGTGCGATCCGGCCCGCGATCTCGTCGTCGTTCGCCTGGGCGGCTCGACGCCCGACCAACGTGGGAACGTCGTGGCGAATCTGCGCGAGATCGTAGAAGCCTTTCCGCTTGTCGCGCCCGCTGCGTAGGGATGCCAGGGTGCGTCTCCCCGCGACGACGACGCGCGCTGCGCCTGGCTTGCGTCGCTCTTGCTGCGCGCGCGCCTCGGAGCGGCGGCCCTCGGCTACACCGGTGCGCAGCTGTGAGAATGCTCACTCAGCCGGATGCGGGGGAGATCGACCCAATAGGGAGCGTGTTGCGCGCCTCGAGGGGGCCGGATTGATGGGAACGGGAGAGCAGACGAGAACGCTCGCGGGCCCGGGCGCCCCAGAGCGACTCGCCGGTGCTCCCCGGATCTGGGCCGTGGGCGGTGGCAAGGGCGGCGTCGGCAAGTCTCTCGTCGCGTCGAGTCTGGCTTGTGCGATGGCGGGAACCGGGCGTCACTGCGCGCTGATCGACGCGGACCTCGGCGGTGCGAATCTCCACACCCTGCTTGGCGTGTCGGAGCCCCGCCGTACGCTCTCCCACTTTCTGAACGGAGAGGTCAAGGCGCTCGCGGACTTGATGGTCCCCACGTCCGTGCCCCGTCTCTCGTTGGTCGGAGCCAACCGGGCATTGCTGGAGATGGCCAACCCCAAGCACTGCCAGAAGGAGAAGCTCTTCCGCCACGTCCGCGGCCTCAACGTCGACGAAGTCGTGCTCGATCTCGGCGGGGGCAGTGCCTTCAACGTGCTCGATTCGTTTCTCGTCGCGCGTCGCGGGCTGGTCGTGATCACGCCCGAGCCGACGGCTCTCGAGAACGCCGAGCACTTCCTGCGCGCCGCCTTCTACCGCTCGCTCCGCGTCGTCGCGCGCCGCCCCGAGGTGAAGGCCGCGATCCTCCGGGTCCGGGAAGACCGTTCGGCGCCCCCGGTCGGGTCGGCGCAGGAGCTGATCGCGCGCGTCCGGCAGATCGACCCGCCGGCCGCCAAGCTGCTCGCAGAGAGCGCCGAGGCGTTCGCGCCGCTTCTGTTGCTGAATCAGGTCGAGAGCGTGGAGGACCGGCGCACGGGTCCCGCCCTGGCGGAGCGCTGTCGCGAACGGCTCGGCGTCTCCATCGACTTCGCGGGATGCCTCGAGGCAGATCCGCACGTCCGCGAGGCCGTCGCCCGGCGGCGCCCCGCTCAGCAGCTCTTCTCGCACAGTGCCTTCGCGCGCCAGATCGAAGCCCTCGCTCGGCGCCTGCTGCGCGAGCAATGGGAGGCTCCGCGAGAGCCACGCCTTCCCACTGCGCCGCGGGCGCGTCACTGCCCGGAGCTCGGCACGACGAACACCTCGGCCGCAAGTGCGGCGGCCGCTGCGCTGCCGCCCCTCGACCTCGACCGGCCCGGCTCCTATCTGCGACGCTGCCGCAAGCGACTGGGGCTCACGCTCCGGGAGCTGACCGACCGCACGCGGATCCAGGGACTGGGCGACATCGAGCGCGAGCGCTTCGATGCACTCCCGCCCGAGCCGTATCTCCGCGGCTTCCTGCTCACCTACGCGCGCGAGCTCGGCATTGCCGAACTCGAAGTCCTGACGGCCCGCTACCTCGACCGCTATCGAAGTGTCGAGGAGCGGTAGGGTTCGGGAGACGCTCAAGACGGTGACGACCCGATCCCGAGCCGTTTCATCTTCTTGTAGAGACACAGTCCATCTAGTGATCGGATCTCGACACGAGCGACGTGGAGCAGGCGCCGCCGGGGTCGCTCGACCGCGACGCGGATCCCGAAGTCGCGAAGAAGAAGCCGCCGTTGCGAGGGAATCCCTTGCCGGTCAGCGCCGGCCTGCGCCTCGCTCGACACCCGGAGCAGGCCGATCACCTTCCTCACTCGGATCCTCCATGCCCAGCAGGTAGCACGCCGAGCGTACCACCTCGTCCTTGTCGCCCGACTCGACGGCGCGTTTCAGTCGCTCTCGGCTTAGTTTCATGTGGCCGGCAATCCTGAGTGCGTCCACCAGCCCCTTTTCGATGTTCATGTGGACACCCGGTGTGGCATCGCCGAACCTCGGGGCTGCCCGAGCCTCTGCACACAGGGCCGGCGCCCCGACGCGATGTCTAAGGCGCCGACCCCGTGGCTGGCTGGCTGGCACGCCAGCCGGATGGACGAAGACCGGGATGTCTCCAGAAAATTCCTGTTTCGTGCCGCTCGCTTCCCTCTGCACTTGTGGGTGTGGGTCTGGGTCGGACTCCGGTTCCAGGTCCGGGTATGGGTCTTGCTCCAGATCCCGCTGATGCTCTCGCTGCGATGCGTCCGGGGCATCTAGGAGTGCTCGGGCTTCGGCAGGATGCGATTGATCTTCGGTGTGCCAGTACTGACGCGAACAATCCTCCGCACCACGCTGTAAGGCGTCCCCTCCGTTCGCGCGCGGCCGGTCAGCAGCTCGACCTCCACCTCGCTCAACCAGAGGCCGAGCCATCGCCGTACCTGCCGGTGGCGTTCCTTGGGCTTCGTGTGCTCGACGGCGGCCTGGGGAAGAGCTGCGAACGGGCGCCCGGTCACCGCCTCGTACTCCTGACGGAGGCGTGACGTTCGCCCGAGCCGGCGTCTGGCGGGGGCGCGGTACGCGCACAGGATGAGCCCGCCCCGGTGCGTTCCATCGAGGCCGTCGTCGTCGATCTTGAAGTGCAGGAACCACCGGTCCACGCCGTAGGCGCCCCCGAACTCGATGCGGTGAAGGTGTCCGTAGACCACGGCACAATCCGGCAGCAACGTGTCCTCGATCCCCTTCGGGCGATTCCGCTCCGCTGCCTCGATCTCGCGGAGCATTGACTCATCGTGGTCGGGCACACCCTCGGCCGGCGGAGGGGCCGGCCCTGATCGGCTGGCCTCCGATCCTGCCTGCTGGGTTGCACGATTGGGCCGCTTGGGTGCTCGGGGGCTGGGGCGGCTCATGCTGCGCCCTCCGGGCCGCCCCTGCGGTTGTCGCCGTGGCCGTGGTCGAGCCGGGGCGATCCCAGCATCTGGTGGATTGACGCGAGCACCTGCTCAACGATGCGAGGCTCTCGCGTCGAGCCGACGGCCTCGGGGCCGTCGGCGCTGCGCTTCACGAGGACGATGATGAAGTCGTCCTGGGGCTTCCTCATGTTCGGACCTCCTAAAAGGTCCGCATGAGCGTTTATGTGGCCGAAAGCCCCGTCGCAGTCATCTTGATCATCGCGTTGCGCACCTGGACTCGAACGGTGGACGGCGAGCGTCCCGTGCGCCGCGCAAACGCTGCCGTGGACTCCTCGCCCGCCTCGGCGCGTAGCCTCGCCTCGAAGGCCGTCCGCTCCCCGGCGCTCAAACCGGCTCGGGCCATCGCAACCCGTAGGATCTCTGACGCGGATTCAGCCTCCTTGTAGTCGCGCTGGGTGGCCTCTACCTCGCGCATCTCGGCGGCGTACTCCCGGGCGGCCATCTCGGCCTCGGCGCGGTCGCTGAGCCACCGATCGCGCTCCCGTCGGCTCCATCCGGCGGGGACGGCGGCGGCTGCCACGTGCGGAGAGAGCACCTGCGCTGCGCGCGCCTTCGCGGCTCGGACGCCGAGAGCTTCTGCGATCTGGCCGAGCCCGGCGTTGGCGGCCGCCTCATGGGGTCGCTGGCCCGGCTCACATGTGACATCGAGCCGCCGTCGCAGCCAGCCGACCGCTCGCGCGTCCCCGGCGCGGGCCGCGACCACGGCCCGCAGCAGGGTTTCACCGGCCACCCGCCGTCCGGCGCGGGTCCTCGCGCTCGGCGGCGCGAACTCCCCGCGTAGCTGCCGGTGGCGTCGTCGGCACTCCCGCCAAGAGATTCCGGGCTCTTCCGGGTTTCCGTGCCACGCGAGAAGTCGCGCCGCGTCCTTCGGAAGGTCGCCGTACCGCTGCGATAGGCGCTGGCGGAACGCCTCACGCAGCGCCTTTTTCGCGGCGTGCTGTCGCTGCTCTCGTTCCTCGTCGGTCATGTCCACCTCATGCGGGGGAGAGCGCGAGGCGGGAAGGAGGACCTGCCCGAGAGAGGGTAGCTGGCGGTATCGAGAAGCGCCTCGGCGCTAGGCGCGCCATGGACTCCGATAGGCACCGGGCTGCCATTGGCCCGCGTACTCCTCGCGGCACTCCCGGTGAGCCCCGGGGCAGGTGCGGGAGTAGCGCGCCGTTCGGGAGCGACCCTAGCCCCGGGTACAAGACAGCATACAACGGCGGTGATCGGTCAGCGTGATCAGTCCCACATGGTCGAGTCTCTGCTCGGCGTGCCACGGCATCGCGGAACCTGCCCGCATCCACTAGTAGGCGAAAGGCCGTGTACTCCCCGACATTGCTGAACTATCGAGCCTTGCGAGGCGCCTTGGTTGCGGACCACGCCCAGCCCTTCGGGATCAGCTCCTCCAGACGATGCACCCGGTCGGCTTCGAGTCGGCCCTTCCCGTACACAACTCGCTGGGTGGTTGCCCACCTTCCGAGCCGGAACCCGTCTTCCGTCGCGTGCCCAAGATCATGCGGGCCGAGACGCGGAAGGCGGCCGAGCAGACCATCGCGCAATTTGAGGCCGACTACGGGGCCAAGTACCCGAAGGCCGTGGCCTCGCTCCGCCGCGACGAGACGGAGCTGCTCGCCTTCTTCGACTTCCCGGCCGAGCATTGGCTCCACCTGCGGACCGGCAACGTGATCGAGTCGCCCTTCGCCACGGTGAGGCTGCGCCAGCGCGTCACCAAAGGCGCGGGCTCTCGGCAGAAGGGTTTGCTCATGGCCTACCAGCTCCTGGCTATGGCCGAGCGCCGCTGGCGGCGGATCAACGCTCCGCACCGGGTCCCGCTGGCGCGAGTCGGGGTGCGCTTCATCGAGGGTTTGGAGATGGCGCGCGATCCGCGCAGGCAGACGGCGGCGTAACGCCACTGCAAGCAGAGCCATCTCCCTGCAGGGGAAGATAGACGGGAGTTCTGCGCCTCCCTTTCCCCTAAATAGGAAAAGTTTTTCTCAAGTCGCGCGATACCCTTCGCCTGGGAATTGCACGTCCTCGGAACCAAGCCCTTGGAACTGAAAGGGATTTCTCCACGGACAGCATTCTCTTCAAATACGGCTCAGATCTTGCTGTATGTACTCTCCGGGAAGGGTTGCCGTCGCGTGGTGCGACAGGCACCGGCAGCACCTTTCCTAAAGAAGGGGATGGGATGCTGACTCGATCAGGACTATTGGCTGCAGTTGCGGCGCTTTTCATGCTTCCGGCGGGTGCTCAAGCGCTGACGATCACTCTCAGCAGCATGAGTTCGGAGCCGACTACCAACCCGGCGGGCGACCTGTTTGCCGACGTCACGTTCTCTGTGTCGAACTGCGGGGCCACCTGCGATCTCACGATCACCATCGACAACCGCACCGACGAGAACGGCAGCGGCGTCACCTACGACATCAACGAGATCGGCTTCAACGCGACCTTCGCCACCGACGGGGCAGATGAGCTCACGTTCTTGAGCGCCACGCACTCCGCCAACGGCGACGTGACGAGCGGCTGGACCTTGTTCGAGCAGACCGGCCTCGCGGCCCAGCCCACGCACCTCGACGGCTTCGGCATCTTCGACTTCGCGCTCACGGACGGCGTCGGCAACAGTCTCGCCCAGGTGAACCCGGGCACCCAGGTCACGTTCCTCTTCACGGCTCCCGCCGGCATCAGCGACGCCGACTTCCTCGCGGAGAGCGACCAGACGTTGACAGGCGACCAGATGCTCAAGGCCGTGACACTGAAGTTCGTGGAGATGGACCCGATCGGATCCTTCACCTGCGGCCAAGAAGGGGACGGGGAGTGCGACAGCGCCTACGGCGGCGCCCCGGTCCCGGAACCGGGCACGGGCCTGCTCATGGGCATGGGCTTGGTAGGCTTGGCGTCGCGCCGGCGCAAGCGATGACGGTCTAGAGACCCCTCGGTCTCAGAACGCCCTGGACCCCTGGTTCAGGGCGTTTCCTTTTCTGGGGCGTTTCGCGAAAACCGCGGCCCGTTGCACAGCCCTCAAGGCCGCGTGGAATCAAGCACCGCCGGGGAACGCGACTGGCCCGTTGGGTTCCCAACCGGGCCGTCCACGACAGGGCTCTCAACTGTCGTCCACAACATTTGACAATATCTCGGCGCTAACCCTCCTCGGGCCAGAGGATCGCGCCGGCCGGCTCCCGGCCGAGCGCGCGGTCCATCTCGGCGAAGAGAGGGTCACCGGGCTCGCGGACGGCTGCGGGCGGGTCCTGCTCGTCGGGCTCGTCGAGGGCGCGCCGCAGCACGATGTCAGCGGCCTTCAAGCGGGCCGTCGCCGGGGCGCCGGCGTCGGTCAGAACCTCGTCCAACACGGCGACGGCCCGGGGTACGAGGTCGCGAACCCGGGCTGCCGTCTCCTCGCGGGCCACCCGGCGCGCCTGCTGAACGGCTTCAGCGAAGACGGGATCCACCCGCCATCGCCGGAGGGTGCGGGTGGTGACGCCTGCTGCGCCAGCGGCTGCCTCAAAAGTCCCTCCGGCCGCGATGCCGTCGAGGGCGGCGAGCTGCTCGGAAGTGAAGGTTCGTCCGGTCATAGCGGACCTGTCGAGCCTCCCTCCGGGGAATCACTCGTTAGATAGGGACTGTAGTTATAGAGGCCCCCACACGGGATCCGGGCTGCAGCCGCGCTTTGGCGCGTTCGAGAGGTCCGAGCGCCGCCTACCGGTCGAGGACGATGTCCGCGAGCTGTTGGAGCCGCTCGGTGTCCTGGCCGAACACCAGCAGCGTCGTGACCGGGGTGTCTTCGAACGCTTGAATGCGGTCGCGGATGCGGTCGACCGGGCCGACCAGGGATATCTCGTCGGCGAACTGGTCCGGCACCGCGGCGATCGCGCCGGCGCGGTCGCCCTGCATGAACAGCTCCTGGACCTTCTCGGCCTCCGCCTCGAAGCCCATGCGCGCCATCAGCTCCTTGTGGAAGTTCCGCTTCTTCGCGCCCATGCCACCGATGTAGAAGCCGAGCATCGCCTTCACCGGCATCAGCCCCTCGGTGACGTCGTCGCAGACATTGAGCTGCATCCCCACCGAAATCTCGAAGTCTTTCTTTCGATTGCGGAGCGAGTCCGCGTAGACTTCTTGCCGGTACGGCGAGTAGTAGAGCGGGAGCCAGCCGTCGCACTCGGTGGCCGCGAGCTCGACGTTCTTCGGGCCCTCGGCGCCGAGGAAGATCGGCACGTCCGCGCGCAGCGGGTGGGTGATCGAGCGCAGCGGCTTGCCGAGATTCCACGCGCCTTCGCCGTGGAAGGGCAGGGTGTAGTGCGGTCCGTCGTTCTTGACGGGCTTCTCGCGCGCCAGCACCTGGCGGATGATGTCGATGTATTCGCGCGTGCGGGAGAGCGGCTTGGCGAACGGCTGGCCGTACCAGCCCTCGACGACCTGCGGGCCGGAGACTCCGAGCCCGAGGGTCACGCGGCCCTTCGTCAGATGGTCGAGCGTCAGCACGTGCATCGCCGTCGCGGCCGGGGTGCGCGCAGCGATCTGGCACACGGCCGTCCCCAGCCGGATGCGCTCGGTCTGGGCGCCGATCCACGCGAGCGGCGTGAAGCAATCGGAGCCCCACGCCTCGGCGGTCCACACGGAGTCGTAGCCGAGGCGTTCGGCCTCCTGGGCGAGTTCGACGAAGTTCGTGGGCGGCTGGGCTTGCCAGTAGCCGAGTTGAAGACCGAGGCGCAGCGTCATGGGATCCTCCGTGCAGCGAGCGGGTCAGTGTACCGCGCTGCCCGGGGCAGCCAATCTCCTGCGCTCAGCGCGCTTGGCCGGTGCTTCCAGAATTTCCGCTCCCGATGTCGCCCTTCAAGACTGTCGATGCGAGCGCCATCATCGAGCCGAGGTCGGACAGGTTGGCCGGCACGACGAGCGTGTTGCCGGCCTTCGCGAGGTTGCCGAACTCTTCGATGTACTGCTCGGCGATGCGGAGCTGCATGGCTTCGGAGCCGCCCTGTGTCTGGAGCGCATCCCCGATCGCGCGCAGCCCCTCCGCGGTCGCATTGGCGACCTCCCGGATCGCGTGCGCCTGGCCCGCGGCCTCGTTGATCTGCTGCTCGCGATTCGCCTCGCTCTCCTTGATCACGCGCGCCTTCTCGCCCTCGGCGGCGTTGACCTCGGCGTCGCGGGCGCCCTCGGACGTGAGGATGACGGCGCGCTTCTCGCGCTCCGCTCGCATCTGCTTCTCCATCGCCTCGAGGACGTCGCGCGGCGGATTGATGTTCTTGATCTCGTAGCGGAGCACCTTGACGCCCCACGGATTGGACGCCATGTCGAGTTCGGAGACGACGGACGCGTTGATGGTGCCGCGCTCTTCGAAGGTGCGGTCGAGCTCGATCTTGCCGACCTCGCTGCGCAGCGTCGTCTGCGCGAGCTGTGAGATCGCGAACGCGTAGTCCATGATTCCGTACGACGCGCGCTGCGGGTCGAGCACCTGGAGGTAGAGCACGCCGTCGACGCCCACCTGCACGTTGTCGCGCGTGATGCAGATCTGCTCGGCGATATCGACCGCCTGTTCCTTCATGGTGTGTTTGTAGGCGATCCGTTCGACGAACGGGATCAGGATGTGAAAGCCAGCCTGCAGCGTGCGGCTGTACTTGCCGAGATTCTCGATGACGAATGCCTGTTGCTGCGGCACGACCGTCGCCGTCTTCGCGATCGTGACGATCGCCAGGATGACGATGCCGACGACGGCGATCAGGGCGAAATTTTCCATGGTCTTTTCCTCTCGGCGCGGTCAGTCCGCGCGCAGTTCGAGTACGAATCCGTCGATGGCGTCGACCCGGGCGCGGGTGCCCGCGGGCAGAGGCTGGTCGCCAGAGTTGCGGATCGTCCAGGCCGAGCCGCGCAGATCCGCGCGGCCCTCGGCTCCGGGGGCGAGCGTTTCGGCGAGGAGGACGGTTTCGCCGACGACCGAGTTCCCGATCTCGGGAGCCTCCGGATGCAGTTTGCCGTAGAGGCGGCGGCGGAAGACCACGGTCGAGGCACCCGCGAACCCGGCGAAAGCCAGCCATTCGCCCCACAGCGGCCAGCCCGGTTCCGTCAGGTCGATGAGGCCGACCGCGAACGCGCCGACGCCCAGGAACAGCAGGTAGAGCCCCGCATCGACGAGCATCTCGCTCCCGAGGAGCAGCGAGCCCACAAGGATCCAGCCCCACCACGGCATGACGGTACCCCCTCCAGTCCGCACAGATACTAGGGCACGACGCGGGCGGTGCGGCCTAGACTGACAGCGGAGGAATACGCATGACACGGCTCGCTCTCGGATTCGCGCTGGCGTGGATGGTTTTGGGTTGCTGCACCGTGACGTGGGCCGAGGAACCGGAGCCGGCGCAGGCCGCCGCCGCGTCCGAGGCGGACTCTGCCGAACTCCTGAACGAGCAGCTCCTCGCAGCCGACCGCGCCTGGGCCGAGACGCCGCCCGATGCCCAGGCATTCGCCTCGTTCTTTGCGGCGGGGGGGCGACTCTTTCCGCCCGGAGCGCCTCTGGTCGAGGGACGTGAAGCGATCGCCGACGCGATGCGGCCGGCCTTCGAGTCGCCCGGTTATTCGCTCGCCTGGAAGGCGATGGCTGCGGACATCGCGGAGTCTGGAGACCTGGGCTTCACGTTCGGGACGTTCGAGCAAAAGAGTCAGGACGCGGCCGGCGCGTCGATCGTCACGATCGGGAAGTACGTCACCGTCTGGCGCCGGGGCGACGACTCCACCTGGCGCGTCGTGGCGGACATCTTCAACGCCGACGGCTGATGCCCCGAGGCCGCCTGTGGCCGACTCAGTTCGTCTCCATGCCGCCCGCGACGTTCAGCGAGACGCCTGTGACGTTGGGCGCGCTGGCCAGGTAGAGCACGGCACCGGCGATGTCTTCGGCCGTCTGTTCCCGTCCGAGCGGGATCATCTGGTCGACACTGGCATCGTAGGCCGCACGGCCTCCGCGATCCTCGGCCGCCAGATGGTGGGTCCACATGTGAGTTGCGAGAATGCCGGGGCAGACCGCGTTGACCCGGACGCCCGTCGGAGCGAACTCGGCCGCGAGTGATTGGGTGAGGCCGATGACGGCGAACTTGCTCGAGCAGTACGCCGCGCCGCCCGCATAGCCGCGCTTTCCGGCGACGGAAGAAATGTTGACGATGTTTCCTTGTCGCGCTGCGAGGTGCGGAGCGGTCGCTCGGCTGCACAGGAAGGTTCCCTTCACGTTCACGTCGAAGACCAGGTCCCAGCGCTCGGGTGTGAGCGTATCGACGAGACCCATGTGGACGACGCCGGCGTTGTTCACGAGGAGGTCGAGGCCTCCGAACTCGGCGATCGTCTTGGCCACCGCCGCATCGACCTCTGCCGGTTGCCGCACGTCGCAGGCGACGGCGAGGGTGCGGACACCCGTGTCCGCGATCTCCTGTGCCGTGGCCTCGAGTTCGGCGAGGCCCGAGAGGTCGTAGGTCAGGGTGTCATTGGCCCCGTCGCCGAGGTCGAGGAGCGCGACGTCACAGCCGGCGTGGGCCAGCCCCAACGCGATTCCGCGCCCGATTCCGCGTGCGGCCCCCGTCACCAGGGCCACCTTGCCCGTCAGCTCATCCATGGACGCCTCCTCGTTGCCGACGGGCCAGTATACGACGCGCCGGGCCTCGGCGATGCGGCTCCGTTACCTTGCCGCGCCTTGGGCACGAGAGCACCGCTCGCCATCGTCTTCCTGTGCGCCCTCGGGTGGCAATCCGTCGCTTGCACGCCGGCCAATGTGCCGCCGAATGTCCTGCTGCTCGTTTCAGACACGCTGCGCGGGGATGCGATCGATTGCGCTGCCGCTGCGGATCGCACGCCGAATCTCTGTGCGCTGGCGGCTCGCGGAGTGTCGTTCGAGCGCGCGTACGCGAACGCCCCGTGGACGCCGCCCTCGTCGGTCGCGCTGCTCACGGGTCGGCATCCTGCGGGCTACGCCGCTACGCCCCCTGGCGAGCCGACCCGCAAGTTCCACGTGGCGGACAGCGAGCGGCTCCTCGGAGAGGATCTCGTCGCGCGGGGGTACACGGCCCTCTATGACGTCGAAAACGAGCTCGCCGTCCGGTCCGGGGGCCTCCAAGGTTTCGCCGAGCTTCACGGTCGCCCGAGTGCGTCCGCGGGCGGGGATCTGGTGGAGTCGATCCCCGCCGATGAGCCTCGCTACCGGCGCATGCGCGACCTGGTGCGCTTCTTGTTCGCCGCGGAGGAGCCCTTCTTCATCGTGCGTTGGATCCTCGACCCCCACGCGCCGTACGCGGCTCCGGAGCGCTTTCTCGAGCCGTTGCGGCGCCAGGCGGATTCGTTCCCGCAGCCTCTCGAGTATTACGCCGGGCTCGGACACAAACGCGCTGCGCAACGGCTGCGCGAGGTCGCGCCCGGGTTGGGGCCCCCCGAGTTGGATCTGCTCCGAGCGCTCTACCACCTGGAAGTCGCGTCGGTCGACGAACGACTCGGGTATGCGCTCGAGGCGCTGCGCCAGGGGGGGCTCGAAGACCGGACGATCGTGGTGTTCACCTCCGACCACGGCGAGGGCTTCGGAGAACATGGGATCTTTCTTCACGGCAAGTCGTATCACGAGGAGCTTGTGCGCGTTCCTCTGATCGTCGCCGGGCCGGGCATCGTCGCCGGTCACACCGCGAACGCTCCCGTCTCACTCGTGGATGTCTCCGCGACGCTCCACGAGTGGTTGGGCGTGATACCGGCCGAGCCGCTCCAGGGTCGTAGCTTCGCGGCTCTCGCGAACGGCGAGCCAGACGGCCCGGAGCCCCGCCGCGTCTACCTGTCGAGCAGCAACGGAACGCAATACGGCCTCGACGCGCTGATCGAGGGCTCGGACAAGCTGGTGCGGACTTCGGAAGGCGAATACGCCCTGTTCGATCTCGCCTCCGATCCTGCCGAGAGCGAGAACGTGGCTGGAGCGCACCCGAAGCGCCTTGCAGAACTCGCGGCCACGCTCGAAGCCGTCGTGCTCGAGAACGAAACGCGCCGCACCCGGAACTTGCGAGCGCAAGGCTCGGCAGAGCGCGTTCGAACCGACTCCGAAACCGAAGAAGCGTTGCGCGCACTCGGTTACGTCGAATAGGAGGATCCCGATGCCCCGTTGGTTGCGAATCGCCGCGCTGGTTGCGGGGGGCCTCGGCCTCGTCGCGTTCGCGGGATGGAGCTGGCTCACGGCTCCGGAAGCTCCGCCCGCGCGTTCGGACTACGTCATCGATCTCGCTCGAATTCGAGCGCTTGCGGAGGAAACCCCCGGCCCGCGCCCGACCGAGCTGCGCAGCCTGCTCGTCGCCGACGCGACGCTTCCGCGTGCGGCCGTCTTCGCCGGCGAACCTTTCGACCCGCACACGATGGTCCACCAGGTCTTCCAGGTGGTGTGGCCCGACCGCTTCCTGCTCGTCGACGTGGGTTTCTCCCCGGTCTTTCATGCCGAGCAGATGGAAGGGACCTACCGCCCGGAGGCATGGGATGCGTTGCAGCCGGCGTTCGGAGCCGCCGAGAACATCGTCGTCACGCACGAACACGGCGATCATCTCGAAGGCATCGCACGTTATGCGGAGCCGGAGACGCTCGTCGGTCGGCTGTGGCTCACGAGCGAACAGCTTGCCAACGAGTCGCGGCTCGACGAGGTCGACTTTCCGACTGCACTCCGGGAGCAGCTCGAAGCGGTCGAGTACGACGGGGCGATCCCTGCCGGACGGGGAGTGGTGCTGCTCGAGGCGGCCGGCCACACGCCGGGGAGCCAGATGGTCTACGTCCACCTCGCAAGCGGCACCGAGCTGTTGTTGCTCGGCGACGTGGCCTGGCATCTCGACCAGATTCGCGATCTCCATTATCGGCCGCGGCTCGTCACGGATTGGTTCCTCGGAGAGGACCGGAACGCGGTCTTGCACCAGTTCCGGGCGCTCCATGACCTCATGGCCGCGGAGCCCGCGATCGAGCTGGTGCCGTCGCACGATTCCGAGGTGCGGGCACGCCTGGTCGCCGCCGGGGTGCTGAAAGAGGGTCTCGAGGCCCCCTGAGCCTCGGCGGCGGCGGTCTCGAAAAATCAGAATTCTCATTCTGATCTGTTGACCCGGTCGATTCGGAAGGGTAAATTTCAGAACCAGAACACTGATTCTGATTTCAGACGCCCCTTGGAGCCCGCCCGCCGTGACCGCCTCTCCCGATCTCCGCTGGATCCGCCCGCCGCACCAGGCGCGCAGTCAGGAGACCCTCGAGCGCATTCTCGATGCGGCCGAGACCCTCATCGCGGACAAGGGGTACGAGGACGCGACGGTCCAGGAGATCGTGCGGCGGGCCGGGTCGTCGGTGGGCGCGTTCTACACCCGCTTTCGGGACAAGGACGGCCTGCTGCACGCGATCTACGAGCGCTACCTCGACCAGGCGATTGCGACCGCGGACGACGCGCTCGAGCCCGCCCGTTGGGATGGGGTCGCAATCCCCGAGCTGGTGCGTTCGGTCGTCGGGTTTCTCGTCGGGGTCTACCGCGAGCGCAGCGGGCTGATCCGCGCGTTCGTGCTCCGGAATCACATGGATGCCGAGTTTCAGGCGCGCCAAGAACGGCTGTCTCACTACGTCCACGACAAGCTGGTGGCGCTGCTGCTCGCCCGTCGCGCCGAGATTCGCCACCCCGATCCGGAGCAGGCTGCGGGCTTCGGCCTGAACTTCGTCTTCAGCACCATCGAAAGTGCCGTCTTGTTCGGCGAGCTGCGCACCGTCGCACTCGCGTTCTCCGACCCCGATCTCACCGCCGAGCTCACGCGGGCCTATCTCGCGTACCTCGGCGTACAAGCGCCCCACGAGGAGTAGAGTCATGGACCAGTTTTCAGCCGCACAGCCGATCGAGGAGCTCCGTGTCCAGCAGGACCTCAGCTACAACTGGGACTACGAAGTCACGCGCAAGCAGCTGACGCGCCTCTACGAGAACGCGAAGCGCGACCAGTGGAACGGGACCGAGCGGCTCGACTGGTCGATCGACGTCGATCCCCGCTCGGAGCTCATCCCCGACGCAGGGATCGGCATCTTCGGGACTCCGATGTGGGACAAACTGACGCCGAGCGAGCGCGAGAAGCTGCGCCACGAAGCGATCACCTGGCAGCTCTGCCAGTTTCTGCACGGGGAGCAGGGCGCGCTGCTCGCGACCGCTCAAATCGTCGACGCGGTGCCGTGGTACGAGGCCAAGATGTACGGGGCGACGCAGGTGATGGACGAGGCGCGCCACGTCGAGGTCTATCGCCGCTTCATTCTCGAGAAGCTCGAGCACGAGTATCCGGTGAACGCCGAGCTGAAGAGCCTGCTGGACATGATTCTCACCGACTCGCGCTGGGACATGAAGTTTCTCGGCATGCAGATCATCGTCGAGGGGCTCGCACTCGCCGCTTTCGGCACGATCCGGGACACGGCGTCCAACCCGCTGCTCCGCGACTTGACTGCGGCCGTCATGGAGGACGAGTCGCGCCACGTCGCGTTCGGCGTTCTGTCGCTGCGCGAGTACATGCGAGACCTGCCCGAGAAGGATCGCCTCGAGCGCGAAGACTTCGTGTACGAGGCGAGCGTCCTGATGCGCGATCGCATCTCGAACCGTGAGGTCTGGGAGACGATGGGGATGGACCCGGAAGCGTGCATCGAGGCGTCCGATCAGTCCGAGATCGCCAAGCAGTTCCGGTATCGGCTGTTCTCGAAGATCGTCCCGAACGTGAAGAGCCTCGGCCTGCTCTCCGACCGCCAGCGCGGCCGCTTCGAGCAGCTCGGCATCCTAAAGTTCGAGCACAACACGACGAGCGACGTCGATCAGGATATCGTCGAGGAGCAGCGCCGCCAGCGCGAAGCGGCGTAGCCTGGGCCTTGGCGGTCGCGCCGGGCTAGGAGGGTGACCCAAGACTGCCGCGTCGGCCGGAACCGATGCATCACCGCTGGCTGCGTTGCTCTCAATCGCCCTAGCTCGCTAGGGCTCAATCGAGCGCCTTGCCAGCGGCGCGCCTCGGCGCCCGGGCCTTTCCACTGCAGTCTTGGGTCACCCTCCTAGCGCATGCCGGTGATCTCGCCGTCGCGGATGTCGATCTGCTCGGCGATCGGTCGCTTCGGCAGGCCCGGCATCCGGAGGATGTCCCCGGTCAGCACCACGAGGAATCCGGCCCCGGTGTTCGGGCGGATCTCGCGTACCGTGATGTCGAAGTCGCGCGGGCGACCGCGCAACCGCGGGTCGTCGGAGAGACTGCCCGGGACCTTGGCGATGCAGACCGGCAGGTCGGCCCACCCGTGGCGCTCGACCTCGCGCAGGTCGCGTTCCGCCTGCTTGGTGAACACCACGTCCCGCGCACCGTAGGCCTTCTCGGCGACCGCCCGGATCTTCTCGGGCACCGGGTCGCTCCACGCGTAGGCAGGCGTGAACGGGGCGCTTCCGTGGTGTGCGTTCTCGACCAGGGCGCGGGCGAGCGGCTCCGCGCCGCGCCCGCCGCCGGCAAAGTGGTCGGAGACCGCGAACGGCGCGCCGAGCCGTTCACAACGAGCGCGCACGACGGAGATCTCGGAGTCGTCGTCCGCGGTGAAACGGTTGAGTGCGACAATCGGCGTCTTTCCGAAGATCCGGATGCTCTCGATGTGCTTTTCGAGGTTCGGCAGCCCGCGCTCGACGCCCGCCGGATCGACGCGCTCGAGATCGGACAGCTTGGCGCCGCCGTGTAGCTTCAGCGCTCGGCACGTCGCCACCAGCACGACCGCGGCCGGGTCGAGCCCGGCGCCTGCGCACTTGATGTCGAAGAACTTCTCGGCACCGAGATCGAAGCCGAAGCCGGCTTCGGTGATGCACCAATCGGCAAGGTGCAGCGCGAGACGGGTCGCGAGCACGCTGTTGCAGCCGTGGGCGATGTTCGCGAACGGCCCCCCGTGGACGATCGCGGGGGTTCCTTCGCTGGTCTGCACGAGATTCGGTTGGATCGCGTCGTTCAGGAGCGCGAGGAGAGCACCTGTGGCCCCGAGCTGGCCGGCGGTCACGGGTTCGCGCGATCGGGTGAAGGCGACCAGCGTGCGATCCAGACGGACGCGCAGGTCTTCGAGTCCTTCGGCGAGGCAGAGCATCGCCATCACCTCGGACGCGGCGGTGATGTCGAAGCCCGATTCCTGCGCGACGCCGTCGGCCGGGCCGCCGAGGCCGGCCACGATGTGGCGCAGCGACCGGTCGTTCACGTCGAGCGCTCGCCGCCAGAGGATCCGCTTGGGGTCGATGTCGAGCGCGTTGCCGTGGTGGAGGTGGTTGTCGAGCATCGCGGCGAGCAGGTTGTTGGCGGCCGTAATTGCGTGGAAGTCGCCGGTAAAGTGGAGGTTGATCCGTTCCGTCGGATGCAGGCAGCTGCGGCCCCCGCCTGTGGCGCCGCCTTTCAACCCGAACGCCGGACCGAGGGATGGCTCGCGCAACGCGAGGCATGCCGACTCCCCGATGCGGGCGAGAGCCTGCGCGAGGCCGATCGAGGTGGTCGTCTTGCCTTCGCCGGCCGGGGTGGGCGTGATCGCGGAGACGAGCACGAGTCTCGAGGCGTCCGGGCGCGCTCGGGGCGTCTCGAGCAACGAAAGTGGAAGCTTCGCGACATCGCGTCCGTAGGGAATCCAAGAATCGCTGCCGAGTCCCAGGTTCTCGGCCACTTCGGCGATCGGGCGCTGCGTCACGGGGTTTCTCCGGGCAGGATGGCCTGTTGCTTGATGCGGTTCCAACGGAAAGGAGAAGCGAGTTGTCCCCAGAACCCGGGTGGGAAGCCGGGGAGATCGGCGATTCCGATCTCCTCGGGCGGCTGTCGGTCTCGTGGCCAGAAGAAAGTGCCGAAGACGAGATCCCAGAGGATCACGTTCTGTCCGTAGTTGTGATTGGCTTCCTCGACTGTCTGCGAGTGATGCCAGCGGTGCAGCTCGGCCATGCTGAATACGTAGTTGAGCGGCCCGAGGCGCAACTCCAGGTTCGCGTGCTGAAAGAAGCCGTGCACCGCGGAGAGCACCGCGAAGAGGGCGAGCACTTCGGGTCCGCAGCCGAGCAGGATCAACGGGGCGAGGCCGACGATCGTGTCGAGTCCGATGTCGATCGGGTGGAAGCGGGTGGCGTTCAGCCAGTAGAGCCGCGGCACGCTGTGATGCGTCGCGTGGAACCGCCAGAGCGCGTCGTGTTCGTGCATCCAGCGATGGAGCCAGTATTTGGGCAGCTCGGCGACGGCCAGCGCCAGCGGGAGTTGGAGTGCCCACGACCATTCGGTCGGCCAGAGCGGCGTTCCGAGGCTCTCGCTCCAGGCCGCCGCGACCGGGAGCGCGGCAAAGAGGAGGCCGAGCTGCACCACTCGGGTCGTCAGCCCCACCGAGACCAGGTGCGCCAGGTCGACGCGGACGTCGCCACGGGACCGCAGCCACGAGCGGTGGTGCGGAAAGACGTGCTCGAGGACCATGATCAGCAGACCCGGCACGACCAGAGGGCCAACGATTGCCTCATCCGGTGCAGTGCCCGAGCGCAGGGAGGCGACGGCCCACGCGAGCGCCCCACCAAGCACGAGAGGGAAAGCGAGCCGGGCATTCCACCACCGGAGTGTTTGCATCGGGGGAGCGTAGCGGGCCCGCTTCGGTCTCAGTCCCGCCCCGGTCCTCCGAGGCGCGGCGTGCTCCAGCCGTGCTGGATCGAGAGCAGCCGCACGAAGAACACTCCGAACGCGGCCGCGGCCGGAACCAGCGGGCTCTCGATGCCGATCTCGAGGGCCACTGCCACGAGCAGGGCTCCCGCAGCGGCAGGGATCACGTAGAGACCGCTGGCCGGAGTGAAGATTTCTGGAATCCGCCCGACCAGTACGTCGCGCACCACCCCGCCGCCGCTCGCCGAGATGACCCCGATCGCAACCGCGGCACCCACGTCGAATCCGGCCTCCGACGCCATCGTGGTGCCCACCACGGCGAAGAGGCCGAGGCCCGCCGCGTCGAAGACGAGCATCGGGCGCCGGAGGGCATCGCGCAGCTGCGGAGCGGCGATCAGCAGCACGGCGACCAGCGGTACGAAGAGGTGCCCCTGGCCGCGGAATGCGAGGGGTGGCATGTCGCCTAGCAGGACGTCCCGCGCGATCCCTCCGGCAAGGCCGGTGACGGTAGCGAGAGAGACGGCTCCGACGATGTCGAGTCGCTCGCGGACCGCGAGGGCCACGCCCGAGAGTGCGAAGGCAAAGATTCCCAGGAAATCGAGCGCGGTGATCAAGTCGGCGAGCGTAGCATCGGCGCGGCGGCCCTCGTGCGCGCCCGCTGCGGTGTGCCATGCTCGTGGCATGGATTTCCGCCGCGTCCTGCTTCTGCTGGCGTTGGCTGTCGGGTTCGCCGGCTGCGCGCGAACGGTGACGCTTCGCTACGTGCCCTCGGAACCCGTGTCGAGTGCGGCGGGACTGGGCCTCGTGTCGGTCCAGACGTTCCGCGATGCCCGCCGCAACGGCCCGCACGACCTCGGCCGGGTTCGAGGCCTGTTCGGGAACGCGATCAAGCTCGTGCGCACTGAGCAGCGCGTCGCCGAAGAGGTGACACAGGTGTTTCGGGAAGCGCTCGACGCCCGCGGTCTGCTGGCCTCGGGTTCGTCGGGGCCGCTGTTCCTTGGCGGCGAGATCCGCAAGCTCGATTGCAACCACTACCGAGAGCACGAGGCCCACGCAGTGCTCGCGATCCGGCTGATCGATTCGCGGGGCCGAAGTCTCCTCGAGGGTGTGTACGAGGACCATCACACCGGGGGCGGGATGTTGACAGCCGGTGTGTTCGCGTCGCGTCGCCGACTTGCTGCGCTCACGGAGCGGACTCTCGCCCGAGCGATCGATGCGGCGTTGTCCGATCCGGCGTTTTCGCTCGCTGCCTCGGGGACACCTCGCGCTCCGCGTGCGGGGCCCGCGCTGCCGAGTGGGGGCCGGTCCGCTGGCGGCGGAGTCGTCGGCGGAGCGCCCCCGCCCACGTCTCAGCCCGAATCGGAACTCGAAGCACTCGAACGGCTCTACGAGCAGGGACTCGTGAGCGACGAGGAGTACGCGCGGCGCAGAGCGAACCTGCTCGGCGCACTCTGACGCGACGAGATCCAGGGCGACCGGGGGGCGGTGACGAGCCCGCCGCTGCGCGCGCGGCTGCGGTACCGTGCTGCGCTGGGAGGACCCTGCTGATGGCTCATCCGATCCGCTTCGGCGTCACACTGCCGCAGATCAAGCGCAACTGGGACGAAGCGAGCGCCGCCGCGCGCGAGTTCGATGCGCTGGGGTTCCACTCGGTCTGGGTCTGTGACCATCTGTACGGCGTGCCGATGCCGCAGCTCCCGATCCTCGAAGGCTGGACGCTGCTGGCTGCGGTGGCGGCAATCACGGAGCGCGTGGAGCTCGGAACGTTGGTGACCCCGCCGCACTTCCGAAATCCCGCTGTGCTCGCGAAGCAGATTGCAACCGTGGACGCGATCGCCGGCGGTCGCACGATCGCGGGCCTCGGCGCCGGCTGGTTCGAAGCGGAGTTCACCGGCTACGGCTGCGAGTTTCCCCCGCTCGGCCAGCGCATGAGGGCGCTCGAGGAAACTGCGGATCTGATGAAGCGGATGTGGACCGAGGAAGTCGTCACGTACGAGGGCGAGTTCGCGCGCGCACATGAGGTCCGTTGCGAGCCGAAGCCGCCGCGGCGTCCGCCGATCCTGATCGGCGGGGGCGGCGAGAAGGTGCTGATGGGGATCGTCGCCCGCCACGCGGACATCTGGAACAACCTGGCCGTCTTTCAGCCTCAGCTCCGTGCGAAGGTCGAGGCGCTCAAGCGCCGCTGCGACGAAGAAAAGCGCGACTTCGGCACGCTCGACGTCTCCCAACAGTGCAACGTCGTGATCGCACCGGATGAGGCCACAGCGCAGGCCCATCTCGAGAAGGCGAAGAAGATCTACGGCGGCCACATGGGCGGGCAGCTCGAAGAACACGGCATCTGGGGTACGCCGGATCAGGTGATCGACCGGATCCAGCGGCACGTCGACCAGGGCTGCACGCTCTTCGTCATGGAGTTGTTCGGTCGCGATACCCGCGAGCCGGCGCGCTTGTTCGCCGAGAAGGTGCTGCCCGCGTTCTCTGCTTAGGCCCGGTGAGGTTCGGGGCCGCGCTCAGCCCGCGGCCGGCTCTTCGCGGATCCGAAAGCAGTCGCGGATCTGTCCGGCTGGCAGCTGCAGGAACGCGCGATCCTCGCCCTCGGTCCAGAAGGTGAATCCTTCTCCGCGGTAGCGATCCCCGGCCCTCCCTTCGCGGCGCTCGAGCGTCGCGACCTCGCCGCGCCCGGCGATGGTGATCTCTTCCGGGTGCCAGAATCGGACCTCCAGCACGAAATCCGAGCAGGCGTAGCTCGAGGAGCTGGGTTCGAAGCCGGGGGGTGGTTTCCCCGGGCCGAAGTAGCTGCAGCCGGCCCCGAGGAGAGCCAGGGCGGTGAGAGCGGTGAGAGCGCGTGCGAGGTCAGGCATGGCGCGGACAGGGTATCGGCCCGTGGAGCGGCGGAAAGGCGTGTCGCCGACCGGGTTCGGCAGGCCGCGGAGCGTGACCGGATTGGACACAACCTACCCCGATCCTCCAAAGTGGAGGCTAGGGGGTTTCATGGAGTTGCAGTCTGCGGATTCGGAGCCGTTCAGCGAGGCCGTGGCGCACGCGTCCCCGTGGTTGACCTCGGCCGATTGGCTCTCCCCCGAGGGTCTGCTCAGCGCGGGGCTGCTGGGGCTGGTCTGCGGTGTGGTCTTCGCCGGAGTCGTCGGCTGGCTACTGCTTCGGCAAGAGCGGCGTGCGGCGCGCGAGCGCGAGGCGATGCGGTCGGCGAGCGAAGGCGATCTCCGGGAGACGTTCCGCTCCCTCTCGACCGAGGCGCTGCGCGAGAGCAACGATTCGTTCCTCCAGCTCGCCCAGACGAAGATTGGTGAGCTTCACCGCGGCGCCTCGGCGGATCTGGAGCAGCGCCAGAAGGCCATCGATTCTCTGGTCGAGCCGATCCGGCTCTCGCTCGAGCACGTCGGGGAGCGGATCGAGGGCATCGAAAAGGAGCGGCACGGGCACTATGAGCGGCTGACCGAGCAGCTGCGTTCGGTGAGCGACGCCCACCGAGCCCTTCACTCCGAGACCCACAACCTGGTTCAAGCGCTCCGTGCTCCGGCCGTTCGCGGGCGCTGGGGGGAGCTGCAACTGAAGCGGGTCGTCGAGCTCGCCGGCATGCAGGCCCATTGCGACTTCCGCGAGCAGGTGACCGCCGCGGGGGAGTCGCGGCTCCGGCCGGACCTGCTCGTGAACCTCCCGGGCGGGAAGCACGTCGTCGTCGACGCCAAGGCACCTCTCGAGGCGTATTTGGAGGCGCTCGAAGCCCCCGATGACGCCGCCCGCAAGGTCTGTCTCGATCGTCATGCCCAACAGGTGCGGGCGCACATGACCAAGCTCGGCAGCAAGAGCTACTGGGCACAATTCCAGCCGACGCCCGAGTTCGTGGTGATGTTCTTGCCGGGCGAGACGTTCTTCTCGGCCGCGCTGGAACACGATCCGTCGCTCATCGAGCACGGCGTCGATCAGAGCGTGATCGTCGCCAGCCCGACCACGCTGATCGCTCTGCTGCGCTCGGTCGCGTACGGTTGGCGCCAGGAGCAGCTCGCGGACAATGCTCGCGTCATCAGCGAGCTGGGGGGCGAGCTGTACCGGCGGATCTCGAAGCTGGCCGAGCACTTCGGGCGGGTCGGATCCCAGCTCGACAAAGCGGTCGGCGCGTACAACGACTCGGTCGGCTCCCTCGAGAGCCGAGTGTTGCCCGCGGCCCGCCGTTTCCAGGATCTCGGAGCTGCGAGCGAGGGGGAGTCGATCCCCGAGGTGGCCAGCGTCGAGCGCCAAACCCGCCCGCTGCGCGCCGAAGCCGACGAGCAGGGAGTGGATTGAGGGGGTTGCCACCCGACTGAGGTTCGAGCTTGCGATCCGACTCGGGGCCGCGCACTGTGTTTCGGCCGGTATGCCTTCTCTCGAAGCGGACAGGCGGCTCTCTCCCATTGGGATAGGGCGGCGTAGACATCGATCGCCGGGCCGATCGCCCGGCCTCCTGATTGTGGTGTGGGTCTGCGCGCTCGCCTGCGCGGGCTCGCAGCGTGCGCCGATCCCCGACGTGAGTTCCGCGGGACCGCAACGGGCGGTACGAGTTCATGTCGTGGTTGCGGGGGACACGGTCTGGGCGCTCGCGGGCGGCCGCCGCGAGTGTGTTCGTGAGATCCTCGCGGCGAGTAAAATCGAGGACGCCCGCCGGATCCAGCTTGGGATGAAGCTCTCCATCCCGGAGGCTCGGTGCCCGGCCGTGCCCACGCCGATCGCGGTGGCCGCCGTGCCCCTGCGGGCGCCGGCGCGCGAACCCGCGGAGACGACGCGCCGAGTGAAGGCAACTGCCGGCGCTCTCAGGGAGGTTGCCACGGGCCTCGCGGAGGGCTCGCCGGAGCGGCCGTCCGCCGAGGCGACCGCAATGTCGGAAGCCGTCGAGCGGGCCGAGGCCGAACTTCGGGCCGCACGTTTCGAACAGGCGCTCGCGAGCGCGCGAGAAGCGCACGCACTGGCTCGAGCGCTGGGCGCCGAGTCCTCCGACCCGGTGCTGCGCGTTTACCTCATCGAGGCGACCGTCCATGTCGCCCTCGACGATCGAGACGCGGCTCGTCACAGCTTCGCGCGCGCGTTGGAGATCGACCCGGCACTCGTGCTGGATCCGAGTTCGACGTCGCCCAAGGTGCTCGACGTCCTGACGGCCGAGCGCACTCATCGCGAAGTCCGGATCGCTCGCGCTCCGGCGCCCCGGTAGGTCCCCCCGCGCGACCGAGGGAGCCTCGCCGGATCAGTCGTCGGACGGACGTTGGCGCCGGGCCTTGGTCGTGGCGCGGCGCCGCTTGCCATCGAGACGCCGCCTCCCGCTGGCCGCCGTCGGCCGTGTCGGCCGACGCGCAGGCGTCCGCTCGAGAGCCGCGCCGATCAGCTCTTCGAGCCGGACGTGAGCAAACTCGAGGTTCCTCGCACGGCTCCGGGTGCGGGAGCAGGTGACGGTCAGGTCACCGGCGGCGTCGATGCGGTTCGCGAGCTGCTGACGGATTCGGCGGATTGCGTCGGGCCCGAGCACGTTCGCGGAGCCGACGAGATCGAGGCTCAACACGACCCGGGTGGCGACCTTGTTGACGTTCTGACCTCCCGGGCCTCCGGCGCGAACCGACCGAAAGGAGAGCAGGCGTGCGGGGAGGGTCCGGCGGGGCGAGACGCGCAGGTCGCGGAGTCCCACCTGGCGCCCTCTCCGGCCTGGAGCCGCTCACGCGGAGGCCTTGCCGGCGCGCTGTTCCCACCAGGCCGCAGCCCGGGCGAGGGCTTCGGTCGCCTCCGGGATGCCCGCGCTGGCGAGGCCTTGGAAGCCGTGAATGCACCCCGGGTGGATTTCGAGCGTGACATCCACCCCGGCCCGCCCTGCGCGTTCCGCCAATCTCACGCCGTCGTCTCGCGTGAGATCGACTTGTCCCACCTGCAGAAAGAGAGGGGGAAGGCCGGAGAGGTCGGCGTGCAGCGGGGAGGCGCGGGGATCCCGCACATCTCCCTCCGGACCCAGATAGTCGTGTGCGCGCGCCCGCACGAACTCGGCGTGCGCGAATGGATCTCGCCCGAGGGGCTCGGTAGCGGACGTCCCGGTCGCCTCGAGATCGAACCAGCCTCCGAGTGTGATCGCTCCGGCCGGCAGAGGCTGGCTCGCCGCGCGCAGCGCGACGAGTGCGGCGATCGCGAGACCGCCGCCGCACGAATCTCCGATGAACGCGGTGTCCTTGGGGACGCGTCCCGATTCGACTTCTTGGAGCCACGCCGCCACGATGTCGTCGAGCGCCGCCGGAAAGAGATGCTCGGGGGCGAGCCGATAGTCGACGAGAACGACCGTCGCGTGGCAGTGCCGGGCGAGCATCTCCGCATAGAAGAGGTAGCCATCCCCGCCCGCGGCAATGAATGCACCTCCGTGACACAGAAACAGGACGCGATCGGGGCGGCTCTCGGGCGTCGTCACGTGTGCACGTCGGACCCCGCCGTCGGCGATCCAGGTGACTTCCGTCTCCGGCTGGATCGCGTGACCGTGGACCGCCTCGAGTTTTTCGCGAGCGACGCCCATCGGGTCGCCGACCGCCACGAGCGGCTTCTCGAGCGCCGTGACGAGTGCCTCGAGCGGCGCGGACCGTCGGAATTTCACTTCGCCAGACCGCGGCGTTCGAGTTCGCGGGCGAGCCGCACGGTGTCGGAGCTCTTGGGCGGGCGCTTCGCGTCTGCGGGAAGTTTCCCCGCGGCGTCGAGGAACATCTTGCGACCGTCGTAGGAGATCCACTTCTCGGGAACGACTTCGAGCACGACCCGGAGGGGCGAGTCCAACATCGCGCGAAAGCTCTCGGCCGCCTTCTCGTTGTCGGGGTTGAGGTGGCGAGCGAACTCCGGGTAGAACCAGGCCTTGATCTCGGGATCCTCGTGGATCGTGCAGCGGCCCTTGGCGGTGAGGCTCTTGCCGGATCCGAGCGGGGTTCCGGTGCTCGTCACGACGATCGAGACGCGAGGATCGCGGCGCACTGCGCTGATGCGATGGCGGTGGGCTCCCGCGGTCAGCCAGAAGCGGCCCTGGCGCCAGACGTAGGACATGATGACGCCCATCGGCCAGCCGTCCTGCGTCGACCAGTTGAAGACACACTCGTTGTGGGTATCGAGGAGCTCGTCGCGGACGGGATCGTCCAGCGGGTAGACGGAGACGGCTTCGTAGTCGTGAAGATCGGCCATCGAGCGAGCGTACCACGACGTGCCGTGGTAGAACCGAAGGCCCACCCAGGAGGCCCCCCATGCCGGCTCGCATCCTCGTCGTCTTGCTCGCTGTCGTCGCCGTCGCGCTTCTCGTGTTGTACGTGGCGGGCACCGGTTTCGGCGTCGAGAGCCCGCTCGCGGGGGAACCGGAGGCCCGCGCGGTCGCACCGGGTGTGGTCGGGGCGCGCACCGGCTCCGTCGCCACCGCTGCGGGGGACGTCGGGGTCGCCCGGCCCAAACAGGTGCTCTTCGGGGATCTCCACGTCCACACCACGTTCTCCTTCGACGCGTTCCAGATGAGCCTTCCGATGGCGGGAGGAGACGGTGCCCATCCGGTGGCCGATGCGTGTGACTACGCGCGTCACTGCGCCGGCCTCGACTTCTGGTCGATCAACGATCATGCGGTGACGCTGACGCCGCGGCGCTGGGAAGAAACCGTCGCGTCGATCCGTCAGTGCAACGCCGTCGCGCGCGACGCATCGGAGCCCGACCTCGTCTCCTATCTCGGCTGGGAGTGGACGCAGGTCGGCTCGACGCCCGAGAATCACTACGGCCACAAGAACGTGATCCTGCGCGATCTCGACGACGGAGCGATCCCGACCCGCCCGATCAGCGCCGGGGTTCCGCCCGGCGCACCGAGTGTGCAGGATGCGGCGCCGCCGACGATGCTGGTGGGGGCGATGGCGCTCGCGATGTCCGACGGGGGAGGGCGGGAACTCGCCGAGTATCTGCACGAGACCGCCGACCTGCACAACTGCGAGGCGGGTGTGCCGGTGCGCGACCTTCCGACGGACTGCCGCGAAGTCGCTCCGACTCCGAAAGACTTGTTCGGCAAGCTGCGCGACTGGGACCTCGCCACCATGGTGATTCCGCACGGGACCACCTGGGGTTTCTATACGCCGCCGGGCTCGGCGTGGGACAAGCAGCTCGCGCCGGGAATGCACGACCCGGATCAGCAGCGGATCATCGAGGTGATGTCCGGTCACGGGAACTCGGAGGAGTTCCGCCCGTTCCGCGAGGTCGTGCTTCATGACGACGGCTCGCGGAGCTGCCCGGAGCCGCATGAGAACTATCTGCCGAGCTGTTGGCGGGCAGGCGAGATCATCGCCGAGCGCTGCGGGGCAGCGGGCGAGTCGGACGAGCTTTGCGACGACCGCGCCGCGGAGGCGCGTCAACGTTTCGTCGACGCCGACCGCAATTCGGGGGCGACCGTGGTGCCCGCTTCGACGGTGGCCGAGTGGCAGGACGCGGGTCAGTGCCGCGACTGCGAGCTGCCCTCGTTCAACTACCGCCCGCGCAGCTCGGTGCAGTACATCATGGCGCTCGGTCGCGAGGGCGAGGGTGAGGACGAGGATCCGTCAAGGTTCCAGTTCGGCTTCATCGCCTCCAGTGACAACCACTCCGCGCGGCCTGGGACGGGGTACAAAGAGGTCTCGCGCAGCGAGTTCACCGAGGCGCGTTTCGGCAATTTTCTGGACACGCCCCTCGGAGAACTTCCCGATGAGGAGCCGCGAGCCGAGTCGCAGCCGGCGCGCAACGACTGGGGGACTGCAATTTTCTCGATTTTCGAGACGGAGCGCGGCGCCTCCTTCTTCATGAACGGAGGGCTCGCTGCAGTGCACTCCGAAGGGCGGAGCCGCGAGGCCATCTGGGACGCGATGCAGCGCAAAGAGGTCTACGGGACGAGTGGCCCGCGCATGCTTCTCTGGTTCGACCTGCTGAATGGTCCCGAGGGTCGCCCGCTGCCGATGGGGAGCCAGGCGACGCTCGCGAGCAGTCCGATCTTTCAGGTGCGCGCCGTCGGTTCCTTCGTCCAGAAAGAAGGCTGTCCGCCCGACGCCAACAGCGCGCTTGCGCCCGACCGGCTGGCGCGCCTGTGTCAGGGGGAGTGTTACCACCCGTCCGACGAGCGGCGCCCGATCACGCGCATCGAGATCGTTCGCATCCGCCCTCAGGTCGACGATTCGGAGAACATCGAAGGCCTCGTCGAAGATCCGTGGAAGGTGCTCACGTGCTCCGGCGATCCCTCCGGCTGTCAGGTGGCGTTCACGGATGAGTCATTTGCGTCTTCGGGGCGCGACGCGCTCTACTACGCGCGCGCGATCGAAGCCCCGAGTCTGACGGTGGGGGCCGACCCGCTCGGCTGCACCTATGACGAAGCCGGTCGCTGCATCGAAGTGAAGCCCTGCACAGACCGTCCGACGGAAGACAATTGCCTCGCGGAGAGCGAAGAGCGGGCGTGGTCGTCGCCGATCTACGTCGATCAGGCGCCGTTGCCGGAACAGGCCGCGCTCGGCTCCTGATCGGCAACCCTCGGCGGTGAGCCGTGGCCCGGCTCAATCGGCTTCGGGCGGGACGACTTCGACATGAATTCCGCGGAAGCCGCGAGAGCCCTGGAACGAGACGTAGTCGTCGCCGTAGGGTCCGACGATCCGCACGCGTTCGGTCTCGCCGCGTCGGAATCTCCGTTCGAACCACGGAGTCTCGGCTCGACCCTCGGTGACGCGAACCACCAGGTCGCCGCCGGGAAGCCACTGCACCGCGATCCACTCCGGGGTGTCGGTGACGTGGATATCGACGTCCCGAGACAGCAAGCGGTACACCGAATCGGCCATGGCGGGGAGCCGGTCGCGTCGTCCCCGTAGATTCGCCCGGAGCGTCTCGGCGTTGATCGGCTGATAGGAGACCGGCATGCGGTCGATGGCCTGGTCGATGACCTCGTTGCTGAGGCGTTTGGCGAGATCGAGGGCGGTCACTTCCCAGATCCAACCCGGCACACTGGAGAGGACCACCGCGTCGATCGACGCGGACTGCCGCATCAGCCCCTCCGCGGACGGGTAGCTGGCGCGGAACGTGATGAGCCGGGGATCGAAGAACCGTGCCCAGAACAACATGATGCCCTCGTAGCTTGCGAACGCGAGGTCCCGGTCTTCCGGCAACGGCACCCACTCGGCGCGACCGCGCAGCTTCGCCCAGCGCCAGTTGCCACCGTGTCGATCCCAGTCGCCGATGAACGCATCGAACAGGCGGGCCCGAACGTACCCGGACGCGTCGATTCGTTCGTCCGGGTGCTTGCGGAGCCGCTCGAAGAGTTCGTCGGTCGAGATGATTTCGAGCGCGCCGGCAAACCCCGGCGTCGATTCGCTCGCCGCCTGCGGGAACACGTCGATCGTGCCGAGCGCGCCTGCAAAGGTCTCCTGGAACTCCCCGAGCAGGGGGCTGTCCGGCATGATGACGAGTCGGGGCGTGGTATGGAGCACGCCCGCTGCGCTCGCGAGCGGAGTCACGATGATGCTGCTCGCCGGGTGGGCAGCCGATCCCTGGTCTCTGTGGATCTGGGCCGAGAGACTCCCTTGCTGATCTGCGGCGAGATGGCGGGTGCCGTCCTTGCTGACGGGACGAAACGTATAGGCGCGTCCATCGGTCCCTGCGAAGGCGAGACCGAGCGTCTGGCCCCCCCCCACTGTGCGCACGGGTCGCAGTCCACCGGCGTAGTGCCGCAGGTTCAACAAAGGGACTTCGACCGGGGTCTTCCAGAGTTCGCGGTAGTTGTTGCCGAGTGCCTGGCGGCCGAGAAACGAACGCTCGTACTCCGGTCCCGCGACGGCCGTCTCGGTCGTGGCCGACGCGAGCGCTCCGACGACTGTGATGCCAGCGGCGAGAAGGACCGGAAGAATCGAGGTCATGCAGTCTCCATCGCGCCCACAGAGTGCGTGTGCCAACCTGAGCTGCGCCTGCGGACCGAGGAGAGAGAATGCCGCATTCGTTCCGAGCCCGTCGACTCGTGGGGCTCGTCGCCCTTGCAGCCGTCGTCGCGTTCAGCAGCTGCATGACACCGCGCGTCCGGTACCTGTTCATCGACCAGGCCCCCGAGACCGCCGAGCCGCTCGAAGCCGTGAGTGGCGGCATGTGCGAGCCCGAGCGTGTCGAGCCCGATGTCACCAGCTCGTCGCCGATGCCCGACACGGACGATGCCGATCACCATTTCCCGGGTGATTACCGCGGCCAGCGCGAGTTCGTGTTTCTTCACGAAAACGGCTCCTACGACTATGTCGAACGTTGGAAATTCGGGTTCTTCTTGACGGTCGGCAACGACTGGAAGGTGGGCTGCCGAATCCACCGCTGCGAGCGGCCCGACGGGGTGCCTTGCTGCTACCAGGCCTGTGAGGATGGTGGAGACTCGGGGCTCGCGTACGAGCCGGGAGATGCGCACGCCTGCATGAACGCGTCGACCGGAAGCCGCAGGTACCAGTGGTTCCTCAACGGTTTGATCGAGTCGGGCGTGGTCGACGCCGCCGGGTGCGAGTAGGCCGCGCCCCGGCTCTCAACGTGGGCGCGTGGCGCGGATGAGGCGATAGGCGAGCAGGCCGTCTCGGAACAGTCGCCGTTGGTGGAGCCCCGCGAGCCCGAGGTGGACCCAGTTCCGGGGCATCCAGCCCAGCCGGCTCGGCAGCCACGCCAGCAGCGCTCCGACGGCGCCGCGCACTTGAATGCGACGCGTCGAGCCGAGGATTGCGCCCTGGCGGTCGAGCGAAGCGACGTCGGTGAATCCGGCGCTGCGAAGCAGGTCCAGAAATGCGGGTTCGGGCAGCAGATGGGGCAACGCGTAGCCGCGAAGCAGCTGCTGGTACGCGTCTTCTTCGCTCGGCTGAAGAGCGCGCCCGAGGAATCCGTCGGCGATCACGAGCCGGCCTCCGGGTCGGAGGACCCGGAACGCCTCCCGAACGAACTGTTCCTTGCTCTCCGCATGACAAGCGCTCTCGATCGCGACGACGCCGTCGACGCTCTCCGCTGTGAGCCCGGTCGCCAGATAGTCGCCGATGCGGAACTCGGGCAGCGGCCGCACACCGCTCGCCTCGGCGCACCGAGTGGCCCGATCGACCTGGTCCTCGGACAGCGTGATGCCGAGCACGCGGTGGTCGGCCTCCTGCGCGAGGAAGCAACTGGTACCGCCGACGCCACAACCGGCATCGAGTACCCGGCTCCCATGCGGAAGCGCGAGTTGCTCGAGGACCTGGCGGTCGAGATTCCGAACCGCGTCCGCGTGGGAGCGGGTGTCTTCCTCCCAGAAGCCATAGTGGACGCGCGAACTCGACCAGAAGCTCGAATAGAGCACCTGCGTCTCGTCGTAATACCGAGCGATTCGTCGCTGTCCGCGCGCGGAGGTGCCATTGCGCAGTCGTTCGGGGGTGGCGATCGCGCCGGGAAGTACGTCCGTCACTAGGCGAACGGCTCGTTGACGATGTCGGTGGGCCTGCCAGAGATCGAGCGCGCGGCGAGCATCCCGGCCACGACGGCGCCCTCGACCGATCCGATGTAGATGCCGTTCCGGGTCCAGTCGCCGGCGATCGCGAGATTCGCGTAGCCCGATTCATCGGGTGCGAGCCGGACCCCGTTGGTGCCGGCATAGGCCATCGTGTAGCGCGCGAGCGGCCCCGAGTTGGCGGTGATGTGCTGGAAGTCGAAACGCGCTTCGCCTTCTGCCTCGTGGATGTCCACCAGCTTCTTCCACTCGATGTGGGCGGGGTCGTCCGGTCGGGCCGCGCCGGGCCAGAGCGTTCCGACCTGGTTGCGCAGGAAGAAGAGCGCGTTTGCACGGGCCTGCTCGGACTGTTTGCTCGGGTAGTCGTGGTCTTCGGGACCGGGCGGATAGTCGGGCGCGACCAGCGAGCCGAACACGCTGGAGATGGCCCGGGGGATCTCGCCCGGGGGCCAGGTCTCGCCGTTCATCAGGAGGCTGTTGTCTTCCCACGTCGTGAACGGCTGCACGTGGTTCGAGAGGATCGGATGCGGGTAGGGCCAGCCGAGGCCCTTGAGCCCGACGTTGAACCAGAGTCGGAGACTCTGCGTCTCTACGCCCTTGATTTCGCGGACCATCGTTTCCCAACTGGAGCGCGCCGCCACGATTTCGGAGCATGCGAACGGGATGGTCCCGATCGGCATCGCGAAGATCACGCGGTCGAAGTCCGCGCCGTGCTCGATCGGGTACTCCTCGCCCTTCCATGTCGTGTAGAAGGACTCGAGGTCGTAGTCCTCCATCGGATGCGGGTTCCGCTCGAGGCCCCAGGCTCGGTCGATCTGGGAATAGTCCGGGCGGAGCGGCCAGCAGGGGGCACCGTCCACGGGATGGAACGGTCGGTAGGTGCTGGCTCCGTGCGCGAGCTTGACCTGCCGCTCGAGCCAGACGCGCCGGATCACACCGCTCTCCTCGTCCGGCTCGAGCCGCCGGACGCGGTGGAAGTACTCGAATCGCACTCCGCGCTCCTCGAGCAGCTTGCACATCGGTGCGATCACGCTGTCGCCCACCTCATCGGCGAGCTGGTAGGTGAAGGCGCCCTCGTAGGAGAGGCCCGCCCGGACGAGGCCGCGTACTGTCGCTCCGGCGGAGATGTTCGGGGCGCGGGGGTCACCGCGCTCGAAAGCGACGATGGAGTTGTACCAGGTCCAGACCAACGGAGAGTCGACCGACTGCTCGTCTGCACCGTGGCGCAGGAGCCACTGACGGAAGTCCCACTGGTCGAGCCCATCGAAGCCGGTGTGGCCGAACACGCCGTCGTCGATTGCGCCGATTCCGAGTGTCGTAGAGAGGTCCGCCATGATCCACAGGCGGAGGGCCTTGATGCTTCGTTTCTGGAATGGGCGGAGGACGACGCGCCAGAAGCCGCGCCAGAACCGGAAGTTGGCCGCCACCAACCGCAACGCGCGCTCCCGTCCGCCGCTGAGGAGCCGCAGGCCGCCCCAGAGCACTGCGAGCACGACGGTGCCGAACGCCTGGTAGATCTGCGTCCAGCCGTGCAAGAGCCGATCGAGCAGCGCTGCGAGACGCGGGTGCTTCTGCGGCAGCGCCGAGAGGAATCCGTCGACGCGGTTCAGTGCCTTCCAGCCGAAGAGCATCTGGAAGAGGAACTTGAGAGCCATCTCGGTGTAGCACCAGAGCGGGAGCCAGACCCCCCCCTTCCCGGGGGGCTGGCTGTTCGTCGGCAGCTGAACCCGCCAGTCGAGCGTCTGGTCGCCGGATTTTTGCTGGGCGACGATGAACGACACGGGTCGGAGCGCCTCTTCGAACGTTCCGAACTCGTGGTTGCCGCGTTCGTTGAGTTCCTCGTACGTGCGGCGCAGGAGGCGGAGCGCATTGGCATAGCAACCGAAGATGTAGTGGCTGCCGTTCTGGAGGATGCGATTCGTCGGCGGTTCGCGTCCCGTCGCGCACTTCCCGCCCGCGCGCCAACCGACCTGATAGACGGTGACGTCGTAGCGCTTGCGCAACCCTTCCGTGTCGGTGAGGGAGAGCGCTGCGACGAGCCCAGCGGGGCCGCCGCCGAGGATCGCAACGCGCTCGCGTCGCTCGGCTTCGATGGGCTCGTGTTTCGGGTTTTGCATCAAGCGTCCGGATCGCTCTCGAGAGCGTACCTCACCCGCTCGACCTCGAGCACGAGCCCGCTTCCCTCGAGCACCGACTCGGCTTGCTCGAGCCACTGCTTTCGGTCATCGCCGGTTGCGAGTTCCCCGAGTCGCAGGAGAGCGTAGCCGTGCTCATGGGGAAGCTGGAGGTCGCTTCCAAGAGCCGCGGCGCGATGGAGTTCGCGCTTGGCGCGCCGTGCGGCGCCACGAGCTCCCCGCGTGTGCCGAATCGCGTGCAGGCGGCCGTTGCAGAGGTGCGCGCGCGCGCGACCGAAGGGAAAAGACCGCGCGACGCCGTCCAGACGCCGGCAGGCGGTCGCCGCGAGATTCTCGAGCTGTTGCGCGTCGTGCCGGGCGAGAGTTGCCGCTCCCGCGCGTTCCCAAAGGTCGAGGACGACTCCCGCGAGCGCCCCGTGGCCGATCACCGACGCGGGATAGCTGTTGCACGGGTCGCCCCACGCGAGGACACCCTCCGCTTCCTTTACAGCGTTCAGCGCTTTCGCGTCGTCGCCTCGTGCGCACCAGGCCTCGGCCAACACCGCGAGGGATGTGAACAGGGAAAGCGGAACCGGATCGCCCCGTGCCCGCTCGACCGTCTCCGGGCGCTCGAGGGCCGCGAGTGCGGCTTCGACGTGGCCCTGACGCAGCTCGCAGAGGGCGTGGAGCGAGCCGGCCGACGCGGAAGAATGGAACTCCGCCCCGACCGAGAGCTTCGCCGCCTCCTGAAACGCTCGGCTCGCGTCGGCAAGGCGTCCCTGGGCCAGGCAGGCCTCGCCGATGCAGTACTGGCACCGGTGCTTCCAGAGTCCGGCGTGGATCCCGGTCGCGACGTCCTCGGCCTCGCGCAGGATCTCGATTGCGCGGACCGGCTCGCCCATGGAGAGGAAGAGGAGACCGCACAACACCTTCGTGCTCAACACGAACGACGGGTCCCCCTCGGCTTCGGCCATCTCGAGGGCGCGGAGGCCATCGCGGCGCGCGGCTCTCTGGAGGCCTGCCGCCGAGAGCGCGAGTGCGGACACCGCGATCGTGGCCGCCGCCTGGCCCGAAGGCGCGACACGGTCGGCGAGTCGCCGCGAAACGAAAACGAGATCCACCGCGGGTGCGATCTCGCCGGACCAGCGCTGGATCGCCATGATCGACTCGAGCGCCGCGAGCGCCGCGAGCGCGCGCTCGCGCGCCTCGCCGACGAGCCTCCTTCCCGGGAGGGGGAGCACCCGGCCGAGGAGGTGGGCCGAGATCCCGCGCGCGGCACCGGCCACGCCGCCCCGGCGCGTCGGGTACCCGATCGTGCTGAGAGATGCGTGGTAGCACTCGCGTGCTCGCGCATGTTCGCTCAGGCTGTAGTGCGCGTGGCCGCAGAGGAGCTGCCAGCGCGCTCGTTCCAGCGCGCTGATGTGGGAACTCTCGCCGGCGGCCTGGTGCAACTCGGTCGCGCGCGCGAAGTACTCGGCGGCATCGCGGTTCGCGTACGCGTTGAGCGCGTGCTCGCCCGCGGTGACGACGTAGGAGAGCGCGCGTGCCGGGTCTTCGGCGCGGTCCCAGTGATGCGCGAGGCGTGCGGCCGATGCGCCGCCCTCTCCTGCAGCGGCGACTTCGAGGAGGCTGGCCACCGACTGATGCAGCTTCCGGCGCTGAACGTACGGAAGCAGCGCGTAGGTCGTCTCGTGGGTGAGCGCGTGCCGGAACGACCAGGTCCCAGTCGGCGCGTCGGCGGCCGCCTGGATCAGGTCGGCTTCTGCGAGGGCCACCCAGTGGTCGTCGAGCGGCTCGCCCGCCGCCAGCGTCGGGTGCACGCGGGCGACGAGGTCAGCCTCGAAGCGCGAGCCGACCACACTGGCGACCTTGAGGGTGAGCTGGACATCCGCGTCGAGGGCGTCGATGCGGCTCGTGATCACGCCTTCGACCGTGGCCGGTGTCTGCAGCACGGAGGGGAGTGCGCCGCCGGCCGCCTCTCCCCGCGCGCGCCGCTCCCGCTCGTGGGAGCGCACAGAGCGGGCGAGCTCCTCGCTGAAGAACGGGTTGCCCTGCGCCATCTCGACGATCCGATCGCGCAACCCCTCGGAAGCGTGTCGGCCGAGGAGCTGCTGTGCGAGCTCCCCTGTGACGTCCGGGGGGAGCGCGCCGAGCACCAGCTTCTCGGCGCGGGGAGCCGCGCAGATGCGGCCGTAGGCATCGGGCGGCTCGGCGAGCGGGCGAGTCGAGATCACGAGAAGGACGAACGGCAGCTCCTCGCAGAGCGCCCGGGCGAGCTCCCACGAAGCGGAGTCCATCCAGTGGCCGTCTTCGAGCGCGATCAGGAGCGGCCCTTCGCGTCCGAGTTGATCGAGCAGCCGAAGCATGAGTGCCTGCACCTTCTCGGCGCGGTTGGCGCCCTCGAGATTGCGAGTCAGTTCCGTGTCCGTCAGTTCGAGAGGCGCGACGTCGGCCAGCAGTGGGGCGACCTGGAGGAGGTCGGGGTCGTCGGCGAGGCGCTTGCGAACTAGCTCCTCGTGGCCCGCTCCGCTCTCGCGGTCCTGCCCGTCTAGCGCGTCGAGGAGCACGCTGCGGAACGCGAACCATGGGGTGCGTTGGTCCAGCGGATCGGCGGCGCCGGTGAGGACGCGCGTCCCGGCCGCTTTCGCTCGCGCGGTCAGGTGGTTCACGAGCGTCGTCTTCCCCATCCCGGGCTCGGCTTCAACGAGCACCGCACCGCCCGCGCGTTGCTCGCGCAGCGCCGTCACCCGGCGCTCGAGGCTCTCGAGTTCGAACGCCCGGCCGAGCAGCGGAGTCAGCGCTTCGTTTCCACGTCCGGTGCGCTGGTCGGTGGCCGCCCAGGTGCGTGTCACCCCTCCGATGCCGCGCAGACGCGTCCCCTGGCTCGCCTCGAAGACGACGTGGCGCGCTCCGGCGCGCTGGGTCTCCTCGTCGCAGAGCACCTCGCCCGGCAAGGCTTCCTGCATCAGGCGAGCCGCGCGGTTGATGCAGGAGCCGACGATCGAGTACTGGGCGCGGTCGCTGCTGCCGTAGACGCCACAGAACGCGGGGCCCGTTGCGATGCCCTCGGCCAGCGCGTCGCCTTCGGGTGCGAGCCGCTTCCGGATCGCGAGGGCTGCCTGCACCGCGCGCGCGGCATCGTGCTCTTCGGCGTGCATCGGCAGGCCGAATGCGCCGATCAGCTGGAGGCCCTTTTCGTCGCTCACGACCTGGTAAATCTGGCCGCCGAAGCGGCGGACCTCTTCCTGGAAGATCACGACCCGCGTCTGCAGAGTGTCGATGCTCTCGCGATCGAGGTTCCGCGGGCCAGCGAACAAGACGCTCACATTGCGAAACTCGGCGATGAAGTCGCCCTGTCCGGCCGCGACACGCTCCGACACCACCGGCGGGATGTAGGACTGGAGCAGCTTCGGCGATGGTTCGTCCGTCGGGACCGCGGCCGGAAGGCCGGGGAGGGTGCTTCGGCCGGGGAGGGCATCGACCCGCACGAAACCGCCGCCCAGTGTCGCAGCCTGTCCATCGCGTGCGAGCGGCAGCCAGGCGGTCGGCGCTGCAACCACGCGGCCGACCTGGTGGAGTGCGTCGGCTTGGGTGACCTGCGCCAGGGGGTCGCCGATGACCAGCGGGAGCCAGCGTCCGCCGACTCCGCCGACCTCGAGATCGTCGAATTCACCGGCAGCCACGGAGACCCGGCATTCGAGGACCACCCCGCTACCGGGCCGGAGCGCCGGGACCCGGGCCTGGATCGCCAGCCCGGAGCGCACGGCAGAAGCGCAAGCCCAGCCGAACTCTTCTTCGGTGGTGGCCGGGAAATAGGCGAGAGCGGAGTCGCCGGCGAAGGCGAGCACGTCACCCCCCTCCGCTTCGATCTCCTCGATCAGCGCACTGAACGCTGTATTCAAGATCTCCGAGAGCTGCTCCGCGCCCTGGGGACCGACGCGCATCAGTCGCTCGGTCAGGGAGGTGAAATCGCAGAAGTCGACGAGCTGGATCGCTCCTCGCCGCCCCATGCGCAGGGGCCCCTCGCGCGCCCCGGTTTGGGTGGCGAGCCGGGCTCTCGCGAGCCGCGAGAGATGACGCGAGAGCAGACGCGGAGAGAAGTCCATTGACTGGAGGGCCGAAGGCAGTGTACGTCGGATGGGCATACTCAGGGAAGGGTGGACAGTGAACGAGGATCAGCCGAGTGAAAAAACCCGCGTCGCGATCCTGGGCGGCGGGCCCGCCGCCCTCACTACCGCTTACTGGCTGAGCTCGGAGCCCGAACTGCGCGAGCAGTACGACGTCACCGTGTACCAGATGGGCTGGCGTCTCGGCGGGAAGGGCGCGAGCGGCCGCGGCGAGAACGGTCGCATCGAGGAGCACGGCCTCCATCTGATTTTCGGGTTCTACGACAATTTCCACACGATGATGCGGCGCTGCTATGACGCGCTCGGCCGGCCGGCCGGTCACCCGCTGGCGCGCTGGCGGCAGGCGTTCCATCCGCGCGACATCGGTACCGAGGAGCAGCACTTTCGCGGGCAGTGGCACACCTGGCAGATCGTCTTCCCGGGAAACGGTCGGGTGCCGGGTTCCGGCGGTGCGCTCCTCGCTCCGTGGACGTATCTCGGGATGGCGCTCGAGGTGTTCGTCTCGGTCGTGTTCGGTTGGCGAGCGGGCTATTGGCTCGGCCAGAAGCTCCACCCGCGAGACGAAGTGTGGGAAGATCAACCCGACCCGCCGATCGAGAGCGGCGACTCGGTCTGGGCGCGCGCACTCATCGCTTTTATCCGCTTCAGCGTCCTCGTGATGACCCGCGTCATCCGGTTCGTCCGCACCCGCGCGCGCTGGCTCGTCTCAATGCTGAAATGGGTACGAGGAGGCGGCTGGCAATTCGTGAAGCGCATCGCTTCGCTGAACGCGACGACTCACCGCACCTGGCTTACGCTCGACATGTTGGTCGCCTTCACCGTCGGTTTCCTGGTCGACGAGCTGCTGCTGCCCGGCAACCTGGAGCGAATCGACCAATACGACTTCCGAGATTGGCTCGCGCGACACGGCGCCCACCCCGAGACGCTCGAGACGCCGATGGCGATGACGATGTACGACGCGGCGTTCTCGTTCGTCGACGGAGACCCGAAGCGGCCGAGCGTCGCCGCGGGAACCGCCGTTCGCGGCTTGCTCCGTGCGGCACTCACGTACAAGGGCTCGGTCTACTACCGCATGCAAGCGGGCATGGGCGACACCGTGTTCGGGCCGCTCTACCTGGTCCTCAAGGAGCGCGGCGTCAAGTTCGAGTTCTTCCACAAGGTGGAGGCGCTGGAGCTCTCGGATGACCGGAGCCGCGTCGAGCGCGTGCGTCTGGTGGAGCAGGCCCAGTTGCGCCACCCGAACAGGGGCTACGTCCCTCTGACGACGATCGCACACCTCGAGTGCTGGCCTTCCGAGCCTCTCTACGAGCAGCTGAAGGACGGGGACACGCTGCGCGACATCGATCTGGAGTCGTATTACAGCCGCCCCGTCGGCGAGACGAAGTGGCTCCACGCCGACCGCGACTTCGACAAAGTGCTATTCGGCATTCCGATCGGCGCGGTGCCGTACGTCTGCAAGGAGTTGGTCGAGAACGACGCGAAGCCGCAGTGGAAGCGGATGGTGGAGCACGTCCGCTCGGTCCCGACACTCTCGTTCCAGCTCTGGTTGAAGCGGCCGCTCGCCGAGCTCGGCTGGACCAAGCCGGCGCCGCTGCTCAGCTTGTTCGTAGACCCGTACAACACCTGGGCCGACATGAGTCAGGTCATCCCGCGCGAGAAATGGCCGAAGGCCCTCGAGCCGCGTGCGATCGAGTACTACACAGGCCCCGGGTCTGGGCCGGCCTTCGCTCTGCCGCCGTGCGACGACCCCGGAATCGACCGAAAGGCAAAGGAGGAGGCCAAGGAAGCGGCGCTGACGTACCTGCGCGAGAACATCACGACGCTGCTGCCGGATGCCGTCGATCCGAGAAATCCGCCGAGCATCGCGTGGGGTCTGCTGGTGGATCCGAGCAACGGCTTCGGCGAAGAGCGCTTCGACGCGCAGTACTGGCGCAAGAACGGAGGGCCCTCCGAGCGTTGTACGGTCGCGCTCCCGGGCACCAACCAGTTCCGAATGGCGGCCGGGGCGACGGGCTACCCCAATCTCTTCGTCACCGGGGATTGGACGGATGACGGAACTCAGCTGGCCTATATGGAAGGGACGATCACTTCGGGGATCCTGTCGGCCCGCGCGCTGGCCGGCCGACGCTTCCCCATCATCGGCGAGGGGTTCCTAGGCCGAATCCCCCACACCGAGGGAGGGCCCGCGTAGGCCTCACCGCGGGCGGCAGCTCCGCTCCGGCGGGGTGCAGGGCGACAAATTGCGTCACCCCTCGGGCAAGCCCGGCCACGTACCCCCGATGGGGAGAAGCCAGGAGCCAACGAGATGAAGCGGTTCGTTGCAGAGCTCGAGCGCAGAGATCAGCCGCGGTTGCGGACGGAGTTGCCGTGTTCACTATTGGTCGGAGGCCAATCTCATGACGGGATCGTCTGCGATCTTTCGGAGAGCGCCGTACGCGTGCGAACGGTGGCACCCCCCGCCGCGGGTGCAGGTGCGGTGATCGTGTTCCACTCGCCGGTGGGAGAACGCTTCGCCCTCGAGGCGACGGTCCCGGAGTGGCGCACGGTGGCTCGGAGTCTCTCGGGCTGCGCCGAGGACCAGGCCGTGCTCCAGATCGAGAGTGCGCCCGCAAGCTACTTAGACTGGGTCCGAACCGAGGCCGCGAAGGAGTGACCGTGCAGATGCAGCCCCCTCGGATGCTCGAACCGCCCCGCACGCCCGCGGCCGCCGCTGCGCTCGAGAGCGAGATCGACCAGTGCGGGACCCGGGAACATGTCATCCGGCTCGCCGTTCACCTCGCGCGGTCGTACGTCGAAGCTGCGGCCATCTTCAGTGTTCGGCATGACCTGATCGAAGGGGTGGTCGGAGAAGGCTTCGATGCCCACGTGGCTGCAACGGTGATCCCGGCAGAGGCGGGCAGCCTCTTCGGCCAGGTGGCGGCGACTGGGACGATGTTTCGCGGCAGTCCGCCGGCGGAAGGGCTCGAGGTCCTCGGCGCTCTCGGTCGAGACCATGCGCGGGAGATCGCAATCCTGCCGGTGGCGATCCGGGGCCGCGTGGTGACGATGCTCTACGCCGACAACGGCCCCGAAGTCCTCGGCGATGCTGCGGTCGCGGCGCTGGGTGCGGTCTGTACCCGCATTTCGCGCAACTACGCTCGGCTCATCCTCGAGCGGAAGATTCGCGAGATCCGCAGGGAGTCCCCCGCACCCCTCGGATCGTTGCTGCGCGCCTGAAGCCGGGGCGGCTACCCTCCACGGATGGCGAGTCGTTCTCCCGGGTCGGATCGGATGGGATCGTTCGGCTACATCGCCGGGGTCTACGTGCTGGCGATTGGCGTCGCGTGGCTCGGGTTCGCTTGGGCGCCCTTCGAGCCGCACTGGGCGATGGTGGCGGGGTTGTTCGCGTCGGTCGCGGTGACCTTCGCCGCAGCGCTCCACACCGGCAACGGGTCTGTCTTCGATGCGTGGTGGAGTGTGCTTCCGCCGGTGGCCGCGCTCTGGTTCACGGGGCTCTCGGAGCATGCGGATCTCACGGGCCGACAGGTGGCCGTCCACGCGGTGGTGTGGTTCTGGGCCGTTCGACTCACGGCCAACTGGGCGCGCGGCTGGCCCGGTCTCGAGCATGAGGACTGGCGCTATGTCGACCTCGTTGAACGCCTGCCCTTGCCGGCGTGGCTGGTGCGTCTGGTTCCGGTGATGCTGATTCCCGCAGGCTTCGTCGCCGCTGGCTGTCTCCCGCTCTTTCCGGCACTCGCTCTCGGGGACACCGGCTTCGGCATCCTCGACGCGTCGGCGCTGGCGGTGGGCTTGGCGGCGACCAGTCTCGAGCTCGTGGCGGACGAGCAGATGCGTGTGTTCGGGGCGCGGAAGCAGCAGGGTGACGTGATGCAGGAAGGCCTCTGGGCGTGGTCTCGCCACCCGAACTACCTCGGCGAGATCCTCTTCTGGTTGTCGCTGTGGTTGTTCGCGGTCGCTGCGGCGCCCGCCTGGTGGTGGACGGGAGTGGGTGCGCTCGCGATTCTCTTGCTCTTTGTCTTCGCGAGCATTCCGCTGCTCGACGGGCGAAGTCGGGAGCGGCGGCCGGCATTCGAGGCGTACGCGGCACGCACCCCGGCGCTGATTCCACGGCGTCCGCGCTCGTAGCAGGGTGGGTTCATCACCAACCTGCTAAGCGATCTTCACCAGCTGTTTCCCGAAGTTTTTGCCGCGGAGAAGTCCGCGGAACGCGGTCGGAGCAGACTCGAAGCCTTCGGAGATGCTCTCCCGGTAGCGGATTCGGCCCGCTCGAATGTGTCCGCTGAGTTCTCGGCTCGCATCGAGGGCCTCTGACTGCCATTCCCCGACGAGAAAGAACCGGTGCTCCGGTGGATTCGGGAGACCCCCAAACACGGTGAACGGCGTCTCGACGTCCTCCATTTCTTCCTCGCTGTTGTAGAGCGAGATGAAGCCGCAGATCGGGACGCGCGCACCGTCGTTCAGGCGCGCTGCGACCGCACGGGTGACGTCTCCCCCCACGTTCTCGAAATAGATGTCGATCCCGTCGGGGCAGGCGGCGCCCAGATCCTCCGCGAGCGTGCCGGCCTTGTAATCGACGCATGCATCGAAGCCGAGCTCCGTGGTGCAGTAGCCGCACTTCTCCGGCCCCCCCGCGACACCGACGACGTGGAGTCCGAGGATCTTCCCGAGCTGGCCGACCACCGAACCCACGGCGCCCGAAGCGGCCGACACGACGAGCGTCTCGCCGGCCACCGGCTTGCCGACGCGCTGCAGTCCGAAGAAAGCCGTCCGTCCCGGCATCCCCACCACACCGAGCCACGCCGGGAGCGGCGCGAGCTTCGTGTCTGCGGGTGTCACGGAAGGATCGTTCGCGTCGACCGAAAAGTGCGTCTGCCAACCCTGATGGGCGGTGACCGTGTCTCCCACGGCATATCGACCCGAACGCGACTCGATTACGACGCCCGCCGTTTCTCCGGTGATCACCTCTCCGATCTGAAGCGGCGCCGCGTAGGACTTCATGTCGCGCATGCGCCCCCGCATGTACGGGTCGAGCGATAGATAGTGCGCCTCGACCAGGATCTGGCCTTCGGCGAGTTCGGGGGTGGGCAGTTCCTGGAGTTCGAAGCAGTCGTCGGTGGGTTCGCCCACCGGCCGCTTCGCAAGCACGAATCGGCGGTTGGTGTAGGTCATGAAGCGAGGCTACCGCGCCTGGGCCTGGCGCCCTAGAGGGCCGCTTCCACCGCGGAGAACACCTCGGGTCGAAACAGGAGTTCGAGATGCCCGAACTCGGAGAAGCGTTTCTCGCGACCGAACGGGCAACGGGCCGAGCCGACCGGCTGCACGAGAAGATCGCGACCGGCGATGATCGAGGTCGTGTCGACCCCCTCCGGCGCGGGCAGCGAATTCAGGCGGCGAATGAAGGGCGCGTCCGGGAGCAGCTGGCGAACGAGCGGGGCCGGGATGAAGTTCGCCGCGTGGGTCCCGAGGTGCGGGGTTCCGAGGGTGATCAACCGGTCCACGCGGCGTGCGCCCCCGAGCTGCTGCAGGTAGAACCGCGCGACGAGGCCCCCCAGCGAATGTGCGACGAGGTCGATGCGACCGCCCTTCACGTGGGCGTCGAGTTCCCGCTTGAGACGCAGCGCGATCCGCTCGATGGATCCTGCGCTGCGGTAGTTGAATGCGTAGTGCGGGCCGTGGCCATGTAGCCGCAAGTAGGCCTGCATCGGTAGAAAACCGGCGCGGTTCGCGACGAGGCCGTGCACGAAGACCACGGTGCGGCGGTCGCGGCCCCGGATCGGGCGGGGCGCCCGGCGTCGCAATCCGAATGGGAGCAGGACGCCATGGGCGAGGTACGAGAGGCCTTCCCGCAGGATGGCCCCGCGCACCGCCTCAGGGTCGTGGTCGCTGTGCACGCTCGCCGCTTCAGCTCGATTCCGGGCGGGCCTGGTCGAGCAAGTCGCGACCGAACCCGACCACCTTGGTGTTCACGCTTCGGACCAGGTCGTAGACGGCTGTGATCGATTCCGTCTGGATCCGGCGGATCTGATCGGTGGTGTCTCCGGTGACGCCGAGCGTCTCGAGGAGGGTGACCGGGAGGTCGGCGACTTCCTGGTGGATCTCCTGGGCCACGGTGGCTCCACGATCGACCGTGTCACGGACGAGATCGGTCAAATGGCTGCTTTCACTCATGGTTCTCTCCTTTGGGGTGTGAGGGGATTTGTAATACAAAAGATGACAGAATACAAGGATGAATGTACTACAATGTCATCTATGGCCTCGGAGGACCGCCCGCCGCGGAAGGACCGTCTGATCCAGACGCGAGTTCCCAAGCAGCTCGAGACGACCCTCAAAGAGGAGGCCCGTCGCCGTCGTCTCACCGTTTCCCACCTGATCCGCAACATGTTGGAAGAGAGCTTCCAGCTGGTGGATGGCTTCGTGGCGGATGTCGATCAGATCGTCTCCGACTCCGCGAAGCTCGCTCGCAACGTCAGTCGCAGTGCGCGACGCGTCGTCGAGGCCGTCAGACCTGAAGACGTCGAGGCCGGGCAACCCGGGGACGTAGACGCCGGCCAGGCGGTCGAGCGGGCAGAGGACGACCTGTCCCACGTGTACGCGTGGAACGAAGTCACCCTCCACCAGTCAGTGGTTTGCTCCGTCTGCGCGACGGAGATCGCGCGCGGAGCGAGTGGCCATGCCGGGCTCAGTGACGAGCCCGGCAAGGCTCGTGCTTGGCTCTGTTCGGAGTGCGTCGGGGCGCTCTAGCGCGGTGCGCGCTGGCTGCTCCGTCGCCGTCCGCCTCCGCTGTTCCCGCTGCCATTGGCGCTGCGGGCACGATCGGAGGAGGGCCGTCGGCCGCGGGACGAGCCGTTCGATCGCCCTCGGGACTGACCCTGAGACTGACCCTGCGAGCGCTGGCCGCGCTTGGGAGGGCCGCCCGCGATGCGGTCGGTGTGGAAGTCTTCGGGCGCCTGCAGGCGCTCGGCCTTCTTCTGGGTGAGCCGCTCGATCGCGCCGAGGTACGTGCGCTCTTCGGGCGAGCAGAACGCGAGCGCGATTCCGCTGGCGCCGGCGCGGCCGGTGCGGCCGATGCGGTGCACGTAGCTCTCGGGCTCGTTCGGGATGTCGAAGTTGACGACGTGGGAGAGGTCCTTGATGTCGATGCCGCGGGCGGCCACGTCGGTTGCGATCATGACCTGCGTGTCCCACCGCTTGAAGCTCGCGAGCGCCTTCTCACGCTGAAGCTGGGACTTGTTCCCGTGGATCACGCCGGCCTCGATGCCCGCCCGGGTGAGCTTCTGGCCCAGCCGGTTCGCACCGTGCTTGGTGCGCGTGAAGACGAGCGCTCGCTCGATCTTCCCCTCCTTGAGGAGGTGCAGGAGCAGCTCGGTCTTGCGCTTGTTCTCGACGAAATAGACGGCCTGCTCGATCGGCTCGACCGTCGAGGAAACGGGATCCACGGCGACGTTCACCGGATCGTCCAGCAGCTCGTCGGCGAGCTTGCGGATCTCCTTCGGCATCGTGGCCGAGAACATCAGCGTCTGACGGTCGGGCGGCAGCGCCGCTTCGATGCGCTTTACATCGGTGATGAATCCCATGTCGAGCATCCGGTCGGCTTCGTCGAGGACGAAGCACTCGACGTCGCGCAGGTCGACGTAGCCGTCGTTCATCAGGTCGAGGAGCCGACCGGGCGTGGCGACGAGGACGTCGACGCCGCGCTGGAGCTCGCGGATCTGCGGGCCCTTGCCGACGCCGCCGAACACAACGAGCGGCCGAACACGGGCCTTCTTGCCGTAGGTGCGAAAGCTCTCGCCGATCTGTGCGGCGAGCTCGCGAGTGGGAGCCAGAACGAGCGCGCGGATCACCGGGCGTCCGCCCTCGGCGACGGCCTCCATCAGGAAGTCGAGGATGGGCAGCGCGAATGCTGCGGTCTTTCCGGTTCCGGTCTGGGCGGCGCCCAGGAGGTCACGGCCGTTCAGGACTTCCGGGATGGCCGCAGCCTGGATCGGGGTCGGGGTGTGGTAGCCGGCGGAAGCGACTGCGTCGCGAAGGGGCCGGGCGAGGCCGAGGCCTTGGAAGCCCTCCGGGCCCGTGGGCGCAGAGGAGCTATGGATCTGAGGTTCAATGGTCAAGTGACGGTTCCTGCGAGCGGCTAAGAATGGCCGCTGCGGTGTCCGCCCTCTCGAGGGGTGGCTCCCCTGCGGTTCGTCCGTTGGGAAGCGTGGAGGGCGGCGAACGGGCGCGAATTTGGGCGCCGTTCGGGTTGGTTCGCTCCGGAATGTACCCGGAGGGACTAGAACCGCAAATCGGTCGATCGGGGGCAGAACGTGAGCGGGGGGCGTGAAGCCTGTCGCTTCACGCCCCCCGGGTGGCGAGTTTCCCTGGCCAGCGCCGGGGTTAGGGCATGCCGTGGCTGCCCGTCGTGGTCGCCGTGACCTCGTCGCCGGGCAGGTGCTCGGCGGTGATGTCGTAGTTCCCGCGCGGCAGGGCGCCGTTGCCGTGGAACGCGCCGAAGCAGGCCTTGAAGCGGCAGGTATCGGCATCGACGGGCACCGATTTGGTGATCGTCTGTCCGTTGCCGCGGATCGTGATCATCACGAAGCCGCCGTCGGCCGTGCCGCCCACACACATGTTGCCGTTGCTGGCGCTGGCGCGAGAGTCGATCTCGAGCTTCTTCGGCGCGGCCGGGGCCGCGGGCGCACCGGGGTTCGGGGCGATCGGGGGCAGCGGCGGCGGGATCAGCCCGGCGATCACGTTGCCGCCGTCGACGGCATCGGCCGCGCCCTTCGCGACGTCTTGCAGCGCCTTCTTCATCTTGCGGATGGCCTTCGCGACGTTGCGCTCGATCAGTTCGGTCGCGTGATCGAGTTCACCGCACGTTCCGACGAGAAAGCCGTCCGGCTTTCCATCGATCGACATCGCTTCTTCGAACTGGGCCGCGATGGCGACGGCTTCCATCGCCTGTCGGTTGATGAGCTCGACCTCGTGCAGGGCCTCGGCGACGACGTCGAGAGTCGCACTCGCGATGTCCGACTCCGGGAACGTGCCGGGCTGGAGCATCGGGTCGAGCCCGGCGAGGACCATCGCGAAATGGTCGACGCACTCCTTCATGGAGGCTTTGTGGTCGCGTGCGATCGCCTTGACGTCGCGCTTGAGGAAGCCCTCGACCTGCTTGGCCGAGTACTGCGCGTGAGCGGCGACGGGGGCGAGGAAGAGCAGGCAGCAAGCCAGCGCCGTACGGCGGATTCGAGTGGAACGGAACATCGGATTTTCTCCTGGGTTGGGTTCGAGTGATGCCGCCCTCCGCGGTCACCCATGAGTCCCAACCGATGTCCGCCCGGTTCAACTTGCACCTCACTTGCCGGTTTAGAAACGGGGACGGTCCTTAGAAACTCGCCCAGGGGCGAGTTTCTAAGGACCGTCCCCGGAGTTTAGTTGCGGGTGACGGCTTGGCAGGCCTGCATGAGTGTCGCGGCGAAGGCGGGGTGGGCGACGCAGGCATTGTGATCGCCGTCGATCTCGAAGACACGCGCTCCGGGGATCGCCTCGGCCAGCTTGTACTGTCGGCTGGGGAGGACCAGCTCGTCGCGTGTCGTGACGACGACGGACGTCGGTACGGTGATGTCGCCGATCCAGTCGTGGGAGGAGAAGCGCGCGAGCGCGTCGACGGCCTGGACGATGGTCGCCGGATCGTGGCCCTCGAGCTCCTCCCGGATCCGCGCGCGCATTCCGCTGTTCTCGATGCCGTTCAGCATCCGGCCGAGCATGTGCGTGTGCACGCGGCCCGGGACGAGTCGTGCCGTCGCAGCGGCGAGCGGTAGCGTGAGCCTTGCGATGGCGGCGACCTGGGGCGCGACGAAGTGTCTCGATGTCGCACAGAGGACCAGTCCCGTGACCCTCTCCGGGTGCCGCCGGCACACAAGGGAAGCGATCGGACCGCCCATCGAGTAGCCGACGGGAACGAAACTCGTCACGCCGCGGGCTTCGGCAGCGTGCGCCGCGTCGTCCGCGCAATCCTCCAGACGAAACCGGCGCGTGCGGAGGCCGCTGCCGTGGCCGCGATGGTCGACGCTCAACACCCGGAAACGCTCGGAGAGGGCGCGATAGCAGCGACCCCAGTTGAGCCGGCCCGTCGCGCCGAGGCCATGGAGCAGCAGCACGGCCGGAGCTCCGGGCGGCCCTGGGATGTCTCGGACCCGCGTCCGTCCCCGCCCCGACAGCTCGATGTCATGGTCGATGGCCTGGCCGTCCATGGCCTGAGCCTAGCGGCCACACTCCGGCTGGCCCTTCTGGAGAGCGACGGTTGGCGTCCCCCCCATGAAGGCCGGCCTTGTCTGACTCCCGGGTACAGGCAAGAGCACCGTGTTCGGTGCGCTCACCAGAAATGCAAGGGGCACTTGCCGAGGTGGTTCCGTGGAAGGACCTCGTTGCAGCCGGAAGTCGCGTCGTTTCGAGAGCGCTCAGGTGACGTCCGGAATCTCGTAGTCGTTGCGCTCATTCGGATCGTCCGAGAAGTACTGCACGAACTCCCAGTCGTTCCCTTCCGGGTCGTAGAAGTAGACCCGCTTCCGGTGCGGGTGTTCGTTGGGCACGGTCGAGTCGTGGTAGCCGGCTTCGAGCATCCGGCGCCGCAGCGCATCCGCGTCACCGACCTCGTACCCGAGGTGATTGAGTCCCGGCACGAGCGAGTAGGGTGCTCGCTTCTGCGCAGGGATCTCCGGAGCCTCGTTGAGCGCGAGGTAGGTGTCGTCGGTGCCGATGTGCACCCAGCGTTTTCCGCTCCAGTTCTTGCCCTCCTGGCGGATCGCGAACTCGGGGAACGCCGTCTTCACGAAGCGGATCATCTTGTCGACATCGCGGACGGCGAGATTGGCGTGTTCGATGCGAATCTTCATGGTGTTGCCTCCTGGGTACTCGTGCAGGGTCGGCCGCCCAGCCGAGCCTGACCCTCGAATTGCCGCTCGAATGGAGGCTTGCTACTTCAACAACATGTCTGATGACTCAGCATCCAACCTTGCCGCGAATCTCCGCCGTCTCAGGGAGGCGCGCGGCCACTCCCAGCAGCGGATGGCCGAACTCTCCGGAATCCCTCGTCCCACTTGGGCGAGTCTCGAGTCCGGCGACGCGAACCCGACGCTGGCGGTGCTCACGAAGGCCGCGTCGGCGCTTCAGGTCTCGATCGAAGAACTCATCGGGCCGCCCCGCACGGCGGCTCGACTGTTTCGTGCAGGCGAGATCAAGAGCCGGAAGCGTCAGGGCGGGATCCTGCGGCCGCTGCTCCCGGAGTCGATCGCTGGAATCGACATCGGTCGGATGGAGCTCGAACCGGGTGGCCAGCTCACCGGCGTGCCTCACACGGCGGGCACCCGCGAGTACCTCACGTGCGAACGCGGACGAATCGAACTGTTGGCATCGGGCGAGCGCTGGGAGCTGGGGGCAGGGGACTGCCTCGTCTTCCGCGGCGATCAGCGCCACGGCTATCGCAATCTCGATGCCCGTCGTCCAGCTGTCGCCGTGACCGTCGTGTGCTTCGCCCCTGCGTGAAGGACGAAGTCGTTCAACGTTCGTTCGGGCGCGCTCGCTCACGCAGGAGATCGAGGATCACCGGCATCACGTCGGCACGGCTGACCACCCCGGCCAACTTACCGGCTTGGTGGATCAGGACGCGGCGAAAGTCGTAGGTCATCAGGCAGTCGACGACTTCGACCAGCGGCGCGTCCACCGAGAAGGTAATCGGGTCCGCCGTCATCAGGTCACCGACGATTTGGGAGTCGCGCCCACCGAATAGCGCCAGAATATCCTTCTCGCTGACGACTCCGACGATGCGGTTCTCGGCGTCCACGACAGGGAGCCCGCTGATCTCGTGCTCGATCAGCAGCTCGATGGCGACGTGTAACGGCGACTCCGCTCGCACGGCGATCGGTGCTGCGGTCATGATCGTTCGGATGTCCACTACGGGTGCTCCCCTTCCTCGACACCGAGCCACCAGCGCTCGAGTTCGGCAAAACGAAGGATGCGCGCATTCTGTCCGGTGAGGACCTGTGCGGCGTCCTCTTCCGTTCGGTACACGAGCACGGGTTCGCCCATGATGCTGCGCCGTGCGATCCCGACGACGAAGACAGCCTCTGAGGCGGGAATCCAAGGGTGGGGTGCGAGGTGGATTTCCAGCGGGTCTTCGCTCGGTTCCATCACTTCTACCAGGACCGCCTCGGCCGCGCCGTGCGGCGACGGGACACGGAGGTACGCGAGCAGGTCACCGATGGAGCACAGAAAGGCGCGCTCCCCGTCGCGGTGGACGACTTGAGCGCGCGGTGCCGACTGATCGCGGACCACCATTCCGCAAACGGCGCCCTCGTGGTCGCCGATCGGGAGAGGCTCCGACCGAAGCGCCGCGTCTTCCGGGGCCTCGGCGGCGCAGGCCGCGATCGTGAGCGCGACTCCGATCACGAGGCCTCTCACGGCGACTTCTCCCGCGCCAGGAACCACCCGCTGACGAGATTCGGGATCAACATCCAGGCTCCCCAGATCATCGCGAGGACGCTCGCCCCCGGGAGCGCGGCCGTCATGCCGAGTTCGCGCAGGACCTCGGGTCCGGCGAACGTGTGCATCATCTGGACCCGGTAGAGGCCAGCCGGGTTGGCCAGCACGAGAGATGCGATCGCCTGCTGGGGCACGGCGCCGTCGGAGAGAACGAGAAGGGCGAGGAGACCGAGATCGAAGAAGAAGACGAGACCGAACCAGACCAGAACCACGACGCTCGCGGCAGTGGCCTGGCGGCGGGTCGTCGACGAGATGAGCATCCCGAGCGAGAGAAACGCCAGACCGAGGAGCAGAGTCGGTCCCAGGAGCTGCGTCAGGGCAGCGCGCTCGGATACGCCCGACGCGGCGATGGCGGCTCCGATTCCGACGCCGATTGCGAGCGTCAACGCGAGCGCTCGACCCACGAACTTGGCCGCCACGACCTCGATCCGACTCACCGGCAAAGAGAACAGCAGCCCGAGCGTGTTGCGTTCGCGCTCGCCGACGATCGCGTCGTGGCTGAGCACCATGGCCACCAACGGCGCGAAGAGACTGGCGAGGGTGACGAGGCTCGGGCCCGTGAGTTTCGCGACTTCCGCATCCGCGCTGCGTCCGTACAGGCTGACCGCCGACGCAAGCAGCGCGAAGGCCACGCTGATCACGATGACCCACCGATCGCGCGTTCGCTCGAGAAGTTCGTGAAGGACCAATGCTCCGGCAACGCGGCCCATCATGCGACTCCCAGCAGCTTGTCGTAGGCAAGGTCGAGGGTCGGCTCTTCGACTCGCAGGCCGCGCACCGCTCCCGGAAACCCGCTCTGGACCTCCATCAACTCGAGGATGGCCTCCGGGGCGATTTCGACGATGACAGTGCCCGGCCGGCGTTCGACGCGGCCCTTGCCCCACTTCGTCATCGCCTCGCACAAGAGTCGGACGCGCGCGGTGTCCGACTCGTCGACCTCGAACCAGACGCGGTGCTCGAGACGAGCCGCGCGCCGCAGGTCGTCGGCACTCCCGTGCGCGACGAGACGCCCGCTCTGGAGGATGCAGAGCTGCTCCACGTGCCGTTCCATCAGCGCCAGATCGTGAGATGCGATCAACGCCATGCGACCGCGCTCCCGCCACTCGGCGAGCACGGTCCAGAGCACGCGCAGGCCCTCCTGGTCGAGCCCACCTGTCGGTTCGTCGAGGATCAGAAGCTCGGGTTCGGAGAGGATTGCCACTGCGAGGCCGAGTCGCTGACGCATGCCTCGCGAGTAGCCGCGCACCGCGCGCCGCGCGGCGCCCTCGAGTCCGACACGCTCGAGGACGTGGCCTACGCGCGCACGGGGAACACCGCGGGCGCGCGCGAAGAAGCGCAGCTGCTGCCAGCCCGTGAGGTTTTCCGAAAATGCGACGGCCTCGGGGAGATAACCGATTCGTCGCTTCCAATCGCGTCCGATCCGCGCACTCTCGCCGTCGACAGCGAAAGCTCCGAAATCGGGACGCGTGAGTCCGAGCAGGACTTTCAGCAGGGTGCTCTTTCCGGCGCCGTTGGGTCCGACAAGCATCGTTGCGTTGCCTGCATTCAGCGTCAGTGAGACGTCGTCGAGCGCTTGCACGCGGCCGAGTTGCACGAACACCCCTCGCGCCGTCAGCTCTTTCATGGCGCACTGCCTCCGAGCAGGGGCGAGTGGTCGACGATGGTCGCGGTGCGGAGGAACGAGAGCCGGTCGGCGAGGTGGGAGAGCATCTCGAGGGCTGGGCTCTTCAAAAGCAAGACCGCGGCGGGATGCTGGTGCAGAAGCTGCGCGACGAAGCTGTCGATCCGATGCGGTCGATCGCCGATGCCGTCCCCGTCCTGATCCCAGCCCAGGTAGTCGCTCCAGTGGTTTCCTGGACCGTCGGTTCCCCAGAGTTGATCCTCCGCACCGACGTAGAACACTTGCTGTCGATTTCCGAAGATGCGATTGCCCGCGACGACGTTTCTCCGCGTGCCGGCCCAGATTTTCAGTCCCAGCTCGTTGTGGGATACGATGTTGTCCTCGATCGAGTTTTCGGTGCTCGAGTAGAAGAACATTCCTGTGCCGTTCTGTTCGAGACGGTTGCCGCGGATCTTGCAGAACTGTACGTCCCGAAAGAGGAGCCCGTTGCGCACGTTCCGGCTCGCCTCGTTGCCCTCGACGATGAGGCGGTCGCTCTCCATCAGCGCGAAGCCGATCGTATTGTCGTTGCTGATGTTGTCGCGCAGCACGTTGTCGTGGGAGTACATGTAGTGGATGCCGAAACGCTGTCGTTCGAGGCGGTTTCGCTCGATCCGTGAGTGCTCCGTCGCGGAGACATAGATTCCGTCGCGAGCGCCTTCGACGTGGTTGTCGCGAATGGTCAGGCCGGACGCGTCGAAGAGGTGGATGCCGTTACCGCGGTCCGTGGGCCGTTCGTCCTCGCGGCCCACCACATGGTTGGCCGTGATCTCGGCGCCGCGGGTTTGATGCACCCAGATGCCGAACGCACAGTCGAAGAGCTCGTTGTCCGCGACGACTGCATCGGTGGCGCCGGGCTCGAGGTAGATGCAGGCGTCGGAGCGCCCGACATCCGAGCCGCTGTTCTCGATTCGTAGCCCCTCGATTCGCACATTGGGGGCGGCGACGACGATCGTGCTCCCGTCCCCTCCTCCGTCCACATGGCCGCCCATCCCGCGAAGCGTGATCGAGTGCTCGAGGCGTATCGGTCCTCGCCAGAGACCGGCGGGGATCTCGATGACATCGCCATCGACGGCTCGGGCGACGGCCGCGGCCAGCGTGGGTGCGTCCCGCCCAAGGCGGAGCGTCGCCGCGTCGGAAGCACTGGCGAGAACTCCCAGAACGAGAAGGACGCGCAGGAATGTCATGCGTCCTCCGCCTGGCGCTCGAGCACGGCGAGCTTCTTGCTCTGTGCCGGGGCGAGGGGCCCGCTCGCCTCGAGGCGGCCGATCGCGAGAAGCGGCGGGCACACCGCGTCGTTTCGATAGGTGGCTTCACAATCGAGGCACGACAGGCATTCGCGTGGATCGATCGAGCCGTCGGCCCGAAACGCACTTGACTCGCAGCCGCGCGTGCAGATCTGGCAACGACTGCAGAAGCGCCGCCGCCGGGGACCCAGGGGGCGAAAGCTGCTGAGCAGCGAGAGGCCCCCACCCAGCGGGCAGAGATAGCGGCAGAAGGGTCGGTAGACGACGGTGGAAAGCCCGAGCAGCAGCAGCCACCAACCGAAGAACAAGCCGCTCCGCTGCCACGCCGGAACCAGGAACGTCGACTTGAACGGCTCGACTTCGGCGAGTCGCTCTCCCAGCAGCGAGTCGTAGAGGAACGCCACGACCAGCACGCCGAGGACGGCGTAGCGGAGGTAGCGGAGGCGGTTGTGCCACGCGGCGGGCAGCTCGCGAGGCGTGATTCCCACCCTGGCGGCCCCCTTGTGGAGCAGTTCGGTCATCGCGCCGTAGGGGCAGACCCAGCCGCAGAAGACGCCCCGTCCCCAGACGAGAGAGACGACGGCAATGAAGATCCACGAGACGAAGATCAGCGGCTCCGAAAGGAACAGCTCCCAGCGCCACTCTCCCACGACGGACTCGACCGCCGTCAGGATCTGCGTGACCGACGGCTGGGCGCGCAACCAGACGCCGACCCCGAGAAAGCTCGCGGCCATGACGCCGAAGTGGAGCCGCTTGAGTCGCACCGGGTCCGCGGTCGAGATGCCGCGGAACACGAAGATCGAGATGACGAACAGAAAGAACACGGAGAGAACCACGACATCGATGGCCCGGTTTCGCCATGCCTGTCGCCACGGCGGCCCGCCGCCGTCCTCGACCCGGTAGACGCTTCGGGGCAGCCGGTGTTCCGCACGGAACACGCGGAACTCGCGTGAGAAGGCCCCGCGTCGGTCATAGCGGCTTCCGAGGAAGACCAGCTCGTACGGTGCGCCTGGGTCGAGCAAGCCGCCGCGTGCGACGAACACGGCGCCTTCGGTGAACTCGGGGGCGCCCACGGCCGGGGTTCCCGTCAGGTTCCAATAGTCGGAGTCGCGGAAGGTGATCTCGCGCAGGCCCTGCTCGAGGCGCACCCGGTCGAAGATTCCGCCGCGGACGAAGCCCGAACCCTTGAACGAGCTGCTGCCCCGTCCGAGGATCACCACGAGGTGCTCACCCTCGACGAGTTTGCTGCGGTAGTGCGCGTAGTCGCCCGGACCGATCAGCGCGCTGCCGATGTGCGGTGCGTCGGCGATCGCGAAATAGAGGTCGACGAACGAGGCGTCGCTCTCGCCGTTCCCCATATCTTTCTCGCTGACCGTCAGGCGCCCCAGCGCGCCGCGGTCCACCATCTGCTGGAATGTCCATGGCGGCTCGTCCTCGATGAACTCGCCGGGCGAGACCTCGGCCGCGGCGAGCACGCCCACCTGGACGCCGAGTGTTCGGGCGACTTCGAGGATGGTGTGGTTCTGGGCGAGCACGGTGACCGTCGCTCCGGAGATCGCGTCGACCTCGATCGAATCCTCGCGCCGACTCTTGCCGACGACGATGCGGTCAGTGGCGCGGTGCCCGGTGTAGAACGCGACGAAGTCGTCCAGCGCCTTCTGGGGAATCCCGAGCAAGAGAATCGGTTCGCTGTGGTGGACGACGCGGGCGCCTGTGATCACGCCCTCGGTGTCGAGTCCCACGAGCGTGACCATGGGCTTGCCCGAGTACGCCTTGATGTCGACGAAGTCCGTCGAGAGGGCCACCCAGCCGACGACGGTGCCGGCGTCGTCGCGCCCCTCCAGGTACTTCGCGCCGGCGACCGGCTCGAACGACCGCGCGTCCGGGAGTACCTGCGCGCACGGGAGCTGCGCGCAGTCGAGCACAGCCGGCGGGGCGGCCGCATGGGCGGCGCCCACACCGGCTGCGACCGCAGCCAGCACGAGCGTGAACAAGGCTGCAAGCGGCCGCAGAACCAAGTTTAGGCCTCGACGATCAGCCGACCCCGCATCTCGAGATGCAGTGCGTGACAGAACCACGGACAGTAGTACCAGTAGACGCCGGGCGCCCCTGCGGTGAACGTCACGCTCTTCGTGTCGCGGGGATTGACCAGCATGTTCACGTCGTGGTGCGAGACGCACATTCCGTGTGAGAGATCCTCCACACCGTCGAGGTTGGTGACGAGGAGTTGCACCTCATCGCCTGTCTTCACGCGGATTTCGGTGAGCCCGAAGGTGGGCGCCACGCTCACCATCCAGACGCGGACCTTGCCGGGACTCCGCACGATCTTGTTTTCGGCGATGGGATCGACACCGTCTTCGGCCGCCAGCTTGGCGTAGTAGTCGAAACGCGGCCCGTCTCGGACCATCAGTTTTTCGGGATGGATCAGATCTTTCCGGACCATCACGCAGTCGTGTGGTTCCGGGAAGGCCGGGCCGTCGTGGACGAGTTTCATCTCGTCCCCCGAGATGTCGATCAGCTGGTCGTTCTCGGGGTGGAGGGGCCCGACGTTCAGGAAACGGTCCTTCGAGAACTTGCAGAGTGCGACCAACCACTTCCCGTCGCAGTCCTTCGTCTCGCTCATCGACGCGTTCACGTGGCCCACCTGGTAGTGGACGTCGAGCTTCTGAATGATTGGATCGACGGTCGGGTCGGTGAACGACTCGATCGCCTTCGCGATGTTCCACTTGGTGACCACAGAGTCGATGAAGATCGACGTGTACCCATTGCCACGCCCGTCGAACGCCGTGTGGAGCGGGCCGAGGCCCACCTCCGGCTCGGCGACGACTGTGTCCCGCGGCGAGATCTCTCCGGCGAAGGCTGCCGCGAGCTTCTGGATGTCGACGATGCTCACCGTGGGCGAGAGCTTGCCGCAACAGACTGCATAGCGGCCGGTGGGGTCGATGTTGACGCCGTGCGGGCTCTTCGGGATCGGCACCCGCATTACGTACGGTCCGTCCTCGCCGCGTGCGTCGACCACCGGCACCGGGCTGTCGCCGACGGTCGTTGTCTTGCCTTCTGCCACCGCCTGAGCGATGGCCTCGAGGTTGAAGACGTAGAGGTGGTCGCGGTCGGCCGCCATCATGCCTTCGAGGTCGACGCCCCCCTCCGAGTTGTAACAGGTGGCGAACGAGTATTTTCCTTCGTAGTCGGTCGCGCACAGGTCCATGTTGCTCTCGACCATCACCTGCCAGACCACCTCCATGGTCTCACCGTCGATCGCCGTGTGCATGGCGCTGTACTTCGACGGATCGTCCATGTCGCGGCCGTCGTTCAGCTGCGGCGTTCGGAACTCCGCGTTGCAGAGCACCAGGCCCGTCTTGTGGCGCTGCGGGAAAATTCCGTGCGTTCCCTGCGAGTTGGGGATATCGACGATCGCGTCGACTTCCATCGTGTCGCATCGCACCCGCGCCAGGCGCGCCTGCGCCTTGTCGTTGACGAACACGTAGCGGCCGTCGTAAGTGCCATCCGTGTAGGAGAGGTGGACGTGGTGGGTGTCCCCCGAGCTGCGCCCCTTGAGAAGCTCCTTCGAGAAGTCTTCCTGGCCCCAGCCCGTCGCCGCGTCGCGGTTGAAGACCGGAATGCGCTTCAGCTCGCGCATGGACGGCACGCCGACGATGCGGATCTCGCCCGACTGTCCTCCGCTCCAGAAGCCGTAGTAGTCATCGAGCTTTCCGGGCGGGACATGGCCGCTCTGGCCGCTCGGCGCAGGTTCGTGAGTGGGCGCGGCACTTCCCGAGGCCGGGGCGCCCGTCTCTTGCTCGCGGCACCCCAGTGTCGCGGCGCCCGCGAGGCCGGCTGCGCCGATCGCCAGCCCGCCCTTCAAAAACTCTCGACGTCCTGCCTTGGTCATTTTTTCCTCCCTGTCTGGTGGGGCTGGTAGCAACTTGCGTGCCTGAGAGGCAAGGGCCGAAGTGAGCGTGGGGCGCTCATCTGGGACAAGGAGTCGCGATCGGCTCCGAGAGGTGCGACGATTTGCCGCACCCACGTTTCATGGGCTCGTTTGGCGGGAGGCAGCTTGGCGAAGGAAATTTTCGACGTCTGCGTGATCGGAACCGGTGCTGGCGGCGGTGTGATGATGAAGGAGCTGACCGCAGCCGGGTTGAGCGTGGTGGCGCTCGAACGGGGCCCCCAGCTCTCGACGGCCCAGTTCAGCGACGACGAGCTCAGCGTGATGTGGCGCGATGAGCTGTTCTCACCCGATCAGGTCGAGACGTGGCGAATTGCCGACGGCGCTCCGACCGAGACGGGGCGCTTCAATGCGATCGCGCATTGCGTCGGCGGCACGATGACGCACTGGGCGGCCTGGAGCTGGCGCTTCCGTCCCGACGAGTTCAAGGTGCTCTCGCACGACGGCCCGGTGGCCGGAGCCAGTTTGGCGGATTGGCCCATCGACTACGACGAACTCGAGCCGTACTACGAGAAGGCAGAGTGGGAGTTCGGCGTCTCCGGGGAAGCGAATGCGAACCCGTTCGAAGGCGCGCGCAAAAAGGGCTACCCGAATCCTGCACACCCCCCGAAGGTCTCGAGTGAGTCGGTGAAGAAGGGCGCAGAAGCGCTCGGGTACACGGCGTTTCCGACGCCGATGGGGATCAATTCGCGTGCGTACGATGGCCGACCCCCGTGCATGTACGGGGGCGCGTGTCAGCAGTTCGGCTGCCCGATTCACGCGAAGGCCACGCCGTTCTCGGTGCTGATTCCCAAGGCGCTCGCGACCGGCAAGCTCGACCTCCGGCCGGATGCGATGGTGTTCGACATTCCGGTAGGGGAGGACGGGCGCGTGCGCGGCGCTCGCTATCTCGACTCGGACGGCAATGCGCACGAAGTTCGTGCCCTGCAGGTCGTGGTGGCTGGCGGCGCGATCGGGTCGCCGCATCTGCTGCGCCTCGCCACGTCGAGTCGATTTCCGCACGGCCTCGCCAACGGGAGCGGGCAGGTCGGCAAGCATCTGACCTTTCACATCCACAACCTGGTGCAGTACCTGCTCGACGAGCCCTCGATGTCGTGGACGGGTCTCGAGAGCCACCTCGCGATCGATGACCTGCACGCGAGCGATCCGGAGCGCGGCTTCATCCGGGGTGGGGTGGTTGCCGAGGTCAACTTCGGGAACAAACTGCCGATCATGCACTCGCTGCTGGGGACGGGGTTCCCGGGTCTCGAGCGGCAGTGGGGCAGCGGGTTCAAGGACTACCTGCGTAATTTCCCGCGTGTCGTCGGGATCGCCTCGATCCTCGAAGACCTGCCGGTGGAGAGCAATCGGATCGAGCTCGACACGGACGTGAAGGATCGGCACGGCCTCGCGGTCCCGCGCATCACGCACCGACAGCATGCGAACGATCTCGCGATGCTGGCCTGGTACGGGCCGAAGCTGCGCGAGATCGCCGAAGCGGCCGGCGGCAAGGAGATCTGGGAGCCGCTGGTTCCGAACCTGACTGGCCTCGACGAGGAGACCCCGATGAAGGGATCGGGCGCTCACTTTCATGGCACCTGCCGGATGGGAGACGATCCGGAGGCTTCGGTCGTCGATCGCTGGTGTAAATCCCACGAGGTGCCAAACCTCTGGGTCGTGGACGGCAGCGTTTTTCCCACGTCAGGCGGGTACAACCCGACTCTCACCATCCTCGCCAACGCCTACCGCGTCGCGGATCACTTCGTGGCCGAAGCGAAGAAGCAGAACCTGTCATGAAGCCTTCCGAACTCTCTAGACGCCAACTTCTCGTCCGCAGTCTCTGGGTCGGAGGCGGCGTCGCGGCCGGCCTGGGTCTGCCGCGCCCGCGCGCCCTCGCCGCGGCCGTCGCTTCGGACAGTCCTGAGATCTTCTCGAAAGAGGAGTGGGCGACGACGGAGGCGATCACCGCCCGCCTGATCCCGACCGACCACGAGCCCGGAGCCGTCGAAGCGGGTTGCGTCAACTTCATCGACAAGGCGCTCGCGAACGAAGACGCAGGGCTGCGCTCGCTCTACACCGAGGGTCTGCGCGGCATCGACGCGGTGGCGCAAGCGGAAGGGGCCACGCGGTTTGCGCTTCTGCCGCCCGAGAAGCAGGACGCGGTGCTTCGCGCGCTCGAGGATGGGAGCGCGGAGTCTTGGCCCGCGGGAGGTCCGGCCTCGCCCGATTTCTTCGGTCAGGTGTGGCAGCACACCCTTTGGGGATTCCTGGCCGAGCCCAAGTACGGTGGAAACCGCGACTACGCGGGCTGGCGCGTGATCGGCTACCCGGGCGGGCGTCACCGGCTCGGCGGCTACACGCCGGAGCAGATGGCTGGCCGCGCGAAAGTGGAATCGGTCTGGGGCGAGAAGCTGCCGCGCAGTGCCGCCAAGCTCACGACCGATTAGAAACGGGGACGGTCTTTAGAAATTTAGAAATTCGCAGACGAGGTCGAGGGAAGACCGGAGTCGTGGGCGAATTTCTAAATTTCTAAAGACCGTCCCCGAGTTTAGTTACAGGCCGCTGTCGTCGAGGCTTTCGAGCGCTTCGGGAGAGAGCTCGAGGTGGAGGCCGCATTCCTGGGCGCGACCACCGAAGCGACCGTCTCGCTCATGCTCGTCATCCGCGCCGGCGGGACGGCTCGAGTGCCAGTCGCCGACACTCGCGTAGCCCTGCTCGAAGTACGGGTGGTACGGCAGGTCGTGTGCCTTCAAGTACCCGTGTACGTCGCGCGAAGTCCAACCCAACAGCGGCAGGATCTTCGCACGCTGGTTGTGCGTCCCCACGCGCGCGAGCGTCGCTCGGTGGTCGGTCTGGTCGGCTCGGACTCCGGAGAGCAGGGCGCGTGCGCCCAGTTCGCGCAGCGTCCGCTCGAGCGGCTCGACCTTCCGGAGCCGATGATAGGTGTCGAGGTCGTCTCGAGTGCCTTCCCACAACTTCCCGTGGAGTGCTTCCATCCGCGCCGGAGAGATCCTGGCCTCGGCCACGTGGAGATTCAGATCCAGGCGTCGCGCGAGTTCGTCCGCGAAGCGGTACGTCTCCTCGGGCAGGTACCCGGTATCGACCCAGACGACGGGAATCCCCGGCACGACCGAACTCGCGAGATGGAGCATCACGGCGGACTGGATGCCGAAGCTCGTCGAGAGCGCGAGATCGCTGCCGAACGTGTCCGCCGCCCATGCCACGGTCGCCTCCGGCGTGGCGTCCTCGAGTTCGCGCTGCGCTGCCTCCAGATCGACCTCGACCGGATACCGGGCTCGGGCCTCCGCAAGGGTGGGGACCGCACGGGGCCCCTGAAGGAGGTGGGGGACGATCTGCGGGTGAGTCTGTGTCTCTGCCAGTGCTTGGCTCGTCATAGGGTTCTCCCGTGGGGCGCACGGAGACCCTTCGATGCCGCGTTCCGGTGGAGGTTTCACACGGGGCTTCGGTCGTAGAGCGACGCCCTCAGCCGGCCCCTCCAGCTCCCCCGAAGGCAAACCGATGAAGTGTCCGACCTCCCAGGAAGGGCGTGCCATGTTCGAGCCGAAGGTCCACCAGTACAGCATCCCGTTCGACGGCAGCCCGCCTGACGCCTTCGATCTGGCGAGGACCGCGCTTCTCTCTCTGGGCTTCGAGATCGTGACCGACTCGGGAGTCGAGCTTCGGGCTCACGGTCCAGGCATGCACAGTAACCGCGAGCCGCCGCTCGTAGGCGTCTCGGACTTCAGCCTTCGGGTCGGCGGCGGAACGATCCAGGCCTCGACGACTCTCGGCGGCGTCGCCACGATGACGTCCTTCGTGTACCTCTTTCCGCCCGGGCTGGTGCTTTCGCTCTGGGGGGTGTCGCTGGTGGCAGGCAACGACGTGCAGTGGACGCTGCCGCTCTTCGTCGCGCCCTGGCTCCTCATCGCGCCGTTTCTGGCGCGCGGTCTCGAGCGGAGGACGACTCGTGCGGTCGAGAGCCTGCTGCGGGGCATGGCGCAGATGAAGGCGCGTCGCTAGTTGACGGGCCTCGGCACGCGCCAGGCCATCTACCGAGAGACCGTGCGCCTTCCGGGCTGGGTGCTCCTGGTGATTCTCGCGATCTTCCTCGCTTGCGGCAGCGGCTACCTCTCCGGTCGCGGCGCGGTCGCCTCCGAGGCACCGGGGATGACGTGGCTCTGGGATCTGTTCTGGGGCTTCTCGCTCGCGGTGCCGCTGTTGGCCCTGCTCCTGCTGGGTCGGTTGCAGCTGCTCGTGCGCGACGGTTCGCTGTGCGTTCGCTTCGGCTTCGTCGCGATGCAAGTGAAAGAGATTCCCCTCTCAACGATCGAGCGCGCGGAAGTGGTCCGCTACGCACCGATCCGTCAGTTCGGCGGGTGGGGGCTGCGGAAGGGAATGCACGAAGGAGCGCCCACCGCGGTGTACTCGCTGCGCGGCTCGAGCGGTGTGCTGCTCACCCTCGCACAGCCGATTCCCACGTTCTTCCTGCGCACCGACAAGGTCCTCGTCGGGAGCGAGAACCCCGCGCGACTGGCCGAGGTGCTGGGCGGCGGGTGAGCCGGCGCCGCAAGCGCGGTCCGGCAACGCGCTCAGCCGCTCACCCCCAACTCCCTCAAGCGTCTCCGGAGCGATGGCAGTACGTCCCGCTCGAACCACGGATTTCGCTTCAGCCACACATTGTTCCGCGGGCTCGGGTGGGGGAGCGGGATCAGCTGGGGCCCGTATTCGCGCCAGCCGCGGACCGTCTCGGTGAGGTTCGAGCGTCGCGCACGTCCCAGGTGGTGAGCCAGCGCGTACTGGCCGACGACGAGCGTCAGCTCGAGGTTCGGGAGACGAGAGAGCAGGGGCTCGCGCCACGTCTCCGCACACTCCGAACGCGGAGGCAGGTCGCCGGAGCGGCCGGTGCCCGGGTAGCAGAAGCCCATCGGGAGAATTGCGATGCGTGAGGCGTCGTAGAACGTTTCGGAGGACACCCCCATCCAGTCACGCAGCCGCTCGCCACTCGCGTCGTGAAAGGGGACACCGCTCTCGTGGACACGCCGGCCCGGCGCCTGCGAGGCGATCAGGACACGGGCCCGCGGATCGACCTGAAGGACGGGCCGCACGCCGTGCGGCAGGTGCTTCGCGCAGAGTTGACACGCGCGCACCTGCCGGATCAGGTCGCGGAACGAAGCGCCCCTCGATGCACTCTGCCGAGTCTCACCCGCGGCCATGGCCTCGCCCTCCCTTCGGTGGCGGATTGGATGCCGAGCCCCGGGAGGGGGTTGCGGCCAACCCAGCGCCTCCGAAGCTAAGGTCTGGGCTCCTTCCGAGGAGACCCCATGTCCCCCGAACCCGTCCTCCAGCTCGAAGACCGCGGGCACGTCCGTGTCTTGCGGCTCCACCGCCCCGACAAGAAGAACGCGCTCTCCTCCGAGCTCGGCTGGGCGATCGTCTCCGCGGTCGAAGAAGCTGCTCGCGATGATTCCGTGCGCGTCATCGGCATCACCGGCAGCGGCGACGCCTTTTGCTCGGGCCTCGATCTCGCTCCGTCGCCCCCGGGCGAGACCCCGACGACTCTGACACCCCAGGAGGCCGCGCTCGACGACCTCGGGTGGGTCGGCCGCTTCCCGGTCGCCATGCGCGAGCGTTGCGACAAGCTCGTGGTCGCGGGCATCAATGGAGTGGCGGTCGGTGCCGGGCTCTCGCTAGCGATGTCGGCCGACCTCCGCATTGCGAGCGACCGCGCGCGTCTCATGGCCGGCTACGCACGGATGGGCACTTCCCCGGACGGAGGGCTCTCTTGGACGCTCTCCCAGGCCATCGGCTACGAACGCGCGCTGCGGTTCCTGCTGGAGCGGCAGACCGCCACCGCTGCAGAAGCCCTCGAGCTCGGCATGGTGGGCGAGGTCACCCCGGCCGACAGGTTCGACGCGCGCTTTCGCGAGGCATGCGACGCCCTGGCGGCGCTCCCTCCTCTCGCCGTCCGGCAGACGAAGCGCGTGGTACACCGCGCGACGATGCCGCCCGACCTGGTCGACCACGCCCGCTGGGAGATCGCGATCGCCCGGCGCGGGCTGGCGAGCGAAGACGGTGCCGAGGCGTTCGCCGCGTTCCGGGAAAAGCGCGCACCCGTCTACAAGGGGCGCTAGCCCCGATGGCTCGGTCGCTGGCGTTCGGCGTTCTGGGCGCCGCCAAGATCGCCCCCAGGGCGCTGGTCGAGCCCTGCGCCGACGATCCGAGTGTGAGCATTCGGTGTGTGGCCGCCCGCGCTCGTGCACGAGCGGAGAGCTTCGCAAGGGATCACGGCATCCCGCGCGTGCACGATGGCTACGAAGAGGTGATCGCGGACGCTGGGATCGACGCGGTCTACAACCCGCTTCCAATCTCGCTGCACAAGCGCTGGACGATCGAGGCGCTTCGAGCTGGCAAGCACGTGCTCTGCGAGAAGTCGTTCGCCGCCAACGCGCAGGAGGCCGAGGAGATGGCGCGTGTCGCAGCCGAGACCGGCCTCGTGCTGATGGACGCGTTCCACTATCGCTACCACCCCGTGTTCAGGCGCGCGCGAGAGGTGGTCGAGTCCGGCCAGCTCGGTGCCATTCGCACCGTAGAGGCCGCCTTCCATGTCCCCGTGACGGACCCCGAAGACATCCGGATGAACTACGCCACCGGCGGTGGCGTGACGATGGACATTGGTTGCTACCCGATTTCCTGGGCGCGCCACATCACGGGCGAGGAGCCCGTAGAGGTAACGGCGACCGCCGAGGTCGGGCCGCCCCACGTCGACACCTTCCTCGCCGCCGAACTCCGCTTTCCGAGCGGGACTCTGGCGCGCGTCTCAGGCGACATGCGTCCGGGCGTGCGGCTCCGGATGGACCTGAAAGTGTCGGGCGAGCGCGGCGAGCTGTACGTCCGAAACCCGCTCGTCCCGCAGATGGGTCACCGGATCGACCTCGATCTCGGCGGCGAGAAGACCAGCGAGGAACTCGATCACCGCACGACCTACGCCTATCAGCTCGATGCTTTCGGCGCAGCAGTTCGCGACGGCAAGCCGCTATGGACCGATGCAGAAGACGCGGTGCAGCAGATGCGCCTGATCGACCGCTGCTACGAAACCGCCGGGCTCCCTCGCCGCGGGCTGACGCTGTAGTACCCGGGCTGGCGTCTCCGCAGGTCAGCGCCCCGGCGTGAGCCCGCGCTATTCTGGGGAAGCGCCCCGGGGAGAACTCGATGCGAGTCGGCGAACGCATGCGGCAGCTCACGGCCCGCATCCTGATGGGCGCGATGTACACCTGGGAGCGGCTCGAGTCCGGGGTGGCCTACAGCTTCGGCGCTCCGGCGTTCATGGAAGACCCCCATTCCGTCTACCGCGCGCTGCGAGAGCGGCAGCCCGTCCACCGGAGCCGCCTGGTCCGGGGCTGGGTCTTCACGCGTCACGCGGATTGCCTGGCGCTCTTTCGCGACGCCCGTCTCTCGGCAGACTTCCGAAACCAGGCTTTCTACTCGCGCCTGAAGAAGGCGCAGCTCAAGGCCGGGCGCACCGAAGAGGAGCTGCAGCGGCCGACGATGCTCAACTCGGACCCACCCCGGCACACCCGCCTCCGGGGCCTGGTGAGCAAGGCGTTCACGCCGCGCGCGGTGCGCTCGCTCGAGGGCCGCATGGTGGAGATCGTCGACGAGATGCTGGACGCGGCGTCCGGCCAGAGCGAGCTCTGCGTGATCGACACGCTCGCCTATCCGCTCCCGGTGATCATCATCTGCGAGATGCTCGGCATTCCCACTGAAGACGGGGATCGCTTCCGCCACTGGTCCGACGAGGTGGTGCGCGGGCTCGGCATCGCGACACTCGACGACCTGCGCGCGTCGATCCAGGCCGCCCGCGAATTGATCGCATACCTCGAGCCGATCGCCGAGGCGCGCCGCCGCGAGCCGCGCGACGACTTGTTGAGCGGCTTGCTCCAGGCCGAGGAGGAGGGTGACCGGCTGACGATGGAAGAGGTGTTCCAGACCGTCCTCCTGTTGCTCGTCGCCGGAAACGAGACCACGACCAAGCTGATCGGGAACGGGCTCCTTGCCCTGCTGCAGCACCCCGAGCAGCTCGCGCTCCTGCGCGAGAACCCCGACCGGATCGATACCGCCGTCGAGGAGCTGCTTCGCTGGGACGGCCCCGTGCACGCAACGGGTCGCGCGGCACTGGAGGACTTCGAGTTTCAGGGCGCGCGGATCGAGAAGGGGCAAATGGTGATGATTGGAATCGCCGGCGCGAACCGGGACCCCGCATGCTTCCCGGATCCCGAGACCCTCGACATCGAACGCGCCGAGAATCCCCATCTCTCGCTCGGGCACGGGCGGCACTCCTGCCTCGGCGCGTCCCTCGCACGCCTCGAGGCGCGCAGCGCGCTCGGAGGCCTGGTCGAGCGCTACCCGAACATGAAGCTCACCAGCGCGAAGCCGGCCTGGGGCACGAACGCGGCCCTGCGTGGCCTCACGACACTGCCGGTCCACGTCTAGATCCGACCCGGATCGCCAACACGAGCGCACCGATTGCGAACATCGGAGCCGCACCGGGCGGCGCTGGGTCAGCGAGCGGAGCGGGACGGCGCTTCTAGTTTCCCTTCGGACAGGTTCGAATGCAGGCGCGGTAGGCCTTGCGGCAGGTGCGCACCTCGTCGCGATTGATGGCCTCGCGACATTCGTCGCGGCACATGAACGACACGACCTGCGCGTCGTCGATGCACTCGTCGAGCGCGGCGGCCTGGGTGTCGGCATCGTAGGTCTCACGGCACGACGCGATGGCGGCGTCCTTGGTTACCTTGCACGAGTCCTTGCACGCGGCGAGCCCGTCGAGCGGGAGGTCGAGACAGACGCGCCGAGCGGCGCGACAGGCCTCCGCGCAGCCGTGGTCGACATCGCGGCAGTCGTCCTTCGCGACGTGGTAGGACTCGACGCACTCCATCTTGCAGAGCAGCCGCTCCTCCCGCGCATCGTCCTTGCAGAGGGTGTTAGTGCCGTCTGCAAGAGACGGCGCTGCGAACAGGAGCAGGGCCGCGGCGAGTGCCAGGGCGCGAGGCGTGAGGCAGCGAATCGTCATGGTGGACCTCCAGGCTCATCGGGGGTCTGGGTCGTCGGATGTTTGCGGGAAAATTTCCCACAACCAAAGATTCCCACGCCTGGTGGGCCGCGGTCAAGCGACGATTGGAGAAAAGCTGGCGCCCCCTGGGGGTTTTCTCCTATCGGTGGCCCGGTCGTCGGCGCCGAGCGAACCCGAGGGCGGGCACGAGGAGTGCGAGCTCGAAGCCGAACCCGCAGCCGGTCTTCTCGCGGTCCTTCCAGGGGCGGTCCGTGCACTGAGGATCCGGTTCGGTCCGCGCGGGCTCCGCTGGATTGAACACGGGGTCCACGAAGCCGTCGTCGTCGAGGTCGAGGGACGCGCCGCCATCGAAGTCGAGTCGCCCGGGATTCGGGTCCTGCCCGACATCGTTGTTGATCCCGTCCTGACAGCGGCTCGTCTCCGTGGGCCACTCCGCGGCGGCGCACGCGGGGTCTCCGGTGCCCGCGACGAAGAGCGGATCGGCGAGCGTCACCGGGTCGAAGTCGATGCGACCGTCCTCGTCGTTGTCGATGCCGTCGGCGCACTGCGGCGCCGCGACGAGCTTGCGGACACTCCCGTCGGGCTTGGTGACGAGATAGATCTCGCCGCTGTCGTCCTGCCCGAACCGCAGATCGGCGCGCGACGCGGGCGCGCCGCCTCCCACCATCCACCGCAGGGTCTGCTCGCTTCCCGAGGCGGCATCGATCAGTCGCAACGTCTCCATCGGAGCGGCGCCCGAGCCGTCCAGATCGTCGATGTGCGCGACGAACAGGATTCCGGAGACGAGGTCGCCAAACACGTAGTGATCCTTCAGGCTCGGCACGCTCGTGCCGCGGTAGACCGAGCCCCCGCTGACCGCGACGTCGCCCTCGTCGTGGTCGTATTGCAGGACCGGGTACGTGAAGCCGAGTAGCTCGTCGCCGACAGGCAGAGGAAAGACATCGTCCTCGTTGAAGTGTTCGACGAGATACGGCCCTTCCCGTACGGACCACCCGAAGTTCGCTCCGTTGGCGCCCAGGTTGATCTCTTCGACGTTCGCCTGGCCGATGTCCGAAATGAGGAGGCGCCCCGTGCCTCCTGCGTCGAACGAGAACCGGTGCGGGTTCCGCAACCCATAGGCCCAGATCTCGCCCAGAGTGCTCGCGTCGCCATCCGAGGCGAACAGGTTCGAAGCCGGAACGGAGTATGGGTTGCCGCCCGACTCGAGCGGATCGATTCGCAGCAGTTTGCCGAGGGGGCTCGAGAGATCTTGACCGACGAAGAGCGGATCGACGCTCGGCCGGGGGCAGCAGACGTTGCCGCCGTCACCCATCGCGACGAACAGGAGCCCGTAGTCCGGATCGGCCGGCTGCGCGTTCGGGTCGAAGCCGATTTGTCCGATGTTGTGGTCGCCGTAGCCCTCCTCCGCCCGGAACAGCACGCGTCCCGACGTCGGGTCGATCGCGTCGGCATCGGCAGCGTCGATCTCCCACTCGTGGACGACGGAGTGGTGCACGGGCATCGCCCCGCTCGGGAGAGCAAAGTCCGGAGCGACGTCTGCCGGGTGAGTGCTCGACGTGTAGAACTTCCCCTCTCCGGCGGCGCCCGGCGTAGAAAAATCCGGATGGAAGGCCGCAGAGGAGACGCCGCGCTGACGCTGGTTGGCGAAGAGGTCGGTGGCGGTCGCGAGGTCGAGAAACACCGAGAGGGTGTCGTCGCCGTGGAGCTGGTAGATGGGGCCGTTTTGATCGACCACGAAGCGTCGTCCCGATCCGTCGCCGATCAACGTCATCGGACGCGCCGTCGGCCGGGAGACGCTGCCGGAGTCTGGCAGTGTGACGATGTGTTCGACGGTGACCGTTCGCATTCCCACCGGAATGTCCGGGACCGGGTCCGCGACCTGCGCCAGTGCCGGGACGGTGAGCGTCACGAGGGACGTGAAAAGGAGGAGGGTCCATCGTGCGAGCATCGCACCAGGGTACCCGAGGCGGATCCCCGGCTAGGAGGGTGACCCAAGACTGGCCGCTGGCTGCGTTGCTCTAGGGCTCAATCGAGCGCCTTGCCAGCGGCACGCCTCGGCTCCCGGGCCTTTCCGCGGCAGTCTTGGGTCGCCCTCCTGGTGGTGCCGTACCATGCGGCCGTGCCTTGGCTGAAACGACTCCTCGTGTTCTTCTCGATCCTCGGATTTGCCGGCCTGGCGGTCGTTGCGGCGAGTTCTCTCCTCGCTCTCGACTGGGACCGGAAACACACCGCCGAAACCGAGGGTCTGCCTCTGGGAGTCGAAGGGCGATCCGACGGGATCGTTCGGATCGAGGCGAACGGGATGATTTTCCGCGCCCGGGTGGCCGGGATGACGAACACGGGCCCCGCCCTCATCCTGCTGCACGGATTTCCAGAGACGTCCGCAATGTGGCTGCCGCTGATCGATGCGGCGGTAGCGGCGGGCTACCGAGTCGTGGCTTTCGATCAGCGCGGCTACAGCCCCGGTGCCCGCCCGGATGATGTCGCCGCCTATCAGACGCTCGAGTTGGTCGGAGACGTCGTCGCGATCGCAGATGCCGTGGGATTCGATCGGTTCCACCTGGTCGGGCACGACTGGGGTTGCATCGTGGGTTGGGGTGTCGCGATCGCGCACCCGGACCGTGTGATCCGTTGGGCCGGCCTGTCGATTCCACATCCCGGGGCATTGCTGGCCGACTTGCAGGAGGGACTGCCCTCCTACATCAAGGTGTTCACGGCACCGTTCGTTCCCGAGGCGCTGCTCAGCTTCAACGGCATGGCAAACTTGCGAGGGAGCTACCCGAACTCGACCCCCGAACAGCGGGCGGAGTATCTCGCGGTTTTCTCCGAACCGGGAGCGCTGACTGGCGCGCTCGACTGGTATCGAGCGATCACTTCGAGTTTGGAAGGAGCCGAGGCCGTCGCCGGTCCCGTGACCGTGCCGACGCTGTTTCTCTATGGCGAGCGCGAGGGCTGGGTGACAGACAAGGCGCTCGCCAAGCAGCGAATGCTCGTGACCGCTCCGTATGAGGAGCTAGAGGTCGACGCCGCGCACTTCGTGATGCAGCAGCAGCCCGACGAGGTCGTGGCAGCCGTGCTCGAGCATCTCGCAGGCGGAGAGTTGCCGTAGTGGAACGCCTCAATGAACTCGCCTTCTATACGCTCGCCGGGGCGCCGCGAACGCCACGCGAACTGATCGGCGAAATCCAGCAGGCCGAGGCGCTCGGTCTCGGCTCGGCTTTCATTTCCGAACGCTTCAACGTCAAGGAGGCAGCCACCCTGTCGGGCGCTGCGGGAGCAGTGTCGACGGAGCTCGGAATCGCGACGGCAGCCACCAACCACAACACGCGCCACCCTATGGTGACGGCGGCCTACGCGATGACGATGCACCGGCTGACCGAAGGACGCTTTTCGCTGGGTCTCGGCCGCGGAATCGGGCCGATGTTCGACGCGTATGGCCTGCCGCACATCAAGACGGCCCAAATCGAGGACTTCGTGGGCCTGATGCGCCGAATCTGGCGGGGAGAGATCGTGGTCGGGCATGACGGGCCCGCCGGGAAGTACCCGCTGCTCACCATGGGGCCGGACTACGACGAACACATCCCGATGACGTTCACCGCATTCGGCCCGAATTCTCTGGCCCTCGGGGGCCGGGTCTTCGACGCGGTTGTGCTGCACACGTTCTTCACGGACGAGACGACGGAGCGGTGCGTGCGCGCGGTGAAGCGCGCGGCGGAGGAAGCCGGTCGCGATCCGGACGCGGTGCGGGTGTGGTCGTGCTTTGCGACGATCGGAGACCATCTGCCGGAAGAGGTCCGCGTCAAGAAGACGGTGGGCCGCATGGCGACCTATCTGCAGGCGTATGGAGATCTCCTGGTGAAGACGAACGATTGGGACCCCGAAGTCCTCCAGAGGTTTCGCGCGGATGAATTCGTGCGGGGCTTCCGCGGGGCGCTCGACGCTTCGGCCACGCCGGAGCAACTCGAACATGTGGCCACTCTCATTCCCGACGGATGGCTCGCGGCGGCGGCGACCGGGAGTCCGGAGCGGTGTGTGGAAAAGATCCGGGGCCAGTTCGAGTTGGGTTGCGACGGCGTGATCCTGCACGGGGCGAGTCCCGAGCAGCTCGCGCCGATCGTCCAGACCTACCGCAAGAGCCGACCTGCCGGAGCCTTCGAGGGTCTGCCGGCGAACCCGGCCGGGTACGGGGGTGCGAAGCGATGAGCGGAGAGACCCCGAGCCGAATGACCCCGAGCCGACGGACCCCGAGCCGAGTGATCCCGACTCCCGAGAGCGTCACGCCCGCGTGGCTGACCGAACGGCTGCGCGAGGCGGGACACCGGGAGGCGGAAGTCCGCACGCTGAAGGGCACGCGGATCGGCACCGGACAGATCGGGCAGTGCATCCGCTACGAGCTCGATCTCGCCGCCGGCGACGACAGCGTGCCCCGGACGCTCGTCGGGAAGTTCCCGTCCGACGACCCGCAAAGCCGCCAGACCGGAGTTCAGCTGAAGAACTACCGGAAGGAGGTCTCGTTCTATCGAGAGCTCCAGTCGAGCGTCCGGATCCGCACACCGCGTTGCTACTACGCAGACATCGTGGGCGATGGGCCAGAGCACATGTTGCTGCTGGAGGATCTTGCGCCCGCCGAGCAGGGAGACCAGCTGGGCGGCTGCTCGCCCGAGGTGGCTCGCGCCGCGGTCCAGGAGCTGGTCGGGCTCCACGCGCCGAGCTGGTGCGATGCGGAGCTGCGCGGGGTCGAGTGGCTGGGTGAGCCCAATGACCTGCTGATCCAGCTGGGCCGCGCCCTCTACCGGGCACAGCTTCCGGCGTTCCTCGACCGCTTCGGCCCGCGCCTCGCGCCCGACGAGGCGGGCATCATCGAGCGCGTGGCCGATTCGAAGGCCGCTCCATTCGAGCCGCTCGGCGACGTGTTCGGGATCGTCCACGTGGACTATCGGCTCGACAACCTCCTCATCGATGAGCGCTCGTCTCCTCCGGCGGTGGCCGTCGTCGATTGGCAGAGCGTGACCCTCGGGAACCCGCTCTCGGATGTGGCCTATTTCCTCGGTGCGGGCCTGGCGCCGGAAGTGCGTGCCGCGGAGGAGCGCGAAATCGTTGCGGAATACCATCGAGCACTCGAGAAGGCTGGAGTCTCGGCGTATCCGTTCGAACAGTGCTGGACGGACTATCGCCGCGGCGCGTTTGCCGGCTTTGCGGTCACCGTGGTGGCCTCGGTGATGGTGCAGCAGACCGAACGCGGGGATGAAATGTTTACGGCCATGGCTCGCCGGCATGCTCGCCACGCGCTCGATCTCGGCGCCGAGGAGTTCCTGGGCTGAGGCGGCGGCGGCCTCCACGGGCACGTTGGATGGGCCGGGCAGGCCCCTGCCTCCAGTCTCCGCTAGTCTTTCGACGAGAGGGGTTCCCGATCGGTTTGCAGCATCCGGCCTTACACGCCCATCCTGCCTTCCGTAAGAACACCTCTCACGCCATTGTGTCACTCCAAGGAGAGGCCAAGGCGTTTCATCGCGACGCGTCTCCAGTTCCGGGCAGGCCGGGTGGGGACTCGAAGCAAGTCGTGACTTCCTATCGAGAAGCGCGACGAGGAATGCAACTTGGGTAAGAAGCTTTACGTCGGAAATCTCCCCTTTTCTTCCACGGAAGAAGACCTCAAAGAGGTCTTTGGACGCCACGGCAGTGTGGAGTCGGTCGCAGTGATCACAGATCGCGAGACCGGCCGCCCGCGCGGCTTTGCCTTTGTGGAAATGAGTGAGGAGAGCGCAGCCAGCGACGCAATTCGCGCACTGGATGGCACTGATCTCGGTGGCCGGAACATCAAGGTCAACGAGGCTCAGGAGCGCCAGCGTGGCGGTGGCGGCGGTGGCGGCGGCGGCGGCTACGGCGGCGGCGGTGGCGGCGGCGGTCGCGGCCGCTACTAAGGTCAGAGTTCGCGCGGGGCGTGCAATCGCACGCCCCGCGCGAGCTGTCTTCCCGCCTTCCAACCACGGACGCCCCATGACCGCCATCCAGGTGTTCGTCAGTTACGACGGCGATCACGACACCGACCTTCACGACCAGCTCAGCACGGAGTCCTCTCGCCAGGGCTCTGGCTTTGATCTTTCCGAGCATTCGCGCGGCGGCGTAGTGACGGACGCGTGGACCGCGAGTGCCCGCACTCGAATTCGCGCCGCAGACGAAGTTCTCGTCATCTGCGGCGAGTACACCGACTCGTCCTCCCGGATGGAGGCAGAGCTGCGCATCGTTCAGGAAGAGGGCAAGCCGTACATGCTGCTCTGGGGTCGCCGCGAGCGGATGTGCACCAAGCCGACTGGCGCGAAGCCCACGGACGCGATGTACAGCTGGACGCGCGACATCCTCGGACGCCAGCTCAGCGAGACGCTTCGGAACTCGAAGCCTCCGGTGGTTCCCGAGAGCCTCAAGCGCCCGCGCGCCTGACCCCAGCGCGGTTCCGAAGTTTTGGAGCGGCCGAAGGCCTGACCCCAGCCGGTTTCGCCCCGTCGACGTATCCTCCGCGCGGGAGGGACGATGAACTTCGACTGGGAGCCTGAGTACCGCGTATTTCGCGCCGATCTGCGTGCGTTCATTGCCGAGTGGCGGACACCCGAGCTGCTCGAAGAGTTCGCCAGGACCTACGGCGGCGCGGGTCCGCGCATTCGCGCCTTTCATGAGGCGATCGACGAGCGCGGCTGGATGCGGATGTGCTGGCCGGAGGAAGTCGGCGGCGGCGGCAAGAACAAGCTCTTTCAGTTCATCTTCGTGGAGGAGATGGAGTACTGGGGCATGCCGTACGGGAATCTCACCTTTACCTCGATTGCTCCGTCGATCGCCGCGTTCGGGAGCGACTCGCAGAAGCGCGAGTGGCTGCCGCTGATCTACCGGGGCGAGGCGATCTTCGCGATCGGGTACAGCGAGCCCAACGCCGGGACCGATCTCGCGTCGCTGCGCACGCGCGCCGAGCTCGACGGCGACGAGTGGGTGATTCAGGGACAGAAGATCTGGACGTCCCTCGCGGATGTCTCGACACATATCTGGTTGGCGGTGCGCACCGATCCGGAAGCCTCCAAGCACCGCGGCATCTCGCTGATCGTCGTTCCGACGGACACGCCGGGCGTGACGATTCGACCCCTCTACACGATGTATGGCGGCCACACCTGCGAGACGTTCTACGACAACGTGCGGGTGCCGGCCGCGAACCTCGTCGGTCCGCTGCACGGGGGCTGGTCGATCGTGATGCATGCGCTCAACTTCGAACGTGTCGGTCTGGCGGCCACGGGAGCGCTCGCGCGGATCTACGACGGGTTGGTGGGCCACCTGCGGGAGCATCGGCAGGGGCGTCTCTCCGATCCGGTCGTCGCGCGGAGGCTCGCGGAATTGAAACTCGCTCTCCGCGAGCACCGGGCGCTCGCACTCGAGAACGCCTGGATCATCTCCAAGGGCGGAACCCCGATCGCGGAAGCTTCGATGGCGAAGATCTCCGCATCGGAGTTGCGCACCGAACTGTCGAATACCGCGATGGATCTGCTCGGCCGGGAAGGAGCCATTTCGGCCGAGTCCGGAGAGCGCGCGCCGTTCGAAGGCCGCGGCGAGTTCAACTTCCGCCTCTCGCCGATCTTCCGGTTTGGTGGCGGGACGAATGAAGTGCAGCGCGACATCGTCGCCGCGGCTGGGCTGGGGCTGCCGCGATGAACCTGGATCTCTCGGAAACCCAGGAGTTGTTGCGCACGACCGTACGAGGGTTCCTGGAGCGCGAGCTGCCGTTCGACCGGGTTCGGGAGCTCGAGCGGCCGGAAGCCGAGGGTCGCCACGACGAGATCCTCTGGAAGGAACTCGGTCGCCAGGGGTGGCTCGGCCTCGGGCTCTCGGAAGCGCGCGGCGGTGCCGAGGCCTCACTCGTCGACGTGGGACTGCTCGTCGAGGAGTTGGCTCGGCGCGCGGCAATCGTTCCTGCGCTCGAATCCATCCTCGTGGCCCGGGTGCTCGACCGTCACGCGTCGGCGTCCGTCGCCGACGAGTGGGTCGCGCGGATGCTCGCGGGCGAAGCCGTCGTCGTGCCAGCGCTGTTCGAGACTGGGAGCCGCGACCGGGCGCCGGCCGTCGAGGTCGATCCCGATGGGCGGATCCGCGGCGAGAAAGCGTTCGTCGACTACGCGCAAAGCGCGGGCCACCATCTCGTCTCTGCGCGGGGGCGGGACGGAGTGGGGCTCTATCTCGTGGATGCCCGAGCGGCTGGCGTGACCTCCGAGGGGATCCGTTCGATCGGCCGCACGCCGCTTGCAGCGGTCCGCTACGAAGACGTTCCGGCGCAGCGCGTGGCCGGCGCGGAGGCGCTCGACGAGATGCTGCTGCTCGGTCGCGCGCTCGCGGCAATCCAATGCGTGGGAAGCATGGCCCAGTCGCTCGAGATGACGGTCGCCTATGCCTGCGTGCGGGAGCAGTTCGGCAAACCGATCGGCAGCTTTCAGGCGGTGCGGCATCATGCCGCGAACATGGCGATGCAGGTTGCCAGCTCCCGGTCGCTCGCGTTCGAGGCCCTGTTCGCGCTGGACTCGAGCTGGGAGTCCGCTGAGGAACTCGTGGCGAGTGCCAAGGCGTCGGCGTCGCGTGCGGCGCCGTGGGTCCTGATGCTCGGCCACCAGATCTACGGCGGAAACGGCGTGATCGAAGAGAACGACCTGTACTTCTTCACGTTGCGGGGAAAGGATCGCTCTCTCGCCTGGGGAACCGCCGACGAGTGCCTGGAAGTGCTCGCCGAATCGGCGGGGAGCCCGGCCGAGTTCCTCTGAGGCCCGGAGGAGGGCCGCTCAGTGCGAGCTGGTACCCTCCGTTCTCCGCTGCCCACCCAGGAGAAAGCCCCGATGCTCAAGCCCGTCCAACTCGGCAAGAACAGTGGTCTGCGCGTGTCGCAGCTCGGCCTCGGCACCATGAACTTCGGAGAACCTGGGAAGGGTCATCAGGGGGACTGGACGCTCGGGCTCGACGATGCCCGGCCGATTTTCGAAGCCGCGATCGAGAACGGCCTCTTCTACTTCGACTGCGCCGACTTCTACGGCATCGGCGCGTGCGAAGAGCTGATTGGCAAGCTCCTTCGCGACTTGCTGCCGCGCGACGAGTACGTGGTCGCCACCAAGGTCGCCATGCCGATGGGGCGCGGCGCCAATCAGGGAGGGCTCTCCCGCAAGCACGTGATCGAAGGCGTCGAGCGCTCGCTCCAGCGGCTCGGTCTCGACTACGTCGACCACCTCGTGATCCACCGTCATCCCCATGCGATCCCCGGTTCGGTGCAGACGCCGATCGAGGAGACGCTCGAAGCGCTGCACGATCTCGTGAAGGCGGGGAAGGTGCTCTACCTGGGCGGCTCGTCGATGTTTGCCTGGCAGTTCGCCGAGTTGCAGCTGACCGCTGAGAAGCACGGGTGGACGAAGTTCATCTCGATGCAGAACCACTACAACCTCGTCTACCGCGAGGAGGAGCGCGAGATGAACCCGTACTGCGCGAAGAGCGGGGTCGGCATCACGCCGTGGTCGCCGCTCGCGCGCGGGATCCTCGCGGGCGCGTACAAGGGAGGCTTCGAGGGCGGCTCGACCGCGCGGTCGAAGGGTGGGGACCGGATGCGGACCGAGGGTCTCTACAAAGGCGAGCGCACCTTCGACATCGCCGACCGCGTCATCGAGCTGGCCGAGAAGTACGGCCACTCGCCCGCGCAGATTTCGGTGGCTTGGTTGCTCGGCAAGCCCGAGGTCACCGCGCCGATCGTCGGGGTTTCGAAGGTCTCGCAACTCGAGCAGCTCGTGGCTGCCGCGGAGATCGAACTCGAGGCCTCGGACGTGCAGTACCTCGAAGAGCTCTATCAGCCCGTCGAGAATCTGCTCTCCATCGGAATGTCGTGACCTGCGCTCGCGACGGACTCCTCGGGGTCGTCGCGGTCTGGCTTTGGGCAGTCGCGGCGTTCGCTGAGGCGCCCTCTGCCGAGTTCCCGTTCGAGAAGAAGCGGGCTTCGGTCCTCGGTCACGAGATGGCGTACGTCGACGCGGGGTCGGGCCGTCCGATCGTCTTTCTCCACGGCAATCCGACGTCGTCCTATCTTTGGCGGAACGTCATCCCGCATCTCGAGCCTCTCGGGCGCTGTCTCGCTCCCGATCTGATCGGCATGGGAGATTCGGACGAGCTCCCGGCCACTTCCGAGGATGGGGCCGACGGTCGCTACCGCTTCGTCGAACACCGCCGCTATCTCGACGCGTTTCTAGAGGCCGTGGGCGCCGAAGAGGACGTCGTGCTCGTGATCCACGATTGGGGTTCCGCGCTCGGCTTCGACTGGGCGCGTCGCCCCGGGGTCGGTGCTTCGCGGCTTGACGGAGGCCGAACTCGCCCACTACCGTGCGCCCTATGCGGAACCTGGTGAGGATCGTCGGCCCACGCTCACATGGCCCCGCGAAGTGCCGTTCGATGGGGAGCCGGCCGACACGCACGAAGTGATCGCCGGGTACGCCGAGTGGCTTCCTGGAACCGAGAACATCCCGAAGCTCTGGTTCGACGTGTCGGAGGGCGTGCTCGTCGCGGGCGCGCGCCGCGAGTTTGCGGCATCCCTGCCCAACCAGAAGACGGTGCGCGTCGAGGGGCGACACTTCGTGCAGGAAGACGCGCCCGACGAGATCGGCACCGCGATCGCTGCGTGGGTCGAGGGCCTCTAGCGGGCCGCCGGAGTGCACGCCGCAGCGAGCGTCGAGAGTTTGAATCCGTTCGCGCCCTGGCGCATCGCATCCCGCTCGGCGCCGTTGGTGCAGAACGCGAACGAAAGTCCGGATTCGGGGTCGGCCCACGCGATCTGTCCGCCGGCGCCCATGTGACCGAAGCTTCGGGGAGAACAAGCCTCGGCGAAACCTCTCCACATCTTCTGGTGATCGCCTGCGACGACCACGCCGAGTCCGCGGAGTGCGGGCTGTTGCGTCATCGGGTCGATCAGCTCGACGTGTCGCGGGGTCCAGGCATCGAGGAGCATCTTCCGTTGCCAGATCCCGGCGCCCGATCCTTCGGCATCCGCCAGAAGACCCTGGTAGAACATCGCGATGGCGGCGGCGGTCGCGAAAGCTCCGCCGCCCGGGCTGCCGATCGAGCGGTTGGACGGCAGGTTCACGTGGCCGAGAGTGTCTTCGTCGATGACCGGCGCGTCGACGGGTGAAGTGGCTCGCTCGGCATGGGTCGCGACCTCGCCGACCATCACGACCTCGGCCGCACGCAAATTCTCGGCGGCCGGGAGCCCGACGTAGAGATCGGCGAGACCCAACGGCTCGACGATCCGCGTCCGAATGAAGTCGGTGTAGTCCATGCCGGCGACCCGCCCGATGAGGTCGGCGAGCACCCACATGCCGGAGGAGCCGTGGTAGACGAAGCGGCTGCCGGGCTCCCACTCGAGCTCCCACCGCGCGAAGTGCGCCAGGCGTTTTTTGAAATCGGGCCAATCGGCGGTAGGAAGTCGGGCTGTCGGAAAACCGGCGGTGTGGAGCAGGAGGTGCTCGACGGTCACCGTTTCCTTGCCGTTCGCGCCGAACTCCGGCACATCGTCGACCACACGGTCGGAGAGCGAGAGCTTCCCCTCCTGGAGCAGGATCCACGCGGCAGAAGAGGTGATCGCCTTGGTGACCGAGTAGATCGCGAAGAGGGTCTCATCGCTGGCCGGGCGCACTCCGTCTCCGTGCGGCGCATGGCCGAACGTGCGGAAGCCGGCGAGCTCTCCCCGAAGGCCGACGGCGACCTGCACCGCGCAATTCCCCCGCGCGGCGGTCTTCTCGGCGCGGGCGTAGAGTGCGGCGAGGGCCTCGGAGAGGCGGGACGTTTCGCTCATGGACAGAGCATACCGGCTCGGTGCGCGCGAAGTGGCGAGCGGACGGACGCTACTCTCCCTCGCGGGAGGATCTCATGAGGGTGGTCGCCCGGTATGTCCACACGAATCTCATCGCGCGCGACTGGAGGGTGCTCGCTCGCTTCTATGAGACGGTCTTCGGCTGCGTTCCGGTGCCGCCCGAGCGGAGCTACGGCGCCGCAGAGGTCGAGGCAGGTTCGGGGGTCCCCGGGGCAGGGCTCGAAGGGGTCCATCTCCGGCTCCCAGGCGTCGGCCCAGGCGGGCCTACCCTCGAGGTGTTCCAGTACTCGCACCTCGTCGAGGCCCCCGCACCCGTCGCGAATCGGCCGGGTTTCGGCCACATCGCGTTCTCGGTGGCCTCTGTCTCGGACGCCCATGCAGAAGTGCTCGCGCACGGAGGCTCCCCGGTCGGGGAGATCGTCGACCTGGTGACGAATTCGGGAGAGCGAGTCCGCTGGTGCTATGTCGCGGACCCGGAAGGGAACATCCTGGAGCTGCAGTCGTGGGAGTCGGCGCGGAAGGCCTCCTGACTGTCGGCGTCCGCAAGCAACAGGGTGCCGAGTGCGGCCTGTGCGCCGGCCGGCGCCGAAGCCGCGAACAGGCCGATGGCCGTCAGTGCGCCCAAGATCGTGAGCCATGCGATTCTCATCGTATTTTCTCCTCGCTCGCGAGGGGAGGGCGAGCGAACGAAAACGGTAGCTACGCGTTTTCGCGCGGCTGTGAACCAGTTCACTCGGGCACGCGTCTGGTAGCCTGGAGCCCAACCCATGACCCGCCCCGCTCTCGTCCCCGAACTCTACGTGTCGAATCTCGAGGCGAGCCTCGCCTTCTACGTCGAGGTGCTCGGTTTCCGCATTGAGTACGACCGCCCGGAGGAGCGGTTCGCGGCCCTCAGCCTGGCCGGCGCGCACCTGATGCTCGAAGAAGCCTCGTCTCTCGAGCGCGCGACAGCCGAGGAGTTCGCCGCGGGGCAGTGGCGCCCTGCAGCGCTGGAGCGGCCGTTTGGAAGAGGCCTCAATCTCGAGATCGAAGTCGAGGACATCGAGACGCCGGCGGTGCGACTGGTCGCGAGCGGGCTTCCGATGCTGCTGCCTCCCCACGATCGCGCGTATCGCGTGGGCAATCTGCAGAAGGTGGTTCGTCAGTTCCTCGTGGCCGACCCGGACGGCTATCTGATCCGACTCTCGAAGCCGAAAACGCAGTCGTAGCGTCTGGTACTCTTCTCACCCCGTGGGCGATCCTCTCGAACTCTACTTCCGCACATACGCTGCGGCATTCGATGCGTTCGACGCCGACGAGATCGCCGCGCACTTCCACTGTCCGTGTGTGCTCGTGAACTCGGAGATCTCGGTCCCGCTCACCACGCCCCACGCGATCGTCTCCAACATGCGCGCGGTGCTCTCGCATCACCGCGCAGAAGGCTATTCGCGGGCAGCCGTGACGGACGTCGTGCCCCGCCACCAGGCCCGCAATCTCGCGACGGTCGAGGTGGGCTGGCAGGTGTTCAAGGCGGACGAGTCTCTTCTGTGGGACTGGCGTGTCACCTACAACCTCGTCGACTACGAAGACCGCTGGCAGATTCTCGTCGCCACCACGCACGGTCCCACATGACGGTCCGCATCGTGCGACTCGGGACGCCGCGCGCGCGCGGTGAGGGTCTGCGAATTGGCACCGCGCGGCGACCGCCTCGCGGCGTGCCGAAGAGCCAACATGCGACCGGGAACTGGTACGACGTCTGGTTTCCCGACCTTGCACCCAGCGCGGGAACGGTGAAGCTGGCGCTCGCGGCAGAGACAGAGCGGGAGTGGAAGGCGTTCTTTCGGAAATACCATGCCGAGATGAAGGCGCCCGAGAAGAGTCGCGTACTCGATCTGCTGGCAGCGCTCTCCCACCAGACGAACTTCTCGGTCGGTTGCTACTGCGAGGAAGAGTCGCGGTGCCACCGTTCCGCGCTGCGAGCTCTGCTCGAGGCGCGAGGCGCGCGCGTGGCCTCCTAGTACACGAGCGTCCACCTGTACGGTTCTTCATGTACGGGGAGCGGTTTCAATCCTGAGTGCGCGTGTAGATCGCGATGAGCACCACGAGGACCGCGAGGAGGGACACCCAGATGGAGATTCCCACCCGCATGCTTTTCTTGGCGCGTTCCGCGCGCCACCAGGTCCGTGGCCGCATGCCCTTCAAGACGAACGTCAGCATTCCGGCCAAGTTGACGGCAGCGACGTTCGCCGTCACGAGCAGCAGCGCCTGCAGCGCTTCGGAAGTGTGTCCGTCGCCGAGCAGCAACGCAGAGGCGACCGTGGGGGGGAGGATCGCGACGGCCACCATGACGCCGATCAGGTAGGAGGGAGCGCCAGTGGTGTAGGCGAGGGTTCCTGCACAGCCGGCAGCCAGCGCCAGCAGCAAGTCGGAGAATCCAAGAGTCGTGCGACTCGCGATTTCAGGGATGGACGGGTCCACGTCGAGTCCCACTCCGAGTAGCGCGGCTGTACAAAACGCCAGAACGAAGCCTGCGAGGTTGCTCTTGAGCGCGGAACGAACGAGAGGCCAGTCCGCCAGCGTCAGGCCGAGCGCGAGCCCCATGTTCGGCCCGAGAAGGGGTGCGACCACCATGGCGCCAATGACGGCGGCCTCGTTGCTCTTGGCGAGCCCGAGCGCTGCGACGATCGTGGCCAAAACGGTCATGGACAGAAACGTGCTGTCCAGCGCGGCGCCGTCCGCGACCTTCGCGTAGACCTCCTCGCGGCTCACCGCAGCAGACGATCCGCGCTGGGCCCGTTCTTGCTCTTCCCCAGAGGCGAGAGGCCGGGGAAGCACGGCATCGATCGAGACGACGAGGACGCGGAAGCCGGGCTGTGACGAGAATCTCTCGTGAAGCTTGTCGATCAACTCGCCGGTCCGACTCGACCCGACAACGGCCCGAATGACCACGACTGCCGGTGAAACCGATTCCGCCCAGACATGTTCAGGCGGTGCCGCATCCGAGAGGAGGGCCAGAGTCTCGTCTCTGTGCTCCTCCGGCACGAACGCTTCGACGAGCCGTAGAGCCACGCAGCATCCCTCCTGATGATGTCGTCAGGCGATCAGCTTGCCTGAGATGTCGTGCTCCGACGTCGCGAATGCCCGCCGACGTGCACGGCGGCCGATACTACACCGCCTGCGCTCGGGAGACGCGATGGAGGGTCAGCCTCCGCCCATCGCCTGGAGCACGTTCGCGCGATGCCCGAGGGTGTGGGCGATGCCGGCGAGCAAGCCGAAGGTCCTGCCGACGAGCACGAAGTCGCTCGGAACCGTCACGACGGGGTTCTCCCGGACCGCTTCGAACAGCTCGTCGGTCATCTCTTCGGTGAACTCGCCCTCGAAGCGCCCGGAATCGCTGCGTCGCAGCATTCGCCGAGCGATCCCGACGTAGGTTTCGGTGTCTCCGGTCTTCGTCTCGAAGCCCAGTTCGCCGAACGCCCGGATCATCGCGGATTCGTTCTGCGTCATCATCGAGAACATCAGCTCGAACAGGCCGAGACCGAAGCCCTCGGGCAATTCCTTGGCGAGCCCGAAGTCGAGTACCACCAGTTTACCTTCGGGCGTCACGAACAGGTTGCCGGGGTGCGGATCGGCCTGGAAGAAGCCCTCGGCCATGATCATCCGTACGAAGACGTGCATCAGGTGCTGCACGACGTCCGCGGGGTCGAGCCCGGCGGCTTCGAGCGCAGCGACGTCGGTGATCTTGATGCCGCCCACCTTTTGCATGACGAGGACGCGTTGCGTGCTCCACTCGTTCACGATTTCCGGAACGACGACGTTTCCGTCTGCCGCGAAGAACTCGCGAACGCGGTCGGCACTGCGCCCTTCGCGGAGGAAGTCGAGTTCGTAGCCGGTGTGCGTCGTCAGCTCGGTCAGCAACGGCAGAAGCTCGAGAGGCTGGGGGTCGAAGCGTTCGTAAATGCGGCAGACCCGGTCGAGATTTCGGATGTCCATCTGCACGATCTCTTCGATGTCCGGGTACTGGACTTTGACCGCCACCTCCCGGCCGTCCCGCAACTTTGCAGCGTGCACCTGCGCGAGCGACGCGGACGCGAGGGGCGCCTCGTCGAACTCGCTGAACACCTCGCCGAGTGGCTTTCCCAGCTCGCGCTCGACCGCCGCGCGGATTTCGGCGAAAGGCTTCGCCGGAACCGCGTCGTGCAGCTGCTTGAGTTCGTCGACGAACGCGGGCGGGAAGACGTCGGAGCGCGTGGCGATGGCCTGACACGTCTTGATGATCACTCCGCGCATCGACAGCGCGCAGGCGAGCACGACCTTCGCTGCTCGCGCGTGGGTGGGATCGAGGTCGTTGCCCTCGAGTTCGGGGCGGCCCGTCCAGCGACGCAGCAAGTTCGGCAGTTTGTAGAGCGTCCACAGGCGCGCTGCGGTGTAGGCGACGCGCGCGGTGCGCCGCACGCGGGTGAGGGGGCTCACGGCCGGCTCACCCTTGTGCGGTGTCGGTGGGCTCGAAGCCCGTTTGCTCCGGAGCACTCCACGCGGTCTGCAGCGCGTCGAACTCATCGAGGAAGGAGCCCCCGACTCCGGCCTTCTTGGCCTCGGTGGCGAGGTCGTCCCGCACGTCGGCGCGCTGCTCCTCGGGGCGGCGGCGCGTCATGTCCGAGAGCATCCGGTGCAGGACGCGGTCGACGGCTTCGCGACCGGAAAGCGTCCCTCCGTCCGTGGTGCGGAGCGTGCGAGCGCGCAATTCGGAGAGCGCGGTTCGCAAGTACTCGACGTGGGGACTCTCGTCGCTCTGGATGAAGCGAACCATGTCCCCTGCGCGCGTGGGCTCGGCCGAAACCTCGGGGTCGGAGAGGAGGTCGATGCCCCACTGGAAGGTGCCCTCTGCGAATACTTCGACCACGAGCACCTGCGCCATCATCGTGATCAAGCGTTCGAGCTTCGTGGCGAGTTCGGGCAGCGGGCCTTCGGGTCGTTGACGCTGGCCGCCGCGCGCCATCAGCCGGAGCAAGACGTCGCCCGGGATCTTGGGATTCTCGAGCGCGAGGTCGCGCGCGGCTTCCCACATCTGTTTGTGGCCGCCTTCCTCGCGCCAGCCGGACTCGTCGCGGGCGTGCGCCTCGAAGAGCCCGCCGCTCAGGTGTGCGAGCGCGGTGCCGGCGACCGGCTCGACCACACACTCCGAGAGGTCGGGGACTGCTACGTCGCGGATGACGGCGCCGAAGCCCTCGACGATCGAGATGATGGTCAGCGCGCGGACGATCGGGTCGCGCACGCCGTGTTGCAACAGAAGCTTCGCTTGCTGCGTGTTCGGATACTGGGGCGGCATCAGAGCGCGGTCGATCTGGATCAGCTCCCCGCCCTCGCGGACAACCTGATTCTGCCAGGCTTCGATCGCGGGTCCGCGATGCAGAGTTCGGGGCGAGCGATAGAGGCCGTCCTCGTCGAACCCGCCGTGACAGCGGACGCCGTCCGCGATCAGCGGAGAATCGTAGCCACCGCTATCCAGCAGCTGGTCTGCGGAATAGACGAGGGGCAGGTCAGTGGTTGCAGCGGCCATCAGCTACCTCCGGGCGCAGGGGGAGACTAGCAAGTCGGAGGCAGGCGGGGAGCCGGGAGTTGGGCGAGGCGCTGTCTACGGGAGCCCTGCTCCCGGGACCTCCACCCGAACCGTCTCGACTCGCGCGCCGCGCAGTTTCTTCGACTCTTCCCCGTCGACCGCAGGGGAAGTCAGCAGATGGAGTGTGCGCCCGTCTGCGCCCCCCAGCATGCAGGCGATCGCCAGCTGCTCCGACTCGATGCGGTCGGTGATCTCGCCCCCTTCGCGAACCCGGAGGAAGACCTTGTGGAATGGGGATGCGACCCAGATGGCGCCGTCGGCGTCGAGGCAACAGCCGTCCGGTGTCATCCCCTCGAGCGCCGCCCAGACTCGGGCGTTCGACAGCGAGCCGTCGTCGGCGATGTCGTACGCGGTCAGCTGGCCCCCGTAGGTTTCGCAGACGACCAGCGTGCGTCCGTCGGGGGTGATCACCGAGCCGTTCGGGAAGCGGAGGTCGTCGGCAGCCTGCAGCGCCGTGCCGTCGGGTCGGACGAGCGCGAGGACGGTCGGCGCCGGCGGATCGCCGCTGCCGAAGTCGAAGCCGAAGTTCCCTACGTATGCGCGACCCTCTGCATCGACCACCATGTCGTTGCAGTGAAACGTGGCGAGTGCCGACAGGTCCGCGTGCTCGACGAGACGGTCGCCTTCCTCGCGGAGCACTTTCTGGTCGCGCATCGAAACGACGAGAAGGCGTCCGTCCGGCAGCCAGCCGAGCCCGGACGGGTCGTTGGGCACGCGAAATCGCACCTCCCGCCGCCCCTCGGCGTCGATCGTGAGGACCTCCTGCGAGTGCATGTCGGAGACCCAGAGGAGGCCGTCTCGCCAACGCGGACCTTCGAGAAAAGCGAAGCCGTCGGCGAGGATCTGGGGAGCGGTCACTGGGTTGCCTCCGGGCTCTGTCTCAGAGAGACAGGCCGAACAAGTCTTCAAAGTTCTGGGAGTAGAAGCGAGTGCGGGCCGAGGGGGACGTCTCCGCCGCGTCGAACGAGCCCTCGAAACGCCCGATCGGGTCACGGCCGCCCTCCGGGTGCGGGTAGTCGGAAGAGAACAAGAACAACTCCTCGCCGCCCTGCTCGACGAGCCAACCGGCGTCCTCGAACGGGAAGGGCGTGAATTTGATCTGTCGGCGAACGAACTCCGACGGCTTCAGGGACAGCGCTTGGAGTCGCGGCTCGTTGCGCCGGAAGCTGTCGAACGCGTGATCGAGGTTGCGCACGAAGCCGGGGACCCAGGTCGCTCCGAGTTCGATCACGCCGCACTTGAGTTCCGGGTGCGCGTCGAAGACGCCGTCGAGGACCAGCGCATTGAGAAAGTTCTCGGGCGACTGGTGCACCGCCGGAAAATCCTTGGCACGGAGGTTCTCGCCGCCCCCCAGCCAGTCTTTCGGCCGAGGTCGCCCATTTTGGTGATAGGGCCGCGGCAGCAGACGCCCGCCTCCGATGTGAAGGATCGCCGGAGTCCGCGCCTCTGCGAGCCGCGCCCAGAAAGGATCCAGGTCGATGTGTGCCGGCGAGAACCCGCCGCGGTGCCCACCCGGCGGATCGGAAGGAACCTGCACCGCCGCGATTCCGAGTCGCAAGGCCTCGTCCAGTTCTGCGAGTGCCCGCACCGGATCGCCGAGAGGAATCATCGCGACCGGGAGGAGCCGCGGATCTTCCGAACAGAAGTCGACCATTGCGCGCGTGTGGGCACGAGTGCCGGCGTAGACGAGGTCAGGATTCGACGATTGCAGGTGTTGGCCCGCGAACGTCGAGAAGACGAGCTGACCTCGAAACCCGAGGAGGTCGAGCGTTCGACTCCGCTCCTCCCCGTGACAGGCACCGTGGGCATGCCAGCCCTTGGCGGAGGCGATGACGTTCTCCTCGAGCTCGGCAGTCTTCTCCGAGTCGGCGCGCCGTGTCGCGACGTCGGACACCATCTTGCCGAACCACTTCTCGAACGCCTCTCCGCCGTTCGCGCCGCCGCCGATGAGCAGGTCGTCGCGCCAGCGAGCGTCCGCATGCCGGGAGAGAAAGTCGGGTAGCGGCATCAAATGACTGTCGGCATCCCAGCAGATCCGGTGCTGTGCGTAGGTCACGGGTTCCCTCCAGTGTGCGTGAGAATCTGATTCTAGAGCGGTTCGGCCGGCCGGGGTACGCTTGCCGGGTGATCGAAACCTGGCTCTCGGCCCGCCCCCGATCCGAGCCCGTACTCGTGATCGCCGCGAGCCCCGAGGCGGCGAGCGAAGGGCTGCGTCGCGAGTTGGCGGATCCGGCCGTGGGCGCGACGTTCGGGCGCCATCGAACCACGCTTCCCCATCTGGCGGCCGAACTCGCGGAGGCGCGTCTGGCGACAGCGGGCCGGGTGGCCGCGGGTCGTCTCGCCACCCTCGCGGTGGCAGCCCGCGCGGTCGCGCGCGAGTCCGCGGTCGGTGGGCTCGGCTCTTTGGCCGCTGTCGCCGAGACCCCGGGCTTCGTCCGTGCCGTGTCGTCGACACTCGAAGAGCTGCGGCTCGCAGGGCAGACTCCGCCTGCCTTCTTGGAGCCCCTTGCGCACGCCTACGACGACGAGCTCCGGCGGGCAGGGCTCGCGGACCTGGCCGCCGTGTTTGCGGTCGCGACCGAGGAGGTCGCGGACTCGGATCACCGCCTGGTGGGCCTCCCCACCTTTTTCCTGGAGGTTTCGGTGGACAGCGTGGCTGCCGGGGAGTTCGTGGCAGCGCTCGCGCGCCGTGCGCCGGAGTTTCAGGCCACGCTTTCTGTCGGTGATACGGAGACGATTCGCCGGCTGCACGAAGCGGGCGTTGCCTGCGAGTCGGAATGGGGGCGCGCAGAATCGTCGGGTTCCTCGCTGGGTCGGCTCCAACAGCATCTCTTTTCCGACACGGCCCCCGAACCGGTGCCCCTCGACGACTCTGTTCACGTCCTGTCTGCGCCCGGAGAGTCGCGAGAGTGTGTAGAGATCGCGCGCCGACTCCTTCGCGAGGCGAGCGCTGGAGTTCCGTTCGACAGGATGGCGATCCTGCTGCGCTCCCCCGACGAGTACCGCCCGCATCTGGAGGAGGCCCTCGGGCGCGCGGGCATCGAGGCCTGGTTCGCGCGCGGGGCGGTCTCTCCTGATCCGAGCGGGCGCGCGTTCCTCGCGCTCCTGGCCTGTGCCGCGGAAGGGCTTTCGGCTCGCGCGTTCGGCGAGTACGTATCGCTCGGACAGGTGCCGGCCGGCCCACCGCCCGTGGGCACGGGAGACGCGGAAGGAGCGGAGCTGGGGAGTGCCTGGGTCCCCCCGGACGAGGAGATGATGGCCGAGCTCGTGGCCGAGTCGCTCGTCGAGGAGAGTGCCCTGCCGGTGGAAGCGGACTCGAGTGCGGAGGTCGGGGAACTCGCGGTCCCGAGGCGGTGGGAGCAATTACTGGTCGACGCGGCCGTGATCGGCGGACGGGATCGTTGGGTGCGACGACTGGCGGGCCTCGCTGGGCAGTTTCGCATCGCGGTAGAGGCGCTCGAGCGAGACGATCCGGAGGGGGCGGCTCTCGAACGGAAGCGCCGGACCGCGGAAGAACTCGCGTCTCTCCGGGCGTTCGCATTGCCGCTGCTCGATGCGCTGGAGGGGCTTCCGGCTGGGCCCGGGGCTCGCTGGGGCGTCTGGCTCGAGCAGCTGCGCGCGCTTGCGGTCCGCTCTCTCCGCCACCCGACGCGTGTGCTCGCCACTCTCGCGGAGCTCGACCCGATGGCGGATGCCGGCCCGGTGGGACTCGCAGAGGTGCGTCACGTCCTGTCCGAAAGACTTCTCGAGTTGCGGTTGCCTCCCGCGCGCGACCGGAAGGGGCGCGTCTGTGTGGCCCCGATCGACGCGGTGCGCGGCCTCGAATTCGACGTCGTGTGCGTGCCCGGGCTGGCCGAGCGCCTCTTCCCGCGCAAGATCTCCGAGGATCCGATCCTGCTCGACGATGCGCGCGCCGCACTCGGCGGAGACCTGGCGACCAACGAGGATCGCCTGGCACGCGAACGACTCCAGCTGCGTCTCGCGGTGGGCTCGGCCCGCAAGCGGTTGTTGCTCTCGTATCCGCGGCTCGACCTCGACCAGTCGCGCCCCCGCGTGCCGTCGTTCTACGCGCTCGAAGCGCTGCGGGCTGCGACCGGGGAGCTACCCGACTTTCGAGAGCTCGCGCGCCGGGCCGAGCAAGTCAGCGAGACGCGAGTGGGCTGGCCCGCGCCGCGGGATCCGCGCGAGGCGATCGACGCTGCGGAGCATGATCTGGCGCTGCTCGAGCGGCTCCTCGATCTCGACGAGACGCGCGCGCAGGGTGCGGCGGCTTACCTCCTGCAGGTGAATCCGCATCTCGCGCGAGCTCTGCGCTTTCGCGCCCGGCGCTGGTTCGCGGGCTGGACGGTGGCCGATGGGTTCGTCGTTCAGCCGGGGGTGGAGGCGGCGCCTGCGGGCATCGCCGCATTGGCCGCGCACCAGTTGTCCAGTCGGAGCTTCTCGGCCACAGCGCTCCAGAACTTCGCCGCGTGCCCGTACAAGTTCTTTCTGCACACGATTCATCGCCTCGCGCCGCGTGAGGTGCCCGAAGCCATCGACGAACTCGACCCGCTGAACCGTGGCTCGCTGGTGCATGACGTCCAGTTCGAGCTGTTCTCCCGGCTGGGATCGGAAGATGCGCTGCACGAGTCCATCGATCTGGTGGCCGCCCGCGATCGTCTCGATGACGTGCTCGACGAGGTCGCGGCGCGCTACCGCGAGGAACTCGCTCCGGCGATCGATCGGGTGTGGGACGACGGGATCGCGGCGATCCGTGCGGATCTGCGGGAGTGGTTGCGACGCGCGACCCTGGAGTGGCAGGAGTCGGACTTCGCGCCGTCGCGTTTCGAACTGGCGTTCGGGTTGCCGCTCTCGCCGGGGATGAGCGCGCACGAGCGGGACCGTCATTCGGTCGAGGAGGCCGTGGCGCTTGCGAGCGGGATCCGGCTGCGAGGATCGATCGATCTGGTCGAACGACATGAGACGCGCGGGGCGGAGGCGATCCGCGTGACCGATCAGAAGACGGGGCGGGACCGGGTTCCGAAGGGCGCCGTCGTGGCTGGGGGGGAGTCGCTCCAGCCGGTGCTGTATGCGCTGGCCGCCGAGCAGCTCTTTCCGGGCGCGGAGGTGACCGAAGGCCGCCTCTCCTACTGCACGGCGGCCGGCGGGTTCTCGGTGCGCAGCGTCCCGCTGAACGAGGACGCCCGCCAGGCCTCGGAATTGCTGGCGCGCACGCTCGAACGAGCGCTCGATCCCGGGCGGGTGTTCCTGGCGGCGCTCCCTCAGGAGCGCGGCTGCGCGTGGTGTGACTTTCGCGTCGTGTGCGGACCGTACGAAGAGGTGCGGACACAGCGAAAGTGGCGGGGTCATGAGGGGGTGCAGGTTCTCACGGCGCTGCGAGCGCTACCCTAGGCGCCGTGAAATTGCGCCCGACCCGACTCTGCGTGTGGCTCTGTGTCCTGCTCGGCCTCGGTGTGAACTCCGCGTTCGCCCAGGAGTTCCAGGACGTCGAGGGCTCCTGGATCGTTCGGATCACCAAGGGCGACAAGGGCGCGGCCTTGCTCGAGTTCGGAACGCCGGCGGCGGGTATCTTCTCGGTGACCGGGCGCGGCTTCACGCTCACGAGCAGCGACTTCTTCGTCGTGGCTCCGGATCAGACTCTCGAGCGCGACTCCGACGGCCGGATCTCGGGCCAGCTCGACCTGGAGAGCGACACCGCGGCACCTCTCCCGCTCGGCGTGCTCACGGTCGAGAGTGGGAAGGCGACCGCGAACTTCGAAAAGTTCAACGTGACGGGAATGTTCACGTCCGGGGCGTTGCCGCCCGTGCCGATCAAGCTCAAGGGCACGCGAGCCCCCGTGACGCAGCCGGTGCTCACCGGCCGGAGTACTGCGGGCAAGGTTTCGGGCGGGGGCGCCAAGAGCAAGTTCTACGACATCACTGTGACGCAGGATGCAGAGGGCTTCCCGATTTTCGAGTACCTGGGAACGGGGCCGGTCGCGGTCGATGGGATCGAGCTGCCGGACGTACCGATGTCTGGACGCTTTATCCTCGACGACAAGCAGCGCCTCTATGGAACGTTCGAGTCCGCCCCGCTCGGCGGCGCAGGCATTGCAGAAGGAAAGCTGGCGGCAAAAACGAAGGCGTCTGGGATCTCGGATCCGCGACTCAAGCTCAAGGCGCAGGTGCCCGCTCGCAAGGTGAAGGTCAACGCGACGCTCGATCGAGCCGTGTCCCCCCTCCTTGCTGTCGCGCCAACTGCTGCGGTCGACTTCGGAGCGGTGCAGTTGCTCGGGAGCGCAGAACAGGTCTTCACAGTGCGCAATGAAGGGGTAGGCGTGCTGTCGGGCGAGGCGACCTTCGTGACCGGCGGGGATGCCGACTTCACGCTGCTCGACGGGACGGGCGCGCTGGTCGAGTCCGTGGCGTACGTCGTCCCGGCCGAGACGAGCACGAACGTTCGGGTGCGGTTCTCGCCCTCAGTCTCTGGAAGCCGTTCCGCCAGCCTGAGTTTCAGCGGCGGCGGTGGCGCGACTCGCGCACTGACGGGGACGGGCGCCGACCTGATGGTCGTGCCCGCGGAGTTCCTCGCGTTCGCGGAGACCGAGGTCGGGATGACCGAAGATCTGGACTTCACCGTGACGAACGCAGGCTCGACCGCGATCACCGGAGAAGCGATCGTGACGGCAGGCACGGACGACTTCACCCTCCGCGAGGGCGGGGAGGATCAGACCACCGTGATGTACTCGCTGAATCCGGGTCAGTCGACGACGGTCACGGTGCGCTTCGCGCCGGCGGAGGCGGGCATGTTCGCCGGCTCGATCAGCTTCAGCGGCGGGACCGGTGCGATCCGAGCCGTGACCGGAACCGCGGTCGCGGCTCCCTAGTCCGCGCTGGGGGGCGTGGACCGGAGCTGCTGGATCAGCCTTCGTCGTCGCCTTCGACCGCATCGGCCAAGGCCTCACGCGCCGCGTCGACGTTCTCTACGATCGTCTCCGCGGCGCGGTCGGCGGTGTCTTGGGCGGCTTCGGCCGCTTCGCCGAGCTGCTCGTCGATTTCGCGGCCGAGCTTCTCGAGCGTCCCCTCGTCCCCGTGGCGGAGACGGTCGACCGCCTCGTCGACGGCGCGTCCAGCCTTTTCCGCGGCGCCTTCTTCACGGCATCCCGCATTTGCGCAGAGAAGTCCCGCGCACAGGCAGCCGATCGCGAAACGTCGCATCGGGTCTATTCGTCTTCGTCTTCGAGTGATTTCTTCGCGTCGGCGATGGCGTCGCCCGCACTTTCGACCTGTTCGTCGAGTTGCTTTCCGGCCTTTTCCATGGCCCCTTCTTCCTTACAGCCGAGCGTGCCGAGACCAAGACCGAGAACGAAGCCGAGTGTGATCGCGGTGATCCAGAAGCGTTTCATGTGGAGTCCTCCCCTGGCGCAACGGTAGCGCGGCTGGCTCCCGGAACATCGGCGGAAGCCTTGCGGTCGCGCTCGAGGCGCTAGAGTCCCCCGCCGGTCGGCTAGGCCGACTGCTGGAGGGACTCGTGTTGGGCATTCGATGGCATTTCATCCTGCTTCTGGTGGCCTGGCCCGCGGCTCCGGTCGGGGCGGAGACGTACGAACTCAAAAATGGCGACAAGATCACCGGGGAGGTGATCCGCCTCGACGATGAGAAGGTCGTGCTCGAGCACGCGGTGTTCGGGGAGATCGAGATTCCGCTCACCGAGGTCGCGCCCGCGAAGGGCCCGCGCCCCGGTCTGTTCGGAACGCCGCTCTTGGCCGGCTGGACGCGCACGTTCCAGCTCGGCGTGAATGGAGAGCGCGGCGAGTCGGAGACCGTCGATGCCGTCGGTGCGCTCGATCTCGACTACGAGGAGGACGAGCTGCGCTGGAACGTGGATGGTCGATATACGTTCTCGAACGCGGAGACCGAGACGACGAAGCACAATGCACTCCTCGAGGCGACGCGTGCGAAGAACTTCGCGGACTCCCGCTGGTTCTGGCTCGCCAACGGACGCTGGGATTGGGACGAGTTCCGCTCATGGAATCACCGGCTGACTGCCATCGCGGGACTCGGCTACGACCTCATCGAACGCGACGCGTTCACGTTGCGAGTGGCCGCGGGACCCGCGGTCACTCGAGAATTCGGCGGGACCGACGCCTGGCTCTATGAGGCGATGGTAGGCGTCCAAGCGATCTGGAAGATCGCCGAGAATCATAGGGTCGAGGTGAAGAACAGCTTCTTCCAGGCCGCCAACGAGAACTCACCGTATCGAAATCTGACGGAGGCGAACTGGAAGTGGCAGCTGAGTCAGGATCCCGGGTTGAGCCTGAACTTCCGGGTCGAGAATGAGTACGAGTCGGATCCACTCCCTGGAGTCGAGCGCAACGACCTCAAGTACTTCACCAGTCTCGGGATCGACTTCTAGGCTTCGAGCGCGCTGGCCGCCCGGTAGAGCGTCGACTCTTCGTACGCGCGGCCGACGAGCATCATGCCGACCGGCAGTCCCGAGACCGTGCCACAGGGGATCGAGAGTGCGGGGTGGTGGCTGTGGTCGAAGTTCTGGGTGTTGACGATGGGCGACCATGCGGCGCCGACGCGCTCCTCGAGGGTCGCATCCGGTTGCGGCAAGAGCGGCGCCACCATCGGGGTGGTCGGAAGCACGAGCACGTCGACCTGCTCGAACGCCACGTCGTAGGCGGCGCGCAGCGCGCGGACCTGGTTCATCGCCTTCGCGTAGTAGCGCCAGCCATAGCGGCTGCGCATGATTTCGGACGAGATCAGGAACGTCTTCACCGTGTCCGGGAGCTCGTTCGCGCGATCGCGCCAGGTGCGTTGGCGGTCGGCGAAGCTCGGGACGTAGACGTCTTCTCGCCCCGTGCCGCAGCCGTCCGTGTGGAACACCGTCGACATCGCGGATTGAAAGATCGGTCCGGCGAGGAGCGGGAAGAGGGCGTGCATCGGCACCGAGACTTCCGACACTTTGGCACCGAGTGCGCCCAGTCGGTCGACTCCTGCGCGAACGGCCTCTTCGACGCCGTCGTCTGCGGTTGGATGTCCGAAACCCTCTTTCAGCAGACCGACCCGCAATTCTTCGGCTCCCTGTCCCAGAGCCTCGGTGTACCGCGCGGTGATCGGAGCGACCTGGCGGCCGTCGAGTCCGTCGGCGCCGGCGATCACTTCGAGGAAGAGCGCATTGTCCGCGACGGTTGCGGTCATCGGTCCGGTGTGGTCGATGGTGGGCTCGAGTCCGAGGATCCCGGTGTACGGAACCAGTCCGTGCGTCGGCTTCATGCCGACGATCCCGCAAAAGCTCGCCGGCATGCGGATCGAGCCTCCCTGGTCGCCGCCGATCGCGAGATCGACTTCGCCCGACGCGACGAGCGCGGCGCTCCCCGACGACGACCCGCCGGCCATCCGCGCGGGATCGTGCGGGTTCCGCACCGGTCCGGTGTCGCTGGTGTGGCTGCCGCCCGAGAGGCAGTAGGACTCGCAGACCGCCTTCCCGAGGATCGTGCCCCCGCCATCGAGGATGCGCGTCACGACGGTGGCATCGACCGGCGGGATGTACCCGTCGAGGATGGAGGTGCCGTTCGACATCGGCACCCCCGCGACCATCACGTTGTCTTTCACGACGACCGTTCGGCCGGCCAGCGGGCCGGAACTCGCGCCCTCGATCCGACTCTTCACGTACCAGGCGCCGAGCGGGTTGTCGGCGGGGGAGGGACGGGTGCCCGGCGTGCGCGGCCATTTCACAGCGGGCCATTCGTCGGGGATCTGATCGAGCGCGGTCAGGCTCAGAATCATCGGCGTCGTCAAATTTCGGAATGACTCGAGGTCGTCGACGCTGAGGTCGAGGCCGAGCTGGTCGGCGATTCCCTCGATCTCTTCCAGGCTCGGTTCTCGAATGGTCATTGCGTCTCCTGGGCGTCGGCCGCCCGTCCTGTGGGGCGAATTTCTAAATTTCTTAAGACCGTCCCCGTTTCTAAACTAGTTGCTCTTGGCTTTGTAGGTTTCGGGGGTCGACTTCTTGGGGGTGGTGTAGCGCGCTTCCCAGCAGGTTCCCGTGTCGCTGCGGAGCTGGGCGACGGTGGCTCCTGTCGGCGGCAGGAGCGGGGGCGCGACGGCTGCACCCTTGGCCTTCCACTGGATCTGCGCCTTGCCGGGTTCGCCCGCTTTCAGCTTCAGAGACCGCACTGCGGCCGTCTTGCTGGGCGCCTTGTACTTGAAGCCCCGAGTGCCAGTCGTCTTCCAGCCGACGCCGCCCGGGAGGCGAGCGCTCCAGAGCACGCCGGAGTCGTCGTACAGGCAGAGGTCGTAGCCGCTCGTGCCGAGCGGGTCGCCGAAGTCAGCCAGCGCCGTCGCGGCGCCCTTCTTCCAGCGCCAGGTCACGGAATCCTTCGAGTCTTTCGACTGGTCTTGCATCGTGAGACTCGCCTTCCCGGCGAGCGTCGGAGCGAGACACACGCCCGGCGGTTCAGGCATGGCGGCGCTCATGCAGACACCGACGTCGCTGCAGGTGTCCCCGGTGGTGCACGCCACGCCGTCGTCGCAGGGGCTGTCGGCGGGCTCGAGCTGGCAGGTCGCGGAACAGCGGTCGCCGGCGAGGGTGCCCCCGTCATCGCAGAGTTCCCCTTCGGTTTCGCACACGACGCCGTTGCCGCAGGTGGACGAGGGAGTGCAGTTGTCGTCGCAGCCGTCACACGATGCGGTGTTGCCGTCGTCACAAGCCTCGCCCGGCTGCACGATGCCGTCGCCGCAGTCGGTGCTCTCATCGGCGCCGGCATCGACCGCGAGGCCCGAGCGCCGCGGGTTGCCGTCGAGGTCGATCTCTTCGGCGGCCGGCAGGTACGCCGGGTTGCCGGCGTCGACCGCGGGGGATCCGGAGCCGATGTGAAAGTCGCCCGCGGCCGGGTTCGCGAGCTGCGGGTCCGCGAACTGTCCCTGGGTGGAGCCTCCCGATGCGGTCTGGAACCCAGCGAAGTTCGCCACCGGGTTGCCGTCGAACACCCACTCGGGCGCGGCTGCAGCGGTATGCCAGGTGTTCCAGTCGATCTGATTCGTGCTCCCGTACTCGTCGTTCAACAAACGGCCCTGCTCGGGAGTCGCGACGAACAGGTTGCCCTCGATCACGTTGCCCTCGCCGAACTGGATCCAAAGCTCGCCGAACCCTTCGCCGAGCTGGTCGTTGTGCCAGCAGGTGTTGCCCCGGAACTCGTTGTCGTTCGCGCGGCCGACGTTTGAGTTGAAGCCCCCGAAGACGATGCAGACCCGGTCGTTCTCGTGGATCAGGTTGTTGCGAACCGTGATGCCGCTCGTGATGAGCCCGGGGTTTTCCGCGCCGATCTCGATTCCGAGGTTCGATTCGGACACGATGTTGTTCTCGATCACGATGTCGCGGCCGCCATCGACGTAGATCCCCCCGGCGAAACCGTCGCCCGGGTCCCGGGCCCGCCGGACCGTGTTGCCGCGCACCACCCCGTTCCGAGCCACCTTGCCTTGGTCCGCTTGGGGTTGGATGTCGGCCTCGCCGCCGATCATGTCGATCCCGATGTAGTTGACGTCGTGGACGGAGTTGTGGGTGATCTCGAAGCCGTCGACATTTCCGTTCAACGTGAGGGCCTCGCTGAAACGCGGCTCCGCGTCGTAGATCTCGTTCCCGTCGATTACGAGGTCGGTGATCGGATCGCTGACGTCGCCGTAGACCGTGATGCCCATCGCGTCCTGGCCGCGCAGCTCGTGCATGCGGTTGTCGCGAATCTCGATGTGCGAGCCCGCTCCCTCGACGCGCACGGCCGACCCGTCGTTGACCTCGAGGTTGTTGCGGAGTTCGAGGCCTTGCACGCGGACCCAGCTCTTCGATCGGATCGTCACGAGATGATCGCCCGGGACACCGGTCCCATCGATGATGGCCCGTTCTCCGGCGGCGCTGCGGAGCGTGATGAAGCCGCCGGCTTCGCTGCCGCTCTGCGGAAACGTGACCCGTTCGAAGTAGGGTCCGCCGGCCTCGGAAACGACGACCTCGTCGCCCGCTCCGGCCGCATCGAGCGCGTCCTGAATCGTCGGGTGGTCTCCGGGTACGGTCAAGATCGCGAGAAGGACGAACGGGAGCATGGGGAGCAAGGTAGCGGCTGCCCAGGCCTCGAGAGGCGTCCGGCCCGCGCGGAGCGGTCGCCGCGGGTACTCTCCGGGTCATGACGCTCCTCGACGCCGAGGCACGCCGCGCGATCCGTGAGGATCTGGGCGCGACGCTCTTCGTCGAAGCCGCAGCCGGTACAGGGAAGACCACCGCGCTCGTCGAGCGCCTGGTCGCGCTGCTGACGACGGGCACGGCAGAGCTCGGTCGCATCGTGGCGGTGACCTTCACCGAGAAGGCCGCCGGCGAGATGAAGCTCCGAGTGCGCGGCGCGATCGAGGCCGCGCGGCGCGATCCGGAGACGACTCCGGAGGAGCGGGGCCGACTGGAGACCTCGCTCGGACAGCTCGAGCTCGCGCGGATCACCACCATCCACGCATTCTGCGGCGACTTGCTGCACGAACGACCCGTCGAGGCGGGAGTCGATCCGCGGTTCGGTGTCGCGCCGGCAGACGAGGCGCAGCGCCTGCTCGACCGGGCGTTCGACTCGTGGTTCGAAGAAGTCCTTGGCCTCCCCGCCGGGCAGCTGCCGGAGGGGGTGCGCCGGGTGCTGCGGAGGCGAAGTGGTTTCGGGCAGGGTCCGCGCGAGCAGTTGCGCGGCGCGGTCCGGAGCCTCGTGGAGCACCGCGACTTCCGCACGCCCTGGCGGCGCGAGCGATGGGAACGGGCTCCGGCCCTCGAAGCATTGCTCGAAGAGCTGGGCTCGCTCGGAAGTCTCGTCGAGCACGCCGCCGTTCCCGATAGCTGGCTCGGTAAGAACCTCGCTGAACTCGCCCGTGCGACCGAGGAGATCCGGCTGCGTCAATCGGTCGCGGCTGATGTGGATGCGCTCGAGGCCGACCTTCGCGAACTCTCGCGTTCGCGGCAGGTGCACTGGCACTGGAAGGGACATCCCCGCAAGCCGTTCGCTCCGGGCCTCGAGGTCGAGGTCGTGCGACAGCGGCGAGACGCGGCGAAGGCCGAGCTCGACGCCGTGTTCGAGCGGGCCGATGCCGACCTGGCGGCGTGCCTGCAGGCCGAACTCTGGCCGGTGATCGACCGCTACGAGCAGCTCAAGCAAGCGGCGGGAAAGCTCGACTTTCTCGACCTGCTCCTCGGAGCACGCACGTTGCTGGCCGAGAACCCGGACGTGCTGGCGCACTATCGGGCTCGCTACACCCATCTGTTCGTCGACGAGTTCCAGGACACGGATCCGCTGCAAGCCGAGATCCTGCGGCTGCTGGCAGACGGCAAGCCCGGGCGGCTCTTCGTCGTCGGAGACCCGAAACAGTCGATCTATCGGTTCCGCCGCGCCGATCTCGCCGTCTATCGCGCCTTCCGGGAAGAACTCGCCGCTGCGGGCGCGCGCGTGCTGCAGCTGACGACGAGCTTCCGGTCGGTTCCCTCTCTGCAGGACGCGGTCAACACTTCTTTCGAGCGGGTGCTCCCCGACTACGTGGCACTCGAACACCAGCGTCCGGAGCCATCCGGCCAACCGAGCGTCGTCGCGCTTCCGGTGCCCGATTCGTATGGGCGCTACGGCCGCATGGCGGAGTGGCGGATCCGGGAGACGTATCCGGCGGCGGTCGGTGCGTTCGTGGATTGGTTGTTGCGCGAGTCGGGCTGGACCGTGGAGGAGAGGCGGGAGGACGGTTCGACCGAACGCGTGCCGATCGCCGCCCGGCACGTCTGCTTGCTGCTGCGTCGCTTCAAACGCTTTCGCGACGACGTCACGCGGCCCTACGTTCGAGCCCTCGAAGCGCGCCGGATCCCGCACGTGCTGGTGGGCGGCCGTTCGTTCCACGAACGAGAAGAAGTGCTCGCCGTGCGCAACGCCCTGGCGGCGATCGAGTGGCCCGAGGACGAGCTTCGGGTGTTCGCGACACTGAGGGGTCCGTTCTTCGCGCTCGGGGACGACGCGTTGCTCGGGTGGCGCCATCGCGTCGCTGAGTCCTCCGGTCAGCAAGGCCTCGCTCGACTGCACCCTCTGCGCCCGTTGAGCGAGGAGGTGGCAGAGGCATTCGGGCCCGAAGAGCGTGCGGTCCAGGACGCCCTGTCGCTTCTGCGGGAGTTGCACCGGCACCGGAATCGGCGCCCGGCTGCGGAGACGATCACGCGCCTGCTCGGGGAAGTGCGAGCGCATGCCGGATTGGCCATCTGGCCGACCGGCGAGCAGGCGCTCGCGAACGTGCTTCGGTGCATCGATCTGGCGCGTCGGTGGGAGCGGGGCGGGGCGTCCAGCTTTCGGGCGTTCGTCGAGCACCTGGAGTCCGAGGCGGAACACGGCGAGGCCCAGGATGCGCCGGTGGTCGAGGAGGGCACCGAAGGCGTCCGGATCATGACCGTCCACCGGGCGAAGGGGCTCGAGTTTCCTGTCGTGATTCTCGTCGATCCCACTTGCAACGCGACGCAGCAGCGTGCCTCGAGACACGTCGACACGGAGCGCGGCCTCTGGGCGGAGCCCCTCTGCGGCTGTATCCCTCACGATCTGCTCGACGCGCAGGCGGCCGAGCTTGCGCGAGATCAGGAGGAGTCCGATCGGCTTGCCTACGTGGCGGCGACGCGCGCTCGAGATCTCCTGGTGCTGCCCGTCGCGGTGAGCCAGGAGCCCGGGAGTCTGGGCGCGCCGGAAATCCTGGAAGGCACGTGGCTCGAACCGCTCCACGGCGTGGCGTACCGGCCCGAGCTTCGATTCTCCCTCGACGCACTGCGACTCGAGGCGCAGGAAGATGTCGGCATTCGCCAGCAGCGGATCTTGCAGGCTGACGAGTCTGGCGGAGCGGCCGAGGAGAGCGAGCGAGCCCACGCCGAGTGGGCGGCCGCGCGCCAACGTGCACTCGACGTCGGCGCGACGCCCTCCTTGCGCGTCGAGACGGTGACCGCGGCGAGCGCGGCCGTGTCGAGCCCGGATGGCGACGAAATTCCTGTCGATGTGGTGGAGACGGACATCTCGCGAGACGATCGGCCGGGCGGCAAACGGTTCGGCACGCTCGTCCACGTGATTCTCGAGCGTCTGCCGCTCGGGGCCGACGCCGCCGCCGTGGCACAGCGTGCGGCGGCGCACGGTCGGCTCCTCGGCGCGACCGAGGCCGAGATCGACGCCGCGGCGACGGCGGTCGGCGTCGCGCTCTCGCACTCCCTGCTGCGACGTGCCGCAGCCTCGTCCGACTGTCGGCGCGAGGTTCCCGTCCTGCTCTCGCGGGAGGAGGGCTCGCTCATCGAGGGCGTCGTCGACCTCGCCTTCTTCGAAGAGGGCGCCTGGACGGTCGTCGACTTCAAGACCGACCGGATGCTCGGCCCGGAGGATCTCGCCCGCTACGAGGTGCAGGTCCGGCTCTACGCTGAGGCGATCGCTCGCGCGACGGGACAGCCAACCCACGGCGTCTTGTTCCGCGTCTAGGTGCCGAGCCCCACCTCGACGCTCGCGCGGTCTCTCGCGGCGAGTCCAGGTATCATGCCGCCATGTCAAATCTCTTCGACGGAATCCGGGTGCTCGATGTGGGCAGTTTCGTGTTCGGGCCCGCCGCTGCGACGGTGATGGCCGACTTCGGCGCCGACGTCGTGAAGGTCGAGCCGCCGACCGGCGACCCCTACAGATCGCTCTACCAGATGCCGCCGTTGCCGGCGCACGACGAAGACTATTGTTGGCTTCTCACGAGCCGAGGGAAGAAGAGCGTCGCGCTCGACCTGAAGGACGCGGAGGCGCGCGAGTTGTTGCTGCGTCTCGTCGACGACGCGGACGTGTTCGTCACGAACTACCCGGTGCGCGTGCTCGAGAGCCTGTCGCTTTGTTACGAAGACCTGCGGGAGCGCAATCCGCGACTCATCTTCGCGCACGCGACCGGCTTCGGCCCCGAGGGCCCCGAAGCCCACAAGCCGGGGTACGACGCGACCGCCTGGTGGGCGCGCACCGGCCTGCAGGACCTCGTGCGTCCGAAGGGGGGTGTTCCGGCGATCTCGGTGCCCGGCATGGGCGACCACCCGAGTGCGATGGCGCTCTTCGGTGCGATCATGATGGGCTTGTATCGCCGCGAGCGGACCGGCGAGGGCAGCTGCGTGCGGAGCTCGCTGCTTGCGAATGGTTGTTGGTCGAACGCGATCTATCTCCAGGCGATGCTCTGCGGAGCGGATCCCTACGGGCACGTCGATGCGACGCATCCCGCGAATGCCGTGGTCAATCAGTACGAGACGCGGGACGGGCGCTGGCTGCTTCTCGCGCTCGTGCAAGAGGACAAGCTGTGGCCGCGGCTCTGCGCCGCGATCGAGCGTCTCGAACTCGTCGAGGACGCGCGCTTTCTCACCAAGCCGGAACGCCGCGCGAACGCCCAGGCACTCTACGACCTCCTCGAGCCTCTCATCCGGGAGCGAGACCTCGACGACTGGCGCAAGAGACTCGACGATCAACAGATCACGTTCGGCCACGTCGCGACGACGGAGGAACTCGAGCACGACCCGCAAGTGTTGGCGGCCGGGATCCAGGTGATGAGCGAGAGCGCGGCCGGTGAGCCGGTTCGGACCGTCACGAATCCGATCGAGATTGACGGCAGTCCGAAAGTGGCGCCGTGCCGGGCTCCGTCGATCGGCGAACACACGGACGAAATCCTGGCGACGCTCGGGCTCGGTGCGGGGGAGCTCGCGACTCTGCGCGAGCGGGGGGCCATCCGGTAGCGCGGCTGGCGCGACTAGGGCGACGCAGCCAGCGGTGATGCATCGGTTTCCGGCCGACGCGGCAGTCTTGGGTCACCCTCCTAGCGGCGAGGGTGCTCGCGGCGCCAGTCCCAGGGCGGCTGGCGCTGGGCCTTGGGGAGTGACCACAAGCCGCGCCCTTCGCGCTGCGCGGCGGACTCGGCCTCGAGGATCTCTTCGTCGCGCACCCAGCGCCGATAGGCCCAGGCGTGGCCCTGACGGACCAGCACTTCGTTCACGTGCTCGCCGTCGACGAACAGGCGCGCGACACGGCGGTCGTACGGGTCGATGTCGAGCACTTCGATGCGCGCCGGCTTGCCCTCGGCGGCGCTCTCGAGTGCATGGAACGCCTCGCTGCCCCACTCCTGGTACAGCTCCGGAGCATCGATCTGACCGAGTCGGACCTTCACGTCTCTCGATCCGACGCGCAGCGTGACCGTGTCTCCGTCGTGCACGTGCGAGACGACCCCCGAGAGAACCTCACCCTCTTCCGCCGCGCTCGAAGTCGCGGCGGGTTCGATCGCGAGCTCGCGCCCGCCTTCTTCGGTCTCCCAGAAGGTCCAGATCGCGAGTGCGCCGAGCAGCAGCAGGATGGAGAGCCGAGAGTTCATGACCGGCGTATCATAGGCCGTCTCTGGAGGAGCCCCCCATGGCCGACGACGATCTCGCCTGGCGCACCGCAACCCAGCTGACCGAAGCCCTCGCCGCACGCGAGGTCTCGGCGCTCGAGTTGCTGGATCACCACCTGGAGCGCACGGAACGTCTGAACGACCCGATTCAGGCCGTCGTCGCGACGAATCCCGAGGCCGCGCGCACCGCGGCGCGCGAGGCGGATGCTGCGCTTGCGCGCGGCGACCGCAGTGGCCCGTTGCATGGCCTGCCGATGACGATCAAAGATTCGATCGAGGTCGTCGGGATGCCCACGACGTCTGGCGCGCCCGAGCTGCGTGAACACCTGCCCGTTCGCCATGCCGACACGACGCAGCGACTCGCGGACGCCGGGGCCGTGATCTTCGGGAAGACGAACCTGCCGCTCTACGCGGGCGACTTTCAGAGCTACAACGAGGTCTACGGCACCACGAACAACCCGTGGGATCTGGAGCGCGTACCGGGGGGGTCGAGTGGGGGCTCCGCCGCGGCGCTCGCGGCCGGGCTCACGCCGCTCGAACTCGGCAGCGACATCGGTGGGTCGATTCGGAATCCGGCTCACTACTGCGGGGTGTACGGCCACAAGCCGAGCGTCGGGATCGTCTCGAGCCGCGGTCACATCCCCGGTCCGCCGGGAGGGCTTCGCAGTGCGGACCTCGCGGTGCTCGGGCCGCTCGCGCGCGCGCCTGAAGATCTCGAACTCGCCCTCGACGTGCTCGCGGCCCCGCGTCCCGCGGATGCCGGGGCCTGGAAGCTCGAACTGCCGGCTCCGCGCCACGAGCGACTCGGGGACTTCCGGGTCGCCGCGTGGCTCGACGATCCGGCGGCGCCCCCGATGGAAGCGGCGTCCGCGGCGCTGCACCACGCGCTCGTCGACCGGCTGGCGGCGGCGGGACTGAAGATCGATGCCCACGCGCGCCCTGCATTCGATGCGGCGGAGAGCCACGATCGCTACTGCCGGCTGCTCTACGGGGAAATGGGAGCCGGGATGCCGCCGCAGGTGTTGTCGGGCTTCGATGACGCGCTCTCGGAAATGCAGCCCAGCGATACCTCGCGACTCTCACAGATGATCCGGGGTGCATCGGGCCGGCATCGGGATTGGTTGCGGGACGACGAAGCCCGTCAGCACCTGCGCGCGCGTTGGGCCGAGTTCTTTCGCGACTGGGACGTGTTGCTCTGTCCGGTGATGCCGACTGCCGCGTTTCCCCACGATCACACGCCCTTCATGGGCCGCACTCTCGACATCGACGGAGAGAGCGTCGAATACGGCGCGCAGGTCTTCTGGGCGGGACTGATCACCGTCGCGTATTTGCCGTCGACCGTGGTCCCGGTCGGACGCACGCCCGAGGGGCTGCCCGTCGGGATTCAGGTCGTCGCTCCATTTCTCGAAGACCGGACGTCGCTCCGGTTCGCGCGCCTGCTCGAGCAGGAGGGTGTGATTCCCGGCTTCGAGGCCCCGCCCGATTTCCGCTAGTTCAACTGTCGGATTCCGACAGGTTGATTTCTGGTAAATGGATTGGAGAATCCCGAGAGATGTCTTTCACGTTCGAACTGTCCGGCGCCAAGGTGGCCGAGATCGCCTTCGACGACGGTAAGGCCAACGTCATGTCCACGGCGTGGTTTCAGGAGTTGAATGGCCTGCTCGATCGCGCCGAGAAGGACGCTGCGGTCGCCGTCCTGTTTCGCGGCCGGAGTGGCATGTTCTCGGGAGGGCTCGACATGAAGTGGCTCCCGACACTCTCGCCGGACGAGGGCCGGGAGTTGATCGACACGTTCTCGAGCACGATGTTGCGCGTGTTCGGTCTGCCGATTCCGACCGTCGCGGCGGTCACTGGGCACGCCGTGGCGGGCGGGTGCGTGCTCTCGTCGGCATGCGATCAACGCTTCTGTCTCGAAGGGCCCTACCGGATCCAGATGAACGAGGTGTTGGTGGGGATGGCGATGCCGACGTGGGCCGCGGTGATCTGCCAGGGGGCCTGGCCCACTCCGGCGGCCAACGATCTGCTGTTGCTCGGGCGGGCTTTCTCGCCGGCCGAAGCCGTCGCGTGCGGCGCGTTCCATGCGGCCGAGCCGAACGAAGAGGCGCTCCTCGCGCGGGCGCGAGCGACCGCCCAGGCGATGGCGATGATCGGATCGGGTCCGTATCGAGCCACGAAGGCGCGGTTGCGGGGCCCAGAGATCGAGCGGGCTCGGGCCCTGGTGTTCGGCGAATGATGCGGTTCGGCGGCTTCGCGGTCGGGTTTGCCGCTCTCGGTCTCGGGTGTGGCACGTCGCCGGCGCCCGCTGACCCGGCGGCCGCGCTGCACGAGAGTGCGATTGTCATCGACGGTCATTCCGACACGACGCCGTGGTTCCAGGACCCGGAGTGGGACTTCACCGAACTCCACGAAGACGGTCACCAGGATCTACCGCGGATGCACGCGGGCGGTCTCGACGCGCAGTTCTGGTCGATCTATCTGCCGGACACTCCCGGCGATGGGCGTGCAGTGAAGCTCGCGCTCGCACGGATCGACGCGGTTCACGAACTCGTGCGCCGGCACCCGGAGGAGATCGGACTCGCGACCACGGCGGCGGACGTTCGACGGATCGTCGGCGAGGGGCGGATGGCGTCGCTGATGGGCCTCGAAGGCGGGCACATGATCGAGGACGATCTCTCGATTCTCCGCACCTACCACGCGCTCGGGGTGCGCTACATGACGCTCACGCATTCGTTTCACACGAATTGGGCGGACTCTTCCGGGACGAGTGAAGTGCCGGAGCCCGTTCATGACGGTCTGACGCCGTTCGGCGAAGACGTGGTTCGAGAGATGAATCGTCTGGGAATGCTGGTCGACATCTCGCACGTCGCGGATGCCACGTTCTGGGACACGCTCGCGGTGACTCGGGCCCCGGTGATCGCTTCCCACTCCTCGGTGCGCTCAGTCGCCGATCATCCTCGGAATCTGACGGACGACATGTTGCGGGCGCTCGGTGAGAACGGGGGCGTGGCGATGCTCAACTTCTACCCGGGCTATATCGACCCGCGCGCCGTCGAGCCGCTGCGCGAGTTCATGCTCGAGATCCGCCCGGAGATCTCTGCGCTGTACGAGAGTCTCGCCGACGATCCGATCGCCCGGCGCCGTGCGGTGAGTGCGCTTTTTCGCCAGGCGCGGGCCGAGCGCGAGCTGCCGCGCGCGCCCCTCGAGGTCTTGCTCGACCACTTCGATCGTGCGATCGCGGTCGCTGGCCCCGATCACGTGGGCCTCGGTGCCGATTGGGACGGCGTGCCGAGCATGCCCGAGGGCCTCGAAGACGTGAGTCAGCTACCGACGTTGACGCGCGGCCTGCTGGCCCGCGGTCATTCCGAGGAAGTCGTCCGCAAAGTCCTCGGCGAAAACCTCCTGCGCGTCCTCGCATCAGCGGAGACCGTTTCGCAGCGAGACAACGTCAAGAGGGACGGTCTTTCGAAATTTTGAAATTCGAGCCCAGACGCGACTGACCGGAACGACGTCCGCGAATTTCTAAATTTCTAAAGACCGTCCCTGAAGTTTAGAAACTTCTGGCTAGGTGCCGAGGAGGAGGATGCCTTCGTCGGGGGCGAGGCTGACCTCGCTCGCAAAAGAGGGCAGGGCGCGACCCATGGCCGTCGAGCTTCCGCCGGTCACCGCGCCGCCACCCAGTTGCACGGTCTGCGTGGCATCGGTGAAGTTGAGCGCGACTCGCGCCCCGGGGCCGCGCTCGAATGCGAGGACTCCCTCGGGTGAGGCCAGGCGTCGGAACGTTCCGGATTGCAGGTCGGGTGTTCTGCGCCGCAGCGCAATCAGGTCTCGGTAGAAGTGGAGCAGCGAATTCGGCTCCGCGTGCTGTGCCTCGACATTGCATGAGTCGGGATCCCCGAGCGGGAGCCAGGGTTCGCCGCGAGTGAAGCCCGCTCCCGGCGTCGCGTCCCACTGCATCGGCGTCCGCTCCGGATCTCGCGAGACGTTCGGGTGGAGCGTGTGGGCGAGCGGGTCCTGCATCTGGTCCACCGGAACGGAGACATTGGGCATCCCGATCTCCTCGCCGTAATAGAGAAACGGCGTCCCGCGCAGGGTGAGGAGCAGGAGCGCGGCGAGCCGGGCACGCGCGGCGCCTGCTCCGGGGCGGCCGGGATCGTCGTAGCGCGAGATGTGCCGCGCGTGGTCATGGTTCGAGAGTGTCCAGGTCGGCCACGCGCCGGGGATGTCACCGAGCAACTGTTCCATGCGCTCCGCATGGCCGCCGAAGCTCTCGGCCGACCACGGCGAGTGCAGAAACGGGAAGTTGAACGCCAGGTGCAGCTCGTCCCCCTGGCCGTAGTACGACGCCATCTCATCGGGGTCCATCAGGTAGACCTCGCCGACCATCATGCGCTCGTCGTAGCCATCGAGCAGGCGCCGGATGTCGCGCAGCGCTCCGTGGGTGTCGGGATGGTTCTGGTCGTTCAGATGCTGCTGCGCGCCGTAGCCTCCGCTCGCGTCTTGGCCAGGATGCAGTGGGTTCGAACGGAGCTCGGGGTCCTTGAGAATGCGGTGGATGACGTCGATCCGGAAGCCGTCGACGCCGCGGTCGAGCCAGAAGCGCAGCACCCCGTGCATCGCTTCGACGAGTTCCGGGTTCCGCCAGTTGAGGTCGGGCTGCTCCACCAGGAAGCCGTGCAGGTAGTACTGCCCGGTCGCCTCGTCCCACTCCCAGCCTGGGCCGCCAAAGATGGACAGCCAGTTGTTGGGCGGCCCGCCGCCCGGCGCCGGATCGCGCCAGACGTACCAGTCGCGCTTCGGCGAGTCGCGGCTCGACCGCGATTCCTGGAACCACGCGTGCTGATCGGAAGTGTGGCCCGGAACCCAGTCGAGGATCACGCGCAGGTTGCGCGCGTGTGCGGCCGCGAGCAGGGAGTCGAAATCGTCGAGCGTGCCGAACAGTGGATCGATGTCGCAGTAGTCGGCGACGTCGTACCCGAAGTCCGCCATCGGCGAGGGAAAGCACGGCGAGAGCCAGATCCCGTCGACGCCGAGCCACGCGAGGTGGTCGAGTTTCTGCTCGATTCCCCGCAGATCGCCCACCCCGTCGCCGTTCGCGTCCTTGAACGAACGCGGATAGATCTGGTACAGGACCCCGTCACGCCACCAGAGAAAGGCCATCGCGGTACGCGTCTAGCCAGCGAGCAGAGAAGGAGCGATCGCGCGCAGTTCGAGGATCGGCTTCACACCCTCGAAGATCGGGAGCACCTGGGCGTCCACGACGTAGCGGCTGATCGGATACTCCTCGGCGTACCCCCAGCCACCGTGCATGAGCTGGCCCTGCTGGGTGACCGTGACCGCGATGTCGCACGCGAGCAGCTTCGCCTGCGCAGCGAGCGGAGCGGCCTTCCGCTCGTCCTCGTCGAACGCCGTCGCCGCCGCGTAGGTGATCGCGCGGCCGGCCGCGATGCGGGCCGCCATCTGCCCGATGGTGAACTGCGTGAGCTGGAAGTCGGCGATCGAGTGCCCGAACTGGTTGCGATCCACGACGTACTCGACCGTCTTCTCGAGCGCGGCTTGCGCGAGCCCGCTGCCGCGCCCGCCGGTCTGGAGCCGGCCCGCCGCGAAACCGCCCATCTGCAGATAGAAGCCTCGGTTCAGCCCGTCGTCTCCGCCGACGAGGTTCGCCGCGGGCACGAAGTAGTTCTCGAGGGTCAGCGTGAACGAGTGCATGCCGCGGTAGCCGGGCGTCGCGTCGGCCTTTCCGACGATTCGCCCGCCTCCAGCCTGCTTCATCTCGAAATCGTGGCCGTCGAACCGGTCCTTGGGGACGATGAACAGCGAGAGCCCCTTTCTGCCGCTGCTCGGCTCCGGATCGGTGCGTGCGAGCAGCGCGAGCACGTCGGCTCGGCCCGCGAACGTGCACCAGGACTTCGGCCCGTTGATGACCCAGCCGTCCTCGCCGTCGACCGTCGCGCGCTCGGCTCGGCACTTGAGCGAGGCCACGTCGCTGCCGATGTCGGGCTCGGTCACCGACACCGCGGCCATGATCTCGCCCGCGGCCAGCTTCGGCAGCCATTCCTTCTTCTGCTCCTCGGTCCCGCCCTGAAGCAGGGCCTTCGAGAGGATCTCCGGGCGCGTGATCAGCGAACCGGCCGCTGCGAGCGACGCGCGCGAGAGCTCCTCGGTCGTGAGGATCATCGCCAGGTTGCCCATCTCGTGGCCGCCGTACTCCTCGGGAACGGACAGGCCGAAGTAGCCGAGCTCGCCCATCTTCTCGATGAACGCCTCGGGAATGATCTCGTCGTGGCGGTGGATCCGCTCCGCGTGCGGGTAGATCTCCTGCTCGCCGAACTCGCGGACCGACTCGCGGACCTGTTCGAGCGTCTCCTCGAGCGGCCAGTCGTTGCTGCCCTTGATGGCGAGCTGATGTTCGCCGATGGCGCGGAGCAGGGCCTCGCTGCCCGCCTGCCGGAGTCGTGCTCGCCGCTCGGCCGGGAAGCTCGCTTCGAAGGCGCTCTCGTCGAGCCCGAGGTCATCGAGGCACTCTTCCACCCGGCGCCGGACGTTCCCGGCGAGCTCTGCCACGGACGCGACGGCCGTCAGTTCGAGCGCGCGATCCGCCCTTCCTTCGCTCTGGGCGCCGGCGACGTATTGGATCAGCTCCCGCGCGGCTCTGGCCTCGGTGGCCGCATAGGTCACCCGTTCGGTCAGGACCTGGTGGTCGTCGATCTTGCGCCCGTTCTCGGTGATCGCGCGGGCCTGGTCGAGCGCCAGTTCGAGCAGGGCGTCGATGCCGGCGAGCAGGTCGCGGGCGTCATCGAGGTGGAGGCCGGCCTGAGCGGCGGGGAGGGAGTCGAAAGGGGAGCTCATGGGGTTCCTCAGGTCTCTTGGGGAAGGCGAGGAACATAGCCAGGAAGGCCGCTCCTATCTCCCGATCACCCGGAGATCCTCGCTGGGAGGGAGGGCGACGTAGTCGAGGAGCTGTTCCACGAGGGGAGGGCTCCCGGTCACCATTCCGAACCGGTAGGCGTGCAGAGGGCCCCGGTCGAGCAGCGCGGCGCGCCCGCCGGCCTCACGGACCAGCAAGAGAGCGGCCGCGACGTCCCAGGACTGGCAGCAGAGGTCCACCATCGCATCCACCGCGCCCGCGATGACCTGGGAATGTCCGAAACAGTCGGTGTAGCCGCGCGGGCACCGGAGGTCCTGGCTGAGGCGCTCCCAGGCAGGCCGATCACCGAACAGGTCGAAGGTGTAGGGGTCACCGTGGGCGACGATGGCCTCGTCGAGCTCGGCCCGCTGCGAGACCCGGACGGGCCTTCCGTTGCAGCGGACGCCCCCTCCCTGCCAGCCGACTGTCCGCTCGCCGAGCGCGTGCAGGTCGATCAACCCGAGCACGGGCACCCCGTCTTCGAGCAGCGCGATCAGCGTGCCGAACAGCGGGATGCCGCGGGAGTACGACAGCGTTCCGTCGATCGGGTCGACCAGCCAGGTCCGCCCCTCGAGAGCCCCTTCCTCTCCATACTCTTCCCCGAGGATCCCAATCCCGGGGGTCGCTTCGCGGAGAACGCCGCGAATCGCTCGCTCGGCGGCCAGGTCGGCCTCGGTGACGGGGGAGCCGTCCCCCTTGGTCTCCACCGCGACGCGGCGGAAACGCGGAAGGATCTCGGCGCGCGCCGCGTCCGAGGCGGCCTCGGCCACGCGAGCGGCCTCGGAGAGGGCGAGGGGGGGCATCGGCCGAGCAGCGTACCTCAGTCACCGCTCGGGGCCCCTGGGGTTGTGAACCGCTTCACAACCGGGCGGGAATCGGGCTCTCCGGCGCCCTCAGGTGTGAAGCAGTTCATGGGAGCGAATCCCCGCGTGATCGATGCTGCTGTTGTTCCCAACGAGCTGCCCCGCAGCAGCTCCAGAAATCACCAGGAGAAAGAAAACAGATGTTTCGCACTCGCCGCTTCGCTCAGGTCTTCGCACTCCTCGCTAGCTTCCTCGTCGCGCCCTCGGCGCAGGCGAACATCTTCGACGACATCATCGGCATCGGTGAGGACATCATCGGCGGCATCGTCGATGTCGGCGAGGACATCTGTGACATCACGCCGTTCCTTCCGGCCTGCCTGATCCTCCCGATCATCGAGCCGATCATCGATCCCCCGATCTTCTGCATCCGGCCCCCGTGCGACGGCATCGTGCCCCTCCCGACGCCCGAGCCCTTCTACCGCTACTACGCGGCCGCGAATGGGGTGGCCAAGACCAAGGTCAAGGAGGTCGGCTACGACAAGGGTGACTACGCCTGGATGGTCGACTACGACGGCAACGGCTTCACCGCGTACGACACCTACGGCTACAAGTACACGGGCTCGGCCTTCCCGATTGGCAACAAGCCCGGCAAGTTCCAGCTGCAGCTCGACGACGAGTCGCTCGGCTACTTCGCGCAGTACCTCTCGGATCGTGCGACGCAGGCTGCCGGCACCCCGGTGACCGTCGTCCTCACGGAGCTGCCGATCATCAAGATCAAGGAGCTCGAAGGCGACTTCGCCAAGATGAAGATCAAGGCCCGCGGCCAGACCGCGACCGCCGAGGGCGTGTACCCCACTCGCTACAAGTGCAAGATGCTCGGCGAGCAGGGCGACAAGCTGGAGATCCTGCCCCTCGCGCCGGCGCCGGATGTCAACCGCTTCTTCGACCTGCCGATGCTCGAGACGCTCTAACGAACGACGCATCAGCGTCCGGGCCCCTCCCCTCCCTTGGGGCCCGTTCCCGACACGCCCCGCCGGCACCCTGGCGGGGCGTGTCCTGTTTCGGGCGCCCGTCGCCGTTCGGCTCTGCGAGTTCGGGTATCGGGCGGGCAGCGTACGGCACCGGCCCGATGACCCCTCGCGAAGCCCGCGGGTCCGGCGTCACCGCTCGAGGGCCCTGGGGTTGTGAACCGGTTCACAACCGGGGCCCGATTGGGCTCTCCTCGCCCACCAGGTGTGAAGCAGTTCATGGGAGCGGATCCCCGGGTGATCGATCCTGCTGTTGTTCCCAACGAGCTGCCCCGCAGCGGCTCCAGAAACACCAGGAGACAGAAAGAATGTTCCGCACTCGCCGCTTCGCTCAGGTCCTCGCGCTCCTCGCCATCTTCTTCGTCGCGCCGTCGGCGCAGGCGAACATCTTCGACGACATCATCGACGGCATCATCGATGTCGGCGAAGGCATCATCGACGTGGGCGAGGCCGTCTGCGACGTCACGCCCTTCCTCCCGCACTGTCTCATCATCGACCCGCCGATCATCATCGATCCCCCGATCTTCTGCATCCGGCCCCCGTGCGACTTCATCGAGCCGCTCCCGACGCCGGAGCCCTTCTACCGCTACTACGCGGCCGCGAATGGGGTGGCCAAGACCAAGGTCAAGGAGGTCGGCTACGACAAGGGTGACTACGCCTGGATGGTCGACTACGACGGCAACGGCTTCACCGCGTACGACACCTACGGCTACAAGTACACGGGCTCGGCCTTCCCGATTGGCAACAAGCCCGGCAAGTTCCAGCTGCAGCTCGACGACGAGTCGCTCGGCTACTTCGCGCAGTACCTCTCGGATCGTGCGACGCAGGCTGCCGGCACCCCGGTGACCGTCGTCCTCACGGAGCTGCCGATCATCAAGATCAAGGAGCTCGAAGGCGACTTCGCCAAGATGAAGATCAAGGCCCGCGGCCAGACCGCGACCGCCGAGGGCGTGTACCCCACTCGCTACAAGTGCAAGATGCTCGGCGAGCAGGGCGACAAGCTGGAGATCCTGCCCCTCGCGCCGGTGGAGCTGCTGCCGGGCTTGGACCCCTTCCCCGCCCTGCCGGTGCCCGAGTCCCTCTAGGTCGAATCACTCCAGCGTCCGGGCCCTTCCCCTCCCTTAGGGCCCGTTCCCGACACGCCCCGCCGGCACCCTGGCGGGGCGTGTCCTGTTTTGGGGCCCCGTCACCGCTCCGGCCCGCGCGGTATCATGCCCCGCATGTCGAAACCCCGTCTCTCAGAGCAGCTCGGCTTCGGCCGCGACGAAACCGTGGCGATCGTGCACGTCGACGACCTCGGGATGTGCCACGCCGCGAACGAGGGGGGCTTCGCCGCCCTCCGGAATGGTCCCGCCACTTGCGGCAGCATCATGGTGCCGTGTCCGTGGTTCCGGGAGGCGGCGGACATCGCAGCGCGCGAGCCGGGCTTGGATCTCGGGGTCCACCTGACGCTCAACGCAGAATGGGAGCACTACCGCTGGGGCCCGGTGGCCGGCCGCTCGGAAGTGCCCTCGCTGGTAGACGCGCAGGGATATCTCCCGCGGACGACGCTCGAGGTGCTCCAGCAGGCGAAGCCCGAGGAGGTCGAGATCGAGCTGCGGGCTCAGGTGCAGATGGCGCTCGAAGCCGGCATCGATGTCACGCACATCGACACTCACATGGGCACCTGCTTCCTGCCCCCCTTCTTGCCGATCTACGCCAAGCTCGCGCGCGAGTTCGACGTGCCGGTCTTCGCGGTCGGGACCGCAGACGAGGCGGAGCTGAAGCGTCGCGGCCTCCTGGGTCTCAAGGAGGTGCTCGCTCCGCTGGTCGAAGGCCTCGCGCGCGACGGTTTTCCGATCATGGACGGGTTCTGCGCCGAATCGCTCGAGTTCAAAGTGGGGAAGGGCGAGAAGCACAACGGCCGCCGGCTCGATGACCTGGTGTCGGGTGTGAACTACTTGATCTGTCACGCGGCGCAGGGCGGCGAGGAGCTGCACACGGTGACGCCGGACTCTGATCACCAGCGCGATTTCGAGCGCGAGTACTACGGCGGCGATGGGGGCCGAAAGGCGCTCGAGTCGCGCGGGATCCGGACGGTCGGAATGCGCGAGCTGCGCAGTCTGCTGCCGGGCCGCTAGGAGGGTGACCCAAGACTGCCGCGTCGGCCGGCAACCGATGCATCACCGCTGGCTGCGTTGCTCTCAATCGCCCTAGCTCGCTAGGGCTCAATCGAGCGCCTTGCCAGCGGCGCGCCTCGGCTCCCGGGCCTTTTCACGGCAGTCTTGGGTCACCCTCCTAGTCGGCAGGCGGACGGCCCGTGCGGGTCGGCCTACTGGACGTCCTCGAGTCGGGCTTCGGTGATCTCGTAGCCGGCGTCGGCCGGGAGGCGCATCATCGGGCCGTTCTCGGTCTTTACGATCTCCGGCAGGACAGTGACGACCGGCGCCGAGCGGGCTGCGGTAGTGACGTCAGCCACCGAGTTCTGCTGGCCGAGCTTTTTCACGTTCATCAGAGTCGGGAAGATGATCGTGCGTCGTCCGGCCTCCGCCTCGGCGACCGCATCCGCCGGGCGGATCCACACGGAGTCGACCCCCTCGGTGCCGTCGTGCACCGCGACGTGATCGGGCGGAGCGGCGATCAGGAAGAAGTGGGTATCGAAGCGCTTTGGCATGAATGTGGGCGTGATCCAGTGGGCGAACGGGACGAGCTGGTCGCAAGCGAGTTCGAGATCTTCGGCCTCGACCAGCTCGCGGAGATCCAGTGCGTGCGCATCGAGGGCCTTTCGGTGGCGCGCTCCGATCGCCAGCAGTTCTGCCGCATCGACGAGGCGACCGCTCCCGCGCGGTCCCGCGAGCAGAACCCCGCACTCTTCGAACGTCTCCCGGATCGCACCCGTCCGGAACGTCAGCGCGTCGTCGTCGAGCGCGTCGGTGCCGGGGCAGCGGGGGCGCAGTCCGGACGCCGCGTCTCCGGGTTCGAGCTTGCCGCCGGGGAAGACCATCGCGCCGGTGGCGAAGTCGATGCGGTGGTGCCGCTGCACCATGAACACTTCGAGGCCCGCGCTACCGTCGCGCACGAGCAGGATGGTGGCGGAGGCTTTCGCGGGCGGCGGGGTCTTGGGAGCAGCGTCCTGGGTGGAGGGCATGACGGTTGAGCTTCGCCCGCCTCCACGCTGAGGTCCAGGGGCCCGCTTCAGGGCCTCCGGTGGTCTTCTTGCACGGCCTCGCGGGGAGCGCGAGAAACTGGCGCCCCCAGCTGAGGGCGTTGCGCGAGAGCCATCTCGCGATCGCGTTCGATCTGCGAGGCCACGCTCGCAGCGAAGCGCCGGAAGACGCGTCCGCTTATGATGCGGCGATCCTTGTGGAGGACGCGCTCGCTCTGCTCACGGAACACGTGGGGCCGGCGACGCCTGCGGTCTGGGTGGGCCTTTCGATGGGCGCCGTGATTGCGCTCGAGGCCGCGTTCACGCGTCCGGAGCAGGTGCGTGGGCTCGTGTTGGCGTCGTATCCAGGGGGGCATTCGAAGGGTTCGATCGAGCGAGCGGCCCATGAGTTTGCGGACTCGATCGAGCGGGAGGGGCTCGAGGCAGCAGGCGAACGTTTCGTCTGGGGACCCGACTCGGGGGTGCGCGAGCGGGATGCGGCGTGGGTCAGGCAGGGGTTCCTCGAACATCCAGCCCACGGTCTCGCGCATTGCTTGCGTGGTGTCCTCGCGCCTCGCGAGCCGCTCGAATCGCGCCGCAATGAACTCGCTGCACTCGACGCGCCGGTGCAGTTGATTGCAGGCGGGCGGGATGCCCCCAGTGTCGATGCGTCGCTGGTTTTCGCGGAAGCCACGCCAGATGCGCGACTCGACGTCGTTCCGGATGCCGGGCACGTCGTGAATCTGGCGGCGCCGAAAGAGTTCAATGCTCTCCTGTTGGGGTTTCTCGCGCGGCTCCAATGATCCACTCTCTCGGTGCGCTCCGTTCCGAGGTATCCCCGATGCTCGCGTTCCTCCGTTGCTTGCCGGTTTTCCTGTTCGTCGGCGGGGTCGCGTCCGGCGAACCCTGGGAGCACTACGGAGGCGATGCCGGCGGGCAGCGCTATTCCGCTCTCACGCAGCTGACACGCGAAAATGTCGCCGCACTCGAGATCGTGTGGACGCATCGCCACGGCGACTGGCGCGGCGGGCGCGGGAAGGAAGTGCGGACCGAGATCGCGTTCGAGGGCACGCCGATCCTCGCGGAAGGCACGCTGTATCAGTGCACGCCATTCAATCGGGTGTTCGCGCTCGATCCGGCAACCGGCTCCGAGCGTTGGGTCTTCGATCCCGAGATCGATCTCACCGCGAGGTACTCGAACCAGGCGACGTGTCGCGGGGTGTCGCATTGGCGCGCCGCGGCCGCCTCGCCGGATGCGGCTTGCGCCCGGCGGATCTTTCTCGGGACGAACGATGCGCGGCTGATGGCGATCGACGCGGCGACGGGCAAGCGTTGCATGGACTTCGGTGTGGGCGGGCAAGTGGACCTGACTGCCGGTGTCGGCGACCTGCAATGGGCGGGGGAGTATCAGGTGACGTCCCCGCCGGCGATCGCCGGAGATATCGTCGCGGTCGGGAGTGCGATCAGCGACGGCTCGACGACGCGCGCGCCGAGTGGCGTCATGCGCGGTTTCGATGCGCGGACGGGCGCGCTTCGCTGGTCGTTCGACCCCGTGCGAAAGGGGTTCGAGGGGCACGAGGAGTTTCCCAAGACCGACGCGGGGTTGTTCCTCGGCACCGCCAACTCGTGGGCGCCGATGTCCTACGACGCGGAGCGCGATCTCCTCTTCGTGCCCACCGGGAACACGTCCCCCGACTACTACGGGGGGCACCGGCGAGGTCTCGATGAATACGCGTCATCGGTGCTCGCGCTGCGCGGCGCCACGGGCGAGTTGGTCTGGCACTTCGCGACCGTCCACAACGACGTCTGGGATTTCGATGTTCCCGCGCAGCCGACGCTGACCGAGATCACGAAGGAGGGCGTGTCGGTGCCGGTCGTGGTGCAGGCGACCAAGATGGGCTTGCTCTTCGTGTTGCATCGCGAGACGGGCGAACCGGTGTTCGGCATCGAAGAGCGGCCCGTTCCACAGGGCGGGGTTCCGGGCGAGAAGCTCTCGCCGACGCAGCCGTTCCCGCTCAAGCCGCCTCCGCTCGGCGACATCGAACTCGCGCTCGACGATGCGTGGGGCCTGACGCCGTTCGATCGTCGCTGGTGTCGCAATCGCCTCGAGCAGTACCGCAGCGAGGGCATCTATACGCCGCCGAGCCTCGAGGGTTCGATCATGTACCCGGGCAATGCGGGCGGTTCGAACTGGGGCGGGATCGCGGTCGACCCGGGACGGCAGATCGCGATCGCCAACATCATGAACGCCCCGTGGCTGATCACGCTCTTTCCGGCCGAGGAGTACGCGGCGCGGCGTGCGGCCGAGCCCGGCGTCGAGATCTCGCCTCAGCGCGGGACACCGTACGGGATGCGACGAGAGGTCTTCCTGTCACCGATCGGGCTGCCGTGCACGGCGCCGCCCTGGGGTGAGCTGGTCGCGGTCGACCTCGCGGCGGGAGAGATCCTCTGGCGGACGCCGTTCGGGACGACGCGCGACGTGACGCCGGTACCGATCGCGTTCGAGTTGGGTCTGCCGAGTCTCGGGGGGCCGCTCGTGACGGCGAGCGGTCTGGTCCTGATCGGAGCCAGCTTCGACGACTATCTGCGCGCGTACGATGTGAAGACGGGCGAGGAACTCTGGAAGGGCCGCCTTCCCGCCGGCGGTCAGGCGACCCCGATGACGTACGAGGCCAACGGCCGCCAGTTCGTCGTCGTCGCCGCCGGCGGCCACGAGCGGGCTGGCACGACGGCCGGCGATCACCTCGTCGCCTTCTCCCTCCCCGAATAACTAAATCCGGGGACGGTCTTTAGAAATTCAGAAATTGGCCCTGTGGGGGCAATTTCTAAATTTCTAAAGACCGTCCCCGCTGTTTAGTTCTCGGAGGCGGGCGAAGGGGTAGATGCCGGAGGCATGGCCGTCGCTCCACTCGATCTGAATGGCGTAGCGGCCGACGGTCTCGAGCTTCACCGGGTGCACGTCGGCGGGGATCGAGGCGGGATCGAGGCGCTCTGCGCCGGTCCATTCGTCGACGCAGTGCGCGCAGCCGCAAGCGAGCCGCAGCTCGCGGACGTCGTAGCAGCTCTTGCCACCGTCGGCCCAGGTGATTGCAAGCTCCCGAGGTCCGGCCTGGCGGATGGCGGTCGCCGTGTGGCGCTGTGCGTCGTGGTCGTCGGACATGGTTCAGACGGTAGGCTAGCCTGCTCTGATGTCCGAGATCGACTCCGAAGCGATTGCAATTCTGGGCGGAACGGGAGATCAGGGCCTCGGGCTCGCGCTGCGCTTCGCGGCCGCGGGACGCCGAGTCGTGATCGGTTCCCGCAAGCTCGACCGCGCGGTCGCCGCCGCAGCCGAAGTGGCCGACAAGGTGCCCGGGGCGAACGTCGAGGGATTCGACAACGCCGAGGCCACCCAGCGGGCGCGCATTGTGATCGTCTCGGTCCCGTTCGAGCATACGGCGGCCACCGTCAAGGGGATCAAAGAGCACCTCGCCGCCGACCAGATCGTTGTTTCGATGGCGGTTCCGCTCGCGGCCGCGATCGGCGACGGTGCGATGCGAACGCTCGGAATCTGGCAGGGTTCGTGCGCCGAGCTGGTCGCTGGCCTCGTCCCTGCAGGGGTCCACGTCATTTCGGCCTTCCAGAACGTTTCGGCCCACCGCCTGCAGCATCTGCCCGACGAAGTCGATTGCGACGTGATCGTGTCTGGGGCCAAGGCGCCGCGCGAAGACGTCATGGCGCTCTGTGGCCTCGTGCCCGGGCTGCGCGCGATCAACGGGGGGCCGCTGTCCAACGCGAAGATCGTCGAAGAGATGACCGCGCTGCTGATCGGTCTGAACATCCGATACAAGGTGCCCGACGGACTCGGGCTTCGAATCACCGGCTTGCCGGACGATCGCTAATCGGGAGCCAAGATGGAGCAGAGAGCCACTCTCGACGCGGAGGCCGCGGCGGCGTTTGCCGCGCTTCGCAAGAACCCGTACCCGGGGCGCGGTCTCGTCATCGGCCGCGCCGCGGAAGACGACGCGTGGCTCGTCGTCTATTGGATCATGGGGCGGAGCGCGCACAGTCAGAACCGTCGCTTCGTGGCCGATGGCCCCGAACTCCGGACCGAGCCGGTCGACGCCGCGGCGGTCGAGGACCCTTCTCTCATCATCTATGAGGCGATGCTCGAGCTGCCGGGCTGTTACCTCGTCACGAATGGCGACCAGACCCGCACGCTGCGCGACGGTCTCGAAAAGGGTGAGAGCTTCGAGACCGCGCTGCGGAGCCGCGAGCGCGAACCCGACGCGCCGAACTTCACGCCTCGGATCAGTGGCCTGCTCGATCTGCGGGCCGACCCGACCGTCTGGCTCAGCCTGCTTCGCGCGGATCCCGTCGACCCGGAACGCACCGAGCGAACGACGTTCGAGCGGGTCCCGCCGCCGGCGGGGCTGGGACGAGGCCTGACCACCTACGAGGGGGACGGTTCGCCGTTGCCGAGTTTTCGCGGCGAGCCGACCTGGCTTCCGCTGTTGGGCTCCGCCGACGCCGTCCTCGACGCGTATTGGGATGCGCTCGATTCGGACAACCGCGTGGCGTTGGCAGTGAAGCGCGTGACCGCTGCGGGGTCCGCCGACCTGCGTGTGCGCAATCGTTTCGAGGGCTGAGGCGCCCCGGCGTCCGGAGGGGTCGTGGAGCGCAACGCGGACATCCGTATCGCAGTGGTCGAGGACGAGGACCACATTCGCGACACCGTGGCGGACGCGCTCGAGCGGGAGGGCTACGAGGTCGCGCGCTATCCCGATGGCGCGGAGGCGTGGAGCGCTTTTCAGAAGGGGCTCCCGCAACTCGCGATCCTCGACATCATGATGCCGCGGATGGATGGCCTGGAACTGTGTCGACGGGTGCGAGGGCTGTCGGATGAGATCTCGATCTTCTTTCTGACGTCGCGCGACGAGGAATTCGACCGCGTGCTCGGCCTCGAGCTCGGGGCGGACGACTACCTCTGCAAGCCGTTCTCGATGCGCGAGCTGGTTGCGCGGGTGAAGGTCTTGCTCCGGCGCATGAGTTTGCGCGGGGAGCCCGTGGCACCCGCGGACGCGCTCCACGCCGGGTCGCTCTCGCTCGACCTGGCCCGCTACGAGGCGCGCTGGCTCGGGAGTGAAGTGCCGCTCACGGTGACCGAGTTCCGTCTCCTGCTCGCGCTCGCTCGCCATCCCGGGCATGTGAAGACGCGCGCGCAGCTTCTCGAGCAGGCGTACCCCGACGACACGTTCGTCGCCGACCGAACCATCGACAGCCACGTCAAGCGCCTGCGTCGGAAGTTCGAGTCGCTCGACGGGGGCTTCGAGCAGATCGAGACGGTGTACGGCCTCGGCTACCGGTATCGCGACCGGGGCGGGGGCCGAGAGGGTGGTGCGCCCGCAGGAGACTCGGAGGCGTCGTGAGCGTGAGCGAGCGCATCCGCCGCGGATTCGCCCGACTGGGCGTGCGGCTGCTGGCGTTCAATGTTCTTCTCGTTTTTCTGCCGGTCGCTGCGCTGCTGTACCTCGATGTGTTCGAGGACAAGCTGCTCGCTGCGCAAGAGCGGTCGATGGTGCAGCAGGGCCGACTGCTCGCCGCGTCTCTCGCGGAGCGCGGCGAACTCGAGCGCGAAGCTGCACGCGACATTCTGATCCACCTCGACCGCCGCGTGACGGCGCGGCTGCGCGTGGTGGATTGGGACGGCCGCTTGTTGGCGGACTCGAGCCGGCTCGGGCCTCGCCGGCCCGCGGACGGAGCCGAGGAGCCGATGGGACCCCCGCCGGATGACCCGCGGGCGAGCTGGCTCTATCGCGCGGGTGCCGCGCTGTTCCGGGGCGTCGCGCCGCTCTTCGGGGGGCAGCCGACGGCACCCACGGGCGGCGAAGAGTTCTATGGGCGCGGCGAACCGCTTCTCGGGGTCGAGGTGCGTGCCGCACTACAGGGCCGCTACGGCGCTGCGACTCGGGTGTCCCCGGGCCAGCGCTCGCTCACCCTGTACAGCGCGATCCCGGTCGAGAGCGACGGCGACGTGGTCGGCGCAGTGTTGATCTCGCAGTCGACGTATCGCCTGCTTCAGGATCTCTACGAGGAACGGCTCGCGATTTTCCAGGTCTTCCTGATCTCGGTCGGCGTGGCCGCCGTGCTCAGCCTTCTGGTGGCCACGACCATCGCGCGGCCGATCCACCGACTGCGCGTCCAGGCGGAGGAAGTCCTCGATCGCAGCGGTCGGCTCCGCGGTCGTTTCCAGGCGTCGCGCCGCCGGGACGAGATCGGGGATCTTGCGCGCGCGCTCGAGGAGCTCTCGCGGCGCCTCGAGAGTCGCATCGGTTTCATGGAATCGTTCGCCGCGGACGTGTCGCACGAGTTCAAGAATCCGTTGGCGAGCATTCGAGCCGCCGCCGAGATGCTCTCCGGAGCGCGCGACCAAGCGGAGCGCGAGCGCTACCTGACGATGGTCGAGTCCGATGTCGCGCGGCTCGAGCGCACTCTCTCCACGCTGCGCGAAGTGACACGTCTCGACGCCGAAGTCCCCGAGGAGGAGCGTCAGCCGGTCGATCTGTCCGTGCTGCTCGAGGCGCTGGCGGAGGCGTTTCGGGTGCGGCTCGGAGAGCGGGTGCGGATCGAGTTCGAGCGCTGCGAAGGGTCCGTCGTGGTGCGTGCGGACGCAGATCGATTGGGCCAGGCACTCGAGAATCTCATCGACAACGCCAGTAGTTTCGCCCCCCGCGGGAGCGCACTCGGAATCGAACTCACGCGGGGGGACGGAGAGGCCTGCGTGCGAGTCCTCGACCAAGGCCCGGGAATTCCGACCGAGCACCTCGATCGGATCTTCGATCGGTTCTTCTCGTGGCGGCCGGGCGAGCCGTCCGGGGATCACGCTGGGCTCGGCCTAGCGATCGCCCGGACCGTCGTAGAAGGCTACGGGGGACGGATCACCGCTGGGAATCGCACCGGGGAATGCGGCGCCTGGGTCGAGATTCGACTGCCGGCACTCCCCCGTTCTTGACGCGCTGCGCCGACGTCTCGCGTCAAGTCTTTGTTTCCAGATGGTTAGGGTGCTCTGCTGCTGCCAGCGAGGGACCCGGGCCGACTCCCCAGGGGTCCAGCGGCGCCGGAGAGGGTCCAAAACCCAAGTCAACTCGATGGGTTGTGGTAGACTGGTCTTCCTCACACCAGATTTTGTGGTCGAGTGTCGATTCTGAGGTTGACTGAGCAGGGTACGCGCGAGTAACTCAGTATCTCACGGGGATGAGAAATCCCTTCGGCGGCCTGGGGGGTTCTTAGAACAGGCGGGTTACCGGAGGGAGTGAGTTCGAAGTGGGAAGGAGGACCTGCTCGGGCTCGGGGGCCCTGGGGATACCCGGGGCCTCTCTCGTCTCCGCGGTTTGCTCTCGATTCGGGCCCAGGGGGCCACGGGCGCAGGAAACAGCATCTCAGCACAGGATCAGGGTCAAAGTCAGAGCCAGGCGCCTTCTCGAGTGATTCAGACTTCGACGACAGGAAACAGCAAGGGTCCGGCCTCGGACCGGAGGCGGGATCAGGATCAGGATCAGGATCAAGGATCAGGATCAAGGATCACGGTCAGAGATCACGAAGCGAATTCGAACCGCCAGTCGTGACGAGTCCAGAGCGTCGATCCAGTGCTAGATCGCGCAGAAGACCGCAAAAGACCGCAAAAGACCGCGGAAGACAAGATCAGACAAGACCGGGCAAGACCAAGCAAGGCCGTCAGGAAAGGGAGGAAGAGAGTCGTGGGTGCGAGCGTGATTTCGTCGGATGGGGGAAATGGGGCGGCAGGGACCGGCCGCAACCGGGATGCTGTAGGCATGTCTCGGAAACCGCGCGCCCGACACGCTGATCCCGACGGAGTCGAGATCCCCCGCTTCTTCACCCGTGCCGGCGAAGATCCGTACGACAGCGTGCGCTGGGAGCTGCGCGACGCGACGATCGCGAACGAACGCGGCGAGATCCTCTTCGAGCAGAAGGGCTGTGAGATTCCGGCCGACTGGTCGCAACTCGCGACGAACGTCGTCGTGTCCAAGTATTTCCGCGGCCATCTCGGGAGCCGCGAGCGCGAGAACAGCGTGCGCCAGCTGATCGGCCGGGTCGTCGGGCGGATCCGTGAGTGGGGAGACAAGTCCGGCTACTTCCGGAGTGCAACCGACTCCGAGGCCTTTCGTGACGAGCTCACGCATCTTCTGCTCCATCAGAAGATGGCCTTCAACAGCCCCGTCTGGTTCAACCTCGGAGTGAAGGATACGCCGCAGCAAGCGAGCGCGTGCTTCATCAACTCCGTCGACGACACGATGGAATCCATCATGAGCCTCGCCAAGACCGAGGCGATGCTCTTCAAGGGCGGGTCGGGCACGGGCTCGAACCTTTCCCGGATCCGTTCTTCTCGGGAGCAGCTCGCCGGCGGTGGCACGGCTTCGGGCCCGGTCTCCTTCATGAAGGGGTTCGATGCCTTCGCGGGCGTCGTGAAGTCCGGCGGCAAGACGCGCCGCGCCGCGAAGATGGTGATTCTCAATGCCGACCACCCGGATATTCAGGAGTTCATCCGCTCCAAGGCGAGCGAAGAGCAGAAGGCCTGGTCTCTGATCGACGCCGGCTACGACGGCGGTTTCAACGTTCCGGGCGGTGCGTACGACTCGGTGTTCTTCCAGAATGCCAACCACTCTGTGCGCGTCACGGACGAGTTCATGGAAGCCTCTCAGCGAGGTGGCGAGTGGCAGACGCGCGCCGTCACGACCGGCCAGGTCGTCGACGCCCTTCGAGCCGACGAGTTGCTCGACGAGATCTCCGAGTCCGCCCATCTGTGCGGCGACCCGGGCATGCAGTACGACACCACCATCAATCGGTGGAACCCGGTCAAGAACTCGGGCCGCATCAACTCCAGCAATCCGTGCTCCGAGTACATGTTCCTCGATGACACGGCGTGCAATCTGGCGAGCCTCAACCTGATGACGTTCCTCGGAGAGGACGGCGTGTTCGATGTTGCGGAGTTCCGTCGCGCGGCGGCACTGTCGATCCTCGCCCAGGAGATCATGGTCGACCACGCCCACTATCCGACACCGGCGATCGCCAGGAACAGTCATCTGTTCCGCCCGCTCGGCCTCGGATACGCGAATCTCGGCGCGCTGCTGATGTCGCAGGGGCTGCCGTACGACAGCGAGAGTGGCCGCAACGTGTCCGCGGCGATCACCTCGCTGATGTGCGGTGAGGCGTATCGGATGAGCGCGGAGATCGCCGGCGGCATGGGCCCGTTCCCGCGCTATCGCGCGAATCGAAAGCCCTTCCTCGAGGTCATCGGCATGCATAAGGATGCCGCCGAAGAGATGTCGTCCGACGGCGTGCAGGAAGATCTCTTGGAGGCCTCGAAGGAGGTCTGGGCCGACGCACTCGAACTCGGCAAGATCCACGGATACAAGAACGGGCAGGTCACGGTGCTCGCGCCTACCGGCACGATCGCCTTCATGATGGACTGTGACACGACCGGCGTCGAGCCGGACATCGCACTCGTCAAGTACAAGAAGCTCGTCGGCGGCGGCATGCTGAAGATCGTGAACGGCACCGTTCCGATGGCGCTCGAGAAGCTCGGCTACGACGAGGCCGAAATCGAGAGGATCGTCGCGTGGATCGACGAGAACGAGACGATCGAGGGCTCGCCGGATCTGCATGACGAGCATCTCGCGGTGTTCGACTGCGCCTTCCGGCCGAGCAACGGTGAGCGCTCGATCCATTGGATGGGCCACATTCGGATGATGGGCGCGGTGCAGCCGTTCCTGTCCGGAGCCATCAGCAAGACGGTGAACCTGCCGCACGAGGCGACGGCCGACGAGCTGAAGGCGGCGTACGTCGAAGGGTGGCGGCTCGGTCTCAAGGCACTGGCCGTCTACCGCGATGGCAGCAAGCGCACGCAGCCGCTCAATACGAGCAAGGATGCGGGTGAAGGCGCCGAGGTCATCTCACTGGATTCGGTCCGGCGCCCGGTGCGCCGGAAGCTCTCCGATGAGCGCTCCGCGGTGAACCACAAGTTCTCGATCGCAGGACACGAGGGCTATCTCAACGTCGGGCTCTACTCCGATGGCACGCCGGGCGAGGTGTTCCTCAAGATGGCCAAGGAAGGGAGCACGATCTCCGGGCTGATGGACACGATTGCGATCCAGACGTCGATCGCGCTCCAATACGGGGTCCCGCTTCGTGCGCTGGTCGACAAGTTCAGCCACACGCGGTTCGAGCCGTCCGGCTTTACGAACAGTTCAGAGATTCCGATGGCGAAGTCGATCGTCGACTACGTCTTCCGCTGGCTCGGAAATCGCTTCCTGCCGAGCGAGGACGGAGAAGAGCAGGGGAGTGTCGAAGTGCCCGTGATCGCGGTGGCCGGCGGTTCTGTCGATGCGCGCGAGGCTGCGGAACACCAGGCGTTCGTGAACCACGCGGATGCTCCGTCCTGCAGTGAATGCGGCACGATCACGATTCGAAACGGCGCTTGTTACAAGTGCCCCAACTGTGGAGCGACCAGCGGCTGTAGCTGACGCGAGGCCACATCGTTCTCGTGGCGTCTCGAATTCGGGGGGGTGAGAGACGCCGCGGAGCGCGGGGTCGGGAAGCGAAAGCAACCCGGCTCCGCGCTTCTGTTTTCAGTGGATGCCGTGGCTGAAGGGACGAGCCCGAGGGCTTGGACTGACCGAGGCTCCGGCTACCCTTCCGTCACGGCTTGGGAGGGATGAGGATGCTTCGCTGGTTTCTGCTCTTGGCCTTGGTCGCGCTACCGGGATGCATCAATCTCGACCTCAGCACGCTCGGCGGCCGCGGCGCGTTGGTCGAAGAGGTCGTCTTTGGCGAGACGGGTCCGAAGATCCTGATGCTGGAGATCGACGGTGTGATCAGCGGTGAGGAGCAGGGCTCGACGCTCGGCCTGGGGGTCGGGGAGAGCCTCGTCGCGCGCGTGCGCTCACAGCTCGATCTCGCTGCGGACGATGAGGAGATCCGCGCGATCCTGCTGCGGATCAACAGCCCGGGCGGCACGGTCACCGCGAGTGACATCATTCACCGCGAGTTGCTCGAATTCAAGAAGAAGCGGGACATCCCGGTCGTGGCCCAGTTGATGGGGCTCGCCGCGTCCGGGGGCTACTACATCGCGATGGCGGCCGACCACGTGGTGGCGCACCCGACGACCGTCACCGGTTCGATCGGCGTGATCTTCTCCGGATTGAACCTCACTGGGCTCCTCGAGAAGGTCGGAATCGCGAACCAGACCCTCACGACCGGGGCCTTCAAGGACACGGGGTCGGCCCTTCGCCCGATGCGCGACGACGAGCGCGCGCAGTTGCAGTCCGTGCTCGAAGACTTCCACAGGCGCTTCCGCGGCGTGGTCGACGCGGGTCGGCCCGCGCTCGACGCTGGCGCCGTGACGACGCTCGCGGATGGGCGCATCTTCAGCGCTGAGCAGGCGCTCGCCGCAGGACTCGTCGACGGGATCGGCTATCTGCCGGAGGCGATCGCAGAGGTGGAGCGGCGTGCCGATCTCGAGACGTCGCAGGTCATCGTGTACCGCCGCCCCAACGAGTGGGCCGAGAATCTCTACTCCACGAGCGAGCCGCTCGAGGCGCCGCGGCTGGGATTTGATTGGCGACCTCTCACGCGCGTTCTGCAGCCCGGCTTTCTCTATCTCTGGGAACCGGCCGCAGCGTGGTGACGGGACTGTGAAATTCGTGGGTCGAAGGGTAGAGCTCCCCGGCGGCCGACAGAGAAGACAGTGAAGTCGTAGCAACGCCTATTTCGAGAGGTCGCTCGCGAACGCGGACCGGACTTGGCCCCAGACCGACATCAAGGTGAAGTTCCAGGGCACGCCGCTACGCTCCCGGCCCATCTCGAGGAGGGAACTCGCGATGCGTCCGTGGCTTGCGTGTCTGCTGTTTGTTTTCGCTGTGCCGGTGGCTGCGGAGGAGCCGGTTGTCCAGGACGTGCTGGACATCCTGAAGGAGCGCGGCCTCGTCGACGACGGCCAATACACCGCGCTCACGGCGAAGAACTTCGCCTACGAAGAAGAGCAGGGAGGGCTGCTGGGTCGGATCGAGTGGTCCGGCGACTTCCGCGGGCGTTTCGAGAACTTCTGGTTCGATCGCGACGAGACGGGCACACGCCGAGACGACCGCCATCGGCTCCGGTACCGGCTGCGGGTCCAGGGCAAGGCGGAGATCAACGAGTACGTCGATGCCGTCTTTCGATTCGCCTCCGGCGAAGCGGTCAACTTCGACGAAGGCGCGAATCGCAGCACGAACCGCACGCTGGGGCGCAGCCGCGACTTTGGCATGAACCCGCTCTTCATCGATCGGGCCTACCTCGATATTCACACGCCCGATGATTGGATCGAGGGTGCAAAGGCGCAGGTGCTCTTTGGAAAGGTGCCCAACCCGTTTCGCTGGAAGATCGGCAAGGACCTGCTGCTCTGGGACGACGACATCAACCCGGAGGGCGTGGCCGCCCGGTTCTCCTACGACGTCGACGAGCGGTTGAACCTGTTTCTCAACGCCGGCTACTTCATCGCCGACGAGAACAGCACCGATGCGGATCCGCACGTCTTTGGGGTTCAGGGGGGACTCCACGGGGACCTCAGCGAAGACTGGCATGTCGGAGCACGGGCGAGCTTCTACTCGTGGCGTTCGCTCAACAACGCGTACTTCGGACGGAGTGAGCGCTTCGGAACGATCGAAGACGGCCTGACCTCGGACGCTCCGACCGTCGGCGCGTCGAACTTTCGGGTCATCGAGGTCGGGGGCTACATCCGTTACGACGCGATCGAAGGCTGGCCGGTGCTGCTCTACGGGCATTGGGTGCAGAACCTCGATGCGGTGAGCTCCGAGCTCTTCCCGGCCGCCGGGAAGGAGGACACCGCCTGGGGCATCGGCCTCGAGGCGGGCGACAAGAAGCACTTTGCCGCGCTCGGAGTCGGCTACTACGAGATCGAAGCGAACGCCTGGCCGGCCCAGTTCCTCGACAGCGACATCACCGACGGATTCTCGAATCGCGGTGGCTGGCACGTGTACGGGAAGCGTCAGATTCTTCCGAACACCGATTTTTCGGTGGAGCTGCTGTGGAGCGATCCGGTTCGGACCTCGCTGCCGGACTTCGAGACTTCCGTCAGCAATTCCGAACGCATCCGGCTGCGCACGGATGTGATCGTGAAATTCTGAGGGTTCGTTTGTGAACTCACACCACGTGAAGCTTCAAGGCATGGTTTTCGTCCTGGCCGGCCTGCTCCTCGGCACCGCCGCCGAGGCGCGTGACCCGATCCGCATCGTCGGCTCCTCGACGGTCTTCCCGTTCTCGACCGCCGTCTCCGAGCGATTCGGAGGAACGACGGAGTTCGCGACTCCGGTCGTCGAGAGCATCGGTTCCGGGGGCGGGCTGATGCTCTTCTGCGGCGGCGTGGGCCAGCAGCACCCCGACATTGCCAACGCTTCTCGTCGCATCGAGGCCTCCGAGGTCGAGCTGTGCGAGACGAATGGCGTGACCGAAATCGTCGAGGTCAAGGTGGGCTTCGACGGCATCGTCATCGCCCACGCCACGAGCTCCGCGCAGCTGTCGCTCACGAAGGAGCAGGTGTTCCGGGCCCTGGCCAAGCAGCTCCCGGTCGATGGAGAACTCGTCGACAATCCCTACCAGAAGTGGATCGACATCGATCCGTCGCTGCCGGACACGAAGATCGAGGTGCACGGCCCGCCGCCCACATCCGGGACTCGCGACGCGTTCGTCGAGCTGGCGATGGAGGGTGGGGCGAAGTCGATCCCGATGCTGAAGGCCCTCAAGGAGAGTGACAAGGGTGCGTTCAAGGCGGTGGCCCACGCCATCCGTGAGGACGGGGGTTACGTCGAGGCGGGCGACGCCAACCTCATCGTTCAGAAGCTCGAAGCGAATTCCAATGCGCTCGGGATTTTCGGCTTCTCGTTCCTCGATCAGAACGCCGATCGCGTTCAGGGCAGTCGCGTCGAAGGAATCGAACCGACGTTCGAAACGATTGCCGACGGCTCGTATGGGGTCTCGCGATCGCTCTATTTCTACGTGAAGAAGGCCCATGTGGGCGTCGTGCCGGGGATCGAGGAGTTCATCGCGGAGTTCACCAGTGACAGGGCCTCGGGCGAAGAGGGCTACCTGGCCGACAAGGGCTTGATTCCTCTTCCGGAGGCCGAACGGACTGCGGTTCGGACGGGCGCCACCCAACTGACGGTGCTCAGGCTCTGAGCCAGGCCCCCGCCCACGGACGAGAGGCGACGCCGGGTCTCTAGAAGAGCGGGATGTCGTAGTTGATGATCGCCCGCACCTCGCCTGCGACGAGCGGGCCGTCGTCGAGGTAGGAGCCTCGCAGCCGGAACCACAATCCCCGCAATCGACCCTCGGCGAGGCGATAGTCCAAAGTGGCTTCGACCTGGCGGCTGTTCACATTGGGCCCGCCCGAGACTCGCAGGCGATTCTGCCCGAACACGAACTTCACGTTCGCAGTCAGGTTCGGCAGGTCCCAACGCGCGAAGTTGTGCGCCAAGCCGAACAGGAGGGCACGGTCTCCGGCCTTCTCGAAGTCGTCCTGCATCGTGGAGAGGAAGTTCGGGTCCGAGCCGTACGGGCTGATGATACCCCGCTCGTCGTCGGTCCAGGAGTAGGCGAGCGAGAACGCCACGGCGTTCCAGGTCACGACTCCGCGGACGCCGACCCGCCAGGTGTGGAAGTCCGTCCCCGTGAGCAGGTCGTCGCCGACGCTGCGCTGGTCGGTGACTTGCCCCTCGATGCGGAGCCCGATGCCGTTCGCGAGCTCGCGCGTCCACGAGGCCTCTGCATAGAAGTTGTTCAGCACGTCCGGTGTCAGCTGGTTCGTGAAGCCGAAGCTGAGAGCCTCGTTCGACCAGTTGAGTGAGACGTACGCGAGGCCACGGTCCTCCCCCTCGGCTCCGGCCGCCTCGGCCATCGAAAGGAAGCGCCGCGAGGCGCGCGGCTTGATGCGTTCGACCCAGCCGAGTGAGTAGTCGAAGCCCCGGAAGCGGCCCGCGAGCGTCGCGGCCTCGAACGTGTGCGGGGTCATCCGACTGTCCTGGCGGTTGAGAAACGGCACATCGAGCAGCTGCCGGTAGAGGGTGAGCTGGGCGAGCTCGCCGTGGCGGATCTTCACGTTCGCCAGACCGAGGACCGAATAGCCGCCTTGCTTCTCCGTCAGCAGGCGGGAGCCGGCCAGCCTTTTCGGCCCCCAGATGCGCTGGGACGTGTAGTAGGCGGCGGCCAGGTTGACGCGGTCGCCCCACCACGGCGACTCCCAGCGCAGCCAGCCGCCGTACGCCCAGGCGGCCCGGTCGTGCTCGGCGACTGTCGGGTCGTCCGAGTCCTCGGCGTGGTTCAGGTAGTACGTGCGGAAGTGGAGGTCGAGCCGGCTGCCCTCGAGCCAGCTCGGCACCAGTCCCCTGCGGGACTGCGCGAGCCACGGAATGCCCCGCTCGACCCCCTTCTTCTCGAAGCCGTCCTTCACTTCCTCGACCGTGGTCGGCGCGGGCTCCTCGCCGAGCTGGGCTTCGCTCGCCAAGCCCTCGCGCGCGACACCGGAGATTGCGAGGATCGCCGCGAGGACGAGACCCGGAGCTCGCGGGTTCAAGGTCGAAAGTGCGACCACTTCCGCATGGTTGCGTCGGAAGCGCGATCTCGCAACGCTCCCGGCCATGCGTCGTGGGCATGCTTGGATCTGGGTCTGGTGGGCCGTCCTGTGCGGCTGTGCCGCGCCCGTCGGGGTCAAGCGAATCGATCCGGCGGAGGTGCATCGAGAGCTGACGGCGAACGTCCTGACGCGGGGTGTGCCCAGCGCGAACGCTCAACAGGTGCTGACGCGACTCGGCCTCGCGGCGAGCTACCGGCGACAGCCTGACGTGGCACTGGCTGCACTCCATGAGGGGCTCGCGCCCACCGGCGACGAGGATCGTCTCTTCGCGTTGGCGGAACTCTCGTTCCACCATGCAGAGAGGGACGGCGAGCGTCGTTGGTATGCCGCGTCTGCGGTCTACGCGTGGGCCTTCCTCTTTCCGGGCGACGCCGGAACGCGGCCCGGTCGCGCAGACCCGCGAACGCGACTGGCGTTCAATCTCTACAACCGGGCGCTCACAGCCGGGATGACCGAGTGGCGTGATGGACGTCTCATCCCGGGGTCGGACGTCGTCGAGTTGCCGTTCGGCCAGCTGGCTCTCGAGACGCCGTCGACGGACCTCTATTGGGCGGGCCGTCGACTCCAGCGCTTCGTGCCGGCTGCGGAGTTCTCGGTTCGGGGATTGAGCAATCGCTATCGCCGGTCCGGTATCGGTGCCCCGCTTGCGGCCAACTTCGACTTCGAGGACGGCGACGACGTCTCCGGAATCGACCGCTGGGTAGACGACGGAGGGATCGTGCCGCTGACGGTCGTGGTGCGTCTGCCGGGCGCTCGCAGTTTGCTCACCGGGGGTGACCTGGTCGGAAGGCTCGAGTTGTACACGTCGGACGTGACCGACACGATCGAGATCGATGGGAACCCCGTGCCCCTCGAGTTCGAGCTGAGCTCAGCCGTCGCGCATACACTGAGCGAGAAGGAGCTGTGGGACTTCTCGCTCCGTGGCTTCTTCTCGGGGGGCTACGAGCTCGAGGATGCCGACCACCAGCTCCGCATGATCTACCCGTGGACACCCGGCAGAATCCCGGTCGTTCTGGTGCACGGCACGGCCTCGAATCCGGCAACGTGGGCGGAGCTCGTGAACGAGCTGATGAACGACACCCGCCTTGCCAGCCGGATCCAGCTCTGGTTGTTCCAGTACAACACGGGCAATCCGATCCTCTATTCGTCCGGGATCCTACGGGAGCAGCTCTCGGAGGCCGTGGCCGAACTCGACCCGGAGGGCCGAGACGCGGCATTGCAGCGGATGGTCGTGATCGGGCACAGCCAGGGTGGGCTGCTCACGCGGATGACGGCGACCGACAGTGGCTCCGCGTTCTGGGATCACATCTTCGACGAGCCCCCGGAAGATTTCGATCTAGAGCCGGAAACACGCGAGATCCTGGAGCGATCGATCTTCGTCGAGCCCCTGCCATTCGTGAGTCGAGTCATCTTCATCTCGACTCCTCATCGCGGCAGCTATCTCGCGGCGTTCCGTCTGGCGAACATCGTCTCGTCTCTGGTGAAGCTCCCGACTCGGCTCGCTGGATTGAGTGTGCAGTTGGTCACGCTCGACGACGATGGGCTGGCCCTTCGCCGGATGCAACGGCTCCCGACCAGCGTCGACAACATGCGCCCCGGGAACGGCTATCTCGAAGTCCTCGACACGCTTCCGATCGTGCCGGAGATCCGCGCTCATTCGATCATCCCCGTGAAGGGGGAGGCGCCGCCCGACGGCCAGTCGGATGGAGTCGTCCGCTACGAGAGTGCGCACCTCGAGGGTGTGGAGTCCGAGAAGATCATCTACCACTCGGAACACTCGACACAGGGGACGCCCCAGGCCATCCTCGAGGTGAAGCGGATCCTGCTCGAAGAACTCGCCGGAGTTACCGAGGCTCCCCCGGAACGGCAGGACGAAGGCCCGGGGGCTTCCCGTGAGCCGCAGGACGAAGGCCCAGGGGCTCCGTGAACGCGCGAGGGGCATGCTGGCTGTTCGCAGCTGTCCTGGCGGCTGCGCCCGGGCTCGCGCAGGACCTGCCGGCGGACTCCGAAACGCGCCCGGACACCGAGGAAGCCGCGCCCCCGGAGCCGCCGTCGGGCTCGGGCGAACCCCAGGTCTCCGAATCGGTCCCGGAAGATGCGCCGAAGCCAGGTTCCGACGCCGAGGAGGCGCTCGGCGAGGAGCTCTCCGAATGGCGGCCGAAGGATCGGGTTCAGAACGCACCCTGGTGGATCGACTTCGACGCCTGGACGGTCGAGTGGAGGAACGGCTTCCACATCGGTCGCAACGACGGCCGCTACGACCTGATGCTCGGCGGCCAGTTCATGTTCGACGGAGCGGTCTGGCACGAGGACGACGACCTCGTTCTCGGGGACGGCGGCTGGCACACCGACGCCGACGTGCGGCGCGCGCGCCTCTACGCGCAGGGTGTGATCCTCGGCCGCGGGCTCTTCAGGGTCTCGTACGAAATCTCGGACTCCCAGTTCAAGGATGCCTATGTGGGGGTTCGCGAGGTGGGGCCGGCGCGAATGCTCGGGTTCGGGTTCACCAAGCAGCCGTTCTCTCTCGAGCAGGCGACGAGCCTGCGCAACCACATGTTCATGGAGCGCAGTCTGGCGAACGCCCTCGTGCCGCGTCGCGAGACCGGAATCTTCGGGTCGGGGGTCCTGCTCGACGCGCGTGTGCGCTGGGCGTTGGGCGGGTTCTTCCTCAACGACTCGCTCAGTGAGGACGACGAGCCGATCAAGGGCTTCGACGACGACTGGGAGCTCTCTCTGCGAATCACCGGGCTGCCGATCTGGCAGGACGACGGGAGACGCCTGCTTCTGATCGGCGTCTCGTATGCGCATGTCTTCGCCAAGGAGGAGCGAGACGTGAGCGTCTCTTCGCGCCCCGAGTCGTGGCTCGTCGATCCGCTGGTCTCGACCGGAGAGATCAGCGGCGCCGAAAACCTGAACGTGTTCGGAGTCGAGGCGGCCTGGGCCGACGGGCCGCTCCTCGTTCAGGGAGAGTGGGTCGTTCTCACGATCGACCCGAACGCGGGCTCGACGCTGGAGTTCTGGGGCGCGTACCTCCAGGTGGGCTGGCTGCTCACCGGAGAGCGTCGCTACTACGGCCGCGCCTCTGGCGTGTTCGGCAAAGTCGTCCCGGATAACCCATTCTCGTGGCGGGAGCGCCACTGGGGGGCGTTCGAGATCGCAGCGCGGTTCTCGATGCTGGATCTCGACGACCGCGCGGTTCGCGGCGGAACCGAATGGAATGCCACGCTAGGCCTCAACTGGTATCTGCGGTCGAATCTGCGATTCACCGTCAATGGGATCTACGGGCGGGTCCACGGTCAAGGCTCGGTCGGCATCGCGCAGGCGCGCCTCCAGTTCGATCTCTGAGGGAGTCGGTTTCATGAGCGGCGAATGGACTTCCGAACGGATGCGCGGTGTCTACGAGAGTGTCAAGAACTGGGGGCGCTGGGGGCCGGAAGACGAACGCGGCGCGCTGAACCTGATCACCGCAGAGAAGCGCCGCGAAGCCACGGGTTGTGTGCAGTCTGGCGAGACGGTCAGTTGCTCGCGCGAGCTTCCCGTCCAGTCGTCTCCTGAGAATCCCAACCCGGCTCTGCACATGATGATTCAGGGCGGGGACGACTGCGTGCTTCCCGGCTTGGATTTCGAGGCGGTGATGGACTTCGTCGGCGTGGCCTTTCACGGCATGGCGACTTCGCACATCGACGCCCTTTGCCACGTCATGGTCGACGGGCAGATGTACAACGGGTTCTCGAAGGACGAGGTCAAGAGCACCGGAGCGCTCCGCGGCAGCATCATGTGTGCGCGGGACGGGATCGTCTCACGCGGAGTTTTCCTGGATCTTCCTCGAACCCTCGGAGTGCCGTGGCTCGAACCCGGTGCGGCCGTTTCCCTGGCCGACCTCGAGCGGGCGGAGGAGGCGGCCGGCGTGCGCGTGACCGAGGGCGATATTCTCCTGGTGGGGACCGGCCGGGACGCGCGGCGCGCAGAGCACGGACCGTGGAGCCCGAACGACGTCGGCCTCGCAGGTCTCCACGCCGAGTGCATCCCATGGCTTCACGAACGGGGTGTGGCGGTGCTCGGGAGCGACGGCGTCTCCGATCCGATGCCGGGGCTCGGGGTCAACGGCTGGTTGATGCCGATTCACCAGTGCGCGCTCGCCGGGATGGGGGTGCACTTGCTCGACAACCTGCGACTCGACCGCCTGGCCGAAGCCTGCGTGCGCGAGGGCCGCTGGTCCTTCCAGCTGACGGTGGCCCCGCTGCGAATCGAAAAGGCCACCGGCTCTCCGGTGAACCCGATCGCGATGTTCTAGCGAGCGGCGGACGCGCGCTGCTCGAACGTCGCTTCGGCTCGTTCGAGGATCGCGGCGGCCTCGGCCCGGTCGCCGAATCCAGAAGTCGCGATTTTTCCGGGGCCCTTGTAGTGGGTGAACCATGTTTCGACGATCTGGGTGACACCGGGGAAATCTCGTTCGAGCTCGGTGAGGTCGTGCACCGCGGCGAGCGGGCCGGAGAGATCGACCGCCAACAGCTTGTCGTCGTGCTCGCCGCGATCGAGCAGGCGCAGCACGCCGATCAAGCGCCCGGCCACCACCGAGCCCCGCTCTCGAGCGGGTCCGAGCAGCACGACATCGAGAGGATCGCCGTCGCCCCCATCTGCCTTCGAGAGGTGCGTGGCGGGCACGATCCCGTAGTTGGCGGGGTAGGGGAGGTAGCGGACGACGCGCGGCTGACCGTTCTCTCGCTCCCAGGTGAGGCCGTTTCCGTCCTTGGCCGTTTCCCACTTCGCGTTCGTCCCTGCCGGAATTTCGACGACGACGTTCATGTCGCCCCCCGGAGTCCGTGCCGGATGCCCACTCAGCAGGTTGAGCGGGGTCGCGAGACGCTCGGGCTCCGATGCCGTGTCCGACGTCGCAGGCCACGCGAGCAGGAGCGCGAGTGCAAACGTGAGGGGTCCGAGAGCGGTGTGGAGCATTCGGGGAGGCTACCCGTGACCCCGCTCGCCTGCTCGGGGTCCGTTCGCTCAGTTCTACCTCCCGTCGCTCAGCTCAAGGTCGATGCAGAGGAAGCGGCGCGGGACGCGTCCGAACTGCTCGATCTGAGAGCTCCGGCTGGCGCGCCGGCCGGCGGGAGTTAGCTTCGGCGTCTGCGGGAGGCGAACCAGCGCGCGATGACGGAAGACCCGACTCCCGAACAGTTCATCGATGTCGTGCGCCCGGCGATTCGCCAGGCCGCGGCGATCGGACGTGCGCTCGAGGGCCGGGTTCCGAATCAGCCGAAGGCCGGTGAAGCCACCGATGTGAAGGCCGCACTGACGCTTGCGGATACGGCGGCCCAGGAGGCGATCCTCGTGCCGCTTCTCGAGCGATGGCCCGGGATCGGAGTGACGCCCGAGGAGGACACCCCGAGCGTCGCCGGGTTCGCAGACCGGACGTCGGTGCGCGTGGTCGTGGATCCGATCGACGGGACGCTGCGTTCGTATCTCGAAGCTCTCGGCCCGTACGGCTGCATGGTGGGGCTCGCAGTAGACGAGGTCTACGAGGCAGCGTTGGTCGCCTTGCCGCGCGAGGGGCTTTTCTTCGACGGAGTTCGCGGGGGCCAGGCGCGTCGGTCGCGCCCGGGAGGCGAAGCACGCGACTGGCGCGCCGAAGCGAGCGGATCGCGAGTCCTGATCTCGTACGACATGCCGGAGCCGGTCGTCGAGCGGCTGCGAGCCGCAGGTTGGGAGGTCGCCTACGGGTGCGGGGGCGCCATCTCGGTCGCGCCCCTCATTCCGGGGGTCCGCGCCGGTCTCCGACTGGCCAAGCCTGGGCAGGCGATTTCGATTCGAGGCCGGATCGGAAACGTGATCGCACGTGCCGCGGGGGCCCTGGTGGCCGACGCGTCGGGCGAGCCGTTTCCGGAGGCCCTCGAGACACCGCACCGGGAACTCTTGATCGCGACCGACGCTGCCGATTTGGCCATTCTTCGAGAGGCCATCGCGCTCGCCTAGCGAGCGGAATCCTGCGCTCGCGCGCGAGCGGTGGGGACTACATGTTCGTGTAGTCGGGCCCTTCGCCGCCCTCGGGCGGCGTCCATGTGATGACCTGGTACGGGTCGGCGATGTCGCACGTCTTGCAGTGGACGCAGTTCTCGTGATGGATGAAGAGCTTCTTCTTTCCCGGAACCTCGGGATCCTCCATCATCTCGTAGACCGCGGCCGGACAGAAGCTCTCGCACGGGTTGCCGTATTCCTCCGTGCAGACGTCGCTGCAGAGGTCGGTGTCGGCGACGACGAGGTGGGAGGGCTGGTCCGCTTCGTGGGCGGTGCCGGAGAATCCGACCAGGTGCTCCTTCGAGAAGGTGAGCACTCCGTCGAACTCGAACTCTTCAGCCGTGCGCTTCTCGGGCGGAAGTTCCGAGAGCTTCTTGTAGGCCTGATGCCCGGCGTGGAATTCGGGCTGGCCGACGAGTCCGCCGCCGTCCGTCAGGAAGCGGCGCACAGGCTCGTTGACGAAGAAGAACGGGAGCCCGGCCGCGAACGACGCGTGCTGCGTGCGCGCCTTCCAATGCTCCTCGTAGGCCCAACTCGTTCGGTAGCGCTCGGCATAGCCGCCGAGAGTGACCGCGCTGAAGTCGTCTTGAACGACGGCTTCGAGGATCGTCTCCGCGGCCATCATGCCGGACTTCATCGCCATGTGGACGCCGGAGAGCTTCTCGGCGTTGCAGAATCCTGCGGAGTCCCCGACGAGCAACGCGCCATTCGCATAGAGCTTCGGCATCGCCGTGAGGCCGCCCATCGGGATGGCCTTCGCTCCGTATCGCACGAGCTCGGCGCCCTCGAACAGCTTTCGGAACCACTTGTTCGTCTTCAGCTTCTGCGCCTGCAAATGCGGATCGTTGAAGGGGTTCCCGGATTCGAGAGCGGTCACGACGCCGAACGACACGAGGTTGTCCTGCATGTCGTAGAGCCACATGCCGCCGAATGCGTTGGTGAGGTAGTGCGGAATGAGCCCGTGCACGACACGGCCCGGCACGTGGTTCTCCGGCTTGACGCGCCAGATCTCCTTGATGCCGGTCTCGTAGACCTGCGGGTTGTCGCCCTCGAGTCCGAAGTGGGAGACCAGTTGCTTCGACAGGGAGCCGCGCACGCCCTCGCCGAGCACCGTCACCTTCGCCCGGATGTCCATGCCGGCTTGGAAGGTGCCCTTGTGCTTGCCGTCCTTGTCGACGCCCATGTCGCCGAGGCGGACTCCGACGACCTGGTTGCCTTCGATGAGGAGCTCGTCGCCGGCGAAGCCCGAGTAGATGTCGACGCCGAGCGCCTCGCATTTTTCGGCGAGCCACTTCGCGATCTTGTTGAGTGACGCAACCAGATAGTTCTTCTTGGAGAACTCCGGGAGATTCATCGGCAAGCGAAAATGTGCGTTTGGAAAGAACACGTGGGTCTGCGGCTTGTCGCAGACGTACTCGAGCGGGAAGCCCTGTTCGAGGAAGTCCGGCATCAGCTCCTTGATGCCGCGCGGATTGATGCACGCACCGGAGAGCATGTGGTCGCCGACCTCGGCGCTCTTCTCGATGACCAGCACGGCAGGGGCCTCGACTCCGCGGGCCTCACACGTCTTCATCAGGTGGTAGGCAGCTGCCAGGGTCGCAGGACCCGCGCCCACGAGGAGGACGTCCACTTCCATGCATTCGCGTTCGATCGGCTGGTTCATCCGAGGGGTCTCCTATCGCGGGCCAGATAATTCACGATAGACGACGGCCGGTGCCGGTCAACCGGAGCCCCAGGGGGAGCGGTGGCCCCCTAAACAGCGGTTTCCGTTGGAGTGACGGGTGTTTGACCCTCCATGGAGCGTTCCCTAGATTCCGACTTCGCGCGCGAGGGAGAGGGGCGACGATGTCGACGATGATCACCGAGGAGTGCATCAACTGCGGTGTTTGTGAGCCCGAATGCCCCAATGAGGCGATCAGCGAGGGCGAAGAGACCTTCGTGATCGACCCCAAGCTGTGCACCGAGTGCGTCGCCTTCCATGAGACCGAGCAGTGCGCAGAAGTGTGTCCGGTCGACTGCTGCGTTCCCGACCCGAACAACGGCGAGGCCGAGGAATCCCTCTTCGAACGCGCCAAGGAGATCCACCCCGACAAGGCGGCGGATCTTTCTCTCTCGGCCGATACCTCGCGCTTTCGAGCGGCCTGAACACCCTCGCCGGCGCGTATACTGGCCGCGTGCCCCCTCGCAGCGTTGCCACGTCCCCCGCTTTCGTGGACGTCGTTCGCGACTTCCTGGCCGGTCATCAAGCGCTCGAGCGGCTCGCGCACCGCTGGCAGACCGGCGAACTCGAGTTCGGCGACGTCCAGGCGCTCGTCGGGGATGGTGACGAGGAGTCGGTGCTCTTCCGGCTGAAGGAGCGTTGCCACGGACTCTTCCGGAGTCAGGCAGGCGATGCTTCGGTCGCTCGCGAGGAGCTGTTCGATCTGGCCGTTGGGGCGCTGTTCCATGAGTGCATGAAGTTTCGCGAGAACTTCTATCAGCTCTCGGTGTACGGGCCGAAGGTGCGGTCACTGCGCGCGACCGGCGGAGTGCGCGGGGTCGACGGTGCCCTCTTTCGCGAGTTCGAGAAGATCCTTGCGGCCAGTCAGGTCCGTCTTGAAGAAGCCCTCCAAGAGGCGCTCATCCTGTTGGGGCAGACACGCGCCGAACTCGAAGCCCTCCTGCGCGAGCGTCCGGCAGAGGGGCTCGTCGCACGCTTTCTCGTGGCCCACCCATGCGACGTCGAATCGGTCTTTCCGCAGGGGCTCGATGCGCTCCTTGTGAATCTCTATGGCTCCGCGCCGAAGGGGTACGAACTCGCCGGTCGCTCGCTGCTCGGGAGCGGCTACTACCGGGAAGCGGCGGCGGCCTTCGAGGCCGCAAGAGCGGGCGTCGATGGAGGCGCTGCCTCTCCGCTTCTGGCGTACGCCGAGGGGATGCAAGCCTTCAGCGAGCGCGACTACCCGACGGCGATCGCGCAGCTCGACCTCTGGCTTCAAAGTGGGGAGAGCGGGGAGGATCCCTCGCTGGCCGCTCTGGCCCTGACTGCGATCTCGAGGGTCGGCCAGCTCGTCGACGACGCGGGTCGCGCTGAACTCGGGGACGCTGCGGCCGCGCTTGCGGATCGGATCCGACCGTTGTCCGCGCCGCCCTCAGCCGTCCTCGTCGCGGAGTCGGGCGACCGCACAAACTGAGGCGCCTTCAAGTCAGGAAGTCGGGTCGCCAGACAGTCTGGGTGTGTCGATGAGCATCGCGCGCAGCAGCATGCGGCGCGCTTCGAGGCCACGCCACGCCGCCGCTTCGGACGAGAAGATGTCGTCGACGCCGACGACCGCGGAGCCAAAGCCCAGGCTCGCGTAGTGGAACAGCAAGGCCCCGAGCATCGACTGGAAGACGTGCCGCGAGCTCTGGCGCACGAAATGTCCGCTGTCGACGCCCGCTTTGTAGAAATCGATGACCCGGCCGACCACGATCTGGACCGGCGGGCCCACCACGTCCGCTTCGAGCGGCGCCTGGTCGGTGAAGAGGCGCAGCAGGATTCGCGAGTAGTTGCGCTCGAGGACGAAGAGGTCGTTCAGTGCGTCGAGCAGTCGGGCGAGTCGCTCGGGGGGGCTGTCGTCCCCGGCGATCGCGTCCTTCACGCACGCGTCGAACGTGTCGAGCATTCGCAGCAGCACGGCCTCGTAGAGAGCCGCCTTGCTCGGGAAGTAGTAGTAGAGCGCGGTCTTCTGCACTCCGATCTGGGACGCGATCTGCTGCAGGTGGGCGCCCGCGTAGCCGCTGGTCGCGAACTCCTGTTCCGCGACCCCGAGGATCCGTTCGCGCGTGTTCCCCCCACGCCGCTCGGTGCTCGCGGTCATGCGCGCGCTCGGGCTCCCGATTTCGGAGACCCTGGCTTGGGTTTCGCGATCTCGGGCTCCGGCTTTCCCCGAAAATAGAGCCAGCCGACCACACCGGAAGCCACCAGTCCCAGCGCGATCCACTGCGGTTCGGTGAGGCCCAGCGCGACGCGCGGATTCACGCGCAGTGTCTCGACGAAAAAACGTCCGAGCCCATTGAGCGCCATGTACTCCCCGAAGAGGAAGGGGCTCGTGTGGCGTCGGCGCCAGAGAATGCCCGCCACGATGAACAGCCAGGCCATCTCGTACAGCTGGGTCGGATGCACGGGGTCGAGGGTCGGCGGGGCCCCCTGAGGGAATGCGAGGCCCCAGGGGACGTCGGTGACGCGCCCGTAGTCGTCGCCGACCAGAAAACACCCGATGCGGCCGACGGCCTGCCCGGCCGCGGCACCCACGGCGACTGCGCTCGAATAGACGCGTGTGGGGATGCCGTGCAGATGGCAGCCAACGATCGCCGCCAGGGTCCCGCCGATGAAGCCGCCGTACCAGGTGATGCCATCCCGGGCGAACAGCAGCTCGAAGAAAGGGGCTCCGGTGCGCAGGGAGACGTCCGTGGCGAAGTAGAGCTTCGACCCGAGGACGCCTCCGCCCATGCAATAGAGCAGCATCGTCGTCGAGAGGTCGGGGTCGAGTCCGTACTCTTCGAATCGCCGCGCGGTGAGCCAGGTCGCGAGCAGGAAGCCCAACGCCATCATCAGCCCGAACGTGCTGACCTGGAAGCTTCCGATTTCGAACAGGATGGGCCACATAGGGGCTCATCCTAGCGGAACCCTCGGGGAGCCTGGCGGGTCCATGGGGGCCGTTGCTCCGGTCCCCGGGTCAGCTGGGGATCAGGACCTTGAAGCAGGCGCCTTGGCCAGGCTGGCTCTCGACCCATGCCCGGCCGCCGCGCGCTTCTGCGATCTTGCGCACGATCGCCAGGCCGATTCCGGTGCCTCGGCGTCCATCGCGCGCCGGCCCGAGGCTCTGGAAGATCTCGAAGATCTTCTCCTGCTGTTCCGACGGGATCCCGTGGCCGTTGTCTTCCACGGAGATCAGGTGCCCGCCCTCCGTCTCGGCGACGTCGACGTCGATCCTCGGATCGGGAACGTCCCCCATGTGGTCGAGCGCGTTGCCGATCAGGTTGCTGAGCAGCTGGTAGAGCCGTGTCTGATCGAAGTCGAGTGTCGGAGGGTCGGCGGGTAGTGCCAGAGCGACACCGGCCTCGTCGAGCCGAGGCTTGAGTTCCGCCTGGAGTTGGAGGAGTACGCTGCGGGCGCTCACCCGATCGGCGGGCTCGGTGGCGCCGCCGATCCGCGAGAGTTCGAGGACATCGCGGATCAACGATTCCATCGTGCGCCCCGCCTGTTCGACGCGGTCGAGGAAGTGGGCGCCCTTCTCGTCGAGCTGGTGCGCATAATCGTCGCGCAACAGACGGGTGAAGCCGAGCATCGAGACGAGCGGCGAGCGCAGATCGTGGGCGATCGAGTGAACGTAGTGCTCGAGCTCGTCGTTCTTGAGCGAGAGATCTGCCTGCGAACGGCGTTGATCGGTCACGTCGCGGAGGTACGCGACCGTGCCCGCGTTCGACCCGTCCGGCGCCCGGATCACTCCGGCCGAGACGGACAGGGTCAACGTATGGCCGTCGCGATGACGGATCTCGAGATCGACGTCGCGGACGGCTCCGTCGGGGCGGAGTGCGGCGGCCACACGCTCGAACGTTTCGGTCTGGCGCAGATAGAGAGCGAGCGGGCGATCGACGATCTCGTCGGAGCGGTAGCCGGTCAGCGGCTCGATCGCCGGGTTGGCGTAGGCGATGAACCCGCTCGGATCGATGATCAATGCCGCGTCCGGCGCGGTATCGAGCACGCTCGTGAGGGTGCCGAGGGTCTCGCCGAGCGACGTGTTTTGCGCGTCCTCGCTGATCCGGAGGATCGCTACCACCGGGGCACGCTTCGCTTCGCAGCCAAGACGCGCTGCAGAGACGGTCGCTGTGAGGGTCTGCCCGTCGGCGCCGTGAAGTTCGATCGGCGCGTTGTGGAGGCGGCCGGTGCGTTCAATTTGGTCCTCGAGTCGATCGGCCTGGTCCCGGGACGTGAGCAGCTCATGCCAGCAGCGACCTTCTTGAGACTCGTGCGCTCCGAGCCGGCGAGCCAGGTCTGGGCTGATCCAGAACAAACGGGTCTCGGGCTCGATCCATACGATCGAGTTGTGAAGAGAGGCAAGACCCTGCACCCACGGCTTTGCCGCGGATGAATCGAGGGAACTCGCGCGTTGGAATTCTTGGAGGCGAGGCTCCATAAAACTGGCCTGGGGGATTCCTGCTCCTCACCCGTCTCGGGACCGATCCTAACACCAAGAAAAACTGAGGGTCAATCAGTACACCGCAGAAGACTCGAACGACGCGGCATTGTTCTGGATGAGAGTTCACGAGGGGCTCGTAGCAAGTGAGCCACGTTCACCGGGAAGGGCCGGGCGCCTCGGGATTCTGGTGAGAAAAGCCATCCCCGCGGGGTGCCCGGGGGGTCATGGCTTGCTTGGACAAGCCGAAGCAATCCTCTACTTTTCGGCTGACGCGGACACACCGTTCCGCGACTCCCCCAGGGCACTGCTGCAACCGGCAGTTCCTCAGTCCTGACCTCGCGAGAGATCGCGCCCCGGGGGACTCGACGGTACCGGTGTATCTCCGGGTCACCCCAGTGCCCATTGGGCCACCTACTCCATGATGCGAAACCACCCGGACAGAAGCACAGCGGTCACTCCCCGACGCGAGGGGTGGTTGCTGGTCGTGTTCGCGCTCGGTCTCCTGCTCGCGGGAATGCCGGAGGCGGCACCTGAGCCCGCCGACGCGGCTGCGGTCCACGCATCTCTGGCCGACACACGCGTCGCGGCGGCCCTCGAGGCCGCAAACCCGTCGCTCTCCGCGGCGGAGGTCGACCGAATTCGCGATGCGGTCGTTCGCTACAGCGGCTCCTACGAGCTCGATCCGGACCTCGTGACGGCAGTCCTGCTGGTCGAGAGTGGTGCCAGGCCGTGGGCGCGGAGTCCGAAGGGCGCGCGGGGCCTGATGCAGGTGATGCCGTACATGATGGAACCGATGGGCCTCGCCGGGAACCTCTCGACGATCGAGTCCAACGTCGAAGCCGGCTGCGTGATCCTGGCCGGGAACATCCGGCGGCTCGGTGAGGAAGACGGCATCTCGGCCTACTTCTGGGGCTCGAACATCCGGGGCGGCGAGTACCTTCGCCGGGTGCAGGCGGCGCGTGAGAAGGTGAAGGCTGCCCAGGGAGCCTGACGAGGTGCGTCCTCTGGACGCAATCGTTCGGTGCCTTCATCGTGGCTTTGCGCCACTTGGTTAGGATCCCCCCGTGACGACGCGTCGGGTCGAATCCCACCTCCAGAGTGAACGCGATGGGCTGCGCCTCTTTCGACGCAGCTGGTTGCCCGAGAGCGGCGATCGTGTCCTCGCGCTGGTGCACGGCTTCGCAGAACACAGTGGGCGCTACGAGCATGTCGCGCGCTGGTTCGCGGAGCGCGGGTACGTCGTGCACGCCTACGATCACCGGGGGCACGGCCGCTCAGAGGGGACCCGGACCCACGTCGATCAGTTCGAGGAATACCTCGACGACCTCGGCTGCTTCCATGCGGCGATCCGTGCCGAACACCCGGATCTGCCGATTCTACTGACCGGACACAGCATGGGGGGCCTGATCGTCGCCGCGTTCCTCGCCGACCGGCGTCCCGAGGTCGCAGCAGCCGTGACGTCGGGTGCCGCGCTCGAGCTCGGGCCGGACGTGACGGCGACGCGCCTGCGCTTCGCACGCGTGCTGCGCCGCGTCGTGCCGCGCTTCCGGATGAAGAGCACGCTCGATCCGGCCGGTTTGTCGCGGGACGAGGACGTGGTGAGCGCCTACCTCGCGGATCCTTACGTGTATCGGAGCCTCACCGCTTCGCTCGGTGCGGAGCTGTTGGGGGCCGTGGCTGCGACCGGCGTGCGAGCGTTCGAGATCCAGGTCCCCGTGCTGGTGTTGCACGGCGAGGAGGATCCGATGTGCCCCGTGAGCGGGAGTCGCGCATTCCATGAGGGGCTCCATGTGGCCGGGAGCCGACTTCGGACGTACGCCGGCTTGCGACACGAGATCTTCAACGAGCCGGAGCAGGAACGAGTGTTCGAAGACATCGTTCGCTGGACCGAGGAGGTATCACTCCGATGAGCCGGGGAGGGGAGCTGACCCATCTCGACGCCGCCGGGCGCGCGCAGATGGTCGATGTGGGAGAGAAAGCAGTCACCGAGAGAGTGTGCGTCGCCCGCGGCGAAGTCCGCATGGCGCCTGAGACGCTCGATCGGGTCATGGCCGGTGAAGTCCCCAAAGGGGACGTGCTTGCGACGGCTCGACTCGCGGGGATCCAGGCCGCAAAGCGAACTCACGAGTGGATCCCTCTGGCCCACCAGATCCCGCTGGATTCGGTCGAGGTGCACTTCCAGCCGAGGCGCGAGGTTCAGCCGGACGGTCGGGTGGCGCTCGCCGTCGAGGGAGTCGCCCGGGCCCATGCAAAAACGGGTGTCGAAATGGAGGCGTTGGTCGCCGTCTCAGCGGCCGGGCTCACCATTTATGACATGTGCAAGGCCGCGGACCGCGGAATGACGTTGGAGGCGGTTCGGCTCGCCCAAAAGCAGGGCGGTAAGAGCGGCGTCTGGGAGCGCCCGGGGGAGCCCGGAGCCCAGGGGCCCAGGCCCGGTGAATAGAATGGGGAGCGGATTCGACCAATCTTCACGAGGGGGCAGCGCACCGTGGGCGCCGCGGGTGCGTATCCCCTGGAGACGAAGCTCTCTGGCGATCCGGCACGGAGCCGGATCCCCGAGGGGACAATTCTGGATGCACTGGGAACCAGACTCGACCTCGAGGGTTCCTATGCAAGCGTGGCATTCGTGACCCAACCGTTCCTCGAGAAGGGAGCTTCGCTCCCGACGACTTCGGATCTCGCCGAACCGGATCCCGATCGGGAACTCGTTCAGCGCTGGCAAGCCGGGGATGCGTCCTGCTTCGACACGCTCGTTCGCCGCCATCAGCGCCGTGTGTTCGGGCTGCTGATGCGGATGCTGGGCAGCGCCCAGGATGCGGAAGACGTCGCCCAGGAGACCTTTCTGAATCTCCATCGGCACGGTCACCGATTTCGCAGCGAGGCCCGCTTCTCGACCTTCGTCTACCGCGTGGCGGTGAATGCCGCGCTCAATCGGCGCCGGAGTCTGGGCCGTCGAAGGGCTCGCATGGAGGCGCTCGAAGCGCGGCAGTCGGCGGGCGACGATCTCCCGAGTACGCCGCGCTCGCCGGAAGACTCCGCGCTCGGAGGCGAGGCTCAGGCCCAGGTGCACGGTGCGATCCTCGCGCTTCCGCCGAAGCTCCGAGCTCCGCTCGTGCTGTATGACATCGAAGGGATGCCGTACTCGGAAGTGGCGGCCGTCCTCGAGTTGGCCGAAGGAACCGTGAAGTCGCGTATTCACCGCGCGCGCCAGGCACTCCGGGAGTCGTTGCGGGGCTATTGGGAGCGTGCGCAGAGCGACGGTGAAGCCACCGCCGCGATCGTCGGGGGGAGTTCTCGATGAGCCATCGGCGCGTGCGAGCTCGGCTGAGCCCGTATCTCGAAGGGGATCTGAGCTCGAGCGAAGAGCTGCGCGTCGCGGGCCATCTGGCGCACTGCGGGGAGTGCGCAGACGAACTCGACGCACTGCGAAACGCGGTCTCGCTATTGCGAGATCTCCCGGCCGTCGATCCGTCGCCCGAGTTCACAGAGCAGTTATTGGCGAGGGTGGCCGCGCAGGGTGGGCCCACGCTTTGGGGCCGCATCGCCGCCCGCTGGGAAGCACTCGCGGGCGCATCATGGCTGGCTCCTGTAGCGGCCACCGCGCTTGGACTCGGTGTCTTTTCCTGGATCCAAGCTGTGGACGTCACGTATTTTGCTGCGCCGCCCGCGGTCGAACGTCCGGTGGCGTCGATCGATCCGCCGCCTGCACCGCAATCTCGCGCGATCGCGCGCGCAGACTCCGGTTTTCGGGGGGCTGCCGCTCCGCGGCTGACCGTGTCGGCCATTGCGCCGCCCACTCCGGGTCGCCTGCCGGGCTTGGCCGCCTGCTTGCCGGGGGCCCCTTCCGGCCGGGCTGCAGACGCGGCCGCTTGTGCCGCATGGAGTGCCTGGCTCGTCGGCATGGCCCTCGACGACGCACCGGGATTTCTGGCCGAGGTCGAGAGCGTGCCCGGTCCCCGGCGCGAGGCGTGGATGCGGGAGCTGACCGACTTCGCGGCGCGCTCGGGGTCTGCCCCTCTCGTGGGCCGCCGACTTCGGAGCACCCCCGACCCGCGTGCTCGAGTCGTGGCCGATCAGTTCGAGCGAGCGGGCACCGCCGCAGTGCGCCGCGTCCGGCACGAGCAGTAGCGCTCCCGGCCGCGAGCCGGTCACAGGAATCGGCTCTGCGCTAGGCTCGGCGCCCCTCGAGCCCCGGAGATTCCTTGTTTCGCGCCTGCGCTCTTCTGGTAGTCATCATCCTCGCGGCTCCGCTTCCCGGCCTCGCCGAGACCATTCACCTGGTGCCCGACGACAATGCGAGCTGGCGGCCCTCCAACCTGTTTTCGTTCTTGCGCCCCCAGCACTACTGGGGCGAGCGCTTCGTCGACATCACGACGACTCCTCCGGGCGCGACTCTCGATTTGTTCTACGTGCGCTCGAACTTCCAGAAGCGTTACGAGCAGGCAGACGCGCCGGTTCATGTCGTCCTACCGCGACGCACCAGGGCGGGCCCGCGCGACGCGGTGACGATTCGCGCGTTTCTCGAGGGCTACCGCCAGAAGCAGACTTCGGTTCGCGTGGCGGCATCCGACGATGCGATCCACATCGATCTCGAACCGCTCCCGAACACGCTGCAAGCGGTGGCGCATCGCTATCTCGCCGGCCGGGGTGAACTCGTCTTTCTGACGAAGGAAGCGCTGAACGTCCGGGTACAGGCTCTCGATACCGGCTTTCGGGTCATCCTCGACGAGACCGCGAAGTCGCCCGAAGCCGCCGCCACGCTCGAGCGCATTCGCAGCCCGCTGATCGAGGATGCCGAGACGCTGCAGCTCGGCGAGGACCTCCTTGTGCGGATCGGCTTGCCGTCCAACCTGGTCGACGGAGTCGACCTCCGTTCGCGCCCGTCTCGGGACGAGCTGCGCGATCTCTATGCCTATACCGTGGACATCGTGCCGTCGACGGGCGTGGCCGAAGGCGTTCAGCAGGCGCGCGCGGCGCTCGCCTCACTCTCTGGAGCTGCGGTCGGGTCGTGTGCGCTCCGTTACGACGCGTCGCTCCGCAATTCGCTCGACCGAGCCGCCCTCTCGCGAGCGCTGGCCCCGCGCGGGGCATTTACGGACAAGTACCTGCGGGCGGCGATGAAGCGGCTCGGGGAGATCTCGCCCGGCGCGCGGATTCGGATGACCGACGGCTCCAGGCTCAGTCCTCAGAACCCGATCGAGCTCAGCGCGGCCATGAGCCAACCTGCCGATGCCGAGGGCTATCTCGCCGTCCTCCGGTCGTTCGTGCAGAAGCTCGAGCCGCAGGCGAGCCGTCGCGCCACGCTCCGCGGGCTTGTCGCCCCAGAGTCCGACGCCGCTTCCTTCGAGGAGGTCGCGGCCGCCGCCGAGGCTGCGGAACGGAACTGTCTCGCCAGCCGCTAGCCGGTGGCTGAAGAACCCTGGGCCGACTCTCGGACCCTGCGCGAGGCCTCGCCGAGCGGCCGCCCCGGCACTTTTTGTAGCCGTCCGGGAAAGCTACCGTGACAAGGTTCGGTGATGATTCGGCTGCGGCCGATTCCACGATTGGCGCCGGGCTCCCTCGGTGCCGACCCAGCGAAGGGATTCTGACGTGATTGAGAAGCGGCGATCCGGCCTGGTGATCTCTCTGTTCCTCGGGCTTGCAGCGCTCGTCGTCGTCGGGCCGTCTGCGGCGGGAGCGGCCACGCTTCCGGCAGCACCGGACGACCCGTTCTTCTGTTACAAGGCGAAGGCGACGAAGGGAACGCCCAAGCTCAGCGCGTTCGATGTCGGGCTGTCCGACCCGCTCGACGGTGCAGGCAGTTTCAGCGTCAAGAAGCAGGCGTCGGTCTGCGTCCCCGCGAATACAGACTCGGCCGGAATCACGAACGACGAGATCCACCTCGAGGCGTATCAGCTGAAGGCTGCGAAGGGGGAGCCGAAGCACGAGAAGCAGCAGGGTCTGCTGATCGAAAACGTGTTCGGCACGATTTCTGTCGACACGGTCAAGGCCGACCGGCTGCTCGTGACGACCGCGCTCGACGCGGCGGCGCCCGTACCGGCACCAGACTCGTCCCTCCACAATGTCGATGCGCTCAAGTGTTACAAGGTGAAGGTTTCGAAGGGCACGGCGAAACTCACGAAGGGCACGCAATCGGACGTCGCCGAGTCGTTCGAAGCCAGGCGCTACGACCTCAAAAAGCCGACGCGTCTGTGCCTTGCCGCCGATCTCGCGGATGGGGGCGTCAAGAATCAACGCGGTCACCTGCTCTGCTATCAGGCGAAGGTCGCGAAGCGCACCATTGCGCAGCCGCCCGCCAGCGGGGACAAGGGCGCGACGATCTCGCCGAAGCAGCCGAAGCACACGCGTCGCACGGGCCTGTTCGTCGCCAACGAGTTCGGTTCGGAGCAGCTCGACACCAAGAAGGAAGAAGAGCTGTGTGTCCCGTCCGTCATCTCCGGTGTGACGGCCCGCGAGATCGCCGACCCGGCCGACCTGATGACCGGACCGCTCGCCCACGGCCAGGTGGGGGACTACCTGCTCGAGAACAACGTTGCGCGCTTCATCATCCAGGCAGCGCCGCGGCGCGACTTCTCCGGCGTCGCGCAGTTCGGCGGGAACGTGATCGACGCCGAGCGCTGGGATCGACGGGGACTCGAGAACTTCATGGAGCTCCAGCCGGCGATTCACATCGAATCAGTGGTGAACGCGCAGACGATCGAGATCGTGAACGACGGCGCGGATGGAACGCCGGCGATCGTGCGGACGTGTGGACCGGACGACCTGCTCGACTACATCAATCCGAGCACGCTCGTCGACGAGCTCAGCGACCAGACCAATTTCCCGCCCGCAGCGAACGACGCCGATTTCGATCTCGAAGCGTGCACCGAGTACCGCCTCGCGTTGGGAGCCTCTCATCTAGAGATCGAGACGACGGTCTTCAACATGGAGCCGAACGAGCTCGCCCTGTATGTCGGCGACTTCCTCAACGGCGGCGGCGAGCTCGAGCAGTGGACGGGCCCGGGGGGCGGGCTGGCGGACGAGAATACCGGCGTCGGCGAGATGCTGGTGACGAACACATTCAACGTCTTCAGCTTCTACGGTTTCGGCGAAGCCGAGGGCGTCGACTACTCCCTCGTCCCGGTCCCGCTGCCGGGCGAGGGTCGCTCGTCCTCGTTCACGCAGTCGGGCGTGTCCGCGGTTCTGCATTCGACGTCGGTTCTCGGCACACTCATCGCCGGCGCGCCTCCGGTCTTTATCGTCCCGCCCGCGGTTGCCGGCGTCCCCGGGACGAACTCGTTCACCCGGGCGTTCGGGGTCGGTGACGGGAGTGGTGGCAATGCGCTCGATCTCGACTTCGAGCTCACCGGGGCACCGTTCGGCACGCTGCGCGGCTGTGTGTCCGTCGGCGGGATCCCGGCACCCGGTGCGCGGATCGCTGTGGGGGAGGACGACGGGGCGGGAAGTCTCCAGCAGGTACGTAGCCACTTCGTTGCGGACGGAGACGGCTGCTATGAGGGCCGACTGGTGCCGGGCGACTATCTCGTCGCGGCAGGCAAGCTCGGTGTTCCGTACGAAGGAGGGGCGGCTGCGCCGGCGACCCACCCTGTGGCGATCGTGATGGACGACGTCACCGAACTCGACATCGCGCTCCCGGCGACGGGCCGCGTCGAAGTGACGGTCACGGACGGAGCGGGAGCGCCGCTGCCGGCGCGTGTGACGGTCGTCGGGTTCGATCCGAGCCCGGAACTCCGGTTCCCGTTCGACATCAACGGAATCGACCTCGACACCCAACTGCTTCACGACACCATGCGGGACAACCTCTCGTTCGGTGTGGTCTGGGTCGAGTACTCCGATGCGACGGGGAGCGCCGCGTTCGACCTCGAGCCGGGCGACTATCAGCTCTTCTTCAGCCGGGGCACCGAGTACTCGCAGACTTCGACTGCCGTCTCGATCGCGGCGGACTTTACGACGTCAGTGGATGCCACGATCGCGAAGGTGATCGACACGCCGGGCTTTGCCTCATCGGACTTTCACGTGCACCAGATCGCCAGCTCCGACACGCGGATTTCGCTGATGAAGCGCGTGATGCAGTTCGCCGGCGAGGGCGTCGACAATATCGTCGCGACCGATCACGACCGACACACGGATCTCAATCCGGAGATTGCGGCCCAGGGACTCGAATCGTTCGTCCACGCGACCATCGGTGAGGAAGTCACGACCTTCGACTACGGGCACTACAACGCGTACCCGCTCGGCCTCGACGCGACCCAGCCGTCCGGAGGCTCGACAGACTGGGGCCAGCCACCGGCCACTCCGGGAACGGACTTTCCCTCGTTCGGGAGCTATACGGCGACTCCCGCGGAGATCCACGCGCTCGTGCTCGACGATCCGATCAACGACTCGCCGGACGTGGCGGTTCAGATCAATCACTTCGGCGGCCATTTCGGAACGCTCAAGATCGATACCGGCGTGGTCCCTCCGACGTCGTTCATGACAGCCGAGGACCTCGCGCGGCGGCGCTTCGATCCCGCCACGGGCAATCTCTTCCACGAGTTCAACGCGCTCGAGGTCTGGAACGGGTACTCGCGTGGCCACCAGAACGAGTTTCTCGGCGGTCGCATCGGCGTCTGGATGAACCTGTTGAATCAGGGGATCGCGACGACGGCGATCTTTGACACGGACACTCACGGCTTCTTCAATACGCGGGGCGGTGGTGCGCGCAGTTGGACCCCATCGGTCTCGGACGACCCTTCGGAGATCGTCGACGACACCTCCTTCGACAACAGTGTCGGGAATGCGGTGAACGTCGGGCGCGTCGTCGGTGGGCAGGGAATCTACTTGCAGACGGCGGTGCGCGCGGTGACCGGCGGAGAAACCGCCGACTTCGCGCTCGATGGTTCGACGCTCGTGAGCGCGCCCGACGGCTCCGTCGAACTCGACATCCACGTGCAAGCGCCGACCTGGGCGCCCTATGACCGCATCGAGATCTATCACAACGCTTCGACGTGCGAAGTGGGAGACAACGACGGAGTGCCCGTCGCGTATACGGCGTTCCCGAACGACATCCTCGTTGTGGATGCGGAGTTCACGCGCGATGTCGTCGTCGTCGACGCGGGGGTCGTTGGGGCGAGTCGTTTCGAGACCACCGTGACGCTGCCCTTTGCACTCGCTGCGGACACCTGGTTCGTCGTGCTCGTGCGCGGGACGGACGGAGTCTCGGAGCCGATGTTCCCGGTGATGCCGGCGAGCCTCGCGAGCGGTTCGAACGCGACGCTTCCCGATCTGCTCGACGGCAACCTCGGCGAGGGCGGTGTGATGGCACTCGGTGCGACGAACGCGCTGTACGTCGACGTAAACGGGGGTGGCTTCGACGGGCCGGGCCCGCTGGTCATCCCCTGCCCCTGACCCTGGCCCGGTGCTTTCGGATCGGCCTCGCGCTCCTGGCGCCGCTCGTCCTCGGCGCAGGGGCGCCGGCGCCGCAGGCCTCGCCATTCCTGGCCGCTGCGGAGGCGAGTCGTTGGGTCGTGGTCGGGCGGGTGTCCGCACCGCAGGCAATCGACCTGCACGGTTTCGAGGCCCTGCTTACCGTCGAGCGCGCGCTCGTCGGCGACGATGCACCTGGGACCGAGGTCCGGGTCGCCTGGGAAGAACTCGCGAGTGGAGCGACGCCGCGCCTCGAAGAGGCGAGCCGCGTCGTCGTTGCACTCGACGCGCTGCCGACGCAGTCGCTTTGGCGGGAACGCTTTCCGGATGGGGGCGTCCGCGTGATCGCAGGGCGCGGGACGGGATCCCTTGCCGCTCCGAGCGAGCCGACGCTTCGCGCGCTCGGCGTGTTTCTCGCCATTCCGGAAGCGGTGCGTGAGTCCGGCGCCGGGGTGTCTGCGCTGACCGGGCTCGTCTCGGTGGCTTCGCCGCCGCTCGCCCTCGCTGCGGTCGAGCGCCTTGCGAAGGTTTCGGATCTCGCAGCGAGCCTCACTGAGGAAGCTGCAGACTCTCTGTCGATGACTGTTCGAGACGAAGGGAGGCCGGTTTCGATTCGGAAAGCCGTGCTCGAGGTGGCCGCGGAGCCTGGGCTCGCGGCGTTGCGCCCGGTCGTGAAGGTGTCTCTCGAGGGCGGGCCCCCACTGGATGTCACCGCATGGCAGAGCCTCGCCGCGATCGATGGAGAAATCTCTGCCGCCGCCGTGGCTCAGCTGTTCGAACGCAAGGAGCCGGTGCTGCGAACTCTGGCGGTACGCCACGCCCGGGGCACACCCACCGAAGCGCAGGTCGCGACCGCGCTGCGTGCCGACCCGTCGCCCCAGGTCCGGTCCGCCGCCGTCCGGGTCTGGTGCGACTGGCACGGGCTTGCCGCCGTCGAGGTCGTCGAGCCTGCGCTGTTCGATGCGGCGCCGGAAGTTCGCGGCGCTGCTGCCGAGAGCCTGGCTGGGCTCGGCGAGACGCTGGTGCCTCGATTCGAGGAGCTTGCGCTCGCACGGACTGGGAAAGCTGCGACCGGCCCGCTGTTGGCTCTTCGCTACTCGGGTCCCCAAGGCATGCCCGCGCTGAACAGGCTGGAGAAGGGGCACCCGGATCCCAGTGTGCGCAAACTGGCCACGTTCATTGCCGGAAAGCCGCTGGTCGATCACTGAAAGAAACACTCGAGGCGTGATCGCTGCGTCACCGCGACCCCGATGCAACCTGCTAGGTTCGGAATTCCCGGTCCCGGGGAGTGTCGTCTTGGCCCGATCTTCTACTGTCCGGGACTCGCACGCGATCCGCACTGTCGACCGGCCTCGCGAGCGCCTCGTCGCTCAGGGGGCAGAGGCGCTGGCCGATGCCGAATTGATCGCACTCGTGCTCCGCACGGGTACGGCCGCGCAACCTGCGATCGAACTCGCTCGGCAACTGCTCGCGCGCCCGTCGGGCCTTCGCGGCCTGTCGCGCGCGCTCCCGGCGGAGCTGCGAACCGAGCCCGGGGTTGGCGACGCGAAGGCGGCCGCGCTGGTGGCATCGTTCGAGATCGGCCGACGTGTCGCCGGCCATCGCTTGCAGCCCGGAGATGCGATTCGCTCCGCGGCCGACGTCCACCGTCATTTCTACCCCCAACTCCGGGACGCACCCCGCGAGCGGTTCCTGGTGCTCTTGCTGGATGGGCGTCACCGCGTCATCCGGCCCGTGGTGGCGTCCGAGGGCACGCTCACCGCGAGTCTCGTGCATCCAAGGGAGGTCTTTGCGCCGGCCCTGAAGGAACCGGCGGCTGCGATCGTCCTCGTACACAACCACCCGAGCGGCGACCCGACCCCGAGCCGCGAGGACCGTGAGGTGACGGCGCGCCTCGGTGCGGCCGGGGAACTCCTCGGAATCCCCGTGCTCGATCACGTGGTGGTCGCGGAGCAGGGTTTCGTGAGTTTGAGAGAAGAGGGAGACCTGCCGCCCCCCCCCCGCCGGCCCGAGTTGCCGGTTCGTGAGCCCTAAGTGCTCGTTTTGCTCAGGGCGGCGTGGTGTCTGGACGATGAGAGTCCGTGCGGGCCCGACGTGGATCCCGCGGAGGCTCTTCGATGGCGCAGGCCGAACAGGCCCCCGATGTCCGGACGGTAGTCGAGCGTAGAGGCTCGGAGCGGACTCCGATCGTCGTGCGGATCGAGTACGAAACGGTAGACGCGCTCTTTTCCGAGTTCACGCGCAACATCAACGAGGGCGGCGTATTCATCGAGACGGACACACCGGCTGAGCTCGACTCCATCGTCCAGCTGCAGTTCCAGCTGCCCGGGAGCCGTCAGCCGTTGAAGGTGTCGGGCCGCGTCGTGCGATTGACGGCCGGCGCCGAAGACGAACTGCCCGGCATGGGCCTCGAGTTCGAGGACCTCACCGATATGGATCGAACTCGGATCGACCATCTCGTCCAGCGCCTGCGCGGCATCTGACGAGCACTCGGATGGGGTGGCGCCTGGGGTCGCGATCCCGCTAGAACGGGATGTCTTCTCCCGGGGGCGGGGCTCCGCCGCCGGAGTCTCCGAAGCTGCCGCCACCCTGGTTGCTGCCACTCGGGTTGCTGCCACCCGGGTTGCCACCGCCGCCCTGGCCGCCGCCGCCGCCACCCTGGTTGCCGCCACCCGGGCCGCTGCCACCCGGGCCGCCGCCACCCGGGCCGCCGCCACTCGGGCCGCTGCCACTCGGGCCGCTGCCACCGCGGTTGCCGAGAAACTGCACGGTCTGTGCATTGATCTCGGTGGTCTTCCGCTTCTGGCCTTCCTTGTCTTCCCACTCGTTGGTCTGGATGCGGCCCTCGAGGTAGACCTGGCGACCCTTGGCGAGATAGTTGGCGCAGTTCTCTGCAGCCTTGCCCCAGACCACGATGCGATGCCATTCGGTGCGCTCTTCGCGCTTCCCTTCACGACTCATCCAGTTCTCGGTCGTGGCGAGAGAGAACGTGCAAACGGGCTGACCGTTCGCGGTGTAGCGGAGCTCGGGATCGCGCCCGAGATTTCCGACCAGGATTGCTTTGTTGACACCTGCCATGGGGGAGGTCTCCGTCGGTGTGGAGGGTGATGGGGCCGATCATAGCGCAGCAAGGGAGCCCCCCCCGACGTCGTTCCATGCGGAACGTGGTAAGTCGTCGCAGACGGCGTCGATGAGATCGATCGTTCACGCTGGTACGTGATCATCACCCACCATCAGTGCGTCCTCGACACAGGCCCCGATCCTGACGCTGCCGATCGCGTCGCGGTTCGTCACCAAGCGGGAGCTCACCTGGATTCCCCGGTTCGGCTGGGCGGGCGGGATCAGCCAGTTCATCATCGACCGTGGGCGTCACGCCCGCGCGATCGCCAGCTTGCGGCGTGCCGATCCTGCCCGCGACGGTCTCCGGGTCCCAAGAACTCACCCCGAAGGGGTGCTTTCTCGGAGGGTGACCGGCGCAGAGTCTCTCGAGGTCTTTCGTCGACGAGATGAAAGGCTCGCTTGACCCCGTCCATTGGCGGACGATACTCTCATTCCATTGCCCACCCGGGGGGGTGAGGTGGCTACACGGACTGCAAGGAAGCGCACGACTGCGCGTGCGCCGGATGGTATCCGGCATGGCACGCGTGAGGTTCTAGGGCTAGCGCTCATCGCGTTCGCCCTGCTGGGGGCGCTCGCGCTGGCGACGCACGACCCGGCGGACGTTCCGTTCGTGCTCGGCGACGCGGCCAACCTGGCTGGACCGCTCGGTGCGTCGCTCGCGTGGCTGTTGCTGGAGGCGGCCGGGATCGGCTCCGTCGTCTTCGTGCTCCTGGTGGGGATGCTCGGGGTTCGTGTGCTCGTGAGCGCGGAGGCCACGCTTCCGGCGCGCTTCTGGGTCTCCTGCACGCTGCTGCTCGTCGCACTGGCGACATTGCCCCCGTTGGTCGAGGCGGTGGCGCCCGGACGGCTCGCGGCTTCCGGAGGGGGCCGGCTCGGCGCGCTTCTCGCCGGGGGGGAGCAAGCGGTGCTCCACGCCTGGGGAGCCCTGGTGCTCAACGGTCTCCTGCTCGGCGTCGGCGTGCTCGGACTGTTCGGTGTGTCCGCCGGCACTGCGCTCCGCTGGATCGGAGTCGCGGCCGCCACGGTGGGAGGTGCGGTCTGGCGGACGGGTTCGGTCGTTTCGATCACCCTCGGGAACGCGATCGCTGCGACGGCGTCGTGGTTGGCGACGATTGCGGTGGGGCTGCAGCAGGGCGTTGTGCGGATCGGAGGCGCATCACTCGAGGCGGTCCGCCAGATTCCGATCTGGTGGGAGCGCCGGGCGCGCCGTGCGCGGGTGGCCGCGATCCGCGACCCGGAGCCCGAGGAACCGGGAGACGTTGGCGTCGAAGAGGTGGCGCCCGCTCCGAAGCGGAAGCGCGGCGCTCCAGACATCGTCGATCACCGCGAGGACAAGATCGAGCCCGAGCAGGAGGAGTTCAGCTTCGCCGATGGGCCGACGGGCGGGCCCTTCACGCTGCCGGACGTGGACGTCTTCCAGCGTCCGCCGGAATCCGGGCGGAAGTTCGATCGCGAGAGTCTCATCATGAACTCGCGGATCCTGGAGAAGAAGCTCGCCGACTTTGGTGTGACCGGCCGCGTGGTGACCGTGCATCCGGGCCCGGTGATCACGATGTACGAGTTCGAGCCTGCGGCCGGCATCAAGGTCAACCGGATCACGAACCTCTCCGATGACCTCGCGCTCGCACTGCGCGCACTGTCGATCCGGATCATCGCGCCCATTCCAGGAAAGTCCGTCGTCGGGATCGAGGTTCCGAACCCTGACCGCGAGATCGTCTACATCCGCGAGCTGCTCGAGTCCAAGTCGTTCCGTTCGAGCGGGTCCAAGCTGAGCCTGGTCCTCGGCAAGGACATCTTCGGGAATCCGGTCGACGCCGATCTGGCGAAGATGCCCCACCTGCTCGTCGCGGGAGCGACGGGTACCGGCAAGAGCGTGTTCCTCAACTCGCTGCTCTGCTCGATCCTGTGTCGCGCGACCCCGGACGAGGTCAAGCTCCTGCTCGTCGATCCGAAGCTTCTCGAGCTGTCGATCTACGAGGGGATCCCCCATCTGATCACCGACGTCGTGACGCAGCCGAAGCGCGCCGCTGCGGCTCTCCAGGGCGTCGTGCACAAGATGGAGGAGCGCTACCAGATGATGGCGGCGCTCGGCGTGCGGAGCATTCTCCAGTTCAATGAACGCGTCGACAAAGAACTCGCTCAGGGCAATGAGACGTTCCGGCTGCGCTCAAAGCCCGGCGAGGCGGAAGGGCGCGAAGTTCCCTACCAGCGGATCCCGTACATCATCGTCGTCATCGACGAGTTGGCGGATTTGATGGTCGTGTCGGCGCGCGACGTCGAGGAGTCGCTCCAGCGTTTGGCTCAGATGGCACGCGCGTCGGGGATCCACCTGGTGCTGGCCACGCAGCGCCCGAGCGTGGACGTCCTCACCGGCGTGATCAAGGCGAACTTCCCCTCACGCATCTCGTTCCAGGTGTCTTCGCGCACCGACTCGCGCACGATTCTCGACGGCGGCGGAGCCGAGCATCTGCTGGGCCAGGGCGACATGCTCTACCTGCCTCCGGGGACGGCGAGACTCCAACGCCTACACGGCCCGTTCGTCACCGAAGACGAGGTCACGAGTCTGGTCGAGTTCCTGCGGAAGCAGGGAACCCCGCAGTTCGACGAGACCCTCATTCGCTTGAATGAGGAGAGCGACAAGCGCGAAGAGCGCGGCGAGGACACCGACGAGCTCTATGACCGTGCGCTCGAGATCGTCGCCGAGAGTCGCAACGCATCGATCTCGTACATCCAGCGACGTCTCAAGGTCGGTTACAACCGGGCCGCCCGCATGATCGAGCAGATGGAAGAAGAGGGTGTGGTCGGGCCGCAAGAAGGGACGAAGGGCCGTGAGGTCTTCGTCAGCCCGATCGGTGCCGACGACGCGTTCGAATGAATCGGTACCTGCTGCGTCGAAGGATGGAGTGAGAAAGCACGTCCTGCTCGCAATTCTGCTCGCGGCACAGCCGGCCCTCGGCGAGGATCCGGCAGAAGCCCCTGCACCGGTCGCGGACCCCACATGCGCGGCCTCGGCCACCCAGAAGGTCCAGGACCGCTATGACGGCGTGTCCGACCTCGCCGGGTTCTTTGTCCAGCAGACGCGCAACGTGGCATTCGGCGGCGCTTCCGAGCCGGTGGCCGCTTCGGGCCGAGTCCTCTTCGCGAAGCCCGGGCGCATGCGGTGGGAATACGAGAAGCCCGAGCCGAGTCTCGTCGTGAGCGATGGGGCGGTGCTGTGGATCTACGACCCGGTCGCAGGCGAGGCCCAGAAGCTCACGGTCGATGCGGCCTACCTGTCGGGGGCCGCCATCCAGTTTCTGATTGGAGACGGAAAGATTCTCGACAGCTTCGAGGTCACGGCCCACGAGTGCAGTGAGGCTCGCGCCGAGCTCGAGCTGCGCCCCCGCGAGGCGTCGACCTACGAGCGGATCGATCTGGCGGTCGACCTCGACACGGGCTGGATCCTGGCCACGACCGTCCACGACCTGTTCGGGAACCGGACAGAGGTCGCATTCAGCGAGTTGCGGGCCAACGAGGGTGCTCCTGCGGAGCGATTCCGTTTCGATCCGCCCGAAGGCGTTCGCGTGCTGAGCCTGGAGACGCCGACACCGTGAACGTCGATTCCGGCTCGTATGCACCTCGGTCCGGCAACCCGGCACGGTGCCGTCCATTCCCTTTCAGGGAACCAGACTCCAGTGGGCCCCCGGGGTGCCGCAAAGTTCGGCGGGGTGCCGTGCGGTGGAGCCCGGATGGCAGCGGGCCGTCACTGCCGTCAAAAGAACGTCGATATTCGGCCTCCGTCGCACCACGAGGCGGCACGCAACTCGCAGCATCGGGAGCCAAGTGCGCGTCGGAAGGGGGCCTCCAGATCGGGCGGCCGCCGCGCCCCTTGGCTTCGGTGGGATGCCAAAATTCGAAACCGGCAGTTCTTCGGCAGGCCCATTTGCCGGCCTTGCGGCCGCTCGCTGGTGCAGTTGACAAGCTTTGGCCCTTTGATAGTTTCGAATCGTCGAAAATGTCCATTATTCCGCGAGGTTCCGCGTTCAGCTACCGAAGGGCCAAGCCGTGCTCGCGGACGCTGCTCGGCGTGACAGAGTCACGCAGCGCCGACGCGGACATGCAGCCCAAGTCCGCCCGCCCGCGGTGGATTCATCCCGCGGTCCCGTACCCCCGCTCGAGTGCACCGGGTGGGCGTGTCACTGCATCCAAGACGAGTGGTTTCGGTGTTCATGCGAGCTGCACGAGAGTGGGCGGCATGAGCTTTGCAGGTGTGGAGACAGCGGCATTCGCCGCACCTGCGACGGGGGCAGGGAGACTCGGGAGAGACGGTCATGAGCGAGTTCGATTCTGGGGCTGGAAGACGAGGGTTCGTGCGGGACGTGATGCGGAGGATGACTCCGGCAGGCGGGCAGGAATCCGAAGAGAACGACTCGGAGCGTGAGCGAAACATGACGCGTTCGATGCACGAAGAAATCGAGGACTTGCGGGAAGCGCTGCGCTTCTTTGGCGCAGACTCCGCTGAATTCCGGCGCCGGCTCGACCGCGTACTCGGCGAGTACGAGGCGATGCGGCGGCGCTATCAGCTCGCAAGCGATCAGATGACGGATGCCGAGCGGCAGAACGAGAAGCTCGTCCACACCCTTCAGGAAGCGAAGCAGCAGATCGAACTCCTGAAGGAAGAGGTCGACAAGCTCTGCGCGCCTCCGAACAGCTACGGCGTCTTCCTCGCCGGGAACAAGGACGGCACGGCTGAGATCACGGTCGATGGCAAGCGCATGCGCGTCAACGTGCATCCGAACGTCGACATCTTCCAATTCGAAGAGGGCCAGTTCTGCGTCCTCAACGAGGCGTTCAACGTCGTCGAGCCCGCGGGCTTCACGCGGCGTGGCGAGATCGCGACGATCGTCGAGATCCTCGACGAGAATCGCGCCATCGTGCTCGGGCACACCGACGACGAGCGCGTGGTCACTCTCTCGGCGCCGCTGGCTCGAGAACGGCTGCGGGCGGGTGACGGGGTCCTGTACGACTCGCGCACCCAGTTCGCGTTCGAAAAGATGCCGAAGTCGTCCGTCGAAGAGGTGGCGCTCGAGGAGATCCCGGACGTCACGTACGAGAACATCGGTGGACTGGGCGACCAGGTCGAGATCCTGCGGGACGCGATCGAGCTGCCGTACATCCACCCGGCCATCTTCGCGGACCACAAGCTCAGCCCGCCGAAGGGGATCCTGCTCTACGGACCTCCCGGGTGCGGCAAGACACTGATCGCCAAGGCGGTTGCGAACAGCCTCGCGAAGAGCATCGAGGACAAGACCGGCCGCGAGACCGCGGCGTATTTCCTCAACGTGAAGGGCCCGGAGCTGCTCAATAAGTACGTCGGCGAGACGGAACACAAGATCCGCGAGGTCTTCAAGCGCGCGCGAGAGAAGGCCAGCGAGGACGTGCCGGTGGTGATCTTCTTCGACGAGATGGACTCGCTGTTCCGCATGCGGGGCTCGGGCATCTCTTCGGACATGGAAGCCACCGTGGTGGCGCAGTTCCTGTCGGAGATCGACGGTGTCGAGTCGCTGAAGAACGTGATCGTCATCGGTGCCAGCAATCGTCAGGACCTGATCGACCCCGCCGTGCTGCGGCCGGGACGACTCGACCTGAAGGTCAAGGTCAACCGGCCCGATCGCGACTCGGCGTTCGAGATCTTCACCAAGTACCTGACGACGGATCTGCCGTTCCATGACGACTGCGAGAAGCGCTATGGCAGCGACGCGACGAAGATCGTGAACGGCATGATCGCCGACACGATCGACAGCATGTATTCGACTGGCGAGGAGAACAAGTTCCTCGAAGTCACCTACGCCAAGGGCGAACGGGAGATCTTCTACTTCAAGGACTTCTCGAGTGGTGCGATGATCGAGAACATCGTCGCCCGAGCGAAGAAGAAGGCCGTCAAGCGCCTCATCGATCACGACGAACGCGGCATCAAGGCCGAAGATCTCGAGAGCGCGGTTCGGGAGGAGTTCAAGGAGAACGAGGATCTCCCGAACACCACGAACCCCGACGACTGGGCTCGGATCTCGGGTCGCAAGGGCGAGCGGATCATCAACGTACGAACCCTCATCACCGGCATCAGCCGCAAGGAGCGGACGATCGAGAACGTCGATTCGGGCCAGTATCTCTAGGCCCGGGAGCGACGCTCGTTCGGAGACCGGATGGCCATACCGAAGGTGATGGGGACTGAGATCGAGTACGGGATCACGGTCCAGAACGACCGCGATTTCGACCCGATCTCCAGTTGTGTCCTCCTGGTCAACGCGTACCGGGAGGAGCACGCCGGGACGATCCTGTGGGACTACGACCAGGAGAACCCGCTCGCCGACGCGCGCGGGTTCCAGGTCGACGGGGAGAAGTACACCCCGAACCAGCAGGAGAACATCGCCCGCAACAAGACTCTGGTGAACGGGGCCCGCTACTACGTGGACCACGCGCACCCGGAGTACTCGTGCCCGGAGGTGACGAATCCGTACGATTCGGTCGTCCACGAAAAGGCGGGCGAGCGGATCGTCGAGATTTCGCGTCGAGAAGCCAACTCTCTCCTGCCTCCCGGCACGGAGATGCTGATCCACAAGAACAACAGCGACCGGAAGGGCAACAGCTACGGCTGTCACGAGAACTACTTGATGGACCGCCGGACGTCCTTCAAGCAGATCGTCGAGTACCTGACTCCGTTCTTCGTGACACGGCAGGTCTACTGCGGGTCGGGCAAGGTCGGGACCGAGAACCGCGCGCAGCCCTGCGAGTACCAGATCTCCCAGCGAGCCGACTTCTTCGAGACGGAGGTCGCGCTCGATACGATGGTCAAGCGGCCGATCATCAACACGCGTGACGAACCTCACGCCGACCGCGAAAAGTATCGCCGACTCCACGTGATCATCGGCGACTCGAACATGGCGGAGCCGACGATCTACCTGCGCAACGGCGTGACGGCCATCGTGCTCGCGATGATCGAAGACGGCGTGATCGACCGGGATTTCGCGTTGCGCGACCCGGTTCGAGCGGTCAAAGAGGTCTCACACGACCGCACGTGCACCCGTGAGCTCGAGCTTCAGAGCGGGAAGCGGATGACGGCCGTGCAGATGCAGGCTGAGTTCCTCGAACTCGCTCTCCAATACGATGCGAGCGCTATCGGCGACTGGACGCCCGACGTGATTGCGCGTTGGGCACGCACCTTGGACTCCCTCGCACGCGATCCGTACGAGCTTTCTCGAGAAATCGACTGGGTCATCAAGCTCTCCCTGATCGAGAACTTCATGGAGCGCAAGGAGCTCGATTGGGAGTCTCCGCGGGTCCAGATGCTCGACTTCCAATATCACGACGTTCGCCCCGAAAAGGGTCTGTACTATCTTCTGGAGCGACAGGGGAGAGTGGAGCGGATCGTGCAGGACGACGAAATTGAGCGCGCGATCACCGAGCCTCCGACCGATACACGGGCGTACTTCCGCGGGAAATGCCTGCGGCACTTCCCCGATGAAGTTTTCGGGGTGAACTGGGATTCGATTTCGTTCGGGATCGGGGATGAGCCCATCAAGCGGGTGCTGATGGCCGAGCCGCTCAAGGGATCGAAGCTGCACGTCGAGGAGCTGCTGAGTCAGTCGAAAAACGCAGCAGAGCTGGTCAAGAACCTTCGCGCGTGAGCGTCGACGGGAGAAGAGCCATGAAACGAACCATTCATTCGAATCGCCACGCCGACTCCGGCCTCACTGGATTCGCCCAGGCTGCCGAGAGCAGCCAGAAGCAGAAGAAGGGTGGCGGGGGCGACGACGGGGGCGACGGCGCATCCGGGGACGGCGGTCAGAAGCTCTCGAAGAAGGGCGACGACCTGAAAGAAGAGATGGACGCGTTGGTCGACGAGATCGATGAAGTTCTCGAAGAGAACGCGGAAGAGTTCGTGAAGAACTACGTCCAGCGGGGCGGCGAGTAGCCGTCTGCTGGAGAGCGACGGTCGTCGTCGCCGATCGAGCCATTGCACGAGCCCACGGGGGGGAGGCTTCTTGCGATCCAGGTTCTGGGAAGGGTATCAGGGGACGAGTTTTTCGGAGCTCCTGGCACTCCAAGTACCGCAGTTACTGCCCGATTTTTCGGGTCTGAGCGCCGAGTTGGGTCAGGTGCCCACGAGCCACGGAACCACCGTGCTCGGCATGCGCTACGCCGAAGGCGTCGTGGTCGCGGGCGATCGGCTCGCCACCATGGACTACCGCGTGGCGTCGCGCGACATCCGGAAGGTGTTCAGCACAGACGACTACTCGATCATGGCGATCGCCGGTGCAGCCGGTCCGTGCATCGAGATGGCGGGCCTGCTGAAGGTGCAGTTCGAGCACTACGAGAAGATCGAGGGGGAGCCCCTCGAACTCGAAGGCAAGGCGAATACCCTCTCCGGCCTGATCAAGCAGAACCTGCCGGCCGCGATGCAGGGGCTGGTCGTCGTGCCGATTTTTGCCGGCTACGACCGTCGTCGCGGCGTCGGGCGGGTCTGGAAATACGAGATCACGGGCGGCCGTTTCGAAGAGCAGGACTACGAGAGTCAGGGCTCGGGCTCGCTTTTCGCGCGGGAGTCGCTCAAGAAGAGTTGGAAGGCGAACTCGAGCCGAGCCGAGGCTTTGCACATGGCCATCGAAGCGCTGACCGATGCCGCCGATGAAGACCGCGGAACGGGCGGAGTCGACCTGCTCCGCGAGATCTATCCGACCGTCAAATTCTGCTCCGAGTCCGGTATCGAGGACGTGAGCGACGAAGAAGTCGGCCAGGTCTACCAGACGATTCTGGATGCCCGCCGGTCGGGGAGGGCCTAGCCATGTCGATGCCCTTCTATGTCTCGCCGGAGCAGATGTCGCACGACAAGGCCGAGTTTGCCCGCAAGGGCATCTCTCGCGGCAAGTCGCTCGTCACGCTCGAATGCGCCGACGGCATCCTGCTGGTGGCCGAGAATCCGACGAACCTCTCGAAGATCGGAGAGATCTACGACCGTGTCGCCTTCGCCGGTGTCGGCAAATACGGCGAGTTCGATCGACTGCGGAAGATCGGCGTGCAGTGGGCCGACGTCGAGGGCTATCGGTTCAGCCGCGAAGACGTGCGCGGCAAGGCGCTCGCGAACCAGTTCTCGCAGATCATCGGCGACGAGTTCAACCGTTCGATGAAGCCGCTCGAGGTCGAGATCGTGATCGCCGAGGTGGGCGACCCCCAGTTCGCCGGACATGACAAGAATTCGCTGTACAAGGTTCAGTTCGACGGCAGCATCATGGATCTTTCTCGGTTCTGCGCACTCGGCGGTGCGACGGAGAACGTCGAGGAACATCTGGAATCGAACTACCAAGACGGGATGAGTCTCGCCGACGCGGTGAACCTCGGGCGCCAAGCGCTGCAGCGCGCCGAGAACGGCACCCCGGACCTGCCGGCGGAGAGTCTCGAGGTCTGCCTTCTCGAGCGGTCGCGGACGGGCCGAAAGTTCCGGCGGCTCGCAGGGTCGGAGATCGGGACCTTGATCGGCTAGTCGGGGTTCCCCGGGGGAGCTTCGGGGTTTCTCGCAGCTGCGCGCCCGGATTGCTCGAGTCGCTTCCGCATTCCGCCGATAAGCTACGTTGAAGCTCAGCGGGGGCGGGAGTGCAGAAGCGCATCTTCGGGGTTGAGACGGAGTACGGGATCATCTTTACGCCCGAAGGGCGGAAGACGCTCCCTGTCGAGAAGGCGATCCGGTTTCTCTTCGAGAAGCTGATCACCACCGAGCACTTCCTCAACGTCTTTCTCGAGAACGGCGCCCGGTTCTATCAGGACACGGGTTGTCATCCCGAGTACGCGACGCCCGAATGCGCGTCGCCTCGCCAGCTCATCGTCTATGACAAGGCGGGCGAGCGGATTCTGGAAGACCTCCAGAACTACGCCGAGGAGAAGATTCGCGAAGAGCGGATCGCCGGGAAGCTCTCGATCTTCAAGAACAACACCGACTTCGTCGGCAACAGCTACGGCTGCCACGAGAACTACCTCGTCGACCGCGACGTCGACTTCTACTACCTCGCCGAGCAGCTGATCCCGTTCCTCGTCACGCGCCAGATCTACACCGGTGCGGGCAAGGTCTTCCAGACCCAGGACGGAGTGCACTACTGCGTCAGTCAGCGGGCCCAGCACATCTATCAGAAGATCTCGGGCACCACGACGAACGATCGCTCGATCATCAACACCCGAGACGAGCCGCACGCCGACCGTGAGAAGTACCGCCGCCTCCATGTGATCGTCGGTGACTCCAACATGTCCGAGTACACGAACTTCCTGAAAATCGGAACGTGTGCGGTGGTCCTTCAGATGATCGAGGACAACTACATCAACAAGGACTTCACGCTCCGCAATCCTGTGAAGGCCATCAAGGACATCTCGTACGATACGACGTGCAAGCGGAAGCTGCGCCTCGACAATGGTCGTGAGTATTCGCCGATCGAGATCCAGCGCGAATACTGCGAGATGGCCCAGAAGTACGTGGAGCAGTATCCGGTCAGTGACGAGCTGATCGAGTCGGTGGGGATGTGGCAGTACGTTCTCGACACCCTCGACGACGACCCGAACAAGCTGTCCCGCCAGATCGACTGGGTCATCAAGCGAAAGCTGATCGAGAGCTTCATCGAGAAGCGAGACACCCGCTGGAGCGACCCCCGGGTCTTCATGCTCGACCTCCAGTACCACGACATCCAGGTCAATCGCGGGCTCTACTACGTGCTCGAGCGAGCCGGGGCCGTCGATCGAGTGCTCAACGACGAAGAGATCATCAAGGCGAAGACTGAGCCGCCGCACGACACGCGGGCGCGAATGCGCGGCGAGTTCATCAAGCTCGCCCGCCAGAACGGCATCCAGTACGACCTCGACTGGTCGAACATCCGCCTCGGCAACCTTCTCAACGTGCGTGTCATCTGCAACAATCCGTTCGAGACGGATACCGAGAAGGTGGCGGAGTTGGTGCGCACGATTCAGAAGACGAATCTTCGGAAGACGAGCCTCTCGAAGCTCGTGATCCAGTCGTGAGCAGCGGGGAGCATCCGCACCTTCGACCCGTCGACACGGTGCCGGAGAGCGGCTTCCGGTCGGACGCACCGCAGGGGGAGCCGACGCAGCCGGAGTCTTCCCCGAAGCGGGGCTGGCTCGTCCCGGCGCTCTGCATCGGGCTCCTCGCCTGTGGCGGGGGATGGCTCTGGCAAGCCCGCGGCGCGGCGGAACTCGAAGCCCGCCTGGCCTCCACCCAGGCTGCGCTGAACCGGTCGGAGTTGCGCATCGAAGCGCTCGAGGGCCACCTGGGCTCCATCCGCACCCGCTTCGCGACGCTCCAGTCGACGCTTCAAAGCGAGCTGGAGGCACTCGAAGGCCTTCTGGCCACCGAACCCGGCTCGACCTCGCCCCCCGAGCGCTGAGGCCCCGCGGCCCCTCCTGCGGGATTTTCCGGCGCCGGATGTGACGGACGCCACGCGCCGAGCGCGAATTCCGCTTCCGCTGGGCGGCTTTCGCCTCAACTGCTGCCGGCCATCCGCCGATAGATGAGGGGCGCGCGGTGCGCGCGCATCCCCTTCATCCGGAGCGGCGCATGATCTTCGACAAGCTCGCGGGAGCTTTCTCCAGCGACCTCGCCATCGACCTCGGTACGGCCAACACCCTCGTGTACGTGCGCGGCAAGGGGATGATCTGCTCGGAGCCGAGCGTCGTCGCGGTCGCTGCTGATCACCAGGGTCGCGGCGAGCGTGTCCTGGCAGTCGGTCACGACGCGAAAGAGATGCTCGGCCGCACTCCCGGTGGCATTCGCGCGGTGCGCCCGATCAAGGACGGCGTCATCGCCGACTTCGAGATCACCGAGGCCATGCTTCGCTACTTCATCCAGCGCGCGCACAACCGCCGCAAGCTGATTCGTCCGCGGATCGTGATCTGCGTGCCGCCGTGCATCACCAGCGTCGAGAAGCGCGCTGTGCGCGAGAGTGCGCTCTCCGCGGGCGCGCGCGAGGTCTACCTGATCGAGGAGCCGATGGCGGCGGCGATCGGTGCAGGCCTCGACGTCACGGCTCCTACCGGCAACATGGTCGTCGACATCGGCGGCGGTACGACCGACGTCGCCGTGATCTCGCTCTCGGGCATCGTCACCTCGCGTTCGATCCGCTGCGGCGGCGACACGATGGACGAGGCGATCATCAACTACGTGAAGCGCAAGTACAACATGCTCGTCGGCGAGCGCAGCGCCGAGAACCTGAAGATCACGATCGCGACGGCTTCGCCCGCGGGCAAGACCGACACGATGGAGATCAAGGGCCGCGACCTCGTCGCCGGGATTCCGAAGGTCGTCGTCGCGACGAGCGAAGAGATTCGCGAGGCGCTCCTCGAGCCCCTCGGCCAGATCGTCGAGACGGTCCACCTCGCACTCGAACGCACCCCGCCGGAGCTCGCGGCCGACATCGTCGATCGCGGCATCATGCTCGTCGGCGGCGGCTCACTCCTCCGCGACCTCGACACCGTCCTTCGCCAGGAGACGAAGCTCCCGATCCTGCGGAGCGAGGACCCGTTCACCGCGGTCGTCCACGGCGCCGGCCGGGCACTCGAAAACCTCGATCTGCTGAAGGAAGTCGCGCTCCGCTAGCCGGGCACGGAAGCGAAGCGGCCCGTCGGGATCAGCTCCCACAGAAGACGCAGGCGAGCTGTCCGTCCTGGTTCGAGATGTCGACAGCCGCATCGCAGTTCGTCAGGTCGATACTCGTGGATTGGAGCTGGCCCCCGATGTCGAAGCACTGGCAGCTGAGCGAGCCGGTCGAGACACTGCAGCTCCCGCAGCTGATGTGGAAGGAGCCGTTCGGCACCTCGTTGGGTGGGTAGCCACAGCCCCCGACGTCGACTTCGATCGAAGTGGAGCCGAGCACCGCGCCACCAGCGGATTCGCTGGCCTCGACGAGCACCGTCAGTTCTGAGACTCCGTCGTTCGCGGTGATCGTGCTGTCGAACGCGCCGCCCGCATCGGTCGTCCCGCTGCTCGGGCTCGCGGAGCCCCCGGTGACCGTCAGCTCGACGGCGGCGCCGGAGACGGCCTCGATCGTCGTGAGGTCGGTGACGAACACCGTCAGCACCTCCCCTTCGCCGGGCGTGAGCGGGGAGTCGAGCGTGCCGATGACTCCCCAGGTCGCGCCGTCGAGGGTTCTGAGGGAGTTCGCTTCGATCTCGAACTCGATGATCGGCACGAAGGTCTTCGTGAACACGCCGAAGTCGGCGCCGAGGTCCAAGGCGGTCGCCGTCCATGTGCCGGTGTATTCGACCAGGCCCTCACCGCCCGCGACGCTCGACCCTGCGCTGCCCGCGACCGAGTCGCGCTCGATGAGGCTGGCTCCATCGTGCCGGTAGAATTTCACCTCCTCGACGTTGTCGAGCCCGAGGTAGGTCGGGTTCTGCAGGATCACTCTCGCGACCACCTCGCCGCCCGCCGCGACGGGGCCGTCGAAGGCGAGGCTGCCGTCGGGTGCCGTGGATGCCGAGGGCGAGTTCGCCACGTCGAGCTCCGTCTTGATCTCGAACGCGGCGATGTTGATGTTCAGAACCTCGAGGATGTTGTTGAGGCTCACGCCGGAGCCGACCTTCGCGTAGAGGGTCAGCTTGTAGTTCGAGGCAGACGTCGCATTCTCGATCTGGCTCAGCCTGGGCGCGAGGTTCGCCGTCTGCGTCACGCCGGCCTGGCCTTCGACCATCTTCAGCTGGAGCGTCTCCCAGAGCGGGTTGCCGATCCGCACTTCGAAGTAGCCGTACGCGCTGACACTGAGCGCGACGTTGAAATCTGCGACCACGTTGGGGAGCACCCACTGGAACGGCGGCGGCGGGGGAGAGGGCGGGGGAGCCGGCTCGGGCGCGCCGGCCACGGCCTCGCACGAGCCCGAGGTGCAGTCGACGCCCACCTCGACCAGGAACGAGTCGGAGAAAGTGGCGTCGAAGCCGACCTGCGCGGCGGTCACGGTGCCGGAGGCCTCGAAGCCGACGCCGATCGGGACGTAGCTGCCGACGATCAACGCGAGCGGTCCGGGCACCGGGATTCTCATGCCGAACAGGTGCGCCCGGCAGGTGATCTTGCCATTCACCGCCGCCTGTATTCGCGGCTTGTAGCTGGCGGTCAGGGTGGCGCCGCCGGTGGCCACCAGGCGCTGCAGGCCGCCCGAGTACTGGAAGTCGACCGAGACGCCCGGAACCACCGAGAACGTCGGCGCCACGTTGAGGCCGAGCGGGAAGGTGACGTCGGAGCTGCAGTTGAAGGGGCCGACCTCGCTTGCCACTGTGCCTTGGACTCCGCCGCGCGGGCGGCGCGCCTGGGCCGTCGGTTCGAACCCTTCTCGGGGCACGAACACGTACGCGCCGTCCTCTCCGGTCTCGACCGCGTAGGCCTCGAGGATGTCGGCCGGAATTTCCAGGTTCTCAGGGCCGGACTCGATCCGCTCGTCGATGACGAGGTCCGTGAAGAGCTCTTCGAGCGGGCGGATCTCGAGCGTCACGAGCGCGGGGCCGGCGCCGACCACATCGACCACGAGGCCGCCGAGCGGAATCTCTCCGGTGCCGACGAGCAGGTCGCCGATCGTCGGCGGGGTCCCGAACAGCTCGACGGTGTAGCGGAAGCCGACGCCGTAGACAGCCGCTTCGTCGACCGGCTCGGGCAGCGAGGCCACCTGCGCGTCGCCGACGAGGGTCGCCCCCGCCGTGGGGCGCGCGGCGAAGACCGTCACGGCCGTCTCGAGCGGACCCACAGCCGCGACGATCTGCGCGGAGCCGACGTCGCCGCCGGTCACCGTGCCCGCGGGCGTCACGATCGCGACCGCCTCGTTCGTCGAGCTGAACGAGACCGGAGCCGCCATCGGGCGCTCGAGCTGGTCGAGGACGATCGTGCGCAGCGCCACCGTCTCGCCCGGGGCGGTGAAGAGCGCCGTCTTCGGCGAGACGACCAGGCGCGTCGGCGTCGGATCCCCGAGCGCGCTGGCCAGGACGTCGGCGGCCTTGTCTGCCGAGCGCTGCGACTTGAAGAGCAGGTTGAGCCGCTTCTTGAGCTTCGTCTGTCCTCTCGACTTCTCGCGCGCCTTCTCGGCCTTGGCGAGCAGGCGGTCGGCCTTCTTCGTGAGCTTGGCTTCGGGTAGGGGGGCGCGCGCGCGAGCGAGGACGTCCGCGCGCGAGTCGACGTCGTTCTCGAAGGCTTCGGTTGCGGCGGTGAGGAGGCCCATCACCTCGTCGTCCGCGGCGTACGCCTTGGCGACGGGCCCCGCGATCTTCTTGGCGAGTTTCAGGTCTTCGGCGAGCGTCGTGGTGTCGACGGCGATACGGGCCAGCGACTTCTCCGCCGCCTTCAGCTGCTTCTTTCCGGTCTTGTCGGTGGCGCCCGCGAGCGCGTTGGCGCGGTCGAGGAGCACCGTCTCGAGGGAATCGAGATGCGCGGTGGAGCGCAGTCCCCAGGCTGGGGCCACACCCAGGACCAGGACCAAGATGAGCGGGAGCAGCATGGTGATGTACGGCAAGGTCGACTCCTCGGTTTCCGAGAGTGTCCCGGGGAAGAAGCGCCCGGGTCATCGCATGATCAGGGGAGGGAGCCTCGTTGGCCCATCGATGGCCCTGCGCCTCGGCTCAAGGCATCACGGTCAAGGTCGCGTCGAAGCTGCCGTCCGTGCCGCCGCGAACGTACACGTAGACGGACAGGGTGTACGCCCCGGCGCTCAGTGTCCCGCTGAAGGCGGTCGGCGTTCCGGGCGGACAAGCGGTGACGTCGGAGTCCTGGCCCTCGACGCAGGCGATGAACTCGGCGTCACGAGAGAGAATTACCCGCACGGTCCGGTCGTCGTCCACCGTGTCCGTGAGCTCCGCGAGCCCGGTGAAGGTCGCCGCCGTCGGAGCGTCGAGTTCGAAGCTCACGGCGACCGATTGCGTCACCTCCGTATCGCCCGGGCCGGTCTCGAACGTCCCCGCCATCGTGATCGACTCGAGCGCGTCCATGTCGTTTCCGACGACGTCGACGCTCTGGGTCGAAGAAGCGGACGTGCCGCTGCCCACCGCGGAAATCGAGTCCTCCGCGAGACCGGAGAGGTCGTCGTCGAAGATCGGGACGAACGAGTGCTGGTCGGGACCGGCACTGGCGTAGGTGGACTGAAATCGCGACGTGACGTTCCCCGCGTCGCCGCGCTCGCCCTCTTCGAGCGTCCTCAGCGAGTTCTTCTCGACCTCGAACTCGAGAAGCGGGATTCTGGTGACGACGACGGCGCCGAACTCGGCGCCGAGGTCGCCCGAGGTCGCTTCCCACTCGGCTTCGTAGGTGGTCTGACCGGCACTGGTGCGCTGGACCACGGCCTTCTGGATCAACGAGAGTGAGCTGTCCCTTCGGTAGAAGCGCACGTCCTGGACGTTCTCGACGCCCACGTAGTCGACGTTCGTCAGCTGGAGCGTGGCGCGAGCCGTTTCGCCGAGGGCCACCGGGCCCTCGAACTCGAACGATCCCTCGGGCGAACGCGCGAGCTCGTGATCCTGGCGGTAGCTGATCGAGGCCAGATTCACGGTGAAGAACTCGAGCACGTTCGCGAGCTCGGCTTTCGCGCCGATGGTGAAGTAGAGGAGCAGCTTGTAGTCCGACGCCGCCGTTGTGTTGCTGAGCTGCACGGTGGTCGGCGACCAGCTGAGCGTCTGCTCGAGCCCGCCCTGCGCCTCGAGCATGCAGAGCTGGAGCAGGCTCCAGATGGGGTTCCCGAGACAGAGCTCCGCATAGCCAAAGCCCCGGATCGCCGCCGTCACGGTGAACTGGGTCGAGGGGTCGGGGGTGACCAGGGTCAGGCTGCCCGTGGACTCGTTGGTGGAGGTCGTGACCGGCTCACAATTGCCGGCGACGCACGAGATGCCAGCCGACGTGGTGCTCTGGAACTGGGACACGGCATCGAAGCCGAACTGGGCGGCCTGGATCGAGCCCTCGATCTTGAAACCGGCGCCGACCGGCAACTGCGCGCCGAAGACCGCGGCGAGGGGGCCCGGGAGCGGGATGTTGAGCTGGAGGAGCTTCCATTTGCACTCGATGCTCCCCGTGACGGCAGCCGTTACGCGGGGCTTGAACGAGGCGGTCGCGGTGATCTGGCCTTCGGCCACCAGCCGCTCGAGGCCATTGGTGGTCGAATACTCCAGGTCGATGGCAAAGCTCTGCTGGAGCTGGAGCGAAAGGCCCGCCGCGAATCCGATGGGGAACGGAGTGGGGGAACTGCACAGCTCATCCGCCACGGTGCCCACCGGAACCCCGCGCGCGTTTAGGCCGCTCAAGGCGTCTGCGCCCTCGCGCTCTGTGAAGACCCAGGTTCCGTCCTCTTGGCGCTCCGCCTCGAAGAGTTCGTCGATCCAGTCGGGGATCTCGGCGTGCTCGTCGGAGAAGGGGAGCGTCTCGCGGATCTCGAGCTCGGCGAAGAGCACGTCGAGCGGGACGATCGCGAGCGTGACGAGCCAGTTGCTGCCCGAGGACTCGACCGCGACCACCTCACCGCCGAGCGGTCGCTCGCCGGTGCCGTAGAGCAGGTCGCCGACCGAGGGCGCGTCGCCGCGCAGCACGGCGGTGTACTGCGAGCCCATGCCGAAGCTCTCGGGGTCGATCGGCAGGAGGGGACCGACTACGGCTTCGTCGGGGACGGGGATCGCGCCGGGTGCGGGGCGCGCAGAGACGACCACGGCGGCGGCTTCGAGGTCTCCGACCGTCGCGACGATCTGGGCGGAGCCGACGGCGCCGCCGGTCACCTCACCGCCGGTGCCGACCGAAGCGACCGAACTGTCGGTCGAGGACCAGGAGACCGGGGCCGCCAAGCGTCGGTCGAGCTGGTCGAGGACGATCGCTTGGAAGCTGAGCGTCTCACCCACCTGGGTCAGCAGCGCGCTCGGCGGCGAGAGGAGCAGACGCGTCGGGACGGGGTCGCCGAGCGCTTGCGCCAGCACGTCGGCGGCCTTGTCGGCGCTGCGCTGCGCCTTGTAGAGCAGCGACAGCCGCTTCTTGAGCTTGCTCTGGGTGAGCGCCTTGTCGCGCGCCTTCTCGGCCTTGCGGAGCAGGCGATCGGCCTTCTTCGTGAGCTTCGCCTCGGGGAGACCTTCGCGAGCACGTGCGAGAACACTTGCTCGCGCTTCGACGTCGCTCTCGAACGCATCGGCGGCGGCAGTCAGCAGATCCATCACCTCGTCGTCCGTCGCGTACGCCTTGGCGACCGGACCGGCCAGTTTTTTCGCGAGCTTCAGGTCGTCCGCAAGCGAGACGGTGTCGACGGCGATGCGGGCCAGCGACTTCTCCGCCGCCTTCAGCTGCTTCTTGCCGATCTTGTCGGTTGCGCCGACGAGCACCGCGGCCCGGTCGGCGAGCGTCGATTCGAGCGCGTCGAGGTGGGAGGTCGCTCGCAGGCCCCAGGACGGGCCGGCGGCGAGCAGCAGGGAGAAGGCCAGGAGTGCGGTTCGCGTCATGGGAGACTCCTCGGGGATGGTGGCAGTGTCTCACGAGGAGGCCGTGGGCGGTATCGCACGAAGAGGGGATCAGACCCCTCGGCGGACCCCCAGCGTCAGCCCGAGAAATCGGGTCAGTCCATCTGGATCAGCCCGAGGTTGACCGCTTCGTAGACGGCCGAGCCCCGGGAGTTCACCTCGAGCTTCTCGTAGATGTGGCGCACATGCGTCGTGACGGTGTGGGCGGAGATCTCGAGCAGCTCGGCGATCTCCGGGAACGAGAAACCTTTCGCGATCAAGCTCAACACTTCGTGCTCTCGCTTCGTGAGCGTGGGGGCGTCTCCGGCGTCCGGATCCTCGGTCGGCGCGTCGCCGCGGTGGAGTCGCCGCAGCACGTGTCGCGCGATCGACGGGCTGATCGGGGAACCGCCCGCGACCAACTCCATCACCGCGTCCCCGATCTCGTCGTGGCTGCCGTCCTTGAGGAGGTAGCCGGCCGCGCCGGCTTCGATCGCGGTGATGACCGTCTTTTCATCGCCAAGGGCGGTGACCGCCATCGAGATCGCCTTCGGAGCGACCTCGCGGACCGCGCGGATCAGCTCGACTCCGGTGCCATCGGGGAGTCCGATGTCGGTCAGCAGCACATCCGGCTGTTGCGCGGCGAGGGCACTGCGCCCCTCGGCCACGGTGCCGGCCGCGCGGACCAGCTCTAGCTCCGGATGGGCTTCGATTGCCCGGGCCAGGTGGCGCCGGGTGGGCGGGTCGTCTTCGACGACGAGGACTCGATGCGGCATGCCCGTGAATCTACCACCCCGCGAGGGTCCACTCGCATCCCCGATCCAGGGGATGGAGCCACGGTAAGATGAGGGGATGAGGAGCCGACCCGCGTTCCCCTGGCTCCTGCCGGTCCTGATGACGGCCGGGCTCTGGGTCTGGATCGGCTGGCTCCACACAGGGGGTGTGGGGCGGCCGGATGGGATCGCGCCGCTCACCGAGGCCCGGTTCGAGGTGCTGGCGGGTGAAGACTCGGGGGCGCCGCCAGTCGTCGATCTCGTCTTGCCCCACGACTGGGCCGACACCCACCCGCTGGCCGATCGCGGCCGCTACACGCTCGTTGCTGCGCTCGGCGAGGTGCCGTCGACCGGGCTCGCGCTCTACTTTCCGAGCGTCAACACGCGGCGCGTCGTGAGCGTCAACGGCGAGCTGGTCGACGCTGCCCTCAAGTTTCACCACCTGACGACGCACTTCTGGCACATCCCGTCCTACGTATCAGTTCCTGCCGCTCTCCTCCGCGTGGGTGAGAACGTCATCGAAGTCGAGCTCGATCCCGACGCCCCGGGCGGGGGCTACCTGGCTCCACCGTTCCTCGGCCTGGACGAAGAACTTCGCGCTTCGTACGAGGTGCGCCGGTTCCTGCAGCGCACCGGGATCCAGATCCTGGTCGTCACGATGGTCGCGTTCGGTCTCTTCTTGACGCTGCTCTACGTCCTCCGAAGAAAGGACTCGTCCTACTTCGCGTTCGCGATCGTCACCTGGGTGTTTGCATTTCCGTTCTACAACGTGATTGCGATCGACGCATGGCTGCCGAAGCCGAACTACCGCTGGACCGGTGCCGTGACGATGGCCTGGCTGACGGTCTCGATCGCGGCGTTCGTGCATCGATTCTTCGGGATCCATCGGCCCCGACTCGAATGGGCGCTCGCGGTCGTGGCGTTCGCCGGCTCGATCTACTTCGCGTTGATCCTCGACGATCGCCATTTCGCGACGGCCGTCTCCATCTGGGGTGGCCTGACGCTGACCGTGGGCCTGTACCCGGTCGTGGTCGTGGTCGATCGGTTCCTCCGCGAGCCCACCCGCGAGTTGCAGCTGGTCCTGGCCACCGGGCTGATCGTGATCACGACGTCAGTGCACGACATCCTGCTGGTCAACGGACCGGTGTCCCTCGAGCACGACTTCGCGGTCATCTGGGCGGCGGTCACGTCCACGTCGGTCTTCGCGTTCTTGTTCGTGCAGCGTTTCATCGTCGCATTCGATACTTCGGAGGCGCTGACCGAGGAGCTCGAGCAGCGGGTCGCCGAGAAGCATGCTGAACTCGAGACGAGTTACCGGACGCTTCGCCAGCTCGAGCAGGAGCGGGCCGTCGCCACCGAACGCGAGCGACTGATGGCCGAAATCCACGATGGGATGGGCGGCCAGCTCGTCTCCACGCTCGCGATGGTGCAGGACGGAGACGCGCGGCCCGAGGAGGTCGAGTCCTCGCTGCGTGCGGCACTCGACGACATGCGCCTCGTGATCCACTCGCTCGACGCGGCGGACACCGACATCCCGACGCTGCTCGGCATGCTCCGGGGACGGCTCGCGCCGCAGCTCGAGCGCGCGGGCATTCGCGTCCGCTGGCGGGTCGAGGACGTGCCGCCGCTGCCTGACTTCGGTCCGGAGGCCGCGCTCCAGCTGATGCGAATCGTGCAGGAGTCGGTCACGAACATCGTCAAGCACTCCGCCGCGAAGACGTTGACGGTGTCGACCGGAGTCGAGGCAGACCATGTGATCGTCAGCCTGGCGGACGACGGCTGCGGTCTCGGCGGAACGGCGGCAGCGGGGGAGGGCCGCGGCGTGGGGAACATGCGGAAGCGGGCCCAGGCACTCGGCGGGGAGCTGGAGCTGCGCGAATGCGATCCGGGCACGGAAGTTCGCGTCCGCTTGCCGCTGGTGAGCCGAGCGTAGGGCTCAGTCGGGGGACATCGCCGCGAGTGGGCGCACTCAATCGGGGGACATGGCCGCGAGTGCGACCCGCGTAGGGCTCAGTCGGGGGACATCGCCGCGAGTGGGCGCACTCAATCGGGGGACATGGCCGCGAGTGCGACCCGCGTAGGGCTCAGTCGGGGGCCATCGCCGCCGTTGGGCGCACTCAATCGGGAGACATGGCCGCGAGTGCGACCTGCATCGCGAGCTGCATGTCGCCTTCGACCTCGAGCTTTCCGCCCATGAACGCGTTCTGCGCATCGAGGCGGCCCGCTTGCAGCTCCGTGTAGACGTCGGGATCGACCACGATCGTGGTGTCCGCCGGATCGTTCGGCTCGCCCGGTCCGAAGTGCGTCACGAGGTCGAAGCCATTGTCGCCCGCGACCGAGAAGAGCAGGGTGCCCGACACGCTGGCCAGGGCTTCCACGCGTGCGCGCGTCAGCTTCATCTCGTCGGCGAGACCGGTCAGCCCCCCGAGAAAGCCGAGTGCCGAGTCACCGGCGTCGGCGATGAGTCGCTCGAATCCGTGCCGGTTCTGGACGAGGGTCAGCAGCACGGGATGGGTCGCGGCTTCGCCGGGAGTGAGACGCCCTTCCTCTACGTTCAGGTAGAAGGTGCCGCCGCTGTCTCCGCTGACCCGCACGACGAGGCTGGTGGTCACCCCGCGCATGCCGTCGAGCACGCGTTGAGCGGCCTCCGTGGCGCGCTCCTGCTCGCGCAGTGCGCGATCGAACTGGGCGGGCAGGCGTTCGGTGAAATAGGCGGCAGGATCGGGCCGCTCGTCCGACATGACGGTTCCTCGGGGTGGCGAACGGGCTCAGCGCGAGCGCTGGTACCGGTTGACGGCATTCACGTGCTCGCGGTAGCTGCGCGAGAAGATGTGGGTGCCGTCGTTGCGTGAAACGAAATAGAGATACTTCTCGTCGGCCGGGTCGACCACGGCTCGCAGCGCGGCCGCGCCCGGGTTCGCGATCGGTCCGGGTGGCAAGTCCGGGATTTGATAGGTGTTGTACGTGTTGGTCGCATCTTCGAGGTGGGCGCGCGTCAAGTTGCCGTCGAAGTTCGGAATGCCGTAGATCACCGTCGGGTCGGTCTCGAGGCGCATGCCGATCGCCCTGCGATTGTGGAACACCGAGGCGATGAGCGGGCGTTCGCCGACCGCGCCCGTCTCTCGTTCGACGATCGATGCGAGAATCGTGACGTCTCGCATCGAGAGTCCCCGAGCCTTCGCCGCGGGTTCGATCTCGCGCCAGACTTTCAGGTAGTGGTCGACCAGGGTGCCGACCACTCTCTCGACCGACAGACCGCGGGCGAGTTGGTAGGTTTCGGGAAAGAGGTACCCCTCGAGTCCCGGCCCCTCGACGCCGAAGCGCGCCGGAGCGGCCGGGTCGTGGACGACCGCGAGAAAAGCCTCGGCCTCCGCGAGTCCTGCCGCTTCGATCCGCACGGCCATCTCGGCGGCGGTCAGGCCTTCGGGTAGCGAGACTTCGTACGTGCGGACGTGTCCGGCCACGATTTGGTCGAGGATCTCGTCGGCACCCCAGTGGTTGCGAAGCAGGTATTCACCCGCGCGCAGCTGCGAGGCCGCTTCGCGCGAACGCCCGAGCCACTCGAACGCATGCGCGTTCCGCACGAGGCCCGCCGTCTCGAGATCGCGCCCGAGGCGGCGCAGGCTCGTGCCCGGCGCGACTGTGAAGACCACGTCCGTTTCCGACTCGCCGACCGGCTGCAGCGCGTTGCGCCACCAGAGCGCACCTGCGGCCGGAACGGCCAGCGCGATGCCCAGGAGTACGAGCAGGAGTTTCTTCATCCCGGGATTCCCGCCTCGCGGTCGAGCCACGCGCGCAACAGGAGCGTGGCCGCGGTCGTGTCGACGAGCTGCTTGCGCTTTCGTTTGCCGCGCTTGCCGGAGATTCCCTGCTCCCGGAGCGCCCGCTCCGCGTCGACTGTGGTGAACCGCTCGTCGATCCACTCGACCGGCACGTCGAGGTCTCGTTCGATCCTGGCCGCGAACTCCCGCGCCGCCCCGGCGGCGTCTCCCTCCCGGCCGGAGAGGTGGAGCGGCAGGCCGAGTACGATCCGGTCGATCTCGCGCTCCCGGATCACCTCCCGCAGCGCCGCCATGTCGCGGGCGAGCTTGGTTCGCTCGATGACTCCCGCCGGGAATGCGAACGTGCCGGTCTCGTCCGAAGTCGCGAGGCCGAGTCTACGCTCGCCGTAGTCGATGCCGAGAACCCGCACGGAGTCAGGCTAGCAGGCCGCGGAAATGGCCTCAGCGGCTGCGCGGGTTCTTGCCGCGGGGGACTCAGTCGCTGAGCTGGCTCTTGCGCCGGTCGAGCGCGGTCTGGGCCGCCCGCCGGATCTGGGTGTCGCGCGCTTGGGCAGCCTGGGCCAGAGCGCCGGCCGCCGCATCTCCGGGAATCCGGCCGAGTGCGCTGGCGGCGGCAAGCTTGAGCTCGCGATATTGGCGCCGCTTGCGCATCCCGCGGTGCAAGAGGACTGCCGCCAGGTCCGGGGTTGCTTCGGGCCGGCCGAGCCGGCCAAGGGAGCGGATGATCTCGCCGGAGAAGCCGAACTCACCGGACTCCAGTGAAGCGAGGAGCGCGGTCAACAGCGCCTCGACCGCGCGACCGGAACCGGAGGATCCCAGGCAGTACGCGGCACTCGTCGGGACTCCTTCGAGCGGGCAGGTCAATGCGCGGGCGAGCGCTTCGGTGGAGCGCGCATCGCCGATTCGGCCGAGCGCCTTCGCGACCTCCTGGCGGAGCGGCGCATCCGGATGCATGAGGAGCTCTTCCAGCCGGTCGACTGTGGCGGGGTGCTGGCATTCGCCCGCGAGTCGTGCGGCCGCACGGAGCTCGCCGAGGTCTTCGGCGTCGAGCGCGCGCGAGAGCTCGGGCGCCAGCAGGTCGCCGAGTGCGATCAGAATCCCCTGCAGGTGGCCGCGGCGCTCAGGGTTTCGCTCGCGCAGCGCCATCCGGAGGAGCGGGGCGACGACGGGTTTTCCGGCTGCGAGGAGCAGTTGCGCCGCGTCGAGTGAGCCCGCCGCGTCTTCGCCCGAGGAGAGTTCGATCAGATCGTCCAGGCGGCTGCCGGTGGCGAGGCGTTCGAGCTGTTCGCTCGCGACTTCCCGCTGACGAGGCGTGCGCTTCGCGGCGTCTCCCGCGTGCTGCACGAATAGCCGAATCGCCCGAATGCCCGCTTCGCTGCGGCCCTCGTCCGAAAGGCTGCCCGCGAGCTGAGCAGCCCGCCGTGCGAGGTCGTTGTAGCGGAAGTCCTCGGTGCACCGTTCGAGGTCGCCGAGGATTCCGCAGAGCTGATCCCAACGTCCCGCGCCATCGGGATCGAGCGCGGGAATCGCGTCGGTGTCTTCGGCCGGAATCTCGCGGAGGACGTCGGTGTCGGTGTCCTCGCGACGAGTTTCCGGGGCCGACGTTTCGCTCGCGGAAGCGGCCGGTACGATTTCGGTGTCCGGCGTCGCGATCAGGTCTTCCGTTTCGTCGTCGCCGGGTTCCGCCGGACTTCGGACGAGTTCGTCCCGCGGATCGAGTTGCAACTCATCGGTCGTGTCTGTCGTGTCCGTGCTTTGCGTGGTTTCGGCCGCGTCCGTCGCGTCCGTCGCGTCCGTCGTGTCTGTCGTGTCCGTGCTTTGCGTGGCTTCGGCCGCGTCCGTCGTGTCCGTGCTTTGCGTGGCTTCGGCCGCGTCCGTCGTGTCCGTGGTTTCGGCCGCCGGCTCCGCGGCTGGGGCCGGTTCTTGTGACCGCTGCGCCTCGTCGGTCTCGAGTTCGAGCTCCGCGTCGGAAAGGCTGTAGTCGAGGCCGGGCGACTCCGCGCGCCCTGTGTCGTGATCGCCGCGCAGCTCGTTCGATTCGAAGTCGAACCCAGACACATCGCGATCGGCATCCTCGAACGTTTCGGCCGGGATCTCGGGTCCGGGCTCGATTTCTTCGATCTCTGGAGCCTGCGGGAGGGGGCTTGCCGGCGCCGGGGTCCCGGCCCAGCGGTCGGGCGCTTCGTCGTTGACGACGATTCCGTCGGGAACGAGTGCGTAGAGGGCGCGCGCGAATCCGCCGTCGCCGTTCGTTTCGGCTGGGCTTGCGAGCCGTTCGATGAACCCCGCGAGCCCGTCGGCATCGAGGGTCTCCGAGAAGCGCAGGGTTCGGACGCCCCGTTCGGTGAGACGCTCCGCGAGACCGCCGAGATGCAGCTTGGGAACCCGATGGGCCAGCGCCGGGACGCGCAGCCCGGCGTCCTCGACCTCGACCTCGAGTGCTCCGCTGCGCTGGAGGTCGGCCAGCCAGAGTCGGATCGCCCGGGAGAGCATTGTCAGGAGGGGACGCGTGCCCGTCTCATAGAACGCCCGTCCGCGGAGCGCGCGCCCGAGCTCCACCAGCAGCGCAGTCGCCTCCGGGGCGCTGCGCAGCGAGGTCTTCGGGGGGACCAGCTGAGGCGAAGTCATACGTGGGTTCCGGCCGCGGGTGGGACGGTGAGTGTGCGCGGCCGCAGCCCTCATCGACCGCTCCGAGGCCTCTCTTGAACCGCAAGGAAAGCGGATTCCGCGCCGATTTCCCAACAGTTCGAGAGGCTGGGTGCGCTACCTTGGGCGGGTCGGTTCCCACCCCCAGGCCGACACCCCAAACCGCTCCTCACTCGGTCCCGAAATCTTGGATCCGGGCGATTCCGATCGACCTTCGTTCGCAGTCTTGGTGGCCACGGTCGGCCCCATCGGGTGGCTGCCCGTGGCTCCGGGCACAGCGGGTGCCGCATTCGCGGTCTGCACTTTCGTGTTTTTTTCGCTATGGGTTCCCAACGAGATGAGGGGACTGCCGGCGCTCGCGACTCTGCTGGGAGGGACTGCCGTCCTGACCGTGGGCGGGGTTCGTGCCGCGGAGCTCGCCGGCCAGCATTTCGGCTGCGAAGACGACGGCCGGATCGTCGTCGATGAGGTCGCAGGTCAGTGGCTGACACTGGCTCCTCTCCTGATTTTTCCAGGGGCGGCGCTTTCCTGGCTGTGGGTCGTGACCGGATTCGTCCTGTTCAGGGTGTTTGATATCTGGAAGCCGGGGCCCGTGCGTTGGGCAGAGCGGCGATTTCCAGGGGGACTCGGGGTGATGCTCGACGACATCGTGGCAGGAGTGATGGGGGCGCTGGTCCTCGCCGTGCTCCTCGCATTCGTGTTCGACGGCGCCTCGGCCGGAGGAGTCCGGTGAATGCGACCCGAGTGATCGCCGAAGTCCTCACGATCGGTGACGAGCTGCTGCGCGGGGAGATCGTCGATTCGAACAAATCGTTTCTCTCGGAGCGGCTGCTCACGCTCGAGGTCGAGACCCGTTTTCACGCCTCGGTGCGCGATGACCCGGCCGACATGCGAGATGCCTTCCTGCGCGCTCGGGAGCGCAGCGACATCGTGCTCGTTTCGGGAGGGCTCGGTCCGACCCGAGACGACGTGACGGTCGAAGTGTTGGCCGAAACGTTTGGCCGGAAGCTGTGGCTCGACGAACCGTCGCTGGAGGCGATGCGGGCGTTTTTCGAGCGATTCGGGCGCACGATGGCCAAGATCAACGAGAAGCAGGCCTGGTTCCCGGAAGGCGCCGACGTACTGGCCAATCCGGTCGGTACGGCGCCCGGCTGTCTGCTCCGCGTGCCCGGTGATGCGGGAGGGACCGAGGCGTCTTTCTTTTGCCTGCCCGGCGTGCCCCGCGAGCTCTATCTGATGATGGACGAGCAGGTGCTGCCGAGGGTGGCCAAGAGCGTGTCCGGATCGCGGGCCGACGGGTCGCCTGCAGCCAGCGTTCGGGCAACCTTGTTGCGGACGTTTGGCATCGGCGAGTCGACTCTCGAGGAAGAACTCTCCGACGTGGCGCGCGATGGCGAAGTGTCGCTCGGGTTCCGGACCTCGTTCCCGGACAACTATCTCCGGCCGGTCGCGCGCGGGCGAACCGCCGAAGAGGCGGACGCCCGCCTGGCGGCCGTCTGCGCAGAGATCCGTTCGAAGCTCGGCGCGCTTGTCTATGGCGAAGGAGAGACCACGCTCGAGCAGGTTGTCGGCGAGCTCCTCGCCGAACGCGGCCTGACTCTGGCGACGGCAGAGTCGTGCACCGGCGGACTGCTCGGCGAACGAATCACCGCTGTGGCCGGCGCCTCTGCGTACTACCTCGGCGGGGCGGTCACCTACTCGAACGAGTCCAAGGTCGCTCTCCTCGGCGTGCCCGAACCGCTGCTGAGTGAGCACGGTGCGGTCTCGCCCGAGGTCGCGTGCGCGATGGCCGAAGGCGCGCGGGCTCGATTCGGAGCGGACCTCGCGATCTCGACGACCGGCATTTCCGGTCCGGGCGGCGGGACGTCCGAAAAGCCGGTCGGCCTGGTGTACGTTGGCTTCGTTTCGGAGGCGGGGAGCGAGGCGCACGAATTCGAGTTCCCGTTCGACCGACCGCGCCATCGCATGCTCACGACGCAGGTCGCGCTCGACCGGGTGCGCCGCTTTCTGCTCGGGGAGCCGGCCGCGCCGCCCCGCTATCTCGCGAGGAACCGCACGTGAGTGTGCGCGCATTCCTGGCCGTCCCGCTTCCCGAGCGGACGCGCAATGACGTGCGGCGAGTCGCCGCCAAGCTCGAGGCGACTCCGCGAGGCCGAGCCGTCCGCTGGGTGCGCGCCGAGGGCTATCACCTGACACTCCGATTTCTGGGGGAGATCGAAGAGGCGGCGATCTCCCGTCTGGCCGGAGAGGTGGCGCCGAGTGTCGAGCGTTGTGCCCCCTTCGAACTTCAGCTGGGCTCGGTCGAGGCGTTTCCGTCCGCCCGCCGCCCTCGCGTCGTCGCCGCTCGGGTGGCCCCCGAGCGCCCGCTCGCAGCACTCGCCCAGCGCGTCGAGACCGCGGTCGAGCAAGCCGGGTTCGAGCCGGAGTCGCGCTCGTTTCGTCCCCACCTGACGCTCGGCCGGGTTCGCGATCGCACGGTCCCGTCTCTCGAACAGGTTTCGCTCGCGGAGAGCGAGCCGTTCGCGGTCGACGAGGTCGTGTTGTTCCAGAGCGAACTGCGACACGAAGGCGCTTCCTACATCCCGCTCGAGCGAATGCCGCTCGGCGGTCCCGACACCCCGCTCGAGCGATCGCCGCTCGGCGGTCCCGATTCGCAAGCAACCCCATCTTCCGAAGGAGATGTCCATGGCAAAGAACGTCCGATCGAACGAACCCCGCGGAGGCGAGGGAAAGCAAGCCGTCGACCAGAAGCAAAAGGCCATCGAACTGGCGGTCTCGACGATCGAGAAGCAGTTTGGCAAGGGCGCCATCCTCACCATGTCGGACGACGCGGTGGATTACGAGATCGGAGCCTTCTCGAGCGGCTGCCCTAGTCTCGACCTGGCGCTCGGCATCGGGGGCTATCCGCGGGGCCGTGTCGTCGAGATCTACGGGCCCGAGTCGAGCGGCAAGACCACCCTCACGCTTCACGCGATCGCCGAGATCCAGAAGGTGGGTGGGGTGGCCGCGTTCATCGACGCCGAGCATGCGCTCGACGTGAACTACGCGCGCAGGCTCGGGGTGAAGGTCGAAGATCTGCTGGTCTCCCAGCCGGACACCGGCGAGCAGGCGCTCGAGATTGCGGATGTGCTGCTGCGCTCGGGTGCGGTCAACGTCGTCGTCATCGACTCGGTCGCTGCGCTGGTGCCGCGGGCCGAGATCGAGGGCGAAATGGGCGACACCCATGTCGGGCTGCAGGCGCGGCTCATGAGCCAGGCGCTTCGCAAGCTGACGGCCACGGTCTCGAAGTCGAACGCAACGGTGATGTTCATCAACCAGATCCGGATGAAGATCGGGGTGATGTTCGGCAGCCCGGAGACCACCAGCGGTGGCAACGCGCTGAAGTTCTACGCCTCGATTCGGCTCGACGTGCGCCGGATCGCCGCGATCAAGGACTCCGACGAGGTCGTCGGCAACCGGACTCGGGTGAAGGTGGTGAAGAACAAGGTGGCGCCGCCGTTCCGCCAGGCCGAGTTCGACATCCTCTACAACGAGGGCATCTCGATGGAGGGCGACCTGCTCGACCTTGGCGTCGATGTCGGCGGCGTCGAAAAGTCCGGCTCCTGGTACTCCTACGACGGAGAGCGGATCGGGCAGGGGCGCGAGAATGCCCGCCGCTTCCTGAAGGACCACCCGGATGTGTGTGAGCGATTGGCCGACGCGGTCTACTCCGCGAAGGGTCTGAAGCGCTACACGCTGGCGCGGCCCGAGGGCGAGGTCCCCGCGGTCGAAGCGGTGCCCGAAGCGGTGCCCGAACCCGAATAGTCCGTAAGTGTCTGAATTCGAATAGGAATTTTTGATACTTCCAGAGAAGTGGCCGGCGCTGGGGAGGGCGAGACACCCCCCGTTCCCCCGGTGACCGGCAACTCCTCAAGAACCGACGCGATTCGGACGATTCCATGGCCGTCACCGGGTGTTTTTTTCGCCCCGGAGGGGTCTTCTGCCATGGCCATGGACCTGAACGAGATCCTCAAAATCGCGCTGAAGGGCGGGGCCTCGGACATTCATCTGAAGTCCGGGTTGCCGCCGATGTTCCGCGTGGATGGGGCGCTCGTACCGCTCAAGAACGGCGAGCGTCTGCTCCCCGAACATCTCCAAAAAATGGCGTTCGGGATCATGAATCCCGTCCAGCGTCAGCGTTTCGAGGAAGCCCGCGAGGCGGACCTCGCATACGGCATTCCCGGGCTCGGACGCTTCCGAGTCAACGCGTTCCAGCAGCGCGGGACGATCGGAATCGTCTTCCGGGTGATTCCGTTCGGCGTCAAGTCGATGGATCAGCTCCACCTTCCGAAGGTGATCGAGCGGATCGCGATGGAGAACCGAGGTCTCGTGCTCGTCACGGGGACCACGGGTTCCGGCAAGTCGACGACGCTCGCGTCGATGATCGACTACGTCAACTCCAACAAGACCTGTCACATCATGACGATCGAGGACCCGATCGAGTTCCTGATCCGCGATCGTCGCTCGATCGTGAATCAGCGCGAGATCGGCGTCGACACCCAGAGTTTCGCCAACGCGCTGCGTGCGGCTCTGCGCCAGGATCCAGACGTGATTCTCGTTGGCGAGATGCGCGACTTCGAGACGATCGAAACCGCGCTGACCGCGGCCGAAACCGGCCACCTCGTCATGAGTACGCTCCACACGCTGGATGCCACGGAGACGATCAACCGGATCATCTCCGTGTTCCCGCCGTACCAGCAGAAGCAGGTGCGACTCCAGCTGGCCTCGATCCTGCGGGCCGTCATCTCCCAGCGGCTCGTGCCCCGAGCGGACGGCCGCGGCCGCGTCCCGGCTCTCGAAGTGCTCGTCTCCACCGCGCGCGTGAGAGAGTGCATCGCGGACAAGGACCGCACGAAGGAGCTGCACGACGCGATCGCAAAGGGCTTCACGACGTACGGGATGCAGACCTTCGACCAGTCGCTCATGCATCTGGTGAAGGGCGACCTCGTCACGTACGAAGAGGCGCTCAAGCACGTCTCCAACCCGGACGACTTCGCGCTCCGCTTCCGCGGCATCGCTTCGACCTCCGATGGCACCTGGGACGACTTCGAGAAGGACGAGGACCATGGGGCCGAGGAAGAGGCGACGCCGGACGCCGAAAAGCCCGAGACGGACCTCGATATCGAACGCTTCTAGCGCCCCAGCGGGCTTCTCCACGTCGGGATCACACTGCCCCCGTGGGGTTTGTTGTTACTCTTTGCGGACTTACGAGAGGAGTCCGCAATGCAGCCGCGCTCTGGGCGCGAGATCCGCGAGTCGTTCCTGACCTTCTTCGAAGGCAAGGGACATCAGCGGGTCGCCAGCGCCTCGGTTGTCCCTGAGAACGATCCGACCCTGCTGTTCGTCAACGCGGGGATGGTCCCGTTCAAGCGCGTGTTCCTCGGCGAGGAGCAGCGCCCCTACTCGCGCGCGACCACCTCCCAGAAGGTTTTCCGCGTTTCGGGCAAGCACAACGACCTCGAGATCGTCGGCCGCTCGCCGCGCCATCACACGTTCTTCGAGATGCTCGGAAACTTCTCGTTCGGCGACTACTTCAAGCAAGAAGCGATTCTCTGGTCGTGGGAGCTGGTGACGGGCGTCTGGCAGATGCCGGCCGACAAGCTGCACGTTTCGGTCTTCCGCGAGGACGATGAGGCTGCGGATTTGTGGGAGCGGGAGATCGGCCTGTCCCCGGATCGAATCCACCGCCTCGACGAGGAGGAGAACTTCTGGTCGATGGGGGATACCGGGCCGTGCGGTCCGTGCAGCGAGATCCACTGGGATCACGGTCGGCCCGACACGTGTACCTCGGCGGTGTGCGATCCGTCGTGTGAGTGTGGGCGCTGGCGAGAGTTCTGGAACCTCGTCTTCATGCAGTACAACCGGGACGCGAGTGGCAAACAGGAGCCGCTTCCGAAGCCGTGTGTCGACACCGGCGCCGGCCTCGAGCGCCTGGCCTCGATCATCCAGAACGTCGAGTGGACCTACGAGACGGACCTGTTCATGCCGGTCGTCGCCCGTGCCGAGGAACTCTCGGGCACGCGGGTCGGCGCCGGCGAAGAATCGGACGCCGCGCTCCGCGTGATCGCGGACCATGCGCGAGCGGTGACGTTCTTGATCGGAGACGGCGTCCTGCCCGACAACGAAGGTCGCGGCTACGTGCTCCGCCGGATTCTGCGGCGCGCCTCGCGGCACGGCTGGCTGCTCGGCATCGAGGAACCGTTCCTGCATCGTGTGGCCGACGCGGTGATCGAAGAAATGGGGGACGCGTTTCCGGAGGTGCGCGAGCGCCGCGCGTTCATCGAGGACCGTGTCCGCCGCGAGGAAGAGCGCTTTCTCGAGACACTCGGCCGCGGGCTGGGGCTCCTCGAGGAGGAGATCGACAAGCTTGGCAAGAGCGAGGAGCTCGGCGGAGAGGTCGTTTTCAAGCTCTACGACACGTTCGGGTTTCCGCTCGATCTGACCGCCGACATTCTGAGCGGCCGCGGGCTGGCGCTCGATGAAGCCGGTTTCGATCAGGCGATGACCGCACAGCGGGTGCGATCGCGTGAGTCGTGGAAGGGGAGCGGAGATACCTCCCAGGGTGCGGCCTACGGGGAGCTCGCGAGCGGGACGTCCTTCTGCGGTTACGATCGCCTCGAAGCCGAATCCGAGGTCACCGCGTTGCTCGTCGGTGGAGAGCGCGTCTCTTCCGCCCACGCGGGCGACGCGGTCGAGATCGTGGTCGCCGACAGCCCCTTCTACGCGGAAGGCGGCGGTCAGGTGGGAGACCGGGGCACGATTTCCGTCGGCTCCGGCCGGGTCGAGGTCGAGGATACCCAGCGTCCCGTCGCGGGCGTCGTCGTGCACGTGGGCAAGGTGGCCGAGGGTTCCGTGGCCGTGGGCGATACGGCGGAACTTCGGGTCGACGCTGAGTCGCGGGCGGCGACGGTGCGCAACCACTCCGGGACCCACCTGCTCCACGCGGCTCTTCGCGAAGAGCTGGGTCCGCAGGCGATGCAGAAGGGATCGCGCGTCGCGCCTGACCGGCTGCGTTTCGATTTCACGCACGACTCGCCGCTTTCCGAAGATGAGCTCGATCGGATCGAGGATCGGGTCAACGGTTGGATCGAAGAGAACGCGGTCGCCCTGACCCGAACGCTCCCGTATCAGGCGGCGATCGATGCGGGTGCGATTGCGATCTTCGAGGAAAAATACGGCGACGAGGTGCGGGTGGTCTCGTTCGGCGATTTCTCGACCGAGTTGTGCGGCGGAACGCATGCCGCCGCGACCGGGGACGTCGGCCTGCTCAAGGTCGTCGCGGAAACGGGCATCGCGTCGGGAGTGAGGCGGATCGAGGCACTCACGGGACTCGGCGCGCTGCACCATCTCCGCGACCAGGAGCGGCAGCTGCGCCGTGTGAGCGAGCTCCTCCGAGTGGCTCCCGGCGAGGCCTCTGCGCGCGTCGAACGGCTGCTCGAGGAACGCAAGGAGAAGGATCGCGAGATCGCGACACTCAAGAGTGCGAGCCGCGGGGCCAGCGCGGGCGAACTCGCTTCCGAGGCGCGCGAAGTCGGTGGGACCCGGGTCCTCGCGGCGCGAGCTGAGGGGGCGTCGAGCAAAGAGCTGCGCGGGATGGTCGACGCTCTGCGCGACAAGTTGCGCAGCGGAATCGTGCTCCTCGCCGCCGTGCAAGACGGTCGCGTTTCCCTCGCGTTGGGCGTGACGCCGGATCTGAAAGACCGTTTCAAGGCCGGTGATCTCGTCCGCGAGATCGCAGCGATCGTAGGCGGGAAGGGCGGAGGCCGGCCCGACTTCGCCCAGGCGGGAGGGAACGACGCATCGAAAGTGGATGCGGCGTTCGAGCGCTTGTTCGAGCTGGTCCAGGCTGGAGCGTGAGCGCCCCGTACCAACCCGATCCGTTCCAGCCTCGGCGCCGGTGCACTCGGGAGGTCGCGGTCGGCTCCGTGAAAATCGGCGGCGCGCAGCCACTGCGCATCCAGTCGATGACGACGACCGACACCCGGGACGTGAAGGCGACGGCCGACCAGGCGGAGCGACTCCATGGCGCAGGCTGCGAGATCGTGCGCGTGACGGCGCCGTCGATCACCGACGCTGAAGCCCTGGCGGAGATCCGTGCCGAGCTCGATCGCCGGGGCGTGCCGGTGCCGTTGGTAGCCGACATCCACTTTACGCCCAACGCCGCGTTGGTGGCCGCCGAGCACGTCGAGAAAGTTCGCGTGAATCCTGGGAACTACGCTGACAAGAAACGATTCGAGGTTCGCGAGTACACGGATGCGCAGTACGGCGAAGAACTCGAGCGAGTCGGAAATCGCTTTCGGCCGCTCGTCGTTCGGTGCCGTGAGCTGGGGCGTGCGGTGCGCATCGGCACGAACCACGGTTCGCTCTCCGACCGGATCCTCAACCGCTATGGCGACACCTCACTCGGGATGGTCGAGAGCGCGCTCGAGTTTCTCGACGTGTGCGAGCACGAAGGCTTTTTCGATGTGATCTTCTCGATGAAGTCGAGCAATGCGCAGGTCGCGATCCAGGCCTACCGGCTCCTGGCGGCTCGCCTCGCGGAACGTGCGGGCGGCTTCGAGGCCGCGAGCTATCCGTTCCATCTCGGCGTGACCGAAGCCGGCGACGGCGACGACGCGCGTGTGAAGAGTGCGATCGGGATCGGTTCGCTTCTCGAAGACGGCATCGGCGACACGATCCGGGTGTCGCTGACCGAGGATCCCGTGCGCGAGGTGCCTGTTGCGCGCTCACTGGCGGCGCCTTACGACGAACGGTGGTCTGCGGAGGTGCCGACTCCGGTGACGCTCTCGGTGCCGCCTTACCCCGCAGATCCGTACACGCACGCGCGGCGCGCCACGCGTACCGACGGAGAGGGCGAGTTCGCGGCCGGAGGAGATCTGCCCGTCCGCGTCGAACTCGAGCTGGGCCCGCCGCCCGCTGCACCGGAAGCGGCGCTCGAGGCATTGAGCACCGCTCTCGCGCAGTGCCCGGAGCTCGCTTGCGAGGGTCTGGTGCTCGACGTCCGGAACGCCACCGATCTGGAGGCTGCGCGCGCATTCGCGTCGGCGGGGCTGACTGTGCCCCTCACCGTTCGTGCCCCCGCTGCGCTCGAAGCCGCCTGCGGGATTGGGCAGCGCTTCATCGCACAGGTCGCGCAGGTCGAGGATTCGTTCGCGCCGGTTGCAAACCGCGCAGCAGAGCACGGAGTCGCGGTGGAGTGGGCGCTCGCCGTCGATCGCGCGGATTGGGCTCGCGCGGTTCGCGCCGGACTCGACGCTCAGCCCTCCCTTGCTGCCTTCTCGGCCGAGAGTGGTGACCCGGCGGAGGTCCGCCTTCTCGCGGCTGCGCTTGCGACTTATGGCCGGGAAGACGCGACGATCTCGCTGCGCCATCGGGCGAATCCCTTCGTCTCCCTCGACGCAGCGCTGCTGCGGGCCGCGACGGAACTCGGAGCGCCGCTGTGTGATGGAATCGGGGACCGTATCTCGCTGGGTGGTTTCGGCGGGCCCGAGCGTGACCTGCGACTCGGCTATCGGATCTTGCAGGGTGCGAGACTGCGCACCTCGTGGACGGAGTTCATCAGCTGTCCTTCTTGTGGCCGGACGCTGTTCGATCTGGAAGAGACGACCGCCCGCGTGAAGGCGCGTACCGAGCATCTGCGCGGACTCAAGATCGCGGTCATGGGGTGCATCGTGAACGGGCCGGGGGAGATGGCGGATGCCGACTTCGGCTACGTCGGCTCGGGCCCGAGCAAGGTGAACCTCTACGTCGGACACGACTGCGTCGTCCGCAACGTTTCCGAAGGGGACGCCCCCGACCGCCTCGTCGAGTTGATTCGCGAGCGCGGTCGCTGGAGTGAGCCGGCCGCCTGACCTGGCGGCGCCTGGTCGCGCGGGCCCGACCAGGATTCGCGAGTGGGAGTGCGATACGCCCGGACGGCGTGCGTGCGGCTGTGTCGAACGCTGGCACGGGCCTTGCTCTGGTACGCGCCATGGCGTGCCCTGTTTCGACACAGACTCCGGCGGCGGCTCTCGTCGGCCGGTCCTTGGCAATGAAATCCGTGAAGCGAATGCTCACACGCGCGGCGGCGGCGGACAGCTCGGTGCTTCTGCTCGGCGAAACCGGGACCGGGAAGGGCGTGGCGGCCCAGGTCCTTCATGAGGCCTCCGCGCGGCGGGATGGACCGTTCGTGCAAGTCGACTGTGCGGCTCTGGCTCCCAGTGTGTTCGAGAGCGAACTCTTCGGGCATGAACGCGGTTCATTTACGGGGGCGGTGGCTCGCCACCGCGGGCGATTCGAACGCGCTGCGGCGGGCACTCTCTTTCTCGACGAGGTCGGCGAACTGTCGCTCCCGTTCCAGGCGAAGCTGCTGACCGCACTGCAAGATCGTCGCTTCGAAAGGCTGGGAGGGGACGCGGCGGTTGCGCTCAATGCGCGTGTCGTCGCCGCGACGAACCGAAACCTTCTCGCGGACGTCGAAGCCGGGCGCTTTCGACTCGACCTGTACCACCGCCTGCACGTCCTCGAGATCGAGTTGCCGCCGCTGCGCGCTCGACCCGAGGACATCCCGGAACTCGTGCGGGTCCACTTACCGGAGTTGTCGTCACGGGCCGGGATCACGCCGCCAGAGCTGGCACCCGATTTTGTGGCGGAGCTTGCGGGTCGTCCCTGGCCCGGCAATGTCCGGGAGCTGCTCCACGAGTTGGAGAGGGCTCTGGTGCTCTGCGGCGAGTCCGTGCTCGACGCGTCGTCGCTGGCACCCGAGGCGGCGGTACCGATCGGGCCCGTCGAGACCCCGCCCGCGCTGGGGTGGCCCGTTCTTCCGCCGCCGGAGCTGGGAGAGGGCGCGGCCGCAGAGATCCTGCAGGTGCTGCGCGCGACCGGGGGGAACGTCTCGCGGGCTGCGCGCCGGCTCGGGATCTCGCGCGGAACCCTGCGCTACCGCATTGCCCAGTACGGTCTGTCCGCGTCGATTCCTCGAGACTGATCAGTGCGACTCGGTCGCCGTTCGCGGGTCGGTCAGGCCGCGTGAACGAACGGTTGTCCGCCGGTCGGGTTCTCGATCACAGCGGGTTCGAGCGGCGTGCCCTTCGAGGCGGCCCGGCGAAGCACCGACCAGTAGCTTCGCTCCACGCACGCTTCGTCGAGGGCGCCGCGTTCTTGTAGGAGCCGATGCATGCGAGGAAGGTGATAGTGCGGAACGGTCATCAGCAGATGGTGCTCGAGGTGGTAGCCCACGCGATTGGGGGCGATGAACAGTCGTTCCCAGAAGGTCGGCACCAGTGTGCGCGTGTTGCCGAGGGGATCGTCGCCGTCCGGAGTGAGGGCGTGCTCGGCGATCGCGCGGATCCGCGTCACCAGAGTGTTGGTCGTCAGCCAGGCCACGATCCAGAGCAGATAGAGCGCGGGGTACCCCGCGGCCCACAGACCGCCGAGAAGCAGAAGGTTGGTCGACACCACTCCGATGAAGGCGCGCCGCGCGTCCGCGCTCTGGCGGATGCCGCCGAGGCTGCGGCGCCAAGCTGCGCGCGCAAACTTGATGCCGGTCTTGCCGCTGAGGTCGCGGATCACTTTTCGGCGCAAGCTTTCTGCGGTGATCGGGAAGGGCCGAACGAGGCCGAGATCGGGATCCTCGGTGGATCCGGTGCGCGCGTGGTGCTGGAGATGGTAGGGCCGGTACGGGTGCAGGTCGCTCCAGATCGGGTACGCGCACAACCAGTTGCCGATGAAGTCGTTCACCGCTCGACTCGAGAACAAGCTGCGGTGTGAAGCCTCGTGCATCAGGACGGCGAAACCGAGCTGGCGCGTGCCGATCAGGACGAGGGCGAGTACGACGGTGATTGGGTTGGGCCACACCGCGACCAGCGCCATGGATCCGAACACGATCGCCCAGTTGAGTCCAATCGACAGCCAGGATCGCCAGTCGTGCATTTCGAGCAGCGATTCGATGTCCTCACGTGGCAGCGCATCGCGCCAGAGCGCAGTCCGTTCCTTGAGCCAGCGTGCGCGCTCGTCCGCGGAGTCGTGGATGGTTTCAGAAGTGGCCATGGCGGAATCCTCAGTGCCAGAGACGGGGGGTCCCGTCGGAAATTCGTGTGTCTGCCGGGGTCCGCAGGCTCGGTACGTCGTGGCGTCCGAGGAATCGGGCCCAGCATGCACGCCCGAGGCGATCGTAGTGCCGTAGCGCCGCGACGAGTGCGCTCCGCTCCGCTGCGGGAACGATCGGTTCCGGGAGCAGCGGATCGAAGATGAGCTGCCGCATCACTCGGCCGCCGAGCACGAACGACTCGACCATCGCTTCGCCTTCTCCGAGTTGGGGTAGCTGCTGCTCGCTCGAAGCGAGGGCGGACTTCGAGCTGCGATAGCCATCCGCGAGAGCGTCTGCGTCCCACAGGCCCGCAGCGCGCACCTCGATGTCGGGCGACAAGTGTGTGAGCACGCCCACGAGTGCGTCGGATTCGAGTCCGAGCGCGAGGAGCTGGGCCCCGGTCTGTTCCGGGCTTTCGCGGAGGTTCGCTGGCCGCACGGCCAGGCCCGGTCGCAGTTCCGCGAATCCGAGGAACCGCAGGGCTCGCTCGCGTCGCTTGCGGGCCCCTGCGGAGCCTTGGACGGTCCCCGTGTCCACGACGAGCCAGCGCCCGGGTTCCCACGTCCGAATGCGCTGGTCGATGTGGCGCCAGGACACGACTTGTTCGCGAACGGGGACGGCGGTCGGTCCGAGCCGATAGCAGCCCCGCGCGTCGCGTTCGATGCTGCCGGCCGCGAGGAGTCGGGCGAGCGCGACCCGGACGTTGTTGTCGGCGAGCCCGAAAATTTGCCCGGCTTCGACCAGAGCGGCCACCGGCATCGTGCCGCGTCGCAATGTCGAGAGCAGGTCGAGGATCAGGCTTTTGGCGGAGAGAGCCATCGAATGGGAACATTACATCTTCGTGACCATATAGTCAAAATCAGTAATATTCGAATTTTCCAATGAGGGGAATTCCCGAGTCTTTCCAGGCCCCTGCTAGAGTGGGTCCCACTCCCAGGAGGATTTCATGACTGACGAACTGCTAGTCGAACGAGACGGTCCGGTCGCGATTCTGACCCTCAACCGCCCCGACCGGATGAACGCGATCACGGCACCGATGCTCGACGCACTCTCGCGCGAGATCGTCGCGGCAGACCGCGATCGCGACGTGCGCGTGATCGTTCTGACCGGCGCCGGCCGCGGATTCTGTGCGGGGCTCGACCTCAAGGATGCGGCGTCCGGGCAGGGCATCGGCAGTGGGCAGGGCGTCGGCTCGGTGGTCCAGAAGTTCGACCTGCGGGATGCGCCGCCCATGGTGCTGCACAACTGCGACACGCCGACCGTGTGCGCGCTCAACGGAGCGGCGGCCGGCTACGGGATGGATCTGGCGCTCGGTTGTGACATCCGGATCGCAGCCGATACGGCAAAGATCGCGGCGGCGTTCACCCGCCGAGGGGTGCTGCCGGAGAGCGGAGGGACCTGGCTCATGCCGAGGCTTCTCGGGTGGGCAAAGGCGGCCGAGCTCGCATTCACCGGGCGCACGCTGATGGCCGACCAGTGTCTCGAGCTCGGTCTCGTCAATCAGGTCGTGCCGGCAGACCAGTTGATGGAGACGACGCGCGCACTCGCCGCCGAGATCGCCGGCAACGCTCCGCTCGCGGTGCAAGCGACGAAGCGGATGATGCGCATGGCGATGGATGAAACGTTCGAGGCCAACGTCCACCATGTCTTCCTGCAACTGCTGCCGCTGTTCCGGAGCCAGGACTTCAAGGAAGGGCTCGCAGCGTTCATCGAGAAGCGCGACCCGAAGTTCGAGGGTCGTTGAGCCTCAGCGAACCGGGAGAGGCCCCAGGAACTCGGCCAGGCCCCGCGCGATCACTTCGTGACCTCGCGGGGTCCAGTGACCGTCTTGCTCGAAGAAGACGTCGGCCGGGTCCTCGCCCGCGAGAAGCTTCTCGGAGGTCACGCACGCAGAGTCGTCCTGGCAGGCGGCCCGCAGGCTGCGGAGAACCGAGGTCTCCGGCTCGGTCGCGGCCTTTCGGGTCACCAGCAGCGTTCGCACCGGAATACCGCGCTCCGCGGCCGTTTCCGCGAGGTGATCCATCAGGTACTGGTGGTACGCGAGTTGGAAGCGACGCCCGGTCCACAAGCCGCGCGCGATTTCCTCGGGCAGGAGATCGGCGATCGGGCCGGACGGCGGTTCGCCGGCCTGTTCTTTCTGTGACACTTCGATCTGGCTGCGCGCGCGACCGACCCAGGCCCGCGCGAGTCGATAGCGGAGCCAGTGGTAGAGCGACGAGTTCTCTGCGAGCCAGCCCTGACCGGGGAAGGTGAACGAGGGCAGGGCGTACGGACCGTCCTGCACGTACCGCATGCGGCCCGTGCGATCGATCATGCGCAGGGCGGACGCGGTCCGGGTAGGCAGCCCGCTCCCGTCGAGCGTCAAACGGCTGGCCGCGAGGTCCGAGAGATCGTTCTCGCTCGGGACGACGAGGACGAGGTCGGGTTCGAGGTCGAACCCGCGCGCCTTCAGGAAGAGTCCGTAGTGGTCTGCGCTCCAACCCGCGACGCCCGCATTGAGCACTTCGACGTGGGAGGCGCCCGCCGGCGACTCGAGCCCCTTCGCGAGCTCAACGGCGAACGTTTCAGCGTCCTCGACGCCCCAACCGAACGCGAATGAATCGCCGAGGACGAGGATCCGGTAGCCCGAGGTCTCGGGGGCTTCAGGTCGAGGGGTGCGCCGAAGCCCGCGATCGTCCGTTCGGACGGTGACGTGAAAGTCCCCCGTCTCGTGAACCGTTTCCCAGTCTGGGCGATGGGACCAACCGAGGAGGCCGTCGGCCCGGTACGGATTGAACCGGTACTTCACGTTCCCGTCGCTCTCGACTCGCTGGTCGTTCGGCGTCGCGGCGAGGCGCAAGACGATCTCTCCGGTGCCTGCGCAGAGCAGGAGCAGGGCGAAGAAGACGGCCACGTTGCCGAGGAGGAGGCGTAGGCGAGTCATGGGGAGCCGGGTGTCCGCAAGGCCCACAGGCTAGGAAACCGACCTTCAGGACGCCTTTATTCCCAACCGCTGCACGGGTTTGCGAGACTGCCGCCCACGATGTCCGTGCCCCCGCCTCGCAGCCCGACCGCGGTTCGGTGGATCGCCCTGATCTGCCTGGCGCCGATCCTCGCGGCCGCGGCAGCCGTGTGGCTGCAGGATTTTGGCGGCGCGTTGCCGCTCGGGCTCTTCAACGAGGGCCGCGCGGTATTCAAGGGCCTGGCGGTGATCACACTCGCGGGGTTGCTGGGTGCGGCCGTGGCTCTCGTGTTCGAAGTGATTCGCGGGCGAACACTCGGGCTCGCTGGGGTTGTTCGCGGAGTGCTGGCAGCGTTTCTGGTGACCGAGCTGCTCGTCACTGCGCTCGACGTGGGGCTCGTTTCCCGTGCTGGCGGAGCGGGTCTCGGGGGTCCCTATCGAGAGGCACAGGGTGCCGCCGGAACACGCGTGTTCTTGAAGCGGCCGCACCCGGGTTCTCCGCTCGGGTTCCGGACGGCGACCCCCTACGCGAAGGTGCCGGTCAGACGACGCGTGCTCTTTCTGGGGGACTCGTACACCGAGGGATCGGGGCGCAGTCCCCAGTGCAACTATCCCGAGGTCACACTCGCGGTTGCGCGCGACCAACTCGGCCCCGATTGGGAGGGCATGAATGCAGGAGTCGCGGGGTATGGTCCCGCCGATGCGCTCGCGCTCCTGCGGTTCCTCGAAGAGGAAGGCTACGAGTTCGACGCGGTGGTCTGGAGCCTGTTCCTCGAGAACGATTTCACGGACGGCCTGCCCGGAACCGAGCGCCGGGTGGTGGCCGGAATCAACTTCCGGTTCCCGCAGTCTCCGTTCTTGCGCTGGTTTCATCCCCTGAACTCGCGCACATTCCGCTATGCGCTGTTCGTCGCGCGTGCCGCACAGCTGCGCAGCGCATCCGACGACGCCGTTCAGCGCGGAGATGGGGAGTGCCGCGCGCCGCGCCCCCTCGCGGACCCGCTTCCGGAAGGGTTGGAAGCTCTGGTGCGTCGGCGCCTCGAGGCGAGCTATCGGGAGCCGCTTGCCCCTTTGGCGACCGGTGTCGTCTCGGAGAGTCTCGAAGCGTTCTCAGCCGAGACCCGTCGCCTTGGGATCCCCCTCGTGTGGGTCGTTTTTCCGGATCGGGTTCTGGCGGATACAGAGCTCCAGGCGCGTCTCGGCTGGACCGACGAGCCGCCGGGGTACGATCTCGATCGCCTGACTCGCTGGGTGCGCGAGCGTGCTGGAGACGTTCCGCTCGTCGATTTGACGGAACCGCTTCGCGGTCCGGCATCGAACTATCGCAGTTCGGACACTCACCTTTCGGATGAAGGGAATGTCGTCGCCGGGCGCTATGTCGGCGACCGCCTGGCGGAGCACCTCCGCGCGTCGCCGTCGCCCGACTGATCGAATCCAGGGTCAGGGAAGCAGCATTCCCGCGATGCTCCCGGTCATCAGGGTGGCCAGTGTTCCGCCGAGAATCGAGCGGAGCCCGAGGCGTGCGAGTTCAGAACGCCGCGAGGGCGCGATGCCGCCGACGCCTCCGATCAGGATCGCGATCGAACCGAAGTTCGCGAAACCGCAGAGCGCATACGACGCGATCACGACGGAGCGGGGCGAGAGCTCGTTGCTCGCAGCGAGCGTTGCGAGGTCTCTATAGGCGAGAAACTCGTTGAGAACCGTCTTCACACCCAGGAGTGAGCCGACTTGCCGGGCCTCGTCCCACGGGATTCCGATGATCCACGCGAGCGGCGCGAACAGGACTCCGAGAATTTTTTGAATCGTCAGGTCGGCGAACCCGATGAGGCTGCCGAGCCACACGGTCAGGTCGTTCAGCATCGCGATCAGCGCGACGAATGCGAGGAGGAGTGCGCCGATGTACGCGGCCAGGCGCAACGCGGCGAGCGCTCCCTCTGATGCTGCGTCGATCACGTTCACCGTCTCGCGTTCTTGCTGCGATGCGTTCGGGTCGAGCGTTTCGGGTGTCTCGAGTTCGGGCACCATCACCTTGGCGATGAGGATCGCGGCCGGAGCCGAGAGGAGGCTCGCGGTGACGAGATGCCCGGCGAACTCGCCGCCCAGCATCTGCGTGTACGCGAGGAGCACAGAGCCTGCGACGGTCGCCATCCCGGTCACCATCAGGGTGAACAGCTCGGACCGGGTCATGTTCTCGATCCAGTGCCGCACGAGAAGGGGCGCTTCGGTCATCCCGACGAAGATGTTGGCCACGGCCGCGAGGCTCTCGGCACCGGAGATCCCCATCGTCTTGGAGAGCCCACGCGCGAGGCCGCGAACCACCCACTGGACGAGCCCGAGGTGGTAGAGCACCCCAAAGACCGCGCCCATGAAGACGATGATGGGGAGCACGTTCAGCGCGAACGAGAAGCCGAGCTCGCTCAGCGGCCCGAAGACGAACTTCACTCCGGCGTTGGTGTATCCGAGCAGGCCCGTTACCGCGTCGTTCACTCCGACGAAGAAGAGTCGCCCCGCCGGGCTTCGCAGCAGCACGAAGCCGAGCCCGAGCTGGAGCCCGACGCCGATGAGGACGACTCGCCATGGGAACTGGCGGCGCGCTTCGGAGAATGACCAGGCGATGCCGATCAGCACGGCCATGCCGACGAGGCCGATGGCGCGGGAGCCAAGCTCGCTCAAGCGGAAGGGTCCTGTTCCGGCCGCTTCGCCGCAGCGAGGGCCTCGACCAGAAGGCGCGTTGCCGCGACCGGATCGGCCGAGGCAGCGACCGCCGAGATGACGGCGGCGCCGCTGGCACCGGCGCGAACGACCTCGCTCGCCCGCTCACAGTCGATCCCGCCAATGGCGATCAGCGGGAGCGGAGCTACGGCGCTGGCAGCGGTGCGCAGCCCGGAGATGCCGGGCGCCGGCCAGCTGGAATCTTTCGAAGTGGTGCCGAAGATCGGACCGAGTGCCACGTAGTCGAGATTCTCGTTCCGGGCCGCGCGCGCCTGGTCGAGTGTATGCGTGGAGTAGCCGACGAGAAGTCGTTCCCGGGCGGCCGCGGGGATGCGGTGCGGCGGCAGGTCTTCCTGCCCGAGGTGGACTCCATCCGCGCCGAGTACGAGCGCCAGGTCGAAGCGGTCGTTCACGAGGAAGAGTGTGCCTGATTTTCGGGTGTCCGAACGAATGGTCTTGCCCCAAGAGAGGGTTTGTCGGTCTGGTGAGTGCTTGCAGCGCAGCTGGACGACGGCGGCTCCTCCTCGGCACGCGGCTTCCGCCTGTTCGCACGGATCGAGTGGCCAGCGCGGATCGTCGTCCGCGAGGACATGAAGGCCGTGGAGGTGTCGAGGGTCGCGCGGACTCACGCGCGCGCCGGCACGTCGATCTCGAGCTCGTTCAGCTTCTTGCGGAGCGTGTTTCGATTGATTCCGAGGAGCGCGGCTGCCCGGAGCTGATTGCCTCCGGTGTGCGCGAGGACGGTCTCGAGGAGCGGCTTCTCGATTCGGGCGAGCAGCAGCCGGTGCAGGTCGTGGACGTTCGGGTCCTCGAGCGCGGCCTGGGCTTCGAGCGACACGCGCTGTTCGAGCGTCGCTGCGTCGCTCTCTGCTGCCGAGCAGCTCAAGAAGTCGAAGGCCTCTGGCGACAGGATGCTCGCAGTCGTGAGGACGAGGGCGCGTTTGATCGCGTTCTCGAGCTCGCGAACATTGCCGGGCCAATCGTACGCACCGAGACGCTCGACCGTGCGCTCCGCGACGTCGATCGGTCCGCTCGCGAGTTCGCTGCCGTATCTGCCCATGAAGTGATGGACGAGAGTCGGGATGTCGGTCGGGCGCTCTCGCAACGGGGGCATGTGGACCGGCACGACGCGGAGCCGATAGAGGAGGTCTTCTCGGAAGCTGCCGTCCAGAATCGCCTTGTCGAGGTCGCGATGGGTTGCCGCGAGGATTCGCACATCGAGCGCCTCCGGTTGCCGCCCGCCGACCGACGTCACTTCGCCACTCTGCAAGACGCGCAAGAGCTTCGCTTGCAAGTCGGGAGGCATGTCGCCGATTTCGTCGAGGAACAGCGTGCCACCGCGCGCCTCGCGAAAACGTCCCGGGCGCGCCTCGACTGCGCCCGTGAACGCACCGCGTTCGTGACCGAACAGCTCGCTCTCGAGGAGCTCGCGCGGGATCGCCGCGGCATTGACGGCGATGAACGGTGCCTCCGCACGTGGGCTGGCCTGGTGGATGGCTCGCGCGACGAGCTCCTTTCCCGTGCCGCTCTCGCCGGTGATCAGCACCGGGACGTCCGAGCGCGACACGCGACCGATGGTCTTGAACACTTCCAACATCGCGGGGCTGCTGCCGACGAGCTGTTCACCGACGACGGGTGCACGTCCGACCTCGCGGCGCAGGTCGCGCACCTCCTGCTGCAGGGCTCGCGTCCGCAACGCCTTCTGGACGAGCGCCAGGACGTCCTCCATGCCGAACGGCTTGACCAGGTAGTCGAGAGCCCCCCGCTTCATCGCCTCGACGGCGTTCTCGAACGTGTTCTGCGCGGTGATGATCACTGCGGCCACGTCGCTGCCGAGTGCCTCGATCTGGTCGAGCAGCTCGATGCCGGTGAGTCCGGGCATGCGGATGTCGAGGAATGCGATTGCGAAGGGCTCTGCCGAGAGCGCCTCGAGCGCCGCGTCTCCGGTCTCGACCTCCACGACTTCATGGCCAGCCGACTCGAGCGTCTCGCGCAGGAAGAATCGGATCGAACTCTCATCATCGGCGATCAAGACACGCGCAGTCGGGTTCACAGTTCGTCTCCTCCGGAGGGGGTTGCTTCGTCGGGCCGGTGCAAGGGCAGGGTCACGAGCGCACGCGTGCCCTGCCCGACCTCGCTCTCGAGACGGAGGGCACCCCCGTGCTGCGAGACCCAGTACTCCGCGACGGCGAGCCCGAGTCCGGTTCCGCCGACTCGAGTGGTGTAGAACGGAGTCGTCGCTTCGCGCAGCACATCCTCGGTCATCCCCGGGCCCGTGTCGTTCAGCCCGACGGCCAGCGTGGGGACGAGGCGGCCGTGCGGAGTCGTGATGCGATGGTCGAGTGTCATGCGCGTGGAGAGCACGAGCTGTCCCCCCTCCTTTTCCATTGCCTGGCAGGCATTCAGGACCAGATTCAGGAAGACCTGCGTCAGACGATTTCCGTCCGCGAGAATTTCCGGGAGCGAGGGGTCGAACTCTCGAGTGATCGCCGTGCGCGTAGAGATCGGATCCTGGCTGACGACGGCGAGGACGCCGTCGAGGACCTCGTGGATGTTGGTCGGTCGGAGTTGGAGATCCTCGCCTCGGGCGAAGACCATGAAGTCGTCGACGAGGGAGGCGATCCGGTCGACTTCGCGAACGATCAGGTCCGATGTCTGGCGCGTCTTGTCATCCCCGGCCCGGTGCCCGAGGAGTTCGGCCGCGCCGCGGATTCCACCGAGCGGGTTCTTGACCTCGTGAGCGAGTCCCGCGGCGATCCGCCCGAACGAGTCGTAGCGTTCGCGCTCGTTCTCGAGCTCCTGGAGTCGCTTCTGGAATCCACGATCGCGGAGCACGAGCACGGCGCCCGAAGGGTCGCCCCGTTCGTCGTAGAGAGGTGAGACGGCGGCGTCGAGCAGCAGATTCGGAGGGCGGCGGCGCTCGATCGTCACGTCGCTCGCCTGGACAGAGCTCGTGCGACGCAAGGCATCAGCGATCAACGCGCACACGGGATGGTCGGGTCCGAGCGCGTTCTCGAGGGTCTGCCCCGTGACGCTCGTTTCCGGTCGCTCGAGCATTCGACTCGCGGCGGTGTTCAGGTGAGCGACGGCGCCGCGGCCATCGAGGACGAGGACCCCCGCCTGGATCGCTTCGAGGACGTTGGCGAGGTCGTTGGGCATCGGGGGGACGGCTCGTGCGGCTCGGTGGACTGCCCATTTTTTGGGCAGTCTCTCGCACGTTAGCCGCCCGGAGGCCGCCCGCCAGCCGCGCCGGGCGGTTACGCTCCATCTCCGAGTTCAGGACGACGGGAGGCCGCGTCCCAGAGGCCGATGATGAAGACCGGAATCAGTGTCGAGGAGGCCCGCGCGATCGTGCTGGCGGCGTCTCCGCCTCTCGGTCTCGAGCGTGTGCCCGCATCCGAGGCGCTCGGGCGCGTGCTCGCCGAGAACGTCGCGTCGAGCCGCACGCTGCCGCCCGCGGATTGTTCGGCGATGGACGGTTATGCGCTGTGCGCCGCAGATTTGTCGGGAGCTTCGGCAGCCGGGCCGGTTGCGCTTCCGGTCGTCTACGAGGTGCCGGCCGGTGGCCATGCCCCGGAACCGCTCCGGCCCGGACAGGCGGCGCGCATCTTCACCGGAGCGCCGTTGCCGCCCGGGGCCGACACCGTGGTGCGTCAAGAAGACACGACCTCGGCGGGATCCGAGGTGTGTGTGTCGGTGGCCCCCGCGCCGGGTGAACACGTTCGTGCGGCGGGCGAAGACGTTCGCACCGGGGAGTCGGTGTTGGCGCCGGGTGCGCGCATCGGGTCGGCAGCGGTCGGGATGCTGGCGTCATTGGGCCGGACGCTCGTGTCGGTCCATCGGCGGCCCCGCGTCGCCGTGCTCTCGGGGGGAGACGAGCTGGTCGAGCCCGATGAGCTCCCGGGACCGGGCCAGATCGTGTCTTCCAACTCCTACTCGCTGGCTGCTCAGGCCCGCGAGGCGGGCGCGCTTGCGAGCCCCCTTGGTATCGCCCGCGACACCCCCGAAGACCTCGAGAGGTTGTTTCGATCGGGTCTGGAAGCGGACGTTCTCGTGAGCTCAGCTGGGGTCTCCGTCGGCGATCACGATCACGTGCGGCCGGTCCTCGAGAAACTCGGCTGTCAGCTCGTCTTCTGGGGCGTCCAGATGAAGCCCGGATATCCGCTTGCGTTCGGCATCTTTCCGGACGGTCGTGGGCCGCTCGTCTTCGGCCTCCCGGGGAATCCCGTGTCCGCGATGGTGACATTCGAGCTGTTCGTCCGGCCTTCGCTCCGACGGCTTGCGGGGCATCGCGCCACGGGGCGTCCGCGCGTGGAGGCGATCCTTGCCGAGGGACTGACGAAGAAGCCGGGTCGGACACACTTCGTGCGTGTCGAACTCCACCGCACAGCAGACGGTTGGGAAGCACGCACCACCGGCAATCAGAGCTCGGGCGTGCTGCGTTCGATGGTCCTGGCTCACGGCCTGCTGGAGTTCCCTGCCGAAGCGAGCGAGCTGGCACCGGGCTCGCGCCACTCCGTCCGCGTGCTGGACCCGGATGCCCTCATTCGCGAAGAAGAATCGTGAGCGAGGCATCGGCCCGCTGGGCGGGAGTCTCCGTGGCCATCCTTTGTCGCGATACACCGGACGTCGTCCCGACAGAGTGGATCTCGAGACTCTTCGAGGACGTGATCGGAGTCGGGCGAAGTACGGACGGGGCCTTCCTGGGACGTTGTGTGCCGGACGCGAGCGGGCCTGCGTGTCCGTTGCGCGGGCTCCTCGGGGGGTTGGACGCGGCCCGCGAGGAGCGCGTGTTGGTGCTCGGCGGGCGGCATGTGGCCCCCTCGCCGGACGTCGTGTTGGCGCTGCTCGCGGCACCGGATGCCGATGCCGTCGTGCCGCGGTCCGCGGCTGGGGTCGAGCCGCTGTGTGCGTTGTATCGAAGGGATCCCGTGCGCGCGCGGGCGCGCGCGCAGCTCGAGAAGGAGCCGCTGGCCTTGGCCAAATTTCTGCGACAGCTGGACGTCTGGCACCTCGAGGGCGAGGCTATCGATTCGCTGTGCACTGCGGCGCTATCGCCGCTGCCGTCGGAGAAAGCATGATGCCGCGCCGGACTCTCTTTCTCGTCCTCGGCCTCCCGCTCGTGTGGTTGTGCATTCCTGCGTTGGCCCTCGCCGAGGTCGACTGTCCGGCTGGAACCGAGCTGCGCGGCCGGCCGAAGCACAAGCTCTGGTGTGAGCTTCCCGACGGATCCCAGCAGGGGCCGAGCCTGCGTTACTACCCGGATGGTCAACGTCAGGCCGAGGCAAACTTTCAGCGCGGCGTGCTGGACGGGAGCTATCGGGAGTGGCACCTGAACGGCCAGGTGGCGGTCGAAGTCCGCTACGCGAACGGCGAAAAAGACGGCGTCGAGCGCACGTTCTACGAAGACGGGACGCTCCGGACCGAGGCGCGCTACCACTCCGGTCAAATCGACGGCGAGTACAAGGAATTTCATCTCAACGGCAAGCCGTCGAGCGTGCGTCACTTCGCGAAGGGCACGCTCCACGGAGAGGCCGCCGGCTGGTACGAGAACGGTGAGAAACGAGCGGTCGGTCGGTTCGCCGACGGTGATTACGACGGCACCTGGATTGGTTGGTTCGACGACGGTTCGGTCGAGAAGGAAGCCGTTTTCGAGAAGGGCGTGGAGAAGTCGCGGAAGACCTACGCGCGCGGCGAAAAGCGCTGAGGTCGGCCCCAGGCGGAACGTCGTCCCGGAACCGACCCCATCCTACCCCCCGATTCGGGCGCTACTTCTCGTAGTGGATGCCCTTGGCGGCGGCCTGTGAGCGGACGCTCTCCATGACTTTTCGGTCGAATCCGTCGCCTTTGCCTTCCTTTGCCAGGCGTTCTTGTTCGGTCTTCACGTACGCGTCTCGCTCTGAGACGAGACCGGCGATCGCCGTCCGGAGTTCGGCGCGCTTCGTTTTCCGTTCTGCCACGAAGACTTCCCGCTCCGCTTCGTTCATCGCGCGCATGCTCTCCGGGAGCGATTCCGCGGGCAGCGCTGCGAGGTCGGCTTCTCCGGCCTCGAGTGCGTCCACCAGATCCTTCCGTCCGAGGTTCGCGCGGCCGCCCTTCTTCGCGAGATATGAGAGGCGCGACGCAGCGGCGGGTGCGGGGGCTTCGACCGCCCGAGAGCGCTTCGCCAGGAGCTCCGCCTGTTCTTCCTTGCCGCCGTACTCCACGATGGTTTCTGCGAACTGCCGGTTGAGATCGGCGAGGTCGTCGTCGAGCGGGGTCGTGACGGCGACCATCGCGCCGTCCTGAGCGATCGACGCGTATGCGCCGCCTGCGCCGACGGCGATCGCCTGCCAGATCGGCGTCGTCGGGGCCATCCCGCCGCACTGGACGGTATTGAGGACGATGTCCCGGCCCTTGGCGAGGCGGATCGTCTCCGTGTACGGAACGTCGTCCTGGTAGTCGAGGTGAGGAGGCGCGTCGCCGACGAGGAAGATCACCCGATAGACGTCGTTGCCGGGCGTCCAGCTCATCCGTGTGACGGCCTCGTGCAGTGCCTGGTTGACGGACTCGGGCGTGTCGCCGCCGCCGTCGGCGGTGAACGCGAACAGGTGAGCAGAGATCTGATCGAGATCCTCGGTCAAATCGAATCGCTGCGTCACGTAGGCGTCGCCTCGGTCGCGATAGCCGATCAGCCCGAATCGGATGTCCGTCTGCTCGGACGACTGCGCCATTTCGTTCGCCAGGGACCAGATCTTCTGCTTGGCGCCTTCGATCAGGCCCGACATCGAGCCGGTGGTGTCGAGCACGAATACGGCTTCGATCGTGTGGGACCGTGCGGCCGGGGGGATCGTGCTCGTTCCCGGGCGCGTGCCCGATTCTTCCGGGGCACGGACCTGGGCCGCCCATGCCGTGGCGCCGAGAAGTGTGGCGACCAGTGCTAGGCGTGCGAGAGTTCCGAGTCGTCGTGAGAGGTGCATCGAGATTCTCCTTCGTTCGGTGTGATGCCGAAACTACGCCGAGCGGTGGAGCGCTGCTGTAAAAGCGACGTAAAACGCCCGCGATTGCGCGGAAGCTGCGATGCCCATAGGCTTTCCGGGTTCCCGCACCCGTTTCTGGAGTGTTCATGAGCCCCGCAGAGGCTGTTTCGCCGCTCGAACTCGCGGAGCGCTACCAGCAGGTGCGCAGCGCGAGCGAAGCTTTGTCGGAGCCGCTCAGCGCCGAAGACTGCGCAGTCCAGTCGATGCCCGATGCGAGCCCGACGAAGTGGCATCTCGCCCATACGAGCTGGTTCTTCGAGACGTTCGTTCTCGAGCGGAACGATCCGGACCACGATCCGTACCACCCGGGATACCGAGTCCTCTTCAACTCCTACTACAACTCGGTGGGCGAACAATTCTCCCGGCCCGATCGAGGATTGTTGTCGCGGCCGGGGCTGACGGACGTGCGCGAGTACCGCCGGTTCGTCGACGGCCGGGTGCTGGAGCTGCTCGCGGCAACCGCTGCGCCTGACTGGCTGGCCGGCGTCGTGGAAGTGGGCCTCCATCATGAGCAGCAACACCAGGAGTTGATCCTCACCGATGTGAAGCACGCGCTGGCTCAGAACCCGCTGCGGCCTGCGTATCGAGATCTGCCTGCGCCTCCGAGCGCGAAGGCTGCTCCGATCCGGTGGCAGCGCCATGCGGCGGGCCTGCGGGAGGTCGGCCACCACGGCGCGGGTTTTGCGTTCGACAACGAGCGCCCGCGCCACCCGGCATATCGAGCGGCCTGGGAACTGGCGTCGCGCCCGGTCACCGTGGGTGAGTATCTCGACTTCGTTCGGGACCGGGGCTACGAACGCCCCGAGTTGTGGTTGTCCGACGGCTGGGCTTGGCTCGAATCTTCTGGTGCCAAAGCACCTCTCTACTGGAGGCGTTCCGAGATCGACGGAAGCTGGTGGACACTCACGCTCGCCGGGGAGCGGGAAGTGTGTCCCGAAGAGCCGGTGACGCACGTGAGCTACTACGAGGCGGACGCGTATGCCACCTGGGCGGGGGCCCGGCTGCCCGACGAAGCCGAGTGGGAGGCCGCGGCAGTGGACGCTCCCGTCGCCGGGAACTTCGTCGAGAGCGGTCTACTCCATCCGGCGTCGGCGCCCGGGGGCTCAAACGACCAACCCCTCCAGCTCTACGGGGACGTCTGGGAGTGGACCCGGAGCGACTACGGGCCGTACCCCGGCTACGAGATCCCGCCCGGCGCGATCGGGGAGTACAACGGGAAGTTCATGTGCAACCAGCGCGTGTTGCGCGGGGGATCGTGCGCGACCTCGGAGTCCCATGTCCGCCCGACCTACCGGAACTTCTTCCCGCCCTCCGCGCAGTGGCAGTTCTCGGGCATCCGTCTCGCGCGGGATGCGTAAGGCCCTGTGGCAGGGGGCTCGAGGCGGCCCCGCTACAGGTCCTGGAAGAAGTCGTTTCCCTTGTCGTCGACGACGATGAACGCAGGGAAATTCTCGACCTCGATCTTGAAGATCGCTTCCATGCCGAGTTCGGGATACTCGAGCACGTCGACCTTGCGGATGCAGTCCTGTGCGAGGATCGCAGCCGGGCCCCCGATGGAGCCCAGATAGAAGCCGCCGTACTCGTCGCACGCCTTCGTGACGTCTCGCGAGCGGTTGCCCTTGGCGAGCGTCACGAGGCTCGCGCCGTGCTTCTGGAACAATCCGACGTACGAGTCCATGCGGCCGGCGGTGGTCGGGCCGAAGGAGCCCGAAGCGTGGCCCTCGGGAGTCTTCGCGGGGCCCGCATAGTAGATCGGGTGATCGCGAAGATAGGCGGGGAGCTCTTCGCCGCGATCGAGCCGCTCCTTGAGCTTGGCGTGCGCGATGTCGCGGGCGACGACCATCGGGCCCGACAGCGAGAGCCGGGTTCGGATCGGGTAGCGAGAGAGTGTCTCGCGGATCTCGCTCATGGGCCGGTTGAGGTCGATCTCGACGACCTCCCCGTCGATCTGCTGCTCTTCGATCTCCGGCAGGAAGCGCGCGGGATTCGTTTCGAGCTGCTCGACGAAGACTCCGTCGCCGGTGATCTTGCCGAGAATCTGTCGGTCAGCGGAGCAGGAGACGCCGAGGCCGATGGGGCACGAGGCTCCGTGACGCGGGAGGCGCACGACGCGGACGTCGTGGCAGAAGTACTTGCCGCCGAACTGGGCTCCGATGCCCAGCTTCTGAGTCAGCTTGTGCACGCGTTCCTCGAGCTCGACGTCGCGGAACGCGCGGCCGTACTCGTTTCCGGTGGTGGGCAGGCCATCGAGATAGTGGCAGCTTGCGAGTTTCACGGTCTTGAGCGTGAACTCCGCGGACGTCCCGCCGATCACGATCGCGAGGTGGTAGGGCGGGCAGGCAGAGGTGCCGAGGCTGCGGATCTTCTCGTCGAGGAACTCGAGGAGCGACTCGGGATTCAGGACGGCGCGCGTCTGCTGGAACAAGAAGCTCTTGTTGGCCGACCCTCCGCCCTTGGCGACGAACAGGAGTTCGTACTCGTTGCCGGGTTCCGAGTAGATCTCGATCTGCGCGGGCAGATTCGTCCCGGTGTTCTTCTCTTCGTACATCGAGAGCGGAGCCATCTGGGAGTAGCGGAGGTTCGTTTCGGTGAACGTGCGGTGGATGCCGCGGGAGAGCGCCTCGGCGTCGTCGCCGGGGGTCCAAACCGCTTGTCCCTTGTGGCCCACGACGATCGCCGTGCCGGTGTCCTGGCACGAAGGCAGGATCATGCCCGCCGCGATATTTGCGTTCTTGAGCATCTCGAGCGCGACGAAGCGGTCGTTGTCGGAGGCTTCCGGGTCGTCGAGGATCTTTCGCACCTGGGCGAGGTGGCCCGGTCGCAGCAGGTGGGACACGTCCTGGACGGCTGTGGCAGCGAGGTCGGTGAGCGCGTCCGCGCCGACCTCCAGGATCTTGCGGTCCCCCAGCTGGTGCACGGAGACGGAGTCGGACGGAAGCTCTCGCCACTGCGTTTCCGCGTGGTCGAGCTCGAAAAGGGGCTGGTAGACGAACTCGCTCATGGGCGCGGAATCTAGCAGGCTGATGAACCGCTCTTCAGCACCCTGCTAGCCATCTCGGAGGGCCGCGAGGTGGCCTTCGAGCTCCTCCTGCGACCAGGGCCCCGCGCGGTCCCCGAAGCGAGCGGACTCGATTTGGCCGATCAACCGGACCGCGGCGCGGACTGGGCCAGTGTCTGGCGTGTGCGCTTCGAGTTCCTCGGCCGAGAGTGCGCGTGAGCCCGGCCATTCGGCTTCGAGCGCCGTCCGCAGCGCCCCACAGGCTGCTCGGGCCCGCGCTTCCGGGTCCGCCGAGTCTCGTGCCAGGGCAGCGAGCCGCGTGACCTCGATCCAGGAGTCCGGAGCGGCTCGCCGGCGGCGCCAGAGAGCGAGTGCGATTGCGGCTGCGCTGGCCGCCGCCCCGCTGGCCGCTGCCGTGCCCCACAGCAACCACGTCGTCCGCGGCGCTGCGGGCGGCGGCTCGACCGAGGCGCGCGCGGAAGTCGACGGAGCCGGTGCCGGGCGCCGGGCCCGCTCCGGTGCGACCGAGACGCGGCCTGCCGAGGCGCGCGCCTTTCGATAGTGCCCGGCCTCGGGGTCGAAGAACGCGAGCTCGACCGCGGGAAGCTCGAGGGTGCCCGCCGTGTGCGGTACCAGGTCGAACGCGAAGTAGCGCCGGACGACCAAGGATCGTCCCGCGTCGCGCGCGCTCTCCGGCGGTCGTGCGAAGACCTCGACCTTCGTTGGATCGAGTTCGGGGACGAAGCGGGGTTGGGCGTTCCAGAGGTTGCCCGGCCCGCGCGCAACGACGGAGAGCCGAACACTTTCGCCGAGGGCGATCGCCTCCGGAACGGCGGTCATCGTCAGCTCCACGTGCCCCACAATGCCTTCGAAATCCGCGGGGCGACCCGCCTTCGGAAGTGGCAAGACCGTGAGTTGTCGACGGGGGGCCTCGACGATCTCCTCGCCGCGTTCGGTGGTACAGCGGACCGAGGCCGGCGGGAGATCCAGGGTGCCCGGATGAACTGCGAAGAGGGCTCTGCGTTCCGCGTAGACCTCGTAGCTCTCCCCAGCGCGGACCACCGCGTGATCCCCGGCTCTCCCGGGGAGCCACTCCGAGCGGAACGTGGGGAAGGAGAGTGGCTGCTCCCAGCGGAGGTCCGAGACATCGCGTCGTCGCAGGATGTACAGGCTGTAGAGCACCTGCTCGCCGACGAGCGGGCGTTCGGGGGTGACTTCGACCTCCAAGCGGCACCGCGGCGTGGATCCCGCGGCACTGACGGCAGGAGAAGCCGTCGCCGCGGCAATCCAGGCCAGGCACGCGATCTGGGTTCGCCGCAAGAACAGCCCTCGGCTCACCAGCGGGGCCCGCTGGATCTGCGATTCGGATCGGCAGCGCCCCGAGTGGCCGCGCGGAGCGATCGCTGAGGATCGTCTTCGACGGCATCGAGCCACTTCTCGGCGGCCTCCGGGTCGAGTTCGACGGGGTTGCGGCGAGGCGAGCGGTCCGAGGCCGGGCCGCCTTCCGACCGTGCGGTCTCGCGTTCGCCCGTTCGCGATTCGTCGGCGGGCTGCGACTCGGATTCAGCGTCGGACTCTTCGGATTCGCCCTCGGGGGTCGGGTCTTCGGACTCGTCGGCTGTGGGGTCCGGGCTCCCGTCGCTCGCGGCTTCATCGGAAGACTCCGAGTCGCTTTGTTCTCCCGAGCCGGCCGGGTTTGCGGGCAGATTCGACGAGTCGGAGAGAGCGATCATCGTCCACTCGAGATTGAACTGGGTTCTGCGATCGCCTGGCCGCAACGCGAGAGAGTCAAAGAACGCCGCGCGCGCGGCCTCGTAGTCGCGCCGCGAGAGCGCGGCCACTCCAAGGTCGTAGTAGGCGTCCGCTGCGACGGCCGGATCACGCGTTCGCGTCAGTGCGGCGAAGAATGCGTGCTCCGCTTCTTCGATCCTGCCTTGCTCTGCCCGCGCGATGCCCTCGCGGAGGAGGTCGCCCGCCTCCTCGAGTGGCGGGTCGGGGGCTGCCGCGGCACCGAGGAGCAACGCTCCCGCGGCCGCGACCAGGGCCGGCGACGAGAGTCGCCCCCACACCGGGAGCGCGCGGGCGGCCTCTGCGAGGAGCAGGACGAGCGCGACGAGTGCACACAGGTCGCTGCGAACCACGGGGAGGCGTCGCTCGACGAACCCGGCACCTGAGCGCGGAGCGTCGCGCCGTACCGCGGCCAGGAGTTCGCTCCGGTTCAGGCGACCCGACGAGTCCGTGCGCATGATCGAGCCGCGGGTTCCGGTGGCCAACTCGGCCATTCGCTCGGGGTGCGCTCGACTGACGACGGGTCGACCGTGGGCGTCTTTCAGGGTTCCCGTTTGTGCGGGGACCGGGGCCCCCGCCGCCGTTCCGAACGTCGCGGTGATCGCGCGTGCGCCCGCCCGGGTGGCGGCCTCGAGGCCGACATCGACGCTTCGGGTCGGGTCTTCGCCATCGCCGAGAACGACGATCACCCGAGGGCGCGCATCGGCGACTTCGAACGCGCGGACGGCGGCGGAGATCCCCTGCGCGAGATGGGAGCCGCCCGCAGCCATCAAGGAGGGTTCGATGGCGGGAACCAACGCCCGGAGTGCTTCCTTGTCGGGCGTCAGCGGAGTGAGGAGGACCCCGTGCCCCGCGAATACCGCCAGTGCCGCTCGGTCGGCTTCGGTGAGGTCGGTCAGCAACTCATCGGCGGCACGTTGGGCTCGGGACAACCGATTGGGAGCGACGTCGCGTGCCAACATGCTCCGCGAGACGTCGAATAGCACGACCACATCGACGCCCGAGGCCGGTACGCGGACGGTTTCGGTACCGCAGCGAGGCCCCACGGCTCCGATCGCCGCGACCCCGAGCGCGCTCAGCAGCCACGCGTCACGGCCGAACCCGGTGTTGACCGCCCGAGGGCCGAGGAGCTTTCGGGATCGGATGCGAGCCACGCGGATCGCTACCGCGACACCCGCGGCGGCGAGGAGCCAGGCTCCGAGCGCGAAGGGCACCGCATCGGGTCGCGCGAGATCCCAGTCGATCACTGGCGTCGGCTCCGAGCGAGCGGCGTCACGGGAGTCTCCGGAAGAAGATCCGCGACCCACCGATTTCGAGGAGGAGCAGGAGGCCGGCGGCCGCGAGGAAGGGTTCGGGAACCGGTTCGCTCGAAGCGCGCGGCGGTGCTTTGCGCTCGACGCGCTCCAACCCATCGATTTCGTCGTAGACCTTCGCCAGATCGGCGGACGTGCGTGCGGCGAAGTACTGTCCCCCCGACGCCTGTGCCAGCAGCTTCAGCGTGTCCTCGTCGAGATCGTGGCGTTCCAGCTGAAGAGAACGTCCGCCAGTCCGGCCGGCCATCGGGACCTCGCCCGAGCTTCCGATGCCGACGGTGTGGACGCGGATGCCCGTCGTGCGTGCCAGCGCACCCGCGACGTCGACAGGAATTGATCCGGCGTTCGTTCGACCGTCGGTGAGGAGGACCACGACCTGGCCGGCGCGCGGCCCGTTCGCTGTCGTCGCCGGCGTTCCGGTGGTTCCGGCCTTGCTGCGGCGGACCCGTTTGATGGCGAGTGCCAACGCATCGCCGAGCGCCGTCGCTTCTCCGGCGATCCCCGCGTCGAGCCGGTCGAGTGCCGCTGCGAGCAGGCCGACGTCGCGGGTGAGCGGACACAGGGTGAACGCGGAGTCTCCGAACACGACGAGGCCCACCCGGTCGCCTTCGGAGGCTCGGTGGACTGCGAAGCGCGAGACCGCCTCGCGCGCGAGATCGAACCGCCGTCGCCGCTCCCCGTCGACCTCCGCATCGAGTGCGCGCATGCTTCCGGACGCGTCCACGACGAGCAGGAGATCGAGACCACTGCGAGTGTCCGCGGTGATCGCGCCTGGCCGGAGCGGGCCAGCGATCGCCAGCCCCAGGCACAAGACTGCGAGCCAGCGAAGCAGCGACTGGCCGATGCGCGCGGGGTCGAGCGTGCGCGCGCCCGCGACGCGAGCTTCCGAGAGTGCGGGCCACCCGAGTGCAGCCTCTGGCCGGCGCCATCCGATTGCGACCGCGAGCGCACCGAGGACCGCTGCCACCGGGATCCATGCCGGTTGTTCCCAGGCCAGGGAGCCGAGGGACAGAGGGGCGAGCAGGTTTGCGAGGAGCCCGCTCACCGAGAGCGTCCGCTCACGGGGTGCCGTCTCCCGGGCGCCGTACTCCGTGCGGAAGGCGAGTGTCGGACTCGCTCACGAAGCGTTGTGCGTCGCGCAACATCGCGGCGAGCTCGTCGCGCTCCAGTCGGTCCTCGGCGACTGCACGGAATCGGAAACTGTCGAGGGCGCGAAGGAGGCGCAGAAGTTCGGGCCAGCGCTTCCGCGCGCCGGGTGGAGTCCCCCTGCCGACGAGTTCTTCGGTGGTCGCAGTCTTGGCCGAGGTGGCATAACGCTGAGCCACGTGGACCCGCAGGGCCGCGGATGCGGCATTGGCCGCACCGACTGGGTCGTCGGCGAGTCGGTCGAGAGCTGCCTCGAGTGCCGCCTGTGTCGCCCGCGAGGAAGGCACTGCGATCGCCGCGCTCGGGACCGCGGGGGGGCGGTTGCGGACGCGCCGAACCCAGCCCGCGAGCGCCAGCGCGAGTAGCGTTCCGCCCACGCCCAACAACGCGGGCAGGGCGAATCCACCGTCTCGTGTCCTCGAGCCCGGAGCGCGGAACGAGAATGGCTCTCCCCGGCCCGGGAACTCCCCCGTGACTTCGTGGATCACGAGGGGGCGAATGGCACTGACGAGTTCGAGTCGCTCTCCGGCCTCCGTTTCGACGATCGCGGTTTGCGCGGGCCACGCGAACTCACCGGTCTTCCGGGCCCTCACTTTGAACTGCGTGCGATGAACGTGATGCGCCTCGGAGCGCTCGACGGGCAGTTCTTCTGCTTCGAGAATCCAGAGACCCGGGACTCGGTCGGGGGCGGGGATCGGCTGCACGCGATGGCCCGGAGGGACGACGATCGCCACTTCTACGACCGCGACGTCTCCGATGCGAAGCTCAGGGGGTTCGATCACCGCGCCGAATCGCGGGGACACCGGAGCCGCCGGGGTCGGATCCGCATCGGGGGCTCCGCATCCAGCGAACACGCAGAGGAGCGCCGCGAATCCGAGCCCAAGGCGGGCGCGCGGGATCGGCGGAGAGCTCATCCGACTGAAGCCGGCGCGTGTGCGGTTCGCGCCCGAAAGAACTGGGCGAGTGCGCGGAGCGGGTCGCGGTCGTTGCGGAGCCAGACGACATCGACACCGTCGGAACGGAGCCGCCGCTCGAGCGCCCGTCGCCGGACTGCAGCCGCAGCCGCATACAAATTGCGCGTGCGGCGAGAGCCGGAGCGGAGCCACAGACGTCGCCCCGGTGTCTCCGGGTCCGCGAGCCGAATCGTGCCTGCAGACGGGAGCGAGCTGTCCCTTGGATCTTCTACGACGACGGCGACGACATCGTGTCGGCGGGCGAGCCGCAGAAGCTCGAGTCGGCGCTGCGAAGAGCGCCCGGGCTGAGCCCGATCGAAGTACGCGTCGTCCCGAAAGTCGGAGAGCACGACGACCACGGATCGTCGTCGCAGGGTGACTCGCAGATGGGCGAACAACGCGGCGAGGTCGGTCTCCCCCTCGGCCTGGCTCGCCTCGTGCGCGAGCGTGCTCAGAAGATGAAAAAAATGCCCCTCCCCGCGAGCGGCGGAAGATGACGAGCGGATCGCCGGCCCGAAAGTCACGAGGCCCACCCGGTCGCCCGCGCGGGTGGCGGCCCCGCCGATGAGCGCCGCCGCGTGGGCGGCCGTCTGTGCCCGAGTCTGCCGGACGCTGGTGAATGCCATCGATGCCGAAGTGTCGACGGCCAGCCACACGGTCTGGTCGCGCTCCTCGCGAAAGCGCTTCACATAGGGAACTCCGGTGCGTGCGAGTGCGTTCCAATCGAGGCTCCGGACATCGTCTCCCGGTGCGTACGGACGCGACTCCTCGAACTCGACGCCGCCACCTCGAAAGGCGCTGCGATATCCGCCGGCGAACGCGCTCGTCACCTCGCGGCGACTGCGGACTGCGAGGATCCGGGCCGCCCGGGCGAGGTCCGCGGACGAAACGGGGAGGGCGACATCGCTCGCCACGGCTCGCTACGGCGTCTCGACGGCGGAGAGAAGCGCTGCGATCACGGCGTCCGGGGTGATGCCGTCGGCTTCGGCCTCGTAGGAAAGCAGAATACGATGACGGAGGACGTCGGCGGCGACCCGCTTCACGTCGTGCGGAGTGACGAAGTCGCGCTCATCGAGGAACGCGCGGGCGCGTGCAGCACGGACGAGAAAGATCGAGGCTCGCGGGGAGGCTCCGTAGGCGAGCGCGCCGGCTGCCGGCTGAGAGGACGGATCCCCCAGCCGAGCGCCTCCGAGCTCTGGCTCGCGCGTCGCGCGCACGATTCGGACGGCGTAGTCGCGCACCGCGTCGGCCATGTGCACGGCCGAGGCGGCGGCGCGGAGTTCGCGCACTTGTGTGGCCGTGGCGACGGCCTGGAGTTCGGGTGCGTCCTGCTGGTCGCGAGCGACGATGGCGACTTCCTCGTCGGCGGTCGGGTAGTCGACCGCGAGTTTGAGCAAGAAACGGTCGACCTGCGCCTCGGGGAGGGGGTACGTGCCCTCCATGTCGATCGGGTTCTGCGTGGCCATCACGAGAAATGGATCCGGCAGCGGGAGCGTCTCGTCTCCGATCGTGACCTGGCGCTCTTCCATGGCCTCGAGCAACGCCGATTGGACTTTGGCCGGTGCGCGGTTGATCTCGTCCGCGAGAACGATCGGCGCGAAGACCGGCCCGCGCCGGACCTCGAACCGCTGCTCTCCGGGCAGGTAGATCGGCGTGCCGACGAGGTCACCCGGCAACAGGTCGGGCGTGAACTGAATGCGCGAGAAGCCCAGCCCGAGCGCTTCGGCGAGCGTCCGCACCGCCGTGGTCTTCGCGAGGCCCGGTACGCCTTCGACGAGGACGTGGCCGCCGGCGAGAAGCCCGATCAAGAGCCCATCCACGAGATCAGTCTGGCCGACGATCACCCGGCCGACTTCATCCCGCAGCCGCTTCAATACCGCGCCAGCCTCGCTTGTGGTCATGATCTCCGGCGGTCCCCCCGAGTTGGACGCCGCGGCGGCGGGGCCGGATTCGCCCGAATGCGTTCGACCAGCAACGTGGTGCGGGTACCGGGAATCTGGCGCAGCCGCCGGACCTCCCCGGAGAAGTCTTCGGGCAGGTCCTGTTCGCGCAGCACGGCCAGGGGCCAATCGCCGCCCTTGGCGTAGACGTCCGGGGCGAGTTCGGCGAGGGAGCGCCGCGGCGTCGGTTCCCCGAATGTGACCACCCAATCCACGCATGCGAGGCCAGCGATGACCTCGGCCCGTTGGCGGGCTGGGACCAGCGGGCGTTCCGGCCCCTTCAGCTCGCGTACCCGGGCGTCTGCGTTCACCCCCACAATGAGCCGGTCCCCGAGGGATCGAGCCTGCTCGAGGCTGCGGACGTGGCCGACATGCAGCAGGTCGAAACAGCCGCTCGTGAAGACCACCCGTTCCCCACGCCGCTGGGCGCGCCGGACGAGCCGGGCCACCTCCCGGCGCGACGAGCACTTGTCTCGGGCTCGCAGCAGCTCGCTCACGACTTCGTGTGTAGCACCTGCGGAGGTTCACCGAAGAGGAGAAGGCCGGCTTCTGATCCCGACACAGACCCCTCATTGGCCCCTCCCACGCGTGCGCCTGACGGCCTATCCCCGCGGGAGTGAAGGGGTTCCGGGGCCCGGTGCGAAACCGGTGCCAAGCCCGCATGTCTCCATATTTCCTAAAGAAATTCCATGGTTGACCGACATGACCCACTGAGTTCTGGCGGCGTTTGGCCCCAGATTCTCGGCACCCTTGAAGGGGAGAGCGCCCGTGAGTGGCAAGCCCGCAACCTACCCCAACCGCGTTCGCGAGTTGCGTGAAGACCGCCTGATGACGCAGGCGCAGTTGGCCCGCAAGGCCAAGGTCGCGCTGCGCACGATTCACAGCGTGGAGAAGGGCATGAATTGCCGCATGGACACGAAACGCAAGATCTTGATTGCGCTCGGCATGCGATTCGAAGACAAGGAACAGGTCTTCCCTGGCGGTCTTCGCCGATCGACCTTCGCCGAGCCGGTTTCGACACAAGAGTCGCGCCCGAGCGGTTTCGAGCCGCCTTTCTCGGGCGGAGACCCCTCGCTCAACTAGCGTCGGTTCTCTCCCGGCCCATCCGGTATCCTCTGTTCTTGCGCGCCCTGACCGGACCCCGGTGCGCTTGGAGCGGTGGACCCTGACGGAAGCCAGCCCTCTCGACCGCGTCACGCTGCTCGCCGACGTGGCCGGCCTCGTTTCGCGTTCTCACGATCTGGATGAGACGCTGGGGAACGTCGTCGATCTGGTGGCGAAGCGACTCGATACCGACGTGTGTTCCGTCTATCTGACCGCCGGAGACCTCGCGAACCTGAACCTGGCGGCCACCAAGGGCCTCGCGCGCGACGCGATCGGCCGTGTGACGCTCGGTTTCGGAGAGGGCCTCGTGGGCATTGCCGCCGCCACGGGCGAGCCCGTGGCCGTCGAGGATGCGCACGCCCACCCCGGCTATCGCTATTTCCCGGAGACGGGAGAGGAACGGTATTCCTCGCTGATGGCCGCTCCGCTGCTGGTCAGTGGCGTGGTCATCGGGGTCATCGCCGTCCAGACCGTGCAGGCGCGCTCCTTCAGCCGCGAAGAAGTGGAGCTCCTGCGGACCTGCGCCCAGCTCATCGCTCCGCTCGTGATGAACGCCGAGTTCCTCGCCCTCGTGAACCAGCCCGCGGAGGATCGCACGCGGGTCGTTGAGGAACTCACGCGCTCTGGACTCCCGACGGCCACGCGCCGGGGCACCCCGGAGACGAACCAGAGCATCCAGGGGATCCCGACCTCGCGCGGAGTCGCGATCGGGCCCGTGTACTTTCTCGAGGATCCGCTCGACCTCGAGGACGTGGCGTACACGCCGAGCCCGGATCCGGCCCGAGAGCACCAGGACCTGCTGGACGCCCTCGAAGCGGCCCGGCGCGAGCTTCACGACGTGCGCGACGAGGTGGGCGAGCGCTTCGGGCCCGAGTTCACGGCCGTCTTCAATACCCACATCCAGATTCTCGAAGACAAGGGTTTCGTCACGAAGATCGAGACCCAGGTTCGCAAGGACGGCGACGGCTTGCGTGCGCTGCGCGAGGTGGGTGCGGCCTATCGCAGGATGTTCGCAAGCATCGAAGACACGTTCTTTCGCGAGCGCGGGATCGACATCGAAGACGTCGTACATCGGATCGCCGCGCAGTTGCTGGGGATCCGCGATCGCAACATCCCGCTGTCCGAAGGCGCGGTGCTCGTCACGCGGCAGCTGCTGCCGGCCCACTTCGCGCTCCTCGAGACCGAGAAGGTGGCGGCCATCGTCTCGGAGCACGGCGGCCCCACGTCTCACGGGGCGATCTTCGCCCGCGCGCTCGAGATTCCGGCCGTCACCGGAGTCACCGGGATCCTCGCCGCCAGTCGCCCCGGTCAGGAGGCGATCGTCGATGGCGGAAGTGGCGTCGTCTATCTGAATCCGGATGCGGGGTTGCGGGCCGAATACGAGGGCGCGCAGCAGCGCCACGAGCTGGCGGTCGAGCACCTCGATGCGCTCGCGGGGAGGCCCGCCGAGACGCGCGACGGCCGCCGCGTGGCGCTGACCGCCAACGTCGGACTCCTCGCGGACCTTCGCCTCTGTGAGCGCCACGGGGCGGAGGGTGTGGGCCTGTTTCGCACGGAACTCCTTGCACTCGCCCAACGCGGACTCCCCGGTGAGGCGGAGCAGGCGCAGCTCTACGAGAAAGTCGCCGCCGCGGTGGCCCCGCAGCCGGTCACGATTCGGACCCTGGACCTGGGCGGAGACAAGGCGATCCCGCATCTAGGGATCGAGCGCGAAGAGAACCCGCAACTCGGTCTCCGTTCGATCCGGCTCTCGCTCGCCCATGAACGGGCATTCCTCGCGCAGCTGCGCGCGATCCTGCGGGCGAGCACGCATGGCAACGTGCGTCTGCTTCTCCCGATGATCTCCTCGGTCGGAGAGCTGCGCGAGGCGCGCCGGGTCATCGCACAGGCGATGACAGATCTCGAGCGCAGCGGTCAGGAATTCGATCGGGACCTGCCGATCGGAGCGATGATCGAAGTGCCGGCCGCAGCACTGACCGCCGACGCGTTGGCGGCGGAGTGCGACTTCTTCAGCATCGGCACCAACGATCTCACGCAGTACACGTTGGCGGTCGACCGCGGGAACGAACGCGTGGCGCATCTGTACGACCCGCTCCATCCGGCGGTGCTCGCGCTGATCGATCGGACCGTGAGAGCCGCGCGAAGCGCCGGCAAACCGGTTTCGGTCTGCGGGGAAATGGCGGGAAACCCGCTCGCGGTGCCGCTCCTCGTCGGACTCGGAATCGCGGAGCTCTCCGGGACCGCGGGCACGGTGCCGCTCGTGAAGGAGATCGTCCGCGGCCTCGATGCCGAGGAGACCGCATCCGACGCCCGTCGCGCGCTGCGGGTGGGAACGCCCGAAGAGGTTCACGAGATCGCCGCCAGTCGCCTCGAGAGCGCAGGGCTGCTGGGGCATCCCGACATCGGCACCTGGTTGTCGGGAATCGTCGCGCGCGTCCGAAGCCCGAAGGGCTGAGCTCCGCCTCCCAGCTCGACCGGCCGCTCAGCCGTCGAGATCGACGACGAGGGCGCTGTGGTCGCTGCCGCGAATGGGGAGCACGCGGACATCGAGCGGGTCGAGTTCGCGTCCGAAAGCGTGGTCGATTCGGAAGAGGCGCGGAGACCCGGGCCAGGGCCCCCAGGTTCGGCTCGGAGCTTCGCCGAGTCGCCGCGCGTGGGTGAGCGCGAGATCGTCGAGGTGCGCCGCCATCCGGCGATAGAGCGGCCAGGCGGGCGTCGCGTTGAGGTCCCCGCAGACGAGCCGGGACCCGGTGGGTGCCCGGGTGAGGTAGTCGAGAAGTCCCTGGAGCTGCGCCCTGCGGTGGGCAGCAGTCCGCCAGAAAGGCGCGACATGGGGCGCCCAGATGTGTGCGTTCACGACCTCGAGCGGAGAGTCGAGGCCGGCCCAATCCTTCGGGCTCAGGCACGCGACGCGCGCGTCGCGGCCGGGGAGGCGAATCCGGCGAATTCGAGCGGCGCGAGCCAGGGCGATGCCCATCCCGTGGTGATCGTCTCTCGGCTCGAGGATGCCGTGCGGGAGGACCGTGGAGATGGCTTCGGCCTGGTCCCCCGAGAGTTCCTGGACGGCCAGCACATCGGGCCGCAACGACTCGAGCAGGTCGGCGATCGCGGCGGGCTCGGCCCCGCCGTTCCACAGGTTGGCTGTCATCACGCGCAGCTTCACCTGGGTCGGCTCCTAGAGGGCTTCTTCAGCCTCGCGGTCGATCTGGTCGAGGGCCTCTTCGAGGCGCCGGTTCCAGGCCTCGAGGCTTTCTCCTGCTGCATCCTTCGGCACAAGCAGCGGAGAGCCGTAGTGGCAGCGGACGCGGGCAAAGGGCAGTGGGAGGATGGCCCGATCCCAGCTGCGAAACCGGATCACGGGCGAGGCGGCGACGCCCACTGGAATGATCGCGGCGCCCGACATCCGGGAGAGCGCGACCGCGCCCTGCTTGGCCTCCCCCGCGGGCCCGCGCGGTCCGTCGGGAAGGATGCCCAGCGTTCCGCCGCGGCGCAGACAGCGGATCAACTCGCGCAGGAGTGCGCTGGCCCCCCGTGAGCTCGAACCTCGTGGACTCTCGGCGAAGCCGAGTTTCCGAAGGACGCCCTCGACCAGGTCTCCGTCGCGGCTCTGGCTCACCGGGATCGCCAAGCCATGGTCCCGCCAGCGCCAAGCGGCCACGAGCAGGCCCCGGTGCCAGGCGGCGCCGATCAGGAGGGTCGTGGAGCCGATCGGGTCCGGTCCCGCGGCTTCGAAGCGCCAGGTTCGCCCCAGCGCGCGCAGGAGCCAGGCGCCCAGGGTGCCGACGAGAGCGAGCTGCCAGCGATAGAGTCGGGAGTCTCGAGAGAGCTTCACGAGAGACGAAGCTACGGGAAGAGTGCGATCAGGGCGACGCCCGCCACGGTGGCGACCGCGCCGAGAACGCGGGCGGGACCCGGGCGCTCCCGGAGAAACATCGCACCGATCACCACCGCGAACAGGACACTCGCCTGGCGGATCGCGACCACATAGCTGACGGGTGCCGTGCGATAGGCCTCGAGGATGAGGCCGTAGCTGGCGAGGCTGATGGCGGCCGCCATCCCTGCCGCACCCCATTTCCCGCGGAACGCCGCGCGCCGGCTGCCGCTCGGGAGGTGGCGGAACGCCAGCGGGATGAACAGGAACGCGTTCGCCGCGGTCGTGAGGAAAAAATAGAAGACGGCTCGCGGAATCGGGGAGGGCCAGGGACCGCTCGAGATCACCTCCATCGCCCGCTTGTCGACGAGTGAGTAGGCGACCGTTGCGAGCAGGGTCCAGTACGCGAAGCCCATGCCGGGCGCCAGGATCGCGCTCCAGCGCATTTCACCACGGGTGTGAACCAGCCAGACACCCGCCACCACGATCGCGATTCCGGCGGCTCCGGTGACGGACAGCTGCTCACCGAGCAGCGGGATCGCCACAAACGGCACGAATGCGGGTGTCGAGCGGATGATCGGATAGGCGACGGTGAAGTCGGTCGTCGCGAGCGAGCGGCTCAGCCAATAGAGATAGAGGGCATGCGCGACACCGGTGACCGCCACGAGCTTCCATGCCTCTGCCGGGATCGAGCTCCACGGTGCAAAAGGCGCGATCGCGACGAAGCCGGAGAGGAAGAACGCCTTCTGGCGGAGGTTGAATGCGAACGGGTTGCCGCTGCCTTTGATCGAGGCGCTCCACACGGCGTGGAGAAACGCCGAGCCGAGGACCATCGCGGTCTCGACAGGAGTCACTCGCGAGGCACTGAGAAGGTCTGGCCGTGCTCGAGGTCCGCGACCTCCAGCTCGAAGGACTCGTACCAGTCCGCGCGGCCGCGCCGCTGCGCCTCCCGGTGGTCCGGATGCTCGTGGAACGCCCGGATCGCCTCCTGGTCCTCCCACCAGGAGACCGCGAGTCGCTCGCCGTCTGCAGCTTCGTAGGCCCGGAAGGCTACGAAACCGGGCATCCTGCGGGCCAGAGCAACCATCTCGTCGGCTGTCGCTTGGTAGTCCGGACCCGCGTCCTTGCGGAGGCGGGAGCGGAACAGGACGACCTTCACACTCAGACCACCACGTTGACGAGCCGACCCTTTACGACGATCACCTTCTTCGGCTCTCGTCCGGCGACATGCGATTGGACTCGCTCGGACGCGAGCGCGGCGGCGCGGATCGTCGCGTCGTCGGCGTCGGCCGCCACTTCGACTTCGTCGCGCCGTTTGCCGTTCACCTGAACGGCGATTCGGAGGGTCTCGGTCAGCAGGAGCGCGGCGTCGGTCGTGGGCCAGCCTGCCAGGGCGACCGAGTCCATCTGTCCGAGCTGAACCCAGAGCTCCTCCGCAAGATGCGGTGCGAACGGCGCCAGTAGCCTTACGAACGCGAGAGCCCCGTCGAAAGGCACCGGGCCCTCTCGGGAGATGTCGCGCGCCCAGACCATCAGTTTCGAGATCGCGGTGTTGAGTGCGAGTGATTCGACGTCGTCCGTGACGCCTTGAATCGTGCGCGCGGTGAGCCGCGCCTGCTCCGGCGTCCCGTCGCCGGCAGCGAGTTCCGCCTGGGTCTCTCCTGCCTCCGCCTCGCCGATCAGTCGGTGCACGCGCTGCAAGAACCGAAAGCAGCCGGGGATGCCGTCCGTCGACCACGGCGCGCCTTTCTCGAGCGGGCCCATGAACATCTCGTAGAGTCGGAGAGAGTCGGCTCCGAACTCAGCGATCACATCGTCGGGACTCGTCACGTTGCCGCGGCTCTTGGACATCTTCTCGACCACTTCTTCGAGCGGGAGGTCGGGATCGTCCGGGTGCAGCGGGGTCCCGTCTTCGGCCCAGGAGACTTGGCCGGCCACGAGCCAGCGCGCCTTCAGGGGGGCTCCGGTGGCGGCAGAGATCGGGCCGTCGTCCGTCATGCGAACCGCCGAGGCCGGGAACCGCTTCGCGGTCTTCGCGGCGTCCGAGAGGTCGTCGTCGTAGAAGCGGTAGCTGTAGCCGAGGATCATGCCCGGGTTCAGCAGTCGCTGGAACGGCTCCTTCGTCGACACGAGCTCCAGGTCGTAGAAGACCTTGTGCCAGAAGCGCGAGTAGAGCAGGTGGAGCACCGCATGCTCCGCGCCCCCGACGTAGAGGTCGACCGGCATCCAGTAGCGTTCGGCTTCTCTCGAGAACGGCTCCGCTTCGTTGTGAGGATCGCAGAAGCGGAGGTAGTACCAGCAGCTGCCCGCCCACTGGGGCATCGTGTTCGGGTCGCGTCGGGCGGGCGCGCCGGTGTCCGGGTCGGTGGTCTCGATCCAGGGGCCGACACGCGACAGCGGTGTCGCGAACTCACCCGTCGGGGCGTAGTCGTCGAGTTCGGGCAGCAGCAGCGGGAGCTGATCTTCCGGCACGAGTCGGGTGGAGCCATCTTCGAGGTGCAGAACGGGGAAGGGCTCCCCCCAGTAGCGCTGCCGACTGAACAGCCAATCGTGCAGCTTGTAATTGACCGAGCGCGCTCCGACTCCCTCGGCTTCGAGCCAGTCGAGCATCTTTGCCTTGGCGTCGGGAGTGGGGAGACCGTCGAGAAACCCGGAATGGACGGCCACGCCGGTGCCGGAATAGGCCTCTGCCGCAACGCCCGTGCCGGGGGCTTCGACGACCTCGACGATCGGCAAGTCGAACGTGCGGGCGAACGCGTGGTCTCGCTCGTCGTGGCCGGGAACTGCCATGATCGCGCCGGTCCCGTAGCTCGCGAGCACGTAGTCGGCGATCCACACCGGGATGCGCTCACCGTTGACCGGGTTCGTCGCGAAAGCCCCGGTGGCGACTCCGGTCTTCTGTTCGGTCCCGGCGGTCCTCGCGCGCTCGCTCTTGCGCGCGGATTGTTCGACGTAGCTCTCGACTGCGGCGCGCTGGGCGTCGGTCGTGACCTGGGCGACGAGAGGGTGCTCGGGCGCGAGCACCATGTAGGTCGCGCCGAACAACGTGTCCGGGCGCGTCGTGAAGACTTCGATCTCGGCGGTGACGCCACCTTCGAGCGGGAAGCGGACCGAGGCGCCTTCGGAGCGGCCGATCCAGTCGCGTTGCATCTTCTTGATGTGCTCGGGCCAGTCGAGGTCTTCGAGATCCTCGAGGAGGCGGTCGGCATATTGGGTGATGCGGAGCATCCACTGCCGCATCGGGAGCCGGACGACCGGATGTCCGCCGCGCTCGCTCTTTCCGTCGATGACCTCTTCGTTGGCGAGCACGGTGCCGAGCTTCGGGCACCAGTTCACCGCGACCTCGGCTTCGTAGGCCAGGCCGCGTTCGAAGAGCTTGCGGAAGATCCACTGGGTCCAGCGGACGTACGCCGGATCGGTCGTATCGATCTCGCGGGACCAGTCGTAGGAGAGGCCCAGCGACGTCAGCTGCCGGCGGTAGTTGTCGATGTTGCGCCGCGTGGTGTAGCGCGGGTGCGTTCCGGTCTCGATCGCGTGTTGCTCGGCGGGGAGACCGAACGCGTCCCAGCCCATCGGGTGCAGAACATTGATGCCGCGCATTCGCTTGTAGCGCGCGATCGCATCGGTGCTGATGTAGCCCTTCGGATGTCCGACGTGCAGTCCTTCGCCCGACGGATAGGGAAACATGTCGAGCACGTAGAACTTCGGCTTGTCGAGATCGATCTCTGCCCGGAAGGTCTGCCGCTCGGCCCAATAGCTCTGCCAGCGGGCCTCGATTTCCTTCGGGTCGTACGGCATGGAGCGGAGGTTGCCCTACGAGGTAGGCTGTCCGCAATGGAGCAGCCGGACGCCGCGAACCGCCCCGAACTCGTCGTGTTGTCCGATGGAACCGGAGAGACTGCAGTTGCCGCGGCCCGGGCAGCGATGTCGCAGTTCCAGACTCGTTGGCGCCTGCGCACGTTCGCCGACATCCGGCAGCCAGCCCAGGTCGACCGGGTGCTCGATGTCGCTGCGGACAGCGGCGCCGTCGTGATCTTCACGCTGGTGAACGAGGCGCTCGCGAAGGCGGTTCGCGCGGGAGCGGAGACGCGCGGAGTGCCCACCGTCGACCTGCTCGGCCCGCTCATCTGGGCGGTCGCCGATCATCACGGTCTGACGCCCCAGTTTCGGGTCGGCGCTCTCCACGGGTTCAGCGACGAGTACTTTCGGCGCATCGAGGCCGTGGAGTTCGCGGTGCGCCACGACGACGGGGCGAACCTGCACACCTTGTTTCAGGCCGACATCGTGCTTGCGGGGGTATCCCGGACGTCGAAGACGCCGCTTTCGATGTACCTGGCCCAGCGCGGGTACAAGACCGGCAATGTGCCTCTGGTGCCGGGGCGCGGCGTGCCGAAGCAGCTCGTGGATCTCGACCCCAAGAAGGTGTTCGGGCTGGTCGTGTCCCCCGAAGTGCTCGTCGAAATTCGCCGGTCGCGCGTGCGTGCGCTGCGCGCGTCTCCCCACATCGACTATGCCGACCCGGACGCGGTGCTCGACGAACTGCGCCGGGTCCGTCGTGCGTTCGCGGAGCGCGGTTGGCGTGTCGTCGACATCACGAATCGCGCCGTAGAGGAGAACGCCGCGCGCATTCTCGAACTCTACGAAGCCAGTCACCGAGAAGTCTAGGAACGGGGAGAGCGCCAAAACAAGAAAGGCTCGCCCCGAGGGACGAGCCTTCTTGTTTTCCGGGGATGGCCCCGAAGTCTGGCTTACTCGTCGATGAGGCCCTTCTTGATGTCCGCATCCCTCTGGCGTTGCATCGCGTCGACCTGGTCCTCGGAGAGGAGGCCGCTCGCCACCTTCGGACGGAGGATCGAGTAGAAGGTCGGTACGACGGTGATCGCGCCGAGCATGTTGATGATCATCAGGATCGTCAGCAGCTGGGCCATTTCGGCCTGGAAGCGCAGGTTGGAGAAGCCCCAGAGCGCGATGCCGCCGACGATCGTCGTGGCGGTGAACGTCACCGCCATGCCGGTGGTGCTCACCGCCCGTCTGACCGCCTCATCGATGTCGGAGGTGTTGGCCACCTCCTGACGGATTCGGTCCACGATGTAGATCGCGTAGTCCACCCCGATCCCGACACCGACCGACTGCACGGGCAGCGTGTTGATGTCGAGGCCGACTCCGCGGATCGCCATGTAGGCCAGCGACAACATTGTCGCCGTCGCGATCTGCAGGAGAATGATGAAGCCACTCGGGATCGACTGGTACGTCACCGAGTGCAACACGAAGATCACGAGGAAGATCAACGCGATGTTCGCGATGTGGCTTCTCTCCACTTCGTCGTTCGTGGCGGCCGTGATTCCCATGAACCCGCCGGCCATGACGAACTGGGCGCCGCGCGTCCAGGAGTTCGTGGGCTGGTAGCTCGGGACGCTCTCGACCGCCTTGGTGTCGTGAACGATCAACTGCGTCGTGTTCACGGCCACCGCGCGGATGCCGTATTCCTTGCTTTCCCACCACCAGTCGATATCGGCCGGGTCCCACTCCGCGAGGGACTCTGGCCAAGTGAAGACCTCACCTTCTTCGAGGTCGTAGAAGGCGGTTTCGTAGTTCTCTTGCGCACCGGAACTGAAGTCCTCGATCCACTCCGGCGGCACGCCACCGCTGGCTTCGGCGACCGCGAGATCGTCGTAGCTGCCGTCTTCCTGACGGAGCTGCACGCTGAGCGTGTGGCTCCGAGCGGGCAGGAGCGGCCCCAACATGTAGTAGAGGGCATCCGCCACCTTGTCGTACGAGTAGAAGGGCTCGCTCTTCTCCGCCCGGTCTTTGTCGAGCCGGATGATGACCTCGCCCATCGGGTGTTCGTTGATGAACTCCTGGGCCGCGAGCACCACCTGGACCAGCGTTTCACCCTTGTGGTCCGGATAGATGAACGAGATGTTCGCGTAGCGACCGTCGTCCGTCATGAACGGACGCAGGAACCCTGGTGGCCCGTTCGTGCGCAACTGGAACAACATCGTGCGCACGTTCGCCGAGTCGTTCGGGACGAACTGCCACATCGGGTCGCCGTAGTGCTGCTGGCGCCAGTAGCCGCGCAGGAACGGCACCACGGAGATCGCCGCTCTCATGTCGGTGTGCTTGCTCATCCAGCGCTCGAACTCTTCCATCCGCCGGATGGGGGTCGAGTCGCCTGCGGCGTTGTCCTTGTCGCCGTCGACGTAGATCGTGATCGTGTCCACGCCGCCGAATTTGTCGGCGATCTTGGCCGTCGACACATTGAACGGGTGATCCGGCCACAGCAGCGGAGTGCCCGGGCTCGCCTCGCCGATCTTCGAGTAGAAGAGCGTGATGTACGTCGAGGACACGAACAGCACGATGGTCGTGCCGCCGATCACGTACTTCCAGCGCGGGTGCGTGCACGCCCAGCCAACGAAGCGCGTGAAGCGCACCATGAACCCGGGCAGGAAGTGCTCGTGCTCGGTCGGCGCCGGCATGTAGCAGATCAGCACGGGATGCAGGATCTCGACGGTGATGATGATCGAGGCCACCCAGAACGCGCCGAACTCTCCGAGGTCGCGCATCTGCGGGATCGACGTCACCAGGATCACCAGGAGACCGCAGACGTCCGTGACGATGCCCAGGGTGCCCGGGACGATCAGCTCGCCCATCGCGACGATCGCGACCTCACGCTTGGCGACGTCTGGGTCGCCGTAGCGCGGCAGCATGAGCTCGTAGTCCTCGAAGAACCGCTCCGCCATCTGCACGGTATGGGAGACGGCCCGGGCCGTGATGATCATCGGGATCACCAGGATCAGCGGGTCGAACGTGATCCCTCGCCAGCCGGTGTAGCCGAAGCCCCAGATGACGGTCGCAATCGCTGCGATGAATGGCAGGAACACGCCGTGCCAGCGGCGGAAGTACAGCCACAGCAGGCCGAAGATCGCCACGATCGTCAGGACGATGTACTGCGCGATCTCGAACGCATGCTTGAGCACCCAACCGACCAGGACGGGCGCGCCACTGATGACGATCTCGGTGTTGGCGTCGTCTTCGGGTTCCCATCCGGCGACGAACTCACCCTCGGTGCATTCGACGCCCGCCTCGATGTCCTCGGCCGAACACACCCAGCCGTTCTTGATCTTCTGGATGTGATTGAAGACGGCCGTATACGTTTCGCGACCACTCAAGCGGTCGGTCACGAAGTTGGCGGTGATGAGCGCGCCCTTCTCGTCCCACGAGACGAAGCGGCCGAAGATGACGGGCGGGTACTGCCGTACCACCGCGCGCATCTCGTCGGCTTCGGCCTGGTTCGCGGGCGCCTTTTTCATCAAGACGTCGGTCTCGATCGCGCCGTCCGGGCCGATCTGCGTGACCCGGGTGCTCGAGTGGGTGACCGACCGAACCTGGTCGTGGTTCACCGGGTACGGAGGGAAGCGCCGATCCATCAGGCGGATCAGCTGTCTCGGCGTGATGTCCGGATCGTCTTCTTCGAGGACTTCGCGGTAGTCCTCACGGGCACTGGTTTGGCTGTCGTAGCCAATGCCGTCGACATGCTTCGTGATGCGATCGATCTTCTGGATCGTCTCGGGCGTGAAGATCGTGCCCTCTTTGACGATGACGCCGATCGCCACGAGGGACGAGGAACCGAACTCCTTCGCGAACTTGTCCTGGGCGTGGATGAACGGATGGTCCGGCCACATTGCGCGCGCGTCGGTGTCGATGCGGACAATCGGTCCCGGTAGACGTGCCCCGGCTGCAGCCAGGACCGTGTTCAGGATCGGGTAGAAAAAGAAGGCCGTGGATACGATGAGACCCGTCGCGGCGATTGCGCGGTGGGTCACGACCAAGCGCGCAAAACGCTGGGTCCACGAGGGGGGCCTTTCCGGAACGGGCGCTTCAGCCATCCATCACCTCATCGGGATCGGGGTCGCTTGGGGGTTGGCGCTCTCGGGAGGCGGCCCCTTCGGGCGGGCTCGCTTCCCAAGGGGCACCTCGCCCCGGAGTCAGGGTTTCTACCGCAGGCCGGACCGCCAGCGCCATGCCCGTTGCGGCCGCGGCGGCCGGATTTCGGGAGGGGTGCCGGCCTCCCGCTCGTGGGAGAATCCCTGACCCCTAGAGGACAGCACGTTTATGGGTCCGGATTCAAGCGCGGCGAACCCGAATCGGATCCGGTACTCCGTTTTTGTGGTCTGCTCGCCCCGACCTGCCCGGATCTGATGGGCGCCCTCCCTCGCGTCTTCGCGAGCCGGAAGCTGCCGGGCTCCGCGCTCGACCGCTTGGCGCGCCAGACCGAGCTCACGGTCTGGCCCGGAACCGAGGGCCCGGCTCCCGAGGCGCTTCGTTGGGCGGCCCGCGATGCCGAAGGGCTGCTCTGCCTTCTGACCGATCGGATCGATCGGGCCCTGCTCGACGCCTGCCCGCGTTTGCGAGTGATTTCGACGTGTTCCGCCGGGGTCGATCATGTGGATCTCGCCGCGGTGAGGGAGCGCGGGATCCCTCTCGGCCATACGCCGGGGGTCCTGTGCGAAACGACGGCAGATCTGGCCTTTGCGCTGCTCCTGGCCGCGGGAAGGCGGATTTCGGAAGCCGACCGGTTCGTTCGGGACGGCCAGTGGACGCCCGAGCGCCGCTGGGCGCCGGAGATGTTGCTGGGACGAGACCTGTGGGGGGCGACCCTCGGCATTGTGGGACTCGGAGAGATCGGGGCGGCGGTGGCGCGAAGGGCGGGTGGCTTCGGAATGCGGGTCCTCGGCTGGTCCAGGAGCCCTCGCGAGGTGCCCCGCGCAGAATGGATTGGCGAGCTGGATGCGCTGCTCTCGGAGAGTGACTTCGTCACGATCCATCTTCCGCTGACAGAGCAGACGCGCGGTCTCCTCGGACGGGAGCGGCTCGAGCGGCTGAAGCCCGGGGCGGTGGTGGTCAATACCGCGCGCGGCGGGATTCTCGACGAGGACGCGCTCGCCGACGCCCTCCGATCCGGGCAGGTCTCGGCGGCGGGGCTCGATGTCTTCGAGGAGGAGCCGCTCTCTCCCTCGAGTCCGCTCCGCGCTTTCGACAACGTGGTGCTGTTGCCTCACATCGGAAGTGCGAGCGTCGCGACCCGTTCGCGGATGGCGGATGTCAGCGTCGACAACCTGCTCGCGGGCCTTGCAGGAAAGCCGCTTCCGAGTGCGGTGCCGGGGCTCATCGCGGCGGGGGTGCCCTCACCGCGCGGAGATTGACCTCGCGCTTCGCGAGCCCAGATGTCCCGCTCTGTCCCGCTCGGATTTTTCTCAGATCGATCCGGCAGTCGGTTCCTGACAGCGGTCCAGGAACTCCCTCGGAGCGACGATTCGGGCGCCTCGATGGCGCGCTCGGTCTGCGAGTTGGCGATCGGCGGTCACGATCACGATCCGCTCCGGGGCACTCGACTCGCGGACGCGCTTGAGAAGCCAGTCGTCTGCCGACGGGGCGAAGATCACCCGCGGCCCCGGGTGCTCGTGCTCCGCTTCGGGAAGAGGCCGGTCGCCGTCGAAGACCACGACCACCTCTGCGGCTCCAGCGTCGAAACGGCCGACCTCGGCGACCAGTCGTTTCCGTTCATCGCCTCGCCACCACTCCTGCCGGTCGCGGCCCCGCAGGAGCGCGACATGGAGCGCATTGAATCCGTCGATGAGCCATACCTCGGGCTCGGCCTCTCGTTCCGATGTGTTGTTCATCTGGACTGCAGAATAGGGCTCGAGGCCCCGAAGCTCCCCGGGCCCGAGAAACGGTGCAGCGGGGGTTGAGCTGCCGGTGAGGCTGCCCGCGATCACGCCGGCCCCGACGAAGCTCGCAACGATCGACAACGTCTGTGCGACGCCCTTCCAGAAACTGGACCCGGAGACGCGCCGCCGGGGGGGACGGCGGCGCTCGGGGGGCGGGGGGCTGAGTCTCGACATCGGGGGGCCTCCGTGGGGTTGAGAGGCACAGTGGAGGGGCGCTGTGACAGCTGCGGACACGGGTCTCGGCCGCTACACCGTCGGCGTGTCGGAAGCTCCCGTGGCCCCGTTTCGGGTCGCACTCGTACAAATGCGTTGTGTCGAGGACCCGGCGGCGAATCTCGCTCGGGCGATTTCCCGGATCGAGGAGGCCGCCTCCCGCGGGGCGGACCTCGTGTGTCTCCAGGAACTCTTCCGCACGCCCTATCCCTGTCAGAGCGAGGACCCGGCCCGGTTCGATCTCGCCGAGACGATTCCCGGTCCGGCGGCCGATGCGCTGGCGGAAGTCGCTGCGCGGCTTCGCGTGGCGGTAATCGGCTCTCTTTTCGAGCGCCGCGCGGAAGGCGTCTATCACAACACCGCGGTGACCTGGGACGGCGGCGGCAAGCGCGTCGGGATGTATCGGAAGATGCATATCCCGGACGACCCGCTCTACTACGAGAAGTTCTACTTCGCGCCGGGCGATCTCGGTTTTTCGGCGGTGTCGGTCGGTGCGGCGAAGGTCGGCACACTGGTGTGTTGGGACCAGTGGTTTCCGGAGGCGGCGCGACTCACGGCGTTGTCGGGTGCGCAGTTGCTCGTCTATCCCACAGCGATCGGCTGGCAGTTCGACGAAGGATCCGACATGGACGGCGCCCAGCACGATGCCTGGGAAACCGCCCAACGCGCGCACGCGATCGCGAACGGCGTGTTCGTGGTCGCGGTGAACCGCGTGGGCCGCGAGGGAGAGATCCGGTTCTGGGGCCAGTCGTTCGTCGCAGATCCCTTCGGCCGTGTGCTCGCCCGCGCGTCGGCCGAAGAAGAAGAGCTGCTCCTCGTCGAGTGCGACCTGGGCGAGATCGAGCGGGTCCGCCGCGATTGGCCGTTCCTGCGCGATCGGCGGATCGATGCCTACGGAGACCTCACGAAGCGTTACCGGGATTGAGGCGTTCTCAGCGATGCGTCTTGAAGTTTTGAAACCCAGACACGTTCTCGGCGATACGTCTTGAAGTTTAGAAACTCAAGCCCGTTCGTGCGGAGCGGGTCTCGAAATTTTGAAACTCATACACGTTTGCGCGGAGCAGGAGGCACCGTGGAGTTTCTAAACTTCGCACCAACGGGGACGGTCCTTGAAGTTTAGAAACTCACGAACGTTTGGGCGGAGCGAGAGGTCTCGTGCGAGTTTCTAAACTTCAAGGACCGTCCCCCGCTATAGAAGAAGAGTTTAGAAACTCAGTAACGTCCGCGCGGAGCGTGAGTTGGTCGCGGAGTTTCTAAACTCTGCGAAACGCTGGCCCGCCGAGTGGGAGCCGCACGCGGCGACGTGGCTCTCGTGGCCGCACAATCCTGAAACCTGGCCGGGGCGACTCCGCGAGGCGGAGGCGGAGTACGTCACGCTGGTGCGCCTCCTCGCCGAGCGAGAGCCCGTTCGGATCAACGTGCTCGACGCTGCGCACGAGGAACACGTTCGCGCGCTGCTCGGATCGGGTCATGGCGACACGGTCTCGTGCTTCCAGCATCCGACCAACGACGCCTGGATGCGCGACCACGGCCCGATTTTTGTCGTCGGTCCGGCCGGCGAAAAATCGCTCGTCGACTTCGGGTTCGATGCGTGGGGCGGGAAGTATCCGCCGTGGTCGCAGGACGACGCGATCCCGCGTCTCGTCGCCGACGCGCTCGGACTCCAGCGTCGCACGGCGGACTTCGTGCTCGAGGGCGGCTCGATCGATGGCGACGGAGCGGGAACGGTGTTGACCACCGAGACCTGCCTGCTGAACGAGGCGCGTCGCCGGGAAGGGGAGGCCGAGCGGACCCGCGAAGAGATGGAACGCCGACTCGCGACGTGGCTCGGCACCCGCCACGTCATCTGGCTCGGGGGCGAAGTCGTCGGTGACGATACCGATGGGCACGTCGACGACCTCGCGCGCTTCGTCGCCCCGGGTGTCGTGGTCGCCGCGGTGGAAAAGGACCCTGCCGACCCGAATCACCGGCCGCTGACGGAGAACCTGGCTCGCCTCCGAGCCGCCCGCACGGCCGAGGGCGCGTCGCTCAGCGTCGTCGAGCTTCCGATGCCTCCGCCTCGGATCGTCGCGGGAGAACGGGCCCCCGCGAGCTACGCGAACTTCTACTTCGTCAATGGGGCGGTCCTGGTGCCCGTCTTTGGCGTGCCCAGTGATGCCCGCGCGTGCGCGATTCTCGGGGAGGTCCTCGAGGGTCGCGACGTCGTGCCGGTTCCTTGCAGCGAACTGGTGCTGGGCCTCGGCGCGGTGCACTGCTTGACCCAGCAGGAGCCGCTCCCGGTGCGGCCAGCGGCCCCGGTGGACCCCCGAAAGGCGTAAGGCGCCGCCTAGACTACCTTCGGGAAGCCCGATTCGTTAGAAATTGGCCGCTCCGCGACGCGTTCCAGCGTCGGTCCGAGCAGGAGGACGCCTTGGTAGAGGTTTCGCGTCACGACGTCGTCATCGTGGGTGGCGGAGCCGCGGGTCTCCGCGCGGCCATCGCCGCGGTGGAGGCAGATCCGCAGCAAAGCGTCGCCCTGGTCTCGAAGGTCTATCCGATGCGGAGCCACACCGTCTCCGCCGAGGGGGGCGCCGCCGCCGTCGCAAGAGACGACGACAGCATCGAGATGCACGGGTACGACACCGTCAAGGGGTCGGACTTCCTGGGCGACCAGGACGTCATCCAATACTTCGTCGAGCAGGCTCCGAAGGAGCTCGCTCTGCTCGAGAATTGGGGCTGCCCGTGGAGCCGCAACGAAGACGGAACCGTCGCCACGCGCGCGTTCGGCGGGATGACGACCAAGCGCACGTGGTATGCGACCGACAAGGTCGGCTTCCACATGCTGCACACCCTGTTTCAGCACTCGATGCGGTTCGACGGCATCGTTCGCTACGACGAACACTTCGTCACCAAGCTCCTGGTCGAAGACGGATCCGTGCGCGGCGTCGCGGCACTCGACATCCGCACAGGCGAGATGAAGGCCGTCCTGGGGCGCTCGGTGATCCTCGCGACCGGCGGCGCCGGCAAGGTCTTTCCCTTCACGACGAACGGGATGATCAAGACTGGCGACGGCATGGCACTCGCCTATCGCGAGGGCGTCCCCCTCAAGGACATGGAGTTCGTCCAGTACCACCCGACCGGCCTGCCGGGCACCGGAATTCTGATCACCGAGGCGACTCGCGGCGAAGGCGGCTTCGTTCGCAACGCGGACGGCGAACGCTTCCTCGTCACCCGCGACTACGGGGTCGGGAAGAAGGCAGAACTCGGCCCGCGCGACATGATCTCGCGGGCGATCATCGGCGAGGTGAACGCCGGCCGAGCGTTCGACGGCCCCTACGGACAGTACGTCCACCTCGACCTCACGCATCTCGGCGAGGCGGCGATCATGTCGAAGCTCCCGTTCGTGCGTGAGCTCGCGACGACCTACGTCGGGGTCGATCCCGTCTACGAGCCGATTCCGGTTCGTCCTGTGGTGCACTACATGATGGGCGGCGTCGACGTCGACATCGAGGGGCGCACGGTGCTGCCGGGTCTCTATGCCGCGGGAGAGGTCGCGAGTGTCTCGCTGAACGGCGCGAACCGGCTCGGCTCCAACTCGCTCACCGAGTGCCTGGTGTACGGCGCGCGCGCCGGCGTTCACGCGACGCAGTTCGCGAAGGGCTCGGACGCCGGATCAGACGACTCGCTCCGGCGCCAGGCGGAAGAAGAAGCCGGTCGGATCGATGCGCTCCGCGGCGCTTCGCGAGGTGACGAGCAGCTCTCCACGGTACGCGGCGACATGAATGCCGCGATGGAGGCCGGCTGCGGGGTCTATCGCGAGCAGGAGTCGATGGCGAAGGCGTGCCGGGACATCGCCGAGATCAAGCCGCGCGTCGACGCGCTCGCGCTCAAGGACGGCAGCAAGGTCTTCAACACGGAGATCATCGCGGCACTCGAGCTGAGCAACATGCTCGAGGTGGCCGAGGCGGTCGCCAACGCCGCAGCGGTGCGCAAGGAGTCGCGCGGCGCACACGCCTGTCGCGACTTCCCGACCCGGAACGATCCTGAGTTCCTGCACCACTCGCTGGTGTATCGCGGCGATCCCGAGCCTCGTATCGAGAAGAAGGCGGTCACCCTCGGAACGTGGGAGCCCGAGGAGCGAAAGTACTGATGAGCGAAGAGAAGAAGACGTTCGTCGTGACCCGGTTCGATCCGGATACCGACGACGCGCCGCGGACCGAGACCTACGAAATCCCGGTCCAAGCGGATTGGAAGGTTCTCGACGCGCTCAACTACATCAAGGACGAGGTCGATCCGTCGCTCTCGCATCGCTGGTCTTGCCGGATGGCTGTTTGCGGAAGCTGCGGCATGCAGGTGAACGGCGAGCCGCGCCTCACGTGCAAGACCTCGCTCTCGAACTACGGCAGCACCGTCGAGGTCGCCCCGCTCGCCAACTTCCCCGTCGTCCGCGACCTGGTCGTCGAGATGGAAGGATTCATGGAGCGCTTCAAGAAGGTGAAGCCGTGGATCATCGAGGCCAAGGAACAAGCGGCAATCGAAGGGACGCATCGACAGTCGCCCGCGGAACTCGCCGAGTTCAAGCAGTTCAGCATGTGCATCAACTGCATGCTCTGTTACGCGGCTTGCCCGGTGACGGCGAACGAACCCGATTATCTCGGGCCGGCGGCTCTCGCGCTCGGCCACCGATACAACCAGGACTCGCGCGATCACGGCGCCCGGGAACGGAACGAAGTGATGCGCGACGAGGGGGGGCTCTTCGCTTGCTCGTTCGCGAACGAGTGCAGTGAGGTCTGTCCCAAGAACGTCGATCCGGCCGGTGCGATCCAGCAGGCGAAGCTCGGGAACGTGATCGATTGGGCGACGAGCTTCGTCGTCCCGCGAGGAGGGAAGTAGATGTCCGCTCGCGCACGCGTCGACGCGATGAAGTCGTCCGCGGCCCCGCCGACCCGGACGGCCGACCCGAGCCCGCCGGATCACTTTCCGGGGCGAGGCAACTATCTCAGCTACGTGGCATTCGGGGCGACCGGCATTCTGATGTGGCTGGCCGCCTTCCAGGTGCTGCGGGCAATCCGGGCGCTCGGGGCCGGCGAAGAGGCGTGGAACACGATGCTCGCCTCGTTTCGGCATCCGTCCTACGTCGTCTTCCACGCGTTCCTGTTCGTGGGGCTGACCTGGTTCGCACTGCGCTTCTTTCAGGTGTTCCCGAAGACCCAGCCGCCGCGGATGGGTCCGTTCGCGCGGCCGTCGGACACGTTCTTCAAGGTCGCTCTCAACGGGGCGTTCGTCGTGGTCACGCTGCTGATCGCGCTGGTGCTCGGAGGTGCGATCCTGTGAAGACGCTACTGATCAAGCTCGAACCGATCATCTGGGCCCTCTTCGGCGCCGGGATGATGGTCGTGGCGTTGTTGATGCCCGGCTGGCTGCTGATGGTCGGGGTCGCAGGGCCGATGGACGTGCTCTGGGCCGAAGCGCTTTCGTACGACCGCATGCACGGCCTGTTCGGCCACCCGATCGGTCGCCTGATCGCCGCGGCGGCGATCGCATTGCCGCTCTGGGCCGGCGCACACCACATCCGTCACCTCGCGATCGACTTCGGCGGAATCGCGCGCGACACTGTGTTCGCGCCGCTCTGCTACGCGGTCGCGCTCGCGGGTTCGGTCGCTGCGGTCCTCGCGGTGCTGGCGCTATAGCAGGGTGTTGAAGAACCCCTCCCGTCGCCCGGCACGCGTCTTCGCACCGAGTTCTTCGTTGCGAAAGCTCGCTGTAGGGGCACTACAGCTTCCCTTTCGCGCCTTGATCTCGGCGCGAATCCCCGCACCGGGCTCGGTCCGGGGTTCTTCAGCAACCTGCTAGCGAGCTGACGATTGGCGGGACGGCCTCTCGAGGGTCTCCGAATCCTCGACCTCACGCGTGTCGTTGCGGGCCCGTTCGCAACGGCAACCCTGGCCGATCTCGGCGCCGAAGTGGTCAAGGTCGAGCGTCCCGGGACAGGTGACGACTATCGCTACGGGCCCTCGCCCAAGGGCGAGACCTCGCTGTCGTTCCAGAACACCAATCGCGGCAAACGTTCCATCACGCTCGATCTCCGCACGCCGCGCGGCCAGGAACTCCTGCTCGCGTTGACGGAGCGATTCGACGCGATCGTGGAGAACTTCCGGGCTGGTTGGCTCGAGAGTCAGGGGCTCGGTGCCGAGGCGCTGCAGGCGCGGAACCCGCGCCTGGTCGTCGCGTCGCTGTCCGGGTTCGGACAGACCGGGCCACGCGCGGGTGAGCCTTCGTACGACATCGTCGCCCAGGCAACCGGCGGACTGCTCGCGATGACCGGATTCCCCGACGGCCCACCGGTTCGGGGCGGCGGAGCGCTCGCGGACTTCGTCGGCGGGCTCTACCTCGGGCTCGGCATCGCGAGCGCGCTGCTCGAGCGGGAGCGCACGGGCCGCGCGCGGATTCTCGATCTGTCGAACCAGGACGCGATCTTCGCGATCACCGATTCGGCCGCATCGATTCACGCCGGGATCGACGCGCGCACCGAACGAGTGGGCAACCAACACCCGTTCACCGCCCCGTATGATGCCTTCGAGGCCATCGACGGCTGGGTCGTGATCGCCACCGCGAGCAACAAGCTGTTCCGCCAGTTGTCTGGCGCGCTGGGCCGTCCGGAGCTGGCGAGTGACGAACGGTTCCGGAGCCACCGGGGGCGGGCGGCGCATCGCGCCGAGATCAACGAAGTGGTTGCCGACTGGGTGCGCCCGCGCACGTGTGACGAGGTGCTCGCGGCGCTCGGACCGGACGGGGCCGACGTCCCGTGCGCTCGGGTGGCGGCGCCGGAAGATCTCGCCGGCGATCCCCAGCTGTTGGCGCGCGAGATGATCGAGCGCCATCCGCATCCCACGCTCGGCGAGGTGGTGTTCCACGGGAACCCGCTGCGTTTTTCGGGAGCTGAGCCGCGTGCTCTCGCGCTCGCGCCCGAACTCGGTGCGGATAACGCCGCCGTGTTCGGAGAACTCGGCCTCGATGCGGCCGAGCTCGGCCGGCTGCGCGAGGACGGGGTCGTCTGACGCCGCGGCCTGCCGTCCCCGCCCCGCGCGCGTGTCGGCTCAGCCGTAGTAGTAGTGGCCCATCGCCTTGGCGAAGATCACGAACGGCAGCTTCCAGAACGGCACGTGGTGCACGTGATGCACGTGCTGATTGAGGCGGTCGAAGTTGTCGTAGCGTTGGCCACACGGCTGGCAGTAGTACCCGTAGCTGCTCTGGCGGTGTCCGCAGGACGAGCCGTGGACATGAGTCGGGTACGGGCGTGGCCGCGGGCGGAAGCCCCAGCCCCATCCACGGCTTGAGCGGTGGCGATCGTGCCGGTCGTAGCGATCGCGCCGATCGTACCGATCGTGTCGCGTGTGCCGGTCGTAGCCGCGGCGGTGCTCCACACGAGAATGTGACTCGTGTCGGCCGTCGTGGTGCCGGGCACCGTCGCGGGGGCTTGCGAGCGCCCCAGCCGGCAGTGCCAGCGTGAGGCAGGTGGCCGCCACTGCCGTGGCCAGCCGGGCTGAAATCCTTCGGTTGCGATCGATCATGTCGAGGCCTCCTCTAGCGGTTACGCACGTTGAGACGGCCGCGGATCGTGCATATTCACCCGGCTTCGACAGGCTCGGAGAATTGGCACCCGCGGGGATCCATTGCGTGGAATCCGGGGTGCCGGCTATACCCAACCCATGTTCAGATCCCCTCCGTGGCTCGCATTTTTCCTGCTCGTCCCGCTCGCCGTCGCCTGCGGGGAGCCCGACCCCGAGGAGGCTCTGCGCAAGGCCAGCGCCGCCGTCCTCGAACGCGAAGCGGTGCTCGCAGAGGCACAGTCCGAGCTCGAGTTGAGCGAAGAATCCCTCGAGCAGGCCGTAGAATCGCGAGACCGCGCGATGCAGGCCGTGCGGGACGCCGAGCAGCGGCTGCGCGCGGCGGAGGACGAAGTGTCGCAGTACGCGAACGACGACGTCTTGTTCCGCACCGTCCAGCGGCGGCTCCTGGAGGAGAGTGAGCTGGAGGGGGTGGCGATCGCGGCCGAGGTGAACGAGCGGGTCGTCACGCTGACGGGATCGGTCGAAGATGCCGAGCAGCGGGATTTGGCAGTGACTCTGGCCGAGGAAACGCCCGGCGTCGCCCGCGTGAAGAGCCAGATCAAGCTCCCGATCGAGCCCCCGCCGGCAGCTCCGGCCGCGCCGCCCGTCTTCGAAGCCGCGCCTGAAGCCGAAGACGGCAAAGACAGCTGAGGCTCCGACGGACGTTTCGAGGTCGATTCTTGTGAGTGAGCGTTCGGATCGGATCGCGGCGGCGCTGCGCGACCGACTGTCGGCGCGCCACGTCGACGTCGAAGACGAGAGTCACCTGCATGCAGGCCACGCCGGCGCGGCTTCGGGCGGGGGACACTTTCGCGCGACGGTCGTGTCCGAGCGCTTTGCCGGGCTTTCGCGGGTCGCCGCGCAGCGCGTCGTCTACGGCGTTCTGCACGAGGAGCTGGAAGGCGAGATCCACGCGCTCGCGTTGCGCTGTCTGACGCCGGAGCAGTGGGAGGCCGAGGCCGGCTAGGTGGCCCGCTATTGGCTCGTTGCGGGCTTGCTCGCCGTCGCATTCGTCGTGTGGCGAAGCGTCGGCCGCCGGCGCTCCGAGGCGCGACCGCCGGAGCAAGCGCTGATCCTCACGCTCCGGCTCGCCGACAGCTCGACTTCGCGCGCGGAGGTCCACGCGCGGCTCGAGCATGCCGATCGCGCGCTTCGCGCCGCGATCGAGGGAGCTCGACTCGGCGAGCTCGAGGAGCCGGTCGCAGCCGGAGTCGACTGTGTCTACACCTGCTACGGCGAGGACGCCGATCGCTTGCTCGACGCGGCGCAGGCGGGTCTCCGCGAGGTGTCGTGCCTCTCCGGATCTCACGCGATTCGCCGCTTCGGTCCCCCCGGCGCCCCCGAAGAACGCACCGAGTTTAGAAACGGGGACGGTCTTTAGAAGTTTAGAAATTCGCCCTGCGAATTTCTAAACTTCTAAAGACCGTCCCCGGATTTAGAAATCGTTGGGGCGGAGGGTGGCGTCGGTGCCGCCGTCGGCGTACCAGATCGCGCCGTGGACGAACGCGGTGGAGGGGCCGAGCAGGAACTCGATGACCCCCGCGATCTCTTCCGGCTCGCCGAATCGGCCGAGCGGAACCGGCAGGTCCTTCGCGAAACGGCCGTACTGTGGATCTGCCAGGGTGGACTCGAGCAGCGGAGTCCGCGTCGCGCCGGGGGCGATCGCGTTGAGCCGCACGCCCGCCTTGCCCCACGCATCCGCGCGGCGCCGGACGGCCTTGCCGACCGCGAGCTTCGAGCCCGCGTACGCGAGGAAGCCGTGTCCGCCGTCCGCGAGTGCTGCGTGTGCCTGTGCTTCGTCCTCCGCGAGGAGCGCCTGGACGAAGGGTGTCTCGTCGAAAGGGGCCATGCGTGCGGAGTTCGAGCAGATCGCCACGCAAGCTGGCGCGTCGCCCGCTTGCAGAGCCTCGAAGAGCCCGTCGATCAGCTCCACGGTTCCGAAATAGTTGACGGACGCGATCGTCGGAAGCGGCAGGCTCTGGTTGACGCCGGCGCACGGGACGAAGCGGTCGAGGCGTCCGTCGCAGGCGGCGAGAATCTCACGCAGAGCGGTCGCCCGACCCTCCGACCCCGACAGGTCGGCGAGGATGTCCGCGTCGCGCAGATCGACCCCGATCACGCGGTCCCCTGCGGCTTCGAGTCGGGCGCGCGTCGCCGCGCCGATCCCCGACGCCGATCCTGTGATGACGGTGGTCTTCACAGAAACTCGTGGAGCCAGCGCTCGAGGGGGACGGAGAAGCCCGCGGCGTTGCTGTGGCCGCCGCCTCCCTGGCGCGCCGCGAGCGTCGCGACGTCGAACTCGCCGATCGAGTAGATCGACACGTCGACCCGGTCTCCCGTCACCCGATATACGAGGCCGCAGGGTGCACCGTGAGCCGCCCGGGTCGCGAGCTCGTGTCCGATCCAGGAGCGCAAGAACACCGCGTTCACCGCCTCGAGCCGGTGTTCTCCCAGCCAGACGCTATGGGCACTCCGAAGCGCGCGCTCGATCTCGGTTTGCTGCGCGCGCACGATGGGCGTTCCCTCGGCGGCGAGGTCTTCCCATGGACTCGCCGCCAGCTGATCCCAGACGTCGAACTCCTGTGCGTGCGACGCAATGGCAGCGTTCACTTCCCGGGACTGCGGGAGTTTCCAGTTCCAGAGGTCCTGGTCCTCGACGTACGCCAGGAGGTCGGGCGTCGTCGTGTCTGGGTGGAAATGCTGCCATGCGAGCACTGCACCGGAATGCGCGAGATCGAAGTGGACCCGATGCGGCTTCTTCGAGGCGGCCTGCTGGAGTGTCGGGTCGGCCGTGTAGCGGTCTCGGGAGCTCACGTGATGGTCGAGGACGAGAACCTGGTCGGCCGTTCCGAGCAGCGCGCGCAGGGCAGGGTTCGGCGGCGCAATGTCGACGAAACAGACTTCGGCGCCGGCGAGTTCGTGTGCGTCCAGCGCATCGTCATGGCCCCGCGGCCGATACTCGGCGTCATCGCCCCACGCGGCGCGAACGGCCCAGGCCGCTCCGAACCCGTCCGGGCAGCCCGCGTGATGAAAACAGACTCGTCGCATCCGCGAGAGGGTAGCCGGGCACTTGCCGCTCGCCCGCGCACTCCGGTCGCCCGTCCGGCTTGGGCGCGCGAACGGGCTTGCTTTCGCGGGTCACAATCGGCGACAATACCTGTACCCCCCTTAGTGTCGAAGTCAGATGTGAAGCGGTAGTGGGCAGCGAGCGGAAGATCATACGAAGGAGCGGGGCCAAGAGTGATTCAGGGCTATTGCGAGCCTGAGTTTTCGGGGGTCGAGCGGGTCCTGCACAAGCAGGTGCGCTCCGGCGGCGGAGCTGCGGTCTGCATCTATCACCGCGGTCGTAAGGTTGTCGATCTCTGGGCGGGAGTGCGCGACACCGAAGGTCGCCCCTGGCTCTCGGACACCCTTTCCATGTCGTTCTCGACGACCAAGGGAGTCGTTGCGACCGCGCTCCACGTGCTCGCGGATCGGGGCCTCTGTCGCTACGACGATCCGGTCGCCAGGTACTGGCCTGAGTTTGGGCAGGCTGGCAAGTCTGGCATCACGCTGCGCCACATCCTTTCGCACCGCGCTGGGTTGCCACAGCTCCGACCCCTCCTCGATCGCACGGACCGGATCCTCGATTGGGACTACATGGTCCGCGCACTCGAGCGGGCCAAGCCGCGGCTGCGCCCCGGGGGCGACTCCGCGTATCACGCTCTGACCTATGGGTGGCTCGCGGGTGAGATCGTGCAGCGTGTCTCCGGGCAGAAGCTCATCGACGTGATCCGGCAGGAGATCGGCGAGCCGCTCGGGATCGAGGATCTGCACATCGGTACCGACGATCCGGCTGTGAAGGCTCGCGTGGCTGCGCTCGATGCTCCGGCTCCCGGGGGCGCGGCGCTCTCCGCGCCGCTGATGTCCCGTGGACTTGCGCGCGGGCTGCGTTGGCTGACGCGGGGAGTGGCTCGCTTGCCGATCGATCCGCTGCTGATGCAGGACGCGCTGATTCCCGGAGAGGATGCCGAGCTGATGTTCGGCCCGAGGATTCTCGAAGCTCCCGTGCCGGCCGCCAACGGGCTCTTTACGGCACGTTCTCTGGGTCGCATGTATGCCGCTCTTTCAGAGGGGGGTGCGCTCGACGGAGTCCGGCTCTTCTCGAAAGCGACGTTGCGGAGCGCTTCGGAGATCCAGATCCGTCGCCCCGATCGCGTGTTGATGATCCCGATGCACTGGCGCCTCGGCTATCACAGCGCATTCACGACCGCGGGCCGAATCTCTTCGGCGTTCGGTCACTTTGGGTACGGAGGCTCGGGCGCCTGGGCCGACCCGAAGCGACGTCTGGCATTTGCGATGGTGAACAACCGCGGCGGTGGCACGCCGTTCGGAGATCTGCGCATCGCCCAGCTCGGCGCCGCTGCGCTCCACGGCGCTCGGATCGTTCGCGGGCGAAGCGCCGGGCGGGAGGCCCCGCCGCTGCCGGCTCGCGCGGGGTTCATCGCGCCGGTTCGCTAGTCGGCGATCGCGTCGCTAGGCGGAAATCTTCCGCTCCAGCCAGTCGACCAGTACCGCGTTGAACTCCGTGGGTTGTTCCTGCTGGGTCCAATGGCCGCACTTCTCGAGTAGCATCGTTTCGAGATCGGGAATCTGGGCGCCCATTCCGGCCGCGAGCTCCGGACGCAAAGCAAGGTCCCATTCCGCCGTGACCATCAAGCACGGCACCTCTATCCGTGTCGCCCCGACGCCCGGGGCAGTCTCCCAGTTCCGGTCCATGTTGCGGTACCAGTTGATGCCGCCGGTGAAACCGGTTCGGGAGAAGACGTCGACGTAGTGGTCGAGTTCGGCTGCCGAGATGATCGGTTCGCCCATCGGCTCGAGTTCGCCGAGACGGCGGAACGGGTTCATGTCGGGCCCTCCCGGAAGGTTCGCGGCGCGCGCGAGAGCCTGTTCGGGCGGGATGCCGCCCACCATCAACCGTTCGAATACGAGTCGGACGTCGCGCGCGAGGACGGGATCGGCGACGCCAGGCTCCTGGAACCACAGGATGTAGAGCTTCTCGTCGTCTCCGCCGACGGTCGCCCGCATGAGCTGCGTGGGTTGCAAGGGCATGCGCGGCAAATTGGGCGTGTTGACGCCGACGACTCCCGAGACGCGTTCGGGATGGAGAACCGGCATCGCCCAGGCCACGAATCCGCCCCAGTCGTGCCCGACGAAGACGGCGCGCTCGATCTCGAGCTGATCGAGGAGGGCGACGAGATCACCCGTGAGATGGTGGAGATCATAGGCCTCGATCGGCTCGGGCCGGTCGCTCCCTCCGTAGCCACGCTGATCGGGTGCGACCACCCGGAAGCCCGCGCCATTCAGCGCCTCGAACTGGTGTCGCCACGAATAGGCGAGTTCGGGAAAGCCGTGACAGAGCACGACGGCGGGACCGCTGCCGGCCTCGTGAACCGCAAGAGTCAGCGCGGGGACGTCGCGTCCGTCCGCCAGCTTGCGCGGCGGGAGTTCGAAGGGGCGGGAGGGCGGAAAGGTCATTTCGAATCGTCTCCGAACGGGGGCCGTGCCCGCCGCTTTTCAGTTGCAGAGCGAGACCGTAGCCAAGCGGGTAGCCTTCCGGGCTCGATGGATGCCGCCGCTCCGTCCGACGGCCACTGGGCCCAGTGCGAACTCGCTCCCGCGCGTTGGCTCGACCACGTCGACACGCTGCAGGCACGCAGCGGATTCTGGTGGCTCGACGGCGCGCTGCCCGGGACGCGTCAGGGTCGCTGGTCGTTTGCGGGCGCGGAGCCCTGGGCCGAACTGAGGGCCTGGGGGGATCGCATCCAACTCGACGTCCATCGGGCCCGACATCCGGACTTTCCGATCGGACGACACGAGGAAACCGGCGACCCGCTGGAATTCGCCGCCCGGATGTTGCGCGCGCTCGAGCCGGGTTGCGGTCTGGACCCAGCGCTGCCGTTCGCTGGGGGGGCGGTGGGCTGGCTCGGCTACGAACTCTCTCCGTTCGCAGACGGGTTCACGCCGCGGGCGAAGGATGGCCTGGGTCTGCCGGATCTCTGCCTGCTGTGGGTCGATCGATGGATCGCACTCGATCCGCTCGACGGCCGGGCCGTCGCATGTGTCACGTCGGAGCGGATCGCCGACGCGGACCGAGAGCTGGCCGACTTCGTCTCCGGTCTGTCGTCGCCGATCGCAAATTCTCGCGCTCCGGTCGCCAAGCTTCGCGCTCCGGTCGCGACGAGTGCCGCGGCTACGGACGGGGAGCCGACATGCCGGCTCGAGTCGCTCGACCGCGCGGAGTACGAGAAAGCCGTCGGCAAGATCCAGGATGCAATCGAGCAAGGCGACGTCTATCAGGCGTGTCTCACGCATCGGATCACGGTGCCGTTCTGCGGAGACCCGTGGCACGCGTATCAGCTCCTGCGGGCACGCAATCCGGCGCCGTTCGGCGCCTACCTGCAGTTGCCCGAAGCCGCGATTCTGTCGTCCTCGCCCGAGCGGTTCCTCGAGCTCACCGCCGAGGGACGTGCCGAGAGCCGGCCGATCAAGGGGACCCGCGCCCGTGGCCGCACCGCGCCCGAGGACGCGGAGCTCGCGGAGAAACTCGGCGCTTCCGAGAAGGATCGCGCCGAGAACGTGATGATCGTGGACCTGGTCCGAAATGACTTCGGCCGGGTGTGCGAGACGGGCTCGGTCCACGTTCCAGAGCTTCAGGTGATCGAGCGGTATGCCACGGTGTGGCAGATGGTGTCGACCGTCCGTGGCCGTGTCCGCGCTGGCGTCGACCCGTTCGACGTCGTGCGCGCGACGTTCCCTCCGGGCTCGATGACCGGGGCTCCGAAGCGTGCCGCACTCCGGATTCTCGATCGCCTCGAGCCGGTACAGCGAGGCCCGTACGCGGGAGCGCTCGGCTGGTTCGACGCCCGGGGAACGTTCTCGCTGTCGGTCGTGATCCGCACGGCGATCGTCGCCGATGGCTACGCGCACGTCCACGCGGGGGGCGGCATCGTGGCGGACTCCGATGCGGATGCGGAGTGGCGCGAAGCCGGAGACAAGGCGCGCGTGCTCCTCGAGTGTCTTGCCGAAGCCGTTGCGACCGGGCCTCGGACCGTGGAGCCCCGATGAAGAACGTGCGGCTGCTGGCGCTCGATGTCGACGGGACGCTCGCGATCCGTGGCAACGAGATCACGGACGGAACGCGCTCGGCGCTCCGCCAGCTTCGCGACTCCGGGGTCGAGGTCGCGATCGCCACCGGCCGCCGCTATCGGACCGCGCGGGGTGCGATCGAATCGCTGGGCTTCGATGTGGCGTGTGTGTGCCTCGGCGGTGCGCTCGTGAAGGAGGCCAATGGCAGCACGCTGGTGGCTGCGACGTTCGAGCCTGCGAGCTTCCAGGCGGTCGTCGCGTTTCTGCAGGCGCAGGGTCACGGGGTCGTTGCGCAGCGAGACGCCCACGCCGAAGGCGGGGCTGACTTCCTGATCGATGGGGCCTTGCCGTGGCGGCCGGAGATGCGCGCCTATCATGCGAACAATATGTCGTTCGCCGAGTGGTGTGCCGACCTCGCTTCGGAGCCGCGGGGCGACGCGCTCGTCCTCGGGAGCTTTGGGCCGGAGGACGACATGCGTGCACTGGCACGCGACCTCGAGGCCGGGTTTCCCGGCCAGCTTCGCGTGACCGCGATGCCGGGCTACGTGAACGAGGGCTTCTACTGCGAGATTCTTCCGGTGTCGACGTGCAAATGGGAAGGCCTGCTCACTCTAGGTCGGGCGCGCAACCTCGCGGGAACCGCGATCTGCGCGGCGGGCGATCAGCGGAACGATCTCACCATGCTCGAGGGCGCGGGGGTCGGAGTCGCGATGGGGAACGCGCTGCAGGAGGTCAAGGACGCGGCAGACTGGGTGACCGGTCGGCACGACGAAGACGGCATCGTCGATCTCGTCGAGAGGATCCTCGCCGCGCAGGCGTGATAGCATCAGCCGCCCCGTTTCGAGATTGGAAAATTTCTGGAGGTTCGAATGCATCGTATCGCGCTGAACGCCGTTCTCTCTCTCGCCGTCTTGTGCGGTGCGTCGACCGCGCTCGCGGACGAGACGTGCCAGTCTCCGTTCCTGCCGAAGCTGTTCGGGCAGGAAGACTACGTGTACGTCTGGACGCTCGGGATCGAGGGCGTCGGCGATGGCTCCGACAAACTGGTGACGCTCGGAACCAACCCGGAGCGCCCGGACTACGGCAAGGTGGTCGCGTCCCACTCGGTCGGCGGCCGCAACGAAGCGCATCACGGCGGGTTCACCGATGATCGTCGGCACCTGTGGGTGGGCGGGCTCGACACGAACTTGATCTGGATCTTCGACGTCGCGACCGATCCGGCCAAGCCGCGGCTCGTGCGAACCATCGACGACTTCGTGGCCGCGACCGGCGGCACCGTCGGCCCGCACAGCTTTTACGCGCTGCCGGGCCGGATGATGATCACCGGGCTTTCGAACTCGGACGACTTCGGCGGGCGGACGTCTCTCGTCGAATACAGCAACGAGGGGGAGTATCTGCGGACGATTCCGATGCCGAAGGGAGCCGAGTACGGCTACGACCTGCGCGTGAACGCGAACCTCAACCGGATGCTCACGTCGTCCTTCACGGGTCACACGAACTACATGCGGCCCCTGCCCGAGTTGATGGGCGACCCCGAGGCGATGAAGAACTTCGGGAACACGATGGTCCTGTGGGACTATCATGCGCGCAAGCCGCTGCAGTCGTTCGAGGTGCCGGGGGCTCCGCTGGAGATTCGCTGGGCGCTGCAGCCCCAGCACGACTACGCGTTCACTGCGACGGCTTTGACCTCCCGTCTGATCGGAATCTTTCGCAAGGACGACGGCACTTTCGAGACGGTCGATCTCGGACCCATCGGGGATCCGGCGAAGTTGCCGTTGCCCGTCGACATGAGCCTCTCCGCGGATGATCGGTTCCTGTTCGTCGACACGTTCATGGATGGGAAGGTCCGGGTCTTCGACGTTTCGGAGCCGCGCGCACCAAAGCAGGTGTACGAGCGCAAGATCGGTGCCCAGGTGAACATGGTCTCGCAATCCTGGGATGGCGACCGCCTCTATTTCACCAGCTCACTGCTCGCGAACTGGGATGGCACCGTCGGGGAGGATCCTCAGTTCCTGAAGGCGTTCTCGTGGGATGGTCGCGAGCTCGCGCCGCTCTTCGAAGTCGATTTCCGGGCGGAGGAGCTGGGTCGTCCGCACATCATGCGGTTCGGACAACTACCGGTGACGTCGGCCAGCGCCGGGGCCGGTACGGGTCGTTGAGACGGCTGGCCTGGCTGTTGTGCGCCGCGCTGGTGACGTCCGGATCGGCGCAAGAAGGAGCGGCGCACGAAGGGGACACACCGGACGGCGGCGGGTCCGAGGCCTTGGGGCCGCAGACTTCGCTGCGCTACGAGCCGCCGGAACCGGGCACCTATGAACTGCCTCCGATCCAGACGCTCGAGCGGCATCGGGTGCTCGGTTCGGAGGGCGGCGAAACCGAGCTGCTCGAGATTGGGGCCGGTCAGGTGGCGCTGGTGAGCCTCGTCTATCTCTCCTGTCCCCATCAGTGCCCGATGACCCATGCGGTATTTCAGAAGATCGACCGCAGTCTCGCCGGCGACGCGGAACTCGAAGGGCGGGTCGAACTCGTGACGGTCAGCTTCGACCCCGCCCGGGACACGCCCGAACGGCTTGCGGCGCTGCGCCGACAGCTCGCACCGCAGTCCGAGTGGCGTTTCGTCACGGCGCCGGATGCGGACGCGCTGGTGCCCGTCCTCGAAGACTTCGGGCAAGATGCCCGAGCGGCCGACAGCGTTGCGGCCGGGCGAATCGATCATGTGCTCAAGGTGTTTCTCGTCGATTCCGAGCGACGCGTGCGGAACGTCTACAGCGCCGAGTTCCTCGATGCTCGGCTCCTGATGAACGACGCTCGCACGGTTCTCCGCGAGGCCCACACCGCAGCTCTCCCGTGAAAGCCGCCGCGGGGCTGGCCGGGGGGCTCGTCGCATGCGCGGCCGCGTCGGCACTCGGGGCAGACCTGTTCGCTGGGCAGGTGACGGAGGCCAACGCTGCCGTGCGACTCGTCGGCGGTACCGACGCGATCGGCGGCGTCGGCGACTGGTCGCTCTCGAACGGAACGCTCTGCGCGATCGTGAACGACCCGTCCCACGAGTCGGACCTGATGCCCCAGGGCGGTGCGCTGGTCGATCTCGGTCACTGCGGGCGATCCGATGACCAGTTCCTGGTTCTTCACTCGCTGATCAACCTCGCGCGCGACGCCTTCGTGCCGAGCGAGACGATTCGAGCGGAGGTCGAAGGAGGAGTCGCGAGTCTCCGCGTGGAAGGAGGGCGCGGCGGTCTGCGCCTCGAAACCACCTTTGCGCTCGATCGCGCGCTTCCCGATCGGCTCCGCGTGGTGACTCGGCTCGAGCGGACCGCGCCGGGGGAGCGGGCGGTCGCACTCGGGGATCTCGTGCTTCACGTCGACGCCGCCCTCGCGCCGTGGGCGGGCGCACTCGAGCAGGGACAGTCACGTGGATTCGCGCACCCGGATGTCGAACTCGAGCGAGTGTGGTCGCTGGTCCGCGCGATTCGCCGCTCCGATCTGCACGTCCTGGTGGGACCGCCCTATCTGCATCCGCAGGTCGCCTACGCCGTGCGCGTCTCCCGTGCGGTGCACCGAACGCTCGATGGCACCGAAACCGATCTCCCCGTCTGGGCACTCCAGGATGCCACCATCTCGACATTCGCAGTGCTTTCCGGAGAGCTCTGGTGGGGAGGCGAGGGCGACACCCTCGGCCTGCTGGAGCTGGCGCAGCTCCCGTTTCTCGACCTGGGCGTGGGCGAGTCCTTGACACTCGAGCGCGAGATTCGCATGGGGCGACGGGCCGATGTCGCGTCGGTGCTCGATCCGCTTCGGGTCGGTCTGCCGAGAATTTCTGGCCGCACGGAACCGGCCGCCGTCGTCCGGGCATCGCGCGACGGGACGCCGGAGAATTTCAGTCGCGCCGATTCGACCGGCGCCTTCGAGATGCGCGTGCCCGCCGGAACCTACGAGCTCGAGATCGCGGCGGCCGGCGGGAGGGTTCTCTCACGGGCCGGAGTCGAAGTCTCGGGTGATCTGGATCTTGGGGCTCTCGACTTGCCGCCGCCGGCGCGTGTCGCGTGGTCGGCGGGAACGTCGGCGCGGCTGGTTTTCGAGCCGGTCGGCGAGACGCCCGAGCCACGGCTCCGGGATCCGGGGACCGAGCTTCGTTTCGGAGAGCACGAAGCCCCAGAAAGCTCGCGCAGTGCCGATTGGGTCCCCCTCGCAGGCGCGGACGAGCCCGCGACGATCAGCGTTCCAGCCGGCCGACATCGCGTGTATGCCGTCCGCGGTCCCGAACACGGCATCACTGCGACCGAACTGGAAGCGGTCGGTGGAGAAACCGCGACGCTCGCGCTGAGAGCCCCCGATCGGGTACTCGAAACGCCGGGCTGGATCGCTGCCGACCTTCACGTCCACGCCGCGCCGAGCGACGACAGCGCATTGCCCGTTCGGGATCAGGCGCTCGCATTTTACGCCGCGGCCGCGGAGGTGATCGTGGCGACGGACCACGATCACGTGACCGACTACCAGCCCGTGCTCGAGGAGTTGGGTTTGGTGGGCCGCCTCGCGAGCGTCGTCGGCGTCGAAGTCACGAGCAACGTGTCGAGCGATGCGGCTCCGCACACCATCGGGCACTCGAATGCGTTTCCGCTTCGGTACCGGCCGCGGGCGTACCGAAAGGGCGCACCGGTTCACGAAGGCGCACGGCTGCGAGATCTCGTGGCGAGGGTCCGGGCCGAGCCGAGTTCTCCGCTGCTGCAGCTGAATCACCCACGCGCGGACGGGCAACTGAAGGACAACGCGTACTTCACGCACCTCCGGACCGGGGAGCCCTTTGATCCGACCCTCCCACTCGATGCGACCCCGAACCGTTCGCTCGTCGAGCGCGATCCGGAGACGGGCCTTCGGGATCTCGACTTCGATGCGATGGAGCTGCTGAACGGGCCTTCGCTCGATCGCTACCGGAGTGTCCGCGCCGACTGGTTCTCGCTGCTGCGCCAGGGAGAGTTTCGCACGGCGACCGCAAACAGCGACAGTCACCGGCGCAGTGAGATCGCCGCATTCCCGCGCAGCTATGTCGCGTTGGAAGACGACGATCCGGCCCACTTCGACGAGGCCGAATTCGTCACGGCCGTGCGTCGCGGTCGAGTGTGGGGGACGACTGGGCCGCTGCTCTCGGCCGATCTCGAAGGCGTCGGCATCGGCGGCACGTATCGCGGGTCCGAGGGCCTCGTCCGAGTGCGTGTCGACGCGGCGCCCTGGGTTCCCGTCGGCGAGCTCCGAGTCTATCGGGATGGCGAGCTCGTATACGCGTCTCCGATCGGGCGGGGCGAGACGGCCGTGGTGCCTCTGCAGTTCGAGCGGGACGGCTTCGTCACCGTCGAAGTCGAAGGCCCGGCCGAGGGAGACTACGCAGCGGTGCTGCCCGGCTTCGCACCGTTCGCGTTCACGAACCCGATCTTCGTCGACGCCGATGACGACGGAGTCTGGACCGCACCCGGGCTCTGAGAGTCGTCCCGCCCGGGCGGGGCGTCAGTCCCCCGAATCGGGCGGGGAGGTCAGTCGCCCGCGTTCCCGCGGCGCCGCTCCATCTCCTCGAGCGTCTTCGGCCAATCCTTCTTGAGCAGACGCGAGAGCGCGCGATCGGCGAGGAGCTTGCCTTCTGTCTGACAGACGGCGCAGTAGTTGCTCTCGTTCGACGCGTGGACGATGCGCTGGATCGGGGCACCACACTCCGGGCATGGTTCCCGGTAGCGGCCGTGAACGGCCATCTCGGAATGGAAGGCGGTCACCTTGTCCGGAAATCCGTCCCCCAGTTCCGTACGCAAGCGTTCGGTCCATTCGGTCAGCGTGGTCTGGGTGGCCTCCAGCAGGGTCTCGATCTCCTCGTCGCTCAGTCGGGAGGTCCACTTGATGGGCGACATTCGGGCGCGATGGAGGATCTCGTCGGAGTACGCGTTGCCGATTCCGGAGAGAATGCGCGGATCGGTCAGTGTGCGCTTGAGTGTGTGATTCTCGCGGCGCAAAGCCGCTCCGAACGAGGCGGGTGTGGCCGAGTGCACCTCGAGGCCACCCCGATCGAACTCGGCGAGCGCCCCGCGCCCGGCGACCACGTGCAGCGTCGCTCGCTTCCTGGTGCTCGCTTCGGTGAGCAGAAGGGTGCCGCTCGAGAACCCGAATGTGGCGAGCCCTCGCTTTCCAGGCGGTTTTGCGTCGGGGCGTTTCCAACGGAGTCGGCCGGCGATCATCAAGTGGAACACGAGGAACAACTCGTCCTCGAACTCGAGGACGATTCGCTTGCCGAGCCGCTCGGCGCCGACGACGGCCCGCCCCTCGGCACTCGCAACGGGCGGTTCGAAGGTTCGGAGGAGCGACGGCGATACGATCCGGACGCGCTCGAGCGGCTGTCCGACGACGTGCCGGTCGAGCGCCTCCACGTAGAGCGTGACGTCAGGATATTCGGGCACCCTGCCACGCTAGCCCGACTCGTTGGCCGCCTTCAGGCGGCCACGAAGAAGTCTCGCCCCTCCCGAAAGCCCAGACGCTCGAGTTCGCCACGGATCTCTTCTCGCGGCACCGGGCCCGCCACCGAGACGACGATGGGTCGACCTTCGGCGATCTCTGGCAGGCGCTCTGGGGCGACCACGAGGGCGCCTTGGATTCGATTGCCGATCCGGCGAGGATGCAGTTCGACGATGTGACTCGGTCGCCGGTCATGGGTTCGCAGGGCGCTGCAGAGCGCCCGACCGGTCCCCCCGTACCCCCAGAGCACGAACTCGGCACTGTGTGCGAGTGGGCCTGTCGCGAGGAACGCCGCCCGGCAGGCCGTGAATGCGGCGGTTCGATAGCGGGGGTCGGCCCGAGAGAGTCGGGCGACTCCCTGGCGCCACGAGAGCAGGCGGCGCGGCACGATTCCCCAAGTGCCGCCGGCCTGAAGGAGGCGCAGGAAGAGGTCGTAGTCTTCCGGCCACTCGCAGTCCCGGTAGCCGCCGGGCGGAATGGCCTCCCGCTGGAGCAGCCAGGTCGGGTGTGCGACCGGGCACTCGACGAACGCGTCTCGCAGTACGTCTTCGGGGGAACGAAGGGAGTTCAACCAATGCTCGTACGCCCGCATTCCGTCTCCGACGTCGGGCCTCGGAAAGAGCCGCACGTGGGTGCCGGCGCCGACCCAGTCCGGGTGTCGTGCGAGGGCGGCGCGCTGCAGCGCGAACCGTTCCGAGTGCATGAGGTCGTCTGCGTCCATGCGCGCGATCAGCGGTCCGCGCGCGAGGGCGAGGCCCGCGTTGAGCGCTGCGACGATTCCCGCGCGCTCGAGACGGTGCACCCGGATCCGCGGGTCGCGCTGTGCCGCGGCCTGGGCGATGGCGACGCTCGCATCACGCGAGCCGTCGTCGAGGACGAGGCACTCGAAGTCCGGGTCGGTTTGGCGGAGGACGCTTCGGAGCGCCGCGCCGAGAGTGCTGGCAGCGTCGCGAACCGGAAGGAGGCACGACACCGCAGGTGCGGTCATGACTCGCGAGCGCGGCGGAGTGTCATTTCGGACCCCACAGCAAGCGGGCACCGAGGGTCCGGTGGTCGAGGCCAGCCGCGACGTCGAGCTTGCGCAACCACGCCGGCAGTTCAATCCGCTGGCGAATCGTCGCGCTCCCGAAGCCGAGGGGCCCGAGGCGCTCGCACCAGTCTGCCCACCACGGTGCGGCGGGCCCGGCCAGCGGCTCGGCGATGAGCACGCGAACCCCTGCCCCGGAGGCGGACTCGAAGGCGTCGAGCAGCGCTGACCGCGTGCGTTCGTCGCACTCGTTGACGCTCCAGCCGGCCACCCAGATGTCGCCGGCTTGTGGGCGCGGAAGTGCACGCGGGAGCGCCCCGCGGATTGCCCGGCTGGAGAGTCCGAATGCCGCGTACGTCCGCCGCGCCTCGCCGAGCGCCCAGCCGGAGCGATCTACCGCAAGAATCGGAACGGGCGCTGGCAGAGCGGTCGCGAGTGCCGCTCCCGCCGCGCCGGTGCCGCCGCCGAGGTCGACCAATCGTTTCGAGCGCGGGTCGCGTCCGAGCCAATCGGAGTCGATCTCGCGCAGGCCGTGGTGCAACGTCAGAAAGTGCAGGGGCGCATAGCAGGTGGCGAACGCCGCGCGCTTGCCGGCTCCGTCGAGAGAGCGCTGCGCCAGTGATTTTTCGGCGCGTTTTTCGACGTACAAGGACGACAGGGCTCGGACGCCCTTGCGCACTTCGGGGAAGGTCAGCGGCGGCATACAGCGGTCGCAGGCCTCGCGCAGCCACGTGTCGAAGCGTCCGCGCAGCGGGTCGTCGAGATAGGGAGACTCCAATCAGAACTCGAGCTCGTCCGCGCGAATCCAGAATTCCTTCTTGCTCGCGCGAAATCGGAAGCTGTTCGGCGGGCGTTCTGCGATCGGCGCCCGCGTCGATGTGAGAGGTCGAACGGGCGACCCGTCGGGCCACAGGCCCATCTCGGCGTGCAGCGGGTTCTCGGGATCGAACGCGAGGTCGCGTGCTCGTTCGTCGCCTCGCAGGGAGTCTGCGGCGACCGCATCGACCAGCCGGAAGACACCGTGGTGATCGAGCGCGTCCACATGCCCGCGGATGCCGCCGGTGGCCGGCGTGGTGTGCCCCGCCCGAAGCTTGCAGCCGCCACTCTCGTCGCTGTGCAGTGTGACGAACACTTTTTGCGAGGACGGGACCTTCATCGCGTCGTAGAGATCGATCGCGATCTGATGGTCGTTGATGCGCTCGCGATCGTAGACCTGGACGAGCAGCCGGGTGTGACCCGGGAGCTCGCGCAGCAGCTGAGGTTCGATTCCGAGGACGTACCAGGGCGCGAGGACGACCAGGAACGCACCCACGCTGCCCCAGCCTCGCTCGACGAGCGCGCGGTGCGCGAGGGAGGGCGTCGCGCCCCCGCCGTAGGAATGGCCGATGAAACCCACGCGGGTCGAATCCGCACGCGCGCCGAGCGCGTGAAGACCCGCCTCGAATCCGTTCCAGAGCACCTGGTAGCGGCGCTCGTGTGCGGTGGCGACGGCCGGGTACGGGGCGTAGACGACGGCGAAGCCACGACTCACCAGGTGATCGACCCACTGCTGATAGTGCAGGGGGCTCGTGGCTCCGAATCCGTGGGCAAAGAACACCACCGGCCACGGTGCACTGTTCGGGTCCTTGGGGTGATGCACGATGGCAGGTTTTCGCCCCCACGCAGGATTCTCGACCTCGAATTGGGTGACGGCATGAGGGCCTGTCGCTCCAAATCCGGTCGAGATTGGAGACACGCCGTCAGAACAGCGGGCTTCGCTCACGCGCGCCCCGGCGAATACCGACACGATCAGGAGGAATGTCAGCCCCCGAGCGCACGGACGCCGCAAGGCGCGCCGGGCTCCGCCGAACGGATGGAAGTGAGCGAAGCGCAGATGGAATCTCCGAGAAGCCGAGGGTACCGGCCGCCGAAAGGTAGCGGTCTCAGAAAGTCGCGTGGAGACAGGCACTTGAGAGCGGTTCCCCCGACCGGATCGGGGAGGCGGTTGCCCGGCGGCTCGCCTAGCCTCTGCCGGGTGACCCCCCGCTTCTGGCCCGGGCTGCTCGTGCTCGCGCTGCTCGCATTGCCGTCCGGCGCGTTCGCCGAGGAAGAGCCGGACGACCTGGTGTCCGAGCTCGAGGCCGCGGCGCCGCTCCCGCCCCGAGGTTCCGAGCCTACGCTGCGGAACGCGCCGGCCGACGCTGCCCCGGACGGGGAGCCCGGAGCGCTGGCCGAGGCTGCCTCGGACGGAGAGCCCGGATCGTCAGGCGAAGCTCCTCGAGACGCCCCGACCGTGAGCGACGTCACGGAGCCCCGGATGGGGCCCGAACTACCCTCCGAGCCCTGGGGACCCCTCCAACTCCTGGGAGCGACGGTGGCGCCTGGTGAGAGGAGGCGGCTCTTCTTGAGGGTCAGCGAGTCTTTCGCCGGGTCGAACGTCGACTCGCCGGTGCTCGTGGCCCGCGGCGCGCGAGCGGGACCCACGCTGTGTGTGACGGGAGGAGTGCACGGGGATGAGCTCAACGGAATCGAGGTGGCGCGTTCGGTCTTCGAGGGCATCACTCCGCGGAGCCTCTCCGGAACGCTGATCGCCATGCCCGTCGTGAACATTCCCGGTTTTCGCCGCTCGTCACGCTACCTCCCCGACCGGCGCGACTTGAACCGCTATTTCCCGGGCCACCCGCGCGGAAGCTCTGCGTCGAGGATCGCCCATTCGGTGTTCGGTTCCGTGATCCGATACTGCGATGCGCTGCTCGATCTCCACACTGGTTCGTTCCATCGGACCAACATCCCGCAGATCCGCGCGGATCTGACGAAGCCGGGGCTCGAAAGGCTCGCAACTGGCTTCGGTGTCGGTGTCGTCGTGCATAGCGCCGGTCGACCCGGAACACTGCGCCGTGCGGCGGCGGATGCCGGCATCGCCGCGATCACCTACGAGGCTGGCGAGCCGATGCGATTTCAGCGCAAGGAAATCGAGCGCGGGGTCCGGGGCGTCACGAACCTGATGGTCGATCTCGGGCTGGTCAAGAAGTTGCGGCGTCGCGGGAAGGATCCCCTCGTGTTCGAGCACTCTCGCTGGGTGCGCGTGGACGAGGGCGGCATCTTCATCACTGCGCGCGAGCTGGGAGACCGGGTGCGCGGGGGTGAGGTGCTGGGGATCGTGACGGATCCGGTGTCGAACGAGCGCAGTGAGGTCCTCGCGCCATTCTCCGGCCGCATCATCGGCATGGCGCTTTCGCAGGTCGTGATCCCAGGTTTCGCGGCCTTCCATCTCGGCGTGGCCGAGGGATCGGTGGACGAAGAAGCGCCGCTGCCAGATCCCGTGGTTCTGCCCCTCGATGTCGTTCCCGCGCCCGTGCCTCCGGATCAGCTCGATCCGGAGGAGGCGGTCGAGTAGCCCTGCCATGGCGCGTTCGGTGGCGATCATCGGTCTGTTGTTCGTCGTGCTCGGGGCCGCGATCTTCGGCTGGAAGGCCGGGGTCTACGGGTTGCCCCTGGCGCCCTCCGACACCCGCGGGCTCTGGCAGGTGGAACTGCGCATCAGTGTGCGGGGACAGGGCCGACAGGGAAGTGTCACGGCGCTGCTTCCCGCGGTCGCACCGGGACAGCGGGTCCTCGACGAGCGGAGTTCGTCGGATCGGTTGCGTTTCTCCATTCGCGCGCGCGACGAGAATCGCACCGGCGTGTGGACCGGCTGGCTCGAGGACGTGCACGAGATCGTCTACGAGTTCCGTGTTCACACGGAGCCGGTGGAAGTCACTCTGCCGAGCGTCGCAGGAATCGAGCCGCCCGCGGCGCTTCGAAATCAGTGGGCGACGCCGACGCCAGAATTCCCTTCGACGACGCAAGAGGTGCGCGATCTGCTCGAAGCGCTGCGATTGCCTCCTCCCGAGGACGGAATCAACCGGGTGCGGACCCTCTTTGCATTCGTCACACACGAGGTGGCGACGGTCGAGACGGCCGGCGACGACGCGACGCTCACTCTCACCCAACGGGAAGGGAGCGAGACTGGCAAGGCGCGCCTGTTGGTGACGCTGCTTCGCGGGTCCGGGATCCCGGCACGCCTCGTGCGGGGACTCGAGCTGCGCGCCAGCGCGGAACCCGCGGAGACGGTCTGGACCGAAGCCTGGGTGGCGGGCACCTGGATTCCGATGTCCAGTGTCGATGGCTTCTTTGCGTCTCGTCCCGCTGGATTGCTGTCGCTCGGGAGCGCCGATCTCGAAGGCGTCGAAGCCACGGGTGCCCGCGCTGTCGGCTATCGGTACCGCTCGCTGCGGGAGCGGCTCCGGCCGGAAGAAGTTGCGCTGGCCATGGCACCCGATCATCCGGTCCTCGCGGCACTCTCGTTGTACAACCTGCCGGTGGGCACGCAGAGCGCACTTCGATCGCTGCTCGTGTTGCCGCTCGGTGCGCTGCTGGTCGCGCTGCTCCGGAACGTCGTTGGGATTCCGACCTACGGCACGTTCATGCCGCTCCTGATCGCCTTCGCACTTCGGGGCTTCCCGCTCAGCCAAGGGCTTGTGCTGGTGACGCTCGTGCTCGCTCTCGGGGTCACGACCCGTCTCGCTCTCGAACGACTTCGGTTGTTGATGGTGCCGCGGCTCTCGATTCTCTTGTGTGTGGTCGTCCTGGTCGTGACCGCGCTCGCGATCGTCGGAGATCAGCTCGGGAATCGCGACTTGTTCGCCGGCATCGTCTTCCCGATCGTCATCCTCACGATGTTGGTCGAGCGTTTCTCGATCGCGATTGCCGAGGAGGGGATTCGGGAAGCGCTCGTCCTCGCGGGCGGGTCTCTCGGGGTGGCGATCGCGTGCTATCCGGTGCTCCGCAGTCCCCTCGCCGAACATCTGATGTTCACGTTTCCGGAGCTCGTGGTGGCCCTCGTAGGCGCGCTCGTCTGGATCGGCGGATACACCGGCTACCGCGTCTCGGACCTGCTGCGCTTCCGCTCCCTGGCCAATGAGCCTACTGGAGCGCTCCCGAGATGATCTGGCGCCGACTGCGAGAACGGGGTGTGCTCGGAATCAACGCGCGGAACGCATCCTACACGCTGCGTTGGAACGACCGATCGCGCTATCCGATGGTCGACGACAAGCTCATCACCAAACAACTGTGCGAGGGTTCTGGAATCCCGGTTCCGAAACTCCTGGCGGTCGCGAATCATCACTTCCAGCTGCGGGGATTCGCCGATCGTCTCGATGCGCACGAGTCGTTCGTCCTCAAGCCCGTTCGCGGTGCGATGGGCAACGGCATCGTCGTCATCGTCGGGCGAGAGGGAGCCGACTTCGTTCGCAGCGACGGCAGACTCTTGTCGCGAGACGAGTTCCGCTACCACACCGCGGGAATCATCTCGGGGCTGTACTCGCTCGCCGGACACGCGGATCGCGCGATGGTCGAAGAGCGTCTCGAGGTGCACAGCGACTTTGCCCGCATCGCGACCCGAGGGGTTCCGGACGTGCGCGTGATCGTGTATCGGGGGGTTCCGGTGATGGCGATGACGCGTCTCCCGACCAAGGCTTCCGGAGGCCGCGCGAACCTTCACCAGGGAGCGGTCGGCGCGGGGATCGATTTGGTGACGGGTCGCACGACCCACGCGATCCTTCGAAATGCCCCGGTCACTGCGAACCCCGATACCGGACTGTCCGTCGAGGACGTTCTCATCCCGGACTGGGATCGTGTGCTCGAGATCGCCGTCCGAGCGACGGATCACACCGAACTCGGCTATGTCGGCGCGGACGTGGTCGTCGACGAGACGCGCGGTCCGGTCATCCTCGAGTTGAACGCGCGGCCCGGCCTTGCGGTCCAGCTCGCGAACCGGATCGGGCTGAGGCTCCGCCTCGACGCCGTGGATGCGAACGCTCCGCAGCCGGGGACGCCGGTCGAAGATCGCGTTGCGCTCGGGCTGGCCATCGCTCGAGAGAAAGACGGAGTGGCTGCATGACCCGGTGGCTTCGTCGGTTCGTGGTGTGTCTCTGCCTCCAGTTCGCGGTCATGGTGCCGTTCGGGTCGGCCTCGGGTCAGGAGCGCGCAGAGCTCGAACCCGAGTCTCCGCCGGACGCTCCGCAGCCGACCTACAGCCTGTTGTACGACGTGCGACTGGCTCCGAGCGAGCGGGCGGCCCACGTACGAATGCGAGTCAAGAGCGAGACGCCGCGGGTGAAGTCCGTGCGCCTCCGGATCGATCCGAATCGGCACTATGATTTTCGCGGGGATGGCGAGATCGAGAAGGTGGATGGCGCAATTCACTGGCGTCCGCCTCCGCTGGGCGGATCGCTCCGCTGGGGCTTTCGCATCGATCATCTGCGCGATGCTGCGAGCTACGACGCGCGTTGTGCAGAGAACTGGGCGCTCTTTCGCGGGGGCGATCTGGTGCCCTCCGCCCGGGTCGTGACCGAGGACCTCGCCCACTCCGAGGCTCGCCTGCGCTTGCGTCTGCCGGAGGGGTGGACTGCAGTGGTGCCGTACGAGCGTGCCGCCGACGGCACCTACCTGATCGACCACGAGCACCGGCGCTTCGATCGGCCCACCGGGTGGTGGGTGCTCGGGCACCTCGGAGTGCTGAGGGAACGCATCGCCGGATCGAGCGTGGCGGTGGGAGGTCCCGTGCAGCAGGGGCTGCGCCGGCACGACTTGTTGGCGCTTCTGCGCTGGACCCTGCCGGCTCTCCGCAATGCCGTCGGTACCCTCCCGAATCGTTTGCTCGTCGTCGGTGCGGGGGATCCGATGTGGCGTGGGGGCCTCTCGGGTCCGAACTCGGTGTTCGTTCATGCGGATCGTCCGCTCATGACCCACGACCTGACCAGCCCGGTTTTGCACGAGCTGATGCATACCGTGCTCGGGATTCGTGCCGGCGCGGGGGGCGATTGGATCGTCGAAGGCATCGCTGAGTTGTACTCGCTCGAGCTGCTCGTGCGATCGAAGACCGTCAGTCGCCGCCGGTTCCGCAAGGCGTTGCAGCGGTTGGCGCGGGAGGGCGCCGACGTTCCGATCCTGGACGTTCGGCGTGCGAGCGGGGACGTCACCGCGCGCGCCGTGACGGTGCTGCATGCGCTCGACCAGGAGCTCGAGCGGGGTTCCGACGAAGAACTCGGGCTCGACGAAGTGCTCGAGCGAATTGCCGCCGAACGGGCCCCGCTGACGACGGTTCGATTTCGGACGCTGGTGGAGGAAGTGGCTGGGAGGAGTCTGCGCAGCTGGTTTCGTGAGCAGGTCCCGGTCAAGGGTGAATATTGATGGATGCCGAGGAGGCGATCGCCCGCGAGGGGATCCGCGAACTCGTGGCCCGTTACAATCGATTCGGCGACTCGGGCCGCCTTCGCGAGTTGAGCGAGCTTTTCTGCGAAGACGCCGTCCTCGAGCTCGAAGGGGCGCGCTACGAGGGGCGGGTCGCCATCGAGTCCATGCTGACGACGGCTGCCGCGGAGACCCGCTCGGACGCCGCACGCTCCATCCGGCACTTCGTCGCGACGCACTCGATCGACGTTCTGGCCGAGGCCCGCGCCGAGGGCCGCTGCTACTTCCTGGTCCTGACGGAGCAGGGCGTCGATCACTGGGGACGCTACGCCGATGTGTACCGGGAAGAAGGCGACCGCTGGTGCTTCGCGCAGCGGCGCGTGACCGTCGACGGCCAGGTTGCGGGGGGCTGGGCCGAGCGCACCCGGGCTCGGCTCGACCGTTCCTAGAGGCCCGGCCAGAAAGTCCACCTGTATTCGGCCGCGCCTGCGGGCCGCTGGCTGCGTTGCACTCCCTGCGCCGTAGCTTCCGCTACGCCTCGGTCGCGCGCCTTGCCAGCAGCCCACATTCGCGTCCTCGGTGCCGCGGTCGACTTTCCGGCCGGACCTCTAGCCCCGATCTTTGCAGAGCGGCGACTTTTCGTCGCGGAGTGCTTTTCGGGAACTCTCCGCGTCTTCCTTCTTCTCGTAAGTCGCGGTGATGAGACCGTTTCGAATCTCGCCCGAGATCTGACCGCTCACGACGATGCGCGCGCCATGGGTGACATCGAGGATCGCTCCCGGGTGTCCGGCGGTGGCGGCGCGAAACTCCTCCGCGTCGGCTTCGGAGAGTTGAATGAGGACGCTCCACGGCTGCGGGCCCTCGAACTGTCCGATCTCGACCGACGCGAGCTTTCGGCCACAGAGCTCGAAACGAACCTTGTCCGTGGCTTGGCCGGGGCTTGCGGTCAGAAGGCCGCACAGGACGGAGAGAGCGAGGAAATGACTCAAGGTGCGCATCAAGCGTCTCCTTCTTTCCCGGTCGTTTCGGTCGGCCCCGCCTGCTTCAGGAGCGCGTGAGCGCGGAGCGATTCCGCACCTCACCGCCATGCGAAGACGGGCTGCTCGTAGTGTTCTACGCGCGTGTTCAAGCCGCGCAGCATGACCTCCCTCAGTTGGAAGAGGATGGCCGCCGTCGGGGCGTGGATCTGCGTGCCGACGAGCGGGATCGAGATCACCGGGCGGTCGCTCTCGGGAATCGAGCGAAGCTGGGGGACGCCGGGCCGGTCGAGTTCGTCGACCGGGACGCGGTGGATCTCGGCGACCTCGTCCGGGTCGGCGGTGAGCCGAGCCTCGGGACCGCCCCAGACGACGATCGGAGTGATGATGAAACCCGAGCGCGTGGGATAGTCGTCGAGGGTTCCGAGGCACGCGGTGTCGGTGCTCTCGAGCCCCACTTCTTCGTGGAGTTCGCGCAGGGCGGCGGCGATCGGCGTTTCGCCCGGGTCGAGGCGGCCGCCCGGGAGCGCCCATTGTCCTGCGTGCCGCCTCATGCGCGCGGCCCGGCGCGTCAGGATGAAGCAAGCCCGGCCTTCGTCGTCATCGACCAACGCGATGACGACCGCGGCGTGGCGGCGGTCTTCCAGCGGTAGCGCGCGGCGCGGGAAGCGTGCGAGGCGCTCGGTCGCCTCTCGGCGAAAGTGCTCGTCGAGGCGACGGTCCGACATCGGCGCTCACATTACCACTCCTCCGGCGGCCTGCTCGGAGCGGCTCCCGACCCGCTACTCTGCGCGGCCATGGATTCGCAGCCGCGCTGGAGTGCCGAGCGCTGTCTCGGCGAGGCGACGCCGCGGGAGTTCGCCGGTGAGGAGGGGCCGATCGCCGCGCTCGACTGGGGCGGAGACGGCCCGCTCGCGCTTCTGCACCACGCGAATGGGTTCTGCAAGGGCGTGTGGGGTCTCGTCGCCGACGGTTTAAAGGCACACTTTCGTGTCATCGCGATGGACGGCCGTGGGCACGGCGACTCCGCCCCGGCGCGCTCGCCCGAGGGGTATGGCTGGTCGGGCTTCGCGAACGACGTCGCCCGTGTCGCGAACGCGTTGCTCGACGAAACGGGCGCCCCCCGCGTCGCGCTCGGCCTCGGGCACTCGTTCGGGGGGACCTCATTGCTCGGCGCGTCTGCACTCCACGGCGATCTCTTCGAACGGCTGGTGTTGGTCGATCCGGTGATCCCGGTCCGCCCGTCCGAGGGGCCGACGGCCGGCGCCCATGTGGTGGGGCTGGTCGATCGAGCGCGCCGGCGCCGCAACGAGTGGGGTTCGCGCGCCGAGGCCCGCGAGTGGTTCGGGGAGAAGGAGCTGTTCGCTGGCTGGGACGAGCGCGCGCTCGACCTCTACGTGCTCGATGGCCTGCGCGATCGTCCGGACGGCAGCGTCGAGCTGAAGTGCGCGGGGGACTCCGAGGCCGAAGTCTTCGCACGCGGGGGGGAGGTCGACGTCGCGGACTGGGCGCGTCGGGTCGCGGTGCCCACGCAGTTTCTCTGGGCGACCGGCGGCAACTTCGCTCGGGCGCGATACGAACGAGTGGTCGACTCGATGCCGCACGCCCGGATCGAGGACATCGCCGCCGGCCACCTGGTCCCGATGGAGCGCCCCGCCCTCGTCACGCAGGCCGTTCTTGCCCAAACGGCCTCGACTGGGTGAACCCGTCGAGGGGGCGAATGCCAGGAGGTATGATCGCGCCATGGACCACCCCGAAGCGATTCGTCCCAAAGACCACGCCACTTTCCGACCCGACAAGATGGGGAAGGCGACCCTCTTCTCCTCCGAGCGCCTGCTCGTGGGGCTCAACTGTTTCGAGCCCGGCCAGGAACATGCGCTGCACGCGCATCGCGGAATGGACAAGGTCTACCATGTCGTCTCGGGCACGGGTCTCTTCCTCCTCGAAGATCGGGAGATCGAGATGGGAGAGGGCGTCATGCTCGTCGCGCCGGAGAACGTGCCGCATGGCATCCGCAATACCGGGACCGAGCGGCTCGTTGTGATCGCGGTGCTGGCTCCGGCACCGTGAGCGGCTCCGCAGAGACCGGACTGCCGCTCGCGGGGATTCGCGTCGTCGAGGTGGCGTCCTACGTCGCCGTACCGTCAGCCGGCACCCTGCTGGCGGACCTGGGCGCCGAAGTCGTGAAGATCGAGCCGCCGCGCGGGGAGGTCTACCGACGCTCCCGGCCGCGCTATCAGGGCTATGCGAGTGACTTCCCGGAGAACCCTCCGTTTCACATGGACAATCGTGGGAAGCAGTGCCTCGCGCTAGACATCACACGGCCCGAGGCGCAGGAGGCGGTGCTGCGCCTGGTCGATCATGCGGACGTGTTCTTGACGAATCTGTTGCCAAAGCGCCGCCGAAAGTACGGGTTCGACCACGAGACGTTGCTCGCGCGGCGGCCTTCCCTGATCGTTGCAGCGATCAACGGCTACGGGCTGGGCGGTGAGCGCGAGGACCACCCGGCGTTCGACTACACCGCTTATTGGGCACGCACGGGCCTGATGGATGGGATGCGGGACGTGGGCGTGCCTCCGTCCCTGCAGCGCCCTGCGGTGGGTGACCATGCTGCGGGTTCGAATCTGGTCTGCGCGATTCTCTGTGCGCTGCGACTGCGCGATGCGGACGGCCACGGTCGCTATGTGGAGACCTCGCTCCTGCAGACCGGCCTCCACGTCTACGGGACAGACGTGACGATGGCGCTGGTCACCGGCGAGCAGGTGAAGCGGCACGATCGGAGCGCGACCGCGAACCCGCTCTGGAACAGCTACCCGGTCGCGGGGGACCGTTGGCTCGTGCTCGTGATGATCGAGCCCGATCGCTATTGGAAGCCTCTGTGTGGGGCCCTCGACCGGCCCGATCTCGCGGCGGATCCCCGCTTCTCGGAGGCTCTCGAGCGCGCGAAGCACGCCGGGGCACTGATCCCGGAGCTCGAGAAGAGCTTCGCCCGCGAGACGCTCGAGGTGTGGGGCGAGCGCCTCGATGCGGCCGGAGTCATCTGGGCGCCGGTTTTGCGTGCGGACGAGGCGGCCCGGGACCCACAGGTGCGCGAGATGGACTACTTGCGCACGGTCGAGCACGAGACCGGCCCGATCGAGACCGTAGGCCCGCCATTTCGGATCGATGGCATCCGCCTCGGCGCCTCCGAGGCCGCCTCGCCGGTGAATCGGGACGCGCGGCGGATCTTCCGCGAGGCCGGTCTGGCGGATGGCGAGATCGATCGACTGCTCGAAGACTGAACGATCCGGCGCCCCCGTCCCGAATCTGGGACTGCGCCTGCGAAGTCCTCAACCCCAAGTCGCCACACGCCGATGAACGCCCCGTGAGGGGGTTTTCCGGGAAGAACAGCGCATTCGCGCTCGTCCTGGCTTTGGTCCTGACGAGCGTGTCGGCGCTTCCGTCCGCTGCCGCCACCGGCGAGCGGCGCGGTGTCGCCGTGCTCGCGCCGCGCGTCGACCCCGTGTTCGAGAGCCTGTCGGAGGGATTCCGGGAGTGGCTCTCCGAGCGATTCGCGACCGCTGGCATCGGTGTGATCGTTCGCGAGAACGTTCAGCGTGCATTGGCGACGACTGATGTGCGCACGAGTCACGAGGCACCGGAGGTGGCTGCGCAGGTCGGTGCGGCGATGGTCTTGATGAGTGAGCTGCGGTTTGCCGAGGGTGAGGTCGAGCTGCGGCTGCGGTTGCACGACGGCATGAATGGCCAGGTCATCACGGCGGCGACCGGGAGTGGTCGGGTCGGGGACCTCGGGGAGGTCGCGCACAAGGCGCTCGTCGAGCTGTTGACCCGTCTCGAGTTTTCGTCCGAAGCGATTGAAAGTGCGCCGCCCCCGCGGCTGTCGGATTGGAGTTCGCTGGCCCGCGCTCGCAAACAGCTCGACTCCGGTGACCCGATCGCGGCCTGGAAGGAAGTCGATCGCCTCCAGGTGCCGGCAGCGCGCCGGCTGAAGCAGGAAATCGAGGCTTCCGGCGAGCGCACCGGGGCAGGACCGGCGTTGCGTTCGCGACTGGCGAATGCGACCGGCCAAGCCGACCGCGATTGGCTGCGCGTCCGGAGTGCGCTGCGCCGGACCGATGATCCCGAAATGTTCCTGGCCGCCGCAGAGAATGCCGCGGGCCGTGGACAGCCGGCGTCCGCCGCACGCTTCTATGAGCAGGCGGCTGAACTCGCGCCCGACAGCGCGGTGGCGCAGCTGGGCCGCGGAGACGTGCTCGTCGAGGCGGGCGAACTCGACGGCGCTCGCGAAGCCTACGAGGCTGCGGTCGATCTCGTCCCGAACGATCCCTATCCGCACGCGCAGCTGGCGAAGCTGCCGATGCTCTCGGAAGCGGAGCGCGCGCAGCACATGATGAAGGCGGGAGACCTTCACGCGGCGCGGCTCGAGCCCGAGGAAGCTCGGAGAGCCTACGAATCGGCGACTCAGGCCGACGCGAGTCAGCTGAGTGCCGCGTACAAGAATTCAGCTCAGCTCCACGAGAAGCTCGGCAATCACGGCGAGGCCCTCCTCGAATACGAGCAGTCCGTTGAGCTCGGGAAGCCCGATTCCGAGACCCTCGTTGGATTGGGTCGCACGCGAGCGCGGGGAGAGGACATGCCCGGCGCAGAGTCGGCCTACCGCGAAGCGCTCGCGCTGAACGGCAAGATCGCCGAGGCACACCGCCGCCTCGGTCAGGCACTCGTCGAGGACGGGAGAGGCGACGAGGGCGTCGAACATCTCGAGGAGTCCCTCGAACTCGATCCGGCCCAGACCGAGCCGCGTCAGGCGCTCTCCAACTTCTTCAAGAAGCGTCAGGAAATGAACCGGGCTCTCGAGGCGATTGGCATCGAGGGCCTCCCACACGATTTCGACCCGAGCGACCGCGCCGAACTGCTCCGGGACGCAGCCGAGATCCATCAGGAACAGGGCGACTTTCAGCAAGCCGAAGAGATGCTCACCGAGGCTGCCGAGATCGAGCCGGACGATCCGCCGATCCGCTCGGCGCTGGCCTCCGTCTATGAGGCGCAGGGCAAGGGGGATCTGGCGCGCGAGCAGCAGACGCTGGTTGCGGGACTGACCGGCGCGGAGATGATCAAGACCTCCTCGAGTCCGCCCCCGAACGGATCGACGACATCTGCTGAAGGCGCGGCCTTCTCGAGCTTTGCCTCTCTCGTCGAGAGCTTCTCGATCACCAATCCAAAGACCGGTCGACCCTTTGATCGCGTGATCCTGCTCGGCGTCCGTGAGAAGGTCGATCGGGAGACCCTGGTCCGGCGCTGGCTGCACCCGCTGCGTCCGGATCTCGAGGCGCTCGAAATTGCGCTGCTCGGAGCCATCGCGGAGAGGTTCCCGATCGCAGACACGCCGCCGGTCCCCACCAACGCGGAATCGGCCGTCGAGAACCTCCGCGAGTTCACCACCGAGCGTGAAACCATCGCCACCGTCAACACGGTGCTCGAGTCCGACGCCACGTTCGTCGCCCGAGTCGTCCCCAAGCGGCACCCGACCGACACGATCTGGAGCCCGGAGCGGAATCAACTCGAAGTTCGGCTTCTCGGGGGCGATGGGACGGACCGGGTGTTCATCCTCGCGAACGCTCTGGCGCTCGGTCAGGAAGCGGGTGCGTTCTCCCGTTGGAACTTTCAGGTCGCGTTGCCGTGGGCGATCATCCTCGCGATTCTGCTCTACCCGGTGATTCGCGGCTGGGGGCGCGTCGTCGTCGTACTCGACTACGACTCGAAGGCGGCCAAGGGATTCTTCAACATCAAGCTGTCGAAGCGGCCTGGAAAGGTCGGCACCGACAAGGTGCGCAGCGGTGGCGTCAGCAAGAACCGGCGCTACCAGCAGAAGGTTCGGTCGTGGTCCCGGTTCGCAAAGAACATGGCCGAAGCCGAGACCCTCTTCCGCATGGTTCCGGCGCGAAGCTGGTACGTAGCGGTCTACGGGCTGCTTCAGGACCCGACGACGCAAGAAGTCATCGGGAACTACGTCGAGGAACGCCGAGTCAAACTCCCTCGCGGAAAAACCACGACGCTGAAGTTTGACTTTCGGCCCCACGAAGCTCCGGTGGAGATCCGTCTCGTCACCAGCGCCGGAGAGGGGGAAGACGTCGCGGACGTGCAGGCGGTCGTGGCGCTTCGCGGTGCACCGGACTCCACACGCTACGTACGGGGTGGCACGGCCCTGCTCCACGTCCCGAACGGCGAGCACACCGTGTTGGTCGGCTGGGAAGACCGCATTCTCGAGCAGCAGCTCTTCATCCAGAGCTTTGTCGGTGCGAGTCTGGTCTTTCCGATCGAACGCGATGAGATGGCGCTCTTTACCGGCTGTCCGGATGCCGTCGAACCGTATCTGAGCGGGGATCTGCCCGCGGCGAGCCAGGCGCTCGATCGCGCGGGACACACAGAGTTGGCAAATCTGCTCCGCGGCGAGTTCCACAAAGCACGCGGCGAAGCGGCCGAAGCCGCGCGCTACTACCAGGCTGCAGGACACGTTCAGGAAGCGGCCGAGTTGAGTGCCGAGGCCGACGACACGGAACAGTCCGCGACGCTCTTCGAGCACGCCGGAGACTTCGGCAAGGCCGGCGATCAGTATCGCCAGAGTGGAGATCTCGATCGGGCTGCCGCCGCCTACGAAGCCGCCTATGACTACGATGCCGCGATCGATTGCTATCGAGCCTCGCGGAACCTCGACAAGGTGATGGAACTTCTCGAGAAGACCGGCGCCAGCTTCGACGCGGGCGTAGCAGCCCTCGAGGCCGGCGATGGCGAGCGGGCGATCCGCAATCTCCAGATGGTCGACATCCGGGACATCCAGTTCCACGACGCGTGCAGGCAGCTGGCAGAGCTGTTCACCGCGCGAGGCGATCACGAACTGGCCGTCGCCAAACTCGAAGAGTCGATGCGGTCTTCAGGCGAAGACTCGGCTCCGCTCGAACTGATGGAACAACTGGGCGACACCCTCGAACGTGCGGGAAATCTGGATCGTGCGATCGAGGTGTTCGAGGGAATCCGAAAGCGCGACTACTCCTATCCCAACGCCGCGGAACGAATCGCGATGTTGCGTGACCAGCTACAGGGCGACGCGACCGAGGGCGATTTTTCGAGCGGGTCGGAGACCGTGGCGAGGCCTGGGCCGACGCCGCAGTCCGCGCCCGCCGAGAGCCGCTATGAGATCCAGGAAGAGATCGGCCGAGGCGGCATGGGAGTCGTCTACCGCGCGCGCGATACGCGGCTCGGCCGAATTGTCGCGTTGAAACGGCTCCCCGAAAATCTCCAGCAGAACCCGACGGCCGTCGAACTCTTTCTGCGAGAGGCACGTGCGGCGGCTGCGCTGAACCATCCCAATATCGTCACGCTCTTCGACGCCGACGAGGAAGCCGGCAACTACTATCTCACGATGGAGTTTCTCGACGGGCTTCCGCTCGACGCGATTCTCGAGAAGCGGGGCAAGCTGTCGCCGGCCGACACGGCGAGGCTGGCGATCCAGATCTGCACCGGGCTCCACTACGCGCACGAGTCGAAGGTCGTTCATCGAGACATCAAGACGTCCAATCTGTTCTTCACCCGGGATCGTGTCGTGAAGATCATGGACTTCGGTCTCGCCAAGATGATGGAAGAGGTCCGCCGGGCCGCGACTGTGATCGGCGGTACGCCGTACTACATGGCCCCGGAGCAGGCGACCGGAGAGGGTGTGGATCATCGCGCTGATCTCTACGCGTTGGGCGTGACGATCTTCGAGCTGGCGACAGGGACGGTTCCGTTCCGTGAAGGGGACGTCACCTATCACCATCGCCACACGGCTCCTCCCGATCCGCGGAGCCTCGTGCCCGAGATGCCCGCTGCGCTCGCGGAGTTGATCTTGCAGCTGATGTCGAAAGACAAGAACGATCGCCCAGCCAATGCGGGAGAGGTTGGCCAGCGGCTCGCCGAGATCTGAGCAGGTTCCGGCGGATCTGGACCGGAACGTCGTTTCCAGTCGTTTCCATGTGGGATTCTGCTCAGGGATCCGTGGCTCCGAACCGATCGTAGAGTGACGGGCGACACTACGCCGGGCGAGCGAGATGCAGCGACCGAAGAACGGGTTCGGCGAGAACGGTACGGGTGACGAATCGGACCTCGAGGACCGATCCGACCTTCTGCGATTCGGCGTCAACGCCGGAGTCGTCGAGGAACTCCGCCAGCGGTATCGACTGGATCCCGCGCTCGTGGATCCGAGTTGGTCCGCATGGTTCGGCGCCGAGCCGGAGGCTTCGGAGCCCGACCGGCGCATCGATTCGCTCGATGCACCGCAACCGCTTCCCGCGCTCGGTCTCGGGAGCGATCAGGTCGCCGAGAAGCACGCGCGCGTCCTGCGTTTGATCCATTCCTATCGGGCGCGTGGGCATCGCGTCGCCGAGACCGATCCGCTGGGCGGGAGTGAGCGCTACTTCCCGGAGCTGGATCCCGCGCACTACGGGTTCGGGCATGCGGACCTCGACCGCTCCTTCATCGCGGGTGATTTGCCGGGAGGGCCGGTACAGAGCCTCCGGGAGATCCTCGACCGCTTGCGCGACACCTACTGCCGGTCCGTGGGTGTGGAGTTTACTCACGTTCAGGATCCGGGCCGGAAGCAGTGGCTCCAGAGCCGCATGGAAGAGAGCCGCAACGAGAGCAGCCTCGGCACGGATGAGAGACTGCGCGTCCTCGAGAAGCTGGCTGCCGCCGAACTCTTCGAGCGGTTCCTCCACACCAAGTTCCTCGGGCAGAAACGGTTCAGCCTCGAGGGAGCGGAGGCGCTGATCCCGCTCCTCGACACGCTCGTCGAAGAGGCGCCCGGCCACGGCATTACGGAACTCGTACTCGGCATGGCGCATCGAGGGCGTTTGAACGTGCTTTCCAACTTCCTCGGAAAGTCGCTCGAGTCCATCTTCTGCGAGTTCGAGGATTCGGCGCCCGGCGGGAGCCCGTTCGGTTCCGGGGACGTCAAGTACCACAAGGGCTACTCGAATGATCGGCGGACTCGCGAGGGAGCCCGGGTCCATCTCTCGCTCACGGCCAATCCGTCTCATCTCGAAGCGGTCGATCCCGTCGTCGAGGGGCGCGTTCGGGCGAAGCAGAATCGTCTGGGTGACCGGGCGGGTGAGCGGATCGTCCCGATCCTGGTGCACGGGGACGCAGCGTTTGCAGGGCAAGGCATCGTCGCGGAGACGCTGAACCTCAGCCATCTCGAAGGCTATTCGACCGGCGGGACGATTCACGTCGTGGTCAACAACCAGATCGGCTTCACGACGACGCCTGCCGAGGCTCGCTCGACGCTCTACTGCACGGACGTCGCGAAGATGATCCAGGCGCCGATCTTTCATGTGAACGGAGATCACCCGGAGGCCGTCGTTCACTGCGTCATGCTGGGGCTCGCGTATCGGCAGCGCTTTGGCGACGACGTGGTGATCGACATGGTCTGCTACCGCCGGCATGGCCACAACGAGGGCGACGAGCCGAGCTTCACGCAGCCGCTCCTCTACGAGAAGATTCGCAAAACGCGACCGGTCCGGGAGAAGTACACCGAGCAACTCGTGCAGATGGGCCTGCTCTCGGCGGACGATGTCTCACGGATCGCGGACGATCTCAACGGTCAGCTCCGTCAGGCGCTCGAAGTGATCCAGACCCGGCCCCCGGAACCGGATGAGCCGTACGAGCCTCGCGGCCCGTGGACGGGGTTTCGTCGGGTCCGGCCCGAAGAGCCGCCGGCGACTGGCGTTCCGGTGGAGCGCCTCGCGCAGATCGCCGAGGGGCTCGGGGCGATTCCGGCCGAGTTCGAGGTCCACCCGAAGATCAAGAAGATGCTCGAGCGCCGGAGCAAGGCCGTCTCGGCGGACGAGCCGATCGACTGGGCATTGGCCGAGTCGCTCGCTTTTGGCAGCCTCGTCGTCGAGGGCACGCCGGTCCGGCTCTCCGGGCAGGACAGCTCGCGCGGGACGTTCAATCAGCGCCATGCTGTTCTCGTCGACCAGAAGACCGGACGGGAATGGACCTCGCTCGATCACTTGACCTCGACCCAGGCCCGCTTCGAAGTCTGGGACAGTCACCTCTCCGAAGCCGCGGTCCTCGGCTTCGAGTACGGCTACAGCCTGGCCGACCCGAGCACGCTCACGTTGTGGGAGGCCCAGTTCGGCGACTTCGCAAACGGGGCCCAGGTGATCATCGACCAGTTCATCACGGCGGCACATGTGAAATGGCAGCGCATGAGCGGACTCGTCCTGCTCCTGCCGCACGGTTACGAGGGACAGGGTCCAGAACACTCCAGCGCGCGGGTCGAACGGTTCCTGCAGCTCTGCGCAGAAGACAACCTGCAGGTCGTTCATTGCACGACTCCGGCGCAGTATTTCCACGTGCTGCGGCGCCAGATGCGTCGCGCCTATCGGGCGCCGCTCGTGCTGTTCACGCCGAAGAGTCTGCTGCGCGCGCCGTTCGCCCAGGCGGCTGTTTCGGATCTCGCCTCGGGTCGATTTCAGCCCGTCCTCGACGACGAGTCCGGTCTCGACCCGACTGAGGTACGCCGAATCGTCGCTTGCACCGGGAAGGTCTACTACGACCTGGTGGCGCATCGCCGAGAGCTCGAAGAAGACGCGCAGGCGCGGGTCGCGATCGTCCGCGTCGAGCAGCTCTACCCGTGGCCGGAGGCCGATCTCGAAGCCGTCTTCTCTCGCTACTCGTCGGCCGAACACGTGGTCTGGGCTCAGGAGGAGCCGGAGAACATGGGCGGCTGGACGTTCGTGCGGGAGCGGCTCCGGTCGCACCTCCGCGAAGGTATGTCGTTGGTCTATTCCGGTCGTCCGGCGCGTGCCAGCCCGGCGGTCGGCTCCGCTCGTCTCCACCGCGCGGAGCAGGCGGCGCTGGTCGAAGGCGCTTTCGAGCCCGCCGAGTAGCCCCCGGGCACGCATCGTCTCCGGCGCGCTTGCCGGATACCCTCTTGCGATGACACGTGCGTGGTCGTTGCAGTCGATCTTTCATTTCACTGTCCGAGCTTCGAACTTCGAGCGCTCCCTCGAGTTCTATACGACGCTCGGCTTCGAGTTGTTGCGAGACAACCGCGACGTGATCTGGCCGGACGCGGTGGCTCGTCAATTCGGCATGCGGGTGGCGCAGGGCCGTGGAGCGTTGCTGGCCCTCGGGCCCGAGGCGTCTCACACGCGGCTCGATTTGATCGAGTGGCTCGAACCGAATCATCCGGAAGCCGCGGCCGGGGTTCCGATCGAGGATCGCGTTCCCCGCATCATCGCGCTCCGGACCGAGAATGTGCGCGCCGCCTACGACGACCTCCGAGAGCGGGGGATCGAGTTCATCGCCGAGCCCCGGGGGCCGGAGCCGGACATCGGACTCGAGGCGGTCGTGTGTTGTCGCGACCCCGATGGGTTGATCGTCGAGCTGATCGAGTATCTACCCGGGGTGTTGGGGAGCCGGATCGACAAGCTCGAACGCCGCCCCAAAGGTTGAACCGACGAACTGTCGGCCGGAATCGCTAGAGTCCACTCGATGGGATGGATCTGGGCGGTCGCACTCGTGTTCCTGCTGCCGGGAGCGGCAGTCGCCGAAGAGGCGGGAGTTCCGCTCGAAGACTCCGCCGCCGAGTCGCCCGGCGCACTGCTCCGGCGAGCCTTCGAGAATCTCTACGACGACGACTACGTCCATGAGATGACGCTCGCCACGAGTCGCGGCGGCGGACGGGCGCTCGAGCGTCGTGTGCAGGTCACGCGGAAGCAGAGCGTCCGCCCGGGTAAGGCGCTGGTGCGGTTCCTCGAGCCTCCGACATTGCGCCGGACCTCGGTGCTCGTCCTCGAGAACGAGGGTGCCTACGACGATTTCTGGGTCTACCTGCCGGCACTGAAGCGGACGCGGCGGATCGGCGGCGCGCAGCGCGGAGACTCCTTCTTCGGCACGGATCTCTCCTACGAGGATGTAGAACCCAAACATGCGGACGACTGGCATGTCCGGACCCTGGGTCGAAGTGCCGTCGAAGGCCAGCCGTGTATCCAGCTCGAAATCGTGCCCCGCGAGGGCTACGAATCGACCTACGAAAAAATGATCTCGTGCGTCGATCCCACGGTCGCGACGATCCTGCGGACCGAGTTCTACGAGCGGGGCCAGCTCCGCAAACTCCTGGAGGCAGAGCCCGAGTCGGTCCGCGAGATCTCGGGTCGCTTCATCCCGTTTCGACTCGTCATGACGACTCCGAAACGCCGGACGGAGACGATCGTCGAAACCCAGCTCTACGACATCCGCGCGGAAGTGCCGGACGATCTCTTCACGACCTGGAACCTCGAATCGGGCGACGCCGATCGGGATCGGTCGGCGATCGAGGGAACCGGCGGTCGCTAGTGTCGTGTCCCAGGAGTTCACTGACATACCGAGGGCGCCGATTCGGGTGGCTGGCAAGGCGCGCGAGTAAGGCGTAGTGGGCTACGACGCGCGAGCGCAACGCAGGCAGGCGCCCGAAGCGGCGGCCGAATATCAGAGAACTCCTGGGATGCGACACTAGTTCTCAGCGGGGCGCTTCCCCGGCGCCCCATTCCTCGAGGACGTGCTCGACGAGCGTGCATGCGCGAGTGCCCCACAGCGGGTGCGGTTCCGAGACTTTCGCGTCGGCCAGCTGGTGGGCGGCGGAGAGCGGCGAGGTGCCCTTCGCGTGGGCCGTGCGGAGCACGCGGGTGACCGTCTGTTGGATCGATTCGGGATCCGCCGGGTCGAGGTGCCGGGCGACCGCCGGGTCCGGGCTCAGCGAACCGTATTGTTCGTTGGCGCACGAGACGATGCCCATTCGGTTCACGACGAAGTCCGGGACGTAGAGAATCGCGCGCCGCGCGAGCGCCGCCGCATCGCGGGCGGGATCGACGAGCGGGTTGTTCGTCGCACCGCAGACGATCCGGGTCCGCAGCGTTCCGATCGTCTCTGGCCCGAGCACTCCGCCGAGGGCGCACGGTGCCAGCACGTCGCACGGCTCCGCGAGCAGCGAAAAGTCGCCTGGCGCCGCGACATGGGCCGAGAAGGCCGCTCCGGTATGGCGCTCGGTCATCGCTTCGACGCGTGCGCGTGAAATATCGCACGCCGTGACGCCTGCGCCGCGCGCGAGGAGGCCGTCGGTCAGCGCACTGCCGACCGCGCCGAGACCCTGGACGGTGACACGCTTTCCGGTCAGGTCGCCGAGGTCGAGAAATGCGAGCGATGCTTCGATGCCCGCGAGAACTCCGGCGGCGGTCGCGGGGGAGGGATTCCCCGATCCGCCCGCGTCGAGCGGCACGCACGTGACGAACCGGGAGTGGGCGAGGACGTGGCGGAGATCCTCCGGAGTCGTGCCCGCGTCCTCGGCCGTCACATAGCAGCCGCGGAGTGTGCTCACGAAGCGGCCGTAGTCCGAGTAGGCGGCCGCCCGCCAGGCGGGGTCGCGCCAGCGATCGTCTGCCGGTCTCGCGATGATTCCCTTTCCACCGCCCCACCAGAGGCCAGCGAGAGCGGCCTTGCGACTCATGGCTCGCGAGAGTCTGAGTCCATCTTCGAGACACGCACCGAGATTCGAGTAGGGCATCAGTCGCAGGCCACCCTGGGCCTGCCCGCGGGTCGAGCGGTGCACCGTGGCCGTCATCAGGGCATCGCTGGTGGCACCGACAGCGAGGAACAGGGCCTCGTGGGAGTCCCAGGAGGGGCAGGCCGCTTCGAGATACCGGGCGAGTTCCGCGAGCTCGGGCGCAGAGCTCCGAACGCCACCGGAATCGGGGTCCGGAGCCCACCAGGCTCGCTCGAGCCCCGCTCCCCGAAGGGCGGCGATGCAGGCTTCCGGGGTGAGATCGATCCAGCGTTCCATGCGTCCCTCTCATCGGCGAAACGGCGCGTGCGCAGAAAGTCGCTTTCGCCGCGCGCGCCGGTTCGTTACCAAGAGCGCTCCGGCGTGCCCACCGGAGCTTCTAGTTTGAGCCAAGTTCCCCTTTCAGAGAGCCCCGAGAGGCTCGCTTCGCAGAGCCCGGCTCCCGCCGGTGTGCGCCGCCCCGATCGGCGCCGGGATCTTCATGTCCGAGGCCTGCGACTGGCGGTCTGGGAGTGGGGCGACGAAACCGCGCCGCCGATTCTGTTCGCGCACGGCGGCTTCGATTTCGCGGGCACCCTCGATGGTTTCGCGCCGCTCCTCGCCGATGCGGGCTGGCGAGTCGTTTGTTGGGACCAGCGGGGTCACGGCGATTCGGAGCACGCTGAACTGTACAGCTGGGATGCCGACATGCGCGACATGTTGGCCGTCCTCGACTCGGTGACGTTCGATCCGGTCGTGGCGATGGGACACTCGAAGGGGGGTGCGATCCTCACGCAACTGATCCAGGCGGTGCCGCACCGCTTCCGGAGCTTCGTGAACATCGACGGCCTGCCCTCGACTCTTCCACCCAAGGACGTGCAGGACCATGAGCGCACGCGCATGCTTGCGCGCGACCTCGCGGGCTGGCTCGATCATCGCTCGCGTGCCGCGGAGGCGACCCGCAAGCCGGGCACGATCGAAGAGCTAGCGAAGCGTCGACAGCGGATGAACCCGCGACTCTCGATCGAGTGGCTTTCGTATCTCGTCACCATCGGAGCCCGGCAGGACGAGGACGGTTGGCGCTGGAAGATCGACCCGTCGCTTCGGATGGGAGGCTTCGGTCCGTGGCGCCAGAACTGGGCACTCGAGCGCCTGGCGAGCCTGCCCGTTCCGCTGCTCGGAATCATTGCGACCGTGCCCGAAGAGATGGGCTGGCTTCTGACCGCCGAAACGTTACTCCCCTGGTTGCCGGCCGGCGCCCGGCTCGAGGCGCCGCCGGACACCGGCCACTTCGTGCACATCGAGCGGCCGCGCGAGATCGCGGACCTCGTATTGGACTTTCTCCGATGAGCGTTCGGCATCTCGTGCACGGACGGATTCAACTCGCGCTCCACATGCTCCAGGACGCGCCGGGCAGGCCACTGCTGCTACTGCACGGGCTCGGCGAGCGCTCGCCTGAAGACGTGCCGGCGGCTCTCGCATCCTGGACCGGGCCGGTCTGCGCGCTCGACTTCACCGGCCACGGAGAGAGTTCGGTGTCGCGCGGAGGCGGCTACACGTGCGAGATGATGATGGCGGATGCGGATACCGCGCTCCGCGAACTCGGCGAGGCGACCGTCGTCGGTCGCGGTCTCGGTGCCTACGTGGCGCTCCTGCTTTCCGGGGCGCGCGCCACCCAGGTGCGCGGTGCGATTCTCTGCGACGGCATCGGGCTCGCCGGCGGCGGGTCGCAGCCCGGCAGCCCGCAGGTCGTAACCGTGCCCGAGAACGGCCCGGCGGTGCCCGACCCGTTCGCGATGGCCGAACTGACTCGGGATGCGCGCCCGCCCGACTACGCGACCGCGTACGTGCACCAGGCGCTCGAGTTCTCCGGACTCGAAGCACCGATCTGCATCTGCTGCGTCGAGCGGCCCTCGTGGATCGAAGGCGTCGCACAGGAGCCGGGCGTGTGCGAGAGCTCTCTCGAAGCCGCTCTCCAGAGGTACGCCGCGATCTGACGGGCGCTCGAGGCCGCCGCTAGCAGGTTGCTGAAGAACCCCGGACCGAGCCAGGCGCTTGGATTCGGGCCGAGCTCCAGGCGGGAAAGTGAAGCTGTAGTGCCTCTACAGCGAGCTTTCACAACGCAGAGATCGGTTCGAAGACGAGTGTCGGGCGACGGGAGGGGTTCTTCAGCACCCTGCTAAAACGGCAGCCGGTACTCGGGACTCTGCTGCGTCGGGGTCGCCTCGGGCAGGGGGCTCCCGGCCGCGACGATCCTGGGGCCGCTCGGGTCGAGGCGGAGGAGGGTGTCGTCGTACGCGGCCCTTGGGATCGCGTCGATGTAGGTCGGGACGAGTTCGGCGAGGTCGCGGGGGAGCCGCTCGGTCTCGTGCTTGGACGCCGCGAGCGCAATGGCCAGGCGCGTGGCGGCAAGGAGCGTGTCCGCGGCGCAGCGCCGGAGCGCAAACCGGTTGCCGCTCGGCCGCGCGACCTCGACGAGAATCTCGCCGACTGCGTTCGGCCGGAGTCCGCGGAGGAACAGCGACAGCGTGGACGGCGACTCGAGTGCTTCGGGTTCGGGCTCGAGCTCTGCGCAGGCATGGCCCGCGCGCGCCTGGAGGGAGCGAAACTGTTTCGCCTGGAGGGCCAGCGTGCGGTTCGGCTGGAACGAGTAGAAGCCGCGGGAGCTGGGCGTGCTCTCGAGCAGTGAGGCCCGCGTGGCCCGGTACTCGCCCGCCCATGCGCTCCGCTCGTCTTCCGGTTTCGACAGGAACGTCTCGAGCGTGCGGGACCAGGCGTGGCTGGCACCCGGTGTCGGTCGCCAGGTCGCGGTCGATGCGATCAGCGTGCGAAGCGCCACTTCCTTGAATTCTGCGCCGGCGATCCAGTGCACCCAGGTCGCGGCCGGGTCGGCCTGGAGGCTCTGACCGAGTTCGAGTAGCGCTCGCACCGCCGGCCCTGCGCTGCGGTCGGGTCGGCCTTCGAAGTCGTGCCGCACCGACAGTGCGTGCAGGCGCGCAGCGGTGAACCAGCCCTGGACGTTTGGCAGGTCCTCGTCCCAGGCGACCACGGGCATCCGAAAGCCCGGTGCCGCGAGTGCGGCTTCGAAGTGCGTGAGGACTTCCCGATGGGCGTCGAGCAGTGCCTCGGCGGCTTCCGGCTCGAACGGCTCGGCGAGCAATCGCTCGCGTACGGTGGCGTCCAGATCGTCTGCTTCCGGCACTGCGTCGGTCCTCTGAAACGCGTCGGTCTCCAGCAATGCGTCGGTCTCCGGCAACGCTTGCGCAGCGCGCATGAGCGCGTCGAACGCATTCGGCTCGGGCGTCCGTCCCGGCGGAACGAGCGCGAGATCTTCGTCGGCCGGGCCGGGAAGGTCGGCAAGCCCGAGTCGAACGGTGCCCGGGAGCGCCACGCCGAGCGCGAGCGCGAACAGAAGAAGCCCCATCACCCACTTCATCGAGCTCTCATCGTCGCTTCCCGTGGCGGGCCGGACCCCCGGGGATCCGGTGTCAGGGCCCGAGAGACGCGTTCGAGGGCCCGGATTCCTCCGCACCCCTGCTAGGCTGGGCGGTCACCCCAGGCCGGATGGGTCTCGGGCCCTTTGGTCACCAGGAGACGTTCTTGCCCGAGCCCAGCGAACGCGAGCGAGCCGTTGCCACCGGGACTATCCTCTCGCTGCACGCGGCGAGTGCGCCGGATCGCCCGGCATTGCTCGGGCCCCTCGGTGAGCGCACCTTTGCGGAGTTGGACGCCGGGGCGAACCGCTGGGTCCGGGCGTTCGAAGCGCGCGGCCTCGGCCGCGGCGATGCGGTCGCGCTGGTGTGCGCCAACCGGCCGGAGTTCGTCGAGGTGCTCGCGGCCTGCCAGCGCGGCGGATTCCGGCTGACCCCGATCAACTGGCACCTCACCGGCGAGGAGATCGGATACATCGTCAAGAATTGCGAAGCGAAGGCGTTGGTCGGCGACGCACGATTCGCAGAGACGATCGTCGATGGCGCGGCGCGGGCCGGGGGAAAAGCGCACGGCTTCGCGGTGGGCGGCGAGATCGCGGGATTCGAAATCGCGGCCGATGCGGTGGGCGGGGAGTCGGGCGACGCACTCGCGGCTCCGACGCTCGGCGGAACGATGCTCTACACGTCGGGGACGACGGGGCGACCGAAGGGAGTTCATCGCAAAGGCGTGCCGCCCGCGCTGCTGCTCGCTCCGTTGCAGCGAACGGCGGACTTTGCACCCGAGACCGACTTCGCGCTCTGCACGGGGCCGCTGTATCACGCCGCCCCGCTCGCCCTCAATCTGCAACTTCCGCTCGGGGCCGGGGTGGGCGTCTACTTGATGGATCAATGGGATGCGACGGAGACCCTGCGCCTCATCTCAGAGCACCGCGTGACGCACACCCACATGGTCGCGACGATGTTCCATCGCCTCCTCTCGCTCGCGGAAGAGACGCGCGGGGCGTACGACGTTTCGTCACTCCGCTGGGTGCTGCACGGAGCGGCCCCGTGCCCCGTGCACGTGAAGCGCGCTGTGATCGAGTGGTTCGGGCCGGTCGTGCACGAGTACTACGCGGCCACGGAAGGTGGCGCATTCTTCATCACCGCGAAGGAATGGCTCGATAAGCCCGGGAGTGTGGGCCACATCGGAGAGCAGGACGTTCTGCTGCTCACCGACGCGGGGGAAGAGACCGAGCCGGGAGAGGTCGGGACGGTCTACTTCCGGGCGCCCACCCAAGGTCGCTTCCAGTACTTCAAAGCGCCGGAGAAGACCCAGTCGGCCTATCACACGACATCCGCAGGCGACGACTACTTCACGATGGGGGATCTCGGCCGGTTCGATGAAGAGCGCTGGCTGTTCTTGACCGGGCGGAGCGCCGAGTTGATCCTGTCCGGCGGTGTGAATGTCTATCCCGCCGAGATCGATGCGGCGCTGCTGATGCACGCGGCCGTCGGAGACGTCGCAGCCGTGGGCGTCCCGAACGAAGAGTGGGGCGAAGAAGTGAAGGCGGTCATCCAATTGGCGGAAGGCCAGCTGCCGAGCGACGAGTTGACGGCCGAGCTGCTCGCCCACTGCCGCGAACATCTCGCGGGCTACAAGTGCCCGCGCAGCATCGACTACACCGACGACCTGCCGCGCCTCCCCACTGGGAAGATCCAGCGGGGCCGGGTGCGCGAACGCTACCTCTGACCCGGGAGTTTCATGGACCTCAGCTACGGATCCGAATACGACGTGCTGCGCGAATCGGTGCGAGCATTTCTGAAGGAGCAATGGCCGCCGGCGGACGACGCGAAGTCCCGCGGTGACCAGGTGCTCGCCTTTCGCCGCAAGGCGATCGAGGCCGGCTATGTCGCGCGCTCGATTCCCCGCGCGTATGGCGGCTCGGAGCAGGAAGCCGACCCGATCGCGGCCGCGGTGATCCGCGAAGAGTTCGGTCGCAACCGCGCGCCCGCCGAGGCCACGGGAATTGGGACCATGATGCTGGTGCCGACGCTGCTCGAGCGCGGCGAGGAGTGGCAGAAGGAGAAGTGGGTTCCGAAGACGACCCTAGGCGAGTACCGCTGGTGCCAGGGCTACAGCGAACCGGGTTCGGGCAGTGACCTCGCGTCCCTCAAGACGCGTGGCGAACTCGTCGGGGACGAGTGGGTCATCCACGGCCAGAAAATCTGGACCTCGAATGCCGTCGAGGCGGACTACATGTTCTGTCTCGTGCGCACGGAGCCGGAGGCTTCGAAGCACGCCGGAATTTCCTACCTGCTCATCGACATGAAGCAGCCGGGCATCGATGTTCGCCCGCTCAAGCAGATGACGGGAGGTGCGGACTTCAACGAGGTTTTCCTCACCGACGTGCGGACGCCCGCCGACTGGATCGTGGGCAAGCGCGGAGAGGGCTGGCTCGTTTCGCGCACGACCTTGAAGCACGAGCGGAACTCGATCGGAAATGCAGCGCAGAGCCGAGCGCTCTTCGAGGGGTTGCTCAAGCTGGCCCGCGAGTCGGAGTTGAACGGTCGCTCGGCGATCGAAGATCCGGAGATTCGCCAGCGTCTCGCCCGGATCGAGGGCTACGTCGAAGGCCACGTGTATTCGGGCTATCGGCAGTTGACCGCGGACATCCGGGGGCAGATGGCAGGAATGCTGCCGCTGATGAACAAGCTGAACTCGACGAACATCCAGCAGGAAGTCTCCAAGCTGGCTCTCGACCTGCTCGGCGACGACGGCATGCTCGATCCCGCGGGTTACGCGCGCAAACCGGGCCTCGCACCGAAGGGCGCCAAGGGTTGGCTCATGCAGTACATGAGCTCGCTGGGCGTGGCGATCGCCGGCGGGACCGCGAACATCCAGCGCAACGTGATCGCCGAGCGGGGTCTGGGCCTGCCGCGCGACGTGTTCGCTCAGAGGAGCAAGTAGCGTGGATTTCGGACTTTCCGAAGAGCAAGACCTGCTCCAGGCGACCGTGCGACAGTTCCTCCAGGGCGAGTGTCCGCCGACCCGGCTGCGAGAAATTTTCGAGAGCGAGACCGGCGAGGCGCCGGATCTCTGGAAGGGTATGGTCGAGCTCGGGCTCACCGGTCTGGCCGTGCCGGAGGCGCAGGGCGGCGCCGAGCTCGGTCTGCTGGAGCTCGCGCTCGTCTGCGAAGAGCTCGGCTACGGAGCGGCGCCCGGACCGTTCCTCGGCCATGCGTTGGCGTCCGTCGCGATCGCCGCGGGCGGCAGCCCGGCACAGCGCGAAAAGTGGCTGCCTCGGCTGGCCGCCGGCGAGTCGATCGGCACCGTGGCGCTCGCCGAAGAGGGAGGGCGCTGGGACCCGTCCGAGTGGAGCCTCCCTGCGGGGGATGCGATTCGCGGGACCAAAACCTACGTACCTGGGGCGGGCGAGGCGGATCTTTTCGTCGTCGGGCTCGCCGGAGGGAACCTGGCGATCGTCGAGCGTGTCTCTTCGGGGGTGGAAGTGCGCCCGATCGAGGCGGTCGACCGGACCCGCCGGGTGGGTGAAGTGAACTTCGACGGCGCCGCAGCGGAGGTTCTCGAAGCGGGGGCGACGGCCGCCCCGAGATTGCGAGATGCAGCGCTCGTGCTGCTCGCGGCCGACGCGTTCGGCGGGGCCTCGCGGTGTCTCGAGCTGGCGGTCGAATACGCGAAGACGCGGGAGCAGTTCGGGGTGACGATCGGCCATTTTCAAGCGTTGAAGCACCAGCTCGCGGATCTCGCGCTCGAGATCGAGCCGTCGCGGGCGCTCTGGTGGTACGCGGCCCATGCCCAGGACGCGGGGCTCGACGGTGCGGAGCGCGCGGCCGCGGTCGCGAATGCGCATCTCACCGATGGGTTCATGCAGGTCGCCCGGGATACGGTCGAAGCCCATGGCGGCATCGGCTTCACCTGGGAGTGCGATGTGCAGATCTGGTTCAAGCGCGCGATGTTCGATCGCGCTTTCCTCGGCTCTCCGGCGGTGCAGCGCGAACGCGCAGCACGGCTCGCCGGCTGGGCCGCCTGAAAAGTTTTACGGAGGAATCATGAAGAGTCTCACTACTGTTCTGGCGCTGGCCATTGGCTTCGTCGTGGCGACTGGCTGCAAGGTCCCCGAGGAGCCGGCTGGTATCGCGCGCATCGAGGAAGGCCTCGAGAAGATCAACGAGCGCCTCGACGGCCTCGACAAGAAGGTCGACGAGCTGGCCAAGGCGAAGCCGGCGGCGGCGAAGAAGCGCCCGGCGATCGATCCGAAGAAGGCACTCGAGATGATCAAGTTGACGTCCGCGCCGACTCGGGGTCCGGGCGAGGCGACGGTGACGATCGTCGAGTACTCGGACTTCCAGTGCCCCTACTGCCTGCGGGCACAGCCCACGCTGCAGAAAATTCTCGACGAGTATCCGACGCAGGTGAATCACGTCTTCAAGCACTTCCCGCTGAGCTTCCACAAGGAGGCGATGAATGCGCACAAAGCCACGGCGGCGGCGGGTGGGCAGGACAAGTTCTGGGAGATGCACGACGCGATCTTCGCCGATCCGAAAGACCTCGCTCCCGAAACGATGCGCAAGCACGCCGAGACGCTCGGCCTCGATCTCGCGAAGTTCGACGCCGACTACGCGTCGGAGGTAGTCGCCAAGAAGATCACCGACGACCAGAAGGAAGGCCGCTCGGTCGGCGTGCGGGGAACGCCTGCGTTCTTCGTGAATGGAAAGTTCATGGCCGGCGCGCAGCCCTTCGAGGCCTTCAAGCGCGAGGTCGATGCCGCGCTGAAGAAGGACGAGAAGAAGGGCTGATCCGAGCGACTCGGGGGCGGTCACGAGGGTTCGTGAGAACTATCGGGCCGCCCGCTCTGAGCAACGTGCCGCTCGCGAATCCGTGGATGGAGGCTGGCGACTACGCAAGCCACCAAGCGAGCACTCGAAGGCGCTCCTCCGCGAGGGGCGCTAGGTTCGTGACGCGCCCTTGGAGCCAAAGATGCACGTCCGCTTCGATCCCTTCTCCCCCGAGTGGCGCGACGATCCGTACCCCAAGTACCGCGAGCTGCGCGACGACGCGCCGGTGCACTACTCGGAAGAGCGCGGCATCTACAGCGTTTCGCGTTACGACGATGTGATGGCGGTGCTGAAGCAGCCCGAGGTCTTGTCCTCTAGAGCGATGTTCACCGTCCTGTTGAACAACGGCCCGACCTTCAGGTTCGAAGTCTGGTCGTCCACCCACCTGAGCCACCCTTGCGCGTCCGGAGAGCGGGGCGAGTGCGCGCGAGTCGATGGTGCGGAATAGCTCGCGCAGCATCGATGTCTAACTATCTGCAATCGGAGAAGATTTCATTTCTGAGCTCGAGGCACTCTCGATTTTCGGCATGCTGGCGTCGCGTCGTAGTAGGATGGATGAGCAGTTCCCGACTCCGTGGCCCGAGCTTGCGAAGAGATGTAGAAGATGAAGATGTGCCTGCGATTGCTCCTCTTGACCTTGGTTGGCTTCGTCGCGCTGGCCGCGTCGGCGACCGCCCTGCCGTTGCTCATGAGCCCAGACCCTCTGGTCTTCGAGGACCAGTCGGTGGCGTTCGTGAGCGGTGAAGCGGATGGTTCGGGAGGCACCTTCGTGCTCGACTGGACGACGCCCTCCAGTGCCTCCAGGAATTTCAATCTCGCGTCTCCGGTGGGGTTGGTGGCATCGGGTGTTTTTAACGTCGCCACTTTTCCTGGCGTCAGCTATGTGGGCGGCCCGCCTGTCACCATCTTGTCGTGGAGCCAGTGCACCAATACGACATGTACTGCGCAGATCACGACCACGTTCACCGGAGCTGTCGGTCCGAACGAGAGCTTCGACGTGACGATCTTGTCGTGGGCAACGGGCGACGAGCATGTTCTCACCCTCCAGGCGGTCCCCGAGCCTTCAACGGCGCTTCTCGTCGGCTCCGGTCTGTTGGTTGGCTTGGCGCTGGCGCGACGACTCAAGCCCCGATCCGGGGCCGCTGACTGAACGCCTTCCGCTGGCTCTTGCCCGGACGACACGGTCGTAGTCGTCTCCGATTTTCTGCCAGCGTGTTAGTCTTGGCCGCGCTCGGCTGCTCTCCAACGCCCGCGCCGGATCTGCTTCTGATCACGGTGGATACTCTTCGGGCGGATCGTCTGGCCTGCTACGGAGGGGAGGCCGACGTCGGAGTGGCAATCTGCTCACTGGCTCGCGAGGGTGTGCGCGCTCCCTGGGCCTTCTCCGCGGCCTCGACGACGGCTCCTGCGATCGCCTCGATCCTGACCTCCCGCTATCCGTCATGGCATGGAGTGTCCGAGCACGGCGACTCGGCCCTCGACCCATCCATGAGTACGGTTGCGGCCATTCTGCAGGAGGCTGGCTACACGACTGGCGCAATCGTCGCGAACCCCGTCTTGCACCCCTCTCGCAACTTTGGTCGAGGCTTCGACGTGTTCGAGTACCGCATGACGCATCGCGAGAGGAATCGCCCGACGCTGCGGGAGAGGCGCGCGGGGGAGGTCACCTCGGCGGCGCTGGCCTGGGTCGCGGTGGCTCGGGGTCCTTGGTTCCTGTGGCTCCACTACCAGGATCCCCATGGTCCATACGAGGCACCGGATGCGTTGCGGCCGCGGGACGCGCCCGACGCGGCTTTCCTGCCGGTGCTCGGGGACGAGACCGGCTTCGGTGGCATCCCGGCCTACCAGGTCCTCCCCGATATTCGCTCGAGAGAAGCCTATGAGGCGGCCTACGGGAATGAGATCCGTCACCTCGACGGCGAGATCCAGAGGCTCCTGGAAGGGTTCGCGGCCCTCGGTGCGGAGCCGGGCATCCTCCTGACTGCCGATCACGGGGAGGCGTTCGGAGAGGATGGCTTCTACTTCGCGCATGGGCACTCGCTCGGGGTCGAGCAACTTCGCGTCCCCTTCTTATGGAAGCCTCCGCTGGGCCGAGCACCGGGCGTCATCCCCGGCGTCGTCAGTGCTGTCGACGTGGCCCCCACGTTGCTCGATGCGGCCGGCATCCCTTCCCCAAAAAGCTTCGCCGGTCGATCGATCTTCCAGGAATCGGCCGCCTCGAATCGGACGCTCTATGCAGAGGACGATGCGAGCGTAGTCGTGGTCCAAGGCGTGGAGCTGCTAGAGGCGCCGCGCCGATCGTCCCCGGCATCTCGTGCCGGACACGTCTCCCTGCCGAGATATGGCTCGCTCGGCAAGGACGGGGCGTGGGTCGGATACGACGCTTCGGGAGGAGAGGATCTCGAACGGGCCGCGGAGGAGTTTGCGTCTCGAAGCGTTGGACGCGCCGTGCCTCTCCGCGTCGAGCTCGAGCCCGAGACGAAGGCGGCGATTCGCGCGCTCGGTTATGCCGAGTAGGGCGCGTCAGGGCATGGCCGGCACGGGTCTCCTGCTCGCAGCTCTTGCCCTTCTCGCTTGTGGGAAGCCGGATTCGCAGACCACCCCGAGCATCGTGATCGTGACGCTCGACACCCTTCGCCGCGACCACGTCGGAGCCTACGGAAGTGAGGCCGGACTCACGCCGCACCTCGATGCCCTCGCTGACAGGGGACTCGTGCACGAGCAGGCGTTTACGACGATTCCGACCACCGCACCTGCCTTGGCCTCGCTGTTCACCGGGATGCTTCCGGACGAGCATGGAATGACGGCCAACGGCACACCCCTGGCCGCCGCTCTCTCTCCGCGGCAGGTCCCCTTCCTTCTCCGGGAAGCCGGGTATGCCACGGCGGCGTTCGTTCCCACGCGCCTGCTCGCTCAAAGAGTCACGGGCTTCGACGGCTTCGAGGTCTACGATGCACCGAAGCAGAGACTTCGCGATGGGGCGAGTGTCGTGGAAGCCGCCTCGCGGTGGCTGGCCGTAGAAGCGCGCCGCCCGATTTTCCTGTGGGTGCACCTCTACGATGCGCATGCACCTTATGGCGTCCGTCATGGCTCTCCGGGTGGCCTCGAAGTCGACCCGCGGAGTCATGGCTTCGTGGACCCCGCTGCGTTCGCCGACGGATCCGGGCGCGCCGCACAACGCGAGCGCTACGCGAGAGGGGTACGGAGTGTCGACGCGGCTCTTGGCGATCTACTCGAGAGTGTTCGAGGGCTGCTCGACGAGCCCTTGATCCTCGTGGCCGCGGACCACGGCGAAGCGTTGGATGAGCACCTCGAATCGCGGCACTACGCGTTCGACCATGGGGAGTTCCTCGATGGGGAATCCGTCCGGATCCCACTCGTCATCGAGGGCCCAGGTGTCGAGCCCGGTAGATCCGGCGCCGTAATCTCGATTCGCGACGTCCATGGCACGGCCCTGCGCGCTGCAGGGGTCACCTTGCGCGAGGGAGGCATGGGGACGATGTGGGATCTTCGAGTCGCGGATGGAGGGGAGCGGCTGGTCTGGATGGAGCGTCGTTGGGTTGGAGAGTCGGAACGAGCAGCCCTCGACCCACGCGCCCGCGCGGCTCTCGAGCAGCATGTGTTAGGCGTGAGCGATGGGCGAGGGCTCGTGGTCCTCGGTCCGGGAGGCGTCGCACCTCTGGCCGATGGCGCCGCACCCGCCGAGTTGTTGGATCGAGCGCGTACGCGGCTGGAGGCGCGGGCGCCTCGTGTAGAGCCCGCGCGGCCTACGCAGTTCGATGCCGGGCGCCTCGAGGATCTTCGGAGTCTCGGCTATCTGGGTGACCCATCCGAGCGGGGTACGCCGTAGCCAAGGGCCTCTAAAGCTCTTAGTGTCTCGTCGTCGAGCGGCTCGGGGATGCCCGGCCGAGGCGTGACTGTGGCCACCCGACGAAGAAGCTCCGGAGGGGGTAGAGCATGCGTCTCGGGCGTGTGCTCGCCAGGGTCAGTGTCGAGCCGAAACCGGTTTCCCGGCGCCCCAAGAGCACCAATCCACTTTTCGGAGCCGCGCTGCGCGAAGTAGAGATCGGGTTCACCGGGGAAGGGTTTGCGGCGCCCGACGGCCCACTCCCGCGGAGATTCGGCGACTTCGCCTCGGAGCCAGGGGAGCAGGTTTCGTCCGTCAAGATCGAGAGGGATCGGTTCTCCGAGCAGCGCGAGAAGCGTCGGCATGAGGTCTTCGAGTTGCGCTGCGCCGTGGAGGCGGCGTCCGGCCGGCAGACCTCGGGAGCGGAGGATCACCGGCACGCGGACTAGCTCCGAGAAGAGGTTCTCGCCGTGTTCGAGCAGGCCGTGGTCGCCGAGGCCCTCACCGTGGTCTGACGTGACCAGGACCGCGGTCCGATCGCGCAGGTTCAGGGCCTCGAGGCCGTCGAGCAGGCGCCCTACCTGGGCATCCGTGTAGGCGATTTCGCCCCGGTAGCCACGGATCAGCTCGGCTAGTGAGCGTGCGTCCGGTAGATGGGCTGGGAGTCGCGTCGATGCGGGAGCCACGGCTTCTTCGGTCGGCTGTTCGAAGGCTGCCGGTGGCTGGTAGGGCGCGTGCGGATCGAAATAGTGGACCCAGAGCAGGAAGGGCCGTTCCCCCTCCGCCTCTAGCCAGCGCAGCGCACGGTCGGTGACCTGATTACCCCGGGACCAGAAGCGTTCTCGTTCTCGCCCGCGCCAGGTGTAGGGCTCGCTTGCCTCGAAACGGTACTGTGCGAAGCCGCGTCCCAGGCCGAAGCGCGGGTGGAGGATGTAGCTCGCGACGAACGCCGCAGTCGCTCGTTTGGGCCCGCCCAGGATCTCGGCCAATGTGGGTTCCGCGGTGTCGAGCCTGACCGCGTTGTCGAGCACTCCGTGGCGCCAAGGGTGGAGCCCAGTGAAGAGGGAAGCATGGGCTGGAGCCGTGCTAGGCGTTGGCGTCACGGCGCTCATGAGCACGACTCCGTCGCGCGCGAGTGCGTCGAGATGGGGAGTCGGAGTCGGCCCTCCATGGATGCCCAGGTGGTCCATCCTCAGGGTATCGATGGTCACGAGGACGAGGGAGTCGGGAGCCGTGCCAGGCTCGGGCCCGGCGACGTCCAGCCCAGCCCGCAGAAGCCACACCACGCCGGTCGCGCACACAACGAGGGTCAGCGTCGCTCCCGCCGCCCTTCGCCCGCGGCCCGAGGTGCTCACGGTCTCTCTCCCAGTTCGTCTTGGAGCTGCCTGCCGCGCGAATCGAGCCACGCGCGAGCGCCCTCGCTCGCCGGATGTTCCGGGGGCGCTTGCAGGATCAGGCTCCGGTAGTGGCGTGCCGCGAGGTCCTCGTTGCCCTCGAGGTCGGCGATCTGGGCCAGGAGGAGGATGGCGTCGATCCGGTACAACGGATCGACGAGCGCCTGCTCGAAGTGTTCCCGGGCTGTCGCGAGGTCCTCGGCCTCGAGGCGAAGCCCTCCGAGCCTTACATGCAGGGCGCCATCACCAGGTCGGTCTTCGAGGATCTGGCGGAGGATCGCTTCCGCCGCCGCCGGATAGCCGTTGGCATGCAACAGCTGCGCATGAATGTGGCGACTCTCAGGAATCTCGGGGTCGCGCGTCAGGGTCTCCTCCCAGAACGCCAGCGCCTCCCGATACCGGTGGAAGCCAGATAGGAATCCGAGTCGAGAGAGTGTTCGCGTTCGGTCCCGCGCAGCCCGACCCTGCTCCACGAAGGCGGGTAGCAACTCCGCGTGCTCCCGGCTGGCATCGATCGCCACGGCCGAGTCGAGCTGCCCTTGCCGCACGAAGACTGAGGCGACTTCGCCCACAAAGCGGAGGCTCCAGGCCGGACTCTGATGGAGCCACCAGAGAAGCTCGAGTGATCCGGGTTGTTGGTAGTTGATGAGTGCGCTCTCGAAGTGGAATTGCTCGTCCAGGCGCTGGAAGGCCACGGCGTCCAGGGCATGCAATGCGACGAGACGCGGACCCCCGAAGACCTCGAGCCTGCCGTCCAACATGACGCGATGGGCGGGATAGAGTTTCCAGATCAGGTAGCCGCCGTCGGCCATCTGATGAAAGAGTGGCCCCGGCACGTTCTCGCGCGCGATCCAGTCGACCGAGTCCACCGGATGAAAGGGCTCGAAGATGCCCAGCCCGGTCTCCCTCCCAACATCCCTGTGGACGATGTGGCTGCCGAGCGTCACGTCGACACAGAGGAGGACGAGTACGGCCGAGACGAGGGCGTTCGCCGTGTGGAGGGGCCATCGCGGGAGGGTTCGGCGATCGAGGATTTCATTGAGATTTCGGATCGAGATCGCGGCCGCTACGACAGCGAAGAGCGCGAGGTTCCGATAGGCGCCGAGGCTCAGGTAGAGGAACGCAACCCAGAGGAGTGGGTCGAGGCCGTCGATGCGCCGCCAGTTCAGGCTCATCGCGGCTAGGGAGAGCGCGGCAAGGAGCGCAGCCGCCGTCATGCTCGGGAAGATGTCGCCGCTCATCTGGAGCATCGGGGTCAGCTCGCCAATGATCGAGCCGAGAATTCCTCGTGACTCCACCGGGCCAATCATGCCGAGTTGTTGGATCGGATAGAGCGCACCCGACAGCCCGTGCGGATTGACGAGTGTTGCCAGCAGCACTAGGAGAGTGACGGCGCCAAGGCGACGGACGCGCGGCCGCCGCATGCGTTCACCGGGCAGGAGCAGGGGTCGGATCAGCTCAGCGACAAACGCCATTCCACAGACCGCGATGTTCAGAGCGAAGAGCCCATGGATGTTGACCCACAGGACCTGGATCGGTGCGAGCACCAGGATCCACCAATCAGCCCGCCGCGCATCGCGATCGAGAAGAGCGAGGACGGCTGCGAGAAGGACGATTGATGGAAGCTCCGGCCTCGGCATGAAGCGGCCCGAAGCCGTGAGCAGCATCAGCCCGAGGACGGCGGCGGTCACGGAGGCACGCTCCTTCCGCCAGGCGATCGTCGCGAGCAGGGCGATCAGGCCCCCGATGAGGAGCACCTTCGCTACGACCACGCCTTCGTGTCCCGCGAATTCGTAGATGCGGTGGAGGCCCAGCTGGAACAACCAGTGGATGTCCGTCCAGGGCTCGCCGGGGATCGTGAACGTGTACGGGTCGGTTCTTGGGATGCGGCCTTCCTCGGCGATCCACTGCCCGGTTCGCAGGTGCCACCAGTAGTCAAAGCTTCGGATCTTCTGAAACCCCAGAAGCCCGCCGAAGGCGAAGAGCGCTGCAAGAGGGGCCAAGTGCTCGAGGTGGAGCCCGCGCGCGCTCCTCGTGGCACCCGTCGGCTCCTGGCTCTGGGACTCGCCTCCGGTCATCCCGGGATCATACTCGGGTCGATCGCAGATCCCGTCGCCGTCGGTCTCGGCAGCGTGAGCCGGGACTCGAAGTACGTCCCGTGTGTAGTTGGCTGGGACTGCTGGATCGGACTCGCTCAGATCACTCAGCACGATCTCGGCGGTGAAAGGTTCTGAAATCGGAATCGTTGGTGCAGAGACGGCGAGCTATTCCCACCTCGGACGCTCTCTGCTTGCCAGTGTCAGTGGGAAGGGGACTAGCTCTATAGGCAGCTTCCGCGTTGCTGTTGGGGCGTGACGAAAGGAAGCTTCGATGCCGGCTATGCGTTTTGCCGACCCCTACGGGGTGCTTCTGATCCGAAGAGCGCGTGCTCGGCCTGGCACTCGAGTTCAAGCGCTCGAACGTCACTCCAGGCACGAGCGCGTCGTCTCCGCCTCCTCGCGCTCAACGCGGCTAGGTCTGACAGCAACGCTGACAGCAGCGGGCGCAGTCATCGGCGGACGAGGGCGTACGTCCACGGAATCCGAGAACGATCCAAGTGCTTGTTCCCGGTACAACTACGCACGCTGGTGGACGTCCATGGACAAGCCCCGCAACTGCCTTCTAAGCAGCGGGTCGGGGGTTCGAGCCCTGCCCGGGGGCGCCAGTCGATCGCCCGGGCGCGACCGTGGCGGTCCGCAGCAGAGAGACCGACCGCTTCGGGACGGTCCACGCGCACTTCCCTCAGCGGGGCTTCTCCCTGACCGAGGCGTGAAGCTAGGAAGGAGTACGTTTCTGGATCGGCCACACCCGAGGCTCGGGGAGGTTCTCCTTGACCCATTCGGTTTCATGGTGGTCGAGCGCGCCCTGATCGGGCACGAAGTCCGGGGCAAGGCGCGCAAGCAAGAGCCCCATCGTCTTGTAGTCCCGCTGAGACATGATCGGAACGCCCGCGCGCGCGAGGGCGGCCGCAGCCACACCGACTCCCCGCTGGCGCTTGCGCGGTTCATCGAATCGGCAGCCGTCCGAGATGATCTGCGTTCCGCACGCGCCGCTCGCATCGAGCAACACCGCGAACCGCACTTTCTCGAGGGTGGCTTCTTCGACCATCGCTCGCGCGCCCACCACCATGCCGTCGGTCAGGTCAGCGCCGAACTCATCCTTCACTCGCGCCTCGCCATCCAGCACGTCGAACCCGTCCCCTCCGTGGAGGTCCGGCATGGTCCGGGGCGTGCCGAGCCCTACGTGCTCGGGGCAGAACGACACCACGCGCACGTTGCCGAGCTTGGCGAGCGGATCCAAGACGCCACCGAACCCGTAGTCGTCCCCGTTGACGCTGCACGCCTCGCCCATCATGCAGCCACTGATCATGACGACCCACGGGTGCTCTTCGGTCGGGTCGGGCCAGGCGGCAATCTGCTCGGGATGATCGACGAGCCTCATCCCGGAATAGTAGTCGAGCCGAAGCCTGGGCCGCTCATTTCACGAAGCGCATCACGCGCGAAACAGAGAAGGCGTAGCGCGGCTCCAACTCGCCTAGCTCCCCGACTTCGCGCGCGAACTCTCGCCAGGATTCGTTCATCGTCTCCTGCTCGGCGCTCTGCGGGTTGTAGAAGAACGCCACGTAGACCGAGACCGCGCCGATCGCGATCGAGAGAGCGAGGAGGCCGAGGATGCGCTTCACCATGGGATTACTCTCCTGGACACGAGCCGCGCTGCGAGCCCCGCCTGGTGGGCCACGGTAGGCGCCCTCTGCGTTTTGGCTCGACGTCCGAGCAGGGCGGGCCGACTCGAACTCATTCGGCTGCGGGAACCCACTCCGCCACGACGCGATCGAGGATGTTCAGCGGCAGCGCGCCGTTCCCGAGCACCAGGTCGTTGAACTGGCGGAGGTCGAAGTTCCCGCCCAGTCGCGCGCGAGCGCGGTCGCGCAGTTCGAGAATCTTCAGTTGCCCGATCTTGTAGGCGCAGGCCTGGCCGGGCATGACGATGTAGCGCTCGATCTCGCTGCGGGCGTCGCCCTCGGGCAGTCCGGCGTTCGCGATCATGTACTCGATGGCGCGCTCCCGCGGCCAGCGCTTCGCGTGGATCCCGGTGTCGACCACCAGCCGGACCGCCCGGAAGACTTCGGCCGAAAGGGCGCCGAGTCGGTCGTAGGCGGTTTCGTGGAAGCCCGCCTCGGTGGCCAGGCGTTCGGCGTAGAGAGCCCATCCCTCGACGAAGACGGTCAGGGGCAGGAAGCGCCGAAACAGCGGAAGTCCTTCGTTCTCCATGGCCATGGCGATCTGCAGGTGGTGTCCGGGAACCGCCTCGTGAAAGGTCAGGGTGCGCATCCCGAAGCGCGGCACCTCGGCGACATCGCGCAGGTTCGCGTAGAAGATTCCCGGTCTCGAGCCATCCAGTGAGGGCGGGTTGTAGTACGCTCCGGCCGCGCCAGCTTCCTTGAAGACGGGAACGCGCTCTACCTTCACCGGCGCCTCGGGCAGTCGTCCGAAGAGCTCCGGCAGCCTCATCCAGGTCGCGTCGATGATCGCCTGGTAGTCGGTCAGGATCGCTGCGCGGCCGGCATCCGTATCCGGGTACAGGAAGCGGGGATCGCGATTCAGCTCGAGCAGCGTGGCGATGGGATCGTCCGCCGGGAGACCCTCGGACTGCAGGATCTCCCGCATCTCGTCGTGGATCCTGGCGATCTCCTCGAGCCCGATCTCGTGGACTTCGTCTGGTGCGAGATCGGTGGTCGTGTGAACCCGCAGTGCAAATCGGTAGTAGGCGTCGCCGTCAGGAAGCTTCCACACCCCGTCGTCGTCGTTGCTGCGTTCGTGAAGCGCGTCGCTCTGGGCGATGAGTTCGCGATAGCCCGGGTAGATGACCTCCGCGAGGATCTGTCTTGCCTCGTCGGTGAACGATGCGCGCGCCTCGGCCTCGACCCCGGCCTCTTCGAGCGATTCGGCCAGGTTGGTGTAGAGCACGTTCTGCTCGGCCGGAACGCCGATGAACTCGTCCATTTCCGCGCCCACCGCCGCCAACACGAAGCGCGGCGGGATCACCCCTCGCTCGGCCCTGGCCGCTACGGATTCGCCGAGCTGCTCGAGTGCGAGGCCGAAGCCGCGAAGGCGCGCGAGGTAGTCGCGCGCATCGGTCTCGTCTTCGATCTGGTGGATGTTCACCATGAAGTCGGGGAGAGAGCTCTGCGATCCCGCGAACTGGTTGATCGGGTAGTTGTGGAACAGGAAGGGTCTGCCCGCCTGATACGTTCGCAGCATCCACGCCGCCACGTCGTAGGAGACCTGTTGGTCCGTCGAGAGCTCGTCGCGCTCGAATTCGAGCAGGCCTGACAGGGTGTCGTCGACGTAGTCGGCGATGGCGACGTCGGCTGCCACCGAGTAGTCCTCGAGCTCGTCGGAATAGAAGTCGAGGCCCCAGGCGTCGAGGGGCCGCGCATACGAGAGCAGCTGGGGATGGTCGAGGGCAAGGAAGAGCAGGCTGCGCAGAAAGAAGTGGTCGATGGACCACGGCGTTCCCGCGAGGGTGGGAACCAGGAAGATCGCGGCTGCCACCGCCAGAACCAGGAAGCCGCGGACGAGCCAGCGAGCCAGTGAACGCATCGCCGGATCATGGCACACGACGTCTGGCTGCGATCGAGCAACTTGATGTCGATGCGTGTCCCGACGCAAGATCCCCACGGCCGATCCACCAGCGCCCCGAGGAAGACAGGATGATCGCCCTTCGAGTACTGGCGTTGTGTCAAACTCCTGCGGGAAGCCCTGCCCGACTGATCACTCAGGAGAACCCGCCATGTCTGCCGAGGCCGCACGACGCGCGATCGAGATCTTCTTCGAGGGCTTCAACGACGCGGATGATTCCCGCATTCACGAGGCACTCAACTTCCCCCACGTCCGCATCGCCAGCGGGACCGTGCGGGTGATCGAAGGCCCCGGGCACTTCAAGACGCCCTTCGACGGCCTAAAGAGGATCGAGGGCTGGCACCACAGTACCCTCGACCGCTCCGACGTCATTCACGAAGGCGAGAGCAAGGTGCACTTCGACGTAGCCTTCACCCGTTTCCACGAAGACGGAACCGCGTACGCCACCCACCAGGCCGTGTGGGTGGTGACTCTGGTCGACGGCCACTGGGGCATTCAAGCGCGTTCGAGCTTTGCGCCGTAGGGCGTTGCAACTCGACGACCGCCTAGCCCTTCGAGAGAAATGGCACGCCTGGAGGGATTCGAACCCCCAAGACGCTCTCGACGGTGATCCAAAAGCGGATCTCATGCCGTCGCTGAGCTTGCGAGTCGCCAGGGCCTCCTGCGGCCTGAGACTTTCAGTCGAGCGGGACCGGGACCCCGGCGACGAAGACCCGCTCAGGCTCCGCGAACGCGTGGATGTCGACCAGCGGATCACTCGGGAGAACGACCAGGTCCGCGAACTTGCCGGGTGCGATGCTGCCCGTGAACGCGTCGACCCCGATGCTCTCTGCCGTGGCGAGCGTCCCGATGTGGAGCGCCTCGGCGTTCGAGAACCCGCCGATCTCGACCAAGTACTTCATCTCCATCCAGACGCTGCCGTGGTCGACGATGCCCGCGTCGGTGCCGACGCCGAGCTTCACGCCGCCGGCTACCCCCTGACGGAACCCCGTGAGCATGCGCTCTCGAATCTCGTTGCCGTTCATCGTCATGATGTAGCGGAAGCGGTCGCCGCGGACGTCGTCGTTCACTTCCCGGGCGACGGCGACGACCGAGAGCGTCGCATGGAGTGTGGTGTGGCCGCGCAAGCTGTTCGGGTTGTCACGGAAGAGGGCTATCGCCTCAGGGCCGAGCTCGGCCCCGTGTTCGATGTTGTCGACGCCTGCGCGGAGCGCTTCGAGCACGCCCTGTTCGCTCTCCGCGTGCGCGGTCACGAGGATGTTCTTGCGATGCGCCTCGTCGACGATCGCCTCGAGCTCCGCCGGCGTCATCTGCAGCTCGCCGGCCTCGCCGAGCCGCCGGGAGTCGGACACGCCGCCCGTGCTCGCGATCTTGATCAGGTCAACTTGGCCGGCCAGATTCGCGCGGACCGCGCGCCGCGCCTCGTCGGGCCCGTCGAAGACCTGGCCGATCTGATGGGCGTGTCCGCCGGTGATGGCGAGGATCGGGCCCGCCACGAGCAGGCGCGGGCCGAGGACCTCCCCAGCGGCGATGCGATCGCGGAGCGCGACGTCCAGGAAGCCCGGATCGCCGAGGCCGCGCAGGGTGGTCACGCCGCTCCGAAGGGCCGCCTGGGCGTTGTCAATCATCATCGCCGAGGCGATGCGCTCGCCCGCATAGGTCGACATGACCGCGAAGATCAGCTCGCCGATCCAAGGCACCGAGAAGAGCGCGGGCATCTCCCGTGTCTCGCCAGGAACACCTCCGTTCATCACGAGATGGCCATGGGCGTTGATCAGGCCCGGGACGAGGAAGCGTCCCGATAGATCGTGGACGTCGTGACCGTCGGAGATCAAGGTCGAGGAATCTCCCACCGCCGAGATTCGCCCGTCCCCGTCCACGAGCACCACGGCGTTCGGAAGCGGGTCCACGCCCCGCTCGCCGGTCAGGACCGTGGCACCGACCAGCGCGAGCGGCACGCGCGCGATCGTCTCCCGGTCGCCGGCCGAGAGCCAGACGTTCGCGAGAACGAGCAGCGCAACGAGGGCGAACGCGCGGGGGAGACCGGAACCGATCCCGGGGACGCGTGCCGCGAGTGGTGTTGCAAGCAGGATCGCCGCGAGGAACGCGAGCACGGCCAGTACGGAGACGCCGAGCGCGAGCAGCCATGCGAACACGAAGTGCAGGGCTAGGAGAGCGATCGTGACGCGAAGCAGCCACTTCCCCCCCCACCGCGCCGTCGATCCGTCTTCCATTTCTACCTCCCCGCCAATCGCGGCGGAGCCATCATACCGTCGAGAGCTCGAGATCGATGACGAATTCAGGGCGATTGGAAGTTCCTGGATCCCCCCGGAGAAGTGGCACGCCGGGAGGGATTCGAACCCTGACCATCAGGTTCGAAGGCTGATGCTCCACCAGCCGAGCTACTGGCGCGATTCGGGAGAAGCGGCGAGAGCCCATGCTCGTGAGTAGGCTGGGTTCGAGTGCCTCGAGGATTCCCCACCTGCGTCGCGCGGCAACCGAATGACAGCAACGCTGACAGCAGCGGGCGCAGTCATCGGCGGATGAGGGTGCACGTCCACGGAATCCGAGAACGATCCAAGTGCTTGTTCCCGGTACAACTACGCACGCTGGTCGACGTCCACGGACGAGTCCCGCAACTGCCTTCTAAGCAGCATGTCGGGGGTTCGAGCCTTCCCGGGGTGCCAGGAAAGAGCGCGATGCGGCTGGACTTTCCAACTCTCGCACCGCATCGCTTGACCCGGTCGGCTCCGCGTTGACGGCAGTCCGGCAGTAGTCCGTCCCGCTTGCTCCGCGAGGTTGTCAGGGGAGAGTTTGGTAAGGGGCAGCGCTGCGCCCGCGGAGCGCCCCACGTCCATCGGTAGCGGAGGAGAAAGGCGGCGCCGGCTCGGGGACATCGCGACGACGGCGACGGGGGCTGTTAGCATGCCCCAACGCAGGAGGAAGCTCGACGATGAAGCGATGGCTCGTCTCGATCGCGGCCGCGCTCGGCCTTGGCGTGCCGGCCGGCGCCGTGACGCTCTACGAGCACACGGGTGCCAACGATCCGCTGACCGAAGGCTGGCTCGAGGCCATTGTCTTCGTGCAGACGAGTGTCGGACCGGTGCTGGACGACCAGGGCTCCGGTTTCGATGCCTGGTTCGTCGACGACAACGGCACCGCAGGGGGAGACGCCGGCTTCTACGAGGGCCCCCTCACAGCGGGGGAAGTGGCCGCTGGGGAGTCCGGCGGCTGGACGCTCACCGCCCAACTCCGCTCGGTGGACGTGCCCGACCCGGCCCCCGGCGCTACCGCAGTGGGCGAAGACGCGGCGCCCTTCGTCTCCTACCGCGACGGGGTGGCGACTTGGCAGCTCCACTTCCAGACCGAAGACACCGGCGACCTCACGGTCTACCTGGGCACCGATTTCGACGTGCCCGCCGGGCTGACCCACACGATCGTGGGCGGCGCCCCCGACTACCACCTCTACGAGCTCGTCTTCGACCCCGGCACCAGCCTCGCCACTCTTTCGGTGGACGGAGCGGAGGTGATCGCGGACTTTCCAGGCGCGCCGTTCGCCCAGCCCACACCGCGCATCGCCTGGGGCAGCGGCACCAGCGGTTCCACCGGCCAGGGCAACTTCAACCTCGTGCGCTTCGAACTGGAGGTGCCGGAGCCGTCGGGCCCACTCCTCCTGCTGGCGGGTGGCGCCGTGCTCCTGGCGACACGTCTCCGCCCGACCTGAGGCACGCCGGCCGCGAAGCCCCAAGACCGGCTGGCGAAGCGCTGCATGGGTTCGCAGCCTCACACGCACCGTCATGTGCCCGACTGACAGCAACGCGAGCGATCAGCGGCGGACGAGGGCGTACGTTCACGGAATCCGAGATCGATCCGAAGTCCCTTCTGGTTTTCAGCTGCTGTCACCGTTGCTGTCGAATACCTGACGCCCATGGTCGATAGGGAGCGGGGGCTGGCCTAAGCACCCGAAAACCTTGCTTCTACCGGCCGGCGCGCTGGGACGTTCTGTCGAGACCTGCTGTGGCCTGGCTAGTGGGTCGAGCCGAAAAGGCCGCCGCTTGCCACGCTGAGAGCCTGTTCGGTTCAACGCCCGAGTATGGGCGTTACGACAAACCTCTACGGGGAGCCCGCGACGGGGAAAATAATCTCGGATTCAGCCAACCCGTAGTTCTCATCGGTTACCGCTGTCGTTTGAACATCTTCACTCACCGGAGCGGCTTGCTCCGCCTTGACGGGCGCTTCGCCGGAGTTGCACGCAGCCAGGGGAAATGCGGCCAGCGCGATTGCGTATTTACTGCGAGTTTTCATCGTCTCGTTACCTTATGAACTGGGCCTGGGAATTGAGCCTCGCCCTATGGCGACGGGAGGCGGTGATGCCGCAAGTCAGCGAGACGATTCCTGAAGCGTTGAAGCCGCGCGTCGATGCCGCGCTCGCGTGGTTCAACGCGTCCGCTGATGCGGCCGAAGACGAGTTCAAGGTGACGGGCATCCTCGATGCAGACACCGCGCTGAGTGGGTCGCGCGAGCTACGACTCATCCTGTGCGGCGGGGATCGCTGCGAGCAACGCTCGTTTCGGGTCAGCGGCACGGTCGATGCGTGGGAAGTCGAGTTCGCCGATCCCGCCCAGGCAACGCAGGGTGCGAAGCCGCAGGCGGAGCTCGACCCGCCGCCGGGGCCCCGCCTTCGTTGGCTCGACGAAAAGCTCTCGCAACACGCCTTCGTCGTCCTGCTCTTCTACCGAGGTTTCTGGTGACCTCCGTGTCGCTCCGAGTTGCGGAGCTACATGAACAAGGGCGTCGTCGAGAAGATCCGCGCCGCAGGTGGCGAGGTCTATGCCATCACCAGCGAGCCGCAGCATCTGGCCGATCAGGCCCACGAACACTGGGAGCTCGACTTCGAGAACGTCGGTGACCCCCATCAGGAGATCTCGAGAACCTGCAATGAGCGCGGTTGGTTGACCCTCTATGCAAACAAGGGCGACCTCGAGTTCCTGCAACGCGGGGCGGACTGGAAGGTCGAGCATCCGAAGGGCTACTTCCAGCCGGGCGTACTGGCCCTGACGAGCGCAGGCCGCGTTCTCTACCGCTGGCGCTCGGTGCCGTCGGCCGAGAACCTGAACGGCACGCTCGCGCGACCCACGCCCCAGCACGCGTGGGGTGCCATCGAGAGATCGCTCGCAGCCGGTGACGCCGCCGCAGATGCCGCGCACGACGATGACCCCGCGATCGACCAGGCGCCCCCGCCCCGAATCATCTTCGTCGCTGCATTGATCGCGAATGGCTGGTTCGTGGGCGTGAAGGCGTTCGCGTACTCGCCCGGGGTGGGATCGGTCCCCTCGCGCTTCGCCAAAGCGGCTTCGCGCTGGCTGCTCTTCCTGGCGTTCTGGGCGGCCGCACTGGCCTTCTTGCCGACCGTGCTCGTCGGGCTGGCCTTTGCCGGCTGGGTCGCATGGATCACGCGGGACATCCGGCGCGTCCTCGGTGGCCTGGATGTGCAGGAGGAACTCGTCGCGGATCGGTGAGGCTTGCGGTCGCGGCCTCGGGCGCGCCTAGCCATTCTCGGTGGCTGCTGCGGCACCGAGGTACGCCACGTCGAGCAGGTCGCCCGCTCGTGTGCTCCGGAGAAGCCCCGGCGCGCTGGGGCGTCAGACGCCCAGTTCGAGCAGGAGCCGCTGCTTGGCGCGCGCGCGCTGCTCCACCGCGTGACCACAGAACCAGGAGACACGCTCCTGGGTCGCGCTCTTCGTCGCCTTTCTCGCGATCACCTCGAGCTGCTTGTCGACCTTGCGAAGCGCCTTCGCCCGCTTCTTCTCCGTGGTCGCGGTCTCCCCCTTGGTGAGTGCCTTCTGGGCCTTCGCCACCTTCTTCCCGATCTGCTTCTCGAGCTTCGGGTGGAGCGGGTCCACACCGCAGAGGGTCGGATCGAGCAGCTTGTCCAGCTCGCAGCGCATGCCGTCGAAGCCCCCCATCGGAGCCGGAATGCACTCCCCTGCGCTGCAGGTGTCGACCGTGCAGGCGTCGCCGTCGTCGCAGTTCGATTCGTCGGCACAGAAGCCCGCGATGGTGAAGGGCGCGGCCGACCGCTCCTCCACGACGCGCATGCCGTCGGAGGCGACGACCGAGACGAGGGCCTGCGAGGTCACGGGAAGCGTCGTGGTGTCGACGTCGAGCAGGCCCGCTGTCCCGTCGAGGACGCCCAGCGGGGACCACGTCTCGCCGTTGTCGGGGCTGAAGCGCACCGTTATGCGGACGTCGTCGCCGTCCGCGTCGGAAACGCTCCACGACACGGACTCCGTCGTGAAGCGCTGCCACATCTCGCCGCCGACGGGCGACAGCAGCTGGAGGTCGGGCGCGTTGGGACTGGCCTCGACGGACGCGATCTCCTCGTCGCCCAGAATCAGGCGGATGATCTCGGGCGACAGGCCCTCGGGAAGACCACCCGCGAAGAAGATCAAACTCTGGGGGTGGGGCGGCGTGATCATTACGGCGACGGGCGCACGGCCCACCTCGCCCTCGGCGTCCTCCACCCGTAGTTCGATGGGAAGCTTGAGCTTCTGCTTCTTCGGGAGCAGGGGCTCGACGGCTCCGAGCGGGAGTGTCAGAGGCGCGAAGCCGACGTCTCCGTCCTCGGTGACGAAGCCCGAGAACTGCAGTCCCGTGTTGGGCAGGGTCTTGGGACGCTTTCGCGGGACGCGCGCCACGGTGGACTCGGCTCCCACGTTCCGGGACCGGGGTGCAGCCGCCCCGTTCGCGTCGGCGTGCTCATGGGGCGGGTGGTGGAGTTCCGAGGCGTCGCCCACCCAGCTTCCGCGGGTGTAGATCGCCCGGGCGCTCCGATCGAACGTGGACTTGATGAAGGGATTCAGCTGGAGCCCGAACCAGCGGTTGGTCCCGTAGGAGAGCACGTCGTGGGGCCGCGAGCCGTCGGCGATCTGGCAGTCGTATCCGGTGTCGGTGGGCGAGTCGATCCAGCGCTGGCTGATCGCGTCCAGCGGCGCAGCGCGGTCGACGAGCGGAGTCGGGCACGGGTCGTACAGGGTGAGCTCCCAGTTGCCTCCCGTGAACTCCATCTCGATGCCCATGTTGCCCACGTTCCCGTAGACCGTGCCTCCGTCGAACAGGCCCGGCCCCGGGGGCGCCCCGATGCGGACCAGCGCCGCGGGGTAGGTGCCGATCTCGCCGTGGGGGTGGGCCGCCTCGTGGAAGCAGTCCGGGTCGACGTTGAAGATCGCGCCGACGATGTCGGCCGCGGTGCCCGTGAGCCCGCAGCCACTCCCCTCGCCGTGCAGGTTCGAGACGTGCCGGCGATCGAGGTCGGCGTGGTAGACCTCCTGGGCGAGCGTTGCCGTGGCGCTCGGCCTGGCGATCGCGATGCCTCCCAGGTAGTCGTCGCGCTCTCGGAAGAAGGGGATTGGCCGCGGCACGCGCCAGCCCAGCCCACCGCAGCCCGTGAGGGTCGTGCCATCGGGGTAGAGCCCCACGACCGTCCTTCGGGGATCGAGGCCAAAGGCCAGGAAGAGCTCGATCCAGAGCGAGTTGCACTGGTCGATGTTGATCACCACTGGGTCGACGCCGATGCTGAGGGGCGCCCCGTCCCAGAACATCGTGGAGTCCGACTCCACCATCACCTCGTCGTAGTCGACCGTGGTGCGCAGCATGTCGTCCATGGCCTGGGCGGCCAGCGGGGCCGATGGGGCCACCCCAGCAGGCATCGCGATCCGGACCTGGTCGATCGCCAGCGGGTTCGGGTCGGAAACGTTCTCCATGGCGAAGCGGAATTCGTTGTTCGCCTCGTTCGGGTCGACGAAGCCCGGTGCCGCGAACTCCACCTCGACGTCGAGGGACATGCAGCCCGACTCGCGGATGAGCGAGGTCGAGGCTTCCGGCACGACGAAGTTCAGCGTGGACGAGAGGTCGGTGCGCATGGCAACCAGGTCGATGTCGTAGTCCGTGTTGGTGTTGAGACCCAGCCGGCCCAGACTCGGGTGCGCGTCGATCTCGCGCTCGCACGGCATCGAGGTGCCAATGTGGTTCCGGCAGCTCGGGTTCTCGATCGCCACGAAGTCCCGCCGGAATGCGCTACCGACCTGGCAGTTGCTGAAATGCAGCACACCCCTCACGGGCACGTTCTCCGGACCGCCGTCCCGGACGCCGACGTAGGCGCGCACCGTCATGGGCCGTCCCGGGATTACGGGCGCCGCGAAGCGGGAGTCGGGGCACGCGTCGCTGCCGCAGGAGAACGGGATGGACCCGATTCTCGTGGGGCTCCCCAGGTCGGTGAAGACGTGGTCCTGGTAGCCCTGGTTGTACTCGATGCCCATCACCCAGACGTCGGCCTCCTGGGGCGGCGGAGGTACGGGAAGGTCGAGAGTGAAGCTCTGGAGGAAGCTGGTGCAGTTCCCCGAGCCGTCGCAGGCCTCGACGAAGAGCGTGTAGGCCCCCTCGTTGCCGGCGGAGAAGAAGGAGACGGTGCGGTCCAGCGTGGTGCCGACCGGACAGAGGGGTGAGAACGCGGTTCCGCAGAAGTCGAACGGGTTCACGGTGCCCGTGGCGTCGTGCTCGGCGAAGCCGCTCACCGTCGCGAGGCCCGCATCCGAGGCGGTCGCGCGTACGTCCACCACACCGTTGTCCTCGAGGGCGAGGGAGACGATCGCGCCGTCCCCGGGCTCCTCGATGGTCAGCTCGGGCGACGTCGTGTCGCCCCCGGGCGTACCGTCCCCGGCGAACTGCAGGTCGTCGATGTGGAAGAAGTTGAACCAGCTCGAGGTCAGCTCGATGCGCGTGATGATCGGCGCTTCAGAAACCCCGCCCTGGACGCGGAGGGCGGGGCCGAAGCTCGCGATGTCGCTCAGGTAGCTGGTCCACACCACGCCGTCGGCGTCGAAGGCGGTGAGCGTGACGCTCTGTGGGATCGCGGATGCGTCGGCCCGCACGAAGAGCTCGGCCCAGCTCTGGGGCGAGAGGAACTCGATCACCAGCGGGTCGTTCTGGAGCTCGAAGCCCGAGGGCACGAGGACCTTGCTGCCCGAGCGCGCGTTCGTGCAGACCTGGTCGCTGGTCGGGAGTGAGCAGTCCACGACCACGGCGCCATTCAGCGTGGCGATCCCCTGACCCTGGAGCTGGGTGCTGAGGATCGATCGGTCCGGAAACGCCTCGAAGTCGACGAGGACCTGGGCCTTGGTTGGCGCCGCAGCGGCGGCGAGGGCGAGTGTCAGGACGGCCGCGAAGAGGAGCTTTGCCACGTCGTATCCCCCTGGAAGGGTTGTCTGGAAGCAAGTCTCACATGCTGCGATGTGGCAAGGCAAGTGGCTTCTCGGCCGGCTGCGCGCGTCCCGCTTCTCCGCCCAACGGCCGGACCAGGGCACGCAGCCCTCGGAGCGAGGCTCAACAGCTTCTGGCAGCCTTGAAGTGTGCACCGACCGGCAGGCTCCTTGCCGGACGTTTCTCTATGCATTTTTCTGGGGCTTCTGGCGCGTCTGACCGGGATTTCCCGGGCACCTAACACGGGGCTGGCCTTCGGAGTGCCGAGCACCGGATCGGGAAGTGAACGACGTTCAAGCTCAGCTGGGCTGTGAGCGCCTCGCGCTGTATCATCGTTAGGCGGGGACGAGGAGCTGCCGAATGACCAAGCTCATGCACCACTTGTTCCTGGCGATCGCTGCCGCGGCCCTGATCGCGGGCCCGGGCCTCGCCGCGGAACCCCTCCAGGCCTGCCAGGGCAAGAAGCTCAAGGCGGCCGGGGCCTACGGAAAGAAGGTGGCCGGATGTGTCGCCAAGGCGATCAAGAAGGGCCCGACTTTCGGCGAGTCTCTCGTGGCGGATGCACTCGACCAATGCCGAGTGGAGCAGCTTCCCGCGTTCGCGAGCAAGTGGCTCAAGACGGAGGCGAAAGCAGTCGGCCGGAGCGCCACCAACTGCCTCGGTGCGGACGCATTCGACATCGACAGGGTCGTCGGGCAGGCGCTTCAGAGGACGCTCGACGTTGCATTCTCGGGCGTCTCGAGCCCGGCCGACGACGCGGGTCGCGGCGCAGCCCTCAAGCTGCTCGGGTCGCTCGTCAAGAACAGCGGTAACTACGGCAAGAAGTGGCTCTCCGCCGAGCAGAAGAACCTCGGCTCACCGCGAAATCCCGACGCGGCGACCGCGATGCTCCAGACCGACCCGCCCCCCGACCCGGTCAACCCGAAGTCGGCGACCTCCCGCGCGAAGGCGCGCGTTCGCTATGAGCAGGGCTGGGAACGCGCCGGCGCCAAGGCTGCGCGGAGGTCCATCACCTCGACTTCGGGTGCGCCGACCCGCTCCATCGAAGCGGACTTTCAGTCCATCGCGGCGCTGATCCTCGCAGAGGACCGACCGGTTACAGAGAAGGACGAAGCCGAACCCACGCTCCCCGCGCTCTACATCGATCCGCCCGTGCCGATCGGGGGCGAACTGGCCACGCTGCACATCGACGTTCCGGGAGCTTCGTCGATCTCGGTGAGTGCCGAGGGTGACGGCTGCGGCGCCTTCGGCGCGGACTCGTTCCCAGGCCCGACGGTCAGCGACACACGCACCGTCGGGAGCTTCGGCTCCTGCGAGATCTACGCCACGACCACAGTGGGCGGGCTCCCGGAGAGCTACGGGGCCCAGTTCACCGTGCAGCCGACGGAGGTGCCCCTGCCGGACGCCACTCTCCTCGGCGGGCTCTTCGTGCCCGGTACCCTGCCCCCGCAGACCGGCAGCCCCGACGACCCGACCCCGATCTCGATCGAAGCGCCGGGGGCCATCGTCACGGGCGGCACTGCCCAGATTCGCCTGCAGATGGCCGACGTGGCCGCTGCCCAGCGTGTCAGCATCGTTCGCGTGCAGGTCGGCGTCGACAGCGGCGGGTACTTCGAAGCTCCCGCCTTTGTGGTCGGCGATACCGTGATCGTCGAGGTCCAGCTCAGCAAAGAAGCCCTCATCAGCATGGACATCACCTTCTTCTTCCAACTGCGGGACTCGTTCTCGAATCTCGGGCCGATCGCCCAGCTGCCAATCGCGCCCCTCCTGGTCGGCACCGGAGACGTGCAGGTGAGTCTCGCGTGGAACAGCGCGACCGACGTCGATCTCCATGTCATCGAGCCGAGCGACGAGGAGATCTACTACGGCCACCGCGCCTCCGCGACCGGCGGGGCCCTCGACACCGATTCCAACGCCGGCTGCTCCATCGACGGCCGCAACCAGGAGAACATCAGCTGGCCGGTCGGGAGCGCGCCCGACGGCGAGTATGTGGTGCGAGTCGATTTCTGGAGCGACTGCGACACATCGGGTGCCGACTATGTCGTCACGACCGACGTCTGTGGTGACGTGGATACGTTCCGCGGGGCATTCTCCCAGGGAACCTCGGACCGGGGCGGCGAGGGGTCGGGGTTCGAGGTCACGCGGTTCGAGGCCAACTGCCAGTTCCGGGCGCGCGGCTTCGCGCGCTACGAAGACCGGCCGCAGACGACGAATGGCTGGGGAACTCCGACGCCGCTTCCGATCCGGCTCGCGAACGTCGAGATCCAGCGCGTGAGCGATGGAGCGGTGCTCGGGCGCGGACAGACACTCCTGAACGGCTTCTTCGACGTCCGCTTCGAGAACGACGGCCCCCCGGGCTATCAGGTGGTGGTGATTGCCAAGCAGGAGGGAACCGTCCTGCCGCAGCTCGTCAAGGAGCAGGGAAGCCTGGGCTTGGGGGCCATCTACGCGATCTCGTCCCCGATTACCGATGAGCTCATGATGCCGGACGCCGTCGACTTCGAGCTGCTGGCCAAGGCGGACGAAGCCGGGCCCGCCTTCAACATCTTCGACGTCGGTCTTCGTGCCCAGACGTTCGTCCGAGGCATCAACGGGGGGTCCGCTCCCTACCTCGAGTGGCTGTGGACCCGGGGAGACATCGGCTCGTGCGGCCCCCCCATCTTCCGCAACGCCGTGACCTGTTACAGCTATGCGTTGGGAGAGATCTCCGTCCTCTCGATCCCGGCCGATTCCGACGAGTACGACGACACCGTGCTGCTGCATGAGTTCGGTCACCACTGGCAGGCCTATTTCTCGAGAAACAGCAGCAGTGGAGGGGCGCACTCCAGCAGCAATTATGTCGACGCGCAGCTCGCCTTCTCGGAGGGCGCTGCCACGTTCTTCGGGCAGAGCGTCGCAGGGACGGACATCTACCTGGACACGCGCGGGGCGCAGACCTCGTCGCGCAGCATCGAGAACATTGCATTCCGCGTTCCCCAGGGCACCTCCGACTTTACGATCCGGGGCGATCTCTCCGAGGCCGTGGTAGACGGCATCCTCTGGGATCTCGCCGACAGCACGAACGAGGGTCGCGACACGATCACCAATCGCGCTGCTGCGTTCGCAGCACTCGGAAAGCTCCGTCCGTTCTTCTACGGGGATCGCGCCACGTTCGGCGCCGACCTCGTCGACCTGCTCGACAAGTGGTTCTGCCTCGGGCACGGCATGCGCGGCGACGCGAACTCGGGGGTCCAGGGAATCCTCGCGTTGAACAACAATTTCCCGTACGACTTCCCAGCCGTCGTACCCTGCAACTAAGCCGAGCTGTCGATGCGGCGATCACTTCTGTTCCTGGGCTTGGCCCTCGCGGTCGGAGTTTTGGGAGACTCTGCCGTCGCGGACCCGAACTACGCCGGAACCGGAAAAGTCCCGCTCGAGGGAACGCTCACGACCAACCTCGAGACGCCGCGCCCCGGAGACGTGTTCTTCGTTTACCTGAACGTGAGCTCGCTGGTAGACGGGGCACGACTGTCGCTCGAAATATTGCTGCCAGAGCGTGCGGAGGTGGTCGGATCCGCTCCGCTCACGCGCACCGTCTCGGGAGTCGCGGCTGGAGACAGCGTGAGTCTTGTCGTTCCGGTCCGGGCAGTGGCTTCTGGTGAACTCTTCTTCCGATCCGATGCCGTGCTCCGCAGACCGGGGCACCCGCCGGAAGGCCGGAGCTTCGTCTTCAAGCTCTACCCGGAGCCTCCGACCGGGCGCGTTCCCCGGCCTGGCCGGGACAGGGACGGGGAGCCCCTGGCGATTTATCCCGGAACATCGAAGAACCCATAGAGTGCAGCTTCCACTGCTACCGCTTTTGCTGTCGTAAGACGCGGAGGATCGACTTCAGGAGCCGGATGGCCACAAATCATCAAAGGCGGGATCGACACGAAAGGGAAGACGCACGAGAAGGTCCGCGATATCGCCTGCGCAGATGGGCTCGAGGTCGATCCAACTACCCGGCGCTAGTCCGCGAAGACGAACGCGGTCCGGGCGAGGGTCATGGTGAGCCAGTCGACGGGCCTGCTCCGGTAGAAGTCGCGGTAGCGCACCAGGTAGCTTTGCAGGAGGGCGCGGGGGTAGAGCCGGCCCTGCGCGACTACCGCCTCGAGTGAATCGAGAGCCGCGAGATCGCGCGTCGGGTCGCGCGCGAACACGAGCAGGTCGGCTGGCGCCCCCGGGTCGAAGGTCCCGAACTCGGCAACGTCGAGCGTCGCGGCGGGTGCGAGCGTGGCCGCTACCCACGCCTCCTCGGGTGTGAGCCCTGCTTCGACGAGCAGGGAGAGCTCCCGGTGGAGGCTCTTGCCGGCCACCTGGAAGGGGCTCAGCATGTCGGTTCCGGCGTGGATGCGCACACCTGCTTCGTGCAGGCGGCCGGTTGCGTCGAGAAAGACGTCGAGCCCCGCACTCCACGAGGCACGGACCTGCTGTGTCAGGTCCCGCTGCGCGCGGCTCCAGTACACCTCGGGCACCCAGCGCGGCAACCAGCGCGCGGCCGCGATAGGGCGGGCGGGATCGCCCCTCGCCATCGCGGCCAGGACCGCCAGGGTCGGTGTGTGGGCGATTCCGCGTTCGCGCGACGAGGCGACGAAGCGCGCGAGCCGCTGGGGCTCCAGGTCGCGGAGACCGCGCATCGGGTCCGGGCCGTTTCCCGTGTCCCGCTCACGTGAAAGCCCCGTCAAGTGCTGGACGTCCGCGATAGGGGCGTACTCGAAGAGCGCGTCCACCGGAACATGCCCGACGACGGGAAGGCCGTGTTCTGCCGCAGCAGTAGCGATTGCATCGAGCACGTCCGCACGCAGGTTGTCGTAGACCTTGATGCACGCCACTCCTGCCGCCGCAAGTTCCGCAACGGCGGCGTGCGCCTCCTCGACGGATGCGACGGGTTGATTGCCGCGGCCAGGTACGGGCGGATCGCCGTCGAGCGGCCGGCCGCAGGTGAAGATCCGCGGCCCCGGGTGTTCACCCTCGAGGATGGCGCGGCGCAGGCCGAGAGTGGCTCCGGTCAGGCTGCCCACGTCGCGCACCGACGTGACGCCGTGTGCCAGGAACAGGATCGCCAGCAGCTTCGTGTGGATGGAGAGGTGGGCATGCATGTCGACGAGCCCGGGCAGGACATACCTGCCGGCGTACTGCTGCAGGACGAGCGGAGCCCCCTCACGATGGTCGCCGTCTGCCTGAATTCGGCCGTCGCGCACGAACAGCCTCTCGCCGACCCGCCGATCTCCGCCCGGGGTCACGAGGATCACGTTCGGGAACTCCAGCGGGTTGGCCGCGGGAACTTCCAGAGCGGGTGGCTCGAGTGCGAACCATGCGCCCAATCCGAACGCGGCCACGAGGAGGACCAGGCAGACGGCTGCATAGAGGGCCCGGCGCATCAGGGGGAGAGACCTCCTCTCTCCCCGCCCGCCGACGCATCTAGGCCTGTAGGCATGCGATCCCCCCCCTGCATCCCGGTGCAACACAGGTTCAATAACTTACCGATCTTCCTCGGGCTCTGGGCCTTCTTGCACTTCGGATGCCCCGTGGCTGGCTCCGCCGATGCGCCCCCCTCCAGCGCCGCCGGTGGGAAATCGTTCGGGTGGCTCCAGCGGAGCCATCTTCTCGCCCTCGAGGAGCCGGGCAATGAATCTGAGGCGTTCGTCCATTGGTCTACACGTCCTCCACGGCATCTGGGCTCTCCCCAAATGCCAATTGTGTAAACCATGTCTCCGGAATGAGGTGTCAGCCCTGTCTCGGGAAGCACACACAGCCTGCCAACTGGGGCATCGCGATTGCCTCGTATCGCGGCCTTTCGTTCGAGTCCTGTATCGTGTCGTCCGGCAGAGACTTGGAGAAGGGGCAACGCAGTGGAGATCGAAATTCGTCCGGGCCCGCTCGGCACGGAGGGGGGCGAGCCGTTTCCGGAAGTCCGAGAAGAGATGGCCCGCATGAAGAGGGGCAGTCGGATCATGCGACCGTCTCTCATGCGCCTGATCCCGCAGCGTCTCCTGGTGAAGATGATCCGCAGGATGATGGGATTCCCGAACCGCGACGTCGCGAAGGGGAAGCTCGCGACCCAGCATCTCGCGATCCCCGGGCCGGCCGGAGACGTTCCGGTTCGCGTGTACACACCGGAGGGCGAGAACCTCCCGATCCTCCTCTTCTTCCACGGGGGCGGCTGGATCGGGGGCTCCGTCGACTGTGTGGAGAACATCTGCCGCGCCATCGCAGATCGCGCCGGACATATCGTCATCAACGTGGACTACCGCCTGGCACCCGAGCACAAGTTCCCCGCCGGCCTGGAGGACTGCTACGCAGCAGTCGAATGGGCGGCCCGACACGGCGGTGAGCTCGGCGGCGACCCGGAGCGTCTCGTGGTGGCCGGCGATAGCGCAGGAGGCAATTTCGCGACCGTCTGCTGCCTGCTCGGACACGAGCGGGGCGGACTCCCCATCACCCGCCAAGTGTTGATCTATCCGGGCGTCGACCTCTCGGGCCGCCACCAAGCCGAACACGGGCGTCAAGAAGCCGCGCCCGAAGCTGATCTCGGCGCCTTCCTGGGCTCCATGTACGTCGATCACGAGAATCAGCTGGCCGACCCGCGTTGCTCGCCGTGGGTCGTCGATGACCTGTCCTTCATGCCCCCGGCCCTCGTCGTGACCGCAGAGTTCTGCTTCCTCTGCGACCAGGGCGAAGCCTACGCCAGAAGACTCGCCGCAGATGGTGTGGAAACCCGCGCGATCCGCTGCAACGGCGTCAACCACGCGTTTCTCGACAAGGTGGGAGTGTGGCCGTACGCCGACGCGTGCATCGATGACATCGCCGAGGTCCTCACGGCCGCGGGCTAGGCGCGCCGGCCCGCCGCACACGCGTCGTGCTCGCCCTCCGCCAGGACTCACCCGTGGACTTTCGAACCGTCTACCTGAAGGCCAACCCTTTGAATTTTCCCGATCGGCGCCATTTATCCAGGTATTTGAAGAACGCCACGGGGCCCTTCGGATAGCCCACCATGAGCTCTGAGCCCTCAGCGAGGCTCTGGCCCTCGTTGTTGTAGTAGCCGGGGGTGCAATCGGACAGCGCACCGATCATGAATCCCCTGTTTCCTTTGAGCAGCAGCTTGATCCAGGCGTCCTGTGCGGCCTCGGTGACCTCGATCTCCCGAGAGCCACTATCCAGAGCAAAGCGGATCGTCCGCGCGATCGTCGCGCCGGACTCCGTGAAGTTATGGGGCACGTTCGAGATCAGGGCGGCGCCCTGGAATGGGTTCAGGATGAATAGGTTGGGAAAGCCGTGGGTGTGAATGCCGTGCAGCGTCTTCATGCCGCCAGCCCACGCCTCCGAGAGCTTCAGCCCGTCTCGCCCCGTCACATCGAAGCCGTTGCGGGTTGTTAGGTCGGTGCCGACCTCGAACCCAGAGGCATAGACGATGCAGTCGAGCGCGTACTCTTTGCCGCCCGCGACGAGCCCGTTCTTCGTAATCCGCTCCACCCCTTTGCCGTTGGTGTCGACGAGGGTCGTGCCGGGTTCGTTGTAGGCCTGGAGGTACTCGTCGTGGAAGCAAGGGCGTTTGCAGAGCTGTCGGTACCAGGCCTTGAGGTTCTCTGCGGTCTCGGGATCGTCCACGATCGCGTTCGCCCGGGCGCGTATCTCCTCCATCTTCTCGTGGTCGGAGTCCTCGAAGGCGGCGAGCATGTTCTTCGGCGTCATCTTATAGAAAGGCAGTGAGCGGATTCGAAAGCGAATGCGGCGGGCGAGGTCGGTCCAGCCGTCCTGGACCAGGTCCTCCTTCGGGATGCGGAACCCCATTGTCTGGTTCGCGGTGAAGTTCTCGAGCCACTTCTTCTGCCAGCCGGGGCCCTGCACTTCGCGCTCGAACCACTCCATGTCGGTGGGGCGGTTGGCGCGCACGTCGACGGAGGAGGGCGTTCGCTGGAAGACGTAGAGCTCGCCGCAGGCCTTGGCCAGGTGCGGTACGCACTGCACCGCCGTGGCACCCGTGCCGATGATGCCGACGCGTTTGTCCCCGAGCCCGGTCATGGGCGCGCCGCTCTCGTCGCCGCCCGTGTAGTCGTAGTCCCACCGGCTGGTGTGGAACGAGTGGCCCTCGAAATCGTCGATCCCCGAAAGGCCCGGAAGCTTCGGCACATGCAGCGGGCCCGTACCCATCGCCAGGTACTGTGCGGTGAACTCGTCGCCTCGGTTGGTGCGCACGATCCACGCGGAGCGCTCAGGGTCCCACTCGAGGTCCGTGACTTCCGTGTGGAACAGCGCATTGTCGTACAGATCGAACTGCTTGCCGATGTGCCGGCTGTGCTCGAGGATTTCGGGCGCGTGGGCGTACTTCTCGGTCGGCACGTGGCCGGTCTCTTCGAGCAGCGGCATGTACACGAACGAGGCCGTGTCGCACTGCGCGCCCGGATAGCGGTTCCAGTACCAGGTGCCACCGAAGTCGCCGGCCTTGTCGATCACGCGTACGTCGTCGATCCCGGCTTCCTTCAGCCGTGCGCCGGTGATCATCCCCGCGAAGCCTCCGCCGAGCAGAGCCACGGTGACGTGGTCGGTGACCGGCTCCCGTTCGACCACCGGCATGTAGGGATCGTCGAGGTAGTGGGCGAGCGAGGTGCCCGCGAGCCGCACGTACTGATCGTTGCCTTCCGGACGCAGCCGCTTGTCGCGTTCCGCGAGGTATCGGGCGCGCAGCGCTTCCTTGTCGATCGGAATGCTCGCGGTCACGAAGACTCCTCTTCGAGTTTGCACACTTGAATTGGTTCCATCACCGTTGCGGCTCTCGTCCCGCGGACTACGCCTGCCCCGGTCGCACGACGCGTCCCGGGCGGGCGCCCGTGTCGACGTCGTTCTTGCGAGTACGGACGCCGTTGACGAGGGTCGCGACGTAGCCCGTTGCGGGCTGCAGGATGCGGCTTCCACCGGCGGGCAGGTCGTGGTGCACCTCGAGTTCGCCGAGGCCAAGTCGCTCGAAGTCGATCACGTTCAGGTCCGCACGCTTGCCGACTTCGATCGTGCCGCGGTCGCTGAAGCCATAGAGCTCGGCGTTGTTCCCGGTCTGCTTGTGTACGACGAACTCGATCGGCAGCTTGGGGCCGCGCTTTCGGTCGCGGGCCCAGTGGATCAGCTGGTAGGTGGGGGCGACTGCATCGAAGATCAAGTTGACGTGGGCGCCCGCGTCGGAGAGCCCGGTGATCGTGTGGGGATCCGTCAGCATCGTGTGGATCACGTCCATGTTCCCTTCCGCGTAGTTCGCGAGGAACAGAACTACGAAGTTCTTGCCGTCGTTCTCGAGCAGGAAGTCGTAGAGCAAATCGTCGACGGGCCGCCCCTCCTTCGCCGCGAGCACGCCGAGCTGCTGCTTCGTATCGGGCTCGTAGTCCATCGGCGAGGTGATCGGGTACATCACCCCCGCTGCCATCTTGAGGAGCATGAACACATTCGCCATCGCGCCGGCGTGCTCGGGCGGGATGTCGGTATCGGCGAGGATCGTCGCCTTGACCTCGGGCTTGCGCATCTCGGCGATCCGCTTCTCCAGCGGCAGGTGCTCGAGCGCCAGGTAGCTCTTGCGCCGCATGAACATGTGATAGGTCTTGAGGCTCGAAACCACGCTGACGGGCCGGGACGCGACTTGCGGACGCAGATTTGCGCCGGCCGCGTTTTGCTCCGCACTGAACTCCAGGACGCGCTTCCAGACATCGGGCGTCGGCGGCGGTTGGGCGGTTGTGAAGGTGACCGGGCGCCCGGACGCTTCCCCGATCCTGCGGATCATCTCGAGTTCGAGTGCGCACTTCTCTTCGCCACCCATCTCCTCGATCATGGGGATGATCTCGAACACGCCGCAGCCGGCGCGCGCCATACCTTCGGCGAGTGCCACCAGCTCTGCCTCGTCGGCATGGGTGCCGGGAACGACCTCACCGCTCATCGAGCGATGGGCCAGCAGGCGCGAACTCGAGAATCCCACAGCGCCCGCTCGCATCGCCTCCTCGACCAGGTCGCCCATGCGCTTCAGGTCGTCCGCGGTCGGGGCTTCGTTGGCCCGTCCGCGGGCGCCCATCACGTAGTTTCGAAGTGCGCCGTGCGAGAGCTGTGTTCCGACGTCCAGCGCGAATTGACGACGATCGAGCAGTTCGAGGTATTCCGGAAAGGTCTCCCACTCGCCCCAGGGCATGCCCTCGTAGAGTGCGGTCCCGGGGATGTCTTCGACGCCCTCCATCAGCTCGATCAGTTCCTGATGGCCGTCCGGCGGGACGGGCGCGAAGCCGACGCCGCAGTTCCCGGTCACGACCGTTGTCACACCGTGGGATGCGGACGGATCGAGGGTTTCGTCCCAGGTGACCTGTCCGTCGTAGTGGGTGTGGACATCTACCCAGCCCGGCGTGAGCAACGCGCCGTCTGCATCGACGGTCTCTTGGGTGGGCTCGCTCACCTTGCCGATGGCGACGATGCGGCCGTCGCGGATCCCGACATCCCCATTGCTCGGCGGCGCGCCGGTGCCATCGACGATGGTTGCGGCTTTGATCAGGGTATCGAGCATGTTCGTTTCTCCTGGGTGCGCCACGCCGATGGAGTCGGACTCCCCTTCGACCGAATGGCTGCCACGGCTCGCGAGGGGTGCGCGTTGCAGAGGCACTCTCGCAGGTCGTGGCAGGACTGTCAATTGACAGTACTTTCATTTTTCCGGTAGCCTCCGGATCATGATGGAGCAAGAAGCTGCCGCCACGAACGAATCCTCTCCCGCCACGCCGCCGGGGAGACGCGAACGGAAGAAGCAGGAAACCCGCGAAAGGCTCCATCGAGCCGCTCTCAAGTTCTTTGCCGAGCAGGGCTACCCCCAGACCCGCATCGCTGAAATCGCAGATGCCGCCGACGTCTCGGAGAGCACCTTCTTCCGCTACTTCGAGAGCAAGGAGGGCGTCGCGCTCGAAGGCTTGCGCCGCCTCCTCCAGGCGATTGTCGAAGCGGTGCGTGCCCGGCCCGTCCACGAGTCTCCGGTGGAGGCCTGCCTCGCAGTCAGCACGAGCCCCGAGACCGCGGGCTTTCGACCTAACACCGACGAGGCCGGTGAGTTCGCGCTGCTCGCCACCATTCCTGAGCTCGCGCCGCGCGTGATGGCCATGGCCGCGAAATTCGTGGGTGTCCTGGCCGAAGACGTCGCCCGTCGGCTGGGAGAGCCCGCCGCCAGCGTCCGGGTCCGCCTCCAGGCCCATGCACTGAGCGCAGCCGGCAATGCGGCGATGGAGGTCTGGCTCGCCGACCCCATGTGCGTCGACCTCAAGGCCGCCTCGCTTGAAGCCTTGACGGAGCTGCAGCAAGGCCTCTAGTGACGCGTCGATCCGGACGCGTACGATACCGCGCGCGGCGGCATACTGAGAGCTCACCAACCAAGGAGAGCCCCATGCCCGAACTCGTCGCAGTGCCCCAGATCACCGCACTCTACGCTGGCCTGCTCGGCCTGCTGGCGGTGGTGCTCAGCATCCTCGTCGGCCGGTATCGCGCTCCCACCGCTGACCGCCGCGTCTCCATCGGTGACGGTGGCCGGCCCGAGGTGCTCGTGGCGATGCGGCGCCACGCGAACTTCGTCGAGTACGTCCCATTGATGCTGATTCTGATCGCGCTGCTCGAGCTGAACAATGTCGACGGGACGGTCATCCACGTCATGGGCGCGACGCTCGTCGGGGTTCGCGCATCCCACGCCTGGGGAATGCAGCCGGACGATGCGCGAGGGATCTTCCGCTTCATCGGCGCGGTCGGCACGACGCTGCTGCTGGTCGTCACGTCGATCTGGGCGATTGCGGTCTTCTGACGGCACGTCCGGAGTTCCGTTGCTCGAGTCTTCAGCCTGCGATTGCTCGCAGCCGCTGCGAGCACTTGCTCAGCTCGGCGGGTCGATCCAGATCGGTGATGACCAGGCTCTCTCGCGAATCGTCGCGGGGACGCTCGGATTCGGCTCGATGCCCAGGCGGATGGCGTCGTACGTCGACCAGCGACACGTCGGATTCTGGATGGCCCTCACGTAGTAGAAGGCGCCCTGGCTCGCATCGAAGTCATCGTCTTGCCAGGCTGCCATCAGCTGGCCCGCCCCCGTCTCGCCCAGTGTTTCGCAGGAGGAGGTGTCGACGGAGGCTCCGTTGTCGGGGCAGCGAAGCGTGTCCGGGTCGATCTCGAGGCCGTCCGAACAGACGACGTCGTGAACCTTCTCGTGGGTTTCCCCTTCCGCGTCGATCCACCCCTTGATGACCTGGACGCGCTGAAGTGGAGCGCTCATCGAATCGGCGAGCGCCCAAACGAAGAAAGTTGGACTCTCACCTTGCCCTTCCTCCGGCCGAAGCACCCCTCCCATGGGAACTCCGCCGGCGGTGGCGACCGTGACGGGATCTCGGTCGTCGGCGATGGCCGGGTCGAAGCCCCAGCCCGCGAAGAAGCGCAGCAGGATGCGCGGGCCCGACGTGGCATAGGCCTCCCGCCGCTTCATTGCGGCGAAGATCGCGTCGCGCGTGTTCTCCTCGGCCCAAACGGCAGCCAGACCCCCCGAGGTGAACTGCAGCGGCGTCTGATGCTTCTCCGCACCGTCTCGAACCCGGACGCGTCGGCTCGCGGGGGAGGTGACCGCCCCGAGCTTGCCGGTGTAATCCCACTCCTCGGCATCACCGGGGTTGGCGTTGTGGGAGTCCGTGGCCGCGACGAGGCCAAAGGCGAAGGGATTGAAGCCGAGCTCCCGACCGAGCTGCATCCCGATCTTGAGCCCCTGCCGCGCGAAGGAGGTCTGGAACGCGCAATCGCCCTCCTGCCCGGGCTCGCACGGCTCGAGCACCTGGCCGAAGGCGCACTCCTCGTCCGTTGCGCCGACGCCCAGCGCGCACTCCGAGGCGCCCTTTACCTGGTACATCTCGGCCAAGGGTTCGCGCCGCATCCGCAAGCGCCAGCCTTCGTCGTCGTAGGTCTCGCCATCCCAGGTGTGTCGGCTGTAGAACAGCCCCCAGCCCTTGTTCATGTTGTGCGGGATCGTCAGGAAGTCGCAGTCGCCGGTGCAGGTCTCTTCCAGGCCCCGCCACAGCTCGATGGCGTTGCCCACGTCGAATGAGGAGATCGCCTGGGCGGGGAGGTCTTCACCGTGGAAGATGACGTTGCGGTGGTGCTTGCCGTTCGGCAACGACGGAGAGAACTCATACGCGGCAAAGGTCGTCAGCACACCGGGCTCGTTGTAGCGATCGGCCAGCTCGATGTAGCGCGCCCAATCCGACTTGCCGTCTTGGAGGCAACGTTCGACGCCGCCTTCGCCGCGGTTACAGATCGGGATGTTCCCGCGCTGCGAAGGGATTCGGGAGCGGTTGCGGTAGACCCCGGCCGGCACCGAGGGGTCGGCGACGACTTCCGGGTCGCGTTGGCGGCTCTGCAGGAAAAAGAAAGTGGCGATGCCTGGGGTGTCCATGAACCAACAGTTCACTCGCTCGATCCACTTCAAGTCGGGTTCGTCACAGCGCGTGCGCCAGCCGAAGCCCTCGGCGTGATCCGTGATGGCCACGAAATCGAGGGGCCGCGAGAGCTGCATGAGTTCTCCGCCCGCGCTCCGGAGCGGCTCGCCCTTGGCGAAGCGATAGGCGTCCTCGGGGGTCGCGGTCGTGCCGAAGAGGACCGCGTCCAGGCTCTCAGTGGTGTGAACGTGCAGCTCGCCCCAGTACGCGTTCTTGAGCGGATCGAAGGGCTGAGGCTCCAGTGCACGCGGAGCCGGGAACTTCACCCGGCTGTCGTCCTGCTGGGCATAGGCTTCCGGCGCGGTGGCCGGCAGGGTCTGCTGCCGAAGCTGGTACAGAAGGGTTCCGACGGTGCCGCCCACCAAGGCCACAGCCAGCAACACCAGGACGACGAGGCCGAGCAGAACCTTCTTCAGCATAGGCGGTCGAGGCTCCTTGACTCTCTCGGGTGAGAGTGACACTCTCATGTCGAGATTGAGAGTGCAACTCTCAAGTTCGAGATTGGAGAGAGTGATGACTGGTCCTGTCGCCAGCGAGGCCCGCAGTGCCGCGCGACGCCCCGCAGTCGCGGAACGGCGAATACGCGCGCTCGACGCCTTCCTCGACCTCCTCCTCGAAGGACATCTGCCACCGACACCCGAACAGGTCGCCCGCCGCGTCGGGATCTCGATGGCCACGTTCTTTCGCTACTTCGACTCGCTCGACGAGCTGAGACGAGAGGCGTCTGCCCGAATCTTGCAGCGCTTTTCGCACCTCTACCGGCTGCCCGACGTCGGCGCCGGCCCCCGTGACGAGCGGATCGATCGCTTCGTCGCCATTCGCGTCGACCTGTGGGAGACGATCCATCCGCTGGCCAAGCTCACCCGGAGCAATGCGCTCCGGGATCCTGGAGCGGCTGAGACGGTTGAGTCTGGACGAGTGGCCATGGCCGACCAGATTCGCCAGCACTTCGCTGTCGAGCTTCGGACACTGACCTCCGCCCAGCGCGAGAACGCGGTGGCCACCATCGCCAGCCTCACTTCGGTCGAATCGTGGGAGCAGTTCCGCCACACCCACGGTCGCAGCGCGCTGCAGACCCGGCGAGCCTGGTCGCACGCGATCGATCGGATCCTGGAAGCTGGCGGGCCTTCGAGCGCCAGCTCGTGATGGAACTCGTCCTCACCCTCATCGCCGTCCTTCTCTTCGCCGCGCTTGCTCAGGAGTGGCGCTACCACCGCAAGCGCCGCCATATCGTGATGGACAAGCAGCCCCTCTTCCACAGTGCGAAGGCACTCCACGTCATCACCGCACTCAAGCTCGGCCCCGATCAAGCGCTGCTCCCCGGCGTAAGAGCCTTCGTAGATGGCCTCGAGGCTGCCGGGGCCCTGGTCGTCTACGCAGGTAAGTCCGTCATCACCGGCACGCAATCGAGTCAGCTTCCCGCCGTAGAGTGGGATGCGTTCGTCGTAACGCAGTTCTCGAGTCGCGAGTCGTGGGATGAGTTCGCAGCGAGCGATGCCTACACGCAGCTCGCGGCCGGCTTCGGCAACACCTGGTCGATCGGAATGCAGCGCAACCGGGTCCAGAACTTGCTGCTCCCCGTCGCCTTGTTGGCAATGCGGGCGCGGCAGATCGTTACCCGCGAAAAAGCTCGATTCCCTTTCGTCCCCAGCGATGATCTCAGTGCATTGGGGGCCAGGGACGGAGTCGATCCTGCGCAGCGGAGGATGTTCCTCGAGCATGTCGTCCGAGAGAATGCGCAGTACAGCGAGAATGCGATGGTCATCGTCAACTTCCAAAAGGACGGCAGCGCCTCACAGAAGAAGGCGGACGCCGGCTACAACCACGAGATGGTTTCGCTGATGGCCGAAGTGGGCCACGGCCCCGTACACATCGGCGACGCCGTCACACTCGAAGGCGATGCCGACTTCGATCGGGTCGTGCTGGTCTACTACCCGGGCGTCAAGTACTTCATCGACATGGTGCAGAGCAAGTTCTACACCGACATCTTCGGAGAGAAGCAACTCGGCGATACACTCTCGACTCCGACGGTGCCGATCCTGCAGCATTTGTAGTGGCCCAGATCGAGGCATCGAGGCTCAGTCGTCGCCGGCACGTCCCAAGCGCAGGCTCCGCCTGCCTGATCCAGCCGCTTCGGGGGTGCCCCCATTCCGAGCGAGGGTGCCTGCCCTACAACTAGCTTGAGCGGCAGAGGATTTGTGTGGTGGCGCGCAGGTGGCTAGGCGCGACCGCCCGAACGAGGTCATGTGACGTCCTTGGACGGGGGCGGGCCGGTTTCGAGGCGCATCGGCAGCCACGTCAGATAGGTCAGGGAACGCCACATCCACTCCATGGGGCCGAAGCGGAAGCGGCGCGACCACCACTGGCACGAGACGACCTGTGCACCGAAGATGATCACGGCCCAGGCGGTGACGGAGGCCGGCCCCAGTCGAAAGACCTGGCCGAAGCCGTAACCGTAGAACAACGTGGTGAAGATCAGCGTCTGGGTCAGGTAGACGGTCAGGGCCAGACGGCCGACCCCCGCCAGGGGCGCGAGGGCGGTTCTCCCGCGCGGAGTCTGCGCGAATAGCATGAGCGTCGCCGCGTAGCCGAGGGCGAGAGCCGGCGTTCCGAAGGCGAGGAGAAGATCGCCGGCGAGCTGTACGCTCAGACCGGCTTGGTGCGGCTGGTACACGGCGTACCCGGTGGTGGCGGCGAGGAGCCGTTCCGCCGCCATTGCCGCGAGTCCGAAGGTCAGACCCCAGGCTCGCACGCGGGCCATGGGCGCCCTGTGAGCGCGGATATCGCGCAGGACCCCGGACCGGCCGATGGCGAGCCCGAGGAGAAACATCGCGAAGACCGCAAGGCCGGACTCCAGCGACTGGACGTCCTCGATCGGATCTGCCGGGATCGCGCTTGCGTTGTCGGCCGCGACCTCTGCAAGCGATCCGGTGGCATACACGTCCGTGTGCTGCGCCCGCTCCAGTCGAGCACGGGATTCGGCGACGCTTTCGATTTCTTGCATCCCGGCGGGTGCGTCCCCGATCGATGCGAGGCGGGCCAGCGGAAAAGCCAACATGAGCCCTGCGGCCACGAGAAGCAGCCCCCGCGTGGGCAGGCGGCGCACCACGAGGAGACCGAGGGCGAGCTCCGCGTAGAGCATCAGAATGTCGCCGTCGTAGAGCAGAGCGTGAGCGGCCCCGAAGGCAAAGAGCACGGCCAGTCGCCGGAGGTAGGCGGGGAGGATGGAAGTGCCTCGTGCATCGGCGCGCTCCAGCTGCAGCGCAAAGCCAAATCCGAACACGATGGCGAAGAGAGTCAACGACTTCGACTCGAAGAAGACGCGCATGAGCTCGAACGAAATCTGGTGGATCGCTGAATTCCACGCGACGGAGTCGGCGCCGAAGCCGTACATGTTCGCCAGCAGCACGCCGAACAGGGCGAACCCGCGGACCATGTCGACTTCGACGATGCGTGATGCCGGGGCAACCGGTGCGGGGGTCACTGGACGAAATGGGTGGAGCGGAGCTGGAACAAACTCGACGAAAAGCTGGTCGATTCAGTCAGCCAGCGTGATGTCATTGGAGCAGTCTAGACTAGTCGTGTGGAAGGCGAGCCTTTCCGTCAAGGAATCCAAGCCGGGTAAAGAAAAGCTGAAGCTAGTTCTCAAGAACCTCGACCAGGCCGTGGGCCAGGCCGATTTCGGCGACCCAGCCACGGGAGACACGAGCTTCGACGCTTGCATATACAGTGATGTCCTCGTGGCAGAGCTGTCGGTGGCCCGCGCTGGCCAGCTCTGCGGTCCCAAGCAGAAGCCTTGCTGGAAGGCCAAGGGCGACAAGGGCTACGTCTACAAGGACCTCGATGCCTCCGCCGCGGGGATCAAGAAGATTGCTGCGATCGGTGGGCCGGAGCGCAAGGGCAAGCTCCAGGCCCAGGCCGGCAACAACGTCAAGAAGGCCCAGACCGACCTGCCGACGGGCATTACGGGTAGCCTCCAGGGGGCGACGTCCGCCACGGTGCAGGTGCTCGCCAGCGATGGCCTCTGCTTCGAGGCGGCCCTCGCCACCGTGAAGAAGGCCGACGGGGACCAGTTCAAGGCGAAGGCTCCATAGCACTGCCCCGGACTGTTGGAGCTCCCTCCATCTGCAAGCCCGGACGCGGAGGCCGAGACCTGCAGTGGCCTGGCTACTGGGTCGAGTTCAAACGAGGGTGCTAACAACTCCTCTCCCGTCCGGTGAGACGCTGGCAGTTCCGGTTCAGGTTCCCGAGAGGTTCGCGTGGCAGAGCAGATTCCGTTCGTTCAGTCGGTTTTTCATCCCACGGACTTCTCCGAGGGGAGTGAGCACGCGTTCGCCCACGCTCTGGCCATCGCCTTGCTCCGCGAGACCACTCTTTCCATCTTTCACGCAGGCAAGGACGCTCAAACGGACTGGTCGCGATTTCCCGCCGTCCGCGGAACCTTGGAGCGTTGGGGATTGCTCGAAGAAGGGAGCCCCCGCTCGGCGGTGCTGGATGAGTTCTCGGTGAGGGTCATGAAGATCCAGTCTTCCGGGAATCCGGCCAAAGCCTGTTTCGAAGAGATCACGAAACTCGAGCCCGATCTTCTGGTTCTGGCCTCGGAAGGGCGCGAGGGGTTGTCCCGATGGCTGCGCCCGTCCATCGCCGAGAGGATCGCGCGGCGCAGCGGCACGATGACGCTTCTGGTCCCGAACGAAGGTCGAGGTTTCATTTCGATGGCGGACGGATCGACCCATCTTCGGCGAATCCTCGTCGCCGCCGACCTGCAACCGGATGCGCAAAAGGCAGCCATCCTGGCGACGCGCGTCGCCGAGGCCATCGGAGATGGAGACACGGAGATCGTGCTCTTGCGGGTAGGGGGCAGCCCACCGGAACTCGAGATCCCCAAGAGTGATCGCTGGACCGTGCGAGCGGAGTCTGCCGAGGGAGATGTGGTCGAGGTGCTGACGGCCGCTTCTGCGGATTGCGATCTCGTCATCGCCACGACCGAAGGCGAACACGGTGTGCTCGACCTGCTCCGCGGCAGTACGACGGCTCGTCTCGCGCGCGGTGTGGCTTGTCCCATCCTTGCAGTGCCCGCCGACTCCTGAAGCCCTAGTCAGCGGGTCGAAGCTGAGCGGGGGTATTCGCGGAGCCTGCGAGCACCGACTTCCGGCATTAGTTCCCCAGCTGGACTCCCTGTGGCCGTCGAGATCGCAGCGAGCGTGTGCGCGCGAGCGGCTGGTCTCGGTGCCTAAACGTTGAGCCGCAGACGGAGTGAGCCCGCTTCATGGACATCAGCCCGCAACTCAGGGTACGGGTCTCGACTTCAATCGCGCACCCGAGTCGAGGGGTTTGCTGATCATCGTGGTCCTCCGTTTCGACGTTACGGCGATGGCTCGCACGCAGCCTCGGTCTTGCGAGAGCGCTTCCGCTCTTGCCGCTGCCGTCTGCGCTCCTCGCTCTCCTCGAAGCGACGCTGTGCGCGCTTGCTGAGCCCACTCTTGCGGTCGCCAGCGGGTCGACTCGCCTCCGGGGCTCGCTGGATGACGGGATGGACCGGCTGGGTCGGTCGTGAGCGCCGGAACCCTCCTTCACCACTCTTCATCGGGACCTCCCTTCAGGAGGTTCAGCGGTCCCGACTCGGCGGGGATTGCGGGTCAGCTCGGGCTCGGTCGACGCTCTCTCTCTACCTTCCCGGAATTGCAGGTTTTTATCCGAGGCCTTGAGAAAAGTGCGCGCAGGGCGCAACTTTCGCACAGCTCGTCCCGCAATAGGGATGAGGAGCCGGCGACTTCGCCGATTCAAACGGCTCATCTGGGCCAGCGCGCGAGTGCCCATCCCCGCCGGGTCAGCTCGCAGGATCGCAGTCAATGATAGTCAACTCAGTCTGGATCATTCGACACTGAAGACGCGCTAGCGCGCGCGTCTCTCGCTCGGCCACCGGCTGAGCGTCGAATCACCCCTCGAGCCCGCCGGCTCGCAGGCTGTTCAGCCCTTCTGCTGAATGGTGCCGGCTCGCATGTCTCGATCTGGACCGGAGTGGACCCATGGAACCTCTTGCGTTGCGGCGCGCCTTTCGGGCGCGTGTCGGTACTGAAGGCTGCGATCGATTCGCTGGCTTCTTGGAAGGGCTCGAATCGAACGAGCCCGCCTGGCGGAGCCTCGTCGCACTGCTCGAACGAGATGTCATCCCGATCGTCTTTCGCTGCCATCCGGACATCGAACGCGATGAAGTCTCGAGCATATGTTTCGGAGGAGCCTTCGAGGCCTGGATTCCCGAGTGGCTCGAGCGCGTTCGTGCTGCGGCATGCGTTCGGCGACTGATCGCGGAGGAGCGACACGACGAGGCATTCGCGGGGCTGGCCAAGCACCCCCGTTTCCGTGGACGGCGGGCCGGAAAGGTGCGGACGCTCTGGAGTTCGCGGCGATGGGAAACCGCGCAGAGCCTGGTTGAGGGGACGCGATCCGCGCGCTCCCATTTCATCGCGCGCACTCGTGCGCAGATTAGTGAGGCGCAGCGCAAGCAGAGACGGCAGTCCCGTCTGATGACTCGACACTGCGCCGACGCCCTGGGCATGGCTGCGAGGGGCGGGCTCCAGGCAATCGCGAACGAGGCCGCGATGAAGAGCTGCGGGGCCGAACTCGATCGCTCTTCGGGTGAGCGAAAAGCATGGCGTATCTCTGCGCTGCCTCCGGCACATCTGCCCAGCCAGGATCTGGCCGATCGGCTGAGGCGGATGCTGGGCGCCATCGACGAGCTCGGCCCCGAGCATGCTCGCGTATTCAAACTTCTGTTGGAGGGGCTCTCCCAGCGCAGCATCGCCGAGGTCGAAGGCCGCCATCCCGCAGTGATCTCCCGACGTGTTCGCAACCTGCAGAAGCTCTGCCGGGTCCAACTCCTCGACTGACCGGCGATCACCACTTTCTGGAACTCCATGACGTCTTCATCCATATCCAACGCGATTGCCCAGGAGGCCGCGCAAGGCGGCCCGTCCGAGCTGATTCGTTTGGCCTACCCGATCGTGCTCACGCAACTTTCCATGTCGGCCATGCAGATCGTCGATACCGCGATGGTCGGGCGGCTGGGGCCGACCGAGCTCGGGGCCGTGGGCTTCGGGGGCATCTGGCTGTGGACCGCTCTGACGCTCTTCGTGGGCACGACCCAGGGGGTTCAGACGTTCGTCGCCCAGGACTACGGAGCCGGCCGGGAGGGCGAAGTGGGGGCCTGGTTCTGGCAGGGGTTCTATGCGGTTCTGCCGCTGACGGTGGCGGCGATCGCCACTTTCGCTCTCTGCATGCCGGCGTTCATGGAGCTGCTCGCTCCCCCGGAGGCAATCCGACCTCTGACGACGGACTACGTCCAGGCGCGCGTGTGGGGATCACCGGCGGGCGTCACGTTCGTGGTGGCCTCCGCGTTCTTTCGCGGGATCGGGAACACCCGCACGCCCCTCTACGCGACGCTCTTCGCGGTGGGCGTCAATGCGGTGCTCGACTACGGATTGATCTTCGGTCGGCTGGGTCTTCCCGAACTCGGCGTCGCCGGGGCCGGCTACGCGACGGCCATTGCCAACTGGCTGGGCTTGTTCGTGATCTTCAGCGCATTGATGCGACGGGGGGTTCGGCGCCGCTTCGCAACCGCGTGGACTCGCCCCGATCCCGAGAGCATGATCCGCTTTCTGAGGACCAGCGCGCCGGTCGGCGCACAGTGGCTGCTCGGGATGTCGTCCTTTGCGGTCTTCTCGACCCTGGTTGCCCACATGGGGAGCACGTCCATCGCGGCGAGTCAGGCACTGATCGCAGTGCTCTCCGTTTCGATCATGCTGGCCAGTGGCCTCTCCATCGCCTCGTCGACGCTGGTGGGCCAGTACGTTGGCGCCCAGAATCTCGTCGCCGCCGAGCGCGCTCACCGATCCGCGATCCGCATCGGCTTCGTGGTCAGCCTCGGCCTGGCAGCGATCTTCGTCGGCGCGCCCAGATTCCTCATCCAGTTGTTCACCGAGGATGCGGCGCTGCTCGAGGCCGGCGCAAGCCTGATGCTCGTGGGCGCAGTTCTGCAGGTCTTCGACACGATGGTCAACATCTCGAGCGGCAGCCTGCGCGGCGCTGGGGATACCCGCTGGCCGCTGGTTGCGACGACGACCCTGGCCTGGCTCGTCTATCTGCCTCTGGCCTACTTCTTGGGAATCACACTCGAAGGGGGCTTGCTCGGCGCCTGGACGGGCTGCGCCATCAACTCGTGTCTGGCGGCAGTGACATTGCTGGCACGCTTTCGGCGAGGTGCCTGGCATGCGATCACCATCTGAGTGGCCACTCGCTCGCGCCGCCGTTGACCTTCAAAACAGCGGGTCGGGGGTTCGAGTCCTCCCCGGGGCGCTAGGACTTACGGGATTCGGGGATCTCCCACGTAAGCACTAGGTAATCAGGCGGACTCGGCGGCGCTGCCCAAAACCTGGAGCACGTAGGCGCGGTGAGCCGCTCGCCGACCATCAGGCGGGGTGATCCCTTCCTGCTGCACCAGCGCTTGCGGGCCTAACGCCCGTAGCCGTTGAAGTCAGCGCCCGGCTGGATGTTCGGGTACTGCCGCATGCTCGCGTTCAGGTCCGCCAGGATCCCCGAAACCGGGCTCATGACCCAGGCGTGGGAGTAGCCCTCATTGCCCCAGAGTTCGTGGCTCTCGGCGGGATCTTCCTTGATGTCGAACACCTGGGGAAAGGTGTAGGTCTGAACGACCGAGTGAGTGGACTCCGCGGTCGCGAAGTGCACCTTCATATTCCGCCACTTGACGGCGAACACGGTGTCGCCCACATACGTGACGACGTGCTCGCGCCTCGACGCATCGTCCTCGCCAAGTAAGAATCTGCTCTGATCGATGCCATCGATCGGGCGGTCGCTGGGAATCCGCGTCTTCTCGCCGACCATGTGGGCGAGGGTTGGATACCAGTCCAGGTCTGCAACGATCTCATCGGAGACTCTTCCGGCAGGAATCCTGCCGGGCCAAAGGATCATGCCGGGAGTGCGCATCCCGCCTTCGTACGCGGTGCTGAGACCGCCGCGCCAGGGGCCGTTGGATCCGCCCACTTCGGCGGTGACGAGGCCCGGGCTTGGGTAGTTAGCGGCACCGTTGTCGCCGGTCAGGATCACGATCGTATCGCCTTCGATTCCGGCCTTCGCGATGGCATCCAATATCTTCCCGACGTTGTGATCGACCTCCATCTTCGTGTCTGCATAGACACCCGCTCCGGACTCGTTCTCGAAGTCGGGGTGGACGCCCCAAGGCGGGTGGAAGTGAGTGAATCCGACGTAGGCGAAGAAGGGCTCGGCCTGATTGGCGCGCGTCTGGATGAACGAGATCGCTCGCTGCGTCGACTCGCTGTCGAGGGATTTCTTTGCCGCTTTGTCGTACACGCGGATCTTCGTGGAGTCCCGACCCTTCACCCCCTCCCAGACGTGCGGAATCTCGGCAACGGAGGGATCGAACTGGGGAGTGCTCGTGTAGGCGGCGGCATTCGAGCCCTCGTTGATTCCCCACCACTCGTCGTACCCCTGATCGTTCGGGTGCCGGCCCACCTTGGAGCCGAGATGCCACTTGCCGAAGAGCGCGGTCGCGTAGCCAGCGTCCGATAGCAACTCGGGCAGGGTGTACTCCCAGGGTGCCATGCCGTCGGGCTCGCCCGGTGCCGCGACTTTCTGAGTCCCAGACCGGATCGGGAGTCGGCCGGTGTGCAGCGCGGAGCGTGTGGGTGTGCACTGGTTCTGCACGTTGAAGTTGGTGAGGCGCATCCCTTTCGCAGCCAACGCGTCGATTCTAGGCGTCGGGACGGTGCTCCCTTGCACCCCGATGTCTCCCCAGCCCCAGTTGTCGACAAGGATGTAGACGACGTTGGGTCTACTCGCTGTGTGGCCCACCGAACAGGAGAGCAGCGCGGTCAACACGGCAGCGGTACCCAGAATGATCCTCATGTAGCCATCCCCCTTCCGGATCCGGGATGATACTCACCTAGTGTGCGCCCGGTCGCCGGAGCTGAGCAAAAACGCGCCCGCCAAGCCGAGCCTCAGATTCGGCAGCTGAGGGTCTGGTAGCCAGTCAGCGGCGTGAGACCGTTCCACTGAGGCACTGGCGTGCGAGACGACGTCTGGCCAAGGGGCTGTCAGTAGCTGCGGGGCAGACCCAGGACGTGCTCGGAGACGAAGTTCAGGATCATCTCGTTCGAGATCGGCGCGATGCGAGACATGCGCGACTCGCGCCAATAGCGCTCGACGTTGCACTCTTTTGCGTAACCCATCCCACCGAAAGTCTGGATCGCCCGATCACAGGCTTTGAAGCCCGCTTCGCTGGCGCGGAGTTTGGCGATGTTCGCGAACGGACCCACGTTCCCGCCGGTGTCGAAAATCCAGGCGGCCTTCTGCCAGAGCAATTCAGCAGCTTCGAGTTCGGAGTACGAATCGGCCAGCGGGTGCGCGATCGCCTGGTTCATGCCAATCGGTCGATCGAAGACTACGCGCTCCTTGGCGTAGTGCACGGCCTTGTCGAGCGCCTGGCGCCCGATCCCGACCGATTCCGCCGCCAGCACGATCCGCTCCGGGTTGAGTCCGTCGAGTAGACAGCGGAAGCCCTCGTCGACCTCGCCGACCACATCCGCCTCTTCGACTGGCAGGTCGTGGATGAAGAGTTCGTTCGAATCCACGGCGTTGCGACCACATTTGTCGATCGGTCGGATCTCAACGTGCTTCGGATCCAGGTCGATCAAGAAGAGCGTCATGCCTTGGAGTGGCTTCGCGCAGTCCTCTCGAGGCGTGGTACGCGCGAGCAGCAGGCATTTCGATGCCTGCTGCGCCTTGCTATTCCAGATCTTCTTGCCATTGATGATCCAGCGCGGTCCGTCTCGACGTGCAACGGTTCGGATCCGAGACGTGTCAGTGCCCGCGTCGTCTTCGGTGACGCCGAACGAGACGTGGAGCTCGCCGCTCGCGGTGGGTGGAAGGTACCTTCGCTTCAACTCTTCCGAGCCGTGGTGGATGACCGGACCCATGCCGAAAATCGAGAGGTGGAGTGCCGAGGCCGCATTCTGAACGCCCGCGCTATGTGCGACCGTGCCCAGCAGCATCGCGGCGTGCATGACGCCCATGCCCGCGCCTCCGTACGCCTCCGGAACGATGATCCCTATCCAGCCTTGCTCCGCGAAGGCGTTGTAGAAGTCCCAGGGAAACTCGTGCTTCTCGTCGTGCATGCGCCAGTAGTCGTCGTCGAACCGTTCGGTGAGTCGGTTCGTCGCCAGTCGAATGTCTTCGAGTTCCGGATCGAGAGCGAAATTCATGTCTTGATACTCGACCCCACTTCTTGGGTAGGTCAATGGCCAGGCAGCGGACGTAACAGGCGAAAGCGTACCGCGGCCCGACTCGACCCACCTCCGGGCATGAGCAGATGGATTCGGGGGGGGGATAGGGTTGTCGCGTACGTGGGTGACTCCCGTCAGCGCTGCGACAGTCGGTCGAGCAGATTGCGGGTCACTTGCTCGACCTCGCGATCGAGCCCAGCCAGGCCGTGCGCCCAGTCGGTGCTCCCCGACGTGACCACGATGCCCCCCGCCTTCGAGGTGTACATCCCGAAGACCGCATGGCCGTGTGAGAAGCGCTCTACATCCGCTGGTGTACGCCCTCCGTCGAGCATGCGCGCCGCGATGAACTCCACTTCCGAAGGCTGGCTCGGGGGCGGAGGCCGCGTCGCGGTCTCGCGCGTGAAGTGTGCGGCCGGGGCGGTTCCCAGGATCGTGAAGTCCATCGGCGTACCGTCGACGCCCGTTGCGACCGGCAAGCCGTCGCGATAGTCGAAGTCACAGCCGTCACACTCGTAGCCGACCGTCGTGCCGCCGGCGCCAAGCAGATCTCCGTAGCCGATGCCGGTCCCCTCGAAGAGCCAGTGGTCGGGGCGGTGAACCGTGTAGCCGCCCGCTCCGCGCGTCGCGCGCTTGCCGATCCGGTGATAGCCGCCGCGCGCGAAGCTGACGCCCGTCATGTGATTCTCGGGCCTTCCGATCAGGCGATCGGACCACATGCTCGTCAGCTCGCCGCTGCGCTCTGTCCCGCAGACCGGGTCCTGCTTGAAGTTCCCCTTGTAGCCGATCATCGTTCGGCCCGGCCCTTCGGGCGTCTCGTCCTCGAGTCGGACCTGCCAGAAGGCGGTATTGCCCGATAGGAAAGCCGCGTGGCCACCATGGCCAATGAAGCCCTCGACGGTGTCGCGCATCGGGCGTGACCAGTACTCGTCGTGTCCCACCGACAAGTAGAGCGCGTAGCCGCCGTCGCCGGGCCCAGCCAAGAGCTCGGGATGGTCCTCGAGGTCGGCGTTCGTCACGACGTCGATCCCGTATCCCTCGCGCTCGGCCCACTGCAGGAACGGAAGCTCCCAATCGGGCCAGCCCGCCGAGCCGGCGTACGGCGAGAGATGGTTCAACTGGATGTAGCCGACGTGCGCGGTCATCTGCGGGTCGGGCACCTGCAACGTCGTGACCCGCCGCCCGGCGCCAGGAGGCTTGTAGAGATATCCGGGCGACATCGGGCGTTGCAGCGAGACGGCCGTGCCTCCCGTGTAGAGGTTGCGACCCCCAAAGTCGTTGTACGCGTGCCAGGTATTCGTGGAGAGAGCCAGCAGGATGTTGGCAGTCGGCGCGCCTGGCTCGGGGCGGACGACGAAAAACGCGTGACTGCGGCGGGTCTTGCCGTCGACGTCGACGTCCAGCACGACCTCGTAGTAGCCGCTCCGCCAACTCCGCTCGACATCGAGCGTGCGCGCAGCCGGCCAGCCGCATCCTGCGCGATCGGCACCTTTCGGTGTCGCGTGGAAGTCGGCTGCGACAGCGTTGTCTCGGAAGACGACCTCCCGCTGCCAGCCGACACGGGCGACCTCGATCGAAACCGGCCGGCCGCCAGGCGAAGACAGGTGCAACCCGACGCGGTCCCCGCCGACGACGGACTGGGGCCAGCAGTATCCATGAATCGTTTCGAATGCCATTGAAGAACGCTAGCGGAACAACCTCGGCGGGATGGCACTTCGTGGAGTCACGAAGACGATCCGCGCCATCGACCACGACAGCGTGCCTCCAAGAGCTCGGGCTGGGGCGTGTACGGAAGCCTGGACCAAGAAGAAGCGACGGGGACTGATGTCTCGTTGCAGTGCAAGGGGGTGCAGGAAGGTGTCATTTCGGCGGCGCCAAATGGTCAGACGGCACTGGGCGGCGCTTCTCGACAGAGGCTCGCTAGAGATCACCAGCGAAGGGCTCTACAAGTAGCTGCCCAACCTGTTGCGGCATTGGCCCCTCGCCGGCGGCCCGGCCAACCGGGAGGTGATCGCAGCCTTTCGCGAGCGCCGCGAGGCGGATTTCACCCGCCTCCCCCAAGAGCCCCCGTCCGCGCGCGATCAGCCGCGGGGCTAGGGGTGGCGGAGGCGCGCGAACGGCAGGAGGAGGCACACCCCCAGGACAAGCTCTGCCGCGCCACCGGGCTCCGGGACTGCCACGAGGTCGCGGAACTCGGCCGCCTGGCTCTCGATATAGATGCCGATCGCACCGGACGCGAACGTCGTGTCGGTAGCCATGCCGGCGCCGATCACCACGGCTCCCTGGGTGACCTCGAAGGAAATGTCGCTCCCCGTACGGCTCAGGCTGAACTGGTAGTCCGTCGCGGGCGCCCAGAAGGTCGTCGGCAGCTCGGCGAGCGCCGTTCCCACGCCACCTTGCTCGATCACCAGGAAGAGTCCGCGAGCCCCCGATGCACCCTCGTCGAGGAACGGGTCGAAGGTGTCCCCGGTGTCACCGAAGCCGCCCCCCTCCCAGCCCAGCCGGTAGTGGTTGGACTCGTCCTGCCAGCCGAAGACGATGCCGAGGTTGTCGTTGTCGAATCGGCCGGCCTCCTCGATCGCACGTACTGTGCCCGAGAACGTGAAGTCGCCCGGGAACGCGAAGTCGCTCACGCGGGTCGAGTCTCCGTTGCCCACCTGCGCGACTCCCCCGGGAACCGGGGTCCACAACTCACCGTCGTCCGACTGGTTCCATTCGGGCGCCGACTCGTTGGCCCAGTTCGCGAGCAGGTCGCTCGGGTCGATGGCTCCGGGTGCGCCTGCGGCGGCCGGGGCCGAGCCGAGCAAGGCGAGAGCGAAGGCAACGAGAATGCAAGACGTCCGGGGCATGGCGGTTCTGCCGATCTCCAGCGGGGAGGGAACATTGTGGGGGCCGGGGGTCGAGACTGCAAGCGCTCCGTTCGTTCCCATGGTGCATTGAGCCCATGCAAGCCCTTGGACACTCGGGCGCATCGCGGTAGGCGTTCAGATTGACCATGACGAATTCCTGGCCGTCGTCGGTCTCGACTGCCAGGCATGCCCATCGCAAGTGTGAAGCCGTCAACTCGATCTCCTGAATGCGCACGCTGATGTGCGCAGCGGGTGCTCCTGTCTGTTCGCGGAGATGACCGGCCGTCGGTTGTACTTGCTGATTCGCAGCCAGTGAGCTGGAGAACTAGTCCCGCCCTCACTCTCCCGGAACGAACTGGATCGGTGAGGTCCAGGCGCGCTCCTGAATCGTCGCCGCCAAATCGGAGCGCGGAGCCACGCCTGCGCGAATCGCATCCCAGGTGGACCAACGACACGTGGGGTTCTCGAGCACGCGGGCATAGTAAAATGCGCGCTGGTCGGCTTGGAATTCGGGGTCGTGCCACAGCGTCCGCAATTTGGCCGCGCCGTCGCCGGACACGGAACAATCGCTGAGATCGACGCTGGCAGAATTGTCGGGACAGCGATGGGTCTCAGGATCGATCGCGGCGCCGCCGGAACACGCGACATCGTAAACGGCTTCGTGGGTCTCGCCTTCGGAGTCGATCCAGCCCTTGATGACCTGCAGGCGTTGCAGGGATGTCGTCTCGGGGTCGGCGATGGCCCAGAGCAGGAAGCCCGGCGCGTCGCCGCCCTGAGCGGGCAGGTCTGCTCCCATCGTCACGCCATCGGCATAGGCGCGCGCCACGAGTTCCGGAGCATCGAGCATGCCACTGTCGTAGTCGTAGCCGGCGAAGAAGCGCAGCGAGATGCGCGGGCCCGAAGTCGCGAAGGTCTCCTTGCGCCGAAAGGCTTCATAGAGCGCCTCCCGCGTATTCTCCTCGGCCCAGGCTCCGGCCAGGCCCGAAGCACCAAAGGTGGGAGTCGCGCCGCCGACATAGGATTCTCCGTCCACCTCCTTCACGAGCCCGGGCGCGACATAGCCCGTGGCGAATCCGAATAGCCCACTAAGGGGAACCGAGCCGCGCAGATCGGGCGTGGCGGAAAGCAGGCCGAGCTTCGAGACGTAGTCGCTCTCGTCGTTTTGTGCGGCGCCCGTATGGGTGTCACTCGAGCCGATGAAGCCGAAGCGGTACGGATTCTCGACACCCTGGCTTTCGAGGGCAAGACCACTGCGCAGGGCGTCGCGCACGTAGCTTCCCTTGGGTTCGCTGAGCTCGGGCGAGGCCACGCGAAACGGCATGATCTCGAAATTGGCCCACTCATCGGTCGTCGAGAGCAGGGGATGGGTCTCGGACGTTCCCTTGATTTGCGTGATCTCGACTAGCGGCTCGTTGCGGATCCGCTGCACCGCATAGTCGTTATCGATGGGATCCCCGGCCCAATCCACCCGCTTGAACATCTGGCCATTGCTGCCGTTCGAGTTGTGGGGGATCGCCAGGCTTTCGATGCCCTGTTCGCGCAGGTCGTCCATCCACTCCCAGAGTCCTTCGGGATTTTGGGAGTGGAAGCGGGAGAAGGGGACCGCCGGAATCCGATCGCTGTCCTTGAAGATCACGTTGCGGTGGAGGTTGCCCATGTCGTCACTCGACGAGGTGTACTCGTACCCGATGAAGGTCGTGAAGTGCCCGGGATCGTTGTACTGCTCGGCGGCGGCGATCGTGTCCTGCCAGGCGGTTCGGGTGATGTCGAGGACGGTTTCGCGCTCGAGGGTCTCGTCCTCCACGATGGCCGACAGGAGCCTGGGAAGGAATGTCCCGAAGGCGCGCAGGCGACCCGGGATCCCGGTGATCCCCGTTTCGTCGGGGTCGTTGATGCCGTTCAGGGGCTTGGCGACGTCCAACCCCGAGAAGGGGGTCGAGATGTCCCCCGACTCCGCCGCGACGCCGAGGAACATTGCGTGATCCGTGACTGCATAGAAATCGAGGGGCTGCTTCACCTGGAGATCGAAGCCCGACGGATGTGGGATCGCCTCACCCAGGGCGAAGCGATAGGCATCGTAAGGGGTGGCGAGGGTGCCGAACGCGTAGGCGTCGAAGGAGTAGGTGGTGTGGACGTGGAGATCGCCGAAGAAGGCGAGCCGGTCCGGGTTCGGGGCGGGCGGAACCAACTCGAGGATCTCGGTCGGAGTTTCGAAGACCGGTTCGCTCAAACGAGCTCGCAGCCTCTGAGCGGCAGGGCTGTCGTCCCGAATGGAAAATCCCTCGTCCCCTCCGCCGCAGGCGAACAACGTCGCGATCGAGATCGACAGGATCAAAAGTACGAAACCGCTTCGTGCTGTATGACTCAATTCACAACCCCCGAGAACACAATGTGCGAAAGCGCAATTGCGGGCGAGACCCATTCTTCATGCGCCGTCGTCGCGCGGGCTGGCCGCCGGCGGCTCTGCCATCGCTTCGAGCCAGGTGCGTACGATGGCGGCGACTCGCTCGTCGAGGTCATCTGCATCGGCATCGATGCGCTTGGCGTACGCCTCGCGGAAGATGCGGTAGCCACGGACCAGCGCGGAGAGCGCCACCTGCAGCGCTTCGAGATCGTGGGCGCGATCGATGTCCCCGTCGATGACGTCCTGGCGCAGGCGGCTGAGCATCGCCTCGTATCGCGGCATCGGGTCGACGGTCTCGTCTCCGTCGATGACGAGAAGAGCGCGCAAGTGGCTGTCCTGGATCGTGGAGCCCGACTGGAAGCTGCGAAGCCTCCGCTCGACGAAGGAGAGGCCACGCCGGTCCGCCGCCAGATGTTCGGCCATCGCTTCGAAGCGACGGTTGATCGCGGCGCGCAGCAGCTCCCGCCTCGAGCCGAAGTAGTGGTAGATGTTGCCGCGGTTGACCCCGGCGCCCTCGGCGACCTCGCGGAGGTTGAGGCCGGCCAGCACCCCCTTGTTCAGGAGGAGGTCGAGGGCGACGTCGATGAGTCGACGCTCGGTTTCGGCCCGACTTCGCTTCGTCTTTGTGGTCATCGATCCGCTCGACGTCTCCAGCCTGGCTTGCGAACCGCCCGACCCTAGTTCATACTCGCGTCGAGTGGATTAGCGAAACGATAATCGATGCTATCGTTCCGTTCAAGAGCCGCAGTGGTTCTCTGGGGAGAAGAAATGTCGAACAAGACCCAACTCGGGATCACTGGGACCCGTGCCTGCAGGATCGCGGCGTTCGCCGCCACGCTTTCGTGGATCGCGGGGCCGGCCGCGGCGCAGGACTGCCCGGACTACAACCCGGAGCGGAACCCCTACTTCGGCGACACGCATGTCCACACCGCGTTTTCGTTCGACGCCGTGCTGCTCGGAGTCGAGGCCGAGCCGAGCGACGCCTATGCGTTTGCGAAGGGAGCCCTGATGCAGCTCGCCCCCGCCGGGCGAGATCTCACCGGGTCTGCCACCGAGGCGCAACTGGAGCGCCCCCTCGACTTCACCGCCGTCACCGACCACGCGGAGTTCTTCGGGGAGTTCCACATCTGCACGGTTCCGCCCGCGGACCCCGAGGACCCCAACGCGCCCTACAACAACGACTTCTGCGTGGACTACCGGGCCACCTCGTTCGGCAACCGCAACGTCTTGACCACTCCGGGCCCGGTGATCTCGCAGCGAACCTTCGCGAATTTCGCGATCCCCCTCGTCGACAACATTCCAGTGCGCCATTCCTTCTGCCTGAACAACCCCGACTGCGTCACTAGCTCGAACCTCATCTGGCAGGAAACCCTGGACGCGGCCCAGCTCGCCAACGACCCGTGCACCTTCTCCGCGTTGAACGCCTACGAGTGGACCCGGGTCCGGCCCGACCCCGCCATCGACAACATTGGCACCATCCTGCACCGGAACGTCATCTTCAGGGGGGACGCCGTCCCCGCAAGCCCGATCTCCGTCTTCGAGGCGCCGAGAGTCGAGCTGCTCTGGGACCAGCTCCAGCAGGAATGCCGCGATGCCGGCACGGGCTGCGACGTGCTCACGATCCCGCACAACTCGAACCAGAGCGCGGGCCGCACGTTCAAGCCCGTGTTCTCCGCGGAGCCTCTGCCGGTCGACCCCTTCTACGGGGACCGGCCGTTCACCGCGGCGGATGCTCAGGTTCGCGCGTCCTTCGAGCCCGTCGTCGAAATCATGCAGGGCAAGGGCGCCTCGGAGTGCCGCATCTTCATGATGTCCGACGCCGGAGTCCCGTTCCTGAACAGCGACGAGCTGTGCGACTTCGAGTCCGATGACGGGAAGACGAACTCCACCGCCCCGGTCCCGGACCAGCCGTTGCCCCGGCTCTCCTTCGTGCGCGAGGGCCTCAAAGAAGGGCTGGTGCAGGAGGAGGCGCTCGGGGCGAACCCGTTCCAGCTCGGCATCCTGGCCTCGACGGACACCCACAACGCGACGCCGGGGCAGACCAGCGAGCAGGAATACGCCGTGACCGGGCACCACGGGATCACCGATGGTGTTCTCTTTCGGAGCATGGGTGTCAGCGCGGCCGCCAACCAGAACAGTGCCGGCGGTCTGGCGGTCGCCTGGGCCCCGGAGAACACCCGCGAGGCGATCTTCGACGCGATCCAGCGCAAGGAGGTCTACGGCACCAGCGGGCGACGCCCGATCGTGCGCTTCTTCGCCGGAAACTTCCCGCGCGGGCTGTGTCGCAGCAGCGACCTGGCCGCCACCGGCTACCGCCGCGGGGTTCCGATGGGAGGCGAGCTCGGCGACGTGCGGCGAGGCCGCAGCCCGAGCTTCGCCGTGATGGCGGAACACGACGCCGGAGGGTCGGGCACGGCCCTGCAGCGCATCCAGATCGTGAAGGGCTGGGTCGACGAGAGCGGCGAGGCGCAGGAGGCCGTTTACGACGTGGCCGGCGACCCGGACAACGGTGCGAGCGTCGACGTGAACACCTGCGAGCCTCAAGGCACGGGCTTCGCTTCGCTCTGCACCGTCTGGAAGGATCCGGACTTCGATGCCGGCCAGCGGGCGTTCTACTACACCCGCGTCATCGACAATCCGACCTGTCGGTGGAACCAGCAGCTCTGCGTGGACGTGCTCGGGCACGTGGGTGAGGCCTGCGACGCGGGCATCCCGGCCCCCGGGCTCTTCCAGGCGGACCTCTCCGTGTGCTGTGACAGCACGCTCGCCCACCGTGCGTGGTGTGACGCCGAGCTGGCCGATTTTGCCGAGGACGGCGTGTTCTGCGGCGACCCGGGCATGCCGGTCGACCACGAGGCGTCGTGCTGCGCGGGGAACTACCCGGAGATGCCGACGACCATCCAGGAACGCGCCTGGAGCTCGCCCATCTTCTATCGGCCCGAGTCCATCGGCCAGCTGCGCGCGAAGCTCTCGTTCGGGAAGAGCGCCCAGTCGGATCGGCTCAACTTGAAGGCGAACATCGCCCGGCTGCCGGCGAGCGTGGACTTCGCGAGCCAGCCGCTCAGCGTCGAGATCCGCGACGACGACCTCGTCTACGCGGCCACGTTGCCGGCGGGCTCCCTCGAGCCCACGAGCAAGGGCTTCCAGTACCGCGACCGCGCGGGCAGCATCGCCGGGTTGACTCGCTTGAAGATCGTGCGCGACCGCCGGGGTACGCATCGGCTGAGTTTGAAGTCGGCGCAGGTCGACCTCTCCGCCGCCGACCAGAGCGACCACGCCGTCGAGGTCCACCTCACGATCGGCGACTTCGATGCGACGCACGTGCGGACGTGGGAGCTCCGCGGGCGAAAGCTGAGGACCCGCTAGTGGGCCCGGGGCAAAGGAGACGCGCCGTGAACCGACACGCGTTGCACTTCGTGCTGATCGGTGGGCTGCTCTTCGCGGGGGAGGCCGCGCTCCGGGGCGATGAGCCCCGGCTTGCCGACGAGCGGCCGCGGGTCGAAGTGACCGATCGACGCGTGCGGGCGCTCGTCGCCCAGCACGAGCGGCGCGTCGGCCGGAGCGCCGATCCGGAGACCGTGCGTGCACTGGTCGATCGCTTCGTCGAGGAGGAGATCCTCTACCGCGAGGCCCTGCGGCGTGGCCTGGCCACCGACAACCCGGCGGTCGTCGTCCGTCTACGCCAGAAGCTCGAATTCCTGGACGAGGGGCACGGCGCCGAGATGGGGGACGAGACCGTCCTGCGGGAGGCCGCCGCCCTCGGCCTGGCGGACGAGGACGTCGTCCTGCGCAACATGTTCGTCCGCAACATGCGGCTGCTCATGGGGCGCGAAGCCGATCGACCGCCGACGGAGACGGAACTCGAGGACCATCTGCAGCGAAACGCCGACGATTTCCGCACGCAGGCGCGGGTGGGCTGGCGACACGTGCTCGTGGCGAACACCGACCGCGGAGAGGCGCGCCCCTCCGTGGCCAACGTGCTGCTCGAGAGGCTTCGGAGCGAAGGTCTGCCGCCCGAGCAGACCGCGGAGCTCGGCGACCCGTTCGCCGGAGGTCGCGCGTTCCGCGGCATGACGCGCCGGCAGATCGGGACGCGCTTCGGGATTGAGTTCGCAGACGCCGTCTTCACGCTGCCCGAAGGCGGCTGGTCAGACCCGATCGTCTCTCCGTTCGGCCTCCACCTCGTTTGGGTCGAGCGGCACGCCGCGGAGCGGGTGCCCCGCCTCGAGGAGGTTCGGGAGCGGGTGATCTTGAGCTGGCGCCGCGAGCAGCGGGAGGCGCATGTCTCACAGGCCGTCGCCGCCCTGCGCGAGAGCTACGACGTCGTCGTGGAGAACGGCTCGACGACGGGAGCGCGATCCGGATGAAGCGTCGACTCGTGGTGCTGCTGGCCGGTATCTCGCTCCTTGTCTCCGTTCTTGGGGCGGGGATGGCACGCGCGCACCCGCTCGCGCCCGCCCTGCTCGAGTTGCGCGAGCAAGGGGGGGGCCGCGTCGAGGTGAAGTTCAAGACACCCGCGAAGCGCCTCCCCGGGACGAAGCTGATTCCGTTGCTGCCCGACTCCTGCGGGGCCCCGATGCCGGGGGAGGTCGAGCGCGAGGGAACCGGGATCGTCGAGCGGTACACCGTCGTCTGCAACGGCTCTCTGGTGGGCGCTCGGGTCGGCATCCGCGGGCTCGAGGCCAGCCAGAACGACGCGCTGCTGCGCGTCGAGCTCGCCGACGGCCGTCAGATCCAATCGGTGCTGCGCAGCTCGGAGCCGAGCCTCGTGATCCCCGAACGGCCGTCGCGGCTCGGCGTCCTGCATGATTACGTTCGCCTCGGCGTGGAGCACATCGCCAGCGGGCTCGATCACCTGCTGTTCGTGTTCGGTCTGCTCGTGCTCGTCGCCGCCAGGACGGGCCCGCTGCTGAAGACGGTCACCGCGTTCACGGTCGGCCACAGCGTGACGCTCTCGCTCGCCGTGCTGGGGTTCGTGGCCTTCCCGAGTGGGCTCGTCGAGCTGGCGATCGCCGGGAGCATCTTCGTGCTGGGCGTCGAGCTGGTGCCGGCCCCGGGCGGGACGCCGGGTCGGCTGCGTCGCTTCCCGTGGGCGATGGCCGGGGCCTTCGGGTTGCTGCATGGCTTCGGCTTCGCGGGCGCGCTGGCCGAGGTCGGCCTCCCGAGTGGCGAGATCCCTCTCGCGCTGTTCGCGTTCAACGTCGGCATCGAGCTGGGACAGCTCGCCTTCATCGGGCTCGTCCTCGTCGCGTGGCGAGTTGTGGTCAGCGTGCAAGTCCCGCTGCCGTCCTGGTCCCGCGTACTGCCCGCCTACGGGATCGGCTCCCTGGCTGCCTACTGGTGCATCGAACGAGCGGCGGGCTTGATTCCGTAACAGACGGGCATCGCGTCTCGCTTTAGGAGTAACAACATGACTCACGATCTCATCATTCGCCGCGGGCTCATCGTAGACGGCACGGGCGCCGAGCCCTTCATCGGAGATGTTGCCATCGACGGTGACGCCATCGTGGCGGTCGGGGTCGTGGATGGCGAGGCGACTCGCGAGATCGATGCCGAGGGCCATGCGGTGACGCCGGGCTTCATCGACCTGCACACGCATCTCGACGCGCAGGTGGGATGGGATCCGGCACTGACGCCGGTGGTCTGGCACGGGGTGACGACGGCGTTGATCGGCAACTGCGGCGTGACCTTTGCGCCCTGCAAGCCGCAAGACCGCGAAGTCCTGGCAGGCATGATGGAGTCGGTCGAGGACATTCCGAGCAAGACCATCCTCGAGGGCTTGCCCTGGGATTGGGAAAGCTATGGCGAGTACCTCGACTCGATCGAAAGACTCGAGCCCGCCATCAACGTGGCCGGCCTGGTGGGGCATTGTGCGATCCGCACCTACGTGATGGGCGACCGTGGTGTCGACGAGGAGCCGACGCCCGAAGAGATCGAGCAGATGGCGGCCCTGGTCGGCAAGTCGGTCGCGGAGGGTGCGATCGGGTTTTCGAGCAGCCGGCTCCTGGCTCACCGCATGCCCGACGGCCGAAGCATCCCCGGCACCTTCGCCAAGGCGGAGGAGATGGTCGCCATTGCCAAGGCGCTCGGTGAGAACAACGGCCTGGTGCAGAACGTGCTCGAGTACTCGAAGTTCGAATCGGAGATGGAGATCCTCCGCGAACAGACGCAGGCAGCCAACACGCGCACGATCTTCAGTGCGCCCTATATCGCCGGACGCGATGGCAAGGCGAGCGCTTACGAGGATCACGTCACGGGGATGCGGGCCGAGGGCCTCGACGTTACGGCGTTGACGTTGCCGCGCTCGGGCGGGTTCTTGTCGGGCCTCAAGACCAACATCATGGTCATGCCGCCCGACACGTTCGTACCCGGCTCGATGACGCCCGCGTGGCGTGAGCTCGTCGAGCTCGACTTCGAAGACCGCCTCGCCGCCATCCGAGACGAGGAGACGCGCGCGAAGCTCATCGCCGAAGCGAAGGAGTCGAAGCTGGTCGACATGTTCGCGCCGAACTTCTTTTCACTGGGTGACGGGGAAGCGCCGGTCTACGACCATGACGAGAGTGAAGGCCTGGTCGCGCTTGCCAAGGCCGCGGGGGAGCACCCCGCGGAAACCTGGCTGCGCGCCATGCTCGAGAGCGATGGCGAGGCCCTCTTTCATGTCCGTTTCTTCAATCACGACTACGCGGCGGTGGAAGAATTTCTCCAGAACGACTGGGTGTTGCCGAGCCTCGGCGATGCGGGGGCGCATCTCACCCAGATCATCGACTCTGGCTGGCCGACGTTCATGCTCTCGCACTGGCATCGCGAGAAGGGCACGTTCAGCCTGGCTGAATCGATTCGCATGATGACGAGTGCACCGGCCCGCATCCTGGGCTTCGCCGATCGAGGCACGTTGGCCGCCGGCATGCGCGCCGATCTCAACGTGATCGACGTCGACCGCGTCGTGGAAGGACAGCCGAAGTTGGTGAACGACTTCCCGGGCGGCGTGCCGCGGTTGATCCAGAAGGCGCAGGGCTACCGCGCGACGATCTGCAATGGGCGTGTGATCGTGTCCGAGGGCGAGCTGACCGGCGAGCGAGCCGGAGAGGTGCTGCGGAACGACACCTCACGATCGGCGCACTGACCCGAGGCTCAGTTCGACCAGTAGATGTACTCGTCGTCGGCGGCTTCGGGAACGCTCCGGTCCTTGTCGATCGTCACCGCCCTGGAGATCGACGGCAACCAGCTCGACGGCTCCTGCTCAGCGTCGTGTGCGGTCAGGGCCCGCTCGAGCGCGGCCACCTTCTCGGGGTGCTCGGCCGAGAGGTCGCGCCGCTCGGTGGGGTCGGCCCGGAGGTCGAAGAGCCAGCGCCGCCCGGGCGGGTCGCTCACGTTCAGCTTCCAGCCGTCGACGAGGGCGGACCGGGAGGCGCCACTGCGCCAGAACAGCTCTCGATGGGGCACGCCGGCGGCCTCGCCTCGCGCGAAGGGGAGCAGGTCGACGCCGTCCACCTCGCGATCGTCGGGGAGCGGCGCGCCGGCCGCAGCCGCCGCGGTCGCGAAGATGTCGAAGTGATGGACCGGGTCGTCCACGGTCGTGCCCGGTGCGATCCGGGCCGGCCACTTTGTGAAGTAGGGCACGCGGATGCCTCCCTCGAAGAACGTCGCCTTCCAGCCGCGATAGGGCTGGTTCACGTCCGGCAGTCCGATGTACCCGGCGCCCCCGTTGTCGGAGGTGAAGACCACGAGGGTGTTCTCTTCGAGTCCCTGCTCGCGGAGCGCGTCGAGCACGCGGCCGACGCCGCGGTCGAGGGAGCGGATCATCGCGGCGTAGACCCGCTCGCGATGCAGCTCGATATGCGACAGGGCCTCGTAGTCCTCGCGCGCCGCCTGCAACGGGGTGTGGGGCGCCCAGTGGGCGAGGTAGAGGAAGAACGGACGTTCCCGGTTGGCCTCGATGACCTTGACGGCTTCGTCGGTGTAGTAGTCGGTGAGGTAGCGGGTCGGCTCGAAGCTGTCTCCGCCGTTGTAGCTGCTCGTGAAGTTGAGGGCCGCCCAGAGGAAGCGGTCGATGGGATCGAAGTCCTGCTTGGCGTTGACGACGTCGGGGGAGTCCTCGGGCAGGTAGAGGCCGCTCGTCATCAGCAGACTCTCGTCGAAGCCCTGGTCCTCGGGCGCCTTGCCCCCGGTGCGACCCAGGTGCCACTTCCCGATGTGGACCGTGTGGTAGCCCTGTTCGGCGAGCAGCTCGGCCAGCGTGATCTCGGACGGCGGCATGCCCGGCGGCATGCCCGTCCGATCGGAGCCGGCGGAGAAGCCACCCGGGCCATAGATCGGCGGGCGCATGCGCGGGCCGGCGTCCTCCGACATCATCCCCACGAGCTTCATCATCCCCGGCGGCGTCGGCGTGAACTCGAAGCCGAAGCGCGTGCCGTAGCGTCCGGTCATCAAGGCGGCGCGCGAAGGCGCGCAGGTGGCGTTCGCGGCATAGCCCCGAGTGAAGTTCACGCCTTCGGCCGCGATCGAGTCCATGTGGGGCGTGGGGACGGTTCCGCCCGCGACGCCACCACCGCCGAAGGTGAGATCGTTCCAGCCGAGGTCGTCGGCGAGGATGAGCACGACGTTGGGCGGCCGCTCCTGCGGCGCCCGCCCGGCCGGGTCGGGGCCGGATTCCCAGTCAACCGGCACGTTGGGCCGGGTCGGATAGCGCTGGTCGATCGCGAACCCGATAGCCGAGAGCATCAGCTCGACGCGGTTCGCCCAGGCGAGACCGGCGAGGAGGGCGAGGGTGACGACGATGCCGATGGAGATCCTGGCGAGTTTGCTCACGGTCGGGCTCCTACGCTTCCCGCGCAGCGAGGCCGGTGACGGGTCCAGCAGATTACGAAGTAGCAATCTGCTGGTTCGATAGAACCCCAGTTCGAAGAATTCCAACTCAAGACTGGCGCCGCCTGAGCAGCCAATCAACCAGGATGAATGGCGCGAGCAGCAGCAGTGCTACCAGCAGTCTTGGAGATGCCAGGTTGAAAGTGGCGGTGGTCGGTGAAACTTCGGCGTATGCGATCCCTCCTGCCCGGTGTCTGCTGGCAATGTCCTGGTATGCATCGGAAGTGACCATGCTGAGAAAATCCCGTCGAGATCGGTAGCGGACGAGGATGACCTCGTCCCAATCGCTTTGGCCTTCCACGGTAAAGCTGGGGAAGCGTCCCGAGTACATTGGGTGTCCTGCGTTGGCGAGGATCATGGGCACGACACCTGCGCCGTAGGCCTGGTAGGTTACTGGTGGGCGATCCCGGGTTTCACCGTCGGCATACTCATACCGATTCAAGTTCAGCATGAAGATTTCGTCGCCTGTGTCGTTCGCCGCCATCGCTCGCAAGCGATTCACGAACTCAACGCCTTCTGCGTCTGGTGCTAGGTTGGCGATGTAGCTCTCTACCTCCGCTTCTGTGAGAGGACTCATGCCCCAGCCGTTGTACCAGGCCAGGAATGCCAGATACAAAACAAAGAACATCGTGGCGTTGACCTGTCTTGCGTTCATTGGCTAAGCGCTCAAACCCGCAACGCCAATCCGTTCTGCTCCAGACGCCAGATCAAGTGATCGATCCGGTCCTGCCCGAAGAACGGCTCGCCCCGGAACACCGCCGTCGGCACGCCCCAGTGGCCCGCCTCCGCGTGCGCTCGCTGGTTGGACTCGATGGCGTCCTCGAAGTGCTGCGGATCCTTTTGGATCGCGGCGTCGAGCTCGGCGAGGTCGAGGCCGGCTGCCTTGGCGGCGCGGGCGAGGTGATCGCCCTCGTGCCAGTTCTCGACCTCGCCAGACCAGATCGTGCGGCTGACGTGGTCGATGAATGCGAGGCCGGCGCCGCGTTCGACTGCGGCGATGCCGAGCCGGGTCAGCCGGTGGATGTACGGCTGCTCCTTCGCGATGCCGACGCCGATCTGCTGCACGACAGGGTCGGGGCGCGGGTAGCCGTACGGGATGCCGTTCATCTGCGCGATGCGGACGGTGTCTCGCATCAGGTACGGCGGCCACATCGGGTTGACGCGGTCGAAGAACTCCGGATCGCGGATCGCGATCGGATAGACGGGGCGGACGTCGCACGCCACGTCGTAGCGGGAGACGAGGTCGACATAGCGCCGCGTCGCGAGGTACGAGTAGGGGCTGCGGAACGACCAGTAGAGCTCGAACGAGAGATCGGATGCCGTCATGACTCCTCCACGGCCGGAAGCGCGTCGACGAACTCGGTGATCCGCTTGGCGATCTCGTCCGCGTGGCTCTCCTCGTGCATCATGTGCTTGCCGCCCTCGATCGCGGCGAAGCGCGCGTTCGGCATCTTGCGCTCGAGATAGGCACCCGACGCGGCGTACGGCGCTGCGTCTTCCGTCCCGGCGAGCACCAGGGTGGGCACGTCGAGCTCCGCGAGCGATTCCATCACGAGGCCGTCGTGCTGCAGGTTCAGGCCCGCGACCTGCAGCTCGACACCGAACCGGTGGGCGTTGCGCTCCGAGCGCGCGTTCCAGGCTTCGCGCTTCTCGGCATCGCGAAAGCCCGGGCCCGTCGCCATGACGACCATGCCGCGCACGGAGCCCGGCCGCGTCGCCGCGTACGCCAGTGCGAGGTAGCCGCCGAGGGAGTGGCCGACGAGCACCGGCTTCCGGCCGAGGGTCGCGACGACGTCGTCGAGGTCCGCGAGCGCGCCGTCGCGCGAGTAGAGCGCCGGATCCTTTGGCACCGGCGATCGGCCGTGTCCGAGCAGGTCGAACGCGGAAACCGTGAACCGCCGCTCGAGCGCCGCCATCTGCGCCGCCCACGTCTCGGACGACGATCCCATTCCGTGCAGGAAGACGATCGGATCGCCCTGCCCACGCTTGTCCATGTGTACACGCACGAAGTGACGCTACCGCTGCTCGTCCGTCATGACTCGTCGTCGCGCGGCCGGGCCGCCGGCGGTGCGGCCATCGCTTCGAGCCAGGTGCGTACGATGGCGGCAACTCGCGCGTCGAGGTCGTCCGCGTCGGTACCGATGCGCGTAGCGTACGATTCGCGGAAGATGCGGTAGCCGCGGAGCAGGGCTGAGAGCGCCACCTGCAGGGCCTCGAGATCGTGGGCGCGATCGATATCGCCGTCGATGACGTCCTGGCGCAGATGGCTGAGCGTTTCCTCGAAGCGCGGCATCGGGTCGACGGTGTCGTCCCCGTCGATGACGAGCAGAGCGCGCAGGTGGCTGTCCTGGATCGTGGAGCCCGACTGGAAGGGGCGAAGCTTCCGCTCGACGAATGGGACGCCCCGCCGGTCGGCCACCAGGAAGTCGGCCATCGCTTCGAAGCGACGGTTGATCGCGGCGCGCAGCAGCTCCCGTCTCGAGCCGAAGTAGTGGTAGATGTTGCCGCGATTGACCCCGGCACCGTCGGCGACCTCGCGGAGGTTGAGGCCGGCCAGCACCCCCTTGTTCAGGATGAGGTCGAGGGCGACGTCGATGAGTCGACGCTCGGTTTCGGCCCGGCTTCGCTTCGTCTTCGTTGCCAGCATCGATCCGCTCGACGTCTCCAGCCCGGCTTGCGAGGCGACCGACCGTCGGTCACAATCGCGGCTCAGAAGTTAGCGAAACGATAACTATCATTATCGCAGTGATCAACCGCTGATCGCCCGGATACGAAGGGACCTGATGCACCATCGCACATCGATCCTCGCCATCGGATCGCTCGCTCTGCTGTGCGTACTCGCCTCTTCGGGTTGCGAAGACGTCGCGGACGTCGAGTTGGCGAGCAACGTCAGCTCGGGCCAGTCGAGTCGACTCCAGCGGGGAAACGTCGTGTTCGAGCCGAGCCTGGGCACGCTGTCCCTACGGCCCGAGGCGAACCCCCAGCGCAATGTCTACTACGGCGATCTGCACGTCCACACCGAGTACTCGTTCGATGCGTTCGCCTTCGGCACCCAGGCCACACCACGCGACGCCTACCGCTATGCCAAGGGGGAGGCGATCCGGCACCCGGCGGGCTACGAGATCAAGCTGAGCCGGCCTCTCGACTTCTATGCCGTGACCGACCACGCCATGTTCCTCGGCGTCGCCAAGGAGGCCGCCGACACCAGTTCGGAGCTCTCGAGGCTGTCGATCACCGACTTCGTCCACGACCTGAACGCGCCGGACAACCGCGGCCTCTTGAGCCTCGGCACGCGCGCCAAAGTGTTCGGCACGCTCGTGCCGCAGCTCATCGAGAAGGTCACGGCCGGAGAACTCGAGCAGCAGGAGATCGATGACATCTCGAAGTCCGCCTGGCGCGACACGATCGATGCGGCGGATGAGGCCAATGTGCCTGGCCGGTTCACGGCCTTTGCCGGCTACGAATACACCTCGTCGACCGACGAGCGCGGCAATCTGCATCGCAACGTGATCTTCCGCGGTACCGACGATCTGCCCGAGCTGCCCTTCTCCCGTCTCAACTCCCAGAACCCCGAAGGCCTCTGGGACTGGATGGATGGGCTGCGAGCACAGGGCATCGACTCGCTCGCCATCCCCCACAACTCCAATGGCTCGAACGGCGCGATGTTCGAGCGTGTGAACTGGGCCGATGAGCCCATCGATGAGGGCTACGCCGCCCAGCGCATACGCAACGAGCCGCTGGTCGAGGTGACACAGATCAAGGGCACGTCGGAGACCCACCCGCTTCTGTCGGACACGGACGAGTGGGCCGGGTTCGAGATCATGCCGTTCCGGGTCGGGACGAAGTTGCCGAGCCAGCCCGCGGGCAGCTACGTGCGAGAGGCCTACCGAACCGGCCTCGAACTCGCGGCCGGTGGCGCGGCGAACCCGTACAAGTTCGGCTTGATAGGCTCGACGGACACTCACCTGGGTGGCGGATCCGATCGCGAGGAGTCCTACTACTCGAAGGCCGGTCTGATGGATGGTACGCCCGAGCGACGCGGATCGGTGCCTGCCGGTCGGCTGCTCGGACTGGCCCTCCGCACCGTCGCGCCCGAACTCGTGAACGAAGTCGACGGCAGGACCTATCTGGAGTTCAGCTCCTTCGAGTTCTGGGGCGCTTCGGGGCTGGCGGCGGTCTGGGCCGAGGAGAACACGCGTGAGGCGATCTACGACGCGTTCCGCCGCAAGGAGACGTTCGCCACCTCGGGCCCGCGCATCAAGCTGCGGTTCTTCGCGGGCTACGACTTCGACGAGGCTCTCCTCGACGCGCCGGGCGGCGTGGCCCGCGCCTACGCCGAGGGCGTCGCGATGGGGGCAGACCTCGCGGCCGACAGCAACCGCGCACCGCGCTTCTGGGTGTCGGCGCTGGCCGATCCGATGGCCGCAAAGCTCCAACGCGTGCAGGTGATCAAGGGCTGGGAGGAGGGCGGCGAGAGCTTTGAAAAGGTCTTCGACGTGGCATGCTCGGATGGCCTCGCGGTGGATCCCGAGACCCATCGTTGTCCCGACAACGGTGCGCGGGTGAACCTCGCCGACTGCTCGTTCGACCCGGATGTCGGCGCCGGGCAGTTGCAGACACTCTGGCAAGACCCGGAGTTCCAGGCCTATCAGGAGGCGTTCTACTACGTGCGCGTGCTCGAGAACCCGACCTGCCGCTGGTCCACTTGGGAGGCCCTTCGCGCCGGTGTGGAGCCGCGCAGTGACCTGCCCACGACGGTAATGGAGCGCGCCTGGTCCTCGCCCATCTGGTACCGGCCTAGCAAATCGTGAGCTCTCAGGAGACGACATGCTGAAGAAGATCGCGCTGGGAGCCGCGGCGCTGCTCGTGCTCGGCGCCGCCATCGGGTGGTTCACGATCGGCCGGGATTTCCGGGACGCCAATCGAGCGTATGGCCGCGAGAGTGCGCCCGCCGACCATGCGCTCCAAGACGATTCAAAGGTCGATGCCCCGGTGCCCGAGCCGTGGGTCGTCCAGCCGGTGAACCCCCTCAAGAACGCCTACTGGGGAGACACGCACGTCCACACCCACGAGAGCTTCGACGCGGCGCTCTTCGGCACGACGCTGACGATCGAGGATGCCTATCGGTTCGCGCGGGGCGAGGCACTTCGCAGTGATGGCGGGGAGCGGATGCAACTCTCGCGCCCCCTGGACTTCGTGGCGATCACGGACCACGCCGAGGGTTTCGGGACGAGGACGCGCTGTGGCGATCTGGACCTCGGGTGGTTCGAGTCGTTCAACTGCTCCGTGATGGAGACATTCAACCCCATCGTCTTCCGGTTCATCCGGGGACGGGGCGTCCGAGGCCGGCAGGAGCTCGACCCGGATCTCGATGTGCCCCCCGGCGTCTACCGCCAGAGGGCGCGCGAGCACCCGGTGCGCAGCGCGTGGCCGATCTGCTCCCGAGGCGACGGCGGCGTGGAGCGCTGTGAGCGCGACGCCCGAACCGACTGGTCGAGGTACATCGCGCTCGCCGACGCGTACAACGAGCCCGGCGTGCTCACGACCTTCGCCGCCTACGAGTACTCGCCGGTCCTGCCGGATGACGGCAAGCACCATCGAAACGTGCTCTTCCTTGGCAACGACCTGCCCGAGCACGCGATCTCGTCGATGGATGTGGGCAATGCCATCGACCTCTGGCGCGGGCTGGAGGCCACCTGCACGGGCGATTGCGACTTTCTCACGATCCCCCACAACATGAACAAAACGTGGGGGCTCTTCTACAGCCGCTACACCTGGGACGGCGGGAGCTACGACGAGGAGGCGTGGCGTCTGCGCAAGCGTCGCGAGCCCCTGGCGGAGATCTACCAGATCAAGGGCGCTTCCGAGTGTGCATTGGGCGTCGGTGCCACCGACGAGGAGTGCGCGTTCAGCCAGGTGCTCTCGCCGTGTGAGCCAGGCGAGGAGACCGGCTGTGCGTTCGAGACGGGTTTCGCGAGGCAGGGCCTCAAGGTCGGTCTCGAGCTCGACCGGGAGCTCGGGTTCAACCCTCTGGCCTTCGGCATGATCGGCTCGACCGATACCCACAACGGGAATCCCGGCGACGTCGAAGAATGGGATTTCGTGGGAGCGGTCGGAATGGTCCAGTCGCCTGCGATCCGGCGGTTGCGCGAACCTCTGTCCGCCGCGCCCGACCAGAAGCCCTACCAATCGATCCTGCAGTTCCACACGCCGGGAGGGCTGGCCGCCGTCTGGGCCGAGGAGAACACGAGGGGCGCGATCTTCGCGGCAATGAAGCGCCGGGAGGTCTACGCCACGTCGGGGCCGCGCATCACACTGCGTTTCTTCGCGGGCTGGGGCTTCGGCGAGAGAGTCGCCTCCGAGCCCGACCCTGTTGCCGTCGCGACCTCCGGTGGTGTTCCGATGGGCGGTGTGTTGCGCCCGACCGCGAGCGACACAGCGAGTCCCACCTTCTTCGTGGCGGCGCAAGGCGATTGGATGAGCGCCCCGCTTCAGCGTGTCCAGATCATCAAGGGTTGGATCGACGCGGAAGGGGAGACGCACGAGAAGGTCCGGGACATCGCCTGCGCAGATGGGCTCGAGGTCGACCCGGTGACCCTGCGCTGCCCCGACAATGGCGCATCCGTCGACCTCGCGACCTGCAAGCCCACGGGAGACACCGGCGCAATGCAGCTGATGAAGGCCTGGAAGGACCCCGACTTCGATCGCGCGCAGGGCGCCTTCTACTACGTTCGTGTCCTCCAGAACCCGACGTGTCGCTGGTCGACCTACGATGCCCTGCGCCTCGGGCGCGCGCCCGATCCGCGCGTCCCCGCGACCCTGCGCGAGCGGGTCTGGTCATCGCCGATCTGGATCGACGCCTCGTAGCAGGACCACGATCTGGCACGCAGCCAACTCTTGTTTCCGCTACGACTACTCACGCTGGGGGACGTCCAGGGACAAGCCCCGCAACTGGCTTCCAAGCAGCGGGTCGGGGGTTCGAGTCCTCCACGGCCCCTGCAAGCCGTGCCCGCCCCTTGCCGCCCATCGGATCCTGTCCGGGTTTGTTCCCGCGCCGAGCCGCGGAGCCTAGACTACGCGGGTGCCCGACTCTGAGATCGCCTTGGCTCCGACCACTCCGTGGACCCTGCGCCTGTTTGCGTGGGCGCATGTGCCGCCGATCTGGGTGGGGCTCGGCATCTCCGCCGTTTGGTTCGCGTTCTACCTCCTCTACACGACCGTGCTGGTCGAAGGGCCGGACCGCTACTGGCTGTCGGAGCTGGGCTGGTCGTTGCTCATCGGCATGGCCCCCGCCGTGACCGCCGCCTCCTTGCGGGGCTCCGCGCGCGACCTCGAGGACCTGGCACCTGCCCTGCGCGCTTCGCCGGCAGAGATCGAGGCCCTGCGGCGCGAGATCGCCACGGTCCCGCGCTCCCTCCTCACTGCCGTCGGAGTCGGGATGGCGGTGCTGACGGCGACGGCCGTGTTCCACGAGAGAACCATGGACAGCGGACGCGTCGCGGCGCTCGGCGACTCTGCCATGGTGTGGTACATCGGCCGGAACGTCGTGAACTTCTGGCTGATCTCCCGTGCCCTCACGATCGAGCTGTCTCTCGCGCGCGCCTTCTCTCGGCTCGGCGCACGGCTGCCCGCGGTGGACGTGGTAGACCGCACACCCCTGGCCCCCTTCGGACGCCGTGGCCTGCGCAGCGTGCTGCTGTGGATGTTGTACCTGTCGCTCTTCTCCTGGCAGTACGCGCTCGGAGCCGCCCGGCCGGAGCTTGGGGGGGTTCTTCTATTAGTCGTGTCGATCGCGATCGCCGCTTTCCTGCTGCCGGTCTGGGGCGCCCACCTGCGCCTGCGCGAGGCGAAGGCCACGGAGCTCTCCCGGGTGCGAGCGCGAATCGGCGAACTCCGGAAGCGTGCGCTGACGGCGCCGCCCGGAATCGTCGTCGGCGGCCGCTTGACGGACCTCATCAGTTGGGAGCAGCGGGTAGCGTCGGGCGGCGAGTGGCCGTTCAGCGGCTCCACGGTGCTGCGCTTCGGGCTCTACACCGCCATCGGTCTGGGTTCGTGGCTCGGCGCCGCCTTCGTCGAGCGCCTGCTCGAGTCCGCCCTGCGCTAGAAAGGCTGATCCAGGGTTCGGGCTTCAATGAATGCGTGCGCGGTTCCAGGTAGGTGGCTGCGTGCCGGATGGGAATGAAGAAGACGACATGATTCCCGCGCGAGAAGTGTCCCCAACGGGTGACCTGGAAGACGAAGACAGTGGTACGCGAGTGAACAGCGTTCACGGAGTCCGCGGCGTCGGCAGCTACTCTGTCCTCAGACTGAACAGAAGGAGTCTGCGATGACCCGATCAGTGTCGTCCGCTGTTGTGGTTCTCCTGGTGGCCTTCGGTGCCACGCCTGCTCTCTCCCAGGAAGAGCGTGAGTTCATCGGCCTCACCCGCGAGTCGGTCGAGACCAATCTGGGGATCGGCGGAATGCATGCCGCGTGCACCATGGAGTTCCCGGGTGCTCGCATGTGCTCATCCGCAGACATCGTGCGAAACGGTGAGGCATCCGAGCCGCGGCTGAACGGCGGCACCTTCGGCTGGGTTCATCCATCCAACGTGGTCTTCACTCCCGACGGCGATTTCGGATCCGGCAACCATGCACTCGACACGGTCTCCGGGGTCTTCCGTCCCGAGAGCCAGCTGTCGGCACTGAGCTGCGGCCAATGGAGGATCACCTCCGACTTGGGAAGGGCGATGACGTACGACACGCAAGCCCGCACGCTCTCCGCGCTCCCCTGCGTCGTGACGGGCCCCATCGCGTGCTGCGCTGCCCGGAGAAGGAATGGGATCTCCCCTCCTTCAGCGTTCGGGCTGAGGCCGAGATAGAGCGCCGCGGCCAGCTCGGCGGACGGCAACATCGTCGGACAACGATGCCTCCGGCTCTGCCTACCCGCCCGCGGAGCGGCTCAAAAACCGGCGCCGAGGATCCGACATTCAAGCTGTGTTCTGCTCCGAAGCCCGTAGGCGTTATGTCCAACTCCTGCGCGGAGTCCGGGCCGGGAGAGTCTCTGCAACGCCTTGGACGCCAAGTCCTCACGGGCGGTCACCGGCAGCTCGCGTTCGTCACGCCGTCGTCAAAGAGGTCACAGTCCTGCGAGAAGCCGTCGGCATTTGTGAGCGCTGTGCAAGCCTCGCAGCGCGCGCTCGTCTCGACGCAGGTCGCGAGTTCGTTCTGGGTGGTGACCGCGCAGCCCGGGAAGGACCGGGCCAGATCGACCGTGCCACACGCCTTGGGAAGGATCTTGGTCGCGAGCTTCCCGGTGGTTTCGTCGCATGCCCGGGCGATCTTACCCTTCGGGTCGGAGCCCAGGCAGGCGGCCAGGTCGGCGCCCTCGACGACCGTGCCGCCCTTCAGCCCCTTCTTCTTGCAGCGATTGAATTCCTTGATTCGGGTCGCCAGGCACTTGCCGCCCTCCTTGGCGAGCGAGCTCTGGCACCGTGCGCCGGTGGGATCGGCCGCGACCGTGACCAGGGCGGCATCGAGCGGCGAGCCGAAGACCGCGCTGATCACGCCCAGGCCCGCTGCTGAGGCCGCGTCGTTCACGATACCCGAGTCGGCGGGGCCGAAGCCCATCGGAGTCCCCGTGCACTTCTTCGCCTGAGCCGAGTCGGTCTTGGCGCGCGCCCTGGCCACCTTGGGGGCCACGGCCCCGAGGCACGCATCCGCCGAAGCGCCGTTCCTGGCGAAAGCCCTGATGCACCGGCCGACGGTCTGGTCCTGCGCCCTGGCGACTCCGGCCATGCTCTTGTTCAACGCGTTGGCGCAGGCCTGCTGGGCCTTGTCCGGGCAGCCGACGTCGATCACGGGATTTCCGACGAGCGTGCCGAGGTTCTCGAAGACGCCGCCGCACTCGTTGGTGATGGTGCCGGTGTTGTCGATCGTGCCGCGGTTCACGAAGAGGCCGCGGTTCCGGATCGTGTTGCTCGTGTTCACGACGGTGCCGTGGTTCTGGAGGTTGCCGCCGGCTTCGTTGATCACGGTACCGTCGACATGGAGAGTGCCGGTCGCGGTGACCGCGAGGGTGCCGCCATCCCGGTTGGTCAGCGTCAGGACGCCCGGAACCTCGAGCATCGACGCGACGATCATGCCCTCGCCGTCGTCGATGTTCTGATCGATCGGCATCTCCGTGTCCTCGTCCACCTCACCGAACTCGCGGACGGTCACTTCCGACTTCTTGCCCGCACCACATTCCGGGTTGTCGGTGAAGGTGCTCCCCTCGAGCGAAGTCGCGCTGCCGGAGATCGTGTGCCAATGGTCCCCGGCGCAGTTGGCTTCCGGGCCGTAGATCGTGAACTGATCGGAGGTGAAGTTCTCGAGGACGCCGTTCACCTCCAGCTCGAGCAGCTCGGTCTCCTCTCCGATGAGCGGCGGATCCCCAACCACCGCTCCGCTCGGGATGTCGATGGTCTGGCCCACGTTGTTCAAGTGGAACGTCGTGATGTTTCGCGCCGCGACGGTGCCCGGGTCCACGGGCAGCTCGCCGATCGCGCACCCGAAGGCGCCGGCTCCAAAGGTCACCTCGTCGCAGACGATGTTGCCCAGACTCGTCCAGCTCGTGTCCGGACCGAACGCGAAGCCGGCGGCGCCGCCGAGCACGGTCTGGCTCACGTCGGTCGCGGCTCCGACCAGCACCAGCGATCCCGAGCTCGGGAGGGTGATCGGCGTGCCGAGACCGCCGTCCGCGACGATCACCAAGGCGTCGGTACCCGCGCTCGTCCGGGTCACGGTTCCGTCCAGGATGACCGCCATGCCATCCGCGTCCGAGGCGTAGATGGCCATCATGGCGACGGTGTAGTCGCCCACCGCGGTCGGCGGAATCACGAGCGGGCTCGGGCCACGGAAGTCCATGCTGACTCCGCCGACCCCGGTCTCGTTGACGTGGACGCACAACTCTTCGACGCCTCCATCGCCCAGGTAGGGGCCGACGCAGACGGATTGCGCATGGGCGGCGACGGCGACGCCCGAAAGGAGTAGAAAGGCGACAAGCGCCCGGAGCAGGGTGTAGAACGACATGCTGAGATTCCTCCAGTTCCAATGGGTCACGAGTCGGACCCGACCGGTTCAAAGGGCCCGCAGCACCCGGAACCCCGTTGCGCCCGTGGCGGAGGCACCGCATGGTGTCGCTTACGGCCGTGGGTCGCGATGTCTCGGCCAATGCGCTTTGATCTCCAGTGGGAAACGTGGAGATCGCTCGTTCGCCCCGTAGGGCGGCGACGTTCGGCTCGCCGCTCCACGAGAGGGGAATCGTCAGCCATGCAGCAGGCAGCGCGAGGGACGTCGACCTGGAGGACCTCTTGGGCGGTGGGGCTCGTCGCGGGCGGGATGCTGGCCGTCGCGAGCCCGCCGTGGGCAGCGCGCGCGTTAGTCAGCCTGACAGGCTGCGCCGGGGGAGACTTCGGGGACGACTGCAGCGTCGCCGAGCTCGTGGCCGGCGGCTCGATCCAGGTCGACAACAGCGTGTTCGACGCGTGGACCTACCAGGAGAACGGGATTTCGGCGACCACCATCCTGGTGACGCCGCTCGGGGAGGGGACCACCGATCCAGGGCCGGGCGTCCGCCTCGAGGCCGCCGGTCTGGGCGCCGACGACTCGGTCGACTTCGAGATGAACTACGACGTCTCCACCGCCGACGCCTCAGCGAGCCTCACGGGCTACCGGTTCGTCCTCGATCTGGGCCAGATTACGGGGGCGGCGGGCGCCTTCGCGGCCACCGAGGTGGTCGACAATGACAGCGGGAACGAGATCGCGTGCGGCGGGCTCGGCGGGGCGGTGTTCTGCGAGGAGCCCGTGCCCGACCAGAACGACCCGGTCAGGAGCGACCGCTTCACCGACGAGGTCACCGGACTCGACGTGCTCTCGAGGGACCTGAACGCCAACACGAACATGATGGCGTTCACGGGACCCGGCGAGTCGCTCGAGTTCATCGCGCTCGAGCAGAGCTTCTCCATCCCAGGTGCTCCGGGGGCCTGCGGAGACGGCGTCGTCGACCTCGGCGAGACGTGCGACGACGGCAACACGACGCCCGGCGACGGCTGTGACGCCGCGTGCATGACCGAGGTGCCCGAGCCCGGCGCCATGCTGCTGCTTCTGACCGGGGTTCTGGTGCTGCTGGGTGCCCACCGCTTGAGGTTGGTAGTCGTCGAAGAGTTGGGACCTATTGGATCCGCGGCGCCCTGATTCCGAAGTAGGCGCGGAGTCGCCCAGCGACTAGGCGAAATAGCTGGGCGAGCCTACGACCGCGGCAATGTTCTCTTCGAGATGTGTGAGCGAGGACATGTCCGCGTTCACGACGTCGAGGCCGTAGCTGCGCTGGAAGGTGGAGAGTGGCGCCTGTTCGCGACGAACTCCGACCGAGGCAGCCGGGTGTTGCTGTTCGAACTTGAAGTCGCGCGGCGGACCGTGCCGGACGAGGGCGAGTGGGGCTGAGCTAGATCCAACGCCGCACGCGCGCCTTGTAGTCGGTGTACTCGGCGCCGAACTTGCCCTCGAGGTAGGTCTCCTCGTGGCGGATCGCGATCCGCGCGATTGCGAAGCAGGTGACCGGGACCAGCAGCAGGACCCAGCCGTTGGCGAGTGCGACGCCGAAGCCCGCCTGCATCAGGCCCATGCCGAGGTACATCGGGTTGCGCGTGAAGCCGTAGATGCCGGTGGAAACGATCGCCGGCGTCGTGATCCAGGGCTTCGGATCTTGGCCGATCTCGCGGAACAGCCCCATCGCGGCGCCCATCGCGCCAAGCCCGGCCATCAGGAGTAGCGCGCCGAGCCCGTAGCGGAGCAGTCCGTGCAGCGGCAGTGCGAGCGGCCACGCGAGCTGCAGCGCGATGCCGACCGCCAGCGCGATCAGTGGGACGAAGGGCGGGGGGAAGCGGACGGCGGCGCCATCCGGCTCGCCGGTGCCATCCGTGAGCTTTGCTTCTTTCGTTTCGTCAGCTTCAGTGGTCTCGGTCATCGATCCGCCTCCCGATGACGTATTGAGCGCCGCCTAACAGATGGGCGCTCAGCGCCGGCCCGCTGCTCCGTCTCGCAGCACCTGGGTCGCGCCCAGAAGCTACACGATTCGACCATAGCGAGGCGAAACGCGATTGGGGAGGTGGTGGGCCGGTCCGGCAGCAACGCTGACAGCAGCTGGGGCTGCGTTGAGCGAATGTGGCTAGTTCGCACGATGTTTCACGATCGATCTGATCTTCTGAAGCGCAGCGCTGAGCACGATTAGCCCGACGTCGGAGTACGACGTGGGGGCTTGTTGGTCTGGGTGTCGAGATCGACGCGATACTTCATCGCGTTCGACGTGCACGGCGAAGCCGGGGATCGGAAATCCGTCGGCGTCGTCCGGACGGTGGCCGGTCCGCAGTCGAACTTCCAGCCGAGGGACGCGCAGGTGATCACGCAGCTACGCAGCATCCCCTCGCTGAGTTGTCTCTGGAGCCCGCACGTATAGAAACGAACCGTGAGCGATCTGTGACTATTGCGCTGGAAGCCGAATCGGCTTGCCGGGGAACACGCCCTTCAGGACCTTCGAGTCCTTCACAACGGTCGTGCCGTTGACCACCACGTAGGGAATCCCGGTGGAAGGCAAGCCACCGTTGGCAGGAGTCGCAACCTGCTTGACCGTGTCGGGATCAAAAACTGTGATGTCAGCGTCAGCGCCAACCTTGATACGACCCTTGTTGGCCATTTGCGGTATGCCATTGTCTTGCAGGAACTTGGCGTACAAGTAGGACATTTTCGAGATCGCGAGCATCAGCGGCATGATCTTCTTCTCGCGCACCATTTGCAGTACCAGGGCATGCGTTCCAGCTCCCCGGGGATGGCCGTTGACTGCATCGAACGGGGTGTCCCAGTCGTACACGATAGAGCCGTCTGACTTTGCGTTATAAGGGAATGCGTCGCTGCCCACGATCACGGTGGGGCGCGCCAACATATCCTCCATGACCTCTTCACTGGCATTCTTGAATGTGACACCGGTGAACGGCGCATTCTTGATCAGGTATTCATACCTTTCTTTCGTCAACGGTTTCATCGTGGCGGTCTCAACGATGTCTCCGTAGGTATGGCCCATGTTGTTCTTATAGTTGTCCGGATGGAGATAGTCGGCAGCAACGATGGTTGCGCCGTAGCTGTAGGGATAAATTTCGGCGATGACCTGATGACCATTGGCGTAGGCGTTGTCGATCATCTCCAGGCAATACTTGGACAAGTCGAGACACTGCGCCGTCATGTGCTGGACGATCAATCCGCCACCACCCGCCAATACGGCACCGAGCATCTCGTCCGTACCCAACATGCCGCTGGCGCTTCGGTTCTGGCCTGAGAATCGGCCATGTAAGCCGGTGAGGAGCCCGTACTTCCCGGCAATCGCCTGGGCGCCGTAAGTTTCTCGTTGGGAAATGCCGTCAACCATGTAGCCGATCGGCGCCCCTACGCCGAGCGCCCCTTGCTTAACACCCGCCTCCACCTTCGCGAGGATCTCCTCAATCTGTGCGTCGGTGGCGACCGTGGTCGACCAATTCATCGAAGCCCCGGATGCTTTGGCGTTCTCCAGGTCATACAGTGATTGACCGGTCTCCGATTTGAATTTTGGGTTCAAGGTGAACTCGCGGGCGGACATGATGCTGGCGGTTGCGCCATAGTTGGTTGCAGACTTGCCTTCCATGCTGGCGTACCATTTATCCACCGGCAGCACGCCAACCTCGAGCTCCAACGGCGTCGTGATGCCGTCGCGAAGTGCCAGCTTTCTACCAAACGGCACTGCGACGTTGTGGTGATGGCCATCAATAAAGCCCGGGGCGACGACATGACCGGTGGCATCAATGGTCTCCTTGCCGTTGATCTTCTTCTTCGTGACCTTGGCGATCTTCCCACCCTTGATGCCGACATTGCGCACGGCATCAAGTCCGCTCTCGGGGTCCATGACCCGCCCGTTCAGGATCACGAGATCGTAATCCTTGGCCTGTACGGGCACGCTGGCGAGGACGCCGAGCGCGGCGATGACGATCGTCATTGCTCGCAGGGTGACGTTCACGTGATCGTTCTCCTGTGATCTGGTCTTCTCATCGGTGCTCGCATGGCGATTGCCGCTCGCCGGCTTCAGTCTGCTGAAGGCCTCTTCGTCTCCAAAGCCAGATTTTACGGGTCTTCGAGTGCTGCGATGAGACGCATCGTAGAGCCGCAACGGGGACATCGGAGCGTATCGATCTCGAAGACACTCTGGTAGCAGGGTAGCCCAACGTATCCTGCTGGCGTGCTCGCGGACGTCTGCTTCGCGTGGCTGGCGGTTGGGCTCTTGCCCTGCTTCGATCGATGACCGACGTGCACGCAGCACAGTCAACGAGCGTTCGAACCCCCGCCCCTCACGTTCGAAGCCGGATGCCTGTTACCCTCGCGACGTCCAGGACGCCACGAGAGGATACGCCGTGAACCGTCTTCGCCAGGCTGCCAGCGCGTTGATGATCCTCTCCGGCGTGACGCACACCGTTCAGTTCCTGTTCTGGGCCCCCTCGCCGAACAACACGCCGACGGCCGCCGTCTTCGGCTTGCTCTTCTTCGCGATCGGATCGTTGTTGCTGCGCCCGTGGCCTGTGGGCCTGTGGCTGGGGGCGATCGTCGCCGGTGTCAGCGCTGTGCTCGGGGCCCTACTGGCGATCGGGCATCCCGAGCCTCTGTCGCTCTTCCACCTCGCGCTCGCTGTGGTCGTCTCCGCGATCTGTCTCATCCTGCTCTTCCGGCGCCGGACGCGGCGAATTGCGGTCGTCGCGATCACGATCGTTCTCTCGTGCGCTGGCGGTGGGGTCGTCGCCTTCCTGGTGCTCGTCAGCGGGAAGGATTCCTTCACTCCGGCCTACGAAGAGCAATGCAGCGTCTGCCACGGCGACAACCTCGAGGGCCTCGCGCTCGGCCCGCCGCTCGTCGGCCGCGACTTGACCCACGGAGACTCGGTCGACGACATCGCAGCGAGCATCTCCCGCGGCTTTCCGACAGCGGGCATGCCCGCCGGAGCAGACACCCTGGACGCGGCGCAGATCCGGGCCCTCGCGATCCTGATTGTCGAACGAAGGTTGGGCTTCGACCAGACCGACCTCAAGGTCGGCGGGCCGCTCGAGATCCCAGAGGGCACGATCCGGAGCGAGCGCCACGACTTCCGGTTGGAGGTCGTGGCGAGCGGTCTCCACGCGCGTCCGTTCTCGATCGCCCCACTCCCGGACGGTCGGATCCTCCTGACCGAGAAGAGTCGGGGCCTCCGCGTCATTTCCGCCGCGGGGGAGCGGTCCGAGCTGATCGAAGGAACCCCACCCGCGCACGGCGATGGATTGGCGATGACGGACGGGCTCGTCTACGGGCACGGATGGATGCTGGACGTTGCCCTCCATCCGGACTTCGAGGACAACGGCTGGATCTACCTGCACTTCGGTGACCGATGCGACGGCTGCGAAATCTCGATGAACAAGCTGGTGCGCGCTCGCATCGAGAACGGTCGCTGGGTCGACGAAGAGACCGTCTGGCAGGCCGCCCCGGCCAGCTACACCGCGAGCCCGGACATGGGTGCGGGGGGAAGGGTCACCTTCGACGACCAGGGGCACGTGTTCGTGAGTGTCGGAATCAAGGGAAACTCGAACCATCACGGCATCCAGGACCTGGGCCTTCCCTACGGGAAGATCCACCGCGTGCACGACGACGGCCGCATTCCGTCCGACAACCCGTTCGTCGACGTCGAGAAAGCGCTTCCGACCACGTGGACCTACGGCCATCGAAGCCCGCAAGGTCTCGAGTTCGACCCGGTGACCGGACGGCTCTGGTCGACCGAAATGGGCCCGCGTGGGGGCGACGAACTCAACCTGCTGCTCCCCGGCCGGAACTACGGGTGGCCGCTCACGTCGAAGGGACTGAACTACGACGGGACGGCGGTCGAGTATGGCAAGCAGCTCGGCATCGAGCTCGACCCGGGCGCCCTCGAGCCGCCCGTACTCGACATGACACCCGCTCCCGCCATCTCGAGCTTCGTCCTCTACCGGGGGCGCGAGTTCCCGGAGTGGGAGAACGACATCATCGCCGGATCGCTGAAGGCCACGGCGCTGTACCGGTGGGTGATCGAGGGAGACCGGGTCGTCCACCGGGAGACCTTGCTCGAGGGCCTCGCGCGCATCCGCGACGTGGAGGTCGGACCCGACGGAGCCATCTATCTCCTCCTCGAGCACCACTCGGGCGGCCGAATCGTTCGGATGGTGGCGGAGTAGGGGTCCTCCCCGAACGTCGGGGCCGGGTAGAATGTCGGCATGAGGACGCGGCTGACTGAACGCCTTGGCATCCAGGTTCCGATCGTGCTGCCCGGAATGAGCTGGATCTCGAAGCCCCCTCTCGTGGCCGCGGTGGCGGAAGCGGGAGGTCTGGGTCTTCTGGCGACCGGCCCACTCAGTCCGCAAGAGACGGCCTCGAGCATCGATCGGATACGCGAGCTCACGGACCGACCTTTCGGGGTTGGGATCACGCTGATGATGCCAGGCGCCGCCGAGAACGCGCGGGTCTGCATCGAGCGTGAAGTCCCGGTGGTGAACTACCAACTCGGTCGCGCCGAGTGGCTCATCAAGGCGGTGCACGGCTATGGCGGGCTGGCGATGCCCACAGTGACCAGTGCCCGGCACGCGCGCTCCGCGGAGGCGGCCGGTGCGGATGCCCTTCTGGTGACGGGCCACGAGGCCGCCGCCCACGGTGAGCGCGTCACCTCACTCGTCCTGCTGAGGGAAGTACGGCGTGCCGTCGAGATCCCGATCGTCGCTGCGGGCGGCTTCGCAGACGGTCAAGGCATCGTGGCCGCGCTCGCGCTCGGCGCGGACGCGGTGGCCATGGGCACCCGGTTCGCTGCCACCCAAGAGAGCGGGCTGCACCCGAACATGAAGAAGGTGATCACCGAGAAGGCAGCGCACGAGACGCTCTACACCGACCGGTTCGACGGCATGTGGGCGCGCATCATGGAGACTCCGACGTCGCGCCGAGTCACGAGCCGCCCGATGGGATTCTTCGCGTCCGCCTGGCGGGCGGTCGTCTCCGCGCGCCGGATGGGTCTCCCGGTTCGCCCGGTGCTTCGGGCTGTATTGGCGGAGCCCGACCGCCTGCGTTTGCTCGCGCACTTCGGGGCCGCAATGCCGTACGTGGAGCGCGCGACGCTCGAGGGAGATGCGGAGACCGGCGTGCAGTTCATTGGTCAAGCGCAGGGGTTGGTGGAAGATGTCCCCAGCGTTTCCGACCTCGTCGCAGCACTTCTCGAGCAGGTCCGAGAAGCACAGGAACGACTCGCCAGCTTGCGGTAGAACGAGCTGCCATTGGAGAACCTTGGATGAGCTATGCCGGAACCCGGACGATCATCGACGCGGACAGCCATCTCATCGAACTGGACGACTTCGTCGCGAAGGCCGCCAGTTCGTCCGAGCTGCCGCTGATTCCGCCCATGGACGCGCAGACGAATCTGCCGGTTTCGCAGGCAGCGCTCGAACGGGGCCGCGAACTTCACGCCAAGCGCCAGGCCGACCCTGAGTTGATGGAGAAATTCGAGGCGGGTCTCATGGACAACAGCAAGAGTGGTTGGAGTCGGCTCGGGGCGTTCGATCCACAGGAGAGATCACATTGTCTCGAGTTGTTCGGATTCGAGGCTCAGCTGGTGCTCGGAACGTACGCCTACCATCAGGTTGCGCACTGCGAGGACGAGGCCACGCTCGTCGCCAGCACCCGGGCGTTGAACCGGGCGATGGGAACGTTCTGTGCGCACGATGATCGCTTGAAGGCCATCGGCTACGTGCCTCTGAGACTCGGCCCCGAAGAGGCTGGAGCGCTGATGGAAGATGGCTTCGCCGACGGTTGCTATTCGTTCATGGTCGACACGAACGAACCAGACGATGAAGCACGGTCGTTCACCCATCCGGACTTCGACCCCGTTTGGAGTCGCTTCGAGCAGGCTCGCGTTCCCTTCCTCATGCATGTGGACGGAAACGGCGACTACCAGGCGGTGCCGAGGAGTTTCGCCAACAACGGCCGCGAGAATGCGAAGTTCGACGGAGATGGCGCTACCGACATCCTCAGCTTGGTCACCATCAAGAACAGCGCGGAGCTGTTCCTGACTGCGATGATCTTCGACTCCGTGTTCGATCGTCATCCACTCCTGAAAGGGCTGTCGCTCGAGCACGGCGCTTCGTGGCTGCCATCCTGGATGAACACGATGGACTTTGCGGCCAAGGCATTTCAGCGCTTGACCGGGAAGCGAGACGCCAGCCCCTCGGAGATGGTCAGACGACATCTGAAGTTCTGTCCGTTCGCTGGAGAGCCGCTCGGCTGGATCATCGAGAACGTGGGGTCAGAGTTGCTCGTATTCGGGTCCGACTATCCCCATCCCGAAGGAACATCCGACCCGATCGGCCTGCACGAGAAAGCGATGCGGGGCTGTGACCAGGAGACGCTCGACCGGTTCTACCACCGAAACATGGAAGACTTGATGGGGATCGAACTTTCTGGGAGGTCGAGCCCCCGCGTGTAAACGGCCCATGGGCTCTCCCCAAATGCCGATTGTGTAAACCATGTCTCCGGAATGAGGTGTCAACCCTGTCTCGGGAAGCACATTGAGCCGGTGGGCGCGGTTGCCTCTTGACCGGCGTGGCCGCGGATCTCACCCCAGGTCCCGGTGACCCACGGCCCGGCCGTGAAGAAGCGAGTAGTAGCGGTAGCGCCCGGGCATGTGCGAAGTCACGACGCCGACGACGAGAGCGAGGCTGAGGAGTGCGACGGCGTGTGTCGACCAGGCAGTCGCGCCAAGCAGCAGACCGATCTTGAGGTAGACCGCCACGCCCCGGACTTGGAGTACCCAGATGGGGGCCCGTGCGATCTCCAGCACGGCAAAGAAAAAGCCGGTGCCCACGACGGCCACGAGCGCTGGTTCGAGGCGTTCCGCGGCTACCCCGTACACGGAGCCGCCGTAGAGCGCGGCGATGGCGAGCGAGTGTGCGGCGCGCACCGTGGTTCGTAGGGCTCGCAACCCCGGTACCACACGCCTCTCTCCACTCTCTCGATCAGCCACAGGTTCAAACTCTATCGGGGATGGCGGGGTCGAAGCTCGCCCACTTCCGTGCCAGGTGGCACCCGAGGCATGCGAGCGTCTGCGCGACGATCAATCCGGCGGATAGTCTGCCGTGTAGTAGGTGAGCGAGCAGATGCCGCCGTCGCGAACGACGAAGACGTCGAGTGCGTGCACACTCGAGCCGTTGGCCAGCGCAATCTCGATCTCTGCGACGACCCGGTCGCCATCGCGCAGCAGGGGACGCACCGGGCTGGGCGACGGCCGCGCCCCCGCCACGACGCCCTCGTAGAAGGCGGCGATCTCCTCTCGCCCCCGCTTCCGAAAACCCAGTCCCTGGATCACCGCGTCCTCGCGAAAGAGGTCGAGCACTCGAAGATCACCGGCACGCATACAGGTGAAGTATCGCTCGACGATCGTCTCGGGACTAGCGGGCAGGGTGGAGCCTCGGTTCTCTCACCGCGGGAATCCTATCGCACGATCACAGGCAGCGACGCGAAGCCCTGGACGAACTCGGTGTTGAAGCGCACTGCGCGACCAAGGTCGACCCCGTATTCGGGGAACCGCGCCAGGATCTCCTCGAGGCAGATCTTTCCTTCCATCCGGGCCACGTGCGTGCCGAGGCACTGGTGGGTCCCGGCTCCGAAGCTCAGCATGCGAGCGGGCGCCCGCCCGACGTTGAACGTGTCGGGATCCGTGAACTCGCGGTCGTCCTTGTTCGCCGAGGCGTAGAGGAAGATCACCGATTGCCCCTGCCTCAGCTGCTGGCGGTGGAGCTCCACGTCGCGCGTCAGCGTGCGGCCGAGGAACTGCGTCGGCATGTCGTACCGGAGCACCTCGTTGAAGGCGCTGGGGATGCCGGACGGATCTGCGGCGAGCTGCGCGCGCTGGTCGGGGTACTCGGCGAGACGCCGCAGCCCGTTGGCGAGCACCTTGGGGAAGGTCTCCGACCCTCCGATCACCAGCATCGAGACGTGCGAGCCCGCGTCGGCGTCCGAGAATCGCTCACCGTCCTGCTCGAACGTGGCGAGCGAGTCGATCGCCGCGGGCTCCTCGGCGGGCTGCTTGCGGCGCGCCTTGATCATGTCCTCGCAGTAGGCGCTCAGCTCCCGGAGCGCCGCCATTCCCTCGGCCGTCATGCCTTCCTCGCCGGGGTCATGGTGGAAAAAGCGCTGGACGAGCTTGGCGAGCATCGGCCCATCCTCCACCGGCAGGCCGATCGCCATGCAGGCGACGGTCACGGAGAGGCGCGCCGAGAAGTCGCCGATGGCGTCGAACTCCCCCCGGTCGGCGACTTCGTCGAGTAGCTCCCTGACAAGCTTCCGCGCGACGGGCTCTACGGCGCGCACGTTCTTGGGGAGGAAGCAACGGCGGATCGTCGCGCGCAGCTTCGTGTGCGCGCTCGGGTCCATCACGTTGAGCATGGGCGTGACGGGCTGGTCCTTCGTCAGCAGCTGTGCGGGCGTGGTGCCGCGCGCCGCGGAGTACGCGTCGTCCGCCGAGGCCTCCCAGATGTCGTGGAAACGCGAGAGCGCCCACGCGTCGTACTTCTGCATGTAGTAGACGGGCGCGTCGTCGCGCAGGCGCTTGTAGAAGGGGAGCGGGTCCTGGCGGACCGCGGCGTTGAACGGGTCGTAGTCGAGGGTCATGGCGCCTCCTTGGATATTAGGTATTTCGATTCTAGTAATTGAAATTATCAACACAAGAGCTACGATTCGCAGTCATGGCTGTTCGCCGCAGACGATCTCGGGTCGCGGAGGCCCGCGAGCAGATGTACCGCGAACTCGTCCTGAGCTGCGCCGAGCAGGTGTTCGCCCGCAGCGGCTACCACGCGGCGAAGATGGCCGAGGTGGCGACCGAGGCCGGGATCTCGCTGGGCACCCTCTACGGGGCCTTCGCCAGCAAGCGCGAGGTCTTCGAGGCGTTGCACGAGTTCCGCGGCGCCCACTTCCTGGCCCAGGTCGACGCTGCGCTGAACCTCCCTGGCCCCGCCTCCGAGAGCCTGCGCCGCGGCATCCGCGCGTTCGTCGGCTTCCTGACCGAGCACGAAAGCTACTTCCAGATGGACCTGCGCGAGGGTCGCTCCTGGGCGATCGGCGACGTGGAGGCGAGCCCGAGCTTCCAGGCCGGGATCCGTCATTGGACCGATCTCATGCGGCGCGGCATCGACGAGGGTGTCTTCCTCGCAGACGACCCCGAGCTGATGGCCACCACCGTCTTCGGCCTGATGCAGGTCCAGCTCGCGGCGCGCCTGCAGCGCACCCCCGACGCGCCCGCCGACGACCTTGCCGACGCCATCGCCGATGTGGTGGAGCGAGTGCTCTGCCGCCCCGAGAGTCTCGAATCGGCCCATCCCAAGAGGGCACGCTCGGCGTGATCCACGCCCCCGCCAAGGAGTCCCAAGAATGAAGATCGCCGTTGACACCGACCTGTGTGAGGCCAATGCCATCTGTATGGGTCAGTGCCCCGAAGTCTTTCGAGTCGAAGAGGACGACACGCTGACGCTGCGGGTCACGGAAGTCCCGCCCGAGTGCGAGAGTGCCGTAGAGCAAGCGATCCGCCTCTGCCCGCGCCAGGCGCTCAAGGCGCTCTAGCCCGTCGCGGTGGCCGTGACCGAGCAGACACCCCAGTCCCCCTACGTCCTTCTCGGCGAAGGCGAGGGCGTCGTGCGCCTGGTGGAGCGCTTCTACCATCACATGAACACGCTCCCCGAGGCGGCGCCCATCCGCCGCATGCACGCGGGCGACCTCGCCCCGATGGCAGACAAGCTCGCCACGTTTCTGATCGGCTGGATGGGCGGGCCGCAGAACTACACCCTGCGCTTCGGCCGTGTGGTGATCCCCGCCGCGCACGAGCACTTCGCGATCGGCCCGGACGAGCGGGACCAGTGGCTCGGGTGCATGCGGCGGGCACTCGCCGACGCTCGCGCCGAACCCGATCTGGCGGAGATGATGATGGACGCCTTCCGCCAGATGGCGGACATGTGCCGGACCGACCAGGAGGCAGAGCGATGGTTCGCGTGATCAAGCTGGGGATCAAGCGCCCCGCCACCCACGGGTTGCTGCCCGACCCCGAGCCGCGGAAGCTCCACTACACGCTGATCTCGGTCGACGATCACCTGATGGAGCCGCCGCACACCTTCGAGGGGCGCCTCCCGCGCGCCATGCAGGACCGCGCTCCACGGGTGATCGAGACCGAGGAAGGGCACCAGGTCTGGCAGTTCGATGGTCAGCCCTATTTCCAGGTCGGCTTTATGTGCGTGGCGGGCCGGCCGCGCGAGGACCATCGCTTCGAGCCGGCGCGCTACGAGGAGGTGCGGCCGGGGTGCTGGCGCATCGAGGACCGCATCAAGGACATGGACATCGGCGGCATTCACGCGTCGGTGAACTTCCCGTCGGGCGTGACGGGCTTCGGTGGAACGCTCTTTTCGGAGGCGAAGGACCCGGCGCTCGGCCTCGCCTGCGTGCGGGCCTGGAACGACTGGCTCTTCGAAGAGTGGTACTCGCCCCATCCCGATCGCATCGTGCCGCTGGGCATCACGCTGCTTTCCGATCCGGAGAAGGGCGCCGAGGAGATCCGCCGCAACGCGGCGCGCGGCTTCCGTGCCGTGACGGTTCCGGAACAGCCCCACCGGCTGGGCTACCCGCCAGTGTTCGACGCGCACTGGGAACCGATCGTGCGCGCATGCGCTGAGACCGAGACCGTGCTCAACCTCCACATCGGCGCGTCCGGCTTCCCGAAGATGCCGCCCGGGGCGCCGATGCTCGAGCTGGGGGCGACGCTCTTCGGCCCGATGGCGATCGAGGCGTGCGCCGAGTGGCTGTGGAGCGGCTGGCCCGCACGCTACCCGGAGCTGAAGATCGCCATGTCCGAAGGTGGCATCGGCTGGGTTGCGATGCTGATCGATCGCGTCGACAACATCATGGCGCGCTCGGGCTATGGCAAGGGCTGGCCCGACAAGAAGAACGCGCCTAGCGACGTGCTGCGCCGCAACTTCTGGTTCTGCATGATCGATGATCCGTCGACGATCTCCACGCGCGACGCGATCGGCGTGGAGAACATCTTGTTCGAGTCCGACTACCCCCACGGCGACGGGACGTGGCCGGATACGCAGGCGGTGATGCAGAAAGTGCTGGGGCAGCTGCCGCCAGAGGAGATCCGCATGATCGCGCACGAGAACGCAGCCCGGCTCTACCGCCACCCGCTGCCGGAAGACCGCCTGCCCTGAACGCCGCGATCCGATCGAAGAGCCTGCACCGCGTCGCCGCTAGTCGCGACGGGTTGCCATGGCCGGGAGAGCAAACGGAACGGAAGCTCGATACTCTTGGATCCGCCCCGCCCCGCCCCGCGACCGGAGTTGGCCATGATCCTTTACGCGGCCCTGCTCGTGCTCGGCTTGGTTCTTTCCGCCGTCATCCGCAGGCCGCCAGCAGTGTTTGCCGGCGCGGTCCTCCTGCTCGCGGGGGTCGGGATCTTCGGCGCCCGCCTCCATCACGAGGGTGGGTACCCGTTCCCACAGCGGTGGGACCTCGTGTATGGCGTGGTGGGGCCCGTTTCCGGGGCTCTGTTGGTATGGTTGGGCCGGAGCTGGCGAGACCGGCGTCCGAGCCCGTGGACGCTTCGCGCTCTGTTCGCCCTGGTTCCGCTCATCCTCGTGGGCGAGGCGGCCGCTGTCCTTCATGAGGTGGAGGAGGTCGTCGAGGTGCGCACCACGGACGACGGAGGATCCGTCGTTCCGGTGCGGCTATTCGTCGCCGACTACGACGGCGTGCCGTGGGTGATCACGGATCCGCGGGGTCGTCACGTTCGCAGGATGCGAGCGAACCCGCGGGTCGAGCTTGTTAGAGGCGGGGCGGCCGCGTGCAAGATCGCCACGCTGGTGAGCGAGCCGGAGATCGTGGGAACGGTCTTCCGGCGACGCACGGAGAAGTACCTGGCTCAGAGGGCGGTGGTGGCAATCGGGGATGCGCTCGGGCTCATCGAGCTCATCCTGCCCGAAGGTGACGTGACGCTCGCCGAGATCGGTGTCGCCATTCGTTTCGACCCCTGTCCAGGGGGGACGGGAGCGGCGAGGCGCTGAGGCTTCTGGTGCGGCTCGATCTGATTAGCATCCGGCACCTCATGAGAGACGCCGACCATCAGAATTTGATCCAGGCCGTTGACGACTTCGTCGCAAGGGAGGTCGAGCCCGCCGCACGCGTGTGACACCGCGCCCGAAAACCTCGAGCTGCGAATGTGCATCCATCTCCAAAACGGAAACGTTTCGTCGGCCGGCGGCTACAGCTGCAGGGACGCCACTAGCATCTTCGACGCCACCTGGGAGTGGCTGATCTACCACCGCGACTAGCCGAGTGACTCAAGACGATTGCGCGCGCTCGTTGCTATTCGGTCTTCGCCTGGAACTGCAAGCGGTCCGCGCGCTTGACGGCGCCGAGTGAAGCCTCGAAGCACAGCCCGCCGCTCGCGATCACTTGCAAAGTCGCGCTCGTGGAGTCCTCGAGGGCCTCAGTCGTGCCGATCGGGAGCGAGGCCTGGTTCTTCTTCGCTTTGTTGCCGGCTTGAATGGCGAGCTTCCCCTTGCCGCTCGGTCCCGACGTGGCCGTGATCTTGCGGACGCCGTCCGATGCTGCGCCCGAGTCCTTGTAGGTGAAGCCCTTAGTCGACTTCGTCTTCCAGCAGGCCTTGGTTCCGCAAGCTTCCCCGGCCCGATCCACCTGGAGCTGCAAGGCCAGGGTGCCCTCACCATCGTAGAGACAGGTGGCCCATTCGGTGGATCCCGCCACGGGGTCGCCGAAATCGCTCTGTAGGGTGGGCGTGTCGAACTTCTTGAGGGTCGCCGAGAGCTTCTCGCCTCCGACCTTCTTCTCGGAGAGCTTCACGCTGCCGCGCTCCGCCACCACGCAGTCGATGATTGGGGCGGTTGGGCACGTCCCGGCAAGGCGGATTTGGCAGACGTTGTCGCAGCCGTCGTCGTCTGCGGTGTTGCCGTCGTCGCACTCTTCACCTGGGTCGATGTTGCCATCGCCGCAGCGCGGAGGTTCGGCGCTGCACAGGTCGCTGCACCCATCGCCCGAGACCGTATTGCCGTCGTCACAGGTTTCGTTGGCATCCACGATTCCATCGCCGCACAAGAGGCGGACGGAAACATCGAGAGACGTGCCGAATGTGAAATCGGAGGAGTCTTCGGTGACGCTCGCGAGATCCACCAGGACGCATGGAGCGCACCCCGCGCCGCCGAAGATGATCCTCTCGAGCGCGTCGCTCAGGACGAACCAGGTCTCGGGTGTGGCGCCGTTCGCGAGCGCCTCGTCAAACCAGACGTGGGCGTCGAAGCCGGCCTCCGGAGTTGTGGACGCGACGTGGCTGCCGTCCCAGGTCTTCGTGCCGAACGTGACGGAGACCTCCGAGAGTGCCGAGATGTCATAGCCGAACAGATCGACGGGCCAGTCGCCCGTTCCAGCGGGGATCACTACGACGGGAGCTGCTTCGGTGTCGAGGAGGAAACGGGTGCTCACGAACGTCGGAGCCGAAGCCCCGAAGACGATCGGAGGCGAGAAGTCGTCGAACGTGACCTCGTAGGTGATCTCGAAGATCTCGCTACCCGCAGGGGCAGCGACAAGTGCGAGAGTCATGATCAAGCTGGCCAGGGCTCGCATGCACGTCCTCCTGAGCGGGTTGAGATCAGGCTACCAGATGGGGGAGAACTCTTGCCCGGGCCTCTGGCCGTCGAATGGGCGCGCGGATCCGGGGCATGCTCACTCCCCGAGCACGATTCCGAAGTAGGGGCGGAGTCGCGCGGCGACTAGGCGAAATAGCTGGGCGAGCCTACGGCCGCGGCAACGTTCTCTTCGAGATGCGCGAGCGAGGACATGTCCGCGTTCACGACGTCGAGGCCGTGGGCCAGGACGAAGGCGTAGCTGCGCTGGAAGGTGGAGAGCTGCGCCTCCAGCAGCTCCTTGCCGTAGAAGTCCTGGAAGGCATCGGGCTTGTCGAACCAGCCGACGAAGGGGAGCCCCGCCAGGTGACGGGCGGCTTTCATGCCGACCAGCCCCATGCCGGACTCGCGCACCTCGTCGAGCATCGGCTGGAGGTCCACCATCGGCTTCGTTCCCTCGAGGATGCCCTTGCTCTCCCAGTCGTACCAGCCCGCTGGCGTGATCGCGATCATGGCGAGGTCGTAGCGACCCGTTCTGGCGGCCGCGGTGAGCACCTTCTCCGCATTCCGGTGGGTGCTGAGGCCGAGGTGCGAAACCTTTCCGGCCTGCTTCGCATTCTCGAAGGTGCGGTAGATCTCGTCACTCTCGATGAGAGACGGGTTGTAGGAGGCCATCAAGTAGTACGCATCGACGTGATCGACGCGAAGCTCCCTGAGGCTCTCGTCCATCCGCGTGCCCCACAGCTCGGCCGCCTGCTTCGCCTGGGCGGGCGTGACGATCTGATCCGGCTCCGCGTCCACGTCGGCCGGGGCCTTGGAAATCAGGAAGACGCTGTCGCGAACCTTCTGGATGAAGGGCGCGAGGTGCTCTTCGGCATTCCGGTAGTAGCCCCGGTAGCCCACGTCGAAGACGTTGACCCCGGCGTCGTAGGCCGCGTTCAAGAGCGCGTCCTTCTCCTGGAACATCAGGGTCGCACCACAGCCCATGACGAGGCGGCTCGCGTTCCAGCCCGTGCGCCCCAGCGTGCGATAGCTCATCTCCGGCCGCGCCGGCTTGCCACCCGCCGCGTTCTTGGCGGCGTCGACCGCGGCGCGCGCGTCGCGGGTCTGCAGCAGGGTCCTGCCGCCGACACCCACCATCGCCAGGTACTGAATGAACTTGCGCCGGTTGACGAAGCTGTACGGGGACTCGGGTGCCATGGTGTTTCTCCTCAGAGGGCGGAGATACCGGTGTAGATCATGGCGGCGCCGAGAGCCACTGCCGCGTCTAGGCCTTCGGGTCTTTGTCTTTCAGTTCCCGAAGCTCTGCGTGAAGTGCGGCGCGTTCTTCGCGGAGCGCGCGGGCTCGCGACCACGGGAGCTTGAGGCGCAGCCAGGTCGCGGCTTCGTCGAGGAAGCGGTCGTAGCGTTCGTGGAAGAGCACACCGAACCAGCCGGTGATCGGGCCGGCGATGAACACACCGAGTGCGCTCCAGCCGCTCCAGCCCGCATTCCAGGCGACCAGCGCGGCGACGCTCCAGAAGACCGGGAAGAGCACCAAACCGCCCATCAGCTTGAAAGTGGCGGGAAGATCTTCGGTGCGGGTGAAGCGGGCGGCGACCCCGCACAGCCAGTACGGGATTCCGTTGAGGATCGTGCCGAACAGCGCGAGCGGGAGCCAGAAGAGCAGCAGCGAGAGACTGCCGGCCGCCCACAGTGCCACTTGACCCGTCGGGTACCGAGCCGCCACCTGATCGTCGCGCACATCGAGCTTGGAGAGCTGTGTGGCGTACCGCTCTGCGCGGCGGCGAACCGCCTCGACGCGGACCGGGTCGATCTCGCGCAGCCGCCCGTAGGCGGCCATCACGGTGCGGCGGAGGTGCACGGCTTCGGCCAGCGCGAGTCGCGTTGGGAGTTCCAACGACGGGCGTGCCAGCACTTCGGCCGCGCGATCGACGACCCCCACTTCTTCGGAAGCGCGGTAGTTGAGGGTGACGCGGCGAAGGGAGGCCTCGATGCGTGCGGTGAGCGCCCGCACGGTCTCGCGCGGATCTTCGGCATGCGCGGCACGTTCTTCGGTGAGGTCGAGAGGCTCCGCGACGTGCAGCAGGGCACGGGACCGGAACGTGCCCTTGTCGTCGAACGTGAGACCGACCGGAACGATTCGGATGCCGAGCGGGCCGTGTGCCTGCTCAGCCTCGAGCGCGATGCGGGCGGCGCCGGTCTTCAAGGTCGCCAGGTACGGAGCGTCGTGGCTGATCCCTTCCGGGAAGAGGGCGACCGCGCCCCCTGCCGCCAGGACCTCGAAGCAGCGTGCGAAAGTCGTGAGGTTGCCCTCGGCCCGATCGGTGCCCTGTGGATCGCGGCCGTCGTGACTCGCATCCTGCTGTCGATAGATCGGGATGGCCGCGCCCGCATCGAGGAGCTGCTTGAGAATCGGCATCTGCCAGAGCGTGCTCTTGGCGAGGAATCGTGGGCTCCGCGGCAGCTGGGCGAGCAGGAGGGCCGGGTCGACGAGGCTGTTGTGGTGGTTGGCGACCACGAGGATCGGGCCGTGGGTCGGAACGCGCTCTGCGCCGTCCACTTCGACCGTGCGAAAGAAGACGTTGATCAGTCCGCGCGCGAGGCGAACGATTCCCGGGCTCGGAGAGGGAACGGCCTCCGTTCCCGGTCTCGGGCTCGAGGGCGGATCAGCCGGTCCTGTCGGGGCGTTCTGGGGTGTCGTGGACTCGGTCATCGACGGGGCTCCCGTGGCAACGGGGTATACATCGGACGTCCCGTTCTTCCGAATGAAGCCTTTGGAGGACGCATGGCCCTGTTAGAGCCGGCTGAGCGCCGATTTGCCGCAGCCCTCTCTGGACTCACCTTCGCCAACCCGTTTCTGACGGAGCGGATGGAGCTGGAGGAGGCTGCGCTCGGCGCCGATTTTGAGCGCACCGGCGCGGTCTGGAGCGTGGACGCCGATCTCGACGGGCTGAACCCGAACCTGCGCGAGATCGACGTGCAGATCGGCCGCCTGCTCCCCGAGCTGCGAGCGCGCCTGACCGCCGGCTGCAGCCCCTCGGATGCAGATCTCGAGGTCTACGACGAGCTGGTCCTCTATCACCTCTACTCGCGGACCCAGGACGACTGGCGGCGCCTGATCGACTCCCCGAAGCAGGCCGGAGATGCGTACGGGCGCTTCGCCGCGGAGGCCGAGAAATGGTTGGCCCTTCCTGGGATCACCTGGCCGACGCGCCACGATGCGCCGTTCCTGTTCGCGTGGGGCTTCCAGATGCGGCGCGCGTTCCACCACACGTTCCGGCATCTGTACGGCAGCTCGCTACCGGCGGCGCGCCTGCGCGCGGCGGTTTGGGAGTCGATTTTCACCCACGACCGGCGGCGCTACCGCCGAGTGCTCTGGGATCGGATGGACGATCTGACGACCCTCATCGTGGGCGCGTCGGGAACCGGCAAGGAGCTCGTGGCCCGCGCGATCGGGCTCTCGCGTTTCATCGAGTTCGACGCCGGGGCGGGTCGGTTCGTCGAGGACTACCAGCGCGGGTTCCACCCGGTGAACCTTTCCGCACTCTCGCCCACCTTGATCGAGTCCGAACTCTTCGGGCACGCGCGCGGTGCGTACACAGGCGCGCTCAAGGATCGCACGGGCTGGCTCGAGGCCTGCGGTCCCCTGGGAACGGTCTTCCTCGATGAAATCGGAGAACTCGATCCCGGGCTCCAGGTCAAGCTGCTGCGCGTGCTGCAGGCGCGCACGTTTCAGCGCCTCGGCGAAACCGAAGATCGTCGATTCGAGGGAAAGATCGTCGCCGCGACCCACCGGGATCTCGCAGCGGAGATGGCGGCGGGGCGCTTTCGGGAGGACGTCTACTATCGCCTCTGCTCCGATGTGATCCGCACTCCGTCGCTCGCGGAACAGCTGCAGGACGAGCCGGAGGACCTGCGCAATCTGATTCTCGTGCTCGCGCGCCGCTGGCTCGGCGCCGGAGAAGCGGATGCGCTCGCCGAAGAAGTGCACGCCTACGTCCTTCGAGAGCTCGGCCCTGGCTACGACTGGCCGGGAAACATCCGCGAACTTGAGCAGTGCGTTCGCAACGTATTGGTGCGGCGCGAGTACCATCCGGCCACGGTCGGAGCGCGGGCTGCCGATCCCGGCCCGGCAGCGGCGCTCGCGGCGGAGGTCGCCGCGGGTTCGCTCGACGTCGAGGCGTTGCTGAGTCGCTACACGACGCTCGTCTACCATCTCGCCGGCAGCTACGAGGAAGCCGCGCGCCGGCTCGGCGTCGACCGCCGGACCGTGAAGGCGCGCGTGGACGTCGGGCTTCTCGAAGAGCTGGAGTCCTAGCCGGCGCTCACTGCCGGGCCTGCAGCTCGGCGGCGATCGTACGCCACAGCGAGACCGCGATCCGGCCGTTCTCGAACTGGTTTCTCTGAAAGTCTCGGTCGACCGAGTTCTTCACGATGACGAGTCGGTGTTCGGGATGAACCCAGATCGTTTGTCCGTAGACGCCGAGCGCCATGAAGTCGCCCTCGGTGTCGGCCGGGATCCACCACTGGTAGCCGTATCCCATCGGACCTGACTCGGGGTCGGGCTTCGGGCCGGGCATCAGGTGCGGGGCGTCCGGTGTGACGGATGCCCGCACCCACGCCTCGGGGACGATCTGGCGGTCGCCGCGCCGTCCGTGGTTCAGGTAGAGCCAACCGAACCGGGCGAAATCGCGCAGGCTCACGTTCAACCCGCCGAACGCCCACTCCATCCCTGATCCGTCGAGCAGCCACAGCGCGTCGAACTCCATCCCGAGCGGCTTCCAGAGTTTCTCGGACGCGTAGTCCGTCAGGTCACGGCCCGTGGCGCGAACCAGAATCTCCCCGAGCACCTGGGTGTCGACACTGACGTAGTGGTTCACGGTCCCGGACGGTCGCTCGCGTTCCAGTGTGCCGGCGAACCCGAGTAGTGAGCCCGCCATCATGGTCGGCCCCATTCGGTTGATGTCCGAGAATGGATCGCCGTAGTCCTCGTTGAAGCCGACTCCAGAAGACATCTGGAGGACGTCCTTGATCGGGACGCCGTCGTAGCCCGAGCCGGCGAGCTCCGGCAGGTACTCGGTCACCGGCGCGGTGATGTCGGGGATGTGGCCTTCCTCGACGGCGATCCCGAAGAGGGCGGAGACGATCGACTTGGTGACCGACCACGCGATGTGGTGCCCGGCCGCCGAATGGCCGTTCGAGTAGCGCTCGAACAGGATCGTGTCGTCCTGCAGGATCAGGAGTCCGGGCGTCACGAGCTCGGCCAGGAACGCCTCGGTGTCATAGGTCCGCTCTCCGTACGCGAATGACGGGGGCAGCGTGTACTCGCCGCGGTCGAACTCGAGGACGTCCTCGCCGTGCGCGACCGTCCGGGCGTCGACGGTGTCTTCCATGTGCTGGAAGTTGTGAACGATCCGGTCCGGGGCGAACAGCTTCGACGCGTGCCACAGCGACACGAGCTCCGCGCGATAGACCGTCGCGAGGCCGGCGACCAGCACCATCGGCACCGCGAGCCACATCCACTTCCGTCCAAGCATGCGCGCTCCTCCCCCCTCCATAAACTAAACCCGGGGACGGTCTTAAGAAATTCAGAAATTCGCCCCGAGGGGCGAATTT